>Ga0247779_1000002_pt1 | contig 1109687 bp, 892 predicted proteins | sample UWRJL221509R5_FD_179925 | JGI IMG/M metagenome (GOLD analysis project Ga0247779, IMG submission 179925) | Plant litter microbial communities from Arlington Agricultural Research Station in Wisconsin, United States - UWRJ-L221-509R-5 | ecosystem: Environmental > Terrestrial > Plant litter >...
TCCCGTTCTGCACGATCTTACGGGCAAAATGGGTGATGGTCCAGAATAAGAAAAGGATGGAGAGTCCGCTGGCGATGGCGCTCATAAAGTTGACGCCACGGGCGGCTGTCAGAGGATTGTCGCCAAACAGGATGATAAAGAACCGGCCAAGGAGGATGAACAGCGGGGCGCCGGGCGGGTGGGGGATCTGCAGTTTGTAACAGCTGGAGATGAACTCGCCGCAATCCCAGAAGCTGCCTGTAGGCTCCATAGTCATCACAAAGACAGTACAGGCAATCAATCCAACGATCCAGCCGACGACATTGTTCGCTCGATTAAAATTCATAATTGGGTAATAGTTTTTGGAGCCCCATCCCCCCCTTGGGGGATGGGGCGGGCAAATATAAGGTTCTATTTAATAAAAACCTTCTGTACCGTCGTTCCGGTATCCGTGTCCACAATGAGCAGGTAAATGCCCCGGCTGATGGCGCCGACAAAAAGTGTCTGGTTAAAGCCCTGCGTCTGCTTCCGTAGCAGGAGCTTGCCGGATACATCCGTCAGCCGGAGCTGCCGGCAATTGACCGGGCAATTGACATAAAGGGTACCATCTTCCACCGGGTTGGGGTAAATGGTGATCAGCCCATTACCCAAACCATCGATGGTCCTGACAGGGGACCAGGTGCTGCGACCGTCGACATCCGTCATCCTCAACCGGTAATAATTGGCTCCGGGTAATAGATGGGTATCGCTATAATGATAGGAGTGTGTAGTGCTGCTGTCGACAGTGGCCGGCAAAGAGTCCAGGTCGGTAAAGCCTACCCCGTCACTGCTTTTTTGAATAATGAAGCGTTTTGCATCGTTGTCGTGGGCTGTGCTCCATTGCAGGAGTCCTTCATCCCCGGACCTCACCGCCGTAAAGGAAAGCAGGGTTAGTGGCAACGGGATGGTATTTGACGGTCCTCCATTATTGATCCAGAATTCGGAGAAGCCGTTGACCTGGTACTCCGCATAATAGCCGTTGTCGTAGGGAACAATACTGACGTCCTGGTGGGGCAGGTGGAAAAGCCAGGTGCCGCTGGCGTCATTGCCAAGGTCCCCGTCCTCTTCGGCAGGAGCGTTGCTATACTGTGTCACACCGGCCTGGTAAGGGTCGGCTATCGTCGTACAGCCTGCACAGCCCGAGGCATTCATCAGGCTTTGGGCTTCTGCATCCAGGAAATAATACCGCACACCGACGGCTGCTGTCGGCGCGATGGCCGGCTGGATCACGATGTTGCGGTCCAGGTAGTATTGAGTGCCGTCGTTCCTGACGCCGCCGGTATTGATATATACTTTCACATTGGTGAGCCCCAGGTTCTGGCCATTGGGATTGATCGAGGCCACCCGGTGACCGGCGACATCGAAATCGATCCATCCGCTGCCGCTGACCGTCTGGCTCAGCCCGCTGGTAATGTTTGCCCCGCTGTAGACAGCCGCCTTGTCAAATACGTGGACATCGTCAATGCCGACGCCTTCATAATTGGTGGCCTGATCACTTTTCATCACGATGCGGAATTTTACGCTGGGTGCCCTGACGGGTACATCATAGCTGGATACATGCCATTTGGTGTCGGAAATCTGCCATGCCTGTCTGGTAGCATTGTCATACCAGTTCATGCCGCCGCCGACGCTGCCCAGTTTCGTCCAGGTGATCCCATCGGTGGAATACTCCACCCAATGATAGTCGCAGTCGCAGGCATCTTCTGTCTTGAAAATATGGCTGAACGAAAATACCGGCTGAGTCAGACCGCTGAGATCAAAACAGGGAGAATATAAATAAGATTGTTCGTTGTCATTATAATTCCCGGTCAGGCTGGTCACCCAGGCATTGGTGCCATTGGCTGCTTTGTTGATGATCGTTTTCATCGGAGAGCCCCATTGCCAGCTGCTGTTGACACCTTCTGTATACCAATTGCCATTACTGCTCTCAAATCCTTCCAGATAGGGGAATGTAGAGATCAAGGGTGAAGTATGTATGGTCACCGGTTGCAGCGTATCGTTAGCGCTATAGTTGTCGCCGGTCATATGAACCCAGCCTGTGAATGTATAGTATCCGAAGGAGGACAGGTTGACCTGCTGTGTAAAGGTATAATTGATCGAATCGTTACCGTTGATAGAAGGGATGGTCTCCGTATGAGTGGACCCGTTGATGGAAAAGGTCACCGGGATATTGGTGGCAGTCAGGGAGGTATAATTCTTTACCTTGAATGTGATGGACTGCGCACTGGACAGCGAACAGAAAGAGCCGGGAGTCGGCGAGATCAGCGCTGTGACACCAACATCGTTGGTCGAGCGGCTCAGATTGACATCATCAAAGGTATATCCCTCATCTGTGCTGGTATTATCTACCACGATATTATTTGCGGAGCTATATCCTTCCTCCCCGAATTTGACCTGGAAACTTTGCGTGGGCGTCTGAACCGGTGAGGCCGCCTTGAACAGCCCCGTAATATCGATAGGCGCGGAATGCTGATAGACGCCTACATTGGCAGCGCTGACATCCAGGGTATAGGCCTCGATCCAGGCGTCCTGGTCACTTCCCCTTATCCAGACCTTATTGGCCGTGCGGACGGAATCATTGCCCTGGTTCTTGTAATAGAAATCAAGGAACAGCTGGTCAGCAGGGCCGTAGTTTGAAAGATTAAAGGTCATGATCAGGCTGTCGGCAGTGGTGACGGTGGCAGCATGCGACTGATCCAGCGTGACGGAGCGGGTTCCGGATCGGGCAAAGCCGGTATTGACGAATGTCCTTGCCCTCCCATTGCTATTACTGGCATAAAAGTCGCAACGGTCAAGCCCGGTAAAACCCATCGTCGGAGAAGCATAGGTTCCGCTGGCTGCCGTCTCAAAATCTTCCGTATAATTTGTGTTCAGCGTGATGGGGGCGTTGCTCAGCTGCTTTACTACCGTGGTAAAGGTGTCATTGCTGGCATTGGGGTCGCCTGTATATTTGATCCAGGCCTTTATCGTATACGTTCCCGCCGCGGAGAGGTCGGCGTTGGTCGCAAAGGTATAATTCGTACCATTGTGAGCCGCGAGGATAGCCGAACTATTCTCCACTACCGGCGTACCGCCATTGATGCTGTAATATAAATTAAAGGACGAGCCCGTCGGCACAGCCCCAAGATTTGTCAGATGGATCTGCACGGCATTGGTGCTGCTCAGCTGGGTCGAGGTATTTAGCCGCCCCGATCTCAGGCCTATAATACTGTCGACTGTATAATCATTGTCCATGGCCGAAAGGCTACAGGGGCCCGAGGATGGCGTGACATTGACGGCCCAGCTTCTTCTGCCGGGAGTAGACCCGTTGACACCGCGGACGGCGAGCCAATAACTGCTGTCCTTGTTGAGGTTGCTTATCGTATAGGTGGTACTGGTAGTGCTGCCGACCTTTTGCATCGTGGTCCCTCTCAGCTGGAATATGTCGTAGCTGCTGGCGGATGGCACTGCATTCCAGTCGAGCTGTGCATAACCCGGGCAGGGATTGGTGACGGTGACGATGGGTGTTTCCAGGATGCTGAAGTTATAGGTGCTGACACCGCTGTAGGCGGTATTGTTACGGCTGACCCGCACCAGGCCCAGGTTGGTGGTGGTGGTGGGTGTTGTCCAGGGAACACGCCGGGTATCGGATGGGATATTGTCCTGGATAAGGCCCCAGGTCGCGCCATTGTCCAGGGAATATTCGGCCTTGAAGGTATTGGGCTCTCCGCCAATGGCATTCCAGTGGACATAGTTCAGGTTATCCAGCTCTCCATAATCCGTTGCTACCAGCGTTTCATTTCCATAAGGGAATTCGACAGTGACAGAAGGCTTGAGCCATTGCCAGGTCAGGGTATACATCTGCGGACCCGCGGGCACACTGGTGCCCTTGACATTGATCGTATAATTCCCGCCCGCGGGAACATTGATCACTACCTGTTCGATATTATTCACGTTGTCGATGCCTTCTACAGCGGGGTCTGTGACATGCGCGGCAGCAGGGTTGAGGATCAAAGGATGGTGCACTGTTCCGGTAGAAACCTCCGTAACGGTAAGGTCCAGGTTATTGATCAGGGCAGTGGACGAAAAGGGAGTTCCGGGATAGTCCGGCCAGTATAACATTACCCGTAGCTGTTGCTGTCCTGCAGGCACCGAAATGGTTTTGGGTGGCATAGTTTGCCCGTTGGAGACGCTGTTTGTCGCCAGTTGCGCGGCTTCCAGGCACTCCACGGCTGCCCGGCCATTGATGCTGCCAAATCCATACATATAATCCGGACCGGGGTTACCCATATCATTGGCGGTATTGCAAACCAGGGCCTTTAAGATCATGGAATAAGGGGTCCCGCTGCCATACAGCTGGTGGAACCGCTGGATAAGAAGGGCCATCGTGCCGGATACTGTTGGCGTGGCCATGCTGGTGCCGGTCTCCCATCCATAGGTATTAAAGGGCAGTGTCGAAAAGATATTGGTCCCGCCTGCTACGATCTCCGGTTTTATACGTCCGTCACTGACCGGGCCGCTGCTGCTGCCGGGATTCGCCCCGGGGTAAAAGCTGGTATTGTCGATGTTGCCAACTGTCAGGGAGTTCTTGGCCGCCTGAAAACCGGATTTGACGGTAAAATACTGTGGGGGGAAAGGGCTGCAGGTATAATACCCGTCATTGCCCGATGCAAAGATGTGCAGCAAACCGGGATATACATCCGTCTGGTAGTCCGTATAATAGCTGAGGTTGTCGTATTCTCCGTTGTACTGGCAGCCGCTGCTGTAGACGGTATACGAATTACTCGTCAGCTGCATACCATAGTCATTTAAATAATAAGGCGCATTGTAGACGATATCGTAGAAGGCCTGGTTGATGATGGTGGAGTGCGGAGCCATGCCCATATTACGCGGGTGCAGGATCCCCCCACCGGCGACGGTGCCGGAGACATGCGTACCATGACCATCCACGGTAGTAGAGGACCGGTCGATCAGTCTTCCCGTCAGATCGATATGCGTATAGGCGGAAGAGTTATCCCCGATCCCTACCGTTACTCCATCCCCCTGGAGATTCCGTCCTGAAGCCGCGCCGAGGGCCCACTCCCCATGAGCTCCCCGGTTGGTAAAATTCAGAGGTCTTGCCTTCATAGGCTGTGGAGCGATGTAGCTGACATATGGCAGGGCGGCCAGCTTTTGCAGGATGGATGGATTGCTCACCCGAACGAACAGGGTCCGGGGTGGCTGGATCTTTTCAGGGACGATTGTAGCACCCGTTCCCACTATATCCTGTTTTATTTCCTCTTCGGACAAAGAACCAAAATAATTGATCGAGATCACCTGGTCCTGGTCATGTATGATCTCGTCCGTGTTCGTTTGAAGACGGCTGGCAATGCGGTAGGCCACAGGCATCGGAAAAATGCCGCTTATCGCATATCTGGCCAGTTCCGGGATGGAGACGCTGTCCCGCATTTCAGCCAGCCAGGTCCGCTCCGGCAGGTAGTCAAAAAGGCGAAGCCCCAATGCCGTCATCTCCTGTTTTTGCACAGAATCGGGCAGCTTGTCGAATTGTACGAGGACATAATATTTTCTCTTGTATAAAACCTGGCGCAGAGAGTCATGTTGCATGCGCATCTGGCCAAAGTTCCTTTGTGGACGGTAAGTGCCTCCCTTAAAACGGATGGCACCCGGAAGCTGGGCCTTTACTGAAGAAAGTCCGAGGCCGGCTATAAGAAAATATGCAAGTATCTTTATGTGTAAAGTTCTTATTATCAATTGGTAACTAGGGTTTTAAGGATTTGGGAAGGCAATCATATATAACGAAAAGTTACGGTAAATATTGCAAATAGATCGATTATTCGATACATCTTTTGGTCCTATAACAGGCGCACCATTTTTAGAGAGTCTCAATTGGATTTATTGTTAATTTAGTCGGATTGATGGCTTGTTAATAGATCTATGCTTATATGTTCAACTTCTTCCGGAAAGAGAAAAGAGATCTGTCCAAAGTGTTGGGGCTTACCAATACAGACCGCATGTTCCTCGAAAAAATATGTAAGGCACTGCAATCCGGATATCCTAATCTTATCCACCAGTTGGAGCCAGGATTCATGATCACGAAGAACCCAACTCCTGCGGCGCGGAACGGGGCATTCACCTTTGGTATGGATGAAGACCTTTACAAACGATATGGTAACAAGGATAAAGGCTATTTTACGATCAGGAATATTTGGTGCCGAATACTCAACTCAGAGAAAAAAGTAGAGGTGGAAGTAAGACTATCCGAAGACATTCTTATCGGGTATTATTGTTCCATCGATATTGAAGAGCTTGCCCTGGAAAGCCTTGATGTTTCAAATTTATACGAGAAACACTTCGTCAATAAGGAACTGAACGTAATCAGGGACAACTTCAATAAATTTTCCGGGAATGAAATAAGGTCGCTTGACATTGAAAATACCTTTCGCATCGATCTGGAAGGAGGGCCGTACTATACCATCAAAAACCTGGAAGATGGAAATTACCTGGCGGTCAATGAGAAAGAGGAGGTTTTTGGCTTGATACATGACCCCTTCGAAGTGGAAATGATCTACCCGTCCCTGGCTATTTTCATCCGGGAACTTAATATGGGAAATTTTTCTTTCGATGCTTATCTGGCCCGGAAATTATCCTGATGGTAAAACGATCTCTTGTAAATCAATACGATTCCTTGCCTGTTCAAATAAAATCTCCTAAATTCCGGGTCTGGAACCACCATCAAATGACACAACCCACGACCTCTTCCCGATCGCTTGCACTGGACATATTTCGCGGCATGACCGTCTGTTTCATGATCATCGTCAATACTCCGGGAAGTGAGCTCTTCACTTACTCGCCGTTGCGACATGCCGCCTGGTTTGGGTTTACGCCTACCGATCTTGTCTTCCCCTCTTTTCTGTTTGCCGTCGGCAATGCCATGAGCTTTGCCATGAAGAAGTTCGAAACGATGGGGCAGGGGGCTGTCCTCGGAAAGATCCTTAAAAGGACCCTGGTCATTTTTGGGTTGGGTTTTCTACTGTATTGGTTCCCCTTCTTTCATCGGGATGGAGGGCACTGGGTATTCAACCCGATTTCGGAGACACGAATCTTTGGTGTGCTGGAACGCATCGGTCTTTGTTATGGCATCGCATCCCTGCTGATCTATTATACATCTCCCCGCACCGTGTATACAATGGCCTGGGTCCTGCTTCTTGGTTACTGGGCTGCCCTGTTGTTATGGCCCGTTCCCGGCGCCGATCCCTATAGTATGACAGGTAATGCCGGCTATCGCCTCGATGTATGGCTGCTGGGTGAAAATCATATGTATCACGGAGAAGGTATTGCTTTCGATCCGGAAGGCATACTCAGCACCTTTCCCGCCGTCGTCAATGTCATTGCGGGTTATTTCACCGGTGTCTTTGTCAGCCGGAAAGGGAAGACCTATGAGGGCCTCACCCAAATGCTCTTATGGGGCACCGCGCTGGTCGCCGTCGCTCTGGCCTGGAATCTTGTTTTCCCCATCAGCAAGAAATTGTGGACCAGCTCCTTTGTCCTGCTGACCGTCGGCATCGACCTGGTCCTGTTGTCCTTTTTGATCTACTTTATCGAGATGAAGGAAAAAACACGCTGGACCCCTTTCTTTTCGGTCTTTGGTAAGAATCCCCTGTTTATCTATCTCCTGTCGGAGCTCTTTATCATTATCCTGTTCACTATCCCCGCAGGCAATGGCGAGAACAGCGCCGAATGGATCAACCGCGTTCTCTTCCAGGCTGTTTTCCCCGGACCATTTGGCTCCCTGCTCTTTGCGCTGGTCTATATGCTTTTCTGCTGGAGTATTGGTAAAATATTGGACACAAAGAAGATATATATACGGGTATAATGGCTGCGGGGGCAAGTATAAACCCTGCGGGGCGGGCGCATTCTCGGAATTATACCCTAAATTGCGCAACAAATTCATAGCCCCCGCATGTATAAAGCTGTATTCCTGGACATGGATGGCACCCTCCTGAAGTCTGATCATTCCATTAGTGAAAAGACCGTACAAACGATCCAAACCCTGACCCATAAAGGCATCCCGGTAATACTCGTTTCTGCGCGACCGCTGAATGCCGTACTCCCAACCTTTAATCATATCGGCCTGCCAAAACATTACCCGATAATAACCCTCAACGGCAGTTACATCGTTGAAGCGGACCAGCCTATTTTTCAGGCCATGGTCGACCCCGAGACCACGGCGGCGGTGACGGAGCAGGTCCGGCCCTTTGGCGCTACCATCGCCTATTATCTGCAACGCGAATGGTATTCGGAAGTAAGTGATTCCTGGACCGATCACGAACAAAAGATCATGGATGTAAAGGTCAGGGTCGGTCCTATCGGTGAGCTGGTCAAAGAATGGTCTGCGCGTAAGATCGGCCCCAATAAGATGATGGTGATGAGCGAGCCGGAGAACATCGACAGGATCCAGACTCGCTTACGAACAGCTTACAATGGCAAACTGAATATCTATCCTTCCAAACCCACCTATCTCGAAGTGATGGAGACCAGCGGTTCCAAATCAAATGCCGTCAAGTTTATCAGCGGGCGTCTGGGACTGACTCCTGCGGAGATCATAGCGATGGGCGATAATTACAACGACAGGGAAATGATCCAGCTTGCCGGCATGGGCGTAGCCATGGGCAATGCACCGGATGAGATAAAGGCGGCTGCCGACTATGTAACGGATACCAACAACAATGATGGGGTAAGACTGGCGCTGGAAAAATTCTTCGGATTGTAGTCCCGGCTTTTGGGTGCCGGCAGGTCTAAATTATCTCGTACAACCGTGCGAGATTGATCAGCTCGACTGTATTGGAGATCTTCAGCTTGTCGAGTATACGCGTCTTATGCGTACCAACAGTGGATTTATGCAGGCTCAGCGTATTGGCTATCTCCGAGACCGAACTTCCCTTCAGCATCTGCAGCACGACTTCGAACTCCCGGTCGGAAAGGTCCTCAAAGGGGTTGTCTTTTAATTTTTTGGTCAGTTCACCCGACAGGATCTCGGCGAGATTGTCGCTGATATAACGTTTGCCGCCCAGCACCTTCTGGATGGCATATTTTATTTCGGACTCCTTTGAATACTTATTGAGGTAACCATGCGCACCGATCTTCAGGAACCGTTTGGCAAAAAACACTTCCTGGTTCATCGTAAAGATGATGATCTTTAAGCCAGGGTACTCTTTCAGCAGATAGGAAGTAAGACTGAAGGATTCCGTATGCGGCATATTGATATCCAGCACCAGCAGATCAAACGATGCCGATTTCATTTTTTTTATGACCGCCTCCCCATCTTCCGCCTCGTCGATGACCACATCCCTGATACAGCTATTGATCAGCAGTTTCAGCCCTGCCCGGACTATCGAATGATCGTCTGCTATTAAGATATTCTGCATTTGCTTGAATTGATGGGGAACTTAGGGAACTCATCCCAAATATAGATGATAATAACTATATTGGGATTACAGGTTTAGGTCTTTATTTATTTTGCGCTTTTGCCTGAATACCTTCCTTATACTTGCGAACGGTGGTCAATAGTTTTCGATATCCGGGAATGATGGTATGCATCAGCAGGATGTCGACGGAAACAGATATAAAAATCAATATCAGCCACTTATACCAGTCGTTATGACTAAGGGATTCCTGGGCGCCCTTGCTCCACCTGGAAAGAAGCAATTCTATACCTCCCAACAGATAGAATCCTGCGAGACCGCTGATAAATTTGAAAGAAAGTATATATTTATCCAATACCGTTTCCAGCTTGTTCAGGAAGCTGATCAGGGGAAGTGCCAGCAGAGTGGGGTAGTCTGCAAACAGGAGTAACCGGATATGAAAATAGATCGTATAGGTGAGCAGGCCGAACAAGGCTACTGTCTGGTATAGATCGGGTCCGTCTGTTTTCCATTGGATGCGCAACTGCCAGACATTGATCAGCCATAAGACCGAAACGACAATGATCCGCGCCAGTAATTTCTTTCGCAGATAAAAGGCATCAGACAAAGGGTTCTTTACGACTATTTTTTCCAGGTCGGATGATAGTACCGGTCGCTCTTCCATCGAAATTTCAGGAAAGCCATCCCAGTGCTGCTGAAACTTCTTTAGCTCCATACCAGTTTTTCCTTTAAGTAGGGGATGAAATTAAAGGTTTTTCGTGCCGTCGGTAACCCGATCTCTTTTTCTTTCTTTTTACCCGTCGCAGTCTTTGGCAGCGGCAGACCGGTCAGATGGGTCAACTCTTCGGCAGGCATCTTTTCGAATTCAAGGAAAAGACGAAACTTATCATAATCAGAAGCATCCCCGATAGATTCCCTGAAATTCGTCATCGACCGCTGATAGTCCGGGGACTTAAACTGCAGGGTCCGTTCAGTAACCGGCTGCAGGTCCATTGTAATGGAATGTAGCGCAGCCATATTGATACAGGCCCGCATGATAAGGGTCTGCTTATCGCTGTTCTCCCGGCGGGCGCGGATATTCTGGGAAGCCGCGGCTATAATGTTGGTAAAGAGATCCTGGTGTTCTTTGTAATTGTGGGCGAAAAGCCGGCAGACAGAGTAGACTCTTTTGTGCTGATGCTTCAGCAACGAGCGGATGTCGACATCAAAGCCGCCCTTCCTGGAGGAATTGTTCATATTGGGTATGGATTTTATACATAGGTATGGATTACGTAGTAAATATTTCACAAAAACGACGGTTTGGATAACCTTATTGTTGATTTCGCCGTCGAGAAAAGACAGTCCTGTAAATCTCCAACAGACGGAGTAAGTGTTTTTGTGGATATTGACTTAGTGAAAAAACTACATTAAATTCGTTTTTGTACTATACGAACAGGCTGACCTAATTAATAACTTGTCGCCGATTCTGAGGCAGTACGTCAGTCAAGCGAAACCCAACGGCTTATATAGAGAATAGTAGCCTGTATAAGTTCTTTTTGATAGGAATAAATTTAATTTCAATGAGCTATGTATCTCTTGAAAATTCAGAGCCTTTTCTGAAATGTTTTGAGGTGCTTGCAGAAGACAAAAGTTGTATTGTATCAGATTCGGTGCTCTATTTTTCGGGAAAAACGGGGAAAGGCTTTATCACGGTTGCAGGCATTGCTTCCGGGATCGAAGTGCTGGCTGTCAATCTATCCCAATTAACAGAAGATCTGACATTCCATTTTCAACCTTCCGCCGGCGCATCTTCATATCTTTTATGTTTCGACGAGATCGATGTCCCCGGTAAAGGGGATAGCGACCTGGTATTGCCGCAGTCGGCCGAGACTTCGCGGCAGGTTCATTCTACAGTCTCCATCACCGATGTCATTAAGGGCAGGACCGTGACCTATCCTAAAGACAGGATCATCCGTTCCCTCATCGTACGCGTCAAGCGGGAAAGCCTCGAACAGCTGATCCATGACTTCGACGCCGGTACTATCAGCACTATCCTGCAGTCTGCCGGCAACGAAGCTACGCTGACCTGGCCTATTACATTTAAATATCGTCTTCTCCTGAATGATTTCATGGCAGAGATCATCCAGCATCCATTCCGCGAGCTGTTCACCATTCGCAATATCTCTATCCTGATCGAATACCTGCTTCAGCAATTCTTTGTAATGAACAAGCTGAGCCAGGATGGCAATTCACTTAGCACCCAGGATACTCACAGCCTTTCAAAGGTAGAGCAGCATCTCTGTCTGCACTATAAAAAGGAATTTCCGGGCATCGAAAAATTATCCCGCATTTCGGCCATGAGCCCGACCAGCCTCAAAACTAAATTCAAAAAATATTACGGCGAAACGCTGTTTGGCTACTACCAGAAGAATAAATTAGAGCATGCCCGCAAGCTGCTCGACAACAAAGTACCGGTGAAGGTCGTAGCCACGGAGATCGGTTATTCCAATCCGTCCCATTTTACCCTGGCTTTCAAAAAGGAGTATGGTTTTTCGCCCTGGCATTACCTGAATCCTCATTGATAGCCTCCCTGAATTTGCCCTTAACTCTAACCCAGAAATATGACTATGAAATCCCAACATCCTGTTCAGACCGCCAGGGCATTGCATTGGCATCAGTTGCAGTTACCGGTAGGACTGCAGGCCGCTGCCATAAAAGTCTCGGTCGATGGACTGGAACTGGCTCAACCGACCTTTGATCCCAACGGACTCGTGCTTACTTTTATCAACCACAAAGGAGACCTTCACGTTCGGCCGGTTGGCCGTCCCCAGAACGAAGAACAGCCGGCGAGTCCCGGACTCGGGCTATTGTCCTTAGCCAGCCAGCCGCTGATTTACCGGTCTTCCGCTCCCATTCTTTTCTCCGCACTGGTGCTGTATATTCCTGCTGCCTGGATAGACCTGTTCCTGCGGGATAATGTCCAGTTCCAGAAGATCGGACAGACCCTGGAACAGGAAGGGAATATCATTACCTGCCGGCTTGGGCGACGACAGATGTCCCTCTTCTCCGCTGCACTGAACCTGCTGCAGGATAACCCGCAGGATACGCTAAGCATCCAGAACAATCTCCTGTCCCTACTGGAATATTTTTTGTGCAACCGTCATCGGAGCCTGCTTGGCGTCAATCCATCTTCTGACATCGACAACGAGGACGACCTCACGCTTATCCGTGAAGTAGAGTCTTATATCTCTGAATATTATTGCTCCGATACTTTTACGGTAGACAGCATCCTGAAGAAGACCTATACCAGCTACCACCGGCTGAATTTTCTCTTCAAGTCTATTCATGGGATGACTATTTCGGAATACATCCGGAACAAAAGGATAGAGAAATCGAAGGAGATGATCGCCGACAATGCCAAGTCCATCAGCCAGATAGCCTATGAGATAGGGTATTCCAGCATCAGCAACTATATTCTTGCCTTTAAGAAGGTTTACCAGATAACTCCGGGTAAGTACAAAAAGCAGATGGATAATATGATCTAGGCGGGGAACCGCAGTAAGACTGTGGTGCCTTTCTCCGGTGTGCTCTCCACTGTGAGCGTACCATCGAGCCGTTGGGTCAGGTCGAAAATGAATTTATGACCAAGCTGGCTACCGCTTTTTACATTATCCATATTGTCGTCGCCAAGAAAAGCCGCTATCTGCTGCGGGCTCATCCCTCTGCCGGTATCGGCAACCGATATGAGGATGTCAGGCCCCTCCCGGCTGGCTGTAATATGAATATTTCCCTGGTTGGTATACTTGTTGGCATTGTCGACCAGGTTGCGAATGATCGTGATCAGTACATGCGGATCGGAATAGATCATCTGGTCGTCAGCTGCCGAAATAGACAGATTACTCCCTTTTTGTAGAACCTGTTCCCTAAAGAAATAGTAGATCTCCTGCAATATTGGCTTCAGCGGGACCTGCCTTTTGGTGATGCTGAAATTATCCGTTTGACTGGTTACCCATAACAGGAAATCCTCCGAGAAATTATAAATATCCTGGGCTCCTTTTTTAACCCAGTAAGTGCGGTCCTTCAATTCGGAGAGAGTGAAATTAGCCTGGTTGTCGTGCAGGTCGCCCGCCAAAAGGGTCAGGAATCGCAGCGGCGACCGGAGATCATGGATGACCAGCGAGATCAGCTTTTCCCGCTGCCGGCTGGTTTTCAACAGCTCCTGTTCGGATTGCTGCAGCTTTGTCACCGTCTCTTCCAGCCTGACCACCGCCCCCCTTAATTTTTCTGCTTTTACCCGGATCTCTTTTTTCTTTTCCACCAGCTTCAGCCGTAGCTGGACCAGGAAGAACAGCATGATCAATACTCCAAGGACCAGCAGCAGGATGAACCAGGTCGTCCTGTAAAAATAAGGCGGCACCATAAAGGTCCACTGCCGGTATTGGTAGTTGTTCTTTCCGAATCCATTGACCTTACGTACCCGTAGCATATATTTCCCCGCTGCCAGCCTGTTGAGCATAATGATCCCGTCGGGAGGGATTGGCGCCCATTCATCGCCAAGTCCTTCCACCTTATATTGAAGGTAGAGATTGTTGGGGTTGCCCAGGTAAGGACAGGAGATCTCTATAGACATGGTGTTGTAATCGGGCTTGAGCCGGATAGTATCCGTCCTTTCCACCGGGCTGCCATCGATCTCGAGATGGGTCATGTCGATGGAACCGTGGGGAAAATCGGTGGCCAGCGAATCCGTATAAAAACATACCATCCCTTTCATGGAGAGAAGCGCTACAAAACCATTCGGGGTGATCACACCGCTGGAATTGAACCCCCCGTTGAACTCATTTGTCAGCAGCCCGTCCTGCCTGCCATAATAATAGTAGTATAGTTCATTGTTGCTGCCTTCGCACCAGGCGTTCATATCGGCCTTGGGGACCTTGAACAGGCCCTTGTTGGAGGGTATCCAGATATAACCATGTCTATCTTCGAGGAAACAGTGAGCTGTGATCAGAAACTCATTCCTGTCCAGCGGCATCCGGAAGAACCGGTTATGATAATAATAAAAGTATCCCTGTCCATATGTTCCTACCAGGATATTTCCGTCGGCGCAGATATGGATCGTGCGGACATGGGTATTCCTGAATTCGGGGAAACGCCGGGTTTCCTTTTTTCCCAGGTCATATTCGAGTAGCCCGTTGGTGCCGGCGATCCATAGCCGATGACCGTCTACAGGGACGAAGGATTCATTTGCCTCCCTTCCTGAAAGCCGGTCGATCGTGAAAAGCCGTCGGAAACTGTCGGTCCGCGCGCCCCCTTTCCCTTCGGCCGGTGCCGTATCCAGCTGCCAAAGCGATCTTTCCGTGAGACAATAAAGATGACCCGCAGAATCCTCCGTATAATCCACGATATTGGCATCCAGGGCCGGCAGGACATTCACCGGCCTCATGAGCGTATCCAGCCGGCGGGGCAGATTGTAGAAAGCCGCCCATACCTGGTCCTTTTTGTCGATGTGCAGACAACGCTGCCAGATAGGCGCGGTATCTTTTATCGGGATCAGCATCCCTTCGGGCGTAAAAACGAATTTGTCTGTCAGAATTTCCCGTCCGCGATTCAGCGCCATCGGTCCAAAAAGATGCCGGCTCATTTTTTGTTGCAGTGGCGCCGGCCAGCCATCGTGCTGAAAGTGGTTCTTTCGAAGAAAATAAAAACCTTCTGTATGCGTAGCCACGAGGAGCAGGTCGAGCCCTGAATTGTATTCTACCGCGGAGATATTGGGAATAAAATCCAGGTTGACAAGGAATTTGCCCGTTAGCCTCCCGTCAGCAGCAGGGGTCAGCAGGTAAAGACGATGACCGGCGAGAAGATGGGTGGTCTTGCCACAGGAGTACAGGCGATATTTCCCGCCGCCTTTTTGGATCGCTGACCGATCCCGCCGGAGATCGCCTTCGATCAGCGAATTCCCCCCTGCCTTATGACCGTTGGAATACACTGTTATCACTGAATCCTCCTTCAGGACATAGAATTTCTTATCCTGCATAAGATATTGCCAGTCGTTTCCCGGCAAGGCCGACATCGCCGTCAGAGCATGGCTGTCATAATAATAAAGGCTATCCGAATAAATAAAGTAGAGGTGTGAAGTGTCGGCAGCATAAAAATTCCGGTTGTGCTGGAATAGGTATTGAAAGATCTTTTTGCGCTGCGTTGCTTCTGCTGGATTGCCGGTACCGCTTAAAAAAAGGGAGAAATTGTAAAGCTGTTTGCGCCCATTCAACAGGATAGGCCTTTTAAGGGCTTCTGTAGGAGTTGTCACCGGGCTCATGAACTGGCTGTTATTGCCGGGATAGGAATAGAGAGTGTGATCGTCCGTTTGGAAATAAAAAGTCCCTTTGTGATCCTTCCCCAGGTAAAGGATATTGGACTCCATGATCGGCTTGTCATTCGGGTAATAAAGCTTGAAGGAATTACCATTAAAGCGCACTAATCCCACCTGGGAAGCCAGCCACAAATAGCCGTCGTTGTCAAACAGCATGTCGTTGATGCTGTTCTGAGGTAACCCGTTTTCGTCGGTAAAATGCTGGACAGAATAACCGTTGGAAGAGTCGGTCTGAGTCAGGGCAGGTGTTACAGACAAAGAAAGGATAATAAAAATCAGAAAGACCTTGTTTATCATTGCCTTAACCTTGAGCGTAAATATAATAAAAAAATAGGCCAGCTGAAAGCGGGCCTATTGTCCCCGGCAAAGATTTCCTGTCTTTGCCGGACATAGTGAAAAAAAATGGCCGTCTACTTTTAGATAGAGACGGTCATTTTTTTAGCTATCTATCCGAAGTTTTTTGTAGTTCTGTGTGAGTCTTCGGATACCGGATTAGCCATCTTTCAAAGGATATTAGTTTTTTTCTATAAGATATTGGATGCGCTCTTTTATAGAATATTGGATAAAGCCTTTCTAAGAAACTAAAGATATTTTGTTTATTTTAAATACTTTAACGATTTATTGGCCGGTGCGGTGGAAAAAGGACATACTACTTAGGGTTACAACAAATTAGGAGTGAAGGCCTTTGTCTGATGTCGCTAGTCTTTTTGTTATTGTGAGTAAGGACGGGTAGAAGGGCAGGGTACTTTTATAGGAACAAAATCAGTATCCCCATGAATAAACTTTACCCATCAGGCAAAGCCTGGCTTTCTTATTCTACAGTTTATTCCCTCCGATGTAGAAACGCATAATCTGATCACCTTATTTTATTCAGAACACACTATTCGATTAATTTAATGATCTTCTTATGCCAACATTCGACATTACCATCGACATATATCTTTTGCTGTTGATGATGCTTGGAGCAGCGGCGGTTGGATTTCTTGGAAGAAGCCACCAGCTTGCAAAAAAGAATCGCAGGATCACGCAGCTCGAAAAGGAAATGATGGAAGCTCATGCTGAAGTACTTAATACTCAGCGTGATTATTGCGAGCTGGAATCAAAGCTAAAAGATGACACCAGTCCGGTCATCGCCATGAAAAAGAATAAGAATGAAGAGCCGCCACCTAAGTCCACCGAGCGGCAGGAAAGAGGCGGAAAGAACCGGGCTACAGGAAGTGACTAAGACCTTTGGTTGTCCTATTGCGTTAGTGTATTTAAAATTTCGGGCATTGATTTGCCTGATAGTTGATTTTTTTTACATACACGAGATTTTTCGAACAATGCCTTACGTCAGGATCTGACGTTCTTTTGTTACGTTTTGTTTCGGTTACCAATTGACCGGAGGTATTATTGAAAAGTTTCGCGCTAAATCAATAAACCTTTTGACAATGCCGTACCCTAATCCCCGTCTGGGAAAGATCTCCTTTCTCAGTATTGTACTTCTCCTCATCGCCTTCCGTGGCCTGGCTATCAGCCCATCCCAAAATTTTTTTCAATCAGTCTGTTCCCTGCCTCATAATTCGCGGAGTTATGCGTTATATAACAGGGATACCGTTGCGGAACATGCCGCTTCCGGTTATGTTCGCCGGTCGGCTAATGGCGACCTGGTCATAACGGTTCCCCAGACGGCTTCCGGCCGGTATAAGATCCGCTTCTTCGACGAACGGAATTCTTTACTGTTCGAGATCCGCCAGATCCGGGACCCCCTGCTTATCGTGGAGAAATACAATTTCGAACACGCCGGGCAGTTTAAATATGAGCTTTACCGGGATTCACTCCTCATCGAAAAGAGCAATTTCGCGATTCGGGGGGAATGATGACCAACCGTAACCCAAATCCTATAACCAATGCTAAAATCCAAATCCCATGCGCGTACTAACTAACCTTTTATTTAAGGTTACGCTATCCTCCATGGTTTTGACGGCTCCGGCCATGATCACCGGCCGTGCAAAATACGATGGAGACAGCCGCCTGAAAGCGAAAGAGGCGATACTGCCCTTTTACTCTTCGGCAGTCATCGTAAAATTTATTGATCACCCGTCACTCACCGTTGTGCCGAAGTATACTGTGGAAGAAAAAGCCGCTGTGGCGACGCCAATGTCCACCATGGCAGCGCTGGCGCCGGCAACCCAGCCGGTCGCTGCAACCGCCACTGCCGCCGCAACTGCCACTGCCGCCGCAATCGCAACGGTCGCAACCTCTGCAACACCAGTGGCAACCCCTGCAACACCAGTCACAACCTCTGCAACTTCAACAGTCGCAACCGCTACGAAGACGACTGCCGAAAACATACCAGTCTCCGCAGAAAAAGAAGTGTTTGATAACGGGGTCGCTTCCAGTTCAGCAGCAAAGGCGGCAGAACTCCGAATGGTGATCAGCCAGGCCGTAACGATCTACAGCAACATGAAGCTGGTCAACCAGGGTCTCGACGAAAAAGCGTTCGAATACGCCTGGCGGGGTTATCACAACCTGCTGAAAAAGGGGCTTATCCATAAGAGAACAGTCCTTTCCATCTGTGATTTCAGCCAGTCCTGCTGTAGCAAACGGATGTATGTCATCGACGTTCAGCACCGCAAGTTGCTTTACCGTACCTATGTCGCCCATGGCCAGAACTCAGGCGAAGAATATGCCACCACTTTTTCCAACGAACCGGAGTCTTTTAAAAGCAGCCTTGGATTTTATGTGACAGACAGGATCTATTATGGCCGCAATGGCCTTTCACTGCGTCTCAAAGGCGTAGACAGCGGGTACAACGACCTGGCACTGAAAAGAAAGATCGTGCTGCACGGATCAACCTATGTCGGCGATAAATACGTGGAGAACTTTGGCACCCTGGGTACCAGCCTGGGCTGTCCGGCACTGCCCTCCACTATGAGCGGCCGGATCATCCGGGCCGTGAAAAATGGAAGCTGCCTGTTCATTTATCATCCGACACAGCAATACCTTGAAAATTCACCAATTATTAATGGCTGATGATTAACAAAAAATTCAGATTATGACGTCAGTAAAAACCCGTACAAAAGCGATATCTTTCGTCGGTGGACTGGCGCTTCTGATCTGTTTTTTAATAGGCATCGCAGCCGCAGCCCTGCTCTTATATACGTTATTGTGAAGATAATGCATAGCAACTGTCGCAAAGTTTGCTTCCCGGAGGCTGATCGAAAGATCGGCCTTTTTTTTGTTACAAAGGCACCCACACCGTGACCCTTGTACCTGCCCCCTTCTCGCTCTGGATAACCAGGCTGCCCCGCAGGATCTTTAGCAGATCCTTTATGATCAGATAGCCCAGCCCATTCCCTTTCCTGTTGTCTACATTGGCGGAAGAGATAATAAAATGATCCGCCATGATATTATTGATCTGCTCCTGGGTCATTCCCACTCCTGTATCCTCGATCTGCAGGGACATCCCATCCCCGCTGCGGGTACAGCTCACCCGGATAAAGCCGGCGCCTTCCGGCGTAAAATTGATGCCATTCAGGATGAGATTATAGAGGACGATCTTCACCGGCTCGATATATTGGAACAGCGTCTGCTGTTCGCCTACGGTATTGAGCAGCTGTACCTCTTTCTGACGGGCCATGGCCTGAAAAATGCCAAATAGCTGGGTGACCAGCTCATGCAGGTTGAAGCTTTCCTTGGTCAGCCGCCGGTCCTCATTGCGGTATTTTATCCAGTTGAGAATATTCGTGGACAGTAGCTCCAGCTCTTTGGAAGTGGTAGCCATCTCACCAATGACCTCCTGCTGTAGTTCCTCGGTCAGTCCATGTTTCTTTTCGATCAGGTTCTTACCCGTCAGGTGAAGGAATCGCAGGGGTGTCACCAGGTCATGGCTGATAATGGAGATCAGCCTTGTTTTGATCTGGTCTGTCCTTTCCAGCTCCTCGTTCTTGGACTGTAACTCGCGGGTTTTTTCGGCTATCTGTCTTTCCAGCTTGTCCTGCCGGATCTCCAGCCGGCGGGTTCGCCAGTGCACGATCCCGCCGATAAAGGCCGTCAGCACAATAATGCACAGGATCCAGCTCCAGGGGCGCTGCCACCAGCGTGGAGTGATATAAAAATTGCAGACCGTCCAGCTGTAGTTGTCGCCAAAGCCATTGGGCTTGCGGATCTGCAGCTTGTAATTCCCCGAGGGCAGATTACTGAAATGTAGCCTGGGATTGTTCTGAATATCCACCAGCTGCCAGTTCTCCGACCAGGGCTCCAGCTTATATTCGACATAAAGGTTTTCCTTGCTTACCCATGCCGGAAAGCCCAGGGAGAACGTCAGTTCCCTTGTGCCTGCCGGTAGCTCGGACCTCATCAGCGAAGTGCTGTTCACCAGCTGGCTATCCGCCAGGAATTCGTCGATATAAATGGCTCCCCCCGGTAACCCGGTAACAGGCCGGGCCGGGTTTACCCATACCAGCCCATCCATCGAAGGAAAGGAGAGGGTCGTATCATTGAGGGGCAGGGCACAGGGTGTACAACCGCCATTCAGCTCGGTCATATCCATGCCGTCAGCCCGCCCGTAATAGTGATAATAGAGATCCCGGCGGCTGCCATCGAAGGCATCTGTCATGTCTTCCGGTTTTGCCCTGAATACGCCCTTGTTCGTGCTGATCCAGCAGAAACCCCGCTTGTCCGGAACAAAACAATGTGCGTATTGAAGATAGTTGTTCTTATCCCCCGGGATAGACCTGATCTCTCCGTTCTTATACAGGAAGATCCCCTTCCCATAGGTGCCGATAAACAAATACCCTTTGTATTTCCACAGCCCCCTCACACAGATGCCCGGCATTCGCCACAGGGTATCCATCGCATGACTCACGATATTATACCGGAACAGGCCGTTGCAGGTGGCAATAGCGATAAGTCCCGGACTTATCTCCAGCATGGAAAAAGGCACATTGCTGTTGATATCCGGTTTGGGATACCGGTACTGATAGTCGATGCGGTTGTTTTGCAGTGTGCCGACCCCGATTGCATTGGCTATATAAAGAGTACCTTCTGACAGGACGAACCCATCGGTGATGGATCCGTCGCCAACCGGCACGGCTGTGGTCCGGTGTGTTTTATAAGACCATGAATGGATCGTATCTGCCCAGCTATACCATAACAGGCTGTCCGGGGTCGTCAGCACAAAATTGTTGAAAGGACCATGGATGGGTAAGCCGGCGGGGGAGGGGACAGGGCTTCCGAGCACATCCCCGTTGCTGGTAAGGATAGCGTTCCCCGGCAGGGCCACCTGGCTGTAATAGGCCGTGGGTCTGTCGGCGCCAGGGGGGACCAGGGCTTTTTTTACCGGCCGAACCGCATTTTTCCGGATTATAATGATGCCTTTTGAAACGGTGCCCAGAAACAGCATGCTGCTTTTTTCATCGTATTTGGCAAAGAGCAGCAATGCATCCCGCGGCAATACATCACAGATCAGCCTTGCAACGAGCCTGCCCTGCTGATAATCCAGTATCCAGGCGCGTGCGCCATCTACCAGGATCGGGTTTTTCATGCTGTTCTCCCAGAAAAGCTGGGGTTTGTTCAGACCCGTCGTTCCTGCGAGGCTTCCGCCGGTTGCCCGCGTTGAACCGGTGACCCCCGTTAGCGGAACGGGTATCTTAGCCGGAAAATCCGGGTCTGTCCGGTAAAATCCCGTCCGCGTATTAAAGACAAATAAGGAATCTTTCAGGTAAAAGACTTTCGAGCCCGGCTCGACGGCTGTGATAAAAGAAGGGATCGGTCTGCCAAGCCGATAATCGAACAGGGTATCATGCTGCGCCATCAGCAGCCGTCTTTCGCTGAGGGGAAGCAGGGTCTCGCCCAGGAAGTCGAAACCAAACACGGGAGGGGGCTGAAGCGAAGATTGTCTGAATAGTCGCCCCGAAGCGATCAGGCCCACCAGCTTGAAGGTGGACGAACGGGTATCGACCTTCACCTGGCCGGTATACTGGGGTTTGTTTTGCAGGATCAGAAAGAGATTCCCCACTTCGTCCGAAGTATAAAGCCTTCCATCCCTTGTCTTCAAAAGGAAAAGCATTCGTTCGGAAAAAAAACCAGGAGTGTTGAGCCGGTTGAACGTCACAAAATCCGACCCGTTGTATCGGGTAATACCAGCCTCTGTCGCGATCCAGAGAAAACCGGTCCGGTCATCCCATTGCAGGCCCTTGATCCCATTGGAAGGAAGCCCGTTGTCGGTGGTAAAATAATCAACATGATAGTCCCCCTGGGCCTTTGGAAAAATACTGCAACTCAACAGCAGCAACAAAAGGCCTGTAGTCCTAATAATTGACATTGTACAATGTAGCCAATTCTATTAATTCTTTCAGATTTGTCGTAAGGGTTTTTTCAAAGATGCGGTTCTTGACCGTCGAAACCGTATTCATTTTGACGTTGAGCGTCTCTGCGATGTCTTTTGTCCCCAGCCCCTTCAGGACATAATGCAGGATTTCCAGCTCCCGGGGGGCAAGGGCCGAAAAGGGATTGTTGGGGTACCTGATCCCCGGAATATCCCTGGACCCCTGTTCGTTCAGGAGAAACCGGCGCAGGAGCCGGATCGTTTCCTCTTCCGGTGTCGTCTTGGGCAGATAATGGTCGATGCCATATTGCCGCAAGGCTTTCCCATAGACTTCCGCCGGCTGCATGGAAAAGACCATGATCCGCAGATCGGGATATAATTTTTGTATATTCGGTAAAATTTCAAGCGTGCTGCCGTCCGATAGAATAATATCCAGCACCATGTGCGTGTATTTCTTCCTTGCCAGTTCCTTCATAAGCTCGTTGCAGCTGACCACTTCCGAAACCTCTGTAAAACCCAGGTGTAATTGCAATAGCAGCTTCAGACCTTTCCTGATCATGCTGTGATCATCCGCCAATAGTATTTGTGGTTGCATTAATGCTAAATTCATCAATAAAAAAAAAGCGACCTGTAGAATTAATTCTACCTGATCTTCTGGTAAAGCTATTAATTTGCTTATTGTAATGATCAGGCATTCTCAAATGCTGATTTAGATCAAGTCGCCGAAATGTTTTCACGTATTAACCTTGCGTCCTGTAATATATCCTGTTAATCCTTGTTTTTTGACCTGCTCAAGACCTGTCGTCCATTTTCGTTTGATTGATTATCGTCTTATTCACTTAATTTGTCACTATGTCTGGTTTTCGCTTAAAACTCAACAGGTTAAGAAATATTCCCTATGCCTCCTCGATCCAGGAGTTCCTGCCTTTTGAAAAGTCCTTTGAACTGGAGTACTTCTTCGAAAATCAATGGAACCTTATCGTAGTCAAACCTATTCTCATCAATACCGTTGTCATCTTTCTCGTTCATTTTCCCGAAGGCAGCGAAGATTCTATGGCGCTGGTGTATAATAAAAAAGATATCTGGTCGGATATCGAAAGGGAATCCACCGGACAAACCGAAGCCATCGGTCTTGCTATCGAGAATTATTACTCGGACTGTTACTTGCCCTGGACTGGTAATACCAAAGACGGATCATCTCATACGCATTGGGATAATCACTTTTTAAATTAGTCCTGACCATCCTGATCAGCAGACCATCTTAAATCTCAATCATGATTGTAAGTATGACGAACTCGCAAGTTACAGACGAGGACGATCCCAGCGTGCTTTGGTTTCAGCAGGGGGTTCCGGAAGCATTTAAAGTTTTCTTTTTTCAGTATTATCCCGGGCTGTTCTCTTTTGCAAAATTGCTGGTGGATGACGGACCGGCTGCCTATCAGCTGTCGATCGATGCTTTCTTTTTGTGTTGGAGCCGTCGTACCGAGTTTGCCAGCGATGAAAAGATCAAGGCCTTTGTTTACCTGGCTACCCGTAATAACTGTATGGATCATCTTCGCCGTATCGCTGATCCTGCTTTGACAGACAGGACAGTGCTGGCAGGTCCGGTACCCGATTCGCTTCCCCCTCATATATTAAGCGATATCTACGCCTATGCAGCCGTGGGTCTGAGACAACCATGAGCTGATCTTATTTTATTTTGCCGGTCCCCCCGGATGACCTAGTTTTATAACAATGGCTCATCCTGAGATCCTGCAAGATGCCGATTCCCGCCAGCTTGAACAGGCTGCTGCCTTTAATCATCAGCAGCTGTTCAGAAAGGAAGCGCTTACCCTTGGCGGCAGCCTTCTGAATGCAGAAGGACTCAGCTGGACTTCCGGGAGCTCCCAAAGCCCGTCCATGGTAGCCTTTCCCGAGCTCACAGAGGAGAATGCCGGCCGGCATCTCGACGAGCTTATGTCTTTTTATCTGAAACATCCGCCCAAAGGAGCAGGCTGCTGGTCTCTCGATCCAACCAGTCCGGCTGATCTTGGCGTCCGTCTTCTTGCAAGAGGTTTTCAACCCGGCTGGCGACCCCGCTGGATGGCACTCGACCTCAGACAGGTCCGGGTAGATCATCCTTATCCAAAGGGATTGACAATTAAAGCAGACAACGACACTTCCCTTGTCAATATAAAGAACCTGCCTTATGCCCAGGTCATCATCCCCGCTGAACATACTACCGACATGCCGGGCCAGTGGGTTCGCTTTGTGGCTACGCTGCATGGAAAGGTTGTAGGGCATAGCGTCGTATTCCTCACCACCGGGCAGACGGGCGCCGCCGGGATCTATCATGTTGGCGTTGTTCCCCGTGCGCGGCACAAAGGCGTGGGTAAGGCCGTAACGCTCGCTGCCTGTCTCTATGCCCGGGATAAAGGATATCATTATGCGGTATTGAATTCCACCGGCGCAGGTCAGCGCACCTATGAGCAGCTGGGCTTTACAGTTATTGGTGACGGCTGGACCTGGTGGCTGATCACCGAACGGCTCCTGGCCAGGCCGCCTTCGCCACAGGACGTAGAGCTGGCGGAAGCCATCGGTCGGGGAGACCAGGCCGCGCTCGCGGGTTTTGGGTCCCGCTCCCTTAACCAACCGCTTACCAATGGCCTGACCCTGATGGAGCTGGCTGTACATTGCGGACAGCCTCTCTCTGCGGAGTGGCTGGCAGACAACGGGGCACCCTATACCGTCCTGGATGCCTGGGATATCGGCTGGAAGGATCGCGCCCGGCAGCTGCTGGAAAAGGATCCCCAGTCGGTAAATCATCTTTATGGTGAATGGGATAAGACCCTGCTGCACTTTGCGGTCGAACGCGATGATGCAGACCTGGTGCGGCTGGCCTTGTCAGCCCGCCCTGACCTGCGGCTCAAAGACAATGCGTATCAGTCCACGGCCCTCGACTGGGCAAAACACTTTGGCCGTCATAGCCTCATTGAGCTGATCCTCGCGGCCCGCTGATCCCGGGGGGGCACGTCTATTGCGGGTGCGCTGGCTCCTGCCACATCTCGCTGCGCCTTATCTGACCAGCAGGCTCCTTATCTCGTGACGATCCCCCTGCTCCCATTTCATCTTATAGACCCCTGCTGCCAGACCTCTTACCGGGATCTGTACGGAAGAGCTTGATGCAGGCGCGGTAACGACCGCCACCACTCTACCCATCATATCGGTAAGGCTCACACGTACGGGACTGTTGCCGGCCGGATACGCTATCGTGACCAGATCACTGGCGGGGTTTGGATATATGGTCAGCCTGTCAACTATCAGTGGCGGGGGCGCTATATGCCATCCTTCTCCACCGATAAAAAATCCGCTAAAGCCGGTGACATCAAATGTGACCGACCAGCTTTGCGTGACGGGATCCCAAACGACATTCGAATTGACAGGGTCTATTTCGACGGCGCCCCCCTGGTGACTGCCCGGGTCACCGACCGAGCTCGTTCCATGGAACTGGTATACCCGCAGATTGGCTATGCCGGAAGCATCATCCGGGCCGGTTGGCAGGTCTGACCCATGTCCCGGCTGTGCGTTGAACACATTAAAGTCCTGCTGGGTAAAATACAGCGTTATCGTCGCCGTAGCTGTCGCCGCATCCGTTGCCGGCTCTATCTCGTAATGCCGTTGAACATAGACGCTGCTGTCATAGGTCTGTAACGTAGAATCCACGTACACGCGGGTGGTGAGAGGCCCTGAAACCGGGTGAGCGCCTGACGGTACTACGGTAGGTTCCCCGGTGGTATTGCGGGCTATCGAGATCTTTGCATAATTGTTCCCCACTGCGAGATCTGCCTTCCCATCCCCGTCCAGGTCCCCGATAGTGACACAGGTAGGGCTATAGCCGGTGGGATAATCCACCGGATCCATCAACGAAAAATTGCCGCCGCTGCTATTGTTCCTGTACACGGCTATGGCTCCCTGCAGTTCGCCGCCGGCTACTGCAACATCCGGTAAGCCGTCGCCATCCAGGTCCCCGACAGAGATCTTATAGGGATGGATCAGGGTATTGAAATTTTGTTTGGGGCTGAACGAGATCACTCCCTTTACCCCTGAGTTACGCAGGTAGGAAAAATTGTTGCCGCCATAATTGCTGACCAGCAGATCCGGTACACCATCCCCGCTCAGATCCGCCACCGCCATCGAAGAGGGCTCCTGGTCTACCTCCACCGTCAGTGGGAAAGCGTCAAAAGTGAGGACGCCCGGCTTCCGGGTGGTATTGTGCCAGATCCTGATGAGGCTGCTGCCAAAATCGGCTGCGATCAGCTCCGGCCGGCCATCCCCGTCCAGGTCTGCGATGGCGACATCGTCTCCATGATAATTGTCTCCAGGGCTTATCACATTTGTGAAGGAAAGAGAGTCTCCGGCATGGAGCGTAGTATTCTTATAGATAGCAATATAGAAGGAGTTGCCGACGGCTACCGCGAGGTCGGGCCGGCCGTCACCGTCAAGGTCTCCCGCAGCTATCCCGGTCGGGCTATTGCCCACAGAAAGCGAATTTTGCAGTGCCCACGCCATATGACCGACGGTGCTTTGGTTCTTCAATAAATGAACGGCGCCGTTCTGGATAAAATCGGAAAACGCCATATCCATCCGGCCATCACCGTCGAAGTCCGCCATAGCGGCGCCGAATGGCTGCGCGCCCGTCGTCACCGTTCCGCCTTCCTGGCTACTGAGCTGGATGAGATTGCCGGTGCTGGCATTGTGAAAGAATCCGGACCCCCCGCCCTGGTTGGTGACAAAAAGATCGGCTTTGCCGTCACCGTCCCAGTCGGGCAGCAGTATGCTTCTGGGATTGTTGCCATATACCGAATCAGCCCGCCAGTTGAAAGAATGAGCGCTGAAAGCCGCCTGACCGCCGGGGAAGCTAACGGTAAAGGACAGGTTGGATATGCAGCTGAGACTATCGGTCGTCACCGTGATGGGGGAGTAGCTCGCGCCGGCCGGGACCACGACCGATAAGGTGCTGTCCGTTGCCGACTTTACCAGGGCCCTGATGCCACTGAAGTATACTATGTTCCTGGCCGCTACGGGATCGAAATACCGGCCTTTTATCAGCACATTCGTGCCGACCGGCCCCGACAAGGGGGAGAATGATATGATCCGGGGAGTGGTAGAGGGAACGGGCAGCTGGTTCAAAAGTACGCTGACCGAACCGCTGCTTGCGAAATCAGCAGTGACGAGGTCCCGCAGACCGTCGCCATCCATATCGGCAATGAGTATGCTATAAGGGGCCTGGCCAGTCGGCAGAAGGACCTTTGGCAGAAAGCTGATGGTTCCCTTTGCGCCTTTGTTCTGCAGGATGGCCATTGTATTGTCGCTATACCCTGTAGTGGCGATGTCCGGTCTGCCATCGCCATCCAGGTCGCCAATAGCGATGCCATAGGGCGTAAAACCCGCCGGAAGGTCCTGCCGGTTGGTGAGATTTATAGCCGATCCGCTGTCGCTGCTGTTTTGAAAGATCGAGACCGTCTCTGCCACATCGCTTCCTGTCACCAGTTCGGGCTTGCCATCCCCGTCCAGGTCTCCGATGGCGATGCCATAGGGCTGTGTTCCGGTAGGAAGATCCGTCCGGGTAAAAGCAAGGCTTCCCGTTGTTGCGGTATTTCTATAAACAGACACCGAATTGCCGTAGAAATTAGTCACTATAAGCTCTGCTTTCCCATCCCCGTTGAGATCGGCAATGGCCACACTTTGAGGAGACTGACCTGTCGCCTGGGCCAGCGGCGACGCAAAAGAGATCGTACCGGTCGTGCCCGTATTCTGAAAGACAGAGACTGTTCCGCTTTGGTTGTTGGTCACTGCGATATCGGGTTTCCCATCCCCGTCCAGATCGCCAACGGCTACGCCCTCGGCATAGGTAGCCGATGTATAAAGAGTCACCGGCGCATCAAAGGCGACAGTGGCGGCAGTCCCGGCATTGCGGAATATCGATACTGTATTCGCTTCGCTGGTTGCCACCAGGTCTGGCTTGCCGTCCCCATCCACATCGGCGGCTACTACAGCTGTGGCCTTGCCCGGAAGCGGGTAATCCGTTTTTGAAAAAGACAGCGGCGTGCTGCCTGTATTGATCAGTACAGATATGGTAGAACTTCCGAAGTTGGCTACTACAAGATCAGGTCTTCCGTCCTGATTAAGATCGGTATTGACGACGGCCACCGAATTAGCCCCTGTTGCAAAGTCTGTTTTCTGCGGAAAAGTAGAGCCGTCGATAAGATTTGCCGGCGCCTGGGCAAGAGCCGCTTTTGTACATAAAAATCCGGCAAGCAGCACGGGATAAGGGTAAAATTTGCGCATTGACAGGGATGATTTGCTGCAAGGTATACAGACATCCCCAGATTTACAACGCCTTTTTACCTAACCATAACAAGCAATTGATAATCAATTTCTCTTCGGTTTTATTCTGTAGCGTATAAGACAATTCCTTATTTGTCCTGTGTTCGTAATCCATATCATTATGTCCCATATTCATATAGATCATATGATATTTTGTGTTCGTCCATACGACAGGGTAGTACCCGCTGTGCCAGATCTCAGACTGCTTTGGCCCGGTGCCAAGGGGAAAGCTCGCAGAGTCGATGGAAAGCAGGATCTTTATATCCGGGTTCTTTCGCAGGTCTTCCGACCACCGGTACCATTCATTAGGGGCCGTAGCCCACTTCGCCGGCAGATGCCGCATCGGGGCAAATTTCCGGTCTTCCACATCCAGGATAGCGCTGGTGGGTCTCCAGGTATTGCTGACATAAGAGCCCGCCCCTAAAAACTGATTATGATACCAGTCCCAGTTCTGCGGGACGCCGGAAGGCGTCAGCGCGAACGCTGCAAAATGAAAACCCATCCATCCTCCGCCATGTTCCATATAATGCTGAAAAGCCAGCCGCTGTGCGGAATCCTCCGGCCGGGTGTCCAGGAAGAGCACTACCTGGTATTGAGAAAGAAAGTCTTCCGTCATCTTCGTCCAGTCATTGGTCGAGTCATAGCTGAAATGATATTTCTTTGCCATCTCCGGGAACCACCGGTTGGCCTCATGTACGAAGCTGATGTGCGCGAGGTCGTTCTTTGCCGTGTAAAAGGCGATGACCTTAAAAGCCGGGGTTTTGCCAGCCGGCTTTTGCGCCCGGACCCCGGGGAAAACCGCCATTAAAATGACGGTCAATAGTGCGGCTATAGAATGTCGCCAGAATTGAAGCATTATTTGTGCGGGATTTAGTGACAAGGCATTTTCGCCGCACCAAATTACGGATGAATAGCTTGAAAAATATAAGAATACTGATAGCCGGGATCAAAATTAGCCGACCGGAATGTAAGGGTTCCGCCACTGATCGAATAAAAGTTCTGGCTGAGGCTACTTAGACCAGGTTTTAGCAGCAGCGACCGGCTGAAAATAACTTCGGGGTAGCTGATCCCGCCGAATGTCGTATCTGATATGCTGAATGTGCCGTTGGAATAAGACTGCCCGTTGATCTGCACGGAATAGCTGCCATTGGTGTTCAGGCTAAGGATGATCGAAGTGTCAGCCTGGGGGTAGAAACGTACGGTCCCGGGGCCGGACACATCCCATTCACTCAGCTTCCACTGTTGGATGAGGCCACTTTCTATTGCCTGGTTTGTCTTGTGGCAGGACGCCAGCATGATCATCAGAATGGGTAGAGCAGTCAGACACTTCATGGGATTTGTTTGGAATTCTGACAGGAATGCCTCGTCAAACGTTGCATTTCCGTTCACCGAACGAAAAACTTTGATGGACGGTTTCGACCAGCCCATTGTTATGTCGTAATTTTTGCCCGCTTTTAGGCTTATAACTACCAACACATGAAAAAACTGCTTCTTTGCCTGCGAACAGCGATCCCGCTGCTGGTTTTTGCCGTTCTGACCCGGCCCGTTCTCAGTCAGTCGCCCGACAGCTCCCTTTTCGCTAACCTGCGCTGGCGGATGATCGGCCCTCACAGGGGCGGCCGAACGGTCGGCGGCTGCGGTGTTCCACAACAACCCAATGTTTTTTACATCGGCGTCAACAATGGCGGAGTATGGAAAACGACTGACTTTGGCCGCACCTGGGTACCCATTTTTGACGAACAGTCAACGGGTTCCATCGGGGATGTTGCCGTTGCGCCTTCCGATCCCAATATCGTGTATGTCGCCAGTGGGGAAGGCATCCAGCGACCGGACCTTTCTGTCGGGAAAGGCATTTTTAAGTCCACCGATGCAGGCCGCACCTGGACACATCTTGGACTCGAAGCCGGTCAGCAGATGGGCGGCCTTGCTATCGACCCGAAAGATCCCAACCGCGTTTTCGTGGCAGTGCTGGGTCATCCCTATGGACCCAATCCCGAACGAGGCGTCTACCGCAGTACCGATGGCGGGAAGACATGGGATAGGGTATTGTATAAGGATGAGAACACCGGCGCCGTTCAGGTCACGATCGACCCGGTCAATCCCCAGATCGTTTATGCGGACCTGTGGGCAGGGCGACAGGGACCATGGGAGAACGGCTCCTGGAATGGTCCCAATAGCGGTCTGTTTAAATCCACGGATGGTGGAACGACCTGGCGTCCTCTCACACAGGGGCTGCCCACGACGGCACAGGGCCTGGGACGTATCGGCTTTTGTGTGGCGGCTTCCGATCCCAGCCGTCTTTATGCGACCGTCGATGCCGGCGCCTATGGCGGCATCTATCGCAGCGATGATGCCGGGGAGTCCTGGAAGAAGCTCAACAGCGACCAGCGTTTCTGGGGCCGCGGGGATGACTTTGCCGAGATAAAAGCCGATCCGAAGAATAAAGATATCGTCTATACGGCCGATGTTGTCGTCTGGAAGTCGATGGATGGTGGGATGTCCTGGAATGCGTATCGGGGCGCTCCGGGTGGCGACGACTATCATCGCCTCTGGATCAATCCTGACAATCCGCAGATCCTGCTTATCGCCTGTGACCAGGGAGCCATCGTCACCGTCAATGGCGGCCAGACTTTTTCTTCCTGGTACAATCAGCCCACTGCACAGTTCTATCATGTCAGCACGGACAACGCCTTCCCGTACAACGTTTATGGCGGTCAGCAGGAGAGTGGCTCGGTTGGCATCGCTTCACGCGGCAATGACGGCGCCATCACCTTTCATGAATGGCATCCCGTCGGTGTCGAGGAATATGGGTATGTCGCCCCCGACCCGCTGGACCCCAATATCATTTACGGCGGAAAGGTCACCCGGTATGACAAACGTACGGGACAGATCCAGAATATCGCTCCCGAAGCGCTCCGCAGCGGCAAATACCGCGCCCTGCGCACCGCCCCCGTCTTATTCTCTCCCACCGACCCGCATACGCTATACTATGCAGGGAATGTCCTTTTCAAGACCTCCAATGGCGGCCACTCCTGGCAGGTGATAAGCCCTGACCTCAGCCGTGAGACCTGGAATATCCCCGCCAGCGTCGGCGTCTATGCTACAGAGTCGCTAAAGAAAATGCCCCGGCGCGGTGTCATCTATACGGTTGCTCCTTCACCGGTAGATGCCCTGACCATCTGGGCAGGTACCGATGACGGTCTTATCCATATCACCCGCGATGGCGGCAAGACCTGGAGGAATGTTACCCCGCCCGGCATCGCCGACTGGACCAAGATCTCCCTCATCGACGCAGGTCATACCGATGCTCTCACGGCCTATGCTGCCGTCAATGGCATCCGTCTCGACGACATGCATCCGCATATCTATAAGACGCATGATGGAGGCAGGACCTGGACGGCCATTGTCGACGGACTGCCGGACGAACCGATCAATGTGGTCCGTGAAGACCCCCGCAGGAAGGGCTTGCTGCTCGCAGGCTCAGAGACTGCTGTGTATGTTTCCTTTGACGACGGAGCTCACTGGTCATCCCTTCGGTTAAATATGCCCGCTACATCCATCCGCGACCTTGTCTTTAAGGACGCCGATGTCGTCGTCGGTACGCATGGCCGCTCTTTCTGGATACTGGATGACATTGTTCCGCTCAGGCAGCTGCCGGTGAGTGCGGCAGATGCAACTTTGTATAAACCCGAACCTGCGATCCGGGTACGCTGGGATATGAACCCCGATACGCCCCTGCCACAGGAAGAACCCGCGGGAGAGAATCCGCCGGATGGAGCGATCATCGACTACTTCCTGAGCCATGACGCGACGAGTCCCGTCATCACCCTCGACATCACCGATGCTGCTGGCAGGTCCGTGCGCCATTTTTCCAGCAGCGATACGTTGTATACCATTCCGGATGTCAATATTCCCCAGTATTGGATCAGGCCCCAGCAGCTGCTTTCCGCCCATGCCGGTCCGCATCGCTTTATCTGGGACCTGCATTATCAGCCGCTGAACATACCGGCCTCATATCCCATCAGCGCCGTATACGCCAATACCGCTCCTGTCGCCACGTCACCCTGGGTGATGCCCGGGACATATACGCTGAAGCTGACTGTTGACGGTACAACGTACACGCAGACGATGACAGTCCGAATGGACCCACGTGTTAAGACCCCTCTCGCTGCTCTGCAGCAACAGCATGACATGGCAGTACAGGCCTATAAAGGGCGGGAGTCAGCGATGGCTGCTTTTAACCAGGTCCATGCGCTGCGGGCAAAACTGGCGAAGTCTTTATCTTCGGGTTCTACGGCTGCGGGTCAGCAGGAGCTGGACACAAGACTCGCCGCTCTTGAAGGAGCCGGCCGCCGTGGTGGCAGAGGTGCTGCTGCCCCGGCTGCCAATGGTCCGAAATCTTTTTCACAGCTACAGAACGACTTTGCCGGCCTTTTCACCATTTTAGAAGAAGCCGACCTGCCTCCAACTACGCAGGCGATAGAAGGTCTGCAGGCTACTCTCGAGGCCGCAAAACAGACCAACGCCGCCTGGCAGCAACTACAAAAACAAATCGCAACCATCCAATAATCATCGTTCGCATGAAATATCTTTTTTTCCTGATCATTCTTTTACCGGTCACTCTTGTAGCGCAAAAGCATACGACCCAAAGATCAACGACCATCGATCCTACGGACTCCACATATTTTGCAGCCCTGAAATACCGTCTTATCGGTCCTTTCCGTGGTGGCCGCGCAGATGCCGTATCGGGCAGTCTCAAAAATAAGAACACCTTTTATTTTGGCGCCACAGGCGGAGGTCTCTGGAAGACCACGGATGGCGGCAGCAACTGGAAAAATGTTTCCGATGGATTTTTTGGTGGTGGTGTCGGTGCGGTAGCCGTCGCGGCTTCCGACGAATCCATCGTATATGCAGGAGAAGGTGAGAGCACGCTGCGTAACAATGTCTCCGAAAACCTCGGTGGCCTCTGGCGCAGTGACAATGGCGGCCGAAGCTGGCGCAACCTCGGCCTGAAAGATAGTCGCCATGTCGCACGTATCGTCATTCATCCGGGTAACCCCGATATTGTTTGGGTCGCTGTGATGGGACATCTCTTTGGTTCCAATAGCGAAAGGGGAGTGTATAAGACTACAGACGGCGGCAAGACCTGGCGGCGGGTTTTGTTTGTCAACGAACAAACGGCCTGCTCGGACATCGTCATGGAGCCAGGCAATCCCTCGGTTCTTTACGCCGGTATGTGGCGCGTGAAGCGGACGCCATACAGCATGGAGAGCGGTGGTGAAGGCAGCGGGCTTTATAAGAGCGTTGACGGCGGCGAGACCTGGACAAATCTGTCTGCCCGGAAAGGTTTGCCAAAAGGCACCTGGGGTGTCGTCAACATTGCAGTCCCTGCTTCTAATCCTGATAAGATCTACGCCATGATCGAGCACGCCGATGGAGGGCTCTTCCTCAGCACCGACCGTGGGGAGACCTGGACAAAGGTCAACGGGACGAATGACATCCGTCAGCGCGCCTGGTATTACAATCGCGTATATGCCGATCCCACCAATGAGAATATCGTATATGTGCTGAACGTACAGTTTCAACGAAGCCTCGACGGGGGAAAGACTTTCAACGTCGTGCAAAGTCCGCATAGCGACCACCACGATCTCTGGATCGATCCTGAAGACGGCCACCGCCTTATCCTTGCTGACGACGGCGGTGCCCAGGTCAGCCTCAATGCGGGAGAGGACTGGAGCTCCGTGGACAACCAGCCCACGGCGCAGATCTATCGCGTGACTACCGACAACGCCTTTCCCTATCATATCCTGGGTGCGCAGCAGGACAATTCCAGCGTCCGGATCAAAAGCCGTTCGGCCAGCGCCGCTATTACGGCAAAGGACTGGGAACCGACAGCAGGTTTCGAAAGCGGGTATATTGTCGCCGACCCTCTGAACCCCGACATCGTCTATGGCGGCAACTATGATGGCTATCTTGGCCGTCTCAACCACCGCACCGGCGAGAACCGCGCCATCGACGTATGGCCCGACAATCCGACCGGTTCGGGTGCGGACTCGCTGAAATATCGTTTTCAATGGAACTATCCCATTTTCTTCTCACCCCACAACCCGCACCGGCTTTATGCCGCCGGCAACCAGCTCTTCATGACGGAAAATGAAGGCCAGACCTGGACGACCATCAGCCCCGACCTTACCACCAACGAAAAATCCAGGCAGGGCCCCAGCGGAGGACCCATCACCAAGGACAATACCTCGGCGGAATATTACTGTACCATCTTCACCGCGACCGAGTCACCGCTCGAAAAAGACCTGCTCTATACCGGCAGCGATGATGGGCTTATTCATGTCTCGAAAGATGCCGGAGCCCACTGGGCGAATATCACACCGCCCCAGGCAGGGAAATGGACTTTGTGGAACTGCGTCGAGACCGATCCCTTTAAGAAGGGGACAGCATATTTTGCAGGTACCCGGTTCCGTGAGGATGACTATACTCCCTATCTCTTCAAAACAGAGGACTATGGCAAGACCTGGAAGCTCATCACAAAGGGCATCGATCCCTCGCATTTCACACGTGTTATCCGTGCCGATCACCGGCGGCCCGGTCTGCTCTACGCCGGCACGGAATACGGTATGTATATCAGCTTTGACGGTGGAGAGAACTGGACTTCCTTCCAGCTGAATCTCCCTATTGTTCCTGTTACGGATCTTACCATTAAGAATAACGACCTCATCCTGGCCACCCAGGGCCGTGCTTTCTGGGCCCTCGACGACCTCAGCCTCCTGCAGCAGATGTCTCCGGCCGCAATACAGCAAAAGTTGCACGTATTCGATGTCAACGAGGCCTGGCGTACCGAAGGCGGTGGTGGACGCCGTCGCAGGGATAATATCCTGCACAATGCAGGGCAGAATCCACCTAACGGGGTAGTATTCCATTACTGGCTAAAGTCTCCCGCCGACACGCCCAAAGTTTCCATTACGATCTTTGATAAGCAGCAAAAGCCTATCCGCACCTTTACCACCCGCTCGAAAGAGTCCGACACAAAGCTCGAATGCGAGCCCGGGATCAATACTTTTGTCTGGGATATGTTATATGCGCCGGCCGAAAAGATCCCGGGGATGCTGCTCTGGACCGGTGGGGCAGGCACTCCAAAGGCAACTCCCGGCAAATACACGGCCCGCTTCCGCTATGACAACGATTCTTCAGATGTATCCTTTACGATCAAACCGGATCCCAATTACAATCTGACGGACGCCGACTACGAAGCGCAGGTTGGATTCCTGCTACAGGTCCGGGATAAATATAATGAAGTCCAGAAGGCAATACTGCGGATCAGAACCATCCGAACCCAGCTGCAGGATCTCAATAGCCGGCTCGACAGTACGGCAAGACCAATTAAAAAATTATCAGACAGCCTTATTCGCGGATTGACGGCTATCGAAGAGGCGTTGTACCAGACAAAGTCAAAAAGCGGCCAGGACATGCTCAACTATCCCATCCGGCTGAATGATAAACTATCCGGTATCTATGGCTTCGCCTCCGATGGATATGCCGCGCCCAGCCGGCAGGCGCACGAGGTCTTTGCCTTGCTCAGCGCCCAGTCGGATGCTCAGCTTGAAAAGCTGAAGACCATCGTCGACAGCGGTATCCCCGCTCTGAACAAGCTGGCCTATCAGCAACAGATACCAGTCATTAGCGTAAAAGAAAACACAACCAACTGAAATGGAAACTAATTCGAACTGGCTCGATATATCTTCCACTCTTGGCCTTGTCGCTACCTGTGTGCTGACATTTAACCTCCTGTTGGGCATTTTGCTTAGCACGGCTTATCGCCGGTCGCCGCTTTGGAAGAAGCTGCCTCCGCTGGTAAAAAAGATCAGTCTTGATGATCTTCACAACTGGACGGCCTATGTGGCGCTGGGACTTGTTCTTGGTCACGTATTATTGCTGCTGCCCGATGCCGCCCTGAAATACCGGTTTGTAGATATACTCTTTCCCTTATATGCTCCACACCAGGTCATCTGGACCTTGCTTGGCGCTCTTGCGCTGTATGCGCTGCTTGTGGTCATCGTGACCACGCAAAAAAGGATAAAGCACAGGATGGGTTTTCGGCTCTGGAAGAATATTCACCTGATCTCCTATGGAACGGCGCTGCTTTTTGTTATCCATGGCATAGTGATGGACCCTCTGTTAAAGGACAGGCCCGTCGACTGGTTCGATGCAGAAAAAATGGTGTCTGAACTGTGCGGTCTGGCCCTGGTCGCCGCCACCGTTATCCGTTATCGCTATTATCGTCGCAGGCAGCGGTTGCAGCCGGTTGCATGATTTTAACCAATGTTGCACTGATTTGAACGTCTTCCTTTTTTGTTGACGATCATGAGGTAATTTCCATACAATTAAAAGAGTTGGCACCATATCGATCTTACTGTTGCTGTTCTATACCCAGCTGGGATATTATGGCCAGTTCCTCATCCGGCAATGGCAGATGAAAGAGGCTGCCCGTGAAGCATGGATCGAGGCTTTGCCGGATTCAGCATTCTTCCGTGTTTCTCTGACCGAGGTCAATGCGCGCGGAAAATGGGAGGAGGCCGGCCGGGAATGCTGGTTTAACGATCATCTCTACGATGTCATCCGGCAGAAGACCATCGATGGTAAGAGCTGGCTGTTCTGTCTCGACGATGAAAATGAAGAACGGCTTATCCGCGGATCGGGGGAATTTGCGCGCGCAGGTCATGATCAGCCCGGAAAACAGACGTCACCCGCTTTCTCCGTTCGTCTGGGCGATGCGGTATGTGATATGACCAGTCTTCGCATCGGCCACCCTCCGGCCATCCGCTCCACATGGTATTCTTCCCATGCTAATCCACTTCCCCTAAGATATACAGAGATTACCGTTCCCCCGCCAAAAGGATAGAATGTACTTCGGTTCTCTTCTATTTCTTTACCAAAACTTATCATGATGCTGATATCAAAAGCAACAGGTATTTTCCTTTTGTCTATTGTCTCTTTATCTGTTATATCATTCTCTTCCCATGGCCAGGTCCCGCCAAAAGACACTACACATACCCAGACCCTCAACACCGTCCAGGTCACCGGCTGGTCCAATGGCCAGAAAGGCAATCAGCTGGACATTGCCCGTTCGATCGGGATGCTTACGCCTGTCGACTTTCACCGCAACAACGGTCTGTCGCTGGAGAACTCCCTCAACCTGATCCCCGGTGTGGTCATGCAGTCACGGTCTGCCTTTGGCGGTCAGCGGATCAGTATCCGCGGTTATGGCAACAATACCAACTTCAACGGCCAGGGTGTACAGGTTCTGCTCAACAACATTCCTGTCACGGATGCCACCGGTACGACCATCCTCGACGACGTGGATTTTGCTACTCTTGGCAAGGTGGAAGTGATCAAGGGCCCGGCCTCAAGCCTTTATGGCAGTGGCATCGCCGGCGTGGTAAATCTTTATACGCTGAAACCTCAACCCAACCAAACCCGCTTTGTAGAAGAGAATACATTCGGCAGTTATGGTCTCTGGCGCAACAACACCCGCATCGAGACGGCAGGCGAACATTCTGCCCTGGTCTTTAATTACGGCCACCAGGAGTCGGAAGGTTTCCGCCAGCACAGTGCCAGCAATAAGGACTATGCGCAAATGAGCGGCGATTTCTATATTAGTGATAAAAGTACCATCTCCACGTATTTTGCCTATGCCAACTCCCATGAAGAGCTGGCCGGTGAAATGGACAGCCTCCAGTTTTATGGAAAGCAGAAATGGAGTGACCCGGCCTATCTGGTCAATAATTCAAAAGTCGACATCGAAAGCTTTCGCGGTGGCGTGACCAGCGATTATAAGATCGACGGGCATTTCAGCAACCTGAGCACAGTCTTCTTCAATGGGTATACGCTGAACTCCCCGTTTGCGCATGGGCTTACCGACAACCAGGCCTTTACCTTTGGCGGCCGCACTGGTTTTGTCTATACCTCGGGGCCTGGCGAAAAGGTTCATGGCGTCTTTGGCGCCCAGTTCCAGAAGACCCTGGCCTTCAACAAATCCTACAACCTGACCAATGATGTCATCGGCGGCATTCGCGGTGATTTACAGAACGCTTCCATGGCCTACAATGTCTTTACCGAATGGAAGTTCGTGCTGCCTTCGCAATGGATCCTTACCGCAGGGGGTAGCCTCAACTTCACCGAGTTCGGCATCACTGATATGCTGGCGAACAGCGCCAATCCCGCACACGCGAATGCTTCCGGCACCCGCAGTTTCCCGGCTGTTTTTACCCCGCGGCTCTCGCTGCTGAAAAAGCTCAGTGACCATCTGTCTGTCTATGCCGATGTCAGCAGGGGATATACACCGCCGGCCACTTCAAATGTGGTGATCGCAGCTCTCGCAGAAGTCAATACCGGGCTTAAACCCGAATCCGGTTTCCAGTACGAGATAGGCACCAAGGGCGACCTTTTTGACCGGAAGCTTTCCTACCAGCTGGCGCTGTTCGACCTCGATATACACAACAAGATCGTTTCGCAGAATGTTCCCGGCCTGAGTGGCCAGGTTGAATATGTCAATGCCGGACGCCAGCAGGACCTGGGTGCCGAGCTGACTTTAAGCTATCTGCTGCTGGACGACAAGACTGCTCCGATCACACAGCTGCGCCCCTTTGTTACCTATGCGTATTCTAATTTTAAATACAAAAGTTTCAGGAGCAACAACAACCATGATTCCACTACCGTCGACTACTCCAACAAGAAAGTGGCAGGTGTAGCACCACGCGTGCTCAATATAGGTGTCGACCTGGAGACAAAACCTGGTTTCTATGCTTATGTGACCTATCGGTATAATGGTGCCGTTCCCTACACATTCGATAACTTACATTACGCAAAATCCTACGATCTCCTGAATGCGAAGATCGGATACCGCAGCATGCTGGGCAGTCATTTCTCCGTAGACCTGTATGCTGGAGCAGACAACCTGACCAGCAGCACTTATTATACCTTCCTGTTTTATTCCGGGAACCTGGCGGGCACTACGGATCCGCATTTCCTGCCGATGCCTTACAAAACAACTGTCTATGGCGGAGCGAAGCTGGCCTATATCTTTTAACTTTACTAAGTATGTTATATAAACAAAATAAGCGGTGGCGTGCCTTGTCTTTTCACTCCGGCTTACTGCTGGCAGTGACCCTTCTCTTTGCCGCCTGTGGCAACCGCTTCGGGGACAAAGGGAACAACAAGCAGGGGCTGCGCATCGTCAGCGTGAGCAAACAGCTTACAGAGATCATCTTCGCAGTTGGCGGCGACACCGCCCTGGTCGGCGTAGATATTTCCAGTACCTGGCCACCCGCTGCAAAAAAGATCACTGCCGTGGGTTATCACAGGGCCCTCAACCCGGAAGGCATTATTTCCCTGAATCCGACCGTCGTATGGAATGACGGCAACTGGGGGCCGCAGGCGACCATCGAGCAATTGAAGAAAGTGGGTATCCCGCTCCGTCAGTTCGATGGCGGAGCCACTATCGATTCGACCGAACGGCTGATCCGGCAGGTTGCGGCGGAGTTCCACGATCCAAAAGCCGGTGATTCCATCTGCGACCGGCTGGACAGGGACATGGCCCGGGCCGACTCGTTACGCAAAACATACGCGAACCAGCCTCCGCTGAAGGTGCTGGTTATTCACTTCGGTCAGGCGGCCAATCAGTATTTTGTGCTCAACCACCGCGGAATACAGCAACAGATGCTGGACTGGGCAGGCGCTATCAATGTCGCTGACACCGCCCAGAAATGGAAGAACCTGAGCGCCGAGGTGATCGCAAAGTCCCAGCCCGATGTTATCCTGGCTACAGACTATGGCTTCGATCTGCAGGGCAGCCTGGAGAAGTTCAGGCAGCTGCCGGGAGTGGCCCTGTCACCTGCGGCAAAGAACGGCAGGATCTACCGCATAGAAGAGCATGATCTTGTCTATCTGGGGCCGCGTACGGGTCAGAATGTTTACAACCTGATCCAATTGATCCATCAACACTAAAAGGCTTTGAAAAAGATCCCGTTCCGGATTTACTACATCGTCCTGGGCCTGCTCCTGCCCGTCTCGCTGATCGTCTCGGCAAGGGTAGGGGCGGTTCCCATTTCGTATCACCATATCCTTTATTTTCTTTGTCACCCCGGCAATTCTATCGAGGAACAGCTCTTCTTTCAGATCCGTCTTCCCCGCGTCCTGCTTTGTGCCTTTACCGGCGCCGCGCTCTCCGTATCGGGCGCCCTTATGCAAGCCCTTTTTCGCAACCCAATCGTCGAACCGGGGCTGGTGGGGACCTCTTCCGGTGCGGCCTTTGGAGCTGCGGTTGTCTTTGTGATGGGGAAAAGTCTGACCGGCGCCTGGGCGGATGCGCTGGGGCCTTTCCTGCTGCCTGTCTTTGCTTTTATCGGTGGAGGGGTCGCCACCTGGCTGGTCTATCGATTGTCCAACGTCTTTGGAAAAGTAAATGTCAATACGCTGCTCCTCGCCGGCATCGCGGTCAATGCCCTCGCCGCAGGCGGTACCGGCTTCTTTTCTTATATAGCCCATGACCCGCAGGCCCGTAGCATCGTGTTCTGGAACCTGGGCACCCTGTCAGGTGCAGACTGGAAGAATACGGGTATTGTCGGGGTTTCTACCTGTCTTGGTATTTTGTTGTCCCTGTCGTATTCCCGGTCGCTCAATGCCCTTTTGCTTGGTGAGGCAGAGGCCGGTTATCTCGGCGTCCACACTGAAAAATTAAAGACAAGGATCCTGATCCTGAATACTTTCCTGGTTGCCGTGGCTACCTCTGTTGTAGGTGTGATCGGTTTTGTGGGACTTATCGTACCACATATTCTTCGCCTGCTAAAAAGTTCGGACAACCGTTTTCTCATCATCGGCTCAGCTTTATTGGGTGCCATTCTGCTGAATGTAGCCGACATGTTTGCCCGTGTCATCGTGGCTCCTTCCGAATTCCCGATCGGCGTTCTGACGGCTTTCGCCGGCGCACCTGTTTTTCTTTTTCTATTGATCCGGGCTAACCGGCAGCAACAGAAAGGAGGGTTTTATGCTTGAGATACAAAACCTCGTTTGTACCATCGGCTCAAAAACCATAGTCGATGGTGTATCCCTTTGCTTCGAACCGGGCCGTCTGCATGTCATCGTGGGGCCAAATGGCTCCGGCAAATCCACTTTACTCAAAGCTTTTAGCGGGGAATGGGTTCCGTCGGCCGGGTCTGTTACATACGACGGTACCGACCTGGAACGGATCGACAAATTAAGCCTTGCCCGCCGTCGCGCTGTCATGACCCAGCTACCCGAACTGCATTTTCCGCTTAGCGTAGACGAGATCGTTATGATGGGACGTTATCCTCATTTTTCTTTTTCACCAACACCGGGTGATCGGGCCATTTGCGAGCAGGCGATGTCGCATCTGTCGATACAATCCTTGTCTGGCAGAGACTACCTGACCCTCTCGGGTGGCGAACGTCAGCGGGTACAGTTTGCCCGCGCCCTGGCGCAGGTTTGGGAGGCGCCGGCTTCCGGCTCCCGTTATCTTTTTCTTGACGAGCCAGTATCCAGTCTGGATATCCATTATCAGCACCAGCTCCTGAAGCTGGCCCAGGGTCTTGTAAATGAAAAGGTCGTTCTCATCGCCGTTCTGCACGACCTCAATCTCGCACTGCAGTATGCCGACCGTATGATCTTTATGAAACAAGGTAGCATCGTGGCGGAAGGAGCCGTCCCCGGTATTGCTACGCCGTCCCTGATCCGGGAGGTCTTTGACATCGAAGCCCGTATCCTCGAAGACCCGCGGAGTGATACACCGGTCATCGTCTTCACCCACTCATCAAACGGTTAATTTCCCGCTTGAATTGGCTAATTTTAGAATACCTGTTCTGGCAATGTTCAAGGAAATTTAGGAACTCGCATCAGATCACTCAACTTAAGGCTTTCGATCATGAAAAGATTCCTCTTTCTCCCATTCTCCATTTTTACTTTTGCCCAGCTCTATTCCCATGGTCTTCGCCCAACACATCACAACCCGCTGTTGCCACTGCTGGCAAAAGACACGGGCCGGCTTAGTTCCGATGAAGAGGACGAGGAGGAAGAAGAACACGAAAGCCATAGAGATAAGAGTCGCCGCCAGGCTGCTGGCCGTCATGAGCGCGACGCCGCAGGTCAAACCACGAACTATCACATAAGCACCACTGAAACCGCAAAGCAATCCGCAGCGATCGAACAGACCTGGTTTGGATCCAGGCCTGCTCCTGAGCTGATCACCAGTTTCGACGGCCTTGGCGAAGGCTTTCAAGGTCCGCAGGGGACAGCCTTTTACCGGAGCCCTTCCGACAATGCGCTGGCCGTCGGGCCCGACCATATCGTTCAGATCGTCAACTCCCGCATGGCCATCTTTAGCAAGAAAGGCAAAAGGTTTGACAGCACAGGCCGTGTTCTTTATGGACCGGGCGAGACCCGGAATATATTTCGGGGATTCGGCGGCCCCTGCGAGAAGATGAACAATGGAGATGCCGTTGTCCGTTATGACCAGCTGGCGAATCGCTGGCTCATCGTGATGCCTACGTTTCGGCGCGGCATCTCCCGGACAGAAGAAAAAGATTCTGCGCATGGCGGTGTCCCATATCCGCCTCAGCCCGGCCAGGCAGTCCCCTTATACCAGCCCGGGCCTGGCTATGCAGGAGAGCCTGCGCCCGGCGGAACTGGACCACGTGTCAGGACAAAGGCGGATTCAACAGGTACCTATTGTATGTGTTATGCGATCAGCACGGGTCCGGATCCCATGGGACCCTATTACCGTTATGAATTTGACCGTCCCCTGTTCCCTGATTATCCCCGCCCAACGATATGGCCCGACGGATATTATACGACCAGCAGCACCAGTGACAATCTTATCCAGCGCCAGGCCTTTGTCGTGGACAGGGAGAAAATGTTAAAGGGTGAACCCGCTGCCGAACAGGGTTTTCTTATCGACAATGTCAATTTTTTGTTGAACTCGGACGTGGAAGGACAGGCACTTCCTCCAAAAGGAGCGCCGAATATTATGATCACGAATGGCGGCACGCAGCTGAACAAACAATTTGAAGACGATGGCATCTATTTCTGGACCTTTCATGTGGACTGGAAGGATACGACAAAAACGAAACTGGAAGGACCGATAAAACTAGCTGTGGCACCTTATCATTATATGGGCGACGGGCAGTTGACAAAGGCAGTACCCCAACCCGGCACTGATCAACGCCTCGACTCACAGGGTGATAAGCTACTTGGCCGTCTTATCTACCGGCGGATAGGCAAACGGGAATCTCTGGTTGTCGTCCATTCCGTCAACACGGCCGCAGGCGGAGGCGGCGTTCGCTGGTATCAATTCCAACTGGGACGTCACCGGAAACCCGCTCTTTATCAGCAGGGTACCTATGCCCCCGGTGGGGACTACCGCTGGCTTGCAGGCGCGACCGTCGACAGGGCCGGCAACATCGGCATCGGGTATTCCTATGGCAGCGCCACGCATTTCACCGGTCAGCGTTTTACAGGCCGGTTGGCCGGCGATACGCTTGGGATCATGAGTTTTAATGAGAATATCCTCGTGGAAGGTAAGGGTGTACAGACCAATACCCTGCGCTGGGAAGATTATACCTATACGGTAATGGACCCCTCCGACGACGAGACTTTCTGGTATGTGGGAGATTATATGAAAAAAGATGCCAGGAACTATTCGTCAAAGATCGGGGCTTTCCGGCTTACGACTACGGCCAAAAAATAGATACCCCTAATAATACCATACAAAAGAATAAGTGTTGCCACCCGCCGGTGTCAGTGGTGTCTGCAGATATAAGGTATCACTGATGATCCAGTGGCGCAGCTTTTGCAAAGGAAGTGATACGCCTGCGCCAAGATCTATGACCTTGTCAAAAGTATAGAACGAATCTATGATACCCGGGGCTAGCTCTATGGCCGGATCGTTTGTGTAGGTGCCGGTCTGTGAGAGCCCGGTTCCCAGGACCGAATAGCTCAGGTCCCTGTTGAGCTGCAGGATAGTCAGGGAATCCGGCCGAGGAGTGATGACGCCGGAGTTCTGCAGAAAGAACCAGTCCTCTTTTACCCACCGCCAGCTCCCCGGGCCGATACCGAGGGGGTGTGAGTGGTTGAGGGTATGATCCGATTTATGACAACCAGCACATAATGCAGCAAAAAAAAGGCTTATCAATAGAAAAGGCTTCATGGTTAATAGTTTTGAGGGATGGCGGAATTTCCCTGGCCATCCCTCATTTGACAAACCTTGTCGTCCAAACGTTGCAAGGCCCTGGCTCAACTATTGGTCGGCCATCTGTGGCAGAGCCCGCCCCGGTGACGTACGCGTTTTCGTGCCTGGCCGGAGTAAAAGGCGGCTGCCTTCCCGATCTTTTGTAGTTGGTTCATTGGTAAATACTGGGGAAATCTATATATTTAATCTATTATTAACCCATTAATTAATAAATATCATGGCAAAAGCAAAAAAAGCTGCTCCAAAAAAGGCAGTAAAAAAGGCCGCTAAGAAAGCTGCTCCAAAGAAAGCCGCTAAGAAGGCCGCTCCAAAAAAAGCAGCAAAAAAAGTAGCTAAGAAAGCTGCTCCCAAAAAGAAAAGAACTCCCAATGCCGCATTCATGGCCGCTCTTAATCCAAGCCCGGCCCTGGCGGAAGTCATCGGTAGCAAGCCGTTGCCACGCACCGAAATGATCAAAAAGATCTGGGACTATATCAAGAAGAACAATCTGCAGGACAAGACAAACAAACGTAATATCAATGCAGATGCCAAATTGAAAACATTATTCGGCGGCAAGAGCCAGGTATCCATGTTCGACCTGGCAAAAATTGTCAGCCAGAACGTAAAATAGCCAGATCCGCTTATTGGCGACAAACCCCAAAAGCAGCTACCAGCGGGCTTTTGGGGTGTTTTTTTTCTACAATTCCACGAACTCCCAGGCGCTGACATAAGCCTCCCGTTGTTCCGCATACGAAATAAAGTTGGCATAAAAAGGCAGACGTGAAAGCGTGCCGCTGTCGCCGATGACCACCAGCTTTTTGCGGGCCCTGGTCATAGCCACATTCATACGACGGATGTCCGAGAGGAAACCGATCTTGTTGTCCGCATTGCTGCGGGTCATGCCGATATACACGATATCCCTTTCCTGTCCCTGGAAACTATCTATCGTATTGACAGTGATCTTGTGGGTATACCGCCGAAGGATAGCCGAATGCGACAAAAGCTCCTGCAAAAGATGTACCTGGTTGCGATAGGGCGAGATGATGGCGATGGTCGGGAACCCCGGATCCTGGTCAAAACGATCGCTAAGTTCGCTCACCAGCCGGGTTACATGTTTGATAAGAAAGGCGGCCTCTTCCGGGTTTGTCAGACCGGACCCTTCCGGTTTTTCGTCAAAACCACAGCCCGCCGTGTCGACAAAGGCAAGGGGGCCATCCCCTTGGAACAGCAGGTGCGATGCCACCGAAGGGTGGGCTTTCAGCCTGTCGGCGTAAAAGACCCCGGAAGAGTAGCCCATAATGGTAGCATGCATGCGGTATTGCTCTTCGAGCAGGGCCACCGCTTCGGGATGCAGGGACACATTTTTCTCCAGCAGGGTAGTGCTGAGACCTCCCCGCGCGGCTTCCTCCGATTTTATCGTCGGCGGCAGCTGACAGTGATCGCCGGCGAGGACAACCCGCTCCGCTTTCAGGATAGGGATCCAGCAGGCAGGCTCAAGGGCCTGTCCCGCCTCATCGATGACCACCGTACGGTACCGCAGGTCGCGCACAGTATAGTGATTGGCGCCCACCAGGGTGGCCGCCACGACCTGCGCCTTAGCCAGTACGTCGTCGAGAATATACTGCTCCTGCCGTTCGACCTCCTTCAGCACGTTGCGCGCTTCATCGAAGAGGGCCTTGCGCTGTTCTCTTTCCGCCTTCCCGAAATTCCGTTTGTATTTATGGGCCATGTCCCTGAACTCACTGGCCTTTTTCTTCAGCTTCTTTATCTCTTTTATCCCGCTATGCTCCGCCATCCTGCTGTCCAGCGTCAGTGACAGCAACCGCTCGGACACCCTTGCCGGGTTCCCGACGCGTAATACGTTGAGGCCTTCATCGGACAGCTTCTCGCTCAGCAGATCCACTGCAGTATTACTTGGAGCCACCACCAGCACCCGCTCTCCATCCCTGCGGACCAGGGCCTTTATCGCCTGTACCAGTGTCGTGGTCTTACCCGTTCCGGGCGGACCGTGTACAATAGCAAGGTCTGCCGCGGACAATATCCTGGCAACGGCGGCTTGCTGCGAAGGATTAAGGCCGCCGGGAACATTCCCGCCGCCAGCGCCCTCACCTTCCCCGAACACTGGTGCCTGCTGACCCGTCAGGACACGAACAAGACGTCCTTCCCGGGCTTTCTCGGCCAATGCCCCCGCCTGCCGCAGCGCACCAAACATCTCCGAGTAACTGTTGTCATCAAACAGCAGGTCGATCCCCAGCTTTCCGTTGCGCGTCCATTCAGGCAGCTCGTCGGTATTGAGCGTGATCTTTAGCTTATTGCCACTCTGAAAAGAGATCGTCCCTTCCACGCGGTCATTCTGCATATCGTGATTGGAGAACAGTGCCGCCGACGCACCGAAACGCAGCTGGTGCGTGATATCCTGGTGGGTTGTCCGTTCCACTTCTACCGTCAGATAATCCCCCCGGCCCATTTCCGTATCCCGGATAGCGATGGGATACCAGGCCAGCCCGCCTGCCCTCCGATCATTGATCGAAGCCGTCTCAGCCATCTCCCGGTATAACCTCCGATCCTCTGCCTGCTCCGTTTTCAACAGGTCGGTCAATGCTTTAAAATAATCCATCGCGCAAAGATAAGGTCCCATTTGTTAATGGCCGTTAACGAAAGCCCCCGACAATTTTCCCTATTTTTCAGGAGTATTTTTGTTAACCATTAACCAATGAATCGAACCGCTGCTATTTCTCTGCCGGCCTGTCTTCTCCTGCTCCTGGCAACAACAATGCTGAGAGCGCAATCCGATCAGATCAGCCGCCCGCCCGGTTCTCCAGACCGGCCCGACATGACCTTTGGTACGATAAGACCGGAAAGCTTTACCCCGCCGCTTATCGGGGATAGCACTCCCCGTGCCGTCGTCTTATTCGACAGGGGCGAAGTAGCCTTCGAAGACGGCCGTGGCAACAGGGGTGGTTTTGGCGTTGTATTCCGCCGTCATACGCGTATTCTCATACTGCACAAGAGCGCCTTTCACCTGGCCACATTAACCCTTTCAATGTACCGGAAAGGAGAGACAACTCTCGAAGACCTGAAGGGCGCGACCTATAACCTGGAGAATGGCAACGTAGCGACTTCGAATCTTGATAAAAGCAATATCTTCAAAGACAGGAATACCAATTTCGACATGGAAAAAATAGCCTTCCCCAACGTAAAGGAAGGCTCAATTATCGAATATAGCTATACATTGGTATATCCCACCATCGGGTTTATCCCGCCCTGGGGTTTTCAGGGTGGCTACCCGGAACTATGGAGCGAATATGATATCACCGTTCCCCGGCTGTTCGACTATGCGGTAAAAATGCTGGGCTCTGAGAAATTTGTTGTCGACACGATCATGACCTACAACGACAACTCTCCCAGTCTGCCTTATTCAACGTCCAACCGTACCTTTTTTAGCAACCAGACTGTCCGCCATGTATGGGCCGAGCACAATGTTCCGCCTCTCGAAAAACCGGAACCCTATACCACAACCCTAAAGAACCATCTCAGCAGGCTTGAGTTCCAGCTTTCCGCCGTTCGCCAGAACAACGGATATATCCAGACCTATTCGACCAGCTGGCCGCAGCTGACACACGAGCTGCTGAAGAGCGACAATTTCGGATCCTCTCTCAGCGACCACAACCGGTTTATGGACGAGGATCTGAAAAAGGTCGTCGCCGGGTCTGCATCGAAGGCCGAGACGATCCGCCGGCTCTATGCCTGGGTCCGGGATCATTTTACCTGTATGCCGGTGGACCGGATCTATCTGTCCCAGCCGCTGAAGAAGACCTGGGAGGAGAAAAAAGCAGGCAATGTCGCCGACATCAATTTGCTGCTTACCGCTGTCTATCGCCACGAGGGCCTGGATGCTTCGCCTGTCATCCTCAGCACAAGGACCAACGGATATACCAATGATAACTACCCGCTGCTGAGCGAATACAATTATGTAATCACCCGTGTCAGGGCAGATGGAAAGGACTACCTGCTGGATGCTTCCAGGTCATATGTTGGCTTTAACCAGCTTCCTGAACACTGCTACAACGACTGGGGCCGGGCCATCGATTCCACGCACGACCATATTCCCCTGTTGGCTGATTCGGTAAAAGAAAGCCGGCGGACGCTGGTGGTGCTTGCCAACACAGACAGCGGGTATACCGGCACCTATTCCCGTACGGCTGGTGTCTTTGAATCCATGAGTCTGCGCAACCAGCTGAAAAGGATCAAGCCGGACGATTTTTTTGAGGGCATCAGAAAGACCTTCCCGAGCAACAAACAGATGGGTGCGGCCGGCTTTGATTCCTCCTACGTCCCGGAGGTGCCGCTGGTCTGGCACTATGATATGAAATATCGCTTTACGCAAAAGACGCTGTACTTTAATCCCATCATCCACGAACGATTTAACACCAGCCCCTTCAGCTCGGAAGAACGGCATTATCCCGTAGAGATGAATTATTGTATCGATAACTCCTATGTCGTAAGCATGGAAATACCAAAAGGGTATGTCATCGACCAGTTGCCAAAATCCCAGCGTATAACCCTTTCGGATAGCAGTGGCGTTTTTGAGTATGCCGCCAGTGTGGATGAACAGACGATCAGCCTTCGGGTGCAGCTGAAGCTTAAAAAGGCCGTTTATTCCGTAGAAGAATACACGGGTCTGCGCAACTTCTTCTCGATCATAACCAGTAAAGAAAAAGAACCTATTGTTTTTAAAAAGATCAATTAGTATGTCTTTTTTACAAATCAGCCGATCAGGCCTTTTGACACTTTTTTGTTTCCTTTTCCTTCGGGGTATTGGTCAGCCGCCGGCGTCACCCATTGCTGACTCGCTGAAAAAGGAAGCCGTTATGGTGGTGAGGAAAAATGAGATGGAGATAGAGATCATCTCTCCCCGCAAAGCTAAAATGGTTCACCGGTATGTCTTTACTATCCTCAACAGCCGTGGCGATATCTATGCCCATGTTGGTACCTTCTATGATAAATTCCACGACCTCGTCAGTGCTACAGGTATCCTGTATGATGGGGAGGGGCGGCAGCTAAAGAAGATCCGAAAGGGGGATATGCAGGACTGGAATACCGACGGATCGGGGATCCTGATGAGCGATAGCCGGATAAAATACTATCCATTTGTCTGTCGCAGCTATCCCTATACGGTAAGCTACGAGGAAGAGATCGGGATGAACGGTCTTTTTATGCTCCCGGAATGGCAGCCACAGCCGGCGCGGGATGTCGCGGTTGAGAACAGCAGCCTGGTGATAAGGACACCGACAGGATACCCGCTGCGGTATAGGACCTACCATTATCCGGGTGAAGCGCTGGTTACCGGCACAAAAGGGGAGACCGTGTATACCTGGCAGATAAAAGACCGCCCTGCGCTGGCCGAAGAGCCCTATGAACCAGCCTGGTTCCATTTGGCTACCAGCGTTTGGCTGGTGCCCGGGGAGTTCGAGCTTCAGGGCTATAAGGGCAGTCTCTATTCCTGGGCTGATATGGGGAAGTTTGTCTGGACCCTGTACCAGGGTCGTGACCAGCTTCCTGATGACGCAAAGAAAAAAGTTCATGAACTGGTGGATGGTCTGGCTGATGACCGGCAAAAGATCGACGTACTTTACCGGTTCCTCCAGCACAACACGCACTATGTTGGCATCGAGCTGGGTATCGGCGGCTGGCAGCCTTTTGATGCTGCCTACGTGTATAACAAACGATATGGGGATTGTAAAGCCCTGGCCAATTATATGGTCGCCCTGCTAAAAGAAGCGGGTATCCGGGCGGCTAATGTGCTTATCCGGGCCGGCATTGTGCCGGCTCTCGACACGGGTTTTGCCTGCCCCAAGTTCAACCATGCCATCGCAGTGGCTTTCACCGGTAAGGATTCTGTCTGGCTGGAATGCACCAGTTCCCTGCTGGCGCCCGGTTACCTGGGCAGTTTTACAGCAGACCGGGATGCCCTGCTGATCGACCCTGCCGGAAGTCATATCGTCCATACACCGGTCTACGGGATAAGAGAAAATCATTTGTATCGCAAAGTACAGGGGAACATATCTCCGGACGGAAAGCTTGATGCCGGTCTGACCTGCGACTATGCCGGGCTTGAGCAGGATGCCCTGCAATGGAGGATCGACCAGCTTACAAAAAAAGATCTGCTCCAGGAAAGAAGAGAGGCCCTCGGTATCCAAAACGTTACGGTAAAGGACCTTTCCTATTCTTTTGACTCATCGGGCATCCCGGCTATCAGGGAGACGATGTCACTGGCTGCGGGGCAATTTGCTACGATCAGCGGAGACCGGCTGCTGATCTCCCCCGGTTATTTTTTGCGTCGTGGCGCAGGGTTAAAGGAGGAGGCACATTCCCGGCCTTTCGAGCTGTCTGTGGCATATGAAGAAACGGATTCCATCTCGTTTTTGCTTCCCCCGGGATATCAGCCCGAGGGAAACCCGTTCAATGCTTCTTTTTCCTGTCCCTGTGGCAGCTATCGCATCCGCAGCATTTTCAGCGAGGGCTATTATACGATAACCTGTCATTTTCAGCAAAACAAAGGATTGTATGATGCCGCCGCCTGGCCGCGGCTGGTCCGTCTTTTCAACCTGGTCCACCGGGAAGGCGAGAGGCAGGTAGTATTTGTCCGTCACTAACCTTCTTTCCGGAAAAAAATATTTCCGCTGATCGTCTCGATGTCGATGCCTTTTCCACCGCCGCCATTCAGCTGGGCTGAAACGGTCCCACCGCCTACCTGCTTGATGCGACGGCTCATCGTATTGAGTTCGATATTGGAATACATCGTACCGGTAATGGTTCGCATCTTCAGATCGGCCTTGCGCTGTGGTGTGACGGCGATATCGATAAATCCACTGATGCTTTTGGCCCTGATCTCGGCCGTATTGCCTGTGATGATGATATTGCCGTTGATGGTCTCTACAGAGAAGTCGGCGTTCTCGGGAATATAGACCTCGTGCATGATCTCACTGTGGACATTGCAGCAGCAGTTGCACGAATCATTGTCCTTTTTATATTCCAGCTTAGCAGAGACGTTGATTGTATTGCCCGTTTCGCCAAAGACCATCTTGTAGTCATCATTGTTCTTATTGTTATTGACATTGATGCTGCTTTTTATATACACTTCATTCTTCTTCCAGGTGATGATCCGGATGGAATCCGAGATCTGGAAATTCATGCGTACATAACCGCTGGGGGCGAAGTCAATGTGTTTTTCGACGATCCTTTGCGCCCCTGCCGGCAGCAGGCCGATGCAGAGCAGGAGGATGAGTATACTATTTTTCATGATAGGCTGATTTTGTTTGTTAGTGATTAGTTGGAGAGACGATTATCCCTTTCTGAGGTAAATATTCCCGCTGATGTCCTTCAGCTTCAGACTGGTGCCGCCGCCATTCAGCTGGGCCTTGAGATTTCCTCCGCCTACCCGGTGCATATCCTTGTTGGTTGCGGACAGGTCGAAATCGGAGTACATATTTCCGGAGATAGTGGACATTTCCAGGTCAACAGGGGATTTTGCGGGCAGGGTGACGTCCACATCCCCGCTGATAGCTGAAAGATAGATCGGCTTGTCCTTCTGGATCTCGGTGAAGACGACATTGATGCCGCCGCTGATGGTGGAGACGACCAGCGGACCCGTAACGTTCTTTAGTGTTATTTCATGACAGCCTTTTATCTCGATCTCGTTCCTGATATTCTGGATGGTGGTCTCACCGTTCCTTGCGCAGTCGCGTTCGATCTTCAGGGCGATGTTTTCCGGCACTCTGAGTTTGTAGCTCGCGTCCTGGCCAAAAGACAACAGGCAGCGAAGCGAGATCGAATTGCCGTTCTTCTCCATAGAAAGCCCGATCCCGGTATTGTCTGTCCCTCCGCCATAGACGGGTTTCAGGCCTTTTGCTCTTTCGGGCGCCTCAAAATGTCCATGGGTTGCTACTACGATGATCTCGTTGCCGTTGTAACCTTCGATGGGCAGCTCGCCGGTAAAATCAGCAAGGGTTAGCTTAGCTTCCTTGTTGTTCTCTACGGGGACTTTATATTCCTGTGCTTGCGACCATTTAACAGCAGCCAGCAGGACGAACAGCGAAAAGATATACTTCATTTTTTTCATGTTTTTCTTTTTTTAGCAAAGGGTTCCCTTCAGGTAAACCGGTATTACCTGTCAGCGCCCTGATTTATAATTGTGTTTGTGATTACAAAACTCTTAGCCCTTTCTGTGCGGCTTCCTTTACTTCCTTCAGCGCCTTTCCATTGGAAAGTATGGCCTTCATCGGAGCAATGGCGCGGGTCTCTCTTTTTTCCGCCAGCAGATTGATCAGCACGATCTGTACGATCGGCTCCGTCTGTTTGCCGAGTGACAGGACCAGCGAGTCCCGCACCGTGCGTTTGTCAGCCCACCGGGCCAGAGAATACAGGGAGGCGAGACGGACATTGGCATTTTTGTCGTTGTTGAGTGTGTTCATCAGCGCATCGATCACGGCCTGGTCGGGATTGGACATCTCCTCGGCATAGCTTACGGCCTTGATCCGCTGGCTGGCCGATTCATCGTCGATCAGCGAGAACAATAAGACCTGTTTCATCTCCTTTACCTCTTTCTGCAGGGATGCAAGCTGGTCTGGCTTTTCATCTTTTTTCTCCTGGAGGATACTACCGATCCATGCGCCTCCAACGAGCAGGACAATCGCGGCCGCTACTTTCCAGATGGGATTTGAAAAGGGCAGGAGCCTGGCGCCACCGCCGGACCCGTCACCTGTTTTGCGCGTCCCGGAGCCTCTTTGAAGACCCGCCTTCCCGTTGTCGTCATCAGTCGTATTTTCTTCGAGAAGATGCGTCATCGAGACCATATTCAGCTCCGATTGCAACAGCGTATTGAAATTGTCCCGCAGCGCTTTTGTGGGCTTTTCAGCCGGGCTGTTCTTTATGGTCACCAGCAGCTCCTGCACTTCCAGCACTTCCTGCTGACAGGCCGCACAACCGTCGATATGCTTTTTCACCACAGCCGCGAGTCCGGCGTCCAGCGACTGGTCAAGATATTCGATCAACATGGCTTGTACTTCTTTGCAATGCATATTCACTCCTCCTAAGATTGTTTGAAATAATGGCTTCTCAATTGTCGGATGGCCCGGTAGACCTGTACCTTGATCGCTGCCACTGATATATCTTTTATCTTCGAGATCTCTTCGTATTTCAGCCCCTGGTATCGGCTCAGGAGCAGGATCTCCCGGTGCTCAGGCTGTAACGAGGCCAGGGCAAGGTCCAGTCGCTGATAGTCGGATTCGCTGTACGCGGCCGTATGATCCGGATCCGCCAGCTTCTCTTCGTCCTCCCCCGGGTCTGTCAGACGTCCCGGCGATCTTTGCTTTTCCTTGCAGTGGTCTGCGTGGATATTTCTCGCCATCCGGTAGAGCCAGGACCGGAATGTTCCCTGGGCCGGCTGATAGCTCTGCCGGTATCGGATCACCCGGTAGAACAGGTTTTGTGTCAGGTCTTCGCTGGTTACCTTGTCCGCCGTCAACCGGAGGAAAAAATTATACAATGACACGTGGTATCGGTCGAACAACTCTGTCAATTCCGACAAGTGACCGTCTTTTACCAGCAGCATTATTTTTTCGTCAGATAGTTCCGGCACCAGTGATAAAAATTAAATGTTCTATAGAGATTACTGCGAAAGGTCAAAAAGGTTACGGGTTATTTCAAAGTTTTTTTCGCCGGCGGCGTTTTCTAGCGTCCCGTCAGATCCGCTGTCATCCGCCACATCCCCTTCAGCTCCTCCCTGAACTTCGGATATCCCACCCGCATGGTACTATGCCGGCGAAAGCCCGCCTTCTCATAAAAAGCCATCGCCTCCGTATTGGTATCGATCACCGCCAGCCAAAAAGTCTCCTTTCCGGTCGCTGCGGCTACCCGGAAAGCCAGCTCGACGAAGCGGCGTCCGATCCCAAATCCCTTATGATCAGGTAAAATATAGAGCTTGTCCAGCTCGATCCCCTTCTCCGGATTACCCCCCGGCAGGTTGGAATGCAGGTTCAGCTTCATAAAGGCTACCGGTTCCTGGTCCACGAAGGCCACATAATAGTGAATGGCAGTCGCGGCCAGCTCTGTTGCGAGGAGCTCCCGGCCAAAGACCTTGTCCATATACTCCGCCAGACCTCCCAGTTCCCAATGATGACCGAAATTGAAGCTGTAGGCGTCCCGGCTGATCTTATATAAGGTATCCAGGTCTTCCGGCTGCATCAGGCGAATATCGACAGGGTGAGACATTGAGATATTTTTTACAAATATCTTCAATATTTAAGGACGTTCCGTTTTAAGGTACCGCCTTCATTACTTCTTTTACCAGTTCGCCCTGTGGCCAGAACTTTTTCTCCAGGCTCAGCCGCACGATCACCAGTTGTTTTGATGGCACTACGTAGACATACTGTCCGTCAAAGCCTTCACAGGCGAACCAATCCTTTTCCGTCCACCACAACGCGCCATAATTCCATTTTGACGGACTGTGAGCTGACGACCATTTGACCCAGCCTTCCGGCAGGATACGCTCGCCCCCGAAGACCCCATCATTCAAATACAGCAATCCAAATCGCGCCCAATCTCTTGCCGTGGCATAACCGTAGGATGAGTTGACAAAATTTCCTTCCGCGTCGGGTTCCAGCACGGTATGATACATCCCTATCTTATAGAACAGCTCTTCATACGGGTAACGATAATACAGCGTATCCCCCAGTGTCCGCCGTACAACACCGGAAAGGATATTGGCGCTGCCATCTGAGTAATTCCATACGGTGCCTGGCGGATGGCTGAGAGATAATTGCGCAGCAAATTTACCCATATCCGGCTCTTTAAAAAGCATATTGGTCAGGTCGCTTGGTCCGGCTGGAAACCAAAAAAAATGTAAACCGCTGGTCATATGCATCAGCTGAGCGATGGTTATCGACTTGCGGTTGTCGTCGTTCCAGGCTTTGACAGGCGCAGGAGCTGCGGTATCCAGCCGGCCCTGTTTTACCATAATTCCCAGCTCAGCGTTGAGCAGACCCTTGGTCATGGACCAGCCTGGCAGCGGTGTTTGCGCAGAGAACCCTACGGCGTATCGTTCCAGTATGATCTGTCGCTTGTATATGATCAATAGTGCACGGGTACCCCATTTCCGGAAGGCTTCGTCCTGGACCCTGGCCAGCCGCTGCAGGTCAGGACCGGGTACCGGCGTATCCCGGATGCGGTCGCCGCGGGGCCAGTCTATCGTGTCCTGGCAACAGGGTGGGGGTGGGGCCAGCGGGAAGTTTTGTTGCCGCAGTTGTTCTTCCGTTACTGCGCTTAATAATGTAGCACCAAGCCCTTTACGGTAAACAGCCCTTCTTCGGGCCAGCCCCAGAATGGAGGTGGATACTGAGCTGTCGGCGCGGTCTACCCTGTATGAAGTGAGGTTGAATGGAAAATAAAGATCATTTTTATGAACATCGGCGGGATTTCGGCCGGAGAGAAAAATAGCGGAGCACATACCTTTCGCCGCATATCCGGTGATGATTGGCAGGAATTTCCATATATAGACAGAAAGGGCGAGCAACAAGGCTCCTGAGAAAAACAACAGGCGGCGTTTCAGCTTCTTTTTTGGCGTTGGCATTCCCCTTAGAGCAGGGCAGCGGAAGATTCCATAAAGCCCTATCGCATCAATGAAAATTTATCCCAATTTCCAACTCTTAACTAAAATTTTCTTTTTTTTAGCAAAATCTCCCTAAATTCGAATTAAGATTGTAACCGATTGCAAACCCATTACTGCTGCACATGAAAGATAATTCCTCCCAGTCGGAACTTGGCCTGCTCCTGAGACTGCAAGAGAATGACGAGCAGGCACTCGCACTTCTCATGGAGCGGTATTATACTGAATTATATAATTACGCCGCCAGCTTTAATCGCGATCCCACCCTTGTAAAAGACTGTATCCAGGAGGTCTTTATCAGCCTCTGGCAGCGCCGGGACAATGCTACGGCCATCCTTTCTCCCAAGTACTATCTGCTCCGGGCCGTAAAGAATCGCGTCCTCAAATCCGCGCATCGCCACTCCCGCAACACGGATACCCTGACGCTCGAAAAAGAATACAGCTTCTTTTGCGAATTCTCCATCGAAAAGATGATCATCGAGCGACAGCTCTCGGAAGAGAAGGCCATCCGCCTCAAAAAGATCATTTCCACGCTGTCCAACAGACAGCAGGAGATCATCTATCTTAAATATTATCAGCATCTTGAGCATGGGCAGATCGCTGAATTGATGAATATTACCACTCAGTCGGTTTACAATTTACTTCATGAAACGATTCAGAGGCTGAAGACGGTCTGGCACTCGGAATTTGTGGCTCGCTAACACGCCGCAGGCATCCCTAAAAAAATATTTCCTTTCTTTCCAGTAGATTTTCGCCAACCCGGGAACTTATCTCTATACAGCACGCCAACATGAAAGATTTTCGGTTGTACGATATAGCAGACTTCGTCATGGACGAGGACTTTATCCGGTGGGTTCAGCGCAAAGCCCCAGTCGACAACCTGTTTTGGGAGAACTGGCTCGAACAGAACCCCGCCCGTCATCTTATCATCGCAGAGGCCCGGCAGATCGTAGAGTTTATCCAGCTGGAACAGGAACCAATCCCCGTAGCCGACGTCCAGGTCGAAATTGCACAATTGCTCACTACCATTCACCAATCGAAAAAAAAGGCTGAGCCGAAGAGGCCCTGGGGCCGTCTGGCCATCCTATCCGGCGCAGCCGCCGCCGCCGCTGTGATCATATTGTTGATGATCAAGGGTTTCCCCGGATTGACACATTCGAACAAAGGTCTGGCTCCGATGATCCTGGTCCCATCCGTCAGCTCCCTCGTCCAGAAAGATAACCCTTCGGAGAAACCCCTCTTCTTCAACTTACCTGACGGCACCACCATCAGCCTTTCGCCCGGGAGCCGTATCAGCTATCCAATTAAGTTCCTGGCCTCGGCTACCCGGGATGTCTATCTCTCCGGGGAAGCCTATTTTGCCATCGTCAAGAACCCCGCAAAGCCCTTCCGGGTCCTGACCGGCGAGCTGATCACCCGGGTGCTCGGAACTACCTTCTGTATACGTGGCTTTGAAAAGGATACCGTCATCCGTATCACGGTGCATACCGGAAAGGTCAGCGTCTCTTCCCAGTCACCCGTGCAAGGTGTATCCGAGTCGGCTCCTGATGGCCTTATCGTCAGCCCCAACCAGCAGCTGGTCTATCATCGCGAAGTAAAAAAATTCCAAAAGATCCTCGTAGAGAAACCCGCTTTCGTGGTGCCCGATACGTTAGATCACAGTATGGTCTATGAAGATACACCGGTAGAAAAGGTATTCGATCAGCTTGGAAGATACTATGGCATAAACATCGTATTTGACAATGAACTGCTCAATAAATGCACTGTCACGGCAGACCTTGCGAACGAACCTTTTTATCATAAGCTGGACCTCATCTGCAAAGCTATCGGGGCCAGCTATGAGATCGTGGATGCGCAGGTGGTGATCCAGAGCAATGGCTGTCAGTAAAACGCAACTGTTATTTTCTTAAACATAATAAACTCACCAAATGAACACAACACCCGGATAAGTCCCCTACATAAAGAAAACCGATACTGCTGCGAACAGTACCGGCTTATTCTATCCTGGCGGCGCTGGAAGCGCTACTGGAATCGTTTTGCCGAAACTTGATTGCTTAAACAAAACATTGCAAGCTATGAAAAAAAATGAATTCTTTAACCAGTTAATATACCGGTTTATGAGAATTGGATTGCTGCCTTTAGTCCTTGTCAGCTGCATGACCGCAGTGGTTTCTGCCACCCCTACCAGCGGACAGGAGGTGCTGGACCGGAAGATCAACCTGGTCGCCGAACAAAAAGAAGTGAAGGTCGTTCTCTCCGAGATCAGCCGGCTCGCTGCTATAAAGTTCGTGTACAGTAGCCAGCGTATTCCCGCTCATCAGAAGGTTTCCCTGCTTGCCCGCGACCGGCGGCTCAGCGAAGTGCTGGATATCCTTCTTCAGCCTCTTGATATCTTTTACCGGGTATCCGGTAACCAGATCGTCCTGATGAAGAAAGGCGACGAGGCGAACGAGCTCCTTACCTTTAAGGATGACCCTGTTGCACTCGACGCGAATACCATTGCCACCGCTACCATCACCGGTAAGGTGTCCACTGAAGCCGGCGAGCCTCTGTCGGGGGTATCCGTCCTGGTAAAAGGTACCTCCCGTGGTACCACCACCGGTGCGGATGGCAATTTCACCATTACCGCCGAGCCGGGTGAGACGCTGGAGTTCTCGATCGTAGGGTACAAGCTGTTCAGCTATAAGGTAGGAAAGACGACGTCTGTGAATATCCAGCTGCAGGCCGACGCCTCGAAGCTCAACGAGATCATCGTCATCGGTTATGGTACACAAAAGAAAAGCACCCTCACCGGCGCAGTGGCCTCCGTCAGCGGCAAACAGATCAACGAGCTGCCCGTAGCCAGTGTCGATCAGGCTTTGCAGGGTAGGGTAGCGGGTGTCAGCGTGACCAACAACGGGTCGCCGGGCACTTCTCCCATCGTTGCGATCCGCGGGATCAGCTCCATCAGCTATGCCACCGACCCCCTTTATGTCATCGATGGGTTCCCCACGGGTAACCTCAGCAGCTTCGACTCCCGTGACATCGAATCGGTCCAGGTATTGAAAGACGCCAGCGCTGCCGCGATCTACGGTTCCCGCGCTACCAACGGGGTCATCATCATTACCACCAAGAAAGGCCGCCGCGACAATCGTATGCAGATCACCCTCGATTCCTATGTCGGTGTGCAAAGACCCTGGAAGAAGATAGACCTCCTCAATACCAATCAATATCTTACCTATGAAAGGGCTATCGATGGCGCCGCAGGCATCGGCCTCCCGCCGCGCTTCCAGCCCGCCAATTTCAATCAGCCCATTTATGCAGGGGCCAAACAGACCTTTGCCCAGACCAATACCAACTGGCAGGACGCGTATTTCAAGAACAATGCGCTGATAACCCAGCATGACCTGGGTATTAGCGGCGGCAATGCTGTCTCCCGTTATTATGCCTCCGCCGGCTACTTCCGCCAGGATGGCATCGCTGTCGGTACCAGCTACGAAAGAGGCAATTTCCGGATCAACTCCGAACACAACCTCAGCAAGGTCTTCACCTTTGGCGAGAACCTCTATCTGGCCTATGGTAACCAGCACTATGACAATACACAGGGCAATCGTACACGTCTGACCAATGTCGTGCGGATGCAACCTTATATCCCCGTATATGATCCCACCAAGCTAGGCGGATTCCAGGGGCCACTGAACAGCTTTGACGGCGCCGATCCTACCAACCCGGTGGAAGCCGCTCTCATCGGGTTCGCCACGATCAAGACGCTGAAGATGCTGGGAACAGCCTATCTCGACGTCAATCTCACACCCTGGCTGAAATTCCGCAGCACCTTTGGAGTAGATTACTCCAATGCCATGAACCAGCAGTATCTGCCCATCTACAATGACGGCGGTACCAGCAGCGCGGTTCTGGCGACAGTGAACAATGAAAGACAGATCTATACCACGAAGCTCTTTACTCAACAGCTGACCTTCGACAAGACGTTCGGGGAGCATCATCTTAATGTAGTAGGCGTATTCGAACGGCAGGGCCAGAATTTCGATGATGAAACGTCAACCGGCAATCAGCCCACCAATGCCATCAGGACGCTGAACGGGGCCACCAATATCAACACCAACTACAAGGTCGAGCAGAACCTCATCGTCTCCTATGTCGGCCGTCTGACCTATGACTTCGCCGGTAAATACCTGCTCAACGCCAGTATCCGTCGCGACGGTCTTTCTGTCTTCGCTCCGGGCCATAAGTACGAAAGCTTTCCAGCGGCTTCCATCGGCTGGAAGGTCGACCAGGAGAACTTCATGCGGGATATAAAAGCCATCTCGGAATTGAAGGTCCGCGGTGGTTATGGTATCACGGGCCTCAACGGCGCGACCCTCGGCAACTATCCCTGGGAAGCGACGGTGCAGGTTGCCCAGACGACCTATCCCTTTGGCCAGACCCTGCCCCTCGGCAACGGTACCTTTTATAACCAGATCGCCAACACCCAGCTCGAATGGGAAAAGACCAAACAGCTCAATCTCGGCCTCGAACTGGGACTTTTTAATAATAAGATCACTTTTGTCGCGGACTATTTCCATCGTAAGACAGACAACCTGATCATCAATGTACCGATCCCTCCATCCTTTGGCTTTGGTAATTCCGGTGTCATTGCCAATGCCGCAGCCATGCAGAACAATGGCTTCGAAGCACAGCTTGGCTATCACCAGACACAGGGTGATTTTAAATGGGATGTGTCCGGTCTGATCAGTGTCATCCGCAACAAGGTCCTGAGCCTGAATTCCGAGAACGCCTCCTTCACCGCCGGCGGTGATGCGGACTTTGGCGGCGGCGGCCCCATCACCAATACTGTGGCAGGTCAGCCCATCCAATCCTTCTACGGGTATGTGGTCAGCGGGATCTTCCAGTCGGCCAGCGAAGTGGCTAACAGTCCAACCCAGGTAGCCGGCAAGACTGCTGCCGGTGATCTGAAGTTCAAGGACATCAGCGGCCCCAATGGCAAACCCGACGGAGTGATCACGGATGCGGACCGGGCCTATATCGGCAGCTTCATCCCCAAGTTCACCTATTCACTCAACTACAGCGCCAGCTATCATAATTTTGATCTGTCTGTTTTCTTCCAGGGCGTTCAGGGCAATAAGATCTTCAATGCGGAAAGGATCATCGTAGAAGGCATGGCCCGTCTCTTTAATTCGGGTACCAGGGTCCTCAATGCATGGACACCCACTAACACTCATACGGATATTCCGCGCGCTATCAGCGGTGACCCCAACCAGAATGTGCGTCCTTCCACCCGCTGGATCGAGAACGGCTCTTATCTAAGACTCAAGAATCTCATGATTGGTTACACGATCCCGGAAAGAATTCTTTCTTCGATGACGAAGAACACCGTCACACGGTTCCGGGTATATGTTGCTTCGCAGAACCTGCTGACCTTTACCGGCTATAAAGGCTGGGATCCGGAAATAGGCGCCAAGAACGGTACCCTGACCAATGGCATTGATTATGGTCAGTATCCTTCTGCAAGGTCCATCCAGATTGGTGTACAAGCAGGTTTTTAACAACCATTAAAATTGTCTTCTGTATGAAACGAAATAAAACATTGATTTTTGGAACGCTTTCCGCAGCGGTCGTGGTCGTCGTCACCATCATCTCCTGCTCCAAGGAACTGAATAAGACCAGCCCCAATGCGCCGCCCGTAGCTGGTTATTTCAGTACCAGCGATCAGTTGCTGTCTGCCACAAATGCCATCTATTCCGTCGTCCACAGCGTCAACCTTGCCGGAAGGGAATGGTTCTTTATCCATGACCTGCGCGGCGATGATGTGGCGTCAGGCGGCGGACAACTGGAAGTGCCGCGGGCACAGATCCTCAACGGCGCGACCGATCCTACCAATGCGGTTATGAACGCCGTTTGGAACAACCTTTACAGCACCATTCATCGTGCCAATACGGTCATCTCCAACGGGCCCAATGTCACCGATAACACCGCCCTCCGGGACCGCTGTGTTGCCGAAGCCAAGTTTCTGCGTGCCTGGGCCAATTTCGAGCTGGTCAGCATGTGGGGTGCCATTCCGCTGTATACCAAACCGGTAGTGACCCCATCCGATTTTCAGCCCCGCGCCGCCGTGGATGCCGTCTACACGCTGATCATCCAGGACCTCACGGATGCAGCCACCATTCTTCCGGGTAAGTCCGGTTATGGCAGCGCCGACCTGGGCCGCGCCACCAATGCGGCAGCCAATGCCATGCTGGGACGGGTGCTTATGCAAAAAGGAGATTATGCCGGTGCAAAGACAGCTCTGCTGAAGATCCCTACGAGCGGCGCCGACGGCTATTCGCTGACCGCCAGCTATAACGACAATTTCCTCGAGGAAACGGAGTTCAACAACGAATCCATTTTCGAGATCGCCTTTTACGATAAAAAGGACGCCAACTTCAACTGGCCGGGTACTACTTCTACCGGTGATGGACCAACCGCCGATCAGACCACGGTCCGCAACCAGGAATTTTGCCCCGTTGCCTGGCGTAACCTCATTCCTTCCGACCGGGTGCTGAACGAGTATGAAAGCACTACGACGGGTGCGACAAAGACCGACCCTCGTTTTGCCTATACCATCTATAAGACCGGGGATCAGTTTGACAATGGCACGGCGACACTCACCGATGCATTGCAGAACGGCAATGGATCAACGCTTCATGGCGATTCGATAAAAACAAGCTATAGAAAATATACGCTTATCTACAAACAGAGCGTCAGCCAGGCCAACTTTTATCCTGGCGGGGACAATCAGCGTATGATCCGTTTTGGCGAGGTGCTCCTCATGCTGGCGGAATGTGCCAATGAGACCGGTGACATGCCCGGCGCCATCGGGTATCTCAACCAGATCAGGGACCGCGGCGATGTGGCCATGCCTCATTATCCAACGGCTCAGTTCCCTACGGGCAGCAAGGACCAGGTCACAAAGGCTATCATGCATGAGAAAACGGTAGAAATGGCCTGCGAAGAGGTCCGTAATATCGACATCCTCCGCTGGCGGGCAAAAGGTTATTTTACCACCGAGCCATTATCTTATTTCCATGCCGGCAAGGACGAGCTATTACCTATCCCTCAGGCCGAGATCGACAATAACCCAAAACTGGGAACAGGTGGTATAAACAAACAAAACCCTGGGTATTGACTTTCAAAGTTGAATATCTTTTTATCTTTTTGTTTCTTGTCTCCTGCCACCGGCAGGGGCATAAAGCAATGTTTAGCAGGATGCCCGCCGACGAGACGGGCATCCATTTTAACAACACGATCAAAGAAGACGACTCTACCAGCTCCTTTATCGATGAGTTCGGGTATATGGGTGGCGGAGTTGGCATCGGGGACTTTAACAACGACGGCCTAAAGGATATCTTTTTCACCGGGAACCAGACGACCTGCCGTCTTTATCTTAACAAAGGAGATGGCAGCTTTGAAGATATTACCGAAAAAGCGGGTCTCACCACTCATGTCTGGGCAACGGGTGTCAGCATCGTGGATATCAACAACGATGGCTTCGACGACATCTATGTCTGTGTGTTTGGCAAGAATCTCCTCCAGCGGAGCAGGAATTTGTTGTTTGTCAATCAGCGCAACGGCACTTTTAAAGAGTCGGCCGGGGAATATGGGCTGGCAGCGTCGGACTATTCCACACAGGCCGTCTTTTTCGATTATGATAAGGATGGCGACCTGGACATGTATCTTACAAATTATCTGCTCAATGGCCCCAATGCCAATACCGTTTTTACCAAAGATCTCAGCGGTCATTCCATAGCCAACGACCGCCTCTTCCGAAATGACGGCGATGTCAAAGGCCTGGGACATCCCGTGTTCACCGATGTCTCTGCACAGGCAGGTATCCGGGACTGCGGATATGGGTTGGGGGTAGTAGCCAGCGATCTCAACGGCGACGGGTGGCCCGATCTTTATGTCGGGGATGACTTCGTGTCCGATGACCTGCTCTGGCTCAACAACAGGAATGGCAGCTTTACCGATCGCCTTTCGGTCTCCACGCGTCATACCAGCTATTCCAGCATGGGTGTCGACGCGGCGGATATCAACAACGACGGACTTCCGGATATTGTCACGCTGGATATGCTGCCCGAGGGCAACCGGCGTAAGAAGCTGGCGTTTTCCTTTATGAACTACGAACGCTATCAGCTCGAACGCTCCTATGGCTATCAGCCGCAGTTCGTACGAAATACCTTGCAGCTGAACAATGGGAACAGGCCTGATACTATCCCGTATTTCAGTGAGATCGGCCAGATGGCCGGCATCTCCGCAACCGACTGGAGCTGGAGCGTCCTGCTCGCCGACTTCGACAATGACGGTTGGAAAGACATGCACATCACCAATGGTATCGGCCGGGATTTTATCAATACCGACTTCCTCGACTTCAGCAATACCATCTTTGCCAGCGCTAAGACAAAGGAGGATCAATACCGGCTTATCCGGGAAAAGCTGGCTTCCCTCGATCACATCAATCTCCGCAATTATCTTTATCTCAATCGTCATGACTATACGTTCGCCGATGCTTCCGCCTCCGCGGGTATCGACCTGCCTTCGATGTCCGGCGGTGCGGCCTATGCCGATCTGGACAATGACGGCGACCTCGACCTGGTCGTGAACAACATCGATGCCGAGGCCTTTGTTTTTATCAACAACACCATACAGAAGGGACAGCCTGCTCCTTCCGCGCACTATCTTGCCGTTCGTCTCGATGGAGATAGTCTTAACAAACACGGTTTTGGGGCAAAGGTTTGGGTATACGCTAATGGCAACCGGCAGCTCCAGGAAGAAAGCCCGGTCCGGGGGTATTTTTCTTCGGTCGATACGAAATTGATCTTTGGTTTGGGAACACATGCCTTTGCCGACTCTTTGGTTGTTGAATGGCCGGACAGGCGTCAGCAGCGGATAGGTCGCATGCCCGCTGATACCTTGCTGGTGTTACAGCAAAAGAATGCCCGGGTATTTACACCTGCGCCCGTTGGGAGCCCGGTTCTTTTTTCCAATGCCAGCGACAATACCGGACTTCACTATCGTCACCACGAAAATGTCTACAACGACTTTGCCTACCAAGTTCTGCTGCCGCAAAAGTATTCGCAGCTTGGACCCTTTATTACCACCGCTGATGTCAACAAGGACGGGCTAAGCGATTTCTATATCGGCGGGGCCTTTAATTATCCGGGGCATCTTTTTATCCAGCAGCATGACGGCTCATTCAAACAACAGGACCTGCCGGGCAATACCGGACAACAGGAGGACATGGACTGCGCCTTCTTCGATGCAGACGGAGATGGGGACCCCGATCTGCTGGTCAGCGGCGGCGACCGGATCTTTGCCGAAGACGCCGAAGAATATATCCCCCGCCTTTATCTCAACGACGGGAAAGGCAATTTTACGCTGGATCGTAGTGCCATTCCTGCAAGCGTAAAAACCAGCGCCGGCTGTCTCAGCATCGGGGATCTGAATGGAGACGGGCAACCGGATATTTTTATCGGTGGCCGGGTCGCCAAACAATTCCCGCTGTCACCCCGCAGCTATCTGTTGAAGAACAACCATGGCCATTTCACCGACGTCACCGCCGCTGTCTGCCCCGCATTAAGCCGGGCGGGAATGGTCACCGCCGCCAAATGGGTGGACTTTGACAAGGATGGCCGCCCCGATCTTGTTTTGGCCGGGGAATGGATGCCTATCCGGTTTTTTAAAAATAATGATGGTCATCTTACTGAATTTACGGCCTCTACCGGTCTTGGGGATATGCAGGGTCAGTGGCGCAGCCTGGCACTGGCTGATGTTGATAGTGACGGCGACCTTGATCTTATAGCCGGCAACCTCGGTCTCAACTGCGAATATGCTGCTGCTCCTTCGACCCCGATGGATCTCTTCGCGGCCGACCTTGACGGCAATGGCAGCATCGACCCTGTCTTCTGCTATTATATAAAAAATGAGGACGGCAGCCGGTCGTCATACCCCGCTGTCAGTCGTAAGAAGCTGGCCGAGCAGGTCCCCTTTATCAAAAAGAAATTTCTGTATACACAGGATTATACGCATGCCCGTTTCTCCGATATATATACGAAGCGACCCGGCGACAGTCTGCTGCATTTATCCTGTACCGAGACACGCAGCGGCTGGCTGGAAAACAAAGGCAAAGGGAAGTTCGTTTTCCATCCCCTGCCCGCCGAGGCACAGTTCGCACCGGTCAACGCCATCCTGTGCTGGGATTTTGACCTGGATGGAAAGGTCGATCTGCTGCTTGCGGGCAACGAATACCAGGCCGAGGTCACGCGTGGCCGCTATGACGCCTCTTATGGCTGTTTTTTGAAAGGGGATGGCAGGGGTGGTTTTAGCTACAGCTCCGGCGCCGTTAACGGGCTTATTTTGCAGGGCGATATAAAAAGCATGGCCCTGCTTCCGGCTGCCAAAGGCGGGTCATTGCTGCTGGCCGCCGCTAACAACGATTCGCTCCGGGTCCTAAAATTTAAATGAGCAGTGCATGACCCAAAAGAAAATAATAGTAGTCGCAATTTTTATATTCCTGCTGGGCGGCCTCTTCTCCGCCCTGGGATTAGGCTATTGGCATAAACATGCCCGCCTGGCCAGGCTCCGTGCCGTATATGAAGCGGGGCTTCACCCCAGTCCCAGCCGCTTCGATATGTTTTGTCCCGAGGTGGAGCTCGCGTATTGCGACTCGCTGCTGGCCCGGGGACAGAATAGTCCTAAAATTATTGAGGCTAAGGTGGACGCGCTGATGAAGCTGGGGGAGGAGCAGAAGGCGATAGATCTGCTTACGCGACCCGATGTCGCAGTCAGCTCCGATCTGCGCAAACTCCTTGCCCTGGCCTACCTGCGTCTTGGCGAGCGCAACAACTGTTTTGCTCACCACAACCACTCTTCCTGTATCTTCCCGATACAGGGCGCCGGTATCTATACCGACCCCTATCTTACACAAAAAAGCATACAGGTTTATCAGTCTCTCCTCGGCGCCGACCCTTCGGATCTCGAATCACGCTGGCTGCTCAACCTTGCCTATATGACAGTGGGTCAATACCCGGCAGGCGTACCTGCCAATCTTCTTATCCCCGGTCTTGACAAGGACAGCTCTTCTATAAAAGTATCGGCCTTCCAGGACATGGCCATGCCCCTTCACCTGGCCGATCAGCGCAACATGGCCGGGGGCACCATCATCGACGACTTCAACAACGACGGCAATCTCGATATCGTCCTTTCTTCATGGGGCTGGGGACCGGAGGACGGCATGCACTATTACCGGAACAACGGCAACGGCACCTTCACAGATATTGCAAAAGCCGCCGGCATCGCCGGTATCAAAGGCAGTCTCAACATCATGCAGGTGGATTATGACAATGACGGCTTTACCGATATCTTTTTGCTTCGCGGCGGCTGGCGGGGGGAATACGGCAAACAGCCCCCAACGCTCTTAAAGAACAATGGCGACGGCACCTTCACCGATGTCACGGTCGAAAGCGGGATCCTTTCCCCGCATCCCACGCAGACGGCTGTATGGGCCGACTTCAACAATGATGGCTGGCCTGATGTCTTTATCGGACATGAGAGTACATCGCTTTATGAGAGCTATCCCTGTGAGCTATGGATCAACAACCAGGACGGGACCTTCTCCGAAGTCGGGCAGGCCGCCGGCTGTGGTCTCGCCGGTTTTGTAAAAGGCGTGACTTCGGCCGATTACAACAGGGACGGCTGGCCCGACATTTATCTGTCGCAGCGCGACGGCAGAAAAGTGCTGCTAAAGAACTCAGGGCTGAAGACCCGGATCCCCCGGTTCGAAAATGTCACGCACCAGGCGGGGCTTGACAAAGAACTCACCTATACCTTTCCCGCCTGGTTCTGGGATTATGACAACGATGGCTGGCCCGATATTTTTACCTGCGGATACAAGTTCAGCGGATCGCTGGCCACCCCGGAAGCTGCTTCAGCCCTGCACCTGCCACAGCCTGGTTCCAGCAGCATGTACCTTTATCACAACAATCACGACGGCACCTTTACCAATGTGTCGACGGCTGTTGGCCTGGACAGACCCGTCTTTGCCATGGGCTCCAATTTTGGCGACATCGACAACGACGGCTGGCTGGACATCTATCTGGGTACTGGCAATCCAGACCTGAGATCGCTTTCGCCCAATCACCTCTTTAAAAATGTTGACGGTCATAGTTTTGCCGACGTCACCCGCAGCGCCCGCGTCGGCAATCTCCAGAAAGGTCATGGTGTGGCCATTGCCGATCTTGACAATGACGGCGACCAGGATATCTTTGTAGAGACGGGCGGCGCTTTTAAAGGAGATGCGTATTACAACTCCTGTTATATCAACCCCGGGCAGAATGACAATAACTGGATCGGCATAACGCTTGAAGGGCAGCGCTCCTGTCGCTCTGCTCTTGGCGCCCAGCTCATCCTGCACATCACCGACAACGGCCTTCACCGGACGATCTACCGGGACGTGACATCGGGCGGAAGTTTTGGCGCCTCGCCTTTACGCCAGGAGATCGGGATCGGCCGGGCGACCCGGATCGATACGCTCGAGGTTCGCTGGCCCAGGTCCGGTATCGTTCAATACTTTACGGATCTTGCTCCCCGGCGTTTCATAAAGATAAAAGAAGGGGAGGAGCAGATCGGGCTGCTGCCCCTGAAAAAATTATCGTTTGGGTCTACCATCGATTGTCCGCCACCCGCTACCCTGACCAGGATTAAATAGCCGTCTTTTGGGAGCGATTTTTTTCCGGTCGATGCCACGTTGTTGGCTGTTTCTTTGTCAGGCATATAACCTCCTTTAAAAAAACTGACATGAAACTCTCCAAATCCCTGCTTAGCGCAATTGTTCTGGGTATTGCCGTGCAATCCGCTGTCTCCTGTACCAAATCGTCCCTGAAGCCCGTCGGGATCAACCCTGGCGGCCCAAACCAGACGGGCCTGCAGTCCGAACAGCAAAAAGGCCCCGGCGTTGGACGCCCTTATGAGCCTGGTTCTATTCCCGAATGGATGCGCAATGGTTGCCCCGCCTGTGGAATGGGTTAGTTTATAAAATCCTTTTATCGTGCCGCGTATTCTACCTGCCGTTGCCTGTAACCTGGACACCAACATCCTCGCGTCCTGTCTTCCCCTGCTGGAAGAGTCGCGTGTGGAAGCCATTGAATGGTCTTTCGATGCACTGTTCCATGTCAAACAGGTTCCCGACTGGTTCCTGGAATTATTAGCTGCTTTCAGCAAAGAAGGACGCCTGATCGGTCATGGCGTCTTTTTTTCTCTTTTCTCCGGCAAATGGCTGCCGGAGCAGGAAACATGGTTGCAACAATTACAGCATACGACAGCTGCTTTCCGGTTCGACCATGTTACCGAACATTTTGGTTTTATGACAGGCAGAGACTTTCATCACGGCGCCCCGCTGAATATTCCTTATACGCCCTCGACCCTCTCCATTGGGCAGGACAGGCTCCGGCGCATACAGGCCGCATGCTGCTGCCCTGTAGGATTGGAAAACCTGGCTTTTTCCTACTGCCTTGACGAGGTTCGGCAACACGGTGAATTCCTGGATGCCCTCCTCGAGCCGGTAAATGGTTTTATCATTCTCGATCTGCACAATCTTTTCTGCCAGCTGCATAATTTCGACATTGCCTTTGACGAGCTGATCGCTCTTTATCCCCTTGAGAGGGTGAGGGAGATCCATGTATCGGGGGGCAGCTGGGAAGACTCCTATATCATGCCTGGACGTAAGATCCGGCGTGATACCCATGATGATGCCGTTCCGCCGGAAGTCTTTCGGCTACTGGAGATCGTTATCGGCCGTTGTCCGAACCTGAAATATGTGGTAATGGAACAATTGGGCAATGGATTGGAGACGGAAGACAGCCGGACCATCTTCTATCGCGATTTCCTGCGGCTGGAAGCGATAGTGAATAAAAGCAACCCCGGCCGTGTTTCCGATCCTGTTGACATTTCTTTTTTGCCTCCGTTAGCGGACATAGCGCATCCCCCTATCGAAGACGAAACCCTCTATCAGCAGCAGCTCGAGTTGTCTGCCATTCTTGAAACGGCCGGCTCTTATGGCGAAGCCAGACAACGGCTCGACCGGTCGACTCTTGCTCATTCTGCCTGGCGGATCGAGAGCTGGGAACCCTATATGCTCGAGACAGCGATCAGTATTGCCCGCAAATGGGCGGCGGTCGCGCACTGACGGATAGGAACCATAAAATTGCAACTATGGGGCGGAGATCAGCTTATACACCTTCCCGCTTGTGCCCGACGGACCTTCCTGTCCCGTAGTCATGACATAGACCTCTCCGCTTTGGTCCTGGCCGATACTTTTTACAAACTGGCCGAGGTCTGCCGGAAAACTCTTCAGCTTCAGATCGCTGTATGTCCAGGACCCTCCGGATGCCGATGCGTCCGCTACAAACAATTTGGCATTGGGCTTTCCGTCCTGCGAAAAGATGCTGAATATATACCGTCCCTGGTAAGCAGGTAAAAGGCTGCCCCGGTAAACATTGCCGCCCACTATCGCGATTGCCTGACCGCCGCCTTTTGGGTTGGCTGCGTTGACCAGCTCGATGATGGGGTCGATCAATGGTTTGCCTGCCGAATCCATGGAGGGACAGCTTGCCCGTAATTCGGTATCCTTGTCGGTATTGAAACAATGGGCCCCTTCTTTTACATTCCAGCCATAGTTGCCTCCTTTTGTCACCAGGTCGATCTCCTCATACAGGGACTGACCCGCATCACCTGCGAACAGCTGATGACTGCCACCCCTGTCAAAAGAAAAACGATAAGGATTTCTAAAGCCATAGGCATAGATCTCCTGTTTGGCATTGGTGCCGACAAATGGATTATCAGCGGGAATAGCATAAGGGCTGCCGCTATTAACGTCGATCCGCAGGATATTGCCCAGGAGATTGGCATATATGTCCTGTCCGTTGCCTCCGGCATTGACGGCGTACCAGTCTGTGACATGCCCAGGCCCGATGTCATCCCCGTTCCCGCCGTCGCCAATGGAGATGTAGAGAAATCCGTCCGGGCCAAATTCGATGGTACCTCCATTGTGATTGGACTGGGGGTGATCTGCTTCAAGGATCACTTTTTCGGTGCTCATGTCGACCGTGACCGCGCCCGCGCTGACAGTGAACTGGGAGACCCGTGTCAGGTTATTCCAGGATGCGCCGGGTTGCGGACCGCCGGAATGGGGTGGGGCGGAATAGAAGACATAGAATTTTCCATTGGTTTTAAAGTCAGGGTGAAAGGCAAGCCCCAACAGACCCCGTTCGTCATAACCCGGGCTCAGGGAGACCATCCTGCCGGATAAGTCCATAAAGGGAGTGGTGGCCTTCGTGCCATCTGCCTGGATCAGCCAGATCTTTCCCACCTGGTCGACGATGAACAACCGATGGCTGCCATCCGGCGGCTCTGCAAGGGCAACAGGTGAGACCAGCCCGTCGGTCACCAGCTGCAGATCGGGTGTGTTATTTCCGGAAGGAGGTTTGTTGTGGTCTTTTTTACAGGCGGTGAGGATCAATAAGAAAAGGACGGGTAATAAAATCAGGTTCTTCATACTCGTTAATTTTTTGCATGAGGGAATTAGATGCCGGTTTTCAGCATAACGAGCTTTTAGCAGGAGGAGGCTAGCAACAGATCAAACGCCGTTTCAGAATCACCGGTTGCCTCTATGTCGCCAAACTTCACTAATTTCATTTCCAAATAGTCAACAAATGAAGCAGATCTTCCTTTCCTTTTTTTCTCTTGTCTTTTTATTCTCCCTGAAAGCACAAACTCCCAACCGCGCCACCCCGGACATCATATCCACCGGTAATGGCCCGCTTACCATACAACCCCTTGTGCATGCCAGCCTGGTCCTTTCTACTTCGGGGCTGACCATATATGCCGACCCTACCGGTGGCGCCCCTAATTATGCAGGGATAAAAGCACCCGATATCATCCTTATCACGGATATACATGGAGACCATTGTGACATAAAGACGATCTCCGCTGTTCGTACGGCCGGCACCACACTGGTTGTTCCAAAGGCAGTGGCCGACCTCCTGCCGGATTCCCTCAAAGGAAAGCTCGTGATCCTCAACAACGGTGACAAGACCACGCTATCGGGTATTTCGATCACGGCCCTGCCGATGTATAACCTTCCCGAAAGTCCAAAAGCCATGCATACAAAGGGTAGGGGCAATGGATATGTCCTTGGCATTGGCGGTAAAAATCTCTATCTCTCCGGTGACACACAGGGGATTCCCGAAATGCGCAGCCTCAAAGGTATCGACATTGCCTTTGTGTGTATGAACCTGCCCTATACCATGGATATCAATGAGGCGGCGGATGCTGTTCTTGCCTTTAAGCCAAAGATCGTCTATCCTTATCACTATCGTGGTACAGGCGGTCTCAGTGACGTAGAGGGGTTTAAGAAACTGGTCGAAGCCGGCAACAAGAATATCGAAGTCCGTCTTCGTAACTGGTATCCTTCCAAATAAGAAAATCTTTAAACATGGCCACTACAATCAGGATCAAGCGTATCTATGATCTGTCAGTAAAAGAGGATGGTTACCGTGTATTGGTTGACCGTCTCTGGCCGCGGGGCATAAAAAAAGAAGCCGGGGCCTTTGACGAATGGGCAAAGGACCTGGCTCCATCGCCCGATCTTCGTAAATGGTTCGACCACGACCCGAAACACTGGACGGAATTTCAAAAACGATATAAGGCGGAGCTAACCGTTAATGAGGCCGTAAGGACGTTTGTAAAGACACATGCTGATAAAAAGACGATCACGCTTTTATACGCCGCAAAAAGCGAAGAGTATAACCATGCCATCGTCCTGGAGCATTATATAAAGTCGGTCCTGCCTGCTTAATCCATCGAAACGGATCACCAGGAAGATGCTGATAGCTGCGGCCATGCCGAGGCGCCGGAAATTTCCATAAGTAATGTTAAAAAAAATGGGGTCGTATAGAAATACAACCCCGTCTAACGATTGCTTGCCATATGAAAATCTTTACGCGAAAAGCTTCGCTCGGAACTTCGTCGGAGCTGCGCTCGGGGAGGTCGTGGACGGATTCGAACCGTCGTAGGAGGTTTTGCAGACCCGTACCTAACCACTCGGCCACGCGACCTGATCGATAGCGCAATATTATACCCTTTTGTTCAGTCTACAAAATTAGTAGACTATTATTTTGTAACTTTGTTTTATTAAGTACAAAGCCATTATATTATCTGTTTGTGTACTGGTCTATCTATCAGAATTGATAGCCATGCCTATGAGTATGGGAATGAAGGCCATGCCTGCAAAACAGGCCGCAGTGGAAATGGCCTGTTGTGAACAGTCCGGCAAAAAGCATGACCATTGCCCCAGACCGGCAAAGGGCTGTACTACTAACCCCGACTGTTGTACGAATTGCCCGTTTTGTTATTCCACGGTAATAGTCAGCCCCGGTCGTCTCAATCATCCAACACCTATCGCCAAACGCAGTTTCTCCATTTTTACCGCGACATATTCCTATCTCTATTATTCCTCCGCCTGGAAGCCGCCGAATCAGGCCTGATCATCGCCCGCTCAACCGGGCCTGATCCATCCGTCCACTTCTATTTATCTAAAATTTTAATTCATCTGATATGAAAAGAATATTCTTATTGGCTGTAACAGCCACTCTATTGACCGGCGCCTTCGCATTTGCAGGCGGTAGCAAAAAGGACAACAAACAAAGCGATTGCACACATTGCACAAAGCAAAACTGTACCGGCGCGAAATGCGCGGACTGCTGTGCCAATGGCAAATGTGTAAAAGGCTGATCTGACATAGTAAAAGGCCGTCTCAAAGGAGGCGGCCTTTTTTATCGGAGCCTTAGCATTCGATTATCAGGCTTCGCGGCGAATGAACTTCAGTAGAACGACGATGATGGCGATGACCAGCAAAGTGTGGATGATCCCGCCGGCGTCATAAGCAAAATAGCCGATTGCCCAGGCGATGACGAGAATGACGGCGATCAGGTAGAGGAGATTTCCCATGGTGAATGTTTTTATAGCTTATGAAAAGACAAAATGTCTGCCAGTGTTAAAAGGCCTTAACATTTGCCTTTCTGGGGAAAGTTTGGACCAGAATTCCCCAATTTAGGCTGGATCTCAGCCGCAACTCAGCATTTGGGAACTGGCACCATTTTGCTACCATTAGGGTAAAATAAGCCCATGACTCCTTCCGAAGACAGACGAGTACCCCCAGTGATCAACCCCCATCAGTACGATCATCTCATTCCCGCCGCCAACCGCCTTTTGAAAGGTACGGCAAAGGCGACGTGGAGAATGATGAAATTCCTTGTTATCACAGCTTTTCGCCTTCCTGGTCTGATAAGACATGTCTCCAAAAAGTCGGATAAATCTATTCCCCAGTGAGGGGCCGCCTATTGTAGAACTATTTTCACAGATCCCGCAGGCTGCGGGCTTACTGAGGCCTGGCAGCCGAATTGAATACCTGTTTACAATAGATCAAGCCATGAGATATGCATTATACATAATTGGAGCGGTGGAGTTGATAGCATGGATCACCTGCTTTTATCTTTCTATACCCTGAGGGTCACCAGCTAATAACAGCTTTATGAAAAAATCTCCGTTTCGTTCATTCAGCAGCCTTCTGCTTTTGGCAATGCTTACTTTCTTCATCCCCGGCTGTGCGGTCGTTGGCGGAATTTTTAAAGCTGGAGTATGGGTCGGGGTGCTGGCCGTTGTTTTTGTTGTAGGCATCATCCTGTACTTTGTCAGCAAGGCCGGAAAAAAGTAATAAAATAAAACAGCTAACCATGCAAAGAACACTCGGTTTAATCCTTCTTGTGGTCGGGATCATCATGTTGATCTGGACAGGCTTTTCGTATACAAAGAGAGAAAAGGTTGTAGACGCCGGTCCTCTTCAGATCTCGGCTGACAAGCACAAAACGGTGAATTGGCCGCCTTATGCCGGCGGATTCCTGGTTTTAGGAGGTGTGCTCCTGCTGGCTACTTCCAACCGTAAGCCTTAGCTCATACTTCTGTTCATACAATGGCTTTCCAAAGGTATCCGAAGCAACCTCTTCGGTAAGCTCAAAGCCATATCGCCTGTACAAGGCAATGGCGGTCTCCTGCTCCCGGGTCGTCCACAGGTAGGTATTTTGATAGCCCACCTGCTTTAGCTGTGTCATAAAAAGCCCCATCAGCTTTTTGCCGAGACCGATACCCCTGTATTCCGGCGGCAGCAGGAAATATCGCAGCTGTGCCGTATCCTGCCCTCTGTGCATCAGCGCCAGGAATCCCACCATCTTTCCCTCCAGCTCACAGATCCATCTTATTTTTCTTTTGCGGCATCTGCCTTCAATAAAATATTCATGATGGCCGTCATGTGCCCGCTCAGCTCTTCTCCATCCGCGGTCGACAGGCTGCTCAAAAGGGTCTTCAGCTGTTCCTCGGAAGCCTGGTTCAGCTTTTCCGACGCCGCCCGGCCCTTTTCAGTAAGATAGATATGCATCAGCCTGCCATCGGCCTGCGATCGCTTTCGGACGATCAGCTTTTTTGTGGCGAACTGATCCAGGATCCGGCTCAGATAGCCCTTGTCGATCCCCAGGCTTTCGATGATCCCCGATGCCTGCACACCCTCCCGCTGACTTAGCTCATACAGGATGCGCGCTTCCGGCAGACTATAGTCGGAGTTCAGAATATGGCGATCCAACAATCCAAGAATGCTGGTGTAGTACCGGTTGAAAGCGCGGATCCCGGTGATGGTCTTTTGTTGCATATGCAAATATAAAAAAATGGTTGACATAATCAACCATTTTTTCTTTGATGCGACTCGGCTCTCTTAGGCTCCGGCATAGGCCGCAGCAAATTCAGATGCAAAATTGCTGAATTTCGTTTGACTCAGCTTCACCGGGTGTTGCACATAATCTGAGAACAGCTCTCCGGTGCGGGTTGCGCGTCCCATTTCGACGAAATTATGGGCTATGTCATCCGAAAGACCAGCCTGCTGCATGCCGTTGAATGCTTCTTCATCGCTGAATTCGACATAGGGTAGGCCCGGCTTGCCGATGGCCGCCCCGAGAATGGAAGTCACTTCGACCGATGTCAGCTCATCGCTGACGATGTACCGGACGGACTTACCGGTAAAGGAAAGTGCAAGCAGCTCTTCCGCGGCTGCTTCGGCAATGTCGACCGGCGATACCAGGAACAGCTTGCGTCCTGCGCTGTAGTTGTTGCCATAAATACCAGCCTGCTTGATCATCCCGATCGCAGAGAGGAAATTGGTGTAGAAATACCCGGGCCGCAGATGTTGGATAGCTACGCCGGAAAGGGCATTCAGCTCCTGTTCGACAAAATGGATACCTGACACAGGACCACATCCGTCCGGCAGATGCGCCCCGATGCTGCTGAGGTTGACGACCTTGCCGACACCCGACGCACGGATAGCCGCGGCCTGGTTCCGGCCCATCCGACGGATGTATTCTTTCCAGTCCGGTGCGGTGTAATGAGGAGGTACCATGGTATATACGGCATCCGCACCGGTAAAGCTGGCGGTAAGAAAATCGACATCTTCGATGGTGCCGATAGCTGGTTTTGCGCCGGCCGCGACAATGGCCGCGCTTCTTTCGGGATTTGAGCTGACAACAGTGACCTGGTGGCCCGCGGCGACCAGCCTGCTAACCAGCGGGCGGTTGATATTGCCAAGGGCTCCGAGAAGTACATAATTCATGATTGTAAATTTGACAACAAAACTATACCTTCACTGTGTTTTTAACTAGTACCTACCCGAAAGTAGGTACTTACCAAAAAGTAAGTATATGACAGCGATAAAAGAGAGCTCAACCAACCAGGAGAACAGGGTGCTGATGCAGGAAAATTGCCCTGTCACCTTTACGCTGGAAAAGATCGGTGGCAGGTGGAAGCCCATTATCCTCTACTATCTTCGCACTACCCTTCGCTACGGACAGCTTAGAAGAAGTATCCCCGGCATCACCGAGAAGATGCTGATCCAGCAGCTGCGCGAGCTGGAAGCCGACGGACTGGTGCGCCGCGAGACCAGGCCGGTCGTACCACCGCATGTAGAGTACAGCCTGACCGAACTTGGCGAAAGCCTGGCGCCTATCATGGATGAAATGGCACGTTGGGGATTGAAAAATATTTCGTAAATTACTCTTCCGAAAAAACTGGTATTCTTTTAAAAACTCCCATCCCCACTTACTCCGCACACGTGAATTCAGGCTCTGACAATTATTAATTTCAATTGTCGTGTATGCACTGGAGTCATTATAAAATGATTGTGGCCTGGACGGGCGCAATGGTGCTTCTTTCGGCCGATATTGGCCGTCAGACCGAAGGGTCTACCTTTGCCGTACGCTCGCAGGCATCAGTGAGCACGCCCATTTTCAGGCCCTTTCGGATCTATCTCACCTTTGATGACGGCCCATCTTCCGGCAGTCAGCTCGTAAATGATCTCTCCCAAAAAGATAGCTTGCCCATCAATGTCTTTCTGATCGGCCGCAATGTCTGCGCCACCCATAAAAGCCGGCTGCTTTTTCAGGAATACCGTGTCAACCCGCTGGTGGAGATCGGCAACCACAGCTATACTCACGCCGAAAGACATTATAAGAGCTGGTTTAAGCAGCCTCTCCGGGTACTGGCCGACTTCGACAGAAGCCGCGATAGTCTTGGTCAGACAAACAGGCTCACCCGTCTGCCGGGCCGCAACTTTTTCAGGGTGGACAGCTTTTCGCGGGACGAGTCCTATAACGGCAGGGAAGCCGCCGACACGCTGGCTGCACGGGGCTATGCGGTCTATGGCTGGGACCTGGAATGGCGAAGCCATGCCGGCAATGGCATACAGACACATACCGGAAAAGAGATGATGGACCTTGTCAGCGTTATGCTGGACAAACAAAAGACATTCCTTCCCGGCCGGGTCATCATTCTCCTGCACGATCCTGAACTAAAAAATGAAGCCTTCAAAAATGAGCTGGAAGAGTTTGTCCGGCTGGCAAAAGAGGATGGTCGTTTTTCTTTCGGGCATCTCAGCGAATATGTTGCCGAATAAATCTTACTTTCATCCCCCTTTTAAGTTATCAGTTACCGATGAAAGAAAGATATTATTCTTTGGATGTATTCCGGGGCGCTACTGTCGCCTTTATGATCCTCGTCAATAACCAGGCGGGATCTTCCTATGCCCCGCTTGATCATGCTCCCTGGCATGGTCTTACGCCAACGGACCTGGTCTTTCCTTTTTTCCTGTTTGCCGTGGGCAATGCCCTTTCTTTTGTCATGCCCCGGTTCCGGCAGATGGAGAGGCATGCTGTTCTGCAAAAGATCATCAAACGATCGGCTCTTATCTTCCTGATCGGTTTTTTATTGAACTGGTTCCCTTTTTTGCGCTGGGATCATGATTCCCTTGTCTTCAGGTCCTGGACCTGGACCAACGACCAGGGTGTCCTGGCCGGCGTCAGGGTCATGAGCGTCCTCGGCCGCATCGCTCTTTGTTACCTGTTCGGCTCCCTGCTTGTATATTTCTTCGGGCTCCGGGGTTCCTTTATCATCAGTATTATCTTACTCCTGACCTGGTGGTTCCTGTGCTACCGGTTCGGAGACTATAGTATCGCTGGTTATTTTGGTACGGCCATCGACAAGGCTCTTTTTGGTGCGGAACATCTTTATCATGGAGAAGGGGTAGCCTTTGATCCCGAAGGCATACCCAGCACCACAGCGGCGATAACCCAGGTCGTATTTGGCTATTATGTCGGCTGGTATATTCAGCTGAAGGGAAAGAATATGGAGATGCTTCGCAATTTATTTCTTGCTGCCCTGGCTTTGCTGGTCGTAGGATATGCCTGGAATACGGTCTTCCCTTTAAATAAAAAGATCTGGACCAGCAGCTTCGTGCTGGTCTCCACCGGTTATGCCATCCTGCTATTGCTGGTGCTGATCTTTATCATCGAATTCAGACACTGGACAGGGTGGGGGACAAAGTTCTTTGATGTGTTTGGCAAGAACCCATTGTTCATCTTTGTGCTGAGCGGAGCATTTCCGCGGCTGCTGGGGCTGATCCGCATCCCGAATGCAGCCGGCGGGAAACCGGTCTGGCTCTCGCCGCTAAGCTGGTTCTACAAAATGGTCTGCCAGCCGCTGACGGCGGGCAATATGAAGAATGCTTCTCTTTTATACGCGCTGATCCTGGTCCTGTTCTACTGGGCCATCGGGTATGTGCTGGATCGTCGTCGGATCTATATTCGCGTTTAACCTAACTTCAATTTTATTTTTCAATTTCATGACAATAGCTGAAACCGATCAATCCGTGGTACCACCCGTGCCTCCCGCGCCGCCGCGGAAAAAAGTGACCATTTTTACTGTTTTCGACCCGAAGAACAAACATCTTATCACTGCTATCCTGATAGGGCTCAACGTACTTGTTTTTCTCGCGATGGTTATCTCGGGCATCAACCCGCTGGAGCCGACCTCGGAGAACCTTTTAAAATGGGGCGCCAATTTTCGTCCTGCAACGCTGGAGGGAGAATGGTGGCGATTGCTGACCTGCTGTTTTCTTCATATCGGCATTTTGCATTTGGCCGTCAATATGTATGCCCTGCTTAACATCGGTATCATGCTCGAGCCTTTGCTGGGCCGTACAAGATACGGGGTAGCCTATCTTCTTACAGGACTTTTATCCAGCCTTGCCTCTTTGGCCTGGAATGCCTTTACGGTCAGTGCCGGTGCATCGGGCGCCATTTTCGGGGTATATGGTCTGTTCCTGGCGCTGCTGACCATGCCGCACCTGATCCATCCCGATGTCCGAAAGCCGCTGCTGAAAAGCATGGGCTTTTTTGTCGTGCTGAACCTTGGGATAGGTGTGACAGGGATCGTCGATAATGCGGGTCATGTTGGCGGGCTTGTCAGCGGTCTTTTGATGGGATATGTCTACTATCCTTCGCTGCGAAAACCCTGGGAGCGCGGCTTGCGCCGGCTTACGATCATTCTGCCCGTTGTGGCTGCGCTGGCCCTGACGGCTTTTGCTTATCACAGGATACCTGATTATTATGGCATGTATAAACAAAAATTGAAAGTCTTCAATTCCCGCGATTCGCTGGCGCTAAAAACCCTTTCTCAATTCACGGAATACCCAAAAGGCAGCCAGCGGGATCAACTGAAGGCAAAGGGCATTCAATACTGGGCGCAGAATATCCAGCTCGTCAAAGACATGAAGGACTTGAAGTTACCCGAAGAGATCAGGCAAGCGAATCAAAAACTGATCCTTTACTGCCAGTTACGCATCACGTATTTTGAACTCGCGGCCAAAGCACTTGATGAGAATAGCCAGGCCTACAATGATCAGATCAGCGAAACCAGGGAGCAGATCGACAAGCTGTCGAAAGAGATCAAGGAGGACTAGCTATTTTTTGTATCTTTTGTTCTCATTGCCTGCAACATGAACAGAAGACATTTTATCCGCCATACCTCTCTTATCGGAGGTGCTGTTACTATTTCCGGACCCACAGCGCTTGCCTTATCCGATCCGGCCGCATCTTCCACGCAGGAGGGCGCCCCTTTGATGCAGGGAGGCGTTCGTTTGACGCAAGCAGCCGCCCCGTTGGCACAGCCTTTGGACCCCGGCACTCCCTGGCTCGACCGCATGCGCTGGGCGCAGCTGGCCTTTGTCGAGAACGATCCTCAACGTTTCGACCCGGACTTCTGGCTGGCTTATTTCCGAAGTATCCATGCCGACGGCGCCCTGCTTAGCGCAGGTGGTGTGGTCGCCTTTTATCCCACGAATGTTCCATACCATCATCGCAGCAACTGGCTGGGTAATTCTGATCCGCTGGACTATATGGTAAAAGGCTGCCGCAAGATGAATATGTCCGTCGTCCTGCGAACAGATCCCCATGCCACCCGTCAGGATATGTATGACGCACACCCGGATTATATCTCCGTGACGGCCGACGGAAAACCGCGCCGTCACTGGGCCAACCCCGAGCTCTGGGTGACCTGTGCCTATGGCCCATACAACTTTGATTTCATGAACCAGGTACACGGCGAGATCATGGAACGATATAGCCCGGACGGCATCTTTTCCAATCGCTGGGCAGGACATGGCATCTGTTACTGCCAGCACTGTATCGCCAATTTTAAGCAGGCCACTGGTTTGGAACTCCCCCACAGTGCCGAACGGCTTGACCCGGTTTATCATAAATGGGAAGACTGGCGTACGGTCCGTCTAAAAGAGCTGTGGTTCCTCTGGGATGCGGGGATAAGGAAACATCGTTCCACCGCAAGGTTTATCCCCAACGGATTTCCGGACAAGCTCGAAACCGGCAAATATGCCGACTTCTTTTTCGCCGATCAGCAGGCACGCAGAGGGGTCATTCCGCCCTGGTCCAATGCCATGGGCGCCAAAGAGCTTCGCGCCGGGCTGGGTATGAAACCCATCGTCAACATCTTCAGCGTTGGCATCGAAGAAGAATATCGCTGGAAGGATTCGGTACAAAGCGATGCTGAGATCCGCATCTGGGTTGCTGAAGGCGTTGCCAACGGCATGCGACCCTGTTTTGTAAAGTTTGGCGCCTATATTTATGACCGGCGCTGGATGAAGGCCGTTGAGAAATTATATCAGTCCTATCACCGTCATGAGGCCTATCTTAAGAATACGGCTCCCATGGCCCGGATAGGATTGGTCTATTCGGAACAGACCAATCAGAAATACGGCGGCAAGGCCTGGCAGGATAAAAGCAACGAACATGCATTGGGGATGTATCATGTGCTGGTGGAAGACCGTCAGACGTTTGAGATGGTCAATGACAAACTGCTGGATGCCGAACACCTGAAAGCCTTTAAGCTGCTTATCCTTCCCAATATTGCAGCTCTTTCGACAACACAATGTCAGCAGATCAAAGAATTTGTGGCCGGCGGCGGCAGCATCCTGGCTACTTTCGAAACCTCTCTTTATGATGAAGAAGGGAAGGCGCGAGCCGACTTTGGGCTGTCGGAACTGTTTGGGGTAAGTTTTGACAAGGGAGTGGAAGGACCTATGCGTAACAGTTATATGAGGCTTCGCGCATCCGGGGGCCATCCCGTACTCGTCGGTCTTGAAGACGCATATAAGATCGTCAACTCCGTCTATCGTGTCAAAGTAAATCCCAATACGGGTGTGAGCTTTCCCAGCCCCGTGACCCTGATCCCGACCTATCCCGATCTGCCGATGGAAGACGTCTATCCCCGTGAAGAGGAGACGACGACGCAGGAGCTCTATCTCCGCGAGATGGAAGGCAACAGCGCCCCGGCGGCCGGCGCAGGCCCAGCCAAAGGCCGTGTAGCTTATTTCCCCGGTGACCTGGATCGCTCCTTCTGGCAGATGCTCAGCGCGGACCATTCCCTGCTCCTGCGTAATACGATCCGCTGGGCCCTGGACGAAGAACCGATCGTAACCGTTCAGACGCAAGGCATCATCGACGTGGCTGTCTGGGCACAAAAGAGCTCGATGACGGTTCACCTGGTAAACCTCACCAACCCCATGATGATGAAAGGTCCTTTCCGCGACATAATACCCATCAGGGCCAGTGTTAGTATAAATATCCCAAAAGATAAAAAGGTCTCCGGGGTCCATCTGCTTATGAGCAATATGACCCCGCAGTTCCTGCATAAAGCCGGAACTATTTCAATGGACATTGCGGAGATCAGCGATCATGAGATCATAGCCCTCGACCTGGTCTGAGCTCCCCGTCGCAGTATAGAAATACGTATCTTAGGTCCATGAAATTTCTGTTGATCTTCATCCCGCTTGTCCTGGCATTTTCCGCCCGGTCACAGGATCCTTCTTCCGACGACTCTTCGGCCGCCTGTATCACCTATTGGACAAAAGGCCAGACCCATATCTATACTATCCTTCATGAAAAAAGCAACCCTCAGCCCAACACGGCGGACACCGTTTTTCATTTTAGCTATGAGGCCACCGTCTCTGTGCTGGATGCTTCCGACAGTGACTATACGGTAAAATGGGTCTTTCATATCCCTCCCGGCGCTAATGCCGGACCGCTTGACACCCTGCCTTTTTTTGAAGGGATGCAGATCATTTATCGGATCTCCAATGAAGGTGCCTTTCTCGAACTGCTCAACTGGGAAGAGGTGAGAGACCATTATTCGGAGATCATGAAATTCCCCAAAGAAAGTTTTGATACCAGGCAAAAGGTCGAGTCTGCGCTGATCAGGGAGATCCAGCTTTATCATCTTCCCTATGGGTATAAATTTACAACGACAAAGGTCAGTTCCCCTACACAGCTTTCCAATCCCTTTGGCGGAAGTCCGCTGCCGGCTATACAAAGTTATCAGATCACCACGTATGACCCCCTGGTTTTTACCCTGGTCATTGAACAGGGCATCGACACGGCTAAGCTGAACAGCACGATGGGGATGCGGCTGAAAAAGATAACGGATGTCCGGCAGCGACAGCTAAATAAAGAACAGCTTACGGCATTGGTGCTCAGCGACTACAGCGAATACCGGGTCATCCGGTACACCGGCTGGATCAGGCATCTCTATTACCGGCGCGCTGCGGTGGGCGGGGGTGTTACGCAATCCGACGCGTATACGATCGATATGAAGAACTGAAAAATTTTCCTTGTATCCTGTCACGTTTTTTCCCGGGGTTGTGTCTTGTTTGGGAAATCTTTAAAAACGAATAAAATGAAACAAAGAATCTCCCTCCAGGAAACGCCCAAAGGTTTTTTAGATGGTCTGCTGAAGACCAGCATTTTTATCTCCAATTCCGGCCTGGACCACCAACTGCTTCATTTGCTGGCATATCGCGTGTCCCAGATCAATGGCTGCGCCTTTTGCCTGGATATGCATGGCGCAGCATTTTAGCAAGGAAGAGATCTGTAAGCTTGCCCTGGCGATCGCGACCACCAATAGCTGGAACAGGCTCAACAAGGTTTTCCTGACAACACCGGGAACCTACCAGGTAAATCAATTTGCAGCCGAAAGCGTAGCATAAATCCGAACGACATGCAGGATCACTCACCAACACTTTTTCCATATGCCTACAATATCCTTGGCTCCGCCGAGGACGCAAGGGACGTTGTACAGGATGTGCTGACCAAATACTATGCAGACGCCAGAGCAGGCATCGACAATGAAAAAACGCCAGGGAGCGGGCGATCTTTATCCTAAAAGAGAGTTTTGACTATGCACACGATGAAATAGCAGAGCTCCTTTCTATAACCGGGGAACATTCCCGCAAGCTGCTAAGCCGGGCAAAAACAAAACTCTTCAGGCCCGGCAGCACCCCCGGGGTCAGCATCCGCGACCAGCGCACCAATGCTCTGCTCCAGGACTACATAGAGGCGATACGGGGACGCAATATGGAAAGGCTGGAAGGCCTTCTGGCAGCCGACATCGCTTATTATGCCGACAGCGGCGGCAAGCTGAATCTTGTTGCGAAGAGCTGCGTAGGGCAGGCCGAGGTCGCTAAGCTGCGGATCTTTGCCTTTCATACCTATCAGCTTACGTCGACCATCAGGGTTGTTGAGATCAATCATCAGCCGGCCTTCCTTTATTACATAGGGGACAGGCTGGTCTCCTGTGAGATCTTCGATATCTCGCCGCTGAATGACAAGATCCTGCATATCAATTTTGTACTGGATCCGGATAAGTTGAAGAATCTTGTGCCGAGCAGAAACTAATCAAACAAATGAGCAAGCCGTTTTCCTGTCGTGATGGAAGATGAGATCGTCACAAAACGGAGAATAACCTATAAATTTGCAGGGTCATACTTTGAAAAGATCAAATAAGACATGGCCTTTATAAAATCCTTTTCTATCAATGCGGACAGGGAAGACCCTTTCCCTTTCAATGTTCCGGCAGTTAAGTTTGCAAAACAAATAAAACTGGACGAGCGGATCACCATTTTTGTGGGCGACAACGGCTCCGGCAAATCAACCTTACTCGAAACCATCGCTTTAGCCCTGAATATTAGTTTAATAGGCGGGTACATCGGTTCGTCGGCTGGTTTTGAGGCCGCGAGATTGTTAAAACCCTATCTCGATATCCAATGGGGAAGGCAGACTGAACAAGGCTTTTTCTTTCGGGCCGAAGATTTTAGTCATTTTATCGATGCCGTTGAGAGAGATAAGGTCAGGATACAGATAGAGCTTCATGAGCTAAAGGGCGAGGTGAATGATGCTGTCATCGACAAGATCGCTGCAGGCATGAATTTCACGCTGGGGACGATGATCAGGAATTATGGCTCGAATATGCAGGCTTATTCTCATGGTGAAGCTTATCTGACTATCCTGCAAAAAAGGATACAGGATAAAGGCGTCTACCTGCTGGATGAACCGGAAGCGGCTCTTTCTCCTTTGAAACAGCTGTCTCTGATCGCTTTTATCCTGGATGCGCTGAAGAATAAAAAAACACAGTTCATCATCGCTACCCATTCGCCGATCCTGATGGGATTACCCGGTGCGGCGCTGTATGAGATACAGGAAGACGGGATGCGGCGGGTCGAGTATAAAGAAACGGAGCACTATAGGATCACAAAGACCTTTTTGGATAATCCGGATCAGTATTTAAGGTATTTATAATAATTGAATTCTATTTTGCCTGTTCTGTCACTGCGTCCTCGACGAGGTTCAGGAAATCAATAAACGGGATATTGTTAACTGTAAAATCTGGAGTTCCTGATTTTTCGTATGATCTTGCCGAGCCTGTTATCCAGACCATCATCTTCATCCAACGCGGTTTTCGGAGAAAAACCGCATCGATAGACGGTATAGATAATAGCCCTCAGCATAGGGACATAATCATCATCGAAGGGACAATTGATAAAAACAGAATCATTATAGCCCGCTACTTTCATTTAACGGGTTACTGAGCTTGAAGAATACCAGATTTTGTTTTTTTTACTCCTACTGTTTTTGCAGACTGCGTTGACTCCGCAGTCCTGGAGTTGCCGAATACAGCTTGTACCGCCTTTCGTATGGCAGAGCGTGATATAGTTCCCTTTCTACGGGACTTATCCGTCTTTACAATTATCTTTCTGGTTGCCATATCACAAATTTACAAAATTATTTTAGTCAAATGATAAAAATTTGACAAGGCAAACAGGCTGTGGCGCCTCCTACTTCGCTACGTCGATCTTCACTTTCTTATTCTTCAGCTTCTCATTCTTGATCAGTTCCAGCACCTGCTGTACCGTCGACTTGCGAATGCCTGCAAAAGAAAAGAAATCCTTTACTTCGATAAGCCCGATATCGTCTTTTTTCAACAATCCCTTATGACTAAAAAGGCCCACGATATCCACCTTATTGACCTTGTCCTTTTTCCCAAGAGAGATAAATAAGGTCGTCCATTTAGGCTTTGCCGGCAAGACAACCTTCTCCGGTAGGTCGACAAGGGTAGGGGTTTCGGTTATAAAAGGGGGTAGTCTCTCCTCCGGTCCCAGCAGGAGAATGGCGGTGCCGCTGGCGTCCATCCGGGCCGTCCGGCCATTGCGATGGATAAAGACGTCTTCGGTAGCCGGCAAATGGTAGTGTATGATATAACGGATATTGGGAACATCCAGTCCACGGGAGGCCAGATCGGTCGTGACCAGCACATCCGAGCTTCCGTTCCTGAACTTGGCAAGGGCGCTATCCCGTTCGGGTTGCTCCAATGCGCCATGATAGAATACGTTCACGATGCTTTTCTCCTTTAAAAAGGCACTGACCCTTTCCACCGATTCCCGGTGATTGCAGAACACGACGGCGCTGCGATCGCCGATGCGGCAAATAAGCCGGAACAGGGTTTCCAGCTTGTCCGTGTCCGGGCTCTTCACCAGCTGGAGCGCAAGTCGTTCGGGTTTCTCACCGGAAAGGAAATCCAGCGTTTGGGCTGTTCTCAACCCCACAAAAGCAGGGATCTCCACGGCTGCGGTCGCCGAAGTAAGGATCCTTTTTGTCAAAGACCGGAGAGATGCGATGATAGCCTCCATTTCTTCCTGGAAGCCCAATTCAAGGGATTTGTCAAATTCATCCAGCACAAGGGTTCGGATAGTTTCCGGATGAATATTACCCCGGCGAAGATGATCGGCCAGCCGGCCAGGCGTTCCGATAATAAGAGCGGGCGCCTCGATCAGGTTATTCTCCTCCGTCTCCCGCAGGTGTCCACCATAACAGCAGGTTACTTTCAGCCCGGTACCCATCAGCTTAAAAACCTGCTCTATCTGGATGGCCAGCTCCCGGGATGGGACGATCACCAGGGCCTGCGTACCTGTCGCTTTCTCGTCCATCAGTGTCAGGATCGGCAGCAAATATCCCAGGGTCTTTCCCGAACCTGTATCGGATAACAAAACCAGGTCCTTGTCCTCCTCTACGGCCTTTAGGGCCGCCAGCTGCAATTCGTTCAATTCATCGATCTTTAATGGGGTCAGCATTTTGCTGATAGTGCCGGAATCTAGTAACATCCCGCAAAAGTACGGCCTTTAGTCGGGATAAATGGACAATGGACTGCCGCGGGGATGCCCACAGCTATACAATGGCCCGCTCAAACCGGTAATATCCCACCAAAAAGGCGACCACAGCGGCAGCGAACAACAGCCCGCACAACAACGAAAGCCCTATCCCGCCTAAAAAGATATACTCGACACAAAAGACCATCAGTAAAAGAAAGAGATATTCCTTCCGGCTGAAATTTCCAAGGAAAGTGATGCTGTTCATCAAAAGAACCAAACCATATGCGCAGAGCGAAAAGAGAAGCGCATCGCCATAGTGTAGATGTACAGGGACGAGCAGGAATGTGGCGATGTACTCGGGGATCAGCAGTACGAAATAAGCCAGGGCATATCCTGCCAGTCGCCGCAACAGGGGAACCGGCGCCGCCCGGTAGAAAAAGAGACGGCTCTCTTCGAACTCGCGGAGGCCAAATACAATAACCCCGTTGGCCAATACCCCAAAATTGAAGAACAAAAAGAGGGAGACGGTCTCATAGTCAGTGGGGCTTGTATTGTTCAGCGCGATCCCATAGAGTACCCCGCAGGTAAAGAGCTTAAAAGCCAGCCACATGATCTTTTGTTTCTGTGCTACCTGCCGCAGCAGGATCACCCCATACGATGACGGGAAAGACAGGTGGAGACGTATAGCCGGCTTTTCCTTATACCGGTTGTCCAATATGTAGACAAACCACAGGGCCGAACAGACGCAAAGCGTGAGTAAAAAGACCGCTACTGCTACTATCGGAAGATAAAAATGGTGGATCCAGCCATATACAATGACAAACAGGCCATACAGGACTAGCGGCAGCAGCAGCCAGACGGCCACCCACAAAAAATCCAGGAACCGTCTTGCCTTCTTCAGGCTATTACAGCCGGTGATAAAAGAATAGTCGGGTTGTTTCAGCAGACCAGCGACAAATAATACGCATTTCCGGGTATATAATAGCCAGGCTGCAAATACAAAGAGCAGATAACCCGCATTCTGTAACATCGCCAGCGCCAGGGAATAATGATACTGCCAGATCTCCGCCCCATTGTCTTCGCCAACGACCCCGATCATAACGATAAACAGGAAGAAAAGCAGGCTGATATTCTCTTTATAAAAAGGGCTGACCAGGGACCGGAACAGCATAGGCAGTTGTTTATCCCGTTAGTAGAACCACCAGGCAAAATATTACAACCTGACGGAAAATGGAGTAAAAAAAAGATACAATTCGAGGCAAAATTTCCACATTCTACCCATTTTATTTGCGTTAAAAGATTGGCACCCGATTCGTTGGTGATCATATATAAGCCCTCTGTATGGCCCGACAAAATAGAATACTGCTGATCGATGACAATGCCGACCACTTGCTTGTTTGCAAGCTTATCTTCGAAAGACATGGCTATGATGTGCTGGTCCTGCCGGGTTGTGAAGAATTGATGGGGACCGTAGAGGTCTTTCGGCCGGACCTGATCTTTATGGATCACAGCATGCCTGGGATCTGCGGACCGGAAGCCATACAAATGCTTCGTAGTAATCCGTCATCCAGCGCTATTCCCATTATCTATTTTTCAGCAGAAAGCGATCTCGAGATGCTGGCCAGGAAGGCCGGAGCCAATGCCTGGCTGAAAAAGCCTGCTGACATAGCTCAAATGCTAACGCTGGCCAATCAATTTTGTTCCTGATAAAGCTATCCGATATGCAAATCGATTCGTATACCATAGCTTTCAATTTTCTGGCCGATGATGGCCGGCTAAAAGTACATCTGCTGGCAGATGTCGAACTGCATCACTCCCAGCCATATTATATCATCCGAAATTTCAAAACGATCGGGAGGGAGACCTCGTCCGGTCTTCCTGAAATAAGGCTAAAAAGAGCTAAAGGCCTCTGGGTCCACACCGACAGCGGAAAGGTCTCCGACCTTGGCAATGCGATCGGACAGGCTATCGACGCATATGAGCAGTCGCAGCATACAAATAATGCGCCTCCAGAGCAGACAAAATAATGACTCTCCGAAGATTATTTTTTTTAACAATTCATTTTGTCCTAGTTTTGTCTACTGAATTGGTGGACTGTTAAACATGTATCGGCCATGAGATATTATTTATGCCTTTTTCTGTCACTTGTCGTTGCTGCTTCAGCCGCAGCCACTCCTTTCTCGCCACTCGGTTCCTGGCGGGCCGTGTTTCAACTAAAACCCGGAGTAGAGGTCCCCTTTAATTTTGATATCCGACTCGCAGCAGGCGGCGACCAGCACGTCTACTTTCGCAATGGCGAGGAAAATTTCGACGGTGGCCGGGTCAGACAATCTGCTGACTCCCTGTTCATCTTCCTCGATCAATTTGACAATGAGCTGGTCTTTAAGATCAGCGATGGTCCGCTGACCGGTGTGCTGAGAAGGCAGGACAAGACCGGCTCCCCCTTGCTGGTAAGAGCGGAACCCAATACGACCTGGCGTTTTCCCGAAACCGGCACCGCTCCGGCCGGAGACATCTCCGGTACTTATGATATAGTATTCAGATCAGGCGAGGGAAAAGAAGAAAAAGCGGTAGGCCTGTTCCATCAAACCGGTAACAAGCTGAGCGGGACATTTCTCCGGGTTACAGGAGACTCCCGTTACCTCGAAGGTATCGTGGAAGGAAATAATTTTTATCTGTCTTCTTTTTACGGTTCGGGGCCTTCTTATTATAAAGGCAGTTTCACAAAGGACGGATCGCTTACCGGGGAGATCGTCGGTGCGCACAGCGGTTCAAGCTTTACGGGCATACTTAATCCGAAAGCTGCCTTGCCCGACCCCTATAAACTGACTTATCTTAAAGAGGGATACAGCACATTTGATTTTTCTTTCCCCGACGTCGACGGGCATACTGTCTCTTTACAGGATAAGAAGTTTAGGAATAAAGTGGTCATCGTCACGATCGGCGGCACCTGGTGTCCCAACTGTGTGGATGAAACTTCTTTCCTGGCTCCCTGGTTCAAGGCCAACAAAAAAAGAGGGGTAGAGGTTGTATCCATTCAGTACGAACGTCAGACAGACACCGCCTTTGTCCGAAAAGTCCTCACCCGCTTCAAGGAAAGATATGACATTACCTACGACCAGGTGTTTGGTGGCATTGCCGACAAGGCCGTCGTCGCCAGGTCACTCCCGTCACTGAATACCTTTCTTGCTTTCCCGACAACGATAATCATCGACAAAAAAGGAAAGGTCGCGAAGATCCACACCGGTTATTCCGGTCCGGCCACCGGGGTATATTATCAGGAGTTCGTTAAGGAGTTCAATGCAGAGATCGATGGTTTGCTTGAATAAAGACCGATCAGATGCAAGGCCCCTTCTGCAAGCAGCGGCGCGCCATATTTGATACAATCCTCGTTGAATGTCACTTGTGGATGATGCAGCCAGTAGGTGTCGTTCTGTGGCGTCTTTGCGCCCAGGAAATAGAACTGGCCCGGCATAGCTCTTGAGTAAAAGGAAAAGTCTTCCCCGACAAGATAAGTCTGTCCTTCTACTACATTTGACAGACCAAAGATCTTCTCCTGTACCGGGGACAGCGTTTCATGAATATCGGGATCATTCAGCAGGCTGGGATAATAGGCGCTGAAGTCAAGCTCGATCTGGCATTTGAATTCGGTTTCCAGCTGTTTCAGCAGGAGCCCAAGTCTGGCGACTATATCATTATAATCATTGATCCGCACGGCTCTCAGGGATCCCTGCAGCAGCATGCCGGAAGGGATGACATTGAAGCTTGGCTTTGCAAGGGTCTCCACATGGGTGATGGCCAGCACGGCGATGGGTGGATCTGGCTGAGGGCCGACCAGTGCGTGGGCCGCCGGGATGAGGCGGCCGGCAACCGCAACGGGGTCGATGACGTGTTTCATCGCTCCGGGATGACCGCCTTTTCCGTTGATCCGGATCGAAAAATTGCCCACATTGGCGAGGGCTTCTCCATTCCTGTATTCCAGCTGGCCCGTCGGCAATAAGGGGTTGACATGCAGACCGAGGATGGCATCGGCGCCTTTCAGCTTGCCGCTCTCCATGATCAGCTGACCGCCCGACTTGCCCTTTTCGGGGCTTCGCAGGTTGCTTTCCTCCGAAGGCTGAAACACAAATTTGACTGTCCCCTCAAATTCAGCATCGTTTAAAAGATGAGCAGCACCCAGCAGCATGGTCATGTGCAGATCATGACCACAGGCATGCATCAGCCCTTCGTTCTTTGAGGCAAAGGGCATCTTCGGGTCTTCCATAACAGGCAGCGCATCCATATCGGCACGTAGTACCACCGTCGGGCCATCTCCTTTTTTTAAGGTGCCGATCAAACCGGTTTTTGCAACGGACTCAACAGGGATCTGTAATTCCTGCAGGACGCTTTGCAGGATCGCGGCCGTTTTGAACTCCGTAAAACCAAGCTCCGGATTTTGATGCAGCTGCCGCCTGACCTGGACCAGGGTATTAAAAAGTTTTTCTTCCATGGCCCACTAAAATACGACATTTGATCCATGAAAGTCTGTTCCTTCCTTCCGGCTGCCACTCAAATGATCTATGACATGGGGCTTCAGCATTTTTTGCACGGGGTCACGTTTGAATGTCTCCCGGAGGCGCTTGCCGAAAAGCCAAAGCTGGTGCGCTGTATCATGGAAGGCAAATCCTATAGCAGCGCGGAGATAGACAATGTCTTCCGGACAGCGAAGGCACAGGGGAAAAGTCTTTACTATGTGGAAGAAGAGCTGTTGCAGCAAATAGCTCCCGACATCATCTTCACCCAGGATACCTGTGAGATCTGCCAGATCGATACCAAATGTACCGCGGCGGCCGTCGCAAAACTCCCGCGGCGTCCGCAGATCATTCCGCTTACTCCAAACAACCTGGAGGACGTCTTTGCCACGGCTGTCACCATTGCAAAGGCCCTGGGTCAGGAAGAAGCGGCCTATACCTATCTTGCCGGTCTGCAGAAACGGACCGGCCGTATCCTGGATACCCTGCGGCAGCACAATATGCCCCTGAAGCGGGTCCTCCTCCTCGAATGGATAGAACCGATGTACAATTGCGGTCACTGGATCCCCTTCCAGATCGCACAGGCCGGCGGTATCGATATGCTGAGCAATCCGGGTGGTGACAGCATCGCGATCGGCTGGGATAAGATCCGTAAATACGATCCCGAAATAATCGTCATCGCTCCCTGTGGCTTTCACATTGCCCGCGGACAGGAAGAGCTTCATTTGCTCAGCCGCAACGAAGGCTGGTCAGCTGTCTCCGCTGTACGGACCGGGCAGGTCTTTGTCTGCGACTTTGATCTTTTTACCCAGCCTTCACCTTCTACGCTGGTCGATGGTATCGAGCTGTTGGCCGCCTTATTCCATCCCGGGCTTTTTACGTTGTCTCCTGCTTTACAGAATAGAACGGCCCGCTTCGAGCCGGCAGCGATGCAGGGCCGGTTTTAGTACTAACGTGCCACTGGATCGATGAACCAGGACCCCGGCGGGAAAGTGCATCAGTTCAATGATGATAATCTCAACATCATTCAGAACGCGGAACTGGCTAAGCAATATGCTGTCAATATCCTGTCGGTCTATGATCATTTCCACTGGCGTTATTCCCTTGCACAAAATAACCAGGGTGCGGTAGCCTACAAGGGGCTTTCCAACGGACACAAAAATTAAAAAAAAAGTCCTTTTCGCAAATCCAAAGTTTACCGCTTTACGTATACTTATCAGAGGCCTTTGGTTTTAACCCTATTTAACGCTTGCGACAGGTTGTTTTAAGGGTCAAGACCATCCGATAACTAAGGTTATATGGGTGGTCTTATTTTTTTGCCCATACCCCAGGGCGTTAGTGGGGGTTACCACTTCTTAAATATGACAAATACGGCCATTACGATCAGCCCAAAACCCAGAAGGTGATTCCAGGCGAGCTTCTCATCTTTAAAGAAGATTAGCGTAAAGGCCATAAAGACCGTAAGCGTAATGGCTTCCTGGATGGTCTTTAACTGGACGAGGGTAAAAGGACCCCCATTGTCCTTAAATCCCCCTTCATTGGCCGGGACCTGGAAAAGATATTCAAAGAAAGCCATGCCCCAGCTGATCAGTATGATAGCAAAAAGCCCCAGGTTCTTTCCCCAGGAATAATCCTTGAATTTTAAATGGCCATACCAGGCGAAGGTCATAAAGCTGTTGGAGATGAGCAGAAAAATAATCGTCTTTAATCCTTTCATTGTTTTTAGAGTTGATCGATCCGTTTCCGGATAAGCAAATTGCCCGCCAATACTACGAATGAAACGGGAGATGAAAAAAAATTGAACCTAATATTTGTTTCGTACGAAAACATTCCTACCTTTGGATCATGAAGCCCGAAAAAGAAGATAAGAAGGCCGAGCCTACAAAAGCCGAACTCGAAATATTACAGGTGCTCTGGTCACAGGGGCCTTCCACGGTTCGATTCGTCAATGATAAGCTGAACGAACAGCGGGAGGTCAATTATACGTCGACGCTGAAGACAATGCAGATCATGGCTGACAAAGGCCTTGTAATACGGGACGAAAGCCGCATGAAACATGTCTATCATGCCGCGGAAGAAGAGCAAAAGACAAAGGACCATTTACTGGACAAATTCGTGGAATCCGTCTACCAGGGAGCGGCTGGTAAGCTGGTGATGCAGCTTTTAGGGAACAGACCGACGTCAAAAGAAGACCTGGCCAGCATTCGCGAGATCCTGGACAGGCTGGAAAAGAAATAAGTCATCTTAAAATATAGAGTATGAAATTTCCGGTGATCGATGCAGCCGTCAGTGACCGGCTGATTAATGCGCTATGCAATACACTGATGCATTCCCTCTGGCAGGGCATCGTCCTGGCGGCCGTTGCGGGCCTGATCGTCATCGGTACACGGAAGCTGTCCTCCGCCTTGCGATATAATTTACTGATCTCCGTACTTCTGCTCTTTGCCGCCGGTACGCTGGGGACCCTCGTAATACAGTTGAGTGCCAGGGAAAACATGCCCGGGCTGGTGACCCCGTCGAATACAACACCGGTAAGCCGTCAGACCCCTTCCGTTTCGCCCGTGGTAACGGGTATGTCATTCGTTCATTTTACCAATGGGATCACGGGGTATTTGAAAGACCATCACAATACTATAGCCCTGATCTGGTTTTTGATCATCTGCGCCAGGAGCGTTCAGCTGGGGGTTGGGCTTTATGGGACCTACCGCTTGAAATATCAAAAGGTCTTCAACGTAACAGCGGATTGGGAACAACGTCTTCTCCGGCTTGCTGAAGTGCTCGGCATAGATCGGCACGTCATGATCCTGGAATCGGGGCTTGCAAAGGTTCCGCTGGTGATAGGTCATCTAAAACCGGTGATCTTAATGCCGGTGGGATTACTAACTGCGCTGACACCCGGTGAGGTCGAGGCCATTTTTATGCATGAGCTGGCGCATATACGCCGCCGGGACTTCCTGGTGAACCTCCTGCAAAGCTTGATGGAGATCGTGTTCTTTTTTAACCCTGCCGTATTATGGGTGTCCCAGCTGATCAGGACCGAAAGGGAGAATTGTTGTGACGACCTGGCTCTTCATCAAACGAATAACAAGACCAATTATATCCGGGCTCTGCTTTCCTGCGAACAGTATTGGTCTGCCGGTACTTCTGGCAAAAGACGGGCTGTCGCCGGACCGGCTTCCGCCATGGCTTTCCCCGGCGGAAAACAAAGTCTTCTGCACCGGGTCAGACGGATGGCCGACAATCGTAATCATTCGCTGAGCCTTCCTGAAAAAACATTGCTGGCTGTTTGTCTTGTCGTTGCCGGTCTTTGTGTGTCGGCCTTCCGGTCCGTTGTTCCGGACAGACCCGGAACCGTGCTGGTGCGGCCAACGTCGAAAAAAGAAGAGCCGGGAACCTCCAATGTCCCCGTCTATCCACAGACCCATATGGATACTTTTCCAAAGAAGATAAAAAAGAATAGGAACACCACCAACTCCGTCAATAGTAATGATAGCGCTACGTACCTCCATGACAGCACCCGCTATAGCGATGAGGCCCGGAATTACCATAGTGACAGCGCGCACTACAGCAGCGCCGGCTATGACAGCGCCAAAGCCAACGAGTCCGGCGCCAAAGCCAACGAGTCCGGCGCCAAAGCCAATTATGCCAGCGTCCGTGCAAGTTATCAGCATGCCAGCAATTCCTATCGCGACCCGGCAGCCAGACAGCAATTCAACGACGCCGCGATAAAGGAGATCCTCTCCGATATGCTAAAAGACGGGATCATAAGATCCGCAGACGACGACCTTAGTTTCCTGCTCAGCACAAAGGAATTTATTGTCAACGACCGCCCGCAGGACGAGACCATCTTTCAGCGATACAAGCGTAAATATGTACCGGCGAGAGACAGCAACGACTGGACATGGACTCATTCCTATCATCGCTCCCTTTTTCCCTACTAAAGTTGCCTTTCCTGTTTAGCCACCTTTAACCATTTATCTATGAATGCAAAATTCACGGCCATCCTGGCCGCCTGGCTTTTTATTGCCCCAGCCATCCTGTTCGCCCAGGTAACAAAAGATTCGGCAAAGGCGCTGAAACCCGCGACTGTAACCGCCCATCGGCCGCTGGTCGAACAGCTTACCGACCGCACTGTTATCAATGTGGATGCCCTTATCAGCGCTGCCGGGTCGACCGTCCTCGATCTGCTTGGGATGTCCCCGGGTGTGCAGGCGGACGTCAATGGGGATATAAGGCTGCAAGGGAAGAGCGGCGTGAAAATATACATCGATGACAAACCCACGTATCTTTCCGGCGAAGACCTGGCGAACTATCTTCGTTCCCTGCCTTCGTCCTCTATTGACCGCATCGAACTTATGCCAAATCCACCCGCAAAATATGACGCGGCCGGGAATGGCGGAGTGATCAACATCCGGACGAAAAGGATCAGGGAAAAGGGCTTCAACGGCAACGCCAACCTGGCTTATATCCAGGGAAGATATGGGCGCACTAATAACAGCCTTAACGGCAACTACCGGCGGGACAAGCTGAACATCGCCGCCAACCTGGGGTATACCCGCTTTTCTAATTTTAATGACATCTCGCTCAACCGTTATTTTGATCAAAGCATCACCGGTATCAGTCCCGACTTTACGCAGACGGCTTTTATCCGGCGACGATCGCAAAGCTACAATGCAAGGCTCAGCATCGATTATTATAGCTCGAAAGCGACGACAGCCGGTCTCGTGCTGAGCGGACTCCTTAGTCCTGGTAATAACCATACCACCAACACCAGCAGGCTCTCCGATCTGCAAGGTCATCCCGATTCCTTTATCGTCGCTGACAATCATGACCGGCGCCGGTTTGAGAATATCGGGATCAACGGCAACTACCGGCATGTTTTTGACAGAAAGGGTAGGGAGCTAACGGTCGACCTGGACTATCTGACCTATCAGACAAGGCTTGATCAGCAGTTCGTCAACACCAGCTTTTATCCCAACGGGATACTTTATGACAGCAGTCTTTCGACGGGGCACCTGCCGGCTACCATTCGGATCGAGTCGGCAAAAACAGACTATGCCCAGCCGCTGCCTGGGGGTATACGACTAAATACCGGACTAAAGACCAGCTATACCCGAACCGACAATCTCGCCAGTTATTTTAACATAGCCGACCAGATGCCCCAACCCGACTATGATAAAACCAATCATTTTATCTATCGGGAGAATATCAATGCTGCCTATATCAATGCGGCAAAGGACTTTTCAAGGCTATCCCTGCAGCTTGGGCTCAGATTTGAGAACACCATTGCCAGGGGACATCAGCTGGGCAATGCCGTAAAACCTGACTCTTCTTTTAACCGCAGCTACAACGGCCTGTTCCCAACCTTTTTTGTGTTGTACAAGCTGGATAGTTCCGGCAAACAGCAACTTTCCTTTAACTATGGCCGTCGCCTGAACCGACCCTACTACGCGGACCTGAATCCCTTTCTCTCGCCGCTGGATAAATTTACCTTCAATATCGGCAACCCTTTCCTGTTGCCAACATACTCGAATAATTTTGAGCTGTCCTATACCATCAAAAATATAACGGCAAGGCTCTACTATACCTATATCAGCGATAAGATCGACGGTCTGGTACAGATCATCAACGGTTATTATTACAGCCAGCCCGGTAACCTTGGGAATACCTATGTAAAGGGCTTTGAGATCGACGCAGGCTTTGATCCTGCCAAATGGCTTAACCTTCACCTCTACACGCGATTTTTTGCTCAGCGTACCGTGTCCGGGTTTTATACGGGCACCCTGGATACAAAGGGCGATGAATATTTTATCAGGCCGATCCTGACGGTCAGGCCGGGCAGGGACTGGACCCTGCAAATGGATGGCTACTATCAGAGCCGGATGACTTCGGAGCAGTTCGTAGATGCACCTAAAAAGGCTGTTAATATTGCCCTCTCTAAAAAGCTGTCAGCCAATGCTACACTGAAACTAACGGTCAGTGATATCTTCTATACCGTTAGTAATAGCTGGACGATCGATCACCTCAACGGTGCTGAAGCCGACTATCGAAGTGTCAACGATTCCAGGAATGTCGTCCTTTTCTTCTCTTACCATTTTGGTAAGGCTATCACGGGTCTGAGAAAACATGAGACTAACGGTGCGCAAAGAGAGCAGGATAGAGTAAGAAACTAAACATAAGTATTTATACTCCTGAAAAAAGGTCTTTTTACGGTATTGTTTATTACCGGGAAGTCCTATGTTTGCCGCGTAATATGATCCGCTACTTTTCTTTTCATTCAACTGCGAAAGAAAGCACCTTCTTAAGCATTCATCACATTTATTTTTAGCAGCTCTGAGTTTGTAGCCCGAAACAGCACCACCTTTCTATAGCAGAAAGGAGAATACTGTTGTTGCATATCCAACTGGTATGCGACCGGGAAGATCTATGTCTCTTATCTATTAATCAATATTTTAAAATCAAAAAACCATTTCCCATGTCATTGCCGTTAACAATTCCCGCGTATAATCTTGATGCGTCATCGACTGTCCAGGTGACTATTGTCTCTAACTATTATACGGCACAGGTCGCTTTTTATAATGGCCCTACGCTTGTTTATTCGTTGACTTTGATCCAGCAGGCTCCTTATGCTACCATTCCGGCCAATCTGGAGGTCGGTACGTTCAAGATCATTTCCGGAACACTTACTCTGCAGATCCCCAGCAATATTCAGCCCGGGACGGTGACACTCGATTGTAAGTATACGGATCTGAACATTCCAAATCCACAACCGCTGAACGCTGTTGTAGCCACCTGGAATCTCAATCAATAATTGGCTCGTTGCTTTTCCAGGACGAAAGCGCCTGGAAAAGCATCTTTTTATTATGACTGGATTTCATCCGCGATCCGGGGCTTATGCTCCTTACCTGCTCGCCATTGCTCTTTGGATGATCTGTTTTGTTTCGAAGGGACAACTCTCCGAGAGAAGTACATCACTCAATCGTGCTATTGGTCTGGCTGGTTTTGGTTATCGCATCGATTCGGCAGGAACGGGTGTTCTCTGTAGCTTTCGCTGGAAGGATTCCCTTATTGGTCTGACCCATCTGGTCAGATCGGCTCCGGTTACCGATTTTGCGTTTGCTGACAGGGGACAGGCGGGCTTATGCAGGCTTTCGCTCCAACTGCCGGATAAAGGGTCCGAACTTGCTCAGCTGGTTGCAAGGGTCCGGATGGATTCCGTTCCGCAATCTTCGCAGCACGATACGACCTGGAGGTATGAAGGGCTTATAGGTGCGTGGCTCTTTCCGCAATCGCCTGCTTTGGCTTTTGCAGTGGCCGATTCCATTGTCTTTCCGCTAACGGCACTCATCAACGTTGTTACGCGTCCTTTAGGCGTGGCAAAGAACAACGCGCGGGTATCTATCTATAGCGGTTCCATGCTTATGTATACCGTTACATTGACCCAGGCTTCGCCGTTCGTCAACCTGGATACTGTACTCATTCTTGGCGAGGTAAAAATTGCGCAGGGCATGCAGCTTACTCTCCGGATCCCTTCCAGGCTGCAGGCCGGTTCGATCCTGATGAAGGCAACCTTTAGCTCGATCACTATTCCGCCTACCGATATCAATGCCATGATCGCCACCTGGAAGCTCTGATAATAGAAAAGCTGTGGACCTTAAAAGATCGTAAAATACTGTAGTTATGACAGCATTCAACCAACTATTCAGTTCCAGTCTTTATCAAACAGTACCGCAGGAGGGGGATGTCGGATGGTGCGGTTATGTGCTGAATCCTGATTCCGGTGTTCAGCCGCCAGCTTCGGGTGTAACACTTCAAACGCTATTTTCCACACAATACCCTTATGGTATTTTTATTTTTTGCACCCAGGCGCCTGCCGTCACGGATACGAACTCCGCGAACCTGTTTGCAACACAGGTGGTAAACTTCCTGGTGAGCGCCTATGGTTCAGGAGGTGTGTTTACCAATTATGCGCTGGTCTGGTTACAGGATCCTACGACGATCACGAGTGATACCGTTGAGGTCACTACGCTGTCCTACACGACTTTTTTTGGTGTCATCTCGCCTTTGTCCTATAACCCCAGCCAGAATATCGAACTGGCTATCCAAACGAATTCCCCCTGCTCTCTCAACGGAGATTGCTTCAACTTCTTCAATACAAATCCTCCTACGCCGACCCTTTATATGACCACCCAGTTCGGGACGGTCTATTCCAATCCTGTTCAGAATATTTATATACCGACCAGCGGCCCGTTGATGGGCTGCCTGGTATTGGGCCTCCAGGTACCCTCAAGCAATTATAATTTCCCGGCAAACCTGGCCGCCTTAAATTACTTTTATGGTCAGGGCAATACGGGCGGTATCTTTGGCTATTCTCTCTTTGATTCCAGTCAGACACAGGACGCCGGTGAATATTACGTCAGCCTTGATCCGAACGATCCCCTCAACAGCGCTGGTGTGCTCCGGACGTTTATGGTCCCTATCACGGCGGCTGCTGTACCGACGGTGCTGCCATCGGGATTCTCTACGGACTCAGGATTACAGCTGGCATTGTCCAGCGTACCGGATCTGCAGGTTTATCCCGGTACCACGCTGATCGTTATGCCCTCGGCCAGCACCGGCTTATTTGTATATACCAATAACCAGGGCAAAGGAGTGGCCGGCAACAATTATGATCTTGTTCCACAGGGACAGTTCAGTTTGAGCTTATGGAAACAGCAGGTGCCGCAGGCAGGAACCGTGCTTAACCTGCTTGGCGGGTTATCGGGTATCGAGACATTCAGCTTCCAACCTGCAACGGCCAGCTACACCGGGGATGTCCTTTGTTTCTGGCCGGGCAAGGCGGCTTATGCAGCAGCTTATGTACCGCCATCCGAAGGCGCCAATCAGTCAGGTGCTGCGAAACTGGACACAACCTATACCACCTCCTGGATCAGTCTTTCCAACGGGACTGGCATCACCACCGGGAATTATTATTTTTCACAACCAACGGGCGCCTCCTTATATGCCTCCGGATATGGTGTGAGCCAGAGTTCACCCAGTCTGCTTGGCTTTTTTGAGCCAGTGGCCTGTACGCTGAAGAACGGTTCGGCTCCCGTTGCATTTCCGATGGCGCCTTATCGGTTGCTCGATCCGGCTACCGGCAGCGAGGAAGGGGATTACAATGACTTTGAGCTAAAGGTCCTGTCGACAAATCGCAAGTCGGTCCTGGAGCCCACTATCCAGGCCGTGGCGCTGGAACAAAGGGCCGCCCGTTTGAAGGCGCGCTCAGGCGTGACCGATACAGCCACCGCCTCACCCGCGTCCACCGCCTCACCCGCGCCCGGTCTCCCTTCAGCCCCTGGGTCGGACACCCTTGTCTACTCCACTTCCCCCCAGGGCCTGCTTGTACAAGTCGACACCACCAGCAATGAATGGATGCAGCTGGTGCTGGCGAGCAATACAAATATCAATGTCGCTGGCAATCCATCCATCACGATGGAATTCCTCAATCTGAATTCGACCTTACAATCTGCCTTTCAGACCAATCAGCAGTTTCTTGTCATGTCCTGGAACAAACCCATCACGCCCAAAGGCAAGGATTATGTCCTGTTTGGAACAGATGGCAGCCCTGCCAATTTCCTCAGCGAAATGATGATCGAGGGCTGGCCCTTTTTGGCCAGCGTACCGACGAGTGACCCAAATGGGGTATTCACCAACGTCCTTATCTTCAAATTCTGTGAAGGCACCCTGATGGATAGGGTAAATGATTCGAGTACCTGGACAAGCCCCGATCTGTTCAACAGCACGGACAACAATAACCTCTCCCTCCTGCAGGCATGGGTGACAACCTATTGTAACAACGCCATCAATAAATACAAGGGTGGGGACGACAATTATTACTATTTCTCCACCATCGTACAGGACCCCAACTGGAATGGGATCCTCCTGCTCGAATGTGATATCAGCGTCCAGGATTTCCCCCCGGAATTACAAGGCCTCCTGGCGGGGATCGATCTGTCTCTCTTTTATGGACATCATTTTGGTATCAACGTGAACCACATTTCAGCCGGATCGGGTGGAGTCCTTACCATGAACCCCGTCAGCTCGCTCTTTGGCCTGATTGACTATACCGATCCGGTCTTTGATCAGTATAACGACAATATTACCGCCTACCTGGCGGGTGTGACCGATCCTCCGGGAGACTATAATTACAAGGTCCTCTCGCTTAAGGTGCTGTTTGCCAATTCGACGATCGTGAATTTTAACAGCTTTGTACAGCTGGCGATAAATACCCTGTTTGGCTGTGCCGTGGCAGCGACCAACAATAACAACATCATCATCTTTACCGGCACCTACGAAGAACAGAACGGCGAGCCGAATTATATCTTTAACGAGACCGGTGACAACCTGCTGCCATTGACAAGCAACGTGCTCAACGGCATCGAGATCGTAAAAGCCAGTTTTGTTACGGAGCAACCGCAGAACGGAACGGATTCTACGATGGTCTATGTCAAGTTCTCTTTCTGGGGTTTTATGAATTTCGCGCAGCAGACGTTCGACCTGTACTCCTTTGGCAGTCCGCTGGACAAGGACGGCAAGAACCAGTTCGTTAGCGGGGACGGTCTTTCCTATTCGAATATGGCGATCGACATGAGTTTCGCATTGGAAACTTCCTCTGTACAGATCTTCAGTTTTGACGTAAGCCAGATGGCGTTTGACCTCGGACAAAGTGATTGGCGCAGCGCCAGTCTCTACGGGCATTTCCCGCTGGAGCTGACGGGTATTTATACCGGTGATAGTTCGAGCCAGCCTTCGTCGAGGGGATATATTCCCCTCCCCATCCCGGGGATGGTCGGTAGCAGTACCTGGGCGGGCACCTGGTATGGCCTCGTGTTCAACCTGAACATGGGTACGATGGGTGATCTGACCAATAGTCTTGGTTTTAACAGCACCATGCTGATGGTCTGGACAGCCGGAGCGAACGGGCAGATGGGGGCGATGCTTCAATTGCCGGGTTTGAGTACGCAGTCCAAGACGCTGAGCCTGCAGGGGGTGTTGGGGCTCAATATCGGCAACCTCCAGCTACAGTCGGCGCAAAATCAGCCAGGCGGTGGCCCGGTGGCCTATATGATGTCATTAAACCAGATCACGCTCAAATTCCTTTCTTTTAGCTTCCCTCCATCGGGAGCTGTCAATTTCTATTTGTTTGGCGATCCGGATGCCGATGCTCAACCTTCCAGTCTTGGCTGGTATCTCGGATACCAGGCGCCAAAATAAACAACGATTGACATGACTTATATATCCTAATAACATTTACCATGAAAAAGATCGGATCGATACTGCTGTTCACTCTTTTTGCGATTGCCTGGCATCCATCGTCGGCACAACCATTCCTTGAAATTCACCATATTGGTTGCGGTGACGGGGATGCGACACTCCTGCTTGCCGTAGACTCCACCGGAACCAACCTGTTTACCGGTCAACCGACCTGGGATACCTGTACCGTTCTTATCGATGGGCAGCGGGAGGGGGCAGGACCCGAAGTCTGGCGTTATGTCCGGGATACCATCACCGCCCGCTTCCCGACCAGGCTGAAACTTGACTTCATTGTGGTCTCGCATCTGCATATCGATCATTATGGCGGCCTTACCGACCTGATAACCGATGCCATCGCCGCCCACTGGGAAATTACGGGAGTTGTGACCCGCTCGGTACTCAACACGGCGACCATTACCAACTCCGGTCAGGAGATTGACACCTGTTATTCAGACATTCAATTGAACGTATCCTGGGGCGCCAAAAAAAATGCATTCTTTAAGGCGATCACGGATAACAATATTGCTCAGCCAGCACTGACAGTTGGTGACAATTTATTCTACTATAAAGGGTTTAAGAATATTTCCATGCAGTGTATCGTGACTGTCGGTACAACGTATAACAGCAGCGGAGATGCCCCCCTCATTTTTATACCCGAAACGTCCAGCGGTTCGGGATATTATAAGGCAAAAAGTGAGAACGATCTTTCTTATGGATGGCTTGTTTCATTTCAGGGTTTTCATTATACGTCTTATGGTGATCTGGGCGGAGTCAACAGTTCCCGGTACGTAGATGGTGAAACGCCGGTCACCGATTATCTGGTACATCGCTTTGATGACGCCGATTATCATATCTGCGTACACAAAGTAAGCCATCATGGAAGCGCCGAAAGCTCTACGAAGCAATTTGCAGCGGATAATAACATTTTCCTGGCGATTTTCACCGCTGCGCTCCGGGCTTACGGGCGCAGTACAAAACCGCTGCCCACAGAGACAGCTATAAGGAACCTGCTTAGCAATCCCAAAACGACTACTTTGTTGTATACGTTCATTCCAATAAATCCCGGGGTGCTTGCCAGCTACTGGAAGTTTCAGAATCTCCAATACTACAATGATGTGATCGTGAAGGTGAATGGTGGACCCGGTTACCCCAGTCTTGGTTCAAACCTGCCTATTACAGTGGTGCAATCCCAAAAGAACCTGGATTACAGTTACACGGGGGTAGTCACCGTAACCACGTATAACTGTACAAAAGGACATGATTGGATCCTGGATGATGATAAAATGGATACAAGTAATAAAAAAAGAAAGCGGACAAAATGAGCTCATCTACCACTCTCGAACAGCTTGCCGGACAGCTTACCAATGCCGTTGCAGGTGGAAACCTGTTGCTAAACAACAGCTCTGTTCCTTCGCCCACTTTTAACTGGTCCTTGCAGACCCTGGGATCGACATCGCTTACGATAGCCATGCCTGATCCCTCTACCGGTATTGTGTACAATACGGGCAACGCCACGCTTACCATTACGGGGAATTGCACGCTCTATAGCGGATGGGATTCAACGCTGTTTACCGTTGTTCTTTCCAGCGGGGATCCCGGAAATACGGTGACCTATGCCAATACCTCCATCACCGCAAACTATGCCACCTTTAATATTCAGAATATTTCGGGGTCGGGATTGATCCCTTCCGGTTCCGTCGCTGCCAGCCTGCTGCCCTCTTACACGATGAAGGATGTGCCGCTGTCTGTCCTGTCCACCTCCGCCAGTACCTTGCCCAACTGTACGCTGAATTTTGGACTGGCTGCCATCCCGATCGTTCCGGCATGGCCTATTATCTCCGCCCTTGGACTGTCGATGGATACATTGGGCTTTGTGGTGGCGAACACGATGAACAGTAATGGGATCCTGCTGAATGCATTTAGCCTGAGCGGGGGCGTGAGCATTGGCTCTATCCAGGTCGATATTACCGTTACGCTTCCTGTGGGCGCCTTCTCAGAAGCCAACACATGGTCCCTTGCCTTCTCTTCGACGGTGGGCCAAACGGGTCTCAATATTGCCAACCTGGTGCAAAATCTTGGAGGTGTCAATGTCTACCAGGTATTCCCTTCCTCCCTTACCGGTTTGCTTGAATTTACGCTTACCTATTTCTATGCGCAATTCAATGCTTCCACACTGACTGTTACCCAGGTACAGATCAATATCGGTGCACCTGACTGGGCCGTGATCCCCGACCAGTTTGCTATTAATAACACCAATTTCAGTGTGCAGGTGATGAACCCTTTCACCTCGCAGTCAAGAAGCACCACTTTTTATATCTCGGGTGATTTTATTGTAGGCACGGCAAAGGCTCCCCTGGCGACACTGAGTGCGTCGGCCACACTGCCTTTAGGCGGGTCTGACTGGCTTTTTCAGCTCTCCGGAGAGATCGATAATGTAGACTATACCTCCCTGGTTGCCTCAACGCCCGGGTTCGATACCTATCCGCCACCAGCGGCTCCGAATGGTTTTCAGCTGGAAAAGATCATTCTCAATTACCTGGATATTGCGTATAACCCGACCAGCAATACCCTTAGCTCTGTATCGCTCTCGGTCAATTCCATCCTGGATTTCCCGGTCATACCCAATATCATCGGGGTGTCCAATCCCTATTTCGCCCTGGACCTGACCAATCCGCTGAGTTCGTCCAACAATGATTATTCCGGCTCGGTCGGTGGCAGGGTCACATTGACGAATGCTCCCTTTCTTGATCTGCAGGCTTCCGTGACAAAAGGGACAGGCTGGATCTTCCGTGCGGCCCTGGCTCCCGGCGCCACGATCAATATCATCGATCTGCTCGACCAGTTCTTTGCCAGTAGTAGCACCGTACCCGCATGGGTGGGCAGCGAGCTGGAGATCTCTGCTTTCTCGCTGGTCATCAAGACCCCTCCATCGGGACAATCGACACCGCCCAACGAATACATCGTCAGTGGAACGGTCCTGTGGAAACTGGTAGTGGGGGCCTTTAGCCTGCCGCAAATGACCGCCAATGTCATGGTGGATTATAAGTCGCCCAATGTCTCAGGCTCTATCACGGTCAGCACTACACTTTTTGGGCTTGACTTTCTTATCGGCTACAAATTTGGTGCTGCGGAGACCGACGTGTACCTGGTATGGAACGGCATTACAGCCAGCTATACTTCTACGAGTACCTACAGCAAGTATTCCCTCACCGTCAGCAATCTTTCCCTGGGCGGCCTGATCACCTCGGTGATGAGCGATATCATCCCGGGGTTTACCCTTTCGCCGCCCTGGAACCTGCTCAACGATATAAATCTCAACGGGCTTTCCATTGTCTGCACCCAATACACAGACCCGGCCCAGCAGGATCAAAACAGCCTTGTCGTCTCTTTGCCGGTCAATCTGAACCTGGGTTTTATAGACATACAAACGGCGACGCTCACCCGCATCGGTTCCGGCAGCGGCGCTCAGACCTATCTTGGTTTTACCGGCACCTTCCTTGGTTTTGCCATCAGCTCCGGCAGCTCCAACCAGGGCGCCCAACAGTTGGCCGGCCAGGGTTCCCCCGTAAACAATATGCCTGCGGTCCCCGGACTTGGAGGCAATATCTTCGACCTGCAATACTTTGGGCTGGGGCAACATGTGGCGCTGTATCCCACCACGAATATCTCTTCCGTTACGGCAGCGGTCAGCGCGTTGAAAAATGTATTCCAGAATCCACCGGTACAACAGCCGGGACAGCTGCCCGTCATCCCGATCCCGCCAAAGCCCAATTCCACTCCGCAGAAGTCGATGCTGATCTTTGACGGGACGAGTAACTGGCTCATCGGTCTGCAGTGTACGATCATGAATACTGTAAACCTGGGTGTCGTATTTAACGACCCCAACCTCTATGGTCTGTCCATCTCGCTGGGGGGGGAGAGTGCCGGTATCTTCGCCGGTCTCGACTTCGAGATCCTGTATAAAAAGATCAATGATTCGATCGGGATGTATCAGCTCGATCTGCAGCTGCCCACTGCGATGCGCACACTCGAACTGGGAGAGGTCTCCATTACCTTACCTTCCGCCGCGATCCAGATCTATACCAACGGGAATTTTATGGTGGATCTTGGATTTCCGTGGAATAACGACTTCTCGCGTTCGTTCACCGTCCAGGTCTTTCCCTTTATCGGGTCAGGCGGTTTTTATTTCGGAGTGCTGAGCAGCGCCACTTCCAATGCCGTACCCACTTCGCAGGTCGGTAGCTTTAACCCGGTCATCGAGCTGGGAGTAGGGCTTTCTCTGGGTGTCGGTAAGACGATCAATGAAGGCATCCTCAATGCCGGGCTGAGCCTGATGGCTGTCGGGGTATTCCAGGGAGTTCTTGCACGTTTCAATGTCAATGACAGCAGTCTCTATTGGGGAGACGGAGATTATTATTACAAAGCCACGGGGACTTTTGGACTTACCGGCCGTATTTATGGTTCGGTCAATTTTGCCATTATCTCGGCGAGCTTTGACCTTACGGCATATGCCTATATCACTATCTCGCTGGAATGTTACAATTCCATCGACATCAGCTTCACCGCCGGGGTGAGTATCTCCCTGACCGTGACGGTCAACCTGGGTTTGTTCAAGATCCATATCACGCTGAAATTCTCGGCGACTATCTCGGCGTCGTTCACGATCGGTTCTAATAATACGGCCAGCGCTCCATGGAACCAGGCTTTGCAGGGTGGGGAGATGAGCATGCTTCGGTTGCCGGGAAGGTCGCGCAGCTTAGTAGCCGCCAACAGCTACCAGATCCTCTGGCAGCCCCTTATCCAGGATGGTACCAAACCTACGCTAAGCCTGATGTATCTGCCCCTGCTGTCCCTTTCCAACGCAACGGGGACCAATGTGGCCCAGTTCATCAATCTCCTGTTTATCGATGCGCCGGACCCCACATCCGATACGGCAAGTCTCGCTTCCGGTTTTACATCGCTGGCTACCGCTGTTCTGCAATGGGCCATCAATGCCATTGTCAACAGCAACGCCACCAATACGACGGTCAGTAACCTGATGACACAGGCGGTTACGCTGGACCAGCTGCAGGCTATTTATTGTTATCTCACCTACGAGTCGGAAGCCTTTTTCCCGATCATGTACAGCAACAGCTCCGGCGGCAAAGAATATGATATCCGCGCCTTCCTGGAACAGTATTTTACGCTCAATATCCAGGCGAGCAATGTAGACGGACAGACGGAGAATACGGCCACCGTCTTCCCGATGATCCCCGATCTGATCCTCAATTCCAACCTGAACGGGACGGCCGGGACGCCCGTTGACTTTACTGCCAACACCCAGCCATTCTCCTACCTGGATGAAGTACAGGATCAGCTGAATCAACTGTCGGTGAAATATCAATCCCAGGCGGAATCGGCGAATGACGATGCCTCCGATTGTCCAACGGTGACAGATAGCTCCCTGCCTTCGTCTCCACCCAATGTATCCTTTGCGACCTTTATTATCCAGGATTATTTTGAGATGCTGGTCAAGAACGTCGTTCAGGATGCCATCAATGCCTTTTCGAAGTTCAATTACCCCATTACCTCCACCGTTACGCTGGGAGATGTGGTCAGTCATTTCTCCGCTGCGCCGCTAAATAATACGGTCTCGGCATCGGACATTGTTACGTCGAATGCCTCTGTTAACCTGAACGAAGGGATCAGCTTCAACCTGGCCGGGATAACTTATCCCGTTGCTGCCGGAGACAGCTTTACAAAGATCATCGGGATATACAATGCGGGTCTTGCGACGGCAAACCAGATCACGGAAGCAGCGCTGGGTACGGCGTTCAACTCGGCCATCACTGGCCTGATCGTAAAGGGGACGGTCATTACGGTGAGTGGGTTTGGGACACATACTGTCATCGCCACCGATAGTCTTAACAGCATTGCCGCCGCCCTGGTCGCCACGGCTGGCGCCACTGCCACCGTTGCTGATGTCATCGACGCGGTAGCCGGACAGGCCGTACTGACCACGCTGGCGCTGATCGGGATCCCAACCCTTGTCTACACGACGGGCAGTTCGGATAATTTCCAGTCACTGGCTACAACCTATGGTGTCACAACCGATATGCTGGCAGAGGCCAATCCACAGGTGACCTTTAATGCTACCTCGCTGATCGTTCCGGGCATCACGACCCTTGGTGTAACAGATGTCATCAACCAGGTGATCGTGCTGGCAAATATCAATTCCTGGTCCAGCATGATCGCACGGTTCCTGCTGCATGGCTTAAATCTTCCCGATCCGGCTAACACTGCGACGGTAGAGCCATTGTATGTGCTCACCGGTCAGCAGCTGGCTGTACCTGTCCTTCAGCAGAACGACCAGTACAATTTGCAGCTGACGCCCGGCTCAGCAGGCAGCTGGATCAATCTTGCCGCTAACCCCCTTTCGCTGAATGTCGACAACAACGAGATCAGCCGCATCGCCGATCTGCTTACCATCGACCTGACCCAGGATACCAGTCCCCAGGCGCCTTCACCGCTTGCGATGTACCAGGATGCCTACCTGGCCTTTACGCTGAAGTCGGAGATCCCCTGGCAATATCCGGGGACCCTGACCTTACCCATCGGGACGGGTTCCGGCCAGGTGGTGGGCAGCCCTTCGCTCTGGTATTTTCCCGATACTCTGACGGGTGTCCTGCAGACGGTGACAAAGGACCCGGCCCTGCAATTGCTTATCCAGACGCTGAATGCCGATGGACAAACGTATACACAGAGTTCCGTTCAGAACTATGGCTGGGCGACCCTTGTCAATATCGATGTCGAAAAGATAACGGATAGTAATATCCAGGCGCCGGTCTTTGCCAACACTTATAACCTGTCGGGTGCTTCGGGTGGTGACATCGTCTATCTCGAACGTATCGTGGCAGCGTTGAACAGCGGCGCCGGGCCAAAGATCGATCAGATCCGGATCCTCTATGATCCCAACCCTTCCGGTAATGCTTCCACCGATGGGGTACAATGTATCTCCGATGGAGCCTATGAGATCGGGGTGGTAAAGATCAACCTTTCGACAGAAACCAACCCTGAAGGCGCCGGGCAGGTTCTTGCCCTTGCTGAGACGGAGACGGCCTATACAGCTCCGGCGCCCAATACCCTGAATTCATATATCGACTTCCTCTCTTATGTCTGGGAATGCAGTATCGTTCGGAGCGGTGGCTTCTACCTGTATTTCTATCAGACAGACGGAGGTGCGGGGCTGCCCGATTCTTTGTTCAGCGACAACCCGACGGTGAGTCTCTATCTGCTCATCACATACCAGGATGCACCCTGGGGAGATTATCTGAATGCGGTGGCGGTTGGTGATCCGATCAATACGGAGACCTCGGTATTGTTTGTACAATCCGAAGCGCTGAAGACCCGTAATGCCATCATGCCTGCGGGTAGCACGGGCTTCCAGCTGACGATGGCAAATCCGGGTGCCTATGCGCCGATCAACCCCTATCCGATACCTGCGAATACGGCAAGCGAGGCCAACGATCTTTTGTATCTTCAAAACCAGTTCAACCTCATCGGTTACCAGCTATTGGCTAATAGCGCCTTTTCCCAATCTCCCGGGAGCCTGATGCCGGTAGGTCCGATGAACAGCAGCAGTCCGGGGGCGGGGGATACAGGACAATCCGGCGGAACAGCACCGGCTAACGATAACTGGCCATACCAGGGCACCTTACCTGTCTATCCGTTTGCTATCTCCCGCATTCAGCCGGCTGATCCCTCTTATCCGCCAGCATCGGGTGACCCATACAGTGGTATCGGCAGCAGCGTACAAATTCAGCTTTCACTCGTCGACTTCTTTGGCAATCCGATCAGCTCCAACATATCCGGCTCCGCGGGTTTGATCACCGCACCCATTGACTATACGGACAATCTTATTTCGCTGTCCCAATGGCCGGGGGTCACACCCCGTTATTCCTTCCCGGTGATCGGCGGTTCGCCTAATATCCAGATCGATCTTTGTTTTGACACATCGCGGTATACCAATTCGAACGGCAATGTTTCGCCCCAGGACCTTGCGCTGGCGGATATGGGCACCTATGCCTCCATTTATTACCAGCTTATTCAACCGGGTGTGGTCATCAGCTATCGCACCTCGCTTTACAACAGCACGGCCCAGCCGCTGGGTATTCCGCTGACGCCAAACCAGAGCCTTTCGGGTTTTGCCGGGACGATCTATGCCTATCTTGCCAACATCGCAGCAGGTAAGACACAGAATGTGACCGTGCCTGTCCCCTGGTCGATAACGGCTGTTGTCAGCGCGTCCAATATGGCCAATATCTATGAGCTGATCACGGACTTTACCATTCAACGGACAAGCTCGGTCAGCCCTGATTTTGCGGATGTGCCGGCAGTAAATATGGTGACGACGGTGATTGCTCCGATCACCCAGGCGGCCTGCACCAGCGATGCCTCGACCACGGCGACACTGACCTATTTTGCCACCGGTTTTGAAGCTACTTTTTCCGCTACCCCGGTGGCAGGCGCCTTCCTCAAGATCGCATCCGGTGTAGACAGCGACAATGTTGCGAGCAACGGCAATAATCAGAAAGTCTGGGTAGTCCGGTTTGACGCAGCCGGGAAATATGGGATCAATGTGGCTTTTGACCAGGACTCCACGACATCAGCGCCGGCGGCTTATTACTATAGCCCTGCGCCATTGAGCACGAGCTTGTCGACACTCAACAATGTCCCGATCAGCCCTTATGTGACCGGCCAGCCTTTTGTATACAATGCTACGGCACCGGGCAAAAATTTCTCAGCTGTAGATATGGATCAATGGGCCCTCGTCTGTTTGCAGGCTATCGACAATTTCCTTTCTCCGCAGTTCTCTGTTCCGGCCTTCCTCATTGACAATGGAGTGACCCTGCAGGCTGTACTCAATGCAAAGGAAAACCTGGCGAACTATATCACCGGTACGGTAACCAATATCCTCGACCAGCCGCTGACCCAGGCGCAGATCGCTAATGCGCAGGAGGTCTTCAACCAGCAGCTGCTGATCAGCCTGGGTAATGCCTATAATATCAGCACGATCATCCAGCATCCGCTAACGGTAAGCTCGGACTACAACGGGTCCAATATACCGCCATATAATAGTGATGCGAAAAGTCCCAACCTGAGTGATCCGATCAATCCAAGGTTCTATGGTTCCATGTATGGGGTCGATCCCCAGCCGGTGGGCAGTATCGGTGCGGGCACGGACGATCTTTCCAGTCAGTATTCTTTTACCAATTCCAAGATCCCATTGGGGAATGGAGCCTCGTGGGTCAACTATTGCCTCTATGTAAAAGATGCCGCTTCGGTCGAAAGTTTTCAGTTCAGCCAGATCGACTTCGTGTTGTCCAACATTGAACACCAGATCGAGAATGTTCCCAATGTGGAAGGCTACCAGGCCAGCACCTGGCTGGTCTTTGCCATCCCGCTGGCAAATGATATGTTCAATACGGGTGGCATCGTGGATATCCCGGTTCCGTTGCGTGCCTATCCTGTTCCACCCAGCGTCACATCACAGTCCTCGCAGTACGATGCCAACAACGTCAGTGGCTCCACGACGACGATAGCGGCTGCGCTGCAATGGGGTTTCGTTTACGAATACAGCCAGCAGGAAGCTACCCAGGACATCATCGAAGCGCAGGTAGCGTTTAATACATCGTCTCCGGATAGCAATACCAGTGATTCGGACGATGCCCCGGCCATCACGCTGATCGATGCCCTGGCCCAGTTCGTTTCGGCGCTGCCAGCCTTGAGCAGCGACTTTCTCAACTATGTAGCGCAGGTGACTCCCGCGGATGTGACGGCAAAGAACACCATTGCACAGAATGCGCAGACGGCCGTCGAATCACTCGGAACACTGGCAGGACTGCTGGCCACCGGATGGAGTACGTACAACCAGTTCAATCCCTGGCCGCCGGTCAGCAATCCGGAGCCGGGCAGTATGATCATGGAAGCGGCGGTTGATAAAGGCGTCAAATTTAATTATACCATTGCCGAAACAGAGACCGATCCCGGCGACCCGACTTCGCCTCTCATACTTACCGTCACCGCCGATAGCGGCAATCCGGCGGGTATGGCCACTCCGATGGTTACCATCAGCGGATATACCACCGTCACCCTGAGTCAAAGCGGGGATGTCGTAAGCTATAAATTCCAGGCTTCGGACAACACTTATCTCAGATATGGCGACAGACAGGTGGTCAATACCCGCAGCTTTGCCCTGACTCCGCTGCAGCTGATGACCTACCAGGAAGGTTGGGCCGGGCTCCAGATCACGCGCAACAGCAACCTGGTCGCTGCCTATCCGACCAATAGCCAGTTCCTTTATCAGACACCACTGGTACGATTCTACACACCACTCACGCCACTGCTGACAGCCAATGCGCTGATCGATATTTCGGCGATCAATAGCAGTGGAAAACCCCAGGCGAATTATATGGCCGTGCAGATGCAGAACCTCTTCAATGCGATCTTTGCAGGGTATACGCTGGGTAAGCCAACGATTCGCCTGGAGGCCCTGTATTCGTATAACCTGAGTGGCTCCGGCTCCTGGAACCAGATCGATCTGCCGGTATTCCTGGCGCTTCCTTTTAAACTGGATCTTTCAACCGATCTGAATATCGGGAATGGACCGCCATACTGTACTGCCACGCCGGCAACCTTCCTTTGCACGGTATCCAATACGTTGGTGGATTGGTTCAAGTCCACAAACCCATCCCCGCAGAATGGACAGTTTACGCTGAAGCTCATTATCTATTCTGCTTCGGACGCTACTACGCCGTTGATCACGATGACCGATCTGTCACTGGCGATCACACAGATCAATGAATTGAACGGCTCTGGCAGCTGACGGGAGAAAAAGCCAGACGTCCAATCGGCTTTGCAGGGAAAACAATATATTTGGTATGGAAGGCTAATTCGTCATACCAAAATTATGCTAAAGCTCCGCTATCTGCTGCCGGTCGTCGTGCTCATAGGGTTTCTATTACTGTGGTATATGGTCTCTTATCTGAACCTGTTCCCGGGTTATGCGCTGCCTTCGCCCGTAGCCGTAGTAAAGAGCTTTAAGGAGGAAATGCTGGCGGGCCGTTTGCTGAATGATATCATCGCCTCCTTATGGAGGGTGGCGGTGGGCTTTGTGATCTCTGCCGCCCTTGGGATACCTGCGGGTCTCTGGCTTGGACAATATATCCATGCCAGACAGGCCTTTGTCCCCCTGTTCAACTTCTTCCGGTTCCTTTCGCCGCTGGCCTGGATACCCTTTGCCATACTCTGGTTTCACATTGGCGACAAACCCGCCTTCTTCCTGATCTTTATGGCTACTTTTTTTCCGCTGGTCCTGGCTACGATGGCCGCCGTCGCGACGATACCAAGCATCTATTTCCGCGTGGCGCAGGACTATAACTATAAAGGCATCGCCCTGCTGAGCAGGGTGATCTTTCCGGCCGTGCTTCCGCAGGTCATCACCGCGCTTCGGGTCAGCTATGGCATTGCCTGGGTAGTCATTGTGGCCGCGGAAATGGTGGGCTGCCAGGACGGACTCGGTTATGGTATCTGGGAGGCGCGCAACGGACTTCGGCTCGACTCCGCCGTTTGTTATATGATCATCATAGGACTGCTGGGCATGGGGATCGATCGCCTCCTTGCTCAATTTACCAAACTACCAAATGTACGCTGGGGCTATGAACGATAAACCATCCGCCAGCCGGCTCGTACTGGAGAACGTCTCGCACAGCTATGGCGCGGTACCCGTCCTGGATAAGCTGAACCTTACCGTTAATCCCGGGGAAGTAGTGGTCCTGGTGGGACCTTCCGGCTGTGGCAAGACGACGATCCTGAATATATTATCCGGTTATATCTCACCGGTAGAAGGTACGGTCAGCAGGAATGGTATCATCCGGACGGTCTATCAGCAGGATGGCCTCTTCCCCTGGCTCACCGTTTCAGAGAATATAAGCATGGGATTGCGTTCGGTACAAAGTGCCGCCCGTCGTGCGCAGGAGCTGCCTGATCTGATCCGGCTGATCCACCTGGAAGGTTTCGAAGATCATTATCCACATCAATTGTCGGGAGGGATGAGGCAGCGTGTGGAGCTGGCCCGCGTGCTTGCGGGTGACTCCGATATTCTTTTGATGGATGAGCCTTTCTCTGCGCTCGATTACCAGACAAGACTCCGGATGAGAAGGGAATTGGGGCGGCTGCTCGAGCTGCGGCCAAGGACCGTCATCTTTGTCACACATGATATCGAAGAGGCGGCACAGCTGGCCGATCGGGTGCTGGTATTATCCGCCCGGCCCGCGACTATCTGCCGCGAATTAGTTATAGAGGCGCCCCGGCCAAGGGACCTTACCGGTAATGCCGTCATCAGGGCTATGAAAGAGATCCTGGGCGAGCTGGGATTGTAGGGGCCGGCAAGGCCAATAGATGGAATTAAACTATATTTAAGGATAAATCGATGAAGAAATTATCCATTGGCCGGCTGATCATAGGGGCCCTGCTCGTACTTACCGGGCTGGGGCTGCTGCGTTATCGTCCCTGGGATCACCGCGGCGCCGCGACCGCGCGGGATGTGATCCATGAAGGATCGAACATGCTGGCGCAGCGTGAGCTTACGGTCGGGTTCCTGCCGGTGACCTGTCATCTGACCTGCCCGGTTACCGACTATGCCTCAAAGACGACAGTCTCCAATACCAATTTTAATTCCCGGCTGTTCTCGGATTTTCCGACGGTGGTCAGCGCCCTGGAAGCCAAACAGGTACAGGCGGCCTTTATGATCGTTCCCCTGGCTATGAAGCTCCGCGAGCAGGGTGTGCCGGTGAAGATCTGTTATCTCGGTCATCGGGATGGATCGGAGATCGTCGTGGCAAAGAACGGGCCGGTCCGAAGCCTCGGCGATCTGAAAGGAAAGAAGGTAGCTATCCCCAGTCCCTACAGCAACCAGAATTTTGTTATCCATAAGCTGATGGCCGACTATGGCATGAAACCGGAAGACATCAGTTTCGTCGTCTTACCACCACCCGATATGCCGACCTCGCTGGCTGCGGGTGCGATCGATGGCTATTTTGTCGGCGAACCCTTTTGTGCCAAGGCGGAGCTGGATGGTTATGGACGTGTTCTTTACTATGCCAGGGATATATGGCCCAATTTTATCTCCTGCGCGCTGGTGGTACATGAAGACCTTATAAAGGAGAACCCGGATGTTGTCACCGACCTGGTCCGGGGTATTGCACAGTCGGGCAAATGGGCGGAAACACACCGGGCAGAAGCGGCAAAGCTGGTCTCGCCCTACTATCGCCAGAACGAAAAAGTGCTCAACTATGTGCTGACGGCTGACCCGCACCGGGTGAGCTATCTGCAGCTGACGCCCACGGACGAGGACCTGCAGCAGATCCAGGACATGGGCCTCAAGATGAAGCTGCTGACGAAACGGGTCCCGATGTCCGAGCTCATCAACCGGGAGTTCGTGCCAAAGGAGATCGATGCGGCCCCTATCGATGTAGCAAAGATCCCGTCCGCAAAAGTCAAATGATAAATCATTCCTTACTATCAAAATAAAACAAAATGGCAACTACGCAAAAAGAGCAGCAGGTACTGAACAACCAGGTAACGATCAAGAAGAACCAGGAACTGATAAAGTCAAATCAGAAGATCATAGTTGAAAATCAGAAATTCATAAAAGGAAACCAAAAGACTATTCTCACCAATCAAAAGTCCTTGCTAAAAAACCAGGGTGTTATTCTGAAAAACCAAAAGGCGTTGGATACGATCGTTAAGAACCAGGAAACGATCCTGAAGCTGCTGAAAAAATAATATTTTATCCTTAGAACCGTTTTGTAGGTATTATGTTTCAATCGAGATCCGTAGTGACTGTCGCTCTGTCAGCGGCCGTCACCTTTTCCACCTGTCATTCTCCTGCCCCGGCTCCTGTTACGACGGATAGCGCGGCTGCCAGACACCCGGCTTTACCGATGTTCCGGCGAAATCCTGAACATCGCGCACACGTGAAAAAGGAAGCCGTAGCTGAATACAAGGTCAGGACCGCCAACGCCCTCAACGAATTGTATTTCTCCGTCACCCTTTACGAGACGTCGGAGACGATGAAGTATCTCGCGAAGGTGGACTTTGAAGGACTAACGGGCGAGGACACCATCAAGCTTCCGGACATGGGTACGGAACCCCATCCCATTCTGCAAAAGGGGCCGGAAAAATATTCCTGTATCGTCGGTTTCCTGGATAATGACAAAAACTTCCGCGAGCTGAAAAAGGTCTATGTGACCGATAAGGGACAGGAACTAAAGATCACCACCCTGAAGCATTATATGGTGACCGAAGACTATCGCCTGATAGGGCAATAGTTGAATTGGGGGCGGCATCTGGACCTTTCCGCCCACAATATTTTTTCAAATTGCAACAAGCACGAATTTACAATTGTTGAATCAGTAGCGGTTTTTGATAAACTAAGCTGCTATTGTGCAATGTATTATGTTGTGTTTGTGCTGTTGTATCTCGTCAGTCTGCTGCCCTTAAGGGTTTTATATATAATCTCCGACCTTATATATCTCCTCCTTTATCATGTCATCGGCTATAGGAAAGAAGTGGTCTTTAGCAACCTGGCCCTGGCCTTTCCCGAAAAGACGGCGGCTGAGAGGGAGGTAATTGCGGGAAAGTTCTATCGCAATTTTACCGACAACTGGATCGAGGCCATAAAGATGATCAGCATTTCGGAGAAGGCTATTCTGAGACGTATTTCCACCGACTTTACGGCCTTTGATGCCATCTATAGACAGGAGCGCAGCTGCCAGATGCTGATGGGGCATCTGTTCAACTGGGAGTGGTGTAATGCAGGCGTACCCACAGGTGTTGACTTCAAGACCCTGGTAGCCTATTCGCCGATCAGCAGTAAGATCCTGGACCGGCTTTTCCTGTATATCCGCCAGCGTTTTGGCTGCATACTTTTACCGCACAACGACATGCGCAGGTCGATGATGCCGCATCGTCATAGTCAGTATCTGCTGGCCCTGGTAGCGGATCAGAACCCGCCTTTTCCTGCAAAAAGCTATTGGCTCAACTTTATGGGCGTGCCGACTTCTTTTCTGAAAGGACCCGAGAAGGGGGCACGTATGGGGAACATGCCCGTTGTATTCCTCCCTGTCATCAAAGTTCGCAGGGGCTATTATAAAATAAAAGGGGTCCTGCTGGACAATGACCCCCGCTCTTCAAAAGAAGGTGAGATTACCCGAAAATATGTCACCGCGCTGGAAGCCGTCATACGCGAATATCCTGAGCTATACCTTTGGAGCCACAAACGTTGGAAGCATGCTTGGAAAGAGGAGTATCGCGGACAGTGGATCGGAGAACAGGCTACCAACTCAGAACCTTAACCAAAATTCTTCTAAAACATATCTAAATTGCTGATAAAGTTAGCCGGGTGGTAATACCCGGCTATTACATAATTATCCGGAAATCTTACATTATTTACAGTTTTGGAGGGGAATAAGGCGGGTCAGATGTTTTCGAGCTGCAGGCGTGTTTTATTTTCCAGTCCTTTGAACCCGGTAGGGGTGAGGCCGGTGACCTTCTTGAATTGGTTGGAGAGATGGGCCACGCTGCTGTAATGGAGCCGGAAGGCGATCTCTGTGAGCGTGAGCTCATCATATATAAGAAGCTCTTTTGCCCGTTCGATCTTATGGCAGATGTAGAATTTTTCGATGGTAAGACCTGATCTTTCGGAGAAAAGATTGGAAAGATAGGTATAGTCGTAGCCGAGCTCCTGGCTTATATAAATGGAAAGATTGATGACCAGCGGTTCTTCGGTGTAATGGACCTGCCGGATAATGATATCTTTTACCTTCTGGACGAGGATGCTTTTTTTGTCTTCTATCAGCTCAAGATGCGATTGTAAAAGGGCCGCACGGATCTGCTCATGCTGGACCCCCGAAAGCTCTCCCTCTATCTCCGCCTCGCCTAATTCCACCGTCAGCGGGTGAAGGCCCAGTTTTGTCAGTTCGTCCGCGACGATCTTCTGGCACCGGAAACAGACCATATTCTTGATGTATAGTTTCAAGCTAATTCATTTTAGTGAACACAGGCAGGAAAGATCCAGGGATAGATGGTTCAGGTCGTGTACAGTAATATAATAAAATTATTTCAATAATTGTTATAGACGTACCTTGGATTGAATATTATATTCTAAAAACTTCTTCCGGATAATACTGAATAATTAATCAATGTCTGAATCACACCAGGAAAATAATGAAGAAGGGTATACTTTTGGCTTATTCCCGGTAGTAGGGGTTGGCGCATCCGCAGGAGGCCTTGAAGCCTTCAAACGGCTGATAAAGGAGATCCCTGCAAATTCCGGGATGGCAATCGTTCTGGTACAGCACCTGGAACCTACTCATGAGAGCTTGCTGACAGACCTGTTGCAAAAGGTTACACTGATACCCATCCACGAGGCATCGAACAATATGCTGATCGAGCCCAACAACATCTATGTCATTCCCTCCAACAGTATGCTGACGGCGTATGAGGGCAGGCTACAGTTGACGACCCGGCCTCCCAGGAATCAGAAGAATATGCCGATCGATCTGTTCTTTTCCTCTCTTGCAGAAGTGTACCAAAACCATGCCATCGGGGTAGTCCTGTCGGGCACGGCGACCGATGGAACAATGGGATTAAGGGAGATCAAGGAACATGGAGGTTTTACTTTTGCGCAGGAACCCGGCTCGGCTTCCTTCGAAGGCATGCCCCGAAGCGCTATTGATGCGGAAGTGGTTGACTTTATTTTGTCGCCCGAGGACATAGCTCTGCGCCTGTGTAAGCTGACAGATACCTTTCACAATGGTCTAAGCCAGGATGGCCAGGAGCAGCACCCGGCAAAAGATGAAGCGTTAAGGGAGCTGCTTCAGATCCTTCTTTTTCGAAAAGGCACCGATTTTACTTATTATAAGCAGACTACGGTCGGCAGGCGCATCCTGCGCAGAATGGGCTTGAACAGGAAAGAGAATATCATGGATTATCTCGCCTATTTCAGGGAGAATGTCGCTGAGCAGGATCTCCTGTACCAGGACCTGCTGATCCCGGTGTCCGGCTTTTTCCGGGACCCGGCCGTTTTTGCCACCTTGTGTGAATCGCTTTTCCCGAAGCTATTGAAGGGTAAGGACCTGATGAACCCTTTGAGGATCTGGATAGCGGGATGTTCGACGGGGGAAGAGCCCTATTCCATGGCGATCTGTCTGCATGAGTACCTGGAGGGCAAGGCTCCGGATTGCAAGATCCAGATCTTTGCTACTGATGTTTCCGAGAATTCCATTGGAAAAGCCAGGGCTGGTCTGTATTCCAAAAGGGATATGGCCGGGCTGGATGCAGCCCGCCTGGAAAAATATTTTATCAAGACCAATGGCAGCTTCCAGATCGCCAAGACCATCAGGGATATGTGTGTGTTTGCCGTGCACAATTTTCTCAAAGATCCGCCATTTGCAAAGATGGATTTTGTCAGCTGCAGGAACGTGCTCATCTACATGGAGCCATTTTTACAAAAAAGGGCGCTGACAACCTTTCACTATGCCTTGAATGAGAACGGGTATCTGCTGCTGGGGAACTCGGAGACCGTTGCCCCGGTTGCCGAGCTTTTCACGGCTTTTGTCGACAATAAGTTCAAAATATATCTCCGCAAGCAGGTCCAGGGAAGATACTTGTATGTTTCCTCCGGCCGCAACGAACGTTCGCCAAAGAGTAACGTGTTTGCCCATCGCAAAGACCCGGGCAGGGATGATTTTCAGCGGTCCGCAGATGAGGTGCTGCTCAGCGCCTATACGCCTCCGGGTGTGGTGGTGAATGAGCAGATGGATATCGTCCAGTTTCGCGGGTCTACGGGCACCTGGCTGGAGGCATCTCCGGGGAAGCCAAGCCTCAACGTGCTGAAGATGGCGAGGGAGGGTTTGGGCTTCGAGCTGAGGAATGCCTTGCATAAGGCAAAGACAAACAACAGGGCGGAGGTGAAGGAACTTATTCCTTTCAAGATGTTGAACAGACCGCAGTGGGTGACAGTCGAAGTAGTTCCCTTACCCAATACGGTGGAGCCCTATTACCTGATCCTTTTCAGGGAAGCGCTGGTACAGCAGGGCAATACCGCCGGGACGCCAATGCAGACCCCGGAACTGGCTTCATCTACCGGCATTACGGCCGAGGGCCTGTATATCCAGCAGCTGGAGAAGGAGCTGGCCATGTTACGGGAAGATATGCGGAGTATTACCGAGGACCAGGAGGCGGTCAACGAGGAGCTGCAAAGCACCAATGAGGAGCTGCTTTCCGGTAGTGAAGAGCTGCAAAGCCTGAATGAAGAGCTGGAGACGTCCAGGGAGGAGATCCAAAGCACCAATGAAGAGCTGATGACCCTGAACCAGGAGCTTTTTGACCGTAATGAACAACTGAATATATCGCGCCTGTACGCGGAATCCATCGTGTCGACCATCAGGGAGCCCCTGATCGTCCTGGACCGGAACTTTAAAGTAAGGACGGCGAACAGGGCCTACTATCAGAAGTTCAATGCCACGGAAGAGACAGTGGAAGGGAAGCTGATTTTTGCCCTGGGCAACGGACAATGGGATACCCCTGAACTTCATGTCATGCTGGATGAGATCCGGGAGAAGAACGTTCGGATAACGGATTTTCCGATGTGGTATCGTTTTGAAGATGCAGGAGAAAGGGCCTTGCTGCTCAACGCCTGCCAGGTCTTCCGGACCGACAATGCGGAGCTGATGATCCTGCTGGCTCTTGAAGATGTTACCGATATGAAGAAACGGGAGGATGACATGCTCCTTTTTTCCCGCAACCTTGAAAAAAAGGTGGAGGAGCGGACGGCATCTCTGCAGGAAGCCAACAGCTCGCTGCAACAATCCAATAGCAAGCTCGAACAGTTTGCAACCATCGCCTCTCATGATCTGCAGGAGCCGTTGCGGAAGATAAGGACCTTCTCGTCTATTCTAAAAATGCGGCATAGCGAAGACCTGGATACTGAATCCAAAGAGCTGTTGTCCAAGATCAGCCTCTCGGCGGAGCGGATGTCTTCGCTGATCGATGCGGTGCTCAACTTTTCGAGAGTGCTGGATGCAAGTGTCTTTGAAGATACGGACCTGGAGCTGGTCCTGGAAAAAGTCACCGGGGATTTCGAGCTGCTGATCTCCCAAAAGGCGGCTGTGATCCATCACGATCCGCTGCCGGTCATCAAAGCGGTGCCCCTGCAGATGAACCAGCTTTTTTATAACCTTTTGGGAAATGCCCTGAAATTCTCAAAAGCCGGGGTGGCCCCGGTCATCAATATCCGCTGCCGGCTGATGGAGCCGGAAGAACTGACGGAGGCTTTCAGCAAGGACAGGAAATATATTGAGATGATCTGGCAGGACAATGGCATCGGTTTTCACACAAAATATGCAAAGCAGATCTTTAAGATCTTCCAGCGATTGAATGCACACGAGCATTTTGAAGGTACAGGGATCGGCCTGGCCCTTTGCCAGAAAATTGTGCTCAATCACAAGGGGGAGATCACGGCCGACTCGGAGAAGAACGTCGGTACAGCGTTCCGGATCATACTTCCCATGGAGCAATAGGTCTTTCAAATTAATTACACTCTATGACTATTTTACTGGTAGACGACGACGAGGATGACCGGAAGCTCTTCTTTGAAGCGGCAGCGGAAATAGATAAGACCATCACGTGTGTGGCGGCCCCGAATGGTGACGAGGCGCTGTCATACCTGGCAGACGGGGCCAACGTCATCCCCGATTATATCTTTCTCGATCTTCGTATGCCGGGTCTTAGCGGCCAGGATTGCCTGGAGGAAATAAAAAAAGACCCCCGGCTGGCCCGTGTGCCGGTCATCGTCTATACGACATCACGCGAGGTAAAGGATTCTATAGAATTAAAAAGATTGGGTGCTGCTCATTTTATGAGCAAACCGGTCCTGCCGGAGGACATTTATTATATGCTCTCTTTCGTGCTGGGAGAAAAATGGGATTGAAAGCCGGCTATAGCCGCTATAAGGGATAGGCAGTATCGCTCTTGGTCTCCGACAGGACAAAGAAGCTTTGTACCGTACTGATGTTCGGAAGCGTAGCCAGCTTATTGCGGTAAAAATTATGATAGGCATCCATATCACTGGTGGCGATCCGAAGTATAAAGTCAAATGTACCGGTCATCTGAAAACACTCCATCACCTCGGGAAATTTAGCGACCTGCTCTTCGAACTGGTTCAGGGTAGTCGCGGTATGGTCATTTAGCAATACGTGGCTAAAGGCGATAAGACTCTTATTGATCTTCTTCCGGTCTAAAATGGCTACTACCCGTTTGATAACCCCATTCTGTTTCAGACGTCTTGTCCTTTCATGAACAGCCGCCACGGATTTGTGAAGCTGGAAGGAGATCTCCTTGTTTGTCAGGGAAGCGTCCTTTTGAAGGAGGGCTAAGATCTGCAGGTCTGTTTCATCCAAATGGTTCATGGTCAAAATATTGAATTGGGCTATCCAAAAATACAGTCCAAAGGGCAGGATGAAGGCTTCAACCGGAAAAAATGAAGGGAAAAGGTATAATGACAAGAAAAATTACGGAATTTCGTCGCATCCTTGTAATAGAATTGCAAGATATTGATATTTGGCCTAATAAAGTTTTTTTATGGTTAAGGAGGCTGAATTGCCCTCGTGTTTTTATGTCCGGGACCGCGGCCGGTTCTGGAAAATTGAAAATGCGGAGGTGCTTTATATCGAGGCGCAGAAGTCCTATTGCCGGATCAGGACGCTGGAAAAGCTTTGGGTGGTGATGGGACAGATCGGCAATTTCGAATCGGTCCTGCCGCCAAACGAGTTTGTCCGGATCCACCGGTCGTATATGATCGGCTGGCGATATCTCCAGTCTTTCGATCACCGGGTAGCCTATCTTCCCGGCCACCAGCTTCCCATAGGAGAGTCCTATCGCTGTATGCTCGAGCAGAAGCTGATGATCATCCAGCCTGGCAATACCGGGCAAGTCAGCAAGATAAGAATGCAGGAAGTTCCGGGTGTCCTGGTGACTTGAAGGCAGCTTGACCGACCGGTCACAGCTCTTTTGCCGGATCCCAGAACAGCGTTTTGAAGTCGATGATCTTATCGCCTTTTAGTTTTATACCTTCTTTTTCCAGTAATTTCTTTCGATGATCCTTGTGATCTCCGGTCACGTGCCCCGTGCTGTTGACGACCCGTTGAGCAGGCACCGGCTTTCCGGTCCCGTCTATAAGGCCCATGGCCCTGCCGACCATGCGGGGATTGGGGAGGCTTAGGACAGAAGAGATGGCTCCATAGGAGGTGACCCGTCCCTTTGGTATCTGGCGAACGACATCGTATATAAGACCTGCCAGCGACTCTTCTTTTTTACCGGATGGCTTTACCGCGTTGAGGCGTAATTTAGGGCCAATGCCTTTTGATTCGGTCTTTTTTGTTTTTGCCCTGGCCATAGCTTGAATTTTATGGAAAATTAACCACTTTTGCTTAGACAATGGCAAAACAGAAATCGAGCTCTCCTGGCCTGATCCGGCAGTTTAGTAAAACCAACTTTCACACGATATGCGACAAGCTGGCATCGATGGATGATGACCTGGCGATGATCATGGACACACACCGCTATCCGCCGATGTGGACAAGACCGAATACTTTTGAAACCCTGGTACATATCATTCTCGAACAGCAGGTCTCGCTGGCTTCGGCGCTGGCGGCTTTGAACAAGCTTAAAGACCGTCTCAGGGACGTCACCCCGGAGGCCTTTCTGGCGCTGACAGACGAAGAATTAAAAGCCTGTTATTTCAGCCGGCAAAAGGCCCTCTATGCAAGAGGCCTGGCTACTGAGCTTTTGGAGGGGAGGCTCGACCTGGTCTCACTGGAATCCCTGACCGATGATGCCGTCCGGGCAAGGCTGATCACGCTGAAGGGCATGGGCAACTGGACGATAGATGTCTACCTGATGTTCGTGCTGCAAAGGAGCGATATCTTCCCCGTCGGGGACCTCGCCGCGATAAATGCGCTGCGGCGCGTGAAGCGATTGTCAAAAGACACTTCAAAAGAGATCCTTCTCGAAGTAGCTGCTACCTGGCAGCCTTACCGCACTGTTGCGACGATGCTGCTCTGGCATCTCTATCTTTCCTCACCGATGAGGGAAAAGGCCTAGGCTTCCCTGGTCTTAGGCCTACTCATTTTTTTGATAGTGAAATACGGGCGGGTGTTGGCGCGGTATTAAAATTCGTTATGTAAATAATGATACAACGGTTTCGTCGGTAAATTTGGTTATGCCAAAAAAATCAAATAAGGGAACCGGCGATGATGTTTTTAGCGGGTCGCGCCGTGACTTCCTGAAACAGTCTTCGCTGTTGTCGGCAATTGCGCTGACACCCGGCACCGTCGTCAGGGCGGCGGAAGATAAATGGGACGAAAAGGTGGCGGATGTCTTTGAAAAGATCCCATTAAATCTCGAGGTAAATGGAACAAAATATAGTGTAAAGGTAGAACCCAGGACGACATTGCTGGATCTGCTCCGTGAGCAGCTGGATCTGACGGGCACCAAGAAAGGTTGCGACAGGGGACAGTGCGGAGCCTGTACGGTTCATGTCAATGGCGTCAGGATCAATTCCTGTCTCAGCCTCGCAGTGACCAATGAAGGCAAAAAGGTCACGACGATCGAAGGGCTGGCGAAAGGGGAGGAGCTGCATCCGATGCAGGAGGCCTTTATAAAACATGACGGCTTCCAGTGCGGCTACTGTACCTCGGGCCAGATCATGTCGGCGGTGGCGCTGTTAAAGGAAGGCCGTGCGCAGACCCGCGAACAGATCAGCGAATTTATGAGCGGGAATATCTGTCGTTGCGGTGCTTATTCGAACATTGTAAAAGCGATCCAGGAAGTAAAAAATAATCAGGCATGAACCCATTTCAATATACTCGTAGTTCCGCGCCTGCGGGGGCGATCCAGTCTTTGGTAAAAGACCCCGGGGCGTATCTTCTGGCTGGCGGGACGAACCTGATCGATCTGATAAAGATGGGCGTGGTTGTTCCCGAGCGTCTGGTAGACATCAATGCCCTGCCGCTGAAAGGAATCGGGAAGACGGAGGGCGGTCTGCATATCGGTGCCCTGGCCACCAACAGCGAGGTCGCGGATCATCCGTTGGTTCTGAAAGACTATCCTTTGTTGTCCCTGGCGATAAATGCCGGTGCGTCACCGCAGCTGCGTAATATGGCGACTGTGGGTGGAAATATGATGCAGCGTACGCGTTGCGGGTATTTCTTTGATACGGCGATGCCCTGTAACAAGCGGTCTCCGGGTACCGGCTGTGCCGCACTTGAAGGAAATAACCGGATGCATGCCCTGTTCGGGGCGAGCGAAAAATGTATCGCCGTAAACCCAAGTGATATGAACGTGGCGATGGTCGCGCTGGACGCCGTGGTGCATGTAAAAGGTCCAAAGGGCGAACGGAAGATAAAGTTTGCGGATTTCCATCGTCTGCCGGGGGATCATCCGGAAAAGGATAATACCCTGGAAAAGGGAGAGCTGATCATGGGCGTCGATCTGCCGGCTTCGTCTTTCAACAAACACGTCTATTATCTGAAGGTCCGTGACAGGACATCCTATGCTTTTGCGCTGGTATCTGTGGCTGTAGCCCTGGACATTGATGGGGATACAATAAAGGATGCCCGGCTGGCCATGGGCGGAGTTGCGCATAAGCCATGGCGTCTGTCCGCGTCGGAAGCTTTCCTGAAAGGCAGGACGGCTAATGAGGACAACTTCCGACAGGCGGCGCAAATTGCGATGCAGGGCGCTACCGCATATGCTTACAATCAGTTCAAATTAAAACTCGCGCCGAATGTGATCCTCCAGGGATTAAAGACGGCGTCAAATACAAAACTGGCATGAAGAAAGATAGTATCGGCGATCCGCTGAACAGGATAGACGGTCGGCTGAAAGTCACGGGCGGGGCGAAGTATTCGGGAGAATACAAGGTGCCGGGGCTGACCTATGGCGTGCTTGTGCCTGCAACGATAACAAATGGTACGGTCACCGCAATGGATACAAAGGCGGCCGAGCGGGCTCCCGGAGTGCTGGCGGTTATCACACCGTTCAATGCGCCAAAGGTTCCGGGTTATCAGCCGGGTGCGGCAAAGCCGGTCCGGGGATTGAAGCTCTTCAACGACAACCTGGTGCATTTCAACGGCCAGCCGATCGCACTGGTGGTGGCCGAGACCTTTGAACGGGCTACCTATGCAGCCACGCTGATAAAGACGACCTATCAGTCACAGCCGTTTGAAACGGATTTTCATAAGAACTTTGACAAAGGGGTGGTACCCAATGAAGGCAAATACAAGGATTATGTAAGAGGCGAAGCCGATGCCTATAAAAATGCGCCGTTCGTAGTCGAACAGGACTATTTCCTGCCTTCGGAGATGCACAACCCGATGGAGCTGCATGTCACGACGGCTTTTTGGGAAGGCGATAATAAGGTGACGCTCTATACAAAGTCCCAGGGGGTGATAGGGTCGCAAAGGGCGATCTCCAATGCCTTTGGACTGGACCCTGCGAATGTGCAGATCAACTCCCGTTTTGTTGGCGGGGCCTTTGGCTCCTCGCTTCGTACCTGGCCGCATGAGGTGGCGGCGGTGCAGGCGGCAAAGCTGGTAGGACGTCCCGTAAAGCTGACCCTTACAAGGGAGCAGATGTTTACGCTGGTCGGATACCGGCCGCTGACGATCCAAAAGATAGGGCTGGGCGCAACCCATGACGGGAAGCTGGTTGGCATTACGCACGAGTCGCATTCCCAGACGGCGGTGTATGAAGAGTTCACAGAGAACGCCGTCAACGTATCCCGTTTTCTCTATGCCAGCCCCAACGCCAATACGCGGTACAAGGTAGTGCCTTTGAATGTCGGGGTGCCGGCGCCCATGCGGGGACCCGGTGAGGCTACCGGCTCGTTCGCGCTGGAGTCGGCTTTGGATGAGCTGTCGTATAAGCTGAATTTAGACCCGATCGAATTGCGGCTCAGGAATTATACCTATACCGACCCCGAGCGAAACCTGCCCTGGTCGAGCAAATACCTGAAGGAATGTTATCAGCTGGGAGCCGAAAGGATCGGCTGGGACAAAAGGGCGGCACAGCCTGGTACACAGCGGGATGGGGAATGGCTGGTTGGCTATGGGATTGGCTGTGGGGCGTTCGGCGCATATCGGAATAAATCCCAGGCAAAGATCCGGCTCCTTCCCGACGGGACGGTAAATATACAGAGCGCCACCAGCGATATCGGTCCGGGTACGGGGACTTCGATGACCCTGATCGCGGCGGATACGCTGGGTATCGCGGCGGATAAGATAACCTTTGAGCTGGGCAATTCCTCCTTTCCGGTCGCTCCTACACAGGGAGGCTCGCAAACAGTGTCATCTGTCGGCTCGGCTGTACACGATGCCTGTGTGGCCTTTAAGCAAAAGCTGAATACGCTGGCGGGTCTGCCGGCAGACAGCACGGCACCAATTGATTATGGGAATATCCTGAAGCAGCTGAACCTGCCTTCGCTGGAGCTGACCCAGGAGTCACAGGGCGGGGAAGAGGCAAAGAAATATTCCATGTATTCTTTCTCTGCGCATTTCGCACAGGTGCATGTACACCCGCTAACGGGGCAGGTCAGGATAAAAAGACTGGTGGCGGTAGTGGATGCAGGAAAGATCGTCAATCAAAAGACTGCCAGCAGCCAGATGATCGGCGGCGCGGTAGGAGGCATCGGGATGGTGCTGACGGAAGAGGCGCTGATGGATGACCGATATGGCCGGTATGTAAATGGCAATTTTGCGGATTATCATGTGCCGGTAAATGCGGACATTCCGGATATCGAAGCCATTTTTATCGATAAGCCTGATCCTATCATCAACCCGGTGGGGACAAAAGGTATCGGGGAGATCTCATTGATCGGGGTTGCGGCGGCAGTGGCCAATGCGATCTATAATGCAACCGGGAAGAGAGTGAGGGAGCTGCCGATCACGCCGGATAAGCTTATTTAGGAGCGAGTGAGTTGTGGCGGGTGAACTGAACCATGTGCCACTGGAATGGGGGGCACCGGGATGGGGCGAACTGCCCTAAAAAGAAGAAAACCTCCCGGGTTAGCAAGAGGTTTCTCAAAGAATTGAATTTAAGGCTTTCAACGGGTCAAATTGTGAAATGCCGGTTTTTCTGGATATTGAAAATCTTTCATTGGAATTGGATAGATCAAAGGTACTACAGTGACCGCTCCCAAACAAGAGTAAAAGCCCTCCATTTTCATAGGAAAAATACTGTCTTTGTTTCGGGTAATGCCCTCCGTTCTATATCTTAGACGGATGAACCCCCTTCTGCGAGCGATCTGCGCCCTATCCGTATTGTTTTTCCTGTCATATCTCCCCTGTAGTAGTCAGAATACCGGGTATAAAGCACGTTACACTGTTCCCGACAGAATTTTTATAGGCAGCACGTCGATCGGTACAAAGGACGGTGGCACCATTGTCGCCGGGAAATGGGGGCAGACCAGCGAGGACTCTTCCCGGGTAATGGTCACAAAATTTGATCCCCTGGGGAATATAGTTTGGAGTAAATATGTGAATACCGGGGGCCTGCTCGAAACATTTGTGCTTTGTGAAATGAGTGATGGCAGTATCGCGGTGGCGGCAGATCTGCACTATTATATCAATATGGTCAACTTTGCCGATGTCCTTTTGGTAAAGTTCAACTGCCGGGGGGAGATACTCTGGAACAACCGGGTGAACATGACCACATCACCCGGGCAAAAGACACTCATACCCGAATCGGTCAGGGAGGGGAGCAACGGTGATCTGCTCCTGTCTTTTTTCAGCACGGGCAACACTACTACCAATCCGATAACCGTCATCTGCCGGGTAGACAATACTGGTAAGCTGGTCTGGAGCAAGACCTTCTCCGCAAATCCAAATGCTCCCAATACCGGCGGGGATTATGAATCCCAGGTCTTTTACAGGGATAATTCGGTTCTTGTCTTCGGTTTTAAAGATGCGTTTGATAATACCTATAGCAACAACAAACAGATGTATGCCATGCAGCTGGATTACAGCACCGGAGCTGTCGTTATGTTGAAATCGTACAACTACTCAGAGTTCAGTACGAACTATGGACTTTTTGTGACCTGGCCAAGGATCTTTTTCGATGCAGAACAGCTGGCAGACGGCACCTATGCTTTATTCGGCCTGTTCTCCAACTTTAATTACCAGGACGCCTATGTCTACCGGCTTATTATCAACAAGGATCTATCGATCAATCAGACAAAGGCCTTTCATATCCCGTATAATGTGGCAATACCCTATGGTTGTATAACCGTCCTGCCCAATGGCCAGACCCACATCACCTCTCAGAATTATGACGACTATACCGTCTACTGGTATTCGGCGGATAACGCTTTCAGCACGATACGATCCATTAAGATACCTTATGCCAATAACTCCATCTTCGGCGGGAACGTGGTCTCGCAAAGCGGGCCCACCCGGTCCGATTACCTGCTGGACGGATATGACAACCAAACACAGCAACACTATCTTGAACTGACGCAGGTCGAGGATGGGAAAAACAATATCCTTCCCTGTCTGGGCACCGATACGCCTTTTGTCAATCTCACCCCCCTGCAGGTAAATACCGGTTCCTGGAGCTGGGTATCTGTAGCCGATAACCAGGTTCTCATTGCAGGTACTCCTTACCTAACCGGGGACATTCCGGTCAGTAAGAATTACTTATGCGCACCTGACCTGGCCGTCCCTTCTTTTACTATCGAAGGTCCGTCTGCCATCTGTTCTACAACATCCGTTTACGAGTATCATGTCAGCACCTCCAATGCTGCCAACAAGCCCGTACTATGGACGGCCGATCCCGCTACCTATAAATTGCTGGAGACCGTCAATGACAGCACGGTACGGATCAGCTTTGCCGATGCGCAGGCAGGGCCCTATACCATGAAGCTTACTGCATCAGGCAGCGCCTGTAGCCCGGTACAGCAAACATTCTCCATTACTGTTTATCCCGGCGCCTCGCTTCCGCGTTATGTAACGATCTGTAAACAGCCCGTGCCCCTCGATGCCGGCAATTGGTTCTCTTCCTATCTCTGGCAGGACGGGACCACCTCGCCGACCTATACCGTTTCAAAAGAAGGGCGATACATCCTCAACCTGACGACCTTTTGCGGGGACAAGCTGACCGATACTACCGATGCTTTTTCTGATAAGCTGGGGATACAGGGGGCGCCGGTGATCTGTCTTCACGATACGGCCGTTCTGAAGGCGCCTGGTGGTCTGGCTTCTTACCAATGGACCCCGGCTACGAATTTACTGGCCGTCAATGACAGCATTGCAGAAGTGTATCCGGACATAAATACGGCTTATATCCTTTCGAGCCTTACCACCGACGGATGCTCGTTAAAAGATACGATACAGGTCAGTGTCCGCAAACCGCCTGTTGTCAATCTGGGTGCCGATACGGTTATCTGTCTACAGGATAAGCTGACCCTTTTCGCCGGCCCGTCGTATGCGGATTATGCCTGGAGTACAGGAGAGAGCACAGCTTCCATCACTGTCAAAGCACCCGGTCAGTTCAACGTACAGGTAAAAGACCAGTATGGATGTCGCGGAGGAGATACCATCGATGTACAGGGGAGATATTGTACCGACCAGATCTATTTTCCAAATGCTTTCAGCCCCGACGGCAATGGGGCTAATGATATTTTCAGACCTCGTGTCCTGGGACAGCTGGATCAATATGAAATGACCATATTCAACCGCTGGGGCGAAATGGTGTTCCGGTCGGAAAATCCTGCTGAAGGCTGGGATGGGGCGTATAAAGGGACCTTGTTGCAGACGGGTGCCTTTGTATGGGCCTGCCGCTATAAATTCTCCGATGCAGGTGTAAAGACCGAAAAAGGTACGCTGCTACTGGTCCGGTAAAGGCGGCTTGTCGCCGGCGATGATTTTTTTAATCCCAGGTCTTTTCGCCTTTTTTCATCTTATCCAGCGTCTGCTGGTAAGTCGTCTTTTCTCCCTGTTCCGCCAGGTCCAGCCCCTTTTGCTCCCAGGCGATAGCCTCGTCCTTTTTGCCCATCTTATAAAGGATGTTGGCATAGGTATCATAGAAGGCGGCATTCGGATTATCTTTTATACTGCGGCGGCTCCAGTCGAGGGCTTCGCTCACACAGCTCATGTCCTCGCAATGCTGAAAGACGGTGAAGGCGAAATCGTTCATCTCTTCCAGGCTCGCGTTCTGACCATATTTTTTCATATAGGTCACCACCTGTTGCTGGAAATCGGGCCAGTCATTCTTATTCTGATAATAGATAACCTTTCCTTTTAACACGACCTGATCTGCCAGCGTTGGATATTTGGCCGTTACCCTTTTTTGAATGACAGCCCAGTCGGCCTTCCCTTGTCCGCGCATGGCCGGGTAGACCTCTTCTTTTAAAATAATGCCCATTACTTTTTGTTCGGCTTTGCCTTCACCGAGGATGGCATCGGCTTTTTTAGGGTTGTGCAGGAGAACGGAAAATCCTTTGTCCTTGCTGCCTTGCATTGTAAGGTCTATAAATTGCAGGTTCTCTTTTGTAAAAAGATCTTTCTGTGCGGAAAGATAATCGTTGGCAACAAGGCCCGTGGTCGCCATATCGTAAGCATCGAGGGAAGCCAGGGCCATTTTATGAAGAAAGGCCGTGTCGCGCTGGCCCTTTTCATAGCGTTGTAACAAAGTATAATATTGTTTTTCGGGCAACATCATCTCTTTTACCCTGGCGATAAACTCTCCTGCTTTCTCATTGCCTCCAACGACCCTCGTGAGCGGCTTTCCGTCGGGGGAAAGGATCAGGAAGGTAGGGTAGGCCCGGACATGATATTTTTCTCCAATAGCATGCGCATCGGCATACCAGCTTCTGATCGTATCGTTGTCCTTCTTTGTGGAGTCCAGCTGAACCCCGACACTGATGAACTGTGAGTTAAAGAAGGCGCCGGCTTCCGCCGTTGGAAAAACCTTCGATTTCATATACTTACAGGGCCCACACCAGGTCGTATAACAATCTATAAAGATATATTTATTCTCTGCCTTTGCTTTGGCCTGAACAGCCGCCCAGCTTGAACCATCCTGGAAATGTACTCCGGCATCTTCCTGTGCGCGGCTTAGAAAAGGAACTAACAAAAAAATAAGGACCAGCTTTTTCATGCAAGGGGATTTTTAAAAGTATGGGTAAAGCTAAGCCGGATTTGATTGATCATAATTACCATTTGTCAAGAAATATATTTTTCATAAACCGTTTGGGATCTTAATAATTAATGGTAAGTTTGTGCTTACGGTAAGTATTAGCTTACTAATAACAACAACCCGCGGAGGCTGAAAAAATGAGAAACACCTACAATCATGCAACGGCTTTCAACGCGCTGGGCGACCCAACCAGGAGGGCCATCTTCGAAAAGCTTCGCGCCAGTCCTCTCGCGGTCGTCGACATCGCAAAGGGGCTTCCGGTGAGCAGGCCTGCGGTATCGCAGCATCTTCGGGTATTAAAAGAAGCGAAACTGATCAGCATTCATCAGCGCGGCGCCCGGAATGTTTACCAGATCGACCAGGAAGGTATCCTGGCAATGCGCAATTATCTTGACAAATTCTGGGATGAAGCGCTGGCTTCGTTCAAGTCGTTTGCAGAACGAACAACAAAATAACATGAATACAGCAACCATCGGATCGATCACCAAAGAGCTGATCGTGGAGACATCACAAGCCAACGCTTTTTCGGTCTTTACTGAAAATATGGATTCCTGGTGGCCCCGGACCCATCATATCGGCAAGACGCCTATGACCGAACTATTGCTGGAACCGCGTCCCAAAGGCCGCTGGTTCTCGCGGCATGAGGACGGCAGCGAGGTCGATATCGGTTATGTCCTGGTATGGCAGCCCAACGATCTGCTCGTCCTGGCGTGGCAGGTCAACGGCCGATTCGAGTATGACCCGGAGGTGGTGACGGAAGTTGAGGTGCAGTTTATTGCCAGCGGTCCGGGGACAACCCTGGTAAAACTGGAGCATAAGAATATTGCCCGGCTTGGCGAAGGAAAGCATGTAGAAGGCATGGACGAAGGATGGGGCCTGATCCTGCAACTCTATAAAAACAGGCTACAAAAGTTGTAAGAAATATCCCAATAGTCCGCTACCCACTACCACCCATACCGTATTTACCTTTGGCAGGCCAAATGTCACCATCCCGCTTAGCAGCGCGATAAGAATGGTCCTCCATCCTGTAAGGCACTCCCTGCCAAAGCTGATACATACCGTTGCGATGATTGCAACCGATGCGACATTGACCCCATCCAGGAATGCAGCAAACAGCGCTGATCTCCGCATCCGTGGCACCAGTGGATTTAGCAGGGCAACGAATAGAAAAGACGGCAGAAAGATGGCGACCGTCGCCAGGGCGGCTCCCTGCCATCCATTTATCTGCCAGCCGATGAAGGTGACGGAAGAGAATACCGGCCCGGGGGTGAACTGCCCCACGGCGATGGCGTCCACCAGCTGTGCCCGCGAGAGTAAGCCCTTTGCCACCAGCTCCCTGTCCAGGAATGCGAACAGCACATAACCGCTGCCGTAGAGAATGGCCCCGATCTTCAGAAAGATCAGGAACAGCTTTAGATTGGAGGGGGAGAACAAGGAATTATTGAACAATAAAAAAGGGGTTAAACTTTTCAGGTTCCTGGCGCGTCCCTGGTTGCGGATGATATACAGGGCCAGGACGACTGCGCCCGCACCGAACATCACATAGATCTCGTTGATCCCCGCCAGCGCCGCGCCGAGGGCCAGTAGCCCGATCACCGCCAGCTCAGCTGTTTTCAGGGCTCTTCGGGCAAGAGGTAATGCTGCTGCAAGGATGATGGCAATAATGGCCGGTTTGATCCCATAGATAAACTGTGTGACCCTGGGCAGATGTCCGTATTGTTGATACAATCCTGCTATCAACCCGGTGATGAGCACGGCAGGCAGGATAAAACAGATCCCCGCAATAAGCAGTCCCTTCCAGCCGCCTCTTTCATGACCAATATGTATCGCCATCTCGGTACTGTTGGGGCCGGGGATCAGATTGGTGGCGCCGATCAGGTCCAGGAAATGCTGGTGATCCATCCATTGTCTTTTTTCCACGACCTCTCTTTGCATCATGGCAATATGCGCGGCCGGACCGCCAAAGGCGGTGATACCCAGCTTTAGGAATAAGCGGGCCAGTTCCTTTCCATTTGATCCTGCAGGACGTTGTTCGGTCATAAGTCTTTTTATGGGGTCTGTTTTTCGTAGCGCTGGTTGGTTAATGGAGGTGTGAGCGGGACCTGTATGACGTTGAATTCATGATGCGTGGCCTGGTGACAGCTGTTGCAGGTATTGGTGAGCAGCATAAAGCTGGCTTTGAAGCGACTTAGGCTTTTACTGCTGATCGCCTCATCGAGGCTATCCAGCGCGGGTTTTATCATGGGGAGGGCTTTTACTTCGGGGCGATCTGCACAAAAGCTCTCAATGTCGTCGAGAGTTTCCCTGATCTCCTTTGTCTCAAAATTGGAGAGGTCCCAGTTCGCTGCTGTTCCTGCGAACCATAGCTTGGCATGATGTACCTGGATACCCGACATAAATTCTCCCAGACCCGGCTTATAGGTGTTGGCCAGCTTTTGCTGCAGGCTGTCTATCTTTTTCAGCAGGCTGTCTCTCTGCGACTGTAGTCTGGCCGTATTGGTGGCGGGTTGGGTGCAGGCCGCTAAAAGAACCAGGGTGATGCATGGGATGAATGTCTTCATAATGCAAAATGATTGGAGGTAAAGTTGATGCAATATAAATAGAATCGTCTATTACAGTTTCCAGTAGGCTTGTGTCCCCGGCTTTCGTTCGTCAGTTGCTTTTAGCAGGAGAGTATCCCCGGTATTCAGATCGCCGAATACTTCTATGCCGGCGTCCGTGGTCATTCCCTGACGTACGTCTACCCACCGGGCTTTTCCGTCTTTGACCCTGATGACAAATTTTCGTTCGAGCGTGGTGGCAATGGCAGAAGGTGGCAGGATGAAGGACGGTGTGCTGCGGCCAAGGTGGATCCGGGCAGAGACAAAGGTTCCGGCTTTCAGCAGATGTCTGCTATTGTCTACGGCAAATTCCCAGAGCTCGGTACGGGTAATGGGATCGATAGTTTCTGTTTTGCGGGTAAGCCTACCGCCAAAACGTTGTTCAGGATAAGCATCCACACTGAACTGGAGTTCCTTATTGTTTCCTGCGGCCGATACATAAACTTCCGGTACGGCTACCCGGAGCCGCAGCGTATTATTATCCTGTACAGTCAGCAACATAGAGTTGGCATTGACAAGAGCACCCGGATCGGCCTTACGGGCTATGATCACACCATCAAAAGGTGCAGAAAGATAGAGATAACCGGATACTTCCTTATAGGCTTTTGACTGCTGCCGCAGCGCTTCCCAGGAGGCGCTGTCGGCCAGCATCTGGTTGCGGCTGCTCTCAAGATCCACCGGCGCCACGATCCCGGGGGATGGACTTTGGGAGGCGCGGTACAGGCGGTTGTAGTTGTCTGCGCTGCTACTGAGCTTTGCTTTGGCTGCCTGCAGCGCAGCCATGGACTGCGAAAACTGTGTGTTCACTTCGGGGGCTTCGAGGACGGCAAGTATCTGTCCCTTGTGGACCTTATCGCCGATGTCCGCTTTCATTTCCTTCACATACCCCTGGACCTTTGCAAAAAGATCGGTTTGCAGGTAAGGGATGAGCTCGCCGGGTAGCTCAACTACTTTTTTCAGGCTGTCTGTTCTTAACAGGAAGACCTGTGCGGTATCTATGGATGGGCCGGCGGGGTTGGATAGTGAACCTGTGCCGGAGGCGACGGCCGTTCTGCCGTTGCCGTCACAGGCCGTAAGTAAAAAAAGAGCGAGACCGGCGACCTGCGAACGTGGGCTGAATAAATATTGCATAGTATTAGATGTCATTGTTATCTGGGGTTTTGTCTTCCGGGTAGAGGGATATGGGCCGATAGATCTTTCTGCCGATGAGCCATTGGTAAACATGGGGCAGGAAGAACAGCACGCTCAGGACAGAAAAAAGGAGGCCGCCGATGACGGCGATGCCCAGAGGGGCAGTCTGATCTCCGCCTTCCGAAAGGCCGAGCGCCATGGGGATCATTCCTGCGATCATGGCGGTGCTGGTCATAAGAATGGGCCGCAGACGGTGGCCTGCCGCTGTCATGTGAGATCGGGAAGCACCGGACTTCCGAAGCTGTTCTGCATTAGTCATAAAGAGAACGGCATTTGCAATGGCGACACCCACTGCCATGATGGTTCCCATATAGGATTGAATGTTCATCGTATTGCCGGTGAGCAAAAGCAGCAGCAGGGCACCCGCAATAACAGCCGGGATGATCGTTAAGATCACCAGTGCCACACGGAACGACTGGAAATAAATGGTCATGGCCAGGAAGATGACGACGATGGCTACGAGAAGACCAAATTGCAGGCTTTCCAGGGTTTGCTGTAAGAGCTCTGGCTGACCCCGGAGCAGGATCTTTGCTCCGTTGGGGAGCTTGCCCATTCCGGCGATGGTCCCGCGGACCTTGTCAAAAACGGCACCTTTGTCTTCGGGCAGGATATTCGCCGTAATGGTGACATAACGCTGCTGGTTAAGCCGGTCATATTCGCCGGGTACCGAGATATGTTTCCAGCTGGCGAGCTCGCCGAGGTAGTGGGTTCCGCTGCCATCGCCGGATGAGACCGGTATAGCTTCCAGCTGGGCGGTGCTGTTCATCCGGTAAGAAGGATATTGGACCTGGACCTGGTAGGCGGTGCCGGTAGCCTTGTCCAGCCAGTAGCTGGGAGAGGTAAACCGGCTCGAAGAGGTAGCGGTGACGGTGGAGCGGGCTACCTGGTCACCTGTGATGCCGAGCTGTCCTGCGCGGACCCGATCTATGTCCAGCTTGATGGCAGGATATTCGAGGGGGGTGGCGATCTGCAGGTCACGCAGCCCGGATATGCCGGATAATTTTTGCAGGAGCTTCTGCGCAGTCTTCTTTCCTTCATCGAGGTTGCGGTTGACGACGGCTATCTCCACAGGGTTATTGCTGCCCAGGTTCAGCACCTGCTCTACGATGTCTCCCGGTTCGAAAGAGATCTTTACGTTCGGCATTGCGCCGGCGACGGCTTTTCGCAGCCGCTCCCTGAATTCGGTAATGGGAAGGGTACCGGGTTTTAGCTTGATCCTGGTAACGGATTCGTTGGGACCGCCGGTCCACAGATAGATATAGTTGACTGGATAACTGGCGGGCTGGGTGCCGATAAAGGCCGAGGTAATCTCTACATTCTTTTTCCCGGCTATACTGTCGGTCAGGGCCAGCAGCGTTCGGGTGGCGTCTTCGGTTCGTTCGAAACGGGAGCCAACGGGAAGGCGCAACCGCACCTGGGCCTGGCCGCTGTCTGTGCCGGGGAAGAGTTCGGTGCCGGTGAAATGGAAGAAGAGCCAGACAAGGCAGACGGCGACCAGCATAAAGGTCGAAGCGAAAAGGGCATGGCTGGTTTGGAAGCGTTCGCCATTACGGACATAACGGTCTTTGAAGCGTTCGAAGCTGGAGGGACGGGTGGTATGGCTCAGCATCCAGTTGGAAACGACAGGTACAAAGGTTTGGGACAGGAGGAAAGAGGCGATCATGGCGAAGCCAACGGCAAGGGATAAAGGCAGGAACATGGCCCTGGGCACACCGCTCATAAAGATAGCGGGGACAAATACGGCGAGGATGCTCAGCAGGATCAATAGCTTGGGGCCGGCAATTTCCAGGCAGGCATCGGCGATGGCCCGGCCCTTGTTTTTATCCATTTCCTGGTGACGATGAATATTCTCGATGGTCACGGTGGCTTCGTCGACAAGAATACCTACTGACAGCGCCAGACCACCCAGGGTCATGATATTCATCGTCTGACCGAACAGATAGAGGAGGGTAGAGGCGGACAGCAGGGCGAGCGGAATAGTCATGATAACGATGAGGGCGCTGCGGCCGTCCCGAAGGAACAGGAGTACGACAAGACCGGTGAGGATCGCACCGAGACCGCCTTCGAAGAGCAGGCTTTTCAGCGAATTGATCACATAACCGGATTGATCAAATGCATAGCTGACCCTGATGTCGGCCGGTATGGCGGCCTGCATATCGGGCAAGGCGGCCTTAACCCGTTGCACCACATCCCAGGTAGATGCATCGGCGCGTTTGGTGACGGGAATATAGACGGAGCGCTTGCCGTTGATGAGGGCATAGCTGGTCGTGATATCGGCGCCGAGGCTGATGGTGGCGATATCCCGGATATATACGGCTGGTCCGTGGCCAAGCTGCAGCGGCACGTTTTGCAGATCCTGCACGTTCTCGATGACGCTGTTCTGCGGTGTCAGGTAGGTAGTGTCGCCGATGCTGACATCGCCGGCCGGACTGATGCTGTTGAACTTCACCAGCGATTGCACGACCTGGTCCGGTGACAGGTTATAACCATGTAACTTTTGAGGATCTACGGTCACAACGACAGTCTTTTGATTGCCGCCAAAAGGAGGGGGCGCAGAGACGCCGGGCAGGGTGGCGAACATAGGCCGCACACGAAAGAGGGCGAGATCGGAGATCTCGCCGAGCGAACGGCTATCGGAGCTGAAGACCAGCTGCCCCACAGGAACGCTGCCGGCATCAAAACGGGTGATGAAGGGTGGGACCGTTCCTGGCGGCATAAAGGCCCTTGCCCGGTTGACATAACCGACGACCTCGGCCATGGCCTGGCTCATATCCGTACCCTCGTTAAATTCCAGCTTGATCAGGGCGGCGCCCTGGATACTTTTGGAGTCCACATACTTTACACCCGTGATGTAGAGAAAGTGATATTCATAATAAGAGGTAATGAACCCCTCCATTTGTTCGGGTGACAAGCCGCCATAAGGCTGGGCCACATATACGGTGGGAAGGCCGAGACGGGGAAAGATGTCGATCTTTGTATTACGGATGGACAGCCACGAAAAAAAGACGATGGCGATCACCGTTACCAGGATCGTGATGGGATGACGCAGCGCTGCAATGATTAACTTCATAATGGGTGGCTGTAATTATTTCAATTGATTGGTGAACAGATCGAGATCCCCCTTTGCGACGCTGATGTCCAGCAGGGATCGCCATACCTGTAAATAAGCATTGGCTTCCATCATTTCGGCATTGAGCAGCTGATACTGCCCCTGTGTAAGCCGGGTGAAATCAACGAGCCCGCTCTGGTAGCTCAGCCGGAGACCTTCATAGGACAGGCGCGCAGCCCGGGACTGTATGGGCGCCTGGGCGGCGATGAGCAGGTTCTGCCGGTAATTGGAATGTGCGGTCTCTACCTGTCTTTGCAGGTTGACGGACACCTGGGACAGTTGATCCTCATCGGCCTTTAGCAGGGAACGGTATTGTTTTTTCTGAAGATTGACCTTTGCGAACTGAAGTATGGGAAAGCTCAGCTGGACGCCGGCCCCATAATTGTTCCGCGAGAGGGACCAGCCATCGCTGCTGCTGATCGTTCCGTCCGCCCCGATGCCCGAACCGCGGGAGTAAGCGTTGGCCCACAGGTCCAGCCTTGGTCGCCACTGCTTTTCTACTTGTTTGAGATTTGCGGCACTCAGCGCGACCTGTGCCTGCTGATACCGGTAGGCAGGGTTTTGCGCATAGGGGCCGGATGTATCCGGAAGCAGTGGTAATTGTGTGGCCATTCCGCTATCGGAAAAGGCCAGTTCTTCCGGTACACCGGGCAGACCGGTAAGCCTGCAAAGCTCCAGCACCTGTGATTGATAAAGACGCCGGGTGCCAAGATTCTCCATCACGGCCTGTGCGTATAAAGACTGAAATTGTACGCTGTCCAAACCAGGGCGTAAACCTTCTTTGGTCAGGATAAGGGACTGCTGCAGGCCGGTCTGCGTACGATCGATATTGCTCTGCTGACTGACCAGGAGCTTTTGAAGATAGACGATGTCGAGATAGACAAGGATACCTGCATAACGTTGCTGGAACAAGGCATTGTCATAATTGCTCCCGGCCAGCCTGAATTGGGCTGTTGCTTTTTCGACGGCGACGGCCCGTTGTCCGAAGGTAAGGGGCGTCCATTGCAAGAGGGCCGTCAGGGCGGTGCCGGGAACAAGATCATAGGAATTGCGGGCGAAGACAGGTCCTGAAATGGGCATGATCAAGCCCGGATAGCTCATGCCGGTGATATTATTGTCGGTGGCATAACCGGCCTGGTATCCGGCAGTGAGTTCGGGAATAAGGGTATTTCTGGCAAGGCCGACATTATATCCGGCGGCGGCAGATCGTTCCCGGTAACCCTGCAGCTGTGGTTGCCCGGATTGGACAAGGGACAGGACGTCCTTTACGGACAGGGACCTTTTCTGGGCCATAGCCATCTCCGGCTGTATTAGCTGACCAATGACAAGAACGGAAAAAAGAAGCACAGGAAGATTCGGGATATACATAGCGAAATGTTGGCGTTTGCAGTAGTGCCAGCAAAGCTAAAGGCCAAATTAGGATAAATTTTGAAAGCCTATCCCTGCTCAAAAAGCACAGTTACCCTATGTATATTATCGCTATAGCTATAGGTTAACCGGTATTGGTAGATCTGGCAGATCCTTCTTACCAGGGAAAGGCCCAGCCCTGTCGTTTTTGATTGTTCCCTTCCCTTTTTGAATCGTTCGAACAATTGATCCGTCCGGCCTTCGATGGGATGCCCGGTATTCTCAATAATCAGTTCGCGGCTGTTTAGCCGGACATGTACATATCCATGAGGCACATTGTGTATAAATGCGTTGCTGATCAGGTTGTTGATAAGGATGTCGATAAGAGAGACATTGGCCTTTACCCGGACATGGGCTTGGATGGACCTTTCTATCCCCGGGGGTGTCTCTTCATAATAGTCCTGGTACCAGTTGAGCAGCTTTTCTACAGCACTGGAGAGATCGATGTCTGACTGATCGGGGAATTGGTTGTTGTCGATCTTTGTGAGCAGAAGCAGGTTCTTATTCATCTGGCTAAGCCGGTCATTGGCTTCTGTAATGTCAGCCAGCAGGCCCGCGGTCTCTTCTGTAAGATCGGTATTGTTGATCAGGAGGTCCAGCTTTGACCGGATAATGGCAAGGGGCGTCTGGATCTCATGGGAGGCATTCTCAACGAACTGCTTCTGGTTGCTGTAGGCGAGGGTTACGTTGCCGATAAGACGGGTGATGACCTGATTGAGCTGGTCAAATTCAGCGATGCCGGTTTGCTGTGCTAATTGAAGGGATTGATCTTTTACAATATCGTATTCCCTGACCTTCTTCAAGGTAGCATAGAAGGGTTTCCATAGTAAACCCGAACTCTTTTGATTAATAACAACAATGGCGACCAGGAGCAGAATGAAAACAAAGATCTCTGCTATAAAGACCTTTATGATCAGGTGGGCTATTTCTTTGGAAGAGATATAAGTGGTCAGCTGGTAAGTCTGGTCGTTTATCACAAACTGTTCGGTCAGGATCCTGAATCTTACCCATGTTTTATCCGTCGGGTAATAGATCATCGTATCCCGCTGTTTGTGCAGCAGATCACCCCGGACAGGGCCTCCTTTTACCAGGTCATATTCGCCGGTGATGTGGGTGTTCAACATCTCCGGGTTCGCAGCCAGGGCATTGCGAATATTCTTCTGTTTTAACCCCAGCTGTTCTTCGGCCATATGATGGGCATGGGCGCTCATCAGCAGATAAAAGATCATCGAGCCGAGCAGCATCACCAATGGCAACCAGACGAGCAGGTAACGTGTATTCTTTTGGATAAGGGTTTTGTTCATAGGGCGAGTTTGTAGCCAAGTCCATAAACAGTATGAATGATCTCGTAGCACCCTTTTTCCTTGAGCTTTTTTTTCACATTCTTGATATGAGAATAGACAAAGTCAAAAGAGGGGAATTGGTCAGAGGGGCCATCGTGAATATGCTCTGCGATGGCCTGCCGGCTGACGACCCGGTTCTTGTTGGTCATCAGGAACAATAGCAGGTCATACTCGATCTTGCTCAACGGGACGGGCTGGTTTCCTGAAAGAATGGTCCTGGAGGCCAGATCGGCTTTTAGCATCCCGACTTCCAGTATGTTGGCTCCTTCAGCATATTTCCTGCGGACCAGGGCCTTGACGCGTGCATGTAGTTCGGGAAGATGAAACGGTTTGGTGAGATAGTCGTCGGCTCCGATATCAAGCCCGGCTATCTTGTCATCGAGTGAATCACGGGCGGAAATAATGATCACCCCGTCCCTGCTCTTGTCCTGCCTCAGGTATTTCAGGAGCTGCAGACCACTGCCGCCGGGTAAATTGATATCAAGGATAATGCAGTCATACTGAAAGTCCTCTATCTTCCGGATACCCTCTTCAAAAGACTCCGCTGTTTCACATAAGAACTTTTCCTGATTAAAGTATTGAACGATACTTGCCAGCAGGCTGCGTTCATCTTCTATGATCAGCAATTTCATGTATGTTATTTTGTGAAAAGCATTGGTTTTAAGCGAAAACGAAGGTATCGGGAAATTTTGGATGAATTTTGGCAGGTGACCGAAAGCTCATTCCCAAGTTCGGGAAAAAAGCTAGTTTTGTTTAATATTTGTCCTTATTTAGGGCCTCATAATTAAACATTTCTGGTCAGAGCGTCATGAGCGAACTGTCAATTTTCATCATTAGTGATCAACTGCTGTTCCGACAGGGGCTGAAAATGATGCTGGATGCTCAGGAAGGTTTTAAGGTTTTGGAGGATCTGGATCGTAATCTCCTGGTCCTTAAAGCCGTGAGGAAATGGCGACCGCAGATCGTATTGTTTGACATCAGCGTAAGAGCCGACGAAACGCCGAAGTACCGGACTATGCTGAGCTCAATAGCTGCTTTTTCAAAGATCATATTATTGTGCTGCGAATTCCCTGACCAAAGGCTTACAGGAAAGGATGTCAGCGCTTTTCATTCGATCAACTCACCGGTGAGGGCATTAAAGGCCCTGCTTAAAAAGGTCGCAGCCGGGTATCGGCAAAGTCTGCCGGTGGCTTATATAGAGATGGTGATGCCTGAAGCAATGTTACCCCGTTCCCTTTCCACAAGGGAGCTTGAGATAGCCTCCCTTGTGGCACGGGGGATGACCTCGAAAGAGATCGGTATCAGGCTAAACATTGCCGCAAAGACCGTCGAGGTCCACAGACATAATATATTGAAGAAATTACAGATCCCCAATACAATGGCGCTGGTCAATTTAATGACAATGGAAATGCAGCGGAAGCAGATAGCACCATAACCCCGGTGGAGATCGCTGGCAAAAAGAGGTTACTACTTTCCGGGAAGCAATGGATTATGCGGTAAAGAAAAAATAGAAGCTGTTTTATCCCATCATTTTTCCTGCTGTTGCCTGACAACAGGTGCCCCGGATGGCTGGCGCTGATCCAGATCCCTTCTGATGTGGACAAAGGTCCTCACAGCCGTGGTATTGAGCTTTTTTAGTTCGGCGATCATCTGGGCCTGCTGTGCCACGACGGAGTCGAGCTGACTGACCTGTTCTTCCAGTCTGCCCTGCTTATTGCCGAGGGACTGGTAATGATCTGCTGCGATAGCGGAAGCCCTGTTATTCAGGATCGTTTCATCAGCTGTTTTCCGGGAGAATTGTGAAAGATTTAAAATGTAAATGGAAAAAAGAGCTATCAGGCAGGCTCCGAAACCAGCCATAGTAAAGGTTATGATCTTCAGAGACCGTACTGACCGATGCTGCTGCGTCTGCAGCATCCGGTTTAGGATCTGCAGTTCCTGATTTAATGTTTGCAGACCTGGGTTGGAGGGCTGTGTCCGATCTTGCGTCTGCAGCGTCTGGTTCAGCGTTGCCAGCTGTTCGCTGATCTTTGCCGACCATTTGCCGGAGTCGGACAAATAGGTCTGTTGCTGCCTGGTATTGGCGCTGATGTCTTCGAGGTGTTTGAACAGGTGCCTGAACATAGAAGGAGTGCTGAAAAAATTATGCCACGCCTCGTCGCGGCTGTGCCGGCATGACTTTGGCATACTATTTCCCATCATTTCGGGAATAAACAACATAATATGTTTGGCATGGAAAAATTTCAGATAAGCTTTTCTTTTGAGCATGCCCGGTACGAGGCTGAAGTTGTTGCGATAAAAAGCAAGGATCACACGCAATACTCCATCAGTCCGAAAGACGAACGTCTTTTTTTGCATTATGGGACACAGGTGATCCATGAATTTAATGGAAAGCCTATGGAATTTGCTTTTCCAGGATCGACGGATGAAAAAGCATCTTTATCAAGAGCGCTTGCGACGGGGCTGAAACATTATCTTGAAAATAAGGAGGTATAAGAATTATGATCTTTTATCGGATCGTGTGTGGTATGGGTATAAATAATTTTAAAAAAATGAGGGATAAATTCATAGAATGGCTTTAACTTTCCATTAGCGCTAACGACAAGTACGCATTGGCAGTCAACCAGGACGATTTGAACAGACCTGCATCCATATGGGAAATCCAGCAACGAATTGCTTTGTATGAAGATATGAAAGCGTATACGCAGCTGTACGAATTGCTCTCCGACGGATTGCTCCGTTTCTCTTATTCCATCGTAAAGTCACATGAAATGGCCGAGGAGATCGTTTCGGATGTCTTTATCAAGCTCTGGCAGATCCGGGACAAATTGCTGGAGATCGAGAACTTAAAGGTTTACCTCTACACCATCGCCAAGAATTTCTCGCTCAACTATATCGCTAAAAATTACAAACACCGCATTTTAAGCCTGGAGACCATCGATGTCGAAGCCGTCATCACCGTCAATGGCCCTGCTGAGATCTGTATCTCAGCGGACCTGGTGAGACAGATCAGGGAGGTGATCCGGCAGCTGCCGCCTCAATGCAAGCTGATCTTCCAGCTGGTAAAGGAGGACGGGCTTCGATACAAGGAGGTGGCTGCGATCCTGGATATATCCCCGTTAACCGTTCGCAACCAGCTTGCCATTGCCATCCGTAAGATAGGAGAGACCCTTCCCGCTTATCTTCAGCCCGGCATCCTCCTCGCCGGCAAGTTCTCGGAGTCCTGAGGTATCGAAAAAATATTTTCCATTCCGTTGGTACATTTTTCCTGAACCCCTTGTCCTTGGGGGAATAGCGAAGTCATTATGCAGGAAGAACAATTTTGGTTACTGGTAAGCTTAAAGCTTTCCGGAGAAGCAACAGAGGAGGAGCTGGCAGCATTAGAAGCCTATTTGCAACAATACCCCGAAAGGGGATTGCAGCTGGAGACTCTCCATAGTATATGGAAGGGTGCTGATCCTGCCGCGGGCAGCCGGAAAAGCGAAAGCCTGGACAGGCATTTGCAGCGGTTCAACGCCTTGCTGGTTGAACCAGCTGCCGTGTCGACTCATCTTGCTGAACCGGCTGGCGTGTCAGCGCAGCTGGCAGACCTGCCCCGCCCGCTGCGAATGAACCGCAGGGCATGGGCCATGACAGGTCTTGCTGCTTCCCTTTTAGCCGTCCTTTTGTTTGCTTACCTGCTGACGCCTAAAAAGCCGAAACCGCAGATCGCTCAGAATACCATCACGACAAAACCCGGATCGAAATCAAAGGTACAGCTGCCGGATGGTTCACAGGTATGGTTGAATGCAGACAGCCGCATCACTTATGATGAGAGTTTTCGTGGCCCTTTCCGGGAGGTAAAGCTTTGTGGCGAAGCTTTTTTTGACATTGCAAAGGATAAGGATCATCCGTTTATCATCCATGCTGCTTCCATCGATGTAAAGGTATTGGGGACCAGTCTGAATGTGCGGTCCTACCGGAACGAAAAAAATACTGAGGCCGTGCTGATCAACGGCTCTATCGAAGTTTCCCTTCGGAATAACCCGGGTAAAAAGATCGTGCTTCAACCAAATGAGAAGATCGTTGTGGAAAATGGGAGTAAGCCTATTGTGACAGACGCCCAAGGGGCTGATCTGAAAACCGACAAAGTGCCGGTGATGGTATTGGGTAAAGCCCATTTTCAGGAAACCGACAGTATAGCGACCGAAGTGCTTTGGACAAAGAACAAGCTGGCCTTTGACCAGGAGACGCTGGAAAATGTGGCATCGAAGATCGAACGCTGGTATGGTGTAAAAGTATCCATCCGGGATGATAGCCTGAAAGGGACGGCCTATAGCGGGGTCTTTGAAGACGAAAGCCTTGCCCAGGTCATGGAGGCGCTGCGGCTAACGGGTAATTTCCGGTATTCGATCAATAAGAAAGAGATCACTATAACAAGATGAGATTGCTATTATTAACCAAAACTGCCAATATGAGAAGGGAATTTACTTAACCGTCTGCTAAAAATAAAGCGGAGAATGATTACAGCATCCTCCGCTCGTGTAAAGACAACTTCTGCCCGTCCGGGCAGACTATCATCATTATAACAATAACTAAGTTATGAAAAAATCCGGATGCGGCGTATCGCAAGATACGAGCCGTCTGATCATCAAATGCCTGCTGATGACGAAACTTGCTGTTTTACTTAGTATTACCTTATCTATCCAATCATTTGCCAATGGGTATGGGCAGGGTAATATCAGCTTACGATTGGAATCTACTCCACTAAAGAAGGTTTTCAGGGCTATCGAAGACCAGGGCGTCTTCCGGTTTGTCTACAAAGACGAGATCCTGCCAAAGGATCAGCGGATCTCGATCAGGGTCCGCAATGCCCGGGTAGAACAGGTTCTGGCCGAGATCCTGGGAAGGACGGGTCTTTCCTACCGTAAATTGAGCGAAAACCTGATCGTCATCACCCGGGAGACGGCTACCGATGATCCAAAGATACTCGCGGCGATAAAGGTGAGCGGGAAGGTGACGAATGACAAGGGCGAGCCGCTGAGCGGGGTCAGCATCATGGAAAAAGGTACCAACAACGGCACCACCACCCGGGAAGACGGCACCTATACGCTGGAAGTCACCAATGCGAATGCCGTACTGGTATTCAGCTATGTCGGCTTTGGGAACAAGGAGTTCGCCCTGAAAGGGAAGACCAGCGTGGATATGCAGTTCAAGAACAACGACAGCGCGTTAAAAGACGTGGTAGTGGTGGGATATGCCACACAAAAAAAGGTTACGGTCACCGGCGCCGTCGCCACCGTCAAAGGGTCGGAGCTGGAAAAGACGCCTACCGTCAACCTCTCCAATGCTTTGGCCGGCCGTTTGCCCGGCGTATCGGCTATCCAGTCCAGCGGTGAGCCGGGAAAGGATGGATCGGTGATCCGGGTGCGGGGAACCAATACGATGGGGAACACTTCCGCCCTTGTCGTGCTGGATGGTGTGCCGGACATCGCCGGCGGTTTCGAACGCGTCAATCCTGCCGATGTGGAAAGCATGTCGGTCCTGAAGGACGCGTCAGCGGCTATTTATGGAGCAAGGGCCGCCAACGGGGTTATCCTCATCACCACCAAACACGGCCGGCTCGGTATACCGCAAATATCCTATACGTTCAATCAGGGCTGGTCCCAGCCCGACCGGATCCCCAAAATGGCTAATGCGGTGGAGTATGCCGAGATGAACAACCTGACCAATATCTTCGATCATGTTCCTTCGGCGGAATGGGCGGCGGCACAGGCAGCTCTCAATACGACCGGGAGCTATACAACAGGCGGGACGACCATTGTACCTCCTTTCCTGCAAGCCGATATAAAAAAATATGCGGATGGTTCAGATCCGTGGGGACACCCGAACACGGACTGGTTCAAGACAACCTTAAAGACCTGGTCTCCGCAGGTTCAGCATACCCTGCAGATCAATGGGGGATCGGAGAATGTACGCTATTATGGCTCCCTGGGTTACCAGGACCAGGATGGCTATTACAAGAATTCGGCTACCGGGTATAAGCAATATGATCTTCGGCTGACCATCGATGCAAGGGTCAATAAATTTATCAATACCAGCATTGGACTGGTAGCCCGTGAAGAATCACGTTTCTATCCGACGCAGCCTGCCAGCTCGATCTTCCGGATGTTGATGCGCGGAAGACCGACAGACCCGGAAGTATGGCCCAATGGTCTGCCCGGACCGGATATTGAGAACGGCCAGAACCCCATCGTCATCACCACCAATGCCACCGGGTATGACAGGGATAAAAGAGATTATCTCCAGGGGAATGGAAGAGTGGAGCTGCTTGTCCCCTGGGTAAAAGGCCTCAAGCTTACCGGTATGGGTACGATAGACAAGGGTAACCGTATCGACAAAGTATGGCAGACCCCCTGGTATCTTTATTTCTGGGATCATGCGACATACCAGGCAGATGGAAAAACACCCCTGCTGACCAAAAGCATGCGGTCCACCTTTACCAGCCCGCAATTGTCTGATACCAGCGTAACCAACCTGACTATTTTGCTCCAGGGATTTGTCAACTACGACCGCGTGTTCGGGGATCATACCCTAAACTTTATGGCAGGTGTGACAAGGGAGACCAATACGGAAGAAGATTTCCTGGCCTACCGGACCAACTTCATCTCGACGGCCAATGACCAGCTCTTCGCGGGCGGCGCCTATCAGCAGAATGTGGGCGGATCGGCTTACGAACGTGCCCGTCTCAGCTATCTGGGAAGGGTAGCCTATAACTATAAGGAAAAATATATGGCGGAATTCCTTTGGCGTTATGATGGTTCCTACCTGTTTCCCCAGGCCCACCGGTTTGGCTTTTTCCCGGGTGTGCTGGCCGGATGGCGGATCTCCGAAGAAGAATTCTGGAAGAAGAATGTACCGGTTATCAACTACCTGAAATTAAGAGGATCATGGGGACAGCTGGGTAATGACCAGGTCTATTATACCAATCCCAAGACGGGGGTTACTTCCTTGCAGGAGTATCAGTATCTGCAGACGTTTGGGTTCGGAAACTATGTCATCAACGGCCAGGCTGCGACCACCTTGAACGAGACCGTAGTGCCCAATCCCAACTTTACCTGGGAAGTGGCCAATAACACGGATGTAGGTCTGGAAGGACAATTGATGGATGGAAAGTTCAACTTCGAGCTGGATTATTTTTATAACAAGAGGACAAAGATCCTCTGGCTGCCAACCGGTGCTACTCCTGCATCGAGCGGCATCGCCTCTATTCTGCCACCCGAGAACATCGCAAGGGCGCAAAACAAAGGATATGAATTTAACCTGGGCTATAATGGACAGGCGGGTGATTTCAAATTTTCCGTCAATGTGAATGGTGGCTATGCAAGGAATAAGATCTTATACCGGGATGGAGACCCGGGGCTTCCCGAATGGCAGAAAGCAACCGGTCATCCCTTCGGTTCAGCTGGAAGTGCCTCTGGCGGTGCTGCATTTCTTGCCTATCAATATGCAGGTGTATTCAGAGATGCCAGAGATGTTGCTGATAATAAGCTGGATTATTCGGGCGTAACACCGGCCGTCGAACCGGGGGACATGAAATTCAAGGATGTCAATGGCGATGGGAAAATAGATGGTAACGATATGGTAAGGCTGAACAAAACACAGGACCCTACTTTCACCGGAGGCGTGAATCTCAGAGTGCAATGGCATAGCTTCGATCTGTCTGTTCTGTTCCAGGGGGCCACAGGCGGTCTTCTTTATATCGGCACCGAGTCCGGGGACATTGGAAATTACCTTCAATACAGCTACGATCATCAGTGGACGATAGATCATCCGAGCAGCGTGGATCCGCGTATCACCAACAGGAACAATACTTATTATACCAATGCTAATACTTCAGTACCTACTTCGCCAGGCTGGAATACGTATTTCCTTCGCAACAGCGACTATCTGCGTCTGAAGAACGTAGAGATCGGATACAATGTGTCACCATCGCTGCTAAAGAGGGCGGGGATCTCCTTTGTAAGGGTCTATGCCAGCGGACTTAACCTGATCACATGGGATAAGATGAAGATCTGGGATCCGGAATCGACCTCCGGCAACGGCCAGTATTACCCGCAGGCAAGAATTATTAACCTGGGCGCCAGAGTAACATTCTAAAAAACTTATTACGATGAGAACTAACTATATCTTTAAAACAATATTGATCACGCTGCCGGGGCTTCTCGTGTTTACGTCCTGTAGCAAGGATTTTCTGAACACCAAGCCTCTCAGCCAGATCCAGGCCTCGGACACCTGGAAAGATGGCGGTCTTTCGGAGGCGTTCGTGACGGATATTTACAATGGACTGGGCAATGGCGGATTCGATGAGCAGCAACTGGCGTCCCTATCGGATGAGGCGGTGTTCGTTCACCCCGGTCGTGGCATCAATACCATCAACGAAGGCACGCTCGGGCCGACCAACCCGGGTTGGGTGAGCAATACCTATGAGTGGGGAGCTATGTATACCAGGATCAGGGCCACCAACTTATCCCTGGAAAACCTGAGGAAAGCCACTTTTACCGATACCGTCCTGAACGATCGGCTGCAGGGTGAGGCTCATTTCCTGCGGGCTTATTTTTATCACCAGCTGGTTCGTTATTATGGCGCCGTTCCGCTCGTCAATCATACCTATGACCTGGGACAGGACTATAGCCTGGCCCGCAGCAGCTTTTCGGATTGTGTCAGCTTCATAGTAGCCGATTGTGATTCTGCGGTCTCCTTGCTCAACGGTAAGACCCTGGCCAAAGGTCGCGCCACGGCCATCTCGGCCCTGGCCCTGAAATCCCGTATCCTGCTCTATGCGGCCAGCGACCTGCACGACATACCGACGGCAAAGGCAAAATCTCCGTTGATCTCTGGTTTTCCCAATCCTGAATTGCTGGGATATACCAGCGGAGACCGTCTGTCCCGCTGGCAGGCCGCAAAAGATGCGGCCTGGGCTGTGATGCAGGCAGGAGGCGGTGGATACAAGCTGGACCTTGGCGCCCCTGCTTCTGCCAGCGACGGAGAGAACAATTATGTCTCCATCGCCATGGGCGGAGGCAGCAATGCACCGGGTCTGGACAAGGCCGCGGCGAAAGAGCTGTTGTTCGAACGGGATTTTACTTCACAGCTGGTCAGCGGTGGCCCCGGTACGGATGGTACATCGGTCGGACTGGACAATGGTCCCAACGGCTATCACAACTGGGCGGGCAATGCACCTATCCAGGAGCTGGTGGATGATTATGAAATGATGGATGGTACAAAGTTCGACTGGACCAACGGAGCAGAAGCTGCGGCTCCGTACAAGAACAGGGACCCGCGTCTCTCTGCCACGATCCTCTTTGATGGCGCCGGCTGGAAACCCCGAGATAAGATCACATCCAATCCGGACCCTGTCAACCAGATCCAGACGGGATCTTACCAGATGACCGGCGGCGCTCTGCAGGCAGGTCTGGATACCCGGCAAAGTCCTGTGGAGAACTGGAATGGCAGCTGGACGGGCTATTATATGCGAAAGTTTATCGATCCGGACCCCGCTATAGTAGACAACAATACCCGGCAATATATTCCCTGGCCTGTGCTACGTTATACTGAAGCCGTTCTCAACTATGTAGAAGCCAATATCGAGCTGGGACAGGAGACAGAGGCGTTGAACTGGCTGAATAAGATCCGTTTCCGCGCCGGAATGCCCGCCACCCTTGCAAGCGGGGATGCGCTGCGCCAGGTGTACAGAAACGAGAGAAGGGTAGAGCTGGCGTATGAGGAACATCGTTATCACGATGCCCGCAGATGGATGATCGCTTCCGAGACGCTGGGAAGAAAGATCCAGTTTATCAATGTCATCGGGACCTTGAAGCCTTCCGCTCTTGCCCCGGCGCCATACCGGCACGACGAGACCCTTTACAACTACAGCTATACGCCCGTAGTGGATAACTCTCTTGAGAACCGCACCTGGCTGGATAAGATGTATTTCAGACCGATCAGCAGGGATGAGGTGAATAAGAATAGCAAACTGATCCAGAATCCGGGATATACGAACTAATGATAAATATTAAGACCTTGAAATGTCTGCTCTTTGGAGCAGGCATTTTTTTAATTGCATGTCGCGGACATCAGGATGCTGCGGCAACCGGGGAGGGCAGTTCTCCCGCGGCGGGCGACTCTTCGTCGGCCTTGCGCGCTGCCGATCCCAATGCGTTGTTCACGCTGCTCCCATCGCAGACAACACATATCGATTTTGACAACAAGCTGACGGAAGGGCTCAATACCAATGTACTGGTATATGAGTATTTCTATAATGGCGGAGGCGTGGCTGTCGGAGATCTGAATGGAGATGGCCTGGAGGACCTCTATTTCAGCGGGAATATGACAGCCAACAAGCTTTACCTGAACAAGGGGGCTATGCAATTCCAGGATATTACCGGCACTGCGGGTGTAGCCGGCCGGCCCGGTCCCTGGAAGACAGGAGTCTGTATCGCGGATGTCAACGGAGATGGCAAACCGGATATCTTTCTTTGTTACTCCGGCAAGGTGGCGGGGATCAGGAGGGTCAAACAATTATTTATCAACGAGGGGAATGATGCGGCTGGTTTACCGCATTTTACGGATCAGGCCGCCGCCTATGGACTGGCGGATTCCTCCTATACCACACAAGCCTATTTTTTTGACTACGACAGGGACGGAGACCTGGACCTTCTTTTGCTCAATCACAATCCCAATTCCTTACCTATATTAAATGAGGTCAGCACCGCCGTGATCATGAAAAAGACCGATCCGCTTTGCGGGGTGAAGCTTTACCGGAATGAGAAAGGTCATTTTCACGATGTGACGGATCTGGCCGGTATCAGCAGCTCGGCCCTTACTTATGGATTGGGAGCGGCCATAGCCGATGTCAATGGAGATGGATGGCCGGATATCTATATCTCCAATGACTACAATGTTCCCGACTGTTATTATGTCAACGACCGTCACGGCGGATTCGTCAACAGGCTGAAAGAAAGCTTCGGACATATCTCCCAGTTCTCGATGGGCAACAATATTGCCGACCTCAACAACGATGGCCTGCCGGATATCTTTACGCTGGATATGCTGCCCGAAGACAATCGCCGGCAGAAACTATTGTTTGCCCCCGATAACTACGAAAAGTTCGATCTGAATCTGCGTTCCGGGTTCTACTACCAGTATATGCGCAATATGCTGCAGCTGAACAATGGGGATGGCAGCTTCAGCGAGATCGGGCAGCTGGCAGGTCTGGCTCACACCGACTGGAGCTGGGCGCCTTTGTTGGCGGACTTTGACGACGATGGGTGGAAGGATGTTTTCGTCACGAATGGATACGAGCGGGACTATACCAATATGGATTTTATAAAATTCATGGAGGCCTATACTGCCAGCAAGGGCAGGCTGAAGCGGGAGGACGTGCTGGATATCGTGGATCATATGCCTTCGTCCAATGTATCGAGTTATTTTTTTCATAATGAGGGGGGGACCCATTTTACAAACAGCAGCGCCTCGTGGGGGATAAAGCTTCCTTCCAACAGCAATGGAGCAGCCTGGGCTGACCTGGATAATGACGGGGATCTCGATCTTGTCGTCAACAATATCAATCAGCCGGCGTTTGTGTATGAGAACAAGGCCAGCCAGCACGAAGGGCATCACTATTTGCAGGTAAAGCTGGTTGGAGCTGGTGGCAACACGGCCGGCATCGGAGCGAGACTAACGCTTTATCAGAAAGGCCGACGGCAGTCCCTGGAACAGATGCCAACACAGGGGTATCAGTCTACGGTGTCGTCTGTTCTTCATTTTGGATTGGGGACTAACGCGGCGATCGACTCTTTGTCCATCGTCTGGCCAAACGGCAGACAGCAGGCCGTAAAGAACATCCGGCCGGATCAGCTGCTGGTGCTTGAGGAAGTGAATGCTACTCATCTTTATCATCCACAGCCGGCTCCGGCTCCCTTATTCGGGGAGACCCTGGCACCCCTGGACTATCATCACCGGGCCTATGCGCTCAACGATTTTAAAAGACAGCCTCAGCTGGTAAGCCCGCTCTCTTATTCCGGTCCCTGCCTGGTAGCCGGCGATGTCAACGGGGACGGACTGGAAGATATCTATGCCGGTGGCGGCAGCGGCCAGCCGGGGGCGTTGTACATCCGGCAAAAGGGAGGTCACTATCTTAAAATGAAAGAACCTGCTTTTGAAGCCGATAGCGGACGCGAGGCGGCGGATGCCCTTTTCTTCGACGCCAATGGAGATGGCCTGACCGATCTTTATGTTGTCAGCGGCGGGTATCACAATTATGGAAGACAGGACAGCCTTTTGCAGGACCGGTTATACATTGGGGATGGGAAGGGGCATTTTGTAAATAGTCCTGGCGCACTGCCCCTGATGACGGGCAGCAGCAAAAGCTGTGTACGAATGGCGGACATCAATGGCGATGGTTTTCCCGACCTCTTTATCGGGGGAAGGGTTATTCCCGGACGTTATCCGGAGACGCCTGCCAGCTATCTGCTGATCAATGATGGCAAGGGGCGTTTCACCGACCAGACGGCGAGCCTGGCGCCCGGTCTGCAAAAGATCGGCATGGTCACTGATGCGGTCTGGACAGATCTGAATAAGGATGGAATAAAAGACCTGGTAGTAGTAGGAGAATGGATGCCGGTATCTGTATTTATCAATCAGCGGGGAAAGCTGGTGAATAAGACCAGCGATTACTTTGACAGAGAATACAGCGGTTGGTGGAATACGATAAAAATTGCTGATACTGACGGGGACGGACAACCGGAATTGATCATCGGTAACCTGGGATTGAATAGTCAATGCCAGGCGGATCAGCAACATCCGGCAGAGCTTTATTATAAGGACTTTGACAACAATGGCGCCATCGATCCTGTGTTATGTCTCTATATAGGAGATACGGCATATCCCTTTATGAGCCGGGACGAGCTTATCCAGCAGGTCGTGGGGATGAGTCAGCGTTTTCCCGACTATAAGAGCTATGCGAATGCAAAGCTGACGGATATCTTTCCTGCCGCAAGTCTGAAAGACGCGGGGCGGCTCAGGGCGAATTGTCTGCGGACGATGTATTTTGCGGCTGGTAAGGATGGGAGGTTTCATGAAAGTCGGCTTCCTCCTGAGGCGCAATACTCACCCGTCTATACCATCACCACGCTCGACTTCGACAGGGACGGCAGGCAGGACCTGTTGCTTTGCGGCAATATGAATCATGCGAGACTACGGCTGGGCAAGCAGGATGCCAACTATGGGGTACTCCTGAAGGGTGATGGTAAAGGTAATTTCACCTATGTCGATCAGTCGCGGTCCGGTTTTCATATCACCGGCGATGTGCGATCGGTGCTTGACGTGGATGGGCTGCTGTTGTTTGGGATTAATGGGATGGGGGTGAAGGCTTATTCAGCGCAGAGTAGATCAGGTTTATTGCAAAAAGTAGCTGTCCGCTGATCAGCAGGATGCCTGCTTTCATCAGAAAGACGTTGATTCCTGCAAACCGGTCAAAGGAATTCCAATGGGAATAGGGTCTTTTTTATCATTGCCCCGAAATTTACAGCATTTTGCAATTACAAATGAAACTTCAATCCTCCATTGACCACAAACCCGTCTAAGGGGGCGTAAATATCCCGGAATTGGGGGTGTGTGATCGTTCCGGTGTAGATAGTGTCGAAACGGGTCTGCCGGGTATCGGTAAAGTTCTCGAAATTGATAAACAGGGAGAATTGTTTCCAGATCTTTTCGGCCATGAACCCCAAGGTCCAATAGGACTTACCCGTCCTGCCATCGCTGAGCGACTGGCGACTGTAATAATAGGCTTCCAACCCCAGTTTCCATTTAGCTTCTTTTTCATAGATCAGGACATTGTTCAGACGATGCCGGATGGTCAATGGATTTTCCCGGATGATACCGTTCTGGTTCAGATGGGCGTCGGTGAAGGTATAACCCAGGTAGAGTTTCAGATCCCGGTAGCCGAACTTGATATTGGTCTCGAATCCTTTGGACTGGAGATAGCCGGGGTTGTTGCTTAGCCGGTAGACAGCTCCGGGGAGCGTATCGAGGACGAGAGGGGCGTGGATATGCGTGAAGAAGAACAGCTGGTTAATGTTGAAGCTGACCTTTCCGATCCGGGTACGATAGTTGACGTCCCAGTTGGCGCCGTGGGATCGTTCCAGGCTATTGTTGTTCGCAGAGATGGGCAGGACGGAATGGTATTGGATCCGTTCGGTCTCTTCTGTAAAGATAGTGGGCGTTTTATATCCCAGACCGCCGCCGATACGGGAGGTAAGCCCGGGAGTTAGTTTGAAGAGGGCGGAGAAGCGGGGCAGAAAGGCAACCCCATAGTCTTGTACATAGTCGCCGCGCAGTCCTGCTTCGGTTTGCAGCCAGGGGCGGATCGTCCATGTATTTTGTATAAAGCCCCCGATGGTATTCTGCTGGTAATCTCTTTTGGGGAAGCTATCAACGGGATGCTCTTTGAAGTTGTCGGTATAGACATTGATACCGGCAACCCATTCGGTCTTGTTTTGCCGGATGTTAAAGGCGACCTCGGAATAGCTGGACCACTGTCGGCCGTCGAAGGTATAACCCGGGACGGTGATGATGCGGTTGAAGTTGCTGACGGAGTTCTTTACGATCAGGCTGCTGTGTTCGTTCAATTGGTGGTCGAGGCTGAGCTCGGTAGACAGGCGCCGGCTTTTGTTGCGTTCGAAATAGCTGTGCGTGCTGTCGCCATGCCCCCTGAGATAGAACATATCGCCGCCGATCCGGTTCTCAAATCCGGTGTTGAGACCAAGGCTGAGTTTTGTCTTTTTACTGAAATAGACAAATAGCCTGGGATTGAGGACATAGCGGTAGAACCTGGGAATGGCGGAGAAGCCGACATCGGAAGGATCATAAGCTGCATTGCTGCTGCGTCCGCCGTACAGCGTAAGCCCGATCTTTCCCCAGCGCTGGCTATAGAAGCCGTTGACATCGAGGCCACGGGCAGAGGTACCGTTGATGAGCAGCCGCAAATCCCTTTCTTCCTTTGGAGTTTTGGAGATCAGGTTGACAAGCCCGGCGATGGCGCCGCCTCCATAGAGGGTGGAGGATGAGCCTTTGATGATCTCCACCTGTTTGAGGTCGAGGGGTGGGGTCTGCAACAGACCCAGGCCGCCGGAGAAGCCGGCGTAAAGGGGGAAACCGTCTTTTAAGATCTGGGTATATCGTCCGTCGAGACCCTGTATGCGGATGCTGGAGTTGGCCGAAGCGGCCGAGACCTGCTGGGTCTGTATGCCTGTGCTTTCGCTCAGCATCATGCGAATATCGCCGGGTTTCATATTTGCCTTTTCTTCGAGCTCTTCACCGTTGATAAACTCGACACGGGTAGGGAGGTTTTGAAAGGTCCGGTTGCTGCGGGTGGAGGTGATGACGACCTGGTCCATTTCTTCGCCGGTGCGTTCCAGCAGGATGATCAGGGTGTCATTGGTGCGTGGGAAGGTGAGTGTCAGCTCCTGGTCGGTATAGCCGACGAAGTGCACCGATAGGGTTTGTTTGCCGGCGGGAATACCGGAGAGGGTCACGATGCCATTGGCTCCGGCCTGGGCGCCTTTTGTTCCGGCCTGGGCGCCATTTGTTCCATCACTCGCACCTTTTGTTCCGTCACTGGCGCCTTTTGTTCCGACACTGGCGCCTTTTGTCGTGCTGTTTAACAATATGCTGGCGCCGGCCAGCAGTTCTTTGCTGGCAGCGTCTTTGATCTGAGCGGTAATGGTATGCTGGGCGAGGCCGCGGATGCCGGTGCATAGCAATAGTAAAAAGCCTAATGCTTGTTTCATGATGAACAACGATGTGTGAAAAATAGGTGCAGGCTATGACTGTTGATCATAGCAGGAAGTAGTATGGAAGTAGTGTGACCGGTGATCAGGCGAATCTGGGCGGCTGCCAGATGGAGTAGGTAAAGACCGGCAGGGGACCTGGAGTATAGCCGGAAAGCTGTTTTGTTACAGGTGGCGCCAGCGCAGTGACCCGGATCGAATGATCCGGAATGACTATGCCATGACAGGCTCCGCAGGGAAAAAAGGGTGAGCAGGGGAGCCCGGGTTTTTGGTCTTTGGCGCTGTTCTGTTTGTTGTCGGACTGTTTTGTGAAGGCAGTGGCTTGTATCTCTTCCTGGCAGCACTCATCTGTCGGGCTGCAGGGCAGGCACGACAGGAAGAGTATGTAAAGAGGAAAAAGCAATAAGAGCCGCTTCATGGGGCAAAGATAAGGGTTCCTCCAATTGCGGAATAACCTATCTTCGAAGCAAGGTAAAAACAGATCCCCATGTGCCAACATGAAACAAAATCCTGCGGACGTTGCAACACCACATTTGAATGTAAGGTGGGTAATGTGGCGTTATGCCAGTGCAGTGGTATCACATTCTCCGATCCGGAAAAGCAATTCATCGCCGGCAATTATACCGATTGTTTATGCAGGGATTGTCTTCTGGCTATAAAAAAGGAATTTAAGCATCGCCCGGTGCAGGAAAAGATGGATATTATGCAGGCCCTTTCCAAAACCCGTTGAAATATCCTAACTTCGTCTTTCATAAGTTCTTTCTATATCTCTCATCAAGCGGAAAAGGTCCCCGATTAGCGTCGGGGTTAATAGGGAATTGCGTGTGAATCGCAAGCTGTCCCGCAACTGTAAGTAACTCAACCGTTTTTGCCCTCGTAGTCCACTGTCCTGGTATTCCCGGATGGGAAGGACGGCAAAAATGTTACAAGCCAGGAGACCTGCCTGTTTCGTTTTGACAATGCTTTCGTGGAATGAAGCAGATCGTCAGGTTGATGCATATCTTGTTACATTTTAATCGTACAGGCATTTTGGGCCCTGTCGTGTATTGTAATATGCATCCTTTTGCTTTCCTTCTTTTATTTTATGGGCATTGGTGATCTGGCAGGAGCTTTTAACTGATTATTCATCATTTAAAAGGCATTCACATGCAAACCCACAACTTAGGCTACCCGAGGATAGGCAGCCAACGTGAGCTGAAAAAGGCCTCTGAACTGTATTGGTCCGGCAAGCTGCCGGCAGACCAGCTAATGACCGTTAGTAAGAACATCCGCCTGCGGAACTGGCAATTACAAAAGGATGCAGGCATAGACCTGATCCCGTGTAACGATTTTTCTTTCTATGACCAGGTGCTGGACACCAGCCTGATGGTTGGCGCAATTCCCAGGCGATATCATACGCTGATGGAGGAGCGACAGCTGCCCGACATAGATCTGCTCTTTGCGATGGCAAGAGGCTATCAAAAGGAAGGGCATGACATTACGGCTATGGAAATGACCAAATGGTTCGATACGAATTATCATTATATCGTTCCTGAGTTCACTGTCAATCAAAAGTTCACACCCTTCTCCAACAAGACGCTCAATGAATTTGTGGAAGCAAAACAGGCCGGGTTTAATGCCAAACCGGTATTGCTGGGGCCAGTATCTTATCTGTTGCTGGGTAAGGAGAAGGAAGAAGGTTTTCACCGGCTGGAACTGATCCGGCGGCTCCTGCCGGTATATCTGAATGTGCTGGCAAAGCTGGAAGGCGCCGGCGCGTATTATATCCAGCTGGACGAACCCTGTCTGGCGCTGGATCTGACACCGGAAGAAAGACAGGTATTTGTAAAAACCTACCAGGAGATCAACCGCGAATGTCCCCACCTGCGCATCGTCCTGGCGAGCTATTTCGAATGTTATGGACAAAACCTGGAGATGGTGCTGGCGCTTCCGGTAGATACGCTGCATCTCGACCTGGTACGCTGTCCTTCGCAGCTGGACGATATCCTGGCGACCCAATTCACAAAGACAAAGACCAATCTGTCGCTTGGCCTGGTGGATGGACGCAATATCTGGAGAAACAACTTTTCAACGTCACTGACGGCTATCGACAAAGCAGTGGAAAAAATTGGCAGCGACAGGGTCTGGATAGCGCCTTCCTGCTCCCTGCTCCACAGCCCCTGTGACCTGGACCTGGAGACCAATGATAAGACCCTGCCCGCGGAAGTAAAACAGTGGATGGCCTTTGCAAAACAAAAGATCGACGAGGTCGTGACATTGAAACAATTGGCTGACCGGGAAAATTCCGTCGTCGTCAATGAAAAATGGAAGGCCAACCTCGCAGCTATCGAAAGCAGGAAAATCTCGCCACTGATCCACAACACTGCTGTTGCCAAAAAAGTCGCGGCCATCACCGACAAGGATGCCCAACGGGCGAGCGTGTTTGCAAAACGTAAGCTCAGGCAGCGCTCAGCGCTTGGTCTGCCCTTGTTCCCGACCACGACGATAGGTTCTTTCCCACAGACGACCGAAGTGCGCAATCTGCGGGCGCGGTTCAAAAAAGGGGAGCTCACGCTACAGCAATATGATGCCGCCATCGAAAAGGAAACCGAAGAGACGATCCGCTGGCAGGAAGAGATCGGTATCGACGTCCTGGTCCATGGGGAGTTCGAACGCAATGACATGGTCGAATACTTTGGCGAACAGCTGGCCGGATTTGCCTTTACAAAGAATGGCTGGGTACAGAGCTATGGCAGCCGTTGTGTAAAGCCGCCGGTCATCTATGGTGACGTATACCGGCCCGAACCCATGACGGTACGCTGGTCTGCTTTTGCGCAGGGACTTACAAAGAAACATGTAAAAGGGATGCTCACAGGCCCCGTCACGATCCTGCAATGGTCTTTTGTCCGGAATGATCAGCCACGCAGCAGGACCTGCACCCAGATCGCCCTGGCTATCCGTGACGAAGTGGTCGATCTTGAAAAGGCGGGTATAAAGATCATCCAGATCGACGAGCCCGCTATCCGCGAAGGGCTGCCGCTGCGCAAGGCCGACTGGCCCGGATACCTGGACTGGGCGGTCACCGCCTTCCGGATCTCTGCCAGCGGTGTAAAGGACGAGACACAGATCCACACGCATATGTGCTATTCGGAGTTCAATGACATCATTGCGAGTATTGCAGACATGGATGCCGATGTCATCACGATCGAATGTTCCCGTTCCCAGATGGAGCTGCTGGATGCCTTTGCAGACTTTAAATATCCCAATGAGATCGGGCCGGGGGTATATGATATCCATTCTCCGCGGGCGCCTTCGAAACAGGAAATGGTTGCCCTCATGGAGAAGGCGAAAGCCGTGATCCCGGTCGATCAGCTTTGGGTCAATCCTGACTGTGGGTTGAAGACCCGTCACTGGCCGGAGACAAAAATGGCGCTGATCGAAATGGTCGATGCGGCGGGACAGCTACGCAAGACGGTGAATGAGGTGGTCTAAAGATAGAACGGATAAATTGGGCTATGCCCAATTTATCCATTTTGCATTATCTTTACGGCCTTTCACTCATTGATGCTATATGACAAAACACGGAACTTCAGCCGGATACCGGTTCAGAGAGGCGATGGCTACGGAAAAACCTCTTCAGATAGTTGGTGCGATCAATGCAAATCATGCTTTACTGGCGGCCCAGGCAGGTTTTAAGGCCATATATCTTTCAGGTGGTGGCGTCGCCGCCGGCTCTTTGGGTATCCCTGACCTGGGGATAACCACGCTTAACGATGTTCTTATTGATATCGAAAGGATCACCAGTGTCACGGAAACTCCCCTGTTGGTGGATGTGGATACGGGCTTTGGTCCATCGGCTTTTAATGTGGCTCGTACGGTGAGATCACTTATAAAGGCGGGGGCCGGGGCATTGCATATCGAAGACCAGGTAGGCGCCAAACGTTGCGGGCATAGACCGGGTAAGGAGATCGTCTCAAAAGAAGAGATGGTGGACCGGATCAAGGCGGCTGCGGATGCACGCACGGATGAGGGTTTTGTCATCGGTGCAAGAACCGACGCCATTGCCGGTGAAGGGATAGAAAAAGCCATTGAGCGGGCCGTTGCCTATAAGGAAGCCGGCGCTGACTTTATTTTTGCGGAAGCGGTTGCCGATCTTTCACAATATCAACGATTCGTCGATGCCACCGGGATTCCCGTCCTGGCAAATATTACCGAGTTTGGTATGACGCCCCTTTATACCGTCGATGAATTAAAAGCTGCGGGTGTGGGTTTGGTGCTTTATCCCTTATCGGCCTTTAGGGCCGCCAACAAGGCCGCTGAGAATGTCTATCATGCCATCCGGACTGACGGCACGCAAAAGAACGTCGTATCGGCTATGCAGACGAGGGCGGAATTGTATGAAAGCATAGGATACCACTCGTATGAAGAAAAACTCGATCTCCTTTTTTCAAAAAATAAGCAATAATGTCAACAGATAACGATCAGCAAACGACCTTTAAACCAAAAAAAAGTGTCGCACTGTCCGGTGTCGTAGCCGGCAATACCGCATTATGCAGCGTCGGCAAAAGTGGCAATGATCTGCATTACCGGGGATATGATATCCTGGAGCTTGCCGAAGGGGCAGAATTTGAAGAAGTAGCCTTTCTGCTGATACATGGCAGCTTACCCAACAGGGCGCAGCTAAAAGCCTATAAGAACAAATTGTTATCCCTGCGGGGAATTCCCGAGACCTTGAAGCGGGTGTTACGGGAAATACCGGCCTCGGCGCATCCCATGGATGTTTTGCGAACGGCGGTGTCCCTGCTTGGAACCATCCAGCCGGAAAAGGATGATCACAACGGCGCCGGCGCAAAAGATATTGCAGACAAGCTTTTGGCCTGTTTTGGTTCGGCATTGCTTTATTGGTATCACTATTCGCACAACGGCCGCATCATAGAAGTGGAGACCGAGGACGAGAGCATCGGAGCGCATTTCCTGCATTTGTTACATGGTAGAAAACCTTCTGCGACCTGGGAAAAAGCGATGCAGGTCTCGCTTAACCTCTATGCGGAACACGAATTCAACGCCTCTACCTTTACCGGTAGGGTCATAGCCGGCACCGGCTCGGATATCTATTCCGCTGTCACGGGGGCGATCGGCGCCTTGCGGGGACCGAAGCATGGCGGGGCAAACGAAGTGGCGTTTGAGATCCAAAGCAGGTATAGTTCCGCGGATGAAGCGGAAGAGGATATCCGCAACCGACTGAAAAATAAAGAGGTGATCATCGGCTTTGGACACCCGGTCTATACCATTTCCGATCCCAGGAATAAGGTTATAAAAAAGATCGCCCATACGCTTTCAAAAGAAGCAGGCGATATGCTTTTGTATGATATCGCGGAAAGGTTGGAGACGGTGATGTGGAATGAGAAGAAGATGTTTCCGAACCTGGATTGGTTCTCTGCGGTCTCCTATCATCTGATGGGTGTCCCTACTGCCTTTTTTACCCCGCTGTTCGTCATGTCAAGGATCACGGGATGGGCCGCTCATGTTATAGAACAACGCCAGGACGGAAAGATCATCAGACCGGGCGCCAACTATACCGGGCCTGATAACAGAGAATTTGTTGCATTAAAAGATCGTAAATAATAAAAAATAATTCCTGATAAATGTCATCACATATTCCGAACGAGAGACCGCAACCCGACAAAGTTTTAACCGATATAGCCGATTACGTACTCAACTATGAGATCAAAAATGATCTGGCCTGGAAGACGGCGCAGTATTGCCTGCTCGATACCCTGGGCTGTGGCCTGGAAGCGCTGACCTATCCGGCCTGTACAAAATTGCTGGGGCCCGTAGTAAAGGGTACCATTGTACCGAATGGCGCAAAGGTTCCGGGTACGCAGTTTCAGCTCGACCCGGTGCAGGCGGCCTTTAATATCGGCGCCATGATACGCTGGCTGGATTTCAATGATACCTGGCTGGCGGCGGAATGGGGACATCCATCCGATAATCTCGGGGGTATCCTGGCAACTGCAGACTGGCTCTCAAGGACGGCTGTGGCAGAAGGAAAGTCGCCTTTATTGATGAAGGATGTACTGGAAGCCATGATCAGGGCGCATGAGATCCAGGGCGTGCTGGCGTTGGAGAATTCTTTTAACAAGGTAGGGCTGGATCACGTCCTGTTGGTAAAGCTGGCTTCGACGGCTGTCGTAGGGAAGATGATCGGGCTAACAAGGGACGAATTGATCAATGCCATAAGCCTGGCTTTTGTCGACGGTCAGTCGCTGCGTACATACCGGCATGCGCCAAATACCGGCAGCCGTAAGTCCTGGGCAGCGGGAGACGCGACTTCAAGAGCGGTACGCCTGGCTCTTATCGCAAAGACGGGTGAAATGGGCTATCCTTCGGTACTCACCGCGAAAACATGGGGATTCTATGATGTGTCCTTTAAGGGGAATGCGTTCCGTTTCCAACGCGAATATGGTTCCTATGTCATGGAGAATGTCCTGTTCAAGATCTCTTTTCCCGCTGAGTTCCATTCCCAGACGGCAGTAGAGGCCGCGATGACCCTTCATCAGCAATTGAAAAAGAAGGGTGTTACTGCTGAGAATATAAAGGCCATTACGATCCGGACACATGAGGCAGCTATTCGTATCATCGATAAAAAAGGCCCGTTGAATAATCCGGCAGACAGGGATCACTGTATCCAGTATATGGTTGCGGTGCCGCTGATCTTTGGAAGATTGACCGCTGCTGACTATGAAGACAATGTGGCGTCGGACCCTCGTATCGATCTGCTGAGGGACAAGATCGTCTGTGTGGAAGATCCCCAGTTCACAAAGGATTATCACGATCCTGCAAAACGATCCATTGCCAATGCCCTCACCGTCACTCTTGATAATGGCACCGTCCTTGACGAGGTCATTGTTGAATACCCCATCGGTCATCGGTTGAGAAGGGAAGAAGGTATTCCGAAATTGCTGGAGAAGTTCAGGATCAACCTGGCCCGCAAATTCCCTGAAAAGCAACAACAAAACATCTTAGCGCTTTCGCTGGATTTTCACCAGCTGATCAATACGCCGGTGAACGAATTTGTCGACGCGATGGTGATATAGACAGGGTAACAATATAAGAAACAGGGCGCTCTTTGATGGAGCGCCCTGTTTGATTAGTGGCCTATGTAATTTCCGTCTACCATGTCCTGGTAAGACGGGTTGTATAAATTTGTATTAACCGTCCAGTTTGCCGCAGGGAGGAAAGGGATCAGATTTTTGAGACCCGTAAAATCTGTCAGCGCCTGGTTATTGATGACCGTTACGCTTTGTGCGATGGTCAGGCTTGAAAATCCGTTGAGATCGGTCATCAGCGTATTGGGGGCGGAGCTGTTCTGGCCCGTCAGGAACAGCGCACCGCCGATGCTTGTCAGCAGGGGCGCCCGGATATCGGTAAGAGAATAAACAGAGTAACCGGTACTGATGATAAAATCGCCGTTGACAGAAGCCAGGTTGGGCATGCTGAGCGTATGATAGCCATTAATAGTGATGCCTACGGCGCCGTTGATCTTCTGCATCGGGAGCGTGCTGGTGGAAGCGGATGGCGCCGGGTCAAAATCGTGATAGTTTAAGGTGAAATTGTTTACCTGCTTAAACCCGGACAGGCTGACGTCGGAACTTTCAATGTCCAGGTCGCCATTGAGAACATCCTTCCCCTTTATGGCTACGCCACCCGTAACACCGGTGATCTTTACCAAAGTTGCAATATCGATCCCGCTGAGATCTATCTGCTGAATGGTGTTCAACCCGGTCCCGTCAATAGATACGGACTGAAGCTTTGTGGTTGCAAAACCGCTGAAGTTCTTAAAGGGGACACCGGAGATCTGGACGTCGCCGCCGATGGTCTTCAGCGCCGAAAAGCTACTTAGATTTTCATCTTCCATTGCGGGTAGGTCCTGCAATATAAATTTGCCCCCTACTTTTTGCAAGCCCTTTAACCCGCCGATGTCGGTGAGCGAAGGCATTCCCAATAAGTTGAAATCACCACCGACAGAAGTCAGCGATTTGAAGGCGTTCAGATTGACCAGCGAAGTGGCGCCCCCGAATGCGAACGCTCCGCCAATCGATTGCAGCGAAGAGAGGTCGAGCGTGGTCAATACCTGGTTGGATGAGAGGTCGAGGTCGCCGAGTGTGCTTTGTAGTTTTGGCGCCGTTATGGAAGAGAGTAAGCTCAGGCCGGTAATTTTTAACGAAGAAGTTTTTGCGAGTACGGGTAAGCTGACCGTTTCAAGGTTAGCCCAGGATGAGACGGTGAGATCTGCGCCGACATTGGTAAGGGCAGGGAAACCTACCGTCTGCAGGGAGTTGGGTAAAAAATAACCCTGGATATTGAGGGTTTGGAGTACGCTTTGAAGCCTGGGTAATTCCAGCGTCGTCAGCGAGTCGAGAAAGACGATCTGTAAGCTCCCGTCTACCTTTGTCAGCACGGGCAGATCAAGGGCGGTGATCCCGACGCCATTGATGTTCAGGTCCGCCATCACTTCGGTCAGCTTTGGAAGGCTGATCGTCTTCAGGTACATCAGCGGGGCCTGCGTAAAGCTGCTGGCATCCGGGCCGATCAGGAAAGAGCCTGCCGTCTGAAGATTGTCCAGTCCTTTGAGATCCTTACCGGTATAGGTAGGATTGATGACGAGGTTATGGGTGATGCTGGTGATGCTGGATAGAACTTCCAGCGAGCTGATGCTGTCGGGCCCATCCGGTCTGCCGATGGTAAGGCTGCCGTTGATGCGGGTCAGCCCCATTTTTGCCAGGGTATCCACATCTGCCTGGGTCACCAGAGTGATGTCCCCATCCTTTGAGATGATATTTCTTTGGAGGACGTAATTGAATGTCCTTGTTGCTCCATCATAGGAGGTGACCACAAAACTATGTGGCTGAGTCCAGTCGGTGATGGTAGCCGGATCGGGTGAGATGCGGGCGTTCTCGCTGAGTACGATGACGGCCGTTGCGCCTGCCAGGGAGAGGTTACCCGGTGCGGTCACCACGATGCTGTCGTTTCGAATATAGGCTTTTAAGTATTGATTGCCGGCTTTTAGCTGGAAGGACGCGATATCGTTGTCCTTTCCTTTAAAAAGATTGTCTTTCCGGCAGCTGCCTGCTAAGAGGGCGGCCAGTATAACGCAAATAGTTAGTTGTATGGAGAATTTCATTGTTTTGTTTTTTGATGCCGGATGATCAGTTGGTCCAGTTTCCTGCAGCCAGATCGGCGTAGGAAGGATTATATGCGTTGCCCCAGGCTGTCCAGCCGGCTGCGGTGATAGCGGGTATGACGCCTTGTAATCCTTTAAAGGAGGTCAGTGCGGACTGGCCCGTGATCGAGATCGATTGCGCGCTTTTTAGTGCGGCAAAACCATCCAGGTTGGTCAGCGTAGTGTTGGCAGGATAGCTTTGAGCATCGATATTCAGATTTCCCGTTATCGTCGTCAGTACCGGGAAATCGATTGAGTTCAGCGAATTGATGGTGATAGCCACGCCCCCGGTCTGTGTCAGTGCCGGGAAGCTGATCTGTGTCAGCCTGGTCGCGACATATGGATCGGGAATGGTGATGATCCCCTTTGTCTTTTGTAAGACGGGACAATTGAGATTGTACAGTGCGGTCAGGTTGGAAATATTCAGATCACCGGTGGAGAGGGTGGTAAGCGATGGCAGGTCCAGCTTCGTCGTCTGTCTGAAATTGGATACGGCAATGCTCCCTGCGCTGGTCAGGACCGGGAAGGAAAGGTCCTCGATCAGCGCGGCGCCCGTGCTGGGGTCCGTGGTCAGTGCCAGATCCCCGTCTACCTGGCTGAGGTTCGGGAAGGACATGCTGTTCAGGGGAGCGTTGATGTTGAGCGCCCCTGACACATGAGTCAGCTTTGGAAAGGTCACCGTCTCGCTCAGCGGGTTATTGATCGAGATGCTGCCGGCGTTTGCCAGTGAGGGTAGGGCCATCGTCACCAGGTCGTTGAGTCCTTCGATCTTCAGCTCTGTACCTACTGACTGGAGGTTATCCAGACCGACAATGTCTGTTGCCGCGAAGGTAGGGTAGATGACCAGAGAATAACCGATCTTTTTCAGCTTGTACAAGGCTGCCAGGCTGGTGATCGAATCGGTGCCCGCCGGGGCGCCGATGATAAGGTTGCCTGTGATCTCGGTAGCCCCCAGCTTACCAAAGGCATCTACATCCGCCTGGGTGGCCAGCACGACCGAACCGTTGACGGGAATGCTGCTACGCCTCACGGTATACTTATAGGACTTTGGTTCACCATTATGCGCATCGACTACGAACAGGGATTCGTCATCCCATTCGACGATGGCGGATGGCTTGGGGTAGATGGAGGCGTTCTCGCTGATGGCCACGGTTGCTATGGCGCTGTCCAGTGAAAAACCATCGGGCGCCGTGATGATGATCGAGCTGTCTGTAATGGCTGCGCTAAAAGAGATACCTCCTTTCTTTAGCGAAAAGGAGGTGATGAAATTGTCGTGTCCCTGGAAGTTGTCGTTGGTCTTCTTACAGGCGGCCATCGACAAGCCGGCAACCAGCAACAGGGAGACGGCGGTTCTGTTTATATTGAATGGACTCATTGTTCTTGTCATTATTTGTTTAAGTTAAGGTCGAAGGGAGCTCCTGTTTCCGTGGAGATCTCGCCTACGGCGGCGCCTTTGCCCGTCATGCCGGTATGCACTTTTACGAAGTCGATATACTTCAGATTTGCCGGTGTGCCATCGGCCCTGATGGCGTTCTCGATACTGAACGTAGTCGGGGTTGTGCCGTCCCCGACGTTGTCGACATAACCCCAGGCATAACCCGCGCTGGTCTCCAGGTCGCCGATCATCATAGTTGACTTGAGACCGGTGCCGACGAGGGTATAGGAATCGGCATTGATAAACATCGGGAAATAATAGGGCTGGGAATGATATTGATTGTAGTCTACCGATCCCTTACCCCCGAGATTATCCACCCAAAGGACATCCTGTCCGGGTGCAGAAGGTTTGTAATAGGTGATAGCATATCGTTCGTTGGTGGCGGGGTTGCCGGTCTCGCTGCCTTTCAGCTCATACCAGGTATCGTCAGGAAGGCCATTGCCGTTCTCATCCTGGCTGACCCAGACTATGCCCGGTTCGGACCACTGGGGGAACTGGTTGCCGTTGATGCCGAGATCCGGCTTACCGGCGACATCGGAGACGCTGTGATCAAAACCGGTGATGACATAACCGCCGTAGGCTCCCAGGCTGGTTATCCATTCCGTGTTATTCGGGGTCATTCCGTTTTGGAAATCCTGGCGTGCATCATTTGCCGTAGAGTACGGACCATAGGCCGTGAACTGTCCGGGAGCAGGGATGAATTCAAAGGCGGTATTGGCGATGTATTTGCTGCCTGTCGAAGATGACCGGAAGAAAGTTCCTTCTGCATCCACACATTCCACATTTACGTTGGCTGTCACACCTGCTGCGGTTACCGTGATAAGAGCCGTACCCTTTGTGGTCGGCGTATAGGTCAGGTACACTGAGCTGGAGGATTGCGCAACACCGTTGACCGTCCATTGGAACAGGGCTGGCGTTGGGATATGGGAGACCACCGGTGCGAGGACCAGGCTCTTACCGAGCGGAATGCTCAGTCTTTTTGTGCTGACGTCTCCTGCCAGCCGATAGTGGCCGTCATCAAAATACAGCTCGGGTGGGGGTGACGGGATGAACCCGAGCCCGAAGAGTTTAAGGTCCGATCCATCGCTGTTGGTAACCTGTAATGTCAGGGTATTGGAACCCTGTACAGTAGGGTGGGTGACATATATGCTGTCAGTGCTGACGATGGTGCCGTTGAGACGCCAGGCATATTTTGCGCCGGCGGCATAGGATACTATCGCAGGGATGCTGTTGTCCTGTCCCAGGAAGGCGATGAGGTTGGTCGGCATGTTTATCTGGGGCGGGAGCTTGTCTACCACGGTGACCTTTACCTGCTGTTCCATCGAGCCGTTCTGTGCGTCTACGCGGAAGGTGACAAAATATTCACCCACCTGCGACCCGTCGAAGGGACAGGTGAGATCGTGTGAGATGATCTTTCCGTCCAGCTTCCAGGAGAAGACAGGATTGACCGCATTGCCGACCTGCGCGGAGAGGGAGCCGGTCGTACCTATCTTAACCTTGTAATCAGTGGAGCCCAACGTCACGGCAGGAGCGCCGTATGCCGGCTTTTCATCGTGTTTGGAACAAGCCATCAGCTGCAGGAGGAATAAACCCGGCAGCATCCATTTCCATTTTGTAAAAATATTCATTGTCTGTTATTTGCTGAGAATTATAAACCGCTTAGCCTGGTTCGCGTAAAGGCGAAATGTGCGGGTATATCTCCCGCCTCTACGTCCCATTTGCGTCGTCCATCTGGTGTGAAACAATAGACCCTGCCCGGGTTGACATAGTCTCCGGCATCGGTCACGAAGATCTCCTTTGTATCGGGGTTGATGGCTAAGCCATAGGGGATGGCTATCTTCTTATCCGTGCCATCGGTGATAAAGCTCCTTGAGACGACGGTTTTGCGCTGCGTGTCGATGATGGCATAGGTAATGGTATTCTTGTTGGTGACATAGCTCCACTCTGTACTATAGACATAGGCGGAGTCACCGGAGATCGTCAGGTTGCTGGCGGGTATATTCAGCACATCGGAGATCTTGTCGCTGGCATCGAGGATATAGGTATTGGCGGGGATGGTATAATAATCTCCGCGGGACGTGACATAGATATTGCCATGGCCGTCCAGCCGCATCCGTTCGAGGTTGATCGCCACGGTGATCTTTTTCAATTCTTTAAAGGTATTGAGGTCGATGACCGAAACAGTATTGTCGTAATTGGGAACGCGATAACCGCCGGAGTTGGCGACATAGATCTTGTTGTCCCGGATGACCAGCTCTTCCGGCTGATAACCCACCACACAGGTGTCTTTGACGGTGAGGGTGGCGGTGTCTACCTTTGCGACATAGCCCAGTCTTGCATTGGGGTCGATCAGCACCGGACCTGCATAGGAGCTGACATAGGCATACCCTTTGTCGAATGTGATATAACGACAATTGGGGATCGTGATCGTGCCGATGTGTTTTGCGGTTCCCAGGTCCATCACCTCTATCAGGTTGGACACATTGATCACGGCATAGAGTCTGCTGCCATAGATCTGGATGTCGTTGCCTACATCCCCGAGCTCTTTAACCACACCCGGGTTACGGGTAGGGTAGATATTTTTGAGATAGTTGCCGGAGACGTAGTCGAAATAATCGAGGGAGGCCTTGTTGCTGCCCATATTGGCCTCGTTGAGCAGGAAGAACCCTTTTATCGATCCTGTGTCGCCGCTGGCTACCGGTGTGACGGTAGGCGGGACGATGCTGTCGGCGCCTTTGCGGCAGGCGCAAAGGGTGCAGAGCAGGAGGAGCCAGCAATATTGTTTTGTCGTATTCATCCGTACATAATTATTTTTCATTGGTCGGATGGAACCTCGCTGATCACCTCCCTGTGTATCAAAATTTGTAATGCTCGGTTTCATAACGTTATATTGAATATAAATTTGACGTTGGTGCCTGGCATAGGGTAGGATTGGACTACCTCGTACTGTTGATTCAGTACGTTGTTGACCTCTGCGCTGAGCCGGGCCGGCTTTTTTGCTATGCGTACTTCCTTTGAGAGCGAGAGATCATGTGTGTACCAGGGCTTGAAATAATTCTCGGGGATATTGGCGGTGGTTGTATAGCGTTTGCCCGTATAGATAAAGCTGTAGTTCAGGCTCCAGCTTTTCCAGGAGGGGTTGATGATGGCCGAACCGCTATGCCAGGGGGTGTAGGCGATCTGTCCGCCATAATAGGGGCTGGTCCTGTCGGTAAAGTCCTGCGCCTTCTGATAGGTGTAGCTGAGGCGGGTGTTGACATTGACCGATTTTGCGATCAGCCAGTTGGTCTGGACGGCGAGGTCGAGGCCGCGGATCTCGACATAACCGAGGTTGATCATGGTCCAGAGGAACTGATTGGAGGTAGGCATGGCGATGATCTTATTTTTTACCTGGTTGAAATAGGCATCGGCCTGGAGTTCGATCCGGCGAAGACGGCTCTCGCTGAAATTGTGGCCATATGTGCCACCGGCATCGTACTGGGTGGTGTATTCGGGGTTCAGCAGCTTGTTGCCGATGAAGGTATAGTAGAGGTCGTTGAGGGTGGGCATCCGGAAGATACGTTTGTAAAACGTACGGAAATTGATATCCTGTCCTGACCAGGGTTTGTAATTAAGGATCAACGATGGAGTATATTCCTGTTTATCGGGGGCGGCGTTGGTGGAAGGAGTGGTGGTCTCATGGACAAAGGTGCCCAGCAGGGACCCCTGGACCTTTACCGGAGAAAGATCGAGGGACGTGGCGATGGCGGCCAGTTCGGTATACCGGCGGGGGTAAACGAAGTTGACGAGGTCGGCGTTGAGTGTATTGAACAGGAAGTCGGTGGAGATGTTGACACTCCAGAAGGGCAGGATCGTAAAGAGGTTGGCGGCGGAGCCATAGGCTTCCTGCTGCCGGTAGTGATTGTTTACATAGATGGTGGTGATATCCAACCGGGGATCGGACAGGTAATGCAGATAGTCATAGGCGTATTTTGCGTTCAACCGGAGACTATAGTGGGAGCTGAAGTTTTTTGTCAACCCGGATTGAAGAAAGAAATTATCATCCCATTGTCTGTCCTGGTGGGTGAACACACCCGGTGTTTCCCTGACGGCTGCGCCGGGATAACCGCGGTCGGAAGAATAGAAATAGGCTTTTGCTTTCCAGTCGCCGTTGTGGATCGATCCGTAGAGACCGGTTTCGATGCGAATGCTGCGTACATCGCCGTTCTTCCGGGTTTCGGTTGTGTCATAACCGTCTTTTTTTGCATAGCTGAATTTATAACGTCCGTTGGTGTAGAGGTATTCGGCGTTAAAGGAGCTTTTTATGTTTTTGTTCAGCTTATGTTCCCAGAGCACGGAGGGGTTGATCGTGCCGAATGATCCCGCTTTGACGGTTGCTTTTAGGTTGTCTTTTATACCGGGTTGGAATTCCGGGGTCCGGGTGGTCATATAGATAGCGCTGGCGGAAGCAAAGTCTTTTGCCGGCTGGAAAATGGCGCTTTTCTGGCCATTATACAGGGAGATGGAGACCATATTGTCGAGGGAGAAACGGCCCAGGTCGACGGTGCCGTTCTGGGCATTGCCCAGCTCTATGTCATCATAGAATACGCCGACGTGCTGGCTGCCGAGACTTCGGATATTGATGGTCTTTAGTCCGCCGATGCCGCCATAGTCTTTTATCTGTACGCCGGAGAAATAGCGGAGTGCGTCGGCGACAGAATATGCGGCAAGGTGTTGGAGCTCGTTACCGGAAAGTGCCTGGACCGGAACGATCTCTTTTGAGAGGCGGTCGCGTGCTACTACGACTGAGTCGAGGCTGGTTATTTTGAGGGAGTCGGTCGCCCGATTGGGCGACCGGCCGCTGTCCTGCTGCTGCGCGGGCAAAAGAAGACCTTTGCTGAAAAACAACAACAGTAGAATTTGTTTGAGCATTTCAGGAGTGATCAGAAGTCTTAGTGAAATACCATGATCGTTGGGAACCAGTATCCATTATAGGGCAGATCGCTGATCAGGGCGCCTGTCGTAGCGTTGTAGATCACGAGATCATTGACACTATAGTTGGTGGTGCCGCCGGCCTGGACTTCGGTAACAACCAGGTGGTCGTTGGATGCGTCATAACCGATGCCGGCGCCATAGGTCTGTCTTGTTGAAGGGATCGTAACAAACGGCGTCGACAGGGAAGAGGGACTGCCAACTACATATTTATAGATCGTCGTGCCACCCTGCCAGGTCCCGTTGGCAACGATAAAGACAGCGTTCTGCGAAGTGCTGGCGACGATGGAGCCGGGGTGCCAGGCAGCCCAGGAATCGTAGGCGGTAAATGGCAGCGTGACAGTGGTAGTAGCCAGGGTTGTAGGGTCGATACGGGTCAGTGTAGTGCCGCCGGCGCACCATACTGCCCCATCGGTTGTCTTTGTAAAACCGACAGCTACGCCGGCGATGGTTTTGACGATGGTGTTGGAGGAGTTCAGGATCACACAACCTGCGGAGGCCGATAGCGTGAAGACAAAATTTCCCGACTTGATCATGTCCCCCACCTGTCCGGAGATGGAAGACCCTGCGAGTTTTGTGCCAACGGCGAGCGAGGGCAGAGTAAGGGGATAGATCCCGGTCTGGCTGCTTACGAGGGCGTGGGTGGCATCGATACCTACGAATGCGCGCCAGTCGTTGGAGGATGATGCTGCGATGCGGGCGGATTCTACCAGTGTGCCTTCGTCGGCCACGACCAGCGGACCGCCTGCCTTGGATACGAGATAGATCTTGCCGTTGAAGATAGTCCCGAATTGCAGGGTGGATGTGGCCGGATTGAGGTTCTTTGTTGGATTGGCGACGCCGAAGACGCTGTCCTGCAGTGTACCGGTGGCGTAGCTGTAGAAATTAACTTCTCCGGTCCCATGTCCATACCAACCTTCGTTGATCAGGTAAAAGCCGTTGGAGTAGGCTCCGGTCACGAGCGGGGTCAGAGACGATTTGGCGGTAGAGGAAGACTGCAGCTGGGGTTGGAATTGCTGATCGAGGTTTTTTGTACAGGAGACAAAGAATGTACTAAAGACCAGGGCCGGCCAGGCTAAATGTTTAATGGCTCTCATTGTCAGAAGGTTTATAGTTAATAATTAATGCCAAAGCTTAATTACACTAACTCCCGGGATCAGGCGGGCACGGGTAGCTACAACCTCATGCTGCTGACTTGCGACAATGGAAATACAATAATGGTATTTTCATTCCAGCTTCAATCCCCGGAAGCTATGAATTGCGATATGCTCTGGCAGGTCTTCTGACTTACTCCCTCTGGTCCTGTCTTCCCATTCCCTGCGGAACAGTGACGAAGGTGGACTTTCGTTGTCGGAGCTTACAGCTGCGGGACAGTTCCGGATTTACACCGGATTCCCATTTTAATCTGGCGCCGGATGGCGCAAGAACCAAAAGCGGTGCAAATATAGGGGGAAAGGGTTAAGCCCCGAAATCTTTAGATTTTGTCTTTGGGTAACCAATTTTACCGGTCAGGGAGGATCATGGTGCTGGGAGATGATTTTTGTATATATTTGTCTATATATTTGGTAGACTAATGTTTTCGCCCCGATAAATACACCGATATGACAAACAATCTTTCCTGCCCGATCGATCATGTTCCTATTTCCGAGAATCGTGTCCGGATCACGGCCTTCCTGGTGTTTCTTACTGCATTAACCTTTTTATTTACCGGCTACTGGCCAGTAGCCTTACTGCTGGCGCTGGATTTTTACCTGCGTGGGTTTGGCTATGGAGCATATAGTCCGCTGTTCCTGCTGAGCGGCTGGCTGGGTAAGTATATCGTTATCAGTGTAAAATTTGTAGACCGCGCTCCGAAGCTGTTTGCGGCGCGGCTTGGCTTTATTTTTTCGGATTGTCTGCTGATCGCGGCTGCATGTGGGGTGAGGCCAATGGCTTATGGGCTGATTGCCCTGTTGCTGATCTTTTCTTTCCTGGAATCGGTATTCGGGTTTTGTGCGGGATGTGTCTTTTATTCGGTTTTGAAAAAACTCTTTCCTAAAACTACGGTGTTGTAAGTATATAAATTTATTTTATGGATCGGGCGCTTAGAACTAAATTCAACATGCAAAATCAATAATACCATGGCAGAAGAAATAAGAAAACAGACGGCGCTCGGGGATGTGGCGGCGAGACAATTGGCCATTGCAACCCGTACAGTTCCTCAGCTTTCCCGTATCACGCCCCGTTGGCTGACGCATTTGCTGAATTGGGTTCCTGTGGAATCGGGTGTTTTTCGGCTCAACAAGGTAAAAGATGCCGACAACGTGGAGGTGGATTGTTCTTCGCGGGATGAAAAAGCGTTGCCGCAGACCTTTGTGGACTATATCGAAAATCCCCGCGAGTACAATCTCAGCGCCGTCAATACGGTGCTGGATGTGCATACCCGCGTCTCTGACCTGTATAGCAAGCCTTATAACCAGATCAGCGAGCAGCTGCGTCTGACAATTGAGATCATCAAGGAAAGACAGGAAAGCGAGCTGATCAATAACCGGGAATATGGATTGCTTCATAGTATCGTTCCTTCGCAGCGTCTCAATACGAGAAAGGGGGCACCGACACCGGATGATCTCGACGAGCTGATCAGCAGGGTCTGGAAGGAGCCCGGTTTCTTTTTGTTGCATCCGCTGGCCATCGCGGCGTTCGGGCGCGAGTGTACACGCAGGGGTGTGCCTCCTCCGACCGTCTCTCTTTTCGGGTCGCAATTCCTGACCTGGCGGGGTATTCCGCTGATACCTTCCGACAAGGTGCCTATCGAGGACGGGAAGTCGAAGATCCTGCTTTTGCGGACGGGTGAAAGTCGCCAGGGTGTTATTGGCCTGTATCAGCCTGGTCTGCCGGGCGAACAGTCTCCCGGTCTGTCGGTCCGTTTTATGGGTATCAATGATAAAGCTATTGCTTCTTATCTGATCTCTTTATACTGTTCTCTGGCTGTATTGGTGGATGATGCCATTGCCGTACTGGATAATGTAGAAATCGGAAATTACCATGAGTACAAATATTGAGCATAATGAATGGTTTGATAAACCATTCGAGGCCGGGGGTTTGCAGCAGCTGGCCAACGAGCTTTTCAAGGCGCCGCCTGGCGGGGCGCCGGTTGCCGCACCCGGTGGGGCCATATCTCCCGCTGCTGTGCTGCATGGCGGTGTATCTCCCGCTGCTGTGCTGCATGGCGGTGTATCCCCCGCTGCTGCGCAGCGAAAGGAGGGCTTTGATATAAATGATCCGCAATCGAGTCTTCCCGATCCGCATTTTGAGGATGGCAGAGTGCCGGTTGCCGTGGCCGGCAGCGGCCGGCAGCCGTCGTTGCAGGAGGCTCCCGCTTCGCTGCCCTCGTTTCAGCTACCTTTTGCAGCAGAGAATTCCTATGAGCAGCAGATAGCCGATGTGCTTTCGCGCATAACTTCTTTTTCGGTGACACCACAGATCCCTATTGCGGGTGCCGGTGAATCTCCCTATTATTTTCTGAGAGAGACCATGGTCAAACCGACTGGCCCGGCGCAGCTGCCGGCAGGTCTTGTACAGCCGCCATTTGACGTCGCGGCGGTAAAGAATGATTTTCCCATTCTCAAAGAATATGTCAACGGCCGGCGGCTTGTCTGGCTGGACAATGCCGCGACGACCCAAAAGCCGCAGCAGGTGATCGATCGTATCAGCCATTTTTACCGGCATGAGAACTCGAATATCCATCGTGCCGCGCATGAGCTGGCTGCCCGGGCGACGGATGCCTATGAGGATGCGCGTAAGAAGGTGCAGCAGTTCCTCAATGCCGGCTCTGTCAATGAGATCGTCTTTGTTCGCGGCGCGACGGAAGGCATCAATCTTGTGGCAAAAAGCTGGGGCGAGCAGAATCTTTCCGCAGGGGATGAGATCATCGTCAGCCATCTCGAACATCATGCGAATATCGTCCCCTGGCAACAGCTGGTGGCAAAGAATGGCTGTAAGCTAAAGGTCATTCCTGTCGACGATAACGGTCAGGTGCTGCTGGACGAATATTCCAGGCTGCTAAGCAACCGCACGAAACTGGTTGCTATCACACAGGTCTCCAACGCCCTTGGGACCATTGTCCCTGTGAAACAGATCGCAGCCATGGCGCATGCGGCAGGAGCCAAGGTTCTCGTGGATGGTGCGCAGTCCGTTAGCCACATGCGGGTCGATGTCCGGGATATCGACGCGGACTGGTTTATCTTTTCGGGTCATAAGATCTTTGCGCCCACCGGTATTGGCGTCGTATATGGAAAAGAGGCGTTGCTGAATGAGACGCAGCCCTGGCAGGGTGGGGGTAACATGATAAAGGATGTGACATTCGAGCATACGCAGTATCAGAATGCCCCGGGCCGTTTTGAAGCGGGAACAGGTAATATTGCCGATGCGGTTGGGCTTGGCGCGGCTATCGACTATGTCAGCCGGCTTGGGATGGATAATATCGATGGGTACGAACATTATTTGCTGGCCTATGGGACGCGCTTATTAAAGAATGTGCCTGGTGTCCGTCTGATCGGCACTGCGGCCGACAAGGCCAGCGTCCTGTCCTTTGTGCTGGATGGGTTTTCCAATGACCAGGTGGGGCAGGCGTTGAATAAAGAAGGAATAGCGGTCCGCACGGGTCATCACTGTGCTCAGCCGATCCTGCGTCGTTTCGGCCTGGAAAGCACGGTGCGTCCTTCTCTTGCGTTCTACAATACCTGTGCAGATGTGGATGCGCTGATCAATGTTCTTTACCGGCTCCGCGCCGGGCGTTAGCGATGTCCGTAATCTTTTTCTCCCGCTGTCACCGCCACATCAAGGACGTTCCGCTTCGGAGGAAGCGGGCAGGTGGCATAAAAAGCGATGCTGCATTATCTCAATTATTTAAAGTCAGGGATAGGGAAAATATAACCTCCAAAAAGTATATAAGACCAGATCAGCGTCCAGATTATATTGAAGATCTGTGCGCTGACAAACGTGAAGGCTGGTCTTCCTCCCTGGATCTTCACCAGGTCGGCAAATTTTGCTTCGAGGCCAATAGAGACAAAGGCGAGCGCAAACCAGACTGTTCGCAGGCCGTTGAGCACCGGGGCAACGCTCTTGACGGTGGAGCTGCTCAGTAAAAAAGAGAAGATCAGCGAGACCCCGATAAAGCCAAGCACAAACTTTGGAAACCTTTCCCATACCAGCTTTAGACCGGGTCTTTCGAGCTTTACTGCCGAAGCAGCTTCCCCATCCTTTGCTTTGGGCTTCTTATAGGCCCACCAGATGGCGATGAAGAATGCGGCCACTCCAATAAATACATTCTGTGAGAATTTAGCGATGACCCCGGCCTTTACGGCGGCAGGTCCTACCAGCTGTCCCGCTGCGGCAACGGAAGCCGTCGTGTCAAGCGTACCTCCCAGCCATGCGCCACCGACTATCTCGGGGATATGTAAGACTCTGATGATCCAGGGCTGGATGATCAGCATCGGTATCGCCATCAGCAGGACCAGTGTCGTGACATAAGAGAGTTTCTTTTTGTCGCCGTTGATGGCGCCCGCTGCGACGATGGCCGCGGACACGCCGCAGATGGACACTGCCGAAGCCAGGATAACCCCAAACTCATCATCGACCTTCAATCGTCTGCTCAGCCAGAGCGAGAAGAACCAAACGGCGCTGACGACGATGACCGCCTGTACGATACCGGGCAGCCCGGCCTTGATCAGGTCGGAAGACAGAATGGTCGTACCCAGGATCACCAGACCGGTTTTGATATAGAACTCGGATCGCACCGCTTCTTTCAGCCATGCCGGCAGCGTTGCCGCATTGCCAAGCACCAGACCGATCAGCAGGGCAAAGACGACGTATTCCAGCCCGTAGTAGGCGACGGTCTTATTGCCGGCAAGAATAAAGGACAGGATGACAAATCCATAGATCGCTGCAAAACCGATGGAGAATTTTTTTACACTTTTTCCCGAAAGCGCTATCGAGAAGGAAGCCAGGGCCAGGAAGACTAGCCCAACCTCGAGGATCAGGAGCAGGTTTTTCAGGGCCAGCACTTTGCCAAAAAGATCGGCGCCTGTGCTCCATTGATATACGGGAAGTTTTATCGCAATTCCGTTGTTATTAAATGCCAGTACCGAAAAGATGATAACTGCGCCGAGGATCACGGCCCACCAGTCTTCGGTCAATGAGGCAAAAATAGGTTGTCTGACTGCTGTAAGCTCTCGTTCGGTCGGTTGCTGTAAGGGGATGTCCTGGTCCGGCATACTAGATGGTTTGAAGTTGAATGTTGCCGCAATATACTATATTTAATATTAGTCTACAAAAACAGTAGATTATATAATTATTAATTAAATCTATCCTAATGGGTAAAATATTTTGGAACTATCTACGTCGGTGTTTACCTTTACTCTATTAAATTAGTAGACTAATAGAGAAATCGTAAAACCAAGCTTATGAGCCGACCTGATCGCCGCGTTGTCCTTCTCTTGATTTTCAGCTTCTTTTATTCCTTTTTGTCGGGCCAGACGCAGAACAATAATAATAACATGACCCTGACGGGAAAGGTATTCGACCAGAAGACAGGCGCTGGTCTTCCCGGGGCTACGGTCCATATAAAGGGAACGACCCACGAGGTGGTGACAGACAAAGACGGCAGCTTTCGCTTTCTTACCGGTCAGAAATTGCCCGTCGTCTTTATCGTCAGCTACATCGGTTATCAGCGCAAAGAAGTGACGGAGAATATTTCGAGGCATATCGACATCGGTCTGGTGGAGACCAACAACCAGCTGAATGATGTCGTTGTGGTAGGGTATGGGACCCAGCGGAAGAAAGACCTTACCAGCGCCATATCTACTGTTAAGGCGGCGGAAGTCACCGGGATCCCGGTAGCCAGCTTTGACGCGCAGCTTCAGGGGAAGGCGCCGGGGCTGCAGATCAATTCCAATGCGGGTGTGCCGGGGGATGGGATCTTTGTACGTGTTCGCGGCACGACTTCGATCAATGCCGATAACAATCCGTTGTATATCGTGGATGGGGTCTTTGTAAATAACACGAGTCTGCAGTCCGTTAATACCGGGGGCCGGGCTACCTCTCCATTGGCTGACATCAACCCTGCGGATATCGAAAATATCGAGGTGCTGAAGGATGCCAGCGCAACGGCGATCTACGGTTCACGCGGCGCCAATGGCGTGGTCATCGTGACGACGAAGCGTGGCAACTACAATGCTCCCGCCCGTGTCAACCTCGACGTATCTACCGGGGCGGCCTGGGCGCCAAAGCTCTGGGATCTCACCACCGGTCCGCAGCATGCTTTACTGGAGAATGAGTTCTATGCTAATTCCGAGGCAGATGCCATTGCCGCGGGTGATGCCGCAGGGATCACAAAATACAAGACGCCGCCGTTCTCGGGAACGGTCCTGAATCCCGGGGCTACGACTGCACGCGGTACGCCGGATCTTCAGAAGACTTACGATCGTCTCCACGAAATATTTCATACCGGCAACCTGCAGAATTACAACCTGTCGCTGTCGGGCGGCAACAAGGAGACGAAGTATTATTTTGGCGGCGGTTATTCCAGACAGGAAGCGGATATAAAACCGCTGTATTTTCAACGGGCGAGCTTTAAGCTCAACATCGATCAAAAGATCAACGATCATATCCAGGTCGGGGTCAGCAACAATTTCTCACGGACCTTCCGCAACCAGGGCCGGTCTGGCGATGGTCCCGCGGGCGGTCTGCTCCAGGCGGCATTGCATACTCCGACCTATCTTCCCGAGACCAATGCGGATGGAACTCCGGCAAGATGGGCCGGCTTTGACAATCTCAACGTCCTGTTGAAGAACTATGACGTGCATACGGTCAGCCTTCGGTATATAGGGAATGTATACCTGGATGCCGATCTGTTGCCGGGTCTGAAATTCCGGTCGACCTTTAGTGTGGATTATAATCATTATGATGAATCCGAATACTGGAACAACCTGACCCAGCTGGGTGCGGCGCCGACCAACGGGCTGGCTACGTCTTCGCTTACGCAGAATACGACCTGGATCAATGAGCAGACCCTTAGCTACAAAAGGACGCTCAATGAAAAGCATAACTTTGGCGTACTCGTAGGAAATACGATACAGAGTAACACCGATGCGAATACGTTTGCACAGGGCAGCGGTTTTCCAAGTAACTCCTATAAAGATATCGGTTCTGCGGCTACCCGTACCTCTTCGCAGACCTGGACAAAGGGGAACCTCAGCTCCTTCTTCAGCCGGGTGGATTACAATTACGACAGCAAATACTATATCGAGCTTAGCGGCAGGGCCGATGGGTCTTCTAAATTCGGGTCCAATAACAAATGGGGATATTTCCCTTCTATCGGGGTCTCCTGGCGGGCAAAAGAAGAGAAGTTCCTTAAGGACATCAACTTTATCAGCGATCTGAAGGTAAGAGGAAGCTGGGGTATCACGGGGAACCAGAACGGGATCAATAATTTCGCCGCGCAGGGTCTGTGGTCGGGAGGATACGGCTATCCGGATGGAAGCACCGGCGACCAGCCCGGGACGGCGCCATTGCAGCTGGCAAATCCAAATCTGAAATGGGAGAGTACCCGTCAAACGAATATTGGTCTTGACCTGGGATTATTCAATGGCCGGATCAGCATCGATGCCAACGTCTACGATAAGCATACCAGCAACCTGCTGCTTGCCCTGCCCGTACAGGCCACCACGGGTTTTTCCACGCAGTATTCGAATGCCGGGGAGGTCAGCAACAAAGGATATGAGATCGGGATCAATTCCTATAATATCCGCAATGGCGAGTTCCGGTGGCAGACGAATTTCAATATCTCCGGGAACGTGAATAAGGTTACAAAGCTGGCCACGCCGATCTATCAGTATAATCGGAACTGGATCATCATGCAGCAGGGGTCACCGATGTATTCCTTCTGGCTTTACAAGCAGCTCTATGTCGATCCCAAGACCGGGGCCTCTGTTTTCCAGGGTGAGGTCAATGGCACGCTGCCCGTGTCGGCCAGGCAGGTCCTGCACAATGCCATGCCCAAATTCTTTGGCGGCATCAACAATACCTTCTCCTGGCGTGGCATAGACCTTAGCATCCTATTCTCCTACGAATATGGCAACTATACCTATAATCTGAATAAATTCTTTGGCGAAGGCGGTGGTACGCGAGATGCCAACCGTGTCCTGTTCGCCGACCAGCTCAACCGGTGGCAGAAACCAGGGGATATCACTTCTGTTCCAAGGGAGACGGCCTATGGGCTGAGCTATACCACCGATCAGAACAACCGGTTCCTGGAGGATGGTTCGTTCATCCGGTTGAAGGCGCTGAACATCGGTTATACCCTGCCTGCCCGTATCAGCTCCAAGGCAAAGCTGACGACCGTGCGGGTTTATTTTGCCGCCACCAATCTCTGGCTGCTTACCAAATACACCGGTCCTGATCCGGAGGCCAATGTCACAGGCATCCAGACGATCCAGGGACTGGACCTGGGGACACCACCACAGCCGAGGACCGTTCAGTTCGGTTTGAATGTAACCCTTTAAAACAAAAGAACAACAACTCATGAATAAAGCTATTTATCGTATCACTGTCCTGCTGATCGGGGTGACAACCGTTACGACCTCGTGCAAGAAATTCCTGGCTGTCCAACCCGTAGACAGTGTATCCGACCAGGTCACCATCGTCGATGCCACCTCGGCCTCTACGGCCGTGCGGGGCGCCTACCGGACGCTGGCCAATGATAATTACTACGGAAGTCTTTTTCAAACCTTCGGTTATCTTCCGGGTGACAATGTTCAGTGGACCGGCTCGCAGTCGATCATTCAACAGTTCATCACCCATAACATCACGTCCGACAACGGCAATATAGAAAGTGTATGGAGCGGGATCTATGCAACGATCAACATCGCCAATCATGTGATCACAAAGGTGCCGCTGGTCAGCGATCCGACCCTGACGACGGCTCTGAGGAACCAACTGACCGGGGAAGGTTATTTTATCCGGGCCCTTGCTTATTTCGACCTCGCCAGGACCTGGGGTGGTGTGCCGATCACGCTCACTCCCACGACCTCGCCGACCAGCAAGGATTCCCTGAAGAGAAGCACCGTGGCGCAGGTCTACGCGCAGGTGATCAGCGATCTGAATGCAGCCGATTCGCTGCTGCCATTGCCAACGGTACAGAACCCGGTACGAGCCAACAAAGAGACGGCCTGGGCATTGAAGGCAAGGTATTACCTGTATCAGCAGAACTGGGCACAGGCAGAGAACTATGCGAACCAGGTCCTTGCAGACACAAAGAACTATACGTTACTAACGCCTTACGCCTCTTTCTTCCAGCCGGCCAGCGCCGTCGCAACAAAGGAATCTGTCTTTGAGCTGTCTTACAGTACTACCTATCCCAACGGGCACCGTACGTACTGGCAGCCACCGGCAAATGGCGGGACCCGGCAATGGGCTCCCAACGATGCCTTTGTCGCGCTGGTCAACGATCCCACGATAGGTGGCAACCGAAGCGCGCTGGTTGCAAAGACTTCCGCGGGTCTTTGGTATGGTAACCTGTACTATCGCAGTCCTGCAACCGATCCGGCGTATGTCATCCGGATAGCGGAGCTGTATCTTATCCGCGCCGAGGCAAGGGCTAATCTGGATGAGCTGCCGGGGGCGCTGAGCGATCTGAATGCGATCCGCACCCGGGCGGGGCTTGCGGGCAGCGCTGCGGTGACACAGGCGGATCTGTTGCTTGCCATCGAGAACGAACGCCGCATAGAATTCGCCCTCGAGCCACATCGCTGGTTCGACCTCGTTCGTACGAATCGTGCGGCAGCTGTGCTCGGCGTGTCCGATCCCAACAAATATGTCTTCCCGCTTCCCCTTGCTGAAATTGGACTTGCCAAGGGAAACCTGACGCAAAATACCGGCTATTAAATACAGTCACATGAAAAATAAATTTTTGCTCCGGCTGTTCTTTCTTTATTTTTTTATCCAGGCTGTTCCGCTTGATCCGAAATATTACCAGCAGCTTTTTGCGGATCACTGGTGGACTTTCTCCTATGGCGCGATCTTCGATATTGCGCATTATATACCCCGGTTCTCGTCGGGGCCGCCTTCCTTTGGCGATTGGGGTATTGTCCTTCTTATCGCTCTTGTCGGTGCGACTATCTGGACCTTCCGGCTTTCGCGGAGAAGTGATCAACCCCCCGTCTTCGATAACAGAGATGAGTCGCTGTACTATTGGATCAGGACGATCGTGCGTTACCGGCTGGCGATCGGGATACTGGCCTATGGGTTCATCAAGCTGTTCCCTCTGCAGGCGCCCTATCCTTCGCTTAGCAATCTCAACACCCATTATGGTGATTTCACCCGGTGGAAATTGTTTTCCCTTAGTCTCGGGATCGTGCCTTCCTATGAATCTTTTCTGGGTCTGGTGGAGATCATTGGCGGTCTGCTGTTGTTCTACCGGCGCAGCGCTTCAGTTGGCGCACTGATCCTCGCGATCTTTTTGGGAAACGTTTTTATGTCGAACGTCGCCTATGGGGGAGGGGATATCGTCTATAGTCTTTACCTGCTGACGCTGGCGCTGTTCGTCCTGTCCTATGATCTCGTCCGGCTGAGCAATTTGCTTTTTTGGCAGCGGCCGGCTTCTGCTAACCGGTTCAGACCGGCGTTGGCGGCGCCCTGGCAGCGAAGGGGGCGGGTTTTCTTAAAGGTCCTGGTACTGTTCTTCTTTGTGATCCTGTATGGGATCAGGACGCGTAACGGATACCTGTCGGAGCCCTACCAGTTCCCGCTTGCCAAAGGTCTGGATGGGGTACAAGGAATATATAATGTTTCCCTGTTCAAAAAAGGAAAGGATACGCTGGCTTACTCCAAAACCGACAGTTCCCGGTGGCAGGATATCGTCTTCGAAAAATGGACGACCCTTAGCATACGATCTAACCGGCCGGTTGTCCTGGACTCTGTCAATGTCGAACGCCCGGTGCTTGGGGATGACCAACGGGATTATGAAGTTCAGGGAGCCGCTGACCGGTCTTATTACCGGTATGAGGCCGATACCGTGAACCGGCGGCTGACGCTGTACAACAAGAATCCTTATTATAAAAATGAGCAGCTTGTGCTACAGTATGAAAGGCCAGGTCCGTCGAGGATCATTTTGTCCGGTATAGACCAGGACCATGATTCTGTTTACGCCGTACTGGATAGGATCAATAAAAAATACCTGATAGAAGAGGCTGCAAAGACGGGCCGCCAGAAAGGGTTGAAATTATAACTATAAAAACTGTTTGTTATGACAAGCATAGATTCACGCGAAACTACCCGGCAATGGACCAATGCCCAAAAGATCGCCTTTCGGATCGCCTTTATCTTTTTTATCAGCATCAGCATCCCCAACAGCACGGAGTGGTATGACACCGTCATCCATATCGACTGGACCAGGCTGAATTACCGTGATCTTTATGATATTGCCCGCTTTGGATCGGGGATCAATATTTTTGGCGACCATCTCTTTGGAAGTGCTCTGCTGGGTTATGCCAACTGGATCATTACTCTTTTTATTTCCATTTTGGGCGGATTGATCTGGACGGGTATCGTGCGATGGAGAAAGAACGAACGCCCGGAGTACCAAACGCTTTATTACTGGCTGCGTGTAGTGGTGCGTTACAGGGCAGGCATTGGTATCATCGGTTTTGGCTTTACAAAACTGTTGCCCGTACAGATGCCTTATCCTGGTTTGGGTTTGCTCAATACGAATTTTGGGGATCTGACCGCGCAAAAGATCTTCTGGCTGTCGGTGGGCATTGTTCCCTGGTACCAGGTCTTCGCGGGCGTGGTGGAAGTGCTGGCCGGGACCTTGCTGTTTTTTCGAAAGACGACGGCTTTGGGGGCGATACTTTTGTTTGGCGCTCTTGGTGATATCGTCTATGTCAACTTCGCCTATGACGGAGGTGTGCATGTGTACAGCAGCTATTTCGTCTTACTGGCCGGCTTCCTGCTGGTGGATACTGTTCCAAAAGTATACAACCTGCTGATCCGCGAACGTGACACGACACCCAATGTCTATTATCCTTCTTTTTCTTCCAAATGGTTACGGTTCACCCGCATCGGTCTTAAGAGTCTGACCATCTTCCTGTTCCTGGGTGTGCTGTTCTATCTGCAGCTGATCAATTTTCTTTATGATCCTTATAAGCAGCCGGCTGTAGCAGGTGTGAAGACGCTGCGAGGGAATTATGCGGTGAGGGAATTTCGTTTGAATAATAAATTGATATCCTATTCGCCACTGGATACTACTGCCTGGCAGGAGGTCGAGTTTGAAAAATGGTCGTCGCTGAGCTTTACGGTCAATAAGCCTTTCCCGCTTGATCTTTCGAATGGGGGAGGAGATCCGCAACGGGATGTCAACAGGACGTTTGAGATCACCGGGGTAGCTGGTGGGCGTCGCGTGTATCATTACTATGCCGATACGACGGATAAGGTGCTTTATCTCGAAGATAAATATAAGGCGGTCCCTGACCGGAGGAACCGGGCTGCCGGAGCTGGAGGAGATGGTGGTGCGGCTGGGGCGGATGAGGAGTCCGTCGCATCAGCGAAGGGGAAGCGGAAGCGGCCACGCAGCAGCCTCGAAGGCAGCGCCGAACCAACTGCGGCTAAGGATGCCTGGGACAGCTGGATCCCGAAGGAGGCGCGTGCGCATATCGGCAACGAGGTCGATCAGATCGATCCCCGGGCGGCCTCGACAAGGAGGGAAAGGGATTATGCGTCGGCCAAAAAAGAAAAGCGAAACAGGATGATCCTTAAATATGACACCATTGACGGCAGCAGGGTGGTGCTGACGGGTGTCAATGAGAACAAAGATTCAGTCTATATCGTACTGGACAGGATAAACAAAAATTTTGCTTTGACGGAAAGCGACCTGCAAGCAGGAAAGTATTAATATGAAAGCCCTTTACTTACTCCCATTATTATTCGTGCCTTTCCTGCAACGGTCGGATACAGTGGCCTGGCCATCGTCGTTTGGGTTCGGACGGCAGGCGACGGCAGCTGAGCTTGCTGCGCTGGGCATATCCATCCGTCCTGACGGAAAAGGATTGCCGGCCGGTTCCGGCAACGCGATGGCCGGGAAAATTATTTATGCCGCCAAATGCGCCGTCTGTCACGGTAAGACCGGTATGGAAGGACCTTATATGCAGCTGGTCAGCAAGGCCGATGATTCGCTGCGCATAAAGACTATCGGAAACTATTGGCCTTATGCAACGACGATATTTGATTATACCCGCCGGGCGATGCCTTTCAATGCTCCGGGGTCATTGTCGGATAATGAGGTATACGGTCTTACGGCCTTTTTGCTGGCGGCCAATCGCGTGATCGATTCCCAGACGGTGATCAATTCCGGCAACCTGGGAGGTATAAAAATGCCGGCCAGAGGACGTTTCGTCCCGGACGACCGCAAAGGCGGCCCGGAGGTACGATGAGGATAAACAAAAGAAATGAACGACAACAAGAAAAAGATAAGCCGTCGCCGGCTGCTTGCGGGTGCCGTCACGGTGGCTTCGACGGCCTTGCTGCGGACTGTTTCGGGGCAGGTGGTACATGCATCGGTTGCGGGCGCCGGAGCTGTGGATACGGGCGACGCGGGTCTGATCGGCAACACGGACACTGTGCGTAAGCCGGGTGTACCTCCGGGCACATTGGGAAAACGGTCGGCTTACGAACATGCCCTGAAGGCTCCTTCGGATATCTCTTCGAGGACTCCGTTGCAGGACCTCTATGGTATGCTGACTCCTTCCGACCTGCATTTCGAACGGCATCATTCCGGCGTACCGGTGATCGATCCGGTGAAATACAGCCTGACGATCCACGGCATGGTCCATCGCCCGATGGTCTTCACGCTAGCAGATCTGAAACGATTCCCTTCCGTTTCGCGGATCTGTTTCATCGAGTGTTCGGGCAATTTCCGGTCGGGGAAGGAGACGATGACCCCACAGGAGATCTGCGGGCTGACCAGCCAGAGCGAGTGGACCGGTGTGCTGCTGTCGACGCTGTTCCGGGAGGTCGGAGTCGACCCGAAGGCTTCCTGGTTTTTGGCGGAAGGGGCTGACGCTGCCCTGATGACGCGGAGTATCCCGGTAAGCAAGGGCTGGCAGGATGGTATACTCGCGTATGGGCAGAACGGTGAGCCTCTCCGGCCGGAGCAGGGTTATCCTGCCAGGCTGGTATTGCCGGGTTGGGAAGGGAATACCTGTGTCAAATGGATCCGTCGTATAGAATTTTCGGACCAGCCCTTTATGACCCGTGAAGAGACCTCGAAATATACCGAAGGTATAAAAGAGGGTAAGGTCCGCCAGTTCAGCTTTGATATGGATGCGCGTTCGATCATTACTTTCCCTGCCTATCCCGTTCAGATCACCAAAGGGTGGGTGGAGATTAGAGGACTGGCATGGAGTGGCCGCGGAAAGGTCAGAACCGTGGAGGTCAGCACCGATGCCGGCAAGTCCTGGTCCAGGGCCGATCTGCAGGACCCGGTGCTGGACAAGGCGCATACTGTCTTCCGGTATCTGTGGAATTGGGATGGGAGGGAAACGGAGATCCTTAGCCGCGCCACGGACGAGACCGGTTATATTCAGCCGACCCTGCACCAGCTTGTCGAAGCCCGGGGAACGGACATGGGGGGCTATCATCTCAATCCCATCACGGCCTGGAATATAAGATCGGATGGGAAGGTCTTTTTCAAACCCGAAAAATGGAGCTGATCCGAACCGATGGAGAAAAAAGAGTATGATGCAGTGGTAGTGGGATCGGGGCCAAATGGACTCGCGGCTGCTATTACATTGCAAAGAAATGGTAAGTCTGTGTTGCTGATCGAATCCAAATCCAGGATCGGCGGCGGGCTGAGATCGGCGGAGCTTACCCTGCCAGGTTTTACACATGATATCTGTTCGGCTATCCACCCGATGGCAGTGGCGTCGCCATTCTTTCAAACGCTGCCGCTTGCCGACTATGGGCTGCAATATATCTATCCGCCGTTGAGCGTGGCGCATCCGTTTGACAATGGGCATGCGGCCATCCTGGATAGATCGCTGGAAGGGACAGCGGCGCGGCTTGGGGCAGATGGCCGTACCTGGCTCGATCTGTTCCGGCCACTGGTGGAGCAATGGCCCGGTTTGGCGCCTGATCTGCTGGGACCGCTGCGTTTTCCGGGAAATCCTATGAATCTGGCGGCGTTTGGTCTGAAGGCATTGGCTTCAGCTTCGAGGCTTTCGCGCCGGTTCTCTACGCCTGAGGCAAAAGGATTATGGGCGGGTATGGCCGCGCATTCGATCCTGCCCTTGTCTCATCTGAGCAGTTCGGCCATCGGGCTTGTATTGTCGACGGTGGGACATGTATACGGATGGCCGCTGATCCGGGGGGGATCGATACAATTGGCGGATGCGCTGGCCGCACATTTCCAGGCGCTCGGTGGAAAAATCGAAACTAATTTTCATGTCAGCTCCCTTTTGCAGCTGCCTTCCGCTTCTGCCATACTCTTTGATGTGACGCCCCGGCAGCTGTTGACGATTGCGGGACATCGGTTCTCCTCTCTTTACCGCTGGCAGCTGGAGCGATACCGCTATGGGATGGGTGTGTTCAAGGTCGACTGGGCGCTGGATGCTCCTATCCCTTTTACCAACCCCGATTGCCGGAGGGCGGGTACCATTCATCTTGGAGGAACGCTGGAAGAGATAATGTATGGCGAAGACCAGACCTGGAAAGGCCGTATTGCCGACAAGCCCTTTGTCCTGCTGGCACAGCAAAGTCTGTTCGACAAATCCCGCGCCCCCGAAGGCAGGCATACCGCCTGGGCTTATTGCCATGTACCCAATGGGTCGACCGATGATCATACGGCTATTATCGAAAAACAGGTGGAGCGTTATGCCCCGGGATTCAGGGAAAGGATACTTGCCAGACATGTAATGGGCCCTGCGCAAATGGAAGCCTATAACCCCAACTATATCGGCGGGGATATCAACGGCGGGGCAATAGACATCCGGCAGTTGTTCACGCGTCCTGCATTACGTGCTTCGCCTTACCGGACTTCGGCAAAGGGAATTTATCTCTGTTCGTCGTCGACGCCACCGGGTGGAGGGGTTCATGGTATGTGCGGCTATCATTCGGCCCTGACGGTACTGAAACAAATAAATTAAGATATGCGATCCTTTTTTCTATTGCTATTCTTTCTTCCGGGCTTTGCTTCCCGGACCAGCGCGCAGGTTTCACCGCGCGTCATCAGCGGACTGGTTACCTCGTTGGAAGAAAAGACGCCTCTTCCGGGTGTGCTGGTCTATGTCAAGGGGACAAAGAATGAATCGGGTACACAGCAGGATGGTATGTATTATATTGAAGTGACGCCAAAAGATTCGGTACTGGTATTCCGCTATGATGAATACGGGACAAAGGAGATCAGGCTCAATGGCGCCTGTGAATATAATGTCGTGTTGTGTAAGGAAATCCGGCGAAAAACCGGCAACTTTGGGGACGAAGCGAACGTATCTGTCCCTATAAGGACAGCGCCGGTCCGCAAACCATGAATAAAGATTTTGCCCGCATAATTCTGACTGCTTATATAAATGCAAGGTGTTTCCTACTGCCTTTATTTCTATTTATTGTTTATACCAGCAGTGCCCAGTCGATCATCCATGGCCGGGTCATCGACAGGATCACCCGGGAACCACTGGAAATGGCTAACGTTACCGACCTCGGGACTAAACGGAATGTCCTGACCGATCCCAGCGGCCGTTTCAGCTTAAAGGGAATATCCCTGCCTGCGGAACTGGAAGTTTCTATCATCGGTTTCACCAGCCAGAAGATCAGCGTCGGTGTTTTCAATCCGGCTTTGCTGACCATTGAGCTCGACAAGGGCGTTCTGGATCTGAAAGAAGTGACGGTCACTAATTCGGAGGCTACGGGGATCGGTGCTTTTCATACACTAAGCAAGCTGGATCTCAACCTGCTGCCGGTGCGTTCTGCACAGGACCTGCTCCGCCTGGTACCAGGTCTGTTCATCGCCCAGCACCAGGGTGGTGGGAAGGCCGAACAGATTTTCCTGCGCGGTTTTGATGCCGATCACGGCACCGACGTCAATATCTCCTTTGATGGCATGCCTGTCAACATGGTCTCGCATGCCCATGGGCAGGGCTATGCCGATATGCACTTTATCATCCCCGAGACGGTCTCGGGTTATGAATTTGGGAAAGGGGACTATTATACCGACAAAGGAGATTTTACCACGGCGGGATATGTTGCCTATAATACCTTCAATGTCCTTGATCACAACACGATCAAGGTGGAAGGCGGGGAGTTCGATCATGCGCGCGTCGTAGCGATGATCAACCTGCTTTCCGATCGTGCGCGGGACAAGGGGCGCAGCGCCTGGCTGGCGGGAGAGGGTTTATATTTTGACGGCCCTTTTCATTATGGGATGCATTTCAACCGGGGTAATCTCTTTGGGAAGTTCATCACTCCTCTCAGTGAGGCCAGCAAGCTGACGCTGGAAGCCTCTACTTTTAGCTCGGGCTGGCGAAGTTCCGGCGAGCTGCCAAACCGGGCGATTGCCGAAGGATATGTAAAGGACCGGTTTGGGGTCATAGACAGCGCACAGGGAGGGAATACTACCCGAACCAATGCGATGGCGAGGTTGCAGACGCGGCTCAACGATCATCTGACATTGGAGAACCAGGCTTATTACACACACTACTTTCTGAATCTGGTTTCCAATTTTACGTTTTATTATTCTTATCCGACGCAGGGAGATGAGTTCCGGCAGCACGAGTCGCGTAATCTCTGCGGGTACAATGGCAAACTTTCGCAGAAGAGCTACCTTTCTAATACCACACTCACGTCCACGGCAGGGTGGGGGATAAGGTCTGATAATATAGACCCCATATACCTGGCGCATACTCAAAAAGGAGAGATACTGAACTATATTCAGCTGGGTAATACAAGGGAGAACGCTCTCAACGGGTATCTCGATGAGACTTTGCAGGCGGGCGCCTGGCTGTTCAATCTGGGCGCCCGTATTGACTACCTGCATTTCTACTATAACAATCGTTCCCCGGACAGTGCCGCAGCCGTGTATGCAGCAGTCAATCCCAGGGCAGGAAAGGCCATCGTCAGCCCCAAGCTGAGCGTGCAGTATACCATCGATCCACGAACGCAGATCTATGTCAAGCTCGGAAAAGGTTTCCATTCCAATGATGCCCGCATCGTCATTGCCAACCAGGGGTATGATATCCTGCCTGCGGCATATGGCGCCGACCTGGGTATCAACTGGAAACCTGTTCCCCGGCTCTTCGTCAATGCGTCCCTTTGGTATTTGTATCTGAAGCAGGAATTCACCTATGGGGCCGACCTGGGTGATGATGCCGTTGTGCCCGGTGGCCGCACGCGTCGGGAAGGTATCGACCTGTCCGTCCGTTACCAGGTGAATGACTGGCTTTTTGGCTATCTGAATGCGAATGCTGCTCATCCCCGGAGATTGGATGTGCCCAAGGCCGAAGGCTATATAGCTCTTGCGCCGACCTTTACCAGTACGGCAGGGTTTGACTTCCGGTTTCCCGGCGACTGGAATGGCGGTATCAGCTACCGGTATATGCACGACCGGCCGGGGAATGAAGACAATACCCTGACGGCTTCGGGATATTTTATCACCGATATGACGGTCAACTATACAAAGAAGAAATATGAGATCGGGCTGATCATCGAGAATCTTTTCGATACGCAGTGGAAGGAGTCGCAGTTCGAGGAACTGTCCCGTCTGAAGAACGAGACGCGTCCCGTGGATGAGCTGAGCTATACGCCCGGTATCCCTTTTTTCGCCAGGCTGAAGTTCTCTGTATTTTTTTAGTTAACAATATCCCGTTATGGAATATCCCGTATTCTGCATCTGGAGCATATGAAACTAACTTTCCGGCCATGGCGGATGTTTCCCAGGATCTTTAAGCGATACGGATCAACGTTGGTCATCAACCTGGTGGGTCTGTCTACAGGACTGGCCTGTGTCTTACTGATCTTTTTATGGATCAGCGATGAGCAGGCGGTTGATAAATTTCACCGGTATGACAGTCGTCTTTACCAGGTCATGGTTAACCAGCGGCAGGGAGACCAGGTCAATACCTCGGATGGTACCAACGGTCTGTTGGGAGAGATCCTCAAAAAGGGGCTTCCTGAAGTGGAATATGCGGCTACTACCACTCCTGCCAACTGGTTTAAAAAGTTTAATATCACATGGAGGAATACTACCATCGGTGCGGTCGGGAATTTTGTAGGCCAGGACTATTTCAACGTTTTTTCCTATGATCTCCTCCTGGGGAAGCCCGGCACTGTTCTGACAGACAAGCATGCCATCGTGCTCTCCAGGGGGCTGGCCATGAAATTATTCAATACCACGGATAATATCATTGGCAGGACGCTGGAGTGGAAATGGGCGTCTGTTGCCAGGCCGGTCACTGTAACGGGTATCTGTGCCGATTTTCCTCCCAATTCCAGCTACCGGTTCGACTTCGTATTATCGCTGGATTCGTGGAAGGATGTGTTGCACGCGGATGAGCACCAGCGCAACGGCCCCAGCACCGGACCTTTTAGTACGTTTCTTGTCTTAAAAGAGCATACGGATGTAGCGGCATTTAATAAAAAGCTGAATACCTTTTCCAGTGTTAAGTTTGACAGGACACCCGTGACGCTGTTCTTACGCAGGTACTCGGATGCCTGGCTACATGGCAGATATGAAAACGGGGTAGAGGCGGGGGGGAGAATAGAATATGTAAGACTGTTCTCGCTGATCGCCTGTTTTATCCTGCTCATTGCCTGTATCAATTTCATGAATCTTTCAACGGCCAGGGTAGCCGGAAGGATGAAGGAGATAGGGCTCAAAAAGACGTTTGGGGCAAGCAGGAGTACCCTCGTCTATCAGTTCCTGGGGGAGTCGGTCCTGATGAGTTTTATATCACTGCTCGTTGCCCTGCTGCTGGTCGTGATCGTCCTGCCCGGATTCAATGGACTGACGGGCAAACGTCTGAGGCCAGATCTTCAGCAGATCCTATTCAGTTTGGGTATTGCCCTGCTTACCGGGCTTATCGCCGGCAGTTATCCGGCTTTATATCTTTCGCGCTTTAAACCGGTCGTGACGCTCAGGGGGAAATTCAATATGTCCCCTGGTCTGAAGGAACTATTCGTACGGAAGGGGCTGGTAGTCCTGCAATTTACCCTGTCCGTTATATTTATAGTATCGGTCCTTGTTGTTTACAACCAGGTAAAGCTGGTTCAGACGAAGAGTGTGGGTTATGATAAGGAGAATGTCATCTATTTCGAAATGGAAGGAAGGGTGCCGGGAAACCTGTCGTCCTTTCTGTCGGAGCTGAAAGGGGTTCACGATGTTGTGCAGGCATCCAGCATCATGGCTCCTTTTATATCACCGATCGCTCTCCCTGCTCTGCGCGTGCATACGGAAAAGAAGAACACGGATAATCAGCTGCTCTTTTACGGGATGCCCGTCAACTATAACCTCATCGAAACCCTGGGAATTAAAATGGTTGCGGGAAGGACTTTTTCCAGGGACTTTGCTGCTGACTCGTCATCGATCGTTATGAACGAAGCCGCGGCTGAAACAATAGGGATATCCGATCCGGTGGGAAAGATGGTAAAAGTATTGGGGAAAGAGATGCGTGTCATCGGGGTAACGCAGAACTTCCATGTCAATTCGCTGCATGAGGCGATCAGACCGTATATCTTCAGGCTGGAACCTCAAAATACCTTGCAGGTCATGGTGCGTCTGGCAAAAGGAAAAGAGGGCGAGGGTATTAGAAATATCCGGGCCTTTTATAAGACCTTTAATCCGGGTTATTCTTTTGACTACCAGTTCCTGGATGACGATTATAAAAAGCAATACACGGCAGACATCCTGGTGGCTGCTCTTTCAAAATATTTTGCCGGTCTGGCTATTCTCCTGTCCTGCCTGGGCTTGTTCGGACTGGCTGCTTTCACCGCCGAGAGAAGGATAAAAGAGATTGGGGTGCGCAAGGTCTTAGGCGCCGGAGAACTTAATATAATCTATTTGTTATCTGCCGACTTTACGAGGATCGTTCTGTTGTCGATCCTTCTGGGGCTGCCGTTAAGCTATCTTATAACCAGCTCCTGGCTTGATAATTTTGCTTACCGGATCGTATTGAGCCCTGTTTATTTTATCGCTGCCGGTTTGGTTTCGCTGTTTACGGCCTGGGGAACTATTGGAGTGCATGTTGTCAGGTCGTCTTTTATGCCTCCGGCGAGGGCATTGAAGGAGACGTGAAAAGGTTTTCTATTGCAGGGTGGTATCCTGTAAAATAATAGTAGGTTATTTTTCCTTACCTTTAAGGTCTCGTCCTCTCCCTTTAGAAAATTACTGCTGCACAAATCCTGTTAAAGCACCATTTTTCAATGACCGCTTAAACAGACCTTTTCTATGACACGTACTTTACTCCTCGGGTTGGTTTTTTCCTGCACTTTTCTTTCCGTTTATTCCCAGACACCTTCTATTTCCGTGCAGGCGGGTATTGCAACTTCAGCGACTCCGGTGCAGGTGCTGTATGTCAACGGGCAATACATCTCGGTATTCAATCCGCTGCAGCTATATCGCTCGACGGACGCGATCCATTGGACGGGGATTGCGGCCCCTGCTGTTTCGTTGAACGGGAAACTGGCCTTTGGCGCCGGACGTTACGTATGCATTACAGATGGCGGAAAGATCTACAGCTCGACCGACCTCGTCAGCTGGACGGTGTACAATTCTCCGCTGGGCGCCAGCGGGCTTCAGACGGATGTCGAATTCCTGAATGGGGCATTTTATATAACAGGCTATGCCGGCAATAGCAGCATGCTTTTGCATTCGGCGGACGGTCTTAGCTGGGATATCGTCACGGTCGGCAATGATGCCGGGCTGCATGACTATTATGGAATTGTCTATGGGAACGGCCTGTACGTGATCAATGACTATGCGCAGTCAGGGCAGTCGAACATTTATACCAGTCCCACGGGAATCTCGGGATCCTGGACGCTGGCGGCTCATCTTACTACGGGACTGGCAGCTAACATGAAATACCTCGGACAGCATTTTTATTTATTTGAGATGAGTAATGGCGCCTTTGTTTCCGATGACGCTGTCACCTGGAATCCGGTCGCTTATATTGGGGGTACCCCTCCTGTTTCTCCTTCCGGCGGATTCCAGGGTGTTGGGGTCCTTGGTCCTCCGAGCGTATACACCCTGATCGGTTATGGTACGAGCGATGATCCTATGCATGTGCGAGGTTCTCTTTACACCTCATCGGATGGCTTTACCTTTTACAATGGCCCTATTCTGGCACCATTCCCTGCCTATGACGGGACCAATGCCAGTGACCAGTTTTTTGTTTTTGGCTTCAGCCAGCTGGAGGTATCGGGGGATGGGATCCTGTTTCAGCAGCTGGGGTTTAGCTATGTGGGGCTGGCTTATAATGGAAGCCAGTATGTAGCCATCGGCAACCAGGGACTGCCGGGGGAGGTAGACTATCATGGATTCTTTTATCATTCGACTGATTTTACCAACTGGACTTATGGTACATCGGGGACAGACAAGTATGGGAACCCTACACCGATCGAAGCCACGTCGAATACCATCCTCTGGGACAGCAGCCGGTTTTTGATCTTTGGGGATTCAACAACGTTCTCATCCGCTGCCGGCGTCGACTGGCAATACCTGGGCCGGTCGCCAAAAATAAGGATGGCAGCATATGGCGGCGGGACCTATGTATCGCTGGGGGATTCCCTGTGCTATTCCCACGATGCCGCCAGCTGGACGCGGGCGGCCGTGACCGGCGACATCCACAGAATAAGATATATCAAGGGGGCCTTTTATGCGGTGGGGGTGAATGCTCCGGATGAAACGCCTCTCTTATTACGTTCGACGAACGGGGCGGATTGGACCGCTGTTCCTATCGTGCTGTCATCGCCCAATGGCTCTTTCGAGGACATCCTCTATGATGGCGCTAACTATTGTCTGACCGGTTCAGGAAGGGTGCCGGATGGGTCCATACGATCCTTCTTTTCCGTAGTGTTCGACAATATTAACAACCCTAATGCAGGGACCTTCGTGGAAGGGGGGATCTCGGGGTTGCCTGACGGCGTCAGGCTGGGCAGCTATGGAGACGAAACCTTTATGTACAATAACGGGCATTTCGTGGGAGGAGAGGTAGATGTCAATCACAACGGTGACGGCTACCTGGTGTATTCTTCCGATGGTGTGGACTGGAAGTATAGCAGGCTGAATGCATATACTTCTATCAATTCGATAGTGGCGTCGGCTGATACTTTCCGGATGACGGGGACAAATGATGTGCTGGTGACGGCGAGCTTTGGCGGCGGCACCTTGCCTGTCACGTTGCTGGACTTTGAGGCGGTGGCAGAGGGAGGCGTGAGCCTGTTGACCTGGAAGACGGGGATGGAGAGCAATAGCAGCCGGTTTGTGGTACAGCGGAGCCTGGATGGGGTGCGATGGGATAGTATCGGGGTGGTGGCTGCGGCAGGGAATAGTGCTGTTACGCAGGACTACCGGTTTGTGGATGGGGCTCCTGTTGCGGGATATGATGACTACCGGCTGGCAATGGTGGATAGAGATGGAGCGCGTCAGCTGAGCGTGGTGAAGCGGGTTTTTATTGGAGGAGCGGGGCCAGCCAGGGTTTATCCGAACCCGGCGGGCGATGTGGTGAATGTCGAGTTGCCCGGAGTGGAGGGAAATAAGGTGGCGAGGCTGTATGACGCGACGGGGACATTGGTATACGGGCAGGAGTTTGGGGGATATACGACGACGGTGCCGTTGCGGCCATTACCGGCGGGTGTGTATCACTTAGTGATTGAAGGCCCCAACGGATGGCAGCTAAGCAGGGAGGTAGTACATTATTGAACATTTATAAAGAACTGTTTATGGAATTCCCGGGATTATGCATCCAGGGCGTATGAAAATCATGAGAAGATATCTCCCTGCGACAGTTGTCTTTTGGGGATTAATGACAAATCACGGAAGATGCCAGACGATGGATACCTTAATAGATGTTGGGGGTTACCGGCTTCATTTTCGCATCATAGAAGGACAGGGCATGCCTATCTTGTTTGAAGGCGGAAGTGGGGCCGATGTAACGGTTTGGGATACCATTTTGAAGCCATTGGCCGATATTACGCATGCAACCCTGATAACCTATGACCGGCCCGGTTTTGGAAAAAGCGAATTGGATAACAGTAATCATGATCTGGACAAACATGGAATCCTGCAAGGTATCGAGGGGCTGGAAACGGGACTTAAAAAACTGGGCTATAATGGCAACATCATGCTGGTAGCGCATTCCTTTGGCGGCTTTTGCGCAACACTCTATGCTGCCAGACACCCTGCAACAGTTAAAGCAGCTGTTCTGATCGACGCCAATCATGTCTGTTGGTTTAAAGATTCCTATGTCGATAGTATTACTGCACTGAGAAAAAAGGCTTATGCAGACATGAAAAATATCAACCTGCCGGAATATTACATGGGTTTGAATCTCTCAAATACAGTTCATCTCCTGAGAAAGATGCCTTTTCCTGCAACCATCCCGGTCATTGATCTGGTTGCGGGCAACGTACCTCCCTTTCCTGATTCGGCCGGCGCCACGAGATGGAGAGACTGTCACAGGGAATTTGTAGCAGCTCAGCCTAACCGGGAGGGCATTACTGCGTATGGATGCGCACATTTTATTTTTAGGGATAATCTGCCCCTTGCTGTCAGTGCCATCGTAAAGGCGTATACCGGCGCTTTGCGCAGAGGACAAGCCGATGCCATAAGGACGCGGTTTGTTTCCTATAGCCTTGAACAGTTCAATGCCGTGAAGAGGAGGGGAGCTCACTTGAATTAGAGGTAAGCCAGATATCTATGTCTTTCATTTTATCGATTTTTAGTTCATTATATCTGAAATCGTTTGGTTGCAAATATAAGCGCAATCGATCGGTTTCGCAAAATTTATTTAAAAAAAAGATGCTGTTTATTTAGGCAAAACTTTAACATTTCTCCCTTGCATATGCCTTTTATTTTATTGATTTTTATCAATCCGTTGTTATTCCAAATCCTTAAGATCTGTATCATGAAATTGGCCCTTTTTCTTTGTACCCTTCTTTTATCCCTTCAGGGATGGTGTGCATCTGTAGCTCCATCTCATAGTACAGCCCGCACAATTATGCCGGGGCAGGAGACCGTTGAGAACGGGAAGCCGAAGGAAGAGACAAGCGGTCCATTGCTGTCGGATAAAATGAAAACAGCCATGATCGTTTTTGGTCTGCTCACTTATCTTACCGTCGCCTTCTGGTGGACTATCTCAGCTAAGAATTCCCTCGATAAGATCATAAACAACGTCTTACAGGACATATCCCGGTACCCGTCATAGTTGTATCGAATCCAAACATGGGCCTGAAAGCTCCGAATTCCATCGTGATCAATGAGCGGACGGCCAGGAATTATTTTAACCGGACAAATGTTATCGGGTAGGCATTGACGCTTGGCGACGACTATCCTGCATCAGGTATCGGTTCGGCCACCATTTGTCTGCCCTCCGAATCCTCATAAATACAAAGCATCCTGGTGGTGTCGATGATCCATTGTCTCACGCCTGCGTTGGCCGCCTGATCGCAGAACGTAAAAAAGTCCGTCTGCCCCTGCTGGTGAATGGCGATGTTCTGTCTTAAGGTACCCGGTGAAGGTTCGGAGTGTATCGTTTTGGGTTCGTAGATCGCTGCCGCAGCTACCTCGTATCCATTCTCCCCATAGTAAATGGTAGAACCATCGATAACGCTGAAAATATACCGCTTCAGGCCATATCCCCTGATCTCATGGATATACCCGGGAAAATCTGCGCCGCTCCGTACCTTCGAATGCGCTGTCTTGATCTGCTGTAGTGTAAACATAATCGGTCTCTGTTTTATACCGCAAAACTAGATCAGGAAAGAACTCCGGGATTGTAAAAAATCGTTTATTTCCGCTGCTCCCGGATCTGCTTCAGATACTGTTCGGGCGTGAGGGAACTGAACTTTTTGAAATCTTTTATGAAATGCGCCTGGTCATAATAGGCGCTGAGATGATCCGCGGTGCGCTGGTCGTTGCTGTTCAAGGCCTGTAACATGTGCTGGGCTCTGACGATTCCCGCAAACTTCTTGGGCGAGGCCCCGACAATTGACCGGAATCTTTTTTCCAAAGGGCTCTGGCTGGTATGTAACAGCCTGGCTAAAGTAGCTATCCGGATAGTTCCCTTTGATTGGTGGATATGATACAAGGCTCCCGCGACAAGCTGATCGGCAGCCCGTTCTTTTAGTTGATCAAGCAGGAATCGCTCCACCACCTTCAGCCGTTCGGGATCACTACCGGCAGAGGCTAACCTCTCCCGCGTCTCCCGGATCTTCGCAGGGGTAAAAAAATGCTCGAGAGACATGCTTTGACCAAAAAGCTCATGCAACGGTGTGTCGAGAAAATGCGCTGCGCCGGTTTCTGTAAACACGACAAGCACAGTGCCCGTTTCTGCGCTATTTTGAAAAACCCTGTAGGAATCAAGCAGTCCGGTGACGCCACTGGTGTCCAACACCTGTTCGCTATTCTCGTCGATATGGCTCAACCTGCCGCTCCACTGGAAGCCGATCACCAGCGCTGTATCCGGCAAAACCATGTACTGCGCTGGCGTTTCCGACCGCGAGATTGCCAGATGTCGGATATAAGGACGCAGCGCGGCCGTGGGTTGTTTGATCTCATAACTCATTCTACCTGAAATTACGATTTCTTATGGATAGCCGAACGTTGCCGCCGGTGTAAATTAATTTGGTGTATTAGTGCTGATGCATGTCAATGCGATGGGTTCTCGCAGGTATTTAATGAGGAGAACTTTCGTCAGAATATGGAGGCGGCGTATAAGTATTATCCTAAGAAGCCGGTTACGATCGGGGAGAGCTGGAATACTTCGACGAATATGACCAACAATGGTATTCCGATGACAACAGCTTTTTATCTCAGGAGCGGCCAATTCCCAATACTAATTAATACCCATAAAGGAAGATTCGGATGCCTCTTCTGCCAGTTTTTTGCATAGGTTCGCAGTACCGTAACCGAGGGATATGGCCTTAGGTATACTGTCAGATCATAGATCTGTCCCTGTTTATTCAGTTTTGACACCCATAATCCTTCCATCGGGTTTCCGGCGGCGTTGCAGTCAAAGAGCTCTATTACCAGATCCGGTGTGGCGATGATCGAAGTGTAAGATGAACGTGATTGAATGGCGTGGGCCAGCTTCAGGGCTTGTTCTACATTTTCCGTTCCTCTTATCGATCTGGCCATTATCGGACTATGCAGTTCAAAATCGGTGGCCAGCGGAATTTTCTGGAGTGCGATGGATGTAAACCCAGGGGATACCTCCTCAATAACCTGGCTGGGATCAGGCTGCCAGTAGTCGGCGGGAATAACGGACGATAACTCTTTAAACACGGCATTACGGAATAAGGTAGTTGTTGGCCAGGGGCGCATTACGACGCGCATTTCACTGGTTAGCCCGTCTTCTCCGTCGACAAGGATGGTACACCCCGTAAATGTTTTATTGCCAACATGCCCTTCCCAAAACAGAAAAGTCTGCCGGTTATCGCATACCTGGAGGGTGAAAATTATTGGGTTTGCCACTTTTACCGCCGCGCATACCACCTCGATCGCATTTTCTAAACCATATACAGGTTTGGACAGCATATAGGTATAGAGTACCACGTTTCGGGCAAAGATATTCCTGAGTTCTTCTTTAGATGCTCCATTCTCTATGGCGACCCGAAATGGGTGTTTCATCAGTGTCGGTTTATTACAACGGCAGAAATATCAATTGATATGCCTGTTGTGTAATTGATTTATAATCAATTTGATGCGTTTTTGTATTGCATTTTGTTTTTATGCTAAGTCGTAAATTAGTTACGGGAATAACGATATATCGTTCCTAATATGGCTAATTTCGTTCATCCGTTTTTTATGTCATCCAACCTATTACCTGTCATTGAAACTTTCTGTTATGCGAAAGAAGATCCTTATCGTGGAAGATGAGGCCATTATTGCGGCTGATATCCGGGTGACGCTGGAAATGGCGGGTTATGATATCTGCGGCGTAGTAAGTTCGGTCAATAGGGCACTTGAAGTGGTGGAAAAACAACGACCATTTTTGGTATTGATCGATATCTACCTGAAAGGCGAATTGACGGGGATCGATCTGGCCCATTCCCTGAATAAAAAGGACATCCCTTTTATTTATTTATCGGCAAATTGCAACTATCAGGTGCTGGAAGAGGCAAAGACCACCTATCCGTATGGATTTCTGGTCAAACCCTTTCGTGGGCCTGACCTGCTGGTGACACTGAATATCGCCTTATATCGCCACGAACACTACCGGCAGATACGATCAGATCAGTCGCGTGTTCCGTTAAGAGAGACCGGCCTGCCCGATCCTGCCCGGGCGGCGGCGCCGGAGATAGTCGGAAATAGCCAGGGCCTCCAGCAGGTATTTGGCAGGATCAAACAGGTGGCCCATCTGGATACGACTGTATTGATATTGGGCGAGAGCGGTACTGGCAAGGAATGCATCGCATCGCGGATCCACCACTTATCTGCGAGGCGGAATAAGCCTTTTGTAAAGATCAACTGTGCGGCCCTGCCTGTCAATCTTGTCGAGTCGGAGTTGTTTGGTCATGAAAAAGGCGCCTTTACCGGCGCTCTCAATACAAAGATCGGTAAGTTCGAGAAGGCCAATGGCGGAACGATATTCCTCGATGAGATCGGGGAGATGTCTGCCGACGTCCAGGTCAAATTATTACGTGTATTACAGGAGCGTGAGATCGAAAGGGTCGGGGGGAATGATCCGATCCCCGTAGACGTCCGGGTCATCGCGGCGACGAATCGTAACCTGGAAGCCGGCATTGTCGATGGTAATTTCCGTCTCGATCTGTATTACAGACTCAACGTGTTTCCGGTCACGGTCCCCGCCCTGCGTTCGCGAACGGAGGATATACCATTGCTGGTGGCGCATTTTGTTGATGTCTATTCCCGCAAAGCAGGCAAGAATGTCAGGACCGTCGCCAGTTCTGTATTAATTGACCTGATGAAATATGACTGGCCCGGCAATGTCAGGGAATTGCAGAACCTGATCGAGAGAGGCGTGCTGATGACAGAGGGAGAGATACTGGAGAACATCGAATTCCCTGCCTCCTTTCTGGAACGACCGGGGCATGATCTGTCGGAGGACGTGCTCACAAAGCCCATTTCCGAACTGGAACGCGAACAGATCCTTTTTGCGCTGGAAAAATGTAATCAGCGGGTGTCCGGCCCCGGTGGTGCCGCAGAGTACCTCAAACTGCGACCCTCGACCCTTTCCTCGAAGATCAAACGACTGGGTATTGTACGAAAAGCGTGAGGATAGAATATTATAATGTGCTTAACATGGTAAGGCTGATCAGGTTCCTTTTCTTTGGTTTGGGTTTCATCCCTTTTTCCGGGCTATCCCAGGCTTCGAAGTTGGATAATTCCGGGCAAAGACTATTGCTGCAACTGAGCAGCAGTTTCATACAGGTGGTCAAAGAGCTGCAGGTAGATATCGACAGCGGACTCTGCGTGGCTGCTCCTTTGGAGGGATTGAGCCGGCTACCGGTGTTGGCTGAGGATATCGATCCAGGCACTGTTCCTACTGGCTGGATAGACCAAAACGATCCCGCAACCGGCAGGCGCTTGCTGGCATCCTCATCGGGGACTGAGCATACCCGGCTTTTACTTTTGCTGGGTATTTATTATACCTTTTTGCCGGACGTTTACCCCGCCGAACGGGATAGTGCGATTGAATACTTAAAGATGGCGGAACTGGAGGCGGGGTCGCTGCACCTGGAGAAATTGCGGCAGCAGACCCTTTGTGTGATGGAAAAATATTACCTCGAGACGAACAATATCGACAAGGCGATGGAATGCCTTTACAAGGTGACATCCGCCGCAAAGCTGGCCGGGGATAGGGTTATAGAAGCCAAGGCATGGGCTTACGCGGGTATCTGGTACCCCTTTTCGTTCCCGGCCCTGCCGACGCGCATCGGGTTTATGAGAAAAGCGCTGGAACTGTACCGGCAGGAAAAGAATGTGACGGCAGCGATCAATACCCTTCAGAATATTGCGTATATGAGCTTTGCCAGCGGCAAGCGGTCCGAGAGCGAAGAGTCTGCCCGCCAGGCCCTGCGGCTGGCAGATTCTATCCGATTTCCTTACACACACTATACTTCCGACCTGCTGGCCCTGATCAATATGAGCAAGGATTTCAATACCATTGCGGCGAACTATGCCTTGCGGTCCGTTAAGACAGCCGAGAGTACAAAGGACAGTCTGGCCTACGGTTATTTTTATAAAAGGGCAGGAGAGATCTTTTCCGATATCAGCAGCGAAAATGAAACTGATCCTTTGGCCATAGAATATTCCGAGTGGTTTGAAAAGTCGATAAAATGGTTCATGAGCAGGGGGAAAAATGAGAAATTATACTTTGATTTCTGGCGGCTGTCCTATATGCTGAACTTCAATAATAAGTCTGCAAAAGGATTGAGTCTTATCCGGGAGATGTACAGGCGATACCCGCCCAAAAGTCTGCTGGATAGCGTAGAATATGACTGTGCAATAGGGAATTGGTACCGGATATTGGGCCCACTGGACTCGTCCAGACAATATTTCCAGCAAGCCCTGGAATGGAGCGATCATTTGGCTGGCGTATCCAACTATAACATCAGGCTGATTGCCCTGAAAGAGCTCGGACGGGTCTATTTTCTGATGGGTGATCATGCCAGGTCCAGGAAGTATTATCAGCGGCTGCTCAATGAGCCGATATTAAAAGGGGTAAAGGCCAGTTTTTCTTTCGGAGCGCTATTCGATCTTTATACTATGGATTCTACTGACGGTAATTATCTCTCCGCTATCCGCTATTTTCGAAGATATGCCACGCTCAAAGACTCTTTGTTTACTGCTGTACATGCGAAACAGACGGAAGAGCTCCGGGTGCAATACGAGACCGACCAGAAGATCACGGAGCTTGGTATACTGCATTCTGAAAGCCTGCTCCAGCAGCAGGAGTTGAAACAGGTGGCTACTCAACGCAAGTTCACCTTTGCCGGGATCGTGGCCATGTGGCTGATCTTAGGCCTTTTATATAACCGTTATCGGCTGAAGCGGAAAAGCTCACTCCTGCTGGAAAAGCAAAAGGCGGAGATCGATAGTAAGAACCGGCAGTTGGAAAGGCTGCTCAAAGATAAAGACGAATTACTCACGGAAAAGGATGAGCTTCTCGAGTCCCGGGAATGGCTGTTGAAGGAGTTACATCACCGGGTAAAAAATAACCTGCAGATCATGATGAGCCTGCTCAATCTTCAGTCCCTCTCGTTGGATAATGAAGAGGCGATACACGCCATTATGGATAGCAGGAACAGGCTTCAGGCCATGTCCATGATCCATCAGAAACTCTACCAGACCAAAGATATGGCGACGATAGACATGCCCGGCTATATCGGTGAGTTCGTAAACTATATGTACAAAGGAATGTACAAAGGGGCGTCGGTCCGACTGGAACTGGAACTGACCCCTTTGCAGCTGGACGTGGCAAAAGCTATCCCACTGGCTCTTTTGCTGAATGAGGCTATTACGAACGTATTCAAATGTGCCTTCTCGGAACCTGTCGCGGGACGGGTGAATACCCTGAAAATAACCATGCATCCCATTGGTAAATTGATAGAAATAATGGTAAAGGACAATGGCAAAGGACTGCCGCCCGACTTTGACCCTGGTAATAGCTCTTCACTTGGCGTCAGCCTGATGCGGAGCCTGGCCGATCAGATCGATGGCGAGTTTACCATGACCAATGACGATGGCGCTACCGTCACGCTTGTCTTCTCTCCTGAGGTCGTCCTGGCTTCACGACGTACATCGCTAACTACAGTCTAAGTTCCCCCATACACTTGCTCATCCGGTTACGAAATTTCGAAAGCAGCAGCTCTTTTTACGAGCTATCGTAACCTGATGTTGAAACATTTATTCGTAAATAAATGTTTTTCAATTGTTTGCAATTATTGGCATCCCGTTGGTACCGGGCGGGTAAATCAATAGTCAATTTATGCGAACCAAAAGAAAAATGAAATTTATTGCGTGTTTGACGCTGATCATGACAGGATTGTTTTCCTGCTCCAAGAGCAGTCATTCTATTCCAAAGCCCCAAACGTTTGTATTGGTGCATGGAGCCTGGCAGGCGCCCTTCGTATGGGACAGCGTAAAGGCTGAACTGATCAGAGCAGGTCAGAACGTCATCGTCGTGCAGCTGCCCGGCCATGGTACTGACACGACCAACGTGGGGACCATAACGGTCGACAGCTATCGGGATCAGATCATTTCAGCGATGAGCGGCGTCAGCGGGAAAGTCATTTTAGTAGGACATAGCCTCTCGGGATTTGCTATCTCGGCTGTGGAGGAAAAGATCCCCAGCCAGATCGACAAGCTGGTATTCCTGGCCGCTTATATACCATCTTCCGACTTGTCTCCACTGGCGCTTTCGATGATGGACAAACAGACGCATGTCATTCCTCCTGCCCTGATCCCCGAGCAAAACCTGGGTATTCTCGATTTCACCAGGGATAGTATCGCGCCCATCTTTTGCCCGGATGCACCGGCCGCCATCAAAGCAGCTGTTGTGGCTAATTTCAGACCGGAACCCATTATACCCTTTACTGAGCCGGTAGGGATTACGGCAGGTAATTTTGGAAAAGCTGACAAATACTATATCCATACTTCGCAGGATGAGGTCATCGGCTTTGATCTTCAGAATCAAATGGTAAAAACGGCGGGTATCACCAAGGAATATACTCTTAACAGCAGTCATTGTCCATTTCTTTCCATGCCGGCTACTGTAACCTCCACGCTGCTGACTATTGCAGGCATCAAATAATAGCCTTCTGCTGCCAAAGAAAGTTGAGCTTAAAAAATAAAAAAATGAAAAATCTGCTATTGACGATCACATTGAGCGTACTGGGTTACGCTTCATTTTCCGCAACACCAACCAAATTAATCAAAAAAATGGAAACAATTATTTTAGTCCATGGGGCATGGGCAGATGTATCTTCCTGGGATGCGGTAGTACCGTTGTTAAAGGCGCAGGGGCACGAGGTTATCGCTATTAACCTTGCAGGCCACGGAAAAGACACCACCTCGTTCGCAGGAATAACATTTCAAACCTATGTCGACCAGGTAAAGGCTGCTATCGGCAGCCGCACCAATGTAGTTTTGGTGGGACATAGTTTCGCCGGACTGGTAATCAGCCAGGTGGCCGAAGAAATTCCTGCACAGGTAAAAGAGCTGATCTATCTTGCAGCGGCTTTGCCTCATGATGGTGATGATCTTTTATCGTTGGCAAATCATGACCCGGCGTCCCATATCGGCAAATATCTTACTGTCGACAAAGCCCATGGCGCGGCAATAATTGCGAAAGAGGGAGCAGCTGAAATCTTTGCTGCTGATGCGCCTCAGCAAGTTCAGGACTATATTGCGGCCAATATCAAACCAGAGCCATTGGTTCCCCTTGCAACACCGGTTCATCTGACCGAAAAGAATTTTGGCAGCATCAGAAAAGTATATATCCATACCTTGAACGACCATGCGATCAGCTATCCTGCGCAACAGTTTATGGTAAAAGCAAGTAAAGTTGCCAAGGTATATACTCTGCCAAGCAGCCATACACCTTTTATCTCCATGCCGGATAAACTGGCTGAAATCATACTTACGGAGAGTAAGTAAATTTCGCTTAAATAGTATAAGAACAAAAGAGGCTGTCGTTTCGAACAGCCTCTTTTGCTTTTCTAAGCGTTCGTTTTTACAGTTTAGGATAGCTTATTTTCAGATCAGCAATATCACCGGTAGTTTTTTACGATTTGCCGGTGCATCACAAATCCCGGATCGAGCCGGTCTTTCTACCCGTCTGTTTCCCTTCACGCAATTCCGCCGACTAATTACATATTCCACCACTTCTTTTTAAATACACCAACATGCTCGCTGTCATTCGCCTCCGCTTTCCCAATACCGCTGCCAGCGAAGTCTGGTCCGACGCCACCATGAACAATTGGCTCAACCCCTCGATCCCCTATAGTCTCGCGCATTTCTGGACGCGTACCTCCCTGTTCCAGGCCGACATGAATTATTTTCTCTTCCCCTCCATCACGCTGGCCGACCCACGCGACAAGGCCAAACCGGGCGAAGATCCCCGGACCGTGCTGGTCGACGGCGTCCTGGCGGAAATAACCCGGCTGTTCTCGCCAGACTGGAGCATTTTCAAAAACGTACTGATCGTCGGTGCCCAGCAAACGGACCAATTTGGCGGTGGCGGACCGCACAAAGTAGGTGACACGATGGTGCTTGCGGCCGTGGTTGACGTGCTCAGCCCCTTCAGCAATATATGCCAGGAAGTGGGCCACGCTTTCGGCCTCGAACACGAACTGAATATACTTGGCGACGAATATCAAAGCCCGTACTCTGTCATGAGTAGTGAACTGTATGGTGGCAATGACTCCTCTTTCGAACGCTCCCCCGATGCTCGCCTGCCCATCGGTAAACCAAAGGCATCGCCAAACGTTTCGGATGTGAACACCAACGATGTACAACGCATTATTGGCCCATATATCACCCCAGCCCAGTTTTCCGCTGCCAATATGGGGAGCTTCAACGACCCCGGCACGGTGCACCAGGTACCCAGCAGCTTCAACAGCACGCCCCATACCTTCCGTCTCACGGCGTACGATGCCGGTGTCGACGCCTGGCCAAACCGCAAAGTGATCCTTGGCGTTATTACTCCGGTCGACACTAATGGTGATACATATTACCTGGAACTTCGCCGCAACCGCAGCTACGACGCTAACTTCTCTGTAGATGATGGTTCCACCCCACCGGTCGCAGTAGTGATTCACGCCCGGAACAAGATCAACAAGCGTATCCGTTACGTGAACCGCATCCCACTCCTGGGCAATGGCGACAGCGACTACCATGATTTCAACGGTCGCTTCGTGGTGCGCGTCGGTGGTTTCGACCAGGATTTTTCAGCAGTTACCGTCACCGTCGCCGGTGGTGAAACCTGGAAATATTTCGGTGTAGGGCTGGATGATGTGGTGGAAACTGCCCTGCGTCCAAGCCGGATTGATGTGGGCTGGCAAACCGCCGACATGAGCCCGTGCTTCATGTTTCCCATTGCTGCGCACCACTTCCGTAACCATTTTCATAACAAAATGTTGAGTCTTCGCGCCACGTCTTTTGGTTATGAACAACCATGGTACCAGTGGTTCCTAAACGATCAATTGCTGGATCCCGCAAAGCACTCGATCACCTTGAATCTAAATGTCAAGGTCGCTGAGCACGGGGAGTTCAGCAATGCGAAACCAGAAAACATCACCCTCAGCTATGATCTTAAACCCGGCTCCAATAAACTGAAGATATCCTGCGACGAGCCCTACTCCGGTATCTCAGCCATCGTAAAAGTAGTGGTGACGGAAAGTTCGCACGAAGTGTTGCAGAACCTTTATCCCGACCGCAGCCTATGGACAGGCATTCAATTCAATAATGTGACGATCGAGCACGACCAGGCCTATGTAGATGAACAAAAAGCCTGCGAGAAACGCATCAAGGATCTCAGCGATCAGTATGCGAAGAGCCGGAAGCTGCCGCACCTGGTTGATCCGGGACCAAGATTCAGAGTGGATGTGATCAACGTAATCAATGCGCTGATGTTGTCGAACCCGGCAGCGGCAAATGCGGTGATCAATGAAGTAGCACGACTTGGGAATATCGGGAAAAAGGAAGTGATTGGACAATTAAGATAGTATACCGGGACAGCTTTCCGGACGTCGCGCGGATGATCCGGCAGAAAGGAGGGACCCTTGAAGAAGCAAAAGACGCCTTTCATGACGCGCTGCCTGAGGCGTTCGATGCTGCGGATCCTGAGGATGCGGACATGGAGGAAAGGGAGCAAAGCCTCCTGGCAGCCCTTGCTAGAAGTGGGAAGAAATGCATTGAACTATTGAAGGCATTCTATTATGACAATTGCTCCATGCAGGACATCGCGGCCCGGTTTGGTTTTAATGGCACAAGGCCCGCCACTGTCCAGAAGTACAAATGCCTGGAGAAAGTCCGGAAGGAAATAAAAACAAACGAGGCTTATGCGTAGTGAACTAAACGAGATTTGGTTGATCGACCAGTGGCTGCTTCATCAGCTCAGTGAAGCCGAAGCGCGAAACTTTGAAGCCCGGTTGCTGTTGGACGAGGAGTTCGCCGAAAAAGTCGAAGCTCACTGATGGGGAAGTTTTCCGGCCACAGCCGCGAAGAGATCGAAGAGCTTTTTCGCAGGGACAGGTTCATGAATAGCCTGGAGGCCCGGCAGTTTGGTTTTATTGATGAGGTCCTGGGCGATACTGATGATCTCATCGCGATCGATGAGGTGCAGCAGACGAAAATCCATTTTCAGGCACCAGGGAAGAACAGGGAAAGTATCGGATTTAAGCAGCACCCAGCGGCCTCTACTCCCTTATAGAACGTCACTGCTTATCGGATTTACGGGACGGTAGCCCATGATAGATCGAAAATCGATAAATTAGGGAAAAATTTTCGATGAATCAGTCAAGACGCTCTTTTGTAAAGAGCACTGCGGGTTTTGCTGCTCTTACAGCTCTCGGTCGGTATCCAATGGTGGCCCCACCCCGGAAGGGTTGCGGTATTCAGATAGGCCCCGACTGCTTTGTCGATGAAGGTATCGAAAAGGTGCTGGACATACTTCAGGAAAAAGGTGCTGTAGACACGCTATATCTGAGCACTTTCACCTATGATCGCGGCATTATCGGCCGGACGTCGGGCAGAGATTATCCGGGTCACGGGGTCGATGCCTCCGACAAAGGGTATTTCCATGGCGGTAACTATGCCACTCCCCATGCAAAATTCTATACCGGCACGGCCATCAAAGGAGAATGGCTAAAGGCTCCTGATTTCGGGGATCGGGACATGCTTGCCGAAATATTGCCAAAGGCAGGAAGCCGCGGGATGAAAACCATTTGTTCGATCCAGGATGGGTTCAGCTATCCCGCGGACATGCCCTATATAGAGGATATGCGTGAGGTCGATATCCAGGGCCGGAAGGGTAGCGCCCTTTGTTTCTTTAACCCCGATGTTCGGGAGTTCTGGGTCGCGGTAGCCAGGGATCTTTGCCATTCATACGACATCGGGGGAGTACTCCTTTTCAACGAACGCAATGGGCCACTGCTGAACGCCATTGGCGTCAGTCATGCGCAGGCTATCGAATCGGCTGGTGTTACCTGTTTCTGCCCACACCATGAACGTGCCGCAAAGGCTCATGGCATCGATTTTCAGCGCGCAAAAGAAGGGTACCGCCAGCTGAACCGCTATGTACAACAAGCCCTGAACGATCAGCGGCCTTCCGATGGCTATTATGTCGAATTCGAACGTCTTATGCTGACCTATCCCGAGATCATGGCTTATAACCAGCTCTTCGACATCGGCAAGTCCCGGATCCTGAAAGATATGTATACATCGGTCAAGGCCATCCGGCCTGGCCTCGAGGTCGGCTTCCACATCGAACACACGAATTCCTTCAACCCGCTCTATCGTGCTACCCGCGACTATGCACAGCTGGCTGAGATGGCCGATTTTCTTAAAGTGGTTGCATATAACAATTGCGGCGGCGAACGGTATGTCAGCTTTATCCATAACATTTGCAAGACTGTTTTCAAGGACGTTCCACCGGATGAGCTTATGAAAATGAACAATCACCTTTTAAATTATGCGAATGAAGCTCCTATCGAAAGCCTCGCGGCGACAGGGTTGTCGCCGGATTATGTCATGCGGGAAACGCAACGGGCAAAGGCTGGGGTAAGAGGAAAATGCCGGATCCTGCCAGGCATCGACGTCAATATTCCTACGGGTGAAAAAAGCAGGAAGGCGTCCCCGGACGACACGTACCAGGCGACGCTGGCAGCCTATAAAGGCGGAGCCGACGGGGTTATCCTTTCGAGGAAGTATTCGGAAATGAAATTGGAAAACCTGGCGGCAGCCGGTCGGGCTGTAAAGGAGGCCGGGTAGTGTCTCCATTTGAAATTCTGCAACTATTTCGCAGCATCCACGCGCGGTCATCTTATTCGCCGATCATTCGCTGCGGAGGGATTTTATGGGGTTAGCGAGGGCGGCACGGATGGTCTGAATACTGACCGTCAACAGGGCAATGGCGAGGGCGCCGGCACCGGCCACCAGGAATATCCACCAGCTGATCTCCGTACGATAGGCAAACGTCCCGAGCCATTTGTACATGGCCCACCACGCGACGGGGAAGGCGATGAGCGCAGCGATCCCGACCAGCATCGTGAACTCCTTGCTGAGGAGGCCGACGATTCCACTGACGCGGGCGCCAAGGACCTTGCGGATCCCGATCTCCTTGGTGCGCTGTTCGGCGGCATAGGTAACGAGGCCGAAGAGACCGAGGCAGGCAATGAGGATGGCGAAGACGGCGAAAGTGATGAAGATCCGGCCGGTCTGCTGCTCGGTGTGATACAATTTATCAAAGTCGTTATCCATGAAGGTGTAGCTGAAGGGTAGTCCTTGCTTCCCGGCATGGAACTTACTCTCCACCTGCCGGACGAGATCGACGACATCATTCGTGCGGAAGTGGACGGCCATGTTGCTCCAGTTATACGTGTTGACCACCATGATAAGGGGGTGGATCTTGTCATGCATGGAATTGTAGTTGAAATCCTTTACGACGCCGAGGACATGATAGGTGAGAAGCTTGAACTGATCATCATGATTGTAGAGGGTAAGCTTGAGCGGGTCCTTCACGCCGAGCATCGATACAGCAGCTTCATTGAGGAGGATGCCGGTGGAGTCGGTAGGAAATTGCGCGAGGTTGAAGTTACGGCCTTTGATCATCTGCATGCCGAGGGTTGGAATATAATGGTCGTCGACCCTGAGCGTGGTCATGAGGATCGCCTTTTGGGCGTCCAGCGAGGCATCCGGGAACCAGCCTTCCTGCCAGTATTGGCCATCGACGGTGGGGAGGTCGGGGGTGACGGTTACGTCGGTGACCCCTGCAAGGGTGAGCAGGTTCTTGCGAAGATAGGTCGTGCCATCCCGCCCGAGCGACCAGGTACCATGGATGACGAGTACCTGGTCCCGGTTGAAGCCGACTTCCTTATTTCGAATATAGTGCAGCTGGCGATAGATGACGAGGGTGCTGACGATGAGGCCAATTGAAATAAAAAATTGAAAGACCACCAGGCTGCTGCGGAGCCAGCTGCTCCTGAAGCCTGCGGCTACAGAACTTCGTCGGGGCTGCTTCGACACGAGAGCTACGCTCGTATCCTTCGTCGGTTCCAACACAGTTGGACTCCTCCTCGGATATCTCGTTCGCAGCCTTCGGTTCCCTCGGCTGTCTTTTAATACCTGGATCGGCTGAAAGGAGGAAAGGTAGAAGGCGGGGTAGCTTCCGGCGAGACAGCCGACCACCAGCACCAGTAGGATGAGGACGGGCAGGAACCGGCCGCTGAAAAGCACGTCGGGTTGCAGCGATTTGCCGGCAAGCTGATTGAACACCGGTAGCAGCAGGACAGCAATGCCAAGGGCGAGGACGAGGGAGAAGAGGCTAAGCAGGATGGACTCGGTGAGGAACTGGAGGATGAGGTGTCCTTTTGTCGAGCCGGCGACCTTGCGGATGCCCACTTCCCTGGCGCGGTTGGCGCTGCGGGCCGTGCTGAGGTTCATGAAATTGACACAGGCGATCAGGAGGATGAGCACGGCGATGGCGGAGAAGATGTATACAAACTGGATATTGCTGTTGGCTTCGAGCTCACCGGACTTATTGGAATGAAGGTGCACGTCAGCGAGGGGGAAGATGGGGCACCGGAAATGATTACCCGCTTTCTCGAGGTCGGCGCCCGAAGTGTGAAACATATTCTGGAGGGCCGGCCAGATACGAAGCCTGACGACTTCGTTTACATCTTTCTGGACCTCGGCTCGCGTGGTGCCGGGCCGGGCAAGGATATAAGTATAATAAGAATTACTGACCCAGTTGTTGTCGCTGGGGTCGTTGAAGTTGTAGGCTTCGCGGAGGGGGCGAATGAAGCTGAAATGGAACTGAGACTGTTCCGGCATGTCCCGGATGACCCCGGTGATCTGTAGGGGTTTATCGTCATTATCTACCACCAGCGTGTGGCCGACGACATCAGTGCTGTTGAAATAGCGGCGGGCGGCACTTTCATCGATCACGATGGAATGAGGGTTGTTGAGGGCGGTATTGGGGTCGCCGGCGATCATCGGCAGCGTGAAGACCTTGAAGATCGTCGAATCGGCAAAGGTCAAGTGATGGTCGAAGACATGGTCGTTGCCCTTCCGCACCAGCAGGGAGCCCGGGTTGCGGAATCGGACCATCTGCTCGATCTTCGGATAGGAAGCGACGAGAGCGGGGCCGAAAAATTTGGAGGTGGTGGCAGCGTCGTACTGGGTGTTATGTAAGTAGAGATCCTCATCGATGCGATAGATGCGGTCGGCGTTGACGTTATAGCGGTCGTAACTGAGCTCATCGGTGACGTACAGGACGATCAGCAGACAGACACCGAGGCCGGCAGCGAGGCCGATGACGTTGAGGACGGTGAAGCCCTTGCTTTTCCTGAGGCTTCGGAAGGCAATCTTGAGATAGTTGCGGAACATGGAATGGTCGGTTTTATGACGAGTAAGGCGGCCAGACCATTGGATGATCCCAAAAGAGTGCCGGGTCTATAAAGTATTGAAAGCCATTCTTCTGTAAGGCCTGAAAGAGGCAATGATGTTCGGTTTCGATACAGTGATCGTGCGGGAACGAGCATCGGCTGGGGTATGCGCCAGTCATGACCTTTACAGGAATCGAACCTGTAAATGACCAGGAATGAAACACTTAAAAATTTCGTTCAAGTCCTATCATGTTGTACAAATATCCCTGAACGCCAAGGCTACTACTCCCTGAGAAAATTGTGGAAACTAGTGAGCCTGACGCGTAAAAGCAGTATCTATTTTGCCGGTAAATTGCTCGGTAAATTGCAATAATTTTCTATTCTTGGAAGGCGTTTGGCGCCGTATTGTACGCCTTTGCGGTAATCGGCGCAGGCGTCCTTCTTATTGCCGAGCGACAATTGCACGTTTGACCTTAATTCCAGCGCATACGGATCATTTGGTCTATAGTTCAATACAAAGTTGCAATCAAAGAGTGCCTCTTTATAATCTTTCAGCCCATACTCCGCCTGGGCGCGATTATGATACGCTGGTACGCTCGAAGGATCTAACGTTATGGATTTGTTCAGATCCTGTACTGCCCCTTCGTAATCTTGTCTCAGCAGTTTGAACAATCCACGGTTTGCATATCCGCCAGCAAAACCTGAGTCCAGCGATATGGCTTTGTCCATGTCTTTTTCGGCCTCCGGAAATTGATTCAGGGTGAATTTCGCTATTCCCCTGGTAGTCCAGTAAGAGGGCTTATTGGGATTTAGCGTGATGGCGGTATCAATATCAGCAATAGCACCCTGGCAGTCATTCAATTCCCGGCGGGCGTTGCCCCGGTTAAATCCTGAACATGGTCCTTTGAAGCACCGCGGAGGTAATGAACGTAATCGTACGGTATATTTGGTTTTAGTTCAATTGTTTTATCAAAGTCGGGAATGGCCTGTTTAAACTGGTTTGTATTGAAATAAATAAGCCCACGTAAATAATATGCTTTTCCGTTAGCGGAATCGGCTTTTATGGATTTTTCAACCGATTTTAATGCATGGTAAAAATCTTTGTCATTGAAGCTTTTCAGGCTTTCATTGTACAGCTGATCGGAAGTTTGAGAATAGGCAGACAGGCAAAACAGCACAGTCGCATAAAGTAAAAATATGTTTTTCATGGATTGGGTTATTTAAAAACAACGCCGGGACTTTTAATTTATTTCAGAACGTTAACATTTCTTGTATTAAGCAATGGAGGCTACAGACCATCCGCTCTCGGTGATATCCGGATCGAATACTTCTTTTTATAGGCCTCCCGTGCCAAATGGTTCTGCAACACAATATCCATTCCACCATCATATGGTGGTTTCCGGATAAGATGAATTCCAAAAAGTTTCAAAATCTGCCGATGTCACAAATTTGTTTTGGTTATGAAAATACGCTCCGTGTCCTACCCCTCGCTCACCCGGGTATAATCCAATTCCCGGACTTTTACAGGCGAATTGTTCCTGATCTCGAAAAACTCCTCGGTATAATGATCCTTATCCAATATTCTGAGGAGTCGCCTGTTCTTTGTCCTTACACCCGGAACTAACTCCGTGTCCCAGTCATAAGTAAAGACTTTTGTTTTAGTGTCATAGGAGCCGGTTTGCATTTCTATATCACTTCCGATATGGTTATTGATCGAGATCGTTACAAACTTAGCCTTTGGATTGTCATACCCTTCGATCTGCATGCTTTGATAATTTTCCACTTTCATCTTTCCGTCTCCCACGGGCACCTGCAGTCTGCCGCCAGTGATTTCAACGATAAAAAAACGCCCGTCATAGACTTGCTTCCTGACAATCTTCCCTTTGACAAAGGCGAGCTTCTGATCCTGAAAAGCCCAGTCTCCTGCGAGATCGGCCAATAGCAGGTGCTGCTTCCCTGGCGCCGAAAACGCAAGCAACTGCTTCATGACATCGTTGTTTCCCGATACGTGCTGTTCGGAGATGGTATCGCCTTGTTTGGAAGCAGGCATTTTTTCCTGGGCAACTGCGGATATTCCAGTCCCTTCGGCCACGCTAATCAATGCGATCAAAAGTAATATTTTCATAAAGTTAAATTGTTGTGCTATTTAAAGACATTCATTGAAAGCCTGTCGATCCATTGAGCAATTCCCATATATCATTTAGTGAATGGCGGTCAAATTCACCCAATAGGTAATAGTAGAGAATGAACCGTTATCTGCTTTTGCGAGCGGTCGCATCGCTCCCAAACACCCCCCCCCGATAAATCGGGGGCGCTCGTGCCCGGAACAGGATTATCTCGGCCTAAGAGGCCTCGCTGTTCCTGATACTTCCGCGAGGGTCTTACCCAAAGGCCCCACTGCGCCTGGCGGCGCAGGGTTTTTGCCTTTGTCCGCTCTTGTGAGCAAGCTAGAGCTTCGGCGGAGCTGCTTTGCCACGCTCCGTCTCGCTCGTAAAGTTCGCTTCGCTCCGTCTCGCTCGTAAAGTTCGCTTCGCTCCGTCTCGCTCGTAAAGTTCGCTTCGCTCCTTTACGCTCCCAAAAGCAAAGGTCCCTCAGCTTTGCTGAGGGGCCTTTGTGCCCCTAAGTGAGTTTACATCGAACCTTTTCTTGAGGATTCATCCAAACAGTCTACGGATTTAGGGTAAACCTCTTTCTTAAAGACATATCCGAGCTTTACCTGTTTAGGATAATGAAACTTAAATATAATACTGATAATCAAAATATTGCATAGCACTTTACTTAAGGTGTGTCTTTAAAAAGAAAATTCTTATCTTTGACGAGTATGAAAGCAATAATACATACAACAAGAACTTCAAAGAGAATACTTGCCACCAAAAAGTTATCCTCGACTGAAGTTAGAAAGACTACCCCGCTCAAATTCAAACAGATCAGCGATGGTGAGTTGAAGGCGTCACGCAATTCAGCTTATAGCTATCTGGTAAAGTGATGTTTGATTCTATATTTCCATTTACTTTCTTAATGATAAAGTATGAAAGCGATCCTGCTTTGCATATTAAGACCTATCTATATAAAATTGATACGCCTAGGGGAAAGTATATGGTTCATTTGGAAGAATATATCAAGGACACCTACATCATCAAATTCTATCCTGTCCGTTTTAAAAAATACCCGAATAAATTTCAGCTGTTAACCCGTGATAATGTTATGCAAGGTGTCGTTTCAACCTCGCTACAAGTCTTTATTCAACAATTGCAGCGACGTCCGAATGCATCATTAGGCTTTATCGCTTCAGCATCGATAATTGGGCCGGTTAAGGAAGAACAACCTAACAACCAACGATTCAGGATTTATAAACAAGTAATGGAAAACTTGTTTGGCACAACGACATTTACTCATTTCTCGGATGAAACAAATAGCGCCTACCTTATGGTTAATAGGGCTAATGACATCGGCGAATATGTGATTGCAATGCAGAGTGTTTTTAGTCAATTGTACCCTGATATGTTTAATTTGCAGTTTAGTGAGATATAGAAAAATAAACTTACCGGAATCGAACCCGAGAGGGATTGATTGTGAATTGTTTCTATATTTTACTTCATTCCTTCAAAAACAAAACCCTCTAATGAAGAGGGTTTTATAAAATATGTGCCCGGAACAGGAATCGAACCTGCACTACCTTGCGATAACCAGATTTTGAGTCTGACGCGTCTACCAGTTCCGCCATCCGGGCTTTCCACTTTCCACACAGGTGCTGAAAGCGGGACGCAAATATAACGCAATTCGCTCTTCCCCTCCAAAAAAGCCATAAAAAAACTATCTTCGGTCGTTCGTAAACAATTAAGAATGCTAACGATAGGCTTACTTCGCGAAGGAAAGATCCCTTCCGACAACAGGGTGGCGCTGACCCCGGCCCAATGTAAATGGATCCAGAAGAGTGCCCCGGATGTCCGGGTCCTGGTAGAGTCTTCCCCCGACCGCTGTTATACGGACAGGGAATACCTGTCCGCCGGTATCACCGTCACGGATGATATCTCGGCCAGTGACGTGCTTTTCGGGATCAAGGAAGTGCCGGTGGATGCGCTGATAAACAACAAGACCTATCTTTTCTTCTCCCATACAAAAAAGGAACAACCTTATAACCAGCGGATGTTCCGGGCCATCCTCGACAAAAACATCACCCTCATCGACTATGAATGCCTGGAGCATGACGATGGTCAGCGGATTCTTGGGTTTGGTTTTTTTGCGGGTGTCGTCGGTGCGCACAATGGCATCATGGCCTATGGTAAAAGGACGGGCCGCTATGAGCTGGGACGGGTACATGAACAACAAAGCTTTCGCGAGCTTATCCATACTTACTTTGGCCTCCGCCTGCCGGAGATAAAAGTGGCCGTCACCGGCTCGGGCCGTGTCGCGCACGGCGTACTCGAAGTGATGAACCTGCTGGAGATCGTGGAGGTCGAGCCCGAAGAATTCCTCGAACGCAATTTTTCGTATCCCGTCTTCACCCAGCTAAAAGGGGCCGCTCTTTATGAGCATGCACAGAATGGAACATACCAGCGCGAGCATTTTCACGGCCAGCCGCAGGACTATCGTTGTAAATTCCTGCCTTTCACCCGGACGGCCGATATTCTTATGAACGGCATTTACTGGGATAAGGATATGCCCCGTCTTTTTGAATGGGAGGACCTGGCAAAGCCCGATTTCCGGATCAGGACCATCGCCGACATCACCGATGACCGCGAAGGCTCCATTCCCTGTAACCTGGGTGATTCGCCAATGGATGATCCTATTTATGGGGTTGATAAAATAACACGTCAAAGGACTGCTCCTTATCTGCCCGGCTCCGTCGATATCATGGCTGTCGGCAATCTGCCAAACGAGCTGCCCCGCGATGCCTCCCGTTATTTTGGGGAACAGCTGATCAAACATGTGCTGGATCCCCTGGTACGGGGTGGATCGCCCATCATCGAAAGGGCGACGATGGTGCGCGAAGGGCAGTTGACGGCGCCGTATACGTATTTGGAAGATTACGCGGCGGGAAAGACCGTTTGAGCCGCCTGAGTATGACGAAGTCGGCTCAGAGATACAAATAATAATCCTTCATCAGCTCCACAAAATCCGGCGTATACTCGCCTGTACTATCCTTTATCGTCAGCTCGGTCGTAGGTACGGAGGCCTCCCTGTGACGCGAGAAATAGAGAATGCTCCTGAAAAAATCATGACCGGGTGTCTGTCGCACCAGCAGCTTTTCCCGAAGCGAAAAGCCATGACGGCTTGTTGCCTGCTCTGCAAACCAGACCGCGCGGTGATAGGGCAGGAGGATGCCAAATGAGCCTTCCGGAGATAGGTTGGCATCGATGACCGACAGCAGGTCTGAAAGGGTCAGCTCTTTGCTGTGTTTGGCCAGGTTGGCGCTGTCAGAGGCCGACGGCAGGTCTCCCTCGAAGAAAGGAGGATTGGTGATGATAAAGTCGAACTTGTCAGGAAAGGAAAACGATCTGACATCTCCGGGAAATACTTTTAACATGCTCTTCCAGGGGCTTAACCCGATATTATCGCGCAGCTGCCGGTAGGCTGCGCCGTCGAGCTCGATCCCTCTTATTTCGCCCTTGTGCTTCTGCGCCAGCATCAGCATCAGCAGCCCCGTGCCGCTGCCGATGTCCAGCACCTGGGACCAGGCGGGTGCCTTGTGGGCAAACCAGGCGCCGAGGATACAGGCATCCGTGCACACTTTCATCGCGCATTGGTCCTGATGGATCGTGAACTGTTTGAATTTAAAGTAAGTGTTGGCCATCGCTGCAAAAATACCGCAAAAACAAAACCACCGCGCTCGCCTTGCGGTGCTACCACTCTGTCACAGCTGCCGCTTCGGGCAACGGCGGCGCCTTCTACCACTCCGACCTTGCGCTGGCGCTGGCTGACAAAGCCGCAAAGTCGCCTGCCAGGTAATGATAATGTCCCGTTATGGCGATCATGGCCGCATTGTCGGTGCAATATTCAAAAGCGGGGATAAAGGTCCTCCAGTCCAGGCTTTCACCCGTCTCCCGGAAGGCTTTGCGAAGCCCGCTGTTGGCAGATACGCCGCCGGCGATGCAAAGGTCTTTGATCCCCGTCTCCCGCGCGGCCTTTTTCAGCTTGTTCAAAAGGATCGAGATGATACGTCCCTGTATAGACGCACAGATATCGGGCAGGTTCCTGGTCACGAAGTCGGGGTCTTTTGCCTTCTGCTCCTGGAGAAAGTACAGGATCGCGGTCTTGAGGCCGCTGAAGCTGAAGTTCAGACCGGGGATCTGTGGCTCGGGGAAGGCAAAACGGGCAGGGTTCCCTTCCCGGGCGTATTTATCGATCAGCGGACCACCCGGATAGGGCAGACCCAGCAGCTTGGCTGATTTATCAAAGGCTTCTCCTGCCGCATCATCCAGGGTTTCCCCGATGACTTCCAGCTTTAAAGGAGAATGCGCGACGACGATCTGGGTATGTCCGCCGCTGACCGTCAGACAAAGAAATGGGAAAGAAGGGGAGGGAGTGGGTATCAGATTGGCCAGCACATGTGCCTGCATATGATGCACCGCCAGCAGCGGGATGCCCAGCGACATCGCCAGCGACTTGGCAAACTGCGATCCGACCAGCAGCGATCCGATCAGTCCGGGCGCATGTGTAAAGGCAATGGCGCTGAGCTCCGTCATCGCGATCCCGGCTTTTTTCACAGCCGCATCCACCACCGGTACAATATTCTGCATATGCGCCCGGCTTGCCAGCTCGGGTACCACTCCGCCATATTGTTCATGGATAGCCTGGGTGGCGATGATATTGGCCAGGATAACGCCATCGCGGCTGATGGCACAGCTCGTCTCGTCGCAGGAAGATTCTATCGCCAGGATGGTCACCGGCGCTGTTGCCGCCAGTGGCATGGTGCCGGTATGATTGCTTGATAACATGGTCGCAAAGGTAACTAAAACGGCTTATTTGCTTCGGATCGCCACCACGGGGTCCATCCGCGCGGCAATAAAGGCGGGAATGATGCCGGCCGACACCCCCGTGAACAGACAAATGCCTACGGCCAGCAGGATTATATTCAGCGGGATAAAAACAGGAAAATCCAGTATCGAAGAGAAGATCAGGGTCAGGATAAACACGGCCGCCAGCCCGATCAGCCCCCCGATGATACAGAGAAAGGCCGACTCCAGCAGGAACTCTATCAGGATCACGCCACGCTTCGCGCCAATTGCTTTTTTGAGCCCGATCTGGCTTGTCCTTTCCCTCACCGTCACGAACATGATATTGGCAACCCCGAACATCCCGACGATCAGCGACAGGGCCGCGATGGACCAGCCGCCGATATTCATCCCCGAAAAGATGGGATCGAAGAATTTGCTCAGGCTGTCGATATCGTTCAGCGCGAAATTGTCTTCCTGGGTCGGGGTCAGCTTGCGGATAGACCGCATAGCCCCTTCCAGCTCATTCTTCAGGGCCTCCGTAGTGATAGTGCCGCCGGCCTGGGCGAGGATCTTTGGCGAGGAATATTCCTCTTTGAACATCTGCCGCATAAAGTTGTAGGTCAGCAGCATGCTGTTGTCATAATCCCAACCGCCGATGAGGCTCTGCCCCTGCTTTTCGATGATGCCGATGACAATGGCGTTCTTCCCGTCTTTCAGCTTCACCGTCTTGCCGACGCCGTTAGCGGCCTTGCCAAACAGCCGTTCGGAGATCCGGTAGCCCAGGACTACATAGGGGGTGGCGCGATCGTAGTCCGATTGCTGGAAATAGCGGCCGATATTTACGTTCACCTGCTGGATCTTGTCAAAGTCTTCTGAATAGCCATAGTAGGCGACCCCACTCAGGGAATTATCGCCGTAGTCAACATTGGACTGTCCTTCGATACCAAAGGAAATATGCCCTGCATCGGGGACCTTCAGCTTTAGCAGCTTCATCTCCTCGTATTTTGGCGTGGGACGTTTGATGTACTTCCACCAGGGGAAATCGGGCCCGCCGCTGTACTGCCACTTGTCGATATAAATGGTATTATTACCCAGCGCCTTCAGGTCATTGTTGACAGCCCGCTGCATGCTGCTGATCGTAGACAGCACGCTGATGATGCAGAAGATCCCGAAAGTGATCCCGAGCAGGGACAAAAAGGTCCGCAGCTTATTGCTTCGGAATTCCTGCAAAGCCATCTTAAAGCTGGTCCAGACAATTTCCAGGTAGCGTAACATACCCCGAAAGTACTAAATTGCAGGTAAAATAACAGGCCATGTTCTTTATCGAAGATCAACAGCTCAGGATCAGCATCCATCCGAAAGGCGCAGAATTGCAAAGTATCTTTCACAAGACCCACGGGATCGATTATATGTGGGGCGGCGACCCGGCTGTCTGGGGTAAGCATTCGCCCCTGCTTTTTCCCATCGTCGGCACCCTGAAGGCAGGGACCTATTACTATAAGGATAAGCCTTATTCTCTTTCCCGTCACGGTTTTGCCCGGGACCGGGAATTTGCCGTCGAGACACAGACCGCGGATTCGATCACCTTTTTCTTACAGAGCGACGCGGAGACCCTCGCCGTGTTTCCCTTTGCCTTCGAGCTTAGGATCATCTACCGACTCAGCTCCGCCGGGCTTTCCACTACCTACCAGGTAAAGAATCCTGCTTCCGAACCGCTCTGGTTTTCCATCGGCGGTCATCCTGCTTTTAAAGTGCCCATCGCCCCCGATACTACCTATACCGACTATTTCCTGGAATTCGACCAGGTGGAGAACGGCCCGCGCTGGCCTATTTCCAAAGACGGTCTTATCATGAGCGAATCCGAACCCCTTTTCAGGGATACGCGGATCCTGCCCCTTGACAAGTCGCTGTTTGCCCGCGATGCGCTGGTCCTGAAACACCCGGTCTCCAATGGTGTCACACTGCGGTCAGCCCGTACCGAAAGAGGTCTGCGGATGGATTTTCCCGGTTTCCCTTTCCTGGGCATCTGGGCGGCTCCCGGCGCTGACTTTGTCTGCATAGAGCCCTGGTGCGGGATTGCTGATTCCGTCGACAGCGATCAGCAGTGGACAAAGAAAGAGGGGATCAATGTGCTGGAAGGTCATGGTGTTTTTGAAAGGACCTGGACGCTGAACGTGTTTTAATCTTATACAGTATGTACATAAGAAGAGAGGCCCGGACCGGGCCTCTCTTTATTTGAGATAGCATTGATATTACTTTAGGATCAGGATCGTCCGGGTCGCAGTATTCTGCCCGTTGGTCCACATCAGCTTGTAGACACCTTTATTGAACCGGCCAACAGGTATGATCACCTGCTGAACACCCGGGCTCACCGGCACTGTCAGCACGACCTGCCCTGCAGCATCTGCGAGCAGGAACCTGGATGGTAACCAGGTCGCCGGAACGGTTACAAAGATGCGCCCGATGGCAGGGTTGGGGAACAAGGATATGGTACCCGGTATATTTCCCAGATCGATGGCGAACGTCCCGCTAAGTGTTGTATTCCCCACCGAATCCACTATCCGCAACCGGTAGTAATTGACCCCGCTGCGTATCGCCGTATCGGTGAAGGTGTAGTTGGCAGAATCCAGCTTTTGGGACGCGACACCGCCTATGGAGGCAAAATGGCTGCTCACGGTATCCGTGCTCTGTTCGATGCTATAGAAGAAGACAGACCTGTCAAATTTCACGCTCCAGTACAGGGAAACATGGTGTGATGCCGACGTTCCGGTAAAGCTTACCAGCTTGAAGGTGGAAGGCGGAGGAGGTGGTGGTGGCGGCGGTGTAGTCGTGTCGGCAGCAATAAACCTGAACCCGCCAAGACTGTCGCCATAGGTATGAACGACCTTTACATAGCCGCTTGCTCCCGTGCCGACCGTGCTCCAGATCAGGCTGTCCGACAGGATGAAAAAGGATTGGGCCGGCACTCCGCCAAAGCTGACGGCTGTGACCCCGGTGAAATGAGTTCCCCGGATGGTAACCGTATCTCCGCGCCGGGCGCTGTCGGGCGAGAAGGAGATGATATGCGGCGCTACAGCCGGCGGCGCGATAAAGACAAATCCGCCAAGGCTGCCGCTGTACGGCGAATGGCTGACTGTCACGCTGCCGGTGGCGCCATTGCCTACAACGGCCCATACCGCGCTGTCTGTGATGACATGAAAGGATAGTGCCGGTACGCCGCCAAAGCTGACGCCGGTGGCACCCGTGAACAGATGGCCGCGGATCAGCACGGTGTCATACTGTCTCGCGCTGTCGGGTATAAAGGACGTGACCTGTGGTACCGGGGGAGGCGTATGAACGATATAGGTGAAGCCGCTGAGACTGTCGATCCCGCCATTACGGGTAAAGACCATTACTTTCCCCGTGGCGCCTGTTCCGACAGTAGTCCATAGCAGGGTGTCCGAAAGGATGGAGAATGAATGTGCGGGTACTCCGCCGAAGGTGACTGTCAGCGTGCTGTCAAAATGAGTGCCGCGAATGAGCACCGTATTTCTCTGACCTGCGGATGTCGGTTGGAAGGAGGTAATGTGCGGCGCTTGTGCCCTGGCAAAATGCAGCAGCGGAACGGCTATAAATAAAAGGAGGAGCTTTTTGTAAAATTTGGACATAGGAAGGATGGTTTTGACCCAAGATAATAAACAGGATCGGTATGTCAAAACTCCAGCTCTATCACCGAAGGGTCTCTCATAAGCTCATGTATAACATGTCTGTGATTTGCCTCCGACCCCTGTACGACCCATTCCCCGGAGACGATATTTGTTGCGGCAGACTTCGTCTGTCTGCTGCGGCGGAACTTCAGGTGATGCTGGGCGAAAAGGTCCTCATACCGGAGCAGGGTCTCATTCTCGAACGCGCAGATGATCTTATAATTCCGGATCTGGTTGACCCGTGCGATCCAGCCTTCCACGAGGCTGAACAGGAACAGGATCAGCAGCACGAGCGCGCAGGCAATAGACGCCAGCGATAAAAAGCCTGCGCCGACGGCCATGCCCAACGCTGCTGTCACCCAGATCATTGCCGCTGTGGTGATCCCGCTGACCTTGCTGTGCGCGTCCCCCTTGAAGATCACGCCGGCACCTACAAAGCCTATCCCTACCACCACATTCGAGGCGATGCGTTCCGGCTCGTGTCCGCTGATGAGTTGTGACAGCATGGTAAACAAGGTAGCTCCCAGGCAGATCAGGGTCAGTGTCCTGAAGCCCGCGGACTTGCTGCGATATTCCCGTTCGGCGCCGATAGCGCCTCCGATCAGCACGGATAGTAATAGCTTACCAATAAGTTCCTCTGTCAATCCCATGAATGAATTGGTTTTGTTGGGGAGGTGAGGTTATTTTTTGGTGGGTGGGGGCGGGTAATACCCGGCTTTATAGGCTTTGAAATATTCCTGGTAGTCCTTTTTCACCTGTCCGGCATAGGTCCGGGCGTATTCCAGTACTCCCTTCTGCCAGTTCCCGTCTTTGCCAAATGCGATGAGCTCATCAGGCAATGCCGCACCCTGTCGGCCGGCGCTGCGCAGCTGGGCGCTGGCGGTCAGGAATGCCATATCTTCTATTACGCAGGCGATGTCCTTGTTCCGGTCGCGGATGACCAGGAAGTCTATCTTGTCCGCCATCGGCTGTAGTTCCTTGACCACATAGTGCTCGTTGCCAAAGGTCGTGGTGCTCAGCAGGGCAGGGGAGAGGTTCTGCATCCTGTCCTGGATGGCGACAACCCTGTCGGCCTCCGAAGGCCAGGCTGGCTGGGGATTGCTAAGATAGGGTTGAAGAGAGGAAGGCTTCGCCTCCTTCATATCGATGAGCAGATGTTTCTTGGGGTCCTTGTTGTTCCTCAGGAGAAAAGCATATCTTTTTACACCCAGACTACCGGTGCCGGCAACCCGAAAACAGGCGTCCAATACCTGGTACCGGCCCTTGAGCAGCGGGTACTGTGTCATCCACTGGCCAAGATGCGCCATCAGGTCTTTTCGCAGGGTCCTGTCGATGGAAAAGAAGCGAATGCTGTCCAGCCGGAGCCGCAGGCTGTCATTGCGACCATCCTCGGTCTTCTGGCGGATCAATTCCTTTTGTTTGCGCAGGGCCACCTTTTCCAGGAAGGTCTTTACGATGCCATTGGCTGTCTCCTGCTCCAGGTATCTGGCCTTCCCTTTTGCCAGCGTCTTTGAATAGATGTCTAAAAAGAAGGCGGCCATTTCTTCGGCCTCTTTTTTCTTTATTCCCAACGACTCGAAGCCTACAAAGATGCTTGTGACGATGCGGCTTACCTCCCAGTCTACAGGCGCCAGCAGCCCCTCGTCAAAGTCATTGACGTCAAAATAGACGAGGCGGTTGTCTCCTTTGTAGGTGCCGAAGTTCTCGAGATGCAGGTCCCCGCAGACCCAGCTGACGGGGTAGGTTGGCAGGCTTTTGCTGCCGCCAAGGTCTTCGTAATAGAGATGACAGGTGCCACGGAAGAACCGAAAGGCGTTCTCTGCCATTTGCTGGTATTTCAGCGCCACATATTCGGGGATGCGGTCGCTGTTGAATGTTTTTATACGTTCAGGGATAGAAGACACTACTTTTTCTTTTTAACAAGGTATGCAATATTCGGGAAATGAGGAATCCCGTATCTTGCAGACTATGTTGCACCCGAAAAAGAACTTTTCTGTCCTTCCCGTTCTGGCCCTCCTGGTCCTGGTCGTCTGGGCTACGGGTTGCCGTCAGCCCGAGGCGCCGGAGTATTACGGCTTTCAGAATCCCTCTATCGTTCGTAATGGCGCTGTGACCACTTTGGCCACCACGCTGAAATTCTACAATCCCAATCCGTATAACCTGAAGCTCCTGCGTGCGGAAATGGATGTCTCCCTCAATGGCAAGCATGCCGGCCATTCCCTGCTGGATACGACGATCTTCATACCCAAAAAAGACACCTTTTTCGTGCCCGTCTCTCTCGAGGTCAACCTCAATAGCCTGCTGAGCAATGCGCTGGCGGTGTTGCTGGAAAAACAGGCAACCATCAGCCTCGACGGTCGTGTAAAGATCAAAAAGGGTGCGCTGACCTTTAACCGGCCCTTTCACTATGACGGCAAACAGGACCTGGGCACGCTATTGCAGGGGACCGGGTTTTAACAAAAAACTGCATCTTTGCACCCATGAGCACCATCCGTCGGCAAAGCATTATTTCTTCGGGTCTGGTATATTTCGGCTTTGGGCTGGGGTTTTTATATACGCTGCTTTTTGCGAGGGGTTTCACGCCGGCCCAATATGGGCTGACGAGCATTTTTATGGCCCTGGGTTCTATCATGTACTATGTTGGGAACCTGGGTGTCCCGACATATATCTATAAATTCCATCCCTATTACAGAGATTATCTTCCCCCCCGGAAGAACGATCTGATCACCTGGGGGCTGATGGCCGGTTTGGGAGGCTTTATCCTGGTGATGGCAGGAGGCTTCCTTTTCAAGGGGATGGTGATCCGGAAGTTTGGCGAGCAGTCGCCCGATATCGTCAAATATTATTATTGGGTTTTTCCTTTTGGGTTCGGGCTGAGCTTCTATTCTTTGCTGGAGGCATATGCCTGGCAATTGAAGCGTTCGGTCCTGACGACTTATTTCCGGGAGGTACAATTCCGGCTTTATACCATTCTGCTGGTGGTGCTTTTTTACCTTGGCATCCTGAAAAGCTTTGATATTTTCATAAAGCTTTATGCATTCAGCTATATCCTGCTTGCTTTGAATTTGTTCTTCACGCTAATCTATAAGGGCGAGCTCTATTTTACTTTCAGGGTCAGCCATGTCACCCGCAGGTTCTTCCGGAAGATCGTGACACAGGCGAGCCTGGTCTGGACCGGGCAGATCTTATACAATTTATCCCTGTTCTTTGCGCAGATCGTCATTGCCGCCGTAGTTCCGGGGGGATTGAAATATGTGGGTATCTATACCCTGGCGCAGTATATTGCCAGTTTGATACAGGCTCCCCAGCGGGGCGTGATAGCGGCCTCTATCGGCCCTTTATCACAGGCATGGAAGGACAAGGATTATGGTAAGATAAACCGGATATACAAACGATCTTCTATCAATCAACTGATCTTTTCCGTTGGAATGTTCGTGCTGATCTGGATCAATTTCAACGATGGCGTGATTACCTTTCATTTAAAGCAGGATTACCTGGACGCCAGGCAGGCATTTTTCTTTATTGGATTGATGCGTATTATCGATATGGGCACCGGTGTTACCAATCAGATCATCGGCACTTCTTCCTTCTGGCGCTTTGATTTCATTACGGGTATCACGCTGGCGGCTCTTACGCTTCCCATGAATTATTTACTGGCAAAGACCATTGGATTTACGGGTCCTGCCGTCGCCGATCTTATCACCTTTACGGTATACAATGGAATTCGCTGGGTCTTTCTTTTTGTGAAATATGATATGCAGCCTTTTACCAGGCAAACGGTCTATACGTTGTTGCTTGGAGGGGCGGTCTGGTGGATCTGCCAGGCTTTATTTGCCGGTCACAGCGGATTTCCCTGGATCGTCGCCAGAAGCGTCGTGTTTCTTACGATCTATGGCGGCGGTGTACTGATCCTGCGGCTTTCGGAGGACGTGCTGCCGGTCTGGGATACGGTAAAGAAAAGGCTTGGGTTCCGCGGGTGATCCGGCCGTTAATTTTCGTACCTTTGCGCACTTATATATGAAGTATCATTCCGAGATCAACAAGCGTAAAACTTTTGCCATCATATCCCACCCCGATGCGGGGAAAACGACCCTGACGGAGAAGTTCCTGCTCTTTGGCGGCGCCATTCAGACTGCCGGCGCCGTAAAAAGCAACAAGATCAAGAAACATGCGACCAGCGACTTTATGGAGATCGAACGTCAGCGTGGTATCTCCGTAGCGACCTCCGTCATGAGCTTTGAATACAAGGGTATGCTCATCAACCTGCTGGATACCCCTGGTCACAAGGACTTTGCAGAGGATACTTATCGGACCCTTACCGCCGTCGACAGCGTCATCCTGGTCATCGACAGTGTCAACGGGGTAGAGGCCCAGACCCGCCGGCTGATGGAAGTCTGTCGTATGCGGAATACCCCCGTCATCGTATTTATCAATAAGATGGACCGGGACGGCAAAAACCGCTTTGACCTGCTGGAAGAGATCGAAAAAGAGCTGAATATAGCCCTGCACCCTATGGCCTGGCCCATCAACAGCGGCAAGGACTTCAAGGGGGTATATAACCTCTATGACAAGAACCTGGTCCTGTTCACCGCCAATACAAAGGCTACCGACGAGGATACCCTGTCCTTTGACAGCCTCGATAACCCCTTGCTGGACGACAAGCTCGGCGAGAAAGATGCTGCGACTTTGCGGGAGGATGTAGAACTCGTAGACGGCGTTCATGGCCAGTTGGATGTCGACAGCTATCTCGCAGGAAAGGTGGCGCCTGTCTTTTTTGGCAGCGCGATCAATAACTTCGGGGTCCGGGAGATGCTCGACACCTTTATTCGTGTCGCGCCGGCTCCCCTGAGCCGGGAGACCTCGACCCGTCATCTCGACGTGGAGGAGGACAAGTTCAGCGGTTTTATCTTTAAGATCCACGCCAATCTGGACCCGAAACATCGCGACCGTATCGCCTTCCTGCGCGTCTGTAGCGGCAGGTTCGAACGCAACAAATACTTCCACCACGTTCGTCTCGACAAGGACGTACGCTTTAGCAATCCCTATACCTTCCTGGCCCGCGACAAGGACGTCATCGATGAAGCCTTCCCGGGCGATGTGGTCGGTCTTTTTGATACCGGCAACTTTAAGATAGGGGATACCCTCACCGAAGGCGAAAATTTCTTTTTTACCGGGATCCCTTCCTTTTCACCTGAGATCTTTAAGGAGGTAGTCAATAAAGACCCTATGAAAACCAAGCAGTTGGAGAAGGGGCTTTTGCAGCTGACGGACGAAGGTGTCGCCCAGCTTTTCACCCAGTATGGGGGGCAGAAGAAGATCATCGGCTGTGTGGGAGAGCTCCAGTTCGAGGTCATCCAGTACCGTCTCCTGCATGAATACAGCGCCTCGGTTCAGTTCAACGCCATGCCTTTTTACAAGGCCTGCTGGATAACCAGCGAGGACCCGAAAAAGCTGGAGGACTTCACCCGTTTCAAGCACGCCAATATCGCCACGGATAAGGATGGTTACCTGGTCTACCTGGCGCAGAGTGAGTGGTTCCTGAACACGGAAAGGACCAACAATCCGGCGATAGAATTCCATTTTACGTCAGAGATCCATAAATAGTGGTCGATCCATTGGTGGGTGGCGTCCCATGAGTATGGGACGACCCTTAGACCTTTAAGGAAGCGGGTTCTATACCCCGGTATAGTTGTGCGGAGTGATCTTTTTAAGCTCTTTTTTCAAAGTCGCTGATATTTTCAACCCATCGATAAAGGCATGCATGGACTCCCTTGTGATTCCTACTGCTCCACGCGTCAGCTCCTTCAGCGCCTCATAGGGCTTGGGATAGTTTTCGCGGCGCAGTACCGTCTGGATCGCTTCTGCGACCACGGCCCAGTTGCTGTCCAGGTCCTGCTGTAATTTGAGCTTGTTGAGCACCAGTTTGTCCAATCCTTTTTCGATGGATTTCAGGGCAAGGATGGTATGGGCAAAAGGAACCCCGATATTGCGCAGGACCGTGCTGTCCGTCAGATCCCGCTGTAGACGGGAGACCGGCAGCTTGGCCGCGAAATGTTCGAGGAGCGCATTGGCAACACCCAGGTTGCCTTCGGCGTTCTCAAAGTCGATGGGGTTTACCTTATGCGGCATGGCCGAGGAGCCGATCTCTCCCTTCTTTGTCTTTTGTTTGAAGTAATCCATCGACACATAGGTCCAGATATCCCGGCAGAGGTCTGTCAGGATCGTATTGATGCGTTTCATCGCATCGAAGTGAGCGGCGAGGTTATCGTAGTGTTCGATCTGTGTCGTATACTGCTGGCGCTGGAGGCCCAGCGTGCCTTCCACGAACTCATTCCCCAGTTTCACCCAATCCTTTGCCGGGAAGGCCACATGGTGGGCATTGAAGTTGCCGGTCGCGCCGCCGAACTTGGCTGTGAATGGTACCTGGATAAACAATTCCACCTGGTTTTCGATCCTTTCGATAAAGACCATGATCTCTTTCCCCAGCCGGGTCGGGCTCGCGGGCTGTCCGTGTGTGCGGGCCAGCATGGGGACGTCCTTCCAGTCCCGGGACAAGACTTCCAACTGCCGTTTCAAATTCAGCAGGCCCGGCAGGTATTCGAATTCTGCGGCATGTTTCCACAAAAGAGGGATGGCGGTATTGTTGATGTCCTGGGAGGTGAGTCCAAAATGTATCCATTCGGCTACGGCGGACAGCTCGTCTCCGAGACGGTCCTTTAAAAAATACTCTACTGCCTTTACGTCGTGATTGGTCTCTTTCTCTTTTGTCTTGATCCATATGGCATCTTCCAGGCTGAATTGCTCGGGAATAGCCTGTAGCTTCCGCCTGGTGGAGGCGCTCAGCGGGAAGAATCGCTTTTTGCTCATGAACAGGAAATACTCCACTTCCACCAGCACGCGGTAGCGAATAAGGGCATATTCCGAAAAATAATCGTCCAGGTGTGCCACCTGGTGGCGATAGCGACCGTCGATAGGAGAGATGGCAGTAAGTGCGTTCAATTCCATTTTTATAAGTTGAATGATTCGCCTCGAATCCTTGATTTTGCGTCAGTTAGAATATGTAACTTCGCGCAAATTTAACGCAAAGGAATTGGACAGAAAAATACGAGTAGGCGCCGTCAGTTATTTGAACACAAAACCATTGTTGTATGGCATCGAACGGTCGCCGGTAATGAACGAAATAGAGCTGATCATTGACTATCCCGCAAGCATCGCCGATATGCTGCTGAAAGACGAGATCGATATGGGGCTGGTACCGGTAGCGATCATTCCAAAAATGCGGGCCTCTTACATCAACACGGAATATTGCATTGGATGTGACGGGCCCGTAGCTTCCGTCTGTATCTTCAGCGACCTCCCGATAGATGAGGTCGACACCGTTCTCCTGGATTACCAGAGCCGAACCTCGGTAGCGCTGGCAAAAGTTTTGCTGCGGGAGCACTGGAAAGTGCAACCCCGGCTCGTTGACGGCGGAAAGGATTTCAGGGATCATATCCATGGCTCCACAGCTGGTGTTGTCATCGGCGACCGGGCCCTTCAGCAACGCCAGCAGTCACCTTATATCTATGATCTTGGGGAGGAATGGAAATTTTTTACCGGTCTTCCCTTTGTCTTTGCCGCATGGGTCAGTAACAAGCCGATGGACACTGGATTTATTGAACGATTCAGCCAGGCCAATCAGGAAGGACTTGCGCATATTGACGAGGTCGTCAGGGAGAATCCCTATCCGGTATTTGATCTCCACGCCTATTTTACGCAATATCTCGATTATCGGCTGGATAAGAATAAGCGGAGAGGGTTGGATACCTTTCTTAAACACCTGGGAACCAACGTGAATATACTTTCCTGAAAAAGGGCTATTTTTACGCCGAATAAATAACCTGGACCACAGCATGTCTATCCTTAATAAGTTAAAAGGGCTCAGTCAACCGGGCAGTTTTGTGCTCAGCCGGCAGTTCCGGCATGAATTGGAATCTTCCAGAGGCAACCTGGATTCAGATTTCCCGGCCGACTTCACGGCCGAAGAAAAAGAGGATATCCTGGCCGTGCGTCCATATACGATGACCAGCTTCGAACGGCTGGTTTCTTTGTCAAGAGCCGTTGATCATATCGTTTCCCAAAAGATCGCAGGAGATATCGTGGAGTGCGGCGTATGGAAGGGCGGCTCCATGCTGCTGGTTGCGCGCAAGCTGGCCAGGCTGGGGGATAAAACGCGTCAGCTCTTCCTGTTCGACACCTTCGAAGGCATGTCCGAACCCACCAAAGAAGACGTTAGCGCCGTCGACCAATCGACCGCAGATGCGCTGCTGGACAAAACCGAACGTACGGACGGCGACAACGTATGGTGCTTTTCGCCGCTGGATGAGGTTAGGGCAAATCTTCAAAAAACGACCTATCCGGCCGGTCAGCTGCATTTTATAAAAGGAAAGGTGGAAGATACGCTGCCAGAACCCTCCATCGGGAATATAGCCTTGCTTCGTCTCGATACGGATTGGTACGAGTCCACCAGGCATGAGCTGGAAACTCTCTATGACAAGCTGGTCCCGGGCGGAGTTCTTATCATCGACGATTATGGACATTGGAGCGGGGCCAGGAAGGCGGTCGATGAGTTCATCGCCACCCGCCGCCTTTCCATCTTCCTGAACCGCATCGATTACACCGGGCGTATGGCCATAAAATTCTAGTATTATGTTGAATGCGTTGAAAAACCTATTTCAGAAAGACGTTCCCTACAAGTCGACTATTCCCTTTTCCGCCGACGCGCTGGCCGGGTATATCCGGGCCAACCGTCAATCGCTGCAGCAGGTGGACAACTGGATAGATGAGGCCGCCTTTTTGAAGTCTTATTTCCAGTACGGCGTACCCGAGTTCCTCAAGCCGGTCATCAACAAACCGATCGGGGACGCCCCCACCTATACCGACCTTATGGTTTTGCTTGCTGAACGCTATTTCAAGCAGGTCAACTATCTGGAGATCGGCGTTTCCGTGGGCAAGAATTTTTTCCAGCTGCTGAACGCGCTGGACAATACCCGCTTTACTGCCTTCGATATCGAAGAGATCAACCCTGTGCTCGCCGGGAGGCTGACAAAGGGTGGAAGGACAGAATGGGATACTCCTGCAAAATCGATCAAGAAGAACCGCTCCTCTCTCAGCGAGTTCTCTTTCAATAGCAAAAAGGTCAGCTATCTCTCCGCCGATGTCTGGGATTCCAACAGCTGGGCAAAGATGGAAGGCGATCAATTCAACCTTGTCTTCTCCGATGCGCTGCATACACCCGAGGCCATCCTTTTTGAATTCGAGATGCTCGTAAAATATGGCCTGCTTGCCGACAAGTTCATCATCGTCTGGGATGACCTGGTTGGAAAGATGCAGAAATCTTTCTTTAAGATCATCCGCCGGTATAACGAGGTCTATGGGATAAAGGACATCTACCTGCTGGACATCAACGGCTGGGTAGGCGAGAATGAAGGTCCTCATTCCGTCGGCATCATTTCAAATTTTGCTTTTTGATATGAGCGTTGTCCTGACCAATTTATCCAACCAGCTTTACTGGAACAGCCGTCAGCGGCTGAACCGTTCGGCGGAAAATTTCGGTATCAGCGACATCCGGTCCTATGACTTCGAGGACCTGCGGCCTACCGATTTTTTTCGCGAGAACAGGGCTATCCTCGAGCAGCCTACCGGTATGGGCTACTGGCTCTGGAAACCTTATATCATCCGGGAGGCACTCAACAGCGTGACTGACGGCGATATCGTCGTCTATGCCGACAGCGGGCTCGAGATCATCGCTCCGCTTGATCCGCTGTTCGACCTGTGCAGGGACGGTAATCCCATCCTGCTCTTCGGTAATGGCGATTTTTCTAATGACACCTGGACCAAACGGGATTGTTTTGTCTATATGGATTGTGACCGGCCCTATTTCTGGAAATCCCCGCAATGCGATGCGGCTTTTTGCCTTTTTCAGCGGTCCGAAACTACGCTCCGATTCGTTGCCGAATGGCTCAACTACTGCCGCGATCCGCGGATCATTACCGATAGCCCCAGCGGCAGCGGACGAACTGACCTGCCTGATTTTATGGAACATCGCCGCGACCAGTCGGTGCTTTCGTTGCTGGCCGCCCGGCATCGGTTGCCGCTGTTCCGTATGCCCACTCAGTTCGGCAACCACTATAAGTTGCCTGAACTCCGCATTGAAAAAGAATTCAATTGCGTCAACCAGTATTACCAGCAACCTGTCGACTATTATGGTGTGATCCCCTATTACAATTCCCCTTATGGTCAGTTGCTGGATCATCACCGGGGAACAAAAGACGGGGCCGCTCCGCCAAAGAAGAAGAGTTTCTTTCAGATGGTCGGCCGGATCGTTGGCAAACGCTATCGGCGCTGGAAGAACAGCCATGCCTTAAAACAGGAATCCCGGAAACAACAAACACCTATCTAATCCTGGACCATGCCCCATCCGCGTCTATCCATCATCATTCCCACCTTCGAGGCTGAAAAGACCCTAGGCGCCTCGCTGGACAGCTTGCTCAGCCAGGATTTTGGTGATTGGGAACTGCTGATCATGGATGGCGTCTCTGCCGATGATACCCTCGCGATCGCAGCTGCTGTCGCAGCGAAAGATCCGCGTATCCGGGTGCTATCCGATCCGGATAAAGGTGTATACGATGCGATGAATAAGGGGATAGCTGAAGCCAGGGGGGAATGGCTCTTTTTTTTGGGCAGCGATGACTTCCTTTACGATGCGCATGTGCTGTCTGCTGTATTTGCCCGCCCGGATGCCGGCAACGCCGACTTTCTGTATGGCAATGTCGTCAGCCCCAGCTACCGCGGTATCTACGACGGAGAATTCGATTTTGCCAAGCTGCTTCGCAGGAACATCTCCCACCAGGCGATCTTCTACCGGCGAACTCTTTTCGACCGCATACCGGCTTACAATCTCCGGTATAAGGGATATGCCGACTGGGATCTCAATATCCGCCTTTTTCTGGATGCAGGTGTGCGTGTGCGCTATATCGGCGGGATTATTGCCCGTTTTGGTCCTGGCGGCCTTAGCTCCAGGCACGATGTCCCTTTTTTACAGGAGGTGCTGTTTCCTCAGCGACTCGGGTTGCTTTCCCGGACCGGCCTGCGGGTGATGCGCTCGATAACGGTCTATGACGAGTGGTGGAGGCTCCTGCGGAATGCGGAATTTACCGATCTCCGGGCAATGGAGGGGCATGCGCGGGAGGCTCTCGTCCCTCGTCCTATTGTACAAATGGCGGCCTGGCAGGAAAAGATCCCGCGTCGCCTGCTGAAGACCGGTATCTGCTCTAAAATCCTTATGTTCGCCAGCTATTCGCGTCACCTTCTAACCGGAGCGCTTTAATCATGTTGCTGAGCATTATCATAGTCAATTACAAATCGGCCGGTCTTATCCTCGACTGCCTGCGGTCACTGTATGCCATGCCCGGCGAATATCCCTTCGAAGTGCTGGTCGTCGACAATGCTTCCGGCGATGACAGCCAGCAACTCGTCACCACGGCCTTTCCTGGGGTACACTGGCTGAACTTCAATTACAACGCCGGGTTTGCCCGCGCCAACAACGAGGGGATCCGTCAGGCGGCCGGCGACACGGTCCTGCTGCTGAATGGCGATACATTGCCCGATGCGCCAACCATTCTCAGTTGTTACCGCCGGCTGCTGGAATCCGGATATATTGCGGCCGGCGTTCAGCTGCTCAATCCGGACGGCAGTCCCCAGGTCTCGGGGATGTATGTCATGAAGGGAGGGCTTAATTATCTGCTTCCTTTGCCTTATCTCGGGAGCCTGATCAGGGCCGCGGGGCAGGCGGTGAAAGTGAAGGCGCCCCATGTGAGAGGTGCAGACGTCGCGGGGGGGGCAGCTGTAGAAGTCGACTGGATCAACGGCGCCTTTCTCATGGTCAGGAAGGACGCCATCGAAAAAGCGGGTCTGCTTGACGAAGACTTCTTTCTGTATGCCGAAGAGGCGGAATGGTGTAGCCGGCTGAAAAAAACCGGCCCTCTTTGCATCTTCGGAGACCTGAACATCGTCCATCTCCAGGGAGAAACTGCCAACCAGGAGTTTGGTTCGACCGGCAAGGGGTATTATAATCTTTACGACCGTAAAGGTCTCCAGATCATGCTTTCCAACTTCGTCCGCATCCGGAAACAGTTTGGGACAGGCTGGTTCCTGGTCCAGCTGCTCTTCTATCTTGCCGATATCCCCGTTTTTTTTACCGGTCTCGCCTTCAGCAGACGATATTCGTTCGCCCAGTTCCGTCATTATTGTAAAAATATCGGCGTCATCCTCCGTCTCAGCCCAACGATCATAGGGAATAAGCCTTATTTTTATAAGGTCTTATGAAGCGACTCCTGCTGCTGAACTCTCTATTCGTTTGTTTGTTCAACTGCGCATCTGCGCAGGAATACAGCTATACCCATTACGATATCTCGGACGGCCTCGCCGGGTCTACCGTTTATTGTATCACGCAGGACAAGGATGGTTTTATCTGGACTGGCACCGAGACGGGTGTCAGCCGTTTCGACGGCACTCATTTCCACAATTATACAACGATCGATGGTTTACCCGATGTAGAAATACTGGAAATGTTCGGCGACTCCAAAGGCAGGGTCTGGATGGCCCCTTTCCGAAAGGCAATTTGTTATTACTACAAAGGGAAAATATACAACCAGGGAAATGATTCCCTGCTAAGGCTTTTCCGGCTTAGAAACAATGTGCTCCGGTTTGCAGAAGATGACGCTGGCAATGTCCTTGTGCAGGAAAAGACGGTCCTGCATCTCGTCGCTGCCAATGGCGCCCTGAGCGAATTCGATTCTATCGGTACACAGCCGATCCGAAATTGTGGTGCGATCAGCCGGAGCAGTGACGGTCATTTCCTGGTACAGGCAGACAAGGAAGTTTACAAATTTTCCGGCAACCGGTTTACCCCTTTTTTTCCAATCTCCATCGCGAGCTCCTGGCCTGGCTTTATCTGGATGAATCCAAAGGGCATGATCTGGCGGGTCGATAGTAACCAGGCGGTTGTACGGTCCTTTGTTACGGGGAAGACTACTTCCTTTCCCTTGGATTGGATGCACTTCGGACATCTCAGCTATACCAGCATCGATGACAGCCTTTTTTATATCAATGAGTTTTCCGGCGTAAATGAATATAATACTTCTACCGGGGCCACCCGGATCTTTCTGCCTGGCAAACAAGTCTCCCGGACTTTTAAGGATGCTACAGGTAACACCTGGTTCACGACACTTGGCCAGGGGATCTACAGGCTTAATTCTGATGAGTTCCGCACCATACGATTGAACGCGCCGGGTATGGAAGCATCTTCTATTTACGCCATTAACAAAATGGGCAACCAGCTCCTGGTAGGAGATAATCACAACTATATTTTCGGTTTTTCGCTGCCTGGGATGTCGCATCGGTTTGGAGCCACTGCGACAGGTGTTTCCAAGAACCGGATCCTCAACTTTAGCTGGTTGCCCAACGGAAATTACCTTATTGCATCGGACGACGAGCTGACTGAGCTTTCTGCAGACTTTCATAAAAAGCGTTACATTCCGGAAGGGCTGAAATCTGTCTTTCCCAAAAACCGGGATGAATTGCTGCTTGCCACGTACTGGGGTGTAGCTATATGCAACCTTCGCAATTTGTACGTGACCGATACAGTATGGCACGAACGCGCCACCACGGTATACTATCGTAAGGATACTATCCTCATCGGAACCCTCAACGGTCTGTATGCCCTGCCGCCGAACCGGTCGGCTGTTTTCATGGGGCAAAAAGTTCCTTTTTTTCAAAAACGGATCTCGGCGCTTGCCGAATCGTCGGACGGTACCCTGTGGGTAGCATCCTATGATGCCGGTGTCGTTGGTTTTAAAGACGGCCGGGTTATCGCCAGTCTTACCAGGCAGCAGGGGCTGACCAGCGATATCTGCCGCACAATGCTTGTCCACAACAATGACCTTTGGATTGGTACTGACAAAGGATTGAACAGAGTCCGTCTCGACCAGCCCGGTTATCCTGTTGCACAATATACCTCCCAGGACGGTCTGGGGTCGGACATCGTTAATGTGATCTACGCCGACAGCTCCACCCTTTATGTAGGCACACCTGCCGGGTTAAGCTTTTTCGACGAGACAAAAATAGACCTCTCGGAAGGCTGCCGTCTTTACCTGCTCTCTGTCGTCAATTCTGGAAAAGAAAGGATTGGCGATACGTCAGGGCTAATGCTTCCGTATACCGATAAAAGTATACGTCTTGAATTTGCCGGTATTTCTTACCGGTCTGTGGGAGGCATTTCCTATCGCTATCGTCTCATTGGGCTTGACACCAGCTGGCGTGTTACCAAAGAAGCTTTCCTGGAATATCCGACCCTTCCATCCGGCAATTACGAACTGCAATTGCAGGCCCTTAATAAGTTCGGGGTCAGAAGCACTTTGTTATCCCTTCATTTTGGCGTGATCGCCCCTTTCTGGCAAACGACCTGGTTCTATGGTCTTATCCTTGCCGCGTTTTTGTCACTGACCTGGCTTTTCGTTTCCTTGCGCATCGCGCATATCCGTAAGCGGGAAAGGGAACAAGAGCAGCTCAGCGAGCGGATGATGGAAATGGAGCACACCGCCCTGCAGGCTCAGATGAACCCGCATTTTATTTTCAACTGCCTCAATTCCATTCAGCAATACATCTTCGACCAGGACATCTTTGCCGCCAACAAATATATCAGCGGCTTTGCAAAGCTTATTCGCGCCACCCTGCAGAATTCCAGCAAGCCCTTTATCTCTCTTCCAGACGAGATCAGCTATCTGTCGGGTTATCTCTCGCTGGAGAAGCTGCGGTTCAAGGAAAAAATGGATTATTCCATCGAAGTTGACCAGGAGATCAACGATGAAACCTGTATCATTCCTCCGATGCTGATCCAGCCTTATGTAGAGAACAGCATGCGACATGGACTCCGGCACAAGGCGGAAGGGAAGGGCTTTATCACTATAAAATTCCGGAAAGTGGGTGACCGGTTGCTTGTTACCGTTGAAGATAATGGTATCGGACGAAAAAAAGCAGGCAGCTTCAAGACCCGCGAACACATCGAATATCAATCGAAAGGAATGTCCCTGACGGCCGACCGTATCCGTATGATGAACGCCAAGTACAACGACAGCATCCTCATCGATGTTATCGACCTCGAAGATGACACGGGCAGGCCGACGGGTACGCGCGTAGTTATGGAATTCCCTCTCTTTCACATCCTCTTAGAAAACCAGGCTATATGATCAGAACAGTTTTAGTAGACGATGAAATAGACAGCATCCGGATTTTGCAGAAACTCCTGGAAAATTATTGTCCGCAGGTCAGCATTGTGGGCACTGCCGGCGGCGTGGAGATGGCCCTGCCGCTGATCCGGGAAACAAGACCCGATCTTGTCCTGCTGGACATCGAAATGGCGCAGGGCAATGCGTTTGACCTGCTCAATCAGCTACAGCCCATCGACTTCAAGGTCATCTTCGTTACGGCATTTGATAACTACGCTGTCCGGGCCTTTAAATACAGCGCTGTCGACTATTTGCTCAAACCGGTGGATATCGACGACCTGCGCAGTGCGATCAGCAGAGTGGAGAAGAAACCGGATGAACATGCCATCGTACAGCAAATGAAAATGCTGCTCGACAATGTAGGAGCATTACACCTGCCCCAGCAGAAGATGGCTATCCCCACCATCACGGGACTGATCTTTATAACCGTTCAGGACATCATCCGGTTTGAGGCAAAGGGGAATTATACCAGTATCTATCTTTCTAAGGGCGAATCCGTCCTGGCGACCCGAACGATAAAGGATTATGAGGATATCCTGCCTGAGACCATCTTTTGCCGGATCCACAATTCGCATATCATCAATCTGTCCTGTATAAAAAAATACCAGAAAGGCCGGGGAGGTTCTGTCGAGATGGAAGATGGCAGTATCATTGAAGTAGCCAGCCGCCGCCGTGAAGAGTTTCTCAGGCGTCTGCTGAAATAATTTTTTATTATCTTCGGCCCCTAAAAATTGCCAATGTCTAACGATAGTTTTCAGTACGGGATCGATCATCTGACTATAGCTGTTACCATCGAACTGGCCTCCGGCGCGCGCAAAGGGGTCTTGTCTCCCGCCGCCATCGACAGGATAAGAACCAGCCAGCAGCACATAGCCGACATCGTTAGTCATCATACCACCGTCTATGGTGTCAATACCGGTTTTGGAATCCTCGCCAACACAAAAATATCCGAAGAGGACACCCAGGTCCTGCAGCATAAGATCCTCCAGAGTCATAGCGTCGGGGTAGGGAACCCCATTCCGGAAGAGATAGCCCGGATCATGCTGATCACCAAGGTACATGCCCTTGCGCAGGGGTATTCCGGGGTACAGCTGACGACGCTGCAACGGATCCTTTGGATGCTTAGCGAAGACGTTGTGCCCGTCGTGCCTGAAAAAGGTTCGGTAGGCGCCTCCGGGGACCTGGCTCCGCTGTCTCATCTCTTTCTCCCCCTCATCGGACTTGGTGAGGTTTTTTATAAGGGCAAAAGAAAGGCTACCCGGGAAGTCCTGGATCAATATGGTCTTGCACCCATCACGCTGGGTCCCAAGGAAGGGCTGGCGCTGATCAATGGCACTCAATTCATTCTTGCTTTTGCCGTAAAGGCCGTACAAAGACTTCATAACTGCCTGGAAGCTGCCGACATCATCGGCGCCATGAGCCTGGAGGCCCTGACGGGGACAAAGGCGCCCTTTGACGAACGCCTCCACCGTCTGCGTCCTTATGACGGCAGCCTGCTGGTGGCGCAGCGGTTGCGGCGTCTGCTGCGCGACAGTGCTATCATGCAGAGCCATGTCGACTGCGGCCGGGTCCAGGATCCTTACTCGCTGCGCTGTATGCCACAGGTCCACGGCGCCTCGCGTAATGCCTGGCTGCATTTGCGTCAGCTGACGGAGATCGAGCTCAATTCGGTCACCGACAACCCCATCATCCTTGGCGAAGGCGAAACCATCAGCGGGGGCAACTTTCACGGCCAGCCGCTGGCCCTGCCACTGGACTACGCCTGTTTTGCGGCGGCCGAGATCGGCAACATCTCCGATCGCCGGTGCTACCTGCTGCTCGAGGGCAAATGGGGCCTGCCCCTGCTGCTGATGAGCAATGTCGGGCTCAACAGCGGATTTATGATCCCCCAGTATACCACTGCCGCCCTGGTCACCGAGAACAAGACCCTCTGTTTCCCCGCCAGTGCCGACAGCATCCCTACCTCTCTTGGACAGGAGGATCATGTGAGCATGGGCAGCATCAGCGGCCGGAAGCTCAACCAGGTGCTGGACAACCTGGAGTATATTCTCTCTATCGAGCTGATGAGCGCCTGTCAGGCCATCGAATTCCGGCGCCCGCTGAAAAGTAGCCCCATCCTTGAAGGTGCACACGAATATGTCCGCAATTTTGTGGAGTTTGCCAGCGAAGACCGTATCTTTTCGGATGACATCCAAAAGCTCCACGCCATTATCCGGGATTTTTCTTTTGTGTCCACCTGTGACAGGCTGGCCAGGGAGAAAGGCATCCTGCTGAACCAGGATTATGAGAAGGAATTTGGGTTGCAGGTCCCCGGGGTCCCCAAAAAATGACCCGCTCCGACACGTCTATAGCTTAAACGACACGGTTTTGCTCCAAAACGACGCGGTCGTAAACTGTCGCAGCGGGATATCTTACCGGCGACTATATTGCAGTTGAGTATCTCCTAAACCCAAGACATGAGTCGCCTAAACTCTAACTGGTTAAAAAGATTACCATTGGACATTGTCCTATGAAATTTTTCTTTGGGAATTTTTTGATCGTATTCGGCTTCATAGCTGGTTAAGGCAGTTCACACCTATCAATTTTTATTTATTTTAGCAACCCGGGACAAAACCCCGGGTTGCTAAATTTATGATTGTATACGACGCCATAAGATACCGCACTCCGACAGGCTCTAAACTAAATTGCAAAGGCTGGATCCAGGAAGCTGCGCTGCGCATGCTGCTGAATAATCTTGACCCCAACGTGGCCGAACGCCCGGAAGAACTCATCGTCTATGGCGGACGTGGCAAGGCAGCACGGAATTTTGAAGCCCTCGAGCTGATCATCAAGGCCCTTAAAGACCTGGAAGCCGACGAGACCCTGCTGATCCAGAGCGGAAAACCGGTCGGCATCCTCCGCACACATAGCGATGCCCCTCGTGTCCTGATCTCCAATTCCCAGCTGGTGCCCAAATGGGCGGACTGGGCGCATTTCGATGAGCTGGAAAAGAAAGGCCTGATGATGTATGGCCAGATGACGGCCGGCTCCTGGATTTACATCGGTTCACAGGGTATTGTTCAGGGGACCTATGAGACCTATTCGGCTGCAGCCAATAAGCATTTTGGCGGAACCCTGCGTGGAACCCTCAACGTCACAGCCGGTCTCGGCGGCATGGGCGGCGCCCAGCCCCTGGCGATCACGATGAACGAAGGAGTTGCCCTCATTGCAGAAGTAGAGCAGTGGAGGATTGACAAGCGTATCGAGACCCGTTATCTCGATCTGAAAATGGACGATATCGATGCCGCTATTGATAGAGCCCTCGAAGCCCGCAGCAAGGGAGAGGTGCTTTCCATCGGCGTCCGATGCAATGCCGTTCATTTGTTGCAACGCCTGATCGACCGCAATATTACCCCCGATACACTCACCGATCAGACCTCGGCCCATGATCCTCTCATCGGCTACTGGCCACACGAGCTGACACATGACCAGGCCATTGTCCTGCGTACTGACAATCCTCAGCAATATACCGACTATGCCTACCAGTCCATGTACCGGCATGTGGAATGTATGCTGGAGCTCCAAAGCCGTGGTGCCATCACTTTTGACTATGGCAACAATCTTAGGGCCAGGGCTGCGGAAAAAGGACTGAAAAATGCGTTTGGTTTCCCCGGGTTTGTACCGGCCTATATCCGCCCGCTCTTCTGCGAAGGAAAAGGGCCTTTCCGCTGGGCTGCCCTCAGCGGTGACCCTGCTGATATCGCCGTGACCGACGAGGTCATATCTCAACTTTTTCCGGAGAACAGCTCTTTGCAGCGCTGGCTGCGGCTGGCAAAAGAAAAGATCGCCTTCCAGGGACTACCCGCCCGTATCTGCTGGCTCGGCCAGGGCGAAAGAGAAAAAGCGGGACTTGCCTTTAATGAGCTTGTCCGCACCGGCAGGGTCAAGGCGCCCATCGTCATCGGTCGTGACCACCTCGACACCGGCTCTGTCGCCTCTCCTAACCGCGAGACAGAAGCCATGCTCGATGGCAGTGATGCCGTGGCAGACTGGCCTCTGCTCAATGCCCTTATCAATACTGCCGGTGGCGCCAGCTGGGTCAGTCTTCATCATGGGGGTGGGGTAGGCATGGGGTATAGCATCCATGCCGGAATGGTCATCGTGGCCGATGGTACACCCGAAGCGGCAGCGCGGCTCGCGCGTGTCCTGCGCAACGATCCGGGTATGGGTGTGATACGTCATGCGGATGCAGGGTATGATATTGCTCTGGATACCGCCAGGAAAAATGGGCTGGACCTTCGGGAAAGGCTTAAATAACGGCCAGTAAGGACACGGATTTGTCCCTTTTCGACACGGTTGACGGACTAAATGACACGCCCGTGAACTTAGACTATGTTTTTGACACAACCATTTGTATTTTACCCCTTTCCATTATACTTTTGTTTAAACTAATAATGATTTACCCCTAAACAATTTAATCTCTATGAAAAGAAGCCTAATTGCGCCTATCGGGTTATGTTCTTTTATTGCTTTGGCTTTGTTCTTCTCCTGTGCTAAAAATAGCAACCCCAAGCCTCCCATTCACGATACGGTCACTGTCATAAAAAAGGATACCCTGACAGATACCCTATATGCTACAAAGCCTGATCCTACGGTGAACCTGAAGAAAGGCTTGTTGCTTTATTTACCTTTCTCCGGAAATATTGCCGATTCCAGCGGCAATGGCAATCCTACTCAGGCCGCAGGCGGAAATCTCCTGACCTATGATGCGCATGGATATGCCAACAATGCCTTTGGTGCAGACGGCACGGGTACCCAAAAAGTCTATGTGACCAACAATGGTTCCATCCAGTTCGATACCGCTTATTCTGTCTCGTTTGGCTTTATGACCAACGATACTACTGTACAGGGTTCCTATGTCTCCATGATTGATCCCGTAACCGGACTCGGTGAATCGTTTGGTATAGGTCAAATGACCACCTCGAATCCAAGCCGCTTTGTCTGGGGAACGGTAGATTATACCTCGGGTTGTAGCCAGATCCCCTTAAATAACGCTATTAATTTCACTGATACGACGAACTTCAGCCCTATTCCCGGAGCATGGTACAACGCTGTCCTGATGTACTATAAAGGCACGACACAGATCTATATCAACGGGAGCCTGATCTTTACAAAAACCGGGCAAGCTACAAAGTCGAATCTCTGTCCCTCGTCACAGATCATCATCGGGTCATGGTGGAACAGCGATCCGCTGCATTTCAAGGGTAAACTGGATAATGTCCGCCTCTACAACCGCACGCTCACGCCGCACGAGATCATCGAGCTGTCGAAGAATTACCAGATCACGTCCAATAGCGTGAAACCTGGGATCCGGACCAATTAAGCCGCGTGTAACAATCATACAGTCAATTTGTTGAAGAAGCCCCCACAAGGGGTTTCTTCTTTTTTTGGCCTCATTGTTGTCTGAGAGATTAAGGGTCACGACCCCTAAGAAGATTACAATATGGGCCGACTAATCATAATATCCAACCGTCTCCCTTTCTCGCTGGACAGAGAAGGCGATAAGGTAAGCCTCCGGCAGAGTTCCGGCGGCCTCGTTTCCGCTATCAAGAGTTATTTTGAGAATACTTCCGCGCAGAGAGGCGATCTCACCGGTAAAATGTGGATCGGTGTGGCGGATTTTCCCCAGGATGACTGGGACCAGGTGGCCGCGTCTCATGCCGCTGAACAGGACTTTGACATCGTCCCCATCTTTACGGATAAAGACCTGTATGACAAGTACTACAACGGATTTGCCAATTCGGTGCTCTGGCCGCTGTTCCATTACTTTTCGTCCCTCGCGGATTATGACCAGTCTTACTTCGATGCCTATGTGCAGGTGAACCAGCTGTTTGCTGAACAGATCGTTCCGATCCTCGAACCCGGCGACCAGGTCTGGATCCACGACTACCAGCTGATGATCCTCCCTCACCTGCTGCGGCAGAAAAGACCGGAGACGACCATCGGCTTCTTTTTGCATATCCCTTTTCCCTCCTACGAGATCTTCCGGCTTCTGCCTACGGAATGGAAAAAAACCTTGCTGCATGGCGTTGTGGGCGCCGATCTCATCGGTTTTCATACCTACGACTATGTACAGCATTTCCTCCAGTCCGTAAAAATGCTGCTGGGAGTGGACAACTATTTCCATAACCTGCAATACCAGGATCGCCTTGTCCGGATCGATCTTTTCCCCATCGGGATCGACTATGGTAAATTTCAACAGGCGGCCGGCGACCCCGAAGTGGAAGAGATCCGAAATAAGATCAGGGCCAATCTTGAAGACAAAAAGATCATCTTTTCCGTCGACCGTCTCGACTATACCAAGGGACTGATGCAGCGGCTCAATGGCTTCGAATACTTCCTCGAGCGTTACCCGGAATGGAAGGAGAAAATGGTTTTTATTCTGAATATCGTTCCCTCCCGCGATAGTATACCTGCATACAACGACCGGAAGAAAATGATCGAAGAAAAGATCGGCACTATCAATGGCCGGTTTTCCACTATCAGCTGGCAACCGCTGATCTACCGGTATAATCATCTTCCGTTCAAAGACCTTATCGCGCTGTACCAGGCGGCCGACGCGGCCCTGATCACGCCTCTCCGGGACGGGATGAACCTCGTCGCCAAGGAATATGTGGCCAGCAGCCTGGGCCGCGGCGTCCTGATCCTCAGCGAGCTGGCCGGAGCCGCCAGCGAGCTTAGCGAAGCCATCCTCGTCAACCCGACCGATGTTGCCGATGTGGCCTCCTCCATTACACGAGCGCTGGCCATGCCGCTCTACGAACAACGTAACCGGATCTCCCTTATGCAGCGGAGACTACAGGAATATGATGTCTTCAAGTGGGTCAATGACTTCATGGACCAGCTGGCAGCGGTGAAACAGGAGCAACAGAAACAAAAGGTAAAGGTGCTGGATGAAAAGACGCTCAACGGCATACGCCGCCATTACCAGCGGTCAAAAAACCGTTGTCTGCTGCTGGATTATGACGGCACCCTGGTACCTTTTTCGCGGATCCCGTCGGAGGCTGCTCCGGATAATTCCGTTCGCGAGCTGCTGGGGCGTCTCTGCGCCGATGAAAGGAATCATGTGGTCATCATCAGCGGCCGCGACCTTTCCTCTCTCGACCGCTGGCTGGGGGCTCTGCCGATGACACTGGTCGCCGAACATGGCGCGAGCTATCGTCCGCGGGGCGGCTCCTGGCAACAGATGGTCTCTGTGTCCGAGCTCTGGAAAGACGAGATCCGTCGTGTCATGCAGCTGTTTGTCATCCGTTGCGCCGGCTCCTTTATCGAGGAGAAGCGCAATACCATTGCCTGGCATTACCGGAATACCCAGACCGGGCTTGGGTTCTCCCGATCCCGCGAATTGCTCAACACGCTATCCCAGCTCATACAAAATACTACGCTACAGGTTATCGATGGCAATAAGGTAGTGGAGGTCCGTATCTCGGGTTTTGACAAAGGCGCTTCGGCCCTTAGAATCGTCAATGAGACGGATCCCGACTTTGTCCTCTGCCTGGGCGATGATACTACTGACGAGGACATGTTCAAGGCTTTGGAAGGAGAAGCCTATACCATCAAGGTAAACAATGGCGCGTCGGCGGCCCAATATACCATCCTCTCGCAGCAGCAGGTACTACCCCTGCTGAATTCGCTGACTGTTCCTCTGACATTGACAGAAAAAGTATAATACATGCCTGTTCACAAGTACAACATGGGCGTCATCGGTAACTGCTCCTACCTGGCTTACGTAGATACCAGGGCGGATATAAAATGGATGTGTCTGCCCCGATTTGACAGCAGCTTTCTGTTTGGTTCTCTTCTCGATGAGGAGAATGGCGGCCATTTCTATATCCGTCCCACCGATGAGAATGCCAGTGCCCGCCAGTATTATATTCCCAATACAAATGTGCTTTGTACGGAATTTACCTGCAGCGACGGCAAGTTTGTCGTCATCGACTGCGCTCCGCGTATGCGCATCTACGAAAGACAGTTCCGCCCGCTCATGCTGGTCCGTAAGATCCAGCTGCTGGAAGGCTCACCGGCTGTCACCATTTGTTGTCAGCCGCGGGGCGACTATGGCAAGCTGATCCCCGTGTCGGTGATAGCCAGCAACCATATCCGTTATCTCAACCTCGACCAGCAGGTAAGGCTCACTACTGACGTGCCGCTGACCTATATCCAAAAGGAGAAATCCTTTGTTCTCGACCAGGACCGCTATCTTGTCCTGGCCTATGGAGAGCCGATGGAGGCGCCGCTGAAAGAGACGGCGGAGGAATTTATCCGCAAGACGACAGAAGACTGGCAGTCCTGGATCAAGAGCTCTTATCTGCCCGATATCTACCAGGAGGAGATCATCCGCAGCGCCCTTGTCCTCAAGCTGCACCAGTATGAAGATACCGGTGGGATCATTGCCTCCGGAACGACCAGCCTCCCGGAATTTCATGACAGCACCCGCAACTGGGACTATCGCTATTGCTGGTTCCGGGATGCTCATTATACGCTGAGGGCCTTTAACCAGATCGGTCACTTCGAAGAGCTGGAGAAGTATTTTGACTTTATCTACAATATCCTTCACAATGCTACCGACTCGCTTCAGCCGCTGTATTCGATTGGCGGGGACAAAAAGCTGTACGAGATAAGTCTCGACCTGCCCGGGTATCTTGGGAACAAGCCGGTGCGCATCGGAAATAAGGCCTATATCCAGTCACAGCATGACGTGTATGGGCAGGTGCTGGTCAGCCTGCTGCCGCTGTATTCGGACAAACGTCTTTTATTCGTAAAAAAAAGCAGCTATCAGCGGATCGTACCCTGGCTGCTCAGCCAGATCGAACGCACGCTGTCCCTTCCCGACTCCGGTCTCTGGGAGTTCCGCAAGGCCGAGCAGGTACATACCTATACGCTGTTGTTTCATTGGGCCGGCGCCAAGGCTGCGTATAAGATCGCGGCTATCTTCAACGATCATTCGCTGATGAGCAAGGCCAGCCGTATCGCCGTTGCCGCCGATCAGCTCATCCAGCAGACCTATGACCCTGTGCGTCTGCTTTACACCCAGGCTATCGGCTCTGCCAATCTCGACGCGAGCACGCTTTCAATGATCACTATGGACTACCTGGACCACCGAAGCGATACGGCAAAAAATCACATCGTGGCGCTGGAGAAGGAATTGCTGGCGGAGAATGGTCTTTTTTATCGCTATAAGCATTACGATGACTTCGGTTTTCCGGAAAGCACTTTTCTTGTCTGCGCCTTTTGGTATGTCGATGCGCTGGCCTGTGTGGGGCGGATCGATGATGCTATTCACAATCTTAATCAGCTGCTTTCTTTCAGCAATCACCTGGGGATCTTTAGCGAGGATGCTACGACAGATGGGTCGCAATGGGGAAATTTTCCACAGACCTATAGTCATGTGGGCTTGATCAATGCGGCCTGCCGGATCGCACGGAAGCTGGATAAGGCGGATTTTTTGTGAGAAATCCCTATCTTACGGCCGTGTCATCCCGCCTCATATACAACATCCGTCAACTGGTCGGTACGCGCACTGAAACGCATCTGCTGCGTGGTGCTGAGCTGGCCGATCTGCCTTGTATTGATAATGCCTGGTTGCATATTGAAGACGACCAGATCGCGGCGTTCGGCGGGATGTCGGAGCTGCCCGAGGTCTGGCGGCGGCAGCTGGCTGCTAAGGTGACTGGTGAGGGGCCGGAGTTAGTCGGTTCCCGCACTGATGAGAAGTCGCAAATGACCGATGCCTCCGGCTGTCTTGTACTGCCCACCTGGTGTGACAGCCATACTCACCTTGTCTTTGCCGGCAGCCGGGAATCGGAATTTGTCGACAAGCTCAAAGGGCTTAGCTACGCCGAGATCAACGCCAGGGGCGGAGGTATTCTCAACTCCGCGCGTAAGCTGGGGGCTACTTCTGAAGATGTCCTTTTTACGGACGCCTGGCGACGTCTCGATGAACTGGCCCGGCTGGGCACGGGTGCCATCGAGATAAAAAGCGGTTATGGCCTGACGGTAGAGGACGAACTGAAGATGCTGCGGGTCATAAAGAAATTAAAAGAGCGGTCGGGTCTTGCCATTAAGGCCACCTTTCTCGGCGCGCATACTTACCCTGCGGCCTACAAAGACAATCATCCCGGATATATCGATCTGATCATAAATGAGATGTTGCCCGTCATCGCCCGGGAAGGACTTGCGGACTATATCGATGTTTTCTGTGAAGACGGTTTTTTCAGTCCGGCCGAAACGGAGCAGATCGTCAGAGCCGGTATCAGGCATGGCCTCCGTCCCAAGATCCACGGCAACCAGCTGAATCTGTCGGGTGGGGTAGAGGTTGGTGTCAAATTGGGCGCCCTGTCCGTCGATCACCTCGAGACGATGGACGCATCCACCATTTCTACACTGGCGGCGTCCGAAACCATCGGTACCCTGCTGCCGACGGCTGCCTTCTTTTTACGAATGTCTTTTCAGCCGGCAAGGGCTCTCATCGATGCCGGCTGTGCCATTGCCCTGGCTTCCGACTTCAACCCCGGCTCGAGTCCCAGCGGCAACATGAACCTGGTCGTGGCGATGAGCTGTATCCAGATGCGCATGTTGCCCGAAGAGGCCATCAATGCGGCTACGCTCAACGGGGCCTATGCCATGTCGGTGGGTGACCAGTTGGGCAGTATCACGGTTGGGAAAAAAGCCAATTTTATCATCACCCGGCAAATGCCTTCGCTGGCGTATATGCCCTATGCTTTTGGTTCTAATCTCATCGGACAGGTGTTCATAAAAGGAGAGCGCATCAATTAATCTTATGTTCGGACGAAAGAAAAAGCCCAAACCTGACTTTATCGAATCCGTAAAAGGACGGAGCACTGTTATCTCTATTGCGGACAGTCAGGCCGGACTGGATTTTCTGGTGTCTTTCTTTTCGGCTATCCGTCCTTCAAAGGGGCACCGGGACGCAGTAGCCAACCTGGAGGTGGCAACGGCCGGTCTTTATCAAAGTCCGGTGCTGCTGGGTAATCTCCGGCATGCTATTCTCTCGCAGCTGGTCCGTACCGATCTTTCTTCCGCGCTGATGGAGAGCGGCATTCCGCTGGCCCGCGGGTTCTGGCAGGAATTCTTTGGGCGTCTTCGGCACAAGCTGTTGCCTACGCTGCATAATGAGAACGACTTTTTGTATGTGCTGAACCGCGTCTTTTTCAGAAGCAGCGACTACCAGTGGGTTGAAGAGATCCCCCGCACTACCTGGATAGCCTTCTTTACAAGTCTTGGTCTTTCTCTGCATATCGACGACCGGCGTATCCTGCACCAGCTTCTCATCGCATTAAAGACGCTGACCTTCCAGGTCGCCCAGCTTGGACTGGAAAAAGAGGTCTTGTTATACATCCCCGAACAATACCGGGAGGACAATCCTTTTGTCGAACAAAACTATCTCGTACACGAGCTGGAGGAATGGATCAACGACAAGGATCGCACCACCCCGCCGGTGACCATTGCGGCAAAGATCAATCAGCAGCTGGCCTGGTGTCACGAATGTATTGACTATATCCGCGAGAATCATTCGCAACGGGGAGCGAGCCTGCATCAGACCTATATGCTGCTGTTGCTGGCCAATCGTCTCGAGCGTATGTCCATTCTCGTTGACCTGCTGGACCAGGATCATAGCTTTGATGTGGGAAAATTCGTGGACTTTTTTCGGATGCTGGTTCGCAATGAGAACAGAAAGAACAGCATCCTGGAGTTTATGTCCCAGTCGCTGGGTTACCTGGCCTACCAGATCGCCGAACACAAGGGCGCCAAAGGCAATAAATATATCACTGCCACCTGGGCTGAATACCGGGCTATGCTGAACAGCGCCATGGGAGGAGGGGCCTGGGTCTGTCTTATGGTGCTGATCAAGAATCTGCTGATCCGCCTGCCCATGGCCATCTTCTGGCATGGCTTTGCCTATAGCATCAATTATAGTATTGGATTTATCCTTATTGAAGAGACCCGTGCGACGCTGGCCACCAAACAACCGGCCTTTACGGCCAGCGCGGTGGCCAGCTCGCTTGACACAAAAAAGGGCGCCAGCCAGCCCAATCTTTACAACCTGGCTGTTACGGTGGCTAAAGTGTCGCGTAGCCAGATAGCGTCGTTTGCCGGCAACCTGATCGTTGTTTTTCCCGGCATGTGGCTGATAGCCTGGGGTTATGAGAAGATCTTTGGTTCCAAGCTCGTGTCCGGCGCGGCTGCGATGCACATGCTGCGGGATCAGCATCCCTGGCAAAGTCTATCCCTGCTCTATGCCTGTAATACGGGTGTTTTTCTTTTTCTCAGCGGCATCATCGCCGGCTATGTACAAAACAAGATCCAGTACAGCAATGTCAGCCAGCGTTTGCAGACCCATCCGCTGCTGCGTGTGTCGCTGCCTGCGGAACGGCTCCGCCGGCTGGCCGACTATGTGGAACATCATGCGGGCTCTCTTATCGGTAATATCTGCCTGGGCTTTTTCCTGGGGATGGCTGGTTTTTTTGGGGAGATCTTCGGGACGAAGTTTGATATCCGGCATATAACTATTTCCGCGGGGAATACTTCGCTGGCTGTATATGGCCTTGGCATCCGCAACATCAATCCCTGGTACCTGGCTACTGTTATCGGAGGAGTATTCGGGATCGGTTTTTTGAATTTCGTTGTCAGCTTTTCGCTGGCCTTTATCGTGGCTGCCCGTTCGCGCGGGGTTCGTGTGCGCGAGTATCCGGGCTTTCTGGGGATACTGTGGCGGTACTTCCGGAGCAACCCGCTGGATTTTATCCGTCCCAGGAGACGTTCCGGCACAGAGGAATAGGGCATTTGTATTTATTCTTTAACTTGCCGCCGCGCACGTACCAATACCGCGCTTTCCCATATGGACCAAATAATCGAGTGTGTACCAAACTTCAGCGAAGGCCGCAACCCGGCCGTCATCAAACAGATCACCGATGAGATCGAAACCGTAACCGGCGTCCGGCTGCTCAACGTCGACCCCGGCAAAGCCACCAATCGCACTGTCGTAACCTTTGTCGGCGCGCCTGCTGCCGTCATCGAAGCCGCCTTTCTGGCCATCAAAAAAGCCGGCCAGGTCATCGACATGCGCCAGCACAAGGGCGAACATCCCCGTATGGGCGCCACCGATGTCTGTCCCCTGATCCCCATTGCCGGTATCAGCATGGAAGAGACGGCGGTCTGGGCCCGGCGATTAGCCGAAAAGGTGGGTACCGAACTACAGCTGCCCGTCTATCTCTACGAAGCTGCCCAGCCCGATAAAAGCCGGAGCAACCTGTCGATCATCCGCGCGGGCGAATACGAAGGCTTCTTCAAGAAGATAAAGACACCCGAATGGAAGCCCGATTTTGGTCCTGCGGAATTTGATGCCCGTCGCGGCGCCACCGTCATCGGCGCCCGGGATTTTCTTGTGGCCTATAATGTAAATCTCAATACAACTTCAACCCGTCGCGCCAACTCCGTGGCCTTTGACGTCCGCGAAGCAGGGCGGGTATTGCCTGATGGCACAAAGGTGCCGGGCACCCTCAAGTTTGTAAAAGCCATCGGCTGGTATATAGAAGAATATGGCATTGCGCAGATCTCGATGAACCTCACCAATATCACTGTCACGCCGGTCCATATCGCTTTCGATGCCGTCGCCAAATCAGCGGCAGAGCGGGGTCTGCGTGTCACGGGCAGCGAGCTGGTAGGGCTGATCCCGTTAAAGGCCATGCTGGATGCGGGGAAATATTTCCTGGAAAAGCAACAGCGTAGCACGGGCGTCTCTGAAAAGGAGCTGATCCGTATCGCTATCCTTTCGATGGGACTCGATGAACTTGGGCCTTTTATCCCGGAAGAGCGGATCATCGAATACCAGCTCCGCGGCGTAGCCGGCGACAAGCTGATCAGGATGACGCTCCGCGACTTTGCCGATGAGACAGCCAGCGAAAGCCCTGCCCCCGGTGGTGGCTCCATTGCTGCCTATGCCGCTGCTCTCGGCGCCTCCCTTGCCACGATGGTCGCCAACCTCTCTTCCCACAAGAAGGGTTGGGATGCCCGCTGGAAGGAATTCAGCGACTGGGCCGAAAAAGGACAGGGGTATAAGGACGAGCTGCTTCGTCTTGTAGACGCCGATACCCATGCTTTTAACGGCATTATGGCCGCCTTCTCCCTGTCAAAATCCAATGAAGCCGAGAAAGCCGTCCGTCACCGGGCCATTCAGGATGCCACAAGGGTTGCCATCGAAGTGCCTTTTCGTGTCATGGAGCTGGCTTTTGCCAGTATGGACCTTATCCGGGCCATGGCGGAGACCGGTAACCCGAACTCCGTTTCGGATGCGGGTGTGGGAGCTCTTTGCGCCCGTGCGGGAGTGCTGGGGGCCTATATGAACGTACGGATCAATGCTTCCGGTTATGATGATAAAGCCTTTGTCGCCGACATATTGGCCAGAGGGGCAAAGATCCGGGAGCAGACGATCCGGGCTGAGGCAGAGATCATAGAGATCGTGGATAAGAAGATAGGGATGTAATTTATTCGTAAATTCAAGGTCTAAAATTTCCGCTATGCCACAGCTCATTTCCGTAAAGTCGCAGCTAAAGGTTTACAGCAAGTCGGATGTTCTTTCTTTTACGAAGGTCCGAAAGTTCGAAACCCGGCTGGGCGAGGAGATCCTCGTGGTGGCCGATCCGACGAACATCAACGCCTCTATCGAGCAGTCGCCGGCGGAATATGTTCTGCTGGGCATCCCCGAAGACATCGGCGTAAGGGCCAGCGAAGGGCAGGGGGGAGGGGAGACGGCCTGGAAATATTTTCTGAAGAACTTTCTCAGCATACAGAGCAATGATTTCCTGCAGGGCGGCAACATCCTTTTGCTCGGGCATCTTGACTTCAGCGATCTGTCGCAGCTGATCGAAGCCAATGCTTCTGATCCCGAAGAAAAGATCATGGCTTATCGTCACGCTGTACATACAATAGATGAGGCTGTCGAGCCGCTGATCCGGGTCATCACCGCCGCGGGCAAGATACCCATCGTCATCGCCGGTGGTCACAACAATGCCTACCCGCTGATAAAGGGGGCGGCCAAGGGCTTGCACAAGGCCGGCTATATCCCGCTGGCCCAGATCAATGCTGTCAACCTTGACGCTCATCCCGAATTCAGTCCCGTGGAAGGTCGTCACAGCGCCAATGGCTTCCGGTATGCGGAGGAAGATGGCTTTATGGAGAAATATTGCGTCATCGGGGTTCATGAGAACTATCTGCCGCAGAACGTTTGGACGGACATCCTCAACAATCCCTTTATCGACTGTATTACCTATGAGGACATCTTTGTACTTGAAAAAAGGACCTTTACACAGGCTGTAGCGCATGCTACCGGTTTTACCGAAGACAATTATATCGGTCTCGAGCTGGACCTCGACGCCATCGCCCAGGTCCCGGGCGCCGGATTGCCGCCTTCCGGTCTCACGCCCTTACATGCCCGTCAATACGTCACGTTTGCCGCCATCGACTCAAAGATAGCCTACCTCCATATCTGCGAGGGTGCTGTCTGTGTAGGTAATGGCTGTTCCAATCCTTCGACGGGTCGTCTTATCAGCTATATCGTCAGTGATTTTTTAAAGGCAAGGGAGTAGTTAGAAAGGTATTCCAATATTTAAATACCCGAGCACCGACCTGGACTGATCGCTATACATCATGCTCAGCTCCAGCGGCCCCAGCGCAAAGTTGTAAGTGAACGTCAATGCGTAACCGGATAGGAAATCCGGGGTCGTAAAAAAGTTGCTCTTATTGATAAAATTATTGAACAATACATTGGCCCTGCCCGTGATCAGCACATTGGCGAACAGCTGATATCTTAGTCCCAGCACTCCTTCTGCGATGCTCGAAGAATAAAAAGTGCCTTCCCGCAGCCCGGCAAAGGCCACCTGGTTATGGAACTGGCTGGTCATCCCGCCGATGGAGAACTCATTCATGATATTGTTCTTATAGTGCAGGTTGAGTCCTCCCTGTGCGTGCATCAGCAGCGTATATTTTTCGCTCAGCGGCACATACTGATCGAAGTTGAGCAGGAAGCGTTCGTACGAGGCGCTGGAAAAGCTCGTATCTGTCCGGGTAACGCTGGAGTTGAAATACTGTACGTTTGGAGTCTGGGGGAAGACATGGTCTGCTTCGGCTTCGAACTTTATACCTTTACGGGGATACAAAGGTCTGTCCAGCGTATTGCTCCGGACAAAGAAATAGCCGGTGGCAAATGTGTTGCGGCCCTTGAATTCGAGGCTGGACGTGATAGACGGATCATAGTCGACGTATTCGAAACGGCTACCGACGCCAAAAGTGAGGTCGCGGTTGGTGGAGTATCCAAAATGGGCGTCTGTCTTCCAATAGTTCTGACTGTATAAGCCGGCTTCTTTGTACTTGCTGTTATAGGTAGTGATGCGGAAGTTGTCGAACTGGGTTCCAAGAACGAAGGCAAAGTTCGCGCGCCGGCTGAAATACTGGAGGTGTTCGCCCCTGATCCGGAAGTTCTGTCCCAGGTTCATCGTCACCAGGCTGCGGGAAGTAGGCGTGAAAAAGTTGCGGCTGGTCAGGTTCAGGATGGCGCTGATACCGCTGAACTGGTTGTAGTTGAGTCCGATCTTGGCAAAGGTCAACGGGTTTTCCTCGACTTCGTAGACGATGCGGCTGGTGCCGTCGGGCTGTGGCTCGAGGGAGTAGGTGATGCGGTTATAGTACCGGGTACCAAAAGCCCGTCTTACCATCCGCGAAAGGTTGTCGGCGGTATAATAATGATTGGTCTCCAGGCCCATGCTCTGGATAAAAAAGCCCTGGTTGGTGTTGAACAGCCCGTGCACTTCAAAGGCAGAGATCTTTACCGGGTGTACGGCGGGCAGGCGGTTCTTTACAATTTCCTGCGGACCATAGATGGCATTCAGTGAATCGGCCAGCTGTTTCAGCCGGGGATAAAGACGTCGTCCTTCTTCGAGGCCTTCGTTGACTATCTGCTGCGCTTCTCCGAAGTTGCCCATGCCGTATTTTTCCAATGGCTGGGATACATAGATATCACAAAGCGGGATCTGGGTCCTGGTATCTGCGGCTTCGCGGAAGAAGGCGACCTGCAGGAGTACCTGGAGGGCGTTGGTAACTTCTTTCGATGTCTTCAGCGGGCCGGACAGGTTGCTCCCGATGACGATGTTGGCGCCCATATCGCGTACGTCCTTTACCGGGAAGTTCCGGACCACGCCGCCATCGATCAGCTTATGACCGCCATATTCGATAGCGGTGAAGACCGATGGGATGGCCATACTGCTTCTCAGCGCGGAGACGATCTCTCCTGTATCGAGGACGACGGCTTCGCCTGTAGAGACATCGGTTGCTATACATTTAAAAGGGATGGAGAATTTTGAGAAGTCTTTGATATTATAGACCGGGCGGAATACTTCTGCAAATTTCAGCCAGAGCTCCTGTCCTTCGATGACGCCGGTAGACAGGCGGAACCAGTGATTGACCCAGGGCAGCTCGATATCATATTTGCTGTATTCGTCCTTCTCCTCCATGATCAGGCTGCGCATGCTGGACTGATTGGACAGGATGAGGTCCCAGTTGATGCCATGCATTATCTTTTGGATGGAGTCGCCGGAATAGCCGATGGCATACATGGCGCCGATGATGCTTCCCATGCTGGTGCCGGTGATATAATCCACTTTAAGACCTGCGCTGTCGATGGCTTTCAGGATGCCGATATGGGCCAGGCCTTTTGCTCCGCCACCGCTGAGCACCACCCCGATCTTTGGTCTTTGTCCCGGCTGTGCCTCTTGTGCGAAGGCGCTGCCCGTCAGTAGCAGCAATAAGAAACAAATAAAAAGGTGGTATCGTCTCATTTACAATTATTCAGCGGCGTGGCCGGTGCGAGTGATTACAGCGACTTTTCCAGCTCCATGATCTTCTCGAACACAACCTCGTACTGGCGGTTGGCCACTTTCAATTCCTCACTAGCCTTTTTGTAGTCGGTCTCCGCCGCCACGAACTTATTCCTATCGGAATACGTGCCCGGATCGGACAGGGATGCTTCGAGCCTGGTCCGCTGTTCAGAAAGCTTTGCTATTTTTTCTTCCAGTTCCTGGAAGATACGCTGCTGCCGCTGTAGTTCTTTTTTTGATTCCTTATTGATCGGGGTACCTGCCGGGGGAGGAGGGGGCGTCGTCTCCGCTGGTTTGGCAGGTGCAGCTGCTGCCTTTGCCGGGGCGGGAGACGAGGCTTTTGCAGTGGAAGTTGAAGCGGCTTTCGCTGCGACGTTGCGTTCCTTCCAGTCAACCCATTCTTCATAGGTTCCCTTGAACTCACGGATCTTATGGTCTTCGATCTCCCAGATCTTGTTGGCCGTCTTTGAAATAAAATACCGGTCATGGCTTACCAGCAGGAAGCTACCCTCATATTTATTGAGGGCATCGATCAGCAGGTCGCAGGAATGCATATCCAGGTGGTTGGTAGGTTCGTCCAAAAGCAGGAAGTTGGCCTTGCTGATGATCGTCTTGGCCAGCGCAACCCGGGCTTTTTCACCACCGCTCAATACCTTGATCTTTTTGTCCACGTCATCCCCGCTGAACAGGAAACAGCCCAGCAGCACCCGTAATTCGAGGTCTGTTTTCTGACTGCCGCACAACTGCATTTCTTCTATCAGGGTATTATTGACGTCCAGCGCCTCCAGCTGGTGCTGGGCGTAAAAGCTTTCGTCTACATTGTGTCCCCAGACGCGTTCGCCTTCGAAAGGCTCTGCGCCGGCTACCATACGGAGCAGGGTTGATTTCCCTTTACCGTTGGCTCCGATCAGGGCTATCTTGTCTCCGCGGTCTATTTCTGCGGATGCGTTCTCCACGATGGTGATGGGGCCGAAGGTTTTGGTTGCGCCCTTTAGCGTAGCGAGTACGCGGCCGGGTTGTTTGTCAACCCGGAAGTTGATCTTGATATTTGGTCTTTCGATCTGGATGTCTTCGATCCGGTCGATCTTATCCAGCCGTTTCATAGCGCTCTGGGCGGCAGCAGCCTTGCTGGCCTTGGCCTTGAAGCGTTCGATGAAGCGCTCCTGCTGCCGGATATAGTCCTGCTGGTTCTCGAAAGCCCTTTGCTGAAGCTCTACCCGCTGTACTTTCTCGGTCTCGTAGAAACTATAATTGCCATTATAGACGTGCAGCTCGCGTTGGTAAAGCTCCACGATCTTGGTGACCATCCGGTTGAGGAAATATTTATCGTGGCTGACGATGATCACCGAGCCGGGGTAATGCTGCAGATATTTTTCCAGCCATTCGATGGAAGGAAGGTCCATGTGGTTGGTAGGTTCGTCGAGCAGGAGCAGGTCGGGATTCTGAAGGATCATCTTGGCCAGCAGGACGCGCATGCGCCAGCCCCCGCTGAATTCCCGGAAAGGGCGGCTGAGGTCGGAATTGGAGAAACCCAGCCCCTGCAGGATCTCTTCGGTCCGATGGTGGATCGAATACCCGTCCAGGGTATCCATCTCATGCAGGGCATCCGTATAACGGATCAGCAGATCATGGTTCTCGTGATCTTTTTCCAGCTCGTGGCCCAGCTCGACGATCTCACGCTCCAGCTGCAATACCCGTTCGAAGGCGGTGAGGGCGACGTCGAGGATCGACCCGTTGGTGTCGAAGCTCAGGAGGTCCTGGTGCAGATAGCCGATCGTCGTGCTCCGGCTTCTTTCCACTGTGCCTGCTGAAGGGAGGTACTGTCCTGCAAAAAGCTTTAATAAAGTTGATTTTCCCGTTCCGTTGTAACCGATTAAACCGATCCGTTCATTGGGTTGTATGTGCCAGGTGGCGTCTTTTACGATAACCCGGGCTCCAAATTCGAAAGTAACATTCTGTAATCCTGCTAACATGGGTGCAAATTTAACCCAAGGTCTCCATACCCCCAAAACCCCATGGCTGTTATTGTTAAAAACCCATACTATTGCAAAAATGCATAGATGCTTTACCTTCGGGTGAAATATCGTGCCATGAAGAAATTTATCCTCCTGATCCTGGCTTTTATCGTAGTTGGCTTCTTTGCTTACAAGCTCCTGTCGGACAAACCTATGAAGCAGGCTGTCAAAAAAGACGAACCTTTGCATATCGGGAAGAATCCCAGCCAGTTTAATGATGCTTTTGGGGAATTATTAACAGAATATTATACTCTTAAAGACGCTCTTGTCGACTGGGACACCGTCAAGGCTGACCAGGCCGCCTATGCTCTTGCGGCAAAGGCCGATAGTCTGCCTGTGAAGACGCTGAAGGCGGATTCGACCATCATCATCACGGCTCAGAGCCTGGATGCCGGCGTCAGCAGCGAAGCAAAGGCTTTTACGGGGGAGACGGGTATTGAAGCCCGCCGCAGGTCGTTCAATATGCTTACGGACCAGCTGTATACGCTGGCGAATGCCGTTCGCTACGATGGGCAGATCATCTATCATATCAAATGTCCGATGGCTTTTAAGGAAACGGAAGAAGGCTATTGGCTGAGTAATACGCCGCATGTCGTCAACCCTTATCTTGGGAATAAGCACCCGGTCTATAAAAATAAGATGTTGGGTTGCGGGGAAGTGACGGATTCGGTGGATTTTGCGAAGAAGTAGGGGCGTGCCGTCAGGGCTTATACACAAACTTTACTGCCGCACTTTTTTGTTCGCTGGAGGACAGGAAGACCTCAAATTTCTTATCCCCGGCGGTGACCATCATCAGCGCTGTATTGGGCGGAATGGTACCCAGGTTATCGGCATACATCACCAGCTCGTATTCGGTAGAAGGGAAGGCATTGAAATTAATGGTCAGGGGCCGGTCGGTCAGCATTTGTCTATATAGCAGCACTTTATTATTGATCAGCACCGTGATGGTGTCATTGTCGATCTCCCCGTTGTCATACAGCTCGATCTTTATCTGCGGGCTATTCACGGTGACGGTCTTTACCAGGGTTTTTTCCCGGGGTTCGAGGTGCAGGGCCTTTTGAAGGGAGGCAAGGGTATCGGGTTGATCGACGTCGACGGGAAAATCGGAGACATTGACCTTTTTCAGCTGGATCTTACCCGGCGGGCAAACCATATTCTTCTCGGAGAAGACACCTTTCCAGTCTCCGTTGAGCTCTTCCTGGTCCCCTTTCTTTGAATAATTGAGGTCGTAGGTTTTGATACAGGGCAGACAGTCGGTGGGGATCTCGGACTCGAGGACCTTGTTCTCTATCAGGACCAGCCGGTGTGTCTGTGCGTTATAGCGGCCAGTGAAGCTCATCTTCACGAAATGGGTCTTGTCGAAATAGTCATAGGCCCTTCCGGTGATCCTGTCGCCTGCGATATTGATCTGGAGCTCGAGAAAATAACGGGGATAACAGCCACCCTCGCCCTGGGTGAGGGTTCCCTTCCAGATACCGTTGATGTCTTCCGCCCGGGCAAAGCAGGCGCATGAGATCAATAAAAAAAAGAGAAACCCCCGCATTATTTCACATATTTGAAAGTGACCACTGCATTCTTTTGTTCGGTGGAGGTGATCCGGACCTCATACTCTTTGTCCCCCGCCTTTACGATCATCAGGGAGGTATTGGGCGGGATCTCGCCTTCATTCTCCGCAACCATTACCAGCTCATGATAGTCGTTGGATTCATCAAGGTGCAGGGTCAGTATCAGGGGCCGGTCGGTCAGCATGGCGTGTGAAATGACCTGTTTGTTATCGAGGTAAACGGAAATGGTATCGTGATCGATGGCTCCGTCGTCATAGATGTTCAGCGTGACTTCGTTGACATTTACGGTTATCGTCCTGACGACCTGGTTGCTTCGGGTCTGTAGGATGCGGGGAGTAATGGTCGGGAACTTGCGGCCCATGCCGGTGCTGTCGCTGACCGATTGATGTACCGTCGCATTGGGCACGGTGACCCTTGATGTGGATGGGGCCCTGGCCGGCTCCGGTTTTTCCGGTCTGCTGATCTTTGGAGGGGATGTCTTTGCTACCGGAGGTACGGTTTTTATTACAGGAGCGCCTGACTTTGTTACAGGCGAGCCTGGTTTTGTCGCGGGTGACGCCGGCTTTGCTCCGGGCGAGGTGGTTCCGGCAACCGGCGGCGACAGTTTCGTTGCGGGCGGCCTGGTTCCCGGTGCTGTGGTTTTGGCGATGGGGGGTGCTGTCTTCACACCAGGCTTTGTGGTCGCCCCATTCCTGTGAGGGGGTGTGGTTTTTGTAAGGCTGCTATCCTTATGTACCGGGGTGATCTTTGACTTCGCGACAGCTTCTTTTTCGGCGATCTCTTTTTCTTTTTTTGCCAGGAATGGTTCCACATAAAAATCGCTGGATGTTACTTTACGCAGGAAGACGGTTCCCCGGCCGCAATTGGAGGAGTCCCGGACGTTCATGCTGACATAGGTCCCTTCGAGGAACTCTTCATCACCCGACTTCGAATATTGCAGGAAGCAGGTCATGATACAAACATCGCCGGACTGGTTCCTTAGTTCCAGAAGTTTGCCTTCCTGCAGCATTACCTTTCCCGTATGCGCATTGACGGTGCCCATCGCGGCGGCCTTGCCATAAAAGATGGAGGAGAGGTAGGAATAGGTGACGGCTTCAAAGTGTTTGTCTGTCTGGGCTATCTGCACTTCGAACCGGTAACGGTCATCGAACAGGGAGTTCCGGGCTGCTACATTGGTCGACCGGAAATGTCCCTGCCACACGCCTGTCACATTCTGGGCCCATCCGGCAAAGGGCATCAGCAAAAAAAATAACTGAAAAAGTCTCCGCATATTCTACGATTTCCCTGTTGAAACTGGATGCAGTCCGGATAGCAAATTATGGAAATAAATCATTGGAATGGTTACCATTTGTAATTTTTAACTAAAGGGGAAGGGGGGATTCCCGGCTGCGCTGAGTTAGCGCTCAATCAATTATCCAAAGCAAGTAATGTCAATTGGCGGGAGTTTATTAAATTTGCGTCCTTATGATCAAGATCACTTTGCCAGACGGCGCCGTACGCGAATACGAACCCGGCGTCACCGCACTAGAAATCGCCAGGTCCATCAGCGAAGGATTGGCCAGAAAAGTTTTAGCCGCTAATGTCAACGGACAGGTATGGGATGCCACGCGCCCCATCACAACCGACTCTACCCTGAAACTGCTCACCTGGACGGATACGGATGGCAAATCCACTTTCTGGCATTCTTCCGCGCACCTGATGGCCGAGGCGGTGGAGTCGCTGTACCCCGGCGTAAAATTCTGGGTAGGCCCTGCTGTCGACAATGGGTTCTACTATGACATGGACCTGGGCGGCAGACAGATTACGGAAGAGGATCTCAAAAAGCTGGAAGTGAAAATGGCCGAGCTCGCAAAACAGAACGAGGCCTACAGAAGGAAGGAGATCAGCAAGGCCGAAGCTATCAAATTCTTCAGCGACAAAGGCGACGAATACAAGCTCGATCTGCTGGAGAACCTCCAGGACGGAACCATCACCTTTTACACACAGGGGGGCTTTACCGACCTCTGTCGCGGACCGCATATACCCAATACCAGCTTTATCAAAGCGGTGAAGCTGACCAATATTGCCGGCGCCTACTGGAAGGGCGACGAGAAGAACAAGCAGCTGACCCGGGTCTACGGAGTGACCTTCCCTTCCCAGAAAGAGCTGGACGAATACCTGGCCATGCTGGAAGAGGCGAAGAAACGGGATCACCGCAAGCTCGGCAAGGAACTGGGTATTTTCACCTTTGACGAACAGGTCGGACCGGGTCTGCCCCTGTGGATGCCGAACGGGACCATCATCATCGAAGAGCTGGAAAAGCTGGCCAAGGAAACCGAACTGCGCGCCGGCTACAAACGGGTGGTGACGCCCAATATCGCCAAGGAAAGCCTTTACATCACCAGCGGCCACCTGCCGTATTACGAGGACAGCATGTTCCCGCCGATGGAGCTGGAAGGGGAGAAGTATTACCTCAAGTCTATGAACTGCCCCCACCATCACAAGATCTTTGGCGCAGAACAAAAGTCCTACAAGGACCTCCCGTACCGCCTCGCCGAATACGGAACTTGCTACCGCTATGAACAAAGCGGCGAACTTTTTGGTTTAATGCGGGTACGATGTTTGCACATGAACGATGCACACATCTACTGCACCAAGGAACAGTTCTACGAGGAGTTCAAGGCAGTGAATGAAATGTATCTGAAGTACTTTAAGATCTTTGGCATCGATAAATATGTGATGCGTTTCAGTACGCATGAACCGGCCAAGCTGGGTAAGAAATACATCGACGAACCGGTACTGTGGAAGGAAACGGAAGACCTGGTGCGGGATGTGCTGATCAGGACCAATACGCCGTTCATAGAGGTGCCGGATGAAGCGGCCTTTTACGGACCGAAGATCGACGTTCAGATCTGGAGCATCATTGGCCGGGAGTTCACTTTAGCCACCAACCAGGTCGATTTTGCGCAGGGAAGGCGCTTCAAGCTGGAATTCACCAACAAGGAAAACCAGGCTGAAACCCCGCTGATCATTCACAGAGCCCCTTTGGGTACCCACGAACGGTTTATCGGGTTCCTTTTGGAGCACTATGCAGGCAAATTTCCGGTGTGGCTGGCGCCACTGCAGGTAAAGATCCTGCCGATCACCGATAAGTCCCTGGAATATGCACAAAGTCTTTTAGTTTCCCTGAAAAATGCGGATATTCGTGTAGAACTCGATGATCGCAGCGACAAAATAGGCAAGAAGATCCGTGACACAGAACTTGCAAAAGTTCCTTATATGCTGGTCGTTGGCGAAAAGGAAATGGCGGAGAACAAAGTAGCCGTCAGGCGTCAGGGAAAGGGTGATCTGGGTGTTCAAGGCATTGAAGAGTTCATCGCCCAGGTCACAAAAGAAATTAAAGAGCGTCTCCCGAATCCCTAAGGGAAAAACGCAGGCCTATATATCAAAAAGATATATAGTTTCGTTAAACAGAAAAACAATAGAAGCTTCCGATAGGGAGGGAAGCTGAACTTAAAAACAGTAAATGGCATTTCCACCGAGACCCCCCCGCGGGAATTTCAATCCAAGGTTTAGAAAAGAACAACAACAAGAACATCGTACCAACCATATGATCCGGGTGCCACAGGTGCGACTGGTAGGTGACAACGTCGAAGTAGGCGTGTATACTATCCAGGAGGCGTTGAAAATGGCACAGGAGCAACAGCTCGACCTGGTCGAGATCTCTCCAAATGCGGATCCCCCAGTATGTAAGATCATCGATTATAATAAGTTCCTTTACGAGAAGAAGAAGAAGGAAAAGGAAATGAAGGCCAAGAGCAAGGCCTCTGAAGTAAAGGAGATCCGGTTCACTCCGAATACGGATGATCATGACTTCGACTTCAAGGCTAAGCACGCTGAAAAGTTCCTCAAAGAAGGTAATAAGGTAAAGGCTTATGTACAGTTCAAAGGTCGTGCTATCCAGTTCAAGGAAAGAGGCGAGCTGTTGCTGCTGAAATTCGCTGAACGGCTGGGTGATGCGGGTGTGCTGGAAGGCATGCCGAAGATGGAAGGTAAGAGGATGCTGGCGATCTGGGCGCCTAAGTCTCAGAAAAAGAAGACAGAAAAGGGAGCAGCGTCATAGGCACGCCCCTGAAAAATAAATGAAAAAGGCCCTTTTTGGGCCTTTTTCGTTAAAATATGGAATATATCTCAACTTTTTCCCCTAATTTTGCACTCCGTTTTACTGTCCCGAAAGGGCCGGAAAGCGGAAATCTCAAATAGCCCAAACGGCTCCATAAGTGGTTCGCCTGTGCGAACCCGCCAGCAGGGTATCATGCAAAAAGCATTCAAAATGCCTAAGGTTAGAACCAATTCAAGTGCCAAGAAGCGTTTTAAAGTAACCGGCACGGGTAAGATCACCTTCCAGAAAGCCTTCAAACGTCACATTCTTACAAAGAAATCCAAGAAACGCAAGCGCGTAATGGCCAAGAAAGGCGAAGTCGCTCCGGCAAACCTGGACTTCGTAAAACGTCTGTTGAGGCTTAAATAAGCCGCAGGGAGGCTTAATATAGCCGCAGCTTTTGGTAGGTACTTCATTATTAATTTTCAAACTAGTTAGATATGCCACGTTCAGTAAACGCCGTCGCTTCCCGCGCACGCAGGAAAAGAATCCTCAAACAGGCAAAGGGGTTCTACGGCAAACGTAAAAATGTATACACAGTCGCCAAGAACGTCCTCGAGAAGGGGCTTCAATACCGTTATGTTGGCCGTAAATTAAAGAAAAGAGAATACCGCACGCTGTGGATCGCGCGTATCAACGCCGCTGTACGCGCCGAAGGTCTTACTTACTCTACCTTTATCCACAAGCTGAGCCAGAAAGGTATTGGTCTCGACCGCAAAGTACTCGCCGACCTCGCTATGAATGAGCCGGATACTTTCAAAGCGCTGGTAGCTGCTGTTAAGTAAGCAAAAAACTTTTTTAGGAGCACCCCCGTCAGGGGGTGCTCTTTTTTTATTTTAGTAATTGTAAGAAAACCTCCATTTTTGCATAGTTTTTTTGGAAATATTATCCAAAACATCTTTTCATAACCATTAATATTGAATACACTGGATCAGTCAATGAACAATACGTACACCGACCTGGTGACGCAGACCTTTAACTTCCCACAAGACGGATTCGAAGTCAAAGACAACTATTTACAATTTAATGGCCTGGATCTGAAAGCGCTCATCGACAAATATGGTACGCCGATGAAGCTGACTTATCTGCCCAAGATCGGCAGCCAGATCAACAAGGCAAAAAAGATGTTTGCCGCCGCGATGAAGAAACATCATTACGAAGGCAAGTATTTCTATTGCTACTGTACAAAGAGCTCTCACTTTTCCTTTATCGTAGAAGAGGCCCTGAAGAATGACATTCATCTCGAGACCTCCTATGCTTACGACATCGAGATCATCAAAAAGCTGTATCAGCGAAAGAAGATCACAAAGGATACTTTTATTATCTGTAATGGCTTCAAGCAAAAGCCTTATACCAGCAGGATCGCTACGCTGCTCAACAGCGGGTTCAAGAATGTGATACCCATCCTCGACAATAAGGACGAGCTACAGCAGTACAAACGCTCGGTGAAAGTGCCTTTTAAGCTGGGGATCCGTGTTGCCGCCGAAGAGGAACCCAACTTTCCTTTTTATACCTCGCGGCTTGGTTTCCGCGCCCGCGATGTGCTGGAGTTTTATGTGGACAAGATCGAAGGCAACGAAGACCGCTTCCAGCTGAAGATGCTCCACATCTTCCTCAACAAAGGTATCAAGGATGATATCTATTACTGGAGCGAGCTGAATAAGGTCATCAACCTTTACTGCCAGCTGAAAAAGATCTGCCCCGAGCTGGATTCGATCAATATCGGCGGCGGCTTCCCGATCAAGCACTCGCTGGGCTTTGAATATGACTACCAGTTCATGATCAATGAGATCGTCGGTAATATCAAAAAAGCCTGCAAGCGGAACAATGTACCGATGCCAAACATCTTTACTGAGTTCGGCAGCTATACGGTAGGGGAGAGTATGGCGCATATTTACAGCGTCATCGGGCAGAAGATGCAGAACGACCGTGAGATCTGGTATATGATCGACTCTTCCTTTATCACGACGCTGCCCGACACCTGGGGTATCGGGGAACGTTTCCTCATGCTGCCGGTCAATAAATGGGATGTTGAATATCAGCGTGTTGTATTAGGAGGGATTACCTGTGACAGTCATGACTATTATGACTCTGAAGAGCATATCAATGAAGTGTTCCTCCCCAAGGCGGCGAATGGCGAGCCTTTGTATGTGGGCTTTTTTCACACAGGGGCCTACCAGGACCAGATCAGCGGTTATGGAGGGATCAAGCACTGTCTGATCCCGAGCCCGAAGCATGTGATCGTGGGATATGACAAAAATGGAAAGCTGACGGACTGGCTCTATGCCAAGGAACAGACTGCTCAGAGCATGCTGAAGATCCTGGGGTATATGTAAATTATTGACATGCGATATTATCCTTTTTGCCTGGCGGTCGCGCTTGTCGCGACCGTCGCATATACGCCCCTGTGCGCGCAGCCTGCAGCAACCAAAAACGCACAGTCGACCGAGGACTCCGTCAAGGCTGCCGTCAACCTGCTTTTTACCGGAATGATCCAGTCCGATGCGGCAAAGATCCGCAGCTCCTTTACGGATAGCGCCATCTTACAATCTATTGTAGAGAAGGATGGGAAGACGAGAACCCGCACGGAAAGCGTTGAAGAATTTGCAAAGAGCATTTCCAAACTGGAAAAGGGGGTAGCGGACGAACGCATCCGCTTTGATGTGATCAAGATCGATGGCCCGCTGGCCATTGTCTGGGCGCCCTATAGCTTCTATTACAAGGGACAGCTGAATCACTGCGGGGTTGATTCTTTTCAGATGCTGCTGGTAGACGGGGTCTGGAAGATCCAGTATCTTGTCGATACGCGCCGGAAGCAGCCTTGTCAATAGGCGCATCAGCCGGTTTTCGCCCGCCTGCTTATTTCTTTTTCAACCGGTATTTCTTATTGACCCGTGGATTATCAAAATAGGCGTTGAGCTGCTCTTCGGTCATGCTGCTGGTCTCTTCCAGTGGCACATCGATCAGCTGGACCTGGGTTTGCTTTAGCTCGTTCTTCAGATTGCCTATCTTTTTGACTATTTCCGGATCTTTTTCCCCGACAAGTGCGTTGTCGCGCATGGTATAATCGAGGCGTTTGATGGAAGAACGGATTAGGCTTGCCTGGTTCTGTTCGGCGGTGAGTGGGGGCGCCACTGTCTCTTTTACGGGAACCAGGGCTACTCCCACGCTGGGCAGGATAGTGCCGGTCGTCTTGGCGCTCTGGCTGGCCTGGGCCGAGAAGATCGTTCCCCCGAGGGCGGTGGACGCGGTGGTCATATCAAACTGCGTTCGGGTATGACCAGTCTTTTTTACCTTTTTGTCGAGCTGGAAGAAGGCATATTTCAGACGGAGGATATAGGTGTTGATATTTCGGATGGCCAGCTCATAATCTCCCTTCATATAAGGATAATTCAACGCATCTTTTACATAGATCCGGATCGTTGCCGTATCGCGCATAAAGACCTTATTTGTGCCAACGAAGTAAAGGATCAGGAGCTTTTGCTTGGCAGAATCCGTTTCTTTTACAAAATCATAGGGGACTGACCAGGTAAAGTCGTCATTACAATTTTTTATATTCGAATTGGTCTTGATCGGGATGTTGGAGTAGAAGTTGATGCCTTCGATGGGGTAGGTGCCTGTTTCACACTGGACCCTGAAACTGATGGAATCTCCTTCTTCTATATACAATACATTGCTTACCGTCGGTTTTACATGTGAGGGGATGATCTCGGTCGTGAAGAAGACGATGGTAAAGGAAGTATCGGTTCTTTCTTTCGGGTTATTGAGATTCTGAACCCCGATGTTGACCTTATATTCGTAATCGTATTTTAGCTTACCGGAGAGGAAATAGGATTTGTCTGCTTTAAAGGTCAGGAGGCCGTTCTCCTTGATCTTTAGCCCTACTGGTGCGTTCTTCATAAAAAAGAAATAGCGGCTGGGGTCTTTATTGATCTCCAGTTGATAGCTGAGTGTCGAATCTACGTGTAAGGTAAAGTAGGGATTCAGGTTACGGATACGCAGCGTGGTGTCCGGAAGTCCGGCCGTATCGGACAGCTGTAAAGGCACCCTGAAGGCTGGATTCTGAGAAAACCCTTCCTGGAAGAATAACATGCCTGTCAATACGAATAGCCAGAGCCTTAATGCGCCTGAAGGTTTAATCATATTCTTGGATGAATTATTGAGTCTGTTCAATCAGCCTACCAACTGAATGAAGCCCGGTTTTGGGTTATTGAAGCCCGAAATTAAAACAATCAGCAGAAATATGGTACCGGGAACTAAAATTTAAAATCTATCAAATTCAACATTTTAGCAGTTCTTTAGTTCCAATTCTCCTTTAAATATGCAAAAAAGAGGCCGGCCCAGGGGTTTTACCTTTAGGACCAGCCTCATTATTCAACCAAAAACCAACCAAACCTACTTTGTTATGTGACTTATCTCCGTACACTTCGGCGGGGCCTCGTGTACAAACTGGACGACCGAATGATCCTATTCGATTACTGAATAGTGATCTGTTTGGTGCTTTCCTTTGCTTGTTCCTTTTTGGGGAGCAACAGTTTCAGAACACCGTTGTCGTACTTAGCCTGTATGCCATCGCTATTGATGCGGTCATCCAGGTTAAAGCTGCGTTTGAAGCTCTTGAAAGAGAATTCCTTACGGATGGTCTTGTAGTCTTCAGTCTTGGTTTCTTCCTTCTTTTCAAAGCTGATGGTCAGCTGACCTGCTTCAATAGAGAGTTTGAAGTCTTCTTTGCTGCGGCCGGGGGCGCTGAGTTCCAAATGATAGGCATCAGCTGTTTCATGGATGTTCACAGGGGGAAAGTTGTAGCTTTCGTCGCGGTGTGCGGGGAAACCCTGAAAGAACTCATCTACGAAGCTGGAAAGGCTCTTCTGGCCGTTGTTGTTAACTTTTACGAGTGTCATAGTAATGCTTATTTGAGTTATATAATTTTTGTTCGACGGGATGGTAGGAACAAACCCTGTACCATCCGGTTTTGATGCCCTTTTTCAGGAAATTTTGGCTTGGGTGGGGCAGAGTAAAGTGACATAATTGCGTGTTGGGGCGGTTTTTAGTGACATTGTTTCCGGTTTGGCTCCGTTTTGCCGGGGTTTGGGGCTAGCCAAGGCTCGTGTAAAATGAGATGAAGGGCGTAATTGAACTTTTTATCTATTTTTGTGTATTATTAGTATATCTAAAATCACAATAAAACAATGTATCCACAGGAAATAGTACTACCGATGAAGGAGCAACTGACCGACAACGGTTTTCAGGAATTGCTCTCGTCCGAAGAAGTAGATAACCAACTGCAGAAGACAGGGACCACCCTTGTAATGGTCAATAGTGTTTGCGGCTGTTCAGCCGGTTCTGCGCGTCCGGGTGTGCTGATGGCAGTTGCCAACAGCGGTAAAAAGCCGGATTATCTGACTACCAGCTTTGCGGGGTTTGACCTGGACGCCATCAACAAGATCCGTGAGCATCTGCTCCCATATCCTCCTTCTTCCCCGGCAATTGCGCTGTTTAAAGATGGAAAACTGGTGCATATGATCGAACGTCACCAGATCGAAGGTCGTCCTGCCCAGCTGATCGCGCATAACCTGATCGCTGCGTTCGACGAATACTGCTGATCATATTTGTTCATAGTAATACATACCCCTCCATGCGGATTTGCAGGAGGGGTTTTTGTTTTTGCCCCCCTGGGAGTTTAAGATGTTTGGGCGTTTTTGTTTACGGGCTTGAGCTCTGATTGCTTCCGTCAGGATAAGAAAGGGGTGTGGAAATCCTAAACCCGCATGTTAATATCTAATTGGCTGTTTTTGAATATCCACATTCGTGGATAAGCTATAGGATGTAATATTGGTGAGAGTTTGGGCGGAAAAGTGTTCCCCGTGGAACACTTTTGTGGAACTTGAATCCCCAGATTTTAGTATGGGTGGAAAAAATATTTTTGGATGGGACTTTGGTTTGAGACTTAAAACATTCAGGGTCCATCAGTTCGGCTGAAGCCGGTGATCAGAACCGGGTGCAGGGCCAGGGTAGTTTTTCCGGCCCGGGATCAGGGTGAGCGCGGGGGGCGGGTAGTTTGTTCGGGTTCTAATCCAAAACGGGCATTTTTATGAGCCTGGTATCTTAATCCTGTTCTATTTAATTTTTATAATGTAGGTTTGTACGCAGCAAAGAAGCTGCCTAACAGACTATGTATCCCAACCTATATTTCGCTCTCAAGGATTTATTCGGAATCTCTCTACCTTTTTTACGTTTTGTCAATTCCTTTGGCTTTTTTGTAGCGCTGTCCTTTATTGCGGCTGCGATTACGCTGACAAAGGAGCTGATGCGGAAGGAAAGGGAAGGGTTGTTGTATTATAGAGAAGAAATGGTTTGGGTTGGTAAGCCTGCCAGTCCGACCGAACTGGCGCTGAATTTTATCCTGGGCTTTTTATTGGGATTTAAGCTGATAGGCCTTTTTATCTCTTCGAGTCCGCTGACTGCCAATGTCCAGGACTTTATCCTTTCAGGGGAAGGCAGTCTGCCTGCCGGTTTGGCCCTGGGAGTCATCCTGGCCGGGCTGAAGTGGTATGAAAAGAACAAACAGAAGCTCTCTCAGCCACAGGAAAAGAAAGTCAGGATCTGGCCGCATGATCGGGTAGGGGATCTGACCATCTTTGCTTTTATCTTTGGTTTTCTTGGTGCAAAAGTCTTTAACAGTCTTGAAACCTGGGATGATTTTGTAAAAGACCCTGTTGCTTCTCTCTTCAGCTTTAGCGGTCTTACCTTTTATGGCGGGTTGATCTGTGCTGCGCTGGCCATCTGGTGGTATGCCAGGAAGAACGGAATTGGCTTCTGGCATCTGAATGATGCAGCTGCGCCCGGTCTGATGCTGGCCTATGCCATCGGGCGTATCGGCTGCCAGGTATCCGGTGATGGAGACTGGGGTATCCTCAACAGCGCGTATATCACAACTCCGGAAGGTAAGGCAATGCTTGCAAACCCGGGTGATTTTGAACGTATTACCCAGCAATACAAAGAAGTCTATCTGCCCCAGTTCGGCGGTCTCGACAAGATACCTCATCTCTCTGTGAAGGCGCCGTCCTTTCTTCCGGACTGGCTTTTTGCATATCCCTATCCGCACAATGTGATCGGCGAAGGGGCTCGGATCCCCGGTTGTGAAGGTCAATACTGCAGCCAGCTGCCGATCCCTGTCTTTCCGACTCCTTTCTATGAGACGCTGACCTGCCTGGTGCTCTTTTTCATCCTCTGGTATTTCCGCAAGCGTCTGACGATACCCGGTACTTTGTTTGGAGTTTACCTGATCCTCAACGGTATCGAACGTTTTCTTGTCGAAAATATCCGGGTCAACAGCAAATACAACATCTTTGGGCTCCATCCCACCCAGGCGGAGCTGATCTCTGCGGGTCTTGTCATATCCGGAATACTGATCTATGTCAGCCGCAAACGTGCTGCGCAACGTGGTGGTATACCGCCGGCTGCGTCTACGATCAATCCGCCGCAGGAGGTATAAGCTGACAATCCTATTCCATTTTCAAACTATCCACCGGATCAGCCGCTGCTGCTTTGAACGAATAAAACCCAACCGTCAGGAAAGTGATCAGGACCGCCGTTCCCGCTGCAAGCGGAAAGACCCACCAGGCTATCGTTGTCCGATACGCGAAATCCTGGAGCCAGCTATGCATCACGAACCAGGCGATGGGCGAAGCTATCACAAGAGCGATAAAGACCAGCCGCAGAAACTCCTTTGACAAAAGCGCGATGATGGTCGTAACCGAGGCGCCCAGGACCTTTCGGATACCGATCTCCCTTGCACGCTGGATGGTACTGTAGGCAGCCAGCCCCAGCAGGCCGAGACAGGAGATAAAGATCGCCAGCAGGCCAAAATACAGGAAGACCCGCTGGAAGCGGTCTTCGGAGGAATATAGCTTTGCGAAATCTTCGTCTACAAAAGAATATTGAAACGGTCGTTCCGGCGCCAGCAGCTTCCACCGTTCTCCGAGCGAGGCGATGGTCTGAGGGATATGATCGCCGCTGATCTTTACCGAGATCATCCCATAGAAGCGGGGATTAAAGATCCTGAAGGCGAGAGGCTGGATGGCTTCCTGTAAGGACCGGAAATGAAAATCCTTTGCGATGCCGATGATGGTGCCGTCTGTTCCCCACATTTTGAACTTCTTTCCGACCGCCTGTGTGGGATCGTTGTAGCCCAGACTGCGGGCGGCTGCTTCATTCAGGACCATCGCTTTTGTCGTGTCTGTGCCAAACTCTTTTGAGAACCCCCGGCCGGCAGCCATTTTGATGCCATAGTGAGTAAAATAATCAAAATCGATGACATAGAAATTAAGATTGGCGCCCTGCATATTTCCTTTTGGGTTGGCTATCTGAAGGTACCAGTTGTTGGGACTGTTGCCGGGGATATTGCTTGAAAAGCTAACTCCTTTTACCTGCGGAATAGCCGCTAGTTCCTGCCGGATATGTTCTGTGTTGACCTGGACGGCGCTGTCTCCGTGATAATCGATGGCAACCTCCTGGTTCTTATTAAAGCCAAGGTCCTTGTCCTGCATGTATTTTAGCTGGTTATAGATCACGATGGTCCCAATGATGAGGACAGTAGAGATGGTAAACTGAAAGACGACCAGCACCTGGCGCAATCCCAGTCCCTTTCGGCTGGGGACAAGACGGCCTTTCAGGACCGCGATGGGATTGAAGCCGGACATCACCAGAGCCGGATAGATCCCCGCGACACAACCGATGGCAATGCTGATGCCGAGAAGCAAGCTGATATATTCCCCGGGCCCAACCGCCTTTAACGGAATATTCTTACCCAGCATAGTAGAAAATACAGGGTGAAGCAGATTGCATAACCCGATGGCCAGACCACAGGCGATGAGGCAAATCAGGATAGATTCGCCGAGGAACTGGGCTGTGAGCTGTGCTCTTACTGCGCCGACGGCTTTGCGAATGCCGACCTCTCTCGCGCGTTCGGAGGCTCTGGCTGTCGTCAGATTGACAAAATTGATACAGGCGATCAGGAGGATAAAGACGCCCACAATCGAAAAGATATAGGTGTTGGACCTGCTTCCGGTGGGTTCGCCCGAGCCATAATTATTCAGGGTGGGACCAAGGTAGATGCTTTCCAGGGGCTGGAGGTGTAACGTGTAGGACATGCCGGTTGCCTTCTCGACATCGGCTGCCTTTTCCTTTACAAAGGGTGGGAGCCGGGCTTCGAGGCGAGCGGCATCAGCGCCGGGTTTGAGCAGGAGATAGGTGAACCAGTTGAAATTGCCCCAGTTCTGGTCCCAGTTGCCGTAAAGCCGGCCGGAGAAGGTGGACATCGAAAGGAGGATGTCCCCGTGGAAATGAGAGTTCTCGGGGATATTCTTCATGAGGCCGGTGACCCTGACCGTGTATTTGCCATCCAGGACAAGGGGCTTGCCGATGGGGTCGACGGGCCCGAAATATTTTTGGGCTGCAGCTTCCGACAGGACTGCGCTAAAGGGCACGCGTAGTGCCGTGACAGCATCGCCTTTGAGGAAGGGGAATGAAAAGATCGAGAAAAGAGTAGAGTCGGCGGCGAGGATCTTGTCCTCCTGGAACTTTTTTGTGCCGTTCTGTACCAGGAAATTCATGTAGCAGATCCTTGCCTCTTCTTCCACCTCTGGAAAATTGGTTTTTATCGCGGAACCTGTTGGTCCTGCGGTCAACCCGGTTGGAAGGACTTCCGTTTCTGTCCGGGTATCGCAGATGATACGATAGATGCGGTTCGCCTTTATGTGGAAGCTGTCATAGCTGCGCTGGAACCTGACAAAGGAGAAAATGAGCAGGAAAGAGGCCATGCCTACGGCCAGCCCTAAAAGATTGATGCCGGAAAAGACCCGGTGCCTCCAGAGATTCCGGAAGGCGATCTTGATATAGTTCTTAAACATACCTGGCAGATTTTTACCCTTGTCTTTTATCCAACAGGATGCCATTTGTTTTAAATATTGATAATCAATTCATTACAATGGTTCAGATCACCCGGACCGTCCGGATTCGATGCAGGGACTGTCCGCTACTACTACCGTCCGTCCAACAAATCCTCCTTTTATCAATAGGATCGCCCGACCTGTAACCCGGTGCTGCTTGCTGCGTCTTATTGGGGTAGACATTGCTTTTCGTCAGGGAAATCCGAACTCAGGTCAAGTAAAATTCCCGGCGCCGCCAACCCCCGGTACTTTTGTTTCATAGACCAAGGGAACCCAGAACTTCGTCGGAGCTGCTTCGCCACGCTCAGAACTTCGGCGGAGCGTCGTTCCTAGCTCCTTCTCGTTCATTCCCTTCGCTTTCGCTCGGGAACGTTCGTAACCTTCGCTTTGCTCGGTTATGCCATTCAAGAACAATGAGGCTACCAATTATCAATGAAATCAGCCTCCCAACATAAAACAATGATCTATGCAATACAAAGTACCAATCTTTGTGTCGTAGTAATCAAACAACAGTACTAAATAGATATACACTTTTTTTATGAGAAACACACATGCTTTACTAATTGCTCTTCTGCTCACCGGCGCGTCTGTTCGGGGTTTGAGCCAGAACGCACCTGCGAGTGGCCAGGGCGCCCACACTCCCGCAATTGCGCAGACGGACCCAGCTACGGCAATAGCTGAAAAGAGCCAAAACATCTCCGCCGGACCTGAGGATCCTTTTTCCGGAAAAGTAACAGGCCGGATCGGTGATGCCAGCGGGCAGCCCGTAGAAGCGGCTACCATCACCTTACTCAACGCCAAAGATTCATCAAAGCTCAAGGTGACGACCAGTAGCAAAACGGGGCAGTTCAGCTTCGACCACCTTGCCACCGGTAAATATATCGTTTCCGCCAGCTCGGTTGGATACAGCCCCGCCTGGTCACCTGCCTTTGAACTTTCTCCAGCTCAAGCGACCTTAAGCCTGCCGCCAATGATCCTCATCTCTGCCTCTACCAGCCTAAAAGCGGTGGCCGTAGTCGCTAAGAAACCCCTGATCGAGGTAAAGGCCGACCGGACCATCGTCAATGTCGACGCATCTCCATCCAACGCGGGCTCTACCGTCATGGATGTGCTGGAGAAATCTCCGGGGGTGACCCTTGACAAGGATGACAACGTTAGTCTGAAAGGCAAACAGGGGGTTACGATCATGATCGATAACAAGCCTACCTATCTTTCGGCCTCCCAGCTGGCCAGCTATCTGCGCAGCCTGCCGGCATCTGCTGTAGATCAGATCGAGCTTATGACCAACCCTTCCGCAAAATATGATGCTTCGGGTAACTCGGGGATCATCAATATAAAGACAAAGAAGAATAAGCTGAAAGGGTTCAACGGCAACGTAAATCTTACCCATACACAGGGTGTCTATCCCAAACCCAGCGGCAGCTTCAATCTCAACTACCGCGACGGGAAGGCGAATTTCTTCGTGAATGGCGGTTACTCCCGCTGGGAAGGCTTCCAGCACCTGGACATTACCCGTAAATACCTCGACGGAGATGCTGCCAAAACCATCAACTCCATCTTTACGCAGACGACGGAAATGCACTTCCTCAATCCTGAAATGAACCTCAAGCTGGGCATGGACTATTATGCCACGCCAAAGACGACGATCGGGTTTGTGGTCAGCGGCTTTCACAACAAAGAGCAAAACCGTTCCAGCAGCAATATCCGTCTGATGGACCCTCATTATAATGTCGATTCCTTCGTGTACTCACCCAGCACGAACAATACGACCTGGAAGAATGGCTCTGCGAACATCAACTTCCGTCACCAGTTCGATTCCGCCGGACGGGAGCTTACTGCCGACCTGGACTATGTGCGTTATTCTTCGGGCAGCGATCAATACTTCGACAACGTGACCTATACTCCCGATATGCAGAAGAAGAATGAAACTGTGCTTACGGGTAATCTGCCCAGCGTTATCAACATCTATACGTTCAAGACGGACTATACACGCCCGCTGGCAAAGGGATATAAGCTGGAAGCAGGTGCGAAGTTCAGCTATGTTAATACTGACAACACGGCGAATTATTTCAACCTCGATCCCGCTACCCAGCTCTCCAGCGTGGACACGACCAAGACCAATCACTTTATCTACAAGGAGAATGTCAACGCACTCTATGTGAATATGACAAAACAGTTCAAGAAGCTGAGTGTCCAGGCGGGTCTGCGTGCGGAGAATACAAATTACAAAGGTCATCAGCTGGGCAATGGTCTCTCGGTGATCAATAAGGATTCTTCCTTCCAGCGCAGCTATGTCAACCTGTTCCCGACCGTCTATTTAAGCTATGACGTCAACGATAAGAACCAGGTCACCCTCAACTATGGCCGCCGTATCGATCGCCCGGCTTACCAGGACCTCAACCCCTTCCTTTTCTTCCTCGATCAGTATACTTACCAGGCCGGCAACCCATATCTCCAGCCCCAGTATACCCAGAACATAGAGGCTTCCCATACGTATAATCATTTCCTGACGACAACGCTGAACTATAGCAATACCAAGAATTTCTTTACCGAGACCTTTGAGCAATCCGGTCATGCCACTATCGTTCGCAACGGCAATATCGGGAGACGTCAGAATGCCGGTATATCTGTCAGCGCCCAGATACCCGTATCAAAATGGTGGACGACCGTCCTGTACAGCAATCTTAACTACAGCAAATTCAGCGGAATGCTCTATGGCGAGAATATCGATGTGAATGCGACTACTGTGCTGTTCAACGTCACCAACCAGTTCAGCTTTTCCCATGGATGGGGTGGGGAGATCTCGGGCTTCTATCGCACCAAAGGTGTCGAAGGCCAGATTGTTATCCAGCCCCTCGGACAGGGATCGGCAGCCGTCTCAAAAAAGATCCTCAAGGATAAGGGCAGCCTGAAACTGGCCATCCGCGATATCTTCTATACCAACAAACCCAAGGGATATATCAACTTCCAGCAGACAGAGGCAACATTCAGCAACTACCGCGATAGCCGGCAGGTGGCCATGACCTTTACCTACAATTTTGGCAAACCTTTGAAAGGAATGGGGGGAAAGAGACGTAGTGGTGCCGGTGAGGAAGAAAGCCGCGTGAAGACGGGCGGGAATAATTAATGTTTCTCATGTGTACTCAATATACGGCCCCGCTTTCCAGCGGGGCTTTTTAATTTGCGGAGAATCCTTAGATTTGCCTCCACAACTCCATACTATGCCATCCTTTGATATCGTCAGTAAAGTGGACCCGCAGGTCCTGGATAATGCGGTCAACGTTACCAAAAAAGAAATCACCAACCGGTTTGACTTTAAGGACTCTGTCGTAAAGATCGAGCTCAACAAAAAAGATATGAAGCTTGACCTGGAAGCGGATAGTGACATGAAGATCAAACAGATCACCGACGTACTGATCAGCCGCTCTATAAAACAGGGACTCGACCCCCTGGTCTATGATATGAGCAAGGACCCTTACCCAAGCGGAAAGGTTACCCGCCAGGAAGTGCCGGTTCGAAACGGACTCAAACAGGAGGATGCCAAAAAGGTCGTCAAGCTGATAAAGGACTCGGGTCTAAAGGTCCAGTCCCAGATCATGGACGACCTGGTACGGGTTACAGGTAAGAAAATCGATGATTTACAGGAAGTTATCAAGCTTTGCTCCGGTGCGAACCTGGGGATTGCGCTGCAATACATCAATATGCGCAGTTAAGGCGACTAAATTATTTGGTTCACCGGCCTAAAATGCATAGTTTTGCAACCTTAATAAAAAATGGACCCTGGTCCAATTAATAATTTGTACGGCCAAATCCGTACAACCTTTAAACAGAACAAGTTATGAAAAAAGGTCTCCACCCGGCAAACTACCGGCCCGTTGTCTTCAAGGATATGAGTAACAACACTACCTTCCTGAGCAAATCATCCGCTCAGTCAAGGGAAACTATCAAGTGGGAAGATGGCAACGAATACCCCCTGATCAAATTGGAAATTTCAAATACTTCTCATCCTTTCTTTACCGGTAAGAACGTCCTTGTGGATACTGCCGGTAGGATCGATAAGTTCAAGAAACGTTACGCGAAGAAAGACTAATAATTTTCGCGTCCCCGTTCAATAACTAGTTATCCCCTCCAGTGAGGGGATTTTTTTTGCCCATGATTATGTAGATTTAACCCATGGATATGTTGTTACTGGAAGAAGACTCCTGCATCGATGATCTGCGGCCATTTACTTCCACACGGTCGGTGCTGGATATACGGATGGGGATCTTTACGCTTCGGGAGAAGTGGGAGATGAAGTTAGGTAAGGACGCTTTTGCGCTGGTAGGTGGTGATACGCCAGGCGCATTACCGGCTAATATCCTGCCGACGGGCCAGGTCATTCGATACCCCTGGGATATCTTCAAATATAATTCGGAAGCGCTGATCACAGATTTTTCCCTCATTGCCGGACGGGGGACTTCAGAACCTATTCCTCCTTCGGTACAAGCCATTAATCCTGAAAAGATCTTTATCGAGAAGGGAGCCCGTCTGCAGCACTGTCTGCTCAATGCTTCCACAGGACCCATCTATATCGGCCGCCATGCTGAGATCATGGAAGGCTCGTTGATCCGGGGGCCCTTTGCCGCCTGTGAAGGTTCTATCGTCAAGATGGGAACGAAGATCTATGGAGCCACTACGCTCGGCCCCTATTGCACGGCCGGCGGAGAAATAAAGAACACTGTCTTCTTTGGTTATTCCAGCAAGGGGCATGACGGTTATCTCGGAGATGCGGTGATCGGTGAATGGTGTAATCTTGGTGCGGGTACATCCGCGTCCAATCTAAAGAATAATGCAGGGGACATTAAAGTATGGCATCCTGCATCCGGCCGGGCTATCAGTGCCGGGCAGAAATGCGGTCTGCTGATGGGAGATTACTCACGGGCGGCTATCAACACATCGTTCAATACGGGTACGGTGGTTGGCGTATGCTGTTCTGTTTTTGGAGAAGCCCCGCCGCCTAAATATGTTCCGAATTTTAGCTGGGGATCGAACCATCGTTATGAGTGGGATAAGGCGCTGCGAGACATTGACAATTGGAAGAAACTAAAAAATCAATCCCTTACCGACACCGAAATACTGACTTTAAAACATATTTTTGGGATTCTATAAATCAAACAGGGTCCGCCCGATGAACGTGCTGCGGCCCGCTAAAAAAAATCAATGAGACAACAAATAGCCGCTGCCAACTGGAAGATGAATCTTACTTATCAGCAGGGAGAAGAACTACTGGATAGTATTCTGAAAGAGAACATAACCCTGGAAGACCATCATGAGGCTATTTTTGCCGTACCCTTCCCTTACCTGATCATGGCATCACAAAAGCTTGCAGGTAAAAAGAACTATTTCGTGTCTGCCCAGAACTGTTCCGATCAGAAGTCGGGCGCCTATACCGGCGAGGTAGCCGCGGAAATGCTGAGATCCATCAGGATCACCCACTGCGTACTGGGACATAGCGAGAGAAGAGAATATTTTTCCGAAAGGAATGCCTCTCTTGCACAGAAAGTGACGCTCTGCCTGGAAAACAATATCACACCTATCTTCTGCTGCGGCGAAACGCTGAGCATCCGTGAAGTCGGCGCCCAGGAAGGATATGTGGAGACCCAGCTAAAGGAATCTCTTTTTCATTTTACCGAAGCAGAGATCAGGAAGATCATCATCGCGTATGAACCTATCTGGGCCATCGGCACAGGCAAGACAGCTTCCGTCGCCCAGGCACAGGAAATGCACGCACATATCCGCGCCATCTTTGCGGCCAGGTATAACCAGGCTACTGCGGACAGTCTTTCCATCCTCTACGGCGGCAGCGTAAAAGCAAACAACGCCAAAGAATTGTTCAGTTCTCCCGATGTGGACGGCGGACTGGTAGGCGGCGCCTCCTTAGTGGCGGCTGACTTTATTTCCATCATCCGAGCACTGAAATGATCCCACCGAGGATAGCCCGGTTACTTGGCAACGGAGTGACGGAGGCCGACCGGAGTAACATCGTCCGGGGAACAGGGTATTCCTTCCTGATCCAGGGGTTATCTATCGTCCTGGTTTTTTTATCGGGGATCTGGATCGTGCGCAGCTCGGATCCTACGGCCTATGGTCTTTATATACATGTCTTCAACTGGGTCAGCATCCTTTCGGTTGTGGTGATGGGCGGAAGGGACGATCTTGTCCTTGCGCAGCTGCCCAAATACATCGGAAACAGTCAGGGCTGGAAAGTTCGTCGGCTGGTGGCTGCCGCCAATAAATTTCTTGTCGTCGCGGCCATCGGAGTGCTTGTACTGTTCCTTATCCTTATTTATATTTTTCCTATACCGACGCTGAGCGAACATCGCCCTCTCTTCCTGTTGGCCTCGGGCGCCGTCTATTTTTCCGCCTGCCTGGCGCTGAATCAAATGATCCTGCAGGCGATGAATCATATCCGGACCAGCCAGCTGGTAGAAAAGATCGGTCGCCCGCTGTTGCTGATATTGTTCGTAGCGGTCTTTCGGCTGCTGACCCGTTCCGCGGTCCTGGACAGCAGCAGGCTGGTAGTGGTGGCCACCATCGTAGGAGGAATCTCCGGTTTTCTTGTTCTTTACCTGGTCTTTCAGAAAATTAAAAAACACGAGCAACCGGCTCCGCAGGAACTGCCGGATGAAAAACTGTCCGGTAAGGCTACCTGGTTCTTTTTTATCAGCCTGTTGAATCTGCTGGGCACAAAGATCACTATGCTGATCTTACCATTGTTCGCACCGGAGTCTTCGATCGGGATCTTTAATATCAGCTATCGATTTGCCGACCTCCTGATCTTTCCTTTCTTCCTGATGCATACTGTCCTGCCACAGCTGTTCGCCCGGCATACGACTACCGGTACGGGATATACGCAATCTCTGTTTAGCGAAAGCAACAAGCTGATGACCCTGCTTAGCATACCTTTATTGTTGTTAAATATCCTTGGAGGAAGGTTCTTCCTGCATTGGTTCGGCCCTCAGTTTGAAACGGGGTATACGGCGATGCTTTATATCAGCCTGGCGCAATTCCTTTTTTCTTTTTTTGGCCCCGCCAATACGATACTCATGATGCAGGACCGGGAGAAGTATTCGGCTGTCTGTCTGCTGGTTTATATACTTGTGATGGTAGTCGCCAGCCGGCTGCTGATCCCCGTAGCCGGGATAACGGGCGGAGCGCTGGCTATCCTTATCAGCAGTCTTGTGTACAATCTTCTGTTAGCCATTGTTACCTGGCGGCTTTGTGGGATCCGATCACCCTTTTTTGGTTTTTTGGTCAAGCCCCGTCAATAATTCAAAAGCGTCGTTGAAGTTTTCTTTTATAAAAAAAGAGAAGGCCCGGTGTATCTGTCCGCGCAGTTCGCGGTAATAAGCCTTGTCTTCGAGCAGACGTGTGAAGATAGCGTTGAGCTCTGTGGGAGAAGAATAGGAGAGCAGGGCCGGCCGAAAAGCTTCGGGCAATTCAAAACCCGACGGCGCCAGCGCCGGTGTGTTGTTTAGCAGGAGGTCGGCTGTCAGCCCGCTGGCTGTTGTCTGACCATAGGTCTCGGGACTGTTGCGGCTGCTCTTTTTGTTGACTTTCAGCGGGCTCCACAAGAGGTCTGCGGTTTCGATCTGTCGCTCGTAAACCAATTCCGGGACATATCCCTGATAATGGATCAAACGGAAAAAGGGAGACTCCAGGTTTTGCAGTTGGGCTATGATACGGGCTCCAAAAGGAGTGTTGCTGTCCCCCAATATGACGAGCTCGATGGGGCGGGAGGGGGCGATGGTCCGGGTCAGCCAGCCGGTGAAAAATTTTACTGCTTCTTCATAGTCACGGCGATTGGGGTCTACCGATCCCGGTATGACTACGCGAAAGGGGCGGTGTGGCGTGGGCGTGCTATCGCCGGGGTCTTGCGACTGATAAAAGCGTGAAGGAATGAACACCGCAACAGCCCCGGGTAATCGCTGTTGAAGACGTCCGGCTATTGCCGGCAGAAACATCGTATGACTTCGGATCCGGCGGTGCAGGATCCGCTTCGCTACAGACTCCGTGACATCCCTCAAAGAAGCAAAGAATAGCGCAAAGTATTCATTCACTTCATGCACGGTAAGACTAACGTGTAGCTCCGTGTTGATCCACAATTTATAAGCAAAGAACAAAAGATTATTATCCAGCGTGCTCAGGTGGAGATGACTAAAGCCTTCCTTCTTCCCGAAACTGAACATCCTTTGGATAAAGACCCGGTTTGGACAGTCTGTTTCCTGGACAACAAATTCCGTGCGGGGCCAACGCTGCGCCGGGCTGCCCTTACCCGAAAGGTTTTCATAGGACAGGTTCTTTAAGTAGACGACTACCCGGTTAAAGTGGGCTTCGCAGAGGTCGAGCAGGGCGGGCAGGTTCTCATGATGAGTGGTCTCGTAGATGATGATGCCGGACCCGGCGGGGGAGCGTCGTGACCCTGGTCCGATCCACAAGGTAACGCCTCCCATCAGGATCGTCCAGTAGGGGATCCGCATTACCAGCAGATCGGCTACTACAAATAAGACCGCAAAACCGAGCAGCATCTTATCCCGGCGCCTGGTAAAGAAACCGATGAGAAAAGACGCTTCCAGTAAGACCCCGCCAAAGTATAGCCACCAGGACAGGGCCGGATGACCGATCAGGAAGATATAAACCCGGCAGGACAGGGAATCGCATGCCCCGGTGAGCAGATCGCTGTGATGTTGGAGCAGGATACGGCTCATTTCCCCGCCGTTGAAAAGGCCTCCCCGCAAGACCTTCCATAGGGCGGCGGAGACAAAAATATAGAGGAAATAATACCGGCAGCCCGATAACAGGGTATAGAACCCTTTTTCGCTTTTTGTCCAGAATACAGCCGAGAGCAATACATAGAGGATAAAAGGTTCCGGATGTACCTGCCAGAAGATATTGGCCAATAAAAGGTAAAAACCGAGCAAAAAGCTGAAAAAAACGCCTAAAAGCCGTGAAAAACGGCCTTTTTTTATATAAAACCCCAATAAGAGGGTAGGAGTAAGCAATACGAGGACATCCGCGTATAAAAAGCTGGCCGGGTGGGCGATCATCCATTTGGGGATACCGGTTGCGAGGAGCAGCAGTTCGGTCAGGTCGTGATTGAAATTGAAGAAAATGGGCTGATATTGGGATAAAAGGCGTGAATCGAGAAAAAAGAAGGCAAAAACAGCATAATAGCAGGCAAAATAGACGGTCAGCAAGGTTTTTTTGTCGCGGGTGTAATTCATTCCTTTAGCTGTTTATCCAGTTTTTCTTTTGCAGAAGCTGTAACCGGCCGTTGCTATAGCGATACCAGGCTTTGTCGACACGAAGCGTTCGGACCGGATGACCCAGCAAACGGGAAAGATACTGTTTATACCACTGGGGAAAATGGATGGCAAGCGAATCGTCATTTTCCAGCTGCTGCGGCAGGATACTTCTGTAGATCAGCCGGGCTTCTACCAAGGCAGGGCTGTCCCCAGGCTTTGGTTGATCCGAATCAGCATCCTGTCCCAGCTGTTCTTGCTCAAAACCTGCCAGCGGGACCTGGACCATGTCCCAGCGGTAAACTCTGAAATCGTTGGGCTTCAATAGTATAGAGTCGACTGTGACCTCATAGACCAGAAGACTGTCCGGCTGATCAAACGACTCCGAGAACATTCCATAATGTACAAAAGGAAAGGCGGTGACCGAATGGGCCAGATCGAGTCCAACCTGCAAAATAATGAAGCCGATCAGCAACCACTTCATGAAGGGAATTTGTGTGAAAATAAGACTTTTTACACGGTGCCTATTTGCGTAGATTTGCAGCGAATGAAAAATATACGGAATTTTTGTATTATCGCCCACATCGACCACGGAAAAAGTACCCTGGCAGACCGGCTTCTGGAAATAACCAATACCGTTTCCGCACGGGATATGCAAGCGCAGGTACTCGACGACATGGACCTCGAAAGGGAAAAGGGCATCACTATTAAAAGCCACGCGATCCAGATCAATTACCCCTACCAGGGGCAACAATATGTTCTGAACCTCATCGATACACCCGGGCACGTGGACTTCAGCTATGAGGTCAGCCGGGCGCTGGCTGCCTGTGAAGGCGCGCTACTGCTGGTGGACGCCACCCAGGGTATCCAGGCCCAGACGATCTCCAATCTTTACCTGGCTATCGAAAACGACCTGGAGATCATCCCCGTTATCAATAAAATTGATATGGATGGGGCGATGGTGGAAGAAGTAAAAGACCAGATCATCGAGCTGATCGGTTGCAAACCGGAGGACATCCTGCTGGCCAGCGCCAAAACCGGTCTTGGCGTACAGGAGATCCTCGATGCCATCGTAGCCCGGATCCCCGCCCCCAAGGGCGACCCGGAAGCACCGCTGCAGGCGCTGATCTTTGACAGCGTATTTAATTCCTTCCGCGGGATCATCATCTATTATCGTATTATCAACGGCACCCTGAAGAAAGGCGATAAGGTAAAATTTGTTTCTACCGATCTTTCTTACGAAGCCGACGAAGTGGGAGTGCTGAAACTGGCGCTGACCCCTAAGGCCGAGGTAAGGGCAGGGGATGTAGGCTATATCATTACCGGTATCAAGAATGCAAAAGAAGTGAGGGTTGGGGATACGCTGACACTGGCGAACAATCCTACCCAGGAAATGATCAAAGGTTTCCAGGAGGTCAAGCCCATGGTCTTTGCCGGTATCTTCCCGGTCGAGACAGATGATTTTGAAGAGCTGCGGGATAGCATGGACAAGCTTTTGCTGAACGATGCATCGTTGACCTATGAGCTCGAGACCTCACAAGCGCTGGGTTTTGGTTTCCGATGCGGCTTCCTGGGGATGCTGCACATGGAGATCATCCAGGAACGGCTGGAAAGGGAGTTCAACCAGACTGTTATCACCACGGTTCCCAACGTTAGTTTTGTTGCGCATACCAGCAAGGGGGAAGTGATCATCGTCAATAATCCGGCTGAAATGCCCGAGCCGACCAGGATCGAGCGTATCGAAGAACCTTATATCCGGGCTCAGATCATCACCAAACCTGAGTACATCGGCAATATCATGACGCTCTGCCTGGGTAAAAGAGGGATCCTGCTTAACCAGAGCTACCTGACGACCACGCGTGTGGAGCTGATCTTCGAGATGCCATTGACAGAAATAGTTTTTGACTTTTACGATAAGCTGAAGAGCCAGACCCGTGGTTATGCTTCTTTTGACTATCATCCCATCGACAGGCGTGACAGCGACATTGCAAAGATGGATATCCTGCTCAACGGGGATAAGGTGGATGCGCTTAGCGCTCTTATCCACCGCAGTCGTTCGGCAGACTTTGGGCGCAAGCTCTGCGAGAAATTAAAAGAGCTGTTGCCTCGTCAGCAATTCCAGATTGCCATCCAGGCGGCCATCGGCGCAAAGGTCATTGCCCGCGAAACGATCAGCGCGCTTCGGAAGGACGTCACCGCGAAGTGTTATGGCGGGGATATCAGCCGGAAGCGGAAGCTGCTGGAAAAGCAAAAGGAAGGGAAGAAGAGGATGCGCCAGATCGGCAATGTGGAAGTGCCCCAGGAGGCCTTCCTCGCTGTGTTGAAGCTGGATGAGTAAGGTTGTTTCAGTGATGACCGCGACTGCGGCATCCAAACAGGAAGACCCTGGTAAATCATAAAATTTATGCGTACCTCGCTTCAGAAAGGAGAAAAAGTTCTCCTTGTCACTCATCGTAGCTGGACCTCTCTCATCCTGCCAGTAATCATCGCTTTGGCGGGACTGGTCGCCTCCTATTTTATAGGTTTTATCGAGCGCTACGGCTGGATTGCTGCGGTCCTTGGGCTGTTGTATCTGCTGATCCGATATGCCAACTGGAATGCCAATATCTGGGTGGTCACCAACTTCCGGGTCATCGACGAGGTGGGGCTGCTCAGTCACTTCGCGAAAGAAAGTCCTCTCGACAAGATCAATAATGTGTCGTATAAGCAAACGGTCATGGGCCGGATCTTTAGCTATGGAGATGTCGTGATCCAGACGGCTGCCGAGGTAGGCGCGACGACTTATATCGATGTCAATCATCCCAAACGTCTGCAGGAGACCATCGTCCTTGCCCAATCCGAGTTAAAGAACTGGGAATATGGGAACCAGGCGCAGCAAATGGCGGCTGCGATGGACGGGCGCAGTGCAGCGGCGCGGGGTGTGCAACCAGGGGCCGGGGCTCCGCAGCAGCAGGCTGCGCATGGCGCCAGTGGTCCGCAGGTCGCGGCCGAGCTGGAAAAATTATTTGAACTGAAGATGAAGGGCGCGATCTCCGAAGAGGAGTACGTCCGCGCTAAGAACAGGCTGCTGAATCACTGAGCCGGCTTCTTCGCCGGTGTCGCGGGTTTTGCTTTCTTTGTCTGGATGTTCTTATCTGTAGACTCCTGTAGTTTTGCCTCATTTACATTTCCCTGGTCATCCAGCATTTTCTCATCCATCGGGAACTGTCCATCCTTTAGCTTGTAGGTGAACAGTTGTCGCTCGATGTGCAGCCATTGCCCGTTCTTCCACTGAAAAGCTTCAAAATCGCCATCGGGGATATAGGTATCCTTTTTCTGCGGCTCATCGCCTTCGGACACGAGGTGATCATATACCACCATGTCCATGTCCTGGTCATAGTTGAAATGGGTTCCGGCTTCTTTTTTGTATTCGATGGCAAAACGATATTGAACGTCTTTGCGCGTAGAGTCATCTTTGAACGAAAAATATGGACCGCCAAACACCGGCTCACCTTCGGGGCTAAAGGTCAGCACCTCCATCCATTTCTTATTGCTGGTCTGGCTGAAGTCGTCAAAACCCAGGAGTGTATAATAGTTCTTACCCTGCCAGCTCTTCTCGATGATCCTGTAATAAATGGCTCCGATCCAGTTGCGTCGTGTGCGTACCGAGTCCAGCGGCTTCCCGGTGAACATCGACGCGTCGAAAAGGGGGAAGAGCTTTAAAGAGCCGTCTGTTTCCCGCATTTGGATCGCGCCTTCCTGCAAATAAAGAAAATCGTCTTTTCGGTATTGCCAGGTCAGGATGCGGAAAGAGCTGTCCGGAGCATATAGCCTGGAAATTGTTGTTAAAGAATCGAAGGGATAATAAAACGAATAAGGCAGCTTCAGGGTTCGTACCAGGGACCGGATGAACTGGCTGTCCGAGCGAAATCTATCGGAAGCCGACTCTGCGTTGACGATATTATATGCAAATACCTTCAGGGAGTCTTCGCGGTTGCGAAATTCCTTTTTTCGGGCATAGGTGATGGGATGCTGCGCATTACTTTGCAGACCAGTGCCCAAAAGGGCCAATATCAGGAAAAAGAAAAAACTCCGCATAATAGTCCAACGTCATTTAGAGGCGAAAATTTCATGCCAATTGCAAATGTTTTGCCAATTCGTCTAAAGAATTAAAAGCCATATCGATGGCAGGATGGGGAAGGGTTTGTTCGGGGTCGGTGGTCTTTAGAAAAACGGTATACATCCCCGCATTCCTTCCAAATTCCATGTCGCTGATGTTGTTGCCGACCATGATGCTTCTGGAAAAGTCGATCTCCGGAAAATCTTGTTTTGCCGCATGGGCCATTCCCGGCTGCGGTTTGCGTAAAGGATGCGCATTGTCCAGCGAATCCGCATAATAGATCCGGTCGATCCGTCCTCCGTCGAGGACTACTTCTGCAACCATTTTGTCGTGGATATCCTGCAGGTCTGCTGCGCTCATCATTCCCTTGCCGACACCCCGCTGATTGGTCACGATGACGATGCGGCCAAAGATGGAGGCGAAGGTCTTTAAGGCTTCTTTTGTTGCTTTGTAGAAAACAAACTCTTCGTAGCTGAAGATATAGCTGCCTTTTTTTTCCACGTTGATGACGCCGTCCCGGTCGAGGAAGAGCGTCCAGTGCTGATCGATGTGTTTATGGTCTAACATTGGTTAATTCTACGATTGTGGATGTGAGCCGGCTCCATTGGTATTTCTCTTTTTCCAGGCGGAGAGCAGGGATAAAAAAAGACGCTCCTAACGTAAAGAATCGCAGCATTGCATCGGCCATGGCAGCGGGTTCCGGTTCGGCCACCAGCCCGACCTGCTCGTGTGGTACGAGTGCGGGAAGGCCGCCTACATTGGAGACGATCATCGGCTTTTCGAAATGATAGGCCAGTGGCGTCACACCGCTTTGTGTGGCATTGCGATACGGCTGGATCACGGCGTCGGCGGCGCAAAGATAATCTCTTACTTCGCTGTCGGGGATGAAGTCTGTACGCAGCAGGAGCAGGTCCCTGATTCCCAGCCGGTTGATCAACTCCTGGTAGGGGGCGGCATCTTCATAAAACTCCCCGGCTACGAGCAGCCTGATCCCGAGGTTACGGATCCGGGGGTCTGCCATCGCTTCGAGTGCGATATCCAGCCCTTTATATTTTCGGATAAACCCAAAAAAGAGGATGACCCGGTCCTTGTCGCCGATGTCCATCCCTTTTTTCCGCAAAAGGGCGCGGGCAGCGGGTTGTGGAATGGGCTCTCCAAAATTGTCATAGAGCGGATGCAGGACCTGCCGGGCAGGTTTAGCCGCTTCGAAGGTCCGCAGGTCAGCCATCACTTTTTCGCTCATGGTGATATAGGCGTCGCAGGCTTTTAGAAAATAGCGGGTAAACGGCTTGTCCCCCGGTCTTTTCTCATGCGGAATGACATTGTCCGTGATGGCGATGATCCGGGTGTGCCGGTTTTTCCGTACCCTTCGCAGGATCGTCCCCAGTGCGGGTCCCATCAGTGGCAGCCAGTAACGGACGACGATGAAATCCGGTCGCAGCTTCCGGAGCTCTTCACCGACCGACCACCAGTTGAATGGATTGATGGAATTGATCCGTGAGAGAATGGTCAGCCCTTCCGGCGGCGGCTCGGTGGAGTATTGGGTGGTACCGGGGAAAAGAAAATCGGGGTATTGCAGGGAAAAGGAATAGATCGGACAATCATATCCTTCCTGGATGAACTCTGTGGCCAGGCGCTGGTCAAAGGTAGCAAGCCCGCCACGCAGGGGATGCCCGGGGCCTATGATGACGACGGAACCCTTGCTTCCGGACTGAGGCCCGCGCTGGGTGTTTGCGGAACCGGTCATAGGATTTCGAGACCCAGTTTTTGTTCGATGAGATAGGAGTTCCGTCCCGGGGAATTCCGGGAGATCAGCTCTGCCACGAATCCGGTGAGGAAAAGCTGGGTGCCCACGACCCAGCAGGTCAGGGCAATATAAAAGGAAGGTCTGTTTGTCAGTGCAAAGGTGTTCATGTTCTGCAGTTTCTGAACCACCAGGGAGATCACTTCTCCGAAACCGATCAGGCCAAAGAGGACGCCGAGGGGACCAAAGAAATGCATCGGACGTTTGCCATACTTGCCGACGAACGTAATGGATGCCAGGTCGAGCAGACCTTTCAGGCCTCTGCCCAGCCCTCCGAACTTGGTATAGCCGTATTTGCGCGCGCGGTGTTCCACCACCTTTTCGCCGATCTTTTTAAATCCGGACCATTTGGCGATGACGGGGATATAGCGATGCATCTCGCCGTAGACTTCGATGCTTTTGACGACTTTATTCCGGTAGGCCTTTAGTCCGCAGTTGAAATCATGCAGCTGGATCTTGCTGACCTTTGCTGTTGTCCAGTTGAAGAACTTGGAGGGAAGGGTCTTGGAGATGGGATCGTGGCGTACTTTTTTCCAGCCGCTGACCATATCATATTTCTCTTCCCGGATCATGCGGCGTAATTCCGGGATCTCGTCGGGGCTGTCCTGCATGTCTGCATCCATGGTTATCACCACTTCGCCGCTGGCTGCCTTGAAGCCTTCGTTCAGGGCCGCGGATTTACCATAATTCCGTTGGAACTTTATACCTTTTATATGTGGATTCGATCTTCTCAGCTCTTCGATGACCTCCCAGCTACGGTCTGTGCTGCCATCATCCACAAGGATGACCTCATAGCTAAGACCGGCTGCCTGGACCACACGCTGGATCCAGCTGCACAGCTCGGGCAGGGATTCATCTTCGTTGTAGACAGGTATGACGATTGAAATATCCATTCGTATATTTTATTGCTCCTTCTTCCGTTTGACGATGGCCGCGATCAGCAGGGCGATAAAGAAATGTGCTATATAAGCAAATGCCAGGCCCAGCAGCATATTACCCAGCGGAAAGGGGTCCTCGTTCCTTATCATCTCCAGCTGTTGTCTGATGACATCTTCCGAAGCGCCGAAAGCGCGATAGCCTTTTTCTGCACTGATAAGTAATTCCGGTTTCAGCAATTGCTTAAAATGCGGGTCGATGACATGCACCAGGAACCAGGGAAACAGGGTACGGGCAGCGAGACCCAGCACAAAGACGGTAAAACAGGTCTTTACAGCCTCCTGGAAACTCAACCAGCCTCCACCCGCTCTTTTTTGTATCAATGTCGCAGCTGCACCTAATGCTATCACAATTGCATAGCTCAAAAAAGCAATATTCCCCACGAAGACCTTTGGCCCGGCCCAATAAGTTGCCAGCACGAACAGGACCATTGCTATGACAGCGATCAGGCCAAAAAGGAAGGCTATAGAGATCTTTTTTTGGGCCATCAGGCTGGTTTATTTAAGGATAGTTTTTCCCCGTTCAGGATCCCTGCAACCTTTCCCTGTAGGGTACGGCCAAAGAACGGGCTATTCTTTGACCTGGACTTTGTAGTCTTCTCTTCAAGGATGGTCTGGCCTTTCGGATCAAAAAAGGTCAGTAAGGCCGTCTTGCCTTCGCTGATGCCCGGCTGTTCCAGTCCGAATAATTTCCGGGGATGGAAGCTGAACAGGTCTGCGATGCGTTCGGCTGTCAGATCGGGGAGCACTGTTTGCACGACGGCATAGGCTGTCTCCAGACCTGTCATGCCATTTTTGGCATATTCGAACTCCAGCACCTTGCTGTCAAATTCATGAGGCAGGTGATGAGCGGTTATGCAATCGATCAGCCCTTCGGTTACGGCATTTCGCAGGACTGCTACGGAAGACTCGTCGCGTAAGGGCGGATATACTTTCAGGTTGGTATCGTAGTTTACGAGATCGGCGTCTTTAAAAAAGAGATGATAGGGGGTTACCGAACAGCTTACGGACAGACCCGATTCCTTTGCCCGGCGGATATATTCCAGCGAGCGGGGAGAGGTCACACCGGTGAAATGGATCTTTGACTCTGTATAACGCGCCAGCTTGATATCCCTTGCCACCATCAGCTCTTCGGCCATCATCGGTTTGCCGGGCAGACCCAGCCGGGTCGAGATGATCCCTTCGTGCATAAGGCCGCCCGCGCCTACTGTTTTGTCATCGGGTATCTGGATGATCGTGCCGCCAAAGGCTTTGACGTATTGCAAACCTTTTAACAATAATCCTGCCGATTGTACGGGGCTGGTCCCGTCGCTGAATGCTACGGCGCCGCTGGCGCGCATATCATACATTTCTGCGAGGTCTTTTCCTTCGAGTCCGCGTGTCATTGCCCCGATAGGCCAGATATTGACGGGCAGTGAAGCCGAGCCCCGGCGGATATACTCCACCTGTGACTTGCTGTCGACTACCGGTTTTGTGTTGGGGAGGACGAAAACGTCGGTGAAGCCACCGGCGGCGGCGGCGGCGGCGCCTGTTTCGAGGGTCTCTTTATATTCGTATCCGGGGTCGCCGAAATGGGAAAATATGTCCACCCAACCCGGGGACACGAAGAGGCCGGGTTGATTTATAATGATGTCGGCGTCCGTGCCCGATCTATCGTCTGTGCTGGCGGTCAGATCAGCTCCTATAGCCTTGATCCGGCCGTTCTCAATAAGGATGTCCCGGATAGTTCCGTTGTGTGGAGAATTACGGTCAATAATGTTAACCTTCTGTATGAGAATATTCATTACCAAAGAATTGCGCGAAGATAGCGCTTTTCAGGAATTTCACTCATATTCCACGAACAATTTATCCGGGTAACACCACATCCATTTCTCTCCGGGTTCAGAGGAAATAATGACCGGGTGGCCGCTGTGATGGTAATGTTTTGTCATATGCGTATTGGGAGATTGATCACAGCACAGGGTTGCGCCGCAGGTCTGGCAGGTACGCAGGTGTACCCAGTCAGAGCCGATCTTTATACATTCTTCGCAGACCTCTTCTTTTGCAAGCTTCAGGGCCTTGATGGCCTGGATATGTGAACAGACTGATTGTTCCGCCATAGTGATAATTTTTAAACCTCTGCGAGGTATTTGTGGACAAAACTGATGGCCATCGATCCTTCCCCGACGGCGGATGCCACCCGGTTCATGGCGCCTGCGCGTACATCTCCTGCCGCAAAGACCCCCGGGCAGCTGGTCTCGAGCAGATAGGGTTCCCGTTCCTGTTTCCAGATCTTATTGAACTGCTCATGGGATCTCAGGTCCCTTCCGGTCTCGAGGAAGCCTTTATCATCCTTGAGGATATCGAGTCCGATCCAGTCGGTAAAGGGTTTGGCTCCGATGAATATGAACAGGGCGTTGGCTTTATGGACAGTCTCCTGGTGTGTTTCTGCGCTCTGGATCTTCAGCTCCTCGAGGCGCCCCTCTTTGCCCGTTGCACAGGTGATCTCGCTGCAGGGCAGGAGGTGGATATTACTGCGGGTAGCTATCTGATCGATGAGATATGCCGACATCGTGCTGGTCAGGTCCTTTTTGCGGATGATGATGTATACGTTGCTGGCGTATTTGGACAGGTGCATGGCAGCCTGGCCGGCGGAATTCCCTCCGCCTACGACAAAAACCTCGCAATTGCGGAAAGCGGATGCTTCGGTCATGGCTGCGCCATAATAGACACCTGCTCCGGTATAGTCGGCGATGCCTTGTGTATCGAGCTTACGGTAGTCTACACCAGTCGTGATAACGACGGCATGGGCATTGATCTCTTCCCCATTGTCAAGAATAACTTTTTTATAGCCATCCTTCTGGCAGATGCTGCTTACTGAACGGGGTACGAGGACTTCGGCCCCAAGGCGTGTCGCCTGGGTAATGGCCCGGCGGGTCAGCTCCGATCCGCTGAGCCCATTGGGAAAACCAAGGTAGTTCTCGATGCGTGAGCTTGTGCCTGCCTGGCCACCCGGACTCCGTCTTTCGACCAGCAGTGTCCTGAGGCCTTCGGAGGCGCCATACACGGAAGCCGCCAGGCCTGCGGGCCCGGCGCCAATGATCACCACATCATAAATACTATTCTTGATACCCGGGTTGAGGCCGACTTTATCGGCGACCTGGGTTATGCTGGGGCAGGACAGGCAGGTGCCGTCCTCCAGGAATACTGCCGGCAGGTCCTTCAGCGCAATATTATTCAGCTTTAGGAGATCGCGTCCTTCCTGGCTCAGCTCGACGTCCAGCCATTGATAGGGTACCAGGTTCCCGGACAGGAACTCTTTTATCTCATGGGACTGTGGGGAGAACTGATAGCCGATGATCTTTAAGCCTTTGAAGGGAGGGCGATAGGATTCCTGCCAGTCGTCCAGCAGCTCGGAAATAGTAGGGAATAATTTCTCCTCGGGCGGGTCCCATGGTTTCATCAGGTAATAATCCAGCTGTACATCATTGATGGCCCGGATGGCGGCATCCGTGTCGGAATAGGCTGTCAGCAGGACCCGTCTTGCATCCGGATAGATCTCACGCGCCTGCTGGAGGAAATCGACACCTTCCATCTCGGGCATGCGCTGGTCGGAAATAAACAGCGCAACCGTCTCTGATTTATTCTTCAGTTCGATGAGGCTCTCCAGCGCCTCGCGTGCAGAGGTCGTGCTCAGAATACGATAGTCTTCGCGATAGTGTGACCGCAGGTCACGGGTAATAGCCCGCAAAACCTGGGAGTCGTCGTCTATAGAAAAAATTATTGGTAATGTCATAGTCGGTTAGTGTTGCAATTTACACTATTTACATGGTAGCATCGTTGCCTGACTGTTCTCATGGTTGCTGATATCATCGCTTTTTTTGTACATCTCAGACAGCGATCGGGAAACATACGATAAACACAGTGTTGCCCGGCTCGGAAATTACTTTTACGGAACCATGATGCTGGTTGACGATGCGTGTTACTACATCCAATCCCATGCCTGTTCCTTTGCCGATGTCTTTTGTTGTAAAAAAAGGATCGAAGACCCTGGATTTTATCTCCTCCGGAATACCCGGCCCGTTGTCGATGATGGAAACTTTTACAAATTCGTGGTCTTTTTCGGTCTTTATGATCAGGCGGCCACGGCCTACTGCTTCCATGGCATCCAGGGCATTGTCGATCAGGTTGGTCCAGACCTGGTTCAGCTCGCCTACGAGCGCGAAGATCTTTGGCAGATGCTGATCGAATTCGCGGATCACCTCGGTATTCCCTTTTTTAAATTTATACTGCAGCATGGTAAGGGTATTTTCGATGCCGGAATGGATGTCGATGATCTCCTTTCCCTTTCCCTGATCCATATGCGTAAAATTCTTTACCGACTGGACGAGATAGAAAATGCGCTGGGAGGATTCCTGGATATCCTGGAGCATTTTCTCCGTTACGAGATTCTGGTTCATCCAGTTGAGGACCGGTGAAAGATATTCTTCGGGCATGTGCTTGTACAGGTCCCCAAGGTCGTCGCAGGTGAATGAGTAGTCGAGGAAAGTTTCGGCTATCTCGTCACTGTTATCGACGGAATGATCGTCCAGCCAGTCCCGCATCTCATCTTCCTTTTCGGTTCGCTGCATCAGGGTAAGCTTTGGCCTTGTTTCGCGGGCGAGCACTTCGAACAATTTATTTGTGACAAGGTCTACGTCCTTTTCTTCTACTTTCATGCTCATGAGCTTCTTAAAGGCTTCGGGTCCCAGCTTCAGGTGTTTCGTCAGGGATTCCGAACCCCGGACGATGGCCGCAGCCGGGTTGTTCAGCTCGTGGGCCAGGCCGGCCGACAGCTTACCGAGGGCCATCATCTTCTCGTTCTGCTGCTGCATGGAGGTGAAGTTACGCACGCGGTTGGTGAGTACATGCACCAGGGCTTCGGTCAGCTCGAAATGCTGGCTGACCATCTCCCGGAATTTTTCTGCGGGCAGGGTCATCACGTCGACATCTTCTAGGACTTTTGCGCTGACGTTGGCGGTCGCGGCCCGGGAAAAGGGGAGGGAGCCGCTGATATCTTTTGGGAGCAGCATCGACACTTCCCTTATCTCTTTATTTTGTAACATGTAGAGGCGGATCTTGCCGGCGCGTAGAATATGGGTGCCGACGATGGGCTCACCACCCTTGAACAGGTATTGTCCTTCCGGCAACGAATAGTGCCGGCTGTTGTCGATCATCCACTGAAGCTGCGTCAGCGGGACTTCTTTTAAGGTCTCGATGGACTGGAGCCATTCGGCAGTAATGGTTTGCATACCGGCAATGTAGAACATTCTTTGCTCCTGACAAAAATGGACAATCCCTGTATCGAAAACGGACAGTTTTTATCCATAACAGCCTGTAAATTATTGGTCTACAGACTTGTATAAACAGCGTAAAGGAATTGATGATCCTGGAAAGCGTAAGCTCGGTCGTATATTGCCGCTGTACGATGTCGTCTACAAAAACATATTCAAAAGGCACACCCGAAAAATGTTTGGCCCAAAGGTTCTGTACCCTCTGTTTGGCCTCGCGGCTTTTAGTGCCGAACAGAGAAATAAGGAGGTAGCCGTCCGGAAGGTGCTGGGCGCTACGGTCAGCGGTCTTGTCGGCCTGCTCTCCAAAGACTTTTTAAAGTTGGTGGGTCTGGCTCTTATCATAGCTGTTCCGCTTTCGTGGTGGGCTATGCAGAAGTGGCTACAGGGTTTTGCTTATCGTGTGCCATTGAGCTGGTGGATGTTTGCGCTCGCGGGAGTGCTGGCTATCGGGATTGCGCTGGTTACGGTGAGCTTTCAGGCTATAAGAGCCGCCGTGAGCAACCCGGTAAAGACGCTGCGATCGGAATAAGAATACCCACATGATTTTGGTTTTTTTCGAAAACTGATTTAGATTTGCCGTATAGAACCGGCAATGAAGTTGTTATCCTCCATATCACGACTTACATCCAGGGCAGAGATCAACGCTCCGATCTCGTCCAGGAAGCCCGTTCGCGTAGCTTACCTGGTTCCCTTCCGGAACGTGGTGTCGTAACTGTCTTTCGCCTTAAAATCTTTATTCACTCTACTTTTTGATCCCTGACCGGGGCCGTCCAACCGGTACACCATTTTTTACATCATTACAATTTTGATCAAATGATCCATATTGAACAACTCGAATTATTGATAGAGTCGATCAAATCTTCGGTGCCTTCATCCGGCGTGTGGCCATTCACCGTGCTTGCTTTGCAGAAAAATGACCTGAAAGGCTGCTCAAGCTTCGACGAACTATCGGACCACCTCCTTCTCTTTCTCATAAGAAACGATTTCACGAAAGAGGATGTGCTCGACTATATTACAAACAGCAATGAGATCATCCGCCTTCCCGAGGGCATAAAGCCCTTTGGCCTGGAACAGACCATACAAAGACAGTGGTCTTCTGTGCCGCTTTCGTTCTGGAAGGAAAAACAGACGACCATCGTCGTGGGGATGGCTATGTTCCTTGCCCGGGAATTCTATTTCAAGCTAAACATCATCCCTGCCGATATGCACGAGATCGACCAGATCCTGGCCTTTCAGCGACGGGATCTGAGGTGCTTTTTTCTTTTGAATGTAGTTCCGTCGGAATCTGCCTTTTTAAAATAAAAGCGTGTGTCCCAAAACGGATCGGGACACACGCTCTTTACTATTACTCCACCTTAATAAGGCAGGATAAAGGTATAGGTCTTATTTGCATTGCTGGTATAGACCAGCTTAAAGTAGTAAGATCCTCCATTGACAGGGCAACCTGTTGCTGCGCCTGTTGAATCCAGACCGAAAGTGATAGAAGTATTTCCGGCAGCATTGGCAAGTGTCTGCTGACCCGAGGTCAACTGCCAGCTACAGCTTTGCTGAACTACCAGCGGTTGTGTGATGGCTGCCGTAAAGCTATTGCCAAAGCGATTGGTCCCCCATTCGGAGATGCCGGTGACGCTGCCGTCGGTATGTGTACCGGTCAGTGTAACGACCAGGCCATTGTTATAAGAATACGAACGGGAGCGGGCAACATTCCAGGTACGCTGTGCTCCATTATCGAATGTAATAACCATATTGTTGCTGGTGACGGTATGAACGATAGGACCGGGTGTATTTGCGCTGAGAGCAAAAATGTTGCCACCGGTAACATCGGTATAAACATGAGAGCCGGTGAGCTTGATGCTCTTGCCATCGCTGACGCGGGTGATGGTCAGATTAAAGGCTACTGTGACCTGGGTACCTGCGTCTCTCCAGCGTTTGCCGGCGGGAATGCTGACTGTCACCGTACCCGTCCGTTTGCGATTGAAGCCACAGCCGCCGCCATTATAAATAATGGTCAGGACACGGGGATCGGAAGTTGTATCGATAGTGACTACTGCATCACAGATAGGGCTATTCTTTAGCGTATCCGGGCCGCCTTCTGTAGTCACGCCATAACGAACGGTTGGGGTTTCACTGCTGCCTGTGACGGAAGCCTGGTTATTCATGACTGTATTTACGTCGTCAAAAGCTGCATCGCTTTCAGTGGAAACACGGGCCTGGTCGTCGGATTGAGTTTGGAGATCCGAATCGGACATTGTGGTCGGGCTGGAGTCTGAGCTGCTTTTTTTACAGGCAAACAATACAGTTGCGGAGATCGCAACAAATAAGAGGCTTTTGGTCTTCATTAAGTGGGTATTTAAGTTTTGTTAAATGGTTTTATCTGTGACGAACGGTGAAGCGGATAGTTTAACGGATGAAAAAAAATAATATTTTTTCATCATGTAAGAAAAGTCCGGTTTATACGTTTTTGAAAGCAGTAGCCCATGGTGTGCAAGCTAATGAGCCTGTCTCCATAGTAAAAACCCTAAACCCTGATGCGTTTTCTTTTACCCTTTCTCCTGGCATTGCTATGTAGTAACGCCAAGTCACAGTCATCCTGCAAAAGATCATCTACCTTATTCCAATTCGATCAGCATACACGTCCGCGTTCCTTTACAGAGAAGCTGGGCAATCATCCTCAATTCCCATTTCTTCAGCAGGTGAACGGGATAACAACCCGGGCTTTATTTATTGCAGCTGCGAAAAATCCGGAGAGTCGTAAAAAATATCAGAAAGAATTCCCGGTCTTTAACCGGTTGCTCCAGGACATCGGTTTTGCGGGCGGGTATAAAGACCTGAAGGCAGCTAATGTGGAAAACCTGTTTATCAATCCGGGCACCATTGGGAATCTTGGTTTTTTCAACAAGGAAAGCAATTATATCTATGTCAGGCTAAACCCGGCGGGTGAAGGGGATGATGGCATTGCGGCCTGGAAGATCACGGGTCCGGGTGGCTGTTCCTTTTATATATTACATACCTGCGGCAACGCCTTTTTTGCCAATGATCCCACCGGTAAAGACGGTGGCAATGGCTGTTGCAGGGACATTAAGTTCGTAGCGGATACGGATACTTTGCCGGCCACTGCTGCTGCTCATGACCGGCCCCTGGTGATCAGCATCCGCTTCTACCAGGCGGTGGTAGTCAACGGGAAGAAGAAGACCTATGATACGCTGGTCCGCCTGGTCCGCAGTATCGATACGACGACAAAAATAAAAGACAGTCTGCGTCATATTTCAAAGATCTTCGGGCAGGAGACCGTCGATCAATTCGTCCTTTGCCGGGATACGACCATCCGCCTGCACATACCTATTACAGCAGACAGCGCGAAGGGTGACGATACCTTACATTATACCCTGTCGGACACAACCTGGGTAAAGGCCTTATCGAAAGGAAAGGACGATTGTCATAAGAAATGGGAGATCGCTGTTGACGGAGGGGCCTCCTTTAATTCGATACCCCGGTTTGACAACACGACCCAGCATAGCCGGACCAATGGGGCGCAGTTCGCCGGCGAGCTGGCTGTCTCCCGAATCTTCAATCATTGGTTCCAGGCCGGGATCTCAGCATCCTATATCACCCTTTCTTACCAGGACGATATAGCGTATGCGGGTTCGGCTCCCAATACCTATAATACGGTGTATCCGGGTAAGCCTATTATCCCTGTGCAGCTCTTTGGGAAATTTACCTTTGGGGATCCGTTGGGATGGCAATCGAATCTTGGGTTGTCGGCCGGTTTTTCCATCCCCGGCGGCAGCAAGATCGTCAACAGTGGGAATACCCTGGCGGAAAAACCTTCTACAAAGGGTGGCCTGACGGCCGGTGTCAAGATGGGAATCGCCTATTTCTTTAGCTGTAAGTTTGGTATAGGGGCTTCGGTCAGCGGGCAGTATTTTAATAATAAAGGGGCGACTCAAACGTATAAGCTCGTGGCGTTGCCGATCACGCTGGGGATCCGGTATAGGTTTTAGGCGTTATCTTTGCATCTATGACATCCTATATCATCCCTGCTCAGACACGCATTGGTCATGTACATCTAAAGGTCAGCGACCTGCAACGCTCTCTTGATTTTTATTGTAGTCTGCTGGGTTTTGAGCTGATGGTCAGGTATGGCGAAGAGGCTGCTTTTATTTCTGCGGGAGGTTATCACCATCACATAGGTCTCAATACCTGGTACAGCAAGGGGAAGCCGCCGGCTCCTGTTGCTGCAGCGGGTCTGTTTCATACGGCTATCGTGTATCCGACAAGACGCGACCTTGCTATTGCCCTGCGCCGGCTGGTAGAGGCTGATTATCCGTTGTCCGGAGCTTCGGATCATGGTGTATCGGAGGCTTTGTACCTGGATGACCCCGATCGCAATGGGGTGGAATTATATTGGGACCGTCCCCGCGAACAATGGCCGCTGGATGAAAGTGGTAAGCTTACGATGTATACGCGGAGGCTTGACCTGGATGAATTGCTGCGCGATGCGTAGGTTTCGGGGGCAACCCCTGCTCGTCTATATTTTTTTTATGTGATCTTATTTTTACCATACGGTTAATTGGACCGCAGTGCACAATAGCTGTTGACCCAAATCAATAGTTTTGCGGCTGAAAATTAACTGTAAGTAAGATGAAACACACCAACCAGCTGTTAAGGCTTCTATTTCTTCCATTCCTTGTGCTCTTTTATTGTAGCGTAGCCAATGCTCAGTCCGGTGGCTCCGGCATCAGCGGTTTTGTTTATGAAGAAAGTGGTAAACCGGCTGATGGGGCTACCATCGCGGTTAAAAACACCGCCACGGGTTTTAGTACAACCACCGTTACCGATAAGAAAGGTTATTTTACGCTTCGCGAGTTGCCCGTAGGTCCATATAATATAGAGATCTCAGCTGTCGGCGCACAAACTACCCTTCTAAAAGACAATGTGCTCAACCTTGGCGACCGGCTGGTCCTGCATAAGATAACGCTTAGCAAGAGTGCGACCACGCTGACCGAGGTGACGGTGCGTTCCACGAGCTTTAACAACAGCATTGACCGGCTTGGAACCGGTACTGCTGTTTCGGGCCGGGCACTGCAAAAGATCCCTGTCGCTACCCGCAACTATACCGACCTGATGGCTTTGTCGCCTCTGGCCAATGGCGCCTCCCTGGCAGGTGCAAAAGCAGGTGGTACGGGGTATATGCTTGATGGGGTCAGCAATCGTCGCGCTCATTTTGCCGGTATTACCGATGCGGCTTTTTCGATCTCGTCGGAAACGATCCGCGAGTTTGAAATTTCCACCAACTCTTATGATGTCACTAATGGCCGTGGGAGCGGAGGTGTCGTAAAGGCGATCACAAAATCCGGTACCAACAAGCTGTCGGGTTCATCCTGGGGTTATTATGGTTCCAATGACCTGGCTCAGCATACTGATGTCAACGACCACTCCCGTACGCCTCAGAATAAGGTCGGTCAGTGGGGTGGTTTGCTTAGCGGACCGATCATCAAGGACAAGCTGCATTTTCTTGTGTCTTATGACCAATATCAGAACAAACTTCCTTTCTCGGCCTTTGATTACTCTCTGGCCGGCACTACGCAGCTTGCGGCAGAGAAAACTTTAAAAGTTCCAAAGGCGGCTATCGATTCGGTCGTAAACATCCTGGAGGGGCAATATGGCTTTCCGAAGATACCGCAATACGGAACGATCGGGATTACGCAGAAGACACAAAACGCCTTTGTGAAATTCGACTGGAATATCAATAAAAAGAATCTGCTGACACTGAAATACAATTACCTGCGTTTTGAGGACCCGAATAAGCTGAAAAGTCAGGGGCTGCTGTCGACGCAGTATATCGGGGTGGAGTACCAGAACGGCGTTATGGCCGGGCTGAGGACAGAATTTACTCCCAAACTGGTGAACGAGCTGAAGGTCAATTTCAGTACGTACCGGAAGTTCCTGCATTTTGTGGGCAACCATGTACCGGAAGGGTTTGTAACCATAACCACTCCTTTTGTGGACGGATCGGCCAACAAGAATAATTTTCAGCTGGCCTTTGGCGATCAGAACTGGGTACCGGAAAGGGATGCTTCGGATGTCGTACAGATCATCGACTATCTGCGGTATAAGGTCGGCAACCTGAACTTTGTATTTGGAACAGACAATAGTTTCAATCATATCACCGACAGGCTGTCGCATGATCAGCAGGGACAGTTCTATTACAACAGCATTACGGATCTGGCCAACAACAATCCGTATCGTTTCAACCGGAAGATCTCTCTGACGGGTTCCAATCCGAAGATCAGCGTTCCATTGATCGAACTGGGCGCCTTTGCACAGATGGAGACCAATATCCGGCCTAACCTGAACCTGACCGTTGGTCTTCGCTGGGATGGACAGATCATCGGCAGCGCCCCTACCTACAATCCGCAGCTGGAGCGGGAACTGGGTGTCAACACCCATGTGGTGCCTTTTGATGCAAAGAATATCCAGCCCAGGTTTAACCTGATCTGGGATGTCAAGGGCAATGGCCAGGACATCGTCAAGTTTGGTGCGGGATTGTTTGCGTCCGAGCTGACGACACAACCGATAACGTTTGCGCATATCGACAACGGGGTAGACTTCAGGCAGGTGGATATCTATAACAATGTTCCGAAGCCGGACTGGAATACCTACCAGACTAATTTCAACGCGGTCCCCGGGCTTGCCTATTACAACACCCTCAATAACACACAGCCTGCTACAGTACTGGCGATAGACAAACATCTGAAGAATCCGCTGACCTTTAAGACGAACCTCAGCTACTACCATTATTTCAACAGCTGGTTCCGGATGGGTGCCAATCTTTACTTTGACAATACCTGGGACAATTTCTACCTGAAGGATCTGAATCTGAAGAAAACGGCTTCTTTTGTTACCAATGAAGGCCGTGAGATCTATGTAGACCCCAGCTTGCTGACCGCTGGCAACTACAACAGCAAGAACAGCTTTACGATCCCTATCGCCAATTCCCGCCAGTTTGCGGACTTCAACCAGGTACGATATTTCACTAATGCCAACTGGTCTTCCAAGTATTTCGGAGCGATGATAGAAGCGGCTGCGCAGATCGGCCGGGATGGGTCCTTTACGGTTTCCTATGCGAGGGGTGCAGCCAAGGGCACACCTCCTTATGACAACGGTGATCCACGTAATGCTAACTTCTCTGTGGGCTCATCCTATTACAACTATGCTTCTTATGGAAAGAACTGGTATAGCGACGGCGACCAGCGTAATAAGCTCGTGGCTCTCTTCCTGAGCCCCACCTTCTACGGCTTTAGCATCAGCTCTTCCTTCGTGGCTTCCCAGAGTGTACGTTACTCCGCCATTGTCAATAAGGATATCATCGGGGAAGCCAATGACGGAACCGATCTGGCCTATGTTTATAATCCGAACGATCCCAACACTCCTGCCAATATCAGGACGGGTTTGCAGACGCTGCTGACGACGACCAGTGCTTCGTTCCGTAAATACCTGACGGACAATTTTGGCAAGTTCGCTCCATACAACGGGGGGATCATGCCCTGGCGTACACAGTGGAACCTCAGCGCAGCCTATGATCTGAAGCTGACGGGGACACATAAGCTGACTTTCAGGGCCGATATCTTCAACGTCCTGAACCTGCTCAACTATAAATGGGGTGGCTATACTCAGATCACCAATACCAACCTTTATAATGTCAACGGTTTCGATCAGGCTACCAGGTCATTTACGTATGATGTGAATCCGAATGCCGGTGCGCCGCAGAAGGCAGCTGCCTATTACACGGTGCAGTTTGGCGCAAGGTATTCTTTTTAATAATTTAACTTTTTTCCTGGCCGGGATGGGTAGACCATTCCGGCCTCTTATTTTTGCTTTATGAACAAGATTATATTTGCGGCTTTGCTGCTGGTGGTTTTTTCATCCCGGGCCCAGCAGTCTTCGGAAATCGCGACGCCCGGTCAACCACTGCCGGCCTGGCAGGAAGGGTATCTCGATCTGCATCATATCAATACCGGCCGGGGTAATGCAGCCTTTTATATCCTGCCCGATGGAACGTCTATTCTTTTTGATGCGGGTGAGCTGGACCCCAGCGATCCGCGTACGACCTCAAAACGGAACACACCTATCCGGCCTGATGATAGTCGTAAGCCGTATGAATGGATCGTAAATTATATCCGGCAGGTGGATAAGGCGAATTTTATTGACTATGCCGTCATTTCTCATTTTCATGACGATCATTTCGGCGCCTGGTATTCAACCATTCCGTTGTCAGCAGATAAAAAGTTTGCGTTAACAGGGATCACGGGGGTAGGGGAGCTATTGCCTATTCATACTTTGCTCACACGCGACTATAATTACCCCGTGTCCTTTGACAAGGCGCTGAGCCGGCTTCCCCGTGACAATTACTATGTAAAGACCTGGGATAATTACCTGAATTTTATTCGCGACCAGTCTTCCAAAGGCATGCAGCTGGAATTCCTGAGAGCCGGCAGTAAGAGCCAGATCCGGCTTTTGTATCATCCTGCGGCTTTTCGCGATTGTTATGTACAGAATGTAAAATCGAATGGCTGGATCTGGACGGGGAAGGATAGTCTGGTCAAACAGCATTTTCCTCCTATCGACACTGCCGACAGAAAGACCTGGCCTGATGAGAACCCGCTCAGCAATGTGCTGGTGATCCATTACGGTCCCTTCAGCTATTATACCGGCGGAGACTGTCCCGGGAATGTTTTTCCCGGGGACCCTTCCTGGCGTGATGTGGAGACGCCGATCGCCCGGGCAGTAGGACAGGTAGATGTTGCTACGATGGACCATCATGGGAACCGGGATGCCGTGGGGGAAACCCTTGTCAGGACCCTGCAGCCGCGGGTATGGATCGAGCAAGTATGGACGGCCGATCACCCCGGTCATGAAACGCTGATCAGGGCTACTTCTCCTTATCTGTATGATGGTCCCCGCGACCTTTTTGCTACCAATATGATGGAGGCAAACCAGCTGGTGATAGGGCCCCTTATCGATAAGTCCTACCGGAGTGTGCAAGGCCATATCGTCGTGCGGGTGCTGCCCGGCGGAAAAACCTATTATGTCATCATCCTCGATGATAGCCAGGCCGATCTGCGGGTCAAAAAGGTCTTCGGCCCCTACGTATCGAAAACGAAGTAAGTGTATCTGCCTATCGGTTTGTAGTGGAATATTATAAAATAACTCGTTAAAAAATCTTATGGCGATTTCTGCGTTATAGAAGGGACGCATATTCACTGAATCAAAGCATACATGAGAATTGTTTTTAATGCAAGGTTTGCATTACAGCGTAAGATCGCCTGGCTCCTGGTTTTTTCCTTTGTTTCCCTATCTTTTATAGGCTGGCTTATTTATTTCAATAAAAGGGATGTCGAGAACACCACTTATTGGATCAATCATACCTATGCCGTCATCACCCAGATAGATAAAATAAAGACCCGGATCTCGGCCTGGGATTCTGTCTCCGGCCGGCCGCCAAACAGATCGTTCTATGCTACTTTAAAAAAGGACCTGGATAAACTGCAAAAGCTGACCCAGGATAATCCCGATCAGGAACAGCGTGCCCAGGGGCTTTCCGGAGCCCTAAATGCTGCTGCGGGCAATGACAGTCTTTCGCTGGTCTCCCTGAAAGACGTCCTGCGGGACATGATGCATAGGGAAAAAGAGCTGCTTTCGCAGCGTCGGATCATGACCCAGACGGCTGACAAAAAAGTCACGCTGTTGCTGATCAGTGGCAGCCTTCTGGCTTTTCTGCTGATCTTTATTATTCTCATGCGGCTGAATAAGGATATCGTATTACGAAAGGAGGCTGAGGATAAGCTTAGGGAGAATCAGGCCTGGCTACAGGCGATACTGGACAATACGACATCGCTGATTTATATTAAAGATCCCGAAGGGCGTTATATTATGGTCAACCGCCGTTTCCAGGAGGTCATCGGCGTAAAGGCTGAAGATCTGATCGGCAAGACGGATCAGAGTATTGCGCAGCAGGATGTTGCCGATCACTATAAGCAGCTGGATGATGAGGTCATACGCACCGGCAGATCTTTGGAGATCGAGACGGTCGTGCCATCCGCCGGTACGGATGTTCATCTGCTTTCGGTAAAATTCCCCTTGCTGGACAGCAATGGCCAGAGGATTGGTATTGGTGGCGTTGCAACGGACATAACCGAAAGAGTGATCCAGCAGCAACAGCTGATCGCCGCGATAAGCGAAGCGCAAAATGCCAAAGGCATGCAGGAGCTTTTCCTGGCCAATATGAGCCATGAGATAAGGACGCCAATGAATGGCATCCAGGGCATGACGGATCTGCTGCTGGGTACACCGCTGACCCAGCAGCAAAGGGAGTTCGCCGGCGTCATCAAACGCAGCGTCAATAACCTGCTGGTCATTGTCAACGACGTGCTTGACTTTTCGAAGATAAAGGCCGGCAAGCTGGCTATCGAGAAGATAGAGTTCAGACCAACCGATGTGCTGGATAATATCACAGCCATGTTTGCGCACCGGATGAAGAAAAAGGAGCTTTCCTGGCAGGTGGAAATTGACCCGGAGATCCCCCAGGTGCTGAGGGGCGATCCCTACCGGTTAAACCAGGTGCTGATAAATCTTGTCGGCAACGCGCTGAAATTTACCGAAGCCGGACAGATCAGGGTTGATGTAAGGCTTCAGGAACACGGTCTCCGGCAGGTGAGTCTTGCTTTTGCCGTGTCCGACACCGGGATCGGCATTGCTGAGGACAGCGTTCCGTATATTTTTGATCATTTTTCGCAGGCGGGTCTGGATATCTCACGTCGTTATGGCGGCACGGGGCTTGGTTTGGCCATCTGTCAACAGCTGTTGAAATTGCAGGGTGGAGATATAACCGTGACGAGTCGTGAAGGGGAGGGCACCACCTTTAATTTCCAGCTGCCTTATGAGTATGACGAGCAGCAGACAGACCAGCCCGCTCTTACCGTTCTTACAGATTATAGCCAATGTCTTGCCGGCAAAAGATTCCTGGTAGCGGAAGATAATGAGGTTAACCAGCAGCTGGTGGATCACGTTCTGAAAAGGGGCGGGGGGACTGTGCAGCTGGCGGGCAATGGCGAAGAAGCGTTGCAGTACCTCCGGCAGGGGGCGTCTTATGACCTGATCATCATGGACTTGCAAATGCCGGTCATGGATGGCTATGAGGCTACGCGGAATATCCGTCAGGACCTGGAGCTGCCGATACCGATCATTGCCATGACGGCTACTGCGCTGGTCGGGGAGCAGCTGCGTTGTTTCGAGGCAGGGATGAATGATTATATGACAAAGCCCTTTGAGTTCACGGAATTGTATAAGCGGATACTGGCGTTGCTGGAAAGCATGCCTGTTTATTCGGGGGAAGGATAGGGTTGCCCGGGTGCATAGTTTTATTCGATCTCAAACTTACTAAATAGCTTTTCCTCTTCCAGGTCTACCAGTCCCTGGTATTTTCGGATGATCGCTTCGTCAATTTCCAATTCTTTATTCAGGTCTACAAGAAACAAACGTTGGCTTTCAAGCAGGTCGGTATAGATCTCTTTATATCGGGCGTGGTCTTCTTTATGGATCAGCTCGGGCGGGAGGTGATCGTTGTTGAAGCGGGCGACGAGCTGTCCGAGGAACTGATTGTCTGAGGAGCCGTTCTGTTTCTGTATAAAATCGAGACTGAACTCGGCCAGTCTTTTTCTTACCTGGCTGTCCTGCTCTTCGAGTGAAGGGCGATTGTCGGGGTCTTGCAGGTTTATCTTCCGGATCAGCCAGGGCAGGGATAGGCCCTGTATCAGCAGGGAGAGGACGATGACCACAAAGGTGATGAACAGGATGAGGTCGCGCTGGGGGAATGGGTTGCCATTGGAGAGGTGTGTGGGTATGGACAGTGCGGCTGCCAGCGACACCACGCCCCGCATACCCGCCCAGCCGAGGGCGAGAGGTCCCTTCCAGCCGGGGCGATTGTCTGCCGTGGTGATATACCGGCTTATGAACACCGTAAACACGGAGGCTCCAAATGTGCTGAGGATCCTGCCTACGAGCAGCAGGAGGGTGATCAGGACCCCGTATTTTATTGCTGAGCCAAGACCTACCGGCCCCAGTTGATGGATTATTGAAGGCAGCTCGAGCCCGATCAGCAGGAAGATAAGTCCGTTGAGCACAAAGCTAAGGGTTGTCCAGACATTGAGCCCCCGCAGCCGGCTTCGGTAGCTCAGGAACAGGTGATTTCTTGTCGAAAGAAAAAGTCCGCCGCTGACTACGGAGAGCACTCCCGAAAAATGAAAGGATTCTGCGACAATATACATCACATAAGGTGTGACCAATGACAGGACGATATCGGAGCTGACGCTGACGGGGAGCCATTTATGGGCAGCAAAGAACAGCATGCCGATGGCGATGCCTGTCAGGATACCCATGACGATGACCACTACAAAACTCAGGGCCGCCTCGTGGAAGATGAACCGGCCTGTGTCCACGGCGATGAGGGCATACCGGAAAATGACGAGGCCGGATGCGTCATTCAGCAGACTTTCACCTTCGAGGATAGCCGAAAGACGTCGGGGTACTTTTACCCGTTTGAGGACGGAGGTGGCTGATACCGCATCAGGAGGGGCAATGATACCCCCCAGTAAAAACCCCAGCGCCATGGTGAATCCAGGGATGACGGCGCTTGACACAAAGGCTACTACCAGCGAGGTAAGGATCACGATGAGAAAGGCAAAGCTGCTTACGACCCTTCTCCATCGCCATAGCTCCTTCCAGGACGTATACCAGGCGGCTTCATAGAGCAGGGGTGGCAGGAATATGATAAAGATCAGCTGGGGATCGATGGTAATATTGGACAGGCGGGGGATAAAGCTTAAAAGCAATCCACCTACCAGCAGGACGATGGGGGAGGCGAGGCGTAGCTTATCCGCCGCCATGACCAGCAGCAGGATAATTAATACGAGAATGATATAGATGCCAAAAGATGTTGTCATAAGCAGTGGGCATTAATAAAATAAAAATAGCTAAATTTATCATTGCCAAATCATTATTAAAAGTCTGCTGACTATGAGCAAATTCCTGCCGGTATATTTCTTCCTGCTGTCGCTTGCTTTTTGCACGGCAGCGCAAACTCCGGGGCAGGGTCTTGCGCAAAGCAAGCCTGATACGGTCCGTATCGGTCTTTTATTAAAGCTGGGTTATTACAATCTGAACCGGCCCTGGCCGGACAAAAGCTATCCCGACAGCGCTCTGCTATTTTTCAATCAGGCCTTGCAGCTGAGCGCCGCGCTTCGGGATGCGGAATGGGAAAACAAGGCCTGGACGGCCATTGGAGCAGCCTATATGAAAAATGAGGACCTGGCCCGGGCAAAGTCCAGCTACTTTCACATTGTAGAATATTATCGAAAGACAGGCGATAAGGTCCAGGAAGCTGCTACCTGGCTAAAGCTGGGTGAGCTGATCCCCGTCCGGCCCAAGGAAAATCTTCCGGACAAGATCCAAAGCCTGGAAAATGCCCGCTCTCTTTTTCAGCAGACGCATCGGCCGGAGGGGGATGCGGAGGCATTTATGCATATCGCGGAGGGGCATCTTTACCAGGATAAGCTGGATCAGGCGGAAACGGAATTGTTCCGGGTGCTGGACATGTACAAGGCCATTGGGTATAAAAAGCTGCATTATACCTATGATCTGCTGGCCGAGGTCAGCAAGCTAAAGCTCGACCTGCACAATGAGCTCAAATACAGGATGGAGGCGATAAAGACGATGGAGGCCACTTCTGACACCGCAGAGGCGGATTCCTATTATTCCCGGGTGGCATTGGTGTATGCGGACCTGGACATGTACGATCTCAGTGTGACCTGGATCCAAAAGGGATTGCAGGTGCTCAAAAAAAGGCGGTCCTATGAGGACTATTATGGCGACCTGAGTCTTCTGATCTACGATTGGATCAAGCTCGACAAGCCACAGCAGGCCATTGCTTTCCTGCAAAAGACCGAAAAGGAAGTGCCGCCGGTCAACCTGGCCCATAGTGTGGACCTGAATGAGATGTATGGGAACTGTTATGCGGCTATGAGGTCTTATGAAAAGGCAGAAGAGTATTATATGGCAATGATGCGGGATTACAAGGTTACCAATTTCAACAAAGACTTTTATACAAAGGGGGCCTGGATGGTCACGGATTTTATCCATTATTACCAGGTGCTGGCTACTTTTTATCTTACTACAAAACAATATGCGAAAGCAGGACCCTATGTCTCCAAGGTGCTGGAGCTGCCTGCCGGTGTGGTACGGCCGGTGACCCTGTATAAGTTTCACCAGATGCAGTTCGTGGTAGACTCCGCAGCAGGGAATTATATTTCGGCCATCCAGCATTTTGAGCTGCACAAACGTATCAATGACTCTCTTTTCAATGCGACCAAAAGCCAGCAGATCGCGGACCTCCAGATAAAATATGAGATAGAGAAAAAGGAGCAATCCTACCAATTGCTGGAGGCGCAGGCGAAAAGCGAGCATGCCGAGCTGCAGAATGTCAGTCTTCAAAGGAATATTACGATCGGTGGAGTTGCCATGCTGCTGATCATTGCGGGTCTTGCCTACAACGGCTATCGCAACAAGCAGCGGAGCAACCGGGATATGCAGATAAAGCAGGCTGAGATCAACGAGCAGAACAAGTCCCTGCAATCCCTGTTACAGGAAAAGGAATGGCTGCTGAAGGAGGTGCATCACCGGGTAAAAAATAACCTGCAGATCATCATCAGCCTGCTCAATGCGCAATCGGATTTCCTGGACAATCCTTCGGCTATACATGCCATCAATGAAAGCCGGGAGCGGATGCAGGCTATCGCCCTTATTCATCAAAAGTTGTATCAGCCCGACTATGGCCCAAAGATCAATATGCTCTCCTATATTCAGGACCTGGTATCCTACCTGGAAAGCAGCTTTACGGTTGCCAGGGGCATTTATTTTCAGCTGGAGATAGATGAGGTCAGTCTCGATGTTTCGCAGGCTGTTCCATTGGGGCTTATTCTTAATGAAGCCATTACCAATGCTGTCAAGTATGCGTTTCCGAACGGGCGGCGCGGAACGATAATTGTGAGTCTGCGCCGGCAGGGGGCGAGGAATGTCTTACTAAAGATCGCCGACGATGGTGTTGGTCTGCCGGGGAATTTCGATTTCAACCGGAATAACTCTCTCGGGATGCAATTGATCCGGCTGTTTGCGGAGCAGTTGGAGGGCGAGCTTTTTTTCCAGGGCAAGGGTGGGGTAGAGATCTCGTTGCTTTTTAAGCAGGAGTTTGCTGCGTTGGTGCAGCATCATGCGATGGCTTAGCGCAGGAGCTCCGGCTACGGCGGGTTGGTAAGGTCCATGGTTTTGGCTCCGGCGGCGCCAGGGCAGGACGCTTAATCCGTGTTCAAACTTTTCGCCGGGTTGATCAGCGATGCCCGGATGGTCTGGTAGCTTACGGTTAGCAAAGTGATCAGCATGACGCCGGCTCCGGTGGCAAGAAATATCCAAACGGTTATGGTCGTATGATAGGCATATTGTTCCAGCCAGCGGTGCAGGAAATACCAGGAAAGCGGAATGGCCAGACCAAGCGAAACCAGCACCAGCCTCGCAAATTCGCCTGAGAGCAGTGACCAGAGATTGAAGATGGATGCGCCCAGTACTTTCCGAACGCCAATCTCCTTCGTGCGTTGTTCCGTTACAAAAGAAGCCAGTCCGAATAATCCCAGGCAGGAGATAAAGACGGCCAGGAGCGTAAAAAGACTGACCATGTGTCCGAGCTGTTCTTCGTCGGAGAATTTAGCGGCATAGGTCTCGTCGGTGAATTGGTATTCGAAAGGGCTTGATGGATTATAGGTTCCGAAAACCTTGCTGATGGCGGCCAGCGCGGTCCGGATCGGCGCCGTGGGGCGGATGCGGATGGTGATGACGTGGATTGACCGGTCGTGAAGCATAAAAAAGGTTGGCTTTGCGGCATGGAAGGGCGATTCCATCACCATGTCGTTGACGACGCCGACTATCTTATGATCTATCCCATGCCATTTTATCGATTCGTTGACAGGATGTTCAATGCCGATGAAGCGGGCTGCGGCTTCATTCATAATGATAGCATCGCTGTCTGATCTGTGATCCGGGAGGAAATCCCGTCCCTCTTTTATCTTCCAGTTAAGGGTCTTGCCAAAGTCGGCAGAAACAAATAGTGTACCGACGGCGGGATGTGAATTGGGATCTTTTCCTTTCCAGCTATAACCCAGCATGGAGTTTTGTACTTCGGTGGATGGGCTGGATGATCTGGCCATGGATGCCACGAGACCGGTTCGAAGGAGGTCGGCTTTCAGCGCTTCGAAGTGATCCATGAGGCCGGGGGTATTCATTTCGACGGTGATCAGCCCGGCGCGGTCGTATCCAACCGGTCTGTTCTTTGTGTACTGAAGCTGTTGGTAAATGATGACCGAGCCAATGATGAGGCTGACGGAGACGGTGAATTGGAGTATTACGAGGGCTTTTCGTGGCAGGGTTGCGGCTGTGCCTGAACGAAAGACGCCTTTTAGTACATGTATTGGTTTAAATCCGGACAAATAAAATGCAGGATAACTGCCTGCCATGAGCCCTGTGAAGAGAGTAAATCCCGTGAGCAGGAGCCAGAAGAATATATTCCCGAAAGGCATGGTCAGCTGTTTGCCTGACAGGCTGTTAAAAACCGGTAGGAAAGTCCTTGCCAGCACCAGGGACAGAACCATGGCCAGCAGTACGAATAAGAAGGACTCGGTCAGGAACTGTATGATCAGCTGTCCGCGCAGCGAGCCGATGGCTTTTCTGATCCCCACTTCTTTGGCCCTTCGTTCGCTGCGGGCCGTGCTCAGGTTCATAAAATTGATACAGGCCAGAAATAGGACAAATAAGCCAATGAGGCTGAACAGGCGGACGGACTGGGCTCTTCCGGCCACCATCTTACCGTTTTCGTAGCGGTTGTAGAGTCGCCAACGATCCATAGGATGTAAAAGCAATTCTTCCCACTGTCCTCTTATATATGGTTTGGTAAGGTCTTTTATACGGGCGGAAAGCTGATTGATGTCCACTCGGTTGCCGACCTGGACATAGATGCCGAAATGATGATTTGTCCAGTCGTCCTGGCTTGAATCTCCGGGGTTGTCCTTGTTGTCCCAGGCTAACAGAAAACCAAGACCGGTGAGGTTAGTATTGTCCGGGATATCCTCGTAAACGCCTTTTACCCGCATGTCCGTCCTGTCACCAATCCGTACGATCTTCTCCATCGGGTCTTTTTCGCCGAACAGGGCTTTGGCAGTAGAGCGGCTGATCAGCATCGCGTAGGGGTCGCGGAGGGCCTGCTGGCTGCCGGCCAGCATTTTGAATGTAAACATGGAGGGGAGGGCTTGTTGCGCCCAGATCCCCCAGGAGCTGATCTTTTTGTCTCCCGTGACAAGTAGTGGGTTGGCCGCGGTAAATACCACAGCTTCTTTGATCTCATCCGGAAACCGGCGCTTCAACTCTGCGCCGACGGGTACGGAAGCATATTCTCCGCCATCGGAGGTTCCGTTCAAAGTGGTGATGGATACGATCTCCGCGAGCCTGTCGTGGTTTTTGAAGAAATGATTGAATGCCAGCTCATCCCATACCCAGAGGCCGATGAGAAGTCCAACGGCCATGCCTATGGCCAGGCCGATGATGTTGATAGCCGAATATATTTTGTTCTTCCGGAGATTGCGCCAGGCGACGGTAGAATAGTTTTTGATCATAACCCTTTTTGCAATTTTGTGCTTGAATAAAGGTCCAAACCCCGGGTATGAAAATACGCTATTCTATTTTAATAATGATCGGTAAAGATCTGCCCCAGCTTGACAATTGCTTTTTCTATCCTGGGCGACCATAGATGGCAATAACTTATTCGCAGGTAATTATGATAACCCCCGCCTGCCGAAAAGATCTCGCCTGGCGCATAGGCCAGTTCATGTTTAAAAACAGCATCCTGCAGTTTTGTCGTATCCAGGGCGCCCGGTAATGCGACCCATATTACCAGACCTCCTTTGGGCCGGGTGATCCTTGTACCCTCGGGGAAGGCCTGTTCGATCAGCGCAGTCGTGCGGACCAGGTTCTTATGCAGCTCCAGCCTGAATTTTTGCAGATGGCGGTCATAGGTGCCTGTGTGCAGCAGCTGCTGGACGACCCGCTGGCTGAAATTGGAGGTTGAGCCGTTCAGCATGTATTTGACACGTGTCACCTCGAATCCAAAACGGCCCGGCGCGCACCAGCCGATCCGGAAGCCGGGGACCAGCGACTTTGTAAATGAGCTGCAGTATAAGACCCAGCCCGCCCGGTCGTATGCCTTGATGGTATCGGGCCGGCTCCCGCTAAAAAAGAGCTCTCCATAAAGATCGTCCTCGATGACCGGGATCTTTTGTTCCCCGGCAAAGGCTGCGATCTGTCTTTTTTTCTCCGTGCTGAGAATGGCCCCGTCGGGATTGTTGAAGTTACTGACCAGGATACAGGCTTTAATGGCCAGCTTTTGACAGGCTTCTTTCAGATCGGCCAGTTCGATCCCGGTCTCGGGGTGGGAAGGGATGGTGGCCACTTTCAGGTTCAGGCATTCCAGGGCCTGCATGACACCATAGAAGCAGGGCTCCTGTATGAGGACGGTATCTCCGGGTCGCGTAAGTGCGGTGAGACAGCAAATGATGGATTCCATTGCTCCGTTGGTAATGATCAGCTCGTCTGCATGCAAAGAGCCTTTCCAAAGAAATGATCTTCTGGCTATTTCCTCCCTTAAGGACTGGTTGCCTTTCCTGTCTTCGAGCTCCAGGTAGCTTCCGCTGATATCCCGGGAGTTGTTCTGGATGGCTCTTTTTATACCATTGAACGGAAGCAGGCGATGATCCGGTACAGCATTGGCAAAAGAGACGAATTTTTTGCTTGTACTGTTTCTCCTTAAATTCTGAAGGAGCTGGTCGATGTGTACTGTTCTTTCCGACAGGGAGACCGGCAGGGGGAGGGGAAGCGGCAGATTCTTTCCGGATCGGTGACTGACAAAATACCCTGACTTTTCCCTGGAGGTGATGAGGCCTTTGTCGACAAGATAATTAAAGGCCTGCAGAATTGTACCGATGCTCAGGCCGTTCTCCTTATGCAGGCTCCGCAGCGAGGGAAGCTTGTCCTCCGCCTTGAATACGCCTTTTTCGATCATCTCGGTGATCTTGTTGGCAAGGCCTATATAAACGGGCTCTTTCATGAGACAAAGATAATCTAATGACCGGCAAGCTCTGTCAATGCATCACAGAGCGCCTTTATTTCTGCTTCCGTATTATAATAGTGTACAGATGCACGGATGATGCTGCTAAGATGGTGCTTATTCATATAAAGCAGTGTCGATTCGGCTTTGCCGATAGAGACGTTGATATCTTTTTGAGCCAGCCTTGTTTTCACCAGAGCGCTATCAAGTCCGTTGACTGAAAAAGTCACGATGCCGCACTGGTGCTGACCGATGTCATGAACAGTTACGAATCCCAGGGACCTCAGCTGCTGTCTCATGGAGCCGGCCAGGAGCTGTATACGTGACCAGATCCGGTCTACACCGATGTTCAAAGCGTATTCAATGGCTTTTGCCAGGCCGAGGGTCAGCGCCCTGTTCTTTTCATACAGCTCAAACCGCCGGGCATCGTCCCTGACGACAAAATCATTTTCGCTGACCAGGTGGGCTGTATGTCCGTCCATAAAGAAAGGGCTCAGGTCTTTCTGAACTTTTTTGCGGACATACAAAAAGCCGGTGCCTCTTGGCGCACGAAGGTATTTTCTACCGGTTACGGATAAGATATCGCAGCCGATGGCTTCCACATCGATGGGCATATGTCCGGCGGTCTGACAGGCGTCGACCAGGTAGAGGATCTGATTTTTCCGGGCGATCCGGCCGATCTCCACGACCGGGGTCATCCCACCGGCACCGGAAGCGATATGCGTAATAGCGATCAGCCGGGTTTGGGGAGTGATGGCAGCCTCCAGTTCCGGGAGAGAGAAATTCCCATCGGCATCGTTGGGGACCACGCGGATAGAGACACCGTGCGTCTTCTGTACGTTCAGGAAACCAATCAGGTTGGTGACATATTCCATTTCTGAGGTGATGATGACATCGCCTTTTTTAAAGCTGATCCCGTTAAAGGCCAGACCCCAGGCCTGGCTGGCATTCTCAACGATGGCGATCTCGTCCGGGCTGGCATTGATCAGCCTGGCGATGAGAGAATAGGTATTATCCAGCTTTTCCTGGTACCTGGCTTCGGTCTCATAACCGCCGGATACGGCTTCTTCCTGTAAATAGTCGATGACCGTGCTGAGGACTATATCGGGTGGCAAAGAGGTCCCTGCATTGTTGAAATGGATCTTTTTTGTGGTCCCTTTTGTTTCTTTTCTGAACTGTAGCAGTTCCTGTTCGGTAATGGTGCTCATATACCAGCAAAGATAAGGGACCAGGCGATTTTATAACAGATACAGAATTGGTATTTTGTGGGGTAACAGATGGGCTCAGTCTTTTGTTTGTCGAAGGATCATTTTTATTGCTGCTCCGGCGAGCTGTCCCCTGAGATAAAGCTGCTGTTCACTCTCCGGGCTTATATCGGCAGTCAGAACGGTTTTATTGGGGAAGCGGGCCTCAAGGGTCCAGCTCTCGGACGCTGTGCTCTTTTCAAGCGTGTAGTTGGCAAGCAGGCGTCTGTTCTGGCTGTTGTACTCCAGGACACAGACGTTGTCCAGGTCAAAATATACTCTTGTCAGGATAGAATCTTTGTTGCCATCGACGGGCATTGAAAGTGGTCTTCCGTTGATGTAGAACTCCTTTACTTCATAACGGCCGTATATACGAGATCTGTCGGGCAGGCGAAATCGCAATTCAGAAATGAAGAAGAATCCTATGAATGTGATCGCGATGGGTACAAGCCATTGGAACAGATTTTTTTTGTCGTTGGGAGCTTTCGGGACAGGGAATAATAAGGAGATCAAAGCGGGGTATTGCTGGAAAAGGATATAGATCAAACCAAGTGTCAGCAGGATGGATTGTAGCAGGGCGCCTGCATTCATCTGGTAAAAAATGTTGACCAGCAGAATATTCAGCATCACCGGGAAGAGCAAAAGCGTGGCGGCAAATCTTGTTCGCCGGAAAAACAGCAGGAAGGCTCCGGTGATCTGGATAAGACCGATGATACAGCCAAATACAAAGGAATGTCCAAAATAATACCAGGTCAGGGTTTCTCCGTCCAGCTGGCTCATTGGAAGGTCGGCTATCGAAAGGGGTGTCCTGAATTGCAGGTGGAATAACTTTTTCCAGCCGAATAAAGAGATACAAAACCCGGTGAGATATGCGATAGTAGTTTGGATACGGGGATAGATGGTGGTTGTATTTATCCGGCCTTTCCTTTCGCGGTATTCCCATATCGGAAGCCCTGCCAGGGGAATGAGCAGGCTCAATATTGCGAAGCCAAAGATAAGGGTATCCGGGATCCGGATCGGTCGGGGAGGGGCGCCAACCAGGAGAATGGTGCCCGTTGATAGTAACGATAGGGTCAGGCAGGCTGCAAACTTTTTGAAGAAAGGGATCTGGTCGGCCATGTAGCAAAAGTGTTTTGGTAAAGACGCCGGTCGTCATGATTTCCATAAAGGTTAAGTATCTTATATTTGTCGGAGCTTTTTAGGACCCCTGAATAAACTAAACCAACCCAATGCTCAAGCATATCCTTATGATCGATGACGATCCGGATGATGTGGCTTTTTTTATGGATGCCGTAGCCGATCTGTTGCCGGATACTCTTATCAATCATGCCGCCGATGGAGATAAGTCTATTGAATTTTTGCTCGGGTGCAGTAAAGAGCAATTGCCTGATGTCATTTTTATGGATATCAGCATGCCGGCCATCGATGGCTGGGAGTGTCTGAGAGAGATCAAAAGGCTTATGGCAAGTCATCAAATCCCGATCGTCATGTTTTCCACCCTTAATTTTAAAATGCAGAGTCTTAGTCCGTCGGACGTAGGAGCAGCGGCTTTTCTTACGAAGTCGGATACGATGTCGGGTCTGAAAGCTAACCTGGCTCAGCTATTCAGCACTCTTTTCCCCGGATAGTCTTTCCCTGGCGGAGCCGCGATGATACTAAAAAAGCCTGCATTCCGGTGCAGGCTTTTGTTGTTATCGATGGTTTATGGTGTAGCAACGGCGCTGACTTGCGGGCTGAGGCCGCTCTCCCCACCGTTGAACCGTCGCCCTGAGCAGCAAACCACCCCTGATAACCAACCGCTACTTTTCCCACGACGTCACCTGGTGGAAAGAGCAGGGCGACAGCGGTCCTGGCGGTGGCGGGCAACTAATAATCCCTTAATTTTAAGCTAATGCACGAAGCGATCCTTAAAAATATTGGAAAACATATAAGCCTTGATAAGGAAGAAGTCGATTTTTTTACGGCTCAGATCACGGCAAAGGAATTACCGAAGAGAACTATACTTCTGAAAGAGGGACAGGTATGTAAGACGTTGAGTTTTGTAGATACAGGTGTACTGCGGGCATATCACATGGACAAGGATGGCAGGGAATCGACTATCATGTTTGCTATCGCCGACTGGTGGGTAACCGATATGTACTGTTTTTTAAATGAAAAGCCTGCGATGATGTATATCGAGGCGATGGAGAATAGTAGGGTCTTTCAGATCACGAAAGAGAACCTTGACAAGTTATATGTCCATATTCCAAAGTTCGAACGGTTTTTTCGGATCCTGATGCAGAATGCCTATACGAGAGAGCAGCTGAGGGTAATTGAGAATCTGTCTCTGTCGGCCAGGGAGAGATACGATAACTTTTTGGCCAGATATCCTAATATCGCAAAACTGGTCACTCAAAAGCAGATTGCTTCCTACCTGGGTATTACGCCTGAGTTCCTCAGCGCATTGCGAAAACAGAAATAGATTTCTTAAGGTATCTTAAGTGGCAATGGCGGGATACCCGCGATCTTTACAAAAAAAAGACATGCTGATACTAATTGCCGGCCCGTATCGGAGCGGTACGAATGACGATCCCCAATTGATGCGTCAGAATTTAAAAAACCTTGAATCGGTGGCTTTGCCTTTATTCAGGAAGGGGCATGTCCCTGTTATCGGGGAATGGATCGCCCTGCCCCTGATCGAGCTCGCGGGTTCCAGCAAACCGGGGGATGGCCCCTGGGAGGAAGTGCAATACCCGGTAGCCCACCGGTTGCTTGAAAAATGTGATGCAGTGCTACGTTTGGAAGGGGCTTCCAAAGGAGCGGATGAGGATGTCAGGGTCGCAAAGCAACGGGGTCTGCCTGTTTATTTCCGGTTGGAAGAGGTGCCGGACGAGGAAGGTTAGCCAGACCTTCCCCGGGCATATTTTAATCAGATATTTTTTTATTTAGCAGGAACTCCAGCTTTTTTAGCTTTGATGTCCAGAATTTGTCAAAGTAAGAGATCCATTCCTGCAGCTCACTAAAACCATCCTGCTTTAGCGTACAATAGCGTTCCCTGCCGATATCCCGGATGGAGATAAACCCGGCTGAGTACAATATTTTGACGTGTTTTGAAACAGCGGGGCGGCTCATGTCAAAGTTCTCGGCCAGGTTGTTGATGGTCAGGCTTTCCTTTGAGAGAAGTCTTAGCATCTCTCTCCTGCTCGGGTCTGCGATGACCTGGAAAACATCAAGGGTTGGTTGTGCCATTTTTTGCAACGTTTATAAGGTCAGCGATCTTACCGATATTCTTAATCCAGCCATCGGTCATGCCGGCGTATATAGCGAGGTTTTCTACTTCTGTGAAACCGCTGTGCTCCAGGAAAAGTTCCGTGCCTTTGTCTTTGGGTTCCAATTTCCAGACGACCATGGTGTCCAGCGTCGTCTGGCCATCTCCGGGCCCGGCTTTCCAGGAGTATGAAAGCTTTTTGAATGGAACGATCTCCAATACTTTACAGTAGAAGATGCCGTCGTAATTGAGGGCCGGAATTGGTTTTGTCCGGAATTGAAAGTCATGGCCTACAATGGGCTGGAAATCGTTCTTCATCAACCAGAGCCCCATGAGTTCAGCGGTGGTCAGGTATTCCCAGACTACCTCGGGAGGGTGCGGGAAGAAATATTGGTGTCTGATGCTTTTGGTGCTTTTGGTCATGGTGTGTGCCCTTTTGATTGCTCAAAGGTATGCGTAACCTTTGGGTTACGCAAATATAATTAAAAAAAGGTAGCGATCGCACTTATGCCTGATCACTACCTTTTCTTGTTCCGATAATTTTTATTTTATCTTGGTAACGGACCAGACTACGCCGGAGCCCAGGCCATTACCTAAGTTGAGTGGCAGGGTCAGGCCATTGGCATTGTATGCCAGGGTAATGACATCACCCGCCGTAAGATTTATAGTTCCTGCCAGGTTCACTGAACCGCCGCCCAGGATAGTTCTTAGCGAAAGCACCAGGGCTACGTTGACATCCAATACAGGGAAATTTGCCTGTAGCAGGGTGGCGGCAGACGGGCTGGTCCTTGTGACTTCGAAAAATGGATTGACGCCCGCTCCGAGGCTAACGGAGATTGAAGCGCTGGTCTTGTAATTGATAGTTGCCGTGATGGCGTAGGTACCGGTTGAAGGTACCGTAAACTGCCCGGTTGTAGCGTTGAAGCTCCCTGAATTGTAAAAAGGGAAGGTTGTATTCCAGTTGGTGAATGTGGTGCTGGCACTAGTTGATAGGTTCGTGATAATACCGCTAAATCCGACTAAGCTTGATTGGCCGACCAAATTCCAAGTAGTACCATCGAAATAATAAAACCCGGCGGGAGCATCGGTCTGATAGACCAGCAATCCTGTAGCGGGAAGGGAGATGGAACCTCGCGCAGCTGCGGTCATGCGGGGAATAAGCAACCCTTTGCTACCGGAGACAAGATCCAGCTGAGCGGAAGGATCGGGAGTAAGGGTGCCTACGCCCACCTGGGCGATAAGGGTGGAGGATAACAATAAGAGACATAATGCTGCGACTAAATTTTTAACGGATGCGGTTGCAATCGGATTTTTCATAATGATTTTTTTTCGTGTGATACATCTGGTTATGGTAAAAAGACTTTTCGAACATTCTCTTCTGTCGCTACTTTGAAGCGGAGTATATATATGCCCGACGGTACGGAACCGATATTATAGGATGTCTGGGAGAGATCTATTTTCTTTAGCAGCCTTCCATTCAGATCATAGAGCTGTAGGCCTTCGGGTGTAGCATTCGGGAAGTTGACGATCCTGTCGCCTCCGTTGGATACGATCTGTAAGATCACAGCCACTGAAGGTTTGCGAACGACGGATACGTTGGTATATTCTGTTTCGCCGGATGCCTCCACTATGGCTATACGATAATATCTGACCGAGAAATTAAGATCGGCGTCTCTAAAGCTATAGCTCTCCTGATCAGCAACGGCTGGCAGGTAGGCTGTTGTCTTCCAGGTTTTGCCATCTGTACTGGACTCTACATTAAAGCCCACCAGCTGTGTAGTGGACGTCACTTTCCAGCCAACGAGGATCGACTGGTCATCCAGCTGGGCGGAAAAGTCCAGGTGTGTGATGGGCAGTATGACACCCAAAGTGGTAGCCGTAACGTTCATGACGGGCGTTGACGTCAGGGTGTTATTTACGTAGTTGGTGGAGGTATTGACCGTGCTGCCTGCGGTAGTCGTCCACGGACCGGCGGCGTCGGGGCTGTAAGCGATCTGTAAGAGGCCTTCGGTATTTGCTCCTAACTCGGCGTCCTGGTATATGAGACCCAGTGTGCCGGAAAAGGTGATAGGAGCGCCTAAATTGTATACACGCGTAATGCTGGTGATACCCGGCGTGGTAGAGCCGATAGGGGAGGTGTTTGTTACAATGGAATTGTTGAGGATACTAAGGTCTGCCGAAGGGATGAGGATCAGGTTGTCAGCATTGACGGTAGTTCCGTTCTTTATAAACAGAACATCGGTAGAACCTATGCTGACCTGGCTGATGGCGGAAAGCGCTGGGAGCAGGCAAAACAAACCTGGCAGAACCTTTTTCAAGGTTACAGATAAGACGTGGCTAAGCATAGAGATAATGTTTAGTTGTGATGACTAATTCGGCGAATGAGAAATAATGCTGGGAAAATAAAAATTTGCGAGGGATTGTTTTGTGGTATACAAATATATGTTAACGAATCGGGATTTAAGTGTAAGGTCTTAGCCTTTTTATACCCTGAAGCGGTCAAAGTTTTTAAAGGCCGATATGGGGGGTAAAAAAAAATTGATAAAAAAAATTGCGTAACTAAAAAGTTACTCTTAAGTTTGTGTAACTTAAAGGTTACGTATTATGGCTGACAATATCAAGCATCAATTTTTCTTTCCTCACCAGCCCGAGGTGGTCTGGGAGTATTTGACGAGGGCCGAGCTGATGGAGCTATGGCTAATGCCCAACGATTTCCTGCCTGTACAGGGTCATGAGTTCCAGTTCAGGATCAAGCCCATGCCTCAGCTCAATTTTGATGGCATCGTCTATTGTAAGGTGCTGGAGATAGTGCCTCATCAGACGCTTTCATATTCCTGGAGATCCGGTCCTGGCGATGGGAAGATCGAACTGGACTCCATCGTGATCTGGAAACTCCTTCCGAAAGACAATGGAACGGAGCTATTGCTGGAACATAGCGGTTTTAGCGGATTTAATAATATGAGTATGTTCTCCGCAATGAATGAGGGTTGGTATAAAAATATTCAAAAGATCGCTTCACTAATAAAATCTTCAAAATGAAAAAGCAAGACTACACGGCCAGCATTTTGGTCAGGGCCACAGCAAACCAGGCGCATAAAGGCATCAACGATGCTGTCAAATAGGTTCAGGGTGGGTTATCTGTGGTAATTTGTGTAAATTTGAGATAGAGGAGAGATTGGTTTATGAACAATAAGCTGATTTATTGGATACCCATCGTAGGGATCTTTGTCAGTCTGGTGCATTATGAAAAGGATAATGGCATGGGGGCGTTCTGGAGCGCTTATCAAACGGCGATGCTTCTTATCATTATTTGGACGGTGGCATTTTTTTCGACGTAGAAGTATAGTATCGCTCACCACGACCAACAGGTTTCCGGTTACGAGAGATAGCCCCGGCAGAGCCGGAGGCAGCCGACGCGATCAGGCGTAGCCGGCGAGGGAGATTATTGATGGCTGGAAAGGCCAAAGACTTTAAGACAGGCCGATCTGCCTATCGGGAACCTGACGCGACGTATGATTTTGATACAACTTACTAGCATTATTTAGTTATTGGGTACCGGCCCAAAATACAAGGTACAATATGCCGGATTATCTCCAACGATGGTCGAAGACTGGTTAGCGTCGTCGTCATATGAAAACCCATATTGCAAGCCTTTGTATGAAATACCCTGAGAGTGCCAGAACGCCGCATAATAATTGTAAGGCTCCGTTTTATAGAATTTTGATACATCCTCCGGGTATTGGAGCTGTCCATCCGCGGCGTCGGAGAGGATGCTATGCCGGTTCAGGGCTGCGACAAATGTCACCCGCAGGGAATTATCCAGTTCGTGACCGGCTGTTCCATCCAAAGAAGAATTATTAAAGGCCCCGGTACCGGCGTTCCCGCCTAATACATCTGATGTCGTTGGTTTGATGGGCAAGGTACCTCCGGTCACTACGGTGGTCCCATTTACTGTTTTGGTTTGGGTAAAATTGAAAACATTGTTGTTGTCTACTCTTCCCCGAATAACCAGGTTCTGATCTGTGCTGCCAGTGTTTCCGGTACCTAAGATCATCAGGAGGTCCTTGCTTTTATAAGTCTGCCAGATGTTATCGATATAGGTTTGAAAATTCTTATAGGAAGCTGTTTGGGTAAATACCTGGTTGCCTGATGCGTCCTGCATGCTGCCCGGATTGACGATGTCCTGAAAAAATGACCTGTAACACTGGTTGTAGTCAGCCGGCTTATTGAAATTCAGAAATGCCTGGATGGTATTTTTATGGGTCATGAGCTCTCCCGTCCTTTGTATGGTTCCCGTCGTTCCCTGGAGTGCGTTGAGCTCAAAACCCATGGAAATGGCGTATTCATCAACCCGGGAAGTATTGACGTATACCCGTGCGCCGCTGCCGGTGGAATAATAAGTAAATTCCATAAAATCAAAAACAGTTCCATAGTTTTGGTCGTTGTGATTGGTACTCTTTGTCGGTGCAGCCAGGCTGGTACCCCCTGGATTAATGTAGAAATAGAGCGGCTTACCGATCGAAAGCAGGATCCGCCCGCTCTGAATAAAGGGCAGTGGAATGGAATGATGACCTGTAGCCGGATTGATCGGCAAATCGGACATTTTTGTCCCGATAACGATAAACTTGCCACCGTCTGTTGGATTGTTTGGATTAGTCACCTGGGGCAGGGCGCTGAGATTATTCAGGAGGACCGTCTTCCCTGTCTTCAGGTCAATATAGTCACTCTGGGAGTTCGCTCCCGTGGTTGCACCTATCACGCCAACATATAGCTGATCGTCTGTATAGTCGGCCGGGTCGGAATTCACGACCTCGAGGTGAACGCCTCCATTTGCATAATCGTTGTAATTGATGGGACCGGGGGTGGATGCTGGGGGCGTTTTGTTGGTTTCTTTTTTACAGCCGGCTAAAATGATAATGAGTGGCAGGGCAGCAATGATGGTTTTGGTTTTCATAAAAGGAACAGATTAAAGTGACAACATCGTTCGCAAATATGATGCCACAAAATGCCCCATCGAAAACAGGATAGCCATGATCGTTAATATGGGCGTTGTACTGCCGGTGTGACCCGGAATTAACGCCAACCTAATCCGGGTGCAACATACTTCAAAATAGAGGAAAGCAGGTGTACATTGTAGTCAACTCCTAACGTATTGGGTATGGTCAATAGGATCGTATCTGCCTCCTGGATGGCTTCATCCTGGGCCAACTCCCTGATGAGCTGATCCGGTTCCCCGGCATAGCTTCTTCCGAAAATCGCGCGTTTGTCCTGTTCAATAAACCCAATCTTATCGGTCCCATTGGCGTCCCGCCCAAAGAAATATTTATCCTGGTCAGTTGTCAATGCAAAGATAGACCTGCTTACCGAAACCCTTGGCTCACGCTGATGTCCTGCTTTTTTCCATGCTTCTTTGTATAACCTGATCTGTTCTGCCTGTTGTATATGGAAAGGCTTGCCGCTTTCGTCGAATTTCAAGGTAGAGCTTTGGAGGTGCATGCCGTTCTCGGCCGCCCAGATAGCTGTAGCATTCGAGCCCGCTCCCCACCAAATGCGTTCGCGCAATCCCTGTGAGTAGGGTTCCAATCGTAATAAGCCCGGGGGATTAGGAAACATTGGATAGGGGTTGGGCTCAGCAAATCCAACGCCTTTTAGCTTATCCAGGAATTGCAACGCTTTATTGCGTCCCATGTCCGCATCTGTCTCTCCTTTGGCTGGTTCATACCCAAAGTAACGCCATCCATCGATCACTTGTTCCGGTGAACCTCTGCTGATCCCCAGTTGCAATCGCCCGCCTGAGATCAGATCTGCGGCGCCGGCGTCTTCCACCATATAGAGGGGATTTTCATAGCGCATGTCAATAACACCTGTTCCAATCTCTATTTTGCTTGTTTTGGCGCCGATGGCCGAAAGCAAAGGAAATGGAGAAGCTAACTGAGCCGCAAAATGATGTACCCGAAAATAGGCACCATCCAAACCAATTTCTTCGGCTGCAACAGCTAAATCAATGGATTGAAGCAATGTGTCACTCCCCGTACGGGTTTTATAGGCTGGATGATCGGACCAGTGTCCGAATGATAAAAATCCTATTTTCTTCATAATTGCCTTTTCGGTTGTAAAATAGCCTTTACAAAGATAGATATTATATCATCGCAATTCTTCGAACTATTTCTCAATTTCTTCGTAAACAAGATCAGTCAGAATTTTCTTTGAATAAAGGATCATGGTCGCCGCAGGTACGGGTGTGCCATCGTCCAGCCATTTAAATAGCATATGGATGATCCCGCCGGCGGCGGCTTCCGCTTTATAGCAAAGCATCCGCTCGTCTTTCTTTTTAAAAGAAGAATGACGCTTCATGTGTTCGAAGATCTTGCCGGCATAAAGCCCGGTAAAATAATTTGCCAGAATTTCTACTGCCTTGCTATGGCGCATTGCTTTAAAAAGAGGCAGGTGTTCCCTTGTATGTTCAAACAGATACTGGATATTGATACCCATGGGGGAACCGTCCTCTTCACCAAGAGAGATCAGCTGTTCCTGGAAATTGATATTGCCGACCAATAGCTGTTCCTTGCTTTCATAGTGCGTATAGAACGTGCTCCGGCCGACATTGGCTCGTTCAATGATGTCCTGGATCGTAATACTATCATAGCCTTTCTCCAGGATCAGCTGCTTCAAGGCATCCGCAAGACATTTTTTTGTCCGCACCATACGGCGATCTTCCTTTGGAGATGGCTTACTTGCACTGTTTGTCATTTCTGAACTATTGTCTGTGTTTTGTTCAATAACGGACAAACAGAGCTTTATGTCCCTTGTCGGTCCGATGTTGTTGAGCTAGTTTTACGAAGGTAAATAACAGTTCAATACTGAACAATTGTCTATAAAAATGAATACGTACACACTGATAAAGACCGGTCTTTTTCTTCATCTCTCGGGTATTACCATGATGGTAGGGACTTCCATAGCAGGCATGTCGGCGCACCTGCGATTCCGAAGGATCCTTGTCAGTGACAAAGACAAGGCATTTGTGACGCTGAAGACGACAGATCGCTATCCGGCCTTACAGGCGGCGGGGGCTATCCTGCTTCTGCTTGGAGGAATAATTATGATGATCGGCTATCGCGGTGTGATCATGCAGCTGTTATGGTTTAAGATAAAGCTCGTCGTGATCGCGCTGATCATTTTGAATCAGCTGCTCTTTGGGATCTCTCTCTCCAGGAAGCTCAGGAGGGAATCGGATCCTGCAGCGATAGTGGCTATAATGAAAAAACAGACTGTGTTCAATGGCTTGCAGATCGTATTCTTTCTTTTGATCTTCTTTTTAAGCTCATTTCGGTTCAGCTAATCCAACAAGTATGAGAAGTCCGCAACTATTGTTTCGCATCCTTCTGGCCCTGCATATTATCGGCGTTGTAGTCATGGCAGGGACCACCGTCGTCGACTATATGACCTTTAAAATATTCTGTAAACTAACCAATCTGCAGGATAGCAGATCTGTGGGGCTGGTGTCGATCATGTCAAAATTCGGACTACTTGTCCGCGCCGGAGCTGGAATGATCATCCTGACCGGCATCGGACTAGGGTTACAATCCAGGGACATCTGGGAAGAACCCTGGTTCAGGATCAAGCTGGTACTTGTCACAGGCCTGTTCCTGCACGGCATGCTGGTGGGCAACCAGCATGGAATGAGATTCAGAAGCCTGGTCATAAAGAATGATGCTCATTTGTTAAAGGACATCGCATCTGAAAGAGCCAGCCTGGATCGCTTTTATATTCTTCAGCTTGCCTTATTCCTTGCCATTATCCTTGTAAGTGTAATAGCTCCGGCCATCAGCATTCTTCGAATGCAGAAAAATATTGAGTGATGCGGTTGGGTCCTCTTAATCACAGGGTATCCCAAATAGATCGAGGCTCTCCGCCCAAAAGCGACTTGTGTCATCTCCATCAATTTTAAAAATACACCTTGCCGGAAATCTACACTTTGTCTCAGCCGGTCTTATACCCCATAAAAAGTCGTCGCTATAGCTGAAGTAGAAATTGCCGGTATTGGCGAAAACCCTGATATTTATACTGTCGCTATAGTCATGAGGCATTTTTGAAAGAAAACGGTCTATGGCTTTTTCGGTATTGCCATAGTTTTTTGAATAGTGAAGGTCCAGCGGCTTGTCTGAACAGACTACAGGATGGCCAATAGAAGCAATATTGGCCTTGTCGATGCAAAAAGCACAAAAATTTGTTCTGCATTCATCGAGCCCGAACACGACGGCATTGACCCTGGCTTTGGCCATTCCCAACGTTCCATATATATAATATTCCGCGCTGAACGACTTTTTGATCAGTGTTTCGAGGCTATCATTTCTTATTAGCTGATAGGCGCCTAAAGTGTCGTACAATTTATGCTGTTTTAGCTTTTCGGGCAGGCTGTCTATGCCACCCAGGTGTAAAACCTGTTCGGGCAGGCTGTCAAGGGGGATGATGAAGGCTGTCGTTTGGGGGGAAAGCTCGAAAACAGGATAAAACAAGGTCTTTGAAATATCGGGATTTGCTGATTGATAATGGTCTCCGGTGTCAGATCGTGGAATAGGGAGCGAAGAGGCGGCTTTTTTATCCTTACAGGAAAATAGGACTAATGCAAAAAATAGCAATAAGGTCAGGCGCATAAGGTGGGTGTTAGGGATCGGGTGCCACTGGATCATCAGCAAATTAAATAAATAAAAATGGTAATTGCAATCCCTGGGCACCTGCACTGCCTTTGAAATGAAGAAAGCCCTCAAAGATAATAACCTGAGGACTTTCCTGTGAATTTCTGCGGGGCAGGAGAGACGGTCTTCGAACTTTTTACGAACGATTTATGTCAAATAGTGAACCCGAGCATTAGATCGTTTCCAGAAAATCGATGGCTTCCTTTACGAAGCGATCGGCATATTGATAGATAGCGCCATGGCCGGAATCGGAATACAGGCTTAGCCTGGCGTTTGGTAAATGTTGAAAGAGATTATAAGAATTGATCGTAGGGAACATAATGTCGTTATTGCCGTTTACCACCAGCGAAGGCTGTGTTATCCTGCTAAGTTCGGCGTATACATTCGTGGTTTCCGCTGCCCAGCCAAGGATCGACTTCACCTGTGCCTGGATGGATGGCATGCTGGTGGAAGGAACGCGATCTTCTTTTCTTTTCTTGACCCTGGCCAATGACTGCCGGCCAAGATCAATGCTTTCCGGACTTTTGGAGTAGAATAGGAAGAGCCTCGGATCCTCGGGTGCCGTAGCAAATGCTTCGTTCATGATGTTAGGAAGATTTGCTATTCCTTCACCCCCTTTCGGGCCTGTAGCAGCCAAAATAAGCTTATTGACCAGTTCTGGCGTATCCAGGGCGATTTGCTGAGCTACGAAACCGCCTAGCGAGAAACCCAATAAGTTTACTTTTGTAAAACCTAATGCCCTGATAAATGCTGTAGCGTCGTCGGCCATTGCTTTGACGTTATCCGGTGTCTGTCCAGCCGAGGCGCCGATGCCCTTGTTGTCCAGTAAGACTACCTTGAAATGTTGCGCGAGTCCATTGGTCACCCGGGGATCCCAGTCATCGATGGTAGCAGTAAAGTGATGCAGAAAGACGAGGGGAAGACCGGTTTCTTTACCAAATATGCGATATGCATACTTATTACCGCCTGCTTCAATAAACTGTGTGTTTGCTGATCCATGGAGATCGGGAACTGCGTCGATCGTTTTTGTTGTTGTGTTTGACATGACTATTCTTTTTAACTATTACGATAAACTGGAAAAGGAATATTTCTTAAATTTTATCCGGCGGGAGATTGCCAATACAATGCCACGAAATGCAAACAGTTGAAGAACAAACTTTAAAAGTAAATTGCCGGTATCCTCGCTTACGATATGACGTAAAAAGGAAGAGTTATTTACGATTTATCGTTATGGCCCTGGCCATCATTAAATGAAGGATGCTCCGCGTTGGACGGGGATATATGTTTTGATACCGGCAACCAGATAATTGCCGTCGGTTGAAATCGCATAAAGATTGATTCGCTGGTAAAGAGATGTCTTAAGCCATTGGATACTTTTTCATGCTACCGTAAAATAGGTAAGTGATACGAAGAATCGGGTAAGTCGGCTTTAACGATACTCCGCACCTTTGTATAAATAAAAGATCATAAAAATGAGCAAAACAGTAATTATTACAGGAGCTTCGTCCGGCTTTGGCAGGGAAACAGCAAAAATATTTCAAAAAAAAGGCTGGAATGTAGTTGCGACCATGCGTTCGCCTGAAAACGAGCAGGAGCTTAGTAAATTAGAAAATGTATTCGTAATCCGCCTGGATGTACAGGACGCTGATTCTATTCAAAATGCCGTAAAAGAGGCTATTCAACATTTTGGAAGCATTGATGTATTGGTAAACAATGCAGGCTTCGGATTGATGGGTGTCTTTGAATCCTCTACGCCGGAACAGATTCGTAAGCAATACGCCGTTAATGTGTTTGGACTTATGGATGTCACCCGTGCAGTGTTACCTCAGATGCGACGGCAAAGCAACGGCACAATCATTAATATATCTTCCTTTGGAGGCCAGGTAGGATTGCCTTTTGGAAGTTTGTATAACAGTAGCAAATTCGCGGTGGAAGGTTTCTCCGAATCGCTTTCTCACGAAGTTTCCACGTTTGGCATCTCCGTTAAAGTCATCGAACCAGGTGGCGTAGCGACCAATTTCAGAAACGGCCTGGAAATGATTAAAAACGAAGTTCCCGAATACAATCCGATTATGGATAACTTTTTTGGGCGTTATCAATCAACAACAGCACATTTACCTAAAGCTACACCTGAAGATGTTGCCCAAACGATATACGAGGCTGCCACAGATGACAAAACACAATTACGCTACATTATCGGTGAGGATGCCCGGTTTTATATCGATACAAAATATAAAAACAGCGATCCGGCTTTTATAAAAATAATGCGTGATCGTTTTGTAAATTAGTAATTTGCTTACAGGGCTTGTCGTTTAAGTTGAGTTATGATGCAGGATAAGTATATTGATGTTCAAACCATTAGCGAAGTGCATGACTTATGGGGATGCGGTAAACCCCGCCATCCTTTGGTTACCGTTATTGATCTTACAAAATATCATTTTTGCGGAGACAGAAACGGACTTTCCTACCGGCTGAACTTTTATACTATTTTCTGTAAAAAATTCAGTGGTGCACTAGGCTATGGCCGGTCGTATTATGACTTTAGCGAGGGTTCGCTGATGTTTACTGCGCCCGGTCAGGTCACCACACCAATATCAGCGCCATCATTGGAAGAAGGCTGGGCGCTGTTTTTTCATCCGGATCTTATTCATCATTCTCCATTTAGTCAAAAGATGGGGCAATATTCTTTCTTTAATTACGAATCAAACGAGGCTTTGCATGTCTCTGAAGAGGAAAAACTTGCCCTGTTCGAATGTGTGAGAAAGATTGAACAGGAATGTGGTCAGAATGTAGACAAGCATACACAGACCTTGATCCAGAATAACATTGAATTGCTGCTGAATTATTGTAGCCGTTTCTACGACCGTCAATTTTATACCCGCGCAAAAGTTAACACTGATGTCGTACAGGCTTTCGAAAAGTTACTAAAGGATCATTATGCACAGGACACGTTGATAAACAGTGGGCTCCCGGGAGTAAAAAGCTTTGCTGATCAGTTGCATCTATCTCCAAACTACCTTTCGGATCTGTTACAAAAATTTACCGGAAAAACAACACAGGAACATATCCATTTGCAGTTGATTGATAAAGCAAAAGCTTTATTATTGAGTACTGGCAAGTCAGTCAGCGAGATCGCTTATACGCTTGGCTTTGAGAACCCTCCACATTTTACCCGTCTATTCAAGCAAAAGACAGGTTATTCCCCAAGCGGTTATCGCAACCTCAAATTCCTTCCATTTCGGTGATCACCTTGTAAGCTCCCTTTCTTTTCACCCTCAAAGGGCAGTAAAGTACAAAAAACCTCTCCATGGTGCAGTGGGGGGCTTTTTATTTCATACTTTTATATTTAAGTGTCGTTGTCAACCCTACATAATGAAAGAGATCTGCTGCTGCTGGTGTCAAAAGGAGATGAATCCGCCTACCAGCAGTTATTTCATACCTATTGGGACCAAATCTATTCCACTGCCCTGATGTTCACCAAGTCCCCGGAGCTGTCAGAAGACCTGTCCCAGGATATTTTTGTACGTATCTGGGTAAAAAGAGAACAACTGGCGAAAATTGAGCAATTCGACAATTTCCTCTTTATCACTGCCCGTAATCTCATCTTTGATCACCTTCGGAAAAAAGTTTTCGGCGGCGGTTATGACGACTATTTCCTGGAATATTTTAAAGATGCCGCCCTGTTGCCTGATCAACGACTCGAATTCAAAGAGTTTGAAAATACGATCCGGGAGGCGATTGACAAATTGCCCGCGCAACAACAGACCGCTTTCCGGCTGAGCCGCTTCCAGGGTCTAAGCCACGAGGAGATAGCCCATCAGATGGGGATATCCCGCCAATCCGTTAAAAGTTATATCGTCAGATCTATCGTCAGCTTGCGTAAAATGATCAAAGAGCACCCTGAAAATCCAATGATCGTCCTTTGGATATTATTTTTTCTTTAAAAAAATAATATCCCGGCGCTCCCTTTTATTCTTCTTTTTCGTCTTTAACGAGGATCTTCTTGCCATACATCTTATCCCGAAAGTAAATTTTATCCTTTATAATATGCCGGAGGCATCTCTGGCCTATTAATGTATTCAATAAATGACTGTTTATGCCAATGGATTTCGACATTCTATTAGAAAAATTTCTGAAGGAGGACTTGTCTCCGGAAGAGTTGTCACTCTTTCTGGCGGCGGCTAAAGAGGCGGCCAACGACGAAGTCCTGCAAAGAAAGATAGCCGAAAAGTTAAACAAAAAGGAATATCACGGACTTTCCGATCCAGCAAAAATTCCCTCCCTTTTCCGTGCGATGCTGGAGAAGGCGTCACGGGAGCAGGTGTCTTTGAGAAATCCTGAAGGAGGAGCCCAGGTTACCCGCCGGCGTTTTCTTATCCGGAGAATGAGGGTCGCTGCCGTCCTGTTACTGGTAGCCGCCGGCGCCTATCTTCTATGGTCGACCGTCCGGCAATCACAGCCGCCTGACGTTGCCCCAAACAGCGCTGAAAGCCGGTTAGAGAATGACATAGCACCTGGGGGGAATAAGGCTGTTCTCACCCTGGCAAATGGAGAAAAGATCACCCTGGACAGCGCAGCAGACGGGCAGCTGGCGCGGCAGGGTAATTCCAGCATCATAAAGCTGGCCACCGGGCATCTGACCTATAAGAACACATCTGCCACCGATAAATTTCCGGAGCCATATATAGCGACCCCGATGGCATTCAATACACTCTCTACTCCACGGGGTGGTCAGTATCAGCTGACTCTTCCCGATGGCTCACGGGTATGGCTAAATGCGGCTTCTTCCATCCGCTATCCCACCGCTTTCTCGGGGAAAGAGAGAAAGGTGGAGATCAGCGGTGAAGTCTATTTCGAAGTATCCAAAAATGCCGATATGCCCTTCCGGGTTACCATCTTAGGGGGCACTACAGACCAGACCTCTCCACTTGAAATACAGGTCCTTGGCACCAGCTTTAACGTCATGGCTTATGAGGACGACAGTACCGTAAGTACCACCTTACTTGAAGGTGGCGTCAAAATAATAAAAGGAGCTACTGCCCGTATGATCACTCCCGGGCAGCAGCTGATCACTAACGCAAGGGGGGGCATGCACCTGGCGGCGAATGTCGACATGAAAAAGGTCATTGCCTGGAAGAATGGGAAGTTTATTTTTTACAATGACTACATCACCGATATCATGAAGCAACTGACGAGATGGTATGACATTGACGTACGGTTTACCGGAGAAGTACATGATCATTACTCTGGCGGGATCAGTCGCCAGGTTAATATCTCCCAAGTGCTAAAAATGCTGGAAGCTGCCGGAGGAGTATCGTTCTCCGTGCGGGGAAAGGAGGTAAGGATCAACTGATCACGCCTGCTGCCTGAAAACAAAAAACCGGAAACGTTTGCAGCGCTTCCGGCCATAATGATCAGGTAAAATTTTTAAACGCTTTGACTGCTTATTATTTCACCTAAACAACCAAAGGTATGTTTTTTTTTAACTACTGCTTGTTGCGCCGGCAAAAGGGGCGCGACGCTCAAATTTATCGGGTCATGAGAATAACTGCTGCAATTTTATTAGCTCTGGGCCTGCATGTTACCGCTGCCGGGTATTCTCAAAAAGTAACCCTCAACATGCACAATGAGTCCCTTGAAAAAGTGGTCCTGGAGATCAGCCGTCAGAGTGGCATCGAGATACTTTACAACAATGACATCCTCCGTAAAGCCGGGAATGTCACGATCTCCGTACAGGGCGTAGATGCACAGACAGCTTTGTTACAAGCATTATCCCAGACAAGATTGGCTTTTAAAGTCGTGGAAGGCATGCTGGTCATCAGTCCCAAGGTGATGGTCGCCTCCGTGCCGGAAAATACAACCAATGATAATTCTCTCGTACCCATAAGGGGAAAAGTCACTGATCCGGACGGCAAGCCGCTTGCATCCGTTTCCATTACGAACAAATCTACCAAAATGGTGTCCCAAACGGATGCTGAAGGCAATTTCTCCATCCCTGCCAACGAAAAGGATATACTGGAATTTTCCATCGTGGGTTATACGACGCAACAACGGGGTGTCAGCGCCGGAATGAATCGGTGGTCCGTCGTTATGGTGCCGCACGCTTCCAGTCTCAACGAAGTGGTGATGATCGGTTATGGATCCAGCAGAAAAAAAGATGTCACCGGCTCTGTTTCGACCGTGGATACAAAGGAAATAGAGAACATGAATTTCAATACCGTGGATAACGCCCTGGCCGGGAAAGCCGCCGGTGTACAAGTCACCAAGACCGATGGGACACCCGGCGGCGCCGTACGCATCAGGGTGCGCGGCTCCACCTCCTTACTGGGAGGTAACGATCCCTTATATGTTATCGATGGCGTACCGCTACAGGTCGAATCCAATTTTGTAAAGCTCGGTTATGATGTCGGAACTCCTGCGGCCAATGATCTCAACGCAGCCAATGGCGGCCTCAGTGCCGGCATGCAGGCCGGTTATACAAATGGGCTCAACAGCATCGGCGGACTGAATATCGACGACATCGAATCCATTTCGATCCTGAAGGACGCCTCGGCTACCGCGATCTATGGTTCCAAAGCCGCCAACGGAGTCGTCATCATCAACACAAAGAAAGGAAAGAAGGATATGAAGCCGCAGATCACCGCCAGTTATTACAGCACGTATACAAAGCCTATCAATCCTACCGTATTAAATGCGTCACAATATAAAACCCTCATCACGGAAGCCGCTCAGAATGACTATGACTTTCACACTGCGGATGGCAGCCCTGCTCCTTCCACGGTAGAGGCAATTCTGGACAATAACTCCGGCTTTTTCGGCAAGGGCAACACCGACTGGCTCAAGCTGGTCAGCCGGGATACCTATTCTCATAACGCGCAGGTCTCCATACAAGGTGGCAGCGCCGCTTCCAGGTATTATACCTCCGTCTCCTACAGCACCATCCCCGGCGTTATCAAAGGCACAGATTACCAGCGGGTCGGCGGGGTGCTCAACCTGCAGAATGATATCGGCAACCGGTTCCGCTTCTTTACCAATCTTAATCTGGGATATACCAGCCAGAACATCACCAACGGGGCTTATGGACAGGCGTTGAGGGCCAGACCGGATTACACCCCATACGATTCCACCGGTAACTTTACCAACTTCGCCGATGTTGGTCCCAGTTACCAGGGATTTCAAAACCCCCTCGCATTTACCACTGCTGTCAATAATGCCAAGACCCTCAGCCTGCTGGGATCCATCAGCGCCGAATATGATATCCTGACCGGCCTCCGGTTCAGGAGCACAGCCTCGCTGAACATGCAGCAGTATACACAGATCAATTATACTCCCAGCTATCTGAATGTCTCTAATTTTTATGGGAGTGCGTCCTCCAATGGAGGCATCGGCACCAATTCCAATCGAAGGATGGCCAACTGGTTTGTGGAAAATACCCTGACCTATGATAAAAAGCTCGATGATCATGCCCTCAATGTACTGGCCGGAACTTCTTACGAGACACGGAAAGAAAGTTTTTTCTCCGCCACAGGCTCCGGTTATCCCAATGACAACATCCTGAACAATTTGTCTTCCGCCGTCACACCTCTGAACGTCAATGGTGACAATCCGACCAAACCACAGAGCTATCTGCTGTCGTTCTACATGCGTGCCAATTATTCCTATGCCGATAAATACCTGCTTACCTTCACCGGCCGTACGGACGGCTCCTCCAAATTCGGACCGGACAATAAGTTCGCCTATTTCCCTTCCGGCGCTGTTGCCTGGAGGCTTTCCAATGAAAATTTCATGAAGGATATTTCCTGGATTGAAGACCTGAAGCTGAGAGGTAGCTACGGACTGGCGGGAACCCAGAATATCGGCGACCAGATGTACCGCACTTTATACACTCCGTTTTCCTATGCAGGCGGCAATGCGTTAATTCCTACCCAGCTCGGCAATCCGGGTATCAGATGGGAGACCACCAAAGAAATAGATGGGGGGCTGGATCTTTCTCTTTTCAAAGGCAGGCTCCAGGCTACCTTCGATTATTATCACAAAAGGACGAATGGCATCCTGTTGGCGTTGCCCACGGCCCCAAGCAGCTCCTACACTTCCTTGCTGACCAATGTAGCCAATATAACCAATCAAGGTTATGAGATCTCGCTCAAAGGAGATCTTATCCATGCCGGAGACTTTAAATGGAATACCTCGATAAATATCACCTGGAACCGGTCGGTGGTGAACAGCATAGAAAATGCAAATCCTGCCCAGATCGGCAACCAAAGTGGTCTGGAATATGGAACTACGGCCCTCATTCCCGGCCAACCACTTGGACTGGCGCTGGGTTATAAGGTCAATAGCATTATCCGTACGCAGAAAGAGCTGGACGATTATAAGGCCCGGCTTAACCCGATATGGTCTACGTATCTGCTGCCCTACCTGAACATCGGTGACCCGGTGATGGCATTGAAATCCAACGGCGCACCAGCGCAACAGGTCATCGCGAGCTGCGCTCCCAAATTCTTTGGAGGATTCACTCATTCTTTCTCTTACAGGAATTTCGATCTTAGCGCCTACTTCACCTTTTCGGAAGGTGGCAAGCTGGTATGGGCGGATGATGTGTCCAGTGTTGAATTTACAGGTACATCCAATGCCAATGTCAGGATGCTGGAGAGATATACTGCCGACAATCCCAATGCCAGTCGCCCCCGGCTGGTGCTGTCGGACTCCTGGCTGCCGGTATCCAATCTGAATGTTTATAACTCCTCTTATATCAAGCTGAGAAGCCTTGGGCTTAACTACAGGTTTAACAAGTCTGCCTGGATGGATAAGGCAGGTATCAAAAACGCCTCGATATACCTGACAGCCACCAATCTGTTCACTATTACAAAATATCCCGGCAATGATCCGGAGACATCCGACGATCCCTATAGTGTAGGCGGAGGTTATTATGATGTCGGCAATTATCCACCGGTGCACACCTTTTCCCTGGGGGCAAAATTGTCCTTTTAATCTTAAAAATCAGACATGACTATGCAAATGCACTCTATAAAATTTTGCCTCCTCATCGCCTTTGGCATTGCGCTGGGCGGGTGTAAAAAAGAATTGAATATTTACCCCACTACTTCCGAAGTGGATGGCAACGTGATCGTCGACGTGAAAAGCGCGGCTACGGCCCTTAACGGTGTCTATTATCGTTTTGCCAGTGCCGGGCTGGACAATAATTCAGTGCCTTCCATTTTCTGGGTAGACATCAACGAAGCTATTCCTTCCGAGCTGAGCGGGCTGATGCTTAATCTCAGTAACTATACCATGAGCAGTCATACCTATAAGCCAGCAACCGCCGAGCCGCTGATGCTCTGGACCTATGGCTATGGTGTCATAAATGCCGCCAATGGATTTCTGAAGAATATTGCCCCTGTCAGCTTTCTGACGAACAGTGCTAAAAAGGAGCTGATAGGCGAAGCAAAATTTCTAAGGGCTTATGCCAATAGCGAGATGCTGTTGTACTATGGACAATATTATGATACCACCAGCGCCTACGGCATCATTTTACGGACTGAGTTCGTGACCCCGGATAATATCAGCCAAGCCCGGATTGGAGTAAAAGAAAGTTATGATTCCATTTTTGCAGACCTCGACATAGCGATCGCCAGCCTCCCGGGCGTCAATACACAGATAGCCTATGCCAATAGCTGGGCTGTCAAGCTCCTGAAGGCCCGGGTCCTGATCAACCGGGGTGGGGCAGGGGACTACGCGCAGGTCATCAGTCTGACCAACGATATTATTACCAACGGTCCTTTCTCCCTGGAACCAAATCTGAAAGATCTTTTCCTGATAAAAGGCTTGACCAGTAAGGAGGTGATCTTAGGCGTCCAGCCTTACCCGTTACAGGTTTTCAAATACTCTCAGTTACAGAATTACACCCAGTATGCGCCCAGCGACTCTATGGTCAGCCTGTTTGCGGGAGATCCCCGCAGTAGCTGGATCTTCGATTCCGTTGTTGCCGCGTATGGCACCAATCTGGAACTGACCAAATATTATCCCGGATCGCGCACTTCGATTGCCCCGACATCTGTCACGGAGAACTCCTATGCCTTGCGGCTTACGGAAGCTTATCTGCTGGAAGCAGAGGCCCTTACCTTATCAGGAGGCAGCCTGTCACAAGCGAAGTCGCTCCTGGAGACTGTGTTGTCACATGCAGGCATAACCGACTTCTCTGCTGTGGAAGCAGAATCGACGGCGGCAGGTCTGCAGTTGCGGGTCGTAAAGGAAGAGATGCGAAACTTTGTCGGTGAGGCTGGTCAGGACTGGTATGCCGTTCGCCGTCTGCCCTTTGGTACCTTGCAGACCCTCATCCCCTCGATTGGGACAAAGGATCTGTTGATCCTTCCCATACCCCAGAATGAAATAATGACAAATAGCAAATTAAAACAAAATCCTAATTATTAAATCACTATAGCTATGCAGATGAAAACGTTGACAACATTTATAATCCTGTCTTTCTATACTCTCCTGGCAACAGCACAGAACAACGTGTCCATCCATGCCACTATCCCGGGCCTGGAAGCCGGTCAATCGGTCTATCTGAATCCCCTGACCAACAGTCTGCAGACAGACTCCGTGAAAACCACTGCTGGCGGTTTTGTGATCAGCACACAGATCCCCGATGGAGAAGGAGATGCCTATGTCCTGAATCTGGGTAGAAAATATATTGCCAACTACACGATGATCATTTACCTGGATAAAGGGAACGTAGAGATGAAAGGTGCAGGCCCTGTTTTCAAGGACGCCAAACTGACCGGCACCCCATCTATACGTGATCATGAAGCCTATAAAAATTTCATCAATAACCACCCCGCATTGAAAGGGCAGCAGGAATTATACCAAAAGGCCCGGGAGCTTTATGCAAAAAAAGACAGCGTCGGATTAGCTGCACTGGAGCCCGAAGAGAATCGGTTCGACTCCGTACATAAGGCCCTGACCAAACAGTGGATCAAACAACATTCTGTCTCTCCCATCAGCGCCTTCTTACTTTCTTACTATCTCGGCCGGCTCGACCCGGACGAAAAAGCTGCTATGCTGGCCCAACTGTCCCCCGCGGCTAAAGATAATGCACCGGCCAAAAGGGTCGCCAACAGCGTCCGGATCAACGATCTTACCGGAATCGGCAAAACGGCTATAGACTTCACGCAGAACGATACGCTGGGACGTCCCGTATCGCTAAAAGACTTCCGCGGAAAATACGTGCTGGTCGACTTCTGGGCCAGCTGGTGTGTTCCCTGCCGGGAAGAAAACCCCAACGTGGTAGCCGCCTGGAAGAAATATAAAGACAAAAATTTCACTGTACTCAGCGTGTCCCTCGACCAGCCCAATGGAAAGGAAAAATGGCTCAAAGCCATCCATGCCGACCATCTCGAATGGACACATGTATCCGATCTGCAATACTGGAATAATGCCGTGGCCAAACAGTACGATATCAATTCAATTCCTTCCAATCTGCTGCTCGACCCTGAAGGAAAGATCGTCGCCAAAGACCTTCACGGGGAAGAGTTAGGTAAGGAACTGGCAAAACTTTTAAATTAAGATCTCCATAGATCCGCTTCTATTACGCCGATAAATCCGGCAAACAGCTCCAGGACAACTGATCAAGAGAATCGGGGACCGGCTGACCTGGCCGGTCCCTATTATTATACCTGGCCCGCCGTTGCTAGTGTTGTAAAGTCCGATCGTCTGCTGGAAAGAATAAACCGCGGCGTTAAATAGTTAGCTCAGTCTTCCCTTGAAACCAGGGAATCTTTCATTGGTACCGCCCTTCGATTTCATTTCAGAAACACATCTCCACCACCACGGTTGTGACCATGACTATGCGTAAGAAGAATAGCTTGCACAGAATCTGGAGCAAGTTGCCGTATTTCTTTCAGTGCCTCTTCGCTTAAGGTTGGATGACTAAGATGAATTCAATTTGTTTGGAGGCAGTAAGGGAGAGCATATCATCATCTTGCCTAGCAATTTGGAAAAACCGATTGTAACAATTTTCCATACTATGCCTTCTTACATCGAGAGTGAAAAAGTGGGTTTGTTTGTCTAGCTTCCGACTTAAAGCGTCACCCCATTGATTTTGTAAGTGTATCAATTATCTTTTGGACTTTAACCGTCTGATCCTCATCCAGTATGTTTGCTGCAATAAAATCTTTAAAAGGAGCGATAACAGAACCTAGCTTATCTTTTCTTTCGTCTTTTGGGACGAGATTAATAGCATTGTTATAAACTTGATAAGCTTCATCATTTCCTGAGAATAAAAGCGCGTCAGCTAAATCAAACATGCGCCAAAAATCATCAGGAGATTCTTGAACTGCAAAACGACATAATAGCACTTGTTTTTTAAATTGTTCTTGCGCCTGTTCAAAAAGCGCTTTATCCCACTTGGAAAGTAATAGATTTAGACGGGCGACATTTAAACTTGAATAAAGATCATACCTGTTGATTTTATGCGCTTCGCTATAGCTATCTCTTGCGTCTTCTAAATATTTCCTGTTAAAAGAGTCTGGTGCCTCAATCATACCCATTCTTCGTAATGAACCCCCTAAATTGCTCCAAGCTTCAGCATCTTGGGGCGACAGGCGGACTGCTTCCCGTAAATAATAAACTGCTTCATCTAATTTTTTCTGTTTACTATAAGTGAGACCTAATTCACGATTGATTATAGAATTGCCAGGATTTAATTTATGAGCATCTTGTAAATTTTTTGTTGCTTCATAATAATCTCCAGCATCCCGATATGCTTTCCCAAGCTCTAAAAAAGCTTCTGAAGAAGCTGGGTTTGCCTTAACAGCTTCCTTTAGTTTTTTTATTTTTTCACTTACGTCATCAGCAGCCTTTGCAGCATTCATTAGATCTTCTCCTCGGGCACGTTTAAGCCTATATATTTCTTGATTTAAATCATTGATTTCTGTTCTTGAAACAGTGATAGTCTCATTGTTTAGTCTTACCATGCTATCGCAAGTATCATTCTTAAGACCATTTTCAATTGCTGTAGCTATTTTTTCTGTGACTTCAATAAGATTGTCAGGGTTATAAATAAATGCTCGATTTGCAAAAACATTAAACTTTAAATCGTCAACGTTTTGGGCTATCATAATTGTAACATTATCACGTAAAGCCCATCTGACTCCCAACTCAAGATATACATTTGGATTTGCCCCTGTTAAGTCGGCAATATACACATCAGCTATCTGGGCCTCTTTAAACATAGACTGATGAATAGGAGCAGAATCAAGCTTCTCCTTTTCAATAACCAACTCCACGTTTTGTAATTCTAATTTCACTTTTAATTTGTCGATGATTGGAGTCAACAAATTTCTTTTAACCGACTCTGGATTGGAATATTTTGCTAAAGCACCCATGCTTGTGCCAGGCATAGCAACAAAAACTCGTAGTGACTTTATGTCTTTCATTAGAATGCCTATTTTTATAGATTAGCGAATTGACGTTACATATTTAAGATAATTGACAACATCTTCCGGAGCAGCAATTGAATTGTCGACAGGCGAAGCCGATAGTACTCGAAAATTTCCTGAAATACTTGAATTGCCATTGGTGGACAATTTTTTGGATGTAAAATTCCCTTGTACTAAGTCCATTTGGGATTCGAACCTCCTGAATAAATGAAAATAAAACAAATATGTGAATCTTCCGTTAATCGATGAAGAAAAACCCGAACAAAAAAAGCATTCAGGTTCAATGACTTAAAGGCTTTGTAGTTATAGCGCGGAGAGAGAGGGATTAGCTTTGGGCAAAGCCCTCGCTGATCGCTTAGGGGAGGGGGCTTCAATCAAATGATGCGCCGTTCGCTCCGCTCACTTCCATTTTTGTTTTTCCGCATCCGCCTCGAGCAAGCTCGGGCGATCTGCTCTAAACAAAAATGCCCGGCTTTAGCCGGGGCATTCATTTGATTGGCGGGGCAAGAGGGACAGTTTTCGCCCCTTTTTGTGAATGATCTATTGAAAATCAATGAGTTTTTTGTTTGTTAGCTATCTAAGCAATAGGTTAAATTTAGCGAAAGATTATACCTAAGAAATGACCATTGGAATTTTTACATACGGGACACGCGGTGATTTGCAACCATATGTCGCTTTGGCTCTCAGCCTTATAGATAAAGGACACCAGGTAACAATTTCAGCAACAGAAGATTTTAAAGAATTTGTTGAAGGCTTTAAAATTCCGTTTCGCCCACTTTTCGGAAATGCTGAATCGATGATGAATTCAACTGAAGGGCAAGCCATTCTCAGATCTGAAAATCCAATAAAATTAATGAAGTACTACTTTAAAGTGCTTCATAACAATAGGGAACCCCTTCGAGAAAGTTATTTCAACGCAATCAGTGAAGTAGATTTTTTAATTGCTAACACAATGACACTTCCAATTGTGAGTACCATTGCAGAAAAACAAAACAAAAAAATGGTACTAACCTATTTTATGCCACCAATTGTGCCGACAAAAGAATTCCCGTTAGGTGACTTTGACTTTTTAAACTTTCCGTGGTATAACAAATTGACCTATAAAATTGCACAGGCATTTTTTTGGAAGTTCGTAAAAAAGGACACTCTTGAATATCGTAATGAATTAGGGCTCCCCATTCTGACAGAAAATCTCATAAGGCATATTGGTGATCAAAAGGTCTTAGATTTGTATTGCATAAGCCCAACACTTATCTCACAGCCAAATGACTGGGAAAGTCATCATAAAATAACAGGATTTCTGACAATTCCAAAGCAAAAAAGAGATACTCATTTTTCAGACCAAATTTCTATGAATCTACGCGATTGGTTATCGCAGGGTAACAAGCCAATTTATATCGGCTTCGGAAGTAATGGAGTTGGGAATACCGAAAAAGTTACAAACATTATTTCTGCCATCCTGGAAAAAACGAATGAAAGGATTTTGTTTTGTACAGGTTGGTCGGTGTTTGAGAAATTGCCAAAGCACAAGAACCTCTTTGTGACCAAATATGTAAACCATGAAATTATCTTTCCAGAATGTAAGGTTGGAATATTTCACGGTGGAGCAGGCACATTGGCGGCAATGTTGCGTAACAATTTACCTGTTATAATAGTATCATTTTATACTGACCAGCCAACCTGGGGAAAAATTGTAGAACAAAAGAAATTAGGCATTCATATTCCCGCTAAAAGGGTAACGGCAGACAAGCTAATCTCTGCAATTCAGCTTTCACAAACAGATGAGATAAAAAACAATGTTTTATCAGTTGGGCAGACAATCAGAAATGAAAAAGGACTCGAGAATGCAGTAAGCGAAATTGAAAATTACTTCAAGGGAGGGGAAGGGATTACCTCCGCCCGCTAACGCGGACTCCGCTGATCCCAGAGTGGGGGCTTAAGTTAAATAAGTGTCCGTTTACTAGCGCTCACTAACATTTTTGTTTTTGCGCTTTTGCTGGAGCAAGCTCCGCAACACTCCAAAACAATAATACCCCCGGCGGAAGCCGGGGGACACCTAGTTGACTTGCGGAGAGAGAGGGTGTCTGAACCCTCTTAAATCTCCTTGCTATTCAATTATTTGTGGGAATAATTTGCTGAGTGGTCAAGAATAAGTCACCGCTTAAAGTGGCCCTTCAGGGTTGCCGTCAAAAACTTTCAATAACGCACTAGCGAAAGAGCTTTAATGAAGGTAATGTCTTTTCTTTAAAGAGTGGGAAAAATTTGAGTTCAAAAAAACTCAAAACATCTCAGATTCAATTATTATTTTCCGGCTTCATTAACCTCTATATGAAGAAAATCCTACTTGTTGCGTTAATCCTAGATTTGTCAAGCTGTTCTAATAATTCTTTAATTAATGAGCAAAATGCTCACAAAATTAATGCCTACACCATTAGAAATTACCCGGCAAAGCCTTTGATCGTTTATAAAGATGACGGAGATGAACATGGTGATGGCGATATCGGTCTATCCATTGTTTCCATTTCAGAAACCGACAGCACGACTATCTATAAAGCTGTTTCAAATTGGCAAAATAGAAATTTAGGGTTATCTGTAAGGATTCCTAAAAAGGATGGTGAAAAAGGTTTCGGGAGCGACATTGAATTGAATAGTATTGGAATAGAAAGTGATTATTTGTTACGTACTATCGGTAAAATTTATGGCCAGAAGATAGATTCTCAAGCCCGTTTTACAAACAAAGTATCTGTTGGGTATGTGAATTTGAATGAATTTGCGAAGACTCTTGGTGCAAAGGAGGATAGTGTTCCTACACAGGCGGAATACAAAATATTTTTTCAGGGTAAAAAGGATGATGACTATGCGGAATTATACTTAAATGTAGATACTAGTGCGAAGCGTCTGGAGATCAATGAAAAAGATGCCGACTATCGTCCTCAAATAATTAAATCTCTTAAAAAGTAACCTAAATCAATTGCTCGAATTAAATTGGTGTAACGCACCAAACAATGCCCCTGAATACAAAACCAGCTTTATGCAATACAAAGAATGGGAGAGTTTGAGGAAGGATATCAAAAATATAGTAGAGGAATTTAATATTTCTCCCTCGCATTTCGAACCGATTGGCATTCATGACGATTGGGCTAAAATCGAGGAGAAGATTTATCAGACATTTTGCCGAATAGATCGTTCTACAACAAAACCAATTTGGCTTTGGGAATACTTTAAATTGGATACAGTTTCTTTGCTCGTGGACGATCCTTTCCCATTACTTGAACAGTTAATTGATTCTGAAGAAAATATTTGGTTTTTTGTTAACGGCAACAGAGGTAAGTTTTGGTTTTATCAAGGAAAATTGGCAGCTATTTTAAAAGTAATATTTGAAAGCACCTACATAGACGAACTATACCTAGCCTCAAAGAAGTATGAATGGTTGATTTGTATTAATCACCATAATGTTTTAATTGCAACAGGAGAAATAATGCCTGAACGATTGAGGAGTATTTTGAATATAAAGTCTTAACATCTTTCAATGACAAAAAGCGTGTGCGGAATTCTTCCAAGTCTTTGACCATGAAATAAAATAGTTTGCCCATTATTTTTTATCTAATTTACGATCCCAAGGACCAGTCATAACAGTATGCGATTCAAGTACGGAAAATTATTTCCACGAACGCCAACAACCCGTCGCAGTATAAAAATTAAAGCAAGTAACAAGTATTATTATGAGCCAGAAGAAATTGCCAGCAGATTTTGTGTATCTACCGGATATGTATTCCGATGGGTATTTCCCGAATTTCCTTGTCGACAAAGTCAAAGAAATTATTAAGGAGGTGGTCGTGTTTATAGAAGAGGGTGACCACAGCACGGAAGAAATTCAAGGCGCTTTCGACCAGATGACCTCCGCAATCAATGAACTGCAGGAGGAATTTGAAGAAAATGACAGTGAAATTGAGACGGCTGCAAGAGAGTCGATTGGAGCAACTGTGGATAGTATAATTAAATTCTTTAATATCGATATCGACATAGAAGAAGCGATAAGGGAGAGGGATTGGTAGCTCGACAGTCAGCTATCGTTGCCTACTTTTATGACGTGCCTCGCAAATGCCAGCGATCTAAATGAAAATGTTTTAAATGAAGGGGCAAGAAAAAATAAAAGAATACGATTTGATGTTGCAAAAACACATCAACAAGAAATCCTATGTTCAGATTTATAGGACTGTATGCGATAAGGAGGAAAATTTATCAGGGTTTATTCTAGGAATGTCAAGGAACTTCCTTTTTTTGCAACTTGACAATGAATTCACTCTTGACGGATATGCGGTGATCAAACTTGACGACTTTGATAGCATAAGGCATTCTAGTTACGAACGGACTAAACGGAAAATATTCAATGCAGAAGGCTTTTTGACCAACGGATATGGATTCGAAAAGCACTTGCCATTAACAAGTTGGACTGATATTTTAAAAACACTAAAAAATTACGACATACACGTTATTATAGAAAATATTAACAATGGCTCTCTTGACTTTTGGATTGGACAAATTACTAAAGTTGCAGAAAAAAGCATAAGTATTCACAACTATGATCCCGACGGAACCCTTGATGAAAAACCAACTGTAATAAAACTGGATACAATAAGCATCATAAAATTTGGAGACAGGTACTCCACTACTTTCAGGAGATATTTAAGGAAAAGAAATAAATAGAGTACAGCTTGAGAACTCATTGTACCTGGATCCCGGACCAATTGCCTTTACGCTCACTAAAGCAAAACATAAAATAGCCCAATGGACTATAGCCAATTTGACTTAAAAACATACATTGCCAATCACCTGCAAAATGTAGAAAACAAATATCCCAAAATCGAGCAGGTTTATGGCAAAGATTTTCAATCCTTCCTTTTTCAGCCAGACATCGATAAGGTGATTAAACTTGAGGTGATACATCTTTTGGATTTCCCAGAAAAAAACAGAGATTTCCTGGATTGTGATCATTGGGCAAAGCTGCATCCTTTTAACTTTCCTGGCCCGTTTTATACCGGCGAGTCCGATACGTGTGGAACCGGAGATTCAGAGGCTCCTTCGAATGTCATGTATGATTCATATTGCTGCGAGTACATTTTTAAACAACCCGAAACCTATGCTGAATTACTATGTGTGATCGATGCAGCTGCAGTCGAAGTTTTTGATAGCTATTCATGCGACGGAAATACCCATTGGACGATCGATCTCTGCAAGCAGTGGTGGGGCCGTCCGGCAAAAGAGCGGCTGGTAAATAAACATAGGAATACAATACTGTAAGAAACCGTTTTTATCATAAGTGAATAGTGATTTAGTTAAGAAATGTTCATAGTTCTTTAGCTAATAAGCCCACCATAAACCACTTTAGGCAATTAAGCCACTGGTAAATGTACTCAATGCGAATGATTTGACGAATAAGATACCAACTTTCGCATAGTTCATAAAACTGTTCAGCGTGCCCCGCGGATTGGATGCAAACCCCATATTTGTTAATAACGAAACCTGGCAGAAAATTGCTCAAGTCTAACGGGGAACTATTTTTAGGTAGCCTTCCTTGTGGCTCAGGAATGCGTTGCATGAAACCAAGTATTTTTCCATGGAGTGGAGGCTTTCATCATGAATGTAGCTACTGAACTGCCATGCACGAAGCATCAGCCGGATATAGGCATCTGCGTCGCGTTGTTTAGTCAACTTTTTTAATGCGCCCATATAATCCTCGCGATAAACGGTGGGTATGATGATCTTGGACAATCCTTTTGAGCTTAGATCCGCATTCATCATTACCCTTGCTATTCTTCCGTTGCCGTCTAGAAAGGGATGGACTTCACTTATCAGGAACATCATATAGGCTGCCTTTGCAAACGGGTGTTGTAGCAGACTGTACCAATCGAATCCTTTCTTGAGGGTGCCAGGTACCAACTCCATATTCACAAATTCGGTGGTGCCAGCCCGGTTGTTCTTATCCTTAAACTCACCAGGATTTTTTGATGTTCTTGCGCTGAGTAATACAGCATGTCTTTCCTTCAAGAGCTTTAATAGTTGGTCCGGAGAGTTCGGTAAAGTGGACATTTCACTTTGGCTGGAAACAATTTGGTAGGTCCCGAGTACATCATGAGAGTCTTCATCACGCGCTGGTAGTGGAGTGGCAGTTGTAATGATCTGTTTGGCTTCTTCAACTGTGAATTCCGTTCCCTCGATATAGTTGGAAAAATAGCTTTCAAAAAACGAGAAATTCTGATATGACCGGATACTCTTATTTTGGTCGGGATAATCCGGGTAGTCCCTTTTTACCAGGTCTTCATAAACTGATTCAAAAAGCTGTATTCTGTCCGGGTCTACCGGCTCACCGAGTACCCTCGACCTGGCAATGGGGCTGACTAGATTTTTTGATAGTCCGGTACCCAGCAAGTCAGTGATCAGCTGGTTCAGTTCGTTAAACTCCTTATTCATGCCAAGTATTGGGGCGATGACTCTTGCTCTGTCCCGGACCTGGTTTACAGCCTCCTCGTCCTTTACCCGGAGAAAGGCCTCTATTTTCTCTTCGAGTTGTTCCCGGCTTAGCGTTTTTGTTTCTTCGCCAGATCCTTTTGTCTGTTGAAGATTTTCCAGCCACGCCCGGGCAAGTCCTGAGACTTTCAGGTTGCCGAAAAACAGCGGATCGTCCTCCAGTGGTTGAGGACCTTTTAGAAAGTGCAGCGTTAATCCTGGCAACTCGACTGAATTCCTATAACTGTGGGTGAGATAAAGATGCCCTTCAGGGGTTGGCATGCGTTCCAGGGCACTTCTATGACTTAGGAACGCATCAGGGAAAAGATCGGAGATAAGGCGGTACCAGTTTCTCCGGATGATTTTTTCCGGCGCCTCTTCCAAACTGGAAGTGTAGATCCTTGGCGCGATCTTGCGAATCAGACCATGTTTCTCCATTTTTCTGATTTCCTTGGACCGGTCCGCTGACCCTATTATAATTTCTTGTAGTCTGCTCATAGCAATATTTTCCCCTAATTCAGCCTTAGTTTGCAAGTTGTAGAAATAAATTACTCTTAAAGGATCAAATTCGGTAATATTTTACTCCAAAGTTAAGTCATTGTTATATATTTTCCTCCAAAAATTCAATAACTAGATATAATTTGCTCCAATGCTAACATAATCACTTGGTAAGGTTAGCGTTATCCAGACCTAGAATTTGCACCCAGATTATCGCTTGTGGCCGCGACCGGAAAAATGGCCCTGATGTTTCTCGTCCTGGTCTGGGATTGATTCAAACAAATCGGACAGGACTTGCGGGACGCGCGAATTAAAACCACGGTCTCCGATTTTGAATTGCTCTGTGTAAGGGTGAGATATGAGCTGAGAGGTCTGGCCGGGCGCGTGCGACCGGCCCTTCAACAGGGTTTTTTGAAAAGTCTCAGCGGTATTTCATGACACTCGCATTTTTTAAATGGGCATTGATGAGTGTAACCAGCTTATACGGCCTGCTAAATGCCTCTTGGGAAACCTTAAAATGTGACGCCAGTTTCCGGATAACATCTTTTGGCAACCTTTTCTTATAGTGAAGTATCCCTGATAGATATCCTTTGCTAATGCCTAAAATCCCCGCAAGATCTTTCGACCTCAGCTTGTGATCTGCAATAAACGAATGAAGTAAACGTATTGGGTCGACTTCCTCAAAGGTATTATGCTCTGCATCCCACTTTTTAATAAGAAGAGTTAGTAAATCAATCTCATCCCTGATCCCAGGTCGTTTACCGTCAGAAAAGACAAGGTCCTCTAGTATCCGGGTATATTCCTTATACCGAGTCTCATTGTTAATTACTTTATATTTTAGTGCAGGCATAATTTTGAATTAATCTCGGTTAATAGTGTATTGGAAGATGAAGTCAAGTTTCAATAATTACGAACCTTATGCGAATTAACTATTTCATTTATGGATCATTTTGTAAAAATATCTCATCTCTGTAGTTTGAAGATAAATGCGACTGTTGGCATAGCGGTGACAGATCGGATCATATTTGATGTAACCGAGCTCATTGAGATCCTTTAAATGCCGGTAATAAGTGGCATTACTACTTATCTTCGACAATTGCATGATATTGCTTTTAGGCACTGCAAGAGGAGAGACACAATTCTGTTCCATCCAGCAGGTATAAATTGCAAGATAGAGAGCAATATGCGTCGGGGAAATAGTCGGTTCCTGAACCGCAGCGCGCAAGAACGTGGATGGGGCAATATGGTGTTGTTCTAGACTCATATCCCTTCTTCCATTATTTTCTTGATGTCCTCAAGCCGGTAATAGTGCGTACCACCGATCTTGGTAGACCTTAATTTTCCCTTTACCCGAAGAGTCTGAAGTGTCCCCGCAGAGATGCTCAATAATTTTCTTACTTCCGTACCTTTGAGCCAGGGTTTAACTGCTGGAGCTAATCTGCTATCAAATAAGCGAGCAATATCTTGTATTAGTAAGATGCGGAATGCCTCCAAATCTTCCTTCGTCACAATTTCGGTTCCCATCGCGTCAGATTTATACTTCTTAATAGCAATTATGCCGTCCGATCTATAACAAAGCTATTCTAGAAAAGTGACAGATTATTAATGAAAACATATGAGTCTTATATGACTCGACTAAAATAAAAGGCAAAATGGTAGTCGTTAGACATTGTAGCCTGTACAACCTCGTATAACGAAGAATACTACTTCATATTCTAATACCGCGTCGTAACTGCTGGCTTTGCTGATTCTCTTCTTGGTCCGGGGTGGATTGATGCAAATCATAAAGAACTTGTGGAACCTGGGAATTGAAGCCTGCATCTCCAATTTTAGACTGGTCTTCTATAACGTTGAATTTATTTTGGGATGTTCTTTCGGTCGCTTGCGACCGACCGAAAGATAAAGTTTCATGGATCGATTTTGGAGTGTATGAATCGCCTAGTGTTTGGCCCTTAACCGCGGTTTTGGTAGAAAAATCGACATAAATATAGTCTTCCTGGACGTCAGATTTGTGAGGAGGCGTGACAACATGAATGTTGTCTTTCCATAGATCTTCGATAAAATGGCGGAAGTCGGATGGATTTCGTATCAGCGCTAAATTTACACGGGACTGAATGGATTCGGAGTATTCGGTTTGATTTGTTGTTGAATACTGAAATTTATCCTCCAACCTGGCAAAAGTTGGCTTGGTTGAAAGGGTAGAGGCCATCACTGGAGGGCTAACCTTATTCCCATGATCGTCAAGGGCGACATAATATAGACCATGATGTCGGTAAGTCTTGCTGTCTGGGCCACCGGTTTCTACAGTTATATTATAGTTTCGAAGGATGGCATTGTATTCTTCAAGACTAGTGAAATTGAAGTCCCGATTGATCGCGCCGACAATTATATCCATTGACTCGCTAATTGGAATTCCAGAACCAGGGGCGATTTTTTGTACCTCATTCAGCTCGGGAATTTCTATCTGCTTAAGGCGCTTGTTGGGAGAAAGTTCAAACTCCTTTTCTATTTCTTTTCGGGCTGGCTCTGATAAATTAACCGCCATTAGATGAGTATTAATTCTACTTCCATCAGCTCGGATCAGTGACGAGACAATATGAATATGTGGATGTTCGGCATCGTCATGGCGATAGACAAGGTACGGTTGATTCTCCATTTCAAGTCCTTCCATATAGCGGTCGGCAATGGCTATCATTTTTTCATTTGAAAGTTCATCGGACGGATTAAAGTTTAGAGTAGCGTGAAACATTTTAAGTTTTGCACGGCCGTTGAGTTCGTTCCGATGCTGAAATCGCTCCAGCTTTTCATCATGACTTAGTTCATCTTTTTCCTGTAAAAAATTACCTGCTTTGATGAGCTCGGCTTTATTTTGTGTCACTTTATTTTCGTTATAAGCCAAGACATCGGATAGTCTAGCTGTTGGTGTTATTCGTGCGACCATAGTTTATATGAGTTTGCGATAGTTTCAGAAATAATTTTTATTTGACGTGAAATTTGATCTTTATCAACTTCGTTATCGATTAACCAATGACCGAGTTCGGGCAAATGACGAAGGCTGCTAAGGCGGATAACCACTTGGTTATAGTTTTTGACTAGATCTTCAAGTGTCCGGCGTAACGCCACCATTTCTTCGACAAAACTCTCCAATGATTTATTGTGGTAATGATAAACTATCGGCTTCCCAAGAACCATTTTGCGCGTATACTCACTTAGGTGCCGGCAGGTTGTCTGCCGACTACTATTTTCTACTTGCTGATATTCATTTTCGGATACCCGAATTGTGATCCATTTGGTCCGCTTTTCTTTTGATCCTTTCATTGTGTTTTTATTTAATATTTCGACGTTTTTTGCGCTAAATGTCATTTGCTATTATGCTCCCTTCCTGGGAATTGTGCAACCTTCGTTCATCTTGCTATGTTTGATGGCATGCCTCTATTGGGCGATCTATCGTGGCTGCGGGTGGGGTAGTAGTGATAGGGCTATATAAAGACGTATTCGAAGTTTTGAGATGGTAGGGTGGTGCTAATTCGTATAGTCTTGCAGGAATGATCGGGGCGCTTTTCGAAGGCTGCGGAATGACTGAAATTGCTCTTGAGCGACTTTTCGGAATCTTGGTTAAGGAACATCCCATTCTGTGGTTGCAGGAAGTGCTATAACCTCTGGTTAATGTCGGATCAGGTTTGCTGTTTCTGAACGTAAAGAGAACTGATAAAAAGTGATTATCGGAATTATAGAAGTCCAGGGACTGTTTGATTTTCTCTTGAAACGCGACAGAAGTATAGTTTAGGTTATTGGGGTAAGGCTGAATTTTTAAGAGTGATTTCTTAGCTAGTGAAATTTGAGAATTAACTATCCGGATAGATTGACTATGACAGAAAGCGAAGTTGTAATAATTTTCAGAGATTTTGCTGTCTGCGCAGAAGTTAAATTGTTGCACTTTTACAGCTATATACCTTATCAAGTTATACCCCAGAGGCATCCTACAAAGGGACTGCGAACATGCAAGGATAAAAATATATTTTGGGCTTTTGAAATGGGAGGCGGCATCGTTTTGTTGCACGAACACGACGCTTACCATTGTCGAAAGACCAAGTTTAAGAACTACTTTCAGCCGTGACTTTTCCATTCTTCACTTTTCATTTACACAGCAGTAAAGGTAGACCGTAGCCATGTTCTTTTCAGCACTTGACCATATTTTACATAGGTTCGGTGCACAACATACTCGCGCTGGGGATTACAACGAAAGCCGTCGAGCCTTTTGTAATTAGGGAGAATTTGCTTTCGTTGTAATCCCCAGGGCTGGCAACGGCGGTTTAATGTTGGGTTATGATTAAAAGCTGTCCGCCGGCGGCAGTATGCACTCAGTTCATTTCGAAAGGACTTGTCAGTCAGTGCCTTTTGGTGGCCTCCAGGCCGGGAGAGAAGGAGGAACGACTGAATGGACGGTCCTGGAGGTTCCCGCCACCACCGCCACGTGGCGCCCAGTGCTGGACGGGGGAAGGCCGATACAATCGAGCGAAGCGAAGATTGCGAGCGAGGAAGAACGAGGGACGAAGTTCTGACGAAGCTCAGGCCGCCGGACAGCTAGCCGCGCTCGACCTTGGTTGTTGGGCGGGAGCGGAGCGGACGCCAGATCAAATAGATGAGGCTGGGCGCCACCGGCAGGTGGCGGACATTATGAGGCAGCGGGTGGACTGGAATATTTCGCGCCGCAATGAGCGAAGCAGTTTCTGCGGCGCGGAGTGACCACGCTGACCGTAGTGAGCGGCGCGAACGAGGGAGGAGGGAACGGAGCAAGTAAAACTGCAAGCGGAAAGAGGACGCGATATGTTCCAGGCCATAGGAGCTGCCCGACCGCAGGCACCCGAAGCGAAAGAATTGTGCCAGAAAAGCGCACCGCCATGCGACCCCCGCAGCGTAGCGAGGAGGTTGCATGGCGGCGGACACGTTATTTGTCATCTGCGCAGCGGTGCGAATAAGGTGTTCGGCCTGGCACACGTTCTTGCCGAGGGTGCTGGAGGGAGACCTTTTTTCCTTCTCCAACGGATGAATCAAATGATATAAGCTAGCGACCCCCAATAGTAAAAGTTTTGGTGTTCAATATCCCTATTTCGAATCCTGTCCAAAACATCCTCATTTTGAATAGAACCTTCTAGGCGATCCAAAACCGCTCCTTTTCCTTCCCTGAAGGTAGATACTGCCTGGTAATGTGTCTTCGAATATTCATGGCCGGTTGATAAATACGACGCTATCAGTAATCCAAAAATAAGACTCGACACGTCCTCAACCGGCCAGTTATGGCTCATGACCGATTGAGACTTTCCGACTACGGCTGCGGCAATTCCTATAGCAGCTGGGCTATTGAACAGCGAGGTGGTCGCGCCGTCACAGGCATCTATGACCAACAGCCGCCTGTCCACATGTGTCAGCTCGATACTGATTAACTCATCAATTGAAATGCGAATCTCATTTCCCAAATCCAGGTAGGCCACATGCGCCGACTGGTGCTGAAACTCGCCGTGACCTACAATCCAGACAAGGTCGTAATCTGGACTCACATAGTGCCGAACGAAATCTTCTTTGGTCGATTCAAAACAGTGGCAGACCGTTAACTCAATAGTTGATTTTTTAAAGATTTCTTCCAGCCCCAATCGCTCCGTTTCAGCCATTTGGGTAAAACCCTGCCAAACGAATACCTTCCGGATCTTTCTCGCCGGCAACGGATTTTGGAAGCTATGAATAAGCGGAATACTGTTGCCCAGGTAAAAGCTTAGGACGTTTTGGATCGGCAACTGCATCCCGAGGACCAAATGATAGCCATTGAATGTTTTTTCTTTTAACATCCATACGTCATGCAGGTGAAGCAATTGCTGAAGAGCCCTTTCGTACACATCTGCGCTCTTTCGATCGGGCACCCCAGGTCTTTCAGCCATTTCCGGGATAAAACTCATGTCATCGTTTGTGGTGAAGCTGGTGCCCAGGAAGGCGTTGTGCAGCCGTAATATTACCGAAAGCATATTATTGCCGTCGCCTGAACTCTGCATTTTTTGCCCTTGAGAGACAAAAAGAGTACCTTCTTCCAATCCAGGGACAATATAAATGTTCTGTGGCGGGATCAAGTGCTGATCGTCGATACCGAAATAGGCGCCATAAAGCCGATTCGTCAAATCAACTTGGGCATTTAGTAGCAATGTCGCTTCCATTCTATTCAAAATGGTGAAAAAGGTGCTTTTGATGTGATTGAATAGAACGCCATGAAACGGCTTTTCGCCGTCCTTGTATTGGTTGATTGCCGCGATTATTTCTTCAAAATGAGTACGAATACCTGCTATGTCATCTTCCCATCGGTTAGCCAACACTTGAAATTTCTCGTGGGGATATAGTAGATCATTATAATTCGACATCACTATCTCGGTCCATTCCAGCCTGCTCTGTCCGGTATCGTTTTCTTGAGAACAGCTAAAATGGAGGGCGATCAATTTTTTAATGGTCCTTTCGTCAGATGCATTGTAGATGGTTAGCATCGCTGCTTGGATCGCCCTGTTAACATCGTCGTAGTTGAAGTTGTAGCACCAAGTCGAGATTTGGGAGAGCGCCATGGCAAATTCCAGCGATTTTACAACTTGTGCTCTCCAGAGGAACCAAGGTAATAAGTTTGAAAGGCAATACTCGGAAATCTCCTTATTGCCACCACTGTGCCTGGAGTAGTAAAAAAGGTCGTGTATCCAGTCGGCAATCACTTGATCTCTTGTTTCCAGGACAAATGGGCGGTTATTCGCAATAAACTCCATCAACCTTCCAGGCTCAAAGGTCCGTTCGAGATCTGAACTTATCTCGTCAGCCAAAGAATTGAGGATCCAATCGTGACAAAGGGTAAAGTACTTGTTCCTGGAGAAATACGCCAGGAGGGAGCCGCAGGTTACAAACTGAATATAGTTCAAAATGCCTTTCGATAGAGGATAGGCTTTCTTTTGGCTGATCAAATCCTTGCCAAATGCAGACCCTATTCGCAACAATGGCGCTACATTTGGCAAGGCGCTTGCTAATTCTTCCTCAAAGTGGGAAACGACTACAGCCGAGAAGCCCGACACGTTTGGCATATATCGAAGGCTCCAAAAGCGAGCAGATTGGTCATACGATCTTTCATACAGAAGCGGAAAGGTTTCGGTCATATTTATGTACATAGCGGCCAAAATTACTATTTTGTTGGCCCCAGTCATATAATACCTACTCGGGCCCACGTTCTACATCCATTACGGCCTTAGGCCGCTTGTCTGCCTGCAAACGTCTTCCCCCGCAACTCTAACCCAAGCCCGAGTGAATCAAACGTCACTATAAGCTAGGGTCCAAGATAACTGACCTGCAACTTGATCGGGCATGCATTCCCTGTAGGCAATACCGGTGAGCAGGTCTCTGGGAAGCTTATATCCTTGATCGCTTACAATGAGCAGTCGATCTATCTTGCCTACTTTGTGGATCAATTGCCGAAGAGATTTAGGTAGTTCCGTACCACCTTCTGTTGTAATGCTTCTAGACAAATCCACCTCTTTTAGCTCGTCATTAAAGCAAAACACCTGCGCCCTTTTAGTATATTCAATCATCTTCAAAGAATTATTCACTACAGGACTTTCATAGAGATTACCCATGCTCGATGATATATCAAGTAGCACAACGTTATTCCCGAACTTATCGAAATTTATCCTTTGAAGGATATGCAACAGCTCAGATGTAAAGTTGTCTACTTGTTTTGGATTTCCGGGTTGAACTCCTTCAAAATAATAGCAATCATCGGGCAGCTTCAATTTCAGTCCCGGCATGTCAAAGTTTGCGATTACAGTACCCCCACTTCGCGGGGCGCCAGCTTTATATCTCAACAATACTCCTTCTACGTGCGCTAGGGTGATATCTTTTCTTTGTTTAAACTCTATCGCCGCGGCGGTATTGTCTTTATCGCCGTGGACATCGGAAAAACATATGCGTAGATCGGGTTTCATGGCCTGTCTGTCTCCGATAACTATATCCGTTTGCTCTTGAATAACTATGCATGCCTTGGGATGTGACGACTTTCTTAGGTAGGCGATAACCTCACGGCGATAGCCATCAAGCGGAATTCTTCCATCCACTATCCTAGTTTCCGGCATGAGTGGTCCCAACGCGTCTAATACTGTGATCGTACACCATATCTCGTACGTGTGCCATCTGTGTTTCCAAAATGGCAGGTCTAGTACGTCTAACGCTGTTTTTACCTCAAGCAACCCCATCTCGTTGATGTTAAGTAGATGAGGCTTTATCTGCTGATTATAAAAAGTATAGGCATTTTTTTTATTTTTTTCCGAGATAGAAGATATAGTAGTAAATATGAGATACCAAATCGGCATGAGGTCGGTAAGCGCACTGGCGGCATTTGTAAGGGGCTCGTTGGTTTCTTGCCCCTCTCTTTTCTGCTCCTCAACACGATAATCGTCGATTATTCGCTGAAATAGGTTTCGAATATCTCTGATCACCTCATCCATTTCGGTCGATATAACGTTGATCGATGGAAGCTGCAAATTGTCACCAGTCCTGTAGCCGACAGTCCGTACATCATTTTGTTTGTCCTGGTCCAAAAGCTTGTCGGCTAACAGGAAAAGCTGTGAAAATGCCTGCGCTGGCCAAATTGTGCTTTGTAGCGTAGTCTCGACTTTTTGAGTCATTTCGGCATAGCGTCTGAACTGTTCCAGATCGATTGTCTGTGCTTCTTCTGAATCAGGGAACCCATATCGTAAAGAGACAGCTTCTCCTGCTTTAGGCGCATAGTTTGAGGACAGATACGACCAAATTTCAGCGAACATTTGAGAAAAGGGCTTAACAATATTCAAAAAGGTGATCAGAAAGCGCTTCGCGGAAAAATTACTTTTCTTTAAAAATGCCATAAGCTGATCGTTAGGACAGCCCAGATCATGGCACAATTGTCGGAAGAGGCTGTTATCGCGACCGTCCTCTTTTCGTATTTCCAGTCCACGCCTGGATATTTCCGAATATAACTCGTCCGCGCTCTCTATAATTTTGTCTCCCATAGTTGGTAAATTTTTTGCCTTGCCGTCGCCATTATAAGAACGATGTCCTGGAGGAATGGGGGCAAAGATAAGGGGGGTATCAAGGATGTTTGGCGTACGGTCCGCAAAGGACCCTTTGCGTTGTTAGTTCATGCTTCAGGTTCTATTTCTAAAATTTAGTCTGGCGGAAACTCTGTTATTCATAAAATCATCGTCTTCAGTGGAGATCAATGGTTCATCGTCTAGTTCGAATATCAGATCAGGATTATTATCAACAACCCAAGATATCGCCTTTGCAACTTCGTCAGCTGGCATGGTAACAATAATATGCTCGGGTGTGTGGCTATAAAACATGGCTGAGAACCTACGATGTTGAAAATCTGATCCACGAAATGTCAATACATAAAATTCCACTTGCTTCCCAATACTGCGCAATTGCAGCTCCCCAAATTGAGAAAGCTCATTTTTATTAAGGACCTCATTAACGGTAAGATCGACCTCAATTTGAACCATTGCCCTGCCATCTGAGTCGATAAATGGTAAAAATGCTTTCATTGCCATACCGTCAAAGTTAATGTTTATGACAGAGACAGCCGTCATATGTATGATGAAATACTATTGCTTATAATTTCCTTGCAAGGTAAAATACTGGCTTTTCCGGTGTTAGCTATTTCGTAATGAAAGTTTCTTTGACGACTCTCAATACCGGCACTCTATTCTTTTCAACCGAAGCGAAAACTTTTAGTTTTTCTCTTGCCTGATTTATCCAATCCAGGACAGATCGGTTGGTTTTAGGGTTCTTTCTACTTACCCGGGTATACTCATAACGGCCGCAAGGTATCAGGTTACAACTCTCCGATTCCCAATTATACGGTTCTTTTACAACAATACTAGTTTTCTCTACACTTCCCCCTAATATAATTAAACTTTAGGTCAAAATACATAGTTTGTACAAAGCCAGTAGCAACGTAGGCGTGGGCATGTATATCTCTTTTGTTTGGAGACTTCATGGGTAAAAAAATTTGAGAGAAAAATAACAAATCGAATTTTGCTCGTGAAGATTGGAAGGTAGAAGTCGAGGAAACAGTTCAAAAGGACTAAGCCGGTCCATGGTTAGAGGACAAATATACAATTTGCTGTGAATACGGAAAAAACGTTTTGTTGCTCCTAAACGAGGAAGGATCTGAAAAGTAATGCCAATGATTTTTAGGGGGTATTAGTCTTCGGATCATCTTCTGATCGAGTCAATTTTTTTACATCGGCATAGGCCAGTTTCTATAAATTAATAGGCGTTTGGTATTTGCAGGGCCTGAAATACCAGTTTCGATTGACCGCGTGGCGTACTACCTGTATGTGTTTTAGCAAGCTAAGCTTATTTTCATCGTCCATTTGTCGCAGAAGGGAACGTATAGGGAGCCCGTCCCGATGATTTTTAAAAAATATACTTTTTTCGATAAACAGGGGCATGAGCTCTTTGGCCAGGATTTCCTGCTGGTCAGGGTGGGTGTTGAAATAGTCGCGTACGACCTGGTCGATGCGTCCTATCTTATGAATGGATTTTTCGGACAATTGGGGCATAGCAACGGTTTATGGGGCATAGAATGGATGTAGAAAGTACGCTTTTTTTTATATCCATTTAAGGTGTGATAAAAGGAAATTGTATTGTTCTGCCATCCCAATAGGTGACGATAAAAGAACGGTCGCCCAATAACATACCTACGCCACTAAACCAGGTATCTCCCTCGACAGTCCAGGTAAGCGTATAAGAATTTGTATTCCTAACCTGGGTAATAACCAGCGTACCCGATACCACATTATCTGGCATGTCGATCCATGTACAATGATAGGTTCCGGCAAGCCCTGGTATAGCAGTATCTACTTTTCGGGCAATTTCGTTAAAGAGGTCTGGTTCTTGTTTTAATGAATTTGACCAAACGCCATTCAGGCATCCATCACCGATGAGGGTGTAATTAATCATTCCCCAAAAAGACGGCTTTTCTTTTATTTCAGTATGCATAATCTGTTTATTTTAGTTAGGGTGTAATTATATAAGATTTTGTAATGCTGCTGTGAGGCTTACATACGCGAATTAGTTGGGATGATAAGTGTGTGCCAGTTGCGTTGGTATTTTAAATAAGCGTTCGGATATTAACAAACCAAGAAAGGTACGGGAAACCCGGGCGGGATTAAAGTAAGGATAGATAAAATATAGATCGAACATTCCCGTCTTCTTTTTTACTTAATACCCCAAAGGACGAAAGGTTGTCTTACACTTACTTAAAGTTTCCATGATATTATTTTAATTCATAAACTGTCTAAATGTTGTCCCGATCCGTTTTCACATACTTCTGGCATCTTCTAGATTTCGTTAAGTTCTTGCCTCATCAGGGCAATAATGTCATCTTTTAAATTGTTTATTGCTATTCCGGAAATTTCTAATTTAAGCTGATGTTCTTTCATCTTTTCGTGATTATTATCCAACATGGAAGGGAGTAGGTCTTTCATCATGTTATTTGAGGCTACCAAGGATTCGTCATACGCTAAAGTCAATAAGCCAAGCTTTTGTAAAATTTCTTTACTGGCAATTAACCGAATTGTGTTTGTCTCTTGTTTAATTCGAATTAAATCCTGGTTTGAATCAAACATCAACTGTTGGACTTTTTGTTGAGACACTGTAATTGCAGTTGTTTCATTTTTTATTTTATATGTGGTTTTCGCATTAAGATAGTTTCTGTTAAATTCCTCTAGAATAGGGAGAAACTTTTCTTGAGTCCTAATGTTATTTTCGTTCGAAAATTCATCTAGTAATCTAAAGAATTTTAAATATTGATCCTTTTTGCTTTCATATTGATACTTTCTCTTGGATATTTCTAATTGATGTTCTTTTTTTATCTCCTCTAATTCTATGTTGAATTTTGATTTGATGTCTTCTGCTTCCTGAACAAGTCTTTTGTTTTCAGAAATCTGGGCTCTCAATTTTCCTTTCTCAGTAAAATAGCTCTTAAGTGAAATAACAACGAGAGAAGCAATGAAAATTACAGATCCCGAAATTATTTCATAATTCTCTGAAAAAAATTCTCTTACGCCCATGTGATTTAGTTCTTCTGAAATATTTTGGTTATTTTGGACTATTTTATAAAGAATACTTTTTCTAAGATTCTCAATCAGTGAATTTTTGTAGAGCTTTTTTTAAATAAGCCGAAATTTTATAATTTGCCTAAGGAAATTAGTTCGGTATAAATCTTATCGACTTCTTTTGCCATGTTTTCTCCCGCATCGAGGTAACGTATCTCGTACTTTCCTGGATTAATATTGATAATTGCAGTCAATATTACATTACCTATTGGAATATTCAGCCCCGGACCTCCGTGTTCGTTTTCGAACTTGCTTGGAAAAAACAGCAACTCTCCATTGTAGGGTCCGACCCACACAGAAGGCGGCCAAACGGCTTCGATTCCAGCGATCCAAAAGATATGGGATTTTCTGTTTTTCATTTGTTCCGTACTCGCTGGTATTGTCTTTCCAGTTGTTGAGTCAATGTACATTGGATATCTCTCCATTCGAAGATAGTTTTGTATAAAAGAAAGATACAAGTCCGAAACCGTTCTGACAAGGGTAAATGTACCAATTTTTCTTAACAGGGCGGGCGAAGACTGTACGTCTGATTTTTCTGGTTGGAAATTAGTACTGCGGCAAGTTTCCTGATTGAGGATATGGGTTTTCTACGGATAAGATACATTGTGGCCATTATCTTTTCCAATTACTGTATAGATCTTCGGCCACAATACCATTTTGTCCCATCGGAAAAAACAATTTCATAGGGCCAGGCTAGTATGATCTGTTTTCCGTCACTGCTTAATATATTCCATGATCCTTCAGCCGTTTTACCACTTCCTAGATCTTCGTCAGTAAATCCACCTCCGTATCCCTTCAGAATCGGATTACCCATGTCAGCAGGATCACCAAAAGCATTGGTTCCATACCAACTGAATTTGATTCCAGTTATCTTTTTTTGAGATACATTTTTATATTTTAGCCACATGCTTCTATAGTTCGAATAAGCCTTTCTGGTCAGTTTGGAGGCTATAATTTTGACGGGAGAGTTATAATGGCCGGCTGTATCGATGATGCTAGTTTTTTCGACTGCTGCTGTGGTACTATCTATCCATTCTTTTTTCCATTGAGCGGCAGATATCTTTTTTCCATTTTTCATCAGGCTGTCAACCTGTTGACCTTTATCTGATCCGCCATTGCAAGAAAATAAGGCTATGGCTATTGTTATTATTATAGGAAATATTTTCATTATAATTGTCTTAGTGGTTGATTTAATTGCTGCCTGGAACAGTGCTGTAGTTTTATTGTATAGTGGTTTTGAATTTTGTCGCCCTGTTTTCTTTATTGGCAAGGGTAATGGATGCCGACACTACAGGAAAGTAGTTTATAACTTTGGTTTATTTAATCCCAGTTTTTTAATTGCGTCATTGTTTAGTTCATAGCTAATATACGCGTATGACTTACAGGGAGCTTCTCCTTTTTGGTAGCTCATGACACGGAAAGGATTGCTATCGAAATATGTAAAATAAGTCCGGTCATTAACATTATAGGTGCTATAGGGGCTTGATATGCCTTTAAAAAACCTAATGTTCAAATATTTGGTCTTCCAGATTAGAACATCACCGATATTTGTTGTGTCACAATTATAGGTTTTCATTTCCATGCCTTCCATAACGTAAAATTTATTCAGGTAAAAGTGTATAGTATCAATTGGTTTTCCGTACTTTTCGGAAAGCAATCTGGCGATGTCCTCTATTTGCCCGGAAGAGATATCTTGACTCAGGGCTGGTATTTGCGTTTCTTTAGTGACATTAAACATTCCACTTTGCGTTATAACCAGCGCATTTTCCGTATGAACCAATAAAATATTTAAGCCGACTATATTATTGGTTCCTTCAATGCTAATGGGATAATACATGCCGTAGTGTTGTGTTATTGGTGAGCTATATTTACTGCTATTAAAAATGTCCGTTCTGTAAAACTTCATGCGGCTATTATATATTTCTTCCACATTTGTTACCATTGATTTGGAGTAGAATATTTGCTGATTGATTTTAAGGCTGTCAAGTTGAGAGTTAAACGCACTTAATTCCATACCTGGCCGAACACCGTCTATTATTGTTATATCCTCCGGGTTAATATTGTTGCAGCCGAATAGACAAAGTACAATACAAATTGGGGTTAATTTAAAAAGTTCGAACATGGTTAAGGGCATTTGATTGATAAATTTTAATATCGCCGGTTATCGGTCAGAGAAGAGTGATGGTTATGATTGGTTGGAATCATGATCGGGTTTATTGTAAGGACTTCTTAAATAATTTAATTGTTCCCACATTGCTTCTCTACTCAAAGTAAAACCCCTGCGATGAGAAGTTTCGTAGCTTAAATTTGCTTGAACGGATAAAAGATCACTATTTCATTATTTTCAACTCTGGTGTATTGGAGCTTTGACACCAGTTATTTTTCTATTACATCTACTGTGGGCGTATTATCCGAGTCGCTGAAGTTTTTTTTGGGAAAAAAGCTCTGGTGTGCTCTGGCCCAATCTTTGGGAGTTGTTGCGCTGATCACGCCTCCATTATTAAAAATAATGAAGTGTTTTTTATTACTTCTTTTCATTGGAAGGGTTTATTTTCTATTGGATCCCCTACAGAGTTCTCCTTGTATTGATAATGGGATATAGAGAATCTGTCGGGAAGGGTTTGGGTCAATATTACAAATTTTTGTCTTATGTAGAAAAAATGATTTTCGACCCATCTACAAAACGGGATGAAATAATGGAAATTGCGTGTAAGGAAGGTTTTCTCAGGGATGATAAATGAAAAAAGGGATGTAGAAATATACCCCATTAGTTTAGAGTCAAGCACATAGGAAAACACTTTTGAAGGCTGGTTACCTACTTCACTACAATTGGCTGCTAAACCATCTGTTCGATAAGTTCGTTGAGAACTTCCTTTTGTCTTTGCCTACGGAGAAGCGGTGTTCGATGGTCTCCTTAGGCCGGGGGATTGGTGAATGTTGCTCGGATCGATTGAAAAAGGTTTTTAATTTTGCTGTACTTTTCGGGCAGTTTTCACCTGAAAATCGAAACATATCTCGATATTCGGGCTATGCAATCCGATAATTTAGAATATCTCAGTAATAGGATACTGGCTGGTTGCCGTTTTAGGATGGAATCACCCGGGAATGCCAGGCGGCATCTTTCCAACGATTATGTTTCTTTGATACCTGTTTTGGCGGAAATTTTTAAGGACTGGCACCAGACCGGGATGACTGAAACTCAATTTTCTTCCCAATTGGATAAGTTCAACACGGCAAGGAATACAAAACTGACCGTTAGTGATTTTGAACGGCTTTGTTGGATAAGATATATAAATGGAAGGCTTGTTTTACCTCAGGAAGTGTTGTCAGCTGTCTTTAGGAACAGTAGGAAGGAATTTGAAGAGGAGACGGGTCAACCGGGCCTTTATCTGGATTTTCTTGAGTCCGTATTGGATGATTTTAACTATGATCACGCTGTAGTGGTTGAAAGAAGCTATCTCAGGGAAAGGATAGATCGTTTTATGCCCGGACAGGAGGATATGATAATCGAAGCACTGATTGCAGCAGATTATATGGAACTTAATCCGGCGGAAGACCGGTATAGTTTTCGTTTTGCGCATAGCAAGATGCATGTAGCGGATGAACTGGCGGCACGATTATGGTATGTCTCGGTCCGGGTGAAGCCGGATATTTTCGAGTTCAGACGGTACCTGCAAAGGCTGCATGACCTGCAGGTCTGGCCCAGGCAGTTGGGGGGATATTTGAATGACAGTGACAAAAGGATTTTTGCTAACATGCTACGTGAAATGCTGTTGGATGAATCTGATCTGGCGAAAAGTGATAGGGAATTTGTAAAAGTCGCTTTTGACAATCGAATGGGGCGGCATCTTGATCCCGATAAAATTTCTTTGGTAAGTTTCGAAGAACGGGATCCGTTTCTGCTGGTGCGCCAGGCTGAACAAATGGATACCACCGGTAAGAACCTGTTTATAATTCAGGAGACCCGGGCCCTTTATGCACTTGGTTTGAGCATGTTGTTGCAGACAGATTATCATGCCGGTGGATATTACACGACAGTACTTTCCTTATTACGTGTAACCGATCGTCCATATATCGTTTTGAAATTATATGAGCTGATCCGGTTGAATTATCCACATCTTATTCCGTACTTACTACAAGATCTTAATACGATTCCATTGGCTTTTCTTGCTCTCGAAGACGTGGATCAACGAATTGATCTTTTGCCGAAGAGGTTTAATTCCGAACAAAAGGAAGAGACAACATGGAGGTGGAGAAAGGCGTTAAGGAATGATTTTATCCGGGAAGCCCTGGAGTGCTTCCGTTTGAACATGGCTGAAAAATCTCAGATAGCAGACTGTTGTTATTATGTACTGGATATATTATTAAGAGAAGCTGTTAGCTTTTATCCGGATACTGACAATGGAACCCGGGGGCATCTTTATTACCTCAACGAATATCGGTCTTGTTTTCAAAGAATGGCGGAAAATAGAATAAATAGTGCGGGGCGGGCATGTTGGTTTCCCTTTGAACCAGATATTTTTGGAAATTGGATCGCACGGATGTCCGAAAAAATTGGGTATAAGGCAAGCGAACACCTTCAATTGGGGTCATTAAGAATTCATCATGGGGTTGAATTGTTAAAGGTCATCATGGACCGAAAAACAGATAAGTTCTATGGGCCGGAAGATGCGCTATTATTCAAAGGACAGGAAGATGAAATTCTGAGTTATATTTTTGACGAATTCAAGGACTATTTTACCCTGGAGCAGGTTGAGATCGTTCGTGAACCCGGGGAGGCGCCGCAATCCAGGGGTGTAAGCCGTGGTTTGCGGAATTCGGTTGTTGATGTGATCGACTGGCCTTTCCTTTTGATGAGGCTGGAGTCTGAAGGACAGCTGAGGACGATTGAGGGATTTGTAGAATCTTCTATCCTTGTTCTTAATGATCCTTCGGTGAAAAGACACCACCGTGCAGTACAAGAACTTTCTGAGAAACTGAAATCTTATTTGCAGGTTTGTATGCTTGCGTTTGTCGGCGCCAGCGATCGGTTGGACCATTATAAATTGAAGCAATTGGCAGTAGACCGGTTGCTGAATTCGCTAGCTTATACCATCCGAAAATTTGCGCTGCAATATTCTGTCGATGATTTGGCAAGTAAGAAACTTGATATTTTTGATGATCGTCTTCATTTGCGTGCTAATTTTCTGTATACTGATAATTTGCTTTCATTGTTGTATCAATGTGTCAATTATTTACATGAAGGATTAGGTAAGTCCTTTATTATAGAATTGTTCCGGAAATCGTCAGATCTGGACAGGATGTTAAAGGCGTTAAATAGCCTGAACTCTAAGGATATTAAAGACGCCCTGATTGAAAAAATTGAAGGGATCGACGTGGACAGCTTTGCTCGCCGCGAGACTTATAATCATCAACTGCTCAATACACTTATCGACGCGGTCAATTCCGATCAGTTCTGGCAAAAGATCGGACGTCCATTGATAGCGCGATTTCTCCGAAGGTTGCGCAGTAAGAGTATTAACTATGGAAATACGCCTTTTGTCGTGTTTGAACTTCAGTTGTTGGTTGCGTTCAAAGCAAGGAAAAGCAAACAACTTCCCAAGGTTCAGTTCCTGGGCACAAACCCTGTATCCCGTGAACAGCAACAATATTTGGATAATAAGAAGGCGTTTTATTTAGCCGCATTCAAATTATACCATGAGAAGGCGTATGACGAAGCAATTGCAATGTTCGAGGCACTAATAGCTGATGAACCGAAAAATATCGAGTACCATGTCCGGTGGTTTATCGCGCGGACATTTAAAGCTGTCGATACAAAGGATGGCCATCTGTTGGCAACCGCATACATGCAATGGGATGAATGGGTCGATAAACAGCCGGAAGATGAACGGAAGTTGACCGACAAGTATACAAATATGGTTCTAGCGACGAAGCTTTATTATTTAGCCAGATCAAAAGACTATGAGGCTATCGAAACTATCCTTCGAAAATTGCCCGACAGGTACAAATATGATGACGAACTTATAGAGCCAATAACAGGGTCATTTACTGAAAGAGGAATAATGGGTGCGGCATTGAGTTACCTGATCGCAGCGATCGAATTCAATAATGATATTGGAACCCCTGTTTCCAGTAAAATCCTTGGGCTGCTGGAAACGATCTCGGGTGAACAGGATCTTAAAGAACTGAGCTCGATGTTGAACAATCTTTCAAGCTTGCCGGCTGTTTCCATACCAAAGATTGTGCCGGGGTCGATTAATGATGGAAAGACTATCGAAGGTTATATTCTCCGGGAATTGATATTTGGGTGCAAGCTAGTCGTAGAGAAGACAGGGGGATTGGGAAAGCTCACAAAGGAGAATTTATTAACTGATCTTCTTGTCAGTATATTTCATGCTAGGTTGCCTTTATGGGGTTGGTCGATTCATGATCAGTCCCGCACAGGAACGGGAAAAGGAAGAGTTGACGCGGGATCGGCCGATATCTTGATCAAACGTTCCGGAGATACAATTGCTCTGGTAGAGGCTTTAAAGATCGAAAACGATCCGATAGGTCATGTTATTAAGACCCGAAAGAATTACAGTCAGGCATTGAGGTATTATTTTATTTTGACGTATGTAACAAAGCCTGGAGCCGATATGGATGCGATCTGGGGCCGATATATTCAAAAGATCGGGAAAATTGATTTTGGAAAGGAATGGAATATCGGGAAATTAGGTGAGTCTACAGTTGCCGTTGAGGATGTTGATTGCCCAGACAATATGCGTCTTGGGAAGACGCTTGTAGGGGACACGGTGGTTTTGTATCACATAGCGGTGAAAACGAGTGTTGAGTGAGCAATGGTGTTCATTGGCGAGCAAGATAGATTCGACCGTAGCATTGCTTGAGAATTTATGATTTATTGTTGATGTGTATGGTTTAAGCATGATAGTTCGTCTTACTCGAATCAAATCTTCTTGTGGTTACTTATATAGGCCGGGTTCGTTTAACTTTGGTCGTGTAGTTGGAAATAGTACGTTCGTGGTTCTTCTGATAAGTGGAGATTAGACTTTTGTACCTGCTTTCCATTCGGGTATACAATGATTGATTTATTTTTATCGAATTGAAAGTCGAAAGAACGATTTCTTCCAATCTGTTAACATTTAATATTAATTTATCGTCGGTTGTTTTGAAAAGCAACTTTTCTTTTGGTTTTTTGAGTGATAGGATATACCCAGTCCGAGCTTAGGAAAGTACACGTGAGTGAGCCCCTGCCTGAATACTCGATTTAGAAATTCACAATCTTCTTTAGATACGGGGATGCTTGACTGCCTGAAGAATTCGTTAAAATTCTTTTGAGTTGCTAATGCGTTCGTATTTTCTCCTGATAAATAACCAACACAATCAACGATCGCAAATAAGGTAAGGGTAATTGGGATTGTTAGTCTGAACAGGTTACTGCTTAAATCGGGCAGTGAAGCGATGTTTGGGTCTGATTTTTCCGGATAAATTGTAGTTTCCGAGGTTGTTGTTGATGATGGGATATTGTGGGTCATTCCGTACATGCTTCCTGTATTTAAAGTTGCTTGGTCTGGCAGTGCAATTTTTTCAACTTCTTCAGATTGTTCACAGAGAATATGGAATGTGCTTAAATCGCCTTTCAAATAGTCCTCCATATAGGACAAGTAATCGTAAACTGATGTTTTTTTGTAATTCATAAGTGTAAATGTAGAAGGTATAAAAAAATCCCCAGTGTTGATATGATAACTCAATCTAACTTTTCCCTTACGCTAAGCTTCAATTGATGTGAGGTATTCATCCGGAGGTGTAAAGCCAAGAACAAGAGCAAAATTGTTTATTGATAAGGTAGTGTCCTTCTTATCACCGTTTAACTCTTTTATTGCTACATTAACAAGACCTCCGTCACCATTGACTTTGGTGATCTTTAGGGCAATTTCGAAATAACCATCTTGAAAAATACGATGACTTCGGATTTGCGGTTCGTAATATGCCCATAATTTTCGTATGTGGTCGCTGGTATAAACGGTCAGGTGGGAAAATCCCAGGACCTTATGCCTTCGATACCATTCGAGAGCGATTTTTTTTATTGCAGGCTTTGTCCGCAGATCGTTAACTGCTAAGGCAATCGCCTGTTCCAAATCTTCGATCAAGGCTGGTATGTAAATGATACCTTCCATGGTAACACATATTCCGGTTCCTGCAAATATTGGATCGCTGGAAACAGAATAGTTCCCTTTTATAGAATAATTATGTACCATCGGATTTCTTAAAATATCATATAGACCAATCTCCTTATATTGAGGCAGGTAGTTCTCAATGAATTTCGTCGCTCGGTCTCTTCCTTTCCCACCTTTATAAAAGAAACAGCTCAACTGATCGAGTAGGCATGCTATTAATATAGCTGCTGCTATTGGCCGATCCTTATTGAATTTAATATCGCTTAGTGCATACTCTTTAAATGCAGTAATGATTTCTTCCAGGGCGACATTATCAAATTGTTCCGGCATGGGATTTAATTGTATTTATGTTAATCGTCTTTTTCAAGACCTAATATGATTTTTGCTATTTCAAAGGTAGTAGCCATTCTGCGCAGTGGATTTGCGTAGTAAATAAAAAAATAAAAAAACCATTTTTAATATAACTAACTAATTGAAAATCAGTAGTTAATGCGACTGAATTTTTTCTTGTTAATTGTAGTCTTATCGGATTAACGATAAGCCTAGGGCAACTGGCTGATACGTGATTCAAGGGGCAAGAGTAATCCTTTTCTGACATTTTAAAGGAGCAGGAGACCGGCAGATCAGTTGCCGATATCTGCCGAAACCATGGGATCAGCCAGGGAACCTATTACGGGTGGAAGACCAAATTTTCCGGCTTGGAGGTTGACCAGGTGAAGAATTTGAAAGGGCTGGGGCTTATAGGACCCAGTCCCAAGATCGCACTGGTCTTTCTGTATGTACCGATTGAGACATTGGCTTACCGGTCTTCGAGCTGGCCGTTATACTCAGGAACTTGCCCGGTCGATGACATCCTGGGCAAGCTGCGGTGGAGTAATACCCAGGTGATTACTTAAGACCATGAAAAGCTTGCCTATCTGTCGCTCCCACGACGTTTTATCTACTAATGCCCAACCTGCCGATCGCAAGTGGTCCACTGTTTCAAACTCTTTAGGCTTCATTTCGGCCACTTGCCGCCAAAACTGAATAAGATACGGCACCATTCCGAACCGATAGGCGGCAGAACCCAGTCGCACAGAAGCATCCAATGGACCGAGGATCGCCAATTGTAAACCGGCCGCTTCCTTCGCTCCGGCGAAGGTTGCCACAAGGAGATAGGCAATGGCGCGAAGAGAGTCTGCGTGTGATCCGGTATAATCATTAAAGAGTATTTCAATAGAGGGGTAGGGCATTCGCTTCAGCAGGATATTTTCGTAGAGCGACCGGGCGAAGGCAAATGCCTCTGGCTCTTGTAACACATAACTATCATTGCGGAAAATGTCGTCGATCGTTTGAGGAAATTGTTCTTCCTGCACCCGGTTATAAAGAATATCGAGCGATATGGTGAAGGTCGCGGGTATGAGTACCATGAGGTAGAGGGGGAAATCGTTACCCCTGATTTGGCTGAAAATCTGAGACAACTCCGGATTATTTCCATTCTCTACTATGCGTTTCCTGCTTTCATGCAACCAGACCTCCAAATACTGCAAAACGGCGTACGCCTGGCGGTAGCGGCGGTCACTTACAGGGTAGAAGACCATTTTAAGCATCATAATTCCATATTGCATGTCTTGCATGCCCATTGAAAGCTCAATACTGCGATACGCCCAGAATTTCGCATTGTCAAAATCTCCCACGTTCTCATAGCCGTTGCAGATCAGTGTCGCCGTCATAAACCGGCGTTCATCGAAATAGAAGCCGCCTTCCAGAAGCGCATCGTTGGTAAGGTAAAAATGGCCGGGCTCCGGAATGACAAACTTTCCGCTCTCATAGTCCGGCGCCTCGCCTTTCTCAAGCATCTGTACCAAATGATTGATGGCGCTGCCATACCGGATGACCAATGCCTGCTGTTCAGGGGTATCGATGAAGTGATCCAATAGCAAGGAATATCCTGTGGCAAACAGATCGAGGGCCTGGCGCTGATTGTTCAGCAACATCTGGCCGGTGGCCGCTTCACCGTATAATTTGAGCCTGTCTCCCAGCAGATAATCTCCCTCAAGAACCAGGTCCAATGCCCGGCGGGAATAGGCCGCCGATCGCTCCACGCTCTCTGAGTAACTGATCTGCATCTGCAGGATAAGGTAATCTACTTCCTCAGTGTAAGGCGTGGTCACCTCAATTCCATCGATCTCAGTCAAAGAGTAACGTGCTTTATCTGTCTGTCTTGCGACAAAGAATTGTTGGGCCAGCTCTGCAAAGACCAGGAATTTGAAAAGTGGGCTCGCCTGCCACAATTCGTGATGATCTGCTACTACCTTTTCCGCAGCCGGCAAATCCTTCCTGATCACTGCGAGATATATTACTGCGTCCTTTAAGGCATAGACTGCCAGTAGCGGCACGTTATTCGCCTGCCCCAGGTGAATGAGTTCGATCAGTACATTCAGGTGATCCTGCTCAGTAATCTCGCCAGCCAGTACTACATTTCGATAGATCGAAAGACCGGCCAGCCGATAAAGATTGTTCGTGAAGGCGTCTTCGAGGGTTACTTGGATCCCGATTTCCCTAAATATCCGGAACCATTCGAGGAAATGCTGCCTCGTCTGCAGCTGAGTGAACACGTACCAGATGCCGTTCTGCAGTTCTTTGTCAAATTCCGGTTGTTGAAAAACATCGGGCGATTGGTTTAGCGCGAAATACTCCCGCTTGGCCAGCGCCAGATATCCGAAAGCTTTAAGTGGGTCTGACAGTCCATAGTAATGAAAGAGAGCCATATTGCCCATTGCCCTCCCCAGGTGCCCCGGTTCTTCCGAGGACAGGATATTTTCGAGGTCTTTCACCAAGAAGCTGGCATCCTGTTTTACGTCAATAGTGAACTCGACCTGAAGAACCCGGATCTGTATCCGGGTGAACGCCGATACCTGGATGGGAATAAGGCTTGTATACCAATGGAGGGTAAAACCCCAGTCGAAGAAAAGCTGGGGGTGGCCAAGGAACTCAACCAGCATCCGGTAAAGAACGAAGGCTGCCTGCTGATACCGCTCGGCATAGATTAAGTAAGACACGGCCTGGAACGCATCAACCTGCGAGATGAATTTTTTGTTGACGACCTTTTGCCCCAGCTTGTAATATATCTCTTTCCGTGTTGATATGTCAAGGTTATTCCCCAATTTACGGATCAGGGGTGACAGCTGCAGCTGTCCCGGAGAGGTTTCCTGTATCCAAATACCTGTGAGCGCACTTGCCAGCTGAGCTGGATGTTCAATCGGATTTCCAGCCGATGCCACTAGGCCAATAGTGTCCTGGTTAAAAGCGCCGAGCACCAGGCTTAGCCGGTATAATAGATCTCTGGCAGCTTCGTCGGTTGTCGTGTCGAGGACTTGTCGGTAAATATCTTTTTCAATGTCTGCTCCGAATTTTCCGGTAAAGACCGCCATCACTGTTTCATTGTCAACTTCCCAGTTTCTGGTTTGCAAGAACTTAGCTCCTGCCTGAATAAGTAAGGGATGTCCCTCCGCACTTTGCGTCACCAGTCCGCTAAAAAGCTCGACCTGCTCGTCAGTGGCACCATATTTGGCCATCACAGCACTTGTATCGTTTTCTTCAAATGGCGGGACTATCATGTTGACCAGGTCAAGATCGTATTGCTGAATTAATGTTTCCGGTGGACCAAAATTGGAAGTTACCAGCACTCTTATACCCTTGCTCTGTGCGCCACGCAGAAACCGGGCGATTGCCCGATCTGCACCTTTAGCTGCTTTCAAATCCGGTAAATCATTAATTATCAACAAAACATCAGGAGCGAGCGCGTTAAAAAGCGCATCCAGGGTCTCACCGAGATTTTTTCCTACAGTTACTGTCATGTAGTCCAGCAGCAAGGAAAGTACATGCTCCACCGACTGTCCGGGTGTCACGTCCCGGCAATCGACCCATAGGGGACTGGCTTGCCAGCGCCTGGAAAGCAATACAGCCAGCGCCGTTTTACCCATGGAAGGCGGTCCTGATATCCATAAGATGGCATGGAGGTCCAGCGTTTCAAATAGTTGAGTTACCAGTTCAGTACGAGAGGCGGCAGGACGGATCTCCGGTATTGCAAGGTCACCATCCAGGAATGCTGCTGAAATATCCAGCTCCGTTTCGTCCTCTTTGTTGGCCTTATAAAGGATGCTGCCGCCGGGGCGGGCAACCTCGTCAGCAGGACTAGATGTTTGCGGGTAGAAAAAGGGGTAAAGCTCTCTTTCCAGCAGTGCCATGATGCTATTGAACCGCTGGGTATCGGTTTCGTAGATCTCTTTGATTTTATCGATCAGGTCCGTAAGGACCAGTATATCCCGCTTTACATCGAAGCTGGACAGCACATCAGCCGGCTGTTGCTTTGCTTTTCCCAGCCGGAAGCCATCTCCATTCAGGATGAGCATCTTGATTCCGTTAGTAAATACCTTGTCATGCTTATACTTAACTACTTTTGTCAAGGTATCCATGAGCTTCTTTCGAGTATTTGTGGAGGTAACCTGGACGCCGACCATTGCTTTGGTTTCATCGCCTAGGTCAAGACCAGGGTAATTCTTTGTGATCTTATTCAGATCTTGAAGCTCGTAATTATAGACAAGATTGAGCAAACGACGGCTAAGGTCTTCTCCCGCCTTATTTATATCGGTGAAGCTTTCATAATTATACGTTTTGATCTGGATCAGCCAGAAATCGAGCAGCATTATTATTCGTTTAAGCTGGGTTTGCTGGTTTAGCATGAGTTGGCGTTCATTTTATTGTTGATTCGCCCGGTGAATTTCCGATTTTTTTCCAACGGTCACCATTAAAGGAATGCTACGGGATGGTGCATTCCGGATCATTGGCAGCTTCTGCCTGGATCATTCCCGGTCATTGGAACAGAGAGCAAATTTACAAGAAATTCAAGCAAGTGGTCAGAGAGGAGGAACGAAAAGTAGAGACAATTTAAATAAAGAAAGATTAAGTCACCGATGTTAGGCAAATTATTAGGAAAAATGAAAAATCACCTGGAAAATAAATTCCCAAGTGCTTCATTTTTAAGTGACCCTGTCAGGATTCAAACCTGAAACCTTTTGATCCGTAATCAAATGCCCTATTAATTGATCGAAGGCCAGTTTGTGAAAGAGTTCAAACCAGAGATTTTTGAGCAAATGCTTACTAAAAAATCACAAGATGTTTTTGATATCTACCTTCCCAAATGGCATTCGGGCTGGTCATTCGTATTTAGGATCGATCCTTTCCTCGTCGGATGTTCAGAATATCCATATCCGCACCCACTTTTAAATCCAGCACCTTCGCATAAAGCTGGGTAGTTTTCAGATTTTTATGCCCCAGCATTTTGGAAACTGTTTCGATAGGGACGCCGTTAGAAAGTGTGATCGTAGTAGCAAATGTATGCCGCGCCAGGTGATACGTCAGCTTCTTTCTTATCCCGCTGAGATCCGCAATTTCCTTTAAATAGGAATTCATTTTTTGATTGCTAAGGACAGGCAGGACTTTGTTTTTATTGACGTACTCCGGATCGTCCTTGTACTTGTTGACAATCGCAATAGCCTCCGGTAGGAGAGGAACACTGGAATCCGTATCCGTCTTTTTCCGGCTGGTGAAGATCCACTCCTTACCATTAAACCCAGTCTGAATTTCCGACCGGGTCAATTTTTTTACATCTGCATATGCCAGACCGGTATAGCAGCTGAAAAGAAAGATATCCCGTACCCGGCCGACCCGATCAGAGCCAAATTTCTGAGCAGCAATTTGTTGAATCTCCACCTCTGTCAGAGCCGACCGTTTTACTTCCCGCATGGCGAAGCTGAATCCAAAGAACGGGTCTTTTTGTAGCCAGCCATTCTTAATACATATTCGGACGATCTTTTTAAAATTCCCCAGGTATTTCATCGCCGTATTATGATCGCAATTCCGGATACTCTTCAGCCAGAACTCGTAGTTTTCGATGAATTCATAGTCCAGCCTGGCGATATCAAGATCATCCGTCTTATATTTCGATTGAATAAAGGCCTGAGTATGTTTCAGAGACGTTTTGTACCGCTCGAGTGTCAGCTCGGCATATTGCTTGCCGACCAGCGCGGCGACCTTCTTATTATGTTCTCTGAAGATCTCAATGATATTACGCTTGTTAACTTCCTCACCAAGTAACCTGCTTTTCAGGTTGGTAGTGGTTATCTCAATTCCCTTTTGAACAAGTTCATGGTACACCTGGAACGCCTCCTGCTCCATATTTTTCAGATAGGCGTTGATCAATCGTGCTTCCTCCGAGTTGCCGATCACCTTTTGTGTATCCGCATTCCACCTGGAGGGATTAATATATTTCTTCGAAGACAACTCGACAACGCTATCTTTTACGGCTATCCGCAGATAGATCGGAGCCGTTCCGTTCTGCTTGCTTTTTGACTTTCTTAGTTGAAATAGTAAACTAAACCTGGTCAACATAGATTTTCATTTGCTCGTGATAAAATTAATTGGTCAGCTACGAAAGCAGTTGACCAGAATTTGTTCATGTAATTGTGCAACAACATGTTGTGGTGGTTTTCTTGACCTGTTGGCCCGAAGGGGCAACAGGTCAAGAATCGGTCACTGGAAAATTGAGCGGAATTGAAAGTTTTGAGCAGTTGCCTAAAAAGAAAAACGCTACAAACCAGAAGTTTATAGCGTTTTGACAAGTTTTGTAGAAGTACTCAGCGGAGAGAGAGGGATTCGAACCCCCGGAAGTTTGACCTTCAACGGTTTTCAAGACCGCCGCAATCGACCGCTCTGCCATCTCTCCGGGCGCAAAATAATGGGTCTATAATTAAACCGCCAAATATTTTTATTGCATTTCTTACCTTTACGTAAATTTTTGGTTTGAAGCACTTAAAGGCTGTAAATAAATATTTCTGGAAATATCGCTGGCGCTTTCTACTGGGACTGGTTTTTGTCATCTTCTCCAACTATTTTCGGATACTTACTCCCCAGGTGACCGGTTATGTGGTGAACTCTGTCGAAAAAGAGCTGCGGAATAATGTGAGTGGGGCAAATGCAGGTAAGGAACACTCCGGGGCGGTAACGGGAGGCTCCCCCGCGTTTGAAGGCGGTGATGTAAAAAGGGGAGAGAAGGCCCCCGGAGCGGCAGGGCAAGAGAAGGCCTCCGGAGCGACAGGGCAAGAAAAGGCACCTGAGGCGGCGGCGCAGGCCCTGGCCGGCCAACGGGCGGCAGCCCAAACAGCCACCCGGGATGCCCGGGACACCGCCAACTATGATATCCTGGTCCGCAAGTTCATCCGTGTACTCGATACCAATCACGCCAGTTTTGGCCGGAAGGTCGTCGTCTGTGGTATAACTCTGCTTGTACTGGCTCTGATAAGCGGGTTCTTTCTTTTTCTCATGCGGCAGACCATCATCGTCATGAGCCGGCATATCGAATATGACCAAAAGAAAGAGATCTACGCCCACTATCAGCAATTGGATACCAATTTTTACAAGACCCATAGCACGGGGGACCTCATGAGCCGTATGGCGGAAGATGTCAGCCGCGTCCGTATGTATACCGGGCCGGCCATGATGTACCTGGCCAACCTGCTTGTGACCATCGGATTCAGCCTGTTCTTTATGTTAAAAAAGGATGCGCTGCTGAGCTTTTATGTGCTGACACCCTTACCCATACTCGCCCTTACCATTTATTATGTCAATAATATAATCAATAAGCGAAGCGAACATATCCAGGCGCTGCTGAGCAACCTTACCACCAACGCCCAGGAGTCTTACAGCGGGATCAGGGTGATAAAATCCTTTGTGCAGGAGAAAGCCATGCTCCGATTTTTCAGTCACAACAGCGAAGAATACAGGAAGAATGCTGTCGGTCTCGCCAAGATCGAATCCATCTATTTCCCTTCCATGGGTCTTATGATCGGCCTCAGCACCCTCATGGCCATCATGATCGGGGGGATTTATGTCATCTATGGCCGGCATAATGCGGATATCGGCACCATCACCGAGTTTGTCATTTATATCACCATGCTCACCTTCCCTGTCAGCGCCATAGGGTGGGTCGCCAGCATGGTCCAGCGGGCATCCGCTTCGCAGAAACGACTCAACGAGTTTTTGGATACAAAACCCGTCATCCAGAACCCGTCTGTCGTCGTCTCCAAACAGCTAGAAGGAAACATATCCTTCCAGGACGTGGATTTCACCTATCCGAATACGGGTATACACGCATTGAAGGATTTTAATCTGGAGATACGAAAAGGGGAGAAAGTTGTCATCATCGGAAGGACAGGCAGCGGAAAAACGACCATTGCCCAACTTTTACTACGTATGTATGATCCGGATAAGGGCAGAATACTAATGGATAACACCGATCTTCGCGAATTAGATCTGCAAGATATGCGGCGCCAGATCAGCTATGTGCCGCAGGATGTATTTCTTTTCAGCGACACGGTATCCGGCAATATCCAGTTCGGACTTGACAAAAAGGACGAAGAAAAAGTAAGACAGGCTGCACGCTATGCCAGCGTCGAGAAAGAGATCGAAGGCTTTTCGCAGCGTTATGAGACGATGATAGGGGAGAGAGGTGTGACGCTCAGCGGCGGACAAAAACAGCGGATCTCCATTGCCCGGGGCCTGGTCAAAGACCCGGAAATCATCGTGTTTGATGACTGTCTTAGTGCTGTAGATGCTAAAACTGAAAAGGAAATACTTGGCAATTTATACCAATATCTTCAGCACAAAACAGCCGTCATCATCACGCACCGGATCTTCTCCCTCTTCGACTTTGACCGCATCGTCGTGCTGGAAGAAGGTAGAATAGTCGAAACAGGGACGCACCAGGAGCTCCTGGCCCTTAATGGTTATTATACCTATCTCTATGAGCAGCAGCAGGCGGAAAATATGCCGGCATAAATGTCCTGCCTCGGTGTAAACCAGCTTAAATAGAAGATATAAATGTTTTCGCAAATTTTGCTAATTCGAAAACAATACTATATTTGTGACTGCTTAATTAGTAATTTTCAACAGAAAAAAAATCATTGTGGCGTACGAAAACAACGACAAAAGGATGGAAAGCGTTTATAGCAAACGCATCAGAGCTGGGAAGCGCAGGACGTATTTCTTCGATGTAAGGGCTACGCGTAGTAACGATTACTATCTTACTATCACCGAAAGCCGTAAGAAATTCAACGAAGATGGTTACGACAGGCACAAGATCTTTCTGTACAAGGAAGACTTCAACAAGTTCCTGAAGGCGCTGACAGAGGCGGTGGATTATGTTAAAACAGAGTTGATGCCGGATTTCGACTTCGACGCATACAACCACGATAACGTACAGGAAAATGAAGGTGGCTACCAGGAAACTGCAGTTAGCGACGACGTCGAAGAAGATGTGGTCGTTCCTGTAAGGCATGCTCCTGCTGCCCCCAGCACTCCTACGGCTACTACTGGTGAAGAAGTAGACAAATGGTAAAGGATCCCTCCGCTTTATACGAAACCCCTCAACCGAGGGGTTTTTTTATTAGTATGCCAGCCGCGCCTTTACCTTTTTCAGATAAGCCAGACCGACCGGTCTTCTCTTTTCGGTCCGGGTTATCCTGAAGATCGTCGTCCAGCCTTTGAAATAGCCTCCCAGGTCACCCTTGCTTTTGATCAGGTACCAAAGGCTCCAGATAAATGCCGTCGATACGAAATAACGAAGAGGCAGGTATTTCCAGGCGACGGTCGTCTTATTCAGCCACATGCCCTTTCGCTTCTCCCTGGGCGTAAGCCGGCCGGTTGGCGACTCTTTATGCAGGATGACCACCTTGTCGGTATACCGGATGATATACCCCGCGTCAAGGGCCCGGAAGCTAAGATCATATTCCTCCATGCCATAGAAGAAGTTCTCGGGATAATAGCCCACCTGGTCAAATACTGTCCGCCGGATGGCATGAGCGGCGCCGGAGAAATAATAGGTATCGAAACCGGGCCAGTCCTTTCTTTCCGAAAACCGTTTGTGCGGGAAGGCGTTGACCTGCATTTCGCCCGTGCTGTGATAATAGATCTTAAAAGCGGCTATTCCGAGAGCCGGCTCTTTGTCAAATGCGTCGACAATAGCCGGTAATGCATCGTTATTGCGGATCAGCGCGTCGTCGTCCAGAAAGAGCAGGATAGGAGCGTGGCTTTGCCGGATCGCGTAATTACGTCCCCGGGAGACACCCAGGTTTTCTTCGGTCAGAAAATACCGGAAAGGAATAGCAGGATGGGCGCTGATAAAATCCTCTACCGGTTTGTAAGAGACCGTAGACTTGTTGTTGACAATTATGACCTCCTCCACCAGCTGATCCAGCTTTTCCAGCTGGCTTATATTCTTTGCCAGATCCAGCGCATCTTCCGGCCGGTTATAGGTAATGATCACAAAACTCAGCGGTTTCATGCAGTCTGTACTTTCTTCTTCCGGAACTCTATTATAATTGCACCGATCAGTAACAAATAAAGGATCAGGGATGACCAGGTAGAGATCGAATTCCCCGTTGCAAAGGACTTCGGCTCAAACCTGAAAACGATGGTATGTTTTCCTGCCGGAACCGCCATGCCGCGCAGCACATAGTCAACCCGGCAATAGTCAGCTTTGTTCCCATCGAGGAAAACATCCCAGCCCTTATCATAATAGATCTCACTAAACACAGCAAACTGGTTCGTAGCGGCATTGAACTCGTAGGTCAGCTTGTCATTGTCGTTCTCTGTCAGCTTTATTGTCGCGGTACTATCCGCGACCGGCATGAATTTTATCCTGGAAGAGAACTGTTGCTGGACGATGGCCGTATCCCGGACGTTGATGCTATCCAGCGCCTTCATTTCCTCATTCCCGTCTTTTACAAAGTGAATGGCTTTTACCAGCCAGCAGGGACCAAAAGCGTCCGGATTCAAAGCAGGCTGGGGCTGACCGTTCTGTGGGTTCTGCTGGATAAAATACTTTGTATTCAGCATATTGAAGACCTGCATATTCCTTTTCGAGAGCTGGTTTTCGATAAGGTCCTGGTATAGACCCAGCTTGGCAGGTGAATAGCCGCCCAATGAATTGTGATGATAGGAAGCCTTTGCATCCTCAAAAGGACTTTGGGAAGAGGCGTCAAAGACACGGAAGTTCTTGTCCGGATCATTCTTTATCTGCAGGTCAGCAGGCGACGGATTTAGATTGGCTTCAAAGTCCGCAGCGTCCGAATAGTTGTCCGTACTGAGATATCTTGCTCCCACCGCCAGCAGATCGTAGGAGCTTAGGATGATCAAACCTGCCAGCAGGATGTAAGCCTTGATCTTATCCTTCAGGTATAAACCCAGCAGCACAGCCGCAGCGACGATCAGTAAGATGGTCCGAAGCAAATCACTGCCATACAGCGACTGCCGGTCGGCCTGCAATGCCCTTATCAGCGTATTGCCTGTGGCGACGGCCTGTTGCTGTACATCGGCTCCCGCCTGTTTTCCCTGAGACAGCTGCTGCATTTTATTCTGCACGAACTGTTCCTTTAACCGGCTGTCATTTGCGCTGGAATAATCCGCCATGAAATAAAAGCCGATCAGGATCACCAGCAATCCGCCGGTGATATAAGCTACCTTGCGGAAGCTTTTCCAGATCTCCATTCTCGGCTGACGGCTGCTGATCAGTTCATTCAGCCCCAGTGCCGCCAACAGAGGTACTGTCAGCTGCGGGATCACCAGCGCAGTGGATGGAGCCCGGAACTTGTTATAAAAAGGAAAATGATCAAAAAGGAAATAGTTAAAGCCTGAAAAATTCTTGCCCCAGGAAAGCACGATCCCCAACACCGTAAGACTTAACAGCGCCCATTTCTGCCAGCCTTTGACAAAGACCCCTCCAAGGATACCCAGAAAGCAAATGATGGCCCCAAGGTAAACCGGTCCAAATGTAAAGGGCTGGGCGCCCCAGTAAGCGGAACCATTGGCATATTGAAGCCCTGTTTCTTCCGGCACGGAGAACTCCTGTGCCAGCTGTTCGGCGAATTTTGAATTATCGCCTATCTCTTTCCCGCCGCTGCCGCCGCCATATACGTTGGGAACAGCCAGGGTCATGGTTTCGCTGATCCCATAACTCCACTGGAACGCATAATCCTTGCTCAGGCCGCTGCGGCTTTCCATCTTGCCGGAGCTATTGGTCAATTCAGTTCTTCCGCCGCGCATCGTCTCCTTCGAATATTCCTGGACGGGCAGGTTGCCCAGGGTACTGGTCCCAAAACCTACCAGTCCTGCAAAACAGGCCAGGACAATGGCCAGCGCCGCATCCTTGCCCTGTCCCTGAATAAAGGCATGCACGATATAAAACAAGGTCAGCACGCCCATACACAATAAGGTATAATAAACGATCTGGAGGTGATTGGTGCTTAATTGCAGGGCAAAGAACAGCATCATCAGCACGGTGCCCCAGATGAACTTGCGCTGGAACAATAGGAGCAAACCTGCAAAGATGCCGGGGGCATATGCGAGGGCCAGCATTTTGGTAACATGTCCTGTGACTACGATGACAGGATCATAGGAACTATAGGCATACGCCAGTGCGGCCAGCACCCCGATCCAGGGGTTGACCCGCAGCACCAGCATGAGAATATAAAAACTTACACAGGCCAGGAAGAAAAAATTGATAGGCTGGGGGAGCCAGAGGGAAAGTATATTGACGACAGGCCCCAGATAGATCGCAGAGTGATCCATGGCGATCGTATAGGCTGGCATGCCGCTGAAAGAGCTTTCCGACCAAAGTGGAAAATGACCATGTTTCTCTTTGTATTCGAATGACTGCTGAGCCATCCCTTTGTATTGCAGCATGTCCTGCTGAAAGACAACTTTACCTTCCAGTGCCGGCCGGCAATAGATGACTGCTACGATCAGGAATACCAGGATGGCTATCGCGTGGGGAAGCGCCTTTTTCAGAACAGTAGAATTCATATACTTATGCCTCTATTTAATGTCCGCAAAATAATGGTATTTTGCCCAGAAATACGGATTTTTGGCTAAATATGCGGGTATTAAGACTTCTCTCCCGGGTGGCATTTATTTGTAATATTTGTTTTGTCCTGGCTTCACTAATCCAGTGGCTTCCTCATCGAAAGGAGACCGAGGGGATGTCGGCAGATATCATTTTGTCGAATATTTTCGTGCTCGGCTTTATATTATCTATCGTGATCAATATCCTTGTCAACGTTCAGGTCGTTTTCCTGTTTATCCTGGGCAGGCTCAGGGCCGCGGCTATCCCGGTCTGGCTGCTCATTATAAACGCGTTGTTCTTTTTATGGCAAGTGGTATTATTTATAATCAATCGCTAATGATCAATTCAATACTCAAGGACCGTCCGACCAAGCTTTTTATCTTTTTCACTGCCTTTTTTGTAGCCAATGCGCTGATCGCGGAATGTATCGGTGGAAAGATCTTTTCCCTGGAAAAGACGCTGGGGTTCCATCCTGTATCTTTTACCCTGCTGGGGCAAAAGGGGCTGGCCTTCAATCTCACCTGTGGCGTATTGTTATGGCCACTGGAGTTCGTTATGACCGATATTGTCAATGAATATTATGGACCCAGGGCCGTTCGCCGTATCTCCTATATTGCCGTTGCGCTTATCTCGTACGCATTCCTGATGTTCTATGCCGCCATCCATATCCCTGCGGCTGACTTTTGGATAGGTACAAAGACAAGCAGCAATATTCCAAATATGCAGGATGCTTTTAACGGCATCTTTGGACAGGGCATGTGGATCATCCTCGGCAGTCTTACCGCCTTCCTGGTTAGCCAGGTCGTGGATGTCACCGTGTTTCATAAAATAAAAAAGCATACCGGGGATAAACATGTCTGGCTGCGTGCAACGGGCTCTACAGTGATCTCACAGCTCGTGGATAGCTTTATCGTGCTATATATTGCCTTTCGTCTTGGGAATAACTGGAGCATGCAGCAGGTATTGGCGATCTGCCTGGTTAACTATCTCTATAAGTTTACCATGGCCATTGTCCTTACCCCGCTGATCTATCTCGTGGAGCATCGGATCGAGAAATACCTGGGGCATGAGACGACGGCTAAAATGAAACGCGCAGCGATGGGACTGGCAGCGGATTAGGGAACCGGAATCTCCATCACATAGTCATTCATAAAGTAATTATTGCCGATGGCGACATCCTCTTCTTTTACTACTGCAAAGCCCATTTTTTCATAAAACTGGCGGGCCTTATTGTACCGGTTGACATTGAGACGGAGTACGCTTGCTCCTTCCGGTTGTATGGCTTCAAAGATATATTGCAGCATGGCTCTTCCGAGACCTTTTCCCTGCTGTCCGGATAGAACATAGAGTTTATGGAGCTTGTATATGCCGGGCTCTTTTGTTGGGCTCCAGGACGCAAAGCCAATTGCCTCATCTTCGTCCTCCACGATGAGAAACTGGTGCTGCTCTTCGACCATCTGCTTACGCAGAGAAGCCGGGCTGTAAAAGAGGTTCAGCATATATGCCAGCTGTTCGGCCGGCAGTATTGCTCCATAGGTCTCCGGCCAGATCTGCTGTGCCAGGAATCCGATGGTGTTGATGTCTTCCAGCTCTCCCGGCCGGATCGATAATGTTTCATCCATCATTTTCTGTTGGTCTATGATTTATAGTTTGATCTTTGTATGCAGCCTCTTCTTCTGCCTCCTTCATCGCCCGGTGCATCCGCAATGCCCGCATCGCCAGACGTACCGCGATATAAAAGCTGGCAAAGGCGCCAAAGGACAGGACTCCCGTCGAAAAATATTTGGCTGCCTGCTGACTTTGCTGAAGGAAAAGAAAGAAGTCAAAACTGCCGTGGAATAACACGGCAAGCAGTAATCCTCTTCCCATCAGCTGCCAGGAACGGTCTTTTTCGAATTTAGCCCTGCCTACCGGATAGCCCATCAGCACGGCAAAGGCTGCATGTGCAGGAATAGCCAGGAAGAACCGTGACACTGCGGTCTCAAGGCCAAACTTTATCACATATTCGATGTTTTCCACCGTCGCAAAGCCCATTCCTATCATCACCGCAAAGACGATCCCGTCAAATGGCTCTTTAAAAACGGCTTTTGGCCAGGCATAGATCCTTAAGACCAGGTATTTGCCTCCTTCTTCGCTTAGCGCAACGACGACAAAGGCGTACCAAAGATAAGACAGAATGGAGTGACGAAAAGAGTCGTTGCGAACATCAACCGAGATCGTTTGGATGACCAATGCCGGCAATGTAGCGACCATGCCCAGGATGAAGGCAACGATCAGGTAGCGTATAGCCTCCCTTTTATAATTTGTCAGGGAATAGATAAACAGACAAATGGCGATGCCCGGGACTACAGCCAGTAAAAGTAATAACATCTCTATAAAAATAGCAACATTTTCAATGAGACGGTGCCGGCGTCTCAGCAGTCCGGAAAAAATAAATCGAACCATCGTTGAAATCAAGCTGCTCGACCAGCGGTTTCTGTGCTTTTATATACTCTATGTCGATGAGGTCTGAATTATCGGCATCGTTGAACCAGACCACGATAAAGTAGTTGGATTTCATCATATACCGGATGTCATCGGGGATGTCTTTATGCGGTATCAGGTCGGACCGGACCCCTGCGAGGAACCACAATCCTTCAAAGGCATTGGAATAGACGGTGCCTGGCGACTGGAAACGATCCTTATGTTCCCGTACATAGGCCATAGTCTCCGACAGCTTCCACTGATTTTCCGTATAACCGGGGATACCTGCGTAATGAATGCCGTCCCAGTTCTCCCGATAGGTTTGGATCTCTCCCCAAAGGAAGCAGCCTGCAGCTGCCAGGATGCCCGCCAGCGCCCCTTTTTTCCATTGCGGGGTAACCTTTTTTAACCCGGCAGGGATCCAGGAGGTGCTGCCCCAAAGCCAGGGGAGGCATAGGGGGGATAGCAGCCTGCTGTCCAGCTGCTGAAACCGGGATACGGTAGCCGAGAACAGGATAAAGGCTGCATAGACCACAAAAAAGCTGATGGCGATGGTGTCATAAGAAAAAAAATCCTTCTTCCTGACCAACCGGAAAACAAAGATCCCCGTAATCAGGAGGAGAAAAAAGGCTGCTACCAGTGTCGCGGCGCCGTAGCGTTCATTGAAAAAGGGCAGCCAGTCGCAGAGGACGCTGCCGAAGTTGTGGAGGTTATCCCAGAACGGCGTCGTTCCTGCTTCCCGGTAGCCTGTGAGGGTGGTTGTTAATCGAAGGTTACGGTAAAGGTTCAGCGCCAGGAAAGAGACGGATAGCAATCCGTACAGCGCCATATGGCCGATCTTCCGTGCGCCCCAGCGCAGACCTCCGTCGCAGAGCATCAGCAGTCCGCCCATCGCCACCAGACTGACGCCGGCGTAACGGGTTATGCAGGACAGACCCGCGATGAGTCCGATGAGCAGCAATGAACCTATCGAGTGTGTACGGAAGTAGCGATGGCAGGTGATGATGAACAGGATGGAAAGGAGCAGGAAGAGCGTTTCGCTCCAGATCATGGAATAGATCTCCAGCAGACAGGGGCTGAGGAGGATAAAAACCAGGATGGTCCATTTGTACCAGCGGGAGACCGTCGAAAACCGGTTCATCATCCAGCCGCAAAGCCAGATCAGGAGGCCGAACAGCAGGCCGTCCAGTATTGGTCCGAAGGCCTGGACGGTCTTGCCGGTGAGAAAAACGATCCCGCTGAGGAAGATGGGGTAGAAGGCCGGGAAATCCATTACCGGCATATTGGTAAAGTCGTTGATGGCCCCATGATCGTGGATGTTCTGAGCTGTGCTGATGTAGACGACGGAATCCGGGGATACCCCTATGCCGCCATAACTGCAAAGGAGCTGGATGATAAAAAATCCGATGATAGCTGCCAGTAGAGCATCATAGTTCCGGGATACCAGTGAAGATCGAATATTGCGCTGTAGCATCATATGCGAAAGTAAGCCATTCCGTTTTTTTACAAAGAGTACATGCCAACTTATACGTAATTTCAAGCAACCGACAATTAATAACAGTAATCGACATGACGTCTCCGCGCCTGCCTTTTTTTATTTTCTTCTTCCTTTTTTTATCGACAGGTTTGTTTGCCCAGCAATTCGGGGGCAATCCTCCTTCTCTAAAATGGAAGCAGCTGAACACCGATACGGCCCGGGTCATCTTTCCGGCCGGTCTCGACTCCCAGGCGCAGCAGGTAGCGGCCATTGTCCACCAGCTGAGCCGGACGACGCTGCCAACGATGGGGCATTCCCAGCGAAAGATCAATATCGTCCTCCAAAACCAGACCACCATCGCCAATGGATATGTCAGCCTGGCCCCCTTTCGTAGCGAATTCCAGCTCACCCCGGAGCAGAACAGCTTCGACCTGGGGAGCCTTCCCTGGCAGAAGATGCTGGCTATCCATGAATACCGGCATGTCCAGCAATATAATAATTTCCGGGTAGGTCTCTCCGGGGCGTTGTATTATCTGTTTGGAGAGGGCGGACAGGCTTTTGCCAACAGCCTGGCTGTCCCCAACTGGTTCTGGGAGGGCGATGCCGTTTACCAGGAGACCCTGGTCAGCGATCAGGGGAGGGGGCGTCTGCCCTGGTTCTTCAACAGCTATCGCGCTCTCAGGGCCGGTGACAAACGGTATTCCTGGATGAAGCTGCGCAATGGCTCGCTCCGGGACTATGTGCCCGACCATTATCCCCTTGGCTATATGCTCGTGTCCTATGGTCGCGAGCGTTATGGGGACGATTTCTGGCGGCGTGTCAGTCATGATGCGGCTGCCTTCCATGGGCTTTTTTATCCCTTGCAGGGGGCTATACGTCGTTATGCCGGGGTTTCTTTTGCCCAGTATCGTCGCGACGCCCTGGCCTGGTTTGGGGTGTCTCCGGCGCTGAAGGGGGCGACTGTGGCGACCACAGCGAAACTTGCGTCGCCGACCGGTGCTGTTGCTGCCGGCTCCCCTTATGAAGCCGAAGCCGACCGCTATGCCCGGACCCACCGTCATTTTATGGCTAACGAGGAGTTCCCCCAGTTCATCGGCACGGACAGCCTCCTTTATATGCGCAGTAGCTACCGGCAGATCCCTGCCTTTGTCCTTCGCGATCTTACTAACAAGAATGAAACCAAAATACAGACGCGGGCCGTCTCCCTGGACAATTATTTCTCAGTCAACAGCGGTCGTGTCGTCTATGCTGCTTATGAAACAGATCCCCGCTGGGGCTGGCGCGATTATAGTGTGATCCGGCTGCTCGATCCGGTCACGGGCGAGGATAAAAAGCTGACCCACCGGTCCCGTTATTTTGCGCCCGACATCTCCGTAGATGGCAGCGAGATCATCGCCGTACAGGAGGCGGCTGACGGCTCCTGCGAGCTGCATTTGCTGGAGACGGCAACGGGGCAGCTTATCAACAGGATACCGAACAGGGATAGTCTTTTTTATACCTATCCGAAGTTCTATTCGAATAAGACCGTCGTAACGGCTGTGCGCAACCGCAAAGGAGAGATGTCCCTTGCGCTGGTGGGCACCGGCGATGGGGTAGTCCGCTACCTGCTGCCATTTAGCTATCAGACCATCGGCTTTCCTTCTGTGCATGCCGACACCATCTGGTTCACGGCTTCCCGCAACGGGCAGGACCGGACCTATGCTATCGCCGGGGGGCGCATTTTTGGGGTAAACCTTCCGCATGGCGATCCGCTGACGGGTCAATACCAGCCCCAGGCGGGGGCGGGTGGGAACTTTACCTGGAATACGTTCACGGCCGTGGGCTTTAAGCTGGATACAACGCGGCGCAGCAGTCTCGGCCTGGAAGAGATCCCGGCTACCGCCTGGGGGCAGGGGCTGCCGCTTCAGAATATCGACTCCCTGAACCGGGGGCCGGCTCATCTGCTGGACAGGATCGGTACGGCGGCCTATCCCGCCTCGAAATACCCGGGCGCCTCGCATCTCATCAATTTCCACAGCTGGCGGCCCTATATCAACGATCCCGACTATACCTTCTCGCTGATCAGCGACAATATTCTCAATACCCTGGAGACCCAGCTCTTTGTGGCCTACAACCGGGATGAGAATTACAAACAGGTAGGGGCAACCGCCACGTTTGCAGCACTGTACCCCTGGCTGGATGCCGGCTGGGATTATACTTTTGACCGGAATGCTTTTTACGGGGCGAAGAAGATCTTCTGGAATGAGAATGAGTACCATGCGGGTTTTTCGGTGCCGCTGAACTGGACCGTGGGAACGGGTTATACGAGCTTGCAGTTCGGTTCGGATATCGTTAGAAATCAGCGGTATTATACCGGTTTGTATAAGGATTCCTTTAACACGCATGCGTTTGCCTATGTCGATCCTTTTATCAGCCTGGTGCATCAATCCCAGCAGGCGCAGCAGCAGATCTATCCCCGGTTTGCCGAGGTGCTGAATCTTTCCTATAGCAGGGCTGTGACGAGTTTTCAGGCGAATCAATTTCTTGCCTCCGGCTTTCTTTATCTGCCCGGTCTGGATTATACGCACAGTATTTTGCTTTCCGGCGCTTTCCAGCAGCGGGACAGCCTGCGGAATGCCCGGTTTTCGAATGGGTTTCCTTTCTCGCGGGGATATTCAGCCGAAAATTTTTACCAGATGTGGAAGTTGTCGGCGAACTATCAGCTGCCGCTGTGTTATCCTGATTGGGGGTTTGGGAATATAGTTTACTTTTTGCGGCTGCGGGCTAATCTTTTTTACGACTATACACATGCGCAGGATTTTTATACCAATGGGGGTATTTATAATGCACAGTTCCGCTCTTTTGGTTCGGAGGTTTACTTTGACACCAAATGGTGGAATCAGCTTTCTGTTAGTTTTGGGATCCGGTACAGTCATTTGCTGGACCCGGATTTTGAGGGTAGGGGCCCAAATCAGTGGGAGCTGATCCTGCCGTTGAATTTACTTTCTTATGGATATAGCGGGAAGGCGGTGAGGGCGATCAATTGATCGCTTTATCGAGTTTGTCCGCTGAGAAAGTAATATCGCCGATCACCCCAAAATATTGCGTCCCGGTGGCATTATTACATCCCTGCAAGGCTTTCTTCGATAGTCCTGATCTTTATCTCCGCGTCCTCTTTCTTCCTTTTTTCGAGGTCGACGACTTCGGGTTTTGCGTTCTGTACAAAGCGTTCGTTACCGAGCTTTTTGTTTACCGATTCGAGGAAGCCTTTCAGGTATACAAGCTCTTTTTGCAGCTCTTCTTTTTGGTTGCCGCTGTCCAGCGCCTGCTCGGTAACGATATAATACTTGTCTTTTCCTGAGACGACGGTGAGGGCTCCGGGGATGGCGTCGGTGGTGAAATCGATGCTTTCGGCGTTGACCTGGCGGGAAAGGACTGGTTGAAGACGGCGGAAGATGGCTTCCGATTCCGACTGGATATGTAATTTGATGGATTCCTTTGGCTTAAGCTGTGCTTTGTTGCGGGCATCGCGCAGGGCGGTGATGGCTTCTTTGAGCAGGTTGCCATCTGCCAGGACACCGGCATCGGCTTTACCGATGGATGGGAACTGGCGGACGCAAAGATCGTCGCCTTCGGCACGGTCGGCCAGGAGGTGGTAGATCTCTTCTGTAACAAACGGCATATAGGGATGCAGCAGCTGCATCAGCTGTTCGAAGAAGGTGACAGTCGCCTGATAAACGCCGGTTGGGATGGGTTGTTCAAAACCCGGTTTGACCCATTCCAGGTACCAGCTGCAGAAGTCATCCCAGATCAGTGAGTACAGGGTCTTCAGCGCTTCGCTGAGACGGAAGTCCGTGAAGGCCTGTTCGATGGACTCGCGGGCTTCTGTGAGGCGATTGGCCATCCAGGTGATCGGGAAGGCATCCGGTACGGCAGCAGTGTCAGAGATGCGGCTTTCCCAGCCTTTCACCAGCTTCAGCGCATTCCAGAGCTTGTTATTAAAATTTCGTCCCTGTTCGAGCGCGGCCTCATCAAAGAGCAGGTCATTGCCTGCGGGTGAGGAGATCATGATCCCGAAGCGGACGGCGTCGGCGCCATATTTGTCGATGAGTGCAAGAAGGTCGGGAGAGTTGCCGAGGCTCTTGCTCATTTTGCGGCCCTGTTTGTCCCTTACCATCCCGGTGAAATAGACGTCGCGGAAGGGGATGCGTTCACCCATGGGGAGGGTATCGGGGAAATAGTAGAGACCGGCCATGATCATCCTGGCTACCCAGAAAAAGATGATGTCCTGTCCCGTAACCAGCACGGAAGTGGGATAGTAATATTGAATATCCGGATTGCCGGGATTGGTCACGCCTTTAAACACCTCGATAGGCCAGAGCCAGGAGGAGAACCAGGTATCGAGCACGTCCTCGTCCTGCTTCAGTTGGTCGGGAGAGAAGGGGAGTGTCCCGCCTGCTGCCGCGGCGAAGAGCGCGTAGGCGTCATCGCGGGTAGCGGCCACCTGGAAGCTGCCATCGGGTGCGTACCAGGCGGGGATCTGCTGTCCCCACCAGAGCTGGCGGGAGATACACCAGTCCTTGACGTTCTCCAGCCAGTATTTATAGGTGGCCAGGAATTTGTCACCGGGGTGGATATGGATATGTCCTTCGGTCACCGCCTTTAGGGCAGGCTCCGCCATTTCCTTCATTTTTACGAACCACTGTGTAGAGATACGGGGCTCTACGACGGCATTGGTGCGCTGGGAGAAGCCCAGTCGTGTCAGATGCAGCTCTTCCTTTTGCAGGAGGCCTTCTGCGGCCAGCTGTTCGACCACCTTTTTACGGGCGGTAAAGCGATCGATACCGACGAAGACCTCAGCAGCGGGGCTGAGCGTGCCATCTGCGTTGAGGGTGTCGATGATGGGCAGCCCGTGTTTCAGACCCAGGTTATAGTCATTGATGTCATGGGCCGGTGTGACCTTTAATGCTCCTGTACCAAAGGCAGGGTCGACATATTCATCAAAGATGACGGGAACTTTTCTATTGACAAGGGGGACGAGGGCAAAAAAACCTTTCAGGTTGGCATAGCGTTCGTCGCTGGGGTTGACACAGATGGCAGTATCGCCCATGATGGTCTCGGGCCGCTGGGTGGCAATGGTAATGCTCTTACCTGTTTTGCGGCCTTCGGCGTCGACGATGGGATAGGCTACATAATATAGTTTGCCCTGCTCGTCCTTGTATTCTACTTCTTCATCGCTGAGGGCCGTCTTTGCCTGCGGGTCCCAGTGGATCATGCGGGCGCCTCTGTAGATCAGTCCTTTTGAGAAGAGGTCGATAAAGATCTGTATAACGGAATTGTAATAGTCCTTGTCCATGGTGAACGACACCCGGTCCCAATCCACGCTGCAGCCCAGTCTGCGGATCTGGCTATAGATGATGCCGCCATATTTGTCTTTCCACTCGTAGGCATATTCCATGAACTCGGGGCGGGTAAGCTGGTTCTTGTCGATCCCTCTTTCCTTCAGCATGCCTACGACCTTTGCTTCTGTTGCGATGGAGGCATGGTCGCTGCCGGGTACCCAGCAGGCATTGAAACCGCTCATCCGAGCCTTCCGTACCAGGATGTCCTGGACCGTCTCGTTCAGGGTATGACCCATGTGTAATACCCCCGTAACGTTGGGTGGGGGGATGACGACGGTGAAGGCTGGACGGCCGTCCGGTTTGCTGTTGAAATAGCCCTTGTTCTGCCAGTGTTCATTCCATTTTTCTTCAGTGGAGGCCGGGATATAGTTCTTACTCAGTTCCATGGTCATGCTATGGTTAAAATTGGAGTGCAAATTTAGTGATTTCCATTCCCTTAAAGACCAATGAGTGCTAGGAAGTTGCGGTGGTATTAAAAAAAAATTCCCCCATCAGGGAGAATTCCTTTAAAACGTTTGAGGCATATATGCGGAGCAGCCGTGCCTGTGCCTATGCAAACCAATAAAGGTAGGAGAGGAACATGACCAGGCCGATAAAACCAACGGCTAATAATACAGTTTTCGCTGTTTCTCCGATGTGGAAAGTTGATGTCTTTTTCATAAAAAGAGAAAATTTTTAGGGTGAAACCAAATTAATTAAAAGTGGAATTCAAAGGGGATCGGAAATCTCGTAACTAATGGTTTCTCAGCGATTTGGCGTAGTAAATTGCCAGTCTAAGGTCTTTGTAACACGTTGTTTAAGGGGAATACGCAGTACAAAACTACCATTTTTTTTAATATATCCAAAAAAACTCCGGCCTTGCCCGCCGGAGTTATAATTAAGTCCTTGTTACTGGACGCAGTCCGGTATGGTCTTTTGATTCGGGGTGTTTTGAACTCCAATAGCCGCTCGCTAAGACATCGTAACCACGTATGCGAACGACATGATGGCGCAGAAATACAAGAACGCCGTGATACATGTCATAATAATACTTTCTTTGGCCTGGACTGTGTGCATTTGTTCCATGGAGATTGGATTTGGGTTAATAATAAGGGTGCCATTACACAGGGTGCGGAACGGATTCTAACCAGACGGGGTCCGGTTTGGTGTACGAGTTTTCTGGGGTGGGATTTACGGCTAACCGATCTTTCTTTTTAACTTTACCGACTCGCTCATCTGCTTCGCGACGGGCAGGCAAACGGGCCGGGAGCAAAAAGAAATATGTACGCGATAGTCGATATAGAAACTACCGGTGGTTATGCTGCTAATAACGCTATAACAGAAGTTGCTATTGTGTTACATGATGGAAACCGTGAACTTAAGCGTTATGAGACCCTGGTCCGTCCTGGTATGAGCATTCCCAGGTATGTACAGGCTCTGACCGGTATCTCCGATGAGATGGTCGCTGACGCCCCTAATTTTGAAGAGATAGCTGATTTGATTTACGAATGGCTTAAAGACGCGGTCTTTGTCGCGCATAATGTCAACTTCGATTATTCCTTTTTAAAGAACCAGCTAAAAGCCTGTGGTCTGGAGCTGGATTGTAAAAAGCTTTGCACTGTCCGGCTGAGCCGAAAGACATTTCCCGGTGCCCCCAGCTATAGCCTTGGGAGGATCTGCCAGCATCTTGGGATCACCATTCCCAATCGTCACCGGGCGGGTGGAGATGCCGATGCTACCGTAAAGCTTTTTGAAACGATCCTGAAAGCCGGCGGCCTCGAACATATCCGGACGATGCTCAAAGGCAATAGCAGAGAGCAATACTTACCTGTCAACCTGCCTGCCGAACAGCTCGAAAAGCTGCCAATGGTACCGGGGGTCTATTATTTTCACGATCAGAAAGGAAAGGTCATTTATGTCGGGAAGGCCAGGAATCTTCGTAACCGTGTCGTCAGTCATTTCTCGAACAACAAGCCCGGACGGCAGAAGCAGGAATTCCTGCGGAATATTTATTCTATTTCTCACGAGACCACCGGTACGGAGCTGATGGCCTTCCTGCTGGAATGTGTGGAGATCCGACGCCTCTGGCCAGCCTATAACCGCAGCCTCAAACGTTTTGAGCCGTCGTATGGTCTGTACGTTTATGAAGACCGCAACGGCTATTCGCGTCTGATAGTTGAGAAGAATAAGAAACAGCTGCAACCCGTCTATACTTTTTCCCTGCTGCTGGAAGGGCAGAGCCTGTTGCGGAAGCTGGTAAGGGAATACCGGCTTTGTCCCAAACTCTGCTGGATCCAGAAGGACAATGACCAGTGTATTGGTCTGACGGATCAGTATTGCGATGGCGCCTGCGAGCAGCGTGAATCGCCAGCCTCCTACAATCAAAGGGTAGAGGCCGCTATTGCAGCCCTGGTCAGGAGTCTGCCCAGCTTCACCCTGATGGATGAAGGCCGGCATTCGGAAGAGAAAAGCTGTATCCTGGTCGAGCAGGGGCGTCTTTATGGCATGGGCTATCTGCCCACCGATGTTGCGGTACGTGATGCGGAAGAGCTGAAGAATTATCTCACGCGTTATCCCGAGAACGACTATATGCGGGGATTGATCTACCAGCATGCCGAAAAGTGGCCGGGGAAAAAAATCTATTGGGTATAAAAAAACCGGCCTGACAAAAGCCAGGTCCGGTTCCGGAATTGAGGGGTTAAAAAAAGAATTTATTTTCTTCCGCCGCCAATGAAGAATCCTGCTTTAAGACCGAGGTAGCTGTTCTTTGCCTTGACGGTAAAATTGCTGGATGGATCGCTGGGGTCGCCGGCGACGGTTGCGGTTGTATTACCGATGAGATTGTATTCAATACCGAGACGGAAATGGCCCATTTCGAAACCTGCGCGGACCAATCCACCGAATTTTGTAGAAGAAGAGACCAGTTCATCGCTGGTGCCATCTCCATTATCGAAACTTGCGGCGGCTAACCTGAAGAGACCTACACCTGCGCCGACAAACGGACGGAAATACTCATTGGTAAAATAATAGTCGCCTGTCGCCAGGTAGGAGCTGACAGCTTTTAGGTCTGCCTGGCCGGAGCTGCCGTCGTTAGAGGTAAACCCTCTTGCCGTAACGGCGCCCTCTATGCGAAGGCCGACGTCCAGCTTTGGCATTACGGCATATTTGGGCTCTACTGCGAAGAGCACGCCGCCTTTGGAGCCGCTGCCGGATGGAATGGCGCCGCCCAGGGCAAAATCTACCTTAAAAGGGCTTTGAGCTTTAACCACGGAAATACTGAGCAGAGAGATTCCTACGATAAGGATCTTTTTCATGTTACTAGGGTTTTTTATGGGTTATCAAAAAAAAATGAATATTGGAATACAAGGGGTTTCATACAGGTGTATAACTAAAGCACAAGTATAGCCGAAATGTTTGGCAAAACAAATAGCGGCGCTAAATAATTTTCAGAAGTATTAGCTGATATTTTATTGTGAAAGAGGAATAAAATTATTTATAAAGAGCAGGAAAATGACGGCTGTGGTCATTCCTCTATTAAGCGTTGGACCATGTCCGTGAATTCTTTTCGCGGGATCATCCGGGCGCCAAGGCTTTCGAGGTGTTCGGTGTAAACCTGGCAGTCGATCAATTCAACACCTTCCTTCTGAAGATGTTGTACATATTGTATGAATGCATATTTGCTGGCGTTGCTTGCTTTGCTGAACATGCTTTCTCCAAAAAATACTTTTCCCATACGAATGCCGTATAAACCTCCTACGAGCTCTCCGTTCTGCCAGGCTTCTGCGCTGTGAGCGAATCCTTTTTCGTGTAAAAGGGTATAGGCCGATCTGACCTCATCGGTGATCCAGGTGCTCTCCTGGCCGCGCCGGCTGATGGTCTTACAGTTGGTGATGACTTCGCGAAAGGCCGTATCGATACGGAAGTCAAAGGTCTTTTTTTTGACCAGCTGTCGCATGCTTTTACTTTCTTTCAGCTCTTCCGGAAAGAGGACAAAGCGCGGATCGGGGCTCCACCACAGGATATGTTGTCCTTCATACCAGGGAAAAATGCCCTGGCGGTAGGCCAGGAGCAATCGTTCGATCGACAGATCGCCGCCAATGGCAAGGAGCCCATCCGGTTCAGCCAGCTGTACAGGTGGAAATAAAAGTTCGTTGTTGAGGATGAATAATGACATGGTGGGCCAGCCTCAGGACTCCGAGAGGATTTCAATGGTGGCGCCGATGCCGCGGTCGGTAATGGCATCACAGAGTGGTTTCAGATCATCATAAGAACCACGTTTGACTGCGTATTTACCCTTTGTATGAATGATCATGGCACATTGTTCGGCCTGTTCCTGTGATTGTCCGCATACATCCATCAAAGTTTCGATGACCCACTCGAAAGTATTGACTTCGTCGTTCCACACGATGAGGCTGAATGGATTATCGTAGTCGGTGAGGACATCGGTATCCGCAAACTCCTGATCCTGTGGTTTTGCGGAAATACCGGACGGCGGCCTGAGATTATGTAGTAGATCTGGCATTGGCTCCATTCTTTTGGCAAAAATAAATTAATTAGGGTAGCCATGCAAGGGTAGCCCTGTTTTTTAAGCCGGGGTTGTATACCTTTGGTCCTTATTCGTTTAACTATGACTCCGGAAAGAGAACAGCGGATCACTACGGTGCTGGACAAAAGACAGGACAATCTTATTATCGTACTGGAAAACGTTTTCGACCCGCATAATATCTCGGCTGTAATGCGTACCTGCGATGCGGTGGGTGTCCAGGATATATATGTGCTCAATACCCGGATACCCCGGCATAAGAAATGGGGAGCAAAAAGCAGCAGCAGCGCTGCAAACTGGCTGACCGTGCACCAGTATTCCGATGCGAAGACCTGTTTTGATCATCTGCGAGGAAGGGTGGACAAGATCTTCACCACACATCTGAGCAGCGATGCCGTATCCCTTTATGAGATGACGCTCACCGGTCGTGTAGCCCTTGTTTTTGGCAACGAGCATTCCGGTGTCAGCGAGGAGATATTGGCGCTTTCCGACGGGAATTTTATTATCCCCCAGGTAGGGATCATCAAATCGTTGAATATCTCGGTGGCTTGTGCGGTTACGCTTTATGAGGCGTTCCGGCAAAAGCAGGCGGCAGGGCAATATGAGCAGCCTGGTTTGCCTGAAGCCCGGTATGGGGAGCTGTTAAAAGAATGGAGCCGGGGACAATTATAATTTTATGAGAAGACTGATATTTATATTGATCATGGTCTGGGTTGGTGCCGGCGCCGCTTTGGGGCAGGGTATCGAAAAAATAAAGATCACGGATCTCGAATCCTATATCAGCCATAGCGATCATCCGCTGATCATAAATTTCTGGGCGACGTTTTGTGTGCCATGTGTGAAGGAGATCCCTTATTTCGAAACTGCGGTTGGGCAGTTCAAAGACCAGAAAGTGGAGCTAGTCCTGGTCAGTCTGGATCTGCCGGCATATTACCCTGCCCGGATAGCCGGCTTTGTTGAAAAGAGCGGGTTCAGGTCGCGTATCCTTTGGCTCAACGAGACCGATGCAGGCTATTTTTGTCCGAAAGTTGATGCCCGCTGGACGGGTGGGATACCTTCCTCTCTTTTTATAAACAATGCGACGCATTATCGCCGGTTTTTTGACCGGCAGCTGACCGAGCCACAGGTGGGTTTGGAAATAAGGAAGATGATCGGTTCGCAGCCCTGAGGGCCGTCGATGGGGCGCACTACTTCGGTCGCTCGCCGGCCATGACCTTGAGGTGATGAATACTTACATTCAGTTCATAACCAATCAATAGTATAAGCGAGTTAAAGTAAACAAGGAGCATCAGGATCATTACCGTGCCGATAGAGCCATAGACTTTGTTGTAATTACCGAACCGGTTGACCCAGAACGAGAAGGCAAGGGTGATAAGGATCGTCAGGAATGTAGCCAGCAGGGTGCCGGGAGAGAACAGCTTCCATCGTTTGTGAACGGCCGGGCCATATTTATAGATACAGGCGATAGCCAGGTAGAACAGCGGGATGATGACGACCCAGCGCAGGGTTCGGAACCAAAAGCGGGCGGTTTGATTGTTCCTGCTGATGTTGAGCCATTTGAAAAGACTTCGCAGCAGCTCTGCCTGTGTCACCAGCATGGTCACCGAAGCGATGACCATGATCAGCACCAGTGTGGTCAGCTTTATGGCCATCCAGCGTGTCTGGAGGGCGTTGCGGCGGGTGTTGTAGATCAGGGATTTATTAAAGGACCGCATGATACCCATCATGGCATTGGATGAATAGAACAGGGCCAGTAGGAATCCAAAGGACAATAGCCCCACGCGGGGTTTGTCGAGGAAGTCCTCAAGGAACTGGCTCACCAGCACGTAGGTGTTCTGGTTAGGGGTGAGGTCTTTGGTGAGGAGCAGCAATTGTCGTTGGATCTGCCTGGATACGGGCAGATAGGGTATCAGGGTACAGATAAAGATGGTGGCAGCAGGGATGGCTGTCAGAAAGCTAAAGGCAATGGAGCGGGCGCGGTCGTTGAGTCCTACTTTCTTTACCTGGCTGTTGAAAAAGGTAATGACCTCGAACAGGGGGGTGCCCTGAAAGCCGGGGAGAATGATCTTCTTGCTCCTGGCTTCGAGGAAACGAAAAAAGGCGCTGTTATAAAGCTTTCTTTCCAGCTTGATCATAAACCAGGGTTCACTTTTTCTTTTTTGCACTGTCGGCAGCTGCTTTGGCTTCCATCTCTCTGTCGAGCGCTTCGCGGTAAGCCTTTGCAAATTCAAGATGTTCTTTATAGGTGGCTGCGAAATTTGAATATCCCGAGAAATCCGGTTTTGCCACAAAATACAGATAATCGGTACCGGGAGCTGCCAGGACGGCTTCTAGTGTCGCGGCGGAAGGGGTACAGATCGGACCCGGCGGGAGGCCTTCGTGCAGGTAGGTGTTGTAAGGTGACTCTATCTGCAGGTATTTATCATAGATCCTTCGCAGCTCGAAGTCCCGCATGGCGTATTTGATGGTCGGGTCGGCTCCCAGCTTTATACCTTTTGCCATCCGGTTGAGGTACACGCTGGCGATCTTTCCTTTGTCTGCCTGTGCATTCGTCTCTTCTTCAACGATAGAGGCGAGGATAGTGGCTTTTATCGGTGTCAGTCCTTTGGCTTCGGCCTGGCTGACCCTTGCGGGTGTCCACCAGGCTTTATAGGCGGCGTACATTTTCTTTAATACGCCGGATGGGGTCGTGTTCCAGAAATAGGTATAGGTATTGGGCAGGACTATTGCCATAAAGGTATTGGAATCTACTCCGAATTCTTTCAGGGAATCATTGTTGTGGAGAAAAGCTGCCAGGGCAGCCGAATCGCATTCCATCTTTCTGCCGACAGCGGAGGCAAAACCTTCCGGTGTGCGGAATTTCGTGATGACGATCTTTACCGGTGTCTGACGTCCGTTGTGCAGCATCCGGAGGATGCTGAGGACGCTCATATCCTTTTTGATCTCGTACTTACCGGCCTTGACACTTGACGGGTAGCCCATTCGTCCGGCAACCCAGCTGAAGACAGCGGGGCTTTTTAGTACGGTATCTTTTTCGAGGAGGTCAACTACCTCTCCGTAGTTCATACCTGTCCGGATGTATAGATTGTATGTCTCGCCGCTGAATGCTGTACCCGGACCCAGTACCCGCCAGGCTGCAAATGATAGTGCTAAAACCAAAAGGGAGATCGCTACTAAAAAGACTCTCTTCATAGGTAAATCGATTGGATATGATTAGGCTCTAAAATAAATAAAACGGCCATCTCCGTAAACTAATTTTAGGGAGATGGCCAATATTTTAAAAAGCAATTATTTACCAGGAGTAGCAGGGGCCTGATTAGCCGGTGCCTGAGACTGGCTTGGTACACTTACCTTTTCGATGGCTGGTGTAGAACGGGAAGTGCCGGTATGAACGAACACTGTTGAAAAGAGGCACAGAAGGCCTACTACTGCGGCCAGGACCCAGGTTCCTTTTTCCAGGACATCCGTAGTCTGTTTAACACCCATCAACTGGTTGCTGAAGCCGCCTACATTTCCTGCCAGACCGCCCCCTTTGGGGTTTTGCACGAGAACGATCAATCCGAGGATCACACAGGCAAGAATAATCAGGATCACAAAGAGAATCATGTTAATGACTATTTAATTGTTCGATTTTGGTTGCAAAATAAGCCCTTTTATCGGGATTAAGCAAACTTAATTTCTCGTAAACGGCGCGGGCTCTTTCGGGCATTCCCTGTTTGGCCAGGACCTCTGCCATGGTCTCTGTTACGATCTCGCGGCCGACGACAGAATGTGCTGCGATGGTCTGCACGGTTTGTTCCGCGGCGCGGTCGGGGATGATCTCCCTTTCCTTTTGTGGCAGTCTGCGCATTACTTTCAGCCAGTCGGTAAAGCTCTTCAGCTGTTTGCCAAGCTGGTCGCTTGGGTTTTCCTCGAGGGTCAGCTTGATGCCCTGGGATGCGAAGTAGTCGATGGTATGGTAGGGTTCGAAGACAAAGGTCTGTTCGGCTGCGGGAACCGGAGTGGTAAGGGTTATGCTGGCGGCTGCCAGGGTTGTGGCTATGGACGAGGGTGGCGGAGCTTCCGTGACTGTCGGCTCCGGTGTTGTTGAAGGACTGTCGGTTGACTCCGGCGCAGTGTGAACTGCGGGGGAGTGGGTAGCCGACTGGGTCTCTGCCAGGGGCATTACGTCTTCGTCCAGGACAAATGGAGCCTCTTCGTCCTTTATAGGTTCTTCGGTCTGCTCTTCCGAAGCGGGAAGAGATTTGCTGCCACTAAAATCTTCGTTCATCTTCTGCAAGGATTCCCGCAGACCCTTTGCCTGCTCTATGCTTTGCAGCAGCAACTCGGCGGCTGAGGGTTCTTCCTCTGCGGCGACAGCCTCTGCCAGCGACACCATCGATTGCGGGGTAGCTTCGTCTTCGGCCGAACCGGCAAACAAGGATTCTTCCACCACGTTGTCCATGGTGTCTTTTACGGGTTCTATCGACGAGGCGACGATCCCGGGTGTGTGGGGTTCGGGTTCGGTTATGTCGGTTATGGATGCGATGATCTCAGGTGTGTGTGGGTCGGGCTCTGGGATGATCTCTGGTTCAACCGAAGAGGTCGCGATCACTGGTTCGGCTGCGGGGGTGTGGACTTCAGGTCTGACAGTGGTGCCTGAGACCCGTATTCCGCCGTCCTGCGGGCTTTCCAGCAGCAGCTGTAGCCAGAATGGGTTGGTAAAATACAAGTTTGTCTTTTGCGTCTCCTCCATATAGCTGTCGGCCCCTTCCGCCTGTAGCTTACGCGACAACAGGTAGTGCCCGATGCCAAAAGAAGGGTATTCCGCCACAAAAGACTCCAGACGCTGCCGGGAGACGTCTTCCAGGCTTGTTGCCTGGAACAGATGCTGGATGATAGGCTGCATGGGATAGTTCATTAGACTTTCTTCTACCAGTTCGAGAATAGCTTATTAAAAATTTCATCGGTCATATTGCTGACAACGGTCGGGATCAGATTTGCCTCGGCATCGGTGATGGTCTGTGAGGCCGGGAAGTCAAAGTTCCTTGTTACATCCGCTTCAAAGTCGGCCGGCGCCACTTTCTTTCCCGTAGGATCGATGTGGTTCTTAAAAACAAGATGCACGGTAACGCTCAGCCGGTTGCTCGATGCCTGCTGGTTGGAGATACCGGAGGTGGAATAATTGTAGTCGGAGACCCAGCCATTGACGTCATAGTCGGCATCTGAGGTCGGTAATATCGCCAGCTTGGAGGCCTGGCTGTTGATCTTTTGTCTTAGCTTATCATTCAGCTGCGGCGCCAGCTGGGGATTTACAAGGCGCGCCCTGTTCTCGATATAGCCGATATGAATGCTCTTTACGTCCGAAGGGATCGACACATCCTTGAATGAATAGATCTTACAGGAAGAAAAGGCCAGGGAAAAAGACAGCAGAATGAAACAAATATATTTATTCATTAATGTCGTATTCTTTTAATTTACGATATAAGGTCCTTTCGCTGATACCCAGGTCGGAAGCCGCATCCTTACGTTTGCCCTTATGTTTTTTCAGCGCCTTTACGATAAGCTCTTTTTCCTTGTCCATGATATTGAGCGACTCCTCCACTTCTTCATGATGATGTATATCCTCATGTCCGTTGTTGTTGTTGTGGATGACCATCGGCTGCCCGGCATTGATGACCGGGGGCTGGAACATCTCGGCCGGTTTCAGCTCCTTCAGGTCGTTGAGAAAAGCCGCATGCTGTGTCGAAGCCAGCGCCGGGTTCTGTACGATCTCGAAGACCATCTTCTTCAGCTCGGTCACGTCCTTCTTCATATCAAAGAAAAGCTTATACAGGATCTCGCGTTCGTTGGCAAACTCGGGACTACCGTTGGAGCTGATCCCATTGGTCGGAACGACCATCGGCAGCCGGTTACCCGATGTTTCGGGGATAAACCGTCTCAGCACTGCGGACGTCACGTGTTTGTCTTCCGATAGAACGGAGATCTGCTCTGCAATATTTTTCAATTCCCTGACATTACCCGGCCAGGCGTAATTAATTAACAGATTTTTCGCCTCTTCGTCCAATTGTACCGGTGCCGTCTTGTATCGTTCGGCAAAGTCGACGGCGAACTTACGGAATAACAATGGAATGTCTTCCTTCCTGTCCCGAAGCGAAGGAACCCGGATCGGCACTGTGCTAAGCCGGTAATATAAGTCTTCCCGGAATTTGCCTTTATCTGTCAGCTCCAGGAGGTCCTTGTTTGTTGCGGCGATGACCCGGACATCGGTCTTCTGAACTTTTGAAGAGCCTACCCGGATAAATTCGCCGGCTTCGAGTACCCTTAATAAACGGGCCTGTGTTCCGAGGGGCATTTCACCTATCTCGTCAAGGAAGATCGTGCCGCCGTTGACCGTCTCGAAATAACCCTTGCGGGAGTCTACGGCGCCGGTGAAGGAACCTTTTTCGTGTCCGAACAGTTCCGAATCGATGGTCCCTTCCGGTATGGCCCCGGTATTGACGGCAATAAAGGGATTATGCTTACGACCCGAGAGGGAATGAATGATCATCGAAAAGGCTTCTTTACCTACTCCGCTTTCCCCATTGATCAATACGGTCAGATCCGTACCGGCAACCTGGGAAGCCACCTGCAAGGCAAAGTTCAGCGCAGGCGAATTGCCTATGATGCCAAATCGGTTTTTGATTGATTGAATTTCCATGATTAATTTATTATTCGTCTTTTACCACATGGCCTATCAGGGTTGCTCCCGTACAATCGTTGATCTTTACCAAAGCGTAGTCACCTATTTTATACTCTCCTTCTTTTGGAAACACTACGGTCTTGTTCTGGCTGCTCCGGCCCCGCCAGTCTGCAGCGCTTTTCTTTGAATCGCCTTCGATCAGGATCTTAAAGGTCTTGCCCAGATCCTTTTTATTGCTTTCCAGCGAAAGTCGGTTCTGCAGCCTGACGATCTCGTCCAGTCTTCTTCTTTTGACCTCTTCGGGGACATCGTCGGCATAACGGCGTGCAGCCAGCGTGCCCGGCCGTTCGCTATAAAAGAACATATAGCTCATGTCATATTTTGCATAGGACATCAGGCTCATTGTTTCCTGGTGATCTTCCTCTGTTTCCGTACAGAAGCCGGCGATGATATCGGTGCTCAGGCCGCAGTCGGGGATGATAGAGAGGATGCGATCGATCTTTGCCATATACCATTCGCGGGTATAGGTCCTGTTCATCAATTGCAGGACCCTCGTACTGCCGCTCTGCACGGGCAGATGGATATAGTTACAGATGTTCTCATAACGCGCGATGGTATGCAAAACCTCATCGGTGATATCCTTTGGATGAGAGGTCGAGAACCGTACCAGCAGCAGGGGATCGATCTGCGCCACTTTCTCCAGCAGCTGGGCAAAGGTGACCTGGTGGCCGGCTGCTTCGTCCATCCAGTAATAGCTATCGACGTTCTGTCCCAGGAGGGTAACTTCCCTGTACCCCTTATCGAAGAGGTCCTGGCATTCTTTTACGATGGACAGGGCGTCCCTGCTCCGTTCGCGTCCTCTTGTAAAAGGTACGACACAAAATGCGCACATATTATTACACCCGCGCATGATGCTGACAAAGGCCGTGACGCCATTGCTGTTCAGACGTACCGGTGAGATATCGGCATAGGTCTCGTCCCGGCTGAGCAACACATTGACCCCTTTCTGACCTGTCTCCGCCTCTTCGATCAGAACGGGGAGGGTCCTGTAGGCGTCGGGGCCTATAACGAGGTCAACCAGTCTTTCTTCTTCGAGTAATTTGCCTTTCAGGCGTTCGGCCATACAGCCGAGGACCCCGATGAGCATACCGGGGCGGCTTTGTTTTACCTGCCGGAAAAGATGCAGGCGCTGGCGCACCGTGGCCTCTGCCTTTTCCCGGATCGAACAGGTATTCAGCAATACCAGGTCCGCATCGGCATAATTGCCTGTCGCGCCAAATCCGTTGTCGTTCAAAATAGACGCTACGATCTCGCTGTCCGAAAAATTCATCGCACAGCCATAACTTTCGATATAGAACTTCTTCCTGTATTCCCGACCTTCTGTAGCCAGTGGCGCATAGCTCTCCCCCTGGCGCTTCTCATCGTGTACCCTGGTGCTCAACGATTCCAACATCTGTCTTTTCCATTTAGACCGCAAAGATACGTCAAAAACTTATTGGATGTGACAAGTTGGCAGCGCCCTTGCGGGGTAAAGGATCGCCCGGATCGGGCAGCTGTTGAGAGGCGGAGCTTATTCTATTTGAACCGTCTTCATCCCCTCCCTGCCATATAGAACCGGGAAATACATCATCTCTGCCTTTGCCGGATTCAGATGGTAGACCCCTGTGTACCGCGGCAGCAATGAAACGCTAAACCGGTGTCGCCCCTTTTGGAGTGACTGGGAAAAGATGCTCAATTTGTTTTTGAAGTATTCCCTATGGACCTCTTGATAGTCATATGGTTGCTCCTTGCTCTCGTATGAGCACCCGGCTGGAATGGGGATCTCTGTCAGGACAAAGTCTGCGTCTCCTTTTGCGTCGACTTCCACCTCCAAAGTCGCCGGTTTACCGGCTTTGAGCTGACCTTCGGTTCTGCCGTCCTGTTCAAACCAGCTGTGGACGGAAAAGGTGCCGCTGACCTTTTCGGGAGTCCTGTTCTGGAATTGCTGGTAGGCGGTGAAATAGATGGGCAGCTTACCATATTCTCTAATGTCCATGTCCATTGGCTGGCCGGCAGGCTGCTCGGCCTCGTATGGAAAAGAAGATACCTTTTGACCGTTGAGGCTAAGCGTGGATGGATGCAGAGGCTGGCCGGCCTCCAGCAGGTCGGGCAGCAGTGTTTCAAGGATCAGGCTGGACTCATAGGTATTGCGCCAATGTCCCCCGCCTCTTTTTTCCAGCAGGTAGTCCCGTATCTTTTTCAGGACGTCGGCATACCCTCCGGCCCGTCTTAGCAACCGGTACATGAGGACTGTATTCTGGATGGCGTTGTCAAAAAAGAGCAGGCTGTCCTCGCCCCAGTAGGTATTACCAAGGGCGGTGTACCGGCGCTTTATCAGAAAGGTATCCAGGCGGGTCGGCAGCCCCGCTTCCTGTCTTAGAGTCTGGATCTGGAGCGTTTCGTATAGTGTCCTGGTCTTTAGTCTTCTCTCAAGGCTATCTATGTATTTACTATAATAGGCATGTGCGCCCAATTCCTGTAAGAGTTTTATTTGAAATATACCGTCATAAGGGGTGGTTTCCAACTGATTGATGAGGTAATCGATGATCGGCTGTTTATCCAGGGTAAAACTATAGCCTTCTTTTTCAGCCATGAGCAGGGCCTCGGTGACATGCAGGGAGATCCAGGGGGATGGGGCTCCTTCCGGCCACCAGCCCCACAAGGCGCCGCCCTTACGGGCTTTCAGAAGCCGGGTGATCAGCTCGTTGACGTTCTTATCCTCCTTAAATTCCTTTTGCAGAAGGGCGTCGATCTTTTTCTTTTGTAACAGGGCGATCAGCTTTGAAGCCAGCTGTTCGTTGCAAAAGTATTCGTAGGATTTGAGAGATTCGATCTCATCCAGCATGACGGGGAGGAGGGAGGCGCTGGCATAGACGTGTACGGGGCCCAGGGTGGTATCGAAGGCCAGGCGGATGCTGGTATCTTCTTCCAGTACGGCGAAGGTTCCGCGTGTCTCCTTTACGCCGGTGGGATAGACGGGTATGGGTCTTTCTTCCCCGTCGGCATAATCGTCCTTTTTTAGTGTGTAGAGGAGGTGTAGTGAATCGGTGTTCTGTGGAATGACCGTGAACGTGTCGATATGGGCGTTGAGCAGGCTGAAGCGGGCGCTGGCTGTGATTTTTCCGTTGATGCTGAAACTTCTTTCGACGGTGACTGTATCGGGTGTGTAGTTGAGCACTTTCCCGATCACATGAGCCTCGTCGCCTGTCACCAGGAAATTGGGAAGGCCCAGGTTGGCGCTGAGTGGCTTGAAGGCCCGGACATGTCCTTGCGCAGAACCGGTCTGCCGGTCAGTGGACATCGCCACTGCGAATGTCTTCCAGTCGGTGATGTCGTCGGGGTATTTAACGTTGAAGGTGGCTATACCATTGGCGTCTGTACGGAGCCGTGGCTGCCAGAAGGCGTCGTCGCGGAAATGAGTGCGGAGGACAGTGCCGGTCATGGGTTCGTCGAGAGAAGGGATCACGGGTTTGTCGGCGTCTGCAGGGAGCGGGTTATGGTAGCCTGATATTCCGCGCAAACGTATTTTAGGATTTTTTGTGATGTCGACACCTGCGACCTTTCCCTGGAGCATCGTGCTGACGCTACCAGTGACATCCATCTTTTTCTGTATGCCATAACCGACGACCACCACTTCATCCAGGAAACTCCTTGCCGGTTGCAGCCTGACCTCATAGACCTGGCCCGGATGGACCTCTTTCTCCAGTGTGCTAAAGCCTATATAACTAAAGACCAGTGTGCCGTGTTCGGGCAGTTTCAGTGTGAAATACCCATCCTGATCCGTCGATACACCATGGCGGGTGTTCTTCAACATTACCGAGGCGCCCGCCAGCGCGACTCCCTTATCATCGGTCAGTCTTCCCGTTACCTGTTGTGTGAAACGGGTAATGTCTATATAGTGGTCGTTGAAGACACGCTGCAGGTGGCCAGCTTCCGAGCTGCTGGCGTAGGTATATGTCTCTTCCATTTTCCGGAGCATGTCGGATATGCGCCGGCTAAAGGAATCTGCTGCCTGTACAGGCAGGCTGTTGGTGCCATAATAATTCAGTCCTTCCGGCTGGACCCGGATACTATCCCGTAAGAGATAGCGATCTCCTTTTAAAAGGAGCATCAGCTTGTAAACGCCTTCTTCGATAGGACCCAGGTCCCGTTCAATGCCTCTATAGATGCGCATATAATCAGGGTTGTCATAACGGAAAAGAAAGATCTTTTTGATAAAGAGGGGTGCGTCATTGCTGTCGGTCGCATCACCGATGTGCAGGACTCCGTTGGCGTAGGTATTAATGTACTTGTTCCGGAACAGATCCTGTGTCGCGCTGCGGTTGTCTAAAAAGTCCTGCCACAGGCTGTCTGTGATCGCCCGGGTCAGTACCTGATCTTTCAGATCGTGTTCCGTATTGTTTGAAGGAATGGAGCGGAAAGACCAGGCGAGTGGCAATTGTCTTTCTTTGACCAGGCCTGGCCGGACTTCGAACAGAAAACCTCCGTCCGGGTCAAAGGATTGTTTAAAATGATCTTCCATCTGTAATTCGGCTTCCCGGCCGGTAAAGGGACCGACGAGAAAGCTGCCATTACCGGCGGGTGCCCCCGGGCCGTTGAGCAGATAATGCCGATTTCCCTGGGTTATCGTTGCAAAATGGTAGCTGAATGTGTTTTCTATGAAAAGCATGGAAGAGCGTAGCAGTTGTTGCTCGGCCCCGGTCAGTGTATCCGGTTTCTTTATCATGCGGATGGCTGTGTTGGCAGAATCGTCATTGATGCAGATAACCGTTTTCATACCAGGCTCTACCCGGAAGCTGTCGAGCCGTATCTCGTTATGAGCTGTCCGTAACCGTAAGGAATGTCTTCCGGAATCGAGGGGGAAGCTATAGCGTTGTAATTGCTGGCTTTTGCTAAAAAAGACCAGGTCTTCATCGATATAGAGCAATTCGACGGGCTCCAGCTGTCCCTTCCGGCTGACAAAAGGCGCCAGCTGGGTGCGATTGCCGGCTGCGGGTTCGCGGTTAATATAAATGGTCGACGGGTTCAGGAATTTATAATATTCTATGGTGTCGAGGCTCAGCTGCCTGCTCCAGCGTTGCCATTCAAGGGGTTTGGCAAGATCCCTGGTATTGGGTTCATGCGTGGTATAATAGTCGTACGGACGGCGGTAGCGGTAGCGTCTTCCGAAGTAAGGAAGGGTGGGGGGCTCAGTCCCGGTAAATTTTGCTGTCCCGGACCAGGCTGTCAGGTCTGCATCTGCAACCGGCCGGCCATTGGCATCTTTGACCCCGATGGTGATGGCGGCTTGCTGGCCCGGGTAGACGAAGTCGGGCTCTTTTATCTCGACCTGTAATGACTTTTCCCTGAAAGGGACCCAGCTGTCTTCGCGCTGGACCACTCCTTCCCAGATGTACTGGACCCTTAACAGATAGGGCTTGCCGGTAGACGTGGCGGCGGCATAATCCAGCTGGTCGGAATATCCTTCGCTGAGGGTGCGACCGTCCACGGAGAGGGTATACCAGAAGTGGATGGACCAGGGGTTGTCCACAAAAATATGGATGGAGTCCCGGGTACGATCGGCGCCGAAGGTCAGCGGCGGTCTGGTGCTGATCTTATAACTATCCGTTACGCTATCGGGGCGGCCCTTTACCCGGACGACATAACGGGCGGCATAACTATTTACGGGGAGGCTAACGGGTAGGGTCAGCTTGCGGGTTTCTATCTGATCGCTGTTGGGCGCGAGAACATACAGCATGGCGGATCTATTGCCGGACTTTCCCCTTACCTGCCAGGTGATGTCGAGGCTGTCCCGATGCGGGTGAAAAGCTATCCGGCCGCTGTCACCCTGATAATACAGCTGAAACTGTTCATCATGCGCCTCGTTATTGCTGTTTAGGAAATGACAATGGATGGTATAGTCGAAAGAGGCGGCGGGAAAGATGGAATCCGGGATGATGATACGGGTCTCGCCGATGGGGTCCAGGGGCTGGGACCAGGTCCAGAGCTTATCCCGGATAAAAACGCTATCTGCGTTGAACTTTCGGGCATTCCTGTTGGTTAGAACCTCTATTTCCACCCGTCCGTCTGCAACGGGCAGATCATTCTCATCGGCGGCTTTCAGGAACAGGGAAACCGGTTCGCCGGGGCCATGCTCCTTTTTATCTACGCGGGCGTCGAAGTGGATCGACTTTAGTTCATATTCTTCATAGTGGAAGCTGCCACGGCTAAGCACTTTTCTTTTTGCTTCTTCCAGCGTCACTGTATAGTCATTGTCGAGTCTCAGGTTAAGGCTATCCTTCAGGACGATGGAAAAAGTATATCCTCCGGGCCGGTATGGCTTTAGCGTTCCGAGGAGGGTATCTGTATGCCGGCTTCCGTCGCTTAGTCGCAAAACCAGTATACGGTCGATGGGGTGACCTTTTGCGCCCATAACAAAGGCTTTTCCTTCTACGGTATCACCCGGTTTGAACTTCGGCTTATTAAAGATCATGAAGGAATGCCAACGTCTTTCGTAAGCCGTGTTATCCGAAGACCGGTACTTTGATCGCGGATATGGGGTTGGGGTAGTGTGTGTCACCGGGAAGAAATACAGGGCGGTCTGGTAAACGACCTTGACGGGTCTGCTCCTGTTATTCCACCGGCTGAGCGGATAGGCCCCGGTTACCGGATCAAAGGCGATCTTATGGCGTCGGACATAGACATCGGCATCTTTTATCGGCAATCCGTCGGGCGTATGGAGGAGCAGGGAGGCGTTAGGGCCATTGTTGAGGAGGTCATATCGCAAGGCTCCTATAGTCCGCAGCGTTACCGCCAGATAGCTTCCCCGTGTCTGAACCAGCAGGTAATTACCCGGCGCCAGGGTGGGATCATGCGCCTGGCTGAAAGGAAATGAATCGGACAAGGTATGAAGGTCATTTTTCTCCCAATCTTTCATATTATGGGTGTATAGATACAGGGCCTCCTTGTCTGAGATCCGCCAGGCATAAACCAATGGACTTTGGCGCTGGCTACCGGAAAGGTTGTTCTGGGCTTTACCGGAGAAAAAAAAGAACAGCAGGGCGGGGATCAGCAGTCGTATTCTCATGAATTAAGCATTTAATAGGGGATGCTCAAATAAGAGGAATTACATAGGAGAAAAAAAGAAAAATAATGGTTAACCATTTATTAGTCAGCTATCTTTCCACAGGGAGGGAATCAAAGGGGGTTTGGCCTGAAAATTGCAACGCTCGGCTAACCAGCTTAGCCAAAACTGGACTTTATGAAAAGACCCCTGCTAAAATCCATGATAATCCTATGTTTTGCTGTATATGCCTGTGGCAAGAGCAGCAATGGTCCGTCAACTCCGGCGGCTCCCAAGTCCAGCATTTCCGTTAGTGCCGGTGACTCTCTTCTTACTTACCCGATCAATATGGTCTATAGCCAACAGGTGAATACTACCAATACCACTCTTATTTCCGGTCAGTTTGCCGATACTTCGTCGAAGAAAGGCAGTCTCAGCATCCGGATCATTGGGGATACAACGGGCCGGTATAAAGGCGACAGTCTTTTTGTTACCTATACGGATGGGAAGGGGGATGTCTATTATAATACTGCGGACAGCACGAATTATGTGCAGGTGGATAAATTCCCAAAGACATATAATGGAGTGGTGAGCGGGAGCTTTTCATTTGCGGTCAGCAGCAGCGCGGGATCGATCCGCTTTTCCAATGGAAGTATCATTGCGATCTATCAAAAATAAAATGGGTCTGTCCGGAGGGACTCCCTGCTATAATTCAATATACCATGAAGCATGTATTACCGGGTAGTCCGGCAGGTCTTGACACGTATACAGGTGAATGGGATACTTCCCACGTCGTTCACCTGCTGAAGCGAACGCTTTTCGGAGCGACGGTGCAGGACATCAGCCATTTCAAAAGCCTTTCCATGTCACAGGCAGTGGACGAACTGCTTCTTCCTGCTGCAGCGCCCACGGTCAAGCCTCTGAATAATTATGGATCAGATCCAACCGGGGTGGCGATGCTGCAGACCTGGATCGGCACGGGTCTGACCTATGTGGACGAGGGTATGAATTTAAACAGGATCCGTTCTTTACAGGCCTGGTGGATGGGGCAGATGCTGGGCTGTGGCCGGAGCATCCATGAAAAGATGACCCTTTTCTGGCACAATCATTTTGCTCCCAATGTTCTTCCGCACCTGGACATTCCGGCTGAGCTGTGGTACAACCAATATCTTACTTTACGCAAGTATGCATTGGGTAATTTCCCATTGCTGATGAAGGCTATCACGCTTGATCCGGCGATGCTGCTGATGCTGAATGGCAGCACCAATACAAAGACCTCGCCCAATGAGAATTTTGGCCGCGAGCTACAGGAGCTGTATACTATAGGTAAAGGTTCGGGATCGCAGTACATGCAAAGCGATGTCCAGACGGCTGCACGGGTCTTGACGGGACATACTGTCGATCTTAACTACAATTATCTGTTTCAGGCGGGGGATCATGATGATACGAATAAGACGTTCTCCGGTTTTTACAATAACCAGATCGTCACCGGTTATTCGGGGGCTGCCGGTGCAGGAGAGCTGGATACGATGCTGTCCATGTTGTTCTCCACGCAGGAGTCCGCGAAATTTCTATGCCGGAAGCTTTACAACTTCTTTGTCTATTACGTGATCGATGATACTATAGAAGCCAATGTGATCACACCGCTGGCCGATGTCTTAAGACAGAGCGGGTATAATATAACAGCTACCTTGTCCGTGCTTTTCAAGAGTCAGCATTTTTATGACATCGTCAATTCGGGCGCCTGTATCATCAAGAGTCCGCTGGACATGATGATCGGTCTTTGCCGGGAATACCAGGTGGCAATACCTGCTGATCCGGCGGGTCAGTACAATGCCTGGACCATGCTGGCCCAGAATGCTTCGGACCTCCAGCAGGAAGTCCTGGCTATTCCCCTGGTAGCGGGATGGGATGCCTATCACCAGGCTCCGCAGTATCACGAGCTGTGGATCAACTCCGTGACCTATTCGGAACGAAATTTTATAACGGATCTGCTCATCGGTACGGGCAATATGATGAATGGCACTGCGCTGAAGATCGATGCGGTGGCTTTTGCGAATCTGTTGCCTGCTCCACAGGACCCTAATCAGCTGATCTCCGACTCGCTGAGTGTCCTGCTGCGACCGCCTTTGTCGGACAGCTCCATAACCCTGCTTAAACAGACGATCCTGCTGGGTGGCGGAACAACCGACATGTACTGGACCAATGCCTGGCTGAACTACCTGGCTGCGCCGACGGATATGACGGCCTACAGTACGATAGATTCGCGGCTCAGATCGCTGTACAAATACCTGATGGATCTGCCGGAATATCATTTATCCTAAAAACCGCTAACACAATATCCTTATGCGAAGAAGAGATTTTTTACGAGCAGTAGCGCCGGTGACCATGCTGGGTGGATTCAGGATAGACGCCCTGTCCCGGCTTCCCTTTATGGGCGCATTGCAGGGGGCCGTCGACAACGACCATGTGCTGGTCCTTGTTCAGCTTGTTGGCGGCAATGATGGTCTCAATACCATGATCCCTCTCGAGCACTATGGCGACTATGTTGCAGCCCGGTCGAATATAGCTATCCCGCAGGGTAAGATCCTGAAGCTGGAGAACAATTTAAAGAATGGCTTTCATCCGTCTTTTACCGGCATGCAGGCCTTGTATAATAATGATCAGCTGGCTGTCCTGCAGTCGGTGGGTTATCCGGATGCGGATGGCTCGCATTTCAGGGCGACGGACGTCTGGCTGGAGGGAGCTGATGAAGATCAGTTCCTGACGACGGGCTGGGTGGGCCGCTTCCTTTCGACGACCTATTCCAATTTCCCTGCGGGCTATCCCAATGCAGAGATGCCTGATCCGCTGGGGATCCAGATCGGTTCGGTCATCTCGCCTGTATTCCAGGCAACGGTGGGGACCACGGCCATGGCCGTCCCTTCGGACGTAGACTTCTACAATCTCATCAACGGCATTACCGAACCGGAGCCGGACACTCCCATGGGGAACGAGCTGAGCTATCTCCGTGGTGTAGCAAGGACAACGAATAAATACGCGGCCAACATCGAGGCGGCGGCAAAGAAGATCACCCAGCAGCAGCCTTATCCTGACACGAGTCTGGCGGCGCAGCTGAAGACAGTGGCCCGCCTGGTGGCCGGGGGGCTGAAGACCAAGGTTTATTTTGTCACTGCGTCGGGGTTCTTTGACACGCATGGCGGGCAGGTGAATCCCGGGGATACGACTACCGGTCAGCATGCTACGCTCCTGAAGGATCTGTCGGATTCGATTGCAGCCTTTATGAACGACTGTAAGTTCCTTGGCATCAACAAACAGGTGTTGGGTATGACCTTTTCGGAGTTTGGGCGGCGGATAGCTTCCAATGGCAGTGTTGGTACGGATCATGGAGCGGCTCAACCGGTCTTTGTTTTTGGCGACTATGCCCAGACGGGCGTGCTGGGGACAAATCCCGATCTTTCGGGGCTTAATTCGCAAAGTAATGTCCCGATGCAGTACGATTTCCGGTCTGTCTATTCCAGTATCCTGCGGGACTGGTTCTGTGTATCTCCGGACGATGTATCGACGATGCTGCTGAAGAACTATCAGTACCTGCCGTTCCTGAAAACCACGGCCTGTAACAATACCTATACTGATCTTAACAACCTGGGTGACAGTCTTATAAAGAACTCACCTAATCCTTTTGTCAACAGTACGACGATCACGTTCAAGTCAAATGGGGGACATACCCTGGTTCAAATCTTCGATGCTGCCGGGAAGCTGATCATGGTGCCGGTAGACCAGGATTATACTGCGGGTACCTGGTCGGTCACGGTCAACACGAGTCGTATGGCGGCGGGAGTGTATTATGCCCGTCTGCAAAATCAGTCTGTTCAACAGGTCCGCACCTTACTTAAAGTAAACCAATAACACCAGGCAAACCGATGTCGAGCCGTATTCTTTTTATATTTTGTTTGTCGGGTCTGTTGTCACTGGCTTTGTTGCCTGGTTATGCGCAGAGCAGGGGCGTGGATACGATCAGCTATTCGTCTACCTGTGTGAATTCGACCATACTTTTCGCCTCTCCTTTGCTGGATACCTTTTTTACACCCGATTATGTCAGGTGGCATTTCAGCGATCCGGCATCGGGGTATAACGATAGTTCAGGGGCTGATAAGCCGAGGCATGTCTTTGCTACGCCGGGGGTATATCCCATCGAGCTGGATGTGTGGTATAAGAATAGTGATACCATTAAGATCCGGGACACTGTCACCATCGTAACGCCGATGAACTTTTCTTTTGGCCCGGATATCTATGTCTGTGGCAAAACGCCGGATACCCTTATTCAGGGGCCTGTCGTCGCAGGAGCCACGTATAAATGGAATGATAAAGACACGACTTTTACCGATACCATCCGGATCACCACCTCCGGTGTATATACGGTGGCGGTGAATGGTTGTGGGGTTACCGACAGTATCGGGGTCTATGCGAGCGATACGCCGCAGATCGACCTGGGGAAGGATCATATCATGTGTGACAGCGCCAATCTTCAGCTCAATGCCGCTTCGCAGAACGGCACCTATACCTGGTATCTCAACGGGACTGTTTTGCCGGGGGAGAATGATGGGCAGATCATAACGCATGCTCCGGGGGGCCTCTATATCGCTGAGGTAACTGTCCCCGGTTGTGGTGTTTTCCGGGATACGGCATCGATCACCTATTCCCAGCCGCTGGGGCCGCCTTTTGATCTTGGGCCTGATACCTTGTTATGTCCCAAACAGATCTATACGCTGAACGCGGCTTTTCCGGGCGCCACGGCCTATGACTGGAGTACGGGGACCCGGGATAGCAGCATCTCGATAAAAAACTCCGGCACCTATTGGGTCTTTGTCACTTACCAGGGGAAATGCCAGGTAACGGATACTGTTATTGCCACCTATCGCAATGACAAACCGCTTGACTTTAATGATACGGCTATCTGCAAGGGGAGTACGCTTGTGCTGAATGCGGATTTTGGGCAGGGTACTTATAAGTGGTCCTCGGTGCCGCCTCAGCGCGACGACCAGGACTCGACGGGGCAGTCGACCTATTTTGTCTACCGTGCGGGGAAATATGCGGTGCTGGCCCAGGTGGGGCAGTGTGTGTATACCGATACGCTGACGGTGAGCTTTGACGACAGTCTGAAAGTGCAGATGCTAAAGGATACGTCGCTTTGTATCGGGGAGGATTTTCTTTTGACGGTGCAGGGCAATGCCGATACCTATGCCTGGCAGGACAGTTCGCATACGCCGGCTTACCGGCCCATCTCGCCTGGAATTTATACGGTGGTGGCGACGAATGGCTGCGGGTCGGATACGCTGACGGCGACTGTCAATTTCTCGGTGTGTGATTGTCAGCTGTTGCTGCCAAATGCGTTTACTCCGAATGGGGATGGTCATAATGATACTTTCCGGCCGCTGCATGCGTGCCAGATGACAGATTTTGAGATGAGTATCTATGACCGGTATGGGGAGCTGGTGTTTCGCAGTCTCAATCCCGATCTTGCCTGGGATGGGAGTTTTCATGGGCGAAAGGTGATGCCGGGGGCATATGTGTGGGCGGTACATTATTTTAGTACGGAGACGAAGCAGCCTGTGTTCAGGAAGGGAACAGTGATGGTTATACGTTAGATGCCTTTTACCTCCAATAAAAAAGAGCCGCTCATGGGAGCGGCTCTTGCTATTTACTATTAAAAAAACCGCTCTGATCGAGCGGTTTTATGAGCGGAAGACGAGGTTCGAACCCGCGACCTACAGCTTGGGAAGCTGTCGCTCTACCAACTGAGCTACTTCCGCAAAATTTCTTTGGAGGGCAAATGTAAGGAATACCTTGCACCCAACCAACTGTCCTTCACAGGAATCAACCATTTTGTCGCCAGGTCATCCTTGGTCAATACCGTATTATTGAAATAAAGGGTATCGGGTGTGATCAGTCCGTTCTCCAGGGCATAGGGGAATTGAGACAGCGGCACCATTTGGGTCTTGCCGTCGCGTTGAAAGGCCAGGCTTAGGCGGTCGAACAACTGGACCTGGAATTTTTTTTCGATATCCTTGATCAGTCTCACCGAGCTGTCTGTGCTGCAGCCGCTGACGCCGGTGGCGGTCTCGTCGGCCATCAGGATGATGAACTGCCCGTAGAAGAGGTTGGCATAGCCCTTAACCGGTGTGCCATGGGAATTCCAGTCGCGGACGAAGTTTTCGAGCATTTCTTCGATCTGAAGCGCTTCGGAGATGGTGAAAAGGCGGTGACTCTGGTAGACCCAGACACGGGAATCGCCGGCAAAATCGGCGGGTATGATGGTTGTATGATGTGCGTTCATGTCTTGTAATTTGTGGTGGGGCAATGCGCCCGGTATGATAACCCCTGGCCGGGGCTTTTGTTTTAGCCGGGTGCAAATTTAAGCCATTGAGGCCGCAATCAGCTCTGCGATGTCCATAACCTTGACAGCCTCCTCTTTTTCAGCGTGTTTGACCCCATCTGTCAGCATGGTATTGCAAAAAGGGCAGGCTGCCGCGACGATGCCTGCTCCGGTGTCGATGGCTTCATCGGTCCGTTCGAAATTTACACGGGTCGATCCCTTTTCCTCTTCCTTGAACATCTGAGCGCCGCCGGCTCCGCAACAAAGCCCCTTGCTGCGACAGCGTCGCATTTCTACCAGCTCGGCATCCAGGACTTCAAGCACTTTGCGGGGGGCTTCGTAGATATGATTGGCCCGGCCGAGGTAACAGCTGTCGTGATACGTTATTCGTTTGCCTTTATAGGGGCCGCCTTCTTTGAGGACGATCTTTCCCTCGTCGAGCAGCTGTTGCAGCAGGACCGTATGATGTATGACTTCATATTTCCCGCCCAGTTCGGGATATTCGTTCTGAAAGATATTAAAGCAATGCGGGCAGGTAGTGACGATCTTCTTTATACCATAATTATTCAGGATCTGGATATTCTGGTATGCCGTCATCTGGAACAGGAATTCGTTGCCGGCCCTGCGGGCAGGGTCGCCGGTACACATCTCCTCCTTACCGAGTATGGCATAGGACATCCCCACCTTGTCCAGGATGGTGGCAAAGGCCTTTGTGATCTTTTGCGCCCGCTGGTCGTAGCTCCCGGCGCATCCTACCCAGAACAGGATCTCCGGGCTTTCGCCCTTTGCTGCTAATTCGGCCATCGTAGGTACGTGCATGAGGATTATTTTTGCCGTAAATCTATTGTATTGCGGCAAAAATCACCAAAAATATAATTTTAGCCGCCATACCCTCTAATATCGGTCCACTTCGTGGACAAACTGGGCAAAGCCCAGTAAAGAAACTACGGAATTACCGATTTTCGGATTTAGAATGGTAACTTTAATCGCTAAAAGAATACAAATATGCCGGGCGATGACAGCATGTTATGGATAAAGAATTATGACCTTTGGTGCCAATTGTCCGACGAGGAATATAAAGAGCTGAAAGTACAACATCATGTCATTGATGTTCCCAAGGGCGAGTACATCTATTTTGAGGCGTATAATCACAACAAGATCTATTTCGTCAAGGAAGGGACTATCAAGATCGGTTTCATAGACGAAGAAGGCAATGAAAAGATCAAGGAGATCATCCAAAAGGGGGAGCTCTTTGGGCAGTTCAGCCTCGAACGGAATAACCTGCATGGGGAGTTTGCGCAGGCATACAAGCACGATGTCAGCATCTGCGCCTTTACCATCGACGACTTCGAACGCCTGTTGAAGAACAGACCCGACCTGGCTCTGAAATACAGCAAACAGGTCGGCGCCAAGCTCCGGAATATCGAGAACCGCCTCATCAACCTACTCAATAAGGACGTAAAAACCCGGCTTATCCATTTCCTTTGGCAGCTGGTAGAACAGAATCTCGGGGAAAATACCGCCGAAGGGTTCTGTATCCCCAATTACCTGACCCACGAGGACATTGCCAGCCTGATCGGCAGCAGCCGGCAGACGGTCACGACCATGATCAACGAGCTGGAAACAGAGGGCATCCTTTCCTACAACCGGCAGGAGATCTGTTTTTTGGATGTTAAAAAATTACAAAAGCGGGTGTCCGCCAGTTAAGAGGCAACCTCAAATAACCGCTCAACGTTTACCTTTAAGCATACACGACACTGATAAGCAAATACGACATTACTTATGAAGGCACTCGTTACTTTATTATTGGTACAGCTGACAGCGGCAGCCTGTTTTGCCCAGGAATACAAACCCGTGGATGAGGGTTCGGCCGTCAGCTTTGAGATCAAGAATTTTGGGTTCAACAGCAAGGGGACATTCACGGGGCTGGAAGGGAAGATCGTCTTTGACCCGAAGGATGTCTCTAAAGCCAGTTTCGATGTCAGCGTCAATGCGGCTTCGGTCAATACTGACAATAGCTCACGGGATGGTCACCTGAAAAAGGAAACCTATTTCGATGTGGAAAAATATCCCAGGATACGATTTGTTTCCACGAGCATGAGCGGGCCGGACAAGAGCGGACATTATACGCTATCAGGAAAGCTGACCATCAAGAATACGACAAAGGATATCTATTTTTCCTGTATCGCCACGCCGATGGGGAATGATTATATTTTTAAGGGGGATTTTTCGATCAACCGCAGGGACTATGAAGTCGGCGGGTCCAGCACGCTGTCGAACAATGTGAATGTCTCGCTGACGGTGCTGGCGAAGAGGCAATAAGGGGGGCTTGCGGCATCGCGGGGTGATGAGCTGCCGCGTCGCGGGAGCAGGGTAGTGACTGGTTGGTACCGTCGACTACAGCTCCGTCGTCCACTTGTCGCGATCATCGGGACTAAACTTCCAGGGGGCAAAATTGTTTTCGATATTGCTGAAAAGCCCCGTCCATTCCTGGGGTACGTTGCTGTCTTCCATGACCAGGGCCCGGCGCATTTCCACAATTATTTCGAGCGGGCTGATGCTTATGGGGCATTCCTCTACACAGGCATTACAGGTCGTACAGGCCCGCAATTCCTCTATGGAGATATAATTCAGAAGGTTCTTCCCGTCGTCTTTAAAGCTCCCGTTTGCGCTGATATTCTTCCCTACTTCTTCCAGCCGGTCGCGTGTGGACATCATGATCTTCCGGGGTGAGAGCAGCTTTCCGGTAAGATTGGCGGGACATGCCGCGGAACAGCGCCCGCATTCCGTGCAGGAATAGGCATCCAGCAGATTTCGCCAGCTCAGGTCAAAGACATCTTTGGCGCCAAAACGGGGCGGGGGGGGAGCGGCTTCTCCTGCCGCCGGTGCAGGTGGTGCGAGCTCGGGTTGAACGGCATACAGGACTTCCTGCTGGATAACCGGCATATTCCTCAGCTTTCCTTCGGGAGCCAGCCGGGCATAATACGCATTTGGAAAAGCCAGCAGGATATGCAGATGTTTGGAATAGGGCAGATAGTTCAAAAAGGCAAAGATGCCGACGATATGCAGCCACCAGCAGGCTCTTTCGAGGACGACGAGGGTGTGGTCGCCAAAGCCGTTGAGCAGCGGATGCAGTGTCCGGGAGATCAGAAAATCTCCCGTAGTATGTCCTGCATAATGTCCATAACCGCGGGACTGCAGGAGGGTATCGGCTGCGTTCATGGTCAGGAACAGGGTCATCAGTACGATCTCCGTCAACAATATATAATTGGCGTCGCTGCGGGGCCATCCATCCAGGTCATGGCTGAGGAAACGGCGCAGCTTTAGGATATTCCGGCGGCAGAGGAAGATGATACAGGCCAGGAGCACTCCAAGCGCCAGGACTTCAAAGGCATCGATCAGGAAGAGATAGACAGGTCCTCCGAACCGGTAAAAGACCCGGTGCGTCCCCAATATGCCGTCGATGGCTATTTCAAGGACTTCTATATTTATGATGACAAAACCGGCATAGATGACAAGATGGATCATGGCCACGAGCGGATTGCGAAACATCTTTTTCTGTCCGAAGGCCAGCAGCAGCATATTCTTCCACCGTTGGGCGGGGTTGTCCGAAAAGTCCTCATCATGTCCTAGCAGGATATTCCGCCTTATCTGGCCGGCCTTTTTAGCGAACAGGCCTATTGCCGTAGCGGCAACGAGGACAAAGAGTATTTGCTGAAGAAGGACCATAGAAAATTATTATGGGGTCTAAGATAAGTGATTTGCTGATATGGCGTAAATTGGCTCCTCATCATGAAGAATTACATTTTGACGCAGCAGGTAGCAGAAAAGAAGCTACGCCGTATGGCTTATCAGATCCTGGAGAACAACTCCGGTGAAGAGCAGCTGATCCTCGCAGGCATTGAAGATAATGGCAGCGGGGTAGCCCGAACCATCCAGCGGCTTTTGACGGAAATAACCGGTGGCAGGCTTAGCACCCGGCTTATTTCCATTTCGCTTGACAAACGGAATCCGGGTCCTGTAACCCTCAGCGAGACCCTGGCTTTTGACGGGCAGGTCATTATCGTCATCGACGATGTAGCCAGCAGCGGAAAGACCCTGCTTTACGCCATGAAACCCTTTCTGGACTATCATCCCCGCAAGATAGAATCACTGGTTCTTGTAGAAAGAACCCACAAAACCTTCCCTATCCAACCGGATTATACCGGGCTATCCCTGTCCACTACCTTACAGGAGCATATTTATGTCGAGGTGGATGGCGATGTTGTAAAGGGCGCCTGGCTGGAATAGAGGCTTTTCCCGGCACTATCTATCCACATTCGTGGATAAAAAAGGAATCAAAAAAAAGGCCCTTTTAAACGGGTTTTCAGGGGCAAATAAGGTAAATTTGCCATCCCCGGCGAATGGCTGCCAAACAGGTGGTTTACCGGGGGTTAAAACAGAATATGGAAGATAACAGCACTCCACTGAAAACGCAGGACAACAATCGTATCGTTCCGGTAAATATTGAGGAGCAAATGAAGACAGCCTATATCGATTATTCGATGTCGGTCATTGTCGGTCGTGCCCTGCCCGATGTACGGGATGGTCTCAAGCCGGTACATCGCCGGATTTTCTACGGGATGAATGAGCTTGGCAATCACAGTAACAAACCCCATAAGAAGGCAGCCCGTATCGTTGGGGATGTAATGGGTAAGTATCACCCGCACGGTGATTCGGCCATCTTTGACGCCATGGTCCGTATGGCGCAGGAATGGAGCATGCGTTACCTGCTGGTCGACGGTCAGGGTAACTTCGGGAACCAGGATGGTGACGGTCCTGCGGCCATGCGGTATATTGAGGCCCGTCTGCATCGTCAGGCCGAATACATGCTGGAGGACATCGAAAAGGATACAGTCGACTTTCAGCCCAATTTCGACGACTCCCTCAAGGAACCAACGGTACTGCCCACCCGCCTTCCGCAGCTGCTGATGAACGGTTCCAGCGGAATTGCCGTTGGGATGGCCACCAATATGATGCCGCATAACCTGTCGGAAATTATCGACGGTTGTTTTGCCTATATCGATAACAAGGAGGTGACTATCGAAGAGCTGATGGTGCATATCAAGGCGCCGGACTTTCCAACCGGCGGGATCATATATGGTATGGAAGGTGTCAAGGCGGCCATGCATTTTGGCCGGGGTCGTGTCGTTCTTCGAGGCAAGCTGCATGTCGATACGAAGCCGAGCGGAAGGGAAACGATCATCGTTACCGAGGTGCCATACCAGGTCAACCGGGACGCCCTTTGTGATCGTATCGGTCAGCTGGTCAATGAAAAGATTGTCGAAGGCATCGCGCATATCAACAACGAATCCAACAAAAGGGAAGGCACGCGTATCGTCATCGATCTGAAGCGGGATGCGGTGGCCAATGTCGTTATCAACCAGCTATACAAGCATACTGAATTACAAACTTCCTATGGGATCAACAATGTCGCCATCGTCAGGGGCCGTCCCAGGACGCTGAACCTGAAGGACCTGATCAGCGAGTTTGTGGATTTCCGCATGGAGGTGGTTACCCGCCGGACGAAGTTCGAGCTGAAAGAGGCCGAAAAGAAGGCGCATATCTTACAGGGTTATCTTATCGCCCTGGATCATCTTGATGAGGTCATTGCCCTGATCCGGGCATCGGCCACGCCCGAGATTGCCCGGGAAAGCTTGATTAATGCCGGATGGGGGCTTGACGAGATCCAGGCGCGTGCGATCCTCGAGCTGCGTCTGCAGCGTCTTACGGGAATGGAGAGGGATAAGATCCGTGCAGAATATGACGAGCTGATGAAGCTGATCACCTACCTGAAAGAGCTGCTGGCTGATGAAGGTCTGCGTTTTGGTGTTATCCGTAAGGAGCTGCAGGAAGTAAAAGACAAGTTTGGTGACGAACGCAAGACGGAGATCACCTACCTGGACAACGAGGTCAGCATCAAAGATCTTATCCGGGAAGAGGATGTCGTCATCACTATCTCTCATTTAGGCTATATCAAACGTACTTCGGCTACTGAATTCCGCCAGCAGCGCCGCGGCGGTCGCGGAGCTATCGGAGGACGTACCCGGGATGAGGACTATATAGAACATCTTTTTGTGGCCTCTACGCATCATACCATGCTTTTCTTTACAGAAAAGGGCAGGGTCTACTGGCTCAATGTATATGAGATACCGGACGGCGAGAAAAGCGGCAAGGGCCGGGCTATCCAGAACCTCATCCAGATTCCTTCGGATGACAAGGTCCGTGCTATCATCGATGTAAAGGACCTGAAGGATGAAGCCTTTGTCAACACGCACTATATCGTCCTCTGTACCAAACAGGGGATCATAAAAAAGACCTCGCTTGAAGACTTTAGCCGTCCAAGACAGACGGGCGTCAATGCTATCACTATCGTGGAAGGGGACGTTTTGCTGGAAGCAAGGCTTACGGACGGCAATTCAGAGATCCTGATGGCTATTAGAAGCGGCAGGGCTATACGTTTTGAAGAAGAAAAGGTTCGTCCTACAGGAAGAGGCGCCATTGGTGTTGCCGGGATCGAAGTGGACGATGCGACAGATGAGGTGATTGGCATGATCTGTGTCAATAGGGAAGATAAGACCCGCACTGTCCTGGTGGTCAGCGAAAAGGGGTATGGGAAACGTACCGCTATTGATGAATACCGGATCACGAACCGCGGCGGAAAAGGAGTAAAAACCATCAGCGTCACGGAGAAAACCGGTAAATTAGTGGGCATTTTGGATGTCACAGAGTCTGAAGACCTTATGATCACCTGTAAAAGCGGTGTTACCATTCGGATGTCCGTTGCTGGTGTAAGCGAGCAGGGACGTGCTACACAGGGTGTCAAGCTCATAAGGCTGGACGAAACCGACGAGATCGCCGCTATTACCAAACTCGATAAGCTCGAAGAAGAAAGCAGTGCCGTGATAACAGATACTGCTGAAGAAGGGACCGGGCCGGCTCCGGATGAGCTGGGTGTTGCCGAAGCGGGCTCCGGCGCTGAGGGTTCGGATACTGATGCCGGCGATGCGAATCCGGGAGGAGAGGCTGCGGGTCCGGATGAAGCTCCGGCTGAGTAGGATTAAGATTTCATTAAAGGTGGGGGACGGTTCCCGATTCTGGGATTTGGCCCGTAGTTTGCGGCAATGCGCTGATGGTCAGCAATTTGAAATTATATATCTAAATAAATAATCAAAAAAATGAGAAGACTCCTTCTAACTGGTTTCCTTGCCGCCGCTGGTATGGGCCTATTCGCACAGAGCGTCGACAAGGCTAAAGACCTCCTGAAGTCTAATAAGCTGCCGGAAGCCAAGGCCGAGATAGACAAGGCTTTGACTGTGGAAAAAAATCAGAAGAATTCCGAAGCCTGGTATACCAAACTTAAGATCTATAATGCTCTTGCTGCAACCGATGCAACCCGGGCGCAATATCCCGATGCGCGTGACCAGGCTTTTGAAGCCCTGAAGAAATATGTGGATGTGGATGACAAGAAGCTGTTGCTTCTTCAGATGGATGGCTACAAGCCAGTCAATGAGATCTACCAGGGTTATTTCCAGATTGGAGCCAATGACTATAATGCCGCCAAATACAAAGAGGCGTTGGCGAACTTTACAGGTGCACTCGCAGCCAGCTCTTATATGAACTCAAAAGGCTGGACCAATCTCAAGATCGATACTACGTCCACCCTGTATGCGGGCATCTCTGCCGAAAAGGCCGGGCTGAAGGATACTGCAGCTATATATTATGGTAAGCTGGCTGATGCCAAGATCGCCAATATCAATGGCTCGAACATGATCGACATCTACAAGTGGCTGGTCGATTATTACAACACAAAGAAGGATGCTGCCAATACCGCGAAATACATCGGACTGGCAAAAGAACAATATCCTGATGACCTGTTCTGGCCAAGCACTGAGCTGGATAATCTTCGGGAAAAGGGCAACAAGGATTCTTTGTTTGCGAAATACGATGAGATCGTAACGAAATTCCCCAAGAACCATCTCTTTTTCTTCAACTTTGGTCTTGAGTTGTACCAGTATGCTTCGGACACCAGCAAGGGCGGCCGTCCTGCAAATTATGATGCGCTGATCTCCAAGTCCCAGGAAATGCTGAAGAAATGTCTTGAGCTTCAGCCGGATTATCCCCAGGCTGCGCTGGTTCTCGGACAGATCTCCTACAATGCCGGTGTAGACCTGCAAGGTCAGACGAAGAAGATCCCTGGCAAGGGTCCTGATGACATCAAGAAAAGAGCCGATCTGCGTATCGCTGCCGGCAAGAAATTCGATGAGGCTATCCCTTATTTTGAACTCGTAGATAAGGATCTGGGTACAAAGGGCAAGCTGAAGATGGATGAGAAAAGCTCTCTGAAGGATGCGTATGATCTGCTGATCACGATCTATGAGAATAAGAATATCAAGGACAAGGTCGATCTTTGGACAAATAAGTTCAACAATGTTGATAAGGATCACTAATCGATAAGATATTTTATAAAAAAAAGCCCCGGTAACCGGGGCTTTTTTTTATATATTAAAGTACTACGATCCCCTGCTGGTCAAGTAGCCGATAGATGCTGGTCCGAAGCTCGCCGGATGTATATTGGGTCTTTGTGACGTCGTTGATCCAGAAGTAGACCCGAAGCTCGCTGGTCTTTGAGTTCAGCGCATTCAGCATGATCTGTGGCTCGCGGACCTGCAGAACATTGGAGTTCTTTTTGACGATCTCTTTTATCGCATCCGGTTTGATCTTATCCGGATCGGCGGGTTTTTCGATATTAAAAGAGAGGGCCAGGCGGACATGATTATTGCTCAGAGTCCAGTTGACGATGTGGTTGGACAATACGTCTCCGTTGGGGATGATCACTTCTGCTCCTTCTTCGGTGAGCAGCGTACTGGTCCGGATGCTTATCTCTTTTACCCGGCCTTTCTTATCCCCGACCTCTACAGTATCGCCGATCCGTACGGGCCGGTCGAAGATCAGGATGATGCCTGAGACAAAATTATTGACGATATTCTGCAGACCCAGACCGACACCGACGCCGAGGGCGCCAAGGATAACGGTGATCCGGTCGACGGAAAGCCCGGATGCGGCTACGGCCAGCAAAAAGCCTCCGATCAGCAGGACCAGCCTGGTGACCAGCAGCCTGGATCGTTGACCGCGATCGTCCAGGGCCGCATCATCTCCGGTATCTCCAAAGAAATAGGCGATGTAACGCTGAAGGAAATTAGCCATCCAGATAATGCCCAGGAACAGGACCAGTCCACCCAGTGTAAAGGAAAAGCTCCCGACTTCGCGGGGGCTGGTGAATATATCGAGGAGCAGGTCGTTCATCGCATCGAAAAGGTTCAGGTTGGTCGTAAAGACGATGATCCATAGGACCACTCCCACGGTAATGATAAACCGGGAAACAGACCGGGATATCGTGGAGAGATCGAAGCTCTCGGGGTAATGCTTCCGGATGCGGCTGGTTTGGATCTGGAGGAGGAAGGCTTCCACGACTATTTTTACAAAGACGGCCAGGCAGGCGGTTTCTGCAAAAGAATATACTGCCGTAGCGGCAAAGATCTGCGAGAGCGTAACCCGCCCGAACAGATTGCAGAAGATGGCAAGGAGATTAAACAGGAAATAAAGGCCCATTGCAAACCAGACCAGCCTGGGCTGACCGGAGATCTTGCGTTTGCCAAAGAGGAAGAAAAAGGCAAAGACGCAGGACAAACTGTCGATGATGAGTGTCGTCCAGCGCTGGAGGCTCAGCGGTAGTCCGAGGATCCGGGTGATGGGCAATAAAAGGAAAAGCAATAAAAAGATACACCAGCCATAAAAGAGGTTGCGGGGAAGGGCTTTCCAGAAAACAAAGGTCAGCACGATCATCAGCAGGAACTCTATCGACTCGATATAGATAGCGGGGGCATGCAGGTCGAACAGCGGCGCGAGGGTAAGGATAACGATCAGGGAGGCGGCGATGGGGTGGGAGTTGACGAAGCGGAACTGGAAATGTTCCACTGCTTTTAACTTGTCCATCCGCCGGAGGGTCCGGAAGTTGAGCCAGACCCAGAAAAAGAAGACGACGCCGATGACGTATAGCCAGAAGCGCTTGCTTCGGGTATTGGAAAAATAAAACCGGGCCAGCTGTTTTTCACTGTCGAGGGACTTTTTCAGGCCTGCCTGCCAGCGATTGCTGGCACCCGGTGAACGCGGCTCCCAGAGGTAGCGCCTCTCCTTGCCAAAGGCCCTGGAGCCTACCGACTTCAGCTCCTGGTCCACCCGGTAGGACAGGTCCTGGATGGTGATAGCGTGTGCTGAGGCTTCGGATTTGAGGGAATTGATCTGCACGCCGTTGAGCATTACGAGGCTGTCCACCTGTCTCCATTTCTGTTTCAATGCCAGCAGCTGTGTCTGAAAGGTATCTTTTAGCGCAGAATCCCGGAAGATCTGCAACATCAGCGTATCTTTTTTCAGGTTGGCGATGTCCCGTCTTACCCCATCGAGGGCGGTATCATAGCGGTTCAGGTACCTGGCATACCCTTTTTCATTCCCGTTCAGGGCGTCCAAAAGGGTGTTGAACATCTGCAAGTTTCGAACATTAAAGGTCCTGTCGCTCTGCGCCATCCTGTCTTTAAGGATATTGAGAGCCGAATCCTCGTCGTCCAGCTGATCGTCGATCTCCTGTAAGTGGACAAAGGACTCTGTCACCAATGGCACTTTGTTGAGCAGCTGGTAGGTTTTTTCCAGGTCTTCCGCATAGTCGCTGGTCGTCGGGAGATTGATGGTTGTAAAAAGGGTGGAATCGAATTTCCGGCGGACACGTTTGTAATTCTCTTTATAATATTCCGTAGTCTTTTTCCGGGAGACCTTAGTGGAACGGAGCGTATCTTTTAGGTGGGTGGTGTCCTGGGCATTAACCAGTAAGACTCCCAAAATGCCAAGAGCAAGGAAGAAAATATGCCTCATAAGTATAAAAACAAAGGTTGGGGCAAATCTAATGCCTTATTTTCATTTTGGTAGTGGTCTTATTTTTAATATGAAAGTTTACAACATGATCTCCACATTCTGCTGGCTGTTGCGGTAGCGGAATGCGTCTATAATATAGAGGCTGCCCATGATCAGGCCGAAGGCGCCGAGGAGAAGGGTGATACTGTTGGCTTTTGCAAAGGGGCTGAAGAGGAGAAGAAATCCGAATAATGTGGAAAGAAAACCTGCGGCAAGTACAAAACCCCTGCCCCGGACGACTGTTCGGAGCACTACGGCGATGAGTATCTTTAACAGGCCGACCAGCAGCATCCAGCTGCCGATAAAATAGGGAAGAGCGATAAAGGCCAACAGCGGGTTGAACACGAACAGCAGGCCGAAGAACAAATGCAGGGCGGCCTCCACCTGTAACCATTTGCTTTCCGGCGAAGGACCGGGGCGCAGGATCATCATCGCCAGCAGCAATCCGCCATTGAGCAGGAGACCGAAGCCGGCAAACTTGGTCAGCTTGACATAGCTGCTCAGGGGGTTGATAAAGGCCAGTACTCCAATGCTTACAAAGATCACCCCCGCGATGAAGAGTAATCCCCAGCTGGTGAATTTTTTGGTGGTTGAAGGCATGGAGCAATATAAGGAATTTATTCGCTCCTAAGACTCTTCACCGGGTTGCGCATGGCTGAGCGGATGGTATTAAGCCCTACGACAAAAAGGGTCAGCGCCAGCAGCAGCAAGCCCACCGTCACGAAGATCCAGGGGCTTATCGGGACCCGGAATGTATATTTTTCCAGCCAGCTGCTCATGGCCCACCAGGTTAGCGGGACGGCAATTACAAAGGCTATCAGCACCAGTCGCAGAAATTCCTGCGAGATCAGCCCGAGGAGCTGGCTGACGGAGGCGCCCAGCACTTTGCGGATGCCAAACTCGCGGACCCGCCTTTCCATAGTAAAGGAAGCGAGACCGGCAAGGCCCAGACAGCAGATAAAGATGGCCAGACCGGCAAAGATGTTGGTGATCCTGCTGATCAGCTCTTCGGTCATGAATTTCTTTTCGAAGTCTTCGTTTACAAAATGGTATTCGAACAGGGCTGTCGCATCGTATTTTTTGACCAGAGTCTGCAAAGCTGCTATAGCTTTTTGCGGCGGCACTCCTTTTTTCAGTCGGATGGAGATGACGTTGAGGTTGTCGGGCTGGAAATAGATCATCTGCGGGTCTACCGGCTTGTACGGAGTTTCCATAACCACATTGTCCATAACGCCGATGACAGTGTATTTCCGATCGCCATAGCGCATGATGGCACCGATGGGGTGGGCGAGGTGCATGGCTTCGATGGCGGCCCTGTTGAGCAGCATATTGCCGGAGTCGGCGGGGCTGCCGGTAAACGAATGACCAGCCAGCATTTTGACGCCCATGGTCGGAACAAAGTCCACGTCAGCAGCCTGCCCGGAGAAAATGATGTCAACGTTGGCCGGTTTGCCCTCCCAATCCGGGGATGGGCTTTTCCACCAGATATCCGTGATGGGGGACATGCTCCGGGTTGTCGCGTCGATCAGACCAGAGGCGAGGAGATCATTCTTAAAGGCCGGAAAGTTTTTGTTCAGATCGCCTGTGGCCGGAAGGCTGATGAGGTTATCGGGATTATAGCCCATGTCACGGTTCTTTATAAACTGCAGCTGATGGTATACGATGATGGTTGCCGAGATCAGGAGGATAGAGATAACGAACTGTGAAATGACCAGTACGCGGCGCGGCAGGATCGCTTTTTTACCGGCTGCAAAAGTCCCTTTCAGCACTTTGACCGGGTTGAAGGAAGAAAGATAAAAAGCGGGATAGCTGCCGGCGACGACACCTGTGAACAGGATGATGATGAGCAGGCCTATCCAGAAGATGGGGTCGCTGAGGTGAAGCGCCAGATGCTTGCCCACCAGAAGATTAAAGGCCGGCAGCAGAAGATATACTGCTGTCAGGGCTATCACAAATGAGATAAGGGTAAGGATGACGGATTCGAAAAGGAATTGCCCTATCAGCTGTCGTTTGTCCGATCCGAGGGTCTTGCGGATGCCCACTTCCCTGGCTCTTTTCTCCGACCGGGCGGTGGACAGGTTCATGAAGTTGATGCAGGCGATAAGCAGGATGACGATGGCTATCGCCGTGAAAAGACGGACGTATTCGATCATTCCGCCGGTGTTCTTCCCATCTTTAAAATCGCTGTAGAGGCGCCATTTGCTCATCGGGAAGATAAAGTAGCTGCTGATCTTGTCGTAGGGAGAATTCGATCTTTTGACGTCATTGATGATCTTTTCGACCGAGGCCTGGCTGGCGCCGGGCGAGAGCTGGACATAGACATCCCAGGAAGAATTATACCATGAGTTCATCTGGGCCCTGATCAGGGTATCGGAATAATTATAAGGCCGGATAAAGTCGAAAGAAAAAGAAGAGTTACCCGGGGCATCGGCTACGACGGCGCTGACCTTTACAGGCTGGTCATTGTCTATCTTCATCTGCTTATTGATCGGGTCTTCGTTGCCAAAATAGGTTTTGGCCGCACTCTCAGACAGGACGATGGAAGAAGGATCTGTGATGGCGCTGGCAGGGTTACCCTTGATGAATTTCCAGGTGAAGAGGTCGAAAAAATGACCGCTGACAGTATACCCCTGTTTTTTCAGACGGGTATTTCCATATTCCAGGACACGATCCTGGCGATGGGTCGTCGTGACGGCCGTCTTTATCTGCCGATAACCTTTTTCAAGGGCTGGTCCGAGCGGGAAGGCCATGTTCTTATCCGTAAAGATCTGATTCTTGAAATCGCGGTTGGCGATGATCTGATAGGTGCTGTTGTAGTTCTGATTGAATTTATCAAAGGATAGCTCGTCATGGACCCAAAGGAAGATCAGGATGCTGCAGGTCATGCCGATCGCAAGACCGAGCAGATTGGTGGTGGCAAACCCTTTGTTCCTGAAAAGGTTGCGCCAGGCTATTTTGAAGTAATTCTTTAGCATGCGGTTATTGTACTAAAAAGGTGCCTTTTTTGATGTCTGCTGAGAACCAAAAGATTGTGGGATGGGGGCTGGTCCCAACTGTTCGTTTGTGATACAGTTATTGTACGAAATAAAATTGCCTGAATCCAGCAAAGTCCATATGTTTGAACATTCATACAGCCATGCAGATTCGTATCGATCATCAGAATAAGGTCCCATTACATCTCCAGGTGGAGGAGCTGATGCGTAAGCTGATAGCATCTCCGGAGTTTCGTAACGGAGCATTTCTTCCCAAAGAGGTGGAGCTGGCCAATCGTCTTGGCGTATCCCGTAATACTATCCGTCAGGCCACGAACAAGCTGGAATATGAAGGCCTGCTGACCCGTAAAAAAGGGGTAGGAACGAAGGTGGCCACAAAAAAACCGCTCTCGACGGGTTTGGACCACTGGTATAGCTTTACGCGCGAGATGCAGGAGCGTGGTATACAGGTGGAGAATTTAAGTCTGCGGACCGAATATGTAAAAGCGGATGAGAAGGTCAGCCGGTTCTTTAATATTCGGCTGCACAAGACCGTAGTGAAGCTGTCGAAGCTAAAAGGCAGCGAGGGCGAACCCATCGTCTTTTTCGAAAGCTATTTTCATCCGCGGATCGGGATAGTTCCGGAGGACGATTTTTCGAGGCCTCTTTATACCCTGCTCGAAGAAAAGTTCGGGGTCCCGGTAGTACGTTCGAACGAGAATATCAGCGCGGGGCTGGCGGGTGAGCTGGCTACGAAACTGAAGGTGTCTGCGGCTTCGCCTATCCTGATCCGGGAGCGTTTCGTGTACGATCCGGGGGACCGGCCTATCGAATATAATATCGGTTATTATCGCGCCGATAAGTTTACGTATTCTATTGATATTAAGAAAGCTGCGCCTTAAAGGCCGGCTGTTGTCGGTCTTTGGCCGATTTGGATCTCAGTGAATTCCCCTAGGCGGTAAAAGAATTTTTTGCCGCCCCTTGCAGAATCCAAAAATCAGTATTAGGTTTGCATCACCAACAAGCAGTTCAATCTCCTCTCCGAATAACCCCAGGACGTACCCAATCTCCACGAATTACCTTCTCAGTTCCATTTTACATTTTTATCGCGTATTCATACACTCCTTCTTATATCCTCTGCAATCGCCTCCGTTCCAATGACTATGAGCTAACCTCAATAGCGCAATTTCCTTTATAACATAGTCTTTAAAACCTAAATGTACCCGCAATGAAAGCTTTATTTAGCCTGCTTACCCTTTTTGCAATTGTATTCGCCTACATTTTCAGCGCTTCCCTTTATGTACAGGGAGAATTGCTCATCGCTTATCTGCTCGTTCTCACCTCCATCACTTCCCTTACTTTCTGGATCAAGTCCCACGATCTGCTCGGCGTAAAAGTAAAAAGCTAACGCCGACACACACACGAATTGTAAAACAGCAATCTCTCCAACCACAAAAATCAGAACATGAAAACGATCTTTACCTTTTTAGCCCTTCCTGTTATCATCTTCATTTTTTTCCTTAGCAGCCAGTTTTATATCACAGGCGAATATGTGATCGCGTATACGCTGGTGGCTACTTCGTTTGCTTCTCTCATTGGATGGATCAACCTGGTTGGTAGACCTTCGGGGGAGCTGCTTCGCCATGCTCCTTCCCGGTCGTAGGAACTTCGGCAAAGGCTTAATTGCCGCTGGTTTCTATCCCGCTCAGCAGGATCCCCGTGGCATCATCAAAGATAAAAGCGGGTCGGAAGTCGGATGTCATGTATCGCAATTTGCAGTTCCTGATCCGCAGACCTGCTATGTGCCGGACATATAATCCCGAGGCTGGCAATTCGCCAAACATGGAGAATTCGGGATAGTCAGCTTCCTGTTCCGGCACACGGGACAGGGAATCCGGAGATAGAAAGGCGGTGTCTTTACTGGAGCCGCCGGGATAAGTAATATCGATATTTTCCAGCGTGATATCCTGCACAGGATGGCCGGGTAGCCCGGTAATAGATGCCGGGAAGATATTGTGCGGGAATTTTTCCGGTGGGCCTTCCATATCATATCCTTTATCGGGTTTGCCTGCCGGAACCTGCACTGATACATCTCCTATATAGACATGGCGAAGTTCGCCAGCGGGAGCTTTACGGTTACGGCGACCCAGCCGGATAAAAACAGCGTTGCCCGTATTCGTGGCCCTGACCCCGCGGATGTCTATATTCTCGAGGATAGCTCCATCTACAGTCTCCAGGGCGATAGCCGAACGGTAGGTGTCATAGATGGTGAGATCCCTTACCGTGATGTTCGAAAATCTCCCGTGGGAGGCTGTTCCCAGCTTGAAGGCGCTGGCGCTGGAGCGTATTTTGCAATGGGATATGTAAATGTCTTCGCATCTCCCGTCCGGGGATTCAGACTTCAGGCAGATCCCATCGTCATCGGCATTGAAAAAAGAATTGGTCAGGCGGACCTTTTTGCAGTCGACCAGGTCGATGCCGTCATTATTCCACATGACATTGCTGACAACGGTGATGCTATCGACGGTGAGATCGGTACAGTTCTTATAATTTTGTATCCAGTCCAGGCCATTGGTTATGGTCACTCCTTTTATGACAATGCCTTCGCAGTTCCTGAGCTCGATGAGCATGGGTCTGTTATTTTCTTCGGGTCTTATCTGACCCCAGGGGTTGGGTGTCTTCCATTCCGCATCCTGCAAGCTGCCGTTCTCCAACACGCGGTAGAGATCTTTTAGCAATTCAGGACCCTGGCCATCGATGGTGCCTTTTCCCGTAATCGATATGTTGCGCTGACTGTCTGCGCTGATCAGGGCAATGGCCTTTCCCGGACCGTAGTCGGGTCTTTTGGTGCTGCCCAGCAGCACGGCTTTATCGGCAAGGAAAAGTTGTACGTTCGATCGCAGGCGGATGGGACCGGTGACAAACCGTCCGTCCGGCACGACGACGATGCCACCGTGCAAGGCGGCTGCGTCTATTGCTTTCTGAAAAGCGCGGGTATTGTCTTTTCCGTCACCGGCTTGGGCGCCGTAAGAAAGGATATTAAAGCTATGTAACTGGGCGAATGTAGTAGTGGTTGTAGTCAGCAGGAAAAAGAGTCCGAAAAAGCATTTCATATTTGAAGTTAGGAAAAATAGATTAAACTTTAGTTCTTCTACTCTGATCACGCAAAAACCGGTGTTTGATCAAGGATTTGGCATGCCTCCTGTAAAATCTTTCTTTGGCGAAACGCGAATTCTTTCTTTTGCTCCGTGATCAATACTTCCAATAAAATTTTAATCATGGAAAAAGAGAAAAAAAATTTGGTATCAGCGATTGAAAACGAAGACAATATCGATCGGGCCGGGTTTATAAAATGTATGGCATGGGCTGGTACCGGTGTATTGTGGATGATGAGTGGCGGTATCATGAAATCCTTCGGGATGAGCCAGCTTATCGATAAGAATACCGGCGGACTTAAGCCCGGTATCCGGATCCCCGCATCCGACTTCAGTTTTGTCCAGATAAGTGATAGCCATATCGGGTTCAACAAGGCCGCGAATCCGGATGTCACCGCCACTTTGCAGGCCACTATCGACAAGATCAATGCCCTGCCGGTGGCTCCTTCCTTTGTTCTCCACACCGGCGACCTATCTCATCTTGCGCAGGCCGACGAATTTGACATCCTGGATCAGTCCTTAAAAAGCGTGAAGACCGGAAAGATCTTTTATGTTCCGGGGGAACACGATGTATTGAACGATAATGGGAAACAATACCTCGATCGATATGGAAAGGGGACGAAGGGAAATGGCTGGTATAGCTATGATTCCCAGGGAGTGCATTTTATTGCCCTGGTAAATGTCATAGACATGGCAGAAGGTGGCCTGGGTGTATTGGGGGCCGATCAGCTCAAATGGCTGGAGGACGATCTTAAAGGCCTTTCCAACAGCACTCCGATAGTCGTCTTTGCGCATATTCCGCTCTGGGCAGTCTATCCCCAGTGGGGCTGGGGTACCCGTGACAGCGCTCAGTCTTTATCGATGCTCAAACGGTTCGGATCGGTATCGGTATTGAACGGGCATATTCATCAGACGATGCTGAAAGTGGAGGGGAATATCACATTCCACTCGGCTATGTCCACTGCTTTCCCTCAACCTCAGCCTGGTACGGCTCCTGCGCCTGGCCCTATGAAGGTGCCGGCAGAAAAGCTACGGGGCTTGCTGGGTCTTACAAGCGTGAACTATGTAGAGCATAATCACTCGCTGGCTATTACCGATATGCCGCTGATGAATACGGAGGAGGTTGCGAAATGAAAAGAATTATCATCGTAACAATCTTTATGGTCCTGGGAAAACTGGCCGGTGCGCAGTATCAGCCGGTAACGGATGGGTCTACTGTACAATTTACCATCAAAACTTTGGATTCAATGTCACGGGAACGTTCACTGGTCTTACAGCACAGATCCGTTTCGACGCGGAGCATCCGGAAGATGCCAGTTTTGATGTCAGTCTCAAAGCGGCCTCTGTCAATACGGACAATACCATGCGGGATGATCACCTTAGAAAGCCGGCTTATTTGGTGGAGGATACCGGTTCAAAGGAGTCTTTACCATCAATAGAAAAGACTTCGATGTTGGAGGAACAAGCACTATCTCCGATAAGCTGGAAGTAGCGTTGGATGTCATTGTCAAATAAACAGAATTTTTTAAAAATGTCCTTTATCAAAAAAAGATATATCGTAACGGCCTTTTTGGCGGGCGCAGTGAGGATCTGTTCCTTTGCCGGCGCAGGGCCGGGGGGAGCTCCGGCTTCGGTGGGGCCAAAAAGCGAATACAGCAATTTAAAAGTGTTACCCCGGGATATTTCATCCAAAGCGCTGCAAAGCATCATGATCGATGAATTTGAAGATGGGTTGGGGGTGAGCTGCAATTTCTGTCATGCTGAACAGAAGGCATCGCACCGGCTGGATTATGCCAGCGATGTAAAACCTGAAAAGGAGATCGCGCGGGAAATGATGCGAATGACGATGAAGATAAACAAAAAATATTTCAAGCTTCGACATCCTATGATTGGAGATGGGGCGCTGATCATCAGCTGTAACAGCTGTCACCGGGGTCAGCCTCGTCCGGAAGGGGGTGGGGAGTAAAAGTCTTTCTGGTGTTAAACAAAAAAGCCCTGATCTGCTTGTGTCTACTAGTGGTGAGGGGCTTTTTTTTGTATAGAAAATGATTCTATATTTGTCGGGCGGTACAATTTTAAAACCTTGCTATGCCCTTACTGAAAGAAGTCGGTCAGCCTTTCCTGGTATTTCTTTTTTTATATTCTACTAACCTTTATGCTCAGAATGATGTTCGCATGCTCTTTAAAGAGCCGGCAGGCAATTATCATTCTTCTTCTCCACTGGGGAATGGCCGTTTGGGCGCCATGGTTTTTGGGGGGACCGACAGGGAGCGGATCGTTTTAAATGAAATTTCGATGTGGAGTGGGGGAGTACAGGACGCCGATGATCCCCAGGCAATCAACTATCTTCCCCAGATCAGGCAATTGTTGCTCGGGGGCAGGAATGCAGAGGCGCAGGACCTCATGCAGAAACATTTTATTTGTAAGGGAAAAGGTTCTGGTTCGGGTCTGGGCGCTGACGTTAAATATGGTTGTTATCAGACCCTGGGGGATCTATTTATCAATTGGGCGGACGGCTCCCTGCCGGCGCAGAATTATCAAAGAATACTCCGGCTGGACAGTGCCATTACAACTACTACCTGGCAGAGAAGGGGTATCGGTTATACGGAAGAAGTTATGGTATCTGCACCGGCACAGGTAATTGCTGTTCGTTTAAAAGCGTCTAAGCCGGGCTGCCTTTCTTTTTCAGCCCGTCTTTACAGAAAGGAGCATGCTGGTTATGTGATGGAAAATGGCCAGATGTATATGAAGGGCACAATGAATAGTGAAGGTGATGAAGGCATCTATTATGCGGCTGTATTAAAAGCGATACCAACTGGGGGGCGACTTTCAGTTACTGATACCGGGATTGTGATCACCAACGCAAATGAATGTATCTTATTAGTGGGGGCTGCAACGGATATGAACTGGCCAAAGGTAGAACAGCGTGGTCCGGCTCCATTGCCTGTTGTGTTGCAGACCTTGAGCAGGTCATCGGGCCGGTCCTGGGCAGAATTGCTGGTTGACCATATAAAAGATTTCCAGTCCTGGTTCAACAGGTGTCGTCTGAATTTCACTGCCAGTGGAAATAGCAAAGAAATAGCACAGCTATCTGTATTGGAAAGATTGACCCGTTTTGGCAACGGTGCATCGGATCCTGATCTGATCAATATGTTCTTCAACTTTGGCAGATACCTGCTGATATCTTCCTCCCGTCCTGGCGGGATGCCGGCAAATTTACAGGGTTTATGGGCCGATGAATACCAAACGGCCTGGAACGGCGATTATCATACAGATATCAATGTACAAATGAATTACTGGCCGGCCGAGGTCAGCAATCTTGCGGATTGTCATCAGCCAATGTTCACCTTATTAAAGCAAATGGCTGACTATGGAAGCCGTACTGCAAAGACCTATTACGGCGCCCGGGGATGGGTTACCCATCCTATTACCAATCCATGGGGGTATACCTCGCCGGGTGAAGGCGCTACCTGGGGGTCTACTGTCACTGGCGGCACCTGGGCTACTATGCATTTGTGGCATCATTATCAATACAACCCGGATAAAAAATTTCTTGCCTCTGTGTATCCGATCATAAAAGGCGCTGCGCAGTTCTATACAGATATTTTAATAGAAGAACCCAGGCATAAATGGTTGGTTACGGCTCCCTCCAATTCACCTGAAAATTCTTTTTTTGGACCCAATGGCGAACATATCGCTACTTGTATGGGTCCAACGGTCGATATGGAGCTTGGCCGGGAGATATTGGGTGAGGCTATACAGGCGGCTGCTATTTTAAATATCGATAAAGCCTGGAGTGATAGTCTTCGCTCTATCATACCAAGGCTTGCGCCCCTGCAAATAAGTCCTTCGACCGGAGCATTGCAGGAGTGGCTGGAAGATTATAAGGAAGTTGAACCGGAACATCGCCACACCTCACACCTGATGGCGGTGTACCCGCTTGATGAGATCACTCCCTGGGAAAGCCCGGCTTTTGCAAAGGCGGCGGCTACGACTTTAGAAAGGCGTAAGAAAAGCGGGATAGGGTGGGTCTGGGCCTGGCGGATGGCTTTGTATGCCCGTTTGGAGAATGGTAACAAGTCCTTATACTTCCTGCGTAGTTTTCTAACGCCATCCACTGCTTCTGAGATAGATTATAATAATGGAGCTGGCACATACCCCAATCTTTTTTGTGCGGGACCGCCTTTTCAGATAGACGGTAACCTGGGTGCTGTTGCGGGGATCGCAGAAATGTTGATGCAGAGTCATGGCAGGAACAATGTCATCCGGTTATTGCCTGCTCTGCCAGCGGATAGCTCGCTTCAAAGCGGGGCTGTAAAGGGTTTAAGGGCCCGTCAGGGGTTCGAGGTTTCATTTAGCTGGCGACAGGGTAAAGTACAAAAGATAAAGATCCGCTCGACCAGTGGATTGGTCTGTCATATTTTATTGCCTGGATCATTTACTATCAAAGATGCTGCGGGAAAGCCTGTCGCCTATAAAAAAGGTCCAGGTGAGGTAGCTGAATTTGCAACACAAAAGGGGATGGAGTATGACGTTTTTTAGATCAGGGCGAGGTCGCGCAGCTGGGTAATAAGGCTGGCTTCCCCGGTGCAGCGGCACTTGTTGGTTAACCTTTTTTCTGAAGCGCTCTGTATTGGTCGGGCGAGACTTTCATATATTTTTTGAAAAGCCGGGAAAAATAATAGGGGTCATCATAGCCAATTACCTTTGCTACTTCTTTAACTTTTGTGTCTGAACTGTATAACAGCAGGCAGGCCTTCTGTAATTTCAGATGAATAAAATAGTCAAGAGGCGACATGCCGGTTGCTTTACGGAACAAGCTGGAAAAATGGGAAGTGGACAAACCTTTATTTTGGGCCATGGCATCTACGGTTAGATGCCGGTGCAATTGCCTTTGCATATACAGGATGGTATCGGTTATGAGGTCTTTTGCATCCTGTTTCTTTTCATTCATCTGCCGGTCGGGATAAAGGAAGGTGGCGATGAAACTATACAGGAACATATTTGTATTCGTAAGGTTCTCTTTGCTATAACCTATTTCCAGGTTATGGTACATCATGTGCCAGATCTCCAGTCCTTTATCATTATAGATGATCGGCTGCGGGCCGTCAAATATCCCGATTTCGAAACTGCGGTTGAATGTATCCATATCCCGGCCGCTGAAATGTACCCAGTAAATGGTCCATGGGTCATTCTCATCTGCTCCATACCGCAGATGGTCCTTTGTTGCGGGGATAATGATAAATTCATTGACACCTACCTCAAAACGTCTTTTGCCCAGCTCATACCAGCCTTTCCCACGCAGGCAATAGATCAGTATATTGTCGGGGCAACCTTCTTGCCATTCCCGGTAATGATAGCTTGCATTGGGAAAGTAGCCGATATGCTTTATATAAAGCTGGTCCAGCATTACATTTTCCCCTATCATTTTTTTCAATACAGATTCGGGAAGATTTATCATTTTTTCCCCTTCAAATCCATCCCGCCTTTTAATAGATTTCATATTGCAATGGAAAAGTTGTACAATATTACAGATATTTTTATCCATAAATATGATCAGATAAACCAGCGGGCAGCGGCCTCGCGAAACCCGCTCTGATCCGGGTCGTCGTGATCATTGTCAGAAGTCCAGGCGACGATCCCATCCGGGCGTATCAGTAGGGCGCCGAGGGATAGCCGGTCTTTTACATTGCCTGGAATATACCTGATCCGGTCCCCATATTCGCCCGCAAATTTCTCAAGTGAAGTTTTGTTTTCAAAATCAAGCAGTATCCCTTTGCCATCGTGCATTAACCCGCCAATCCCGGCACCATCTTCAAACTTAAAGTCGGGAACGCTGCGGCCCACCAGCGGATTGTGGCTTCCGAGCTCGTAACGTGTATGAACGCCCCACACTCTTCCTGCAATATAGGTGGCGCCATCACGGGTATCTATAAGGTCACGGACAATTGCATTCAACGCGCGGGCGTGCGGATTGGGTCTCATGATCGCTACCTGCGCCCTTGACCAATCCAGGACCCTTGAAGCAATCGGGTGCCGTTCGATATGATAACTGTCCAGGAGGCCTTCCGGTGCTTTGCTTTGAATGGTTGCGGCGAGCTTCCAGCCCAGGTTCATGGCATCGCCCAGTCCAAGGTTAAGCCCCTGGCCTCCCAATGGCGAGTGAATGTGCGCGGCATCGCCGGCTAAGAGTACCCGTCCGTTGCGGTAGGTTGTCGCCTGCCGTGCCCGGTCGGTCCAGGTGGTTGCGACATGCAGGGCGCTGATCGTAATATCGGTGTTCGAGATGCGTCGCAGTACCTCCTGCACGTGTTCGGCCGTGACCGGTTTATTTGCACTATGAAATGCCCCGCCATCAAAGTCCTGTATTATGACGTAGCCTGGCTGGGATTTAAGGTACATCCCCGTCGGGGTCACGTTGCGGCCCGGACTCAGCTTTTCCGGATCGGCAATGTCTACCCTGGTCGTGTAGCCGGTGAATTCCGGCTCCGTTCCGGCGAATTCAAAACCGCCAGCTTTGCGAACAACGCTGCGGCTTCCATCGCAACCCACGAGCCATCTACTTTCAAAAGACCGGTCGCCTGACAGGACGGTCACTCCATCCGGGGTTTGATGGAAGTCGGTAATGGCAAGCCCGCGTCTGATAATCACACCCAGAGCTTCTGCGCGGCGGGCCAGCACCGTTTCAAGCTCCTCCATTTCAGACAACAGGCCGGCGGGTGGAGAACCTGGCAATCGATAGCTCCACTGTGAGGTGTCGATATTATCATCATAAAATGGAATACCGGCGAAATGTCCTGCCTGACGACGGGGCTGTGGCCCTTGCCCGGAAGCTGGAGTGGCATGGGGATTTTTAACACGTTTATGCAGTTCGAGCTCTTGTAGCAATCCACGGCGGTCAAGCGCTTCAACAGTCGGCGCCGAGAGACCCCGTATCCCGAAAGGAAGCTGCTTCAATGGCGAGTGCGGATTCTCCGCCTTTTCCAGCACCAGGACCGAACATTTGGCAAGAGCCAGCTCACAGGCGAGGAACAGACCTACGGGTCCTGCGCCGGAAATGATCACATCTTTCATCTCACAAAATTCTGGAAAGCTCCTGTATCAGGCTTGTACAAACGCGACAAAATTGTTGCTAACGGCCCGTTTCCCCTTTTTTGCTTTTCGCGCGAATGCCGCCGGGGTAGTGCCGGAGTAGCGTCGGAATTCCCTGCTAAGGTGGGACTGATCCGTATAGCCCAGCTCTTGGGCCAGGCCGGCAATATTGGAATCCGGGTGAAGCCATAATTGGTTTCGAACCCGCTCGAAGCGCATCAGACCGGACACGTCTTTAACGGAATGACCGGAAGAGCGTTTGAAATTCCTTTCCAGTGTACGAACCGTCGCATGAGCCGCTGCCGCTACCTGGCTTACTGGCATGTTACCGTTGGCTTTCCTCATCGCAACGCCCGCTTTGAATAGCATACTGTCGATAGGGACATGCGACCGTGCCTCCAGGAAATACTCTTTTATCAGCGCCAGCGCCTCATCGATCCTGCCAGAATGGATCGACTTCTCCAGCGCGGGGTGAAGCCGGGCGACAGGATGTTCAAATATGCGCACTCCGTCCTTACCGGATGGCAGTCCGAGCAGATCGAACACCGTCCAGGGAAAGCATCTGACACCAATGATCTCGAGGCGGTCTTTTGCGTAAAAAAGAACAGGCTGACCGAGCAATCCCACCATGAACGGAGATGGCAACGGCAGCAAGCCTTCACCGGAAGGAATGCTGCAGGGACCTCCGAAATAAAAAATAATTTCAGCGTAGCCATCGGGCAGGACCTCGAAGCTCGATTGTTGTTCTCCGAAGTCTCTTCTGTCATACCACAAGCACTTTATGGTATCCTGTAGCTCTTTGGGCGGGTCAAATTCCTGGTGCTGCATTTTTAAATTTACGAACACCTTTTTTTAAAACAAACCGGAATTCCTCAATACCCGGGATTCTGCTTGAATTGCGGACTGAGATTCAGCGTATTCTGCCCTAACGGGAATATATTGGTATGATCATCCGCATCAGGTGTCTTATCCCACCAGCTGCCGGTGTTGAACACGCCCCAACGGATCATGTCCGTACGGCGTCTTCCTTCCCCGATGAATTCACGGCCCCATTCGTCCAGCATTTCCTGGTCCGTCAGCTGGCTGCCATCAGGATTGTAGAGACTCGGAGATCCGGCCGGAAAATTTCGTGTCCGTACTGCATTCAGCAATTTTGCGGCGCTGGCTTTGTCACCGGCCCGGTACTTGCATTCAGCCTGCGTATAATAGATTTCCGATAACCTGACCTCTGCAAAGGAAGACGTGATCCGGTTGGGATCCGAAGTAGGGTAGTAAGGATATTTTACAAGATTGACACCGGATGCATAGTCGGCATGGTTCATATCCGATTCTTTGTCCGCCAGGGGAGTTCCGGGAGGCGTGTTCAGGAACCATCCGACCTGGTCGCGGATGAACAGCGTATAGTTGGTCGCTTTCCCATCCCTTACCGTATCCTGTTTTCCGTTGACATTCGTATACGGCAGGTAACCATAGAGGAACATTCCCTGACGGGTGCTGTTGCCTAAATTCTTATAAACTTTAAGCCGAAGATCATCCGGATAGTGCTGGAATTTTACAAAGGGCTTGCCAAGGGCAAAAGGATATTCCACGCTGTCAACATTTCTGCCAGGCTGGAGCGCGAATTGTGGATTGGCGCCGCCGAAGTCCGAGAATCCCAGGTATAGCGGTGCCTGGTAAGTCATGCAATAAAAATACATGCTGCCGCCGTATTGCCAATGGGTCTGATTAAGGGTAGATGGGAAGCCGAAGATGACCTCGGAATTCGGAGCGCTGTTCGTATAATCGAAAGGCGCATCCCAACGGGTTGCCAGCGCATAGGTGCCGTAGTTGCCATTGATGATGTTCTGACAGATCGAATCGCAGCTGGCAAACCGGTCCACGCCTGTCCATACTTTTGAATTCAGATAAAGCCGGGCGAGGAGGGCAGCAGCGCCGGCCTGGGTCCACCGGCCTGCAACATTGGTACCCAGGCTGAGATTGGTAGGAAGATCGGGCAGGGCTGTCTTAAGTTCCGATTCGATAAAGTTGAACGCGACCTGGGGCGAAACCTGCGGGCCGCTCTGAGTCGAGTCCTTGACGTCCTTTACCAGTACGATATTGCGGAAGAAATCCAGGGCCCGCAAGTGAAACCAGGCCCGCATCGTTCTTAGCTCGGCCTTAAAGTCTGCGAGCTCGACAGTTGAAACGCCAAGTTTCTCGGGATTGGTGATGGACTCCATGTCCTGTAGAGAATTGGTCGCCAGGGATGCGCCCTGGTAAAAGGCGATCCAGGCCCCATCACAAAAGGCATCTGTGGGCACCCAGGTGTGATAGTGCATCCGCTGGAAATACCCTCCGTTCTGCCAGTCGCCCTGGCGATTGGGCGTCATCAGCTCGTCGGTAGGGTCTTCTTCGGCGGCAAAAACGTCGTTTCCCTGGATGCTCCAGTAGCCATGCTCGAAGGAGCGGATAAAATCCTGGATAACAGCCTGCCTGCTTGTCAGGAACTGACTGGCGACAATGGTGGAATAGGGGACTTCATTCAATTTAGTACATCCGCCGATGATAGCCGCAGCCAGCACAACGGAGAACAGGCGAATATAAAAAGATGGTTTATTCTTCTTCATCGTTAGAAAATTTGTGTGTTTAGAATTGTACCTGGACACCGAATACCAGCTGCAGAGCCGAAGGATAATAGGTCAGGCTGTTTCTGACACCGGGCCATAGACCGTTCAATGGGATCTGATCGGGATCACCGCCTTTATATTTGGTGAACGTGTATAAATTGCGGCCGGTCGTATAGACGCGGAGCGAGCTGAGGTATTTCGAATTGAAGTGCTGCGTATAACCAAGGGTGACATTATCCAGTTTGACGAAACTCCCCGGTTCAAGGAAATAATCGGACAGGATGGCGACTGTCCTGGGGTTGGTTAACCTGGAATATTTGCTGCCGTCGTAAGCCATGGTCAGCAGGTTCACATTCGTCTGCTGGGCCGGGGTACCTAAATAGAAAGCATAAGTATCGAAGATCTTGTAATCGAAGCTACCGCGGAGGAATATACTGAGGTCCCATTTTTTATACCGGAAATTATTACCCATGCTGGCCATGTACTTAGGCAGACCATTACCGACGAACCGTCTGTCATCATTATTGGCCTGGGTAGCAGAAACGACCTGGTTCTTTTGATTATACACCAGTAGTCCCCCGGTATTGTCAACTCCTGCGGCATGCAGCGTATAGTAGCTTCCGACGCGGACGCCTTCCTGAAGGCGCTGGAGGTTGCCGGGGCTGCCCGGGGCCGGCATGGGAACACCGTCCTGGAAGGTCCCGCCATTGTATAGCTGGTTGGAAAAAGATACAAACTGGTTGCTATTGCTGTTCCCCGCGAACATGATGTCATAGGAGAAATCCTTTGACCTGACGATGCCCGCGTTGACCTGGACCTCGATACCCGAGTTTTTCATTGTACCTACATTGACATAGGTAGTCGTCTGGAGATTGGGAGGGACAGGCACATTGTAGGCGCCCAGCAGATCCTGGTTCTTTCGAGTGTAATAGTTGATGCTGCCCGTTATTCTGTCGTTCAGCAGTCCGAAATCAATACCCGCATTGAAATTGATCGCCTTTTCCCAGCGTAAGAAAGGATTGACATTCTGTGCCGGTCCATAATCCTGGTAGGTGGTGCCGTTGTACGGATAATATCCATAACCTCCATAGGTCAGCAGGGATTGATAGCTGGCGAAATCCTGGTTACCGGTGACACCGTAATCGCCGCGGACTTTCAGCATGCTCAGCCAGCCGGTTGTGCTCTGCATGAATTTTTCGTCCGACATCAGCCATCCGGCGCTGAAAGCAGGGAAGTTTCCCCATTTATTGTTGGTGCCGAATTTGGTAGACCCTTCCCGCCGGAGGCTGGCAGTGAAGAAATACCTTTTGTCGAAATCATAGGTTAGCCGGCCGAAGAAGGCCGCTAGGGCACTTCCGTTTTGCGTCGAGGCAACTCCGCTGACCCCTTGCTGCTGGTCGTAAAGTCCCGAGCCCAGGTTATTCCAGGAAAGGGCGTCGAAGGGAATGTTCTGGTTCTCGGCGCTGAACTGCTGGTAGTTGAACTGCTGGTAGGAATAACCGCCCAGGAATTTGAGAGAATGTTTCCGGATGAACAGGGAATAATTGCCTGTCCATTCAAGGCTTAGCTGCGTGTTTTCCGTCTCGGTCTGGCTGGCATCATTCCGGCCGTTGCCGCCATTGACGAGCATGGTCGTCGTCAGGCTGGAGGGAGAGAACTTCAATTCCTTGAGGGATTGATATACTTCCCCGATGGTCAGGGCCGTATTCAGGTTGGGTAAAATATTCAGCCGGAATACGCCACTCATGTCAAGCTCCTTTATTTGTTGCTGGTCTTTCACCACCCTCAGCTTCTCGACAGGGTTCCCGGCAAACAGCCCTCCGTTGATGTACTTATAGTTGCCAAGACTGTCATAGATGGGCAGGGTAGGATTCAGTGTCAGTGCCCAGTTAAAGGCATTGCGGTTGTTGTTATCCGTGTAGTCATTGTTGTCTGCGACATCGGTCTTCATGATCCGGGGCGCTACGGTTATGCTGGCCGTAAAAAGATTGTTGGTGGAAGTATGATTGAGATTCAGCCGGGCTCCGTATTCCTGTTTATCAGCCCTGAGATCGAGTCCGTTGGCATCCCGGTAGTCTATCGTCGCCAGGTAATTGTCATGAGAGCTGCCGCCGGAGAACTGGAGGGTATGTTTCTGGGTGAGGTCCGGCCGGCGGGTTATTGCCTTGATCCAGTTGGTACGGGCGCCAGCGTCGGTACCCCGGTTATGTGCCAGGAATTCTTCGGGCGACAACACTTTCAGTTGCCCGGTCAGGAAATTATTGGCTACATATACGTCGTATAGCGTTTTGTTCTGCGAGGTGCCCGACTTGGTCGTGATGACGACCACACCATTGCTGCCTCTCGTACCATAGATGGCGGAGGCAGCGCCTCCTTTCAGCACATCGATCGATTCGATGTCGTTCTGGTTGATGTTGTCGATATTTCCCCCGGGGACGCCATTGATCACATACAGCGGACCCAGGGCTGCGTTGCGGGATGATACTCCTCGCAACTGCAGGCTTGAAGTGGAGTTGGGGTCGGCGGCCGTCAGATTGGTCACGGTCAGACCCGCCACTTTTCCCTGTATCCCCATGAGAGGATCGTTGTTTGCGCCTGGCAGCATGTCCTTTGATGACACGTGCGTGATGGCGCTGGTCACCTCGCGCTGTGCCATTGTGCCGTAGCCGATGCGGACAACTACCGCCTGCTCGCTGACAGGATTGGGAGTCAGCGTTACGGTCAGCTCTGTTCTGTCGCCGAGGGTGATTTCCCGGTTGACGAAGCCGACACGGGAGACGATGAGGGTGGTAGTACTCCCCGGAACGCGTATGCTGAAATGACCGTTGCTGTCCGCCGCCGTGCCCGTGTGACCGTTCTTCAGCTGGACAGAGGCGCCGGATACTGGCTGCCCGTCGGCGTCCACTATTTTACCGGTAATTTCTCTTAGCGACTGGCGCGCAGGTATCGTGTCGGCCGCTGCCGCCGGCCCTCCCGGAGGATCAGGCCGCCGACTGACGAATACCGTCTTGTCTTCGATGTAGAAATCCAGCTGCTGGCTGTCGAAACATTGGTGTAATGCATCCCTTACCGGGACATCCTTTATATGCAGGGTGATCGGTCTGGCTTCCTTCAGCAGCTGGGCCTTGTAGAGGAACTGATAACCGGTCTGGCTCTCGATCCTGGAGAGCACCTCTCTGAGGGACATGTTTACCCCGGAAATAGTTACGCTCTGGGAAAGCGCCCTGCCGCTGGCATTCAGCAGGGTCATTGTCGTGAGAATGAAAGTAAGCTTGAAACATAAAAGAAATGAATGGCGCGGGCAATCGCCGCCGGCAAGTTTTTTCGTTTGCATTTGAGATAGTTTGGTCTATAGAATGTGCGGGAAAACGCTAAGGCTGTACGATCAGTATATTGCCCTCCCGGCGGCACCGGATGCCACACCTGTCCAGTCCCGTGAGAGCCTGTGACATTTGGAGATTTCGTTGCATTCTTCCTTCGAAAAGGGCGTCGGACGGCTGTCCTTCAAATCGCACCTCGATGCCGTACCACCGCGCCACCTGCCGCATGATCGCCCGGGTGTCGAGGCCGTTGAAATCGAAAAAACCGTTCTTCCATGCCAACGCCTGCTCCACATTCGCCTGTTTTTCGAGAAACAGACCTGACGTTGCGCTCGTTTGTACCTGCTGACCCGGAAGGACCGTCAGACTGGCGTCACCCTTCGTCACCCTGACGAGCCCCTGAACCAACGTGGTTCTAGACAAAGGTTCCTCCGTATAGGCATTGACGTTAAAAGCCGTGCCCAGGTCCTCGATCAGCTGGTTGCCTACCTTTACCTTAAAGGGCTGCCGGGCGTTGTGTGCCACTTCGAAATAGGCTTCGCCGGTGATCTCTACCTCCCGTACCGGGCCGTTGAATTGCAAAGGGTAGTGAATGGAGCTTGATGCATTGAGAAAGACGTTTGTACCATCGGGTAAGGTAAGCTGCCACTGACGTCCGCGGGCAGTCGTTATGTCATTATAGATCAGTTCATCTGCTTTCCCTTCATATTTCAGTCCCCCGTTCTCCTTTATGACCTTTATGGTTCCCTGCCGGGCAAGGGTACCGTCCTGTGCGCTGTCCAGTATTATCGTCTGTCCGTTGGACAGATGAAGTACTGCTCCGTTATGACCGGGCTGTATGTCCCGTTTGTCGGGTGGTACAACCGCTATTGCTGGTTTTACATTAGCTTGCTTTCGGCGAGCAATAAAATAAGCTGTACTGACGAATAGTAGCAGCAATACCGCAGCCGCTGCCCAGCGGATTGTCTTCCATATCTTTTGTACAGGGATCACAGGCGCAGACAAGCCTGCCTTTTCGCGGATCGCCTGCAACATCTGTTGCTCCTGCATGGCTTCGCTGGCGGCAAAAGCAGGGGGGAGCTGAACAGGCAGATCCTGTCCGGCATTGTACCAATCTTCCAACTCCTTTCGTTCGGCAGGTGACAGAGTGCCCTGCACCCATTTGTCTGCCAGTTCCTGGTAACGTGCTGCATCGAAAGAAGATTTTTCCTGCATGGGGAAGGCTTATATATACAGGTCTTTAAAAAGGCCTATACCCCCCAACCGGGGATCTTTTTTTTAGAAAAAATAAAAAAAGAAGGAACGGAGGGCTGCGCGAAGATGATGCAGTGCCCTGGTGACTTGATTTTCAACCGTTTTCTCCGATATGTTTAGCTGTTTAGCTATTTCTTTACGGCTGAGCCCTTCATCCCTGCTTAACTGGTATACAAGCCGGCAACGTTCCGGCAGCTGCGCAGTGGCTATATCTAATTTAGCCATCAGATCTTTCAGGTTGATCTGGTCTTCAATATAAGGAGTTGAGGAGGATGGGGCAGGGATACTGGATTCCTGGCGACGGCGTTTTTCTTTAAGGGATAGACGGGTATAGACCCGGAATTTGACAGCGCCTGCCAGATAGGCTTTGATGGAATGGTCAATGGTAAGCTCTTCGTGTCTTTTCCAAAGACTTACAAAGACATCCTGTACCAATTCTTTTGCGTCTTCCGGGTCATGCAGCTTATTGGCGGCCACGGAGAAGAGTAATTTCCAAAACCGTCGATAGATCTCGGTGAAAGCTGCCTGATCGCCTTCTTTTAAGAGCTGCAATAGTTGTTCATCTGTATGGGAGCTATACAAAGGCATGAATGGCAATGGTGCTGGAATGTGGAACTAAGATACAAATTTTTACATAGACAAAATCGGTGCTATGAGTCCGCGTCAGTTTTTGATTCTTATATTGTGCTCAGTCGATTAAAAATACAGATAATCGCTTTACCTTATGAACCCTAACCGTGCATTCCTATTCATGACGGCTGTGTGCTGTCGCTTTTTCGTCCAGCCTGTTTTTTTCTCGTTGCTTTATTTTTGTGTTTTGAGACTGCTAAGAAAATATTCTTGCCTTCCCACTAGGACCATGGCGGGCTCTCTTTGTCTTTTTCCTGATCGGTCCTTATTTTAACTGACGTAAACCAATATCCCAGGAAAAAAAACTCTAAACCCATTCCCTATGCCTTACCGAAGTGAATTGCACGGTCTGTGCAATGTTCCTTTTGTACGCTCATGCAATCCGGCATGTTTGCGTAGTAGAAAATTTTCTCTTTTTTTCTATTTGTCCCTTACTTTATTTGTGTATGGCGTTCCCTCGTATGGACAATCCCTGGATAGTTCAAGCTATCCGGTATTGTGGCTAAGGGCGGACAAAGGAATGTTTACGGACACGTCCTGGGCCGATTTCTCTGGCAACGGTTATTATGGCCTTTTCTTCGGACAGGGACAAAAGAAGCAGACTTTACTAAATTATAATCCTGCATTAACTTTTAATGGCGCGGATGATTCGGTGCGCATCGCTTATAACCTCGACAGTCTTTCGGAGATGACCTATATCGCCGTCTTCGTGCCTGCTGATACGAACGAGACGGCAATTTGGGGTACGGCAAACGGTATTACGCGCAATACCCGGATGACGACTCACCGGGTGAATGGCCCCGACAGCACGGTTGATACCGTACTCATCGCCGCCGGGATGCCTGCGCTGTGCACAGTGATGCAGACCTGGCAGCGAAACGACAGTGTGGCGCCCAGTCCTTCGGCATATTTTATGGTAGGTTCAGGGGGGATGGTTCCGCCTTTTAAGGGGGCGCTGGCAGAGCTGTTGGTCTTCGACCGTAGCCTCGACGTGCTGACGCAGGTGCAATACGAAACGTATCTGGCATTAAAATATGGCATCCCGCTAACCAGTGGTAACTATGTCAGTGCCGGGCAGGCGGTGCTTTGGGATGCGGGTAAGAATAAGGATTATGCCAACCGCATTGCGGGGCTGGGCCGGGAGAATTATTTCTCCCTGCAACAGCGGCAGGCGGTGAGCGCCGTCGATGCTGACAGTATCCTCGTACTGAGCCGGGGGCAGCTGCGGGCGAGCAATGCGGCCAATACAGACAGTGTGGTCAACGGCGGCTACCTGCTCTGGGGAGATAACAACAAAGCGCTGTCGGTGACCCAGACAGCCGACGGACAGCTGCAAATGCTGAACCGGGCCTGGCTGATGGCGGTCAATGGGATGGATAGTGTGTCAAGCGTGACGACCGTGCGGGTGAACAAGAAGAATTTTCCAGCCAGCGCCAACGGTTATTGGCTGGTATTGAATACAGGAGGCTACAACGGCTTCCCCGTGGATAGTTTGAATTATCATTTGCCGGATTCCGTTGCCGGCGACAGCCTGGTATACTACCGGCATGTGCGCTGGGACCCGGACCATTCGGGTAAAGACCTGTTTGGTTTTGTGCAGGGTAGGGATCTGCTGCTGAAGCTCCATGTGCTGGACACCCCGACCTGCGAGAACCAGTCATTGGGTAAGGCGATGCTACAGGCAATAGGGGGAACCGGGCCGTATAATTATCGCGTGATGAACGGCAGCGGCGCGGTGCTGGCTTCGGGGGTGATGGACTCAACGGTTTCTGTTGGCGGCCTGGCGATGGGAAGCTATTCGATCCTGCTCAATGACAGCAAGGGCCACCAGTCCTTAAGGAGCCTGCAAATGGCCGTGCCGCATGACGAGACGCTGGCCTTCGCACTGGCTTCAAGTCAGACCCTGCCGGCGGCGGGTTCACTGCTGCTGGATGCATCGACAGATATTCCCGCAGGTTCAGCACAAAGCTATCAGTGGGTGGGTAGCAATGGTTTTAATGCGATGACGCCATCCATTTCTGTAAGCGAGCCAGGCACCTACCAGGTTGCCGTGACCAGTGTTGCCGGTTGCATATTTCGCGACACCGTGACAGTCAGCGGCGAAGCCGGACAAAAGGTGAGCGTATACCCTTCGCCGTCGGTGGATGGCAATTTTATGGTGAGTGTGTCGTTGCCCGAGGCTGGACCGGTATCGGTGGGGATATATGACCTCAACGGCAACAAGGTGCAGGAGACTACCGGCAACAGGAATAGTGAATACCGTCTCCCCGGGCATTTATCCACGCCTGGCGTATATATGATCACGGTGAAGACTCCGCATGGAGTCGAGAGCCGCAAACTGATAATCCTTTAACCAGATCCTTAACTCCTCCATCCATATCCCATGAGAAGAAATTTTACCCTGACTCTTCTGTTTTTTCTGCTTGTTTGTTCCAGTGTTTCTGCCAAGGCGCCCGGCGATAAGGTTAAGCGGCGTATTTATGCGGCCGTTCAATCCGAAGGGACCATTGGCGTCAGCGTGAACGGCTCGGCGGATAATCCGGCCGATAACCTCTTTCATGTAGTTTTATCCAGGCCGTTGACCGGCAACGAGCGGGTCTGGCTGAGCTACGACCTGGATGGTATGCAGGATTATACGGCCGTAAGCCGGAGTATCAACGACCAATTGGCCGCGGGCGGATATTTTGTCCGCAAGCGGTCCGGCTGGGAGCACCAGCGGGAGCGGGTGAGCGCTTCCTGGCTGAAGCAGGGAGATAATGTCATCCGGTTCAGCCTGCCGGCGGGCGCCGCCTATGGCTACCGGGTGAAGAACCTGGCGATCGAGGTGGCCGCTGGTGTGGAGGAATCCGTAGTGGCACCCGGGGCGATGCCGCGCCATGCCGATAAGGGGTATGTGGATGGATTTGTCACGGGGCGTGGCCGGCAGAAAGCCAGGGTGACCATCGATGGGAAGGCGGTGCGGGTGTGGAAGGGCGCCTTTGAAGCGATCGTGCAGCGACCCGCGGATTCGGCAGGTGACTGGCAGTCGACGATCGAAGTGGAATTTCCTGGTGGAAGGAAAGAAGAACGGGTAGTTCGGTTCAGGGGGAATGATCCTGTTGATTATACATTCGGGTTAGAAGGAACGGTTGTCAATACGCAGCGGTGGATGGCTGCCGGCCAGGCGGCTGTGGTGTCTGCAGGTGGTGCGAGCATCAATATCCCACGCGGCGCCTTGCGGACGGATGCCACGGTGAGTGTGACGGCGCTGCGGACGATGGACCTCCCGGCGATGGACCAGGGCATGGTGAACGTGACGGCCCACGGTGGTGGATTCCGCTTTTTGCCGCACGGAACCAGGTTTGCACGGGACGCAAAGCTGAACCTGGGGTACGATTCTTCCCTGATTCCCGACGGATACACGGCTAAGGATATACGAACTTATTATTTTGACGAGAAGCAGGGCCACTGGATAGCCCTGCCACTGGACAGTGCAGCGGCGGGGGCCGTGCATTCGCGTACTACCCACTTTACGGATATGATTAATGCGATCATAAAGGTACCCGAGTCGCCGCAGGTGGATGCCTATAATTCCAATTCGATGAAGGGTATCAAGGCGGCCGATCCTGGCGCCGCCGTTAGTATGATCGCTCCGCCGAAGGCCAGCGCAATGGGTAGCGCCTCGGTGGGCTATCCGATCGAGATACCCGCGGGGCGGCACGGCATACAGCCTCAGCTGTCGATCAGCTACAACAGTTCGGGCGGTGACGGCTGGCTGGGTATGGGCTGGGATCTTTCAGCGCCGTCGATAGGCATCGACACCCGGTGGGGCGTACCAAGATACGACGCGCAACAGGAGACTGAGACCTATACCATGAACGGCGAACAGCTTGGTCCGGTTGCCCATCGGGGTGAGCTGGCGACCCGGAGCGCCGAAAAACAATTCTTCCCCAGGGTGGAAGGCGCTTTCAATAAGATCATCCGGCACGGCAACAGCCCGCAGAACTACTGGTGGGAGGTAACCGATAAGGCGGGAACAAGATATTTTTATGGCGGCGATCCGTCCACGGGGGTCGACCCCGCGAGTACGCTTGGCGACGGGTCCGGCAATATTGCCCACTGGGCACTGCGCGAAGAGCTGGACCTGCACGGTAATTTTGTCCATTATTTCTATAGCAGGGTGAGTGACGCGGGAGTCAGCGGAAGCGCCGTGATGGGCGTCCAGCTCTATCTCAGCAAGATCACCTATACCGGCTACAACGGGACCGAAGGTCGGTACTCGGTGCTTTTTGGCCGTGACCGCGACGTCGACGGGCATACCAGCCGCAAGGACGTGACCATTTCGGCGATCAACGGGTTCAAGCAGGTTACGGCCGATCTGTTGAGGCGCATCGATATTCAGCTGGACGGCACCGATATCCGGCACTATGAGCTCAGCTACAAGCAGGGGGCGTTCTATAAAACGCTGCTCGCGGGTATCAGCCAGTATGATGCCGCCGGGAATTTTTTCAACGCGCACAGCTTTGACTACTACAATGACGTGGCTTCCGGCGGCACGCTGGTCCCGCTGGCCACGACCCAAAGCTGGATAATGGGGTCGGATAACGTGCACGGGAGCATGCTGACGCATATCAGCGGGTTTACTGATGAAGCATCGGCCCTGAGCGGAACTTCCAACAGCGATCTCGGTGCAGGCATCTCCATCAACGTTGGCCTTGGCGCCAACACCAGCAACAAGCTCAATTCTGTGGGCGCCGGTTTCAACTATTCCCAGTCCCAGAGCACGGGCATGCTGATGATGATCGACGTCAACGGCGACGGGCTGCCTGACAAACTGTTCCTCGATGCCGGCACCAATGCGCTGTACTACCGGCCAAACCTGTCGGGTACATCGGGCAATATGCGCTTTGGCGACAAGATCGCCATCAGCGGGATCAACGTCTTCCAGAAAGACAAATCAACAGGGTATACCGTTGGTCTGGAGGCCGTGGCGCTTTCGGCCCTGACGGCCCAGGCCAATATCGGAAAGACCACGACTACGACTACCATCTATTTCGTGGAAGCTAACGGCGACCAGCTGACGGATATCGTAAAAGATGGCCAGGTCTATTTCAATCACATCGATACGACCACAGGCCAGATCACCTTTACGCCTACCAGCCAGGGAACGCCAAGCCCGGTAATTGCAGGGGTAACGATCAGCCAGAACCTGATCGATCCCACAGAGGCAGACAACGACCGTCAGCAGGCCATCGACCAGAATCCATTGCAGGACGTGGTGCGCATGTGGCAGGCGCCATACGCAGGAACGATCAATGTGACCGCGCCGGTACAGCTGCTGCCTTCGGCTGATCCCGAACGGGCAACGACGCCGGCCGACGGGGTACGGGTCGCCGTACAGCTGCGGGGCGCCGAGATCTGGAGCCAGAATATCGGACCGGACGACTACTCCGTTCACCAGCCGGCAGGCCTCACCGGGCTGTTTGTTCAGAAAGGCGACAGGATATATTTCCGCGTTGGGTCGATAGAGAACGGTTCCTATGATTCTGTGAACTGGGCGCCCGTCATCGATTATGCTGGGCAGGACCTCCAGGCCGCCGACGCCAACGGAAAGACGCTCTATCATTTTGACGCCGCAAAGGACTTTATTTTGAGCAGTCCGCAGACGCTGACACCGCCCCTCAACGGGCAGGTGCATATCGGGGGCACCTTCATAAAGCCCGTGACCACGGACGACGTGACCCTGATGATCCAGCAAACCGGACCTGACGGCGTGACCAGCACCGTCTGGCAGCAGACCTTTGCCCGTGATCAGGCCGTGAATACTACTCTTTCACTGAATAATATATCGGTCAGCAATACCGATCAATATAGTTTTCTCGTGGTGTCGCCCACCAATATCGACTGGGCTTCGGTCTCCTGGCAGCCGGTAATGAGCTTTACAAATACTACCGATGCCAGCATCGATCTGTCGCAGACACCTATACAGGCGTCTGCGGTGCCCAAATATACGCTGCTGGCGGTCGGCGTCCAGCCAAGCCTTCCCTATAAGGTAGTCCTTGGAGACGCTGCTCAGCATATGATTACAGTGACGCCGCAGCTGACTGTCAACCCGCTGACAGCGATCGGTCAGGCCGGGACAGGAACCATCGTTTTCTCCGTAAAAGGACAGGGCGTCTTGCTCGGAGAGGTCAGCATTCCGGTCCGGAACGGAGTAGTTCAGGCCGGCAACTACGCGCTGTCCGTCGGCGTTCACAACAATGATGCTATCTATTTCGAATACCATGTCGCCAACGATGGACTGGCTGCAGCCATCACCGCGGCGACGGCGGCGATCAGCGGGGATATTACGGGGCAGTCGCCCGCGGGCCTGTGGTCTTCGGTGCCGAAGAATGAAAAGGAAGAAGATATCATTTTCGGAAGCTTCTATCGCGGCTGGGGGCAGTTCGCCTGGAATGGCAACCGGGACTACGCCACCCAGCCCATTGACGAAAGCCAGCTGAAGCCGAGCGAGCAGATACAGGGAAAAACGGGCATCGATCCGGGCACGCTGTCCCAGTCGGACGGTAGCCAGCTGACACCTGAGCAGACCTACGACCCCGCCCACGATCGCTTTATCATTATGGGCGCCAGCGGAAGCTTGCAGCGGTGGAGCGGCTACGATCCGGAGGTGTTCGTCAAGGGCCCGAATATGAGCAGCAGCCGCATGGGCGCCAAAGATGTGAGCCCGCTGACCATCAATACAGGCACTGGTACCGGCGCTCCGGGTATCGACAAGGTGAGCAAGGTGACGAGCACTTCCTACACGCTGAGCGCAAGTGTCGGCGTCGCGGGAGCCAGCGGCAGCTTTTCCACCAGCACGTCAAAGACCCTCACGGATTTTATGGACATGAACGGTGACCGCTATCCGGATATCCTCAGCCAGCAGCTGATCCAATATACCGACGCGCGGGGCGGCCTGTCGAACAGGACGGTCTCCAACGGTTCGATCCAGGAGACGGGAAGCACCACGACGGGCGTAGCCCTGACGGGGTCGGCCAATATTCCTACGTCGATATTCCGCAATACGCCGGACGGCGACCAGCACGTCGAGGCGGGTAACGCCCAGACCAATTCAGGTTCGGCCAGGCTCAGCGTCAGCGGCAATGCGAGTATCGTCATGGGCTCGAACCAGTCCAACTTCAGCTATCTCGATATGAACGGCGACGGGCTGCCCGACCGTGTGAACCAGTCGAACGCCCATGTAGCGCTGAACTTAGGGTACGGATTTGGGCCGGAAGAGGACTGGGGCTTCGACCAGATACAGAAGGGCAACAGCAATTCCTTCAGCGGCGGCGCCGGCCTGGGATATAATTTCGGTCAGAACAGCATATCCGTTGGGACCAGCCTCTCGCGCAGCGACAACACCTCCAGCCAGTCGCTGCAGGACGTCAACGGCGACGGTCTGCCCGACCTGGTATCGGTCGGCGGTCCGCTTACAGGTGGTCCCGTCCTCCAGGTGCGGCTCAATACCGGGAATGGATTTAGTCCCGAAGTACTGAACTGGACGGGGGCGGCGGCAATCAACAACAGCAGCACCGCGACCGAGTCGGCGAATCTTGCTTTCACTTTCGGCTTCCCCATCTTCGGGATCAAATTCACGACGACACCCGCCCTGAATGCCGGTGACGGGATGAGCCGCGACCTGATCAAAATGGAAGATATCAACGGCGACGGCTACCCTGACTACGTCAGTTCGACAAAGGACGACAACTTCAGCGTCGCCCTGTCGACGATTGGCCGAACCAACCTGCTCCGCTCAGTGAGCCGCCCGATGGGCGCTTCCTTCTGCCTCGACTACCAGCGCATGGGAAATACATTCGCTATGCCCAACAGCGTCTGGACACTGGCGTCGATGAAGGTATTCGATGGGTTCAGGGGCGATGGTCCCGATACCCTGCTGGAAACCTTCGACTATGCCGGAGGTCGTTTTGACAGAGACGAGCGGGAGTTCTATGGATTCGCAACCGTCCACACCTACAGCCATGACGCGGCGCATGGAAATACCGTATACACCATCGCTACCGAAACATATGCCAACGACAACTATTACACGAAGGGCCTGATCCTGTCGGAGCTGGTGCAGAGCGCCGACGGCAAAAAATACACCGAGACAGACAATAGCTATGAGCTGCATGACATCGCGAGCGGTGGGGTATTGCCTGATTCCTACAAGACTAATGACGCCGGCAGTGCGTTCGTAGCGCTTATCCGGACCGATAAGCTGTTTTATGAGGGTCAGCCGCAGGCGGGCAAGTCGACCTATATGACCTATGGGTATGACACGAAGGGAAATATCATTCAGTATACCGACGCCGGCGACGCGGGTTCGGGTGATGATATCAGCGCGGCGATCAGCTATTTCAATGTTAGCGATAAATATATTGTCAGCGCGCCGAAGAGTATCCTGGTAACAGGTTCAGGTACCACGTACCGCAAGCGTGAAAGCACGATCAATACACAGACTGGGGATGTAACCCAGGTAAAAAGCTACCTGCAGGACGGCACCGTTGCGGTGAACGATATCGGATACGACGGCTATGGCAACCTGATCAATGTCACCGGTCCTTCTAACTCGAAGGGACAGCGCTTCCGGCAGGACTATGTATTCGATGACCGGGTACATGAGTTCATTGTGAAAGCCAGCAACAGCTATGGATACAGTTCTACGGCGACGTACGACTTTCGGTTTGGACATCCGCTGAGTACGGTGGACCTCAACAAAAACCCGATCAGCTATCAGCTGGATGACCTGGGCCGCGTTGTCCGGATCACCGGGCCCTATGAGCTGGCTGCAGGTGTTCCATATACGATACTGTTCGACTATCACCCCGCTTCGGCCGTACCCTGGGCCCATACCGCGCACTATGATCCGGCACACCCGGGCAATGACATGGAGACCGTGACCTTTATGGACGGTCTGGGCCGGCTGCTGCAGACCAAGAAGGATGGTGCTATCTTCCAGGGGAAAGGAAGGGATGACAGGGAGCAGATGATCGTAAGTGGCCGGATACTCTTCGATGGCCTTGGCCGGCAATCGGCAGCTTATTATCCGCTGACGGAAGACAAGGGCAGCGATAGCGTATTCAACGCCAGCTTTGACAATATCGCACCGACAACGACAACCTATGACGTGCTGAACCGCGTCCTGACGACCACGCTTCCCGATGGCTCCATGACCTCGGACACCTATAGCTTTGGTTCCGACCGCCGGCAACAAACCCAGTTCAGCAAAAAGACGCAGGATGCAAACGGGAAGCTCGGCGAGCAGTTTACAAATGTCCGTGGCCTGACGACGGCGAGCAAGCGGTATACGGGCAACGGGGACGTCTGGACCAGCTTTACATATGACGCCATTAACCAGATGTTGACTTCGACCGATGACATAGGCGCCGTGACGTCTTCGCAATACGATATGCTGGGGCGGCGTACAAGCCGTATACACCCGGATGAAGGAATGATCCGGTACAGCTTTGACCTGGCTGGCAACCTGACAAAGATGGTTACCGCCAGCCTCCAAAAGGACAGCACCGCAATCACGTATACCTATGACTTTGGCCGGATGACCGATATTGCCTATCCGCACAACCCGGAGAACAATGTTCACCTCACCTATGGCGCAGCCGGGGACAACTTCAACCGCGCGGGGAAGGTAGTGACGCAGGAGGACGCGTCGGGCGCGCAGGAATTCTTCTACGGAGCATTGGGCGAGACGCTGAAAAATGTCCGGACAGTTGTGATTCCGGGTCTTGGCGAGCGCACCTATGTCACCCAGTGGAACTATGACACCTGGAACAGGATCACCTCAATGATCTACCCGGACAGCGAGATCGTCAGCTACGTCTATAACCTGGGAGGCCTGCTGTTAAATATGAGCGGTGATCGCGCGGGACAGACAACCGCATACGTTCAGCAGCTCGGCTATGACAAGTTCGAGTCGCGGGTGTACCTCGGATATGGCAATGGTACCCAGACCAGCTACAACTACGAACCCGACCGCAGGCGCCTGCAAAATTTGCAGACCACGGCCGGCAACGGGCGGCGGATAATGGACAATACCTATGCCTACGACAAGGTGGACAATATCCTGGGCCTTACGAACAGCGCTCCTGTACCCGGCAACAATCTGATGGGCGGTTCTTCACAGTATGGTTATGCCTATGACGACCTGTACAGGCTCACTACCGCCACGGGTTCCTATAAAGGGCCAAACGAGCAGGACAGGTACAGCATGAGTATCGCGTACAACACCGTAGGGAGCATTACGCGGAAGACGCAGAGCCATGACAAGACCCCGAACAGCAACCATTGGATACCTCAGAAAAAAACTACCTATGACTGGTCTTATAGTTATGATGGTGCGCAACCACACGCAGCATCGCATATCGGCCGCCAGACCTATACCTATGACGCTGACGGCAACCAGAGCGGCTGGACCGACGACCAGACGGGGCAGCGGGACAAGATGATATGGGATGAAGAGAACCGGCTGAGGAGCATGTCTGTCAACGGCCAGCTCAACAGCTATATATACGATGCAGCAGGGGAGAGGGTGCTGAAGGGACAGGGCGGGGGCCAGACGGTGTTTGTGAATGGCAATATCACCGGCAGTTCGGGAGGCGTGGGTAATTATACAGTTTATGTCAACCCGTACCTTGTCGTAAAGAGCGGCGAATACTCCAACCACTACTTTGTAGGGAGCCAGCGCATCGCGACCCGCCTGGAACATGGCTGGGATCAGCAGGTCCAGGCCCCCGATGCGGGAAACAATGTCTCCTGGCCGAAAAAAGAAAAGCTTGTCGCAGATGGGTTAGGCCGCGATCAGCAAGCCCTTCTGGGTAGTGACAGCTCGAACGCCGGGACCGTGACAGGCGTCAACGCGAGAGGTACGTCCAGCGTTACGGGCAATCCGGGGAACAGCGGTACGGCCGGCGCCAGCGCGAATCCGTCCAATAACGGTAATCATTATGCCTATGGGCACGATAAGAAAGCGGGCGGGGGTAGTACGGGCGGTTCGGATTTTCTGTACTTTTATCATCCGGACCACCTGGGGAGCACCAGCTATGTAACGGACGCAACGGGGGAGGTGTATCAGCACCTGGAATATTTCGCCTTCGGGGAAACATTTGTAGAAGAGCACAGCAATACGCAGCGGGCACCGTATCTTTTCAACGGGAAAGAACTGGATGAAGAGACGGGGTTGTATTATTATGGCGCGAGATATTACGATCCCAGGGCGAGCGTCTGGGCGAGCGCGGATCCGCTGGCGGGTGATATGCCTGCATGGTCGCCTTACAACTTCTCGTTTGACGACCCCCTGAAAATGGTTGACCCCGATGGCAGGAAGCCGACAGACAATTTTTTGATAAGGAAAAATGGGCAGATAATAGTGCAAAAGACAGACGATAAATTCGATCGGTTTTATGTGGAGACCAGCCAGAAGACCGAGGGGAATATGGTCATCAGAAACTATACCAAGGTCGCGCAGCTGGATAAGAATGACGCCGGTTTGGTAGACTTCCCGGCCAGCGGGACCGGATTTTCCAGGTATGGCGGAATTCAGAGCGCCGGTTGTTTATCCGGGGAAGAGATCGGTTCCGGTGACCACTGGCTCAAGCCAAAGACCGCAGCGGCGCTTTTCGGGGTCATTGCGGAAGTAAGGGGAGAGGGCGTCAATAACGTCGCATTTGGTGATATGTCGACGAGTACGGGCAGCGACCCCGCGACACCCAAAACTTCTACGGCAAAGGAATTCCATCACAAGGGCCACGGGCATTTTGGCAGAGGATCGGGCATGGCAGCAGATTTTCGCTATATTAATAACGACGGATACAGTTTCCAGAATGCACGGGCGACGACCAGCGATGATTTTAGCGACGACTTTAACAAGCAGTTGTACGATGCCGCAAAAAGATTTGGATTCTCAGCCAACGGCCAGGGGCCGCATGGGACGATCCCTGGCATCAGCAAATGGCCTGGGCATGATGACCACGGGCATCTGGGGCTGAATCCGGGCGCAACCAATTTTCAAAATTATAAACCGTTCCACTAATGAGAAAACTGTATACGAGGCTCGGTCTTTGCGCACTGGTTGTCGGAAAGCTGGCCTGCACCAATGGGGGCAGCGGAGCTGGCTCCCACGCCGCTGAAGGCGATAGTGCGCACAAGGAAGTATCGGCGCCATCGGCCCGCCTGCCCGACGGCGATAGTTCGCATAAAGACGCGATGCCGCCGGCGGCCGCCGATGAAAAAAATGCGGCGTATCCTATCGACAATATCAGCGCATTTGAGGGGATTGTGCAGATCAGCGATACAGCCCACTATTCCGATGGCTTTGACTTCACGGTCTACAATAAAGACCTGACGATCTGGAAAAAGCTGCGGTTCTCTCCGGAGATGGCCGATAGCGCCGGTATGATGCCCTATATGTTCAACTACGATCACAATTTAATGATCTACCGGTGTCTCCAAAGAAAGGGCGACTATTACCTTGTCATCGTCAACGAAAAACTAGGCTTGCAAAAACTGATATCGGTACACGAAAAATTCCTGATGTTCCAGAACTGGCCGCAGCACCTGGCCAGCGCCTACGCCGTGGAGTTCGATGCGAAAAAGAACCCTCTCCGTAAGGATGCGGATAGCCTCGCGGCGAAGATTGTTTTTGATAGGGAACAGACCTACATGCCGGATAAAATTACCGGCGACTGGCTACGTGTGAAATGGGGCGGGGAGTCCAGCCCGAAAAGAGGATGGATCAAATGGAAGGATATCGCCGGCAACCTGATGGTAAATATATTTTACGAGGAGTGAACTGTTTCATCCTGCGTCTCTTGTCCCATTCGTTGATGTGAAATAATAAGTCAAATGAAGGTAATGCTCTGTGTCTGTCTGTTGGGCTTCTCGTTTGTTGCCGGCGGATGCAACAACGCCAAAGAAGCCAGCGTCCACGAGGCTGTGGACGGGGCCTGGGAGGATGCAAAAAGGATCCACCGGATAACGGTCGTTGGGCCGCAAATATTGGTAGCATCAATCTCACCAATGTTACGCAAAACTGTATTTAACATAATGTTAATTATAAGACAAAATAGATTAGCAGAGACTACGTAAAGAACCGGCAGTCAATTGACTGGATCCGGCTCTTTACGCAGACATGGCAGTTTACGATCCTTTTAGTTAACGGGGATCTGACCGGGCGCACAGCTGATCATTCCTGCGGCCATCTGGCTTTTGAACCCGAGTCGCTGTAAGCTCATTTTTTCCAGCTGATCTTTTCCTTCCTTGATTTTTAGGAACTGGCGGGGCTGGACATTTTTAAAGACCTGGACGATTCCCGAGGTCGGCCATTTGATCGTCATCTCATCGATAATCTGTGCCTTGCCGATGCCAATCTCTTTGCGGAGCGGATTGCCCCCGAAACTGCTGCCGCAGTTGATGTCGGTATAAACCGTTCGTTTCCTGCCATCTTCGCGAAAAGTCAGGATAACGTGCGCTCCTATTGCCGAGCGGTTGGATTTTGTTCCTTCGAGCAGTACACTGATCCAGTTATTATTGTTCTGCCCCGGATTGATGTAAAGCGAGTTGAAATAGGCATCTCCTGACTGTGCGCCGCCCACTTCAACAAAGATGTCCTGGTTGCCGTCGTTGTTGACGTCGGCAAAGGCTACACCGTGTCCTTTTTGCAGATTGCCCACCCTTGCGGAGGCGGTGACGTCTGCAAAACGCTGGCCATCGACATTCCTGAACAGCTTGTTGGGAACCAGCGAGGCAAAATCGGGGTTGCCGGTACCGAGGTACATATCGGGCCAGCCGTCATTGTCCAGGTCACCAAAATTGGAACCCATGGAAAAGACCGCATGGTCGAGTCCTGCTTCTTTTGAAACGTCGGTGAAGGTACCGTCATGATTGTTTTTGTACAGGTACATCCTGCTTGTACTGGGCGGTAACGGTTTGCCCAGGGCTACTGCGGCTGCAGATACGGCCAAAGAGCCCTGATACTGGTAGCCGCAGACAAAAATGTCCGGCCAGCCGTCATTGTTGTAATCCCAAAACCAGGTTGGGAATGTATAGGTCAGGGATTTATCCAAACCGGCTTCATGTGTTACATCCTCGAACTGAGGGATCCTGGAGTGCTCCCCTTTGTTTTTTAGCAGTATCTTCTGACCATCCCGGCAGGAGATAAAGATATCCGGCCATCCATCGTTGTCGTAATCTCCGGAAGTGACTCCTTTCATAAACCCAACTCTATCACAGCCGGCCTCCTGTGCCACATTTGTAAAAGTACCGTCGTGGTTGTTGATGTATAACTCTGACTGATGTGCGGGCTTATTGGTTGAGGACTCTTTGCCGATGAACAGGTCCAGCCATCCGTCGTTGTTGAAGTCGGCCCAGGTACCTGTTTGGGTCGGACCGAAAGAAAGGATACCGCTTTCGACGGTGGCATCGGTGAAAGTCCCGTCCCCATTGTTTTTCAACAAGGTTACGGGTTGTTTGCCCATCTCACCCAGCCAGGCTCCGCGTAAAACGAGGATATCTGTGAAGCCATCGTTGTTATAATCCGCTTCGTTGATGTTCAGACCACCTTTGATGTCGCTGAGGCCCGATTCCTGCGAGACATCCTTATAGGTCCCATCCCCATTGTTCTTAAAGTAGTGCATGGTTTCATGCAGGTCCCAGGACGAGGTGACGATGTCGAGATAGCCATCATTGTTGAAATCATCCACGATAGTGCCGCCGGCCTGGCTTCTGAAGGTATTTATATTCAGGTCGCGGGACACATCGGTAAAGGGCTTCAGATGATAGGCGGAAGTATCTTTATCCAGACCCGGGATAAGCCAGGCTGGAGGTACTTTGTCGGGATAGCCCCCTATCGTCATATATGCTACGTTGAGCAGCCATCTTGACTCGAGGTCAGTTGAATCGTGCTGCAGGATATCTTTATAGATCCCGATGCCGCTGAACGAGGCTGTCGGGTCTGTATAAACGCCTTTTCCGCTGATCGGGAAGATACACGAACCCGAGGAGTGGTTGGAGATGCAATTGCTTCTTTCCCCCAGCCGTAACCAGGCCAGCGCCAGCTGTTTTTTCGCCTCGACGCCCAGCGGATCCTGCTGGCTTGTGCTGGTTCTGTCTACCAGGGCCTGAAGGAGCTCGATGGCTTTTTTCTCCTGTCCCAGCTTTAACAGGGACATTGACTTGAACAGCTGGACCACTAAAAGTTGTCTCTGGCTGGATGTTGGCAGGAGCTCCAGGGAATCATAAAAGGCAAGCTCTGCTTTCGGACAAAAGGGATTATCCTTACTATATACTTCCTTTAGTGCCTCCCTATATAAACCGGTCGCTTCTTTATCTGCGTAATATTTTTTTACGTGCGTATAGGTCACCGAAGAAAGAACGATAAAGGCCGCTCCTGTAATGATCATTACAAGGATCTTTCCTTTCATAATTGTATGAATAAAGTGTGAGTGCAGTAAAAATGCAGGAACAGCCCCTGTAAAAAGAGACTGCATAATTTAGTTATCAAGTAGAGGGCTGTTTTATCCGATCAGCTCCGGAGGGTGTTCGGGAACCCGTATGTAAGAGGTATAAATAGGGAAAGAAGCCTCAAAAAACTGCCTGACCTGGCTGACAGGAAAGGATCTTATAAGAAATACATTTGCTATCGGGTAATAATCGGGTGAGAATGGCCGGGAGTTGTTGGTATTCGCGGCTTGTCTTTTTCCCTGTCCCGGATGTTGAAGGTCGTTAGCAAACCGGAAGAAATCATTCCTGACGGACTTTAGGCGGATGGCCATCTGATCAGGGATACACAATACTTCCAGCGAGTCATTGTAGATCCTGCGTTTGACATATTTATACTGGACTCCTCCTATTTCTATTTTTCCATCAATCCATTCAAATTCCTTTGAATTTTGATAATAAGACAGGAAGGTGATGGGCACTTTTAGCGAGATCAGCTGGGTCTCGTCATATTTATTGTCGATGATCTGATCTGTCAGGTCTGAGCTGGCTTTTCCCTCCATGTAAAGGGTCAGTAAGCGGTATCCAAACCAGTTAAAAAGAAGGATCCCAATGAGCAGTATGGCGGTGACAGTCTTCAATCTTCTACAAATTATGGCAAAAAAATGAAACATTCCCGCTGTCGAGGCTACTAATCAGGGAAACTAATCGTAAAAACATGCTGGAACTATCCCAGGTCCAAAAAAGCTATGGCGGCGAAAAGATCCTTGACATCCCCAGTCTTCAATTTTCTGAGGGGATCTACTGGCTTCAGGGCGCCAACGGCTCGGGAAAAACTACCCTGCTTCGTCTGCTCGCCGGTCTACTCCCCTTCCGGGGGGATGTTCGTGTCCGGAATTTCAGTCTGCATAAGACTCCGGTGGCGTACCGGCGTAGTATCAGCTGGGCCGATGCTGAACCGCTTTATCCTGGCTTTTTGAGCGGAGAGGACCTGGTTAGCTTCTACCGGAAGATCCAGCAGCCGCCGCCCGGGCAGGTCGATAAGCTGATCGGCCATTTTGGGATAAAGGGCTGGCTTTCTTCCCGGGCAGAGACCTGGTCGAGCGGAATGACCAAAAAACTGTCGCTTGTGCTCGCTTTTATCGGTCGGCCTTCCCTCATCCTGCTGGATGAGCCGCTGATCACACTTGACCAGGATTCTACAGCCCGGCTGATAGAACTAATAATTGACTATCAGCATCTTTACGGAACCAGCTTCCTTTTTAGTTCACATCAGGTTATTCCGGATGTGCTGCGCCGGGAAACACATGTTTTAGAGCTAAAAGAACGGTCTATACATATGATTACTCAGAAGGTATGAACCTCATTGTTAATAAAACTTTAGTAGAAGGCTTTTACCGGCAGAATTCGGGCTTTTTTCTGCTGCTTTTTGTCCTGTTCTTTGGGGTGGTAGCCCCTTCTGAGCAGCTGACCTATCACTATACCCTGATCCTGGGAATGCTGGAAACGCCGCTGTTCCTGGGAATCGTCCTTTTTGCCTGGTTGCTGTACGGGCTGAAGACGTTACGTTTTTTGCTGGCTATGCTGGATGGACCCGAAGCGTGTTTTCTTTATAAGCTGGGGGTGTTATCCAATGGCCGTCTGGTTCTATTGTGTGTGGGCATCCAGGGACTTCTACTCTTGCCTGTCTGGGCTTATTCTTTTGCGGTCGTGGGGGTGGCGATGTACAGGCATGCATATGTTGTGGCATTGCTGGTAACTTTATACCTGGCAGCGATAAATATAGCGGGTGCGGTCTGTCTGCGAATGCGGCTGCTGTTTCCGGGGGTGAGATGGGTATTCTTTATGCGAAGCAGGCGGAGCCGGATCAGGGTCCCCTACTGGTCCATCCTCCTTCGTTATCTGCTGAAAGAAGAGAAGGCGCTGGTGGGCGGTATGAAGCTGTTTAGCTGTATAACCCTTTATCTCCTGCTTAAAGAACAGGGGCCTGATGATTATGATCTCCGTATGCCTTTTCTTTTTTATAGCCTGTCGCTTTTCGGGCATGGGGCTATCCTCTACCGTTGCCGGCAGCTGGAAAACACAAGGCTTTTATTCTATTGGTCACTAGCGGTGCCACAATGGGCCCGTTTTGGGCAATATGCGCTGTTCTATTTGCTTATGCTATTGCCGGAAATGCTTGTCCTGGGCTGGCTGACGCCGCATCCTATCCACGTGACGGATACGATAGCCTTTCTTTTATCCGGATATAGCGTATTGCTCTTATTAAACAGCCTTTTGTATACGACATCCTTTACGAACCGTGTCTTTCTTCGGATTTGCCTTTTGCTCTTTGGGATATTGTACTGCTGTGTTTTGAGAAGAGATCTGATTCTGCTATCAGAACTATTTTTGGTCACAGCGACCGCCTTGTTCTTCAGGGGATATGCCCGTTATGAGATGAGGGCTTAGATAAAGTGCGAGGATATCGGGGACTTAGTTTGTCTTCAGGATGGCCATATCGGAAAAACCGGGCCGGTATGCGGGGATTACAATCTTCTCTTTTGCGATGAGCTCGGCAGCTTCCAGCTCGATATGCATTTTCTGATGCTTTTTTGCCTTGATCGTCACCAGCTTTTCGACGCGGTCGCGATGCAGGCCCTTGCACTGGATCGTCACATAATATTTGCCGGCGGGTACAGCGGGGATGGTGATGCCATGTGTGCTGTCTGTGGCGAATACCTGGTAGACGATGCCTGCGCCGGTCCGGTTGTACTTGTCAAAAATGATCAGCATGGAATCCTGGTGGTCGGTAGTGCCGGGGTTGTTGAACTGGAAACGGATGGCACCGGCATTGGCGGTCTTTTTTGTTTCCACGACGGCGCTGCTGTTGCCGATGGGCAGCGGACCCGGCGCTGCCTGTACAGCTGCTGTGAGGAGCAGACTGAAGAGGTAAAGGGTCAATTTCTGAGTGTTCATTGGGGTTGATTATTTGGTATAACTAAATCAACCCCAATGCCAGTTCATATTTAATTGAAGATCAACCGTTTTTGATTTTGCTTCTGCAGCTGTTTTCCACCAATGGGAATGGGTATTCCCGGCTTAACGGAGTATATCTTCTATCTTTTGGAGCTCTTCAGGGGAGAACCAGGTATTGCGGAAGCATTGCAGGGAGTCGGTCACCTGTTCGGGCTTGCTGACGCCGATGAGGACGGAGGTTATCCTTTTATCTTTAAGGATCCAGGCCAGGGCCATCTGGGCCAGGGTCTGCTCCCGTTGGACGGCCAGCTCATTCAGCTTTCTGATCTTTGCAACAGTCTGTTCCGTGACGGCAGATTCCTGCAGGAAGCCGGTGGGTTTTGCCGCCCTGGAATCGGATGGGATGCCTTTCAGGTATTTGTTGGTCAGGAGTCCCTGTGCCAGCGGCGAGAAAGGGATACAGCCGACTCCTTCTTTTTCCAGCAGGTCAAGCAGTCCGCCTTCGACCCAGCGTTCGAACATGGAATATTTGGGCTGATGGATCAGGCAGGGCGTGCCCAGCTGTTTAAGGATTTGCAGGGCTTTTGCGGCCTCCTCCGCCTGATAGTTGGAAATGCCGACATACAATGCCTTACCCTGGCGTACGATGAGGTCCAGGGCCGTCATCGTCTCTTCGAGGGGCGTATTGGGATCGGGCCGGTGGTGATAAAAGATATCGACATAGTCAAGTCCCATTCGTTGCAAGCTCTGGTCGAGACTGGACACCAGGTATTTTTTCGAACCCCATTCCCCATAGGGACCGGGCCACATATAATAACCGGCCTTGGTAGAAATGATCATCTGGTCACGATAGCCATGGAAATCCTGTTTCAGGATACGGCCGAAATTCTCTTCCGCTGATCCCGGCGGTGGACCATAGTTGTTAGCAAGGTCAAAATGTGTGATACCGGAATCAAAAGCCAGCTGTAAGATCTTACGACAGTTCTCAAGGGTGTCAACTCCGCCGAAGTTGTGCCAGAGTCCCAGCGACACCGCAGGCAATAAAAGCCCGCTTCGGCCGCATCGTCTGTACTCCATGGCATCATAGCGGGTAGAAACTGGTTTATAGCTCATTGTGAAAGGAATTATGAGCTAAATTTAGGCAACTTTATCATATCGGCAACAGGACAATGGACCTATTTAACCTGCACTACTCACCTTGATCTTTTGTTCCAGCTGATCGACTCCCGTCTGCAACCGGACCGAATCTCCGATGCTCAGAACCGCGGTTTTTGATACGTTGAAGATGGTATCTATCCGAAAGGTGACGCCAGTGGCGATCATATAGTCTATTCCCGGTCCCGACCGGCTGACGCGATGCGCCAGGATGGGTTCCAGTGCCTCGGTCTCGAACTGCACTACGGCAGTGTCGGGCATTTTTATTTCGCCTTCGCAGGTCTTTAGCGAGATGGTGAGCGGGCAAAGAAGGTTGTAATCGTATGTCAGCGGGTCCTGGCCAAAGGAAAGTCCTGTCAGCGTCCATGGGTCTTTTCTGTTCAATTCCTTTATTCCGCCGGGATTGGGGTCTTTGTAGATGAGCTTTAGCGTATCGCCTATATAGCCTACCAATTCGGAATACATATGATCGCTCTCGCCGCGCCAGTCGATGATCAACGCCAGCTTATCGAAACCGATCGATTTTGTTACATTGGTAATATGTGTGTATTCTGAATCTACACGGACCTCGCTAAGGTCGAGGGAGTCAATTTGATAGGTTGATTTATCATAGAGGATCAATACGCTTGACATTCCTTCCTTGCGGGGTTGGATCGCAATGTGGTAATGACCGGCATCCGACTCTTTTACACCAAAGGGGACCCTATCCTGTTTTGTTGTTGTTGCCCGTTTTTTGCTGTTGCAGGCGACGAGCAAGAACAGGGTCGAATAGATCAGATAACGCATTATACTTTCTTTTTGCTGTATACTTCTACGGGTGAGCCTTCTGCGAGGAAGACCGACTGCGGCTGCTGTCCTTCAAGGCCGGCAAACGCCATCCCGTATAATTTTCCGAAGTCGCATTCGACCTCGTATTCTCTAACCGGGTATAGATCCCAACGGGGGTGGGCTACCTGGTATTCGTTGGTCCTGTTTGTTCCGGCATGGGCATAACCCCAGAAATGTTCGGTAATAAACTCTTCCTGGCTTCCGGTGATCAATGGCTGGGCCAAATCATCAGCAAGGACGCTCAACTGGTTCCAGCGGCCTTTGTATTTCCAGCGATAGGCCGATCGAAGGGTTTGACTCTGGCTGTCGAGGTTTTCCTGATAAGCCATCGGCAGACTCATATAGCGTTCACGGAAAAGTGTATTGGCGATGAAGGTGACGGCTGGCAGGGGGACGATCTCGCGGATGAAGACCACTCCCCTTTTCCAGGTGTCTTCTTCTTTGAAGCGAATATAAAACCGCAGATTGACCTCGGGAAACCGGGTATGGAAAGGGACCGACAAGCCCCGTACTCGTACCTCGCGGAACTGGAAGCCGACAAGACTCACATAGGCATCACCTCCCCAGGTGTCGATCTCTGTCCGGGCTGGTAACAAGGGTTTTAAAGCTGCGGGGTCGACCGGGTAATTGGCCATAATGAGCTTTCTCCATTCAGCGGTCAGGAAAAGAGTTGTCGCCATGGCATAGCCGGTTTATTAATACAATAACCTCGTTTTGATGGTCTGTTTTACTTTTTTCAGGAGCTCGAGCGCCTGATTCGAGAGGCGTTTGTCAATGTCCAGCACCACATACCCGATCTCGTCATTGGTCTTCAGGTATTGTGCGAGGATATTGATGCCGTGTTGAGAAAGCGTAAGGTTGATCTCGGAAAGTACCCCTGGCACGTTCTTATGGATATGCAGGATCCGGTGTGTGCCTTCCTGGTGCGGGAGGTTCAGACCGGGGATGGTATGGCTGCCGAGGGTCATGCCGGTTTCGAGGTACTGGAAGAGCTTGTTGCTGACGTCTTCACCGATATTTTCCTGGGCTTCTTCGGTAGAGCCGCCGATATGCGGGGTCAGGATGACATTGGGAAGGCCCTGTAAGGGGGTGGAGAACTTGTCTCCGTTCTTCTCCGGTTCCCAGGGATATACGTCCACGGCGGCCCCGGACAGCTGGCCTTCCTGGAGGCATTTGGCCAAACCTTCGAGGTCGACCACTTCGCCCCGGGCATAGTTGAGAAGGATCGAACCCTTTTTGAACTGCTTTAGGACGGTCTTATTGATCATATTCTTTGTCTGCGCCGTCTCCGGTACATGGAGCGTGACTATATCGGCCTGGCTGACGACTTCTTTGATCGTCTTTTTGGCTTCGGCATTCCCCAGGGGGAGTTTCGTCACCGTGTCGTAGAAGATCACCTTCATGCCGAGGGCTTCGGCAAGGATGCTGACCTGGGTGCCAATATTTCCATATCCTATGATTCCCAATGTTTTACCTCTTAATTCGTAACTTCCTTTGGCTTCTTTGAGCCAGATACCTTCATGGGCGGCCTTGCTTTTGTCCGGGATACGGCGGATCAGCATGATGGCCAGACCGATAACGAGCTCGGCGACCGAACGGGTATTGGAATAGGGGGCGTTGAAAACGACAACACCCTGATTGGTGGCGGATTTCAGGTCTACCTGGTTGACTCCTATGCAAAAGCAGCCGATGGCCTGGAGCTTTTTGGCGGCGTTGAGCACGCCTGCGGTGATCTGTGTCTTGGAGCGGATCCCCAGCAAGTGAACGTCCTTGATCTCATTGATGAGCTGCTCTTCGGATAAGGCGCCGCCCAGCTTTCGGACGGAGGCGTAACCTGAGTCTTTAAAATGTTTTACTGCTGCATCGCTGATGTTCTCTAAGAAAAGTATGTTAATCTTTTCTTTAGGATAGCTGGTCGTTTTCTTATCCGCCATAATTTTGCCCTGCTTTTTGCGTTAGTTTTCGAAATGGAATGCAAATTAACACCGGATTATTTTATTTTTGCCGTTTTCTAACCCAAATAATTATAGTTGCTTGAAGAGTATTGGATATTTAGTGTTGTCCGTAACCTTGTTGGTCGTATCGTGTGGTCAGGCTCAGCCTCCAAAATCCGCTCAAATTGATACTGTCGCAGTCACCCCGCCTCCTCCTGCGCTGACGGGGCCGGAATTGCAGCATTACACTTCGATGGCGGGCCATTTTTTTGATCCGATGCTGGGCGGCCACTTCAACGGAAGCATCCTCGTTGCCAAGAATGGCGTGATCCTATTCGAGCGCTACAAAGGATTTCGCAATCCTGCGCGGAAACTGGATTCTATCAATGATCATACGGCTTTTCACCTCGCTTCGGTCTCCAAGACCTTCACCGCCATGAGCACGTTGAAGCTGTGGCAGGAGGGTAAGCTGGACATACATGATTCTGTAGCCAGGTATTTACCGGGCTTCCCCTTCCCTGCTGTGACGATCCAGACCCTGCTCAATCACCGGAGCGGTTTGCACAACTATGTTCATTTTATGGACAAAAAAGGGGTCAACAAACATTATTTTCTCGAGAACAAGGATGTGCTGCAATACATCGTCGATCATGCCCATGACCGGGAAGTATTCAGCGGAGTGGTCAATCGTCATTTCGAATATTCCAATACGAATTTTGCCTTGCTGGCCCTGATCATCGAAAAGGTATCGGGTCTCTCCTACCCTGATTATCTTAGCCGGACCTTTTTCCAGCCGCTGGGAATGCACGACACCTATGTCTACACGCTGTCTGACTCGGCAAAGGCGATGCCTTCCTACTATCAGAATGGTCGTCCTTTCCGAATGGAATTCCTCGACCTGGTATATGGCGACAAGAATGTCTATTCCACTGTTCGGGACATGTATAAATGGGATCAGGCGCTGCGTTCGGGCCAGCTTTTCTCCAAAGGCGTGCTGGACAGCGCTTATTCAGGATACAGCTTTGAGAAGCCCGGCCAGCGAAATTATGGTCTTGGCTGGCGGATGCTGATGATCCCCAATGGCAAAAAGCTTATCTATCATAATGGCTGGTGGCATGGCAACAGGACCGTGTTCGTCCGGATGCTGGATGAGAATGCGACGATCATTGCCCTCAGCAACAACGACTATAAGAACGTCTATTCGGCCAAACGGCTCTGCGATCTTTTTGGCGACTATCGCCAGGGCAACGAAAGCTTTGACGAAGGGGAATCCGATCCTTCGACGGTAACCGGCTCTGCTGCCGGTGAAGAGCCTCATGAGGTGAGGCCGGTGCCAAAGAAGAAGGCGGTGGTGCGATCCCGTGCGGCTGTAGGTACACATCATCCTGTCAAAAAAGCGCCTGCTCATCCGGCCCACCCGGTAAAAAAGAAAGTGAAGAAAAAAATTGCCTAAATTTCCGTATGGAAATTTTTTCAGCCGAGCAGATCAGGGCCTGGGATGCGTACACTATTTCACACGAGCCGATAAGCTCCATCGACCTGATGGAAAGGGCTGCCGCCAGCTGTCTGAGCTGGCTGGAGAAAAATGACTACCCGGGACGGAGCTTTTCCATTTTTTGCAGCAAGGGGAACAATGGCGGGGATGGCCTGGCACTGGCCCGGATGCTGTCTGTCCTGGACTGCCCTGTCACCGTCTATATCCTTGAGTTTGGTCATATCGGGACCGAAGACTTCCAGGTCAACCTGGCTCGTCTTCACCAGACGCCTGTAGAAGTCAGGTTCATCCAGGGGGCGGAGCATTTTTATCCCATTGTGGCCGGGGAGGTGTTGATCGATGCGCTGTTTGGTTCAGGACTGAACCGGAAGCTGGAAGGAGTGGCCGAGCAGCTGGTGGGGCATCTGAATGCATCGGGGAATGAGATCATCGCCATCGATATTCCCAGCGGGATGTTTGTGAGCGCCACGTCAAGAGGAAATACTTTAGTCAGGGCTACGCATACGCTGAGCTTTCAATGTTATAAGCCGGCCTTTCTGATGCCGGAGAATGAGCCCTTCACCGGGGAGGTCCATATCCTGGACATCGGTCTGGACCCCGGCTATCTGCGACAGGTGACGGGCGAAGCCGAGCTTCTTGATGAAGCTATCATCGGTGCCATCTTCAAACCCAGGAAAAATTTTGCACACAAGGGAAACTTCGGTCATGCTTTGCTGATAGCCGGCAGCTATGGCAAGATGGGGGCTGCAGTGCTTGCGTCGCGTTCTTGTCTGCGTGCGGGGGCCGGGCTGCTGACCTGCCAGGTGCCGGGCTGTGGGTATGTCATATTGCAGACCACGGTGCCGGAGGCGATGATACTTGTTGATGATGACGAGAAGATACATACGGCTGTTGGCGGGGAGCTGGATAAGTATTCGGTCATCGGGATCGGGCCAGGGCTGGGTACGGATGAGCGGACCGTGGGGTTTCTTCGCGATGTATTTTCCAGGTATAAGAAACCGATGGTACTGGATGCCGACGCGCTGAATATATTGGGTTTGCATCCGGAGCTGTGGGCGTCGGTCCCCCCCTACTCTATCCTGACGCCTCATCCCAAGGAATTCGAACGTCTTTTTGGTTCTTCGCCGGACGACTTTTCGCGGCTGGAGAAGGCTAGGGAGCAGGCACGGGAGCATCAGTGTATCATCGTGCTGAAGGGGCATTATACCTATATCGCCATGCCTGGCGGGAAGGGGTATTTCAACTCTACGGGGAATGCGGGTATGGCCAAGGGCGGAAGCGGGGATGTGCTGACGGGGATCCTTACGGCCCTGCTCTCGCAGGGGTATTCGCCGGGTGAGGCCGCATTGCTGGGAGTGTATCTGCATGGGCTGGCAGGGGATTGTGCGGCGGTCAGCTGGTCGCAGGAAAGTATGCTGCCGTCGGATCTGACGGAGCATCTGGGTGAGGCGTTCCGCTTGGTCGCGAAAAGGAGATAAACTATTTTGAGAAATTGGGGAATCGTTTTATTTTTGCAACCCTGTTTTTATTATTCGGGAAGTAGCGCAGCCCGGTAGCGCACTACGTTCGGGACGTAGGGGTCGCAGGTTCGAATCCTGTCTTCCCGACAATGAGTCTAAAGCTATCATTAGACGGAAGCCCGTAAAACGCTGAGTTCTACGGGCTTCTTTTTTCAAGGGCTCCCTTTTCATATCATTTTGTTGCAAGGTTTTTCGATCTGTAGGTGACCACCGCGGTAACTTCCGATCTCCATTTACCTTTGAAGTCACCGCTTCGCCGAAAAGCCGCACCAGACCTGGGTTTGGGCACTCTTTTAGTATCGCAGCCTTTCGAAGAGCCATTCAAAGGCAAAATTCCCATCACTGCCCGGATCACCGTCAACCGGACCAGATGCGAACTCACGGTAAAGCATTCTATTTTCAAGAACGATTGGAACACTGAATTACCACGCCACGGAAGTATACCTCAAGCTCTTTTTGGCAAGTCGGTACAAAGTGGAAGATATGCTACTCAAGGAGCTTAATTACGAATTTATCTCCGGCTTCGAATTTTTCATTCGCAACAATGCGCTCAAGGAAAATGACCCCTGCACCACCAACGGGACCATGAAGCATTTGGAGCGGTTGAAGAAAATGGTCACCTGGGCGGTCAAGAACGAATGGATCGACAAGGACCCATTTGTAAAATTTCGCTTGAAGTTCAAACATACCGAACGGGAGTTCCTTTCTGATGTAGAACTACGGCCGGAGCAGCTTATAACCGGCATTGATAAAGTCCGCTGGATAAAGACCACTCGGGCAAAAACCGAAGCCGGCACTGGTAATTTATTTGGTTGATTAGACATTTTGACTTACTTTCCCCGGAAACCATTTAACCTCCTATGATCTTCAGGAACTATATAAAAATAGCGATCAGAAGTTTTATAAAGAACAGGCCTTATAGTTTCATGAGCCTGGGCGGTCTTTCGATAGGTATGGCCGTCGCGATATTGATAGGGTTATGGGTTTGGGACGAGATCTCATTCGATAATTATTTTACCGATCATAAGCGTTTAACCTCCATATTGTCGATTTACGGCGTGAACGGCTCCGCAGGCTCCGCATCAAATACCGCCGTGCCTGTCGCAGCTGAATTGCGTACAAAATATCCGAATGATCTCAGAAGTGTCGCAATTTGTTCGGAGCCCAATGATCACAAGATCTCGATAAAGGATAAAGCGATATTGGCTTCGGGGAATTGGGTGCAGGAAGAATTCCCGGAGATGTTCACATTAAAGATGGTGCAAGGCGATCGACATGCATTGAATGACCCTTCCGCCATACTGATAACACAGTCCCTTGCCCGATCGCTTTTCGGAGACTCGGATCCCATTGAAAAGATAGTAACGGTAGATGACGATATCCAGCTCAAGGTCAAAGGCGTATTTGAGGATCTGCCGGCAAACACCACTTTGTCAGATATAAAGTTACTTCTGCCGTGGAATAACGAAAACAATGCAAATAAACAAAATGACAGTTGGAACGACCATCACTTTCAAGTATATGTAGAGGTAAGGGACCCGGCCGACATTGAGAACATAAATAAAAAAATAAAAAATCTTACGCAGCCACATCTCAAAAGAAAGGAGCAGATCGCTTTATATCCCATGGATAATTGGCATTTATATAATGAGTTCAGCAATGGGAAGATCTCCGGGGGCAGGATACAGATCGTTTGGTTATTCGGCATTATAGGCATTTTTGTTCTCGTTCTGGCTTGCATCAATTTTATGAACTTAAGTACGGCGCGAAGTGAAAGGCGGGCAAAGGAAGTTGGTATAAGGAAGGCGATCGGATCTTCCCGAAGCCAGATAACGTTCCAGATGCTCGGTGAGTCGGTCGCCACTGCATTTTTTGCTTTCCTTTTTGCAATTTTGATCGACCTGTTCTTATTGCCTTATTTTAATTCATTGGCAAATAAATTGATAGGATTTCCTTGGGGCAATGTATTCTTCTGGCTATTGGGACTGGTCTTTATCTTTTTGACCGGCATAATTGCGGGCACTTATCCGGCCCTTTATTTGTCAGGGTTTAAGCCGATAAAAGTTCTGAAAGGGATTTCCAGTAATGGCAATTCTTCTTCTGCACCCAGAAAAATTCTGGTCGTTTTCCAGTTTGCAGTGTCGGTTGCGCTTATAATCGGAACGATCATCGTTTTCCGCCAGGTGCAGTTTACCAGAAACAGGCCGGCCGGCTATGATTTTAACGGACTAATTACCCTGAATATACATTCGGAAACGCTGGTCACGCATTTTGATGCCTTGAGGAAGGATCTTATGGGAACCGGAATGGTTGAGGAGATGGCAGAGTCGTCCAGTCGATCCACTGAAGTGCGGAACCATTATATCAGTTTTAATTGGCGAGGTAAGGATCCGAATGAGGTACCGGTATTGGGGGTGATTTTTGTGACCCCTGAGTTTGGAAAGACGATTAAATGGGAATTAAAAAATGGCAGGGATTTTTCCCGGGATTTCCCATCTGATTCGGATGCGATAATTTTAAACGAATCCGCAGTAGCGCTAACTGGATTTAAAAGCCCAATTGGTGAACGGATGGAGTTTTTGGGCGAAATGAACAAAACGATAATTGGAGTGATCAAAGACATGGCAATGGAGTCTCCCTACCAGAAACCATCGCCTACTGTGTTCATTTTAGATTCCGGAAAGCTGAAATATATAACAATAAGAATAAGCCGAAATTTCCCGGTGAGCCAATCGATAGCCAGGATCAAGGATGTCTTTAAGACCTATGATCCCGGCAGTCCATTCGACTTTGCCTTTGTGGATCAGGAATTTGGAAAGAAATTCCTGGATGAGGAACGCATTGGCCGTCTCGCATTCTTTTTTACGGTCTTTGCCATTTTTATATCCTGTTTAGGATTGTTTGGATTGGCTTCATATGTTGCACAGCAACGTACAAAGGAGATCGGGGTGCGGAAAGTGTTAGGAGCCTCTACCATCAATCTATGGGCGCACCTGACAAAGGATTTTTTGTTGCTGGTTATTTTATCATGTGTTATCGCCACCCCGATCGCCTGGTATTTTCTTGATAAATGGTTAAGCCAATTTGTTCTCCGCACGAAGATCTCATGGCTCCTTTTCATCGGCGCTAGCCTGGGCACACTTGTAATTGCATTCCTCACCGTGAGTTATCATACCTTTCGTGCGGCTTCTGCAGCGCCGGCAAAGAGTTTAAGAAGCGAAGGGTGACACGAACAAAGGAGTAAAGACAGGCAGGCATGTCCGGGCATGCTGTACACATTGTCCGGTGTATCATCAAAAACCTAAGCATAAGGAGCATGAACCGCTACGTCCCCTCGGACGAAGCGTTCCTTCATTTCACCAGGACTATATTTCAGTCGAGCAAAAAATGCCATTAATTATATGAATACTAAATAAACTGAGGAAGAAATAATGAAAAGGATCGAGTTCATTGAAGGCCGTCTGAATGCTTACCTTTTACAACTGAAGATGGAAAACCGATTTATAAATTTGGAACCATCGACACCATGGCAGACATTGGCGGCATCAGGATTTATTATCTGCTTTTTTTATCAGCGTTAATAATTTGTCGTCAAGCGCAAGCCCAACTGTTGTTATCTCGTTGATTCCAAACTGCCCAAAAAGTGTCGAGGGCAAATCGTATTCAACATGTACAGATTTATCATCGGTTTCAAAAACAAGAACATGAAGGGGAGCGTATAAGCCAGCCCTTATATCATGCTTGGTCATCGTACTGGCAATAAGCGGGTTGCCTATGGTATATTGCACTGCCTTACGCGGCGCACCGGCTATGTTTAACAGCCTGCCATGCTCTTGAATTTCAAATAACATCAGGTTCTGCTCTCCCTGCATTGCTTCCAATTGGCTGACAACGAGTTTGGGGTCCTTTTCAACATTTTTGATTACTGCCGGATTAAACCTCCCTACCATACTTTCCAATTTTTTGGTAAATTCTTCATAGGAAGATTTTACGACTACGGTCACATGGCTTACTTTAACTGTCTTTTCAGAAATTTCTTGATCTGTTGAAAACTGTTTCATAATTGGCTGATTTTTTAGATGATCTTAATAATGATTGTTTATTACGTTACGATTTAGTTGCTGTAATCTTTACTTATATTGCGGCGGACCGCATTAGAGTAAGGTCAGTGATTTTGTACCGTAAACTTAGTTCAGGTAAAGGGGAATTGTCGGGGCTGATCGTCCACCAGGCAAAAATTGTCGTCGGACGCCAGCTTCAGCTCGCTCATTTTATTGCATGGATGATATTTGGTTGGTTAATCAACACGAAACCATGATGCCAAAGGTCTTGAAGCATCTCAAAAAAAGTGGTTAGTGGACGAAAATCCCGGACATCGAACGTAATGGATGATTGTAGCCGGGAAGCGTTGGCCATTGAGGTGGACACCTCTCTATCCGGCAAAAGGGTGATCCGTGTGCTGAAAAGAGTCGTCAACTTACGCATACTTGGATCGAGGAATATAACACCTCTCGACCACATGAAACCAGCGGCATCGCAATTTTCGGTAGCGACGATGCTACCGGGGGATATTTTATGCTCTACTTCGACGAACGGAAAGTTTCAAGGAAATATGATGTTTCATTTAGCGACAATAAATTGAATTGGTGGAGAAATACTTCTGGGTTTTCACAACGCTTCACCTGGACAATTTCTGATGACGGTAATATCATAATTGATAAGGGAGAATTATCCAGGGACAACACGACATGGGAAAGAGATTTAGCACTAACATTAAATCGTATAAAGTAGTGGAGGACTATGAATTTAGCTCAATTTCTATAAACAAATTGTTCTGAATTTTCCTTCTTTCTATGATCGCAGATCTTCTCAGGTCAGTGTCGAAATAAAACATCAGGCATTAAACAGTTGCCAATTCCCCTCGGAAACCACCTCGACTATGCCGTCTGTCACTTTGATGGCGGTATTGTCGTCTATCGCATATACCGGGACCGGTAGTTTTGCAGCCCATTTTTCTGTATTGGTTCCGCAAGCATCCGGGTGGTTACTATTATCAAAGTGGGGGATCAGGGCAAAGTCAACCAATCCTGCTCCGCTGGCTGTAACAAATGTCCGGACGATCTCTCCCTGTGGCGTATCGAATACAATGGCTTCTGATGAATGCAAATCATTGTTGCCATTCGGCGGGTTTCGGTAGGATTCGCCGAAAAAGGAGGATACCGCCATGCTTCCGGCGCTGACGCCTACATACACCAACCCCTTGGGTAGTGACGGAATCAGGTCGGCCAGGCCAGACTGTTGCATCCAGTACGCCAGGTATACGGGATCGCCGCCCCAAACCAAAATCGCGTCTGCCTCCTCAACCGAAGGGGCCCAGGCCTTTTTATCGATGCCCGGTAGCGCTGTGAGCTCCAGCACTCCTACGGACTTCCAGCCCAACTGGGCTAATGGTGATTTGGTATTTCCACAGATAGCCTGGTGCGCAAAATAAGCTCCACCAGGGAAGGGGTATATAGCAGTGGGAATGAAGAGTGCATTGCATTCGGCTATTGGTTTGCCCAAAAGACCGACCAGTGCATTGTGAATGCTGGTGTTATTGATGCCTGAAGAAGTGAGAAGGAGTTTCATGATATTTTATCGCTTTTGCCGCCAGTTTTTCTCTCACTGGTTCACATAATGAAGTGCAACGCTTCCAGATTTAAAGGTCTTTGACTCAACCAGTTTTAATTGTAATTTCTCCTGCAGGCTAATGCCTTCCATCAACCGTCTCCCCTCTCCTGCAATTACCGGATGAACGACAATATGATATTCATCCACCAGACCAAGCTGTATAAGTTGCGAGGGAATATCTGCACCACCGGTCAGTATATATTTGCCTTGCTGTTGTTTCAACTTTAATATTTCGTCTTTAAGGTCCGTACGAACAATTTCTGTGTTTTCTCCCTCAGCTTTGTCCAGCGTTTTTGAAAAAACAATGATTTTATTGGAGACAAACGCCTGCGCAAATTCGAGATCTGCCTTTGTCTCACCGGAAAGGTTCTTTGCGATGTCGGGCCAATAAGGAACCATCAATTGGTAAGTTTTGCGCCCGTAGACGAACAGGTCGGCATTTCGCACAAGGTTCGTATGGAATTCAAACATTTCTACCTCAGGGATCATTTTGGTATGGTCGCAGCAGCCGTCAATGGTAAGGTTGATCGCGTAGATTAGTTTTCTCATCTAATTTTTGATCTTAAAGATAAAGGCCGTTTCGCTTCAATAAAAGGGCAGAATACGACATTTTTAGGGTGTGGATGCGGCAAAGTCTGAGGCCCCTTTCCATTATTCGTTAGGTTGCTCAACGCCGTAAATCCATGAAAAATAAGTTCGCAATTTGTGCAGGCAGGTTAATAGTGCCGGAGGAGCACCGGTTCATCAAAGAGTTCAAAGAGGTCCGGCTGGTGGATAGTATCGCGAACCCTTACGCGATCGAGACCGGCTCGCTGATCATCCTGATGAAGGGGCCAAGCGATGCGTTCCGGCAGGCATTTAGGGATAAGATCGACCTTGACAGGCTGAAGACCACCGCAGATGGGGCCGTCCAGAACCTGAAGCCTAATCCCCTGGACAAAGGCGGCGCCTTGCACTGAAGCCTGCTTTGTAAGCGACCCCGATGATCACAATGTTAGAGTGTGATTCGGGTACCATTAGTAATTACTTGCCTATTCCGACCTTAAGTTGTTGATCGGGTTGATCATAGCGGCTTTGATAGCCTGAACGCTGACCGTAGCCAAAGCGATCAGGACAGCCATCGCGCCTGCCAGGCCGAAGATCCACCATTCTATGTCTATGCGATAGGCAAAATTCAACAGCCAGTTATTCATGGAAAGCCAGGCGATTGGGGTCGCTATTACCAGGGCGAGCAGCACGAGGAGGACGAATTCCCCGGATAACAGCATGAACAGGACGAATGCTTTTGCCCCCAGCACTTTGCGGATACTCATTTCTTTGGCGCGTCGTTGGGCTGTGAACATCGCCAGACCCAGAAGTCCGATACAGGATATGAAAACAGCCAGGGCGGCGAAAGCGTTGGAAAGCCGGTTTACGACCTGTTCGCTTTTATACAAGCGCTGATACTGCTCATCGGAGAAAAAATAAGTAAACGAGAACCTGGGATTCAGGGTTTTGGCAATTTGCTCAAGGCCGGCCAGGACCTGCGGGGTTTTACCCGGTTCGGTGCGTACGAGGGCCGATCCATAGTTGCCAGCGGCCGCCATCCGGATGATCAGGGGTTTAATGGCTTCATGCAGAGACGTATAATGAAAATCCTTCAAGACACCGATGATCTTCCCCTTCTTGCCCCATTGAGTCAGCGGTTTGCCGATGGGGTCTTTATAATTGATAATTTTCAGGGCTGCTTCGTTGATGAGGTAACCTGCTGAATCGGAGGCGAAGTCGCGGGAGAAGTCACGGCCCCGCAGCAACTTCAGATCCATGGTCTTTACAAAATCATAGCTGATGGCGGCCTGTGTGAACATGGGCGTTGCATTGGGATCTTTACCCTCCCAGAAAACACCGCCGATCTGATTTTCTATATCAGAGGGAGACTGTGTTGAAATGCGGGACAGACTTTGAACACCTGGTGTATGAAGTGCCAGCTGACTGAACAGCTCGAATTTGTTTGCCAGCTCTCCTTCCAGGGGAATATAAAGCAGGTTTTGCCGGTCATAACCCAGGTTGATCTGCTGAACGTAACTGACCTGTCTGGAAATGATAAGAGTACCTACGATCAGCACGATCGACAGAACGAACTGGAAGACCACCAATCCCTTTCTCAGCCTGCCGGCGGATTGGCTAAATAGAAGACTGCCTTTTAAAACCCGGATTGGTTTAAAAGAGGATAGTAACAAAGCGGGATAAGATCCCGCGATCAGACCTGTCACCAGGGTCAGGGTCGCTAATCCGAGCCAGAAATAGCTATCGGTAAGAGGCAGCCCGATCTGCTTGCCTGTCCATTGGTTGAATAGAGGAAGCAGCAGGCTGGCTCCTATCAGGGACAACAGAACGGAGAGGGAAGTAATGAACAAGGCTTCGCCCAGGAACTGTCGCACGAGAGAAGAACGGAGCGCGCCGGCCACTTTCCGGACGCCGATCTCTTTGCCCCTCCTGGCAGAAAGGGCCGTTGTGAGGTTCATGAAATTGATACAGGCGATCAGCAATATAAAAACGGCTACCAGGCTAAAGATCCTTATGTATTCGATACGCCCGCCTTCCAGCCGGCCATTTTTGAAATTGGAATACAGGTATCCGTCTCCGAATGGCTGCATGTCCAGCTCGATCCTATAACTGGCGGTTTGTTCCTTGTTATAGCCATCGAGGAATTTTTTGATCTTCATTCGCAAGGCTATAGGGTCGGCACCCGGCTTTAACAGGAGATGTGTATTCGGGCCATTGACATTCCAGTTCTTTATCGATGCATTATATTCCTCCAGGACGCGCCAGTTGATGAGAAAATCGAACTTCTGAGAGGCATTGTGTGGACAATCGGCGAATACCGCGGTGACGCTGAGGTCTTTGTTATTGTTGCACCGGATCGTTTTTCCAAAGGCAGCGGCGGCGCTACCGAAAAACTGTTTTGCCATTTTATCCGAGATGGCCAGACTGACGGGAGAGTTTAATGCAGTGAGGGCGCTGCCTTCCAATAAGGGATAGCTGAACATTTTGAAATAATCGGAGTCTGCGAAACCTCCTTCCTCTTTAATTATTTTGCCTGCGGCTTCAAAAGTAAGTTTGTCCGGGATGGCTGACCCGCTGGCGTATTCGATCTCCGGGATCATCCTTTTTAATTCAGGCCCCAGCGGCCCCGGAGTATTATATCCTGCATTTATCTTCCCGTCCAGGTATACCCGTTCAAATACCGTATAGAGGCGGCTCCCATTTGCATGAAAATTGTCCATACTACGTTCGTCCTGTACCCATAAAAAGATCAGGAGGCTGCAAGTCAGGCCGAGGCCCAGGCCAAGGATATTGATCAATGAAAAAGTCTTATTGTTCCTGAGGGCTCTCCAGTAGTATTTTAGCATAGTGGCGACTTTGATCCGACAACCCGTCCCAAGATAATGCCGGTTATTCAAGTAATTGCAAATGAATTTCTTGCGTCTTGCCGTTAGAGAAAAACGTCCGGTTTTAATACAATGGATGTACGTTATGTATCCATTCACCCCGACTGAAAAATGACATCAGTGTAGCTATTATACGTTTCTACAAATTATTTTTTTTGGGCGGCCTTGCAAAAATCAGTTGTGCATTTTACGGATAGGCCAAACCATTCACAGTTCTTTTTTGTTGCCCCAGAAACGGCATCAGATATGAATACGAAAAAATCAGGATCATCGGCATCGGCCTCAACATCGAACACCGTACAAGTAGAACAGAAGAGCTATGAGATGCCCCCCCGGGAGGGGATCTCTATCGCACACTTCCTCACCGTCGCCGACATCGACCGATCGGCGCGCTTCTATGAAAACGTTTTGGGCGGTCGCATTCTGAGCAGAGGCGACAGCAGCGGCGCGCCCGCGTACCTTCAGATCGCGAATACCTGGCTCATTGTCAATGTCGGAGGCGGGCCGACCCCCGACAAGCCGACGGTAACGCTGAGTGTCCCCGACCCTGACAGGATCAACAGCTTTATGAATATCCGTGTTGCGGATATACAAGCATGTTATGAGTTATGGAAGAGCCGGGGAGCCGAGTTCATCACCGCGCCGATCCCCAAATACGGCGAGATCCGCTGCTATATGCGCGATCCGGATGGTTATATTATCGAGGTTGGACAGAGCACCGACCTTACCTATGGTTAGTGATGTGTAATCGTTAATTCCGCACCACGACCTTGCCGTTAGACTGAACAAGATAAAATGCGGCATCTACCCTCCTGGCCTTCGCTCTTTCCGTAAGATCGGCTCCAAGACCCGTTGGAATGCTGATCAAGGTCCCGCCAGGCTTAGTCATGATCAGTGAATGGTCGAGATTCTGACCACCGATGGCATCGAGGACAAAGTCGAATTGATCACCATAGTCAACGTTGCCGCCGCCGCCTCTTCATGGGAGATATTAGCGGGCTTCAAAGCCAGCTGGCCGGCTGGTGCGGCGACGAACTCCGCGTATGCCCTGCCATGGCCAGGGAAATTGACCATGCCGAACACCTCGGCACTTACGGCAAACCGATCTACCCGTGACTGCACCACCTCACCGGAGATATCCCATCCCAGGATCAACGGCTTCTCATCCTTCAAACGGCCATAGACCCCTTTCCCCGCCCGGCTTATGGTTAGTTACCCCCCCTGTTTGTAGTATTTCAGTATTCACAGGAATTTAATACCTTGTTAACAATATGGTAATCCCCGAACGCATCGGATTGTCATGAGACCTTTCTTTACGGTTCCCGCATACCTCTTCCTGTTCTACCTGATGAATTTAGTCACTGTCTCCGTTCATTAACTGATGTAGCGTCTGGTAGCGACAAAAGTCTGCCCTTGAAACACCTGGATATGGCCACGAAGAAAAGAACATTTTATATCTAAAATAAAGGTTTTTTCTATGCCTGCTTCCGACACGCTGCTTGGTCCTGAGAAGGTCCCCTATGGGGCACAACTGGTCGAGATGTCCTCCAACGGGAAAGACATCTTTGTGATCAGCGATCTGCATATCGCCGCCGGGCTGAACAGCAATCGCAACTATGACGGTACGGAGAACTTCTTCGCCGACTACTCCTTTGTACGATTCCTCCACCATCTCGAAAAAAAGATCTCCCCCAATAAAAAAGGATTGCTCATCATCAATGGCGACCTGGTTGATTTTTTAAGAATAAAAAACATCCCCGTCACCCCACCCGATTTTGGGGCATGGGCAGCCATTCTCGACGCCATCGGTCTGCCGATGCCCATCGATCAGCTAAAAACCTCATTAAGTCCCAAAGAGATCAAGTATGGCCTGCGCACGGACGACTACAAGTCCGTATGGAAATTGTATGTCTGCGCCGGCGGACATCCACAGTTCTTTGAACAGTTGGCCTCCTGGGTGGAGAGAGGCAACGAGCTTGTCATCACCAAGGGAAACCACGACCTGGAATGGTATTGGAAACCCGTTAGAAGCTATTTTCGGTACCTGCTGGCCCAGCGCATTGCAGCCCGTCAAAACAGCGATCTGGAGTCAGTACTAAAAAACATCGTCCATCCGGCTGTCCATTTTATCGATAACCGCCTGATCCTCGACCAGCAGATATGCGTCGAGCATGGCCACAACTATGAGCGTTTCACCATGGTCGACGGTCCTCCTGTATTGAAGGGCGACACACAGCTCAATCTTCCTTTCGGGTCTTTTTTCAACCGCTACCTGATCAACCGGATCGAGCTGGCCTACCCCTATATAGACGATGTGCGTCCCCGGCAGAATATCCTCTCCCTGCTGCTTAGAGAACGGTTTCCCTTAGCCATCCAGCTGCTCTTCAACTATATTCCTTTTGTCATACTGGTCATTCCCAAAAAACAATATGCCTACGCCTTCAAATATTTATTTCAATTTGTTCTCATCATCGTTCTCCCCCTGCTGGTGACTGCCTTCGCCCTTTACAAGGGTTTTCATGGCATCCCGAAGACGGATAATGTGTCTGCAGCGGGTTCTGGCTTCTGGACGCCGGTGCTTTCCGAATTGAAGAACCTCCTGTTCTTATCCCTGTCCTACTTTATCGGAAGACTCTTTGCCATGCTGCAGCTGTCCTCGCCTTCGTCGCTATTCCCCAACGCCAAACGCATTTTCGAAGAGAACTCCATGCTACAGCTGGTGACCTTCGGCCATACGCATGACCCCGAGCAGATCTTTGTGGAAGGTGTTTCGGACAGAGGCAGGCGATACTGTAATACGGGCACCTGGATACCTGTGTTTGAAATGGATGCGGCGGATGTGCGGCTGGACAGAACATTCACGTTCCTGCATATCGAAAGGAACAGTGACGGGGATATCAGGCTGCCCGATCTGTACCGATGGAACGACGATGCGACAAGAGAGGACGCGCTGGTCCTCATCGACAGAAAATAGGAACCTAAACCAGGATACATGAAAGCGCCTTTATGTTGTACGCTGATGCTGCTAACCATCGCCATCTGTTTTTTCCAAAGCTGCTCGTTTGAAAAAATAGGCAGCGATCTGGGGAAAGGTGTCTCCTCCAAAACGGACACCATCGGTCAGACTCTGATAGCCGGCGTCATGAATGAGCTCACCAGCCCCGCCGTGCGGAAAAAGGTATCGCTCTTCCTTGACTCGATCCTTACCAATCTCACGGATTCCCTGACCGTCCGGACCGGAACGCTGGAGGACCGGCTCCTGAACCATAAAGTACAGCTATGGGCGGATTCCCTCGTCGAGACGCTGACCGGCAATCACCTGAAGGTGAACATGGACAGTGTCCAGCGTGTCCTCGTCGGAAAGACAAAAAGAGATGTCCTGCAGATGAGAGATGGATTTAGCCAGCTGCTTGCGGAAGTGCTTAGCAACAATACAAAGAACAAGCTGGGGTTGATGCGCGACGAATTGCTTGGGCCAAAGACCACCACCGCCCTCGCCCGGATCATCGATACGGCGGTCACGCATATCGTCGATAGCGCGATGCTCAGGATCTCCGACCGGCTGCGCACCGATATCAATCCCCAGCTCAAACAAGACATCTCCTTTGTTCACCGGAACGCCACCTGGCTGCTGATCACGCTCGGTGCCATCGCGGCGGTGATCATCTTTCTTATCTGGCAGAACAGGAAAAAATACCTGCGGATGGTAGCCATCATCGCCAAACAGATACATGATATCCCGGATCAGCATATCTATGACCAGGTAACGGCAAAGATCAAACAGGATTCTGTCGCTACCGGCCTGGAGCCGGATCTGAGAAACCTGCTGCAAAAGAATGGACTGATCGGTGACACCTCATATAAAAAATAAAACCTCCCAACCATGGCTCAAAAATGGACCTACGAAACACTGGCGGCGGCCGATAAAGCCACCCTCGAAAACATCCTCCGTACCGGCACCCCTCCGGATATCGAGGCCCTCAACGGCTATATCTACTGCGGCTGGAATCACGAATGGATCGGCCGACTGTCCGGTATAAAATTCAAAAAAGGATTTTACAAGCGGGATGGTATCAACTACGGCTATAACGAGACCGTTATCCAGGACCATCAGGGGTTCCTGGGGCAATGGGAGTCCGGGCTGCACAAGGTACGCCCCAACCAGTTGGGTTACTTCAAGACAGGCTATGTAAAAGATCAGCCGCCGGCCAAATTTTCCGAGCCATACCGGCACCTGGCTACCGTAGACTATACAGTGCCCTTCCACAAATGGTATCTCATTTTTTTCCGGGTGATCAAGGACTTTGTCGTCTGTCCCAACGAGGGCGACAATACCCTCCTGCTCTGCAAGGCCTACCTGCATTTTTCGGACAATTTCAATGTATTCTATTGTTATTTCATACTGGGACATCGCTACGAGATTCGCTATCTGCCCTGGTAATATGATCCTGTCATTAACTTCTTCAAACATCGTATATGAATTCTTCCTTAGTCCTTGCGGAGAAGCGTCTCCGGACAGTGCTTAAGCTCCTCTTGATCGGTTGTTTCCTGGTCCTGTTCTTCCATGTCTTTCCAAAATGGACACCCGGCTTTCTGGAAGGATTTGTCTTCCATGGTTATACGATTATCGCGAACAACTCCTTTCCGCAGGGGGGCCTGATCGCATTGTTGCTGGCATTGGTTATCGCCGATATCCGCCGCTTCGGCGTTCTGCTCCGGTTGCTCATCGGTTTTTTGATCATTGGGGTCATATGGTCGGTTGCCGGCTGGACAAGGGCCTGGGAGCCCGATCCGGGACAAATGCCCTTTTGGGCGAGGACCATCGTCTATGCCGTCCTGCTGGTAGGTATATGGATACTTTTCAGTGTGGCAGGCAAGGCGCGTTACGATCTTAAATACCTTACCGTGCAGCAATTCCAGACCCTCGAGGCGTTGGCGGAGGTTTGCGTGGCGGGCGATAGCAATACGTTAAAACTGGAAATCTTCCCCGTGGAAGTGGCGATCAACGTTGATACCTACCTGGTAAAGTTCAAGGCCAGTTCGAAATGGGTGATGAAGCTGGTGCTCACGGCCATGGAGTTCTATCCTCTCCTGTCTCTGCATGGTCCCCTCAGCCAGATGCTGCCCGACGATAGACTGAACTTTCTGAAGAAAAGATTCCAGGCGGTCAACGGAGCGCTCCCCGACTGGTATCTCCGACTGAGACAAGCCGCTATCCGGATGTCGAAGCAGTTATGTTATATGGGTTACTACAGCGATCCTCGTGTTCATCCGAGTGTCGGCTATACCCCTTTTCTGAAAAGAAAAGACCTACAGGAAAGACGGGACCAGTTCCCGGGGAATCCTTCCCAAAGCGCCTCCCTGCAGGTGCTGGAAGAGTCGGGTCTCACCGGCGACAACATCACGGCGGACGTCGTCATCGTGGGTTCGGGAGCGGGCGCTTCCATATTGGCTAACCAGCTGATTGGATTGGGCCGGCAGGTATTGCTGGTCGAGCGCGGCGGCATCGAACGTCCTTCCACATTTAATGACGACGAAGTAGACATGGTATCCCGCTTGTATGCGGACGGCGCGCTGCAGCTGTCCCGCGACTTTCGCTTTCAGGTCTTCCAGGGCAGCTGCGTCGGTGGCTCCACCGTTGTCAACAATGCCGTCTGTTTCGAGACCCCGGATTATATCCTGGATAAATGGATCGACGAATTGGGTGTCGGCATCGATCGTGGCCGGTACAAAGAGTCAATGGCAGCTATTTACAAGTTGATGAATATCTCCCACACGCCGGGAATGACCATCGATAAATACCTGAACCCGGGCGGAAGGATCTTTGCCGATGCCTGTGAGAAGATGGGTTATGGCCTGCCACAGGTCGATTCCGTGATGGCGAATATCGAAGGATGCCTGGGCTGCGGCTATTGCAATATTGGTTGCCAGTTCGGGAAGAAGCTGTCGATGCTAGATACCATCCTGCCCCAGACCCAGCTGAAATATCCCAATAAATTACAGATCATCGCCGGCTGCGAGGTGATAAAATTCAACAAAAAAGGCAGCCGGATCATATCCCTCACCGGGCAGTTCAAAAGCGGGCGCAAGCTGACGATCAGGGGAAACACCTTCGTATCCTCGGCGGGCGCCATCTCCTCCAGCATCCTGTTGATAAAATCAAAACTGGGGATCGCCAACGCCGGAAAAAGACTGGCCTTTAATCTCGGTTCGCAGATCACCGCGGTCTTTGACAAGCCGGTGAATTCCTATGATGGTCTGCAGATATCTCATTTCCTGAAGACGGGCGATCGTCGTTATGTGATGGAGACCTGGTACAATCCACCGATGTTCCAGTCGACGGCGATGCCTGGCTGGTTCGAGCAGCATTTTCACAACATGCAGCATTATGGGAATATGGCCTGCACGGGTATCCTGGTGGGTACGGCCTCCAACGCGGAAGTAAAGGCTGCCGGTCTGTTGGGAAGGGATATCAACTATGTGCCTACGGAAGACGATTTCAACAGCCTGATGGATGGACTTGAAAAAGCCGCCGAGATCTACCTTGCCGGCGGCGGAGCCGTCCGCATCATGCCCAATACCTTCACCTATTACGAATACAAAAGCGTACAGGAATTGAAGGACAATCTGCGTAAGGATGTCAAATCCTCCCGTGATATATCCACGGGGACGGGTCATCCCCAGGGCGGCAACGTGATGAGCAGCGACCCCGCAACAGGGGTGGTAGATGAAGGGTTCAAAGTTTTCGGCTTTGACAATCTCTTTGTATGCGATGCCAGTGTTTTCCCGACCAGCCTCGGCGTCAATCCCCAGGTGACAGTTATGACCCTGGCGTACTATGCGGCGCCTATGATCGCAAAGAATTCGAAGTAGCGTGACTAATAGCGGCGGATTTAAACTGTTGCGCATCCGTTGGATTATATCCAAAATGCTTTTTAAAAGCAAAAGAAAAATGGGAGAGGTTTTCAAATCCTACCTCGATAAATATTTCAGCGGGTTTGCGGTTGTTAACGGAGATCTGGTAGTGCGCGTGTTCAAGGCGTTTACGGGTAAGCCACCGGCCAGGTGTCGTTTGAAAAACCTTCTGAAAGTCTTTTTTGAAGGTAGTAAGGCTCCGACCCGTGAGATAGCCAAATTTTTCGAGCGGGAGATTGTACAGGAAATGCTGTTCCATAAAGTCGGCCAGATTTACCTTGCCCGGCTCGTCAAACGCGCTGAGAACCCTTTTAACCTCGGAGTTGCAGGCGTCCAGTACAGTAAGACATTCGGCGATCCTGATCTCAGCGAGATCAGGCGGCAATTCATCCCGCATCTCGAAATAAGGAACGAGCGATCCAAACAGGCTTTCGAGTAATGGATGCTTTTCCAGCACAAGACCCTCCTTCCGCTTGCCTTCCGCAGGGTTCTCCCCTCTGACGGAATAAAACTTTTTTAGCAGTGACTCGGGGAACAGTATTGACAAGGACCGGAAGGGCTCATTTTCCGAAGGAAGTTTCGCCATCCGGCCCGGCTGGTTGCGCGGAATAAGCAGCGTCGTACCCGGCTCAAAACGATGGGTCTGATCGGCATAAGAGACCTCCAGCGTTCCGGCAAGAACATAGACCAACGCGTGCTGATCGAGTATCAGTTCACGATTATAATGTTTCTCCTTCTTGCAGGATACAAAGATCCGCCCCCAGACTACCCCTCCCGGCTTTTCCATGGGATAAAGTTAACAATTTGATCAATATTTACCGGGCACCATGTTCTTCGTGAGCGGTAATACGGCCGGGCGATAGCCATTCACCTCAATACCGCCATGATGAAACATTTTCGCGGCTTCCCCGTAGCTGTTCACAAAACTCGCAGCCGGCGCGGAAAGATTGTCCAGCGCTTTGATCTCTTCAGAGGAAAGCTTTACCTCAAGCGCTGCAAGATTTTGTTCCAATTGTTCCTTTGTGCGTACGCCAATAATAGTCGAGGCAACACCGGGTCGTCCGATGACCCAGGACAAGGCAACCGCAGCTACTGTAGATCCGTGAGTAACCGAAATCTTTCGGAGCTCCTCCAATATAGCCTCCTCTTTATCGGATAACGTCGCCTTACGACCTGTGTCTCCAAGCCGGGTACCAGCATTTTGATTCCCACCTGACGGATTATACTTGCCGGATAACAGACCACCCTTCAAGGGAGACCATGGGGTGATACCCAAACCAAACTCTGCGGCCATCGGTACCAGCTCGTCTTCAACACTCCGTTGCAAAAGGGAATATTCGATCTGCAGACTGACAAAGGGCGCCCAGTCTTTCAATGCCGCCATGGTTTGCACCTGCGCGATTTTCCAGGCCGGTGCATAGCTCACGCCAATATACCGATCTTCTCGGAATGGCCATTTGTATACACGCTGGCCGTGTCGATAAAAGTGTTTTATACTTTTCCATACTTGCAAATCTCCATCTAAAAACGCTGTTCAACTTTGTTTAAAAGTCTTTTTTTGTTTGTTAAAAAGACCGTACCGGTCATTTTAGCAGCCCCAACTTTCTGCGGCGCTTAATAAAACCCGAACCGCCGGTGATCAGTATTTGAAGCCAAAATAAAAAAACCGGAGAGTGTTCTCCGGTTTTTTATGCTTATTATACTTATTACTTATCCCACCATACTGGTGTTGTTTCAGGAACGGTGCCCGGATACTTCAGGTTTCCGGTCAATTCCGACTGAGGATAGAGGAAGCGCAGGGGAACGCCCCGTCCACCATTGGCAGCGGAGAGGACAAGGAAGGTTGGGTAGCCGGTACGTCTCCATTCTGTCCAGGCTTCGAAACCCTGGGAACCGCACATCGCATAATATTTCTGCGTGATGATGGCCTTGATCTGATCTGCCTGGCTGGCAGGAAAGACTGCGTCTGGTGCGTTGGAGATATAGTTGGCGGCGGAATCGGGAATGCCGTCAGTTGCAAAGCTGGCATTGATACCAGCGGTAAAGAGGCTGCTGGCAGAGCCTGTAACCCATCCACGGGCAACTGCTTCTGCCTGGAGGAATTTACTTTCCGCTGCGCCGATGAGGATCACGGGAGCAAGCGCCGAGGCTGCATTTTGAGGATCGCCTCCTACCAGCGGTGAAGGTTTGGAGGTCACCTTATTGGTATTTTGAGCGTATGTTCCCTGTACCAGGTCGGTGATGGTATCATCAGTAGCTTTCACCTTTTCGAATAAGGCCCACTGCCTCGGATCGCTGTTGCGCTCGAATTGCGTAACAACCGTCGAGCTTGCGGCAAGATTCACTGCCTTTCCCAGTGAAACAGCCTTGATGTAGAAAGGATTCTGATTGCCGCCGGTGGAAGTATAGGTCATCTCGGCATCCGCAGTAAGGAAGGTAGGATTTGTTGCATACAGCGCTTTTACGCCGGCCTCGGCCGTAGCGGGGTCCACCTGTGAGAGGCGCAGGTAGGCGCGAAGCTCCAGGGTGTTGGCAAAAGCGATCCAGCTAGCCATATCGCCATTGAAGATGAGGTCATCCGATCCGGGCGCACTGGGATCCGCAGGATTCATCAGCGATTTTGCTTTCTCGATATAGTTGAAGATGGAGTCATAAACTATCTGCTGCGCATCATAGGCAGGGTTTTTATTGACCGATCCCTGCAAGGCTTCTGTCGATGGAACATCGCCAAAGGCGTCGGTCGCGAGCTGCAGGGTATAGGCTTTTAAAACATAGCCGATGGCCTGATACTGGATCAGCCCGGGGTTGCCGATAGTGTTGGCGATCATCAATTGATCATTGACCAATGCAGTCTGGTAGATGTGCCCCCACATGTAATTGAAATCATTGTTTGTCTGCAGATACTGATCGATCGTCTTGTATTGCGAAGCTATCGCACTTTGTGTAAAATACTGCGACCAGATATTGCCAAAGGGATAAAGATCGTCTCCTACCACTACGCCGATGCCAGCCTGCACAGTCGGCAGCTGTTGCGCGGGTTGGGCATTGCTAAGGTTGTTCGGATCCTGGTTCACATCCAGGAACTTTTTACAGCCGGTCCCCAGCAGCAAAACCGCCAGACCAGCAAACAGGGCGCTTCTTTTTATATTGATTGGAATAGTCATAAATAATTGCATTTTAGAAAGTTACTTTTACGTTGACACCATAGTTACGTACAGATGGCTGTGCCACAAAATCGAAGCCTTGCTCGTTGCCGGAACCAGAAGAGTTCATCTCCGGATCTACATACTTGTTGGCCTTGGGCGTCCAAATGAACAGGTTATTACCATATAAGCCGATGCTGGCGCGACCGAATGGAGTCTTGCCCAGTGTATTTGCCGGCAACTGGTAGTCCAGCTCCAGAGAGCTTAGCTTGACAAAGGAACCGTCGATAATATTCTGCCCTGCAGGTAAAATGCCGGTGAAGTAGTCCTGTTTGATGTATTTGGCTGTCGTGTTAGGCTGGTAGACAGGCTGGGTGGCTGTTCCGGTATTGATAACGGAATTCGCCCAGATCTGCGGATCACGTACCCCACCGGTCTCAGCTGCTGTACCCACGAAGTCGCTGATCCCCTTGGTCTGGCTAAAGTATACACCACCCTGTTTGGTAGTGAACAGGAAGGCCAGGCTCCAGCTGTTATTATACGAGAGCGTACCGCCAAAAGATCCCTGCCATTTGGGTTGATAGCTGCCCAGGTAGACGGCGCTGGTAGTAGGCACCGGCATGCCGTCCTTAGAGCTCACTACTGTGTGACCATTTTCGGTCTGGTTATCTACCGCATAGAATTCGCCCAAAGGCTTACCTTCCTGTGCAACAATGGCCATGCCGTTGAATCCACCGATCACGATCTGTGCATGGTTGGGTAAGGAAATAATTTTGTTATTGTTCTTGGTATACGTAGCGAAGAGCTCCAGTCCGAAGTGCTGGGTTTTAACTGGTGTCCCGCGCAAGCTAAGCTCGACCCCCTTATTCTCTTCCACGCCTGCATTCACGGTAGCAAATGTATATCCGCTGGCTGGGGCAACATTTGACTGAACGATCAGGTTCTTGTGCCTTTCCTTATAGACGTTGGCGCTAAAGGACAATCTGTTATTCAGGAAGCCAAGTTCCATACCTATTTCCTCGGAGGTGGTAATCTCAGGTTTGATAGTGGGATCGCCGAGTAAGTTGTTGATCGCGAGTCCGGGTACACCATTGAAGGGGAAGATCGTATTACCACCGGCAAATCCGCCTGCAATGGAAGTCTGACCATAGGTCGTGTTCAGCAGGTAAGGGCCTGCATCATTACCCACCCGTGACCAGTTGGCGCGTAACTTTCCATAGTTCAGTATATTGTCGATGCCGCTTCCTTTCAGCAGCTCGGTAAAGATCCAGGCTGCGTTGACGCTGGGATAGAAGAAAGAATTGGCATTGACAGGCAACGTGGAAGACCAGTCATTCCTTGCAGTAGCACCCAGGTAGAGCATTTGCTTCCAGGACAGGTCAAGACCGGCGTATACAGCCACTCTTCTCTGTACCTGACGCGTATTTTTCGCCAGGACGGGGCCATTGCTGTTCCCGAAATTATACCAGTCCGGAACAACCAGTCCACTGCTTTGGTTGGTGGAGGTCTGTGTAAAGTTGTTATTATTCAACCGAACGTTGTTGCCAACCATCAGCGAACCCGTAAAATCATTTCCCAAATCATGTTTGGCCGTGATCGTCAGGTCATGGTTCATTTCCCCAACATTGTAAACATCCTCTTCGTATCCGCCGTTGCTGGTCACGATGTTACCGGAAGAGTAAGCCGGTGGATTGCCATTTGTTCCATCGTCCGCGGGAGCAAAGTTATATTTTGGGGTCAACAATCTTCTGCGGTCCGTAAAGTAGTCTTCCGTTACCCTTTCCTGTACATCCAGCCAGGAGACTGGTTTGTAGCCCAGAGTGATACCGCCGGTGATTCTGTCCACATCGTCGTAGTTCTTGTAATTCTTGATGAGGAACCAGGGGCTGGGGGCAAACTGGTTGTAAAATCCATATTTATCGCCATGGTATACGCCGCTGTTATCGGTATAGCCATAACCGTAGTATTTGTTGTTCAGATCGCCCATCTTGTCAATGGGAATATCCCTTGGGGTCTGATAAAGGTTGATCAGTGCGGAACCTCCGCCCTGGCCGCCTCCGATCTGGTTGCTGTGGATATGAATATAGTTGAAGGTGACGGCGCTATAGAAATTATTGCCAAGGTTGGCCTTTCCATTGAATCGTACGCCGTACCTGTTGTAAGTATCCACGTCTGTGGGATAGATGCCGTTGGAATTCAGCGAATTCAAACCCAGGTAGTAGCTGGACCTGTCATTACCCGATGAAATGGAAATATTGTTAGCTGTGGTAAAGCCGGTAGAAAAGAAATCCCGGACATTGTTCTTAAGGGCCGAATAGGGTTTCGTCAGCTGTTTGCCATCGATGGTCTGTCCCCAGGGGAGCACCTGGCCGGTGAACGGAGCGCCCCAGCTGAAGTTGTCACCCCAGTCCTGGGTGTTATAGTGAAGTGTTCCATCGCTGTTGACGCCATCATAATAACCTATTCCGTATTCATTCTGAAAATCGGGGATCTTAAGAACGGACGAAAAGGTGTTCTGAGTATTGAACGTGATCTCGGCTTTTCTGCCGCTGGACCCGCTTTTGGTCGTGATGATCAATGCACCATTGGAAGCCCTGGAACCGTAAAGGGCCGCCCCGGCTGGACCGGTCAGGACGGTCACAGAAGCGATGTCGTCAGGATTGAGGTCATTACCGCGGTTGCCGAAGTTGACTGCGGACAGGTTGTTAGGGCCACCAAAATTATCGTTGTTGGCATAAGGAATACCATCCACGACGAGCAGGGCCTGGTTGTTACCCGTGATAGAGGAACCGCCTCTTAATACGACACGGGTAGAACCACCCGGAGCGCCGGTACTGGAGGTAACGTTCAAACCGGCTACGCGGCCACTCAGCGATGTAAGGGCGCTGGGGCTCTGACCCTGCGTCAGCTCGGAAGCTTTGATGGTGGTAGCGGAATAACCCAGCGAGCGTTGTTCTCTTTTGATGGAGTTGGCCGTTACAACGACTTCTGTCAGGTCGCTGCTCTTTTCCTTCAGGGTGATCTGCAGGTTGTCCTGTGCTTTAACATCACTCGTTCCATATCCGACTGCGCTGACACTCAGCGTCCTTCCCGGGGCAACGGTGAGGGTAAAGTTTCCGGCATCATCCGTCTGTGTGCCGGTATTGGTTCCCTTTATTTTGATGGTTGCGGCGGGAACAGGATTTCCTTTTTCATTTTTTACTGTTCCCTTTATAGGCGGTGTTTGCGCGTTAGCAATGGCAAACAGGAAAGCCATGGAGCTTACGAGCAGAAGCAGTTTTCTTCTCATACTAATAATGTTGACAATGTGTGTTGACTATGTGTTGACTAGTGACTTGGCATCCGGGTCTTTAAATCCGGTGCAATATGATGCATAAAGGTGCTGTGGAATAGGTCAGGGCAATTGGCCATGCCAATTGCCCCTCTACAAGGAGCGAGGTCAAATATCTCATATGCGGTTTAATAGAATAAAATAATTATATGTTAACACTTACACAAAGAGACAAGTGTCAGCCAGCAAATTTCGTTAACGGTCTGTTAATATTCAAATTAATATGATCAGCGGTTGTCCGTTTTCCTCAATTATAGACCTGTACCCGGCTGATTTGGCGCAACTGCCCCGGCAAGTAGCCTTCGACCGGCCATATCGGGGATATTGATCTGCACCGGGCATTTTTTTTGAGGGTAGGGTTCTGTTTGGCCTGTACGCCGATGGGCATCAATTGTGCGGAACCGGACAGTCTTATAAAACCACAAAATCGCAATTGATTGATTATTATCAGGTAAAGAAAACGGTACTTTTTTGGGTAGTATTCCGGTATCCCAAAACCAAGTGCATGTTCAGAAACTATCTCACCATCGCCATACGCAACCTGCAGAAACACCGGGTGCATTCGTTCATCAACATTGCTGGGCTCGGCGCCGGTATGGCCATCACGCTCCTCATCGGTCTGTGGATCGCCGACGAGTTCTCCTTTGACCACTACCATCGCAACCACAATCGTATCGTCCAGGTCATGGTCCATCACGAGGTGACTGGGGTCATGCGTCAGCGCGCCATAGCCGCGGGTTATACGCGAATGGCGGGGTATACCATCTCCACCGCCCTTGGCCCTACCCTGCGCACGGGCTATGAGGACATCTTTCAAAAGACCGGGATGATCTCGGGGAATGGGTCTTCCCTGCTCAATGTCGGGGACAAGGCCATTGCCGTTGAAGGAAAATGGGCTCAATATACCATTCCGGAGATCTTCACCTTCCGGATGCTGGCCGGATCTGCCATCGCCCTAAAAGACCCGTCGACCGTGCTGATCTCGCAAAGCACTGCCGCCGCCCTGTTCGGTCATAGTGACCCGATAGGAAAGATCATCCGGCGGAATAGCAATTCGACCTTTTTTGTCGGGGGTGTCTATGAAGACCAGCCCGAGAACAGCAGCTTCTACCATACGGGGATTCTGTTGCCCTGGGAGAACGGTGAGGCTGCCTGGCTGAATAAGAATACCGACTGGAGTAATCACAGCGCTCAACTATATGGCCTGCTGGCGGGGAATACAACCTACGAACAGGCCACCGCCCGGATCAGGGACCTGCCTTCCCACGGCGCCTATGTCGCATGGCCGCGCAACGCGGAAGTAAAAGAGACCCTGATGACCTATCCGCTGGACCGTATTCATCTCTACGGGGACTTCAAATGGGGTATACCCGACGGAGGCCGTATCCAGTTCGTCTGGTTCTTTGGGATCATCGGTACCTTTGTCCTTTTGCTGGCCTGTATCAATTTTATGAACCTGTCGACGGCGCACAGCGAGCAAAGAGCCAAAGAGGTCGGCATTCGTAAGACGATAGGTTCACTGCGCAGTCATCTGATCGCCCAGTTCCTGGGCGAATCTATCCTGCTCGCCCTGCTGGCTTTTCTTCTTGCACTCGGCCTCGCATACCTTAGCTTGCCCTTCTTTAACGGCATTGCGGCAAAGCAGCTGCAAATTCCGGCGGATAGCTTCGCATTCTGGGCTATAGCCCTGGGTTTTACCCTGCTGACCGGTATCCTCGCCGGCAGTTATCCGGCCTTCTATCTCTCGGCCTTCAAACCCGTTAAGGTCTTAAAAGGAGACCGAGGGTTCCGATGGTCACGAACGAGAAGAAGCGAGGGACGACGCTTCTTCGAAGTTCTCCGCGCCAGCCGGGCCGCTACCCTGCCGCGCCAGGTGCTGGTGACGCTGCAGTTCACGGTCTCGCTCTCGCTTATCATCGGGACCATCGTCGTCTTCCGCCAGATCCAGGTCGCAAAAGACCGCCCCGTCGGGTATATGCGAGAAGGACTTATCACTGTCCCCATCAACACCGATACGCTGCGTCGCCAGGACAACGCTTTGCGCAATGAGCTGCTGGCCACCGGGATGGTCGCCGGTGTTGCAGAATCGTCGCTTCCGACCACTTCGTTCGGGAACGGGAATTCGATGGAGTGGAAAGGGCAGACCGAAGAACAGAAGTATTTGAATTTTCACAATGTCAATATCACCCCGGAATTTGGGTCCACCGTGGGCTGGACCGTTCTGCGGGGCCGCGATCTCTCGCGTGACTTCGCCACAGACAGCAATGCCATGGTGATCAACGCCGCCGCCCTGAAAGCCGCCGGCTTCAAAAACCCTATCGGGCAGCGGGTAAGCTTTTATGGGAAACCCTATACCATCGTCGGGGTGGTCAATGACCTGCTGGCCAACTCGCCTTATGAGCCCATCGAGCCGGCCATCTTCCTCGGCAGCGGCTGGATGGAACAGATCACCATCCGTATCCGGCCCGAAAAACCCGTACATGCCGCGCTGTCCGCTGTTGAAGCGGTCTTTAAAAAGTTTAACCCCGCCAGCCCCTTTATATATCATTTCAACGATGACGAATATGCGCAGAAATTCGCAGCCGAGACCCGTATCGGCAATCTTGCTGCGGTCTTTGCCGGTCTGGCCATCTTTATCTCCTGTCTGGGTCTTTTTGGGCTTGCCTCCTTTGTCGCGGAACAACGTACAAAGGAGATTGGCGTACGAAAAGTGCTGGGGGCCAGTGTGCTTAGTCTCTGGGGATTGTTGTCAAAGGATTTCCTGCGGCTTGTCTTCCTTTCCATGCTGATCTCGATGCCCCTTGTATTTTGGGTTATGCATCGCTGGCTGGAACACTATGCCTATCGTACTCCCCTATCCTGGTGGATCTTTGCTTCCGCCGGTGCGGGGATCCTGCTGATCACCCTGCTGACTGTCAGCTTCCAGTCTTTGAAAGCAGCGCTGATGAACCCTGTTCGCAGTCTGCGCTCGGAGTGAGCGAGACGCGAATACATTTATAAAATAGAAAATAATATCAACATATCCTCCGGCACCATGATAAAAAAACAACTGCTTTTTGCCCTGCGCCGCCTCAGCCGCCATAAGCTGACGACAGGCATCAACGTCCTGGGTCTTACGTTCGGCATCCTGTCCTGCATTGTGATCTACCTGTATGTGGCCTTCGAGTTCAGCTACGACAGATTTCACCCCGACGCCGACAGGATCTACCGGGTGGTGAATTCGGTACGTGGCCCCGGTATTCAAGGTGAGGATGCGATGATGGCGGGACCTGCCGGCGCTGCGCTGCGACATGAGACTACTGCCTTCAGCGCTGCCAGCACCCTTTTTACCGATGACACCCGTGTGCTCATTCCACTGGCGGGTAAGCCGGCCCGGGTAATACCCGGGATCAGCAACGACGAAAAATATCATATCGTCTTTGCGGATTCGGATTACCTGAAGCTTTTCCATTATCAGTGGCTGGCGGGCAATCCCGCGACGGCCCTGCAGAGACCTTTCTCTGTGGTGCTGACCGAATCGGAGGGAAAGCGCTATTTCCAGGGTGGGACGCCCGAAGAATGGATCGGCCGTTCCGTCGTGTACGAAGATTCGCTGACAGTGTCTGTCACCGGCATCGTCAAAGACTGGGACCAGAATACGGACTTTGGCTTCAAAGACCTTATCTCCTACAATAGCCTTGAAAACAGCTTTCTCAAGACCTATGTACAAGGCTGGAACAGGGCCGGGAGCAGCATCAATGTCTATGTTAAGCTGGCTCCGGGTGTGACAGCCGCCGAGGCGAAACTGCAGGTAGCCGGCTTCTTCCAAAAGCACTGGCGAACCTCTCCTACTATCAAGATCACCCGGTCGCTGCAGCCGCTGGCGGACATCCATTTTAATTCAGCCTATCACGACCCCTACAGCCGCAGGGCGCATAAGCCTACGCTCTTTGCGCTGGCCGGCATTGCCCTCTTTATCCTTGTGATCGCCGCTATCAACTTTATCAACCTGTCCACGGCTCAGTCCATATTACGGGCAAAAGAAGTAGGCATACGAAAGGTAATGGGCAGCAGCCGCGGTGGTCTTGTCCGGCAATTCCTGATCGAAACCGGGATCGTCGTCCTTGTCGCCATGGCACTCGCGCTCTTGCTCACCAACCCCGTCATAAAAGCGCTGCATTCCTTTATACCCGAAAACGTCAGGCTGCATAGCAACCCTGGCACCTGGCTCTTTATCGGTACTACGGGCCTTGTCACCTGTCTGCTCGCGGGCTGGTACCCGGCGCGTGCGCTGGCTTCTTTCCTGCCGGTGATCAGCCTGAAGGGACAAGGCGTCCAGCAGCTGAACTCAAAAAGCTATCTCCGCAAGGGGCTGATCGTTTTCCAATTTACGGTGAGCCTGCTTTTTATCATCGGCACGATGATGGTAGGCCGGCAGATCCATTATATGCTCAACACCGATCTTGGCTTTAAGAAAGACGCGATCGTCACGATCGATATTCCGAGGGACCAGCCAAAAAACCGGAAAGATGTGCTGGCCGCCGAGATCCGCCATCTCGCGGGTGTTCAGCAGGTGAGCCTCAATACGTCCAGCCCCCAGTCGACGAACCATATGCTGTTCGGCACGACGCTGGAATATAAGGGCACCACTGACGTGCATATCAATCCGGGGGGTGATCAGATAGATAGCGGGTATCTGTCCTTATACGGGATGACCCTTGTAGCCGGCAGGAATTTCCAGCTTTCGGACACGGCGCGAAGATTGGTTCCCGCTTCAGGGTCCGCCGCGGAGCAACCCGCCTACCGGGCTTTTATTTTGAATGAATCAGCGGCAAGGGCGCTGGGTTTCAAGCGGCCGGCCGATATCGTTGGTCAGCAGGTGTCGAGCGGCCTGGGCGGCGCATCGGGGCCGGTAGTTGGGATAGTGAAGGATTTTCATTCGGATGATATGCATGGGAAGATCCGACCCTTTCTCTTCTCGACGGAAGCCGGCGCCGCGACTCAGCTTAGCGTAAAACTTTCCAGCGAGGGCGTCTCTGCCAGCAAGGTGGGCACTATGATCACCCATATGGGATCGGTCTTTAAAAAAATATATCCGGGAACGCCCTTCCAGTCCCAGTTCTTTGACGAGTCGATGGAACAGCTTTATAAGCAGGAGCGGCAGACATCGAAGATCCTGAACATAGCGATGGGCATCGCCATCTTTATCTCCTGTATGGGCCTTTTTGGTCTTGCGACCTTCACCGCCAATCAGCGGACGCGTGAGATCGGTATCCGCAAAGTGCTGGGGGCAGGCGTCCCCCAGCTGGTGTCAATGCTTTCGATAGAATTCGTCCTTTTGGTAGGCCTCTCGACCGTTGTTGCCGCGCCTTTGGCGGTCTGGGGCATGCATCAATGGCTGCAGAACTTTGCTTATCGTACGTCCATGCCCTGGTGGCTCTTTGTGCCGGCCGGCGCCGTGGCGATGGTGATCGCACTGCTCACCGTCAGCTTGCAGACCATTCGCGCAGCGAGGGCCAACCCGGTGAAGAGCCTGAGGGTGGAATGACAAAAAATACCTGGTCAGGCTGCCTTACGTGTATAAGCCTTCACGGTGATGAATGAAAAAACGGCCATGATGACCAGTGCGCCGATAAGGCTCAGCCAAAAATCGTTGCCGGTCTTTCCTTGCTCCAAAAGAGTGCGGATGGCGTTGACCAGGTGCGATACGGGATTGATCTCTGCAAACCATTTCAGCGGTTTGGGCAGGGTGTTTACCGGTACAAAGGCATTGGATAAGAAGGTGAGCGGAAAGAGTATCATCATCGATATGCCCTGTACGGCGGCTGCTGTTTTGGCGATCACACCAAAGAAAGCAAAGAGCCAACTGGTGCACCAGGCGAAAAATATCACCAGCGCACTTGCTTCCAGCACGCCGGTAAAACCTGCCTGAGGACGCATTCCCATAATATAACCCATGGTAAAGGTGAGCACTGTCACGATCACATATCGTATCGCATCGGCTATCAGCGCGCCTGCGAGGGGGGCAATACGGGCGACGGGCAAAGAACGGAAACGGTCAAAGACGCCCTTATCCATATCGTCGCGCAGGTTGACGCCAATGGCAACGGAACCCGTGAGGATGGTCTGTGCTAAAATACCGGGTATGATAATGGGAAGATAGCTATGAACATTGCCTGAGATGGCCCCACCAAAAAGATAGGCAAACATGAGCGTGAACAGGATGGGCTGAATGGTGACGTCGATCAGCTGTTCGGGCGTACGGCGTACCCTAAGCAATCCGCGATATGCCATAACGAGGGATTGCTCAATGGTCAGGGAAAGGCTGATCGATCTGCTGAGATTTTTGCTCATAAAATAGATATAAATAGTTTACTGATCCAATGTGGTTACCGGTTGGGTTTGCTGCCCCGTGAGTGTAAGAAATACTTCGTCCAGCGTGGGGGATTTGACACTTATTGATAAAAGGCCGATACGCACATTGCGCAGGGCAAGCAAAAGGTCTGTTATCATTTCGGCATCCAGCATGGGGGCGGTGATGGTATTGCCCGCTGAAACATGGACTTCGGCCAGCAATAGCTGCTGGATGATGCCTTTGGCCTGAAGCAGGTTTTCTCTATCGGCCAGCTTTAGTTCAAGGGATGCTGTTCCTACTTTGGCTTTGAGCTCGTCCGGCGTACCTTCTGCGATGACTTTTCCGCGATCGATGACCGCAATCCTATCCGCAAGCTGATCGGCTTCATCGAGGTATTGTGTTGTCAATACGACAGTCGAACCGTCGTTGACCAACCGGCGGATGGTATTCCACATCTGGTTACGTGTACGCGGATCAAGGCCGGTAGTGGGCTCGTCCAAAAACAGTAGTGCGGGTTGAGCGATGAGACTGGCGGCGAGGTCGAGCCGGCGGCGCATACCCCCGGAATATTGTGCAAGGGGGCGTCGCGCCGCTTCGGTAAGGTCGAACTCTTCGAGCAATTCGCTGGCCCTTTGTCTGGCGGCACGGCTGCTGAGTCCCAGCAACCGGGAAAAGATGATAAGATTTTCTGTGGCCGACAGTTTCTCATCGACGGAGGCATACTGGCCGGTCAGACCGATGAGCTGGCGGACAACGTGGTTGTCTTTTACGACGTCATAGCCAAAGACTTTTGCCGATCCGCTATCCGGTCTTAATAAAGTCGCCAGCATACGGATGGTGGTGGTCTTACCTGCGCCATTGGGACCCAGGACGCCATAGATACCGCCGGCGGGTATATGCAGATCGACACCATCGACGGCATGGTTGTCACCAAAGATCTTTACCAGTCCCCGGGCTTCTACGGCTATCGGTGAAAGTTGTGATGAATTCATGATAAGTAATTGTGAGAGCGAAACTAGGTAACTGTACTGTTTCGGGAAATGAGCAGCCGGTAAGTGGATGGTGATCGTCGGTAAAAGGTAGTATTGGGTCGGTTTTGAAATTTTGTCGCAATCACCCCCTTACATTGTCGGCTCTGAACCCTTCAGAAAGGGGGGTAACTTTTACCTTTATTTTATTAAATCCTGAAAAATGAACCGCATAACCAAAACTACAAAAAATCATAAAGGGGCATTATTGCTCACTGTCATACTATTTATCTGTATACAGAGTTTTGCCCAGGGGACTGCTGACTGGCATCTGGATAAAATGCCGGTCGACCTGGAAACAGACTATGCGTTAAGCGCCCTACCCCCTCATTTGCGCCATGATGCGACAGTTTATCTGCTGGATCCCCAGAAAGGGTATTATGCGGCCCACCGGGGATCGAATGGATATATCTGTTTTATCGCAAGGACGGAGTGGGAATGGAGCGACTACAGGGATGATGTCTGTACAGCCATCAGCTATGACGCCGAAGGCGCCAGGTCGATCTTTCCTATATACATGGCTGTAGCGGCGATGCGGGCATCCGGAAAATACCGGGCCACCCAGATCAGGGACACCATAATACACCGAATTGTTACGGGTGTATACAAGGCGCCGGCAAAACCTGGCATATCGTATATGTTAGCGCCTGTTATGCGTGTATACCCCGCGGGTCCGGATGTTAAAGAGCCCATCACCGTAAGCATGCCCCACTATATGCTCTATGCTCCCTACTTATCCGTAGCAAATGCCCGGTACAAGCAGGGAACGGACGGGCTGATGCTGGCCAACCCGGATAATTCGATCCTGGGGGACGGGAAAGGGCCATATGGATACGTCATTATACCGTCAAGCGAGGCAGAGAAAACGGTCATTGTCGAAGATGGCAAGGACCTGTTGAAAAGGCTTGTCGCGTATAAGGCTTACTTTAAGATTGAGCCGGGCGGTGAGCATCATCACGGGCAGACTGGGGAAAACTAATAAAAGCCCGGATAAATTGATAGCGTAGCCGCACCCCGAATTGTCCTATCATTCCCACGGGTCAGCCATTGAAGCCGGAAGCTACCGTTCGTTCCTTTGCAATAAAAGAACACGGTATGAGAGTCGTAACGCTTGAAGAACATATTTCCTTCCCCGAAATGACCCAGCTGATCCCTAGAGAAGCACTGGGGAATTTTGGTCAATCTCCCGAGATGGAAAAGATCGCACCTAAGCTGGCCGATATTAGCAATCAACGACTGACATCAATGGATGAGACCGGCATTACCATGCAGGTTCTTTCGGTCGATGGTGTTGGCGCCAATCTATTAAGCGCTGAGGCCGGGCCGGTCTTTGCAACCCGGTATAATAACCTTATTGCTGAAAAAATTGCCGGTCATCCGGAGCGGTTCTCTGCCTTTGCTCATTTGCCGATGACGGCTCCGCTGGCTGCCGCCGACGAGCTTGAACGAGCCGTCAAAGAACATGGATTCCGCGGCGCGATGATCAGGGGATTAACGAACGATCAATTTTTAGATCATCCGAAATTTGCACCTGTTTTTGAACGGGCAATGAAATTGGGTGTTCCCATCTATTTACACCCGGGTTTGCCGCCCAAAAGCGTTGCGGATGCCTATTACAGTCATTTCTCCCATCAGCCCGGTATGCTGGAATCCATCGCCTGTTATGGCTGGGGCTGGCACTGCGAAACCGCGATACACGTTCTGCGGCTGTTGGTCGCCGGCATCTTTGACAGGTATCCCACACTAAAGCTGATCATCGGCCATATGGGAGAGATGCTGCCTATGATGATGGTGAGATCGGACAGGGCTTTCAAACCAGGGAATGGAGGCGCAAACCAACGCAGCCTTATCGACACCTTTCATCAACAGCTATATATTACAACCAGCGGCTTTTTCACCCAGCCCCCATTAAAGCTGGCAATTGACACTTTTGGCATAGACAATATTATGTTCTCTGTGGATTACCCCTTTAGCACCAATGAAATGGGTATTGATTTCCTGCATGGCATCGAATTGCCGGCTGCGGAAATAGAAAAGATAGCCCATGGCAACGCGGACAGGCTTTTGAACCTTGTATAAATAAGGCCGTGGCGGTTGCAGCCCAATGGGATTATGCTATTTTTGGACGAATGAAAAAAATACCGCTGGACCAGCTACAGGCCAAGACGAACCTGGGCGTGCAGATCAAAGCCTTTCTTCCTGAAGAGACGTTCGACCAAAAAGCCAGTGATCTGGGCGCGCATCGTGACGATCATTATATTTTTTTCCTGCTCAAACGCGGATCGGGTTCGATGATGATCGATCTGCAGAAGGTAGATATGAAGGCTGGACAGCTCTATTATATTCTCCCCGGGCAGGTGCATCATCACATCAGGACCCGTAAGGCAGAAGGCTGGTTCCTTGCGATAGATACCTCCCTGGTTCCGGTACAGTGCCGGAATGTGTTCGAGGGGAAGCTGAGCCTGCAATCACCCTGTACCCTCCTCCCCGTACTATTACAACAATATGACTACCTGCTCTCCCTGTTGCACGAACGATATTCAGGAACCAACAAGGCGGGGTTAGACAGGCTGGCTATTTACGGGCTGCTGCAATCCTTTCTGGCGATGGCCGCTGCTGCTTATGACGACCTGCCTGACCCAAACCACCAATTGTCCAGGCCGGCTGCGCTTTCCAGACAATTCAGGATGCTGATGGCAAAAAATATTCGTGTTATCAAGAGTCCCTCGGATTACTCGGCTAAGCTGAATGTTTCGGAAGCATATTTAAATGAGTCGGTGAAACGTATCACGGGTTTTTCGGTCAGCTATTGGATACAGCAGGAGGTTTTGCTGGAAGCCAAGCGGCTGCTTTATTATAGCGAGCTTAATGTCAAGGAGATCGCTTATGAACTAGGGTATGATGATCCTTCGTATTTCTCGAGGTTTTTTCGGAAAGTGGCTGGTATGTCGGCGTCGGAGTTCCGGGGGCTATACAGAAAATGACATATTTGGTTTGTTGAAACCTTGCTGCCAGTGAAAGATTTTTCGATATTGGTTGGATAGGCCCGTTGTACACCGCATTAAAAAGGACCTTTGCATGAGTTAATAAAGGATCGTCTGCCCTTTAAACATCAGTTGCCCCGCAAAGGTTTGCTGCAGGATCTTTCCCTCTACAACGATAAAGGTGTCGGTACCAAAGGTGACTTCCAGGCTCGGCGCCCCCGATCATAAAAGCCACCTATCGGCTATACCGGTCGTTCCGCCACGGATATGCCGTATTGGAATACCCCCGCTCCTCCCAAAACCCCAGTTTGTTATGGGTCAGAAATTCGATCCGGCTGATCCACTTCGATCCCTTCCATGCGTACAATTGCGGCGTGATCATCCTGACCGGTCCTCCGTGTTCCTTCGGGAGCGGTTGTCCTTCGACTGTATGTACCAGTAATACATCCGGCTTCAGCGCCTCTTCGAGCGCCATATTGGTTGTATAGTCATCGTATCCGTGGCAGAGGATATGTGTCGCTGTCTCCATCGGTGACACCAGCGCGGCAAGGTCCATGAAACGGACTCCCTTCCAGTTCATGTTCAGCTTCGACCAGGAGGTCACGCAATGAAAATCGGATGTATCCTCTGTCTGTGGCAAAGCCATAAAATCCGCCCAGGTCAGCGTCACCGGGTGCTCTACCGCCCCATCTACTTTCAATCTCCACTCAACCTGCGGGATATCGGGCTCGATACCCAGGTCCAGCACGGGCCACTTCGCTGTCACCACTTGCCCCACCGGTATCGAGGGCATGCCATGCCGGTTCAGGTCGCCTTTTCCCTGTGGACGGTCGTCCGCTACCGAAGGTGTCTGCCGTATCTTCTCTTCGAAGCGGGCCTTTAGTTTCATCCGGGCGTCTACTACCCGGTTTAATTTATCGGATCCTTCCATCGTATTTATTTTGCCGGTGTATATGCTCCTTTGTCGATCCAGGTCTTAAACAACTTTGCAAATGCTGCATGGCTCATCGGCGGAAGCGTCCTCCCCTCCCCCGGGTTCCAGCTGCCCAGCACTATCCCGTCTGAAGTCGCGTGGTCGATCAATTGCTGCTTTGTCTTCCCTCCATTCTGTTTCGGGTCCAGCAACTGTCTCGCCAGCTGCCGGGGGGTCCTTCCCTGGAAGACCATCTTCATATCCGCCGGCGGCAATGCCCATTTGGGATTACCCGGAGGCGTATGCAGCCCCGGCACATTCTGCGCCTGGTGACAGTTGGAGCATTTCAGGGCATAGACCCCGTGTCCGTCTATCCCCCGCTGTACATTCATCGTATGTACATGGCTGTCATCTCCCTGGAGGGGTGCATCCCCGGATGGGTGGCAATTCATACAACGCGGGCTCGTCAACACCTTATACACGCCCATGAACGCCTGTACCGAAGCTACGCTATCTTCCGGCGATGGCGCCCGGGTCCCCGGCCCTACGGATGTAGTAAATGACATTGACACCATGCCTATGACCAACACCAGCAACGAAAGACAGGCCACCATTCTTAGCGGCAACCGCCATGTATAGCTGTTAATATACTTCATAGCCAATCTCAATTTAAGCGTTAGAAAAGGAATTGTTTATAAACGGCAGCTTGTACGTCCGCCTACCCGTCGCCGCAAACACCGCATTCGCCAGCGCCGGCGCCATCGGAGGTACGCCCGGCTCACCGGCACCACCCATCTTTTCCGTACTGGGCACGATATACACTTCGATCACCGGCGCCTCATACATACGCGCTATCGGGTAGTCGTAAAAATTATTCTGTTTTACCATTCCCTTTTCAATAGTGATCTCTCCGTATAAGGCCATCGTCTGGGCGAATATGATACAGCTTTCCATCTGTGCCCGGACCCCATCGGGGTTCACCGCCACGCCGCAGTCAATGGCGCAGGTCACCTTATGCACCTTCGGTTGTCCCTTCTCCATACTGATCTCCACTACCTGCGCCACGTAACTCCCAAAAGACTCATGTACCGCCACACCCCGAAAACGACCTGCCGGCAAGGGCTTATCCCAACTTGCTTTCTCTGTCACAAGGTTCAGCGCCGCCAGGTGACGCGCCTTGTCTTTTAACAAGATCCTCCGGTAAGCCACCGGGTCCTGTCCCGCTGCATGTGCCAGCTCATCCACCATCGTCTCCATCACATAGGCGGTGTGTGTGTTGCCCACCGAACGGAACCACAACACCGGCACCGGCGCCTTCATCGTATGAAGGCCGACATAATGATCCGGGATCGCATCGAAGTAGGGTGAATCCGCAATGCCTTCCACTGAAGTCTCGTCGATACCGTTCTTTATCATGCCTGCGAACAGCGTCCCCGCCATGATCGACTGCCCGGCAATGTTATGCTGCCAGGCCACCGGCATGCCCGACGCATCCAGACCCACCTTTAGTTTATGCACATACGCTGGCCTGTAGTACCCGCTTTTCATATCATCCTCGCGTGTCCAGACCATTTTGATGAACTGACCACTCGCTTTGGCGATCTGCACCGCTTCCGACACGAAGTCGGAGGAAGGCGTGGCCCGCCGTCCAAACCCCCCGCCCAGGAACACCGTATTCACCGTCACCTGGTTGGGGCTCAGACCCAGGATCTTCGCCGCAGCTGCCTGGTCGATGCCAGCCATCTGTGTACCCACCCATATCTCGCAATGATCATCTGTCAGCTTCACTGTACAATTCAAGGGCTCCATCGGCGCGTGCGCCAGGTATGGAAAGATATATTCAGCCTCCACCAGCTTTTTAGCCCCCGTCAAGGCCGTCTCCGCATTCCCTTTCTGCGCCGCCGGCAGCCCCTTTGTCTCCGCCAGCTTCCGGTATTCCGCTATCTGTGCCGGCGTATCCGGCGTGACAATAGCAGGCGCATCCCACACAATATCCAGCGCCTTCCGACCCTGGCTCGCTGCCCAAAAATGGTCCGCGATCACTGCCACCCCCGTCGGGATCTGTACTACCTGTTTCACACCCGGCACCGCTTTGGCTTTCGAAGCGTCGAAAGACTTCACCTTTCCACCAAATGCCGGAGCGTGTGCCACCACTGCTGTCAGCAGACCGGGCATCTGCATATCCATTCCGAACTTCGCCGTGCCATTTGTTTTGGCGGGGCCGTCCAGCCGTCGGGCACCCTTTCCAATGTATTTCCATTCCGAAGCCGGGCGCAGCGCCACCTTTTCCGGTTTTGGCAAGGCAGAAGCTTCCTGCGCCAATTCTCCATAACTTGCTTTTCTATCCCCAGCTGATACATAGCCATTCGCCGTCGTGCAGCTTTCTGCGGCTACGCCCCAGCGTTTGGCCGCCGCCTGCACCAGCGCGGTCCTGGCGGTAGCCCCTGCCATCCGGTATCGGTCGAACTCCGACCAGGTCGTACTCGACCCCCCCGTGATCTGGATCCCAAAAACGGTGTGGTTCCAGTCCTTCCCTACCGGTGAGTGTTCCACCTGGATATCCTTCCAGTCGGCGTCCAGTTCATCGGCGATCAGCATCGGCAAAGTCGTCCAGATCCCCTGCCCCATCTCCGCATGTGCAAGCACGACGGTTATCTTATTATCCGGTGCGATCCGCAAATATGCATTTGGCGACGCCTCTGCCGGGGCACCGCCTGTCATAGCGGCTCCCATCTGAAGCTCATCCCCCAGCCGGCCAGCCGCCGATACGCGGAAAGCAATCAGCAAGCCGCCACCCAGCACAGCGCCCGTGCGGATAAAATCCCGCCGGCTAACCTCCGGTTTGCCGGTCAGCGCCTTATTTTTAAAACGCTTATCCATTGGTCCCTCCTTTTCGTTGTAGTTCTGCAGCCTTGTGTATCGCCTGCCGGATGCGCGGATATGTCCCGCAACGGCAGATATTCCCCGACAGGGCATCGTCAATATCTTTGTCCGATGGATTCGGATTCTCCCGCAGCAGCTCGGCCGCGGACATCAGCTGTCCCGACTGGCAATACCCGCATTGCGGCACATCCAATTCCGCCCAGGCCAGCTGCAAGGGATGGTCATTGTTCGAGGAAAGCCCCTCCACCGTCAACACTTCCTGGCCCACCGCGCGGCTTACCCGTGTCACACAAGAGCGTACCGCCTCTCCGTTCAGATGAACGGTGCAGGCCCCGCATTGCGCCACTCCGCAGCCGAACTTTGTGCCCGTCAGCCCCAGCAGGTCCCGCAACACCCACAGTAAAGGCATGTCGGGACTAGCATCCACCTCATATGACCGATGATTAACAGTTAGTGAAATCATAATGATGGTAATAAATGAATGAAATAGATACAGCATCAACTCGATCCGTCTATTTCAAATTTAGCCCGGAAAGCGTTATATCTCCAAATAGTCAACGAGTCTGAAACGATCCCTTGTGGATGGGAAACGATTTTGCGAGTAAACTCCGCGCTTCAAAATGAACGCTTCGGCAACGGCTTGGAACGCTTCCGCGGGTTCTTCCTTGGAGGACCCTTGTCATCGGGTATAACTTTAGTAGTGACGGCCTATAATTAAATAATTTAAAACTTTTACAATGAAACAAAGCGAAACTGCCATTGCCCCGGCAATGCTATCCGCCGAATCGATCCGGCCCTTCCTGGTACACTTTCCGCAAACCGAGCTCGATGAGCTTCATCGCCGGATCGAAGCAACAAGATGGCCTGAGCGAGAGACGGTGACGGATGCGTCGCAGGGCGTCCAGTTGGATACGATGCAGAAACTCGCGAACTATTGGGCGACAGAGTACGACTGGAGAAAGGTCGAGGCGAAGCTGAGGGAGCTGCCGAACTTCATCACCGAGATCGATGGGCTCGACATCCACTTTATCCATGTTCGTTCGAATCACAAAGGGGCGCTGCCGATGATCGTCACGCATGGATGGCCCGGCTCGATCGTCGAACAGATGAAGATCATAGATCCGCTGACCAATCCCACGGCCTATGGCGGGAGCGCGTCGGATGCCTTTGACCTGGTGATCCCATCGATGCCCGGCTATGGCTTTTCGGGACGGCCAACCTCTACAGGCTGGGATCCGGCTCATATTGCAAGGGCCTGGATCGTGCTGATGAAGCGTCTCGGGTACACGGAATATGTGGCTCAGGGTGGTGATTGGGGCGCAATTGTCACCGAACAGATGGGGCTGTTGGCGCCTCCGGAGCTGCTCGGTATTCACACCAATATGCCCGGCATATTTCCGGAGGAGATCAACAATGCGGCTTTTTCCGGTGCGCCGGCGCCATCGGGTCTCTCAGCCGATGAGAAGCTCGCCTTCGAGCGTCTTCAATTCGTCTATCAAAAGGGAATTGCCTATGGGTACCAGATGGGGCTGCGGCCGCAGACATTATACGGGATCGCGGACTCGCCCATTGGCCTGGCGGCTTATTTTCTGGATCACGACGCCCGCAGCTATGCAATGATCGCGCGGGTCTTTGACGGACAGTCTGAGGGGCTCACGCGCGATGACGTCCTCGACAATATCACGATCACCTGGTTGACGAACACGGCGCTGTCCGGAGCCCGTCTCTATTGGGAGGTCTGGGGTAAGATCGGGTATTTCAATACCAAGGGGGTGTCGATTCCGGTTGCCGTGAGCGTCTTCCCCGATGAACTCTATCCGGCACCGAAGAGCTGGACCGAGCGTGCATTTCCCAAACTCATCCATTTCAACAAGGTGGAGAAAGGCGGCCACTTTGCGGCCTGGGAACAACCAAAGATCTTTACCGACGAAGTCCGCGCAGGATTTCGGTCCCTTCGATAGTCATATCAATCAAGCCATTATCAATTTGCATCAAGGCTGGTCTATTTAAGATCAGCCTTTTTCTTATTTTTAGGTGGCCGGAATCAATAAAGTAAACAACATGGAAACGCTACCCAAAACAAGCTTTCTTGTGTTCAGTTGTAATAAATATATTACCGTGCCTACCGATACTATTGCGCTTTTCTACTTAAAGTATAAGTCCTGTATTATTGAATGTTTCGACCGGCAGGAATATTCCATCAACTATTCATTGGACCAGATCCAGAATGTTTTGTCAGGATTGCAATTTTTCAGATTGAACCGGCAATTCCTCGTCAACTTCAGCGCGGTAAAGGAAGTGGAGCATTATTTTTCCCGAAGACTCCTGGTCAGGCTGGTTGTTCCCGTCTCTGAGAAGCTGCTTGTTTCGAGGGAAAAATCCAGTAGTTTTTTTCGCTGGCTTGAAAACAGATGATCGCCGATAAGCGTATTGCTCCTTTGCTTCTTCAACACAAAATTTCGGGATTTGTTCGAATATTTATTTTATTCCAGACCCATCACAAGTAGTTGGAAATCTATTTATTTTCATGAAAAACATGAGCAGCTATGCCCTTTGTTTCCAGGAGATCGATAGAACCACTTTTATACTGACAGGAGGAAAAGGAGCTAACCTGGGCGAGCTGTCCAGGATCAGGGGAATACAGGTGCCGGAAGGTTTTTGCGTTACGACCGAAGCGTATAAAAAAATAACCGGAAACAATCCGAAGTTTAATTGCCTGCTGGATGAATTGACAGGTCTTAAGATGGAAGAAAGGGAAAGGATCAGCGAGATCAGCGCAAGGATCCGTAGGGTCATCGAAGAGACGCCTGTTGCTACCGATATAGCAGAAGAGATTGCCTGTTATCTCACAAAGTTTGGTGAAAGAGAGGCTTTTGCCGTGCGATCCAGTGCTACGGCGGAAGACCTGCCGACGGCATCCTTCGCGGGTCAGCAGGACAGCTACCTGAACATTATTGAAAAGGAGGCCATCCTAAAGCATATCAGCAAATGCTGGGCATCGTTGTTTACGGAGAGGGCCGTAATTTACCGTCTTCAAAACGGTTTCGACCACCGTAAGGTCCGGCTGGCTGTGGTTGTTCAGAAGATGGTCTTCCCGCAGGCAGCAGGAATATTGTTTACTGCCGATCCCGTCAGCTCAAACAGGAAACTGCTGTCTATCGATGCCAGCTTTGGGCTTGGGGAGGCCATGGTCTCCGGCCTGGTTAACGCCGATAGCTATAAAGTGCAGAACGGGAAGATTATCGATAAAAAAGTCTCCACCAAGAAACTGGCTATTTACGCCTTGAAAGACGGCGGTACAAAAGAAGAGGCGATCGATCCTGAAATGCAGAACCAACCAGCGCTGACCAATCAGCAGATCTTGGAGCTGGAACGTATCGGCAGAAAGATCGAAGCAGATTTTGGAAGTCCCCAGGATATCGAATGGTGTCTGGCTGCGAATAGGTTCTATATCGTCCAGAGCCGGCCAATCACCACTCTATACCCGATCCCTGAAAGGAATGACCAGGAAAACCGCGTTTATGTATCGGTAGGTCACCAGCAGATGATGACCGATGCCATGAAACCATTGGGAATATCCTTGCGACAGCTGACAGCTAGGCGACCCATGTATCAGGCCGGGGGAAGGCTATTTGTCGATGTCACGCAGGAACTTGCTTCGGCTGCCGGCAGAACAATGCTTATAGATGTTATGGGGAAGTCTGATACGCTCATAAGAGACGCGCTTCGAACCATCGTAGAGAGAGCCGATTTTATAAAATTGTTGCCACGCGACCGGAAAGAACAATCTCATGGCAGGCTGCCTGCGGGACCACCGATATCAACCGAAAGCGATCCCGCAATCGTGGCTGATCTGATCAGGAGTAGTCAAACATCGATAGCCGCATTGAAACAGGCTATTCAAATGAAATCGGGAACCGAACTGTTTGATCTTATACTCGAGGATTTTCAGGAGTTAAAGAAGATGCTTGCTGATCCAAAAAGCGTTGCGGTGTTCATGGCTGCTATAAATGCGTCTTACTGGGTCAATGAAAAAATGAAGGATTGGCTTGGTGAAAAAAATGCGGCGGATACGATCTCTAAATCCGTACCCAACAATATTACCTCGGAAATGGGTCTGGCGTTGCTGGATGTTGCAGATGTCATTCGCCCTTATCCGGAAGTAATTGAGTATTTACAACAGATAAAAGAGGATAATTTTTTGGATCAATTGTCAAAGCTTACTGGCGGACAGCAAGCAAGTGAAGCTATCCATGCGTATCTTGACAAATACGGGATGCGATGTGTCGGGGAGATCGATATCACAAAAACGCGCTGGAGTGAAAAGCCGGCTGCACTTGTCCCCATGATCCTCAGCAATATCAAAAACTTTGAGCCCGGCGCCGGCATTCGGAAATTTGAGCAGGGGCGGCTGGAAGCCCTGGAGAAAGAACAGGAGCTATTAGAGCGATTGAGGCAACTGCCGGATGGAGAGCAAAAGGCGGCAGAGACAAAACAAAAGATCGACCTGATCCGGAACTATATCGGTTATCGCGAATATCCCAAATATGGCATGGTCAACCGCTATTTTGTGTATAAGCAGGCTTTAATGAAGGAGGCCGAACGACTCGTCGAAACCGGGGTTGTCCGTGAAAAAGAAGATATATACTTTCTTACGTTTGAAGAATTTCGCGAAGCTGTACGCACAAAGAAACTGGATTACCAGCTTATCAGCAAGCGAAAGGACGAGTTCAGATTCCATGAAAAATCAGCTCCTCCGCGTATCATCACGTCCGATGGGGAGATCATTGCCGGGGCCTACAGACGGGACGATCTTCCGGCCGGCGCCGTTATAGGTCTGCCGGTCTCTTCCGGAGTCATAGAAGGCCGCGCACGTGTCATCTTAAATATGGAAGATGCCGACCTGGAACCCGGAGATATATTGGTCACCACATTTACTGACCCCAGCTGGACCCCATTGTTTGTATCCATAAAAGGCCTGGTCACCGAAGTGGGCGGACTGATGACCCATGGAGCAGTTATCGCACGTGAGTATGGCCTGCCGGCAGTTGTCGGCGTGGAGAATGCTACCCGGCTGATCAAAGAAGGGCAAAGGATCCGGGTAAATGGAACGGAGGGATATATAGAAATACTATAAGACCTGTTTCACCGCATCCGCCCCCGCCTGCGCCACGGCGTGATCATCCTCCACCGTACTTCCGGACGCTCCTATTGCCCCGATGATCTCTCCTTTTTTATTTTTGATCGGCACTCCTCCGGGGAAGGTGATCAATCCGCCATTTGAATGCTCGATCTGCCAGGCCGGATGCCCCGGCTGTGACAATTTGCCGAGCTCCCCGGTTTCCATATTGAAATACCGGGCTGTTTTAGCTTTGCGCAGGGCGAGATCGATACTGCCAAGCCATGCGTCGTCCATACGGGCGAAGGCGACAAGGTTGGTGCCTGTATGATAGATGTATAACATACATTCATCTCCGATCCGATCTCGTAGTCGGGTGGCAGGCTGGCTACATCGACAAACCGTTTCGTCTCGATGAGCGCCTGCTTGTCGAATGATGCGATCCGGTTTGCGAATGAATCGACAAAAGTATCGAGTTCGGGATCCGGAAGCGATCGGTTGACGTATCCATATCGTTCGGCCAGGTCACCCGGTATGTCATCTGCTCCCAGGAGCACTTCCAGCGCACGCCCCCGCCCTATCAGACGTGGTAGCCGCGCCATGGGGCCACCACCCGGCACTATTCCCGCCCCAACCTCAAAATGTCCCATGATCGTCTTTTCCCTGCTGGCGAATCGTATGTCGCAGGCCAGGGCGAGCTCGCTTCCGCAACCAGTTGCGCGCCCGCGGATCTGATCGTCTTAGGCCCAAAAATATTTACCGGTGGATTATTGAATGTCACCTGCCAAAGCGCAGGTGATTTTTGCCTCAGAATAAACAGTTTGTCGTTCATACCTTTGGTTTCCCGCAAAATTATCGCTGGAGATGGCCCTTCTCCAAGGAGCATATCGGTAGACGGACAAAACCTGACCTCAACCGTCCATTTATACCAGTGAAGCGATGGCTTCCTTGTTTACCCAACCTCTTTCGGGGAAATTAGCAGGCCATTCAGGGGAGAATCGGCAGAACGGGTTTTTTAGGTCGGGATAGTTTCGTACTTTTTGGTCATATTGTTATTATGACAGACAGATTTCAATTGACGATACATATGGTCTCAAGCCTTGACGGAATTATTGCCAAAAAGGACAATAGCGTTTCGTGGTTTGAGACATCCGACTACTACGAGAAAGGTGTTGCCGGGGAAGACCCGGATGAATTTCTTAAAACAATAGATTGCTATATAATGGGTTCACGGACATACGAACATGCCCTGGAGCTTTCCAGATCCTATGGCTGGGCGTATGGAGATACGCCGACTATTGTAGTAACTCACAGAGACCTGCCGGTTGACAGAAAGAACATTGAATTTTATTCGGGTGATCTGAACAAGCTGGTGAATGAACGTCTAAAAATCAACTATAAGAACGTGTGGCTGGTAGGCGGAGCAATACTTGTAAAAGACTTTATTCGTCTGAAACTGGCGGACCAGATAAGGTTATCGATCCTGCCTGTTATTTTGGGTGACGGGATATTGTTTTTTGACCACATAGAACAAGAACAGGCATTGCATCTGAAGGACGTGACGGCTTACAAAAGCGGTATGGTAGAGCTGTGTTACGAAATAAGAACATCGAACTGAAGCCGAACTGCAAAACCCAATAAATGACACCACTGCAAGGCTTTAAAGAATACCTCCTCCAAAAGATATCTCTTTCCGATGATGACTGGTCTGTGATCGCAGCAGCCTGTACGATCAGGAAACTACGCAAGCATCAATACCTCCTCCAGGAGGGGGAATATTGGAAATACCATGCCTTTGTAGCTGAAGGATGCCTGCGCCGGTACACAATCGATAATAACGGAATCGAACATATCATCCAATTTAGTCCGGAAAACTGGTGGGCCGGCGACCGGAAAAGCCTGATGGAGAATACTGCTACCCTTTACAATATCGATGCTGTCGAAGCATCCACAGTCATACTGTTCAGGGATGAAGACTTCCAGCAGCTTTGCGCCCGTCTTCCCGTCTTCAATAACTTAGTCAATCACATTTTGCAACGAAGTCTCAACGCTTCGCAGGAACGGATACAGGTCGTCATCAGCATGACCGCAGAAGAAAAATACCTTAATTTCATCACCAGCTTCCCACAACTGAATAACCGTATACCCCGCCATATGCTGGCTTCCTTCCTGGGTATTACGCCCGAATCGCTTAGCCGGATCAAAAAAAAGCTCCATGGCAGATCTTGATCTTTGTTACATTTTTATGTATCCGATGTCATTGGATGCCCCCTTTCCTATGTAGTAGTTTTGCTCTATCAATAAACGATTTAAAAAATAACAATGAGCAAAACGATCTTTATAACCGGTACCAGCACCGGTTTTGGCAAGCTAATGACGATAACCCTTTCCAAAGCAGGCCATACCGTCATTGCCGGAATGCGTGACTCGATGGGGAAAAACGCGGCTGCGGCGCAACAGCTATCGGATCTGTCCGGCGTGGAGGTAGTAGATATTGACGTGACAAATGATCAGTCTGTAGAAGAAGCCTTCAAAAGAACCTTGTCCAAATACGGTCGTATCGATGTCCTGGTCAACAATGCAGGTATGACGGGGTTTGGCTTGCTCGAAGCCACCACCCTCGCCCAGATCCGGAAAATGTTCGAAGTGAACTTCTTTGGCGTTATTCGCACTTACCAGGCCGTTCTTCCTTCGATGCGTGCAGCACGATCGGGTCTTATTATCAATATAAGCACGGGGGCAAGCGGGCATACGCTGCCTTTTATGATCCCGTATTTTGCATCAAAATTCGGAGTGGAGAGCATTACCGAAGGCATGCAGGACGAGCTGGCGCAGTTCGGCATCGAAAATGTCTCTATCCAATCCGGTGTCTATCCCACGGAAATGAATAACGGCAGCAAGACCGGCATCAACGCCGACAAGCCCGGGATCGCAACGGCATACGATCCCATCGCCTCCCAGCTATTCAATGCCATCGGCGCCGGGATGTTCGGTAAGATGGCTGAGTTCAAGATGAACCCACAGACCATTGCTGACGGTGTAGTTGCCCTGGTGAACATGGAGAAAGGAATGCGGCCCCTGCGTCTTCCCCTCGACGCGATTGCACAGGGGACCGATGTTGAATTTATCAAGGCTCGCGCAGAGATCAAGGCTAAATGGCTGGCAAAGTACAGCAGCTAAAAAGCTATTACGGTTTGATTTTGCCGAGGGGTGCCATTGGTGTTTTTTTTGATCACAGAAGTGGAGGGGCGTTTATGCTCCGGATCTCGCATGTCTTATCCGGCTGAGCGTCTCTCTTGAGACGCCTAAATAAGATGCGACCATGTGCAGTGGCACGCGGCTGAAAACATTAGGGAAAGAAGCAATGAAGTCTTCATATTTTTCTTCGGAAGTATAGCTAAGATTTTTGAGGATCCGTTCGTGGCTTGCTTTAAGACTGTTGTCCATGAGCCTTTCCATATAAGATCTCAAGGCGGGAATGGACCTGTATAATTCGGCCAGGTCTTCGCGTGTCCATAAAACCACCTGCGTATTCTCCAGTGCTTCGATATTTAGCCGGGATGGCGTCTGATTTTTAAAACTTTCATGATCGGCTGTCCAGGTGTTTTCGGGTGCGAACCGCATGATATGTTCTGTTCCGTCATCTTTCAGGTAGTAGGCTTTTAATAAACCTTTTGCAACAAAGATCTTATACCTGCAGACTTCATTTTCCTGCAGAAGGAAGTCTTTTCGGCGAAGCTTCTTTACGGTGGACAGCGAACGCATGAGGGAAAGGTCCTCGGAAGTAAAGTCTCCATTAGCCTTGATATAGCTTTCGAAAATCTGAAACATGGTTGAAAATGTATTGTCGTTTCTGCCCCGGATCAGCAACAAATCTAGGCAATTAACCCCAAAATTGTGTCAAATCTCCTTGTTTAAAGGCCGCTTCAGGGGGCAACTTTGCGGGGATGAATGACATCGAATTGTTAACCAAAAAAGGAAATGATATGTATGTATTTGTTACCGGAGCCTCAGGTTTTATCGGCACAGCCATTGTCCAGGATCTTATAAATGCGGGCCACCGGGTGCTCGGACTTGTGCGTTCGGATGCAGCCGCCCGGACCCTGGTTGCAACAGGCGCCAAAGTGCATCGGGGTGATCTCGGGAACCTGGAAAGCCTGCGTAGTGGGGCGGCCCAGTGTGATGCTGTGATCCACACGGCTTTTATCCATGACTTTTCGAAATTCAAAGAGAACTGTGAAATTGACAGGCGTGCCATAGAGGCGATCGGCAAAGAGCTTGCGGGCTCGGGCCGGCTTTTGATCGTCACTTCCGGAACGGGGCACAATACTTCGGGCCGAATCCGGACGGAAGATGATCCGCTCGTACCCAGCGCTGTGAATCCCCGCGGTGCGTCTGAAGAGGCTGCGGCTTCTGTGGCGGCACAAGGCGTACCTGTTTCTGTAGTGCGTCTCCCGCAGGTCCATGACCCGATGAGGCAGGGGCTTATCTCCTATCTTATCGCTATTGCCCGCGAGAAAGGTATCTCGGCTTATGTTGGCGACGGGCTCAACCGTTGGCCAGCGGTGCACCTGCTCGATGCTGCGCCCTTATACAGGCTGGCGCTGGAGAAAGGGACGCCTGGCGTCAATTACCACGCGGTCGGCGAAGAAGGTGTGTCTGTCCGGGCAATCGCTGAGGCAATAGGCCGGGGCCTGAACGTGCCGGTCGTCTCCAGGTCCTCCGAAGAGGCGGGTGAGCACTTTGGTTGGCTTGGGTTCTTCGCTGGTGCCGATCTGCCGGCTTCCAGTGCAAAAACGAGAGAATGGCTGGACTGGCATCCAGGTCATAGTGGGCTGATCGCCGATCTTGAGCAGATGAAGTATTAACATTTTCTCTTCCTTTTACCATCACCGTTCTGGCCCGCCATTCCGTATTATACGTTTTGTTGTTCCCAGTGTAAAAGGGGCAATGGGTAAGCATGCCAGACGTCTACGAACTGATGCAGAACACGAAAAGAACCTGGAAAAAAGTATGGCAGGCAATATCAAGCCGTCCGTCCGATAAAGGATCGATTTCGGTTTCAGTTGATCGACAGTAATTCATTATCTTAACGTTAGATAAAAAGAGATGCAAGAATAATAACCAATTTTTACATGAACCAATTTCTTGAAACCTTTAATAGTGTAGTGGAAAATAACCGCTCAACCCTGGAAACAAATCAGGTCATTTCCTTTGTTGGTTGATGGTATAATTCAGCAGTTTTAAAGCTACAGAAAAAGGGATGGTCATCACCGGACTTCAATTGAATGTGGTAAGACGACGTCAGCGGTATGTACAACCTGCTTGCTACCAGGCTACGGGTTTTCATGACCTATTTGCTTCTTTCCATCTCGTTTGCGGACAATGGCTTGCAGTCATTATTATAGATCTCAAAAATATCATTGAGATAATTACGGTTATTCCTGACGGCCTTCCTGATCTGGTGATTGCTCTTTTCCGCCATCTCTTCGGATATCGGGCAGCCGGCTACCAGCTCTTTTATATCTTTTTGACTTCCAAAAGCGACCAGGGGTCCATTATCTCCTCTTTGCGAGTAATGGTCCGTTCGGGTATATGTGCTGGTATGGGAAAACCCACTGTGGTCAGTGCTGGTAGTGGTCACCTGGGTGAATTGAACATATACATTTATCTTTCCGTGTACGATCCGTTGTATATAGTCATTTTTTAATCTTCCGTAATAGACCCGGTTTTGCTGGTATCCTTTTACATCCGACAGCTTGAATTTCTGATCGTCAATTTTGATCTGGTCCTTTACCAGCAGGCCGGACTTCCAGCTGATCTTCTCCCCATATATTTTTGAGCCATCATTCATCTGGATAAAATTCTGGGTATCGGCAGGGTCTTCTACGCGGTTGTGGTAATTAAAAGCCCCTAAATGGATCTTGTTCACCCTGGAAGCCAGGGCAAAAAATGCAAAGATCACCAGACAGCAAAAGGAAAGAAGATGTTTTTTGTTTTTCATACTGAGATGGTTTGGGGGGGCCTTAATGTGACCGTTTTGAAGAAGTTATTCAACAACAGTGCGATCGTAAAAAAGAGGAAATAGGTGATAATATCTTTGATGTCCCCGGTTCCGGGAACGACATGCAGGTATTGCAGAAATTCGTAACCTATGGCGGTGAGGAATACGAGGATGATCCAGGTCATATGTAGTGCCCGATCCCAGATGAGCAGGATGCCAGAGATAAAAGCATAGGCCCATAAGCCATCCGGCAGGTAATTTCTGATCAGAGCGGAAATAAAAAGAGAATTTGCCGACCAGTAGATAAACAGGCCAAGCAGGAGCGGAAGAAGGACGTTCAGCAGGATATCAGACCTTTTACCAAATTTCATAGAATGAAGGCCGGCGGCGGTTTATCACAATAATTACCACTAACGTAAACAGCTGCCTGTATATTGTAAACCGGGTCGGAATGAGGATGCCCTATTTGATCTTTTTTCCAGGCACCAGCCGGCCATTATGATGAAGTACCAGGCTTTCCACCTCGTTGTTGGCGCCCTTTATAAATTCAAGCTGTGCGTCGACAACCTTGAGGAAAAAGAAATTCTCTTTCTCCGGAAAGAGTTCCTTCTTGCCCTGACCTGTCGCACGGCTCATCAGGCTTCCATTTTCAAGCGTGATCGTGATAACAAAGTTTGGTCTAAGCTCGTAATCGCCAATATATTGCTTTAATATGGCCGAATCCAGATGTATTGCCACATGAGATCTGGGCGTAGTATACTCCCTGCCATTGAGAAGCGCATAGAGATCGTTGGCCATTTTTTCAAGCCGCGCCCGGGACGGTGCATTGTCCAGCACGATGATACAGGTCTCGTCTTCAGGGACCCTTAAAAAAAAGGATAAAAAACCAGTGATGCCTCCTCCGAAGGCTGGCTGAGGATGCTGCCTGAATAGAGGGCACGGTCCCATTTGAAATGAACTCCGGTAAATTACAGACTATTTGACAAACCGGCGAGATCCGGGTAATTATAAACTGTTAAAAATAGCCGGCTTATATATATTACTATCCCCCCGGGCTGCCAATTCAAGCCAGCTTTGCAGCGCGACCTGTGCCGTACAGGGGCCGTAAGTAATGATCTTAATTTTTCTCCCGAGCGATTCTTTCCTCAAAGCGGCTAATACTTCTTCCATGATCTCCCCCCTGAAGGGTGTATACATAAAAAATAGGGTTCCTTTGGAATAGTCCGCCTTCCGGGCATCAACATTTATAAATGTTACATTGGATAGATTAAGGTCAGCGGCGCAATCTCCCGCATAATCGCAAAAAGCCGGCTCGAGCTCAATACCTTTTACTGCGACCCCGGTGAGCAGGTTTACCAGTATGGCTACCTGACCAAGGCCGGAACCCAAATCGAAAAAGACGTCTTCCTGTTTGAAATGAAATCTTTCAACCAGCTCGAAAACGATCCTGGCCGGTGTCTTTTGGTAGCCTACCATATCGGATTCGAGGATCTTTGTCTGCTCCGGCATTGCCTGAAAGAGGGATAGTCCGTTGATAAAGATATCGAGATTGTCATAGCCTGGTTCTGCCTGATCATGGGGATCGTCTGAACTAAGATCGATGTATTCCCTGATCAGGTCCCTGAATTCAGTTGCTGTGAGCGCCTTTGTCCTGATCGTCGTCCGCAGTTTGTGAAAGAGGGCGCAATCAATTTCTTCCAGTTCACATCGTAGTCTTTCTGCGCGGGCTTTGAGCAGGGTCAGACTTTCGGGGTGATCTGTATGCCGAAGGAGCGCCCCGATCTGATCTATGACCTGAAACCCGATAAAATCGATAACCTCCATACGCTGATCGAAGTTGGTTTCCTTGCGGAGAGAGGCGTCCTCTTCTACCGCTCTGATGTATGATCGTATTGAAGAAATGGTCATCTTATAAACCGCACTTTGCAGAAGGATGTAATCCTTCGTGGTCTACCTGTAATCGGGCTTTTCCTTTTTTACTGAATGTAATGATCCAGATAGTATCAAAATCATCATCATCCCAGCGCAACTTCTGGTCGACACCGAATTCCCTGGCCAGATCTTCAAGTCCGTTGTGTTCCCATACGATAAGGACTGTGCCTTTTTGCTTCAGGACGTGTTTGGCGGCGCCTCTGATATCGTTGACCTTATAGTTGCTGTTTATCGGGATGTGATATTTTTCAGCAAAAGGGGTTATCGTCAGAGCCATCCTGGTGTGCCTGGACAGATCACTTGTCGGAACGTAGATAAGGCCGGGAAGGCCAATCCTGGCATAAAGTACGGCGGGCAGCGCATTGGCCCTGTTGATCCCCTTGCAACTAAGCCCCGACCCTTCTTTTGGCTTTTCGCCATGCCGGATGAGCACTATTCTGGGTGCGTCATCCTTTTGCTGGGCATGGACATTGAAGGCGAACAAGAGACAGAGAAACAATGAAAGGGGACGAAGGTTAGCTGATATTTTATACATAATTCGGGATTAAACAGGCTAAAATATGCATTTCGTCGGTTGCAGGGCAGCTTTGGCTGGTAATATTTTTTACATATCCATCAAGGACCTCGATCTGAAGAACGGGTTTAGCGAACCATTGCTGGAGTAGGTCAGCTCATTACTCTGAGGTGTACTGTTTCGTTGTACGAAAGTTTTGCTAAAATAGCAAACCACAGGATCAGCGGAATATATTGCTTGAATTGTTTCATTTCCTATATTAGTGTTAGACCCAATTCTAAAGGGCTAAGATGCCAAAAAGATAAATAAAAACAATGAGATACCTTCACCTTTTTCTATGCTTTTTACTGCCCCAATCCATTTTTGCACAAGCAAGATTGCCTATCATCAAAGCAACGTCTAAAAATGTGACGATCAATGATGGCGGCTTTTTGGACAAGAACGCCTGGACGCTTTCACCCGGGATCAGGCCAGACATTTTTACTGCTGACAGAACGAGGAAAACGAAGTGGGTTACTTTCTATACGGATATAGACTCCATAAAGGTGAAAGTAAGGCCTGGAACAAGATATAATTTCATCGTATTGCTAAACGGTGCCGATTCCTGTTATACACAAATCGCAAGTGCGATCTCCCCGGAAAGCCTGTCAAAAAATAGCGATTCCCGAATTGACAGCATCCCCTTCTCGCTAAGCTCTTACAACGCGATACAGGTAAAAGGCATTATCAATGACACCGCTTTGGTAACCTTACATTTTGATGTCAGCTCTTTTGATTTCCATCTGACAAGGGAGGTCATACAAAAAAGGGGATTGAATAAGGTGTTAAAGCTACAGATAGGAAGCCGGGTCTGGACGAAGCCTATGGTTATTCCTACGGGGTTGACTTCACGCGGGATGGATGGCCGGATCGGCTGGAATGTATTCGAAGGTAAAGTAGTCGAGATCGACTACGATCAGCAACTGTTGATGATCCGTCCGGGGCTGCCCAAATCCCTGAAAGGCTATGTACGGTCAAAGATGAGATTTGTCCGTTCGTTTGTCGTTGTCAAAGGGAGCTTTGAAAAAGAAGGCCATGAATATGCCGGTGATTTTTTACTGGATACGGGAGCAGACCAGGCGATGATCTTAGACAGTGGCTGGGCGGGGAAGCAGAACTTTGCCACCAATCTGCCTGTCCTTAAGACCTCTGTGCTGAAGGACCCCAGGGGGACGAAATATGAGATCAAAATAGTACGCGCCCCTCTTCTGAAGCTCAATAGCTTTGTCCTTACGGATATACCTGCCTCTATCCTGGGAAGTAAAAACCCGGTAGGATTTGAGGTTAATTACCTGGGCAATGATCTTTTGAAGCGGTTCAATATGATCCTGGATCTCAGAAAAGATAATTTCTATCTGAAACCCAATGCGCTCACGACTGTGAAATATAAGGATATCTCTTAGTTTACCGAACGGTTTCGGGTGTCGCCCTGTAATTCAGCCCGGCAGTTGTGCCACTGGTGACGTCAATGGTCACCCCGGTTATCTTGCCGGCAAGATCGGATGCCAGGAATACCGCTGTGTTGGCTATATCGGCCATCAGGGGTAATTGCTTTAGCATCGTGTCCCCTTTCATCTTTTGCAGGATCGGCTCCATGGCGGCAGGATTGCTGTCGATTGCCTGCTTAAAAACCCTTGAATCGGGAGAGCCTCCGGAGCGAATATTTACGACACGTACACCATAGGGACCAAGTTCTGCGGCGAGGTTGGCAGAGAGGCGTTCGACCGCGCTGCAGGCAGGTGCAAAGTTGCCCGTAAGAGGATACCCGATCCCTCCTGGTGTTGCGGTAAGGGATAAGATGACCCCTGATCCCTGTTGCATCATTACTTTCCCGGCAGCTTTTGCCGTCAGGAAGCGGGTATGCATGGTCAAACTTATCGAACGCACAAAATCGTCAACTGGAATATCCGTCAAGGGAATATTTTGTGTGACGTCAATACCAACTGCGTTAAATGAGAGGTCTACCGTACCCGCTGACTGCAGAACGGCATGGATATGATCTGTGACCGCCTTTTCATCAAAGGCATCGACCTGCCCTGTCTCCGCGCGGCCACCGGCGGCGAGGATCTCATCCGCTATCTTTTGGACGGAGTGAAGGTTACGGCCGGTTAAGAATACCCTGGCGCCTGCACCGGCAAGCGCTTTGGCGACGGCTCCACCCAGGGAACCGCCGGCGCCGTAGATAATTGCATTTTTATTTTGAAGTATATTCATGAGTAAAAGATCTTTTTCTTAAACTTACGAATTGCTACAGATTGTTCCAAAAAACCGTTGTTTCCGTTTGAGCCTGCTTTTTGCCGGCTGGGTGCTTCTTTTCCCATATCGACCCATGGGGCAATCCCCCTACCCGCGTCAATTTATCTCTGTTGAAGGCAAAAAGATATCCTATACAGGTTTTGGGATAAAAACGCGCCGCCAGGGCGAGCCGGTCCTTGTATTCGAAGCTGGTTTTGGTGCAGGAGCTGTCCAGAATTTTGCCTGTCTTTATCCCGCGCTGTCAAAAAAATATGCTGTTGTCAGTTATGACCGCAACGGGGAAGGACAATCTGCGGAGGATAGTACACTGGTGACGGATAAGGATCTCTGCCGGCGGCTGCATACTTTTTTAGCCGCCATTCATGTACCACCACCCTATCTATTGATCGGGCACTCCCTGGGGGGGCCTTATATTCGATTGTTCACGTCTCTGTATCCGAATGAAGTGAGGGGGCTTGTATTTATCGATCCGCCTAATTATTTCCGGACGGCAAAACAACAGGAAGAACTTGACCGGATCAATCCAGGGAATTTGGAGCTTATCCGTTCACATATGGAAAAAACAAATTCGGATACTTTACTTCCGCCGCTGCAGTTACATCGCAATCAGCGGTTGCTGAACACCGTGTTCCGGGACGGGTATTTTGCTGAATACGCTTCGCTGCCGGCTCTCCCGGATATTCCGGTTGCCGTATTGCTGACTCATAACCACCGTCTCCAGGCCATTCCGGACAGCTCCAGGAACGGGCATACCATTGCTGAAGAAGATGCAATCCGCCGTCACAGACTCGAAAACTATACAAGCCTGATCGAAAACAATCACAATAGTTTTATGATGATATTGCCCGGGTATAAGCATGGGGTTCATACACAGGACCCTGAATTGATCGTTGAGGTTATTGAACGGATCTATCGAAAAGCCGTGAAGAAGCCCGGAGGGAATTGACCTGGTATTATGCGTTTGGGTCTTCGACCAGGCTTTTAACTCCTGACAAAAGGCGATCCAGTGAAAATGGCCCCGAGCCGATCAAAAGAAAAAGGAGCAATAAGGCGAGAACTAAAATGGACAGCCAAAGCTCAGAATCGATGTATGGAGAAGTGATATTTACAAAAAATACCGCTGCAAAGACGATTGGCAATTGCAATAGTGCCGATAGCCGGGTAAAAAGGCCCAGAAGAATGAGGCCGCCACCCACTATATGCATATAGGTCACGTAGTAGAGGATCGCCGTTATTATTTCCGGCGATTGATTGATAGCTTTTGCTTCAATGATCAGATACCGGAGATATGCGGCATTATTAAAGAAAACAATGCCCTTAAAAAGTAAGAACAATCCGAGGAGCATCCGGAGGACGTCGAGTATACCGGGGTGATGTCTGTCACCCCAATTGCTTAGTTTGTGAGTGATATTCATATGGCAAAGGTAGTAATTTGTTTAGAGTATCATTTTAGCGCTATTTGCGGAATATAGCCTTCCCGAAAGGTATTGACAACCGACTTTGGCGTAAGCACCGTCAGCTTTTCCTCTTCCGGCAGCGTCACCCCTTTCTCATAACCAAACGGCGACCAGGGATAGAGCGATAAGCCGATGACCACAGCCGGCTGATCCTTATAGATCACAAAGGTACCATCCGGAAGATCTTTCAGCGTTCCGGCATGGGTTAGTTTTGAACCGGTATGATCGATCCTCTCCCTGTGCAGGATCTCGTCTATTTTACGGATGGAGGTCTTTGTATCAAAGTCATATTCAGGATTGGCTTTTATCCATAATGTCTTAAACCGATCGTAGTCCTTTCTGCGGCATTCAAAACAAGGGCGATGACCTGCCGAGAAGGCAGTGGCCTCATCCATGAAAAAGAGCTCGGTATACTGGCGGGGGGCCATGACCTGTCTTTTTCGTCCTTTAAATTCGAGCAGACAGATCAGCCATGCCTGCAGCTTAAAAGGGCGACGGGGAGTCTGACCTTCGTCGTGAAGCTGTCCCCTGTTTCCCATCCAGGAACCACGGGCGCTGGTTTTTATTATATTTCCCCGGGGATCGACCCGATTCTGTAACATGATCTAAAATTAAGACATAGTCTTTAGGGTAACAATAATTTAGTCCTGATCGTTTCGGACCAGGACCAGGCCGATTTTATTTTGGTGCCTTTTATATCATCCATCACCAGCAGGAATGTACCCTTAAAATACTTGTGGATCTCCCTGATCTTTTGCTTATTGACAATAAAACTACGGTGGACGCGTATGAACCCGTCGGGAAGACGATGTTCCAGCGAGGTAAGAGAATATTCGATCAACTTTTCTCCCTCTTTCAGGTGGATGGTCACATACTTTTCTTTTGCCTCCAGGAAAATGATATCGGCTACATGGACGAGCTGGATCCTATTCCCGGTTTTTACAGGGATAGTGCTGATCCGGTCTTCTGTCTTTTCGTTAGCGATCAGCTGTCGTATTTTCAGCAGGAGACCCTGATCTCCAGCTTTGTTCTGAACAATTCTTTTCATGGTCAACGCCAGCCTTTCATCCTCCACGGGTTTTAGCAGGTAGTCCAGCGAATTCTTTTCAAAGGCCTTTACCGCATACTCTTCAAAGGCCGTGGTAAAAACGATCAGCGGTGTATACTGCAGCTGATCCAGCACCTCGAAGCCATTGGAGCCGGGCATTTGGATATCTAAAAAGACAAGGTCGGGTCGCCGGCTATTGATGAGGTCCACCGCAGACCGGCCATCTTTTGCTTCCCCGATGATATTGACATAGGGATAGTCCCCGAGCAATTTTTTTAGCCGGTGTATGGCTATCTCTTCATCGTCGACCAGCAGGGTTTTAATTTCTTCTTGGGAGAATGAGATGGACATATTTTTGAGGATGGTTGTTTAATTCCATTTTGAAATCATCTGAATAGAGGAGTTTCAGCTTACTCATGACCATTTGCAGACCATGTCCGGTCCCGGGTTCATCCGGAAATGCGGGTCCCGAATCGGCTATGGTAATGGAGATATATCGTTCGTCAGCCGTCAGGGCTACCGATACGGAACCGTTCTCCGTGCTGGGTTCTATCCCATGCTTTACCGCGTTCTCTACGATGGGCTGTAATATAAAGGAGGGGATCTGCAAACCCAGGACCGCCTGTTCTGCCTCGATGGTATAGCTCATCCGGTCTTCAAAACGGATCTGCTGCATGTGCAGATAGGTTTTAATGATGTCCAGCTCATCGGTGACAGAATGAAAAGTCGCACTGTTCTTATTCAAGGAGAACCGGAAGAATTTTGATAAAAGCAGGATCAGCTCTTCTGCTTTTGAAGGGTCTTTTGAGATAAGACCTGCCACTGTATTGTGCACATTGTACAAAAAATGAGGATTGATCTTTGCCCGGAGGAGCTCCAGTTCAATGACAGTCTGTTGCTGTTGCAGCTGCAGGACACGGTACTGCTGGTTTAATAACCTTGTATTGAGCATCGTTTTCCATTCTTCGCTGATATAAATAGGGATGCCGGTTACCATTACGATGAGGATATTCAGGATATAAACGCTTCCTCCGGTAAAGGCCTGGTATTGCTCATGGGAGAGCAGCGATCTCAGGAGAAGCGTGACTTCGGTTCCCAGCAATGCCGCCCCTGTCAGTAAGGCGATGATGATGATGACCTTTAGCGTTTGGTGAGCCGTAACTATTGTAAGATAATGCCGGAAGCTTATGACGAGTAACATCAGCGAACCGATGCTGACGGCTGACAGAACGGAACTAAAAATGCGTAGAGGGGTATGATCGTAGGTGAAAAATAAGTAAAGACCAAATGATAGCCCGATGAGAAGGCTGATCAGTACTGTTTTTATAGCTGTGTGCATTTTGGTCTCTTATTACTAAACCAAATAAAGGTAACAATAATGTAGGCCAAACCAATTACAGAAGGTAAAAACTGGCTATAGGGCTGATACCCCGGTAATACGGTGCCGGTAAAGGCTGACGTTATACCAGCGAACGCGCTGACCATTTTATAAATGTGTTCATAGACAGATGCCTTTTGGAGCAGGGATCTCGAAAAGAATGTCCTGCAAAGATCGTAACCGGTAACCAGGAACAGGGCGCCGATGGTTGAGTAGATAATGACGGGATTCCAGTATAGTCCGATGGAGCTGATGTAATAAAGGTAGTAAAGGGCTGCTGCAATCACTATGAGGGGTACGACAAGATCTATCGTACCGGGTCTCTGTCCCCGCAGACGGATCGCTCTGATCCCGCTAAAACAGTTGTAAGCGGAAAGGAGGGTAATGACCAGCAAAAAATTGTTGCGTTTAAAAACAAAGACACCGATGAGCCCGGTTGTAATGACCACGATGATCATCCGCATAAAGTAAGTGCCGAACCGGATGTGTCCGACACTACCCTTTCGGACGATCAGGGCCGCCAATCCCGCCAGCAGCGCAATTGATCCCGCCAGTACATGGAACAGGATGTTAAGATGGTGGAGATCCTTCATTTTTCCTTTTTTTGTTGAGGGCTCAAGTAACAAAAAGCTGTCTCCGGAAGAAAGAGAATTCCGACGAAAGAGGATATTTTCGGCTGAATCGGTAAGGGTATTTTTTTAGATTTTTTTTGAGCTTTTTTTATTTCTAACGAACAATTAGTCTATTTTTTACATATTATTTTCATATCTTATTTGAAAACTGCGTGTTAACCGTTGGTTAAAAACATTAATTTTAATTGTTTTTTAATTCTGCAAACCAAAACCAACTACTACGCAACCATGAGAAAAATCCTGCTATTGATGGCATGCATCTGCGTGTCCATCAGTCAGTTATTAGCCCAAAACCGGACAGTAACTGGTAAAATCACCGATGACAAAGGCGCACCATTACCCAATGCCACGATTATCGTCAAAAGTAACAAACCTCTATTTGGCGCCAGCTCTGCCTCAGATGGTACTTTTTCGTTATCTATTCCGCCGACGGCCAGGACCATTGTAGTTTCGGCTATCAACCATCAATCTGTCGAGTTATCGATTGGTGATAAGGGGATCATCAATTTCACTCTTACGCCTACCAATTCCAGCCTGGATGAAGTAGTGGTAGTAGGATATGGTACACAACGAAAATCCGCAACCACTGCTTCTCTGGTAAAAGTTGGCGGCGACAAGTTGGAAAACAAGCCTTTCACTTCTGTCGACCAGATGTTGCAGGGTGCATCGGCGGGGCTTCAATCCACAGCTACCACGGGTCAGCCGGGTGCCGCCCAGGCTATCCGTATCAGGGGTGTCGGCAGTTTTACCTACGGGGGCGCTCAACCGCTGTATGTTGTGGACGGGGTTCAGATCAACGGGGGTGACCTGGCGAACGGTAATGGGGTTACTACGAGCGGCTCCGGCACGTTTAATATCAACCCCAGCACCAATGTCCTGGCGACAATGAATGCCAATGACATCGAAAGCATTACCGTGTTGAAAGACGCGGCTGCTACTGCTATCTATGGTTCACGGGGCGCCAACGGCGTTATTGTGATCACGACCAAAAGCGGCAAATTAGGCAAAGCACAATTCCGCTTTGATGTGGAAGCCGGTCAGAACAGGGCTGTGCTGCCTCCCGATGCAGGAAAACCCCTCCGTAAGAATGACTGGATCATGCTGTTAAAAGAAGGTATGGTCAATTATGGTTATACGGACGCGACCATTACCCCCACCCTGCATTCCTATGGCGCCGATTCCACCGTCGATACCGACTGGCTGGGACTCGTCACCAGAAAGGCTACACAACAGCAGTATAATCTCAGCGTTACCGGTGGAGAAAGCAAGATAAAGTACTTTCTGTCTGGCGGTTACTTCAAGCAGGAAGGTACCACCATCGGCACCCAGCTGCAACGTGTCACGGGTACAGCTAAGATCACTTATGCTGCTACCGACCGGTTGACGCTGACCACGAAGATCACCGGCGGCAACGTAGTCCAGAATTCGGCCCTGGCTTCCAGCGGCACTTCCGGAGGCGGCGGTTATTTTGGTAATCCCATCTATGTCGCCACGACCTTGCGGCCCACCCAGAGTCCCTATAATGCGGATGGAACATTGAATATCGCCACGGGCAACAACTATGGCTTCCCTTCGCACTACAATCCGTTATACATCGCTGCGCATGATAAAAGATGGCTGAAGGCTTTCCAGGGTCTGGCTAATCAATCGCTGAACTATAAGATCCTGGAAGGACTCAAGTTTACCAGTACCATGGGCCTTCAGTATACTACGGACGAAGAATATCAGTACAACAACGCTTTACATGGGGATGCCTCGGGCTCTTCCGGGGAGGGAATCTCCTACTATACCCGTAATTTCCTTTGGGACTGGACGAATCAGCTTGATTATCATTACGACATCAACGCAGATAAGAAATTCTATGTGGATGCGAAGGCCGGGTATGAGTCCATCAAGAACAATTATTTCCAGCAGGCAGGTGATGTCACGGGTTTTCCGGCCAATTCTGATCTCTACCTCTCTACAAATGGTGCGACATCCACCAATGGGAAAGTATCCGGCTCCAACTATACCTTTGAGGGGTATTTTGCCAATGCCAACGTAAGCTATGAAGATAAATATAGCCTGTACGGAAGCATAAGAAGAGATGCTAGCTCCCGCTTTAGCGAGAACAATCGCTGGGGTACTTTCGCTTCCGTCGGCGCAGCCTGGAATATCAGCAATGAAGCATTCTTCGAAAGTCTGTTGCCCGTCGTTTCCAGCATGAAGCTGAGGGCCAGTTTTGGTAACAATGGAAATGCGGAGATCGGTAACTATAATTGGCGCCAAACCTTTGGTTTTGGCTATAACTACAACGGCGTCGCGGGCGGCCGGTTTGACAATGTCGGTAACGGCAACCTCACCTGGGAGAAAAACACCCAGTTTGATGTGGGCGTCGACGTTAGTTTCTTAAAGAACAGGGTCAATGTCACTGCCGACTATTACGATCGCAAGACCAAAGATGCGCTGTTATCCCAACAAATCTCCAGGACCAGCGGTTTTACGGGTTTTATCAACAACGTCGGCGACCTGGAGAACAAGGGGTATGAGCTGACGCTTAATGTGATACCTGTCCAGACAAAGGATCTCACCTGGGAGATTAATTTCAATCTCTCCCATAACACGAATAGGGTTACCAGGCTACCGGCGGGCGATCAGGTCAATCCCCAAAGCAGCAGCTTTCTCCTGAGGAAGGGAAAGTCGATCTATTCCTTTTATACCAGAGGATGGGCCGGAGTGAACCCGGATGACGGCAGCCCCACCTGGTACACGGACAGCACTCAGAAATCCACTACCACTACGCGGGCAAATGCCGGGCTATACCTTATCGGCAAACAGGCCGATCCTAAATATTTCGGTGCGCTCGGCAGCACGGTGACCTTCAAGGGTGTGTCTCTGGCTTTTGACTTTTATTATAACTATGGGAATTATTTCCAGGAAGGTTATGCGCAATATTTCCTGGACGGCACCTATCCTACCCGTGGAAAATACGCAGAGAATCTGAAGCGTTGGCAGAAAAAAGGCGATGTCACCGACGTGCCAAAATATGTTTATTCAACGGCCAGCGGTTCCAACTCAGGGTCGGACAGAACCATTTACAAAGGAGATTATATCCGTCTGCGGAATGTACAGCTGGGCTACAAGGTCACCAGTAAGAGTATCCTGCAGGCCACGCATATCACGGCCCTTAACATTTATGTCAGGGGAACCAACCTGTGGAGAAAGACCTATGATAAGGATATGGTCAGCGATCCTGAGCAAGGTATCCTGGGGGTAAACAACCAGCAGGTATTGCTGTCGAAATCCTTTACAGCGGGCTTAAACGTGACTTTCTAAGATTGATTAACGGTTAAATTGAAACAAGAAATGAACAATATAATGATATCGATGAAGTGCAGGTTAGGGACGCTGGCACTGGTTATAGCGTTAGTAGCACCCTCCTGCAGTAAAAAATTTCTGGATCAGGTGCCTTACAATTCTGTATCGACTTCTATTGCCATAAAGGATGAGTCCAGCATGTATACTGCTTTGCTGGGGACGTACTCGTCGTTGCGCGCCACAGACTTTTACGGCCGTACTTTTGCTGTCAAGGGCGACCTGATGTCCGATGATTGTTTTTTGTCCTCAAACAATTCAGGACGTTATCTTGGGTTCAACCAGTATGATATGGATAAGACCAATTCTTATCCCAGCGCCATCTGGCAAAATGCCTATGCGACAATTAAAAATGCCAACTTTATTATTAACTCGGGGATAGCACCCTCCACAGACAATTTCAGCCAGATGTTTGCCGAAGCATATGCGCTAAGGGGAATGGTCCTTTTTGATCTGGTCCGGAATTTTGCCATGCCTTATGCGACGGGCACCACCGGTCCCGGTGTCCCCATTGTCCTGAAATTCGATTCACTGGCCAAACCTGCCCGTAAAAGCATTGGCGACTGTTATACCCAGGTGCTGGCTGATCTGAACAAGGCTCTTTCGATGATAAAATTCGACCAGGGTACGACGATGACGATTGCTTCTACCGGCCAGTCCCGGGTAATGAACTCTTCCTATGTGACGAAATATGCGGTCGAAGGCCTGCTGGCCCGCGTTTACCAGCATATGGGCGACTGGGCAAATGCAAAAACAGTCGCTCTTGATATAGTGCAGAATGGCAAATTCAACCTTGTTTCCAGCACTGGTCTCCGTGGTTATTGGGCGGGTACCACTCCCCGGACCGATAAGACCGAGACCATGTTCGAAGTGACTTCCGACGCTAATAACAGTACTTCCGACGGTACACTGGCTAACTTATATGTTCCCAAGACGAATGGTGGCAGCTATGGCGATATCCTGGCCACCAAAGCATTGTACAACAGCTATTCGGACACCGATGCTCGTAAGAGCCTCTTTAATCCATCAACAAGAAGCGGTCAACTGGGTACAGCCTATTATGTTACCAAATATCCCATCGACGTGACCAACTTTGATGATGTAAAGATCGTCCGGTATGCGGAGATCCTGCTGATCCTGGCCGAAGCCTATCACAATACCAGCGATGACGTCAATGCCCTTAAGTACCTGAACCTGGTGGCTCAGAAAAGGGACCCGTCGTTTACTACAGGGTATGTCTCTTCCGGCGCCCAGCTATTGGAGGATATCCTCAATGAAAGAGAAAAAGAACTGGCCTTCGAAGGCTACCGGTTCTGGGATCTCTATCGTCTTCAACGGACCTTTGTAAAACCACAAGCCCAGGATGCGGCCAATGCGATAATCAAGAGCATCACGGTCACTCCGGGTACGACGAGGAATTTTATCTTCCCAATCCCCAATGACGAGGTGCTGGTAAACCCGGGAATCGGGCAGAACCCTTTATATTAAACCGTTTGCCTTTTCACAAAAAAACCGCTCTTATAGCGGTTTTTTTATTCTCTTATTTATCAAGAAAAGACAGCACCATTTTTATCAGCGCCACCCTTTTGTTGGTAAAGGGATGATCTGTCTGCCAGACCTCGTAGTCGAACGAGGCTTTATTATCGGCTTTCAGGGCTGCCGCCAGGTCTTTGTTCCGGGTATGCTCGTCAAGCATGATGATCTGTTTGTTTGTAAGTGCTTTTGAGCCTTTTTCGAGGATGTAGTAGTTGGGATTTTTTAAGACGGCGGAATATATTTGTTTGTCCGGGGTGTTCAATACAAAATAACCATTGCCGAATTTTCTTTTCATTTTTGCATAAAGCTCCCCTTCCGTCTTAAATTCTTTTACGTCGTTGTGGATGTCCCAGGTTGAAAGGGCAAACCCTTTTTTTATTCCGGGCAATTCCTGCAAGGCTTTGAGACAGACCCAGCCACCCATGCTATGTCCGAACAGAACGAGGTTCGAGGTATCGATGCGTAACGAGTCCTGGTATTTTTTACACCAGGCGACTACATTGACCACATCCCCGACGCAGTTGCTGAAGCTGAACTGCCCCTGGCTGCCCCAGGAGCCGCGATAGTCAAAATAAATGACATTCCAACCATGTGCTCTGACAACCTGTGCGAGGTCGAGATTGCGTTCGTTGCCCGGGTAGCCATGTAATAATAATAGCGTAGGATGTTTCTGCGCTCCATTGGCCTTATAAATAAAACCGGCCAGCAGCGAACCTTCGGATGGGATAAAGAGCTCGGACATGCCGGCGGGGGCATTTTTGTCCCAGGCGATGTCTTTTAGGACGATGCTGTCCTGTGCAAAAAGACCCTGTGACCTGAACAGGATGAGTAGGATCAAAAGCCGTAGAGAGAGTTTGCGCATAATTAGTTGTTGATCCGCTAAACTTACAAAATTATTAGATAGTTACTTACCTTTAATCCATGGACAGACGCAAATTCGTTCAATCGACGATCCTCTCCGGCTCCCTGCTTGGCGGAGCCTTTCCGTTTGAAAATACCGTTATGAAAGATGAAAGCAGTAAAAAACAGCAATGGTACGAGCTTCGTACCTATCTGTTTGCCAATGAGAGCCAGCTACAGCTGACCGGCAGCTATATGGAGCGGGCTTATCTGCCGGCCCTCAACCGGGCGGGTATCCGGAATGTCGGTGTGTTTACCGAATTGCAGCCGCAGGGAATAGCGCGACTGTTTTTGCTTATGGCGTTCGATTCCATTGAATCCTTCACTGCGGTCAATGCGAAACTGGCCCATGACGAGGTCTATCTGAAAGCCGGAGAAGCTTACCTGGCGGCCCTGCCTGCCAATCCTGCATATCAGCGGATCGAAAGCTCTCTGCTAAAGGCGTTTGTCCATATGCCACAGATGGAGGTGCCGGAAAAAAAAGACCGCCTTTTTGAATTGCGTTGTTATGAAAGCCCGACGGAATCGGCGGGGCAAAAAAAGATAGAGATGTTCAACGATGCCGGGGAGATCGATATTTTTAAAAAGGTCGGCGCCCGTCCCGTGTTCTTTGGGGAGACCATCATCGGGGAAAGAAGGCCAAATCTGACCTATATGCTTTGCTTTGATAATATGGAAGCGCATGATGCGCGCTGGAAGGCGTTTGGTTCTGATCCCGAATGGAAAAAGGTCAGCTCACAGCCCGAGTATTCGGATGCTCTGCTGATCTCAAAGATCACCCGGACCTTCCTGATCCCTGCCGGGTATTCCCAGCTATAAAATCTTTTTTGAAATACATCTGAGTCTTATGTATATTTGAGGTAAATAACCTTTTATATGCTTTTTGACAAGATCATCAACACTGCCTTTTCGTTAGGGGCGGCGGTCGTAATATTTGGCGCCTGGTCAAAGATTGAGCACAAGGAATACGGGGACAATGCCCTTACGGCGGGGCTTCTAACGGAAACGGCCATATTTTGTATCTATGGGATATTGGAATGGCGCAGGGAACCGGCCCGGCAGGAAGACTCCCCGGCTCCTTCGGCCTCTGCGGGGACACCTGTACACAAAGAGAATGTGGAAGAGCTGACGGATTCCATCAGGCAGACTGCACGGATCCTGAATAAGATATTCCGGGTATAAAGCCCCGGATTTTGTTTATTTTGCTGGGAATGGAAGCACGATCTTATTCCAAAGGAAAATATGCGGGTCAGAACACCCGCGAGATGACTGTACCGGGAATATTCCTGAGTGAAACGGTTTATAAGAAAAACACCATTTCCGACTGGCACTATCATGAGAATCCTTATTTCGCTTTGATCCTCAACGGTGGCAGCACTGAGGTCCGGAAGAAGAACGAGATAGAATGTTTACCGGGGCAGGCTTATTTTTATAATTGGGATGATGTGCATCGTAATAAAGACTACCAGATCGCTTCCCGAAACTTTAATGTGGAATTTGATAAAGGCTGGCTTGCTGACTTGGGGCTTGATCTGCGGGCAGCGCGTGGCAGTGTCACTCTTGGCAGCCCTGACCTGAAATTACTGCTTGTACAACTTTTCAGAGAGTACAGAATGAACGACGGCTCATCGGCTTTGTCTGTCAATTCGCTGGCGATACAACTGATAAGCTGTCTTGAAAAGAGGGGATCGCTGGCGAAAACTCCGGGATGGGTGGGACAGATCGTTTCCCTTCTGAACGACCGGTGGGCGGAGAATGTATCACTCCAGGAACTGGCGTCGGTGGTTAATATTCACCCCGTCACGATAGCCAAATACTTTCCGAAACATATTGGCTGCAGTTTTGGAGAGTATGTGCGGAGGAAAAGGATCGAACGGTCGCTGACGCTGATCCGGTCGACGCGTCTATCTCTGACAGATATTGCTCACCGGTGCGGGTTTGCAGATCAAAGCCATTTCATAAGGACCTTCAAAGGCCTGACGCGGTTTCTTCCAAACGACTTCAGGCGATCGTAATGAAAAGGCTAATCTGGTTCTATTTTAAAAACATCGGGTTACCGATCTTTGCCGCATTATGAACAAACTGATCCTTTCTTCTACTCTTTTACTGCTGTCGGCTGTTGCCAACGGTCAGACCCATCTGCTGGATGATATGACAACCGTCGTTGGGAATAATACCTATACAGGTATACATAGCATCCTGATCTCCAAAGGCGGTGAACTTGTCTATGAACATTATTTCAACGGTTGGAGAAGGGATTCATTGCATGACTCACGCTCTTCCTTTAAGTCAGTGACCAGTCTGCTGACGGGTATTGCCATCGATCAGGGGCTTATAAAAGATGTTAATGAGAAAGTGTATGCGTTTTTTCCGGAGTATGCACCCTTTAGGAATGATGATCCCCGGAAAATGGACATGACGATAAAGAACCTGCTTGAAATGGAGTCGGGTTTTGACTGTGATGAGTTCAATGATGGTAAGGACTGCGAATCGGAAATGGATAACACCGCCGACTGGGTGAAATTTTCCCTTGATCTGCCCATGAAGAATGCTCCAGGAGCCGTATGGGCGTACACGTCCTGTGATCCGATGATCATCAGCGGGATCATCAGTCATGTTTCAAAGATGTCGATCATGGATTTTGCCAAAAAGTACCTGTTCGATCCTATGGGCATCAAGGATTACAGGTGGACGGTGGATCCTGCGGGGCATGGAATGACTGCCGGGTCCTTTTATATCCGGCCGGCGGATATGATGAAGCTGGGCCTGATGGTAAAACAGAATGGAGTATTCAATGGACGCAGGATCATTTCCGAAGCGTGGTTAAAAGAGTCTACAGATACACCGATCCCTATACCTGATTTTTCCTTTGTGAAGTTCAGTCGGTCGAAAGTGGCTATCCCCCAACCTGCTTTTTATGGATATTACTGGTATACGGAGTTAATCAAAACCAGGGGCTATGAAGAGAATATACTTTTTGCCTCGGGTAATGGAGGGCAGTATATCATGATCATAAAAGCTCTTGACCTGGTGGTTGTGTTTACGCAGGGGAATTATGAATCATGGAAGGCCAAGAGGGCCTTTGATCTGCTGGCAACGTATATCTTACCTTTTTTCGCTCACGCCAATTGACCATATTGGTGTATATTGTTCCTTTTTTATTTATGAAACCGAGCATTTCTTTTACGCTTCTTTTGCTTTTGTTGTCAGGATGTAAGGTCAACCCCTATAAAGCTACCAATAAAGTTTATAAGGACCAGGCTAAAACATATGCCGGGGTGATCCGGCAAAGCCCACTGCCAGAGGGAGTCGACTCGGTCCCTGTTCCCCCATATTGGGTAGGTACGATCAATTTCAATCTTCGCAAACCGAACTTTGTAATTATCCATCATACGGCGCAGAACAGCTGTCCTCAGACTCTGAAGACCTTTACCGTGGTAAGCACGCAGGTCAGCGCGCATTATGTGATCTGTAAGGATGGGACCGTACATCATATGCTGAACGACTATTTGAGGGCCTGGCAGGCGGGGGTCAGCAAGTGGGGGAATATAACGGACATCAATTCCATTTCGATCGGGATCGAGCTGGACAATAATGGTAATGAACCTTTCCCCGATACCCAGATTGCCAGCCTGGAACATCTGCTGACAAAGTTGAAGACCACGTATAATATTCCTGCTACTAATTTTATCGGGCATGGCGACATCGCACCTACCCGTAAGAACGACCCCAATTATCTCTTTCCGTGGAAACAGCTGGCGGATAAAGGGTTTGGGTTATGGTATAATGATACTACGGGGGTGACGCCTCCTGCCGATTTCAGCAGCCTGACGGCCTTGCGGCTTATTGGTTATGATATCCGGGATAGCAGTGCGGCGGCGATGGCGTTCAAACGTCATTTTGAGCAGGATACTATTCGTTCCTGGGGAGACCAGGAGAAGAAGATCCTTTATGCGTTGTATCCGAAATACGAGTAAGAAGATCGCTATTCAACACCCCTGTTCACTTTTTGCTGAAACAGCCATTCGGGAATAATATCCGTCGCATATAGCTCTGCATAGACCTCATGTTGCAGCTGGTCGATCTCCCAAAAGGTGATATGTTCTCCCCGCAAGGCTTTCAATTCTTTATAGAGCAGGGAGTCGCCGCCCATCGGGTTTTCGGTATCCGCATTGCCATGGATCAGCCATAAGGGTGTGTTTGCGAGTGTTGCCGTCTCTTTAAAATCGGGGATGCCGGATATGGAGATGCCCGCGGCAAAGAGGTCGGGTCGCAGGCCAAGGGAATTGATCGTACTTGATCCTCCCATTGAAAAGCCCAGTACATAGATCCTGTTGTTGTCAATGGGAAGGGTATTCCTTAAGGAGTCAATTAACCGGAGTGCCGTGGTAAGACAGGAGTCGGGAACGGAGGTCAGCACTTTTCTGGCTGTGTCCGGGATATAATTGGACGATCTCCGCGGGAATTGCGGGACAACGACATAGGCCGGATATTTTTTGCGAATGGTTTCCTGTGCCCAAAGTTTTGCCAGGACCCCGAGCTGGCTTTTGTTGTCCGTTCCGATCGGGTGGCCGGAGCCATGCAGGATCAGCACCAGTGGGTACTGGTGTTGTTTTTCTGGTTTTATCGGCTCGAGCAGTCTGTAATTGATGGTTATATTACCGGCGCCGGTATATTGATACGGTTTGAACAGGTCGTTGCTGATGGAAAGAATATGGTTTTTGATCCTGCTGGCCGAGTCAGGGCTGATCTGCTGCTGGAGCTTGTAGTAGCCGGGTTGCTTTTTTAGTCCTGAGCAGGCGGACAGGGTTAGAAGGATGATCCATAAAAATAAAAAAAAGGGTTTGGGTCTTTGCTTCATCCCGGAATGTACGACTTTTATCAGAGCCCGCTATGCACGGCTTCGGACACGGCGTTGGCGGCCCGTGGCGCAATAATAGGGTTGGCGATGCCATTCAGATCATAGACGATCTTCCCGTCCCGGATGGTCATCTGGCATTCCAGCTTCTGGCTGCCTTCGAGCCGGTAGCCTACGTAATCGAAAAAGCCAAACTTTCCATGCTGCACACTCAGGATCGTGATATCCGCCAGGCCGCCTACTGAGAGATTGCCAAGCTCCTCGTGTTTGATCTCGCGCGCGGGGTTCCAGGTCACCATCGGGATGACGGATTGCAGGTCCATGCCCATCGCCATGAACTTGGACATGATATTCAGGATGTCCTTCATGGCGCCGTTGATGTTACTGTTATGGATATCCGTGGAAATTGAATTGGGAATAAAACCGGCTTTAAATGCCGGAATGGCCTGGGAAAAGGCAAAGCTGATCTCTCCATAGCCCACGTCAAAATAGGTTCCCTTCTGCTGGGCTTCCCTGACAAAAGGTTTCAGGGTTCTTGTAAGCGTGTCTACGACAGCTTCCCTGCTCCTTAGCTCTCCAAAGCAATGGGTAAAGATATCTCCCGGCCGGAGATGTTTGAAGAATAATTCGTTGATGGATAAGGGGGGCATATTGCCACCAAAGTCAACCATCACGGGGATATTAGCCAGCTGTCCTGCCTTTACCGCTTCATCTACTACTGTCCATTCCGGTCCTACGTAATGTGCCACTTTTATACCTACAACATAGTTACGGTACTGACGGGCTACAGCCGCTGTCAGCTTGCCGTCCATGTCCTTTGTGTCCTGTTCGTAGGGAGTGCCACGCATGCCTGAGCCTACGATGTTGAGAAAGGCAAGGACCCTTGTGCGGGAATTATCGATCACCTGTTTTTTAAAGATGGGGAAATCACGCCAGCCGGAAGAGCCTGCGTCGACGACGGTGGTGACGCCTGTCCGGAAAGTAAACCCATCCGGAACTATTGCTTCTATACCACCGGCATAACTCCTGGACGGGTCAGTCCCGAAATAGTCATGGGTATGAATATCGATAAGACCTGCCGTGACGACCATGCCGGCTGCATCTACGACCTGTATGGCCTGGTGGGGATCGATATGTTTTTCCATCCGGACGATGCGGCCATCCTTTACAGCGATGTCGAGGGTATCATGGATCCTGTTCTTTGGGTCGATGACATACCCGTTCTTTATGAGAATTGCGTATTGCTGTGCCTGCGAAGAAAATGAGACACAGGCCAGCAATACCAGTATACAAAGTTTGTACATGGAGAGAGATTCAATTTGAAAAAGATAGCACAAGGTTAAGATCAGCCTATAGCAATACAATCCATTTCCACGAGGGAATTGCCTGGAACACCACCCTTGGCAGCAGCGATCGTCGTACGAACGGGAGGTTTGCTTCCAAAACGACCCTTATAGACCTCGTTCATTGCGGCCCAATCCGCGATGTCATTGAGGTATACATTCACCTTCAGGACTTTTTCCATGGAGGAGCCGGCGGCGATCAATTGCTTTTCCATCTCTTTTAGCACGATCTCCGTGTGCGCCTTGATCTCGAAAGGTTCAACATGCGCCCCGATACCGGCAATAAAGACCATTCCGTTGAACTTGGTCGCACTGGAAAACAGCGGTACCTGCTGGTCTTCGACCACATTGAATACCTCTTTTTCGGCGGGGACAGCAGCCTGTCCTTCTTTTGGAGCAGGAGCTGGTGTGGCTCCGGCTTTTGCCATAAGACCAAATCCGGCGGCACCGGTTACTGAAAGCAGAATTCTTTTAAGGACGTTCCTTCTTTGCTTTTCCATAGATTCTCATTTTTGGAGTGATAGTAATTGGTATGAATTTGCAATTTATTTGCAATAAATATAGACATTATTTTAATCGAGTGACCAGTTTTGCAAAATAATTGCAATGAATATGCATAAGAATTTTTGACCCATCCCCTGCCCTATGCTATATTCGGAAACTGAAATCAAGAATATCGGAAACTGAAATCAAGAATATATGCTTGCTGTCTCTTTGCTGATCTTTGATGGAGTCGTCCCTTCTTCTATCACCGGGGTGATCGACCTGCTCTCCGGCGCCAATTTTTATCTGGCCGGGATTGGTCAGGCGTCCGCTTTTCACCTGGAGCTGGTTGGCGAAAAAGAGGATCCTCCACCCGGGTTCCCGCTGATCGGGTATCATACCTATGCGAATGCCGTTCACCCTCATCTTATTATCATTCCTTCCTTTAGGGTGGACAAAATCTCCCTGTTATCGGAAAATGTTGCCGGCATCGAATGGATAAAGCAACAGCGAGTGAAGGGTACGGAACTGGCGAGCCTCTGTGTGGGCAGCTATTTCCTGGCCGAAGCCGGTTTGCTGGACGGAAGAGAAGTAACTTCTCACTGGGCGGTGGCGGGCGATATGCAACGACGTTATCCTGCCATACGAATGCGATCTGACCAGGTCATTACCGACCAGGACGGGATCTATACCAGCGGCGGGGCCTTCTCTTCTTTAAAGCTGATCCTTTACCTGATTGAAAAATTTTGCGGACGTGAGGCGGCCATCTGGATCAGCAAAATGTATGCGATCGAAATGGACAGGACCAGCCAGGCGCACTTTGCTGTGTTCACAGGTCAGCATCAGCATGAAGATAAAGAAATATTGCGAGCCCAGCAATATATCGAACAGCACTACCCCGACTCCATTTCGATGGACAATTTATCGAAGCTGGTAAATATGGGACAGCGAAATTTTATCCGCCGGTTTAAAGCGGCAACGAATAATACTCCTTTTGAATATCTTCAACGGGTAAGGATCGAGTCGGCCAAAAGAGCGCTGGAGAATAATGACAAGGATGTGGCGTCCATCATGGATGAGGCCGGTTATAAGGATCAGAAAGCGTTCCGGTCGATCTTCCGGCGTCTGACCGGTCTTTCCCTCCAGGAATATAAAAAGAAGTATGCGAGGTCTTCTGCTCAGGTATAAGAGCTCAGGCCATCACTGCCACAAGGCTTAAAACAGACCCTGCCAGAACCGGGTCACCTTCGGTCTTTACATCGAGGTCCCCCCGGGTCTTTCGATTGAGATCTTCCGGCCTTATACTTTTTGAAAAGAGTTTCCAGGCGATCTGCGGCGGGAGGCTTATTGCCGCAGCATATACCTGGTCTGCCGGTGGGGTGCAGAAGCTCCAGCCGGCATCGTTCTTTCGCAGATACCAGTCTCCTCCGGCTTCTGATGTGATCGTGATCTTTATAACAGTCCCCGCGGCGGCATCTGTGTGGCGCAGCGTATACGGCAGACCACGAAGAAACGTATCGATCATCGGAAAGAAGAATTCCCGGGGCATGATCCCTTCTTTGCCGGTTGCCTCCCTTATCTGCTGCTGGTGATGCCATTTCTCTGTATATTCCCTGGCAAGATGCATCCAGTTCAGGCTTGTGGTCTCGCCGGCCCAGCTTACCGCAAAAACGGCTTCATCATAAAGATCGAGTGATTCATAGTAGCTGTTAACGGGGTCGCCCGTGAGCTGATGCAGTAAGATCAGGACACCCGGACTTATCCGCCGGGATGCCTTTACCCAATCGGCATTGAGTCCATTCAGCCATCCCACCAGTTCCTCAAAAGAAGGCGAGGCCGGCGGAGCCTCTCCGTAATACCGGTCTCTCTGAATGGACAGAAGCCTGAGATTGCCATCGAGCAAATGAGCGGCTACGTCCTTTACGGTCCATAGCCGTGCGACGGTTGGTCGCTGCCAGTCTTCTGTATCCAGGGACTTCAGCAGGCTGATGAGCGCCGCATCCAGGGGACGGAACAAATGCCTGACATCGATGGGTGTGCCGATAGATGGTATCATAATTATACAGTAAATTTAAGCAATAAAAAAACCCTTCCCATGCTTGCTCGCAGAGAATTCCTTCAACAGATCGGATCGGCTGCTGCCGGACTTTTTCTTTTGCCGGCAGTAGCTTTTCCGCTGAACAGCGCGTCCTATAGTCTCTCGTTGACAGCCCTGTCCCTTCCGCGCAGTACTCCTGAAGCACAGGGCGTCTCATCTGCGGTCATCAGCCGCTTCTTTGACGCGATAAAAGCCAGCGGACAGGAGTTCCACAGCGTCATGGTTATCCGTCATGGCCATGTGATAGCGGAGGGCTGGTGGTATCCCTATTCACCGACGGTGAGGCACGACCTTTATTCTCTCAGCAAAAGCTTTACCGGGACGGCTATCGGACTGGCGGTGGATGAAAAGCTGCTCACGATAGAAGATCCCGTGCTCTCTTTTTTCCCAAACGACAAACCTGCCACTGTCAGCACGAGTCTGGCTTCGATGAAAGTGAAACACCTGCTGAGCATGTCGGTGGGTCAGGAAAAGGATTCCATTCTGGCGCTGGAAGCAACTCCTCCGGGAGAGAGATGGGAGAAGACCTTTCTCAGTCTGCCCGTCGTGTATGAACCCGGTCTTCGCTTTCTCTACAACTCCGGCGCCAGCTATATGCTCAGCTCGATCATCCGGCAGGTGTCGGGGCATTCGACGCATGAGTTCCTTGGTCCCCGGCTGTACGAGCCGCTTGGCATCACGGGCGCCACCTGGACTGAAAATGCGGAGGGAAATAATATGGGCGCATCACATCTCCGTATCCGGACGGAAGACATCGCCAGGCTGGGGCAGCTCTATTTACAGCAGGGCCGGTGGGGGACAAAGCAAATAATCAGCAGGGAATGGGTTGAGCTGGCTACAAAAAAGGAAATAGAGAACGGGAAGAACGACAACTCCTGGGCATATGGTTATGGCTACCAGTTCTGGATGAATCCCACCGGCGGGTTCAGGGCTGATGGCGCCTATGGCCAGTATAGTATGGTCCTGCCGGATAAAGATACTGTCGTGGCGATAACCAGTGAGAGCGTCGATAAAGCGGCTACGATGGCGACGGTATGGGACAATTTATATCCGGATATCAAGGGTATGGCCCCGCTTCCGCCCAACGGCGCGGCCCACGGTCAGCTGCAAAAGGAGCTAAGGGCGCTGGCTTTCAAGCCCCCTTTCATCAAAAGCCGGTCGTCTTTTGCTGCGGCTGTCTCCGGTAAGAAATTTATCCTGGATAGCAATCCGTTTAATGCAAAAGCGGTATCCTTTAGTTTTTCCGGGGACAGAACGCTGTTTCGGCTGATGGAAGACGGTAAACCGGATATTGTCATCACCTGCGGAATGACCGACTGGATTATTCACGGCAATAAAAAACCTTCCGCGCATTCTCTTTTCTCCCTAAGGCGTATCGACTTTGATTCGGCAGTAGCAGCCAGCGCTACCTGGAAGGACGAGCATAGCCTGCTGCTTACTTTTCGTTTTATAGAAACAGCGCACGGAGATAGTCTTACCTGTATCTTTGACGGAGATAAGCTGAGGATCCAATTTTTGTTCAGTGCGGCCCGGCTGGAAAAAAGGCCCGATGACCGGGCGGATATAACCGGGAAAATGGAAAGCTAAATAAAAAACAATGATAGCATTTTTAGGCATGGGCTTACTGGGCTCCAACTTCGTGCGGGCCATGATCAGCAAAGGGGAGACTGTCCGGGTATGGAACCGGACCACATCAAAAGCGACGGATCTGGAAAAATACGGCGCTAAACCTTTTTCGAATATAGCAGAGGCCGTAAAAGATGCAGATGTGATCCATCTTACTTTAAAGGACGATGGTACGGTGAATGAAGTATTGGCGATGGTCAGCGCGAGTCTTAAACCAGGTGTCACGATCATCGATCACACTACTACTTCTGTCGCCGGCGCGATCCAGCGAACAACGGAATGGAAGGGAAAAGGATTCACTTATCTGCATGCCCCGGTATTTATGGGTCCGGTCAATGCGCTGGAGAGTACGGGGTTTATGCTGGTCTCAGGGGATCAGGCGGTGATCGCCAAACACGAACCGGCTTTGTCAAAAATGACCGGAAAGCTGATGAACTTTGGCCCTGAAACAGGCAGAGCTGCCGGAATGAAGCTGATCGGTAATAATTTCCTCGTAGCTTTTACTGCCGGGCTGGCCGATACCCTTTCCCTGGCTAAGTCATTAGAGATCCCCACCACTGATATTGCCAGCTTATTTGATTCCTGGAATCCGGCAGCCACGCTGTCCGGCCGGCTGAAAAGAATGACCAGCGGTGACTATAGCAACCCATCATGGGAGCTGAATATGGCAAGAAAGGATGTCGGGCTGTTCCTGGAAGCTGCAAAGCAGGCAGGGACAAACCTGGTGGTTATACCCGCGATAGCCGGCGAGATGGACCGGTACATCGCAAAAGGCCATGGCAACGAGGATTGGACGGTGATCGGCAAGGATGCGGTGACACCATAGCTCATCACCGGATAGGCGGCGGCTTGCGGTGAACGGGGCCTACTCCGATCTCAGGCTCCTGACGGGATTGGTCACCGCGGCCCTGATAGCATGAAAGCTCACCGTGCCCAGGGCGATGACGAAGGCCATTCCGCCCGCCAGCGCAAACATCCACCAGCTGATAGCCACGCGATAGGCGAAGGCCTGTAGCCAGGTGTTCATCGCCCACCATCCGATGGGGATTGCGATCAGGATAGCTATGCCTACCAATTTCAGAAAGTCCCGGGACAGGAGCCGGACAAGACCCGGTACACCCGAGCCCAGGATCTTGCGGATGCCGATCTCTTTATTTCGTTGCTCTGCGCTGAAAGCGGCCAGTCCGAACAGACCCAGACAGGAAATGAGGATGGCCACGACGGTAAAGGAATCGATAATATTTGTCAGGGTAGTTTCCGTTTCATATTGCTGACGGACCTGCGCGTCCAGGAAGGCATAGTCGATCGGCATGCCGGGCAGGTCCTTGTTCCAGACTGCTTCGATCCTGCTTAAGAGACCTCTGGCATTGCTGGTGTTGATGCTGACCAGGATATGGGACAGGAGATTCTTACGATCCCCGTACATTAAAAGGATAGGAGTTACTGTCTCGTGCAGAGAGTTGAAGTTGAAATCTCTGACGACTCCTGCGATCTCATAGCTGCGTTCGGTATAAAGCCGGACCCCGGGCGCTTTCGCAGGGTCCAGCCCCAGGCTATGGGCCATCGCTTCATTGATGAGTACCTTGCCGGTATCGTTCTGCCGGAACTCCCTGCCGCTGATGACCCGGATGTCAAGTGTCTTTGTATAGTATTCGTCTGTCAGCATGAATGGTGCGACTTGCGAGGTCGTACCACCCGCCAGTGAAAAGACCCGGCCACGCTTGTTGACAAAGCGGCCCGGGTAGTTGTCTGCCATGCTCACGGACCTTACATCCGCCAAAGCCCGGAGGTCATTGACAAAACCGGTTACTGCTGTCTCCTCAACTTTTGTGTTGAAGGTAAAAACCAGCTTCTGTTCCTTGTCAAAGCCAAGGTCCTTGTTTCGGATATAGCTGGTCTGGGCATAGATAACGATGATCCCGATGATCAGGACGATGGACAATACGAACTGAAAGACAACCAGCGAGCGTCTGATCCCTGCCGCGGAGATCTGATTGGTGAAATTGCCTTTGATGACTTTTGCAGCCTGGAAGGCGGACAGATAGAACGCGGGGTAACTGCCTGCGACAAGCCCGGTAAAGAACACCAGCCCCGCCAGTAAGAGCCAAAGGCGATAGTCGCGAAGAAAGGTTAAATGAAGATCGGCTTGTGTCAGCTGATTGAGATATGGGAGGAGCAGCACCAGGACCGGGATTGCCAGCAACACGCTGATCAGCGCCAGCAGCATCGACTCCCCGAGGAATTGCCCGATGAGAGCCATTCTGCCTGCCCCGATGACCTTCCGGACACCGACTTCTTTTGCGCGCCGGGCCGCACGGGCCGTGGACAGGTTCATGAAGTTGATACAGGCGATGACCTGGATCATAGCCGCTATCAGCAGGAGGATCTTCAGGAAAAAGGGATTTACCGTCTTGCTGAACTCATTTTCATAACCAGTTGTCGTATGGATCGAGCTCACCGGCTGCAAGTGTAGTTTTTTGGTCTTTCCCATTTTTTTTAACTCTGCACCTCCATATTTATCGAGAAAGGCGGGCAGCCTGGTTTCCAGCAGCGCTGCGTCGGCATGTGGCTGCAGCCGGACATAAGAAGCGACGACATCGGCTCCGGCCCACTCGTTGTTGACTGTGTTGGTGATCCAGTAGCCTATTCCCCCGCTGTTCATGGTCATAAATAGGTTGGCCCGGATATGCGACTTGCCAAGGCTTTCATCTACTACGCCGGTCACTTTAAAATTACTTTTTGTACCGTTGCTTTCGATGTCGATGACTTTCCCGATGGGGTCTTCCTTACCAAATAATTTTTCCGCGGTCGAGCTGAGCAGAACCACAGAATAGGGATTGTTTAGCGCACCCGCCGCGTTTCCGCTGACAAAATGAAAGTTGAAGACGTCAAAGAAAGTCGAATCTGCAAAGACGGCATCCTTTTCATACAGGGACTTGTCCTTATATCGTAACAAATGCTGATACAGACCTGCCATATTGAGCACTACTGCCCGGGTATATTGCTGTACTTCTCCGAAATCGCGTAGCATAGCGGGTGCAATCGGCGGGGATGCCGTACCCACGGTGTACGTGCTGCCCGGCAGTTGTCCCGTAGTAGTGATCCGGTAGATGGCTGCGTCATTGTTGAAATGCTTGTCATAGCTATACTGATCCAGCACGTATAAGACGATGTACAGACAACAGAGCGTACCCGTTAGCAGACCAATGACATTGATCAGACTAAAGGTTTTGTTTTTCAAAAGTGACCGGATAGCCGTCCTCAGATAATTCTTTAGCATGCAGCAGTATTTGACAGATCTTTTAGCTATTTGGGTGCCGGCTTTGTAAAGTTTTGTTAATCAATTCTGTGTAAAGTCTTTCCCAAATGGCCTTGTCCGCTTTTGATACAATCCCTGTCCGCTTCTTCTGAGTAAAAAACTCTACAAAAAAACGGGGCTTTTACAGGAGTTTGTGCTAAAAGGCGTTATGGCATCGACTTTGAAATAACTACTGTATTGTTTCACCAAAAATTAAATTATGCAAAACAAAAACTATAAGCTAACCAATTCTTTTTTGATCGCTTCATTTGCTCTTTGTGGTCTGGTTGCCTGTAATAGTAGTGATTATAAAGATGACAGATCGGATAGCAGCGCCGTAACGACAACTGCGGGCGGCGCGGACAAGATTGCTGCGGAGAAAGTGGATAGTACAGGGAAAATGACTACTGCGTCAACAGGTTCCGTTGCTAAAAGAAAAGGAAAAATGTCTATTAAAATGCCGGCCGGCAGCAATACTGATAAAATGATAAAGGATAGGGATGGCGTGTACAACCGGGCAGAGGCTGCGCCAGAATTCCCAGGTGGTCAAAATGCGCTGGACAATTATGTCAATAATAATATCGATTACCCCGAAAAAGCTATCGATGATAATACTGCGGGTACCGTAAGAGTCTCCTTTGTGGTCGATGAGCAGGGTAAGGTGACAAGGGCGCATATTATCGGGAACAAGCTGGGGAATGGGCTGGACGAGCAGGCGCTGAAAGTGGTCAGCAATATGCCCGCGTGGAAACCCGGGAAAATAAATGGTAAGAATGTCAAGACAAGGCTTGAGCTACCGATCGCTTTCCAGGTAGAGGCCTAGGTTTAGCCGTATTTGATCCGAAGATTGCTCCCCATAAGTAAGGCCCCCGTAAAACGGGGCTTTGCATTTACAGGTGCAGGTCCACTTTTTTCCCGGTTCGCACCGCTTCATAAATGGCATCGATGATCTTGAGGTCTTTTACCGCTTCGTCTCCGTCTACCGGTACGACAGGCTGTTTGCCTTCAAATAGGATTCCGGCAAACTCGTCCATCTGAACCGTCTGATGGGTGGTGATGGGCTGATTTATCTCCCCTTTGTTGGTACGACCTTTTATCGGACCATAGCCTGTAGAAGGCAGCAGCTCGGCAAAACCCGATGAGCCGTTCAGGAAAAAGCGATCCAGGTTATTCATATTGTATGTGGACAGACAGGATGCCACTGCTCCGCCGGGGAAGCCGAGCTGGAACTGGATGGTCTCATCGACTCCTTCTTTGAATTTCTCGTGGTTGGTCTTTGTTTCCTGAGCCGTCACCCAGATAGGGTCCTCTCCTATCATATAACGCGAACCATTGATCGAATAGATACCGATGTCCATCATCGCTCCGCCTCCGGCCAGCTGCTTGTTCAGTCGCCATTGTGTGGGATCGCCGATGACAAAACCGGACAGGCCCTGGAAGAACAGCGGCTTGCCGAACTCGCCGGCTTTCCGCATACGGATGATCTCCAGCGTATGTGGTTCGAAATGCATGCGATAGCCTACCAGCAGCTTAACATTGGCCTTCTTACAGGCATCCACCATCTCCTGCCCTTCTTTGGCATTGACGCCCATCGGCTTCTCGCTGATCGCATGTTTGCCGGCTTTTGCCACACGGATGACCTGGTCGTGGTGTAAGGCGTTGGGAGTAATGACATAGACCGCATCGATGTCGGGATTGTCTTTGATCTTATCGAAGTTGTCGTAGTTGTAACAATTTTTTTCGGGTATATTGTATTTGGCCTGCCAGGCTTTTACCTTTGACGGTGTGCCGCTGATGACTCCCACCAGCTTAGCTTTTTTACAGGTCTGCATGGCTTCTGCCACTCTTGTCCCATAACTGCCGAGGCCCATGATGGCGACCCGCAGCATAGGGCCGTCATAAGGACGTGGGTCGATGGGACTTTCTTCAGCCAGGAGATGATTGGGTAAAAAAGAAAAGGCGATAGCCGAACCAGTTAGTTTCTGCAAAAAGTCGCGACGTGAGTTCATACAGGCAATATTTTTTATTTAACGAATAAGGAAAAGTAGGGCGATTTGCGTAAAATACGATTTTTCGAAATCGTTTGCGTAAATAAAGATAAGGAGATGCCCGGTTATAGCAGGCTAATGGCCTAATTTATCTACAAATTTTTATCCTTTATGAAAAAAAATCTGTTATCCTGTGTGGTTTTTATCGGTCTTTTGGTTTTATCGACCTTCCTGTACCGATGTAAAAAACCAGAGCTCAGCGGCGAAGGCAACCCCGCTACCGCCAGTCTCAATGCAAAGGCAAAAGCTGCCGTCGTTGCTCCCCAGATCAGTTCCTTTGTACATCCCGGCGTATTGAACACCCAGGCCAGTCTGCAGTATGCTGCCGACCAGGTCAACGGAGGTGATGCCGGCCGCCTGGCCTCCTATCAGAAAGTGCTGGATTTTATTAACAGCCATACCTATCCCAGCTCCTTTCCCTCCGTGGTGGTCGTAGGCTCGAATGGCGCCACCTCTCCTTCCAAGAACCAGATCAGGAGCGATGCCGAGCTGGTATATGCGCTGGCGCTGCGGTGGACAAAGACCGGAGACTTTACTTATGCCAACCAGGCCATTTTTATTTTGAATGGCTGGGCGAAAAATTTCACCGGGTATCAATTGCTGAACTCTTCTACGACAGCTCAGCAGCCCAGTCTTGAAGCATCGTGGACGACACCAAGCTTTGTGGCCGCAGCTGAGATCATCCGTTATTATAAGGTCAACGGACAGGGTTCCGGCTGGTCGGATGCGGACATCCAGCAATTTAGCAATTATCTCAACCTGGTGAAGAACAATTATATAAATAACACGCCCACCAATTTCAACAACAACTGGGATGCTTCAGCGGGTTATGCCAAGATGGCGATAGGCATCTTTCTCAACAGCACTACTGTGTATCAGAATGGCTACAATTTTATCCTGCAGTATCTGCCGATCATTATTGCGCCGGGCGGAACGATCTCCGAATATTGTAACAGGATGGACTGTGTGCATTTTCAGTATTCGCTGACGGCCTTTGCTTATGCTGCGGAGCTTGCCCGTATCCAGGGCGACAACAGCATCTGGACGGCTAACGGGAATTTGCTGAGCGCCGGATATGATTACCAGAGAACTGCGTATGGCGGTGGTGGTGAATGTCAGTACTGCAGCACTTCGAGCCCTGTCTTTCCGGGTGTGGAAGTGGCGTACAATTATTATAAGACAGGTAATCTGGGATACCTGAGAGGGCTACAGGCTCCTTTGGGTGTGCCAAATGACAATACATTTCTTGGGTTTACGACGTACACCCATTATAACGTACCTGGTCTTTAGTCAGACCCCTATTAGTCGTAAAGTCCCTGCTTATCAGGGGCTTTACTTTTTTTAATAAGGGCTTGCGGATGAAGTTATCCACAAACACTTGCAAATCTGAGCATCGGCTATTATCTTGCCTGCTGAAATTGATCCTACTTCAGACAGAGTCTATACCCTTGAAATACCATGAGATCATTCATCGTATTTCTTAATTTTTAATTAGACTCTATGTTACACGCAAAAGACCTCCGAATCGGCAACAAGGTATTCAATCGTAAAGGCGAAGTCATCACGGTCCAGCAATTACTCGCCAACACCCTCATCTACGATACGCAGATCAACATCAGCCGGAAGGTTGCCAATGCCGGTGCTTTCTACGAAGACAGTTATACCACAGAAGTAATCGAGCTTATCAAAGAAATTGATTTCCAGGATGTGACTCCTGTGTCCCTGACACCAAAGATCCTCGAGAAATGCGGGTTCCGGAATTATATCCGTGACGAATGGATCATCAGCGTTGGGAACACGCATACGGATTTTACATTCTCCGGCGAGGGGCTGCGTCTGAGACATTCCACTCCTACAAGGGTTGGCATTAAATATCTTCACCAGCTGCAGAACTTCTTTTATGCCATCACGGGGCATGAGCTGGAGGTGGATCTATAGGTCCAGCTGAAATACCTGAGCCCGGTATTTTTGCGGCAACAGGATGAGCTTTAAGAGCCTGTCGAGATGAAGCAGCCTGATGCCCTTATACAATTGGATCACGGGCCAGAGCAAAGGAAGGGATGATAAGCCAAGTAGTCTTCGCACCCGTGCCGGGACCAATATTATTTGTGCCTGTAATAACAGCCGGTACCGGGTTTCGCCCAGGCTTTGACGATAACGGCGGTAGAGGTCCCGGGAAAAATCGCTGCGGATCAGGTTTGCCTTCAACCCGGCGGAGCGTTGGTTTTTCCAATCCCGATATGTCAGCGGCAGGTCGTTGAGCCCCATCCGTGCACCCACGCGGTAGAACACGGAAAAAACTTCGGCTTTTTCTTCCGGGCTCAGACGCCGGTGCAGCAATTCGAAGGACCGGATGGAGTAATCTATCAGCAGGAACAGGACGTCGAGGTAGGCTTCGCCGGGTATTGAAGCCCCTCTGCCGGCTTCCACACCTTTATGGATAGCCGAAATATTGTCTATGGCCATGTTGGCTTTATCTGTTCCTGCAAAAACGATCTTTTGTGCATAGGCCACTGTCGAGAATAATCTGCCCAGGGGGTCGGCCGGCAGCTTTCCCGTAAAGTAAAGCCAGTCGACGGCTTTGTTCAGGGCGAACTCGGCCGAAGCTCCTGCAAAAATGAAGAGGATGGTATCGGCGCTGCCCCAGATCTTTCGGACGATAGAGTCTTTTGTTACAAATTCTTCCATATTAGTCCCTCCAAACTTATTACGGTGAGAATGCCCAATGTATAACAGAACAGGTCGGTCCAGCTGAAATGGTAACCCAGCACAACCCGCATTACCGATGATTCTTTAAATCCGAGCCAATCTGCATACCCGAAATATTGCAATGTCTCTATTATGTAGGAAAACAACAGGACAAACAAGGCTGTCGGCAATACCGGCCATTGCCAGAAGCTTCGTACCAGGCAGTAGAGCCAGATGACGACGAGAAAGTCACCGCCATAGGGGCGGATTATGGCATCGTGCATTTTGGCTCCGATGAAGATCTCTATAAGGAGGAGCAGCAGGCTGAGCAGGAAATAAGGGCGGCTGAATCGAAACATGGTTTAAAAAGTACTTTGAGATACAAAGTAAAGAAGAAAATTTCATATTGTCAAGTTCAAGGTGGAAAAAAGGTATCAGGGGCCAGCCTGGTCGTTGGATGTTTGCTGGCCGGATTGTGGAAGTATCTTTATGACCGGTAGGAATAGGCACCCGAAAAACCGGGCTCTGGAGAGGATCACAGGAGTTTTTTTCAAATGCACATAGGAAACAAATGCATTTAAATATTTAGTATTAATTTTGTCGAAAATCCCATTTATTGAAAAAGGATTAAATTTGCAGGATAGTCTTGAACAAAAGGCTATTGTAAATTGTAGACTCAACATGCACAAATACGAAATCTGCTGCGTAGGACATATCACATTAGACAAGGTAGTAACTCCCCGATCGGTTGTACATATGGCAGGCGGCACTGCCTTTTATTTCTCCTATGCGCTGTCGCGCATGGACGTCCGTTACACGCTGGTGACGGCACTGGCGAAGAGTGAAATGGCTACTGTTGAAGAGCTAAGGGCTAAGGGCATCGAAGTGAAGGCTCTTCCCAGCAGGCATACCGTCTATTTTGAAAATATCTATCCGGAGAACAGCGACCATCGGGAGCAGCGGGTATTACAGGAGGCTGACCCTTTTACGGTCGATCAGCTGAGCCCTATCGACTCCCGTTATTATCACCTGGGTCCCCTGCTGGCCGGCGACATACCTGTAGATGTGATCCGCAACCTGTCCGAACACGGCAAGGTTTCGCTGGATGCGCAGGGTTATCTGCGCAAAGTAGAGAACCACAATGTCCTGGCCGTTGACTGGCCTGCCAAGAGAGAGGCCTTGCAATATATCGACATATTAAAGGTCAATGAATCCGAGATGGCCGTTCTGACGGGTCAGAAGGGGGTTAAGAAAGGGGCGCGTGTCCTTGCGGACTGGGGTGTAAAGGAGGTTGTCATCACCCTTGGCAGCATGGGGTCTGTTATATATACCAACCAGGCCTTTTATACCATCCCGGCTTATGTGCCTACTACATCTGTGGTGGATGCCACCGGTTGCGGGGATACCTATATGGCCGGATATCTTTATCAACGATCAAAAGGCGCCAGCATCCAGGACTCAGGGGAATTTGCGGCGGCTATGGCTACGCTGAAGATCGAAGGTTCCGGCCCTTTTACCGGTACAGAGGAAGATGTGATGGATCTGCTGGCCAGCCGGAAGGACAAGGTCTATTATGACACGTATTAATACCCCAAGGGCTATTGCCGACCTGATGATGAAGAACGACCGGTTTTCCCAATGGCTGGGTCTTACCGTCGATGAATGTACGGCAGGTTATTGTAAGCTCCACTACCAGGTCACCGAAGACATGCTCAATGGCTTCCAAAGTGTACATGGCGGGATCATCTTCTCTGCTGCCGACTCCGCTTTTGCCTTTGCCTGCAACTCTCACGGTATCCTCACCGTGGCCCTGGATGTCTCTATTACCTTTACCCGTCCGTCCCGTGTTGGCGACCAGCTCACCGTCGAGGCCAAAGAACTTCATCTTGGCAACAGGACCGGTCTTTATGAGGTCCGCACGACCGACCCGGAAGGGGCGCTGATCGCCCTGTTCAAAGGCGTCAGCTATGGCACATCGAAAAGATGGGACATGGCGGATGGCTTGTAATGGGGACATGTCCGATGGCTTGTAAATACCCTCCAACTTCTTATTTAATAGCATTTTAATTAAGCAACCCTATACAAATCCGGCAAAAAATATAATCTTTGCCAACTCACTCCTCGTCTGACTTATCGATTATAACGCCATTTTTTCAGGGGCTGGCATAATAATGGCGCCCGCCCTGAAAGAATCCTCATATAGTAAATTTTACAAAATCGATATGCTTAACACCGTAATGGTTTCTTTTTCAAAGCACTTGGTACTCAATGTTGGTCTGATCTGTATATCGATTGCTGCCTTTTCCCAATCCGGTAATCAGCCCGATACAGCGCTGACCCTGAATCAATGCGTAGACTATGCTCTTAAGAATCAGCCTACTATCAATCAGGCCATCATCAATGTAGCCATTACGCGGGCTACCAATGCGATCAATACTTCCGGCTGGCTGCCACAGGCCGGTATCTCGGGGAACCTGACCCATTACCTTACGCTGCCCACCAATTTTATCAAGAATTCCAATACGGGGGTGATCACACAACAGAGAACAGGAGTGATTAATACTTTTAACCCGGTAGCTTCGGTCACTCAGACCATCTTCAACCCTTCCCTTTTGTATGCTGTAAAAAGTGCTCCTTTGTATGTCAAGCAGTCCCAGCAATTTACAGACAGTGCAAAGATCGACGCCATTGCAGCCGTCAGCAAAAGCTTTTATAGTCTTCTGCTGACACTGGAACAGATCAACGTTCTTAAAGAGGATACTGCCCGCCTGGCAAAGACGGTCAGCGACACCTATCATCAGTATATTGGCGGTATCGTCGACGAGACGGATTATGACCAGGCGCTGATCACGCTCAACAATTCCAAAGCCCAGCTAAAACAGGCGACGGAAAACGTCTCTCCGCAATACGCACTACTGAAACAGGTAATGGGCTTCTCTCCTGCCCGGCAATTCAATATTGTGTATGACACCCTTGCCATGAAGAACGATATCGCGTTTGATACGACCCAACAACTGCAATTTGAAAAACGGATCGAATTCCAGGCGCTGCAAACTTCAAAGCAATTGCAAACTCAGCTGGTCAACTATTACCGGAAGGCCTGGCTGCCAACGGTAGGCGCTTTTTTCGATTATGATTATGCGATGCAAAGCAACTCTTCTCTTGGAGACATGTTCTCTCATAACTATCCTTATTCCTACCTGGGCCTTTCGGTGAACCTGCCCATTTTTACCGGATTTGCCCGGACAAATAATATCCGCCGCGCGCGCCTGCAATACGATCTGCTGGACTGGCAGGAAGTCGGGCTGAAGTCACAGATCAACTCGGAATATACCACCGCACTGGCGAACTATAAGAGCAATCTGTATAATCTCAGCACAACCCAGGATAATACAGCTCTGGCTAAAAAGGTCTTTGACATTGTAACGCTGCAGTATCAACAAGGTACTGTGCCCTATCTCAATGTGATCACTGCTGAATCAAATCTTATTACTTCGGAACTCGGCTATCAGAACGCGCTGTTCCAGCTTTTGTCCAGCAAAATAGACCTGGAAAGAGCGATGGGGGTAATTATCATAACTAAATAATCAAGCAATAAAACACGCATATGAGCAGACAGGCATTGACCCTGGTTTTCATCATCAGCCTCGCGCTTTTCTCCTGCCAGCAAAAGCCGGCGGCACCCAATCCCCCTACACCCGTCAACGTGGCTACGGTAAAGACAGCGCCTGTCTTATACTATGACAACTATCCGGCAACGACCCAGGCGCTGATGCAGGTAGACCTGCACGCCCAGGTACAGGGATATGTCACGGGGATCTATTTTACAGAAGGTACCCATGTACATAAGGGGCAGAAACTATATTCTATCGACGAACGCCTCTACCAGGCAGCCTATGACCAGGCCGCGGCCAACGTAAAGGTAGCCGAAGGCAACCAGGTCCAGGCGCAGCAGGATGCCGATCGTTATCAATACCTGATCCAGCACAATGCGGTGGCCAAACAGACACTGGACCATGCCGTCATCGCCCTGCAGAATGCAAAGAATGAAGTGGCAGCCGCTCAGCAGGCGCTGAAGACCGCTGCAACCAACTTCACCTATTCCACCATCACGGCTCCCTTTGATGGCACCATCGGTTTTAGCCAGGTGAAGCTCGGGAACCTCCTGACCGTTGGGACCACTATCCTCAATACTATCTCTACCGACAACCCGATGGCCGTGGATTTTCTGATCAACGAAGCCCAGCTGAACCATTACCAGGAGCTGCAGCGCGAGAAAGAACATCATGCAGATTCGCTATTCACCATTGTGTTGCCCAATCATGCTATCTATTCCCAGCTGGGAAAGATCTCTGTGATAGATCGTGCGGTCGATCCGCAGACCGGTACTATCCGTGTGCGACTGGTTTTCCCGAATGACAAACAGGAGCTGCGGGCGGGAATGAGCTGTGTTGTGCGTGTACACAACCTGGAGACAACTCCGCAGATCGTCATACCCGGAAAGGCTATCGTAGAGCAGATGGGTGAGTATTTTGTCTATGTCGCAAAGGATACGATCATCAATCACAAGGCCGACTCAACCGGGGGTAAGACGGCCGATGGCGCCGGTGCGCCCGCTACGGATTCCGCAGCCGGCAAGCCGCATCTGGTGGCTATCCAGGTGAAAGTGGAGACCGGCCAGACGATAGGCTCGAATATCCTTATTAAATCCGGACTTAAAAGTGGCGACCGGATCGTTGTCGACGGCGTTCAGGCACTGCACGATGGTTCAGCCATCACGACCGAGAACAAACAAGGGCCCGCAGCCCAGGGTGGCCGGGGAAGGTAGGCCCGTAAAAAAACACTTGATACAATTTATCTATGCTCGCTAATACTTTTATAAAAAGGCCGGTAACCGCTATTGTGATCTCTATTGTGTTAGTGCTCACCGGCGCGATCTGTATCTTTATCCTGCCCGTCGATCAGTACCCTGATATCACACCGCCCATCGTACAGGTGACGGGTCAGTTCACCGGCGCTGATGCGCAGACGGTGGAACAAACAGTTGCCACGCCCATCGAACAGCAGGTCAACGGTACGCCGGGCATGGAATACATGCAGAGCAACAGTACCAACAATGGTCTGATGACGATGAACGTGACGTTCAACATTGGCACGGATATCGATGTCGCAGCGCTTGACGTCCAGAACCGCGTCAGTATCGCCACTCCCCTGCTGCCGGCCGTCGCGAGCCGTCTTGGCATTACCGTCCGCGCGGTCAATCCGAGCATGCTGATGATGGTGGCTATCTATGCGCCGAAGGGAACGCATAATATCACCTTCCTCGACAACTATGCCAACATCTTTGTACAGGATGCTTTGCTGCGTGTCCCCGGGGTTGGTACGATCACACGCTTTACAGACGACTTCAGCATGCGGGTCTGGATGAACCCGCAGAAGATGGCGGCCTACAGTCTTACTCCGCAGGATGTCATCAATGCGCTCAACGCCCAGAACGTACAGGTCGCTGCCGGCTCGGCAGGTGTGCCGCCGCAGAATAAGGCCCAGACCTTTGAGATCGGGATCCTTGTCAACGGGCGTCTGAGCAAGGTGAAGGAGTTCGAGAATATTATTGTCAAAACGCTGCCGGCCACCGGCGAGCTTGTCTATATGAAGGACATAGCCCGGGTCGAGCTCGGGAAGTTCACTTTTTCCAGCAACTCATTTGTCGATGGTCAGCGTGCTTCCTACCTGCAGATCTACCAGGCGCCGGGCAGCAATGCGTTGCGTACTGCGGAAGGTATTTATAAAGAGCTGGCTCAACTGAAACAATTCTTTCCCGCCGACGTGGAGTATAAGGTGCCCTTCGAGTCCGTCACCGTCGTTAAAGTATCGATGGCGGATGTCGTCAATACCTTATTGATGACCCTGGGACTCGTGGCTGTGGTGGTCTTTCTCTTTTTGCAAAACCTGCGGTCGACCCTTATACCCGTGCTGGCTATCCCGGTGTCTATCTTTGGCACCTTCTGTTTCTTTATCCCGCTGGGCTTTACGATCAATACCCTGACGATGTTCGGCTTTGTTCTGGCCATCGGGATCGTGGTGGATGATGCCATCATTGTCGTAGAGGCCGTGCAGCATTATATCGATCACGAGAAGATGTCGCCCAAGGAAGCTACCTATCATGCGATGAAGGATATCTCTGCCCCGGTGGTAGCCATCGCGCTGATCCTCGCCGCGGTCTTTGTACCTGTCGGCTTTATCCCGGGCATTGTCGGGCGTCTTTACCAGCAGTTTGCGATAACGATTGCTATCTCGGTCATCATCTCGGCCTTTATCGCCTTGTCGCTGACACCGGCGTTGTGTACCCTGCTGCTCAAGCCATCCAAGCCAAAAGAGGAAGCAAGAGGGCTGACCCGGATGTTCAATAATTTCAATGACTGGTTCCAGCGGGTGACCGACTCCTATTCCAACGGGGTCCATCGCAGCATCAAGGCTTCCAGGTATATAATCATATTGCTGATCTGTGTATGTGTCGGTGCTGTCTTTCTTTTCCGGGATAAGCCATCCGGTTTTATTCCTTCGGAGGACGATGGCAATATCTATGTCACCTACCAGCTGCCACCGGCTTCTTCCACAAGCCAGTCCGTCGCCCTGATGACAAGGTTGATGAAGGTGGTGTCGGAGACGCCGGGGGTAGCGCATTATGCAGCACTGTCCGGATTGAATGTCATCACCAATGCGACCAATTCCAACTCCGGTACTATCTATTGCCAGCTCAAACCCTGGGATGAGCGTGGTTCCGCGGATGAAAAAGTACCGCGTATCCTGGAGGTCATACAGCAGCGTATTGCAGACGCCGGCATCCGAAATGCCAATGTCGAAGTGATCCAGCCTTCTCCTATTCCGGGGATCGGCGCAGGCGTCGGGTTTAGCTTCCAGATCGAACAGCGCAGCACCAATGACGATCTGCATGGCTTTGAGACTGTCGTCAATAAGTTCATTGCAGAAGCCAATAAGAATCCGGCTATCAGCAATGCCTATAGTTTTTATTCTGCGCATACGCCCGGTTATCAGCTTACCGTCGACCGGGATAAGTGTGAAAAGCTGGGTGTCAATATAGCCGATGTCTTTACGACCATCCAGGCCTTTATGGGCAGCCTCTATATTAATGATTTCACTACCTATAACCGGACATTCCATGTCGTGGTCCAGGCGGACACAATGTTCAGAAGCATGATCTCGGATATGGACAAATACTATGTGCGCAACCAGGCGGGGAATATGCTGCCCCTGGGTACATTGATCTCTTACAAACCAACCGAGACGGCTCCGCTGATCTCGCACTTCAATATCTTCCGTACGGCCGAGGTCGATGGGGCTCCCGCACCGGGTCATAGCAGCACGGAAGCATTGAAGGCCTTACAGGAAATAGCCGGCAGGGTCTTACCCGACGGGTATACCTATGAGTTCTCCGGTCTTAGCTACGAGGAGGTCAAGGCCGGTTCTACCACGATCTATATCTTCGCTTTTTCGATCACCTTCGTCTTCCTTTTCCTGGCGGCTTTATATGAGAGCTGGTCGGTACCGTTCTCCGTATTACTGGCCGTACCCATTGGCGCATTTGGCGCCATCCTGACCCTGGTCTTTGTACCCAGTCTTACGAATAACGTCTATGCCCAGATCGGGCTGATCACGCTGATCGGTCTGGCGGCAAAGAATGCCATCCTGATCGTCGAGTTTGCCAAGGTGCGGGTCGACCGGGGTGAAGAGCTGATCAAGTCTACGCTGGAAGCCGTCAGTCTGCGTCTCAGGCCGATCGTGATGACCTCGCTGGCCTTTATACTCGGGGTATTGCCGCTTGTATTTGCCTCCGGGGCCGGCGCCGTCGCCCGCCGCACCATTGGTTATACGGTACTGGGTGGCATGCTTGCCGCGTCAACGCTGGCTATCTTTATCGTGCCCGTTCTTTTTGTGCTGATCACCCGTGCTTCCTATGGGAAGAAGAAGCTGGAATATCTCCTGGCACATCATGACGATCTGATGGAAAAAGCCCGAAGAGTGGAAGAGCAGAACATCGATCCCGAGCTGGAATTCGAAATTCAAAAATCCCGCGACCTGCACGGAATGGATCCGAAGGACGGGCAAAACCCACAACCTGTTCAAGGATGATTGCCAATACATTCATAAAAAGACCCGTAACGGCTATCGTGATATCGATCGTGCTGGTGATCTCCGGTGCGATCTGCATCTTCAACCTGGCTGTCGACCAGTATCCGAATATCTCTCCGCCTTCAGTGTCGATCACCGGGTCGTATACGGGGGCTGATGCTGAAACGGTAGAGCAGACCGTGGCCATTCCCATCGAGGAACAGGTCAACGGTTCTCCGGGTATGGAGTATATGCAGAGTACGAATACCAATACCGGCAACATGAATATCAGCGTCACTTTTGGAGTGGGCACCAATGTGCATATCGCCGCGCTGAATGTTCAGAACCGGGTGGGCATCGCCACTCCCCTGCTGCCTGCTGTGGTCAGCAAGCTGGGGCTGACGGTAAGAGCCAGGAATCCGAGTATGCTGATGATGGTTGCGGTCTATGCTCCGAGGGGGACGCATAATATTACCTTCCTTGATAACTATACCAATGTCTTTATCGAGGATGCGCTGCTGCGTGTGCCGGGCGTAGGCGATGTCACTGCGCGTACCGACCAGTTCAGCATGCGTGTCTGGCTCAACCCTGATAAGATGGCGGCGTATGGGCTGATGCCTAAAGACGTGATTGCGGCGCTGAATGCGCAGAACGTCTATGTTGCGGCAGGATCGGTTGGCGCGCCACCGCAGCAGAGCAGCCAGTCCTATGAGCTGACCGTATTGCCCAACGGGCAGCTGCAGAAGGCGACGGATTATGAGCAGGTGGTGGTGAAGACCATCCCCGACAGCAGTCAGCACGGCGGTCAGCTGGTCTATCTGAAAGATGTCGGCCGGGTCGAGCTCGGAAAGTTCACTTTTTCCAGTAATTCGTGGGTCGATGGCAAGCGGGCTTCTATCCTGATGGTATTCCAGGCGCCGGGCAGCAATGCGCTGGAGACGGCCAATAATGTGTATGCCGAGCTGGAAAGGCTGAAGAAGTATTTTCCTCCGGATGTGGATTATAAGGTGCCGTTCGAATCGGTGACGATCATCAAGGTGTCTATTCATGAAGTGCTGCTGACGCTGCTGCAGGCGCTGGGGCTGGTAGCTATCGTGGTGTTCCTGTTCCTGCAAAGTTTCCGCTCTACCCTGATCCCCGTGCTGGCGATACCGGTTTCTATATTGGGGACCTTCTGTTTCTTTATTCCGCTGGGTTTTACGATCAATACCTTAACCCTCTTCGGCTTTGTGCTGGCGATAGGGATCGTGGTGGATGACGCCATCATCGTTGTGGAGGCGGTGCAGCATTATATCGATCACGAGCATATGTCGCCAAAGGAGGCTACTTATCATGCCATGCAGGAGATCTCGGCGCCAGTGGTGGCTATTGCGCTGATCCTGGCGGCAGTCTTTGTACCCGTTGGTTTTATCCCGGGCATCGTGGGGCGTCTTTACCAGCAGTTTGCGATCACCATCGCCATCTCGGTCGTGCTTTCGGCCTTTATTGCGCTGTCGCTGACACCGGCCTTGTGTACCTTGTTGCTGAGACCGTCGCATCTGAAGAAGTCAAATATCTTTGATCGGTTCTTTTTGTCATTTAATAACTGGTTTGGCCGGTTTACCGATCGGTATTCCAATGGGGTCAAACGCAGTATCAAGGGCGCTCGTTTTATCGTGATCATCCTGGTTTGTATCTGTATCGGCGCCTTTATCATGTTCAAGAAAAAGCCGAGCGGGTTTATTCCGCCGGAGGATGACGGTCGTCTTTATGTCACCTATCAGCTGCCTGAGGCTTCTTCTGTTGCGCAGTCTGTGGAGCTGATGACCAAGCTGATGGAGATCGTGGGCAAGACACCGGGTGTCAATCACTTTTCCGCCCTGTCCGGCTTCAACATCCTCAATGGCGGGTCCAACTCCAATAACGGGTCTCTTTTTGTGATGCTGAAACCCTGGGAGGAGCGAAAAGATCCTAAAGAGCAGGTACCCGGTCTTCTGAATGTGATCAGGGAAAGGATCGCGCGTGCGGGACTAAAGAATGCCAATATCGTCGTCATTCCGCCGCCACCGATCCGTGGTATCGGGCAGGCTGCGGGTTTTAGTATGCAGATCCAGCAGGGGAATACCAATGACGACGTTCATGCGTTTGAAAATGTCGTAAAGAAATTTATCAACGCCGCGCATAAGATACCTTCCATCAGCACTGCCTTTAGCTATTATGGGGCGCATACGCCCAGCTATAGTCTGACGGTAGACCGTGACAAGTGTCAGAAGCTGGGCGTCGACATCTCCGATGTCTTCAATACGATGCAGGCTTATATGGGCAGCCTTTTTGTCAACAATTTCACGCTGTATAACCGGACCTATCATGTGGTGGTACAGGCGGATACGACCTTCCGCGCCCTCATCAGCAATATGGATAAATATTATGTGCGGAACCAGGCGGGGCAGATGTTGCCGCTGAGCGCGCTGATCATCTATAAACCGATCGAGACGGCGCCGCTGATCACACACTTCAACATCTTCCGTTCCGCCGAGGTCGATGGCTCGACGCCTCCGGGGTATAGCACGGGTCAGGGGATCGAGGATCTGAAGGCGACGGCCGCAAAGGTGCTGCCGCAGGGATATACCTATGAGTTCTCGGGACTTAGCTACGAGGAGATCAGGGCCGGGTCGATGACGGTGTATATTTTTATCTTCTCCATTGTCTTTGTGTTCCTGTTTCTGGCCGCATTGTATGAAAGCTGGTCGGTACCTTTCTCGGTCATGCTGGCTGTGCCGATCTCCGCCTTTGGGGCCATCCTGACGCTGACGTTGATCCCGCCACTTACCAATAATGTCTATGCGCAGATCGGGTTGATCACTCTGATCGGGCTTTCTGCAAAGAATGCCATCCTGATCGTGGAGTTTGCCAAGATCAGGGTCGATCGTGGTGAAGAGCTGATACAATCCACGATAGATGCGGTACGGCTTCGTCTGCGTCCTATCATCATGACCTCGCTGGCTTTTATCCTCGGCGTTATGCCGCTGGTATTGGCCTCCGGCGCCGGCGCCGTGGCCCGTAAGACCATTGGCTTTACCGTGCTTGGGGGTATGATCGCCTCTTCTTCGCTGGCTATTTTTATCGTGCCGGTATTGTATGTCCTGTTCACGCGTCTGTCCTATGGCAAGAAACAGCTGGCCTGGTTACAGGAGCACCGGGAAGAGCTGCTGGAGAAAGCCCGTCGGGTAGAATCGCAGAATATTGATCCCGAGCTGGAATATGAGATTGCGCAGGCGCATCATGAGAATAAGAAAAGCAGAGAAGAGGCCAATCGGAATGGTGGGGCATAAGAGCCATCGCCATCCTTCCGGCAGCTTACTCCGACCTCAGGCTCTTCACGGGATTAGCCAGCGCGGCCTTCATCGCCAGTAGGCTTACGGTCACCAGCGCGATAAACAGGGCTGCCAGGCCGGCTATACCGAATACCCACCAGCTTATGGTAACACGGTAGGCATAATCTTCCAGCCAGCGGCTGATGGCCCAGTAAGCCAGCGGCCATGCGATGAGATTTGCGATCAGGACAAGGCGGATAAAATGACGGGATAACAGCAGCACGATATTGTTGATGGAAGCGCCCATCACCTTACGGATGCCGATCTCCTTGATCCGGCGCTCGGCGGAATAAGAGGCCAGGCCAAAGAGGCCCAGACAGGAGATAAAGATCGCCAGTCCAGCCAGAATGCTTACCATCCTGGAGACCTGTGTATCGGCGCGGTATACTTCTGCGAAGTGATCGTCGAGGAATTGATATTCCAAAGGGTGTTCGGGAAAATTCTTTTTCCAGGTCGATTCGATAAAGCGAATGGCCTCGGGCGTAGACCCTCCACTTAATTTTACCGAGAGCATGGAGTAACCCCAATCCTTTTGGTTAAAAAGGAACATGGTCTCGATCTTATAATGCAGGGAATTAAAATTGAAATCCTTTGCTATCCCAACGATGACACCGGCGGAGTCAAATCCAAAATGCCGGCCGATCAATGCGGACACCGGCTTCCCCGGTATGTCTTTCACCAGCTCGCGGGCGAGGGCTTCGTTGACGATGTATTCCCTGCCATTTGCCTGTTTTTCGTGTGAGAAGTCTCTGCCAGACACCAGGGCTATTTTGTAGACATGAAGATAGTCGGGGTCGACGATGAGTCTTGTCGTGACCAGGTTGCGCATAGGACCATCTCCTTTGAACTCGACCCCGGACTGATCGAGATGACTTCCCAGCTCGTCCTGCGCACCTGTTACGCCGGTGATGAGGGGACTTGTGCTGAGCTGCTCCTTGAGCAGATCGAACTTACGGGAGGTGACACGATCCAGGGGAATATTGATCACCTGGTCTCGACTAAAACCCGGGTCCTTTTTCCGCATAAAGGTGAGCTGCCGGAAGACAAAGATCGTAGCGATGATCAGGAAGATGGCGCTGGCGAACTGACCGACCACCAGTACATTTCTCAACAGCCCTTTATTCCTGCCGATCTGTGGCAGTCCTTTTAAGACCTTTACCGGCTGAAAGGAAGACAAGTAAACAGCGGGGTAAAGACCCGACAGAAAGCCCACGACTATCGTCCCCGACAACACGAACACGGGGATCCAGCTATTCTGAAACAGTACCGACTGAAGCGAACGCTGGCTCAGGGCGTTGACGGAAGGAAGCACCAGGGCCACCAGACCGAGTGCCAGGATCAACGAAAGGATTGCCAGTAAAACCGTTTCGCCCAGGAACTGCATCCCCAGCTGAGACCGTAGTGCTCCGATGGATTTACGGATACCCACTTCTTTGGCTCTTTCCGCCGAACGGGCCGTTGAAAGGTTCATAAAATTGATACAGGCGATGACCAGGACGATGAGGGCGATGACGGCGAAGATATTGGTGTAGTTCCTGTCAAACTTTTGATAGTTGGCATAGTCCAGGCTGATATCTGTGGTAGCCGCATGGACCTCTTTCAGCGGCACGAGGAAAAGGTTGAAATTCTTCCATCGTTCATCCGTTGAAAGATGTTTCTTCAGGTAGTCCTGGAATTTCCTTTCCAGCGATGTCATATCCGTGTTAGGGGCAAGCTCGAAGTAGGTGTTCAGCCAGTTGCCGCCCCAGTTATTCATCCATTCGGGTTTGATCCAGGTATTAAAGGAGCAAAGCGCATCGAACTGCAGCTGTGAATTTCCGGGGAGGTCCGCCAGTATACCCGTCACGGTGAACATCGTTGTGTCTGTTGCATAGTGATAGATCGTCTTTCCGATAGGGTCTTCATCACCAAATAAGACCCGGGCTGTCGTGGCTGTCAGTACCGTGCTGTTTGGTTTTTGTAAGGCAGTAGCCCTATTCCCTTTCAGCAGGGGAAAATCGAACATTCGCAGAAAGCTGGTATCCACCATAAACATTTGAGGAAGGAAAACCCGCTTGTCCTTATAAGTCGCCTGGTATTTGGGATTCCAGCGGATATGTGTATAATCCAGGATCTCCGGGAACTCGTCCTTCATCGTTGGTCCCATCGGGAACATGGTCAGGGCTACTTTTTGAGAGGTATTCATGCCCGGAAACTTTTGCACTTCGTTCAGACGATAGATGTTCTTTTTATGCATCTGGTCAAAACTCCTCTCGTAGAATACAAAGAGCATGATCACGATACAGGCGGCCATGCCGATGGCAAGACCCGCGATGTTGATGATCGAATAGGTCTTATTTTTCCGGAGATTGCGCCAGGCCGTCTTGAGATAGTTTTTGAACATGCGTGCGGGTTTTTGTTTCTGCTGCCAGAAAAATGCCGACTTTCCGGCGAATTACTAATCAATTAGTTGTAATTACTATCGCATTAATAACTGTCCGGTTTTGATACAGCCTGTGTCCAGTTTTATACCTTCCGATCTTTCTCCTATATTCAACCCGTCAAACCGGACTGATGGCCAAAAAAATAATTCGCTGGCTGGGCTGGGGTATTTTTATGGAACGAGCTTATCCGCTTGTTCATCAGCATCTGAGCCGGACGCGTATCCGCCGGTTCTCCTATGTTTTTGAATGGAAGGGGCAGCGGCAGGAACTGGCGCCTCTTATCCTGATGGGGCATTATGATGTGGTGCCTGTTGAAGCAGCGGTTGCGGCTCAGTGGATGAGGGCGCCATTCAGCGGCGACATAACGGATAGCTGTATATGGGGACGTGGCGCCATCGATGATAAGAATGGGGTCATCGCTATCCTGGAAGCGGCAGAAGATTTATTGCGGAAGGGTTTTGTGCCGCAGCGAACGTTGTACTTGTGTTTCGGACACGATGAAGAGATAAGGGGTCCCAGTGCGGCATGGGTCGTGGACTATCTCCGGCAGCGGGGCGTACATATCTGAACACGGCCTTTACCGGCTGAAAAATTCCCCGCCTCCGGCGCGTCTGACGGCTCCTATGAAAGAGTTCATCGGCCGGATCGGCTCTTCTTCGGATAATCCGGCCCATAGGCTGGCTGCCACCAATCTTTGGCTGTTCGAAGGAATGGTAAACAAGATCCTGGCTGAGCAGCCGGAGGGATATGCGCTGACACATACGACCATCGTGCCTACCATCCTGGAAGCCGGTGTAAAGGGCAACGTGATCCCTGCGACGGCAAGGGCTATCGTCAACTGTCGTGTTCTGCCGGGGGAAACGATAGAGTCGACGGCCCGCTTTATCCGGGAGACCGTGCATGACCCGCGTGTCCTTGTTAAACAGGCCGGTCATCTTCCTTCGGAACCCTCGGCTGTCACCAGCACGGCATCGCCTGCTTTCCAGCGGCTGGTCAGTGCCGTTAGCAAAACGGTGCCGGGGGTTCTCCCCGCTCCTTACCTGATGGCTGGAGGGACGGACTCCAGATTTTACCGGCAACTCTCCGACGGAGTTGTCAATTTCTTTCCTATGACGGATGCTAAATGGATTCCTGGCATTATTTAAACCGCTCCAGCAGCCGATCAGCCGCCTCACGCCAGGCAACATGCGCGCCTTTCTCCCTGATCTCTTTTCCTGCCTGCTCATTCATGCCGTTGGGTGTTGCAGCATGCCCGGCCAGTTCGGCGAAGTCGATATGTTTTGCCCGCTGGGCCAGGCAGGATAGTGACTGAAAAAGATCGGCGATATAGGTGTTGGCTACTCTTTTATCAACTCCATGATCTATCGTCCAGGCGCTGAGCTCGCCAAGCAGGTCATAGAATGGTGTGATGAGACCCGTCAGGGTCCATATAGCATGCAGCTGTTGCTCATCGGCAACGGGAAGGGGCTGACCAATAAGACTAAACAGATCGACCACGGCTTTTGGCGCCCTGAACAAGGGGATCGGGCAATTATGTTCGGTCACCGCCGGCAAAGGGATGGCCCGGCAAATACCAGCTGCCGGCTGTACTGCAGCGGAGAGATCATCATATTTTAAGAGGGGGATCAGTGATACGACGGTATGGCGGGTTTGAAAAGACAGGGTCTTCAGGATCTCTACGGCAACGGCAGGTCTTACTGCGATGATCACGGTCTCACTCTTGTCCAGCACTTCCTGGTTTTCTGCCATCCGCCGGACGGCGGGATACTTACCCGCCAGGCAAGCCGAAGTCGTCTCATTGCGCGGGGACAGAAAGATCTCCAGGCCAGCGGCCTTTGAAGTACACAGGCCTTCTACTACTGCCGAAGCTATCTTGCCAATGCCGATAAATCCTACTTTCATGCTGCAATTATAAAACTTATTTTTAGAGTATGAATTCCTTTCTGCAATCGCTGATCTGCCTGCTGGCCGGTATAATACTTATCATTGTCCTGACAACCCGTTGGAAAGTGCATGCCTTTTTTGCCCTTCTTATTTCCTGCCTGGTAGTGGGTCTCGGGGTAGGTCTTCCCCCGGAAAATGTGATCAGCATTGCAAAGGATGGATTTGGCAATATCATGAAATCCCTGGGCTTTATTATCGTGCTGGGCACGACCCTTGGGGTAGTGCTGGAATATACCGGGAGCACGCGGGTCATGGCGAATTATATTCTGAAGAAGGTTGGAGAGCGGCGTGCTCCGCTTGCGATGAGCCTGACGGGTTTTATCGTCGGCATGCCCATTTTTTGCGACTCGGGTTTTATCGTGCTCAGCGGTCTTAATAAAAGCCTGGCCGATCGAAGCCGCACACCGATGGTCATTATGTCTGTGTCTTTGGCGACGGGGCTTTATTCCGTGCATTGTATGATACCGCCTCATCCCGGGGCTGCTGCGGCGGCGGGCGTCATCGGAGTGGAATATGGACGGCTTATTTTGTTTGGGATCCTGGTTGCTGTGCCGGCGGCTATTGCGGGGTATGCCTGGGCGAGGTATGCGGGACGTGGTACAGCACTGACGGGTGATGGTCCCGGAACCGGGCATGGGACGGCGCTGGCGGATGTTGGTGAAGAAAAGGTGAGTGGAGTTAGCGTATCCGGCTCTTTTTTACCGGTGATCGTGCCGATTGCGCTCATCGCATTCAAATCTTTTTTTTCGATCGAACATATTCAAAATATACCGGTTCTGTCTATCCTGCTTTCTTTTGGAGACCCGGTAATTGCGCTGTTTATCGGAATCATCCTTGCCTTTACGGGGGTCCGCAAATGGACCCGGGACTCGGTCGGTGCGCTGCTGGGAGATGCCGTGGAAAAAGCCGGTAGCATCCTGGTTATCATCGGCGCGGGCGGCGCATTTGGTGCGATACTCGCCGCTACTAAAATGGGCGACAGGCTTAGCTTTATCCTGCCTCTGCCGAGTCTTGGTATTCTCTTTCCCTTCCTTTTAACGTTCGTGCTGAAGACGGCGCAGGGATCGTCAACCGTAGCCATTATCACCGCTGCCTCCATCGTCAAACCATTGCTGCCGGCGCTGGGGCTGGCTTCGGGGAATGGCCCGCTGCTCTGTGTCCTGTCCATGGGGGCGGGGTCGATGTTGTTATCGCATGCCAATGATGCCTATTTCTGGGTCATCACGCGGTTTTCAGGGCTGGACATGAAAACCATGCTAAGGGTTTATACAGTAGCCACCGGTCTTATGGGGATGACCGCTTATGGAATGGTTTATGTCTTATCCCGTCTGCTCGCCTGATAAATGTCAGAACAACGGGTAAAATCAGGTAGGTTTAAGTCAAGAAATGACAAGTTTTTTTTCTTTAGGCCGTGTATTTTTAGAATAGATACTAATCACTTAATTATCATGAAACGCCACTATTCGATCCTGCCTGTCCTTTTTTGCCTCTTTATGCTGATCGGTCCGTCAGGCGCAGTGTGGGCGCAGACCGCACCCGGCAATCTTGCTGTAGTAGCAACGGCTACCGGTTCCGGTCGTACAGATTATATCATCACCACGCTGAACGATGGGCTTACCCCTACCCCTCCGGGCAATTCCCGTTTTCTGCGTCCACAGCCGCGATTTGCCGATCAATGGGTTCAGTACGAATGGAAACAGCCTGTCAGCACGCACCAGGTGGCGCTGTTTTGGTGGGATTATACAAAGCATGCTCCTCTGCCCGGTGCGTATCATCTTGAATACTGGGATGGCAGCGGCTTTCAGCCAGTGCAGCATCCCAACGGTCTTGGTCTTCAGAATGATCAGTTCAACACGACCAGCTTTGACGAGGTCCGCACCACCCGTCTTCGCGTGGTCATGGATTCCAGCGACAGGTTTGCTTCGACACTGGTAGAATGGAAAGTGGATGAGTCGGAGCGTTCCGCGCCTGTTGCTCCTATTGTGGTGGCTGGGGATGACAGGGATGTGATGCTGGATGGGAAGACGTATCTTTCTCCTGCCGTTCGCAGCGTGCATCCTATCACCCGCACCAGCTGGGCAAAAACAGCCGGCCCCGGTGAGGTCCGCTTCAGCGATGCTGCCGCCAAAGAAGGGACGGCAACCTTTACCAGTCCGGGTATTTATACCTTGCTTTTTACCGCCTGGCAGGGAGATGTCAAAGCCACATCACCGTTGACGGTGAAGGTCGTCACTCCGCCTCCGGCCAAAAGGCTGGATGTAGTATATACCAAACATTATACGATCGACAGCAAGCTCTGGAACGATCGGGCGAAGTCGATCATCGTCAACTGGATCCCCTTTTGTATCGAACAGTGCGAGCGGACCGATCTTACGACCGGTGAAGGGGGGCTTGACAATTTTATCGAAGCGGCAAAAGCGCTGAAAGGCGAGCCACATGGTAAGCATAAAGGATATGTCTTCTCCAATGCCTGGGTTCATCAGACCGTAGAGGCGATCTGTGAAGCGCTGATGGTGGATCCCGGAGGTGATGCGGAGGTCACCCGGGCACAGGATAAGATGAAGGTTACCCTGGAAAGGTGGATCCCGATCATTCTTGCTGCACAGGAACCCGACGGGTATCTGCAAACGGCGTATACGCTGCGGGATACCAGCCGCTGGCATCATCGCTGGTCTCCCGAGGGCCGGGGCAATCATGAGGGATATGTCTCGGGCTATTTTATCGAATCGGCTATCAATCATTATACGCTGACGGAAGGGAAAGACAAGCGGCTTTATAATGCCGCCAAAAAATTGGCTGATTGCTGGGTGGCCAATATCGGACCGGGTAAGATAGCCTGGTATGATGGTCACCAGGAAATGGAACAGGCGCTGGTGCGGTTTGGCCGTTTTGTCAACGACATGGAAGGGCATGGCCGGGGCGACAGCTATATCCGGCTGGCCAAGTTCCTGCTTGACAACCGGAAGAACGGTAGCGAATATGACCAGAGTCATGTCCCTGTACAGCAGCAATACGAAGCCGTAGGACATGCTGTACGCGCGACCTATACCTATTCCGGCATGGCTGATATAGCCGCGGAGATGAAAGACATAGACTATCAGAGCGCGGTGCTCTCCCTCTGGGATAATATGGTCAACCGGAAATATTATATCACGGGAGGCATCGGCAGCGGTGAAACCTCAGAAGGATTCGGGCCTGACTATTCGCTGCGCAACAATGCCTATTGCGAATCCTGTTCCAGCTGTGGTCTCATCTTCTTCGAATACAAAATGAACCTCGCCTATCACGATGCGAAATATGCCGACCTGTACGAGGAGACGATGTACAATGCCCTGCTGGGCTCCCTGGCCCTGGATGGGAAGGACTTCCTGTATACCAATGCCCTGGCGACTTCCCAGCCGCGTTATGAATGGCATGTATGCCCCTGCTGTGTCGGGAATATTCCCCGCACTTTACTGATGATGCCAACCTGGACCTATGTACGCGGGGATGATGGGGTCTATGTAAATCTCTTTGTCGGGAGCACTATCAAGGTAGAAAAAGTGGCGGGTACCGATGTGGAAATGGTACAAAAGACCGACTATCCCTGGAGCGGGAAGATCAACATGACAGTGAATCCGGCTGTTTCAAAGGAGTTTACCGTATATGTCCGTATCCCCAACCGGACCACCAGCGAGCTCTACAAGCCTGTTCCGGAAGTCAATGGTCTTGTCTCGCTTTCGGTGAACGGGAAGATGATCAGCCCTGTCATTGAACATGGATATGCCGTGATCCGCAGAACCTGGAAGAAAGGAGATAAGATCGACCTCGAGCTGCCCATGAAGATCCAGCAGGTTACGGCTGACGAAAAGATCGAAGCCGATCGCGGCCGTGTCGCTCTTCGTTATGGACCGTTGCTGTACAATGTCGAAACAGCTGACCACCAGGATATCAGCCAGGCTATCGGCAACGGCCCGTTAGAGCTGGAATGGGATCAGGACTTCCTCCATGGCGTGATGACTATAAAGGGCAGCTGGGCCGATGGGTCGCCTCTTGTGGCTATCCCCAACTATGCGCGACTGAATCGTCTTGCGACAACGGCGACGCCGGAAGCTCAGCAGGTTTTGCAGCCTACCCGGCCGAATGAACCACCTCAATATATCAATAAAGCCCCCACTTCAATCATATGGATAAAAAAATAGGAACCCTTTTATTGCCGCTGTTCCTTCTGCTGACAAAAGTGGAAGCGCAAATCTCTCCCGATCCGTATGTGCCTTGCCAGGAAATGCCGCAACTGATCGAAACGTATAATGCGGATCTCCGGGCCATTGTCCGGTTCTATAGCAGCAGTTTTTATGGTGCAAGAAATGCGGGTGGCCCCGTCCCTGCTGAAGGTGGTTCCCCGGAGAAAAGAGCCCGTCTGGACGGCCTTTACCACGAGTATCTCGAAAAGCTTGAACACACCGATTTTAAAAGCCTGCCGCAGGAATGTAAGGTCGACTATCTTTTGTTTAAGAGGGAGCTGACCGGAAAGCTCCGGCTTGCAGCAGATGAAGCCGTCCAATATGAAAAAGTAAAAAGCTGGTTCCCGTTTGCCGACAGCATTTATGCCAGTGAGAAGCTTCGTCGTCGCGGACATGTCCTGAATGCGGAGGAGCTCGCAAAGGACTGGTTCGACTATTCGAAGCAGATAATGGCGCTCAAAAACAAGATCAGGGCCGACAATACCTTGAATACGGATGCGCTGTATGAAGCCGGGCAGGTGATCGGTGATCTTAAGAGAGCGGTTGCCAGTATTTATGAATTTTACAACGGGTATGATCCCCTCTTTACCTGGTGGATGCCAAAACCGTTTAAGGAGCTGGATGACGCGCTGTCTGCTTATGCAAGTGAGTTCAACGACAAGAATAAAAGCCTGGCCGTTCCGGACAAGAGCGGTATAGCCGGTCATCCTGTGGGGCGGGAAGAGCTGATGCGTCAGCTGAAATACGAAATGATCCCTTATACTCCCGAAGAGCTGATCGACATTGCCAATACCGAATTTGCCTGGTGTGACCAGGAGATGCTGAAGGCTTCGCGGGAAATGGGCTTTGGTGAGAACTGGAAGGGCGCTCTTGAAAAAGTAAAGAACTCCTATGTTCCGGCGGGGCAGCAGCCGGAGATGATCCTGGGGCTTTTTAATCAGTCTGTTGACTTCCTGAAAAAACACGATCTCATAACCATTCCCCCGCTGGCGCTGGAGACCTGGGGAATGATCATGATGACACCTGAGCGTCAGCTTGTCAATCCATTCTTTACGGGAGGCAACGAGATCAGCATCTCTTATCCGACCAATACCATGGAGGAGGACGACCGGCTGATGAGCATGCGGGGCAATAACCCTCATTTCTCCCTGGCAACAGTACATCATGAGCTGATCGCCGGGCATAACCTGCAGGCCTTTATGAATGGCCGTTATCGCACCTATCGCAATTTCGGATCCGGTTTCTGGACGGAAGGCTGGTCGCTTTACTGGGAGCTGATCCTCTGGGACCTGAAATTCCCAAAGACACCGGAGGACCGGATCGGTTTTTTATTCTGGCATATGCATCGTTGCGCCCGGATCATCTTTTCGCTGAACTATCATCTCGGGAAATGGACACCCCAGCAATGTATCGACTTCCTGGTCGACCGGGTGGGTCATGAGAGGGCCAATGCCGCAGGGGAAGTGCGTCGGTCGTTTGAAACGCATTACCCTCCTTTATACCAGCTGGCCTATCTCACCGGCGGACGGCAGTTCTATGCGTTGAAAAAGGAGCTGGTCGACAGCGGCAAGATGAGCTTTAAGCAATATCATGATGCCATCATGCATCTCAATGCCATGCCGGTGGAAATGATCCGGGCGATACTGACGAAACAGCCGCTGGAAAAAGATTTTAGTACCAAATGGAGGTTCTACGATAATATGACGCTGCCATGAGGATCGTTCACTATTTTAATTCTACTACGTATGTGGCGACAGCCCGGCCTTCCAGGGTCGGGCTTATTTTTTTGCCTTTATATTCTATCGAGAAGACCTGTTGTTTGTCGGTGTTGTTCAGGACGATCACGACGATCTGGTTATCTCTTGTCTTAAAGGCGACGTTGGGCAAGGACTCGTCCGAGTTGGAGATCAGGCGAACCGAACCGGGCCGTACGAACTTCGCGGCATGTGCGATGATATAATAAGCCGGGTTACGTTGTACTTTGTCTCCGTCGATCGTGACGGCTCCCAGGCAGCGGTCGCAGCCTCCGCGATCCGTATGTGGCTCCCATTGTGAATTTGCTGCCAGGTTCCATTCGATGACATTCCTGCACCAGTTACGGGAAGCGCCGACGATGAGCTTTTCGATGTGTTCGGGGATATCCTTTTTAAAATCGCCAGGGGCGCCTACCCACTGCTCCGTGAAATAGAGGTTCTTTTCGGGAAAGGCGTCGTGTACGAGTGAAAGAGAATCGATCTTTCCTGCATACAGATGGAAAGCCGAGCCGTCGATATATTTTGCTGTCTCCGGATCTTTCAGGATCGAAATGGGGTAATCGGGCCGGTCTGCATTGTGATCATAGATGATGATCTTTGTGTCCAGCCGCGAACGTTGAAAAGCGGGTCCCAGGGCGTTGCGGATAAATGCTGCTTCTTCGTTGGCCGGCATGAGCATGCTTGGGTTGTTGCCCGGATGCAGGGGTTCGTTCTGAACCGTGATGGCTTCGATGCCGATGCCCTGGTCCTGCATGGCAAGAATATATTTTACGAGGTAGTTGGCAAAGGCTGAATAATACTGTGGCAGGAGGCTCCCACCCCTGGTGTCGTGGTTGGTCTTCATCCAGGTGGGTGGCGACCAGGAGGAACCCAGGATCCTGATCTGCGGGTTGATCTCGATGATCTCTTTCAGGACCGGGACGACGTCCTTCAGGTCGGGTCCCAGATCGAAATGGACCATGGCGGTGTCGGTCTGTCCGGGGGCCAGATCGTCATACGAAAAAACATGATCGCTGAGATCGGATGCGCCGATGCTGACGCGCAGGTAGCTGGTGCCGATGAAATTACTGTCTGTCCGGAATAGTTCCTGCAGCAAGGCCTTCCGGGCTGCGGGGCTCATCCGGATGATGTGCTGGGCGCTGCCGCCGGTGAGTGCAAAACCAAAGCCATCCATCTCCTGCATGCCATGGGTATCGTCGATCTTTATGACGGGTCCCTGGACGTTGTTGCTCTTTTCGAAGAAAAGCTCGCGTGGCTGCTCGGTAAAAAAGATGTTGTGAACGGGATCTGTCAGCCAGACATCGACCGGTTTTTCTTTTTGAGCAAAAATAGTTGTTCCCAGCGCGCAGAAAAAGGTTGCGCCAAGCAGGGTTATCCTGGTAACAGACAACATTATTTGATAATTAGGGTGGCGATAGAATGTGGCAGGCTTTCGGTGACGGCTGCCTGTCCTTTTACGATAAGATGATAAGGCCATGATTTGTCCGTATCATTCATTACAATGACAACGACACTTCCGTCTTTGTTCGCAAACGCCGTGGTTTGCAACGCTGCCCGGTTGGATGACAAAGCGATACGGCGGGCTCCGGGGCGTACGAACTTTGAGAAATGCCCGATATAATAAAAAGCATTGGTATAGATGAGCTGTCCGTTACGGGTATCGGCATGTACCGGCGCAAAGCAGAGATTCCCGGTGTGATTAGGGCCGCCGGTCTCGTCCAGCAGGATATTCCAGTCGGTCCAGCCTGTCGCGCCGCCGTTGAAATCATTGATCATGGAGTAACCATATCGTTCTCCGAGCGACCAGCTTTGCAGGCTGTCAAAGGAAAACTTCTCTTTACAACCTTCGGTAAAGATCAGGTTCTTCCCGGGGAAGGCTTCGTGGACGAGTTTCAGGTTATCGAACTGCATGGGACCGCCCGTCCAGGTCTCATACCAATGGAAGCCGATGCCCCAGATATATTTGGCGGCGCCGGGGTCTTCGAGGATAGTGCTGGCCTGCTGGTAAAGGAGGTCCCGGTTATGATCCCAGCAGATCAGTTTTTTACTGCTCATGCCTGCTTTTTGCAAAGTGGGGCCTAAAAAATTCTTTATAAAATCCCTTTGCTCTTCGGCTGTATATACACAGGACTCCCATTTCTGTTTGGCCATTGGCTCGTTCTGGACCGTCAGTCCCCAGATGGGGATGCCCAGGGCTTCGTAGGTCCGGATGAATTTTATGTAAAAATTGGCCCAGGGCTGATCAAATTCCGGCTTGAGATGGCCGCCGTCGGTGACGCTGTTGTTGTCTTTCATCCAGGCAGGCGGACTCCAGGGGCTTACAAAAAGCTTTAGTTTGCCGCCGGCTGCTGTAATAGCCTGTTTGATCAGGGGAATGCGGTATTGCTGATCATGTGCGACACTGAATGTTTTTAGCTGTGGATCATTGTCCCCGACATAGCTATAGCTGCCGCTGGAGAAGTCGCAGCTTTGGATATTTGTCCGGGCTAAGGTATAACCGATGCCTTTCGCGGGGTTGTAATATGCGGTCAGCAGCTCCTGCTGTTTTTCTTTTGGCAGTTTGGCAAAGGTCTCGGCCGAAGCATCGGTCAGCGCTCCGCCGATGCCTTCTATGGACTGAAAGGCAACGGAGGCATCTACGAGGACAAAGGGTTCGGTCTCGAAGGGCTGGCGGAAGGGGGAAAAGCTCAGGTTACCGTTGGGGGTAAGGCGGAGCTGGGTATTGGCAGCAGTCGTATAGACGGTAACGGTCTTTTGTTGTCCGAAGGTCGCGGCTGCGGCCAGGGCGGACAAGAGAAAAAGGCTGGCTTCTTTAAACACGTTATATATTGGTTTATTGCGGGGCTAAAGTTAGGGTGTTTTATACACGTTACAAGGCGCAATGCGTATGATAATTCACGAGGCGTATAGATTCAGTAGTCGGAATATAACCCCGGTATTGGTCTTCTATCTCCAGGAGCAATTCTTCGACGGCTGTGGCATCGGACTGGCGGACGAGGCGGCGCTGATAGTCCTGGATCTCCGGCAGTCCTTTCAGGTAATGCGCATAGCGACCCTTCATCTCATTCAATCCCTGTACAGGTCCGTTCCAGGCCAGGGCCCCGGATAAATGCTGCCGGCATACTGCTACTCTTTCTTCTGCCGTAGGGCCGGCCAGGACCTCTCCTGTATCGAGGTAATGCCGGATCTCCCGGAAGATCCAGGGGTAACCGATGGCTGCGCGGCCGATCATGATGCCATCCACTCCATACCTGTTCTTATATTCGAGGGCTTTTTGGGGGCTGTCGATGTCGCCGTTGCCAAAGATGGGGATCTTTATCCGAGGGTCATTCTTTACTTTGCCGATAAGGGTCCAGTCGGCTTCGCCTTTATAAAGCTGGCAGCGTGTCCGGCCATGGATGGTCAGCGCCCGGATACCTACGTCCTGCAGACGCAGGGCTACTTCTTCGATATTCTTTGAATCTTCGTCCCAGCCAAGTCTTGTCTTAACGGTCACCGGCAACCGGGTAGCCCGTACGCAGGCTTCCGTGAGCCGGACCATTCTGTCAAGGTCCTTTAATACCCCAGCGCCGGCGCCCCGATGGACGATGCCTTTAACGGGACAGCCGAAATTGATGTCAAGCAGGTCGGGATTGGTGACATCCACGATGGCTGCGGCCAGCTCCATGCTCTCTTCATTCCCGCCATAGAGCTGAATGCCCACGGGGCGTTCGGTCTCGAAGATGTCCAGTTTACGGCGGTTTTTTATCCCGCCCTTTACGAGTCCTTCGCAGGAAATAAATTCTGTATAGGTCAGGTCTGCTCCATTGGCTTTACAAACAATCCGAAAAGGCGGATCGCTGACGTCTTCCATGGGGGCCAGTAAGAGGGGAAAATCCGGGAGTGAAATATTGCCAATTTTTACCATATCTGAATACCGTTGGTGCGCAAAGATAAGCTAAAAAGGCTGGCTGGACGGCGCTGGCAAGGTGCAATAAAGTCAGGCTGCCGGCGTTTCTACGAGGATTATTAAACCATTTAAACCCCATTTGCTATGAAGCTGAATGCTACTTCACTGTTAAGTCTCTCTACGATTGCCATTGCTACCCTCTTTTTTGCCGCCAGTTGTAAAAAAAGCAGCAGCAGTCCATCCTCCGGACTATCAGTCAGCATCAATGGTACGGCTTTTACGCCGGCCCAGGTTGCAGCTTTCGATTACCAGGGCTTTATGCAGGTTACGGGATACAAGATCACCGGCACCGACAGCTCCGCCGTCTATCTCCAGTTCGATGACACGACCAGCCTGAACAAGCCGGCTGACATCGGCTATTATTCGACCAATGCGGAGGTTGTCTGGACCGACAAGTCTACAATCTATGATTCCTGGAATTATTACTCTCATGGAACGATGACCGTCACTTCCTATGACAAGACCAACAAAAAGGTTTCCGGTACATTCAGCGGTGTCTTTTATGCCAGTTCCGGCACAGACAGCGTAAAGGTCACGGGCGGTACGTTCAACTCCGCATATGTCACGCCGTAGCAGATAATAAAGGAACCCGGTGCTGTCCGGTTAAGAAATACAAAAGGGGCAGATCCGTATGGGTCTGCCCCTTTTACATAAAAGGTTATGTGTTTACTTCATGGTACCTGTAATAAAGAGATAAGAGAGGAGCAGCACAAAACCAAGGAAGCCGACAGCCAATAAGACTGTTGTGGCAGTTTGGCCAACGGGGTTGGCATGAGTGGATTTTTTCATATGGCGGAATTTGTAGTAAAAAATCAAATCACCACCTAAATATATATAAAAAAAACCGCATCTGCAAGCCGCATTAAGGACAAAACAGCCCTCTTACCCCCTAAAAATCGCTCTCCTAATGCTTTGCACTCATATAAAATACCAGTTTTCCGCCGTTCAGGATCTCTTCATGGGTAATATACCGGCGCGTCAGGGGATGTCCGTTCAGCGTCACCTTTTTCACATAGACATTTTTTTCTCCCTGGTCCATTGCTTCGATCGTAAAGGTCTTGCCGTTATCCAGCTGTAGTGTGGCGGAATTCACTGCCGGGCTGCCCAGCGAATACTGGTCGGAGCCGGGGGCTACCGGATAAAAGCCCAGTGCGGTGAAGATATACCAGGCGCTCATCTGGCCACAGTCGTCATTGCCACCCAGGCCATCCGGGGTCGGGTGATACTGTTTCTCCAGGATCATCCTTACGCGCTCCTGTGTTTTCCAGGGCTGATCGGTCCAGTTGTACAGATAGGCGACATGATGAGATGGCTCATTGCCGTGTACATAATTCCCGATGATGCCATCCCTGGTGATGTCCTCTGTTTCGGCAAAGAACTTATCGGGCAGCTCCATGGTGAAAAGGGAATCGAGATGCTGTACGAACTTCTTTTTACCGCCCAGCATTGTAATGAGTGTTGCGGGATCATGGGGGACATAGAGGCTATAGTTCCAGGCATTGCCTTCGATAAATCCCTGTCCATTGGTGCTGAGGACATCAAAGGACTGCTGGAAGCTGCCGTCTTTCAAACGGGGGCGCATATACCCGATGGAAGGATCGAAGACATTCTTATAATTCTCCGACCTCTTCATATAGGTTGTATAAAGCTCCGAACGTCCGAGCTTCTTTGCGGCCTGGGCAATGCTCCAGTCGTCATATGCATACTCCATCGTAGTCGATACGGAAGTTCCGTTGGTCTCGGACGGGATATAACCCAGATCTATATATGCGCCGAGCCCTTCGAAGCTGCGATGATTGGAAGTAGCTATACATGCGTCGAGGGCCATGTTCGCATCAAAGGGAGTATTGCCTTTGACGATGGCATCTGCTATTACTGACACGGAATGATAACCCGACATACACCAGTTCTCATTTGCATAATGCGACCAGATGGGCAGCATATGTTCTGCGCTCTGCTGGTAATGAGCCAGCATCGACTGGATCATGTCGGCATTCCGGCGGGGCTGCAGGATGTTGAAGAGAGGATGCAGGGCTCTGTGGGTATCCCAGAGTGAGAAGGTGGTATAGTTGACAAAGCTCTCAGCTTTATGGTTGAGCTGATCGAGTCCCCGGTAAGAACCGTCCACGTCCATATAGATAGTGGGGTTGATATAGGCGTGGTAAAGGGAGGTATAGAAATTCTCTTTTTCTGTTTTTCCGCCTTCGATCCGCAATTTACTCAATTCTGTATTCCAGGCTTCCTGTCCCTGCCGGCGAACCTGGTCGAAGTCCCAGCCCGGGGCTTCTGTGCGCAGATTGAGAAGCGCACCTTCGGTGCTGACGGAAGAAAGGGCGAATTTCAGCCGGATCTTTTCTCCGGCCTGCGTATGGAAATCAAAATGCATCCTCAGCTGGCGGCCTGCGAGGTCGGGGAAGTTGTGGTTCTGATCAAATTTCCCCCAGAACCCTCTGTAGACCTGTTTTTTGGAATAATTCCGGCTACCGTACTGGTAAAAGGGTTTTGAAAAGCTCATGGCGAAATATACGGTGCGGGTCCTTCCCCAGCCGTTGGTTTGACGGTAACCGGTTATTAGTGTATCGTTGGCAACCCTAACCACGGTCCATACGTTCTTGTCATCATAGTTATAGATGCCATGCATCAGGTCGAGGATGATATGTGCCTGATCCGTGGCGGGGAAGGTATATTGATGGAAGCCTACCCTTGTTGTTGTCGTCAATTCGGCCAGGATATTGTAATCCTCGAGTTTTACCTTGTAATAATCCGCCTCCGCGACCTCTGTGCCATGACTGAAAGCCGAGCGGTAACCGCTGCGGGGTTGACTGGCTGTGCCCGGGTTTAACTTAAGCTCACCGGTGGTAGGCATGATCAGAAAATCTCCCAGGTCGGAATGTCCTGTACCGGAAAAATGAGTGTGACTAAACCCAACGATGGTTTTATCGTCATACTGATAACCGGCACAATACTTATACACATCCGGGTTGTATTTGCCGTTCTGTTCATAAGGTATAGTGTCGGTATCCGGACTCAGTTGAACCATCCCGAATGGGGAAGTTGCGCCGGGGTATGTATGCCCCATACGTTGCGTACCTATGATGGGGTGTACATATTGAATGAGGTTTTCCGAAGTCGGTGATTGCGAAATAGCTGTTAACGGAAGAGCCCCTAAAAAGAGCCAGAAAAATTTGCGCATGAGTATGATTCTAAAGATGATAGGTGAGTTTTTATTGAAGCCGGAAAGGTATTGTTCATAAATAAGAATGCAAAATAAATACTATCTAAGAATTTTTGGTACAGAATTGGTAAATAAGCAAATTGAAAAATACTGAATGTAGAGTATTGGCAATTTCCTAAAGCAAAAATGATAAAAAGGAACAAAAAAAATTGACAGTCATGGATTAAAATAGTACTTTGCAGCGTCGCTAATTTCCATTCTCCTATTCTTTTCACAGAGACCCCTGTGAAGTTCATCCCCAAGAGCCTCCGTAGCTTTCAATATTCCGTGTAAAAGCAACCGTCCACTCTACCTTTTGCTTGTCATGTGATATGTCTCCAATGCGGGACAGTCAGCATATTTCAATGAAATCAATAAATCAATGACCCATTTAAGAAAAAGCCCTTTTCTTTTATTGTTATGTATTGTGTGCATTCTATCCGTATCATGTGTTAACACAAAAAAGATCGTCTATTTTAATAACGTGCAGGACACCACGTTGAAAAGTACAGATGTTAATATTGAATCCATCATTCAGAAAAATGACCTGCTTAATATAACTGTTAGCAGTCTCAATCCTGAAGCTTCCCTGGTCTTCAACCTCCCCAACCAGGCCGTGTCCATGTCATCGCTTTCCGTTGCCAGTGGTCCTACGGGTGTACCATCCGGTGCCAATGCCTCACAGCCGATGGGATACCTGGTGAGCAGTGACGGGACCATCAAGTTCCCTGTACTGGGTGTCATGCCCGCCGCCGGGTTAACAAAAAAACAGCTGGAGCAGGCCATAACGTCTGCTCTTACCGATAAGAAATTGCTGATAGATCCTATTGTCAACGTACGTTTCCTGAATTTCCGGGTCACCGTTCTGGGAGAGGTAGCCCGGCCGACGACTATTAATGTAGGGAATGAGAGGATATCCATTTTAGAGGCTCTTGGCTTAGCCGGGGATCTTACTATTTACGGGAAGAGGGAAAATGTGCTGCTGATCCGTGAAGACGGTCCGAACAAGATCATAAAGAGGATCGACCTGAATGCTCAGGCTATCCTGAGCTCTCCTTATTATTATTTAAAGACCAATGATATAGTCTATGTAGAGCCGAATGCTTCCAAAATCGCCAGTACCAGCCGTACGCAACAATTGCTACCCATTGTCCTGAGTGCTTTATCGTTTGTCGCGATCATTGTAACGTATACTATCAAACATTAAAGGTACCGCTATGCAAGTAACACATAAGAAAGGAATAGAAGACAAGGAAAGCAACATGATCAGCGAGATGCTGTTCAAGTACCTGCCTTACTGGCCTCTGTTCCTGGCATTGTTCGTTGTATTTGGTGCGGGGGCATGGCTTTACCTGCATTATGCGACACCTGTCTATGAAGCGTCTGCGACCATCCTTGTCAAGGATGAGAAAAAAGGCGTGGACGATGCCAACCTGATGGAGCAGCTGGATCTCTTTGGTTCCAAAAAGCTGGTGGAAAATGAGATCGAGGTCATCCGGTCCAGGATGCTGATGCATGAAGTGGTGGAAAACCTTTCCCTGTATGCCCCGGTCATGGAGGAAGCTCCTTTCAAGGCTAAGTCGGCTTATCTCAGCTCGCCCATTGTCATCCAGGCCTTAAAACCGGATTCCATCCAGGTCGATGAGGACAAGGAGAACAAAACATATTTTACCTATGATGACAGCAAGAAAGAGGTCGTGATAGGGAACAATCATTATGCCCTCAACACCTGGGTTTCCGAAGGACAGAATGTGCTTCGGTTTGCCCCCAATCCTTATTATAGGGCGCCGAAGGAAAAGCAAAAGCTCTATTTTTCTCTTTTGAGCGCGAAGGTTGTTACGGATGGGATGATGAACGTCGTCAAGGTTACGCAGGCCACAAAGCTTGCTTCTGTCATCAACCTGAAGATCAGGGATGCGGTACCCAGAAGAGGGGAAGACGTCCTGAACGGCCTGATCGCCGCCTACAACAGAGCTGCGATCAATGATAAAAATGCGCTTGCCTATAATACGCTGAAATTTATCAACGAAAGACTCAAGCTGGTGACCTCAGAGCTGGATTCCGTCGAGTCGGGGATCCAGAAATACAAGACCCGGGAAGGTATTGTCGATATCAGTGCACAAGGGCAATCTTACCTGGAGAATGTGGGTCTCAATGACCAGAAGCTAAGCGAAGTGAATGTGCAGCTGGCTGTGATGGACCAGGTGGAGAAATCCCTGTCGTCAAGCAGTCCATCGGCGATATCACCCGCTACGCTGGGTGTGGACAACCCTACCCTGGCGGCTTTGCTGGGCAAGCTCTATGACCTGGAGCTGCAATATGAAGGTTTGCAAAAGACGACAGCGGAAAACAACCCGCTCCTTGTATCGCTCCGTAATGAGATCGACAAGATCAAGCCGAGCATCCTGCTAAATGTCCAGCTTCAGCGGCGTAACCTGGAAGCCGGTAAGGCCAACCTGTCCGGTACCAGCAACCAGTATGCTGCTATTCTCAACCGGCTGCCGCAAAAAGAAAGAGGGCTGGTACAGATCAGCAGACAGCAGACGATCAAAAATGGCATATATAGTTTCCTGTTGCAGAAAAGGGAAGAGACGGCTTTATCTTATAATTCGGCGGTTTCCGATACCCGGATCGTGGATGATGCCGAATCCGGCGTAAAACCCGTCAGCCCCAAGCACATGCTGGTGTATCTTATCGCCCTTGTCGGCGCCTTTGGTGTGGGGGCGGCTTTTGTGGCCATCCGGGAAGTCTTTAACCAGCAGATCGTCTTCCGCAGCGAGATCGAACAATATACCAGCATTCCGGTCATTGGAGAGATCATGATGAAAGAGAAGGAAAGCCCGTTCATCATCGAGGAAGGCGGCAGATCGATCATTGCCGAGCAATTCCGGCAGCTGCGCACATCCCTGGCCTATATTGGTATCAACAGCAGGAAGAAGAAAATACTGGTTACCTCCACCATCGCGGGCGAAGGGAAAAGTTTTATCTCCGTTAATGTAGCGGTCAGCCTGGCTATGACCAATAAAAAAGTGGTGCTCCTCGAAATGGATCTCCGGAAGCCTGCCCTCAGTCCTATATTTAATATGAGCCGGCAGATAGGTTTGACCAATTATTTTGTAGGCGACAAGGAAGCCGACCATATCATTAAAAGCACGACAATCAATCCCAATCTCTTCTTTATTCCATCCGGTGCCATTCCGCCGAACCCCTCGGAACTGATCATCAATGGCAGGCTGGAAGAGTTGTTAAAATATCTGGAGACCATTTTTGATTATGTGGTCATCGACACTGCCCCTGTCAGCCCCGTAACTGACGCATACCTTCTTTCTCCAATGTGCGATGCCACCTTATACGTGGTCCGGCATGGAGTTACCCCTAAAGCCTCTATCAAAGTACTGGATTCGAACCTCCTGGTACACCCACTAAAAAATGTCGCGATCATATTCAATGGCGTTCGGAACCGGGGTTTCGGGCAATATGGATATGGTTATGGTTATGGACATGGTGGAAACTATGGTTATTTCGAAGACAAAAAAGAGAAGTCGAAAAAGGCAGGAAAGAGAGCAAAGGCTTGATCCGACACTGGTCTTCCCGACCAGTGAATCTATTATTAGCCTCCGACCGACACCAGACATAGTCCCTGATAAAAAAACCACCTGTGAGTGGATAGGGCGAAGCCTTGCCATATTAATCTGTAAATCCGAATATATGATCCAACAGGCAAAAAATTGGTACGTTGTTTACACGAAACCCCGCTGGGAAAAGAAAGTTGCAAAACAGCTGGAACAGAAAAAGATAGAGCACTACTGTCCGTTGAATAAGGTACAGAGGCAATGGAGCGACAGGAAGAAGATCATTATGGAACCACTGTTCTCGTGTTATGTCTTTGTCCATCTTGACGATAGCCAGCTGTTGCCGGTCAGACAGACCGACGGTGTAATGAATTTTGTCTATTGGCTGAGTAAACCTGCGGTTATCCGCGACGAAGAGATAGCCGCTATCCGGCGATTCCTGAACGAATATGAAGATATCCGGCTGGAGAAGACCCTTGTCAATGTCAACGACAGGGTCCGTATCACCAGCGGCCCGCTGATGGAGAGACAGGGAAATGTGCTGGAGATAAGAAATAAGACGGTCAGGGTCTCCCTGCCTTCTCTTGGTTATTCTATTGTCGCCGAAGTTCAGAAGTCGAATATCGAAATCCTGTCCCTGTTCGACAACCCTGTCTCTGAGAGCAGAATTGTATAGCCCTTTCCTTTATACAGGATTTTTTAACCCTTAATAATTGTCTCAGACCCGTATGGAAGTCGCCCTCACGTTCATTGACAAAGTAAGAGCCAAACAAAAGATCATTTTCAATTCCTTCTGGGTGATCCTTGACAAGGTCATCCGGATGCTCGGCGGTTTGATCGTAGGAGTATGGGTTACCCGTTATCTCGGTCCTTATAATTTCGGAAAGCTGAATTATGCCACCAGCATTATTGTCATATCCCTCCCTTTTGTCAATATGGGGCTGAATAATATCGTGCTGACCGAAATGATCCGGAAGCCCGGTGATGGCAGGGTACTTTTTACTTCGCTGGTCCTGAAGCTACTTTCGGGATCATTCCTGTTCCTGCTCATCTATCTGTTCTCGTTCAGCCTGCACGACGATGCTGTTACCCGAACGATCCTGATCATCCTGTCGGTACAATGTATCTTCCAAGGTTCGGATATCTTTGATCTTTTCAACCAGTCACGCACGGAATCCAGGAACAGCGTCATCGCCAAGTCCAGCGCCTATATTGTCATCAATATAGTCAAGGTCTTTGCCCTGCTTACGGGCTTTAGCATCATCTTCTTTGCGGTATTGACAATAATGGAGGTGGTGCTGGCTGCTACCATCCTTATCTTCTTCTATTTTAATATCTCCAAACAGAGTGTCAGCGGCTGGGTTTTTGACGCTTCGTTCGCCAAAAATCTTTTGGCCAGGTCCTGGCCCCTGATCATATCGGATATCTTTATCACCTTCTATATGCGGCTGGACCAGCTGATGCTGAAAAGTCTTGCCGGTTATACGGAAGTAGGCCGTTACAGCGCGGTAGTGCGGATCTCCGAGATCCATTACTTTCTTGCCGGCGCCATCTGTGTTTCTGTCTATCCCAGCATCGTAAAGATGAAGGAAAGAAGCGAGAAGGATTTTATGCATGGGTTCCAGCGTCTGCTGAATATCCTGACCACCGTCTCGGTGATCGTCGCCATTGTGGTGAGCTGTTTTTCAAACACGATCACCGGCGTCCTTTATGGTGCAAAATATCCGGGTATCGGCAGCATCCTGGCCGTTCATGTCTGGACAGGCGTGTTCGTATTCCTGGGTGTAGGAGCCAGCAACTGGTTTATCATAAATGATCTTCAGCGTCATGTACTGATCTATACCCTGATCGGGCTTGTCATAAATGTTATCCTCAATTTTATCCTTATCCCCCGTTATCTGAGTCTCGGATCCGCAGTAGCCACCCTGATCGCCCAGCTCTTTGCAGCTGTGATCTGCAATTGTCTTACGAAAAAGACAAGGCCGATGTTCCTGCTCCAGGTCCGATCGTTCCTTGCTCTTTTAAGACCCTCCGTAAAAAATTATCTGTAAAGTTATGCCCATACCAGCCGTTCTGATGATAGTCTTTAACCGACCCGACCATGCCCGGAAAGTGTTCGAGAAAGTGCGGGCGGTTCAACCCCCAAAATTATATATTGCCGTCGACGGGCCAAGAAAGAACCGTCATGACGACCAGGTCAAGATCCGGCAGTGTATCAGGATCTTTGATGAGATCGACTGGCCCTGCGAGGTCCGGAAACTGGTCCGCGAAGAGAACATGGGTTGCCGGCTGGCCGTCAGCTCGGCCATCAGCTGGTTCTTCGAACAGGAGGAACAGGGGATCATTCTCGAAGACGACTGTGTACCCGATCCGTCCTTTTTTACCTATTGCGATCAACTTCTGGAAAAATACAGGGACGTACCTTCTGTCATGCATATCAATGGGGTGAATTTCCAGGATGGCAACTGGCGGGGGAGCGGCTCCTATTATTTCTCAAAAATATGTCATGTATGGGGATGGGCCAGCTGGAGAAGAGCCTGGCAAAAATATGACATCGATATGCAGGGTATGGAAGAGTTCTTTGATCATGGCTTGTATAAAAGTGTCGCCAATTACAAGGGCTCGGGAGAATACTGGAAGAATGCCTTTACGCAGGTGAAGAATGGCGTCATCGACACCTGGGATTATCAATGGGCTTTTTCCGTCTGGAAGAACAATGGCCTCAGCCTGAGTCCCAATTTCAACCTTATCTCCAATATCGGGTTTGATGAATCGGCCACCCATACCCGCCGGTTCGATCCGCGGGTCTCGGACAAGGCGCTTTCTGCTGCCGAAGCCGTCATAAAAGACCCTGTGGTAATGGTCCCTGACTATTATGCCGACCTGTATTCCTTTAATAAGCTGTTTATGACCTATCAGTCCGACATCGTATCCCGCGTAAAAAGAAAGATCCGCGCGCTGTCCAAATAGACAGTCCCTTCCTTTTACACTAACCAGTATATGAAGTTCAAGCTTAAATTCCTTAACACACTCTGTTTTGCCTTTGCGGCAGGGATCCCCTTTTTCGATTCCTTCGAAATTGGCGGTCACCGGCTGGGTAACCTGCACCAGATCACCGTGCTGGTGCTGGCCGTATACCTGATCCTCGGCACCGGCTTTGTGAAATACAACACGGGCAGGAAGATCAGGCTGACCTTTGTAAAGTTCTTTCTCCTGTTTACGGGAGGTATCTTTGCTTCCTTCCTGTTCAGTGGGAATATTACCAGCTTATCCGTTCAGCATCTTACTTTTTATTTCGAGCTGGCCTTTTTATACCTGTTGCTCAGCGATCTCATCTTCGATCCCTCCACGATCAGAAGCTTCTATTATGGACTTACGCTGGGGCTGGCTTTATCCGTCTTTATCGGAGTCATGCAATTCCTAAAGGTTCCGGCCTTCAATCTATTCAAGGACGATGAGCTCAACGCCAACACTTCCTATGTATCTGAAGGGGATGCGGTTGACGTATTGCGTGTCTGGGGGCCTTTTGGAAATGCCCTGTCATTCTCGTTCTATATTTCTGTCGCCGGGCTGCTTTCCTTTTATTTCTTCCGGTTTGTCAAAAAAGTAAAGTTCCTGGCCTGGGGGATCTTTGTCCTGAGTATCCTGGGAATATGTCTGACCATCTCCCGGATGGCTTTGTTTGCCTTTGTCTTTTCAGCGGCGCTGGTTCACTTTTTTTCGATCAGCAGACGCAGGCGGACAAGGTTCCTGCTGGTGGTGTCTGTCCTGGTTGTGCTGGGAGTGCTGGGGCTTACGGCCCTGAGCAATGAAAATCCTATCTTAAGCCGGCTGTCCGCTTCCGAAGACGATTTCAAAACCGGAAGGCTCGCGCTTTGGGATGTGGGATTTACCGTCTGGATGAAGAACCTGTTTTTTGGCGCAGGTCCGGGCAACCTGAATATTGAATTATACAACAACGGATGGAGAATAGTCGGCAGGGATATCATAGAGACAACACCGGGGCATGTCGAAAATTATTACCTGACTGTTCTGTTTACGTTTGGTCTTATCCCCTTTCTCCTTTTTATCGCTTATCTGACCAAACTGGTGCAGGCGGCATTCCGTCTTTTACAGACCGGATTAAAAGACAGGAACCTGGCGGAAGGTATTCCCCTTTTTGGGGCTATCGTCTGCCTTCTGTTAAACAACATTATCAACCCGGTCATGAACTCCGATATACGCATCCAGATGCTCATGATCTTTCCTATGGCTATCTGCACCAATCTTTACCGGAAGTATAGTATAACCCCTGAGTATGAAAATATTAGTGGATCATCAGATCTTTCTCTCCCAAAAGTATGGCGGCATATCTAATTATCATTCGACCATTCACCAGGTGATCAATGATATGCAGACGGAGCACAGCTCGACCATCCTGGCGCTGGGCTCGGATAACGAGTATGTCGATCCACAGCTGAATATCCTGCGGCCGCTGAATATCCGGGGAAAAAAGATCCTGCGCACCATCAATCAGTATACGATGAGCAGGATGATGGGTGGTTACGATGTATTTCATCCGAGCTATTACGACAACTATTTTTTGCAGTGGCGGAAGCGGCTGCCTTTTGTGCTTACTGTGCATGATATGATCCCGGAAAGGAATTTTTTCTACGACCAGATCGGACTTGATCTCATCAAAAGCAAAAAGAACCTTATTTATAAAGCAGACCGTCTGATCGCCATCTCCGAAGCGACCAAGGCAGACATGCTGGAATTCTATGATATAGACCCCGATCGGATCGATGTGATACATCATGGCTATCCGACCACATTTGACCGGTTCCTGACGAAGCCGGGCGGATCGGTGACCGCCGGTGTACGGCCTTATATCTTATTTGTAGGCAACCGGTATGCGTATAAGAATTTTGATCTTTTTGTCGAAAGCATTGCTGATCTGCTGATCAAACATGACCTTCAGCTAGAGGTGGTGGGCCCCCTGCCCTCTCAAAAAGAGCAGCAGCTGATAGCTGGTCTGAACATTGTTTCTCATGTCAGCTTCCGCGGGCATGTTTCGGAAGAAGAGCTGTTCCATTATTACCACAACGCTTTTTGTTTTGCCTTTCCTTCTTTGGAAGAAGGATTTGGGATTCCATTGCTGGAGGCTGCAACGGCAGACTGCCCGGTCGTCTGTTCGGATATCGGGATCTTCAGGGAGGTTGCCGATGATTCGGCACTGTATTTTGATCCCCGATCAAGAGAAAGTATACATCAGCAGGTGGAGAAGCTGGTGTTGTCCGATTCGCTGCGCGCGGATCTGATCCGGTGCGGTCACGAAAACCTGAAACGATTCTCCTGGAAAAAAGCTGCAAGGAAAACACTGGATACTTACCGCCGTGCGGCGGGGCTTGATACTGCGATAGCCGCGGTTTCTGCCTGGTAGAGCTGACCCCCCGACCCTTATTAATTTTTTCTTATGACCTTCGCTATTCTTATTCCCATCTACAATCGCCTGGCTGTTACCAGGCAAGGCTTGTTATCCTTATACGAAGCGCTGGACCGGTACAAGAGATCGGGCAGCAATACCTGCCGGTTCGAGATAGTCGTCATCGACGACGGTTCGACGGATGGCAGCTCACCCTGGATCACGGCAAACTATCCGGACATCCATCTGCTTCATGGAGACGGAAACCTATGGTGGAGCGGTGCTATCAATAAAGGCGCCGACTACGCTATCGACCAGCTCAAAGCCGACTATCTATTACTTTGGAATGACGACATCGTGCCCGCCACGGATTATTTTCTTGTGGCGGAAAGGCTGTTTGCCGACCCCGGTCTACAGGAGACGATCATCGGTACGAAGATCCTTGTAAAGGAGATCAGGGATAAGGTCTGGTCCATTGGCGGGTTTTTTAATAGGCTTACGGGGCGTTATGGGCTTTATACCGATGCCGGCGAGGGGCAGAGCCGGTTCTTTGACTGCGACTGGCAGCCGGGGATGGGAACCTTTGTGCCTACCAGGTTGATGCGGCAGCACCGGCTTCGCTGGGACGACGTGATCTTCCCGCAATATCATGGAGACAGCGATTTTACCATGCGTTGTAAAAAGCTGGGGATCCCTGTGAAGACCTGTCTCGACCTGGTACTCTACAACAGCAGTTCGACCTCTGGTTTGGGCAAGATCACCGATCTGCGGAAGCTGCGGTTGAGTCTTGTATCCCTGCGCTCCAATTATAATATCCGGAAAAGATTTCTTTTTTATAACCGGCATGGCATAGTGCCTTTCTCTTACCTGGGTATCGGAAAAACATATTTTTTCTTTTTTGGCTCCTTTGTCAAAAGGAATTATCTGAAACGTCCATCCAAACAGCAGCAGGCTGAGCTGGCTGCTGCCGATGCACCTCAAACAATCAACCAGTCGCTGTAACATGAGCAGTCCTTATTCGGTATATGTATATCCCAATGTCGGGAGGGAATTGATGGGTTCGAACAATCCCTATGTTCAGCATCTGAAAGAGGCGCTGGACAGGAATGCGTTGGTGATAGACCTTTCTGTTTCCGACAGGGCTTTTCCCGATCTTCTCCGCAAAGGGATGTCTTCCGATATGGTCATTCTCAACTGGCTGGAAAATCTTCCATTCAGACGGATGGGGATCATCCAGACGATAGTAGCCCTTTTTTATATCCGTTTGTTAAAGGCGAAGGGGGTAAAGATCATCTGGATCAAACACAATAAGGTCGCGCACAGCCGAAAATGGTTTGCCATCAGCAAGCTCATCCAGCGATCTCTGAGCCGCAGCGCCGATCATATCGTTACGCATTCGCGGGATATCGACCTGACCGAAAGTGATAAGCTGCTGTACCTGCCCCACCCCAGCAATATCGGCCCCGAGGCCGTCCTGGTCCCCGAACCCGTCGAGCCTGTCATCGATCTGCTGATATGGGGTAGTCTCTTACCCTATAAAGGAGTGTTGGAATTTCTGCAGTTTGCGGAAAACGACGCTGCGCTCAGCAAGCTGAAGATCCACATCATAGGAAAGGGTTCGGAATCCTATTTTAAAGAGTGTCAAAAACATGCGGGCCCCAATGTGACACTGCTCAACCAGTTTATAAAAGAAGAAGACCTGGCGCAGCTGTTCAAAAGAACGAGATTCATCCTGTTCACCTATAATAAAAGATCGGTCATGTCCTCCGGTGTCCTGGCCGATAGCCTGGCGGCCTGCCGGAAGATCATCGCCCCGGATTGCGGCGCCTTTAGCGATATGGCTAAGCAGCATTCCTTTGTCTACCTGTACAACGACCTTTCAGAGATCGCTCCTCTCTGTCAGGACCACTATACTGATTACTCCCTGGACTATGAAGAAGTATGTTCGTTCGTAACAAAAAATTCCTGGTACAACATGGGTGCAACCATCAAAGCGTTGGCTCATCGTGATACCGTAGTCAAAATTTAATCCATTTTTTATGAAGAGGAGTACAGCTAATCGTATCGCCATTTTCTTTTTGTCGTTGTGGATCGCTACAAATATGCAAGCGCAAAGCGGAAATACAGTCAATTTTTATGTCGCCCCCAACGGGCAGCCCGGTAATCCGGGAACGCTGGACAGACCCTTTCAAAGACCTGAGCAGGCTCTTGCTGCCGTCGCTGCTATAAAGGGAGCTGTCAACGCCACGATCTATTTCCGCGGGGGTAATTATTCTTTTACAAAGTCGCTGACTCTTTCCGATGCCAGCCCGGACGATAGCCGCCAGATCCTGTTGTCAAACTATCAAAACGAAAAAGTCGCCTTTACGGGTGGTCAGAAACTGGACAACAGCAAGTTCCAGCTGGTCACCGACGCGGGCATCCTGAACAGGCTTCCGGCTGCGGCAAGAGGAAAGGTCTACCAGATCGATCTGAAGGCGGCACAGATCACCGACTTTGGCAGGAGAGTGCCACATGGCTATAAGAATATCCGCCCGGCTCCGCTGGAATTGTTTTACAATGAAAAGACCCTTCCTGTTGCGCGTTATCCCAACGATGGATTACTCCCGATCGGAACGGTGTCCGACCCCGGGTCAAATCCGAGGAATGGCGATAAGGACAACAGGGGTGCAACCTTTGCTGTCAACGACCCGAGGATAAAAAACTGGCAGACAGCCGACCAGGCCTGGGTGGGAGGATATTTCTCCTATGGCTATTCCGACGACAACATGAAAGTGGCTGCTTTTGACCCGGCAAACCGGACCATCCATCTAAAAGATCCGGCTTTGTATTCGGTCTATAGCAGCGCTGATGCCAGCACGGGTCCGGTAAAGAATGCCCAGGCGCTAAGAGGCTTCTATGTATATAATCTTTTGGAAGAGATAGACGAACCGGGGGAATGGTATCTCGATGAGACATCGGGGATCTTATATCTCTGGCCATCCGACAACGCTATAAATAAGGCAGACATCGAAGTCTCCCTTTTACAGGCTCCTATCATGGTCGTATCGAATGTCGCAGGCCTCGGAATAAAGGGCATCAGCTTCGAATATGGGCGGACCGCCGGCCTGCAGCTGGAAGGCACCCGTCACACCATTATCTCACATTGCACCTTCAACGGACTGGGCACTGTTGCCATATCCACCAATACGCAGTCGCCACGCGCCTCCTATAATATGGACCTGCTTATCCAATCCTGCTCGATCCATCACACGGGTACGGGTGGTATAATCCTGGAAGGCGGGGACAGGAAGAACCAGGTCGCTGCCAATAATGTCGTGGACAACTGTGATATCTATAATTATTCAAGACTCAACTGGACCTATTGCCCGGCGATATCGATCAACGGCGTGGGTAACAAGGTCACTCATTGTGAGATACACGATGCACCGGACCAGGCCATCCAATACTATGGTAATGACCTTGTCATTGCCTTCAATCATATCTATCGTGTGCTCGATCATATGACCGATGCCGGCGCGCTGTATACAGGTCGTGATCCGTCCACGACGGGAAATCTCATCAGCAATAACTTCTTTGACAATATCACCAATACCTTTAATGCTTCTATCTGTGCTGTATATCTCGATGATGGCAGCAGTGGCATGGAAGTGGATGGGAATGTCTTTTACAAGGCCGGAACAGCAGGCTCTTATAATTTCGGAGCTGTCCACATCAATGGCGGCAGCGACAATATCTTCCGGAATAATTATTTTATCGACTGTCACCAGGCTTTTTCCAATTCCCAATGGAATGACAAGCAGTGGAAGGAATTGATCTCCAATCCGACAAAGCGGTTCAATGCCGATGTCGACATGCGTTCCGAAGCCTTTACCCGGAAATATCCTTATCTGAAGAAAGTCGATGACTCGGTCAACCTCGTCAACAGACAAAATCTCAGCTTTAATACCCTGACCTATAATGTAGCTGTACTCTCGGCAGGAGCAAGCTATGTACATAAGAATGTCGTCAACTCTACTACCGACCCGGGTTTTGCCGATGCCCGGAACAAGAATTTTACTTTAAACACAGTGCCTTCCGTTCTGCAACAGGCCGGTGACTGGAAGCCCATTCCATTCGGTCAGATCGGAAGACAGGAAAAATAGACAACGTGCAAACAAGAAACACCGCCCCCATCCTTTTATTCACCTATAAGAGGCTGGACACGCTGAAAAGAACAGTAGCCGCGCTAGCTCAGAATGTGCTGGCAGAACAAAGCGACCTTTTTATTTTTTCCGACCAGGGCCGTCGCGAAGAGGACAAGCCTGCCGTCAAAGCCGTCAGAGACTATCTGCAGACGATAGGCGGCTTTCGAAGCATACATATCGAGGAAGCCACAAAGAACAGGGGGCTCGCTAATTCGATCATCACGGGTGTGACCAGTATCATCACCAGGTATGGCAGGGTCATCGTACTGGAAGACGATATCCTGACGACGCCCAACTTCCTGACCTTTATGAATACGGCCCTGGACAAATATCAATTCGAGAAAAAGGTATTTTCTGTTTCGGGATATTCCTTTAACCTGGGGATGCCCGACAGCTATGATCATCCTTACGACACCTATTTTACAACCCGTGGCTGGTCCTGGGGCTGGGCGACATGGAAGGACCGCTGGACAGGCATCGACTGGCAGGTAACCGGCTATGCCGATTTTGTAAAGAATGCTGCCGAAAGACGCCGGTTTGCCGAGGGTGGCTCCGACCTCAACCTGATGCTGAAAAGGCAGATGAACGGGCAGCTGGATTCATGGGCTATCCGCTGGTTCTATCACCAATACAAGGTGCAGGGGCTTACGCTCTATCCCCTGTTGTCAAAAGTCTACAATGATGGTTTTGACGAGCTGGCGACTCATACCCGCGGAGCGAACAACCGCTATCAGCCCCTGCTGGATGAGACCGGTCATCTCTCCTTCAACTTACCGGACAAGGCAGAGATCTCCGCTGTCTATCAAAAACGTTTTCAGCAAAAGCTGGGTATCCGGGCCCGGATCATCTCGAAATATCAGACCCTGATCGGCAACCTTCTCAAATAGACCCTTACAAACGGATCCAAACAATGATCGCATTTATCAAGAAATTAAGGAACCGATACCTGGTAAAAATAAAGTGGCGTCACTACAGGATAGGAGAAGGCTTTCATGCAGGGGCGAGGGTCAGGCTCTGGGCCAGGAATGAGCTGACTATCGGCAGGAACTTTTATATCGGGAGGGATTCCCAGATCGAAGCCAATTGCATTATCGGCAATGATGTCATCTTCGGGAACAAGGTAGCCATTGTGGGCCGGTATGATCATTTCTTTCAGCAGGTTGGCGTCCCGGTACGACGGGCTTCCCAGATCAGGGATAAGGACTATCAATGGAAAGGGATTACGGAAACAACGATCATCGGGGACGATGTCTGGGTAGGATATGGCGCCATCATCATGAGTGGCGTGAAGATCAGCAGCGGGGCCATCATCGCTGCCGGTGCTGTGGTGACGAAAGATGTCGAGGCGTATAGCATTTATGCCGGCTGTCCTGCCAAAAAGATAAAAGACCGGTTTGATTCTGAAGACGACAGGATCAAACACATCGGGATGCTGCAAGATGAAACGCGACACTTAAAATAACAAAACAACTATCGGGAAAATTTTACATTATGCAAAAACAACTGATCAGCATCAACATCAACACTGGTGCTTACAAAAGCTTCGTCAATGAAGTGGTTGAAATGTCTGAGAAAAAATCGAGCTACACTTGTGTAGCGAATGTTCACATGCTGGTGGAAGCCTATACCAATCCTACCTTCGCCAGCATCGTGAACAATGCCGATATGATCACTCCGGACGGCATACCGCTTACCTGGGGGCTCAAGCTTCTGCATGGCATCAGCCAGGACAGGGTCGCGGGCATGGACCTGCTGCCGGACATCCTGAAGGAAGCGGAGCAGAAAGCCATCCCTGTCTATTTCTATGGCGGGACGGATGCCATGATGTCGGGCATAGCAAAGTATATCCCCAAACATTACCCGGAATTACCTATCGCGGGTATGTATAGTCCTCCCTTCCGGGATCTTTCGATCGAAGAAATGGACCTGACCGCGGAGATCATCAACAGTTCCGGCGCAAGGATTGTGCTGGTGATCCTTGGCTGCCCCAAACAGGAGCTGTGGATGAGCATGATGAAAAACAAGATCAGCGCTACCATGATCGGTATCGGGGGGGCCTTGCCGGTGTTGCTGGGCTTTCAGAAAAGGGCGCCTGTATGGATGCAGAAGTATGGTCTGGAATGGCTGTTCAGACTCTACCAGGAACCCAAAAGGCTGTTCAGGCGTTATGCGGTGACCAATTCCATTTTTCTTTTCCTGTTATGTAAGGAGATCATCCGTATAAAGGTCTTCCGTCAAAAACCGCGGTTCAATTTTAAAGGCCTTGACAAAAGCTAACCAACAAACCTTAGGTCCTGTCATGAAGTTCATCCGGCTTTTCTTTTTATTTGTCATGCTATACAGCGGTCTGCAGGCTCAGCTTGACCTGGTGCATGGCTCTGTCGAAGCGCAGGGTATCCTGACGGGGAAAAGTAATGTTCCCTTCTGGATGCGCAGCGATCAGTTTGGCAGTGTTCCCCTGCCCGGGGCTTCGGGCAGCTTTATCGCGACGGGGAGAAAAGACTATGACAGCTTGTCCAGGAGCTTTTTCAGCTGGGGCGCGGGCGTACAGTTGCGTGCTGACCTGGGTTCCGGCTCCCGGCTTACTCTTATTGAAGGATATCTAAAGGTCCGTGCCAGCATTTTTGAGCTGAGGGCCGGCCGTATGAAGGAGATAATAGGATTGGTTGACACCGCCCTTTCTTCCGGCGCCTTTTCTCTTTCCGGCAACTCGCTGGGTATTCCGCAGGTAGAGATCGCAATCCCGGATTACTATGCACCTCCTGTTCTTGGCGGCCTCATCGCGTTCAAAGGAAGCTTTTCGCATGGATGGCTGGGAGACCAGCCGGTTGTCCCAAACAACCTGGTCGCCAGCGCAACTACTTATTTTCACCAGGTCTCTCTATATGGCCGGCTGGGAAAACCCAACTGGAAGCTGCATCTCCTGGGTAACCTCAACCACGAGGTCTTCTGGGGCAGCGAGCAACAGATCTTTGGCAAGAACTGGGGGCTCTCCGTGCCAAAGACTTTTGAATATGTCGCTTTGGGAAAGACCTATCATGGTTCCAAGGTCGGCAACCATCTCGGGTCGGTGGACCTGGGGCTGGAATACGAATTCCAAAGGGTCCGGCTTTTTGTCTATCGTCAGAGCTTTTATGATGAAGGCGCGCTGGCCAAGCTGGCGAACATCGCCGACGGCCTCAATGGCATCAGTCTGACCAATAAGGACGATGAACCGGTTCCGGATTATTATCCTGTTCAAGGCTATTCCAATCGTACCTTTCACTGGCATAAGATCGTATTTGAGCTGTTTTACAGCAAGAACCAGGCGGGTTATCCCTGGTCAAGACGAACTGCCTCGGGTGACGAAAACTATTATAACAGCAACTCCTATCCATTGGGCTGGTCTTACAAGGGGATGGGTCTTGGAAACCCCTTTATCACTCCGGCCTATACTACCCGGGAAGGATTTCCCAACGTCAATTTCAACTATTTTAATAACAACCGCGTGGTGGCTTTTTATACCGGTCTTGAGGGCTCCGTTCTCGACTACCGGTTTACCGCCAAGGCTTCCTATACTATGAACTATGGCACGTTTGGCACGAGTATCTGGGGATATTCTACCGGAAACCGTTTTGTCCCGCCGCAATTCGGCATCTGGAAACCGGTAAACCAGTTCTCTTCTTACCTGTCCGTCGAACGCGACCTTGACCAGGGCTGGACCGTCGGCGCCGTTGCGGCCCTTGACTATGGCAAATTATTTTATAATTCAGGAGGGTTTATCCTGAGATTAAAGAAGTCCCTCTGACCGGCGACAATCGAAAAAATATTCGTTTCATTCCCATTAAAACAAACTCTTATGAATAGTCGCTATTCCAACCTGTTCAGGTTCTTTTTTGTCTGCGCAGACCTGCTGGCACTCTACCTTGTACAGTTCTTCTTTTTGAGCAATATACACCGGATACCGTCGGGCGCAGGTCCAAAATATCTCCTTTTGTTTATTGTGTCCAGCATGCTGTGGTTGCTGTCGGCCTATGTGACCGCATTGTATATCGACCAGGGCAAACCCGGCTTTGAGATCTTTATCAAAAGGACGGTAAGATGTCTGACCGTCTTTTTTGTGTCGATGGTGCTTTTTATCTTCTTCTATCATTATCCTTTTTCCAGGCTCTTTATCCTGACCAGCTTTGTGGTCTTTAGTATCCTGCTGCTGGCGATAAGAAGTCTGATGATGGTAATATTCTGGTATGCAGATAAAATGAACGGGCCAGGGAAACGGGTCGTCATCGTCGGATACAATGATGTGGCAAGGCAGCTGACCTATAACTTTTCCAGCCGGGCGAGAAATACGATGGTGGAAGGATATTTCGAAGATCCTGCGCTGGTAGATCAGCTGTCTCCCTTGCCGATCATCGGCAATATCGACGAATGTATCTCTTATGCCGTAAAGAACAATATCAATGAGATCTACTCGACTATTTCCCCGGAAATGAACACCTCCATATACGAAATGGCCCAGACTGCGGAAAGGTCGCTGATCCGGTTCAAGTTCGTTCCCGACTTCCGGTTCTATATCAACCGGAATACGCATATGGAATACATCGACGGGATGCCTGTTCTTTCGCTCCGCTCGGAGCCGCTGGAAGACAGCTCCAACAGCATAAAAAAACGCTGTTTCGACATTCTCTTCAGTCTTTTTGTCATCGTCTTTATCCTGTCCTGGCTGACCCCTATCATTGCCCTTTTGATCAAGCTGAACAGCCGGGGGCCGGTATTCTTTGTTCAATGGCGTTCCGGGAAGGACAACCGCCAGTTCAAATGTTTTAAATTCCGGACGCTAGCCGTCAATAAGGAGGCCAATACACAGCAGGTCACCCGTAATGACACCCGCATCACTTCACTTGGGAAATTCCTTCGGAAAACAAACCTGGATGAGCTGCCGCAGTTCTTCAACGTTCTGATCGGGGATATGTCTGTTGTAGGGCCGCGTCCGCATATGCTGGTGCATACCGAAACCTATTCCCGGTTGCTGGAGGAATATATGGTCCGCCATTTTGTAAAACCGGGTGTAACCGGCTGGGCGCAGGTCAATGGGTTCCGGGGTGAGATCCGTGGCCAGGAGCAGCTGCGCAGCAGAATCGGGCACGATATCTGGTATATGGAGAACTGGAGTCTGTGGCTGGACCTGAAGGTTATATTCCTGACGATCTATACCACGATCCATGGGGACAAAAATGCGTTCTAATCTGAATCAAATTGTATGAAGATAGCTTACGTCACTACCTACGATGCGGCAGACGTACACAACTGGTCGGGCACCGGCTATAATATCGCCAAAGTGTTCCAGGATCAACAGGCCGAGATGGATTTCATCGGCAATCTGAATGTGCCGCATTATAAGATCACTCGGATAAAGAAAATGTTTTATGATAAGGCGCTGGGGCAGCAATACCAGTATCAGCGGGAACCATTCGTGGCAAAGAGCTATGCTGACCAGATCAGGGCGCGGCTGAGCGCCAACGCCAACTGTATTTTTTCGCCGGGCTCCACTCCTATCGCCCGTCTGAGATCGAAGATCCCGACCGTCTTTTATACCGATGCTACCTTTGCGGGGATGCTTGGCTTTTATGCCGACTATGCCAATCTCTGCGCCGAGACCATCCGGAACGGGCACCGGCTGGAACAGGAAGCGCTCTCGTCCTGTTCGATGGCCATATATTCCTCGGACTGGGCGGCCCGGACAGCCATAGATAATTACGATGTCGATCCAAAAAAGATCAGGGTGGTCCCTTTTGGCGCCAATATCGAGTGTGACCGGTCGACCCAGGATATAAAAAAGCTTATTCAGCAGCGACCAAAAGATACCTGTAAGCTGCTGTTCCTTGGTGTCGACTGGATAAGAAAGGGCGGACCGCTGGTATTGGAGATCGCCGAACGGCTTAATAGGGCCGGTCTGAAGATAGAGCTGCATATCGCCGGTCTCCGGTCTCTGCCTGTCACCGACCTGCCGGAATATGTAAAAGACCATGGCTTTATCAGCAAGTCTACGCCTGAAGGGAGGGCTAAGCTGGAAAAGCTCATCGCAGACAGTCATTTCCTGCTGTTGCCTGCCAATGCGGAGGCCTATGGACTGGTCCTCTGCGAAGCAAATTCGTTTGGTGTACCCGATATCGCCTCCAATGTGGGCGGTATTCCCACGATCGTCAAGGACGATGTCAACGGACAGACTTTTCCGCTGGGCACCTCCGCTGCCGACTATGCCTTGTACATAGCAAATATCTTCTCCAATTATGACGAATATGAAAGGCTTGCCTTGTCTTCCTTTGATGCTTTTCAGCAAAGGCTGAACTGGAAGGTTGCGGGCAGGAACCTGATGGGGTTGCTTAGTGAGCTGTGATCCCCCATTTGTCGGCAAGCAGCTTTATAAAATATCCTCCCACGACGCTGCGTGCCTGAAATCCCCTCTTTTTACCATCTGTGGTCTGGTGCCAGTCGCTAAGCGGCACCCGGTCCGGTGTCTCTGTTATGAACTTGTAGACAGGGTCTACGAGGGCATCAAAGTCTTCCTGTTTTTCGGTCAGCATCGCCGTCCAGATGATCCAATCGGATTTGGTATAGGTTTCGCGGCTATCCAGCGGCAGGCCGAAGGGCTTTTGTTGCTTTAGGTACCATTGGGTCTCCTTTTTATATACTTCTGCCGGAAAGATGTCCAGTCTCAGCAATTTATCCCAGACCAAATTGTATTTCTGGCTCCACGAATCCTTTTTGTCAAAGGTCAGCGCATAGTGATCGCCGGCATCGGCAAGTACCATCCACTTTTTCGCCAGCTCTTTTGCGAGGTCCTGGTATTTTGTGGCAGTGTCCGTCTCTCCCATCTGCTGCGCCATCCATCCATATGCTCCCAGGGCGACTATTGCTTTTACGGATAGATTGGCATTCCGGGCCAGATGTCCGGCGAAGTCGTCGGTACAGAGCTGGTTGACCGGGTCAAAGCCCTTGTCTTCGAGATAATGGGCCCAGCCGCTCAGCGTGGGCCAGTGGCGGCGCGCATAATCTGTATTACCTTCTGCGCGGGTAATGCCGGCCGTTAGCAACAGCATATTCCCGCATTCCTCCACCGGCATGTCTTCCCCATAGGTCTGGCCATTGGCTAACGGATAGGTTCCCAGGTCATGAGCTGCAAAAGGCTTTGTCCATTTACCGCTTTCGCTATAATAAAAGATGCCGTTCAGCATGCCTTCCAGCAAAGCCGGGTTGTACAACAGGTACAGCGGTGCTGATGGATAGGTCACGTCGACGGTATTGATACAGCCGCCGCTGAAGTTCTCTTTTGACAGAAAAAGGAGGTCGCCCTGCGGGCTTCTCACGAGCGCATGAGCAGATATGCTTTGCCGGTAGGCTGCCACACAGAGCTGGGCATAGTGCTGGCCGCCGACGGTCATGGCCTGTGAGTACATTGTTTTATTGAAGGTATCGCAGCGGGACAGGATCTTATCGTAATCGGTGTAGGATTGTTTTAAAAGATCTTCTATAGTGCTGGTTTCGGTGTGCCACAAGGGCTTTAGGTTCTGATGGAAATATTGTACGGAATACGATTCGTCATACCCGATGAGCACGAGTTTTTCCACGGGGTCCTCTCCTACCGTCACCGGTGCGAAGCTGGTATTTAAGAATTGGGGCTGTCCTTTTTTTCCGCCTGTGAGAGATTGAACAGTCGCCTGTCCTGTCGGAGTAGCCACATAGAGCCATCCCCAGTCGATGCGGAGGTCGTCGCCTTTTTTGGCGAGTACCGGCTGTTGTCGTGTTCCTGTTCTCAGAAATTCAAGAGGTCCCGTGGTTCCCTTCCGGGACTTTAGTTCCTGTCCGGGGGTATTTACGGCCAGGTCGCCGGAGACGTTGAAAAAGAGCTCTGCTTTATGCGCTGCGCCGTCGTTGCTGCGCAGGCGAAAGGATATATAGGTTATTGGCCGGGATAGCAGGTCCAGGTCTTGTAGCAGCAAGGGCGAGGTAAAGGTCAGAGAGAGGTCGACGCCACCGCAGCCGAACTGGTATTTCGTTTGTGTGGGGTTGACGCTGACCCATTGCTGGTCGGCGGTGAGTGCGGTGTCGACTTCGGCGGACATGGGGCGGAGGACACCGGAAGCTGCGGCGGCTCCTGTGGCGACGGTATCCGCGGCCATTCTTCCGAGGAAGCGGTACATCGTGCCATCGACCCGGACATAACCCAATAAGTCCTGTGGCTTGCCGGTCCAATGGCTGGTTCTTGTGCCGGTGGCCTCCTCTCCCGATGACCATACACTAAAATAAGTGGAATGTGTTATCAGGGGATAGGCGGGCATCTGCCGTAACTGTGCAAAACTGATCAGGGGCAGAAAAAATAAACAAAAGATAATTTTCTTCATATGTGTTGATCGGGTGGTCAGGGACAGACAAATATATCATTTCCACCGACAAATCCTCCCGTTCTACCGGGCTTTTCCCACTCCTCCGGGGGAATACTGTTTAGCCCCAGTTCATATTTTCCTATTTTTACGCCCGATGAGCCAAAAGAATCAACCAACGAAACCAAAAGGACCCAGTCTTTTTGGCTTATTAAGGCCCTACAGAGGTCTCCTTATATTATTGGTGCTGCTGTCCTTTATCAGTAATGGCATCAATCTCTGGATCCCGAAGATCATCGCCGAGGGCATCGACAGTTTTACCGGCGCGAAGCTGGATACCCATTATATCATATGGAAGTTCCTGGCCGCGGCTATCGGCGTCTTTATCTTTACCTGGGGCACCACTTTTTTACAGACCTACGCTTCCGAGCGGGTGGCGCGTGATCTGCGTACGAGGCTGGCCGACCGCATTTCCAGGCAGAACTATACTTTTCTGCAAAAGACCAATCCTTCGCAGCTGCTGACGAATCTGACATCGGATGTGGATTCCATAAAGATGTTCGTCTCCCAGGCCGTGGTCTCGATCTTCTCTTCGATCTTTGTGATCATCGGAGCCAGCATCCTGCTGCTTTCTATCCAGTGGCAGCTGGCGCTGGCCGTCATCGCCATTATCCCGATCATCGGTATTACCTTTTATGTCGTGTTGAAGAAGGTGAGGGCGCTGTTCAAGACAAGCCGTGAGATCATCGACTGGCTGAATAAGGTCATCAACGAAAGCATACTTGGCGCTGCCCTGATCCGGGTCATCCATTCGCAAAACCTGGAATACGTGAAGTTTCTTGAGGCAAATACAAAGGCTCTCGGTCTCGGGCAAAGAATTTTGAAGATGTTTGCCTCGCTTATTCCCGTTATCATCTTTACCGCCAACATGGCTACGCTGACCATCCTGGCGCTGGGCGGACATTTTGTGATCTCGGGTACTATGAGTCTCGGGAATTTCTCTGCCTTTAACAACTATCTGACCCTCCTGATCTTTCCAATCCTTGTTATCGGGTTTATGAGCAATGTCATCGCCCAGGCCTCGGCCTCGTATATGCGCATTTCCGGTGTGCTCAACGCACCTGATCCGGTGGAGACAGGGACGATCACCAGGGACCTCGAAGGGAAGATAGAAGTAAAGGACGTCACGCTCTCCTATGGAGAAAAGAAAGTGCTTAGCGAGATCTCCTTTACCGTAACCCCCGGGTCAAAGACGGCGATCATCGGACCTACAGCAGCCGGCAAGACGCAGCTGCTTTACCTGCTTACCGCGCTGAATCATCCCGATTCGGGTAGTATCGAGCTGGATGGTCAGCCCCTGGACAACTATAAGAAGGAGGACTTTCACCGGCAGGTAGGATTTGTTTTCCAGGATAGTATTATGTTCAATATGAGCATCCGGGAGAATATAGCTTTTAGTGACACGGTCACCGATGAATCTCTTGCGAGGGCGATCGATACGGCAGAGCTAAGAGACTTTATAGACTCCCTGCCCGATAAGCTGAATACCATCGTATCTGAAAGAGGCATGAGTCTGTCGGGTGGTCAGAAACAGCGGATCATGCTGGCCCGGGCGCTGGCTATACAGCCCCGCATCCTTTTGCTGGATGATTTTACGGCGCGTGTAGACTCCCAGACCGAACAAAAGATCCTGGCCAATGTACGGCAGAATTATCCGGGTATCACGCTGTTATCTGTCACCCAGAAGATAGCCTCTATCGAGGACTATGAGCAGATCATCCTGCTGATGGAAAGCGAAATGATCGCCTCGGGTACGCATGACCATCTGATGGCAACCTGCCCGGAATATGTTCAGATCTATCAATCACAAAGAAGCACCAGCCATTATGAGCAGCACGAACTACAATCTTAATATCGTCAGGGACGAGCAAAAGAAGACCGCGACCTGGCCGGCTCTCCGCAAGCTGATAAACTTGCTGCCTGATCAGAAAGGCCGGCTTTATTGGGCATTGGTCATCATGATCATTTATGCGGTGCTAACTATGGTGGCGCCGATCGTCGTCGGGGAGACCATCAATAAATTTATACTGGACAAGACACACCAGGACTATGCCGGTATTCTTCGCAACTGTGGCTGGCTTCTGCTCATCTTTTCCTTAAACCTTGGGGCTGTGTATCTTCGGACGACCCTGATGGGTGGATTTGGTCAGCGGCTGCTGTTCTCCCTGCGCAACGCCATTTTTAACAAGCTCCAGGAGCTGCCCGTTGCTTTCTTCTCACAGAACAAGGCCGGAGATCTTATCTCGAGGGTCAACAACGATACGGACAAGATAAACCAGTTCTTTTCCCAGTCCCTGATGCAATTTGTTTCCAGTCTCTTTATCATAGCCGGGGCCGGTATTTTCCTGATCATCCTCAACTGGCGGGTGGGTCTGGCGACCTTGTCACCTGCGGTGCTGATGTGGGTCTTTGCGAAATTTGTTTCCCCCTGGGTGAAGAAGAAGAATGCTGCTAATTTAAAGAGTACCGGGGCGATGAGCGCCGAGATCCAGGAAAGTCTTGGAAATTTCAAGGTAGTACTGGCTTTTAACCGCCGGGACTATTTCCGCCAGCGTTTTTCACAGGCCAATACCGACAACTATACTACGGCTATCGGGGCCGGTATTGCCAACCAGATCTATACTCCCGTATTCGGGTTCTTTGCGAGCATGGGGCAGCTCGTTGTACTGACCTATGGTATTTACCTTATAACTGTCGGGCAGTTTACCGCGGGTTTCCTGATCAGCTTTTTTATGTATGTCAACAATTTTTATGATCCGTTGAGACAGATGGCTGCGCTCTGGGCTAACTTTCAGCTGGCGATAGCCAGCTGGGACCGGATCTCGAAGATATTGTCGATGGAGTCGGACCTGGTTACGATACCCGAAGAGAGCGCTGCGGCGACGGTGGCCGGGGGGAATGGTGCGCCGGCACTGCTGGAATTCCGCGATGTCTCCTTTCGTTACCCCGATGGCAAGAATGTGTTGTTTAACAACAGCTTCCGGATGGAGAAGGGAAAAACCTATGCGCTTGTAGGTCCTACCGGTGGCGGGAAAACCACGACCGCTTCCCTTATCGCCCGGCTTTATGATCCCACGGAAGGCGTGGTCTTACTCGGAGGCAGGGATATCCGAACCTATACGCCTGCCGAACGCACCAAAAAGATCGGCTTTATCCTGCAGGAGCCCTTTCTTTTTTCCGGTACCGTAAAGGAGAACATCCTGTACGGTAACGAAGAATATAAGGACTTCTCCGACGAGGACCTGCACAAGGTGCTGCAACAGTCGGGGCTGGAAACGCTGCTTACCCGGTTTGACGAAGGATTGGCTACAAAGATCGTCTCCGCAGGAGATGGCATCAGCCTGGGGCAGAAACAGCTTATCGCCTTTATCCGCGCGGTGCTTCGTAACCCGGAGCTGCTGATCCTGGATGAGGCTACCGCCAATATCGACACTGTCACCGAAAAAATGCTGGAAGAGATCCTCCGGCGTCTACCGGAGACCACTACGCGGGTTATCATCGCACACCGGCTCAATACCATCGAGAATGCGGATGAGATCTTCTTTGTCAATGGCGGAGAGATCATCCGGGCGGGAAGTCTTGACCAGGCCGTGGATATGTTGTTGCAGGGGAAAAGGGTGAGTTAGGCGCCGGGGCTATGCAGCGATGACCATTGTTGCGGGTCCATATGCATTTTTTCGTTATATTGTATATCATAACCAAATGCATATGGAACCAGCTACCTCCCCTGCTATTCTTGAATCCAGATACGGATCATTAACGAATTTTATCAACGGCAGCTTTACCGCCGCCAGCAAATCCGGCCGCAGGCTTGCCGTCATTTCTCCGCTGGATGGCGCTCCGCTTGCCGACATGTATTGTTCGACCGCTGCCGACCTGGATGCGGCTGTCAGCGCGGCCCGGACAGCGTTGGCCAGCTGGAGCCGGACGACGGTAAAGGAAAGGGCGCAGGTCTTTTTCCGGTACAGGAACCTGTTGGAACAAAACAGGGAGGCGCTGGCTGCTCTTGTCAGCGAGGAGAATGGCAAGACCCGGGATGAGGCCATTGCCGAAATAGACAAATCCATCGAGCTCACCGAGTTTGCAACTTCTATGCCGCAGCTGATAGCCGGCGAGGTGCTGGAAGTCAGCAAGGGAGTGGAATGCAGGACCGAGCGTACCGCGGTAGGTGTGGTGGCGTCGATCGTCCCTTTCAACTTTCCTGCCATGGTCCCAAACTGGACCATCCCCAATGCGCTGGTCCTTGGGAACTGTATGATCATCAAACCATCCGAAAAGGTACCGCTGAGCGTCGGGCGTCTTGCCCTCCTGCTGAAGGAAGCCGGCCTGCCGGACGGGGTATTCAATATTGTCAATGGAGAAAGCGATATCGTCAATGCCATTTGCGATCATCCGGGTATCGATGCCGTCTCCTTTGTCGGCTCTACAAAAGTAGCCCGGCTGGTTTATCAGCGGGCGACCCACAATCTCAAGCGTTGCCTGGCGCTGGGTGGCGCAAAAAATCATTTGCTGGTACTGCCGGATGCCCAGCCGGAGATGACAGCCAGGGACGTCGTCGTCTCTATGAGCGGTTGTGCCGGTCAGCGTTGTATGGCTGCTTCCGCCATGCTTGCCGTCGGAGCCGTGGACTCCATTATCGAAAGGATCTGCGAAGAGGCAAGGCGGGTCATCCCCGGAAAAAATCTTGGGGCGGTGATCAACCGGGCGGCAAAAGAAAGGATCGAAAGATATATTACGGAAGCTGAACAGCAGGGTGCAAAGATCCTTGTAGACGGCCGGGGATTTGTGGTCCCCGGAAAAGAGAATGGCACCTATGTCGGTCCCACGGTGATCGACTGGGTAAAACCGGGTATGGCGGTAGCTACCGAAGAGATCTTTGGTCCTGTCATCAGCATCATGCGCGTCCCCACTCTTGACGAAGCACTGGCTATTGAAAATGCCAACCCCTATGGAAATGCCGCTTCAGTCTATACCCGTAACGGCGCCTCCGCCCGTCATGTAATAGACCGCGCAAGTGCGGGCATGATCGGTGTGAATGTCGGGGTGCCGGTGCCGCGGGAACCTTTTTCCTTTGGGGGATGGAATGAAAGCAAGTTTGGCGTGGGAGATATCACGGGCAAATCATCTATTGAATTCTGGACCCGTCTGAAGAAGAGTACGGTCAAATGGAATGCCGAAGCCGGCGTCAACTGGATGAGTTAATCTAAATCTTATTATATGCCAGCACCCTCCACTCTCTCCGAAACACAGGAGATCATCCAGGACAATCTCGACTATACCCTCTTTTCCTGGAGCAAGCAAAAAGGATTAAATCCTATCGCCATCCAGCGTGGCGAAGGTGTCTATCTCTACGACTACGATGGGAAAAGATATCTTGACTTTTCTTCGGGTCTGATGAATGTCAATATCGGCCATGGTCATCCCCGTATCGCCGAAGCGGTCTACCGCCAGATGCAGGAAGTCAGCTATGTCACTCCCGGCTGTGTCACCCGTGTCCGGGGTGAGCTGGGAAAGAAGCTCGCGGAGATCACACCCGGGAATCTGCAGAAGACCCTGTTCACTGTCTGCGGCGCCACTGCGATAGAAAATGCCATCAAGCTGGCGCGGCTGTATACCGGCCGGCATAAGATCATCGCCCGTTACCGCGCATTTCATGGCAGCTCCTATGGCGCCATGACGGCAGGCGGTGACCCGCGTAAGCTGGCTGCCGATGCCCAGCAGGCGCCAAACATCGTACATGTCGAAGACCCGTATTGTTATCGTTGTCCCTGGGACAAAAAGATCGAATCCTGTCACCGCGAATGTGTGCAGCATATCGAAAGGATCGTTGAGTTTGAAGGTCCTGAGAACATTGCCGCGATCTTAATGGAAGGCGAGAGTGGAACGTCGGGCTGTATCAAATATCCTCCCGACTATCTGCAAAAGATCAGGGCGCTCTGTGACAGGCATGGCATCCTGCTGATAGCCGATGAGGTCATGAGCGGCTTTGGTCGTACCGGGAAATGGTTCGCCAGCGAGCTGCATGGTGTCGTTCCGGACATGATCGCCACGGCCAAGGGTATTACGGCGGGTTATATCCCGCTTGGCGCTGTTATCGTCACCGACAAGATAGCCGAACACTTTAATGATAAAGTACTATGGCTTGGTCTCACTTATTCCGCGCATCCCGTAGCCTGTGCCGCCGGTCTGGAGACGCTGAAGGTCTACGAAGATGAGAACCTCATCGAAAATGCAGCTGTCATGGGCCGATATGTCGATCAACAGGTGGAGCTGCTAAAAGAAAAACACCGCTGTATCGGGGACTTCCGGAATACGGGTCTGCTGGGCTGTCTCGAGCTGGTGAAGAACCGGGATACAAAGGAGCCGATGGCTCCCTTCAACGCGACACCCGACCAAATGGTTGTCATGAACCAGGTAGCGGCCCGCCTCCGGCAGCTGGGCATGTATACTTTTGTGCGCTGGAACTATGTCTTTATCGCACCGCCGCTGAGCATCACCCGCGAGCAGATAGACGAAGGATTGGCCATGATCAGCGATGCACTGACGATTGCCGATGCCCACACTATTTAAACCAACTGCTTATGCATTCTGATCACCCATTACACCAGGAGGTGCTGGGCGCCGAGCCCGATCCGTCGTTGTACAGTGAAGACCTTGCTCCAGTCGCACCGGCCGATCGCACCTGGTCCACCTGGAATTATGCCGCTCTCTGGATCAGCATGAGTCTTTGTATACCTACCTATATGCTGGCCAGCTCGCTTATCGGCGGGGGAATGAGCTGGTGGCAGGCGATCCTTACGATCTTTCTCGGCAATACGATAGTCCTGGTCCCCATGATCCTCAACGGTCATGCAGGAGCAAAATATGGTATTCCTTTTCCCGTCTTTGCAAGGGCCAGCTTTGGGGTAAAAGGCGCCAATGTGCCGGCGATGCTGCGGGCTATCGTAGCTTGTGGCTGGTTTGGCATCCAGACCTGGATCGGTGGTTTTGCGCTGTATCAGCTGTTACGGCTGTGGATTCCGGCACTGGATCATTTGCCGACGCTGCCGGCTGCGCTGGGGCTGGCTACGGGACCTGCCATCTGTTTTGTGTTGTTCTGGGGGATCAACATGTGGGTGGTCTGGCTTGGCGTAGATAGCATTCGAAAGCTGCTGGTCTTCAAGGCCTTCTTTTTGCCGCTGGCCGCGCTGGGGCTGCTGTATTGGGCGGTTACGCATGTGCGTGGCGGACTGGGCTCTGTGCTGGCTCTGCCATCCCGATTCACTTCGGCTTCGTCCTTTTGGGCCTTTTTTGTCCCCGGGTTGACGGGTATGGTAGGTTTCTGGGCTACCCTATCGCTGAATATACCCGACTTTACCCGGTATGCTGTCAGTCAGAAAGCGCAGATCAAAGGGCAGGCTATCGGGCTTCCTCCTTCTATGACCCTCTTCGCCTTTATCGGCGTGGTCGTGACATCCGCCACCACTATCATCTTTGGAACGACTATCTGGGACCCTGTTGTACTGGCCGGCAAATTTGACAGCAAGTTGCTGGTCAGCCTTGCCATGCTTGCCGTAGCGCTCTCCACACTTGCTACCAATATTGCCGCCAATATCGTCAGTCCGGCCAATGATTTTGCGAACCTGGCGCCGGCCCGGATCAATTTCAGGACCGGTGGATTTATCACCGGGATCATCGGCATCCTGATCATGCCCTGGAAGCTGATCGCGGATCCCAGCGGCTATATCTTCACCTGGCTGGTCGGGTATTCCAGTCTGCTGGGTCCTGTCGGTGGCATCCTTATCGCGGACTATTATTTTATCCGGCGTCAGCAGCTGGTGCTGGATGATCTGTATCTTCAAAAAGGCGCTTATGCCTACGCGGGAGGCTTTAACCGGAGTGCGATGATCAGTCTTATGCTGGGCATCCTTCCGAATGTTCCGGGTTTTCTTGTGACCATCGGGCTTGCGGGTGCGGACAGGTTCCCTTCCTGGCTGGTTAATCTATACAGCTATGCCTGGTTTACGGGTTTTGTCGTCGCCGGCGGCTTTTATTGTTTGTTGATGCGTCCCGCCAAAAAATACAAAGAGGAGGTTAACTATGTCAGTGTTGATTAAGAACGGAAGGATCGTCACGGCTACCGATGACTATATCGGGGATGTCTTTATCGAGGGGGAGACTATTTCTGCTCTTGGAAAAGACCTGTCTTTTGAAGCCGATGCCGTTATCGATGCGACCGGCTTCCTGGTCATGCCCGGAGGCGTCGACCCACATGTCCATCTCGACATGCCTTTTATGGGCACTTTCTCCAGCGATACACATGAGACCGGCACGCGTGCTGCCTTATTTGGCGGCACGACTACGGTGATCGACTTTGTGCTGCAAAAGCAGGGGCATTCGTTAAAGGAGGCGCTTGTCGAATGGCAGGGTCGCGCTACGGGTACAGCCGTTGGCGACTATAGCTTTCACATGGCCGTCACGGACTTCAATGACTCGACCAGAGAAGAGATTCGGGAGATGGTGGAGCGGGAAGGGATCACTTCGTTTAAGACCTTTATGGCGTACAAAGGGGCGTTGATGATCGACGACCGGCAGATGACGGCCCTGATGCAGGAGGTCAGACGTCAGGGCGGGATTGTCACTGTACATGCAACCAATGGGGATATGATCGACTATCTCATTGCCAAACACCGGGCAGAGGATAAGCTCTCTCCGCTCTATCACTATCTGTCCCAACCCGAAGTCACCGAGGCGGAGGCCTCGGGCCGGTTTACCGACATATCCGACTATACCGGCTGTCCTGGCTATATCGTACATCTTACCTGTGAAGGCGCCCTCAATGCGGTGCGGAATGCGACCCGTCGCAACCAAAAAGTATTTGTCGAAACCTGTATCCAGTACCTGTTGCTGGATGCCAGCTTATATGAAAGGGATTTTGAAGGCGCCAAGTGGGTCATGAGTCCGCCGTTGCGACAAAAGAAGGACCAGGAAACCTTATGGGCGGGTATCAACCAGGGGCTTGTCAATGTGGTAGCCACCGATCACTGTCCTTTCTTCTGGAAGCAGAAGCTCATGGGGGAAAGGGATTTCTCCAAAATTCCCAATGGCCACCCGGCTATCGAGAACCGGATGGAGCTATTGTACAGCGAAGGGGTACATAAGGGGCGGATCAGTCTCAACAAATATGTAGAGGTGGCCTGTACCAATCCTGCAAAGATCTTTGGGATGTTCCCTCGCAAAGGCACTCTTGCTCCGGGCAGTGATGCCGACATCGTACTGTTCGATCCAAAAAAGCAGCATACGCTTTCGGTCGCTACGCATCATATGAATGTCGACTACTCGGCTTATGAAGGCTGGGAGCTGACGGGAAAGGTATGTAAGGTTTTCTTAAGAGGCAGGTTGGCCATCGACAAAGATGAGTGCCTGGTCGATAAGGGGTATGGCCAGTTTATCCGCCGCGCCAGAGTCAGTGGTACTATTTAACCAAAATAAACAATCAGTAATGCCCAGAATCATCAAATCCGGCCTCATCCAAATGAGCCTTCCAAAAACGGAGGGAGAAGGCAGTATCGAAGAGATCAAAGAAGCCATGATGCAAAAGCATATCCCGCTTATCGAAGAGGCGGGGAAAAAAGGGGTGCAGATCCTTTGTCTCCAGGAGATCTTTAATACCCCTTATTTCTGTCCCGGGCAGAACAGCGCCTGGTATGGCTCTGCGGAGACTATCCCCGGGCCGACGACGGAGCTGATGACCCAATATGCAAAGAAATACCAGATGGTCATGATCGTTCCGATCTATGAGAAGGAACAACCTGGTGTACTCTATAATACGGCTGCTGTCATCGATGCCGACGGAACCTTGCTGGGCAAATACCGGAAAAACCATATCCCGCATACGTCGGGCTTCTGGGAGAAATTCTTTTTCAAGCCGGGGAACCTGGGCTACCCGGTCTTCCAGACCCGTTATGCAAAGGTCGGCGTCTACATCTGTTATGACCGTCATTTCCCCGATGGGGCCCGTTGTCTCGGTCTCAATGGCGCGGAGATCGTGTACAATCCATCGGCAACCGTGGCCGGACTCTCTCAATATCTCTGGAAGCTGGAGCAGCCTGCGCATGCTGCGGCCAACGGTTACTTTATGGGCTGTATCAATCGTGTCGGGGAAGAAAAGCCCTGGAACCTGGGCCGGTTCTATGGCAGCAGCTATTTTGTCGATCCACGCGGACAGGTATTTGCGCAGGCTTCGGAAGATAAGGATGAGCTGCTTATCGCAGACTTTGACCTCGACAAGATCGAAGAGGTAAGAAGTGTCTGGCAGTTCTTTCGCGACCGTCGTCCGGAAACCTATGGAAAGTTGACCGAGTTATAATCAAACTACCCTTCTATGGCGATAAGCAATCATAGGCTTAGTGACGAAGAATATGCCCGCAACTTCAGCGACATTCATCCGCCTTTTGAAACCCGGGATGCGGCTCTTGTCGATGCGAACCGTTGTATCTTCTGTTATGATGCCCCCTGTACCAAAAGCTGTCCGACGGGTATCGATGTCCCGAAGTTCATCAAACAGATCAGCACGGATAACTTAAAAGGCTCCGCACATACCATCTTCGAATCGAATATCATGGGCGGAGGGTGCTCACGGGTATGCCCGGTTGAAAAGCTCTGTGAAGGCGCCTGTGTTTATAATCTTATGGAAGAAGAGCCGATACCTATTGCCCGGCTACAGCGGTATGCCACCGAAAAGGCTATCCGTGAGAAATGGCCGTTGTTTCAACGGGCTGAGCCTACGGGTAAAAAAGTCGCTGTAGTTGGCGCCGGTCCTTCCGGTCTCAGCTGTGCTCATGTTCTTGCCCGGTCTGGCGCTGCCGTGACCATTTATGAGAAGGAGGAAAAAGGCGGGGGGCTTATGACCTATGGGATCGCGGCCTATAAGGTTACGCCCGCTTTTTGCGCCGACGAGCTGGAATACATCCTTTCGATCGGCGGGATCACGGTATTGTATGGACAGGAGCTGGGGCGGAATATATCGCTGGCCGGGCTGAGGTCGCAATACGATGCCGTCTACCTGGCGTTTGGTGTGGGGCTGGCCCGGCGGCTGGAGATACCTGGTGAAGAGCTGGAGGGTGTCGTGGATGCGATAAGCTTTATCTATGATATCCGTTCCAAAGGCTATCCTGCTGTGGCGGTTGGTGATAAGGTGGCTGTCATCGGGCTGGGGATGACCGCGATCGATGCGGCTACGCAGGCCCGGCGGCTTGGAGCGAAGGAAGTGACCATCGTCTATCGCCGGACGCAGGAGGAAATGCCCTGTACCCGGGCGGAGCTGGATATTGCAAAACTGGATGGGTGCAGGGTGATCTGGCTTGCGGCGCCGAAGGCCCTGGTTGGAGATGATCATCGTGTTGCGGGTCTTGTTTGCAGCCTGATGCGGCTGGGGGAGCCTGATGCCAGTGGCCGGCGTAGTCCTGTAGACACGGGAGAAACAGTTTCCCTTGATGTCGATATGGTCATAAAGGCGGCCGGTCAGATACCCTTTATACAGCTGGTGCAGGATGCGGGTCTGGCTAATGAGAAGGGGAAGATCGTGGTTGGGAAGACGGGGGTGACGGGATATGCCGGTGTCTTTGCCGGCGGGGACTGTGTGAATGGAGGGAAAGAGGTTGTAGATGCCGTGCAGGCCGGCAAGGATGCTGCGGCTTCAATTTTAAATTTTATTTATGGCTAATTTAAATACCGATTTTCTGGGTATCCGGAGTCCCAACCCTTTCTGGTTGGCGAGCGCGCCTCCGACCGATAAAAAGATCAATGTGCTGCGGGCGTTTGAGGCTGGTTGGGGGGGCGTTGTCTGGAAAACGCTGGGCAGCCAGGTAAAAAATGTCTCCTCCCGGTACTCGGCCGTCGACTACCAGGGCAGCCGGGTCATGGGGCTGAACAATATCGAGCTGATCAGCGACCGGCCTCTTGACATCAATCTGCAGGAGATAAAGGAATGTATCCGGCTTTTTCCCGACCGGGCGATGATCGTCTCGCTGATGGCAGATAATGACCGGGAAAGCTGGCACGACCTGATCCGCAAGGTCGAAGACACGGGAGCGCATGGGCTGGAGCTGAACTTCGGCTGTCCCCATGGTATGACGGAAAGAGGGATGGGTGCCGCCGTAGGACAGGACCCGGAGATCGCACGTCTGGTAGTGGAATGGGTGATGGAAGCCGCGACGATCCCTGTCATCACCAAGCTGACGCCCAATGTACACTCGGTAGTACCTACCGGCCGCGCGGCGGTGGAAGCGGGTAGTCATGCGCTGTCGCTGATCAATACTATTCAGTCGGTGACGGGTGTCGACCTGGATACCTTTATCCCCAATCCAAATGTCGCGGGCAAGTCCACTTTTGGCGGGTACTGCGGCCCTGCCGTCAAACCCATCGCGCTGAAAATGCTGACCACCATCGCCCAGGACCCCGTTACCTCCAAAGTGCCGGTGTCAGGCATCGGCGGGATCAGCACCTGGAAGGATGCGGCGGAATTTATGCTGCTGGGCGCGACGAGTCTACAGGTATGCACGGCTGTTATGAAATACGGTTTCCGGATCATCGATGATCTCTGTGAAGGCTTGAGCAACTGGATGGATGAAAAAGGTTTTGTGCAGATCACCGACTTTATCGGCAGATCCGTGCCTGCTCTTACGCACTGGGAAGACCTCGACATGAACTATCATATCGTGGCGCGGATCGATCCGGCCAAATGTATCCATTGCGGGCTTTGCTATATTGCCTGTGAGGATGCGTCCCATCAATCCATCCACCTGGAGCAGGGGCAGCCGTATAATACCTATACGATCAAGGAAGCCGAATGTGTGGGTTGCAATCTCTGCAAGCTTGTCTGCCCGGTGGATAGCTGTATCACCATGGTCGAACAACGCCACGGCGAGGAATATCTTAACTGGAAGGAGTTTCAGCGGCGTGGGCTGCCTTTGAATGATCATTGAGGCATGAAACGCTGACCTTTGTCTGGGGGCCTTTTGAGGTAGATGGGGGATCTATCGTGCAGTGCGAGAAGGTTGTAGAAATGTAATTTTGATGTCAGGTTAATTACTTCCTAAGACCATTTTTTTTGGTATAGTAATCGATATGGTTGAAAATAGAATTACCCAACACGTTGACGACATCATTTACCTCTTCGCTTGTCAATGGTTTGTGAAGTAGCTGTTCATAAATTTTTTGAGGCTTGGGATAGTTTGTCGTTTCATCAAACTCATCAACAAAAAGTTCATATTTAGCTTCATGAAACTTTATGTTGATTGCATAATTGCAGCCAAAGGTTGTTAAACCTCCCTTGATAAGCATACCATAAAAGGTTTGGAGTCTTAGTTCCTGCGGGGGCTGACCTATTCTGTCAGATTTTCGGATTTGTTCTTCTATTTTATTCTTTATCTCGAGAACGGGGTCATCAATGAAATTTACAAATATTCCAGCCGGCGACATAGTAATATTATGGCGAGTATCCGTAAATAATTTGTTGAATTTTTGAATTACCGGAACAGTCAAAGCTATCAAGGTGCTTACCCATTTTTCATAACAAAAAATAAATGTATCTTTTGAATACAGCATTTTTATCTCATGGTCAGGGCCTATGGCATTTAACTCAGTTTCCAGTAGCAGGAGTTTTTTATCAAGATCATCCGGCTCTTCTATTTCAACACCAGCAATGGCGTTCACGACAATGTTTAGAGACCTTATCAGATATTCGGCCATTAACTCGAAGAACATGAATTTATCGGCGTCATAGGCTTGAACGTCTGCTAAATAATTGTAGTAGAGGGATTTCTCCGTGTCTTTTATATAAATGGGAGGATATCCATAACTTATCAGGATCAGATTTGAAAGGATTCTTCCTGTGCGTCCGTTGCCGTCATAAAAGGGATGAATCGTTAAATAACGAAGGTGAAACTCAAAAGCCAATTCAACAGGGTGCAATGCCCCTTTTTTCGAATGCTGGATTTTCTCTTTTTCTGCATTTATCCAATTAATAAGCTCATGCATCTTGTCTGGCACATCATTAGGATCTGTAAAATCAAACTTTTCGTCTTTATAGTTAATGACATGATTTGGCTGCCTTTTCCATTTACCAATCTTTTCTTTTTCATTAGGGCTCTCTTCGTACATGATCGCCGTATGCAATTCTCTAATCCTCGATTCAGAAATGTTCAACTCCCCTTTTCCCATTTGCAAAATGGTTTGAATGGCTTCATCATGGCCTTTCATTTCCAGTACATCTTTCAGGGGTTTATTGCGGATATTGATATTATGGGTCATTACGCTCTTAGTTTCATCCAGGGTGAGCGTGTTGCCTTCCATCCGATTACTATAATAATTCCAATCTAATCGGAATTTATAATTGATCTTCTGCAAAACTTCTTTGTTCAGCTTGTCATAATCTTCTATTTCCTGTTGCAGGCGATGTATTTCATCCAATTTATCCTCGAATGACATGGTAATATTTTAGGAAAGTATTCCGACTGCAATATAAAAACTAAAAAAGTTGTTATAAAATAATTCTTATAACAACTTTTTTGGGATTGTCGTTGTTTATTTGGTCGAGAACTGATAGACAGTCGTTGACTGGTAGGTCTGACCGGGTTTCAGCTCTGTCGAAGGGAAGGCCGGCTGGTTGGGTGAATCGGGATAATGTTGGGTCTCGAGGCAGAAAGCCGAGCGATAGTCGTCTTTTTTACCCGCTTTGAGCGGATTGGCCCCTGTCATGAAATTACCGCCATAGAATTGTATGCCGGGTTGTTCCGTAAGTACTTTCATGACGATCCCGCTTGCGTTGCCCTCTACGGTTGCAGCTGGTAGCAGGTTGTGGCCGCCTTTGATCGTGTCACCTTTTGCAGTATTGATGACAAAATTGTGGTCGTAGCCTTTCCCGTATTTCAGCTGGATATTGTCGACGCCGATCCTCGAGCCGATGGCGGCGGGTGTACGGAAGTCGAATGGGGTTCCGGCTACCGGCTCGATCTTCCCGGTTGGGATGAGGGTGCTGTCTACCGGCGTATACTGGTCGGCGTTGAGCGTCAGCAGATGGTCGTTGATCGTGCCGCTGCCCTGTCCGTTGAGATTGAAGTAAGCGTGATTGGTAAGATTCAGGACCGTAGCTTTGTTGGTGGTAGCCTGATAGCTGATCTCGAGCGCATTGCTGTCGGTCAGCGTATAGGTTACTTTAACCTGTAATGTGCCGGGATAACCTTCTTCGCCGTCTTTTGATGTGTACGATAGTTCGACGGCATGGTCGTTGAGTTGTCTGGCTGTCCAGACTACTGCGCCAAAGCCTTTTTTACCGCCGTGAAGAGAATTGGGGCCGTTGTTCTTTGCCAGCGTATATTCCTTTCCTGCCAGCTTGAATTTGCCTTTTGCTATGCGGTTGCCATAACGGCCGACGATGGCTCCGAAAAAAGTTTCGGGCTGATGGACATATTTGCCAATGCTGTCATAACCAAGGACCACGTCGGTCATTACTCCATTTTTATTCGGGACGAGCAGGCTTACCAGACGGGCGCCATAATTGGTGATGGCGGCAGAAGCCTGGTTTTTGTTCTTCAGCACGTACAGGGCGGTGGGCTGTCCGTCTACCACATCTCTGAAAGCAGCGGTATCGGGCAGGGTTGCGGCAGCGGCAGAATCTTTTGCCGTGCTGTCTTTGCCGGTCTGTGCAGGGTTCTCTGTGCCATTGCCGCCACATGCCGTCAGGAGACAAGCGGATATACCAATAGAAAAGAAAAACAGTTTGTTCATATAGCAAGTATTGATTTACTAGTCTCTCAAAGAATCATTCAGCCTCGAGGTGCCATTCTCTATCTGCCCGATATACACCTTCAGCTCTTTGTTCATGGCTTTGCGGTAGACTGGCGTCAGCCTTTCGATCAGTTCGTCGATGGCATCTTCTTTTACCAGGTTGATGGTGCAGCCACCGAAACCGCCCCCCATCATCCGGGCGCCAATGACGGCGGGATCGTCCTTTACCTGATCTACCAGGAAGTCTGCTTCTTCGCAGCTGACCTCGTATTTACGGCTCAGTCCTTCATGTGTGGCGAACATCTTCTGGCCGAAGGCATGCATATCTCCCTTTTCGAGGTCTTTTGTGGCGGCCAGCAGACGGCTGATCTCTTCCACGACGTACTCGCAACGCTGATTGACCAGGGCATCTACGGGGGCTACATAGGCGGCCAGCATTTCCAGGCTGGCATCGCGCAGGCTTTTTACCTCGGGGTGATGAGCCTGTATAAGCCGGACCCCGGCCTCGCATTGCTGACGACGGGTATTGTATTCGGAAGAGGCCAGAGAATGTTTGACATTGGTATCCAGCAAGACGATGCGGATGCCGGCCGTATCGAACGGCACATAAGCATAGTCCAGCGACTGGCAGTCCAGCCGGATGACGTGGTTCTTACGACCGAACATGCTGGCGAACTGATCCATGATGCCGCACTGTACTCCTACGAAGGAGTTCTCTGCTTTCTGGGATAGCTTTACCATCGTCATCGGGTCGAGTCCCAGCCCGAAAAGCTGGTTCAATGCAAAGGCCGTGGCGCATTCCAGCGCTGCGGAGGAAGACATGCCTGCTCCGAGGGGAATATCCCCGCCAAAAACGCAGTTGAAGCCGCCCAGGGTATGGCCGAGTTTCTGGATCTGCTGGACGACGCCCAGGATATAATCCGGCCAGTGTAAGGTGGTTGGCTCGATACGTCTGACGGAGCCGGTATATTGACGATCCAGGTCGAGGGAGATCAAATGTATTTCGTCATCGCTGCGGCGGCTTACTGCCATGTATATGGCTTTATTGATGGCAGCCGGCAGGACAAAGCCGTTGTTATAGTCGGTATGTTCACCGATCAGGTTGACGCGGCCCGGAGAACGGACGATCAATGGATCGGATACAGAAAATGAGGTCTTGAATTTTTCTTTTACCCGGTGGGATAATGACGGCACGTTTTCGGTTGTTTTTAACATATGAGTAAGTGTCAAATCTACATCTATTTTATCATTCCAGCTTCTCCGGCTTTCGAAAAAAGTCCGGTAAATTCTACTCCTAAACCCGGGTTGCGGGGGATGGTGACGCGCTCCTTGTCAAACTGCAGGCCGGTAGCTACATCTTCTTTTAACAGAAGGGGGCCGTCCATGTCCACATAGTCCAGTTCCGGCAGCAGGTGTGCAATGGCTGCGCTGCCGATGGTGCTCTCATTCATGCTGCCGACCATTACTTTCATGCCCAGTGACCGGGCCTTGCCGATCATCCGGCGGGCCGGTGTGATCCCGCTGCACTTGGTCAGCTTGATATTGATGCCATGGAAGTGACCCGCGCAGGCTTCTACGTCGCTTTCCTTTACACAGGACTCATCGGCGATCAGCGGCAGGACGGATTCAGTATACAGGCGTTGCATACCCGCCCAGTCATCTTTAGCCAGGGGTTGTTCTACAAACTCTACTCCCAGCTCGGCCAGCCGGGGGATCTTCTGCAGCGCTTCCTCCACGGTCCAGCCGGCATTGGCGTCTACGCGGAAGACGGCATTCGTATGATGGCGTAAGGCCTCCATGATAGCCAGGTCATCCGGGGTACCCAATTTGATCTTATAGATGGGCCAGGGTTTTTCCTTCATTTTTTCGACCATCTTATCGATGGTGTCGATCCCGATGGTGAAATCGGTTTGCGGTCCTTTTGCCGGGTCCAGCTTCCATATCTCGTATAAGGGCAGGTTTCGCATTTTGCCAAACAGGTCCCAGCCTGCCATATCGAGGGCACAGACCAGGAAGGGGTTGTCGGGTATCAAATGATGCAGATAATGCCAGTAGCGCTGGGGGTCTGTTATCGCAAAACCTTCAATTGCCTTCTTCTTTGCTTCGATGTCGGCGATCATCTTTTCAACGGGTATATGATAATAGGTGATGGCCGGGGCTTCGCCATACCCTTTAAAACCACGATGTTCCAGCTCGACGATGAGGGTCGGCTGGTGTGTTTTTGTGCCTTTGGAGATGGTGAAGGGGTGCCTGAATTCGAGATTATAAGAATAATACGTGCAAGTCATGGGGGCCAAAAATAAGGAATTCCGGGGCTAAACGGACATTGGTCTGCCGGCGCCTGCTGTTTCGGAAATTACGGCTGAACCGCGGGCTTCCACGTGTTTTTTTGCATTTTTGAGAAATTTTTTCCCGTTCCGGGAAGACCAGAGCGGATGGCACGCCGGCAAGAGCTTGTGTCCCAGCGGGTTATTTTTTGGCATTCTTTTCCAATATATCCGTTCAATCACGCAATCGTACCTTATATGCAAACACGTACCACTGCCCTGTTCTTCGCTATTCTGATCTCTGCTTTTGGCAGCGTTTCTGCCCAGGTTTCAGCTAGCGCAACCGTAACCCCCACCCTTATGATGGGTTTTACCGGAAAGATCCAGAACAATACCGCACAGCTTAGCTGGACGATGGAAAGCCAGACCAACTGTAAATGGTTTGTGATCGAAAGATCGGGCGACAATGGAGGTTTTGATTCCGTTAGTGTTGTCATAGGGCTTAATAATGGAAATACGAATGAATATAATTTTTTCGATCCCAATATGCTGAATGGTAATAACTATTACCGTCTGCGCGAAGTAGACATGGATGGTGTCACCCGTTATTCAAAAGTGCTTACGCTGAATAATGTGGAGACTTCTGCCAGGATGGCCATCTATCCTAACCCTGCTATAGCAACGCTGAGTTTCTCTGTCACAAGTCCTGCTGCGCAGCAGGTGATCGTACAGGTGTATAATCTGTCAGGTGTGGTGCTGCTGACCACTCAGCAAATGCTGAATGCGGGTAACAACCAGCAGTCGGTAGCCATCAACGGATTGAAAAGCGGTAATTACATCTTAAAGGTCAGCAGCCGTACGGGTGCCAGCCAATATGTGCAACCTTTCGTCAAGATAATGTAGAGAAGACAGAAACCTGAACCACCCCAATCTTTTAACCCCTCTCCCTTAAGGCAGTCGGCGCTCGTTCTGAGCGTTCGGCTGCCGACCATTTAGGGCCTATCCTGTTTGACTTCTGCCGGTGTGGCAAACAGCTTCTATCGCCCCGCAGCCTCTACTTCTTCTTTAATTCCTGTATTGAACTCTTTTTCTTTGACCAGCTCTTCCAGTGTCAGGTGCATCCGATATCGCCAGTAATGATGGGGATCGGCCGGCACATTGATCCTTTCGTCATTGGGGTTCTCACGCCGGAAGGTCTCGCTCATCCCCATGAGGTCCTGTAGCTGGAAGATGCACCAGAGGGCAGGCGAATGCAGATGCTGTAATACGATAGCCTTGTTGATCCAGGCCTCACAGAAGAGCGGCGCCTCTCCCCATTGTCCCAGTTCCTGGTTAAAGAACCGCTGTGTCTTTTCCCGATCTTCTTCCCACCAGCCGCGGATGGTGCTCATATCATGTGTTGAAGGGGTCACCACGGACAGATAAGGCGCCTCGGCGGGGTGAAAGAATTCCCGGGCCGGGTTCTTTGGCATACGCTGTACTTCCAGGCTGAGAATACCCAGCCGACGCATTACGTCTGGTACGCTGCGGGGTACCATCCCCAGGTCTTCACCACAGACGAGCATGTTGGTGGCACGTTTCAATGCCGGGAGCTTACGCATCGCTTCTTTTTCCCAGAAGCTATCCTGGCGGTTATAAAAATAGTTGACATAAAGGTCCTTCAGCTGTTGCTGGGTATGCCATTCGAGATAGCGGAAGGAGGAGGTTGACTCCATGGAGATCCGGAAATGGAACTGCTGGGCGCCCGAGCCTTCCACTTCCAGCAGGATCACATTGGATACGAGGTTATAAAGACCGGAGCAAAGCTTGTCGTTCAGAGGGGAAGTCTCCTGTTTGCTGAAATACGTCTCTATCTTTCTTTGTGTGCTGTAGGCATCGAGCAGCCGGTAATTACCATATCCTATAGGTTCGAGAAAAGCAGACCTCACCTGCTCTCCATCCGGGCCAAAGGTTTCCCAGAGCACTCCGTCATTGATAAAAGGCTTTGTATAGCGGTCGTAATCGAACCAGATATTTCGTTGTTGAAACTCGACCACATGAACGGGTATGGCCGGCTCAAAACGGCCGAGAATGCCTTCTACTACATCCATGGGGATGGACCAGATCCGGAAAAAGCCGAGGATATGGTCGATCCGGAAGGCATCGAAATAATTGCGCATATGTTCGAAACGCTGTTTCCACCAGGCATAACCGTCTTTTTGCATCTCTTCCCAGTTATAGGTGGGGAAACCCCAGTTCTGGCCCTTGACGGCAAAATTGTCAGGGGGCGCCCCAGCCTGCATTTCCATATGATAAAGTCCCGGTTCAACCCAGGCATCACAGCTATAGCGGTAAATGCCGATCGGGATATCTCCTTTTAAGACCACCTGATGGTCATGGGCATAATCGACCGCTTCGCGTAGCTGGAGATGTAAATGATACTGGATGAAATATTGCAGGGCGATGGAATCATAATGTCTGACTCCCGGAGCGGTATATTTTTGGATGGCCTCCGCATCATAGCGGCTATGCAGCTTCCATTGGGTGAAATCCGGTGTACTGTGCTTGTCGCGTAAATAACAGAAGGCTGCATAGGGTACCAGCCAGTCTTTATTTTTGGCGAAAAAGGTCAAAAAATCCGGATCCTTCTCGAATTCTTCTTTCTGTAACGCGTATAATTCTTTAACAGTCAACAACTTAATTTTCATCACCTGTTCATAGTCCAGTTCGGTTAAATCGTTGAGCTCCTTTTGTTTTTTGCGCAAGGGCTTGACCAGCGCGGCATATTTCCGGCCGGCGCATTTCTCGAGGTTGAGATAGATGGGGTGCAGGGCAAAGGAGGAGATGGCGGCATAGGGATAGGAATCGAGCCAGGTATGGGTTGCGGTCGTATCCTGGATGGGCAGCAGCTGGATCAGCCGGAGGCCGCATTTGACGGCCCAGTCTACCAGGGGCCGGATGTCAAGGAACTCTCCCACCCCCATTGAATTTTTGCTACGGAGGCTAAAGACAGGGATGGCTACACCGGCTCCGCGCCAGCCTGTATTGGGCAGGTGAACAAAGCCATCGTGGATGATGCTGATCTTTTCTTTACGGGCATCTCCGGGCAGGCTGCGGTTGGGGCCGTTCTCAAAACGGAGAAATGATTTTTCCTTTTTGTTGTAGACGCCGTATTTGTATTCTATGGGAAAAGACTCCGGCGGGATGATCAGTCGCAGTGTCCACCAGTTCCCTTCGGGTGACAGCAATAGCGGGTCTGCGATTGCCCAGTCGTGTAATGCGATGCCATTGCCCAGGAGACAGACTACTTCATCGGCGGCCAGGAGGGGGGCTTTTACCCGGAAGATATGGGATACTTCGTTGGTGGTCCGGCTTTTTTTGGCAGGCTTGTGTTCCGGAAGCAGGACTTCCCGGAAGGGATTGCTATAAAAGACGTTGTCAAACTCTCCCGCATAGTTCCAGGTGTCTATGACATGGATCTCTTCGAACCCTGGCGCCGGCGGTCCGATCACTTTATCGTCTCCCCATTCTTCCGTTAGAGTGCCGTCTTCGTTCTTCAGGACATAATGATAGTGTATAGGCTCCGCCATCGGAGCATCAAGCACGATGCGGCTATGCCAGAACTCCCCGTTGACATAGTCGAGGGGGAAGGCCGCGCTGATATCATCGTTGCCAAGCTGTGGCAGGTTGCCGGTTAATAGAATGGACTGACCCGGGTGTGTATAAAACCTTAAATAGAAATCAATTTTCATTTTCCTGTTTTTCGATCGGCGGTAATCTGTAATGTGTATTTTTTACATTATGCTGCTAAGTTATGCCAAGAGCTCCGAAGATATTCATTTTTTTAGCTTTGGTCCATTGGGACCTTTGCCTTAGATTTGCACAAATTTTAGTCAATGGAACAGCAAAAGAAAAGCACGGGAATTTACTGGTTATTGTTCTTCCTTTTTACTGCCTTATTTGGTGTAGCTGTAGCTAAGCACTTTGAATACCTGACCCTGATCCTTCCTTTCGTATGCACATTCTTTGTGAAAGCGATGGACATCATGTAGATTAATTTACTTCTTTCAATATGACAAATGCCACTTGTGATCAGGTGGCATTTTGCTTCTCAACCAGCACTGTTTCCTATGTCAGAGATCAACTTCTACCAGTCGACACTTGCTGAATGCAACGATCATGTACAGCGTCTACGCAAAAAAATGAATCTCCTCGCGCTGGTGCGGCTGCTTTTTTTTGCCGGTTTCGTCTATAGCGTTGATTTGGTTATCGGCGATCTTAGCACCCCCCTTCTGCTGTTGTCTTTGGCTTTATTCGCCGCCTTTCTTATCTCAGTGAACTTTTATTTCCGGTTAAAGGATCAGCGGGCTTTATGGGAGAAGCTGGCCTGGATCAACAGCAATGAGCTTGGTCTGCTTCGCAATGGGCTGAATGATTTCCCGGACGGTTCCGGCTTCCTGGATTCGGATAATTATCTCGACGACCTTGACATCTTCGGGAAGCGAAGCATTTTTCATGTTCTGAACAGGACCACCACCAGTCATGGTACCAGGACCTTAACCGATCTCCTGCGGAATAGTCTTCTTTCTGTCGACCTGATCAAAGAGCAGCAGCAGGCCATCCGTGTCCTGGCGCCTCAGTCTTCCCTGCGTCAGCAACTGACAGCAAAAGGGCTGCTGGCCGGTGAAAATGAGGGTAACCTCGACAGCATTCAAAGCTGGCTGGATACCGAACCTCTTCTTTATAAACGCAAGGGCCTTCGGATCCTCATAAATTTATTGACCCTTTTTAATCTTTTCGCCCTCTTCTTTTATCTTTCCAGCAACAACTATACCCTGCTATTGGCGGGTGTCCTGGTCTCGTGGATGTTCACCGCTTCTTTTACAAAGCGGATCGACCTGGAGCACGAGCATATAGCCCGCAAACAGAAGATCCTGGATCAATATGCTGCTATTCTGGCTGTATTCAATACGGTCGAAACGACCGGCTCTTCGCTGTTACAGCAGCTGCAGTCCAGGACTGACAAAGCGAATAAGGCTATCCGTCAGCTGTCGAGACTGTCGGGTTATTTCGATCAGCGTATCAACGTGCTTGTGAAGACCTTCCTCAATGCCTTCTTTTCTTATGATCTGCGTTGCCTGATAGCACTGGAACGTTGGAAGATCAAAAACAAGGCCGCTTTCCCCGACTGGATCGAGGCTGTGGGTAGTGTGGAATGCCTGAACTCGCTGGCGACCTTTGCCTTTAATAACCCGGACTATATTTATCCATCGGCTTCGCCGGAAGCCGGTCTTTTTATAGAAGCTACACAGCTCTCCCACCCTCTTATTCCCGCGGACTCCCGGGTAGCGAATGACTTTAGTATCGGCCGGGGCGAAAGGCTGATCCTTGTTACGGGTTCCAATATGTCGGGGAAGACGACTTTTTTGCGGACGATAGGTGTCAACCTGCTTTTGGCCCAGTCTGGTCTGCCGGTCTGTGCCGGCAGCTTTTCCTTTACTCCGATGCAGCTGCTCACCTCGCTGCGGATCAGCGATTCATTGCAGGAGCAGACTTCCTATTTTATGGCGGAGCTGAAAAAGCTCCGGAACATTATCCACCGGCTTCAGACGGGTAAACCTGCACTTGTCCTGATCGACGAGATCCTGCGGGGTACTAATTCGGAAGACAAGACCCATGGCTCGGAGTTATTTATCCGTAAGTTGATTCAATACAACTGTCTATCGCTGTTCGCTACGCATGATCTTTCGCTGGGACAATTAGAGAACGAATTGCCGGGTACGATCAACAACTATTGTTTTGAGAGCATTATTGAAGGGGACTCGCTTCATTTTAATTATCAGCTGCAGCGTGGGATCGCACGGAACCGGAATGCTTCTTTTTTGATGAAGAAGATGGAGATCATCTAATGATGCGGGTTAGATAAAACAAAACCCGCTCATTGCTGAGCGGGTCGCTAATCTAAGCTAACCATTGCCTTACCTTAACATTATTAAAAACCGAAGCCGGTAATAATCGTTGGGTTCTTACGCGGATGACCGGCATAACGGCTTTTCCTACGCATGTTCCAGAGGTTTACTGCCCCAAAGCTGCGATTGCGGGGTTTTGAGAATACGACATCTGTCGCCACGGTCTCTTTTACTTCGGATACAAGGTTCTTTAGGATAGCGGCTTCCATGTGCACACGAGAGTGCATTACATCACTGTTCATAACATATCTGTTTTAAAAATTTCTAAAAATTATCGGAGCAACCTTCGGAGAAAAAACACTAAAGCATCGTTGTAAGAAAGTGTCAAATCGCGCTGTATGAGTAAACTGGTTTGCCAGTTATATGGCGAGCTAATACGTTTTAGTTGCTCAATTCGGGTGCAAAATTACGAGTTTTTTTCGCATATGCAAGCCTTTGGTCAAAAAATTTTAGCTCCGCTTGCTATCATGTTGGTTTACAACATTTTAGGTTGCCCACAAAAAAGCCCCGCACTAGCGGGGCCTTTTGTATTGTGTGTATTGTGGCGGAAACGTTTATTGGAAAAACGTCTGTTTATTTTACCTCTTCGAATTCTGCGTCGGTGACATTTTCTCCACCGCTGTTCTGCTGTTGTCCGCCGGCTTCAGCGCCTGGTTGTGCACCGGCCTGCTGAGTGGCTTTGTACATTTCTTCAGAAGCAGCTGTCCAGGCATTGTTCATCTCTGCTACTGCGGCATCGATGGCGGCTATGTCCTGTGACTTCTGTGCGTCTTTTAATTTGTTCAGCGCGGTTTCGATGGGCGCCTTCTTGTCAGCGGGCAGTTTGTCGCCAAATTCCTTCAGCTGCTTTTCCGTCTGGAAGATAAGGCTATCGGCCTGGTTGATCTTATCGACCTTTTCGCGGGCGGCCTTATCGGTAGACTCGTTGGCCTTTGCTTCTGCCTTCATTTTTTCGACTTCTTCCTTACTGAGACCGCTGCCGGCTTCGATACGGATCTTCTGTTCCTTGCCTGTGCCCTTGTCCTTTGCCGTCACGTGCAGGATACCATTGGCATCGATGTCGAAGATGACTTCGATCTGCGGAACGCCACGGGGAGCGGGAGGGATACCATCCAGGTTAAATGTACCGAGGCTCTTATTTTGATTAGCCATCGGGCGTTCGCCCTGCAGGACATGGATCTGTACGCCGGGTTGATTATCGCTGGCTGTAGAGAAAGATTCCGATTTCTTTGTCGGGATCGTCGTGTTGGATTCGATCAGCCTTGTCATTACACCGCCCATTGTCTCGATACCGAGAGAAAGGGGTGTTACGTCAAGAAGCAGGACATCCTTTACTTCACCTGTGAGGACTGCACCCTGGATGGCTGCACCAACGGCAACGACCTCATCCGGGTTTACTCCCTTATTGGGTTTCTTACCAAAGAACTTTTCGACGATCTCCTGTACCTTGGGGATACGGGTAGAACCACCGACCAGTATTACTTCATCGATCTGGGAAGTGCTGATACCGGCGTCTTTCAGGGCCTGTTCGCAAGGTTTCAGACAGCGTTCGAACAGGGTGTCAGCCAGCTGTTCGAATTTTGCCCGGGTCAGCTTCTTTACCAGGTGCTTTGGCACGCCGTCGACGGCTGTGATATAAGGCAGGTTGATCTCGGTTTCGCTGGAAGAAGACAATTCGATCTTGGCTTTTTCAGCAGCTTCCTTCAGCCTTTGCAGGGCCATCGGGTCCTTACGCAGGTCGACATTCTCTTCCTTTTTGAACTCATCAGCGAGCCAGTCCATAACGACCTTATCAAAGTCGTCACCACCGAGATGGGTATCCCCATTGGTTGACTTTACTTCAAACACGCCATCTCCCAATTCCAGGATGGAGACGTCGAATGTACCACCACCCAGGTCAAATACAGCTATTTTTTCATCCTTTCCAGCCTTGTCCAGGCCATAGGCCAGGGCAGCAGCAGTAGGTTCATTTACGATACGACGAACAGTCAGACCGGCAATTTCGCCGGCTTCCTTGGTTGCCTGGCGCTGAGCGTCATTGAAGTAGGCAGGCACCGTGATAACGGCTTCTGTCACTTCCTGGCCCAGGTAATCTTCGGCTGTCTTTTTCATTTTTTGCAGGATCATCGCGGAGATCTCCTGCGGAGTGTACAAGCGGCCATCGATATCGATACGGACCGTATTATTGTCACCCTTGACCACTTTATAGCTCCAATGTGTGATCTCATTGGTCACTTCGTCATACCGGCGACCCATGAACCGTTTGACGGACATGATCGTGTTGATCGGGTTGGTGATAGACTGACGCTTTGCAGGGTCCCCTACTTTTCTTTCTCCGTTTTTCAGGAAACCCACGATAGACGGGGTCGTACGACGACCTTCGTCATTGGCGATCACGACGGGTTCATTACCCTCCATAACAGCCACGCAACTATTCGTTGTGCCAAGGTCAATTCCTATGATCTTTCCCATATTGTTTATCTGATTTTAAAGGTTATCTATTTTGTTACTTACCGGATAGCATTGACAATCATTATGCCACGGCCCCAAAAATGAAAAAATGGCAGGTCGCCGGAGCGGGCCTGCCACTAAAAAAGTTGAAATAAGGAATCTGAGGGGCCCGGAACCCGGGTCCTTGGCACCCCGGCGCTCACCGCACCACTTCCAGCACCGGTTTCAGCGAATCGCCTTTAAAAACATAATCTGCCACTTCATCCAGTCCGGGGGTGGTGGAATTAAAAGAAATGCCGGTACCCGCCATTTTGACCATACAAATGTCGTTCTCTCCGTCCCCGACGGCCACGGAATCTGCCAGGCTGATGCCAAAACGATGCAGGATATACTGGAACATATTGGATTTGCAGTGGTCGTGTTCGCACTGGCTGAACCGGTCCTTCAACAGCTGGGAGGGGATGCGGACCTCTCCGGTAGCCACGCTTTTCTGGAATTCGAGCTCGTTGCCGAGGGTAAAATCGAGGCCCAGGAGGTTTTTGACATGATTAGCTATGGCGTGATAGCTGTCGCTGATAATGCCACAGACATAGCCTCTGACCTGTAGTTCCCGGATCACCTGGACGGCATCCCCGATCAGGGGAATAGATTCCACAACATGGATAAGCTCGGCAAAAGTCCTTCCTTCCAGCAGGCGGGCTATCTTCTGGGTCTTTATATAATTGCTTTTGGGCTGGGCCAGGATATCCGTCAGCTCCCGTGTAAAGCCGAATCGTTCGGCTGCGGCTTTTATAAAGCTGCCTTGCAGGAGTGTGTTGTCCATGTCAAAAACGATCATTTTTTTGGGTTGACGAACCATCTCCTTCAGGGCGAACTCCACCTGCTCGCGCATGATGTGGGGTGTGTCGTCTTCCTGGCGTCTGCCGCCGTCGAAGATGTTTACCCGTTTGAAAATGGCGTTGGCAACCTGTTTGGACATGCGGCCCAGGACGTGCAGGGGGTGGCGGTCGTTCTCCACCTCTCCGATACAGACCTCCGTGATCCTTGCATTGACATTATGCATATCGATAAGAAGCCCGATGTCTACTCCATAGTCGTTGTCAAACTCGACTTTTTGCAGGAAAGACTTTTTACCGGCGATCATCCCGCTGAGCGGCTGTTTGAACTGTAATAAATGAGGGAAGAAGAACTCCAGCATCGGTTTGACCAGGATCTCCGCCACGCGGCCGCTCTGCCGCTCAAAATAGGATTTCACAAAATCCGCCTCATCGCGTATCAACGGCGCCGTTAGCATTCCGACGATATCCACTTCGTAGTCCGGTGTATCGGCCTCCAGGAAGACCAGGATCTCATTCTTTGCCATCAGCAGGCCCTCGCGCATCGAATCGCCTTTTCCTACATGGGTACTTGTAATGACCCTGACATCCTCTTCTTTTTTTGCTTCCGCGATAGTATTGTCTGTCGACATATCATCCACGACAATGATCTCATTCACCAGCTCACTGCGTTTCGCCTGGCGAATGACCTGACGAATCGTCTTTTCTTCATTCAGAGCGGGAATGATAACTGTTACCATAGGCTTATTGTTTTGAGGTGTGCACCTATAAAGTTACGAAAATGCTGCTGGTGAACCCCATAAACTGTGCCAGTAAGTTCGTTGTAAGGATTTGAAAAACAAGAATTAATTTCGTTATCAGGAATTTTAATGCAGTCGCATGCCTATCGCCCCTGAAGTATATAAAAAAATCGTCACGGCTAAGGCCTATATTGATGACAATTTCCAGCGGAAAGAAGGTTAATCGATCTGTCTTTTGGGCTGTTCTTCCCGGAAAGTGAATTTTTTCTGCGTCACATAGCTGAAAGCCACCACGATAATGGTCGTAAGGACCTTTGCCGCAGTGGGATAGATATGGAATTGCTCTACAAAGAGCTTGATGAAGATATAGTTCAGGAAAAGGCAGATAACCACCAGCAAAAAATACCGGAAGAGCTGTACCCGTCCGTGCAGGGTGGATTCCGTGAATACGATGTACCGGGCCAGGAAAAACCCTGTAGGAAAGCTCACGCAAAAGGCAATGAGGATAGATGCAATATGGGACTTGATGACAAGGAATCCAAGGTCAACGTCGTGTTTGTGCAGGATAAAGTTATATCCTATGGAGTACATGACGATATCCAAAATAGTATTGGCACCCCCACAGGCCGCATAGCGAAACGTTTGCAGTGGCATTACCTTGCTGAAGGGCGGGTAAAAGAAATCGAGAAAAGAGATTATGTTTTTTTTGAGTGTCTGTACCATTCCAGTTAAAACTTCAAAGATACTACCAAATATGCTTTCTAAAGTTAAAAAATGGCTATTAATCGGTGAATAGCCGGACCGGCCGCAATGGCGGCAAACTGTGAGGGCAGGCGATGCCGGTGATTTGCCCGACATGCCTTACATTTGCAGCCAATCTGTGGAAAAAATGGACATCATCAGTCAAATCAGAACAGCCGCCAGTCTGGCCCTCCGTGAAAAGTTTCAATTCGATCTGGCTCCGGCCGATATTACCGTCAGCGAAACCAAACCGGAATTCGAGGGCGACTATACGGTGGTGTTGTTCTCTTTTGTCAAACAATTAAAGAAATCTCCCGAAGCGCTGGGCAACGAACTGGGGCAAGCGCTGCTGGCCGCCAACCCGGAGCTGTTTTCGGCTTTTAATGTCATCAAGGGTTTTCTGAATCTCACCGTGGCCGACAGCCGCTGGATCGATTTCCTCACGCAGGAACACGCCAATACCGGCTTTGGCCGTAAGCCCGCCAATGGAAAGAAAGTGATGGTGGAGTACTCCTCCCCCAACACCAACAAACCCCTTCACCTGGGACATCTCCGGAACAATTTCCTGGGATGGAGCATTGCCGAGATCTACAAGGCCAATGGATATGAGATAGTCAAGACCTGTATCGCCAATGATCGCGGTATTCATATCTGTAAAAGCATGATCGCCTGGCAGCTGTTTGCCAACGGCGCGACTCCCGAAAGTACGGGGATCAAGGGGGATCATCTTGTCGGAGATTACTATGTCCTATTTGGCAAGGTGCATAAAGAGCAGATAGCAGAGCTCGTCGCTGGCGGGATGGACAAGGAACAGGCAGAAAAAGCAGCGCCGATCATGAAGATGGCGCAGCAGATGCTCGTCGACTGGGAAGCGGGTAAACCGGAGGTGATTGAGCTTTGGAAGATGATGAACAGCTGGGTCTATGCCGGTTTTGACGTCACGTATAAAAGGATCGGCAGCGACTTTGATAAAATATATTATGAAAGCAATACGTACCTGCTGGGTAAGGAGCTGGTTGAACAGGGATTGGCGATGGGGGTATTCTTTAAACAGGAGGACGGCAGCGTTTGGATCGACCTTACCGCCGATGGGCTTGACCAGAAGATCGTACAGCGGAAGGATGGGACGGCGGTTTATATGACACAGGACATCGGGTTGGCTGTTAAAAAATACGAAGAGTTCAAATCCGATAGCAGCATCTATGTCGTCGGGGACGAGCAGAATTATCACTTCAAGGTTCTGAAGCTGATCTGTCAGAAGCTGGGGCTGCCATCCGCCGACGGGATCTTCCACCTGAGTTATGGTATGGTAGAGCTGCCTACGGGCCGGATGAAAACAAGGGAAGGCACCGTTGTCGACGCCGATGATATCCTCGACGAAATGACGAGCGAGGCAGAAAAGAAAACAAAGGAACAAGGCAAGACAGAAGGTTTTACAGAAACAGAATTAAAGGACCTCTATGATATCATTGGCCTGGGCGGTCTCAAATTTTTCCTGCTCCGGGTCGATCCAAAGAAGAAGATGGTATTCAATCCTGAAGAATCCATCGATCTGCACGGCTATACAGCGACCTTTATACAATATGCCTATGCCCGTATCCGGTCGATCCTTCGTAAAGAAGGTATCCCCGGTGATAAGCGGGTAGACGTAGCCGGTATAGCGACTCCGCTCCTGCCGGCCGAAAAGGCCTTACTGGTTACCGCAGAAAAATACACTGGAGTCATAACGCTCGCCGCTGACGAGATGAGCCCATCGCTTATTTCCAACTATGCCTTTGAGCTGGCCCAGGCTTTCAACTCTTTCTACAACCTGCATTCCATTGCAAATGCCGAAACGCCGGAGAAGAAAGCGCTGCGCCTCCAACTGGCGCAGCTGACATCGACCATTTTGCGTTCGGCGCTGGCGCTGCTGGGTATCCGGGTACCCGAAAGAATGTAGGTTAGCGTAGCACTACAGCCCCCAGTGGTGGCAGGTGCACCGTCAGCTCATAGATCTCATCGCTCTCATCGACGAGCTTTACCGGGACATCGGGGTTATTGGTATCCCCGGTGCCCCAATACTTTTTATCATCGCTGTTGAAGATCTCTTTCCAGGCCGGCTTCCCCCAGGTATAAACCTTCCAGTCCCTGCGTACCACAGGAGTAAAGTTCAGGATCACCAGCACATCTTTCCCCGAGTCCTTTGCCTTCCGGCGATAGACCGCGACACTCTCGGCCCTGTGCTGCAGGTCCACCCACTCAAATCCATATTGATTAAACTGGTTCTCAAACAATGCCGGCTCGCTGCGCAACAAAAGATTGAGGTCCTTTACACAATCCTGTAAGAGACGATGGGAGTCGTGCTGCAGCAGGGCCCAGGGGAGTTCGGTCTTGTAGTTCCATTCGGTTGTCGATCCGAACTCATCCCCCATAAACAGGAGCTTCCCGCCGGGATGCGTCATCATATAACTATACAGGAGCCGCAGATTGGCAAATTTCTGCCAGTCATCTCCGGGCATCTTATAGATCATCGGGGACTTGCCGTGGACCACTTCATCGTGACTGAGGGGCAGCACAAAGTTCTCATCATAATAATACATCATACTAAAGGTGAACTTGTCCTGCCAGTCCTTCCGGTAGATGGGGTCCAGCTTGAAGAAGTCGAGCGTATCATGCATCCAGCCCATCATCCATTTCATGCCAAAGCCGAGTCCGCCGGCAAAGGTCGGCCGGCTTACCCCCGGCCAGTCGGTCGCCTCCTCGGCTATCGTCTGGACGTCGGGGAAATCGCGATAGACCGTCTCATTCAGATCCTTTATAAAGGCTATCGCTTCCAGGTTGCCATCTCCTCCATGTTCATTAGGCTCCCATTCCCCTTCTTCCCGGGAATAATTCAGCTTCAGCATCGAACTTACAGCATCGACCCGCATCCCGTCGATATGATATTTATCCAGCCAGTAGCGGGCATTGCTGATCAAAAAGGATTTTACCTCTCCCCTTTTATAATTGAAGATATAGCTGTTCCAGTCGGGATGAAATCCTTTCCGCATGTCGGCATATTCATAGGTATTTGCTCCGTCGAAAAGATAAAGGCCGTGATAGTCATAGGGGAAATGTGATGGCACCCAATCGAGGAGCACTCCGATACCTGCCTCGTGGAAAGCCTCCACCAGCGCCATAAAGCCCTGCGGATCGCCAAAACGGGAGGTCGGAGCAAAATAGCCTGTTCCCTGGTAACCCCAGCTGCCATCAAAAGGGTGTTCCATCACCGGCATGAGCTCTACATGGGTAAAGCCCATCTTTTTGACATATGGCACCAGCAGCTCCCGGATCTGGTCGTAGGAGTTGTATCGCTCCTCGTCGTTCTTATCCGGCCGCATCCAGCTGGCAAGATGTACTTCATAGATGCTCCAGGGAGCTTCGAGCGAGTTGGCATCCTTCCGGCTGCTCATCCACGGCCCATCCTTCCAGGGATAATCGAGTTCCCAGGTGATAGAGGCCGTCCTCGGCCGCATTTCCCAGAAATACGCATAAGGATCACCTTTATCGAGCGTACCTCCGTTGTAGCCATGGATATGATACTTATAGGATTCGCCGGTCGGGATATGGGGAATAAATCCTTCCCAGATCCCCGAACGCTCGAGGCGGACAAAGAGCGGATGGACATCCGGTGTCCAATTGTTGAAGTTGCCGATCACGGACACCGCCGTTGCATTGGGCGCCCATACGGCAAAATAGTACCCTTCAGTACCGAGCACCGTAACCCGGTGGCTTCCGAACAGATTATATAAACGATAATGTGTTCCGTTCTGAAAATTGCGGATATCCTCTTCCGTAAAGAGCGAATAATTCCAGACCCGTTGAGTCGAATCCACAAAATGCGTCTCTTCGTATTTCTGACCGATAGGTGTATCCACGATTTTATGTTTTTGTCTTTAACGTAAATTTAAGGGATCGCTTTTGCATATCGTTAGTTTTGAAATTAATTTGGCGCATCTTAACCATTAAACTCCTATGCCAAAGCTGACCTTCTTCTTATTCCTATGGCTGGGGTTGTCTGCGACCTGCCTGGCGCAGTCATCCCATATCACCGGCTCAGTCTCCGATACAGCAGAAAAAAGGAATTTGAGCAATGGCTCTGTTCTCCTCCTTCGCCCTTCCGATTCGATCCTGATCAAACATACCCGCACCGATGCAAGTGGACGATTTACACTAAGGAACATTCCCCCGGGGCATTACCTTTTTATGGTCACCTACCCTTCCTATGCGGACTATGTGGATGATCTTAACATAAAAGATACGGGAATGGTTACGCTTCCTGCCATCGGAATGGTATTAAAATCCAAATTACTCCAGGAAGTGGTGGTCAGCGGCAACAGGGGCGCGATCCGGATGAAGGGAGATACTACAGAGTTCAATGCCGACAGCTTCCACACCCAGCCCAATGCCACCGTGGAGGACCTTTTAAAGAAATTACCCGGGATCCAGGTCGACAAGAACGGGAAGATCACCGCCCAGGGAGAGGCCGTAAAGAAAGTGTTGGTCGACGGGGAAGAATTCTTTGGGGATGACCCTACCCTTGTCACACAGAATCTCAGGGCCGATATGGTCGATAAAGTACAGGTCTATGACAAAAAGAGTGACCAGGCCAGCTTTACGGGCATCGACGACGGCAAGCGCGACAAGACCATAAACCTCAAGCTAAAGGATGGCAAAAAGAACGGTTATTTCGGCCGGGCCACTGCCGGAGCGGGGACAGATGGGTATCATGACTACCAGCTAATGGCCAATTATTTCCGGAACAAGGAAAAGCTCGCCGGTTACGGCATTATTTCCAATACCGGCAAGACGGGACTTACCTGGAACGAAAGGGATAATTACGGGCAAAGTTTCCTCGCCAATGCAGATGTGGACGAGAATACCGGGGGCATCTCCATCCAGGGCGGCTTGCCGGACGATCTCGACAGCTGGTCCGGTCAATATGAAGGCCAGGGTTATCCGTCCGTAAAGACGGGAGGGCTGCATTACAACAATAAATGGAACGATGACAACCAGTCCCTCAACGGCAACTATAAGTATATGCAGCTGGATGTCAACGGCACAAGCACGACCAATTCGCAATTCATCCTGCCGGATACGCTGTATTATAATAATCAGCGACAAAGCTTCCGGAACCAGATCATCCGCCACAGTTTTGGCGGCGCCTATGAATATAAATTTGACAGCACCTCCTCCCTGAAGATCATGGCCGATGGCGGCACAGATCATAAGACGACAAACAATATCTTTCATTCGGAAGCCCTGGCCAGCGACAGCAGCCTTGTCAATCAGAACGATCGTACGACCACCACCGCCGGGGACAACCATGTTGTCAACAGCAATCTGCTCTGGCGCAAAAAGCTGGCAAAGAAAGGGCGGACTATTTCTGTCAATCTAAGAGAGAACTATACCGATAATACTTCGAACGGCTATCTCAACTCCGATACGCGCCTTTATACCGGGGGCGCTGTTTTCAAGGACTCCCTGATCGATCAGTACAAAAATTATCATACCCAGACCACGCTGTTCGATTCCAGGATCACTTATACCGAGCCGCTGTCAAAGGTATCCTTTCTCTCCGCCAACTATGGGGTATCTGTCAACAACAGCCATTCCGACCGTAATTCCTTTAATAAGACGAATGGCGGGAAATACAGCGATCTTGACTCTTTGTACAGCAATGACTACCGGTACAATGTCTTTTCCCAAAAAGCGGGTCTGAGCTATAGTCTTATCAAAAAGAAGTTTCGTCTGAGCACCGGCAGCGATGTTGGCTTTACCAATTTCTCACAGGACGATCTGCATGCCGATACATCCGTCAAACGCCGTTTTGTCAACTGGTATCCCAATGCTTCCGCGACCTACTTCTTCAACAATATGCGGCGGCTCAATTTCTATTATTCCGGCAATACCGTCCAGCCGCAGGTGCAACAGATCCAGCCTATCCTCACCAATGAGGACCCATTGAACATCACCATCGGTAACCCGGCCCTGAAGCCCTCGTTCGTGAATCGCATGCAGCTATTCTTCAATGACTATAAGGTCCTTACGGACAGGGGCATCTGGATCAGCGCCTCCTATAATTTCACACAGAATGCCATCGGCAGCAGCGTGTCTGTGGACTCTGTCGGCAGGCGGGTCTCCCAGTATGTCAATGTGAGCGGGAATCATTCTATCTCTGCCTATGGCGGGTATAGTTTCAAATGGCATAAGCCAAATATCAATTTTGATTTTTATGGCAACCTCAACGACAACACGAGTGTCAGCGTGGTGAATAACCTGGCGAATTCGACGCGCAGCCAGATGTATACGCTCGGAAATGGGATCTGGACATCAAAGGAGAAAAAATATGAGTTCAACATCCGCTATTCCGCGACCTATACCCAAAGCCGGTCGAGCATCAATACGGGTGTCACCACTCATTACTGGACCTATTCCATCCAGCCATCAGCCGACGTATTCCTGCCGTTCAAGTTCCAGGTCCACGCCGACGGAGATATCAGCCTGCGGCAGAAAACATCCGTTTTTGACAACAACAACAATGTAGTCCTGCTCAATGCCTGGCTGGGTAGGAAATTCCTGAAGAATGATGCCCTGCTTCTGAAGGCTTCGGGTAACGATCTTTTAAACCAGAATGTTGGTTTTAACCGGACGGTTAACAGTAACTTTATTTCACAGAACACCTATAGTACGATCAAACGGTATTTTATGCTTTCCCTTGTCTGGAACTTTACCAAGCCAGGGACGCCCGCACCGACGCGGAATTAAAGAACGGTATAAAATTATTTCTATGTCGCGAATTCTTATCCTCCTCGTTTTTCTTTGTGTCACGGTCTATGCCGGCGCACAAAACAATACTGTCTTTATCTCGCAGGGGAAGATCGAATATGAGAGAAGCATCAATGTTTATGCGCAGATCAGCAAGGATGACGAAGGCGAATGGAGCGAACTGCAGAAAAAGTCGTCCACGCATTTCAAAACAGCCTATTTCGACCTGCTTTTCAACCGGAATAAGAGTCTTTACCGGCCGGGCAGGGAAAGCAATGACAGGGACAATAGCATGTGGATCCAGCCGCCGGCGCAGAACAATACCATCTATTCCGACCTGGACAATGCAAAAGGCATCAGCCAGAAGAACATCTTCGAAGAGCTGTTCCTGGTACAGGACAGCCTCAGGAAGATAAAATGGAAGATCACCACCGAGACCCGCAACATCGCCGGCTTCTCCTGCCGCCGGGCCAATGCGATCATCATGGACTCCATTTATGTAGTTGCTTTTTATACCGATGAGATCCTTACTACGGGCGGTCCCGAGTCTTTTTCCGGGCTACCCGGCATGATCCTGGGCGTCTCGCTGCCGCATGAACATATCTCCTGGTTTGCTACAAAGGTGGAAGCGCTCCCCATCCCCGATAGTCAGCTGGCTCCCCCGTTAAAGGGAAAAAAGACGGATAACACCAATCTGACGGAGACTGTCCGGCGCGGGATGAAGGACTGGGGAAAGGAGGGACAGCGATTTATGCGGGCGGCTTTGTTATAGCCCGCGTTGGTTTTGGTGATCGGCTGGTTTTAGCGTCGCAATTCCAGCACCCACATGGTACGTCCCGGCAGCTCTGTCTGCTGGTTTAGCGGAAGTCTACGGTCCGTCAGCACATCGACCCCTTCGGTAAAACCGTCTGTCCGTTGAGCATAGCGGCTAAAGTCCAGCTTTATCGGGGCGTTGCCCGTATTCATGGCACAGAGGATCGTCTGTTTTGTGTCGTATCTGAAATAGACATACAAGGTCTTGTCTGGTGTATACTGCATCAGCTTACCCGTTTGTAATGCTGAGGACCGGTGACGGAACTGACCCAATGTTTGCACCAGGTGCCGGACCGATAGCTGATCGGTTGTCAGGCCCTCGCCCGTAAAGGCGTTGGTATGATCGCCCGGCCAGCCTCCCGGAAAATCCAGGCGGACCCATCCGTCGGGGTTGGCAATTCCTTTCATCAGGATCTCTGTTCCATAATACAGCTGTGGGATGCCTCTTGTGGTCAGCAACCAGGACAGTCCCATTTTTTGTGCTGCGAGGTCCTCTCCTACCTGGGAGAAGAAGCGGCTCATATCGTGATTGTCGAGGAAGACGACGTTACGGGTCGGGTCTTCATAGAGGAAGTCATCGCTTAGGGTATTGTAGAGGTCGTTGACTCCTGTGCCGGTGGTATCTTTTACGGCGGGTACGATGCCGCTGAAATTACATTGAAAGTCTACCACGCCGGGCAGATTGCTCTTATAGGGCAGGTCCAGGTGATTACGGGTGAAATAAGCCTGGTTGGCTGTCCCGTGTACCCATGCTTCGCCGAATAAGGTGATATGCGGATATTCATCAAGAAGCGCCTTGTTGCATCGGTTCATAAAGTCAAGGTCATTGTAGATATATGTGTCGATGCGCCAGCCATCTATGCCAAAGGTCTCTACAGACCACAGCGCGTGCTGGATGAGGAATTCAGCTACGTCGGGGTTGTTTTGGTTCAGGTCGGGCATCTGGGGGGTGAACCAGCCGTCGCTGCTGAGTTTCTTATCGATATCGCTGGCGTGCGGGTCGAGCAGCGGTTGATCGCGGTAGTTAGTTTGGGTATATTGCGGCCACTGATGCAGCCAACTCTTCTCCGGGAGGTCCTGTATGAAGAGATGATAAAGACCGACATGGTTGTAGACTGCGTCCTGGATCAGCTTCATTCCTCTGCGGTGCAGCTCGTCGGAAAGCGCTGTATAGCTTGTTGCACCTCCGAGACGCGGGTCGATGGTATAGTGATCGGTGAAGGCGTAACCATGTTCGGTCCGATCCGGCATGTCGTTGAGCAATACCGGGGTCATCCATAATGTGGTCACGCCGAGGCTCTGCAAATAATCGAGGTGGTTGATGATGCCCTGCAGGTCGCCGCCATGGCGCAGAAAAATAGAATCGCGGTTCAGGGACTGATCGCGCAGCCCGGGGATACGATCGTTACCCGGATCACCGTTGCTAAAGCGATCGGGCATCAGGAAATAGATGAAGTCGGCGGAGGTGACGCCTTGAGCGAAGGTCGTGTTTTTGCCGGTGCGGCGTGCTAAAATGGGATATGAGAGAATGTTTGTGGGGCCTTGTTTGTGGGTTATGCGGATGGGGATGCTGCCGGGTTTGATGTTTTGTGCAAATTGCAGCCGGATAAAGAGATAGTTGGGATTGCTGACGCGGTGGAATTCTGTCAGTTTAACTCCGGAGTATGTTACGCTGACTGCGGCATCGGTGCCGATGTTGGGAGCGTGAACCATTATCTGCAGCGAGGAATGTTTCATCCCGACCCACCAGTTGGTGGGATAGACTTTTGGGGTCTGGGCGGTGACGGTAAGCAGGCTTGGCAGCAGGCCAGCCAATAGTAGGAATCTCCTCATGGATAAATCAGTTTAAGACTGCTGTCCGGCATAAAAACCGGCTTTCTCCTGCTGCATGCGGATGGCGCCGCCATCATATACAAAGAGGACGGATATGGCCGCCGCTATCAGGCTGAAACCGGCAAGCACGATCGAATAAATAGGTTGTCCTCCGTATATATGTTTGACGATCCAACCGCCCAGCAGGCCATTGATGATCTGTGGCAGCGTGATAAAGAAATTGAAGATGCCCATATAGATGCCCATCTTCCCCGCCGGCAGACAGCCGCTGAGAATAACATAGGGCATGGCCAGGATACTGGCCCAGGCAAGCCCTATGCCTACCATGGCATAGTTGAGATAAGAAGGGTTGCTGATAAAGAAGATGGATATAAGCCCCAACCCGCCGGCCATCAGGGACAAGGCATGTGTCGTCTTGCGGCCGATCTTACCCGCGATGACGGGTATGAACATGGCGTAGATCATCGCCACGAAATTGTAGACACCAAAGGCGCTGCCGACGGCATTGCCGGCATCATTGTATGCTACCGTTTTAGTATAGTCGCCTTTCAGGCCATAGACATGTGTGGCCACTGCATCGGTGGTGAATACCCACATGCTGAAGAGGGCAAACCAGCTGAAAAATTGTACCAGCCCCAATTGCTTCATCGTTCGCGGCATCCGTACAAAATCTATTAGTATTTCGCTTAGGCCGGTTTTTCCTTCGGTCGGTTCGGGCTGACCATGATAACGCGCATATTCAGCGGGTGGATATTCCTTTGAAAAAAGTACTGTCACCAGGATGGCAATGATAAATACCGCAGCCCCGATGTAAAAGGCGTATTTGATATTATTGGGGATGCCATCGGCGCCGGGAACTTTGTTGATGCCCCAGTCCGCCAGCCAGGATGGCAAGGCCGAACCGGCTACTGCACCAAGACCGATGAGGAAGGTTTGCACCGAAAAGCCCAGGGTCCTCTGGCGGTCGGGGAGGTTGTCGGCAACGAGGGCCCGGAAGGGTTCCATGGCGATGTTGAAAGAGGCATCCATCACCATTACAAAACCGGCGCCTATCCAAAGTGCAGGGATCACGCCAGCGAGGCCGCCGGAGTTGGGGAGAAGGATCAGCGCCATGGAGGACAGGAGGGCCCCGGTCAGGAAATAAGGCTTTCGTCTGCCCAGCCTGTTCCAGGTGCGGTCGCTATAGTGGCCGATGATCGGCTGAACGATCATCCCTACCAGCGGCGCGACGATCCAGAATAAAGGCAGCTGTTCGACGTCCGCCCCGAACGAGCGGAGGATGCGACTTGTATTTGCATTTTGCAGAGCAAAGCCGAACTGTATCCCCATGAAACCAAAACTCATGGTAAAGATCTGTCCCAGCGTAAGCGGAGGTTTGGGGTCCAGCCCGCGCCGGGATGTTCCTGGGGTTTGTACAGTGGCCATAGCAATCAATTTTGGTTATAGCAGGTTTTGTTATCGTTAGATAACAAAACCATTGGGCAACACGGCTCCCTTCTTGATCACTACCACACCCTCTTTCACCGTATACAGCGAGTGATCCGAATTCTCGAGGTGATGTCCGCCATTGATACGCACATCATCCCCTATCCGGCAGTTCTTGTCTACGATGGCGTTGCGGATATAGCAGCGGTGGCCGATGCCCACAGTCGGAAGGCCATGCGAACGGGCCAGCTCGATCTCTTCGATGGTCTCGTAATAGTCGACGCCCATCAGGTAGCTGCTGACGATGGTTGTGCCTGTGCCGATGCGGGTGCGGATGCCGATGATGCTGTTCTCGATCCGCGAAGCATTGATGATACAGCCCTCTGCTATGACCGTCTTTTCCAGCGTTGTGCCGCTGATCTTGGCAGGCGGCAGCATGCGGGCGCGGGTATAGATCGCTTTCTCGTTATCGAAGAGATTGAAGTCGGGGATATCCTTGGTCAGGCCCAGGTTAGCCTCGAAAAAAGAAGGGATATTCCCGATGTCGGTCCAGTAACCTTCGTACTGATAGCTGACGACCTTGTATTTCTCCAGTGACTGGGGAATAATTTCCTTACCGAAATCCGTGGCTTCCGCACATTCGTTTTGAAGGAGGTCGCTCAGCAGCTGACGGTTGAAGATGTAGATACCCATCGATGCCAGGTAATTACGGCCCTGCGCCTGCATGGCGTGGCCGGTGTCGCTGACCCATGGCGGGAGCATGTCTTTCTTGGGCTTTTCGGTAAAGGAGGTGATAAAGCCGCCTTCATCCATTTTCATGATCCCAAAATCCGAAGCTTCCTTGTCATTTACAGGGATGGTGGCGATGGAGATGTCCGCGCCCATCTTCTTATGGTGGTCCAGCATTTCCATAAAATCCATCTGGTAGAGCTGGTCGCCCGAAAGGATCAGGACGTATTCGCTGTCAAAAGGCCCGATATGCCGCAGACACTGTCTTACCGCATCGGCAGTTCCCTGGTACCAGGTGGGGTTGTCCGGGGTCTGCTCTGCCGCCAGGATGTCTACAAAGGCTGAGCTGAACGCGCTGAAATGATACGTGTTCTTGATATGCCTGTTCAGCGACGCCGAGTTGTACTGCGTCAGAACGAACATCCGCGAAATACCCGAATTAAGGCAGTTGGAGATGGGGATGTCCACCAGCCGGTATTTGCCCGCAATGGGTACGGCTGGCTTCGAACGGCTGGCGGTCAGAGGATATAGGCGGGTTCCTGCCCCTCCACCCAAGATCACAGATAAAATCTCTTTTGACATATACAAGCGATTTAATAAATGAACGATTCTTTTTTATTATTTATTCCTACCTAAAATTATGCCCCGGCTTCCCTATGCATATCCTCATACAGCTTCAGGTAGATCTTTACGCTGGATTGCCAGCTAAAGTCCAACTTCATCATCCGCTGCCGGATCTCATAGAGCTTTTGCGGCTGCTGGTATAATTCCACCGATCTGAAGATGCCATGTGTCATATCCCCTACTGTTGCCTGGTTAAAGCGGATGCCGTAACCGTTCCTGTCGCCGTAGTCGACGACCGTATCGTGCAGGCCCCCGGTATTACGGACAACCGGTACCGTACCATAACGAAGGGCATAGAGCTGATTGAGTCCGCAGGGCTCTACCCGTGAAGGCATGAGGATAAAATCGGCTCCTGCATAGATCAGGTGGCTGAGCTTTTCGTCATAGCCGATATAGGTATTATAATCCCCCCTGGAAAGTCCCCGGATGCCCTGTAGCCTTCCCTCTACTATGGGAGAGCCGCTGCCAAGGACCAGGAAGTTCATCTTTCTGCCTATATAATAGAAGGAGTCTTCGATAGCCTGCGGAAGGAGGTCGGCACCTTTTTCCCCAACCAGCCGGCCGATAAAGGTGATCAGGGGCTTTTTCGGGTCGAGATTAAAGCGTTCGCAAAGCAGGAGCTTGTTCTTTTGCTTACCTTCTTCCACCGTATCTACAGAATAGTGATCCCCGAAATAATAGTCTGTCGACGGGTCCCAGACAACGGAGTCGATGCCGTTGAGGATACCCGTACATTTTCCCTTTTCGTATTCCAGCAGGGCTTCCAGGCCGGCGGCGCTGTACCTCATTTCTTCCAGGTAGGTGGGACTTACCGTCGTCACCCGCCAGGCGCTGCGGATGCCGGCCGCCAGCGGATTAATGGTGCCGGCCCAGTCGAGGATGCCTGTTTTATAGCTATCCCACTCGGGGATAAGGCTGCTTCTGTCCCAGCCAAGCCAGCCCTGGTACTCGCCATTATGGATGGTCAGCACCGTAGGAATATATTGTAAATGCCGGTAGGCATAACAGTATTTGAACATAAAGGGGATCAGGGCCGTGTGGTGATCATGCACATGTACGACGTCGGGGCGATGCCTCCAGACTGCCAGCCAGTCGGTAACGGCTATCTGAAATGCAATAAACCGGTCCGAATCGTCGGCATAGCCATAGATCTTTTCCCGGTCGAGCAGTCCATATATGTCTACAAGGTAAAGGTCAAATCCCAGCTTATTGGTCACTTCCTTTATGATCGTATAGTTGAACCAGTAGCTCCCCATATGGGTATAGCCTTTGTGTACGACCTCGAACTGGTTCTCGTTGAGGAATTTGGTCCGGTACATCGGCATGACCACTTTAGCTACGTGCCCGGCCTCCCGCTGGTATTTAGGGAGTGCCCCTACTACGTCGCCCAAACCGCCGGCCTTGGCTACGGGATAACACTCTGCAGATACATGAATTATTTCCATCGATTTGGCATTATGGTGCGGGGACGTATAAGGACCGGAAGTCCATCGTTATCAATTGCTGTTCAATTTAGTAAGGATTTACGTCAAAAATTGTTCGAAGCATGAAAATATTTTTCTCAAAGGAAAAAGCTGTATTTTGAGCCCTTATTTTGTTAAAGCATTAACCACCCATGTATTGCATATGCAACAAAAAACCAAATGGTCGCAGTTCGGAATTCTAATATCTGTATTCTTCTTCTGGGGCTTCGTAGCGGCAAGTAATGATATTCTCATCCCGGTTTTCAAGGAAAAGCTGCACCTGGAGAACTGGCAGGCTCAATTCATTTCCTTGTCTTTTTATGCAGCATATACGGTGGGTTCGATCATTTATTATCTTATCTCCAAAGCAAGCGGTGGAGACATCCTTAACCGCATGGGCTATAAGAATGGTATTGCTTTGGGGTTGGTCATCTCGGCGTTAGGCGCCCTCCTTTTCTACCCGGCAGCAATGTCTGCCTCCTTTGCCTTACTGATCTCCGGTCTTTTTATCATAGGTCTCGGGTATTCTCTTCAGCAGACGGCGGCCAATCCTTTGGCTATTATCATGGGCGATCCGGCAAGTGGCTCGCAGCGCCTGAGCATGGCGGGAGGAGTCAATAACTTCGGTACGACCATCGGTCCTTTACTGGTCAGCTTTGCCATCTTTGGTTCGGCAACGGTCGGTTCCAATGTGGCCAAGGTAGCCAGCATCAGCAGCGTTAAGACCCCTTACCTGATCCTGGGCGCTCTTTTCCTTGTGATTGCCCTTATTTTCAAGTTCTCTTCACTGCCCAATAAGATAGACACCGAGGAGGTCAGTGCGGATCATGCGGTGGCTCCGGATAAGTTGCTGCACCGTAGCAGTCCTTTTAAATACCCGCAGTTGGTGCTGGGTATGCTCGGCATCTTTGTATATGTAGGTGTTGAAGTGACTACGGCCAGCAATTTGCCTTTTTTCATGCAGGAAAAGCTGCAAACGCCAACAGATCAGATAGCCCCTTATGTTTCTTTATACTGGGCCAGTCTCATGATCGGTCGCTGGACCAACTCAACCGGCGCCTTCGGTGTCAGCAAGAACGCCCAGAAGATCCTCAATTTCGTGATGCCTTACCTGGCCTTTGGCGTGTTTCTCGGAGTCAATTCCATCGCAGGGCATGACATCACTCCATTTTATATTTACGCCATTATCATCGTTGCCATGATCATCGGCAATATCCTGAGCAAGGGCAATCCTGCGCGGCAGCTGCTGATCTTTTCAGCTATGGCGATCGTCGCCCTTTTGGTAGGGATCTTTGCCAGCGGGATGACCAGCGTTTATGCGTTCATTAGTGTAGGTCTTTTCTGCTCTACTCTCTGGCCCTGTATCTTTACCCTGGCCATTGCAGGTCTGGGCAGGCATACCAACGAAGGCTCCAGCCTCCTGATCATGATGATCATGGGTGGTGGCGTCATCAGCTTTCTTCAGGGCTGGCTTTCGAGCGACCACTACCTCGGGATTCAGTATTCCTATTTCGTGCCGGTAGCTGGTTTTCTTTACCTGGCTTATTATGCTGTTCGTGCTAAAGCGGAACTAAAATCCCAGGGGATCGATTATGATGCCCTGCAGGCTGCCGGCGGACATTAAAATATTGATGTTTAATCATCATAGCTAAGAAATCGAACCTCCGGGTTCGATTTCTTCTTTATATTTGCTTCCCTAATAAAAGGTTCGCTCTCATGGCAAAAGCTGCGTCTTCTCTTTCTTTCGAGTCCCTTGCAATCGGCATCGACATCGGCGGCACCGGTACCAAGTTTGGCATTGTAGATCGAAATGGTAACGTCCTGTTCTCCGGTAGTCTGTCTACCCGTGGTCATGGCCCCGTGGAAGCATTTATCGATGAATTATACAATCAGCTTGGCGTCCTGATCGAGAAGGCAGGTGGTTCCGGCAGGATGAGAGGGATCGGTGTAGGTGCGCCCAACGGCAATTTTTACAGTGGTACGGTAGAATATGCGCCAAATCTTCCCTGGAAAGGGATCATACCGCTGGCCAAGCTTATCCAGAATAAATTCCAGCTTCAGACGATACTCACCAATGATGCCAATGCTGCAGCCATCGGCGAAATGATGTATGGCGCCGCCAAAGGCATGAAGGATTTTATCATGATCACCCTGGGTACAGGAGTTGGCAGCGGCATCGTCGCCAATGGCAAGCTCATTTATGGCCACGATGGTTTTGCGGGAGAGCTGGGACATACGATCATCATCCCCGAAGGACGTATGCACGAGGGCACGGGCAAAAAGGGCTCTCTTGAAAGCTATGCCTCCGCTACCGGCGTGATGCTGACGGCCCTTGAGATGCTGGAAAAAAATAGTGACGAAAGTCTGCTTCGCGGTGTGCCCAAAGAACAATTGGACTCCCGGAAAGTATACGACGCCGCCATCCAGGGCGACAAGCTGGCAAAAGACATCTTTGATTTTACAGGGGGCATTCTCGGCCTGGCGCTGGCCAACTTTGTCATGTTCTCCAGTCCCGAAGCTATTATTCTCTTTGGAGGTCTTACAAAGGCCGGCGATCTCATACTCAAGCCGACAAGGGAAGCAATGGAACATAACCTGATCCAGGTCTTCCAGAATAAGGTGAAGATACTGATCAGCCATTTGAAAGAATCCGATGCGGCTATTCTCGGGGCCAGCGCGCTGGTCTGGGATATGAAAGGATAACTTATTTATTCCACTTTACAAGAAAAACTGCCGGAACCGGTCGCTGTCCCATTTTATCAGAAGGACGGATCGTTTCCTTTCCATTGATCAGCAGACAGCTGCTGCCTCCTCCATCGAGGTTCAGCGCCTCGTAACATCCCAGGTTTAACATGATCTGCGCCTCTTCCTGTAATGTAACGCCTGCCGCCATCCCCGGCGCCCTTCCCTGTATCGCCAGGACGATCAGTCTTCCGTCCCGTGTATAACCCATGGCCGTTCGCGGAAGATGTTCGCCTTCCCGGTCATCGCCGGGATAAAGCTGTTCCTGCCGGTCGGTGATAAAGATCTTTCCATCATGGATCAGCACGGGGCCGCCACCTACGGCCGTGCGCATCTTCCACCATTTCCACTCGATGTCATTCAGGGAATAGATCGTCGGTCTGGAATCTGTACCTTTTGCCACTACCGGCCGGTCTTCAAAGGCATAGGGCCAGCGCCGGCCACTGTCGGTGAAAAGCCAGGCAACATCCGCCCGTCGCTGGCGGTCGATCCCAATCGCGCTTCGGGTAGGATAATAATACAGCAGGGAATCGGGGCCTGTCCCTCTCAGTGCCGTAATATTATAGGACAGCATTTTCCCATCGCGGATGACGACATTAAAATTCTGATTGGTCGTAAAGGAAAAATAGGAACAGTTGACCACGAGCAGGGGGAACTGTTCCAGCTGGTAATATTGCAGAGGGGTAAATCGCTTATCCTGTCCCGTTTGTGCCGTGAATTGCAGGGCCTTATCCTTTAACCGGATGGAGGTATAAAAGGCGATGAAGGGGAACCCGTTGAGCGTATCATTACAGGACCAGACGTGTACGGAAGCAGGCAGCGGGGCATAAAGTGAATCTGCTTTCTTCCAGTGCAGCTGCGCTGTACAGGCGGCTGCAGAAAAAAAGAACAGGAGCAGAAAGGCCTGCTTACGCATTAAGCTCTTTACTTTTCAGCCACTCCGTACGTCCATAACCGGGGATAACATGACGCTCGGAATGATAAGAAGACCGTACGAGGGGCCCGCTTTCCACATAGTCAAAACCAAGGTTGTATCCTATTTCTCTCAGCTCGGCGAATTCGTCGGGATGGACAAAACGTACTACCGGAAGATGCTTCTTCGTAGGCTGAAGATATTGTCCCAGCGTGATCACATCTACCCCGCTGTTGCGAAGGTCCTGCATTGTTTGTACTACTTCTTCCTTTGACTCACCCAGACCCAGCATGATACCGCTCTTTGTCCGCATCTTTCCTTCCTTCAGGGTCTTCAGGGTCTCCATGCTGCGCCAGTACTTGGCCTGGATGCGCACCTGGCGGGTGAGTCTTTCAACTGTCTCGATGTTATGGGAGACGACTTCGGGAGCTGCCTCGATCACGCGGGCTATGTTCTCTTTCTCCGCCTTGAAGTCGGGGATGAGCGTCTCCAGTGTCGTATTCGGATTCAGCGCCTTGACGGCGCGGATGGTATTCTGCCAGATGATGCTGCCGCCGTCCTTTATTTCGTCGCGGTCGACGGAGGTGATCACCGCGTGTTTGACCTTCATCAGGTAGATGGCTTCAGCTACGCGCTGAGGCTCGTCCCAATCCACCGGATCGGGGCGCCCGGTCGCAACTGCGCAAAAACCACAGCTGCGGGTACAGACGTTGCCAAGGATCATAAAGGTTGCCGTGCCTTCTCCCCAGCATTCACCCATATTTGGGCAGTTGCCGCTCTCGCAGATCGTATGTAATTTATGGGTATCTACCAGTCCGCGGACATGCTTGTAGCTTTCGCCGATGGGTAATTTGACGCGTAACCAGTTGGGTTTCTGTACTTTTTGCGTCGCCGGGGCGCCTATGGCGCCTGTTTCCGGAGTGTTGGATGAACAGGGTGTTGCATTCGATAATTGCTCTTGCATCCTACAAAAGTACGTCAGATTCAGACACGAAACGTCGCCTGGGCGACGCACAGTGAAAGGCCCTATTTTCGGCTGCCGAATAGTATACTGACATAGGCATTGAAGAAGAAATTCTTTTGGGGAACGAGGTACATCAGGGGGATCTTGTTGAAATAGAACTCTTCGGTCAGTCCCACTTCGATGGCGGTGATGGTCTGATTCAGCCGGCCATAGTCAAAACGCAGAGCCTGCCGGGCATTAACGGCCGGTTTGTACTTCAGATGTCCCCAGCCTACTGTGAAGCCGGACGCGCCGGTGACCTGGTCATCGGCAAGGGTGTCGGTAGCCAGCTGGTCGAAGGTCTTGCGGGTAGTCTGGCCTGTCACCCGGTTCTGAACGTCGAGATAATAGGGTTTGAGCAGACCTAAGGTAAGACCCCCGGAATAGATACCGGTTACTGCAACCCCGTTCTTATTGCCTTTTCCACCGATGAGATGCTGCTGGCCGACGGCCACTTTGAACTCATAAAGGTTATTCAGCTTGAAGGGAACGACGGTCGAGACATTGATCCCGTCAGAAGTCGCCGAAATATGATGTTCCTTTGGATCGTGTTTTTCATTCAGCTCAAAGGAGTACACAAAGGTGCGGGAAGGTGTCTTGAACTTTCCTTTTTCAAAGGAGATGCCGTAACCGTCGGTAGCCAGCCGGATACCGAAGATATTATGTTTATTAAAGATGAGATCTCCTTCCTCTTCCATCCGCAGCATGTTGTTGAGCCGGTCACGTTTGGCATTTCGCTTGTCCTGGGACCTTGCGCGCGAGACATTTGTAGTATCCTGGGCGAAAACATGAAAAACCAGGGTCGAAGCGAATAGAGTCAGGAAAAGTTTGCTCACTGCTAATGATTTAGTTTAACTGGCGTAAATTTAGGGAAAATTACAGCACAATGACGTCTACAGTTATTTACGAAGGAGAATTACATACGGTTGCCCGTCACCTCCAATCAGGAACAGAAATAGAGACCGATGCTCCGACCGACAACAAGGGCAGAGGAGAGCGTTTTTCCCCCACCGACCTGGTAGCTACCGCCCTTGCCGCCTGTATGGCTACGACCATGGGGATCAAGTACCCTGAACACGAGGTTGACCTTAAAGGCATGAAAATGTCTGTTCTGAAGATCATGAAAGCCGATCCCCGCCGGATCGCCGGTGTCAACATATCGTTCGATTTCCCCGAAACCCTGCAGGTTAGCGAGAAGCAAAAGATTATTCTTGAACGTATTGCCCATACCTGCCCGGTCATGGAGAGCATTCATCCCGATATGGAGGTGAAGGTCGAGTTTAACTGGAAGAATGAAGTAGCCTCTGCCCGATAGCGCAATTCAGGCAACGCCGGCAATCACAATATGTCTTTTTTAGCTCCAGCAGCGACTGCGAGTCTGCCGCAGTCAGTACGGGTACTCCCAGTCGCTGCCAATGGGCTATACGGGTATTCCTCTCCGGTTTTTCGGCTGCCAGCCAGGCCAGCGCCTTCTCCCGGCAGGCCGGCTCTTTTCTCAATACACCATAGGCAAAAAGTACCGGTACAAAGGCGTTGATCAATATTCCTCTTTTCATATCTGCCCCCAGGCCATCTGCCTGTAGAGCGGTCGCCAGCTCTTTGGGCGAGTCGGCGTCTCGTACTTTTGCAAACCAGCTTTCCCCGGCGGAAAAGAGTTCCACCAGCTGCGCCAGGCGGCGGGCCGGAGCATGAGCCGGCCGCATTCGCAGGGAGAGGATCGGCGTGGAGATGGGTTTCAGGTGATGCAGGCTCTGTAAAAAGCGGTATTCCGGGGATGGTTCTAACAGCCCCGCCTGTCCCAGCAACAAGGCCTTTAGGCGGGCCGGCTCTGAGCGGTAACGGGCCATCAGGCGCAGGGGTATGCTTTGGGCGACGGCCTCGAAGGCCGACCCGTTGACCGGAAGTCCGAGACTACGGGCCATCAGCCACCAGGTCGTCTCTTCCCAATGCTGGCGATTGGCGGCAAGCCAATCCTGGATGACCAGGGTCCTTTGATAGAGCCGTTGCAGGAGCAGGTCTTCCTTCCACCGGGTCCACGAGGCTGTGCCGATGGCTGTTAATTGAGTGGCACAGGGAACAAAGAGGCGGCTCTTCATCCATCTTTCATATTGCCCCAATAATATTTTCGATACCCGGTGCTGTAAGACCAATACCGGGAGGTCGGCCGGACCGCCATCATTCTCCCAGACGACGTGTAAAATGACTTTCTTGTAATTAGGGTCACCGGCATGTCCGTGTCTGTCCCAGTCCGAAGCCTTTATGTGCAGCTCCACGGGCCCTTCCCGCAGCATATTGTTGAGCCGGATGCGGGCGTTACGAAAGTCGGGGCCTGCATCGGTGTTGAGCTCACCGGTCGAAAGGATCTGTAATGGCTCACCCGATTCCGTGGCCAGATGGGATTGATTAAAATAAAGATATCTCCAGATAAATTGTAACAGGTCTTCGCGCATACTCACTATCTCCTCATGAGCAATTTAGCGATATCCCTTTACCCGCGCAACAAAATTTAAAAGGTGCGGAGCGCCTGCACTACCCTGCTTACGGGCAAGCCCATGACGTTGTAAAAATCGCCTTCGATGCCTTTTATTCCTACCACGCCGATCCACTCCTGGATAGCATAGGCTCCGGCCTTATCATAAGGTTTGTAGCGGTCTACATATCCTTCCAGCTCCGAACGGTCCAGGGGGTGGAACCAGACGGCAGTACGATCGTAGAACAGAAGCTCTTTCTCTCCCCTCATCAGGGCGACTCCTGTGATCACTTCATGTCGCTGACCGGATAGTTTTGAGAGAATATTGATGGCGTCTTCGCGGTCGACGGGTTTGCCGATGATCTCCTCGCCGAGGACGACGACTGTGTCGGCTGCGAGGATCACCCGACCGGGGCCTGTGGCTTCTTTCGCCGAAAGAGCCAGGGCTTCTTTGACGGCAAGGGCCTTGTTCCGGGCGATATGTACCGGCACTTCTGCTGTCGGCATGCCCGGCGGATAAGTCTCCGGCGTTTCCCTTACAAGCACCTCGAATTTTACTTCAGCCCATTCCAGTAATTGTTTGCGCCGGGGGGAGCCGGACGCCAGTATAATAGTGTTCATTGCGTTACAGTGGAGCCGCTGTATGCGACTATGATCTTTTCCATTGTTTATAAATGAATGTCCATAATGACCATCGAAAGAATGCCGACCAGCATGATGCCTTTTATAACGGTGCTGAGACGATGATAATCTGCTTTTGTCTGCGCCTCATACAGCTTACGCAGGGTCCAGAGAAGCGGCAGGTCCAGCAGCAGGAAACAATAGGATACGGCTATCCAGTTCCAGCTTTGCAGCTCATAGAATTGAATGACGATGAGCGCGCCGGTCAGCACCGCCAGCCAGGTACCTGCAAAAACCTTGGCCACGTTGACTCCCCATACGATGGGCATCGTCCTGCAGCCGTAACGGGCATCCCCGTTCATGTCCTCGATGTCCTTTACTACTTCCCGGACCAGGGAGATGATAAAAGCAAAACCGGCGTAGACGATTGCGTATTTAAAGAGACGGGACAGAATATTTTTGATAACGGCAAATTGCGGATTACCGGGAGAGATCACCCGAAACTCACAGAAAAATAAGACCAGTATGACCCAGGCCGTCAGCAGGGAGATGATCACATTGCCGATGAGCAGTTTCCTTTTGAAAGTAGTACTATAGAACCATAACAGTCCCACACAGGCCATATTGCCCAGGGCGACCACCGGGTTGCGCAGCTTCCAGCTGACATAAAATCCGAGCAATAAGCCCGCGCCGGAAAGGATCCAGTGCCAGATGATGGTCCATCGGCGTCGGATGATCTTATCGACTACCAGCCTGTCGGGTTTATTCACGCGATCGATATTCAGGTCGAAGTAATCGTTGATGATATAACCCGCAGCTGCTATCAGCACAGAAGACAGGCTGAGAAGATAAAAAAGAACGGGATTCAGAAGAAATGTAAAACCTGGTCCGGGGATTGGGGCGAAGGACGGTAATAAAATAAGATAATAGAACAACCATTGCGTGAGGAAAATAAAAACCAGGTTCGGCCATCGGATAAGGCGAAAAAATGCTTTTAGCAATTGAAACATACGAAGATTTATTTTGAGGCCAGGGACAGATCAAGTTCCCAGTGACCATTGAGCTTTAAAACCTTTTCGATGACATCCCTCACACAGCCCTGTCCGCCATTAAAAGAAGAGATATATGCGGCCATATGCCTGATCTCCGGTGCGGCATCGGCCGGCGCACAGGCCAGCCCCACGTGCTGCATGGCTCCGTAATCGGGGATATCGTCTCCCATATAGAGCATGTCTTTTTCGTCAAGGCCATGCTCCTTTGCATATTCATCCAGCACTTTTACCTTATCATGCACATTGAGATAAATGTCTTTTATTCCGAGGTATTCCAGACGTTTGCGAACGCCTTCCGAGCTTCCCCCGGAGATTACTATTACACGATATCCTTTTTTTACTGCCAGCTGCAGGCAATAGCCGTCGCGGGTGCTCATCCGCCGTACCTGCTCGCCTGTCTCATATACCAGCACCGACCCATCCGTCATCACTCCGTCCACATCAAAAACAAAAGTCCTGATCGATTTGAATTTTTCTAATACGCTCATGTAAATAGTTTAACAAGCTCATGGCAGCATCGTCAGCGCCTAAACGCGCGTAAAAATAGCTGAAATCTGTATTAGCGGGCGGGTTTTTCCTTTATCCCGTAGAATTGCTCTATCTGAATAGTAAATAACCGATACAACTCACTAAGATCCTTGTAGTTGTCCAGCATCTCCAAATGCCGTTGGATCGTTGGAGCATCCCCTCTCATCGCGGGTCCGGTCTGGACATCCCGGGGTGGATAAAGGGCTATCCGGCCGGCCGTCTCCCTGATCAGCGGCAGGAGCAGGGAAAAATCGATCTTTTCGGCTGTGCAGAATACCGATGCCTGGGTATAGAGGTAATTGGAGAAATTATTCACCAGGGTGGCTGCGACATGCAGCTTAAACCGGGTCTCATCATCCGTCTGCTGTACCTGGCTTGCAATGGTTCGGGCGAAGGCTTCGATGACCGGCAGGTCCTGTGGCTGGTTGGCCGTGACCAGCAATGGGAATTCCGGGTAAGGCCGGATCTCGCTGCGCAGGCTTTGCAAAGGATAAAGTACTCCGCTGTTGGCGCTGACGCCCAGCAGAACCTTGCCAGGCATAGCCCCTGCCGTATGTACTACGAGCCTGCCCGGTAATGGCAGGACATCTCCCAAATCCGTCAGCGCCTTGTCACTGATCGATACAATATAAATATCCGCTTTGGGGTCGGTCTTATCCCACTGTGTCGTATATCCACAGTTGAGCAGGGCTGCCAGCCGGGCGGCGGGCTCTTCCCGTCGCGCTACCACCTGCACGATCGTATGGCCGGCGGCGGCAATCCAGCTCCCCATTACGGTAGCTACATTTCCCGATCCGATAATGACGACTTTCATTTGTTATTTTTGCATATTATGGGTTCTCTTAAGCTAAATCAAAAACTCGCGCTTGGTTATGTCCGGGCCAGGCTGAACATACTTTCTTTGGTCTCTCCCCGGAAAGCTGCTGTCAAGGCTTTCCGCTTCTTCTGTACCCCACAACAAAAGGTCACAAAAAAAGGTTCTGCTTTTTTTGAGGGGGGAGAGCGTCTTTCGTTGCGGCTTGACAAGCATGTTGTCCGCGGGCATCGCTGGGTCCCTGTCCATACCCCGCTGAAGAAGATCCTCATAGCCCATGGCTTTGAGTCCGCCTCCCGCAACTTCGAGGCTTATATCACCGCCCTGCTGAAAAAGGGCTATGAGGTGGTTGCCTTTGACGCTCCCGCTCATGGTCAGTCCGGGGGGAAACGGATGTTACTCACCGATTATGTAAAGATGCTTCGTCTTATAGAGCAGAACTATGGTCCCTTTGAAGGGTATATGGGGCATTCCCTCGGGGGACTTGCCCTGTCCCTTTTCCTGGAAAATCATCCGCACCGCAGGGAGACAGCTCTTGTACTTGTCGCCCCGGCAGTCGAGACGACCGTGGCTGTAGCCGCCTTTACCGAACTCCTTCACCTGTCGCCCGAGGTCAGTGCCGAAATGGATGAATATGTCCAGGAGATCAGCGGCCACAATTTTTCCTGGTATTCTCTTCGAAGGGCTCTGAACCAGATCCAGGCAAGCGTATTGTATCTCCAGGATGAGGACGATCGGATCACACCATTAAAGGAGGCCCTGCTTGTCCGTCGTGATGGACATCCGAATATCCAATGGATCATTACCAGTGGGCTTGGACACCGGAAGATCTATAAAGACCAGGAGATCCTGGACAGGATAGTCAGCTTCCTTTAGCTATTCTTTCCGCCGATCATCGGTACAAAGGAGAAGTTGTCAAATAGCTCTTCTGTTACTGTTCCGTCGGCTTGTTTTGTAAGCCGCAGCATGCGCTGTACTTTTCCTTCCCCGACCGGGATCACCATCTTGCCGCCGGGTTTCAGCTGCGCCACCAGCTTGGGCGGTATAAAAGGGGCGGCGGCAGTGACGATCACTTTGTCAAAAGGGCCATAGGTGGGCAGTCCTTCATACCCATCTCCATAAAAGAACTTCAGGGAGGGGTATTTTTTCAGATAGGCAAACTGCTTGTTGGTATCGAATAATTTTTTCTGCCGTTCGATGGTATAGACCTGTGCCCCCATCTCTGCCAGCACACAGGCCTGATAGGCGCTGCCCGTGCCTATTTCGAGGACCTTTTCAAAAGGCTTTATCTCCAGCAGCTGACTTTGATAGGCCACCGTATAAGGCTGTGAGATGGTCTGTCCCTCTCCTATTGGAAAGGCCCTGTCCTCGTACGCTATCTTGTCAAATGCGGAGTCCATAAAAAAATGTCGCGGTAAGGTGCCGATGGCTTCCAATACACGTTCGTCGGTAATTCCTTTCTGCTGGATAATTTCTACCAGTTGCCTGCGAAGGCCTTTATGCAAATAACTATCGTCGGTTGTTCTCATAAACGGGTGCAAAATAATGGATTGCTAAATATCCACCCCCTACTTTTTTTTCTTTAGCCCATTTTGAAAACTTAAATTGTCACGTTTTTACACTATAAACTATATCAGATCCACCAAATTTTGCAGCAAAATGAAATTTAAAACGGGTAGTCAGCTGGCGTTCATGATGTTCGTCGAGTATTTTATCTGGAGTTCCTGGTATGTGACCATGGGTACATATATGGGGGAAAAGCTCCATTCATCCGGCTTACAGATTGGCGCCGCTTACAGTGCTCTTGCCATTGCTACTATGATATCACCTTTTTTTGTCGGGCTTGTTGCTGACCGGTTCTTTGCTGCGCAAAAGATAATGGGTGTCATGCATCTGCTGGGCGCCGTTCTTCTTTTTCTTGCAACAACTATTGAGAGCAACACGGCCTTCTACTGGGTCATACTGCTGTATTCTCTGTTATATATGCCGACGATCGCGTTGTCCAACAGCGTGGCGTTTTCCCAAATGGACGATCCCGGGAAACAATTCCCCTGGATCAGGGTCTTTGGGACTATCGGCTGGATCGTCGCCGGTCTTCTTGTTGGCAATCTGGGTCTCGAGAAGTCTTCCACTACCTTTCATATCGCCGCGGCTGCATCAGCTGTTCTTGGTCTTACCAGTTTTATTCTGCCCAATACTCCGCCCAAAGGTAAGAACGCGGAAGCTTCGGCTTCGAAGGCGCTGGGTACGGAGGCCTTTGTGCTGTTTAAGAATAAGCCTTATCTCATCTTCTTTATCGCCGCGATACTTGTTTGTATCCCGCTTTCCTTTTACTATGGTTTTGCCAATCCTTTTCTGAACGAGCTGGGCATGAGCAATGCCGCCAGCAAAATGATCCTCGGACAAATTTCCGAAGGTGTATTTATCATCGCTATCCCCTTCCTCTTTAACAGCATTGGTGTAAAAAAGATGCTCCTGCTGGGAATGACGGCATGGATACTTCGCTACATCTGTTTTGCCTATGGCAACATCGATACCAGCGCGTGGATGTTATATGCGGGGATCATCCTGCACGGCGTCTGTTACGACTTCTTCTTTGTTACGGGTTATATGTATACGGAGAAGAAGGCCGGAGAAAAGATCAAGAACGCGGCTCAGGGGTTGTTTACCTTTGCCACCTATGGGCTGGGAATGTTCATCGGCACCTGGTTCTCGGGGATTATCGTAGACAGGCATGTCATAACTGGCGCCGCTGTACCGCATGACTGGAAAGCTATCTGGCTGGTTCCTGCCTGGATCGCGGCCGGCGTACTGGTCTATTTTATTTTATTCTTCCGTGAGAAAAAACAATTGACTGTTAACCAATAATTATAAGATTTATGCCAAAGATCGCCATGCTTGGATCAGGTTTTATCGGCCGTTTCTACGCAGACTCCATCCTCGGCCAGAGAAGCCGGGATTCCATTGTCAGCGTATACTCCCGCCGGCAGGCCAGCGCCGAAAAATTCGCGCACGACTACAAATGCAAACACTGGACGATGGAGATGGAAGAGGCCATTGCCCATCCCGAAGTGGACCTCGTTTGTATCGCCTTGCCCAACAACCTGCACGAGATCGCCGTTCTGCTTTGCTGTAAGCATAATAAGGCCGTCATGACCACCAAACCCCTGGGTCGCAATGCTACCGAAGCCCGGCGTATGCTGGAGGCGGTGGAGGATGCGGGAATCTTCAACGGCTATCTTGAAGACCTTGTTTATACGCCAAAATTCCTCAAAGCGCTGGAGAGCGTAAAGAATGGGGCCCTGGGCAGGATCCTCTGGGCCAAGTCCAGGGAAACACATCCTGGTCCGCACAGCGACTGGTTCTGGGATATAGAGCAGGCGGGGGGCGGCTGTATCCTCGATCTCGGCTGTCATTGCGTCGAAATAGCCCGCAGCTTTATTGGAAAGGATATCAAACCGGTGGAAGTCATGTGCTGGGCCGATACACAGGTGAAACCCATCGATGCCGAAGATCATGCGATCGCGCTGGTGAAATACGAGAATGGCGCCATTGGCCAGTTTGAGGTCAGCTGGACCTTCCGCGGCGGTCTTGATCTCCGCGATGAGGTCATGGGCACGGAAGGCACTATATGGATCAACAACTTCCTGCGTACGGGGCTCGAGATGTTCACCACGGGTAAAGGAGCCGACTATGTGGCCGAAAAGGCGGAAAGCAATACGGGCTGGCTTTTCCCGATGGGCGATGAGGTCAATGACCTGGGATATAATCATATGTTTGCAGACATGTTCAATGCCCTCGACCATGACCGGGCTCCGAAGGAAACCTTTTATGACGGGTATGTCGTCAACGCCATCCTTGATGCCGCCTATCGTTCGGCTAAGACAAAGCTCTGGGAGCCCGTCCAGCTTGACATCTGGCGTGGGAAGATCGGGGTAGGAAAAGACAGCCATCTTGTAGAATATGACAGCGAAAACTACCTGGTAAAAGAGGAAATGACGCACTATGGAACAAAGAAGGTTATCCTGAAAAACAAGGCCACGGGGAAGATCAGCGAAAAAGTGATCGAATAAGCCCTGCCAGAGCGGGTTTTCAACAGTCTGAAGGCCTGTAATCGCCAGCCGGCAAGCCTTCCGAAACTACGTTAAAAGTATTGCACATTGAGTGGATAACAATAGCCCCGCCTTTCCCGGGGCTATGTTATTTTTGAGTTATATCGCTTCAATTCACAAGCTAATTTTTTATTGGGGCCGCTTTTCACAATTGTTTTAACCTGCCTCAACTGGGCGGAGCCCGGTTGGTACACGAGGCCTTTGGCCGAAGTGGACAGATATTAGAGAATTTGGCAAAAAATTATTTTTCAGATAAATTTTTTGCCATAATTAAAATGATAATGTAATGGAGAACGGGAATGAGGTCTTATTGAGAGAAAATAAGGATAGGTTTGTCATCCTTCCTATCAACTACCCGAAAGTGTGGGAGATGTATAAAAAGCATGAGGCCAGCTTTTGGACTGCGGAGGAGATCGACCTCAGCGGAGACCTGCAGGACTGGGCTAAATTAAACGACGGCGAGCGTCATTTTATTTCCCATGTGCTTGCTTTTTTTGCCGCGAGCGACGGCATCGTCAATGAGAACCTGGCCGTCAATTTCATGAGCGAGGTACAGCTGCCCGAAGCCCGTTGTTTTTATGGCTTCCAGATCATGATGGAGAATATCCATTCAGAGACCTATGCCCTGCTCATCGACACATACATAAAGGATCCGCAGGAGAAACACCGTTTGTTCCATGCCATCGATACAGTCCCGGCCGTACAGAAAAAGGCTGAATGGGCACTGCGCTGGATCCAGAACGGCAGCTTTGCCGAGCGGCTGGTAGCTTTCGCCGCGGTGGAAGGTATCTTTTTCAGCGGCAGCTTCTGCTCCATCTTCTGGATGAAGAAAAGAGGACTGATGCCCGGGCTTACTTTCAGCAATGAGCTGATCAGCCGGGACGAAGGTCTCCACTGCGAATTCGCCTGTCTGCTCTACAGCATGCTGGAAAACCAGCTTCCCCGTGAGCAGGTCATGTCCATCATCGGCGACGCAGTAAAAATTGAAAAGGAATTTATCACCGAGGCCCTGCCCGTCGACCTGATCGGCATGAATGCCCGGCTGATGCAACAATATATCGAGTTTGTCGCTGACCGCTGGTTGGATGCGCTGGGTTGTCCCAAGCTCTTCAACTCGACCAATCCTTTTGACTTCATGGAAATGATCTCCCTTCAGGGCAAGACCAATTTCTTTGAGAAACGGGTCGGTGACTATCAGAAGTCCGGGGTCATGTCAGGGAAAGAGTCCAATACGTTCAGCCTCGAAGAAGACTTTTAGCCGCCGCCACCGACCTGTCAACCCTTGTCCATGACCAATCAACAACTTTGTAACTATTAACCCATTATTTATATGTTCGTCATCAAAAGAAACGGGAAACAGGAATCCGTGAAGTTCGACAAGATCACGGCCCGTATTGAAAAACTCTGCTACGGTCTCGACCGTCGCTTCGTCAACTCCATCGATGTCGCAAAAAAGGTCATCGAAGGCCTTTATGACGGTGTCACTACTACCGAGCTGGACAACCTGGCTGCTGAAACAGCCGCTTCCCTCACGGTGAAACACCCCGACTATGCCCTGCTTGCGAGTCGTATTGCGGTGAGCAATCTCCACAAGAATACGATCAAGAGCTTCTCCGATACGATGAAGCTGCTTTTCGAATGCCGCGACAGCAAGACCGGCAAGCTGGTTCCGCTGCTCGCAGACGAGATCTGGGATATCATCCAGAAAAATGCCGAGCTGCTCGACTCGACCATCATTTATGACCGGGACTATGGTTTTGATTACTTTGGTTTCAAGACCCTGGAGAAATCCTATCTGCTGAAGGTAGACGGTAAGGTCGTGGAAAGGCCTCAGCATATGTATATGCGCGTGGCCATCGGGATCCACCATGATGATATCGACGCCGCCATCAAGACCTATCACCTGATGAGCGAACGCTGGTTCACGCATGCCACTCCTACCCTGTTCAATGCAGGCACGCCAAAGCCACAGATGAGCTCCTGCTTCCTGCTCACTATGAAGGACGACAGCATCGACGGCATCTATGACACGCTGAAACAAACGGCAAAGATCTCCCAGAGTGCGGGTGGGATCGGCCTGTCCATCCATAACATCCGTGCTACCGGCTCTTATATCGGTGGCACCAACGGCACCAGCAACGGTATCATCCCCATGCTGCGTGTTTTTAACGACACTGCCCGTTATGTAGACCAGGGCGGAGGCAAACGCAAGGGCGCCTTTGCCATTTACCTCGAACCCTGGCATGCCGATGTCTTTGAGTTCCTCGACCTGCGTAAGAATCACGGTAAGGACGAATTGCGTGCCCGCGACCTGTTCTATGCCCTCTGGATCCCCGACCTCTTTATGAAACGGGTTGAGGAAGGTGGCAGCTGGAGCCTGTTCTGCCCGCATGAAGCACCCGGTCTGCACGAATGCTGGGGCGAAGAGTTCGAAGCGCTCTATGCAAAATATGAGGCGGAAGGCCGTGCCCGTCGTACCGTCAAGGCACAGGACCTCTGGTTTGCCATTCTTGACGCACAGATCGAAACGGGTAACCCCTATCTGCTGTACAAGGATGCCGCCAACCGGAAAAGCAATCAGCAGAACCTGGGAACGATCAAGAGCTCCAATCTCTGCACCGAGATCATCGAATATACTTCACAGGACGAGATAGCTGTCTGTAACCTGGCGTCACTGGCTCTGCCCCGTTTCGTCATCAACGGTCAGTTCGATCACCAGAAATTGTACGAGATCACTTATGAGGCGACAAAGAACCTCAACAAGATCATCGATGGCAACTTCTATCCCGTGGATGAAGCGCGTAACTCGAACCTTCGTCACCGTCCTATCGGGCTTGGCGTTCAGGGGCTGGCAGACGCCTTTATCCTGCTGCGTCTTCCCTTTGAAAGCGACGCTGCCAAGAAGCTGAACAAAGAAATTTTTGAGACCATCTATTTTGCCGCGATGACTGCTTCAAAGGATCTGGCAAAGATCGACGGTCCTTATGCCAGCTTCGCCGGCTCACCCGCCAGCAAGGGACAGTTCCAGTTCGACCTTTGGAATGTTGAACCGACCCTGCGCTGGGATTGGTATCGTCTGAAGGATGAAGTAGTAAAGTATGGTGTTCGTAATTCCCTGCTGGTAGCGCCTATGCCAACAGCCTCTACCTCCCAGATCCTGGGTAACAATGAATGTTTCGAGCCTTATACATCGAACATTTATGTCAGAAGAGTGCTCAGCGGTGAATTTGTGGTCGTGAACAAGCATCTTTTGAAAGACCTGGTCGATCTTAATCTCTGGAACGATGACATGAAGACCAAGATCATCTTCCACAATGGCTCTATCCAGGCTATCGATGAGATCCCTGAGCACATCAAGGAAATTTACAAGACCGTTTGGGAGATCAAACAACGTAATATCATCGACATGGCTGCCGACCGCGGCGCCTATATCTGCCAGTCACAGTCGCTGAATCTCTTTGTGGATACAGCTTCTGCCAGCAAGCTGACGTCTATGCACTTCTACGCCTGGAAAAAGGGGCTGAAGACCGGAATGTATTATCTGCGTACGCAGGCTGCTTCCCAGGCCGTTCAGTTCACCGTCGAACGCCAGGGTGGCAAGATGATAGAGCCGCTGGCTAATCCTGCTGCCGTTCAGGTTGCTGAAGCGACTGAAGGGGAAGACATGGTCGGACCTACCTGTACGATGGAAGAAGGTTGTGTTACCTGCTCTGCATAGATCAGGACATCGAATAAATGTAAAAGGCCGTCTCATAAAAAGACGGCCTTTTCTATTGAATGGATCTCATCGCTGGACGAAGATCTTCTTTACGATCAGCGCTCCATCGCAATTGATCTGCAGGATATAAATTCCCGATGGCAGACTACTCGTGGTGATCTGCAGGGAACCGGCACCCGATCTCAGCTCTTGCATCACTACTCCGCTGAGCGTCATAAGCCTGATCGTCGATGGCTGTTTACCGGCCGGAAGCGTGACGGTCACATGGTCGCTGGCCGGATTCGGATAGACCTGGAAGGCTGCAAGGCTGTCAGCCGGAGAGAGCTTCGAAGCAAGCCGGCTGGCGCTGTCGACGGCACGCGCAATGGAGAACTGACAAGTCCAGTCAAATCTGTCCTCCCCTACCTCATAGTCTCCGCACGGGGTCTGAACAAAGCATGAAAGGGTATTCCCATCGGTACCGTCGCTGCAGAAGTCCATACCGCTGGTGTTGTGCCAGTAATTGTCCGGGGTCTGCCCTACCAGGTTCCCGTTGACATACCATAAGTAATTATTAGCCAGGAAAACAGGGTCGACATGGGCTGCAAAGAACTGGCCTCTGCCGATCACAGGAAGGGGGCAATCCCAGTAGATCTGGGACTGGAAAGTATTGTGCATGGCATTGGCCTGCAAAAGAGTGCCGCAGCCTGGCTCGTTGCCCGTGACATAGACATTGCCATAGGTTCCTGTTGCAACGATATAATTACCGCTGGTCGTGGCGGTTGAAGAACCATTGACCGTATAGTCCCCGCTAAAGGACCAGCTGTAGCTGGGTGCTACGAAAGGAGCTGTGAAGGAGACGGTGTTGCAATCGATCTGGGTATCCGTACACCTCCCAAAGGTCTCCGCAGCGGCGCCTACACCGACGGCATACCAGGCATCGGTAACGGATCTGACCTGCTGTGAATTGGCGCCGAAGAGCGTAGTCGCCGCCTGGATCGAGACGCTGCGGGCAGAGGCAAAGGTGGCGCTGGCCGTGAGTGTTGTTTCAGTCCTGTAGGCGATGCTGGCAGCATCGGTGATGCCGATCCCGGAGACGCAGAAGGCATGCCCGAGATCATTAGTCCCATTGCCGCCATCGGAAAGGAGATAGAACCAATGGTTCATCACGCCGCTGTTCGTATGTACGCCGCCGAAATCCGTCGAAGAGGTGGGCGCTATCCAGAGACCGCCTCCGTAAGTATCCGGGCAGGGTGAATTGACAGCGGGGTCTTTGGGATTGGACATGGAACGCAAGGCCGTCACAAAGGGACTCAGCATGATATCTTCGCCGATAAGCCAATGCTGTTTGCCCGGCGCGCCATAGTTTTCGATGACGGCGCCCCAGATATCCGAGAAACCTTCGTTCAGAGCTCCTGATTCTCCCTGGTAGGTAAGATTGGAAGTGAACTGGCATACGCCGTGACCCAGTTCATGCGCACAGACGTCCAGCGCGGTGACCGGTTTGAATACTATGCCGCCGTCGCCATAAGACATCACGTGATAGGTCCGGTCCCAGCCGGCATTGTCAAAATTGACGCCGTAGTGGACATAGTTCAGCACGGGGATTCCATTGTTATCTATGCTGTTCCTTCCGCGAACGTTGCGCCAGTAGTCGAGAACGATCTCCGAACCCCAATGGACATCGGTTGCGGCATTGTCATAGTTGGCATTGTTGTGTTCGGCGGCTGTCCAGTTGTTGTCATTGTCGGTGAAGTCGACAGTAGAATTATAGCTGGTGCCTTTCTGAAGGTTCAAGGTCTCGATCTGGACGCCATTCCTTGCTTCATGGAGACGATAGGACCCGTTGTAGGAATCTGTCACGATGTTCTGTGTGCCGCTGTAGCGGGTATCCGCGGTGCCATTGGCATTCCCGGTACAGATCAGGGACTCTACCCTGACGACCTTTGCCGTTCCGGCATCGACGAAGACATATTCGACTGCCAGGGGATCGATGGCGCCAATGGTGAATTTCCAGGCCAGCGCCCAGGCCCTGGTCGTGTCGAGAGTAGGCTTACAGATCACCAGCTCACCGTCAGGGTAGTTGGTAGCACGCGGATTCTTCGTCTGTTGCTTTATCAGTCGTTCGTAAGAGCTGTCCTGCCAGCGGTATTTTTTTGCCGGAATGTATCTCAGCGCCTCCCGCAACGCCTGACCTTCGGATATACGCGGAGAAAGGACCGGCAGATCGATATCGTCATACTCCCCGTTCACATACTCGATATTGCTGTTCTTGCCGTGCAGGAAATAAGTAGACCCTTCTACTTTTATACCCTTGTGATAATGCTGATAAAGCTGGTGGTTCATACCCAGCTCGTCCGTTGACGAAGAGATGAGCCTGAGCTCGTCATTGTCAGAGGCCTTGAGAAAGGCTGCAAGGAAAGTTCCGGGCTGGCGAAGGCGTTGATTGGGAGATCGGTCATTGCGGAAAGCGGCGAACCAGGGCTTCCCGCCGCGGCCCGTCCTGTATTCGGAGGTATCCAGCTTATTGGTTTGGGAATAGGTAAGGACAAACGAAACGAGGGCAAGGCTAAAAAGTAGAATTTTTTTCATAAAATATAGGTTAAGGTGAGGACGTAAAATATCGTATGCCTCTGCCGTATTCCTGCAGTGATAAAAAAAAAGAGGCCGTCTCATTACGAGACGGCCTCTTTTATAATTCCAGCTTTTTATTTGAGCTTCATATCTTTTATAATTCCATCGATCCTATTGCCCAGCTCTCCGTTGAGCCGGTCGTAATCACCGGCTGCCGGCAACTTTGTATGCACGCTAAAATAGAATTTGATCTTTGGTTCCGTGCCGGAAGGTCTGGCGGAGATCTTACTGCCATCCGCAAGGATAAATTGCAGTACGTTGGACTTTGGCAGCTCTATCGGCCAGGACTCCCCTGTTTGCAGGTTCTTGCCGGTCCGCAGCTCATAGTCGAGCAATTGCACGACAGGCGACCCGTTGATCGTAGCGGGGGGCTGAGACCGGTAGGCGCTCATCATATCCGCGATCTCTTTCTGTCCGTTCATCCCCTTTTTCGTGATGGAGATGAGGGATTCCTTATAAAACCCATATTCGACATAGAGATCGATCAGCTTGTCATAAAGGCTGCGTCCCTTATCTTTTTCATACGCTGCCATTTCGCAAAGCAGGGCTACGGCGCTGACGGCGTCCTTGTCCCGGATCTGGTCACCGATCATCAGTCCATAGCTCTCTTCGCCACCGATGACATAGTTCTCTTCCCCTTCTTTTTCCTTGATCAGCTCCGCAATGTATTTAAAACCGGTCAGCACATTATAACAATTGATCTTATTGCGGCGGGCGATCTCGTCGATGAGTTCTGTCGTGACGATGGTCTTGACGACCATATCGGTCGGACCGGCAATACCTTTTGCTTTCCTGGCTTCGATCATATAGTTAAACGCGAGGACAGCTGTCTGATTACCATTCATCAGCATCCATTGACCCTTTTTATCCTTTACTCCAATGCCTACCCGATCGGCGTCGGGATCTGTCCCTAAAAGGATATCGGCATCGATCTGCTGGGCTTTGCGGAGCCCGATGCTCATGGCTTCGCTTTCTTCAGGGTTTGGATAGACCACTGTCGGGAAGTTCCCATCGGGTGTCGCCTGTTCATCCACTACATGGACATTGGTAAAGCCAAAACGTTGGAGGACTTCGGGAACCAGCTTGATCCCCGTACCGTGGATTGGGGTGTAGACAATTCTCAGATTATGTTGACGTTCAATAACTTCTGGATAAACAGACAGGTTCCGGACCATGGCGATATAGGCTTCGTCGATGGCGGCCCCGATCATGGTGATATTTGACTCTCCCCCTCCCCATTTTACTTCATCTACACTGGCTATCTTTTCCACTTCCTTTATGACGTTGATGTCGTGAGGAGGTACCAGCTGTCCGCCATCGTCCCAATAAGCCTTATAGCCATTGTATTCCTTTGGATTATGTGAAGCGGTACAAACAAGTCCTCCCTGGCAATGCAGGTTCCGGATGGCAAAGCTCAACTCGGGTGTCGGGCGGAGCGACTGGAACAGAAATACCTTTATTCCATTGGCTGCAAACACATTAGCGGCGGTTTCCGCAAAGAACCGGCTGTTGTTACGGCTATCATGTGCGATAGCCACCCGGACTTCCTGTTTGGGAAAGGAAGCTTTCAGGTAATTGGCAAATCCCTGGGTAGCCATTCCAACGGTATATTTGTTCATCCGGTTAGTACCCACGCCCATGATGCCACGCAAGCCGCCGGTTCCGAATTCCAGGCTACGGTAAAAGCTCTCTATCAATTCGTTAGGACTCTCTTTCTGCAGGCGGGTTATCTCGTCCTTAGTCGCCTGATCATAGTTCCCTTTTAACCATAAATCCACCTTTTCCTGTATAGCAGCATCCATTTCGTTCTGATTTTCTGTTTGAAAATGAAAGTTTTTTGTTACGGCGACAATTTCGGTAAGATTATGCTTACTAGCAAATTTCCCCAGAAAGATTCCATTCCACTCTTTTATTATTGAGAGAAATACTACATTTGTTGTGTCGATCTCCCTTGAAAGCCCGCCGCTGGTAAGTATACATAGATCCTTAAGTATAACTTACCATTCACCAAAACTGGACTTCGTCCAGTTGAAAGACATTAGATGTATTGGGTAAAAAATTAAATTTTAAGAAATATTTTTTACCCCAATTCAATATCAGGTGAAAAATTTGCTGTTGTTTATCTGTACCGTCTGAATAAATTCACATACCTCTTAACCGGAACACGGATGATGATGTATTTGCTCTTACGTAATAACAAGCAAAGCGGCCCCTATTCTTTGGATGATCTAAAGACCATGGGTCTGAAGGCCTACGACCTGGTTTGGGTTGAGGGCAGGAGCGCTGCATGGAGATATCCCTGCGAGATCGATGAGCTGAGCGAGTTTGCGCCGGCGGTAGAAGAACAACCTTTTGACCGGTTCTTCAAAAAAGTGACTTCCGTCAAAGCGGGTAACAACTCTGCTCCGGTAAGCGAACCATCAACAATACGCGAAACGTCAATGGGCGAGCCCTCCAGGGTGCCCGGGAAAAGGATCATATACGTCACCATGCCGGCGGGCAGTGGTCAGAATAGTTCTGCACCTGCCGTTAATGGCCGGTCATCCAGACCCGAACCGGTTGTGATCGCTCCCGCTCCGATACAGACCATACACAATTCTGCGTCCACGTATATACAATATGAATTTGAGGACAATGCTGCCCAACGCTTCCAGGAGGAACCCCCTGTTGTGGAATTCATACCCCGGGCGAAACGACGCCGGTCAAACCTTGTCCTGAAGCCGCTGCTCATCGGTCTGGCCTTATTGGCGGCCGGGATCTTTATAGGGCTTTCGATCAATAAGGATACCTTTTCAAAGATAAGATTGGGTGGTAAATCACCCGATAACGGACAGTCAAATCATACGATAGCGCAGCAACTGCCGGTGCCCGCTATTAAGAATGATCCTGTCCCTGTAGTAAACAATGACCAGGGGGGCAATAACCAGCAGCCGGATACTGTGGCCACCATTATTGGGCAGACGAGTTCGTCAAAACCTGCCGGGGAGGCAAGTTTGTCTGAACCTGTGGGGCAGACGAATCTGACTAAGCCTGTCGGGCTAACGAATGGGTCAGAACCCGTGGTCAGCAAGGGTACAGCCGAACGGCAAGGAAAGACGGCAGCACAAAAGGCCAAACTGGCCAATAGTAATGCAAAGTCTCCTGTTCTTTCTTCTTCCCAGGCAAAAGACTCTGCCTCAGACGCCCTGTCCGTTGTACGCCGCGAAGCTGTGCACAGGAGCGATGTGGAAGAAAAACCGGAAGCCGGCGCCGATAAGGACGCCAGTGCAAAGGCCAATATAGCCAGCCAGGTATCTGTGGGGGCTAACGGTTATACTGTAGGTACTTTTGGAGGGATCAACGATCTGCAGGTCACGGTTTCCAATCGTTCGGCATATCCGCTGGACCTGGTAGTGGTAGAAGTACAGTATATCCAGGCGAATAAAAAGATCTATAAAACCGAAAACCTCTACTTCCGCGGTATAGGTGCGGGTTCGGCTCTTATGCAGGAAGCTCCGAAAAGCTCCCGTGGCATTAAAGTATCCTATAAGATCACAATGATCAATTCAAAAGAGCTTGGACTATCGTATTCGGGGATCTAAGAAACTCATTAACACAACGATAAAGCTGATTTTCGCTTATTTCTCCCATTTGGCACAGTAGTTGAAAACTACAGGATTCCTGACCTTGATGCAACTTGTTAAATCCTGAATTAAAAGCCTGTCGCAAAAGCAATCCTGCTTTTAGAGAGCATTTTAATCTTTCATGGGTTACAAAAAATTGGAATCGCTATGAGAAACGCAATTGTGCAACTGGTTTTAGTCATTATAGGTATTTCCAGTATTCATGCTGTAAAACTGCTGCAAACTTCCTCTTTTCACATAAGGATGTCTCCTGCCAACGGTGCAGAGAGAGTATGGGCTATCCAGGGAAAGGATTCCATTGAGATGGCGAATGTCAACGGGGAATACTTTCTTCGGTCTATCAACCCGGGTCAATGGAAGGTTTCCATTGAAGCTGTGGTGCCATTCAGGAATGTCCAGTTCAATGTGGGTGAAATAAAGCCCGGATTTGACAGAGACCTTGGCGAAATACGTTTGCAGCCATCGACTGCGGCAATCCAGACATCATACACGAATCAGCGGTAAGACCGGATAGTCCTTTAGCAGGACCGATTCAGCTTCCGATGGTCCCGCCAGGAACCATTTTTCAAGCAGGCTGTTATAGACTGCTCTGAAGTCCTGTTGCATGCCTATATTGTCGTTGACTGTCGGCTTTTCCGGCAGGACCGGATTGGTCCCGATGATCCCTCCCTGTACATTGCTGCCAAATACAAAGACCGGCGCTGCCGTTCCGTGATCTGTTCCACCACTGGCATTGGATTGGATCCGTCTGCCAAATTCGGAAAAAGTCATTCCCACCACCTTGTTGTCCACCTGTAAAAGCTGCAGATCATCCTGGAAGGCATTGATCGCTTCCGAAAGCCGCGCCAGAAGCTTTGCATGCGCCCCCGTTGTTGGATCGGCCGTCTCCACCTGTCTGGCATGTGTATCAAAACCACCCATGCTGACCAGGTAGAATCGTGTTCTTAAGCCTCCTGCGACCAGGCGGGCGACTATCTTTAGCTGGTCGGCCAGGGGATTCTTCCCCGCAGCCGGATATTTGTCAGACTGCCTGGTTACCTTCTGAGCCGCCTTTTTGATCACTCCTGCATACTGGTCCGTCTTTACCGACATTTCCCTGATATAGGCCAGCTGATCCCCTGCCCTTGTATCGGGCGCCGTCGTATACCGGTCATTCAAAAGATCATAAAAGCTATTGGGGTTGCTGATCGCCATTCCCATCGTCAGTGTAGGCCCCTGCAAGACCGGCGATACCAGGCCTCCTATCTGGATGGCCAGCGGATCAGGCATTGCCGTGTTTGGGTAGTCCTGTGGAAAGCGGGGATAGGATTCATTCAGATAACGTCCTGCCCAGCCTGTCGGTAGCACCTGACCAGCGTCTGCTCCTGTCAGCCAGATATCCGTGGCCCTGAAATGAGAAAAGTTTGGCTGCGGATAGCTGACCCCCTGGAGGATCGTCAGCTTCCCCTCCCCAAAGAGCTGTTGCAGCTCGGGCATCGCCGGGTGCAGGCCGGTCTGGTCAAAACCTTCCAGGCGCAATACTTTGTCTTCCGGGATGGCGATGTTGGATCGGGCATTCCTGTAAGCGGCATAGTATTCCAGCGGGATCACGGTGTTGAGTCCATCATTCCCTCCGCTGAGCTGGATCAGCACCAATACCCTGTCCTCGCCGATGCCGCGTGCCGCTGGTTGCAAAAAGGGGGCGTTGGCCCAGGCCCGTAGTGAGAATCCGCCTGTCAGCGCAGGCAGGACGAACGGGATCGTATTTTTAAAGAATTGACGTCGCTTCATTAAAATAGTATTACATCAATTGATATTCGGGTTTATCCATCAAATGCCGAAACAGGGCCTTCAATTTATTGGTCACGTTGTTGCGATTGCCTTTGTCATCGGGTTTTAGCTGCAGGTTCTGCCAGGCATTGGTCCAGTAATGATCCGAGGCCATACCCGTCAATCCGGACAACAAAATGCTTGTCTTCATCAGGGAAAGATCTTCTGCCGGAACAGCAACACTATAGAGGGCCTTTACCATGTCAGCAATGAGCTGGTCCGGGTCCCGGGGGTTAGGAAGCTGTGTGGTAAAGGTCACCACATCGATGCCTATCTTCTTTCCATTCCGGCCAAAGCCGTAGTTGACCATGCGATCCGTGAACTGATTACGTTTGGGCAGCGTGTCCGAGCTGATCCACAATTTGTCAAATTCCGGTTCCTGGTAATAAGCCTGCCAGCCCGCCACATTCGGGGGATCGCCGATGTTCTGCTGAAGGCTTGCGGCCTGGTTGCGGACCTGCTCCCAAAACCCATATTGATCGGTATATTCAGCGCTGTCGGGGAAGGTCACATCAAACTCACGGCATAGGCCCACCGTAAGATCAACCGGGCTTTTGATCATGCTGCCATGATTGGCAGGGTCAAAAAAATGCCGGCTTGACAGCAGAGCTTCCAGTACCGGCTGAATGGCATAATCCTTTTTGCGGAACAGGGCCGCCAGCGGCTGGATGACATTTTTCTCCGTGGCCGCATCAATGTCATGATAGACAAAGAACCGGTATAACTTGCGACAGATAAAGCGGGATACCTCCTCCTTTGAAAAGATGAGGTCTATCAGCTGATCCAGCTCGGTCGTGGCGGTGGCTCCCTTTATACCCTTAATGATATGGTTGTCGTAATATGCCGAGAATTGTTTGTCCCCTTCATCGTGTCTTTTTGGATCGAAGGAAGAAGTATAGGTCTTGTAATTAAGGGTATAACCCGTCAGGACCCTTGCGGCGGCTTTTACATCGATCTCCGAATAGAACGATCCGGACCCCTTCCCTACTGTAAACAGCTCCTGCAGCTCTCTTCCGTAATTCTCGTCCGGGGCCTTCTTCGTATTGGCATAACCGTTAAGATATCGCAACATGGCCGGTTCGGTCGTCATGGCTTTGACCAGATCCCTGAAGTTGCCGAGCGCATGCTGGCGTAACAGGACATTGTACCGATAACAAAACAAGGCATTGTCCACTGTATTTGTTTCTGTCACGAAATGGTTGTGCCAGAACAGCACCATTTTCTCCCGGATAGACCTGTCCTGTCCGACCATCAATCCAAACCACCAGGATTTAAAAGAGTTCTTTCTGCGGCCATTGTTCATCCCATCGTATTTCAGGGAAACCGTCCAGTCTGCGCCGGGGGCTATTTCCGGGTCCGTATATTTATCATCGTTGTAATTGTTGACGGGCGGTGGGGGTGCGGCGGAGTCCTTTTCGATCAATTCGCGTACCGTCTTCTTTAGCGATCGTCGACCAAAATAGGCTACATCTTCCGGTCTTGCGCCGAACATGGTGCGTCGTAAAAGATGTCTCACCTGTTGATCATCCCATTTGCCTTTATAACGCCGGAGACCGGACCCGACCGATTCAGGATTAGCCATAGGAATAGTTTACAAGGTTAATGTATGACAGAATTATGCCAAAAAAGTTTAATGAGTCCTGTTTAGCAGTCGCTTAACAAAACATCTTATCTTGTGTAAGATCAAGGTTATACAGCATGCAACAACTTCTTTTGTTCGGCGCGGGCAAGTCCGCGACGAGTCTCATCCGGTATCTGATCGGTATAGCTGCCGGCAGGGACTGGCGGCTGATCGTGGCCGAAAGCAACCTGGCCCTGGCCACATCCAAGATCGGGGATGCCTCTCATGCCTGTGCCGTACAGGTAGACGTCACGAGCGATGACGAACGCAACGCCCTGGTGTCCCAGGCAGATATCGTCATTTCTCTTTTACCGCCAGCGTTGCATTTCCTGGTAGCCCGGTCCTGTATCGCGGCTAAAAAGAACCTGCTCACCGCATCCTATGTGGACGAGAAGGTCCGCGTCCTCGAACCGGAGATCCGCAACAGCGGGTTACTCTTCCTTTGTGAGATGGGACTTGACCCGGGCATCGATCATATGAGCGCCCTGCAGCTGATCTCCGCCATCAAGCAGGACGATGGGCATATTTATTCCTTTCTTTCCCATACCGGCGGTCTCGTTGCACCGCAAAGCGACAACAACCCCTGGCACTATAAGATCAGCTGGAATCCCCGTAATGTGGTTCTGGCGGGTTCGGCGGGCGCCCGTTACAAAGAAAATGGACGGACGGTGGATGTCGGTTACACTGATGTGTTTGGATCTACCGGGTCCATACAGTTGCCTGAGACCGGTCCGCTGGCCTGGTATCCGAACCGGGATTCTCTTTCTTATATTCCCATCTATGGGCTGGAGGAGGCTGAGACTTTTATTCGAACAACGCTGCGTTACCCCGTCTTTTGCGAGGCATGGAATTGTTTTGTCCAGGCTGGACTGACCGATGATAGCCGGCAGCTGGCCGGAGGGCTCAGCTTCGCTGACTGGTCGGCTCCTCTCCTCCCCTATGTTACCGTCGGCAATCGTCCGTTGTTTGAATACCTTGGTGTCTTCGACCCGAAGCCGACGCCTCTTACTTCGTCTACATCAGCCGATGTGCTTCAGCATCTGCTGGAGACAAGGCTGGCGATGGGCCCCCAGGACAAGGATATGATCGTCATGCAGCATGAGATCGGGTTCCTTAAAGCCGGGAAACGTTATACGGAAAAAAGCACGCTGGTGGTAAAGGGCGAGGACAGTCTGCATACGGCGATGGCCCGTACGGTGGGGCTGCCTTTGGGGATTGCCGCTAAGCTGGTGCTGGAAGGAAAGCTTTCGCTGAGAGGGTTACATATTCCTATACTGCCGGAAATCTATGATCCTGTTCTGGCGGAATTGGATGAGCTGGGCATTCAATTCGAAAGAGAGGTGAGTGTCGCGGCACAGTGATGAGGCTTAGTTCACCTCTACCGGCAGCGTACTCAAAATATGGTATCCAAGATCCCTGAAGAAGATCTTATATTTTCCTTTCTTCAGATAAAGCAGATAATTCTTTTTTCCCCCCGTAACATAGGTCTGATCAGCAGGCACCAGCTGCCAGGGAGTATTGTCATTGTCGTCGATATCTTTCTGATAATAAGCCTGTACAAAAAAGACGGCGTTGGAGGTCGGTTTTATATAGGTCGGCTGTCGTCGCCCGTCCAGGCTTAACCAGGTTGGCCGTCCGTCCTGGTACACCGTGGGCGGATGGATCACGGAGAGGTCATAGAGGTCTTTGTCTGTCACGTTTACCGGGGCGTTGTTGATCAGCGCTATGGAAGGTTCTGTCAACGGAAATTTCTGCAGGTAGGCCTGGTAGATGACCCGGCCATAACCGAAGTTGCTTTCTTCGGTCATGTCTGTCTGGTCGATGGTCAGCGGCTCGATGCCCGATCTCTTCCAGAAAGCGAGGGCCATCGGGATATGCCCGTCGGGGCCTTGTTTCTTACTGATATGTGCAAAGGAGGCGTGCACCAGGATCTTTGCCGTCGAGTCTTTTGCAAGGACGGAATAAAGGTTTTCCGCCTGGATGGAATCCCGCTGGTTGGGGGTATGTACGGAAGCGGCAGTATCTTCATAGGAGACCAGCGTATACCCCATTTCGATAGCGGTGCGAACCAGCTCTCCTGCCACTGGTTCGGAGGCATAATAACCGGTGTGCATGTTTTCCCGCATCAGACTCTGGTTGGAAAAATTATCCAGCATTTCCATCGCCAGATAGCGAAAACCCTGCCGATAGAAATCTCCCAGCAGGGAGAGGGTAAAGGCGCGGTGTAAAGGCTTTGCAAACGCCTCATTGATCATTACCACCTGTCTTCCTTTCGCGGCATAGTTGATATAGTGGCGGGCGTTGACATGTTCGATATTCTTTAGTCCTGCAGCAGTGCGGTAGACCTTCCGGCGCGTAGCGTCATCGATGCTGTCATAACTTTTTACGAGGTATAGCAATGCTGTCCGGTAGTCTCCTGCAAAGGAAAAATACTGGCTCATCTCATCGTAATAACCTTTGTCCGAATAGATTTTTTTAAATTTCTCTTCGTCCTTTATACCATGATATAAAGGAAAGAGATAGTGGAGATTACTCTTTGGTGTCAGCGTCAGCATATTAAACCGGGGACTGTAGCCCGCTGGGGTCGAGAGTCTGGAGTAATCCTGGAGCTGTATGACCGGCTGCGAAAATTCCTGTGACCGGACGCTGAATGTGAGTGTTGTCAGTCCCGATAACAGTATGATCTTTTTTAATAATCCCATTTGGCTGCAAAAATGGGATAAATCTTGTTAGAAAAAGCATAAATCATGCGGCCGGCTTGCGCAGATGGAGGATTTTGCGTTTGTTTTTTACGAGCTCGACCCAATAAACGATCCAGCAGGTCATTAGCGACAGGAGCAACAGGCCCTGGATTATCCCATGCCCAATAGAGACCCATTGCAGGCGCGCTACGAAGATGTCCAGCAAAAACAGTGTACACCAGGTGATGCCGATCTTGTAGGTAGGACGGTTCCCGATGGCTTCCACAGCATCGAAATCCGGTATTCCAAGGATCGAATCATCCTGGCTCTCCAAAAGGACATTTTCTTTTAACAAGGAGTCGGCTATCCGGGTGACGACCACAAATTGCCAATAGAGGTTAAACACAGGGATCAGCTGGAACCAGACCTCTCCGGGTGACATTTCCCTGTTTGCCGGGCTTATTACTTTAAGCGTCTTATACTGGGCCAGAAGGAAGAAGACGGCAGGTACTACAAAGGCTATTAAAATAAAGATATTCCAAAGGAACATGCCGAGATCAGGGGTCATCATATCCATATTATACCGTTTGACTATTTCAGCGCCGCCAGCTTTTCCTGCAGGATCTTCACGCCTATCGAGGCCGGATGTTCGATCACGGTCAGGTTGTCGATGTAGGAGGTCGGCGGGATCTTCTTATCCACGATAAATTTTGGCACGCCGGGTCTTGCAAAGTCTACCAGCCCGGCGGCAGGATACACGACAAGAGAAGTCCCCACCACTACAAAGATGTCCGCCGACTGTACCAGCGGTACGGCCAGTTCGATCATTGGCACGGCCTCTTCGAACCAGACGATGTGCGGCCGCAGTGTTCCTCCATCGGCAGCCTTCTGTCCTAAAAGCATGTCTTCATAGATAGGATAGATCAGGGATTCATCCGTCTCGCTCCGCATTTTGAAGATCTCTCCGTGCAGGTGCATGATCTTTGTGCTACCGGCACGTTCGTGCAGGTCATCGATATTCTGGGTGATGATATGAACGTCAAAATCGTTTTCCAATTCCGCCAGACCCAGGTGGCCTGCATTGGGCTCTGCTTTTGTGACATCGCGCCGCCGCATGTTATAGAACTCCAGCACCAGCGCCGGATCTTTCCGCCATGCCCGCGGTGTAGCGACTTCCGTGACCTCATATCCTTCCCAAAGGCCATCGGAGTCCCGGAAGGTGCGAAGTCCGCTTTCGGCACTGATGCCGGCGCCTGTGAGGACGACCAGTCTTTTCTTTTCACCGTAGGATTTCATTTTTGCAAAATAGGCAAAACTCCCCAAAAAAAATTCAGAGAGTTTTGGCCTCGATCATCAGTTGTGGATCAGTCGTCTGCGCACGACGACAAAACCGAGTCCACCCAGGAACAAAGGCCAGATGCTGATGAGTCCCAGTACAAAAGCGCTCATCCAGTTCCAGCCTTCATTGACCGAATCTCTTAATTTATGCCAGAAGCTTGGGCTCGGATCATCTTTTACCGTCGCATCCAGCACCTGGTAGAACTTCAGGTTGATGGTGCTAAATGCCGCGGAATGACCGAGATAGGCTATTCTTCCCGCGGCAGCATCCATGTCTTCCTGGATACCATCGATCACATCCTGTACAGCCAGGATATCCTTCATGCTCTTTGCCTGTCTCAGCAGTTCGAGATAACGCTCGCGCACCTCTTTTTTTGTCTCCAGTCTCGACCGGGTGTCGACCAGCTGTGTGGTGACGTCTTCCGAGCTGATCTTCTTCTCCACCAGCCTGTCGCTGTCAGATGTCATATCTCCCAGCAGGTCTTCAAACCGGTCCACCGGCACTTTTATCGTGACCGTATTTTCTATTGTTGCAGCTGTCTGTGTCTGCTGTTCCTGTGCGATATATCCGCCTGATCTTTTTACGTTTTGACGAAGCCTGTCTGCAAAAGTTCTGAAGCTTTTTACTTCGACGTTCAGTTCAGCTGTTTTGATGATCTTTTTGCCCCAGTCGGGATTGACGACAGGCGGAGGCGCGGGCTGTTGACTGACCTGCCTGTTTTGCTGCTGAACGGGAGGTGGCTGTTCAAACTCTTTATCTGTGGCCACCGCCGTGGAATCGGCCATGGCGCCGCTGCTTACCGGAGCGGCTTCTTTTGCTTCTCCGTCTTTGACTAAGGGGCTGTTATGATTGCCATGGCTACAGCCAAGGCATAGGAATAGCAGCAATGCTGCGGGCATTGTAAATACCGTAGATCGCATAATGATTATTTTAGTGGATAAATGTTAGATGCAGGAGATTGGTTTTTACATAAAAAAAGGTCCCGGGATCCTGTATTGATTCCCGAGACCCTTAAAAAGATTCCCAACAAGTTGTTAAACATGAACCAGGCCCCGCCTGGTTTGGGTTAAACCTTAGCCATTGCCATCACCATCTTCCACTCCTCATCCGTCACCGGCTGTACCGATAAGCGGCCAAGACGTACCAGGGCCATATCTTTTAGCCTGGGCTCTTCCTTTATCTGTGCCAGACTAACGGGATGCTTCAGACGCTTGAACGGTTTCAGGTCTACCGCCACCCATCTTTCATCATCCGTGGTAGGATCCTGATAAACTTCTTTTGCCACTTTTGCAATGCCGACGATCTCCATTCCTTCGTTGCTATGATAGTACAGGACTTCGTCGCCCTTCTTCATTGCTCTCAAATGAAGACGGGCTGCATAGTTGCGAACGCCGGTCCACTGTGTCTCTTTATCTTTTTCAAACTGCTCCCAACTGTATACGGAAGGTTCTGATTTTACAAGCCAATATGCCATATAAGTATATTATTTATCCAATAGCTGCCGAAATTACGACTTCCGGGAAATTCCCGTTGCGAAAAAAAATAAGAGCCGGCGCAATCCGCGGCGAAATCATTCGTCGTAAGTAATCCTGTTGGTTACATGTAACAAGCGCAAATGAACAGGAATTAAACATTTTCTTTTAAATCTATTATTATGCAAGTTTTGAAAAGTTTTGGTTTGATGCTGATTGCTGCCTTGTTGATAAACACCTCTTTCGCGCAGGAAAAAACAGTCGAAGTAGGCGGCGCCCCTATGTATCCATCCAGGAATATCGTAGAGAATGCCGTCAACTCAAAGGATCATAAGACACTGGTGGCCGCTGTAAAAGCCGCGGGGCTTGTTGAAACGCTGGAAAGCACAGGCCCTTTTACAGTTTTTGCCCCAACAGACGAGGCCTTCAATATGCTCCCAAAAGGCACTGTTGAAACCCTGGTAAAACCGGAAAATAAAACCACCCTTACCGGGATCCTAACCTATCATGTCGTAGCCGGCCGGCTTGATTCAAAAGAGCTGGTGCGTCTTATCAAGGCTGGAAATGGCACTGCTGAGCTGACGACTGTTGCCGGCGGCAAGCTCTGGGTCATGATGCAAGGAAAGCACATCGTGCTGAAGGATGAGAAAGGGGGCATGGCTGAGGTGACTATAAAGGATGTCTATCAAAGTAATGGTGTCATCCACGTTATCGATCATGTCCTTATGCCTAAATAATTGATAATCAATGTTGTTAAAAAATCCTGAAATATTTCGGGATTTTTTAAATCTAAAAGTTATCAGCGTACGTATGTATTATAGAGGCCTGGTTTTAACCCTATTTAACGCTTGCGACAGGTTGTTTTAAGGGTCAAGACCATCCGATAACTAAGGTTATATGGGTGGTCTTATTTTTTTGCCCTATACCTGCGCAAGAGAAGGCGCCCCGGCGATTGTTGATCATCTTTTAGCCAACCAAAAAGTGTTGGCACCCCAAAAGTTTATGAATTGGCCAGAACATCCGCGATATGCATCGTGCGGAGGGGATGGCCTTTATGTTTAATATAGCCATCGAGATGCATCAGGCAGGAAAGATCGGTGGAGATAATATAGTCGGCGCCAGTGGCCAGCGCATTGTTGACTTTCTGATCGGCCATCGCGACCGAGATGGATTCGAATTTGACCGCAAAGCTCCCTCCAAAACCGCAGCAGGTCTCTACATCGTTCATCTCCAGCAGCTCCAGTCCTTTTACCCGGGACAGCAGCTTCCTTGGCTCCTCTTTGATCCTGCATTCGCGCAGGCCAGCACAGGAGTCGTGATAAGTGGCCTTTCCATGTAAGGTAGCGCCGACATCTTCTACACCTAACACATTCACCAGAAAAGAAGAGAATTCGAAAATGCGTTTCTGCATGTCCTTAACCTCGTTGTGCAGGGAGGAGTTGTTGAATAATGTAGAGTAATAATTTTTCACGAAGCCGACGCAGCTTGCACTTGGCGCCACCACATAGTCATGTCCGGAGAAATCCTTCAGGAATTTGGTGCAGACGTCACGGGCCTCATCCCTGAAGCCGGCATTGAAAGCGGGCTGACCGCAGCAGGTCTGTTCTGTGTTGTATGCAACTTCCACACCAGCCTTTTCCAGCACCTTCACCATATTAAAGGCGGTCTGCGGGTAAAGCTGATCTACAAAACAAGGTATGAAGAGCTGGACGGTCACGGGCTGTTATTTTTTCGGCGCTTCGTGGAAAGATCTTTGCAGGGCGATCATCTTTATTGCTGTGACGGCTGCTTCCTCTCCTTTATGACCGTGTTTTCCGCCGATGCGTTCGTCCGCCTGCTGCTGGTTGTCTACCGTCAGCACCCCAAAAATGGTCGGGATGGGCAGGGTCATATTCAGTTGAAGCACGCCCTGTGTCACCGCGCTGCTTACGTATTCAAAATGAGGCGTATCACCGCGCAGGACGCAGCCCAGGGCAATGAATGCCTGGGGCCGGTCGTCCTTGTATTTATGAACGTCCCAGTAGGCCCTGACGCCGAAGGGGATCTCGAAGGCTCCCGGTACGGTAATCACGCGGCAAAGAAGACCAGCTTTTTCCAGTTCGGCCCGGCAGCCTTTCTCCAGAGCTCCTACGATAGCGTCGTTCCATTCAGTGCGTACTATAACAACACAGGCACCTTCCGTATTGGAGATGCCTGCCTGTTGGAATAAATTACTTTTGCTAACTTCTGCCATACAGTAATTTCTTTATTGAGTCACTCCCAGCCTTGCCAGGTATTTGTCGATCTCAGCGCCTCTTTGTGAAGCGGGGTATTTATCCTTGATAATTTTATACATAGCTATTGCGTCCTGTGTCTTGCCCATGCTCTCGTATAAATAGCCAGAGCGGAAAAGATATTCAGGAGAGAAGAGTTCATCCTTTTCAAAATAGGTACCTGCTTTCTTATACTGTTCAGCGGCTTCCTCTTTTTTATTTTGTTCGGAATAGGCGTCTCCCAGCAAGCCATAGGCGCGCTCCTGGAGCTGCTCTACCGGAGAGGAGAAGTCCTTCAGGTATTTTACGGCATTGTTGAAGTCACCCATCTTGAGGTAACAGCTTCCGGCATAAAAATTGGCCAGCTTGCCGGCCTTGGTACTGCCATATTTGGAAATGATCTTCAGGAAACCCGCATTTACCTGGTCTCCATTGAGGGCCAGCCGGGCTGAATCCATGCGATAGTATTCTTCCGCGCGGAACATGGCTTCTGACGCAGACTTTTCATTAGGCTCGCTGACCATGTTGCGGTAGGCAAAAAACCCGCCTACGATCACGATGATGGCTACCAGGGCAATGGAAAGCTGTTTTCCGTACTTTTCCCAGGCGCTGTGTAATTCGGCAACCGGATTTTTCTCGTCTTCCAAATGTGCAGGGTGTTTGATCTCTGACATCTTTTATTGTGTTTGGCTTTTTAGCTTTTAAAATAGTTCCTGTTGAATTAATCAACAATGAACGGATAATTTTGATCCATATATACGTCCTTCAATACCTCCGAATCGTCCGGCCAGGGGGATTCTTCAGCAAATTTCACGGACTCTGTTACGGTATTGTTCACCCGCTCATTGATCGCGTCGATCTCTTCCTGGGTGGCGTATTTCTTTGTGAGGATGGTTTGCAGCACCATCTGGATCGGGTCCTTTGCCTTATACTCTTCCACCTCTTCCTTTGTCCGGTATTTCTGCGGATCGGAAATGGAGTGTCCTTTATAACGATAGGTCTTGATCTCGAGCAAGGTCGGGCCATCTCCCTGGCGGGCTCTCTTCACGGCGCGGGCTACCGCTTCGTGAACAGCTTCCGGGCTCATGCCATCGATAGAATCGGCGGGCATTTCGTAGGCGTCAGCCAGCTTGTAGATATCGTGCACGTTGGAGGTCCGTTCTACGGACGTACCCATTGCATAATTGTTGTTCTCGCAGATAAAGATCACCGGCAGCTTCCAGAGCATGGCCAGGTTGAATGTTTCATGGAGGATACCCTGGCGGGCAGCGCCATCCCCGAAGAAGGTGAGTGAAACATTGTCCGTGCCTTTATATTTCTCTGCAAAGGCCAGGCCGGCACCGGTACCGATCTGTGCACCGACGATGCCATGTCCGCCGAAGAATCTTTCTTTTACGCCAAAAAAGTGCATGCTTCCGCCCTTACCTTTTGCGGCTCCGGTTGCCTTTCCGTAAAGTTCAGCCATACAGGCATTGGCGCTGACGCCTTTTGACAAGGCGAGGCCATGGTCCCGGTAAGCCGTAATAAAAGTATCATCCGGCTGGGTGGCAGTCATACAACCTGCAGCGATGGCTTCCTGCCCTACATAGGCATGGAAAAAGCCGCGGATCTTCCCCTCCATTTTGTATTTCTCTTCTGCCATCAACTCAAACTGGCGGATGAGTTGCATTAGTTCATACCAGTACAGGTAGGTCTCTTTTGAAAACTTGGTAGCCACTATTTTGAAAATTTGAAGTTTGCGCCTTTGACGACAGCCCCATGACGGGTTAGCCAGTTCAGGCGGGGGCAAATATACGGGGGAAAAAGCATTTATCCCATTCAAAATCAGCAAATCGGCCCCTTGGATACGGCTCCTTTAGGGCAAAAAGTCGTCAAAAAGGAATTTCTCTGCCTTTGGCAATGGCTTCCGGGGCAGTCTATCTGTCTGCATGGCTGTGTTATACACAAAAGAAGCCAGGATCGTAGCCGCCTGTTTCAGGTCTCCCATCAGCAGGTGATCGTAATTATCCATATTAGTATGGTGTGTTCGCGATTCATAATCGAGGGGGTCCTGGATGAACTGAAAAGCCGGGATGCCTACCGCGTCAAAAGACTGGTGATCGGTAGAACCCGTGCTGTGTAAGGTAACCGTAGCCGCTCCCAGGTCGGCAAAGGGCTCCAGCCATTGCTGGAAGATCGGGGCGACCTTTTCATTGCCCTGGGTAAAGATCCCTCTTATCTTACCGGACCCATTGTCCAGGTTGTAATAGGCGGAGATCTTCTCCTGTTCAGGCTTTAGCTTCATGTCGGCGGGGTCCCCAAAGTGGTTCCTTACATAGTGAAAAGAGCCCAGCAAGCCCTGTTCCTCACCGTCCCAGAGGGCTATGCGGATCGTCCGTCTTGGCTGGACACCCAGGGTCTTTAAGATGCGGATGGCTTCCAGGGCCACTATACTGCCGGCTCCATTATCTGTAGCGCCGGTGCCCGCCGGCCAGGAATCCAGGTGACCGCCCAGCATGACCACCTCCGACTTTAGAGTCGGGTCGGTGCCGGGGATCTCGCCTACGACATTGTGTCCCTGCAGATCATCCTTGTAAATTTTTGTATCACTCTGTAATTCCAGCGTCACTTCTCTTCCTTCTTCCAGGAGCCGCATTACCCGCAGATAATCCTCCTTGGCTACCACCATTTGCGGCGCGGCAGGCTGATCCTGTTTCCTGTAACCGGCATAACTCTGCACCTCCACCGTTCCATCCCGTGCACCGCGGCTCATTTCCAGGACAGCCAGCGCACCGGTAGCCTGTAACATTTTCTGGATCCGGAACATTTGTTTCAGATAAGGCATAAAGGAATGCAGCATTGCCGCCGTAAGCATATAGGTATCTCCGATGGCCGCCAGCGAGCTGTCCGTATAACGTGTCGCATCTGCTTTGAAGTCGGAGGAAAGAACGCTGTCTGCCGTACGGGCAACGAGGATATGCCCCTTCATTTGTGCAGCATGAGAGGCGATGTATGCCGAGTCCATCTTCTCTACCAGAAAGGCGGTGGCGCTGACCGGTCCGTTGGTACTACCGCTCCACGGGGCAGCATAGGCGATCAGGGGGGAATAATAGGGGGTACGCATCGCCAGGTATGTCTTCTCTGCCGACCATCCATAACCGAACTCACCCCAGGGCTCAGCTTGCACCTTTGTCAATCCCCAGGCCTGCAGGGTCTTTACGATCCAGGACGCAGCCTGATGAAATCCCGGTGAATTGGTCAGACGCGGGCCGCTGACATCCGTCAGCTGGTGGGCGATAGAGGGGATCTGAGAGTGGTTGAGCCCTTCTTCGCGGATGCGATCGGTCATAGCCTTGTCCACCTGGGCCTGAAGCAGGGCCGGCTGTATGATGATCCCTATAAAGGCGAAGAGTATGGGAAAAAGACAGTCCTGGTACTTTCTCATTACAGTATTGTTTTGGAAAAGATATTACATTTTTTTAATTCGGGGTTATCTTGCAGCGGAATAGTGCTTTCGCTAAAAGATATATCGCTTCTTCAATTCAAGAACTACAGCCAGGCTTCCTTCCGGTTTACGGAACGGGTCGTGGGTTTCTGTGGCAACAATGGCGTGGGTAAGACCAACCTGCTGGACGCCATTTATTACCTTTGTTTTACCAAAAGCTATTTCACGCGCAGCGACCAGCAGAATGTTCAGAAGGGGGCGTCGGGTTTCCGGATTGAAGGGCATTTTGAAAAGGAGGGCCAGCTCACCGACATCGTTTGTATCCTGCGGGAGACAGGGAAAAAGGAGTTCTTCTCGGGCGGCGAAGCGTATGAGAAGTTCTCCCGTCATATCGGCCGTTTCCCCTGTGTCATCATCGCCCCCGACGATGTGCAGATCATCACGGGCGGCAGTGAGGAGCGCCGCCGTTTCCTCGACTCCCTTCTTTCCCAGCTGGACCCCGACTATCTGCAAAACCTGATCGAATATAATAAGGTCCTGCAGCAGCGCAACGGCTTCCTGAAATCCCTCACAGAAAGACGGCTTACCGACAAAAGTCTGCTGGAAGTATACGATAGCCAGTTGATCCGCCCGGGTAGTTGGCTTTTCAACCGCCGGCGCAACTTCCTGGAAGAGCTGCTGCCGCTGGCCGGCCGCTTCTATACACAGATTGCCGGTGTGGAGGAACCCGTAACCCTGGTATACGAAAGTCAACTGCTGCACACCCCCTTCGGCGACCTGCTTCACCAGGGTCGGGAGAAGGACCTTTATCTCCAGCGCACCGGCAGTGGCATTCATAAGGACGATCTTGAATTCAGCTTTTCCGGTCAGCCTTTCAAATCCATCGCTTCCCAGGGCCAGCGAAAAAGCCTCCTCTTCGCCCTCCGGCTGGCCGAATACGAAACCCTCAAACAGGACAAAGGCTGGGCCCCCATCCTGCTCCTTGATGATGTCTTTGAAAAACTGGATGCCCTGCGCATGCATAATCTGCTGGACCAGGTCTGCCTGAGGGATGAGGGTCAGATCTTTATCACCGATACGCACCCGGATCGCATCCGCCAGGAAATGGATAAGCTTTCCGTTCCCTGCCAGATCATCACACTTTAGTTTCTGCTTATTTTTTTTGGCTCCGACATTAAAAAATGATTAAAAAAACTATATATTTACTAAGGGTACCCCGCAGTCGGAGCCCCGAAAAACACCCAAAAAAAAACGATTTGCTATGCCAGCCGATCTCGACTCTTCAATCCGTTATCTCGAAGACACTAACAACCCCGCTGATGCCTATTTTTCTTATTCCATCGACGACACCGGCGAATACGGTCTGATAAAGGCCAATAAGGAAGGGCTTCGTCTCTATGCAGCAGAGATCCTGAGAAAATCCCAATTGATCGACGATGTCCACAAAGGTGAGCCCATCTTTTTTACTCCCCATGAATGGATGGATAATGAGACTGGTTACGAGCTTATCGCGGGTATCCTTCCGCAATACGATTCACGACGGGAGATCAGGGCCGACAAGGCACTCTTTCCCCAGGAGCCATTCCCGCAAAAGAAACAGCCCGTACTGCTGTTTATCCTGATGTGCATAACCGGGGCCCTCATTATGCTGGCTACTCTCAAAGCTTTTCCTAACTTGCGTCTATGGGTGAATATTCATTAGGGGATGCATTAAAGAAATTCCTCAACCAGAGTCAGATGAAAGGGTCGATCCAGGCCCTGCAGATAGAAGAGGTCTGGGAACAGATCATGGGAAAGACTGTTGCCCGTTATACCGACAAGATCCAGATCCATGGCCATACTCTTTATGTCAATACGACGATAGCCCCTCTCCGGCAGGAGCTGATGTACCAGAAGGATAAGATAGTTCAGCGCGTCAACGAGGCGCTGGGTGAAAAAGTGATAAAGGAAGTGGTGATCAAATGATCAGCGGTCTTAAGTAGTCAGTCTGACGCGGGGATCCACCAGCCCGTATAAGAGGTCGGCCAGCAGGCCGATCACGATAAAGAAGAAAGAAGAAACCAGCACCGAGCCCATTACCACGGGGAAATCCAGTTTTTCCAGGGCATCGACTGTAACCTTCCCAATGCCTTTCCAGCCAAAGATCGTCTCGACAAAAAAGGCGCCGGCCAGTAATTCAGCAAACCAGCCGGTAATGGCGGTGATCACGGGGTTAAGAGCGTTCCGCAGGCCGTGTTTCCAAACTACCACACCGCGTGAGAGTCCCTTTGCATAGGCTGTCCGGATATAATCCTGGTCCAGCACATCCAGCAAGGCCCCGCGGGTCAGCTGTGCGATGATAGCCAGCGGCCGGATGCCCAGCGTCAGCGCCGGCAGGATCAGGTTCTTTATTTGCAGGTGTCTGCCGGAGAAAGGATCGGTATCGAAAAGGCTGCCTGTCATATGCAGTCCGGTATAGTCACTGAGCACAAAACCCAGTACATAGGCGATGAGGATCCCCATAAAAAAGGAAGGTGCGGAAATGCCCAGTACGCTGACAAAAATAGACGATGTATCCAGCCAGGTATCCTTCTTTACTGCGGCCAGCACCCCGAGGCTGATGCCAAAGACCGTCGCCACCAGCATGGCTGCCATAGCCAGCAGCAGAGTGCCCGGCAAGGCTTCCATCAGGATATCCCAGACTTCTTTTTTTGATTGGTACGATCGGCGCAGGTAGGGCAGCTTGAAAGCCAGTTTTGTATTGCCGCCGATAAAGATCCCTTTCAGGCCTTTTTGCCGGATGGCCTCGCTTGTATGGATACTGACGGGGCTGACGTCGTTGAGATAATAAACGAACTGTTTCCAGCGGGGCTGGTCGAGGTTGAGCTCCTTACGGATATTGTTCTGTGTGGCGGCATCTGCCCTTTGTCCCAATACGAGGCGGGATGGGTCTCCGAATCCCTGGAACAGGAAGAAGACGGTGACCACTACGCCAAGCAGCACCAGCAGTCCATAGAAACATTTCCGTATGAAATATCGGATCATAATGATTGTCCTTATTGCTCCTGCAATTCGTTGACCGCCGGCAGGGCGCGATCGAAGTCCGCATAGCTCCATTTGCCGGCTATCGTCCCCCCTTTTATCAGGTACAAAGTCGGATTGGCCCTTGCGGCCGTCTTGATCGCCGTCGCATCACACTTCAGTACCGTGACATCTGCTGTCAGGCCCTGCTTCTCTACCCAGGATACCAGATGATCATAATCGCCCGTTATAAAGATCACCGGTATATGTTTGGACTTAGCCATCGTCAGCACCACACTGAATGTCTTATTCCAGTCAGGATGTTCGTCCAGCACCTCTTTCATAAACAGGAAAAGCTTGAAGCCTTTTGCCTCGAGGACAGCCTGTGTAGTATCCGTTCCGGCTCCTGTGAGGAGATTGAAATCCTTTATCGCCGGCTCTGCATTTCCCTTGCGGATCAGCTTATCATAACGGCTTATAAATTTATAAGAGTCGTCGTAATCAGCGGGGAACTTGTTTGCGCTGAATTCAATTTTCTTCCCGTTCTTTTCATAGACCATGGTAATGACCGTGCTGTCGGGAATGGCGCCCGGCGGCGCCTTCATCTTCTCCGGTATATTGTTGCCGGCCTTATATGGCAGGCAGTCTACCACCGGCAGATGGATCAGCACATACCACTGGAAGGCAAAAGAGAACAGGGTCGCCAGCACGAGCACGGCCACACTGCCTGTTTGATTCAGGATGGGCCTGATCTTTCCGCGTACCCCGAAAAGGAAGACGATCAGCAGCAAAAGGATCAGGTCTTTCATAAAGGACTGACCCGCAGTCAGCGGAATACAATCCCCAAAACAGCCGCATTCCCGTACTTTACCTGACAGGTAGGCATAACCGGTAAGAAAGGTAAAAAAGATGATCAGCAGGAGCAGGAGCCAGCTAAACAGCTTCATCCGCCAGCCCAGCAAAATGGCTACACCGGCCACTATTTCGAATACGATCATCAGGATGGAAAAAGCCAGGGTAAGATTGTCCAGCCAGTGAAAGTTCCATACTTCAAAAAATTCCTGCATCTTATAGCTCAGCCCGAGGGGGTCATCGGCTTTTACCAGTCCGGAAAAGATGAATAAGACCCCTACGAGGAAGCGGCAAACGGAGATAAGTATCTTCATGAAGGAAACATTTAGGAGGTATGTTTGCCCTCTGCGATCAGGATCAGGGCAAAAAGAGAATAATTAATGATGTCAGTATAATTGGAATCGATCCCCTCGCTGATCAGCGTCCTGCCGTCGTTGGCCACGATCTGTCTTATCCGCAGGATCTTCATCAGGATCAGGTCGGCAAAGCTCTCCTGGCTCATTTCCCGCCAGGCTTCTCCATAGTCATGGTTCTTGTCGAGCATCGTTGCCCTGGCTTCCGCCATTTTCTCATCGTAACGGCGACCTGCTTCCGCTTCTGCCAGCTCTTCGGGAGCTGAGTCACCCAGGGACAGCTGGATCATTCCGATGATGCCGTAATTGACCATTGCCCGGAATTCCCCGGCCTTGTCCTCCCCTATCTTCTGTTGCGTTGACTCCTGCAAGGTCCTGATCCGCTTTGCCTTGATATAGAGCTGGTCTGCGATGGAAATAGTACGCAACACCCGCCACGAGGTTCCGTAGTCATGTGTCTTTTTTATAAATATATCCCTGCACGATCCTGCTGCTTCGTCGTATTGCCGGTTCGTATCCTTCATAGCCGTATTTTTACAAATATACTTCAGCTATGTTCACTTTGAATGCTAAAGGCAAATTATTGCCCGTGACCCGTCCGCTTGTCATGGGTATTATCAACAGGGCCCCCGACTCCTTCTACAGCGGCAGCCGGTTCCCTGAAAATACTTCCCTGCTGGCGCAGGTGGAGAAGATGGTAGAGGATGGAGCCGACTGGCTGGACATCGGCGGGCAGAGTACCCGGCCGGGCGCTCCGGTGATCGGTGAGGAAGAAGAATTGCGGCGGGTGACAGATGCTGTGGACCTTATCCACCAGCGCTGGCCCGATCTTCCGGTTTCGGTCGACACCTGGTATGCCCGTGTTGCCCGGGAATCCGTTGCAGCGGGTGCATCCATGGTCAATGACATCAGTGGCGGCAACCTCGATCCCGATATGCTGTCGACTGTCGGCCGGCTAAAGGTCCCTTATGTCTGTATGCATATGAAAGGTACACCTGCGAACATGAACCAGGAGGCTCTATACGAAGACGTGACAAAGGAGGTGCTTGATTATTTTATCCGGCGGATGGAGGACTGCCGGCAGGCGGGGATCAATGACGTGATACTGGATCCGGGGCTTGGTTTTGCAAAGACCGCTGTTCACAATTTTGAGATCCTGCGTAAGCTCGGGGTTTTTAAGATGACGGGGAAGCTTATCCTGGTGGGGGTCTCGCGCAAGTCCACCATTTACAAAACTCTTGGCATAACCCCGGAGCAGGCGCTGAACGGAACTACCGTTCTGAATACCATCGCCCTGCTGAATGGGGCGGATATATTGCGGGTACATGATCCGAAAGAGGCCAGGGAGGCGATAAAGCTGATAGAAGTCTATAAAAGCAAAAGCCCCGGATGATCGGGGCTTTTGATATGTTTTATTGATGTTTGGGCGGCTTAGTGCTTAGGCTGGCCCTGCATCTGCGGCATATTTGGCATTTGCGGCTGGGTCTTTGGAGCATCCGTTACGTCGACGATCTGTACGTCGAAGATCAGGTTCTCGAATGGGGTGTGGCCTGGTCCCATCTGCTGGTCATAAGCCAGGAAGGCGGGGATATACAGTGTACCGGTACCGCCTTTTTTGAATTTACGCAGTCCATCGTCCCAGCCTGGAATGATCTGACCAGCGCCGACCACGAATTTGAATGGACCGTTGGATGTATCCTTCATATTCGATTCGAACTCTTTTCCGGAGGGGATCAGCCTGCCTGTGTAACGAACGGAAACCTGTTTGCCGGAATCGACCTGGGTGCCGGAGCCTTCGTTCTGAATGACTACATAAGTGCCTTTTTCCGTCTTTTGAGCCTGGATGTTATTTTTTGCAAGGTAGCCTTCTACCTGGCTGACTTCGCGGGCCTTCTGTTTGCTGATCTCCTGGTTACGGTCGTTCGTCAGCAGCTCTTCGGATGCGAATACGTCCAATATCTTAAATGTAAAAGTGATCTTGTCTTTCTTTTTTAACCATGGTGGCAGCTGTCCGGCAAACTTCTTTTGCAGGGTGTCTACCAGCTGTACTACGATGGCACTGTCGCCTTTACGCAGCAGGGAGAAGACCTCGACAGGGCTATACACCGGGCGGGCGCTGTCTACGGGCAGATAGACCGGCATATTGCCTTCTGAGTTATACAGGACGGAGTCCCGCAGTTTCTCAACGACATTGGCTTTTAAAAACATTTTGGGTTTGGCAGGTTCGCCTTTCCCATCGGAATAGATCTTATAGAGCAAGCCGCTTTTGGTCTTTTTAAACTCTGAGTTAGTACAGGACACCGCACCCAGCAGGACCAGGCTAACGAGTAAATAAGACGAGATGGTTTTCATTCTTTGACTTATTGTATTATTGTAATTGTGATGAATTATCTTTCAATGCCTGGATAAATCGTTGTACTGTCTGATCCAGCGTATCGGTGCTGCGCCCCCCGGCTGCATTGACATGCCCTCCCCCATCGAAATAGGTACGGGCAAATGCGTTGACATCAAAGTCGCCTTTACTGCGGAAGGAGCATTTTACTTCCTCGTCGCGATCGATGATCAGGGCGGCCATCCTTATTCCCTGTATGGACAAGGGATAGTTAACCAGGCCTTCTGTATCTCCTGTCTTGATCTCATACCGCACCAGGTCTTTCCACGGTATGGCGATCAACGCGGCATTGTATTCATAAAAGATCTCCATCCGGCTCTGGAGCACAAAGCCGGTAAAGCGCAGCCTGTTCTCCAGGAAGTTATCAAAAAGATCTTCGTGGATCTTAGTATGATTTATTCCGGTATCCTTCAGCACGGCTACCATCCGGTGTACTGCCGCCGAAGCCCCCGGGAACCGGAAGGACCCAGTATCGGTCATGACGCCGGCATACAGGCATTCCGCTATATCCTTGTTGATCTTATCGGCATGTCCCGAGCCAACAATAAAGTCATAGATCATTTCGCTGGTGGAGCTCTTGGCCGTATTGCTCACGCCATAGGCAAACACTTCGACTTCGGGTTGCTGGTGATGATCGATCAGGATCCTTGTCGCCGGCAGCTTCCGCAACCGGTTTGCCATATGCCGGGTACGGCTCATGGTATTAAAGTCCAGGCAGAACACCCATTCGGCGTCATCCAGCACGGCTATGGCTTTCTCGGTACTGAATTCAAAGTCGATGACCCCTTCACATCCGGGCATCCATTTTAGCCAGTCTGCCCAGTTGGTAGGAGAAATGACTGTTGGCTGATGTCCCAGCTGCCGCAGGAAATGATACAAGCCAAGGGAAGACCCCATGGCATCTGCATCAGGTTTTTGATGCATTACGATCACCACCCGGCGGGGCGAGTTTAATAAGGAATATATTTCTTCAATTTTCTTCATGCTAAATCAAAACCGGCCGGATCCTGCAAATAATTTATAGTTGGCCCGCCGCTGCCAAAATGTTTGCAAAGGTGCGTAATTAAATGCTAAACCCAAAACAAAATAAAATCCTACATTTGCGAGCCAAAAAAGAAAGGAAAATATGAGCAATCGAACTTTTACCATGATCAAACCGGATGCTTTTTCCAAAGGCCATTCCGGCGCCATCATCGACAAGATCATTAAAAGCGGCTTTCGTATCGTGGCCCTGAAGCTGACCCGTCTCTCCAAAGAGAAGGCCGGGGAATTCTACGCCGTTCATAAGGAAAGGCCTTTCTACGGAGAACTGGTCGATTTTATGAGCAGCGGTCCCATCGTCGCAGCTATCCTGGAAAAGGACAATGCTGTAGCCGATTTTCGTAAGCTGATCGGAGCTACCGATCCGGCAAAAGCGGACGAAGGAACGATCCGCAAGCTGTTTGCCGCGTCTATAGGCGAAAATGCCATCCACGGCAGCGACAGCGATGAAAATGCGAAAATTGAAGGGGACTTTTTCTTCAGCGCCCTGGAGAGGATCTAAGATTTAGAAGTACAACCTATTTTAATAAGGCTTCAGATGGATTGCGATCCGTTTGGAGCCTCATTTCTTCTGTCAGGAGCCTCATTTTTTACAGGCTCGACCGTATAGCCTTCCTTCCGCAGCAGCTCGATCACGCCATTGATCCCCGGCAGATGGGCCGCTCCTACGGCAATCAGCAAAGACTTTTTCCCCAGCAGGCTATCCAGCTCTTTTGCCCATTTGCGGTTGCGATCGTATAACAACAGATCCATATATCCATTGATCCCCGTCTCGTCCTTCTGACTCAGCTGATCGATGCCTTCGAGGTCCTGTTTTTTATAAAGCTCTACCAGCTGTCGCATCATTTTGCTGTTCTCCTCGGTGCTGTCGATATAGTTGACCAGCTCTTTTGCCTGGAGCTCGTAGGGAATGCTATCGAATAAGCCGGCCTGGAATTCCGCGGTCTCCAGTCCATTGATGGGTTTGTGATAGGGCCGGCCCTCTTTCATGATCGTCAGCTCCATTCCATCTGCTGTCTGGCAGTCCATCCCCTGCTCTTCGATGAGTCCGCTGATGAGCATGGGCTTAAAGCGTTCGAGCATGCCAAAAGGCAGCATCGACGCATGTTTTGTAAAGTAATCCTTTACCCGGGCGTATTCATCCGGCTTTAGAAGATCGGAAAGTTTCTTACTGTCGTTCATGCGCATGTACTTCATGGAATTCAGCATGCCACTCATATCGCCCAGGTTGATCTCGAAGTACAGCTCGTCACAACCCGCGATGACGGCCTTCAGGCTGTCGCTGAGCCGGGCATCTTCCGCGCAAAGGACGTGCATGGTCCCGAACAGGTAAGAAGGTTTGGTGATCCCCTTTCCTGAGATACGCCAAAGCAGCGTATGCGGGAGGGGTTTGGGGGGCTTGTTCTGCGCCTCCGTTTTGATAAGGGCCAAAGTTGCGGTCAGCAGCCCGGCTGCGAGTAAAAGAGATCTGCGTTTCATGATACCACGGCCTCCGCGCCATAGATTTGGTCTTTAAATTTCAACGAAGGAGAAGGAAGGAAGGCTCCCAGTCCAAGCTCCTTCCATTTTTCATCTACTGCCCTGATCGTAGCGTCGTCTGCTACGATGATATTTGGCCAGTCGCGCTGGAAGTTGTCCAGCTCCTTTGTTTTCCGGGTTCCATCCAATCCCAAAACAGCGAATCTTTTACCTGGTTCGATGGACGATGCAGTTTCTGTGAGGAAATGGTCCCGCCGTGGATCTAAGTTATTGCAGAATCTCCACAAAGCGACCGGCAGGTCGCGGGCATCTACCGTGTGTTCGACATAGAGGATCATTTTTACGCCTTCCATCGCGGGCAGTGTGCTGAGGGCCTGGTTCAGGTCTTTTATATGGCCGGGCCGGTCTTTTTTTACAGCGACTATTATGCAGGGGATGCCCTGTGTCAAGAGATCGAGGTTGATGGTGCTGATCTCCGGCCAGCGGGAGGTGATATCTTTTTCGGTTAGCTGTGAAGCAGCTGCGCCGGCATACTGATCGCTGTCTGTCTCTTCTTCGGCCTTTGCTGTTCCGTCGATACACATCTTCCCGCCAAAGCCCAGCTTGCTGCAGCTATGGTCGAGGACATCCATGGGGCCCTGGGAAAAATAGACGTCTGTCGCCGGGTTAAGATGCCGGAATACATATTGGGCCAGCTGCTGATAGTTGGTGATGGAAGTCCCTTCATCTGCGATGACGAGGATCTTGTTGAACATCATCTGACCGGCACCCCACATGGCGTTCATTACTTTCTGTCCCTGTCCTGCATATTCTTTATGGATCTGTGCGATGACGAGGTTATGAAAGACGCCTTCGACCGGCATATCCATATTGACTATTTCGGGCACCATGGTCATTTTCATCGGGGCCAGAAAGATCCTTTCTGTAGCTTTTCCCAGCCAGGCATCTTCCTGTGGAGGGATACCGACGATCGTCGCCGGATAGACGGCCTGTTTCCGATGTGTGATGGCGGTGATATGAAAGCGGGGATACCAGTCGGGAAGTGAGTAATACCCCGTATGATCTCCAAAGGGGCCTTCCCAGATCAGCTCTTCTGTAGGGTCGACATAGCCTTCGATGACAAAGTCCGCATCTGCCGGGACTTCGATCTCTGGCTGGGTGATACATTTTACGAGCTCGACCTTTTTCTTGCGAAGAAAGCCGGCCAGCATATATTCGTCTACGTTCTCCGGCAGCGGGGCTGTGGCGCTGTAGGCATAGGCCGGGTCGCCGCCGAGCGCGACGGCTACGGGCATTTTTTTCCCGGTCTTTTTGTATTCGGCAAAATGGCGCGCGCTGACCTTGTGTTTGTGCCAGTGCATCCCTGTGAGGGTGGGTTCGAAGATCTGCATGCGATACATGCCGACATTACGGGACCCGGTATTGGGATCTTTTGTGTGAATGATCGGCAGGGTGACAAAGGGTCCTCCGTCTTTTGGCCAGCAGGTAATGACCGGGAGCTTGCTGATGTCCGGCTGCGTCATTACCACTTCCTGGCATTCGCCCCGGCCAGTTCTCACCGTGGGAAGCCAGCTGGCAAATTGTCCAAGTTTGGGAAGCATTTTTAGCTTGTCCAGCAGCCCTTCCTTTGGTGCGGAGAGGAGCTTGAACAGCCCTTCGATCTCTTTTGTCACGTCGTCCAGCTCTTTTACACCCAGCGCCATGCACATCCTCTTTTCGCTTCCGTAGGCGTTCATAAGCACCGGGAATTCCGTGCCTGTATTTTCAAATAAGAGGGCCTTCCCTCCGTTGCCGCTCTTGCTGATCCGGTCGGTGATCTCGGCTATCTCTAATCTGGGGTCTACGAAGGTGCTGATCCGAACTAATTCTCCTGCTTTTTCCAGAGCCTGGATAAATTCCTGCTGGTTTTTATATGCCATGCGCAAAAGTAAAACACGAGCGGCGTATCTATCAATAAACTTTTTTCGGGCAGTCGATGACGCCGTTGTGCCGCTGGTGAATGGGCAGCCCGGAAGGCAGCGCTATGGTCACGCGCAGACCGGACATATAATACCAGTCTTTGTGTTTGGAGTTACCCCGAAAAGCGCCATCTGCGGGATAGGGCGCCCCACCCTTCAGCTCGCCGCCGCGATAGGCCATTTCTACGGCCTTGGGCCCGCGATCTCCCAGCAGTGTTGCCCTGTCGATATAGCTGTTGCTAACATCGTCGAGATGGTCTGTAAAGAGTTTCCGAAGGCCTATCTCGTAGGCCAGCGTTACCCGGTCGGAGATGCGGAACTTAAAGCCACCGCCAAATGGAATGGCGAACTGTGTCAGCGAATAAGGCTTCCGATTGGGGTATTGGGGGAGCCCCTCTCCTTCTGTGCTGAGGGTATGCAAGTAAACTTTATGCCCTGTGGAATCGAAGGCATAGGGATCGAAATGGTAAACGGCAATACCGGCAAAAGCATAGGGAGTGAACCGGTGCTGGCTGAGGTCGAGCAGGTTGTATTCCAGCAGCAGATTCCATTCGGTAATGACCGTTTCGAAGCTCAGGTTCCGCGCCCGGTTGTTGGTCCTGTTATCCTGGGCATCCGAGGCGGAGAGCTTCCCATAAGTGAGATTGGAAAGGATCGAAAAATGCCCGGTCAGATCATATTGCAGACCTGCTCCGAACGAGCCGTTGGCCTCTTTTGTAGTATAGGGACGATGCTGCATGTCTCCTACATAATTTGAAAAACCGCCAAATAAGTTAACATTCCATTGGGCTTGGGTAAGTAGTGGGAATAACATGCCCACCAGCAAGAGTTTCTTCATTCCTGGTTAGAATTAATTAGAAATAGTGTGATAAAGGAGGTTTAACTCTAGGGTGGTGGATTGTTATGAGGGTCTACAGTTGGTATTAGAGGCGGTCCTTAGTAGAAGTTTTTACTATAGATGAGATTTGAAGTAAATGGTTTAACGCAATATTTAAGCCAATTATTTCAAAATGGTTTGTCAAAAAAAGTTAAGGGGTGTTAGGAGGAATAAGCGGATTTTTTCCTACTTTTGCACCCCACCGAATAAAATTCGGGACGTAGCGCAGCCCGGTAGCGCACTTGCATGGGGTGCAAGGGGTCGCAAGTTCGAATCTTGTCGTCCCGACCAACCCTGTAAATCATTGATTTACAGGGTTTTTTAATTTATACATGTTCACAATATGGTCCTTAAATGTGCTTTTTTTGTGCATTGCTGTGACCAATTTGGTGAGTAGATTTATTGAGCAGATTATAACGCGCAGTTCAATAGCACTTCATCCTAAAATCGATTCGTCCAGCTTATTCTCAAATCAAGAGGCAAGCACAGCTCCTATTGAATCATCGCGGAATAAGAAAAGTGCAGTGGCCTATAGTAACTATCTCCAGCCACCTCCGACAGAACGATATAGATCGGCCACGGCACTTAGCTCACTTTCCTTGACCGCAACCAGCTCCAGTTCACTTTGCAGCACATTGCCTTGAGCAGCCACAACCTCCAGGTAATTGGCCATACCATTCTTAAATAGCTGATTGGCATTGCCAGTTGCCGCTTCTAATGTTTTTACCCGATTCGCAGCAATGATATATTCTGCTTTTAGCTTTTCAATTCGTACCAATGCATCGGATACCTCACCGACAGCATTTAATACCGATTGCCGGAACTGCAGTACTACCTTTTCGCGATTAATCTTGGCAACCTCATACTCGGTTTTCAGCTTTTTCCGATCCAAAAGCGGCTGCACCACACTTCCTCCAACTATCCCAAATAACGATGCGGGCAAATTGAACCAGTTGCTAGCCTTAAACGAATTCACACCTCCGCTCGCCGTTATTCGCAATGCAGGATACATTTCCGCCTTGGCAATTCCAACATTTGCATTGGCGATATTGAGCGCAAGCTCTGAGCTAAGCACATCAGATCTATGGGTCAAAATCGATAATGGAACGCCCTGACTGATATTATCTGGAACCGTAATCTGATCAAGAGTACCAGAGCGTAATATTTTCTCCGGCAGCTGACCGGCCAAAATACGAAGCGCATTTTCCTGAATCGCAATGTTTTGTTCTAACTGTGGCACCAGCCGGGCGGCCGATAACCGCTGAGCGTCAGCTTGCTGTACCGCTAGTGAAGTGACCTGACCCGCTTCATATTGCAATTTTATAATTTGCAGCGTACTGTCATTTAATTTGAAGTTCTTTTTTGCTATCGCCAATTGTTCATCCAGCATTAACAAGTTATAATATCCCTGCGATACAGCGGCGACAATATTTGTTTGGATTAGCTTTCTTGCTTCACTTGTTTGAAGATATGCTGCCAGGGCCCCTTTTTGCTGATTACGAATCTTTCCCCAAATGTCTGCCTCCCATGAAAGGCTAAGATTTGCTGAATAATCTTCGATATGTTTTGACTGGAATCCATATTCCTTCAAACTCAGCCCCGTGAAACTATTATCCGCCGGGCGTTCTGAATTTGCTGAAATACTTAGCGCTGCTTCGGGAATGTAACTCCACTTCACTTGTTTGAACAATAGCCGCGACGATTCAATGTTCTTCAAAGCGATTTGCATGTCGTAATTGTTCACAATAGCACTATCTATCAGTCGTTGTAAATTTGGTTCGGTGAAAAACTGTCTCCACTGCAAATCCGCAATATTGCCCGTGTCTGCAGAAGGTACAAGTGCCGAATTTCGAAAGTTAGTAGGTAACGCAGGCGCCGGAGCGCTGATATCCTTTGATATGGAGCAGGCGCTGAAAAGCACTGCAATTAGGCATAATCCATATAGAAACTGTTTCATAATTTTAGTTTTTTCAATCAAATTGCCTGACCGCCATAATCGATTGCGTTATAAAATTGTACTGGCATTTCCACGGTGTACGTGTCCCTTCCATATTCATCATCAGGGTCCAGCAAGACCGGTCCCGGCGTCCCGGTGATTCTTTCCTGCAAGTATTGAAATATGACAAACAGAACCGGGATGATAAATAGCCCGAGAATCACTCCTGAAACCATGCCGCCAGCAGCTCCTATACTTATTGAGTGATTACCCTGGGCTGAAGGGCCAGAGGCGATGCTCATTGGGAATAATCCGACCACAAACGCCAACGATGTCATGATAATCGGCCTTATTCTTAGCCTGGCCGCCTCGATTGCCGCGTCAAAGAGACTAAGTCCGGCTTTGCGTTTCTGCACGGCGAATTCCACAATCAGAATCGCATTTTTTGCCAGTAAGCCGATCAACATGATAAGGGCCACCTGTACATAAATATTATTCTCGATGCCGGCTAAACCTATCGCTATGAATGCCCCCAAGACCCCAGTTGGTATGGAAAGAATTACTGCAAACGGGAGAATATAGCTTTCATATTGGGCAGATAACAGGAAGTATACGAACACCAGGCAGAGTATAAAGACAATTGCTGACTGACCGCCCGACGAAATCTCTTCGCGGGTCTGGCCAGTAAATTCATAACCAAAACCTGATGGCAACTGTTCTCTGGCGGTTTCTTCGATAGCTTTTATCGCATCCCCCGAACTGTACCCTGGTTTCGGAATGGCGTTGATCTCAATTGAATTAAATAAGTTGTAACGCGAGGCTGTTTCAGAACCATATACACGGGTCAATTTCACAAGGGTATTGACCGGCACAGACTCCCCGTCCTTATTTTTGACGAAAACACGGTCAATTGCCAAAGGATCTGTCCGGTCAGCAATCTCTGCCTGGACGATGACCCGATAATATTTCCCAAATCGGTTGAAGTCCGAAGCTTGTTCTGTACCGAAGTAGGCCTGCAGGGTTGAGAGAATATCTTTGACATTGACACCCAGCTGGGCAGCTTTATCTTCATTAACTTCCAGTTGCAATTGAGGATAGTCCGCTTTGTAGGAAGTAAATGCAAAAGAAATCGCCGGCTTCTGCATTAGCTTTGTTATAAACTCGTTGGCAATACCGCTGAATTTATCCAGCCTTCCATTTGTCTTATCCTGTAGTTGTATGTCCAGCGCTTCCACGTTACTAAATCCTGGAACTGTCGGGAAGCTAAAGACAAAAAAAGTTCCACCCGTAATGTTTCCTAGTCTTCCGCGAATAATATCCTCTATTTTATCAATGTTCTTAACCTCTCCTCTTTTTTCAGCAGGTTTCAGGAGTAAAAAAATTACGCCTGCTGATGGGCTGGCCGATTGAGTCAGGAAATTGAATCCATATACGGCGGTGACAAACCTTGCTGAAGGCAACGTTTTAAGCTGGGCTTCCGCCTGGTCGAATATCTTACTTGTGCCGTTTAACGAAGTTCCGGAGGGAGTTGCAACCGAAATGGCCACAAATCCCTGATCTTCTGTTGGAATAAACCCGGTCTTTGTTGTATTGACTAAATAAATTGCGGCGACCACGATAAGTACAAGTCCCGATACACTTACCCATTTATGACGAATAAGGAACTTCAGGCCACCAACGTACCTGTTGGTAAGGTAGTTGAACCCGCCGTTGAAACCTGCGTAAAATTTTTCGGCAAAACCTTTTTTGGGAGCTTGGTGGCCACTAGCGTCAACTTCATGTTTGTTCTTTAAAAATAAGGCCGCGAGTGCGGGGCTCAGCGTTAGAGCGTTAACGGCCGAAATAATAATTGCGATCGCCATTGTTAAGGCAAACTGTCGGTAGAATATTCCGGTTGAGCCGGTGAGGAAACTCACCGGTAGAAATACCGCCGCCATCACCAAAGTAATAGATATTATCGCTCCCGTTATTTCATGCATAGCCTCTGTGGTCGCTTTTTTGGGAGAAAGACCTGGATTGTGTTCCATTTTTGCATGCACCGCCTCTACCACAACAATGGCGTCATCCACTACGATACCAATGGCTAGTACCAGTGCAAAAAGGGTCAATAAATTAATCGAAAAACCAAAAAGGCCCATAAAGAAGAAGGTTCCGATCAATGCAACGGGTATGGCTATGGCTGGGATCAATGTAGACCTGAAATCCTGCAGGAACAAGAATACTACGATGAATACCAGTATGAACGCTTCAATCAACGTATGCTCCACCTGATTAATGGACTCATCCAGATCAGTCTTGGGACGATAAAACTGATTGTATTTGATACCGACGGGGAAATCCTTCGCGGCCTTCTCCATTACTTTGTCGATGGCTATCTGAATCTCATTGGCATTTGATCCCGCCCGTTGAATAATACCGATGAACACACCTTCATGGCCGTTTAGGTGGTTGGCACTGGAATAGGAATAGGAACCAAGCTCAACACGAGCCACATTCTTTAGGCGTAAAACGGAGCCGTCTGAATTCGCGCGGATGGGAATATTTTCGTATTCCTCCGGCTTACTCAGCTTTCCTTTATATTTAATTACATATTCGAAGGCTTCCTCGCTGTTCTGTCCAAGTCTTCCCGGAGCAGCCTCCAGGTTCTTATCTTGTATAGCCGCCGACACCTCTGCCGGAGTAATTTTGTAGGCTGCCATCTGGCTGGGATTCAGCCAAACCCGCATAGAATAATCCTTGGCACCACCAATTATTGTCACAGCTCCTACACCCTTTATGCGTTTGATTTCCGGAATGACATTGATTTGCGCATAGTTAGCGACAAAAATCGCGTCATACTTTTTAGCGTCTTCGGTATAAATACCCATTGCACCAATAAAGCTGTTCTGTTGTTTGGTTGTCGTAATTCCATATTGTACCACTTCCGCGGGTAACTGGCTTGTTGCTTGCGACACGCGGTTTTGAACATTAACGGCTGCCTGATCGGGATCGGTACCCTGATCAAAGTAGACAGTGATCGACAATGTACCATCATTACTGGCCGTGGAAGTCAAATAGGTCATATTCTCCACCCCGTTAATTGCTTCTTCCAATGAAGGTGTAACAGAGCGCAAAATTGTCTCCGCGTTTGCGCCGGGATACACAGCGGATACCAACACCGAGGGAGGGGCGATGTTTGGAAACCGCTCAATGGGCAGTTTTGTTAAACTAAGTACCCCCACTATTACCAGGAGTATGGAAATTACGGTTGAGAGTACTGGTCTTTCTATAAATTTCTTAAACATGGCTGTAAAATTTTTCGATGCGAATTATTTTTGTCTTAATGCAGCTACCTTGTCGGCGGTTTGATCAGCTTGTATTACCATTCCTTCCTGTAAATGATCGATTCCGCTCAACACGACATGGTCACCAGCTTTGACTCCTTCGGTTACCAGATAATTACTGCCTGTTTTACCAATAATTTTAATTGCCTGTTTTTGGACCTTGCTACTGTCGCCGACGGTGAACACGAATACCTTATCCTGCATGTCAACAGTCGCAGATTCCGGTATGATCAAGACATTTTTGTGCTGGAGGCTGAGCCGGACCTTGCCGGTATTCCCTGTACGCAAAAGACTTTGAGGGTTTTCAAAACTGGCCCGAACTGTGATAGCACCGGTAGTCTTGTTAAATTGTCCGTCTATGATATCAATTTTACCTTTTTTATTATATTCAGTGCCATCTGGTAGCAATAGCGATACTGGTGGCAGCTCTTTCAATTTCTCCGCAAGCGTCTCACCAGGGTACTGCTCCTTGAATTTGACGAAGTCATTTTCGCCGAGGGAAAAGTAAACGTGTACGTTGTGGACATCGGATAATTGGGTAAGTGAAGTTGGATCCTGGACCCACTAGACTCCCCTGCTTCCTTTCCAGGCGGCCAACATATCCGCTGACCGGAGCCCTGATCAGCGTGTAGCCCAAATTGATCTGCGCAGCGGAAACATTCGCATTGGCGGATTCAATATTCGCTGTAGCCACCTGATAGGCTGATCTCGCTGTCTTTAACTGATATTCAGATACCACCTTGTTTTCTACCAGTGGAGTTAATTTCTCTATCTCAAGCTGGGCATTTTGCTGCGCCGCCTGGGCTGCATGCAGAGTTGCTATCGCATTATTTAATACAGCCCGATATGGCTGATCGTCGATTTTGAATATGGGCTGACCTGTGCTCACAAAAGCACCTTCGTCGACAAATACTTTATCGAGAGTTCCACTTACCTGCGGACGTATTTCCAGGTTAACGACGCCTTCAATCGAGGCAGGATAGTCCTGATAAGTGGATCCTGTTCCGCTGATGATTGTCGAAACAGGGAGTTTTGGAGGCTGCGGCCCAGCCTGCACTTGATCCGGTTGAGATTTGCATCCGCAGATAAGAGCGGTCACAATTATTGATAAAAAGAGGATTGACTTTTTCATGATTTTATTTAATTGAAGATGTTATTTACGATGCGACCAAAATCCATTTTTTCCAGCAATACAAACCTGATCTTAACAGTGCTAAGAATCCAGTACTGTTAGAGTAAATGGTTATCAGTTTTACACAAAGGGCTGTTACCCACGGATTTGGAGAACAAACCGGGATAGATTGAAATTTAATTAATGGGCATGGCTGTCCTGATGCACAGTCTCAGGCGTATTGACCCGGCAATTGCGCTGGTCGTTATATGACTTCTACTTCGTTGTCTGAATCAATGCTTTTTAAAGAAGTTCGGAAGGCTCGACGGTAATCTGATGGCGTTGTCATCAGGTGCCTTAAGAAGATACGCCGCATGGATACTAATCCGCCCAGGCCGCAGCGTTCTGCAATCCTTTCGAGCGGCATATCCGAATCTTCTAATGCCTTTCGGGCTGCTTCTACTCTCAGCTTTTCTACAAATTTCGCTGGCGGCATACCTGCCTGCTTTTGAAACACGCGGGTTAGATTGCGAGGGGTCATGTTAAAATGGTCAGCAATCGTACACACATCCAACTGTTCATGTAAATGGTTTGCAGACCACTCCTTCAACTGGTTGGCAATGTTTGCGCCCTCATAAACGGGAAGCAGTGAACTGAATTGGGACTGGAAACCCGGCCTGCTTAAATAAAATACCAGCTGCCTTGCGACCTTGACGGCAATCTCCTTTCCGTAATCTTCCTCAACCAGGGCCAGAGCCAAATCAATTCCGGAAGATACCCCAGCAGAAGTGTAGATTTCCCCATCGTTGATAAAAAATGGATTAGTATTGACAAGCACCTCCGGATAGGTTCTCTTGAATTGCTCAGTGAGATCCCAATGCGTAGTCGCTTTTTTTCCATTCAATAATCCCGCTTGCGCCAAAACAAGCGCGCCCCCGCAAACGGAAGTAATGCGTCTGCAATTGTGCGACCCTATAGTACCCAGCCAGCGATAAAATGGCTCAAATTCTGTAAAACGCTTTTCGTCGTTTCCGGCTATCATTAATGTATCAACTGGCCGGTTAATTTCCATCGCCGATGATTGGCAACGAATCTCGACTCCTGTTCCGGTAACAATAGTTTTATCAGCGGTAGGTGCAACTATGGTGACCTTATATCCTTCGCCTGGTCCCAGTGCTTCCAGGCATTGGTTGGCATAGTTAAAAACATCGGAAGGGCCGGCAAAGTCGAGCATCAACAACTCGGTCATAACAACTATAACGACTTCTTTTTTCTGAACAAGATTGGCTTTCATATCTCCTAATTTGACAATTCAAAAGTAGGCAGAAGTTCAAATGTCTCAAAGGACATATTTTATACAATTTGGGACATTTAACAAAGAAAAGAGACAATCGATTGATTACCTATCTTTTATAAAATCGATGTTACCTAACAAGCAGTAGAAAGATGAAATATCGAAGCCGGGCGACCTCGAATCAAAAATTTTGGAAACTTCAACTTCGGTAAATCGGGGGAGAGGCAGAGCGATCAATGGACGGCGGAGGTTATTGAACCGATAGTTCCATTACAACCATCTTTTTAAATTCCTCCTTAATGAAAGGATAGGACAATTCAGTTTCATCGGTAACCTCGAAGCCTTGCTTTTCATAAAATCCTACGGCATCAGCTCCTTTCATGGCCTTTAGCCAAATGATTTTCTTATCACCATTTTTGGCCAATTGATGGACCATTTTGAGTGTCAATTTTCCGAAACCCTTACCGGCTGCCTGTTTTAAGAAATAGATCCTTTCTATTTCCAGGTAACCAGGATGTCTTGTCCCATCCGTAGATTTCCCGTCATTAATTTTTAATATTCCCACCGGGGCTTCATCTTCGTAAATGAGAAAGAATTTACTAAGATCCTCGGACATTTCTGATAAGATCTTTTCTCTCGTGAAGCCCGTCTTCATATAGTTTTCGCCGTTGTCGGTCCATAAATAAGTATAATGCTCTATATAAGACTGTCGGCATATGTCCAAAATCTGGGGGATATCTTCCTCGGAACAAATCTTGTATTTCGGCTCTTTATTCATGCTTACTGAACGATTTTTGGATTTGAGTTTCCATTACCAATATAATAACAAAGGTAACGTAAACGGGCAAAAAGCCTTAAGACGCCGAACTCGAAAGATCTTCCCAAGCCTCCCAGGTCCTGATGCGTTCTTCGTATACTCCTTTGATCAAGGGCCAAACGCTACCGAATAGCACTCTCAGAGGCGGATGTTCTGCATCGATCAATGTCAAAATCGCTTGTCCGGTATGTTCAGGATCGAAGTTTTGCTGATTAAGTATCGGGATGATATAGTCTTTCACACCATTATACTCCGGCATAGCGACTGTTTGAGCAGCGGATGCCCCCCGCCAATCGGTGGTATAGCCCCCTGGCTCTACCATCGTAACTTTGATACCAAAAGAAGAGACTTCATTTGCCAACGACTCTGAAAACCCTTCAAGCGCAAACTTTGACGCGTGATAAATCCCCAGAATTGGTACGGCGAAAATGCCACCGATGCTGGAAACCTGAATGATATGCCCACGACCCTGCTTACGCATAATTGGAATTGCCGCCTGTGTGATCCAAAGCGGTCCAAAGAAATTTGTCTCCATCTGTGCACGAGCCTGTTCCTCTGTTGTCTCTTCAATGGCACCAAATAAGCCGTAACCCGCATTGTTGATCAGTACATCCAATCCGCCGAAGTGATCGGCACCTTTCTTTACTGCCTCAATGCCAGCCTCTCTATCATTAACGTCAACCTGGATGACTAACAAAGTGTCAGGATACTCTGCGGACAGATCCTGAATCGTAGAAAGATTCCTCACGGTCGCAATGACATTATCTCCCCGCTTTAATGCGGCCTCAGTCCAAACTTTTCCAAAACCTCTTGACGCTCCGGTGATAAATATTGTCTTACCCATAATATTTTTAATTGATTAGTTAACAAATTTCCCTGGTCGTTGTAAGGTCTAATTGATCAACACCGTCACCTTCGTTACTGGGTCTACCAGCAAGATGTGGGAATAGTCGGGCGCGCGTTCAACCCTTTTAATTGTTTTAACCAGTCCTGTCGACTGCCCCGAGTATTTACCCATCGCATCTGTGGTAAATGTATTGATCTCATAGTCTAACTGGTACGGAGGCACTTTTGATCGGGTCAATGCCAGGGTGTAAGAAGAGTTTGGCTTCAATCCGGTAAAAATCTGCTCTACCAGGTCGGCCAATCCAACCGGTCTCACAGCGATCCTGCCAATCTCCTTATCCATACGATCGGGGCTTTTCATTGTAAGAATTTGAGTCTCGGCAGTGTCAGTCAGACCTGTCAATCCAATCTTATTCCCTACCTCGCTAACCGCATGGTCAGCATATACCAAGGCCTGAGGACTTTGCCCTATTTTCACGGGGGGCAGGGCCGTCATGGTCTGCAAGTCTATTCCCTGAACCTGATCGCCATACTCCAAGCCCACGTATAGCAGTTTTCCATCACCTGACGGCCATATACCATGCGGAAGCGCTCCAACATTGACAGTGTCCGTTTCCTTAAAGTCTTGCGCGACGTCATACACTCGCACTTTATTCTCACCTCCAACAGTTACTAACATCATCAAATTATTATTCACATAAGTGAACGTAACATGATTGGTAATTGCGCCTGTGGAAAGCACCTTACTGATGGATTGCGTAACTGTGCTAATCACCGTTACTTTGCCCACATCTTTATGAGTCATTGCGATCCAATCACCTTTAGGACTAGTAAAAATATTTGGGGAAAACGGGCTCACTACCGGAATTCTTTTCACAATCTTGTAGGTGGAAGTATTGACGATATCCAGTTCCGGTGTAAAGCTGGAGCAAACATAAGCCAGCTTTCCATCAGGAGTAAACGTTATCATTCCAGGACCGTCTGCCACCTGCACTTGTTTGACTTCCTGCATTTTATCAACATCGATAATGCTTACGTAGGCTTCGCCCCGAACAGAGACCCAAATCTGTTTGCTGTCCGGCGTGAACGTAGGTTCATGTGGGGAACGTCCGACATAAATCGTTTTGATCACCTTATTGGTCTCGGTTGACACTAGTGTCACGGAATTTGAGCCGATGGAAACGACGGCAAGTAATTTCTTCGCAGCCGAATAACGAAGGCCGTGCACCAACGCCAGGCCTTTGTAGAGTGGGCTTAATACATTCGGATATGGCTTTCCTAATTTAATCTCTCCAAGGAACATATTGGTCGCCGGATCGACCACAGAGATCGAATTGGAAACTTGATTTGCGGTATAAACCCTGTCGAAAGCATAAGGGCTTTGTGCGTTAAGCCCGATGCAAAATAATACGCAAACAATTGCTGCCACTACATTTAGATACTTCATAATGATTTTTTGAGATAAGAAGACATTTGCTCAATTTCAATTTGTTCGTTTGAAACAAGGCCCTTCGCAAATGCGAGAGCTTGCAAATCCGTTCCGTGTGTTAAGATAATTCCAGCCATATCAACCGCCGCCTGATGATGGGGAATCATCACTGCAGCAAACGCATAATCAGTATTCGTCAGCTTATCGGACGACGGCATCTGCGCCATCATAGTTTCCATGCACTGCCCAAAAGCGTCCAAGGTGGGGGATGCCGGCACCTCTCCCGTTGCCAGTTGCTGTTTTATCCACAATTCCATTTGTGACAATTCCGAGCTTTGTTCCGCCAAAATACTTTTGGCAAGTTGGATCATCTCAAAGCTTTTACCGTGTATGATCTCATATCGCGCCATATCAATAGCTCCTCGATGATGAGGAATCATCTCGAGAATGATTTCCTGGTCGGTTGAGTGACTTCTCCCTACGGCATCCATCGCTATCATCATAGTATCCATCATCAGCAGAAAAACGGACCTATTTTGAGCGGAAGAGTGCTGGTGCATAGACATAGGCATCTGCATGTCCTGCGCTACTGCCTTGCTCATTCCTGCCGTAAGCAACAGGCCGGCAAGAAGTGCCTTAAGAGTGTGATGTAGATTGCTCATATTCTTCCTTTTTTTTACAAAACAAAATATTCGCTGCGTAAATGACAAGAGGAAAAGGGCGAATCAGGCAAATCGGCCATTGATCTCGGCAATCAGATGGTTTGAATCACACGCCTATTCGAAAGACCCGCTCAAGCAAGAAATATCTGAACTCCGGGAAGCAGGTAGAGCGATCACTTCTGAATAAATCCTAATTTTGCAGTCAACCAGCGTGATAACATGATTTATTCTAAAAGAGCAATTGCAGCATCGGGAAACGTATTTACCGTATCGGGTCGAATGATCTGGGTTAGCGCTCTTTTCATGGGGATTCTGGCATCTGTTCCCAAGATTTTGCAGCTGCACATTACGATCGGCGAATTGCTGATCGATGCTTCCATCGCTTTCCTCTTTACCCTGTTCACCTGGTACTTTAATTTATATCAATTGCCTATGTACTCCGGACATCCCATCGACAACAGGTTCTTTAACCGCAGACTTGCTTTAAGCCTCTTAACCGGAATTGGGCTAATGATCGTGCTCGTCTTGCTTCACCAACTATTAGTGCCTGGTTACTCACTAAATTCGATGTTGATGATGTATGAGTTTAGAGGGATATTGATCAATTTAACCATTTACGTCTTTTTATTTTTACTTTATCAGAGCTTCCATACGCAACTAATAAGTATCGAGCTGGAACGCACAAAAGCCGATCATGTCAGCGCAAAATTTGACCTGTTAAAGCAGCAAGTTAATCCGCATTTCCTGTTTAACAGCCTCAATACCCTAAAATCCATGGTAGATATTCACGATTTTAATGCATCCGAATTTATTCTAAAGCTATCCGATTTCTATCGATTCACTCTCGAAAACCGAGACAACGACCTGATTACAGTCAACGAGGAATTACAGATATTGGAGGCTTACTTATTTCTTTTAAAAGCACGATTTGAAGACGGAATAGAGACAATTATTGACCTGTCATTAGATACCCGCGGCGGCGCCATACCACCTTTTACATTGCAACTATTGGCTGAAAACTGTATCAAACACAACGTTATTTCGCTTGAAATGCCGTTGCAGATAAAACTGTATGCGGACAGTCAGTTTATTGTCATGGAGAATAACCTGCAGTCTAAGCTGCAGCCGGAGCCCTCAACCGGTATGGGACTCGAAAATATTAATCAGCGCTATCTCCATCTAACTCAAAATTCTATCATTGTCGAAAAGCATCCCAATCACTTCAAAGTTAAACTTCCGGTTGTATCATGGAAATACTGATCATAGAAGATGAGCTGAAAACCGCCCGTGCATTAGCCAGGCTAATTGCAGCAGCTGAGCCAAAATGTCGTATTTCTGACACCATTCAAAGCGTGCAATCAGCGGTTGAAGTTCTTCAAACGACAAAGCCAGATCTCATTTTCATGGACGTCCAATTGGCTGATGGTCTTTGCTTTGAAATATTTAACCGGATAGAGGTCAATATTCCTGTCATCTTCTGCACTGCGTTCGATGATTATATGATGCAGGCCTTCAAAGCCAATGGAGTGGATTACATTCTAAAACCATTTTCACCTGAAATGATTGCCAATGCTTTGCTCAAGGTTCGCAACTTTAAGAATTTCTTTCAACACTCCGGAAATAGTCCAGGCAATATATCGCAGCTAATCGGAAATCTGTACCCGCGTTCCTTCAAAAAATCGTTCCTGGTAATTAACCGACAGAAATATCACACGATCAGCACCGAAACCATAGCTTATTTTTATGTTCGTCACGAGTCTACCTTTATTGTTACCCTGGACGGACAGAAATACCCCGTTACAAAACCTTTAGAGGAGATTCAGCGTCAGCTCGACGAGCACGATTTTTTTAGACTAAATCGTCAATATCTAATAGCCTTCCGGGCAATCAAAGAGGTCGAACAGTACTTTGCAAGGAAATTACATATTACGCTAAAAGTCTCAACAGATGAGAAGCTCCTTGTGGGTAAAGATAAGACTACTCTCTTCCTATCCTGGCTCGATGATCGTTAAATCAGCGCAAGATATAAGGAGTTTCAAACCGGGTGAAATTAAAAAAGCCGCAAACGATCTGTTTGCGACTTTCCCGATTTCATTGAACCTATTTGAGATATTTCTTCAATTCCGAAGTGATTTGCAGAATTGAAGATCTAACTGCCGGAACGGTGTTGATTGCGTTCAACAAGGCGAAGTCGTGAATCATACCGTTGTACCGGGTGACAGTCACATCAACACCAGCTTCATTAAGCTTTCGGCCATAACTTTCACCTTCATCGCGCAAAGGGTCATTTTCAGCGGTCTGAATTAATGCCGGCGGTAACCCTTTCAATTGTTCCGTAGTGGCAGACATAGGGACTGCATAAGGTTGCTTTCTGAGTTCTGCACCGGGTGCATAGATATCATAGCCATATTGCATGAACGCCTTTGTTAAAAACCGCCCTGTGGCATAGGCGTTGTAGGATTCCGTATCAAAATCGGCTCCTACTGCTGGATACAATAGCGCCTGGAAGGAAATCCGAAACTCTCCTCTATCTTTGGCCATGATACTCAATGCGGCGGACATATTGCCGCCAACACTGTTACCAGCGACCGCCAGACGATTGCCGTCAACATTGATCTGGTCACCATGTCGAACGATCCATTTGGCGGCGGCATACACTTCGTTGATTTGGGTTGGATAAATGGCTTCCGGTATAGGTGTATATTCAACAAACACCGCTGCGACCCCCGCTCCGATCACCAGATCTCTCACCAACCGTTTGTGATTCGCAAAGTTTCCGGCTTTCCATACGCCACCGTGGATAAACAAAAGTACAGGCAATTTCTCCTTGACTCCCTGAGGTCGAATTATGTAAAGCAGAATCGGCTGGCCTCCGGGGGAAATTGTCATTTCTTCAATTGTAATTCCGGAAACGTCTACCGGTGTCTGATCCTGCAGGCCGGTGAGTATTCCGCGCACCTGATCCCCGGGCAACTCCCAAAATGGGTCGCTGTTTTTATTCAGTTCAGCGAGAAAAGGTCTGACACGTGCATCAATTGCCGGATCTGTGGCAGCATCAGGAATGTTTTTAGCTGAGGTTTTCATGATTATGCTATCTAATATGATTTTTAATTGATTACCAGAAAAGTAAAGGAATAAGCTTATTTCAAGACTTCGTTGATTTTCCGGATTGCTTCTTTTAATGACTCCTGTACTGCCGGTACTTTGTTGATTGCATTCAACAGCCCGAAGTCGTGAATCACTCCAAGGTAACGCGTAGTCGTACTGTTAACACCGGCTTCTCTTAATTTTCTGCCATAAGCCTCGCCCTCATCACGTAAAGGATCATTTTCAGCTGTCTGGATCAAGGTAGTTGGCAACCCTTTTAACTGTTCTACAGTGGCTTCCAGCGGAACAGCGTAACGATCTTTCCTGGTCTCAGCGTCGGGTGCATATAAATCCCATCCGTATTTCATAAAATCCCTGGTCAGGAACCGGTCATTTGCGAAAGCTTTATAAGATTCAGTTTCAAAATTGGCACCGACTGCTGGATAGAATAAAACTTGTAGTTTGATTTCAGGTCCCTTCTTATCTTTTGCCATCAACGCAATAGCCGCCGCCATATTACCGCCGACACTGTTACCCGCTACAGCCAGACGTGATGCATCGGCACCTATCTCATCGCCGTGCTCTGATACCCACAATAAAGCGGCATAGGCTTGATTGATCTGGGTAGGATATTTTGCCTGGGGGATCAAGGTGTAGTCCGTGAAGATAGCTATCGCGTTAGTTCCCACCACAAGATCTCGGACAAAACGTTTGTGATTCTCAAAATTACCTACGAGCCATACTCCGCCGTGATAAAACATGATTACCGGAAGTTTGCCAGCAACTCCTGCCGGGCGGACGATGTGGAGAGGCACACTTACTCCATCCTGAGTAATGGTGCGCTCCGAAATTTCTATTCCGGAAACATCAACGGGCGTTTGATTCTGCAAGCCAGTCAATGCCTCACTTGGCCCCGTCCCGGGAAGCTTGTAAATCGGTGTTTGCCCTTTGCCTGCTGCGTTAAGTCCCTTCAAAAAGGTACGCACCTGGGGATCTATATGCGGATCAACGCTAGGGTCAGGACTCTGCGCTGACACTGAAGTCGCTACTCCAAACACTGCTGTTACTAAAATGCTTCTAAGTTTCATGTTGTTAGTTTTTACTGTTATTTTTTCCTTTGTTTTAACTGCTGATGGACAATACAGAACTACTTGCCTCTGAGCGAGCGTTCAATGTATGAAAGGGGACACCGACAGGATCACTTCCCCCAATGATTTCGCTGAATCTTTTAGATAATTATGCAAATAAATCCAATAGGTATGATTCCGTCAATGATAAACCAGTCTATCGCGGCAAATTAACGGGTGACTCCGGCATGATCTCAGGTGAAGCCACAATTGCGTGAAGCATTCAACTGGTTATGGTTTGCTGGCTATCCTGCCAAGCACCCATATAAATATCCCTGAGACCAGCATGATCTAAGTCCAATGATGAGAAAGCATTTTTTAACCGATATCAATACGAAAACAATGGTAAATGGGTTGCGGCCGCTCATCCCACCGGTAGAGTAATCAAATCTGCCGTAGTATTGTGACAGGCCACTGGCCGAAGGAGTCTGTTCACAGCATCCCTTTTTTCCCGGTTTTTCGGAAAAATGCTATACAATCGCCAACCCGACCTGGATGAGTTCTGTATTTCCTTAATACGTTTGCATGTCGGTACGACTAATTTTACAGATTAAAAGTTCGTAGATAAGCTAGTTACCTTGTTCCGCTCCAGTTCCTCCAGTTGCCTTTGATAGTAACCTGTCACTCTCCCAAACGCATCCTCGCCCAAGACTAAATGCATGGGAGGGTTATCCATTTTGGCACTATCAGCCACAATTCGTGCTAATTTATCGGGGTTACCAGGTTGTTTTCCATTATAGTTATTCATGGCATCTATCAGACCTTTCGTAGGGTAGTCGTCTATTCTATGTCCCGCAGCCGCAAACGACCCGCCTGCCAAAAAATTAGTGCGGAAAAGTCCGGGCGACACAATAGTAACCTTCACATTAAACGGTGCCACTTCTTTGGCCAAAGCTTCCGATAAACCAATCACGGCTGACTTTACGGCATTATAACTCCCGGCACATGCGTCTCCTCCATATCCGGCGGAAGATGAATAATTGAAAATATGCCCACTCTTCTGCTTTCTAAAATGTGGCATCACATTTCTAATGACGTTCAGAAAAGCAAAAACATTAAGATTCATAGATTCTTCAAATTCTGCGGCGGACACTTCTTCTAAACTACCAAGCAGCATATAGCCGGCATTGTTTACAACTACGTCAATGCGACCGAAATAACTTATAGTCTCTTCGATTGCGCCTAAAACGTCACCTTCATCGGTTAGATCAACCGTCAAAGCCAGTATCCCGTCGCGCTCTCTACCGATCTCAGCTTCAATATTCTTCTTATGTCTTGACGTAGCAGCTACTTTGTGACCTTCGGCCAGTAATAGTTTTGCCAACGCTAAACCGAAGCCTTTGGATGCCCCAGTAATAAACCATACTTTCTCCTTTGACTTATTCATAAATTATTTTCGCAAAAATATGCCTCTAAAAGTATACTTTAGATACTTGTATACAAAAGGATACTTAAATGAAGGCTGTGAAAGAAAGAAATTTCCAAGAAAAAATAAGACTGGTACAGGATACGATGTTTGTAATCGGTGGAAAATGGAAGTTGCCTATTATTATTTCCATGTACCACGGCAATAAACGGTTTAATGATATCTCTCTTTCAATCCCTCATATTACCAACCGGATGCTTTCCAAAGAATTAAAGCACCTTGAGGAGAACCTTTTAATAAAACGAACCATTGTAAGTGAATACCCCATCAAAGTGGAATATACCCTAACTGACTACTGCTATAGCGTCTCGGAGGTATTGATTGCCATGGAAAAATGGGGAAAACACCATCGTGAAAAAATTAAAAAAAAATAGGTTAAGCTGACCTATTTCAAAAAGCCAAAAAGGAATTAATTCAACCCCATGAATCTGATTCGATTTGACCCAATTTAGTATCTTTGTACGATAAATAAGTTCTTTCGAAAGCTTGCGAACTAAACGGTGACCTCCCAATTCCGGCAGTTGCAACTAAATGGCATATAACGCATTACTGAATTTCTGGTTCGGGTTGTCGTCCCGACTAGCCTTGTAAATCAATGATTTACAAGGCTTTTTAATTTAATAATATTCAAAACATGAGGCCAAAATGGGCTTTTTTTGTGCATTGTTGTGAGCATCCAGCATCAACCGAACCGGTGGGTTCTTGTTATCGATCAGGTTCAGCAGTGCAGGGGTAGTGGCTGCCGGCACACCAAAGAAATCATCCGTTAATCCCGCCTGAAAAGCGGCTTTCACCATCATATTCAGGTATTCCAGTAGTTTGTACGGCTGACGCACCTGCCCAATCCGTAGCATAGCCATTCGCCTCTAGTAAAGTAACATTGATGCCAAATCCCTTCACTTCAGCAGCTAATGTTTCACTTAAACCCTCTACCGCGAATTTAGAGGCGTTGTACAAGCCAAGCACAGGAAATGCTACCAACCCGACAATGCTTGACAACTGAATAATATGCCCATGACCCTGCTCACGCATTATTGGAAGAACCGCCTGAGTCACCCCATAGCCGCAAAGTCGGCTGCCCGGTCATTTACATCCAACTGCAGCGGCAAAATGTTCTTGCCGTATTTGGTAACCAAATCGCCAAGATCGCTCAGTTTACGTGCAGTTGCCACTACTTTATCGCCTCTCTCCAATAAAGCCCCAGCCCATTACTTACCAAAACCGCGTGAGGCACCTGTAATAAAAATTCTCTTTGCCATAATTCATTTTTTAAGTTAAGACAAAGTTAGAGCTGTCCTTTCCGGCAAATTTGTACATAAGTAGGTAAGATTTGTAATTTTTTCCCCGGCCAGGCCCCAAAGATCATAAGATTAGTCCGCCGCTTGTGCTGACTCAGCGATCTTCACTTTTTCGGGCAGGCAAAACAACAGGACACCCAGGATGAACAGGAAACATATATTAACTGCCAGACCCCAATGAAAGGCAAGCTGAACATTTTTAGTATGCTCAATAAGGTAATAAAACAGTCCGCCTACAAGGCAGATCCCAAGCGCAGAGGCAGTTTGTTGAACAGTCGAATAGATACCGGCGGCCGCGCCTGCAAACCGGGCCGGGAGGCTTCGGAGCGTAATATTTAATAAGGAGGGCAATACGAGCCCATTGGCCAAACCGTATAATGCCTGAAGCGTAAACAACACGGCTACGCTGGCTCCGGTCTTAAAATAAGCGATCTCTAATCCAAAGGTTATTACAATAAGCACCACCCCAACCATCAGTACCCGAGTTCCATACCTGGGTATCAAGCGGGAAGCTGCAACAGACGACAGGGTGAAAAGAATACCAGGTGCCACAAAATACAGCCCCGATGTAAGCGGACTGAGGCCGAGGCCGTTCTGAAGGAAGACGGCACTCAAAAGAAGATAAGAGGTATGAACCATGAAATGAAACAGCACTGCGCCAAGGCCGATATTCAGATCCCGAAACTTAAATAAAGACGTATCGATAAGTGGCGCCTTCCCTGCTGCTTTTTTACGGCGCTGATCATAAATGAAAAGCCAAAAAATAATCCCTGACAAAAGCAGCAAGCCAAAACTCCACCAGGGCCAGCCGGACTCACGACCTTGAATCAGGGGATAGATCAGGCAGAACAGCGCAATAGTCAGGATCAACACCCCCGAAAAATCCATTTTTGTACCGCTGTGACGTTCCGTTTCGGGAAGGTATTTCGAGGCAGCAAGCAGGGAAAGCAACCCTATGGGCAGGTTCACCAGGAAAATCAATCGCCAACCCGCAACAAAAAAATGGCCGCCTGCAAAATATCCCCCGAGCACTTGCCCTATAACCGAAGCTAGCCCCAGCGTAATGCCGAACCAGCCAATTGCCTTAGAGCGCTCTTTAGGGTCAGAAAAGAGCACCTGTATGAAGGCGATCGCTTGGGGCACCATAAACGCGGCGCTGACACCTTGTAAAAAACGCATGAGATTCAATTGATCCGGCGTTTCCGAAACCCCACACAAACAGGAAAAAACGGTGAACCCGATCATTCCCCAAAAGAAAGTTCGCTTACGACCGTAGTGATCACCCGAGCGCCCCCCAGTGATCAAAAAAGCTGCATAGCCCAACAAATAAGCGGCAATAACCAGTTGAACCTGTCCATCGGTGGCGTGGACCCCTGCTTTTATCGACGGAATCGCTACATTGATGATGAAAACGTCGATAACTGATAAAAGCGGCGCGGTTAACACGATTACCAGCGACAGCCAAGGTGATATGGTTTTACTCATAAAATATAAGCATAAAAAACAGACGCTAAAAGACTAGCCGTTTCACCCGGATAGGGGCAAAGAAATCTCCTCCCCGGCAAGCCGGGGTTTTTTAATTGTGCCGTTTTCACATTAATTAATTTTGAAATTGTTGGCTTACACCAGTTTACGAACTATATTTTTGCCGTTCTCCAATGACTGATTAGATTTTGTAGCATGAGCCATCAACACCCCAGATTCCAATTGTGAAAAAATCACTTCAACCAGGTCTTCATCAGTAAGCAGTTTATCGATGGGACGGTTCAGTTGTCGTACAAGATTTGTGATGCGTATTTTTAAGTCGGCTTTAAATTTTGATACACGTTCGAAAACCTCGTAGTCCTTTGGTGCAACTTCATTTGCAATTTTATTCCAGGCACATCCCTTGTACTGTGTCGCGATTTGTCTGTTAATCCGGTAATCGAATAAGGCCATCACTTTATCTAAAGGCGAGTTGAAGTCTTCGCTGAAGGCATCTAGCCCGGCAAACCATTTGGTATAAAGCTGATCAAGGTAAGCGAGAAGCAGATCATTTTTGGACCTGAAATGGTTATAAAGTGACGGCTTTGATATGCCAGCTTCCTCAATTATTTGATTGATGCCTGTCAAATTAAAGCCTTGTTGATAGAACAACCTATCGGCTGTATCCATGATTTTGTCTACTACCACTACTGGTTTCATGGATCAAAGATAAGAATATAAGTTAACTTACAGGTCTGTTAATTTATAAATTGAACCCTTTCTATGTCCCAAGATTTCTGCCATATTATATGTGTTTGATTATCAACATATAATAATTGGTCGGTTTTAATAAACTTGATATCAAATATTATTAGATTTGCCTTTACCATGTTTGAAATCTTTGAAAAGCACCTTCGAAGTCACGTAGCAATTTCAGATGAGGATCTGGAACTAATCCATGCGGGTTGCGTAAAGCGAACGATCCGTAAGCGGCAGACTATATTGCAAGATGGTGATGTTTGGCGTATCAATTGCTTTATCGCCAGCGGATGCTTCCGTCTTTTTCGGTTTGACAACGATGGTATAGACCATACACTTAGATTTGGCGTAGATAATTGGTGGATCAGTGACCAGGAAAGTTATAATAATGAAAAACGCTCCGATTACAACATTGAAGCGCTTGCTGCCAGTACAGTATTTATCTGGACCAAGGAGAAATGGACTGAATTGATGGAGGCTATTCCCGCATTAAAAAGATTCAACGAAATCTTACTTGCTAAAAGCTATGAAGCGAGTCAGCGCAGAATATTTTCTTTGATCAGTTTCTCGGCCGAAGAAAAATATAAGGAATTCCAAAACACCTATCCAAATGTGTTCAACCGCGTGCCGTTGCATATGGTAGCCTCGTATTTGGGAATATCACGGGAAACGCTGAGCAGGATAAGGAAAGAAGCAACTAAACACCAGTAAACAAAAAGCCCCTCAGCTTTCGCCGAAGGACTTTTTAATAAATAAATCTAATGCAAACTTATGCTATTGGATGTGTTCCGTATGCAGGGCTTGCCAGTTGTATTTTTTCCCCTAATTCGAGCAGCGTAGCTTCATCAAACCATCTTGCAGCCAATTGAATATTGATCGGCAGTTTGTCTGAGCTGAAGGTCACCGGCACTGAAATTGCAGGTAGTCCCGTGATGTTGAAAGGAGCTGTTGCAGTATTTACGTGCAAAGCAGAAACCTTCTTGCCATGAACAGTCACCTCATTCAGCATATGCTCAGTGGCAGTCATTGGATTAACCGGCAATAACAACACGTCGTATTTCAGGAAGTAGTTAGCGAAGTGGCTTCTTAATTCTTCCAATTTGTTTTCTGCTTTGGCAAACTCTTTTTCGCTTAGCAACTTAACATTCATGGTAAATTTACCAACAAAGTGCAGTTCACTTTCGCGGCCTTTGGTAAATTGTTCCAGGTATGGAACCAACTCTCCGTAAATTACCGCAAAGTAAAGACTCACCCAGTCCATTCCTTCCATGAAAGGAAGGCTTACTTCTTCTACTTCACAGCCAAGATCTTTCAGCAATGATGCTGTATTCTTAATTGCTGATGTAATTTCAGGATCTACCGGCGCGAAAGCTGGTTCTGATGCCCAGCCAACACGAATTTTTGAACCGGGCAGACGGAAGTTAGCGGGTTTTGCATCATTTGCGAAAATGCTGTAACCATCAATGCCATCCACACCGTTTATGATAGAGTATCCCAAGCCAACATCTTTTACCGTACGGGCCATCGCACCGATGTGCCACCATCTGCTCAATACGGTTGGAAAGTGGCCTGTGTAAGGTACGCGTCCATGAGTAGCTTTCAATGCAGCGATTCCAGTGAAAGCAGCCGGCCCTCTCACAGAGATGGACAAGTCACTTCCTAAGCCAATAGGAGAAAGACCAGCTGCGATAACAGCTGATTCACCGCCGCTTGAGCCGCCTGGTGTGCGGTCAGGGTTCCATGGATTTAGTGTTCTTCCGGTGAGCAGGTTCTCTGATTCCCAATGGGCAGAGAATTCAGGGATGTTGGTCTTCATCAAAGGTATTGCACCCGCGTTTTTCATACGGGCAACTGCCGTCGCATCTTTTTCCGGAATGCGGCCTTCGAATATCTTAGAACCTCCCTGCGTAGGCACCCCGGCTGTATCGATTGCATCCTTGATGGAAAAAGGAACACCGTGAAGCGGGCCCAATTTCTTCCCGGCGGCAACTGCCTTATCGGCGGCGGCGGCATCTTTCAGGGCTTGCTCGCCCATTAGGGTCACGATTCCGTTTATTTGGGGATTAATTGCTTCAACACGGTCAAGGTGAGCCTGAACAACTTCTACAGAAGTTATTTCTTTGTTGCGGATCATTTCAGCAAGTGTTGACGCTTCCTGATAATAGATCGGATCATTGTGCTTTTTCATTGTTTGTTTTAATTTTCTATTGCACTATTTTGTTTATTTATTCTTAGTCGATCGTACTTCGAATTGCCTGAACAAAAGTATTCACGCCCGGTCATCCATAACGAAGCCATTTGACACAATCTGGAATTGACATTTGTCACAGCTTTTAATTACGAGGCCTGCAAGGATTCACTTCATTATTCCGTAAATTTGTCTGACAGGCTTTTCCAACCGCTCACGTTTGTTCTCCATCAAAAACCGGCGGGCAAACGGCGAACAGCGCTCATATTAATTGATAAACGGTGGCCTCCGAATTTAGGCGTTGCAACTAAATGGTATATAATTCTTTATAAGAATACGGTTCGGGTTGTCGTCCCGACCAATTGACTTCCTTTTTCGATCAGAGCCTGTAAATATTCACCGTTTACAGGCTTTTTTGTTTTCCAGCCTGTCAAAAAAAATCGCCACGGTCCCGATCCTAAGATCCGCTGCGATTATTGGTCCTCAACCCCAAATCCTTCAGCCTTTGACGCACTTTCAAACTCTCACCAGGACGAGAAGGTTAAAAGCCTAGAAACCCCTTCGGGGGCTACTCTCTGGCCTGAAAGGGCAACATGGAATTATTCCGGCATTTGCTGCAAAATGAAAAATAAAAGCCGGCCCAACAGGCCGGCGACAAAAAATAGGAAGGTCGCCTTCCGGCGATGGCTGACCGCAGTAGTGGACCACAGCAATACGGTGATCAGCATCGGCGGCCGGTAAAGAGACCGTCTGAGGCAGTTCGTAGAGAAATGGAGTGTCTGACCTATCCGCGCTGTTTCTGGACAGGCAGGTTTATATTATTTTTAGGGTCCAGCGCTACATCCAGGTGCTGGTACAGGTCTTTCAGATGTTCCCGGGTAAGAGCATCCGGCGACTTTGCGGCAGCATCCCTGATCTCAGCCGACAGGCTACGCGCGTGTGCTGTTACCATGGTCTGAACGGTATTCACTTCGTTCGTCCTCAACATCGTGATCAAGTTCGTTACATACAGGTTTTGCAAGTCCTGCCTGTAAACAGAAACGGTCCTATGGGCAGGCAGTTCGGAGAAAATGCCTTGTTTAAGATCGGTCAGCATCTCTTTGGCGGTATAAACGCTGTCGGAGTAAGCAGCCTCCTGGCCCAGGAGCTGGCCGATCTTGTCCGCGCTCAACAGCGATGTCAGGGTCGATCTTTGTATGCTGACCACCGTTGCGAAGTCTGCCTTACTGACCAGGTACAGTTTTTTATCCATCAGCCAGTAAGGCGTGGTAAATAACTGCTGCTGCAAAAAGGCCATCGCCCGTTTTTGCTTGGTTCTTGTCACCACTTCATATTCGGGTCCTGCCTGTTCAACTGTCTTGGGTGTCTCACAGACGCCGCCGATGTTCCGGGCAACATGTCCCATAAAGCGGCCATATTCAGTCACCAGCTCTTTGTACAATTCTTCTGCACGTGCGTACGTCCCATCTGGTTTTTTTGCCCACTCCATCAACTGGGGCTCTATCCGTCGCAGGTTTTTGATCCCATAGCTGCTTGCCAGCATGGCGTCGTCACCGAGGTCCTCGCTTTGGTCACGCGGGTCTATCTCGTTTGCAGGAAAAGCGTCTGTCAAAGGCTGCATCTGGCTTCCATAAAAAAATTGCGGTCCGGAAGCCAGTTTCTCCACGATCGTTTTGTTCAGATAACCCTTTTCCGCTTCTGCGGTCTGAAATTGCGGCAGCCATTTATAGCCCCATTCGATCGCCCATTTGTCATAATCACCGATGCGTGGGAAGATTCCTTTCTCGCTGATATGGTCTTCCGGTTGTGCTACATAATTGAAGCGGGCATAGTCCATGATCGATGGCGTATGGCCATGCGCCTCTACCCAAGCCTTATCCCGCAGTTTTTCGACGGGGACGGTAGAGGATGCACCGAAATTATGTTCCAGCCCCAGCGTATGGCCTACTTCATGAGAAGAAACGAAGCGTATCAGCTGTCCCATCAATGCATCATCCAGCTGAGGATGATGGGCCGCTGGGTCGATGGCGCCGGCCTGGATGATATACCAGTTCTGAATAACGGACATCACTTCATGATACCAGTTGATATGTGTTTCCAGTATCTCACCGCTTCGCGGGTCGTTGACGTTGGGTCCCATGGCATTGGGTACGGTCGATGGCTTATAGACGATGACCGAATGACGGGCATCGTTCATGCTCCAGGTAGAATCTCCGGTGGGGGCTTCTTTCCCGACGATGGCGTTCTTAAAACCGGCCTTTTCGAAGGCAGCCTGCCAGTCGTTGATCCCTGCGATGAGGTAAGGGACCCACTTTTTAGGCGTGGCGGGATCGATATAGATGACGATGGGCTTTTTAGGCTCCACCAGCTCGCCGCGCTTGTACTTGTCTATATCCTCGTCTTTCGGCTCCATGCGCCAGCGCTGAATATAGCGCGTCGTGCCCGTACCGTGGGGGTCTTTGTCGAAGTCCACATACTGATTGGAGAAAAATCCCACCCGGTCATCCTTCTGCCGGGGTTTCATAGGTAGTTCCGGCAGCAGCAGCAGTGATGTATTCAGCTCGATGCTGGTAGAACTACCGCCAGAGGAAATCGTTTTTACTGTTTTGATCTCTATGTTTTCCGGGTAGGCCTCGAGATGATCTATGTAGGATCTGTCCGGGGCCATCGTCGCAAACATATCGCCAAAGAGCGGCAGCGGCTGGGTCAACGCGGAGACCATACCTTTCCCGGCGAGGAAATCCGTGATATCGATCACGGTGCTGCCGGCTTCCTTGTTAACCGCTGCAATGGGGAATATCGCCTGTATCGCCTGGTTGCTGTTGTTCGCCAGGGATCTTGCCAGCCCGTTCGCGCTGGTATCTCTGGCAAACTCGCTGAAATTGATGGAACGCAGGGCTAGTTTATTGCCCGGAATTTTCTCGAACAGGATCACGACCCGGCCCAGTTCATCCCCGCTGTACCCGATGTTTATCCACGGAATCACAAAGGCTGCTCCTCCCTTCTCGATTCGGGTTACGGCCAGCAGGTCTCGCTTTAAAAGAGAATCCGGGATCTCCAGCAGGTAGCGTTCCTTTACCAGGTGCACCTTAAAAAAACTGTTCATGGTCCTGGCGTCCGCTGGTATTACCTCCTTGTATGGCTTCTGCTGTCCTGGGAGTGTAATGGCATTTTTCTTTGTCGTATCCGCAAGAGCAGCGGCAGTCGCTTTTTGAGCCTGGCCCGAGGCTGGAAGAATAGCTGAAACCAGTGAGAGGATGGATAGGGCAAGTACAAACCTACCCTTTTGGGTTAATTGCATATTTTTTTAAAAATTAAGTACCTGGAAAAAAAAGCGAGCAGCACATATTTCCCGCGCAAGTCTGAGAGAGGGAAGATCTGGCCGTCCGGGGAAGCCGGTACCTGGCCCTCCAGCGTATAAGACTATGCAATAGCTGTACTGCCCGTCACCAGGGCGAGTGCGAAAAAGAAAAACCTGATCATAAAGCTGGATTTAGTAACCTGCGTTCTGAATAAGATTAGGATCAAGTGCGACATCTAAAGCCGGCAGCGGCAACAAGGACTTATACGAACTCCAGACGCCCCCTTTTAACGGGGCCGCAACGGTCATAATGGCATCGAGAGTACCCGTCCGGTGCAGGTCGAAGAAACGATGGCCCCATTCAGTAAACAGTTCCAACCGGCGTTCGTTAAGAATGGCCGCCAGCAGATCACCCTGGGTTGCCGCCGTGGCAGGCGGCAGGCCGGCACGACTGCGGATCGCGTTGAGATCGCTGGCTGCACCGCCAAGATCGTTCTGCTGCGCCCTTGCCTCCGCGCGTATGAGGTATTGCTCGGCCAGGCGGAAACAAACGATGTTCTCCGTATAGGGAGCACTCATCAGGTACGCCTTGTATTTGTATGCAAAGTAATACGTTGCAGCCGGCGTAGTGGGCGAGGCAGGTGCATAATACTGACCCACCCAGTTGGCCCAGCGTTTGTCGTTGACCGTATCGAATGCATTTACCAGCTGCATATTCAGCGGTTCCGCCACATGACCGCTGCCAGGTGGCGCCGTCACTATTTCGTAGGTGGCATCCTGGCCATTGAGGTAGGAAGGATTAATGGACTGTTGCTGCCAGATAACCTCTCTGCTGCCTTTCAGAAACACTTGCGCCAGGTTCGGTTCCAGCGTATAGAGCGTATTCCCAATAACCGAATCCGCCTGTGCTTCTGCATTGGCCCATTGGCCCTGGTAGAGATAAACGCGGGCAAGAAAGGCCGAGGCGGCCTGTTTGTTCGGACGCAGCCTGTCTGTAGCAGCAGCACCCGATGCCGTTACATAACTGCCGTCTGGCAGTCCCATCAACGCGTCTTTCAGGTCCTGCACGATCTGTTGGTAGACCTTAGCCTGTGGGCTTTTCGCCAGCACGGAATTGGCCTTGTAGTCCGTAGTTATCGTCAGGGGTATGTCGCCATAGAGATTAGTCAGGTAGAAATACAAAAAGGCGCGCAGAAACTTTGTCTCGGCCAGCAGCCGTGAACAGATAGCTGGTGTCATCGAAGAAGAACCGGAGCCGGAAAGTCCCTGAACAATATCGTTGGCGGTGTAAACCTGGCTGTATAAAGTCTGCCACATAGAACTACTTGTAGCGGACAGGCTATCGGCATAATACTGGGAAAGCGTGATGGTTTGAGCTGATGCGACCGGATTGACCAGTTCGTCCGCATACAAACCCATATTGATGGGGAGACCGCCATTACCATTGGAAAAACTGTTCAGCTTACCCAACAGGCCGGCAACGACACCTTCGGCGCTGCCGTCGGTGGTATATACATTCTCCAGGTTAAGCTGCACTGGTGTGGAATTGATGTCTACAGCCTTGTTACAGCTGCCGGCCAGCAAGGCTATGGCGAGCAAGGCGCCCGATGAAATAATTTTATATCGAAAGTTCATGATTGTTTATTTAAAAGGTTACCTGAATGCCGGCAGTGATCGTGCGTACCAGTGGCAGATGTTGGATGCTTTGCGTTTCCGGATCGATCATCCCATAACGGGAGATAGTCAGCAGGTTCTCTCCCAGCAGATAGACACGCAGCGCCTGAATATGCATCTTTTTCGTCAGCTCCGGGTCGAAGCTATAGCTGAAGGAGGCGTTCTGCAGCCGGAAGTAGGAAGCATCTGCATAGGCGAGATCACTCTGCAACATAGCGCTCAGCTGAGAGTATCCGCCGAAAATGCTGCTGAACTTTTGCACATTGGTGACATCTCCCGGTTTCTGCCAGCGTTTGAGCACCGCTGTGGTAAAGTTCGTACCCGAAGATCCTGGCGGAGAAGAAGCATTCTGAGCGATCACACTGCTGCCGATCTGTTTGACGAAACGGAAGAGCACATCCAGTGTAAAACCTTTATAAGAGAAACTGTTGTCCACCGAACCAAAATATTTCGGGTTGGGATCCAACAAGGTATGGTTGTCGACACCTAATTGGGGAGTACCCGTTGTCCGGCCTTTTGCGTCGACAAACTCATAGAGACCTGTCTGAGTATTTACGTCCTTATACTTAAAGAGGGAGAGTACATTGGGCGGATAACCCACGATGAGGTTTGCCGCCTGTTGTACTGCGGGTGTCGCAGGCGGGAAAGTGATCACCTGATTGCGCTGTTTCGTAAACAGGAGTGTCGTCGACCAGTCGAAACTTTTGGTCCGGATATTGTGCGTGATCAGGGTGATGTCAAAACCCTGGTTCTGCACCAGTCCGGGCAGATTTTCGGTGATAGTAGTAAACCCTGTAATGGAAGGGAGTTTATAACCCGAGAGCAGGTTCGAGGTGCGGTTGCGGAAGAAATTGCCTTCCAGATTGATCCGGCTGTGGAAGAACTGCAGGTTAAGTGCCAGATCGATCTTCTTTGTCGTCTCCCAGGAAATGTCGGGATTTGCTATGTTGGTAGGATACAAGCCGGGCAATGACTGGTAGGCAGGCACCGATGAATAGGTGCTGTTGTAGATGTTGTCGCCGATCCGGTCGTTACCCGTGATCCCATAGCTGGCCCTCAGCTTGCCAAAACTCAGGAAAGACAGCTGCTTCATCAATGCCTCTTCCGAGAAGATCCAGCTCGCGCCTACGGCCTGGAAGAAATGGAAACGCCGGCCGGGACCAAACTTGGTAGAGCCGTCATACCGTCCGGAGTAATCCAGGACATATTTGTTGTCCCATATATAGTTGACACGGCCATAGAGACCATTAAACTTATAAATATTTTCGGAGTAAGACTTGCTGGAAGGGGCTGCGATGGCAGTTCCCGCCGTTATACTGCTAAGCAGCAAGTCACTGCTATAACCAGTGACCTGCAGGGGCTGGGAGGTAAAGGTCTGCTTCTGCAAGCTATATCCTACCGTCGCCTGTAAATGCCCTTTGCTGATATCCCGGTTGTAGTTCGCCTGCGGTTCGATGCTCCACGAAGTAGTATTATCCGTCGTGAAGCTGCTGCTCCCCTGTGTTATCATAAACACTGGCGGAAAGGCGGTCGTCGGAGACCCAAGGAACTCATTGAATTGCTGTTTATTGTATCCAATCGTCGTTTTAAGTTCAAGGTCGCGGAGTAATTTGTAGCTGATGACAGCGCTGGAAGTAAGCCCATCCAGAGTCGCCCGGTTGATCGCGTTTTTGTTCGACAGGGGATTAATGAAGGTATTTTTGGCGAAATTGATTGATCCGTCGGGGTTGTACAACGGAGGTGCATCGGGCGCCAGTCCTAAAACGGAAGAAAATATATCCCCCGTTGGAATGTTATTCCGGTCGTACGTATATCCTCCGGTCAGCGATGCGGTGAACCGGCCGTCCTGGCTGGTATTGCTCATATTGAAATGAAGGGAAGCCGTCTGATCCGAGCCGCCAAATATTTTCTCATTGTTGTCTACTTTACGATAATTGCCGCTCAGCAGGAACTGGGTCTGTGCGTTTCCGCCGGAAACGGATGCGCCTATATTTGAGAGATGGGTAGCCTGCCCTACCAATGTTCTGCCCCAGTTCGTAGACCTCGTCGTATCCCAGGTACCGTTAATATCATAGTCTCCGGGTGAGACCGGGTAACCGTCATTTCGTTTGGCTTCGTGCCGCATTTCCAGGTATTGCTGCAGATTGAGCACGTGCGGCAGATAAGGGATCTGGTTGTAGCCTGAATAGGCGTTGAGATTGACCCGGGTGGCGCCGCTCCTACCCTTTTTCGTGGTGATCAGGATCACCCCGTTGGCAGCGCGCGAACCATAGATAGAGGTCGCTGCGGCATCCTTGAGCACATCCACGCTTTCGATATCGAGCGGATTGATCAGGTTCAACGCATCCTGGCCATTGCCTGTTCTATCTGTAATACCAGAATTCTGGGAGAGAAAGCCGCCGCCCGAATAAGGAATGCCGTCTATAATATACAGTGGATCGCTGCCGGTGTTCAGGCCGTTCTTCCCGCGTATATTCACATGGATGGTACTGCCTGGCTGACCCGAGGTCTGGGTAATGAACATACCAGGGACCTTAGCCTGCAGGGCTGTAAGCACATTGGTGACAGGGAATTTTTCGATCTCTTTGGAAGTGACGGTGGTCTGCTCCCCGGTATTGAATCGTTTGGTCGTCGTGCCATAGGCAATGACCTGTGTCTGATCCAGTTCTGCAATATCCTCTTCCAGTACGAGATTGATCACGCCGGCCTCCCCGATGCGGACTTCCTTCGTCTTATGCCCTACATAAGAGAAGACCAGGATATAATTTTTGGGCACGTACGGAAAAATGTATTCTCCACGGGCATTCGTCGTTACCCGGCGGTTGTACCCTTTCAGCGAGACGGTCACGCCTTCCAGGCCCGCACCTCGTTCATCGGTGACCTTTCCTTTGAGCGAAGTCAGCGTATCGGCATCAAAGACATCCGGGGCCCGGGTTGTCTCAGTGGGGGCGACAGCCTCCTTTACGACAATGCTGTTATTGGTGATATGGAAAGAAAGAGAGGTGTTTTTAAGACAGCTGGCCAGCGCCTCCTGTAAAGACATGTCTTTTACATCCACGCTGACAGAACCTGCCTGCCTGATGACGGCAGCGTCGAAGAAGAAGTCGTAGCCGGTCTGTTTCCGTATCTCGCGAAATATCCTGGAGAGCGGAACGTCCTTTTCATGCAGGGTTACCTTTTGGGCGTTGGCGCCGGCGCTAACCTGCAATGTTCCTATTATGATCAGCAGCGCAGTCAATTTCATGATCCTCTGAATTTGTTGTCGAAGGCCATGAGGAACAAGGCCTATGACATGAATACAAAAATTCATACCTTAGAGTGTTTTGGTTTAAGTCGAAATGTTTCGCAAGACATTTTTTCATGCAAAGCCATTACATCCGCCGGGAGTGTTTGCAGCACTTCCGGCTTTGTTTTATAGCTTATGCGTCAGTTAAGTGTTGTTTGGTTTAGGGATTGGTTATAACCATGAGCCTCCTATTTTCGATTTGAAAATGAATTTTTTTAGTGGAAGATTCCATGATCTGTAATACTGCTGATAGGTTCTTCGACCTGGATATGATTCCGTCGAAAGCCATCGGGCCGGGGCTGCCCTTATAGGATATGTCTATATTGTACCACCGCGAAAGTTCCCGCAGGATGGAGGATAGGTCTTCGTTGTTAAAGACAAAATCACCGTTCTTCCAGGCCAGCTCTCCTTCCATGTCCGCTTTGTCCGTCTTGCCGAAGCCTTTATCGCTGTGCAGTGTCTGTTCCCCGGGCCGTAATACGAGGGCCTGCTGGCCGGCATTCACCTTTACGCTGCCTGTTTCAAGGGTCACTCTGCGGACCGGCTCATCGGCATATACATTCACATTGAAGCTGGTGCCCAGGACGTCGATGGTCTCTTCTCTCGTCTGGACCTTGAATGGCCTGGACTTATCGGGGCTGACCTCGAAATAAACCTCCCCGGTGACGGTCACAACGCGTTCCCTGCCGATGAAGACTGCCGGGTAACTGATCGAAGAGGCCGCGTTGAGCCATACTTTTGAGCCATCGGCCAATACAAGATGATATCGTCCTCCGCGTGGAGTCGTCACTGTGTTCATGGCAGGTGCGCCTGGGCCGCCGCCTGATCCCGGATCGGATGCTGGCTTTGTGCCGGCCTGGTAGACCAGCTGCCCCTGTGCTGTCTTTTTCACGCGGGCGCCACCCTCTTCGGCCAACACTCCGTTACCGGCGCTGTCCAGGACAATGGCGTTGCCGTTGGACAAGAGCAGGGTAGCCTTGTTGGTGGCGGGAAGAAGGTCGGCTGCCAGTGGGACCTTTGTTGCCACCGGCCCGCCTGCTGCGACGGGCCCTTTCGACCAAAGATTCGGCAAGAGGTAAGCAGTCCCCGACAAGAGGACAATACCGATGGCGGCAGCGGCCATCCATATTCTTCTGCGGCGCATCGGAATAATAACATGTCCTGTTCCTGTTTGCTGTATGTCCTTTTGCAGACGCGCCAGTATACGGTCCTGCACACGGTTCCTTTCGTCAGCCGAATCTGAATTCCAGATAACCTCTCCGGCTTCGTTGTCCCGATACCAGTCGCGTAATACCTGCTCTTCAGGACCAGTAAGGGTCCCATCCAGGTATTTTTCCATTAATGTCGTAAGCTGATCGGGTTCCATACGTATATAAGATCCAGTGAACGGGTACTGACCCTGAGTCAGAAAGAAAAAAAGTTTATGGTAAGATCGTCATCAGCGATTGCAGCTTGGCCAGCCCATGCCGGAGGGTCCTGAGCGCCTTTGTCATATGGGATTCAACGGTCTTTTGTGAGATGTTCATCCGCTCCGCTATCTCGGCAAGGGATAGGCTCTCTTCCCGGCTGTAGCGAAAGACGATGCGGCATTTTTCCGGCAGTGTCTCTATGATGCCCTGCAAGTATTCCTGGAGAAACCGGGCCTCGATCTTTTCATTATCGTTGGAGACCGCTTCTGAAAGAGGCAAACGCCTGCGGATCTGCGAACGCCTTTTCTCCTTCATCAGCGCCTTGAACACAGAGAACTTGACGGCCGTGGCCAGGTAGGCGGGAAGAGAGCTGATCTCTACACTGGTCCTTTGCAGCCACAGACGCAGAAAAACGTCGTGGACGACCTCTTCGGCCAGCTCTTTGCTTTTTGTATAATGGAGTCCAACAGCCAGCAGCTTCTCCCAATACCGACGATAGATCTCGGCAAACGCCTCTTCCCGGCCTTCCCGCAGAAAAGCCAGTAAATCATAGTCGGTGAGAGTTACAGCAGCAGTGGTCATGATCTTATGCCTATTATATTTCCATGTTTCCAAATATACCGCTATTTCCTCATAGTACCCGTAATTGGGACAATACCCTGAGTGGGGGAAGAAATTATTATTGATCAGATCTAATGAATGCAGTTGCATTAAAGTGGCCTCTGCCTGCGGAACGTCGAGGAATCCAATATCCGAGAAAAATCGCTTCCCCCTGGGGCGCGGAAGAAAAACTGTTCGCATGAAAATCATTTGGCTTATCATCGTCTTTATCTGTGGGGCCTTATTACCCATCCAGGCTGGCCTGAATGCTCGCCGTCCTGCTGGATCACGCGGGCGTACTGGTTGAGCAACCCCATTCCTTCAATCTTTGGCGGTTATTAGGCATCCTGCTGATCATAGGGGGAGTGATCATCGTCAGAAAGTTTTGAATTGATCTTTTATGTTCTTCGAAAAATCAGTACATTAGATCATCCCCACCATTGGAAATGTTTTTAGCAGAGGAACGATCAGGTTGTTAACCTAAATACCGTTTTATGTCCGATAAAAGCAATGCGTGGATAAAGTTCTTCCGTCTATTTCATTGGATCCCGATCCTGCTGTTTAGTGCTTTACCACTCCATTCATTCTGCCAGCTAAACAGGTATAATGCATCGACCCAATCTCTGTTGCTGAAAATGGGCTCCTGTTACCTCAACGTCGCCAAACAAAATCAGATCGACATCGACAGCGGTCTTGCCCTCGCCAGCCAGCGTACACACCTGAACCCGATGCCGGTCATTGCAGAAGGGGAAGACGGGTTTTCCAATGTCAGTGAGGCGAAAAAGCTCGTTGCTTCTTCTGTCGGCCTCAGTCAATTGAAGCTGATGAATCTCATCGGCGCCTGGTATGTTTTTCAGCCGGCCGGAAGAAAAGGCGATCTGGATAGCGCAATGGCCTGGCTGGGAAAAGTTCGAAAAGGGCTGGAACACGTCGGTAATTTCAAATTGCTGGTCCGCAATCTTAGCCAACCATCGAAACGATAGTGATCAGGGCAGGAAGCGTTGCCGGTATACTAATGGGAAGACATGTGCCATCGTTTCCTGGCAATGAACAGGCGCATCGTTCCCGATCGATTCAAGGTGGGTATAAACACCTTTTTTTTGCTTAAATCAACGACCTGCTATCAGATTCAAAATCTTTCCTTATATTCGATTACCAACCTGAATTCATCTCTACCTGATTTAACCCACCCATCCAGGCCCTTAGTATCATCCGTCCGTAGAATGATTTGCTATTTAATTTTAAAAAACCAAAGCCAATGGCTTTTGATCCTTCGAAATTTTACGTCGGTGTCAACATCGGCTGGATCAATGAGAAATACCGCCATGATCTCAGCACGCCCTTTGTCGACACCTGGTCCGTGGAGCAGTATCCGCCTGCCGGATTCCAGACTTTGGTGAATGCCTATTTCACCCATCTGGTCAGCCGGAATATGCGCGTAGCCCGGTTCTGGGTCTATGAGAAATTTGAGGGACTGGACTTTCTTCTGACCAGGGCTAATTTTGTTTACAGGACTACAGACTTTTTCGTCTACCGGGACTGGCCGGGCTTCCGGGACAGGATCGGCGTAGTGATGCAGTCGGCAGCCGCCCACAATATCCTGGTCTACTGGTGCCTGCTGGACGGGGCGGCCGTATTGAATACAAACAATCCGGAACCATGGGTCAGGCCCACCCTGCATCACCTCATCGAAACGGTTCCGGCTAACTTCAAGACCGATATCTTACAACCGTTCCTGGATGCCGTCACTCCCTTTGAGGAGAATGTATTTGCCATCGACATCGGGAATGAGATGGACTGGTGCTGGGCGGCAACGGAAGGCGGGGATTTTTCCACTGCTACGATCATTGATTTCATCAATGACATCGCCGATTATATCCATGCCCATTCCAGTCTGAAATGCACCTGTAGTTTTGGGAAGCTGTCTGAACTGATGGCGAATAAAGCGGCATTGACGAGTCTCGATTTCTTCGATTATCATCGCTATCTCACACCGGGGACCCCTGCCCGGAACTCCGGAGGTAATATCAACGACCACGGCGACCTGATCGACTGGCCCGCTGAAGATAAGCCCTGTATAATAGGGGAAGTCGGATATAACTACCCCAGCGACGCGACGCAGGACGATGCGCTCCAGAGCTCCAGCACCATTTCCATCCTTACCAGCGCTCTGGCCAAGGGATATTTGGGCGCCCTGCTCTGGCGGGAGTCGCCGACCGAAAATTTGTGGGCCTTACTGAAATATGATTCGCCGGGGATCGCCCCGGCCAGCATCGTTGAAACTTTTATTCAGCGATTCACGACAACGATAATCAGCAGCGGCCCCGGATCCTATGCAGCCTTTGAACGACCGCTTTGGAATGCGGTCACCACATTCATCGGGACGATACCGGCCGGAAAGATGCCACCCCTACCCTGATAAAATATAAAAAAGCGAACCCATCATGCCGTCACAAAATACCATCGATCGCGTTGCTTTGGAACTTTCAAGAGCGTTGCAACCCCTGAAGGGGATGGGCGCCTCTTTGGATGACTTTACCAATTTCCTCAACAACGAATTGGGATGGAGCGCTTCCGACATTCCTGCGCCTATCACCGCCTTGCTGGCGGACGCCGGTGCGCTGGTGGCGATAATCCAATCCATTGGCGACGGAGATGAGATCGATACCGGTACGCTCATACAGATCACGGAGGCCCTGGTCAAGCTGGCCATCGATATAAAAAATATCGCTACCGGCTCTACTGCCGGCATCCTGCCAGCCCTCCTGGCGGAGCAGTTCCTGCAGAAACTGCCCATCGAGCTGCTGGATTATTTATTGGTCGATTATTTACAGACCTATCATCCGCTGGGCTATACCTCGATGAAATTGCTGGGGATGATCAGTACCACCCAGGTGAATGCGATCACTCCCGCCCGCCCCCCGCACCTGGAAAGGACGGTCAACTGGGCCAACTTCGGGAAGGTCTTTACCAACCCCGCCGATGTCTTTGCCGATATATACAAGTGGGGCAGTCCGGACTTCGACCTGCTGAGCTTTCAAAACAATGTGGGAGAGTTCTTCAATGCCCTTAACATCCCGACCTACCTGGTAAAGCTGGATCCCGGCACGGCCATGGTGATCGAAGAAAAATCCAGTCCCGAACCCGATCAGATCAAGTATTATCTGAAAATGCCGTTTGCCGATCCGCATACGGATGGCATCTCCGCCAACTTTGGCATCGGCCTCTTCCCGCTTCCACAAAACGGATCTTTATTGCCGGGCTTTGCCATCCTGCCTTATGGGAATGCCAATACAACGACGGAGATCACCATTACCGATAAACTTCATATCCTCATCAAAACGGGGTTCGACATCACCGGCGGTGTCGGGATCATCGTTCGCCCCGGATCGGCAAAGATCGTGACTGGTTTTGGCGGTGGCGGGGGTGGCATCGGCGAGATCGATGGTTCCATTTCTGTGGGACTGTTGTTTGGCAGCGACGGTTCCGGACCGCCAACAAAGCTGATCACCTTCTCCGACGACAGTTATCTGCAGATACAGAACGCTTCTGTGAACATCGGCGCCTCGCTGTCTACCAACAGCGCCGACAATGACGTCTTTGTGGAATTCGATCTCAATGGCGGTCAGCTCGCCATCGGCGCCTCCGGCAACGACGGCTTTTTGTCCAAGCTGCTTGGCGACGGCGGCATCAAGGCTGATTTTGCGCTCACCGTCGGCATCTCCACCAAGCGGGGAGTCTATTTCAAAGGCAGTGGCGGCCTCGAGATCCAGCTGCCTGCACATATCGACCTGGGACCTATCAGCATCGAAGGATTGACCATCTCCGTCACCTTCAAGGACGGCACGATCCCCATCAGCGCCGGCGCGGATATCAAGGGTACTCTTGGCCCGCTGGTGGCCGTGGTCCAGAATATCGGCATCACCGCTACCGTCTCTTTCCCCGGCCAGGGCGGGAACCTCGGCCCCGTCAATCTCGGGGTGGGCTTCAAACCCCCGAATGGTGTGGGCCTGTCCCTGGATGCCGGTATCATCAAAGGCGGGGGATTTCTTTATCTTGATTTCGACAAGGGTGAATACTATGGGGCTCTGGAGCTGGAATTCCAGGACCTGTTCAGTCTTAAAGCCATCGGCATCATCAATACGAAAATGCCCGACGGCAGCTCGGGCTTTTCCCTGCTGATCATTATCACGGCGGACTTTACACCGATCCAGCTGGGCTTTGGCTTTACGCTCAACGGCGTCGGCGGGCTGCTCGGTCTCAACCGCACCATGGAAGTGGATGTCCTGCGTGAAGGGGTCAAGACGAATGCCATCAAGAGCGTGCTCTTCCCCGAAGACGTCGTGGCCAATATCTCGCGGATCATCAGCGATCTGAAGGCCATCTTTCCGCCCTTCGAAGGCCATTTTATCGTCGGCCCGATGGCCGAGCTGGGCTGGGCGTCTATCATCACCCTGGAGATCGGCATCCTCATCGAGATCCCCGATCCCAAGATCGCGATACTCGGCGTCATCAAGGCCCTCATGCCCGACGAAGATGTTCCCCTGCTGAGGATCCAGATCAATTTCCTCGGCGTCATCGACTTCGACAACAAATATATTTCTTTCGACGCCAGTCTCTATGATTCCAATATCCTGGTCTTCACCCTCACCGGTGACATGGCCTTCCGCCTCTCCTGGGGCGACCATCCCTTCTTCCTGCTCAGCGTAGGCGGCTTTCACCCGGCCTATAAGGAAGCACCGCCCGATCTGCAACACATGGTGCGGCTGGGCATCAGCCTGCTGTCCAACGACTACCTGAAGGTCAGCGTCACCTGTTATTTTGCCGTCACCTCCAATACGGTGCAGTTCGGCGCAAAAGTCGAACTCTATGCGGGCGTCAGCGAATTCAACGTCTATGGGTACCTGGGTTTCGATGTGCTGTTCCAGTTCGATCCCTTCCACTTTATCGCGGATATCTATGCCGGGCTCGCGCTGCGCAGCGGCACCAGCACCATTATGGGCATCTCGCTGTCCGGGGAGCTGTCGGGCCCCAAACCCTGGAATGTCAAGGGAGAGGCCAGCTTCTCCATCCTCTTCTTTACCATCAGCGTGCATGTCGACACCACCTGGGGCGACAGCGGCGATGCCGGCAGCCAGAAAAAGATCGATGTCCTTGCTCTGCTGACCGCGGCTATTGCTGACGACAGCAACTGGAGGGCCGACATCCCGACCAACAGCTCGCAGCATGTCAGCATCAAACAGATCCCGGCAGGCGCCGGAGAGCTGATCATTCACCCGTTTGGCATCCTCACTTTCAGCGAACGCATCGTCCCGCTGGACATCGATATCACGAAGTTTGGCAACGATCTGCCCCAGGATGCCAATCACTTCCAGATCGTCAACAGCGATCCGGGGGTCACGACCAGCGTGGCGCAGGAACCCTTCTCCCCTGCCAATTTCTTTACGCTCACCGACGCGGAGAAATTATCGCGTAACTCCTTTGAGCCGATGGATAGCGGATTCCGGCTTACGGGTTCTTCCAATCTGCAAACGGCTGACGTGGAGACAGAAGACGTGACCTATCGCATCACCTACCTCCGCAAGAAAAAGAATAAGCTGGTCCGGGCCGGTCTCTATCAATATGCCCAATCACATTTCCAGTCCAACCTGGCTGCGGGTTCGGTATCGAAGTCCACCCTGTCCTTTGCAAGCAACCGGGCCTCTGTCAATGCCCCCGATACCGTGACGGTGGCCGACCCTCAATACGCCATCGCCAACACCTCCGACCTGAAGCTGCATGACCCTTCGTTGCTAACGGGCAGCTATACCCAGGCCGTGGATAAATACAATGCGTTACTGACTTCGCAACCGGCGCTTAAAGGAAAATTACAGATCGTATCCGCTCACGAATTAAATGCCAACTGACTGCTATGAGTATAGAAATAGCCAAATACCAGTTCCATTCCTGGGCCCGAAGAGGGATCTCGGGAAATATCCTGGAGCCCGATGACCTGGGCTCAGGGGCCGGCGCACAGCTGGAAAGAGCCGAGGTGGCCATTGGCGTCAAGCTCAACGGCGCCGCTCAGAATAAGAACTTCCTGCTGATCGGCCCGGGCGATATCATCGGTGTCAACCGCGATATGATCGTGCGAACGGAACCCCTGAATGTGGTGACTAATTTTGAACCCAACTATCTGCCTTTTTTGGAATTCTATGACGAGGAATTCGCCTGGCGTTATACCCCCGCGGCGCCATCGGGTTCCAAGCTCCGGCCCTGGCTGCAGCTGCTCGTGCTAAAAGAAGACGAGTTCCAGCGATCTCAACGGCAGGTGCCGCTGCCCAGCATCAACATCCTGTCTAAGACGGTCTTCCCGCCCATGACCGAGACCTGGCTCTGGGCGCATATGCACAGCAATGCAAATATCCCTGCCAGTGAGCTGACGGACTATGAGAAATGGCTGACCACGCTGAATCAGACGGTCAACGACGATCCGGATCAGCTCTACAGCCGTCTTATCTGTCCGCGGAAACTTCTTCCCAGTACGGCGTACTACGTATTTTTAATCCCGGCCTTCGAGACGGGCCGCCTTGCCGGGCTGGAACAGGATACCCGCACGACACCCGCCCAGGCGCCATCCTGGGATAACAACGGCGCAAAAGGCGAAATGCCTTTCTATTTTGAATGGGCTTTCCGCACGGGTGTCGACGAAGATTTCGAGTCCCTTGTCAAACAGCTGGAACCCCGGCCGATGGACCCAAAGGTCGGCATCCGCGATATGGACTGCTCCCGGCCTGGCTTTGTCCGCGCCGACGACCCCAGCCTGGAACTGGACCCTACATCTCCTAAGATCATCGGGCTGGAGGGTGCGCTAAAAGCTCCGACCACCAAATCTACCGTCTTCCCCGACCCGCCTGCTGCCAATAGCTTCCAGGTACAATTGCAGGGCATTGCGAACCTGCCCTATACCGTCACCGGGCAACCGAATTCAAAAGACCCTATCATCTCGGTACCCATCTATGGCAGTAACCACGCCAAGCTCAGCGCCAACGAAGAAGTAATGCTGGATATCACCCAGGGCAACTGGGTCAACGATCTGAACAAAGACCCGCGCACCCGTGTCTCCGGTGGTTTTGGGACGTCGGTGGTCCAGAACAACCAGGCTGCCTTCCTCCGTAAAGCCTGGGCACAGGTGGGCAGCGTCGTAGCCGCCAACCAGCTGATCAGGTTCTCCGTCTTTATGATGAAGGTGGCCCTGCAGTTTACGCTGACCACTGTCAGCAAATTTAAGCCGCCAGTATTGCTGGCCGTGAGCAAACCCGTGTTGTCCCGCATCCTCGGCAGCCCCACGACCATCTATCAGCAGCTGCAGGTAAGCAAGACGCCTACGGCCCTTTTCTCGGGTGCTTTTCGCCGCCTGGTGCGGCCGCAGGGGAAATTTATAAAGAAGCTGTCGCCGTCGGGCAATTTCGATTATTCCTCGCTGGTGACGGCAGTGACCAACGGCGACCTGGATGCGGGGCCGATCGCGATCACACCCGCGGGATTACCAAATACGCAGGACATCGCCGGACAGATCACGGGGGCGCCGATCCCGGGTTGGCTGCAATGGCTGATCAACAATCGGATCCTGGTACTGATCCTTTTGCTGATCCTGGCGGTGTTGCTGGCATTTATCGCGGGGATCGTTGTGGCGCTGGTCGTCGCGGCCGCGGCGGTGGGCGCCTATGTATATCTCAACAACCAACAGGCCAGCCGGCAGGATGCTGCCACCGTGGCCAATGCCCTGGTGGATCCGCAGGCGGAACTGGACAGGCTGGCTACTGTGCCGCAACAGCCGGCCTTTAGTCTTAAACTGGCCAGTGAAGCTGCGGCACCTGCGCCGACACCTGCCGCGGCAGGCGAGGACAGCGTGGAAGCAGCAAATTTCCGGACGGCCCTCCTGGATGCGGACAAGCGCTTTGCCCTTCAGCCACCCGTCGTCGAAAAGACGGTGTTTGCTATGGACAATGGCTTTGCCAAGGTGAGCGCCGCCATCCACCCGCATGTCTCCTTCCCCCTGCGACTCGCGTCCCGTGTCAAATTCCCCGGATATATCCCTATCGCGCAGCCCGATAAGATCTTCCCGGCCATGGCCTATCCCGACATCGACGACCCGATGTACAAATATCTCTGCGCTATCTCGCAGGAGCTGCTGATGCCCAATATCAAACTCATCCCCCCCGACACCATTTCGCTGGTCGAGACCAACCCGAAATTTATTGAAGCCTATATGGTAGGGCTCAACCACGAGCTGGGGCGCGAGCTGCTTTGGAACGAATACCCTACCGACCAGCGTTGCAGTACTTTCCGGCAGTTCTGGGATGTCAAAGGGATCATCGAACCGGCACCTGCGCTGACACCAGCTCAGCTGACCGAGTCGTATAAGGATATCAAACCCATCGACACCTGGACAAGACCGAGTCTGCTTGGCGGTCACCTCAGGGGATCGCCGCCCGGCACACAGACGCCACAGGCTGTTCTTGTCATCCGCGGCGAGTTGCTGAAGCGGTATCCCAACACCCTCATCTTTGCGCAGAAAGCGATCCCTGGCGCCACACCCGACGGGCCCGATATCGACTTGAACCTGACCAACACGACCTTCCCGACAGAGGTAAAATTTCCGCTCTACCATGCCGAAGCCACGCCGGATATCAGATTCTATGGTTTCCAGCTGACCATCGGACAAACAAAGGGTACGGAACCTACTCCGGGTTTCAGCGACAATCTCGGCTGGTTCTTTGTTATCCAGGAAGTGCCGGGTGAACCGCGGTTTGGCATGGACGTTACATATGGAAATCCCGATCATCCTGCCTGGGCTGATCTTTCCTGGGCCAACTTCACCGACCCCAATATGAGCTTTATCACCGCGGCAAAGCGTCCTGCCATCAGTGTCAGCGACGACAACTTCCGCTGGGGCAAGGATGCCGCCGGCATGGCCTATATCCTTTTCCGCAAACCCGGCATGGTCGCGGTCCACGCTTCCGAGATGCTGGCTAACCTCGATACCTGAATGATAAATCGAAACAAGTAATTTCATGGCAACCTGGAAAGAACAACTGACACCCATCAAAGATCTCCGCACGCAGCGGAACAACCTGGATCAGCAGGTCTACAACGCCAACCTGCAGCTGCAAAAGGCACAGGATCAGCTGCGACAGGCCATGCGGACGGATCCCAACGCCGTACAGCAATTACAACGGCAGATCGAGGATCTGCAGGCTACGCAGACAAAAAACCAGGACGGTCTCTTCTCCGCCCGGAGCAACCTGGGAAAGCTGATCGGCGGGCTTTATGCCAATATCGGCCCCCAGCAGCTGGTCTCTCAGCTCTCCGACCATATTCCTTTTGCCCTGCTGCCCATCCGGCTCGAGACAAGATTCAATCCCAGTCCCCGCCAACCCGAATTGTGGATCCGCGTCTATCCCGACGATATCGCCCTCTATACCCATGAAAAGACGCTGACCGATGCCGAGGTCACGGCGGGTAAAAATTATTGGACGGCACTCTTTACCGCGATAAAGGCCGGAGCCGCAGACGATGCGAAAAAAGCCGCATGGGATACCCTCGTTTCCTTATTCGGCGCGGGCCGTTCTGCCTGGGTGGCTTTGCAGACAAAACCTACCAACTGGTCCGATGACGGCAGCGGGATCAACGATCCTTCACAACTTCTTTTCCCCGTCATCGATCTTACCAAGAACCAATCCTGGAGCCGTGCACCCCGCACCCATGTCCTCCCCGACAGGTTCGTATTCATCTGTTATAGCGGTGACACAAAGGCGCACGAAGTCGTGGGCAATCTCATACCCGATGAGTTGATCGTGGGCCCTGACCCACAGAATGCGGACAGCTTTGTCACCACCGGCAACAACCTGAACTTCGGCCCCGACTTCGACTGGGCTTCCAACTTTGATAAAGCCATTGCCAACGGCATGGGGATAAAGATCCCCCTGACCCCGGCCGAAGCCAGCAGCGGATTTACACGAGTCCTCGTGCTGGGTCTCAATCTCTCCGATGATGAGACCGGCGGTCAGCAGCAATTGCAGGACCTGATCGACAACCACCACTATTCACCACAGGGCTTTAGCTTTATCCCGCAGGGCAGTCCCGCAAAGAATGCCGATCCTTCGGCCTCCGGTTTTTCCAGGACGGACCCATTTAATACCAGCAGCTTTTTTGTCGAGACGGGGCCGCCCCTTTTTACCTCCACTGACGACTGCGACGGCAAGAACCTTGGCGACGCGCTCGGCATCGACTATACCCCGCTGCAATTTATCGCCGGCAGCGACGGGCAGGATAACCGTGAGGCTGTCCTGATGAACAAGGCCCTCTATCCGGGAACCCTGGGCTATTATGTCAACAGTCTGCTGGACCCCGTGCTTCCGCCTGCGGCACAAGCCAACCTGCAGGACTTCTTTACCCAATGGGTGACAGGACGGGGTCCTCTTCCGGCGTTGCGCGTCGGGAACCAACCCTATGGCGTCCTGGTGACCAGTGATTTCTCCGCCTGGAAATGGCAGGAGCGGGAGACGCAATATCCTGCCGCTTTTTTACAGACGATGTATGGAGTGCTGAATGATTATTCAGGGATCTGGAAGGGGCTGCTGCCCCGGCTGATGTATGCCGGTATCTCCGGTCAGGACCCATCCGCCGTGTTGCTCAATATCCTCGGTCTGCAACCGGGAACAGCCGGCATAGCCCAACGCAACGCTTATTCGACGGAGGACCTGTATAACCGCGACAGCTTTGAAAATGGCGGCAAATATTATCCCGACCGGGCGGCCCAGTTCACCAGCAAACAGGCGGGTCTCAGCTGGTTCTCGTCTTTTGGCTACAATACCATCGACCCCGGCACCGGCTTTTTAAAAGTTCCGCAGATCCTGCGGCTGGTCTATCAGCACTATACCACGACGCTGGACCCTACGAACCTGGTGGACAACCTGCCCCTGTCGGAGACGTCCCCCATACATTTTTATGACGCCGTCAGTAAAAAGAATTATCTCCACTGGCTCGCGGCAGCCAGGAGCATACAGGACCTGGAGCAGCAGAATTTCGGAGCAGGGGTCGCCGCGCCAAATGCCCTGCTCTACCTGATCCTGCGCAAGGCATTGCTGCAATCGCTGCACAGCAGCTCGGCGAGCTGGTTCAACGCAAAGGCCATCGATTTTACGGCTACTGTAGGCGTTAGTAACTTCCTTAATATCAGGCCCGGCGGAACGCTTACCAAATATGAGGTGATGAAGGCGCCGCTATCCATCGCCGATGCCGCGCATCCCCAGGCCAGTCTGGCTATCGCGGATTATCTCCTGGGTCCCGGCCGGCTGGAACCTGCGGCCACCATCCCCGCGGGGATCACTACAGCCTTGTCCGAGCTGGCGTCAAAACCAACGGGGAGGCTCGAACGCTGTTTTGCAGAGCATCTCGATACGTTGACCTATCGGTTGGATGCATGGCAGACTGCTATGTTTAACCTGCGGCTCCGTCATCTGCGCAATCTTTCGGGGCAACAGGCACCCAGAACCCAGGGGATCTATCTCGGTAGTTGTGGCTGGGTGGAGAACCTCCGGCCCGCCGCGCGAAGCGAGGTTCCTGCGCAGTCGATCCCGGCAAAATTGCAACCCGACGACAAAGCTCCCGTATACCGATATCAAAACAATGGCGGTTATGTACATGCGCCCAGCATCAACCATGCTTCCGCTGCCGCTATCCTGCGCAGCGGCTATCTGAGCCACGCTTCTGTCGGCGCCCCCGACGCGATGGCCGTCAACCTCTCTTCGGAGCGGGTCCGTCGCGCCGTCGCCATTCTGGAAGGCGTTCGCAACGGTCAGCCGATCGAAGCCCTGCTTGGCTACCAGTTCGAACGCGGTCTTCACGACCAGGCCAGCACCTCCGGTTTGCTCCGGTTAAACGAATATATCTACGAGTTCCGCGACAAGTATCCCATCGTCACCAACCTTGTACAGCAACAGGGAGCGGCGGCGCAGGAGACCATCCCTGCCAATGATGTCGTCAACGGCCTCCTGCTTTCCCAGGCGACGGGTGACACGCCCTATGGAGCCACGGGAGATGTGGTGCTGGCTTCGGAGAGTGAAAAAGTGGCTATACGGATCGAAAAAGACAGGCTGTCGGACACCCTTGACGCTGTCAAGGACCTGCTAACGGTGGAGAGCGTTTATCAGCTGGCGATCGGCAATTTCGACCGGGCCGGAGCCGTCATCAATTCTTTACAGGAAGGCACCGCACCACCCGAGATCGACAGCATCGCCTCGCCAAAAGGCAGCCAGCTGAGTTTTACCAATCGCGTCACGATCCAGTTTGCCAATGGCGACCCCTCCGTCGCGGCCACCAATCCCTGGCCTGCGGTCCCGATGACCGCGCGGGCGAAGATGGAAACGGGTATCAACAAATGGCTGGGCTCTCTTCTCGGCGATCCTGCCGCACTCGCCGTACAGGTCTCGCAGCTGGATGCCGCAGGCGTCGCATCTGCAACGACAACGATCACGCTCGATACCCTGGGTTTGCAACCTATCGATCTGCTGTATATTGTCACCGGGAAAGGCAATACCGGCGACCCGGTGGCGACAAAAGAGAACAAGACCGGCGCATCCGAACTCGAGAGCCGGATCGCCTTTCTATATCGTACCAACAAGGGCATCGACGACAGTATCCGCGTCGGTATCAGCTTCCTGGCGCCGGTAGGTGTTGCGGGAACGACGGCTTTTGGACAGGTCCTGCCGCTGCTGGCCAATCTCCGCACGCTGCTCGGCGACTCCCGTTATCTCGACGCGCAGGATTTCGATCCGCCGCAATACATCCCTGCCGACAAGAACAATCCCAGGGGTTTTGATATCGCGGAGCTGACTGCACGCGTCAACAAGGCGAAGACCGACTATGAAGCCCTGCTCGCTGCTATGCAGTCTATCGCCATCGACGCGCAGCTGACCGACAGCGGTGGTACGACCGTGTTCTTTAACAGGCTGGGCGATGTCTTTACCGCGCTGGATGCTGCAAAGCTGACGTTCAGCGATATAACTTTTACTTTTGCGACACCCGATGCCATCCTGCTGCAAAATCAGCTGACGGCGATAGCCAATGCTTCTTTGGGCAATGCCTTTCCTTCCGTCGTCATCACTGCTACCGACGCTGCGAAGCTGGTCCTGCTCGAACAGGGACGGAGTATCGCCCGGAGTATGACCGGCGCCGACGCACAGGCCACCAGTTTCCTGGGCCAGACGGCGGGAGTCACTGACGCCACGAAGGTGGCGGGGCTTCTGATCAATGCCGGCAAGGCGCTGCTAAGCAGTGAGTTTGCCATCCTGCCTTTGTTCCACTACCACAACGAGGCCGACGTGCTGGCATCAGATGGTGACCGGGCTCAGTTGCTGGACTATGCCGGAAGCCTGGGAATGACTTTCCCTGCCGATGAATGGATACAGAGCTCGGCGCATGTCCGGCCGCGACTGGCCCGCTGGGATTATATCCGCACGCTGGCAGAGACTATAAACAAGCCATTGCCGGTGAAGCCCGTGCAGCTGCCCTTCCGCAGCAAAGACAGCTGGCTGGCCGTGGAGTTCCCGGCTGTCGACGGCAATGATCCGACAAAACCTTTTTCGATCAGTGACGATACCCTCTCGGTCGTTGTACATGGCGACCAGGCCTTCGTGGCCGGGTCGGCACATTGTGGCATACTGGTCGACGACTGGGCGGAAAAGATCCCGACGAGGGAGACACAGACAGGGATCACGTTCAATTATGACCGCCCCAATACTTTTCCGCCACAGGCCATCCTGCTGGCCGTGCCCGCGCAGATCACGGGACAATGGAGCTGGGATGGGCTGTTGAATATTCTGAACGACACGCTGCTTCGGGCCAAGCTCCGGGCTGTGGAGCCGCAGGTGCTGGCTACGGTGGACAAGGTGGAGACCAGTGTGTTGCTGCCGGCGCTGTTGTCCAACTTCACACAGTTCGATCTCGACCTGTCTCTTGATTACCGGATGAACCTCGCCTATGTCGCCAAAGAATTGCCGACCGTGGCAGTGGGACAACTACTAAAAAAATAATTTATTTGTATGGCACTATCTGTATCGCCGACGACCCTGGTTATGAAAGAAGCCTACCGGCTCCCGACCATCACGGCCTATAACCGGCTCGAGATCACGCCGCGCAATTCCGACTTCGATCGCAGTCTGCAGGCGGAGATCAGGGATGCGCTCTGGATGCTGACGCGTCAATGGCAACTCGGCGAGTTCGAAGGCGAAGATGCCGCGAGCCCGGTGACTGCACTGATCCTCGGGGAGCATACTCCTGTCGACCGAGTCGGTCTGGGCAGCTCTCCCGTACAGCCCTATGACGACTCGCTGCCGCTGGAGGCTGCTGTCGAAGCCGAGCAACTGCGCGACAACCTTTTCCTGGCTGTACAGATCGCGCGGTATTTTGTAAAGCTGATGGTGCTGAAGGCTGTCAATATGAGCTTTCTGACCCTGCTGATGGATGCGTACAAGATCGACTATCCGCTCGACGCCAATGATATGGACGGGCAGCAATTGAATGATGCCGTACAGGGGCGGCTCTTTGACGGCTGCACCCTGCTGCGCGATTGTAATACGCCACAGGGGGCCGGGACGGTCTTTTCGGCTCTGCTGAGCAGCAAGGGGCTGTCTGCAGCGGATCTGGCGCTGTTCGACGGGATCGCGGTTTTGTTAACGGAATGGTATAAACGCACCTACTCCCAGGCGGGTGCACTTGCGCCTGCGGCTATTCCGACGACGGCGCCCACGCCTGGCAGCGCCGCCAGTTCGCTGAGCAAGGCCTGGGAACCGGCGAAACTGGAATATACCTTTGACCTGGCATGTCCGCCGGCGGCTGCGGGAGCTGCGCAGAAAGTATTAAATGCGGACCGGTTCGATGGACTTGGACTGGATTGGTATTCCTTTGATATCAATACGAATGGGCAGATGCCGTTGCAGCAGGTGCCCGTGAATCCCGCTGCGCCTGCTCCTGCGACCTCTGCTGTCGTGGAGAACCTCGTGTCCTTTATTCCCACGCCGGTGGCATTCAAAGGCATGCCCAACCCACGGTTCTGGATGATGGAGGACAGCCAGACCGACTTTGGCAAGATTGACACCAGCGCCACTGGGCTACTGCATCTGTTGCTTGCGGAGTTCGGTCTCATCTATGGCAACGATTGGTTTATGCTGCCCTATCCGTTGAACATGAATACCATCTGTGAAATAAAGGGGCTGCTGATAACCGATGTCTTTGGGGAACATATCCTCATCGATGCGGCAGGCTCGGGGACAAACAGTAACTGGCAGCGGTGGGCCATGTTCCACCAGACGGATACCAACCCTGATGCGGCGGCTAACAAACTGTTCTATCTTGCGCCAGCGACGGGCCAGATGCCGGATAACGATCCGCTCGAACAAGTGAATTTCCTTCGTGATGAAGTAGCCAGCCTGGTCTGGGCGGTAGAAGACACTGTTCCATCGCAGGCCGGCAAAGGCGTCAGCGGCAACGCGATGGCTCTGCGCACCACTACGCCCCCACCCTTTGTTCCCGCTGGTACTGCGTCCATCCGTTATGTGCTGGGTACGACCGTACCCGACAACTGGATCCCCTTCATTCCCGTGCATATGGCCGGCAGCGATACCGAGATCCAATTCCAGCGCGCCACAATGCCCGGCGGGAAGGGGGCCCTTGGCCAGATCCTCACCGAGAACCCGCCACCATACTATATCAGCGAAGAGGAGATACCTCGCGGCGGTGTCATCGTCTCGCGCAGCTTCAAACGCGCCCGCTGGTTCGATGGCCGCACCTATCTCTGGCTCGGTCGTACCAAGGTCACTGGTAAGGGCGAGGGTTGGTCGAATTTGAAATTTGATCAGATCGTGGATATCCCGGCGCCGCCGGGATCGTAGAGGGATGGCGCAAAATGACCGTGGCTATCGTGCGGTGAAACGATCCAGCGCCTCCTGGCTTAACAGCTTTTCAATAAGCCAATGATGTCCGAACGGGTCTTTTATCTCTCCCTGCCGATACCCATAATCGTAATCAGTAACCGGCGACATCAGGGTGGCCCCCGCAGCGACGGCGGCAGCGACAACTGCATGGACATCATCCACGCTTAAGCCGATGGTTACCGTTGTACAACCCGCTTTGCCCGGGCTTAGGATCCGGCCATTTTTACTTTCTTCGTGAAAACGGAACACGGTCCCATTGATAGAAAATGCGGCTACATGGACCGAGCCATCCGGGTTGTTAAGCCGCCACAGCTCTTTGGCCGCAAAGGCTCTTTTATAAAATTCAATGTCGGTCGCGCCGCTGCCAATCGACAGAACAGGCACAAATGTGGTTGTTGACTCCATTTGGTTTGTTTTAATTATCAATTACTCAATAATATTTTGATTCAGCCAAAAACTGCAGGATTGCCGGCTGATCAGCATAGTTTAAACCGATGATCTCTTTTATGGCCTGACCCTTATTTTTTGAATGCCGGTAATAGGCTTTACAAATTGCATAGCCCATAAAATAGCCCAGGTCGCCCATCGTCTTTGTGGTGGCACCGTTGTACAGCCAGTTGGAAAGATCTTCGCCAAGCATTTCTTTTTTAAATTGCGGCTTCAGGATCTTTTCGTGCTTTCTTCCATAGATAAGATAGGAATGCATCAACCGCTTCTTTAGAACCAGTTCGGTAATAAAATCGCAGGCTCCTTCATAGATCGCCTCCCCCAAAAGGATCTTACTTTCTGTTCTTTGCTGCGTATGTACGTATTCATGAACAGCAATGGGAACGATATCGACTGAATCTTTTGGCTTAAAGAAGTTGGCCAGTCTTTTGTCGGGAAATTCTGAGACATCTGTATTCTTATCCCCCATCGCGATCTCAGAACCAATTAAGGCTATCGAATCCTGCGCAACCCCGGCAGACTTAATAGCACTGATCGTGAAATACATTTTTGCCGTCCGCAGATCCGGGTATAATAGTTTGAGTTTTTTAATATTTGCTTCGATAGCCGGCAGGGCCTGTTTTACGGTCAGGGTATTGCCTCTTATCGACCTCCAGAACCCAGGGTATTTGTTTATAGCTTCCACCAGTTTGGCAGCGTCAAAATTTCTAAGCTCCATGAACATTTTTAAGCCAAAAGTCGCCTTATCAATGTATACGGACTGCATTACTGCGATCTGGGTATTCTTTTCTTTTATCGAGGAAACGCTGTCGAACGCCATCCAGAAATTGTCAATATCGGATGTGTAGACGCTGGGGGCGTCCTGTCCGCAAACAATGACGGAGCTTGTAAGAGAAAAGATCAATGCAATAAGGGATTTGGATAGGCTGTTCCTGATCATATGCCAAAGATAGGGAAGCATTTGAAATGTGAAGAGGCCGCCATTGGGCAGCCTCTTTGATATTGTCGTCTGTTTCGATCTTTAGAGTACCAGCAGCTTGGCCGTCGCCGTAGAGGTAGCGGTAGTCACCTTTACGGTGTAGATACCACGGAGACCGCCGAGACCTATCGTATTGATAGAGTTGCCGGGCAGGCCGCTCACCTGCTTGACGATATTCCCGGTTGAGCTCAGCACCTGGATGATGTACGGACCGTCTGCGTGGGTAACTATCGCCTCAGTGAACCCAATAGCAGGATTTGGAATGAGCGTCACCGTTAGCGGCAGCGTGTAGTTCAGGCTGACTGTATTCGAAAGCGCGGAGTTACCTATCGATACAATTTGTTTGAGCCGGTAGTAGTCGGTGCCGGGCAGCGGCAGCTGATCGACAAAGGTATAATCGGTAGTGGGATCTGTGCTATTGCTGCTTTTCGCCGCGACAAGACCGATTGGCAAAAACAGTTTGCCGTCAAGGCTTTTTTGCACTTCGAACCATTTCGCCGTATTATCCGGTGTTGTCGTCCATTTCAACAGGGCAGTATTTCCCTGTTTTACCGCGGTGAAGACCAGCGGTGGCAATGGCGGCTGAGAGCCGGGCGGGGTAAACGAATATTGGGTGAACACGGGATAGTGGTCCGTCGTCGTGGTACCATAACCGGTGACCAGGGCTGCGACGTCTGACCGCACCGTAGCCGAATTTGGCAGATAGAACCGGCTCATCGTATCGCTGACGATGACGTTGTCGATCACGCTGGTGAAGTTGACATCGGAGTGCTGACCTGCCGGGCTCAGCGGCTGAGTCGGGAACTTGTATAAGGCAGAGTCGGTAATGGTGAAGGCGCTCCAGGAGGTGACCGGCGGGTTGATACCTGCGGTAATAGTAGTATTGAGGTCGTCATTGAAATCGCCCAGGATCACCACATTGTCCGACGGGTATTGCGCTTTCAGCAGCGAATCCAATGCACGGGCGCCATCCGCACGACGGCTGTAAGCTGTCAGCACGGGCGATGTATTGGCTTTCGCATGGACATTGATAAAGCGGATGGTCTGGGTATTTGTTCCGCCGCGGTTGTCGCTTAGCGTCACATTGGCTGTCAGCATGTAAGGGAACCGGCCGCTTGCCCAGTCATTATAATATGTAGTAGAAGGATCAAGCGGGTTGTTCACGCCAAGTGTCAGCAGGGAATCCGTGCGAACCACCGAGATCTTGGCTTTGTTGTATACAAAAGCAAGTTTTTGTACGGTGATGAGCGAATCGGGGCCACCCGGGATCGTTGGGTTGGAATAAGACCCGTATTGTCCGACCACGACCGCATAACCCGGCATGGTAGCGACGATGGAATCCAGCGCCTGTTCATCGCAGACTTCTTCAAGGGCGTACAGGTCGGCATGCAGGCTTGGGAGTACCACGCCAACATTCATTTTCTGCAAGGCCTTGTCGGTGGGTCCGAGTGTCGGATCGGGGGTGCCAAACCAGTTGAGGTTCCAGTCGATCACGCTGAGGGTGGAAGCAGGATCAATGCTGTTGCCCTTGACATTGACGATGGCCGTCGAGTCGGAGATGGTGATCAGCACTGAATCGATAAACTGGTTGTTGGTCACAGACGGTGCGAAGCGGATAAAGACAGGCTCGGTCTTGTTGTTGGCGGTTGCCGCAGTGAACGAAACGGAGTCGCTGAAATGAACACTGTCCGTGGAAACCTGGAAGCTGCCGGAAGACAGGATAGTGATGTTGGAATTGAGGTCGTTACCCGTGACAAGCAATTTCTGCGTAGCCGTAGTATGTGCTGCCGTATACCCGAACTCGAGATTACCCGTACTGAGGGTGAGGCTCGGCGGCGGCGGGGTCGGAGAATTGACCAGGCTGATATCATCCAGTGTCCAGCGGGAACCGTCCTGTGTACTGGACGTATAGACAAAGGCAATGTATACTGCCGAGTCCTTAAAGGCGGACAGGTTGATATTCGTGGATGGGCTCCAGACATCCGATCCCTGGCTCGGGAATTTCCCGTTCAGATCGGTCCAGTGAGCGAGAGTGGGATCACCTGAACCCGGATAATCGGTGGATATTTTCAGTGTCAGCGGCTCGCCGGCAAAAGCATTGCGGCTCCAGTAGCCCAGGAGAGGGAAAGTCGTTCCTATGAGATTGAACCGGGGCGTGATGAGCCAATCCTGGTTGGCATGGTTGGCGCCGGCGGCAAAACCATTGATCTCCACAGCATGCCCGAACGCAGTACTCCCTGACGGATTGGCGCTATCTCTGCCGAAGGTGGTACAGTCCCAAACCTGGGCGCCTGTTATACTAACGGCAGTGAATCCATTGGGCAGCTGACCACTTCCCAGGCAGCTGTCGAAGCTGGTAGTGAAGGGCAGCGTTTGTGCGACAGTGTTATTATAAGTAGTGAATGTCCAGCTGGTGTCGGATGTGAGACCGGCGAAGCCATTCCCGAACTGATCCACGAAAGCTCCTGCAGAGATAAGGATCGAGTAGGTATTGCCACCGGAAAGCGTCAGGTTGAGCACAACGGAGTCATTGCTGACCGCGATCCGGGAATCGCTAACGGGGATAGGAGTTCCGTTGACCCCGTTGGTCACCAGGGTGATCGTACCGCTGGCTTTTGTGACGGGTTTGGTGAACACCAGAACCGGTGTGAGACTGCTCGGGATATTCATCGCGTTATTGGCAGGTACGAGGATCTGCACCACGGGAGGCGCTGTTGTAAAGCTGCTGTTCCGTGGGTTTGGCGTACCGGCCTTAAAATCGGTGGAATTGTTGTTGGCATCCTGGCCGTCCGGGGTACGGAGGTCGGATGTGGAATTGGTCAATATCGGTGCAGGTGCTCCCTCGAAGCCGGTGGCTGTGGGTCCGTAACCGACGATGTCGATGAGCGGTGCGCCGGAGGGATTGGCACCCGTCTGGGCTGCGGTGGAATTACTGAGCAGTACTTTACCGGATGTCGCGCTCATGGCAATGGTGCCGGCAACGTCAGGCGTTGGCAGCGGCGTATTGAGCGTAGCCCCTACCGCTTCCTGTACCAGGAAATACCCGTGCGCAGGGATCGTGCCGGTGAGCGGTGTCACCTGCCAGGCGCCGGTGCCGGTTGCAGAACTATATTGTACCGACCAGCCCGCGAGGCTCACTGCTGTGTCGCCATCATTGAACAGCTCGATAAAGTCGTTGGAGAAAACAGATCCGGAATTACCGCCGCCGCCATAGACCTGATTGACGACGATCTTTGCTGCCGGAGCGGTCACCGAGCCGGAAAGCGATACCGTTTGTGTGTCGGCGCCTGAGGAGCGCAGGGTAATGAGCCCGCTGACTGCACCCGAGGGGGTGCCTGCAGCGAGCCTGACGAGGACGGCCGTGTCGGCTACCGTCCCGCCCTGCTGTGCCAGAGTCAGGGATGAGGAAAAGATATTCCCGTCCCGAGAGAGTTCGAAACCCGCAGAAACGGTGGCTAAGATGTTGGCAGTCAGGTTAGATCCTCCGATGGTGACCGTTTGGGGTGAAGAGGCAGTCCCTGATACCGCATTAAAGGACGGCAAGGAGGAAGGACTCACCCTTATCGCCGGCACAGGCACGCTACCGGATGTAGCGGCGGTGACGCTGAGGTCATCGATCCGCCAGTTGGCGGTGTTCTTCCCTGCATTACCGGCGCCGTTATACGCATAGAGGCGGATAGTGATGGCCTGACCGGCAGCGCCGATGATAGAAGTCGTATTGGAGAGCAGGGCCCAGGTGCTGTTGTTGGCCAGCGTGGCAGAGGCCGCAGCCGTAGCAAAATTGTCAAGGCTGGTACGAATGTCGTAAGCCTGTGGCCCGGTGCTGGTAGAGCGGCTGCCAAAGCTGATCTGGCTGACGGCAACGGCTACTCCGGCGGCGGGTGTCAGCGTCCACTCGAAATAAGTGGTGGTGTCGGAGCGGAAAGCGCCGATGTTAGCCGCAGCACCAGCATTATTGCCACCGGTGGCGCCTGTATAACCCGATGAGGCGGAAGTAGTTGTCAGCAAAGTAGTCGTACCGTTGTTGTTGCCTTGTGAGAGGGCCGAAACGGAGACGCCTGCGGGAATGCCGGAAAGAGGAGTAGCGGTGGAAAAGTCCCAGACGATCTGGGTATGGCCAATGAAAGGCAGGAGCAATGCAAGCAGTAACGGGTAAAGTTTTCCCATTGAATTCAGTTTAATAGTTAATAGTGTGTGAAGTGCCGCCAAAACTAGCGAAAAACCAATCTCATATTAGTTTTAAATTTAAAGAAATTATTAAGAATCATGTTCTCCTCTCAAAAAATAAAAAGCTGTTTTATCATCGGTCCCATGAAGGATATGCCAAGGCTTACAGCCTTTCGGGATCATATCATCAAACCCATACTGGCGCCTTTGGGTTTCCAGGTCAATACCCCCGAAAGTGGTGATATCGGGAATGTGATGCGGCAGGTGCTGCTGCGGTTAGAGCAGGCCGATATCCTGATCGCGGACATTACGGGGAATAACCCCAATGTGCTATATGAATTAGGGGTCTATCATGCATTTGGCAAGCCATATGTCATTATAAAGGAAGACATTCCCGAGGCAAATGCTACGGCCACCGCATTCGATATTGCAGAATATCGTTTTCATGCGGTAAATTTCAGCAAACCTGCGGAGGCAATACTACAACTTACCCCGCTTCTTACAGGGATCCTTGACCGCATCGATAAAACCGACTGGTTTGGCAATCCCGTTACCGACTTTTATGACTCTCCGATAGCCGAGATCCCCACGGCGATAGGTCTTTTTAAGAATTACCGTAAGAATTTTATAGACATCCTTGCGCCGCGAGTTTTTCAAAAGAATGACAACGACGACTTTGAAGCGGTTTCGATGGAGATCATGGTCCCCGCCAAACTGAATATGACGACACACACCTATATAGGGGGGCTCAAAAATGCGGGTAAGATCGATTTTCAAACGGGAAGCCTGCCGACAAAAACGAGGCCGTTCACCTTTAATTTCCGGGTAAATGAAAATGGAGAGAAGGTCATCGTAGATATCCCTACTATTTTAAGTACGCTGAATGAATCCATAACGCAACGCCGGAAATCTCAGCAACGATATTTTAGTGATGTCGAGTGGGAAGTCCTGGAGCAGCAGGAACTGGAACGCTTTGCAGCGAAATGCGAATCGCATGTACAAAAGCTGGAAGATACCTACCCGGAATGTATCGGGAAAATAAGCATTTTATGGGGATGGACCCCATAAGGCATAGAGAAAGTCCGCAGCGAACTGCCCCGCTTCCTGCCATCGTCTTCGGGCGGGTCTGCCCGTAAAAAAGGGATTGAAATGTTTCTCCAACTCATGGGAATATCCATCATAGATCTTTACCCGGTTGGGGATCGATAAAGAATCTGCTTTTTCGTGGATCGGGATGCTGCCAAAAAAATGCTCGCCCTTCCGGCCGGCCGGCACGATATGATCATTACCGCCATGCACGCTGACGATGGGGACCCTTGCGTTGTTCAGCCATTCGGTCTCGAACATCGCTCCCCAGAAATTGATGACGGCCGCCACAGCGCTGGGGTGTGGGCATGATGCGCCGTTGCCGGCACCTGTGGGTGAGGCTCCATCAGACGGGTGCACCGTATCCCCTGCCAGCTTCGACAGATCAGCCGGTCTGCTGTAGGCTGCCTGTAAAGCGATGATCCCGCCGGCGGAATTACCACCCAGGATGATGCGATTCGTATCGATATCCCAGGTTTTATAGTGTACCTTAAAAAAAGCTACCGCTTCCCGGGCATCTTCGACAGCGATGGAACACCCTTTGACCAGCGCGGGAAAGCTGGTGAGCGTCTTTTTTACAGTCATGCGATAGTTGATGGATGCGCAAACATAGCCACGACGGGCAAAACTCGCACACCAGAAACGGGCTCCCGCCGCCTTCCTGGAGCCAAATTTGAAGCCACCTCCATGCATCCAGATGATGAGGGGCCGGCCCTTAGCGGGGAGACCGGGAGGGAGGGTGCCAGAGTCCGCTGATCCGGGGACTATGGAGTCCCGGAGATTCGCTGATCCGGGGGCCACGGGGACAATCGGCTCGTACAGGTCAAAACGATAGGCCTTTCCCGCTCTGCCTGCCGGCAACGGACTCCGGTAAGCCAGATCCGGCTCGATCCTGATAGTCGAAAACACCGTATCGCGATACAGGACCGGCCTCACTTGTCCGGTACAGGCGCAAACGATCAAAAAATAAAACGCCATCACGGACACAAGCTTCATCATGCAATTCGAATGTATTGTAATTTAGCCCTCAATTTAAATTAAAAAAAATGATATGATCGATGGGCTTGGCATCGATATGGTAGATGTAGACCGGATAGCCGGTAAGATCAGCAAAGAAGACGGTTTCAGGGAGCTTGTTTTCTCTCCGGGTGAGATCGGGTATTGTGAAAGGCAAGCCAACAAGTTCGAACACTATGCGGCCCGGTTTGCCGCAAAAGAGGCCTTCTTTAAGGCCCTGGGCACCGGGTGGGCGGATGGAACGGCGTTCAGCGAAGTGGAGATCACACACAATCCATCCGGCCGGCCGGACCTGAATCTTCTTGGCAGGACCCGGGACACGCTGGCCCCTTTAAAGATCATTAAAATTTTGGTTTCTTTGTCCCACATAAAAACAATCGCATCGGCAGTAGTAATAATAGAGAAATAATCATGAGCCTTCCCGACATCGCATTCCGGTCAGCCGGTGAACTTAAGAACATACAGGAGGAAAAGCTACAGGAATTACTAAGCTTTCTGAACCAACATTCTCCTTTTTACCGCCGGGTCTTTACCGGCCTGGACATTACGACGATACGCAAGCTGGAAGACCTGGCCCGTATCCCTGTCACCACCAAGGAGGATCTCCAAAAATTCAACTGGGATTTTCTATGTGTGAACAAAAACAGGATAGCGGAGTATACATCTACCTCCGGTACGCTGGGCAGTCCTGTCACCATCGCCCTTACAGAAAAGGACCTCGAACGGCTGGCCTATAATGAATATACTTCCTTTTCAACAGCAGGCGGGTCACCGGAAGACGTGTATCAGCTGATGCTTACACTGGACAGACAGTTCATGGCCGGCATCGCCTATTATTCAGGAGCCCGCAAAATGGGCGCCGGTGTGATCCGGCTCGGGCCCGGCGTGCCCTCCCTGCAATGGGAAACTATTCAGCGGCTCCAGCCAACGACCATTGTGGCAGTACCCTCTTTTATCTGCAAGCTGATCGCCTATGCCCAGGAAAATGGCATCGATATCAACCACTCGTCGGTCAAAAAGGCGATCTGTATCGGGGAAGGCATCCGCAACCCGGATTTCTCCTTTAATGTGTTGGGCCGGAAGATCAAAGACGCCTGGGATATCCAGCTATTTTCTACGTACGCCTCTACGGAAATGCAGACGGCCTTTACGGAATGCCCGGAGGGAAAAGGCGGTCATCTGCGGCCGGAGCTATTGATCGTCGAGCTGCTGGACGACCAGGACCAGCCCGTTCCTCCCGGTACGCCGGGGGAAGTGACCATCACTACGCTGGCGGTTGAAGGCATGCCGCTTTTGAGGTACAAGACAGGGGATATATGCACCTATGACGACAGCCCCTGCGCCTGTGGGAGACAGAGCCTTCGTCTGTCTCCCATATTGGGACGAAAAAAGCAGATGATCAAATTCAAAGGCACGACACTCTACCCTTCCGTGTTGTTCGATCTGCTGAATGGACTGACTGAGATAAGGGACTATGTAGTGGAAGTTTCTACCAATAAATTGGGGCTGGATGAAGTCTTACTATATTTGCTCCCTGTTGCCCTGACGGAAGATACCGATCACAAGGTCAGGGCCTGGCTGCAGGCAAGATTGAGGGTTACGCCATTCATCAAATACGTAAGCTCTGAAGACCTGCAGCGGCTGCAGGTATCGGAGACAAACAGGAAACTTATTAAATTCATCGATAAAAGGGGTGATGCCCTATAAGCTCTAATCACTTTGCCCATGGTTGCAATTGGACAAAACGCACTTTCACTGGAAGATTTCTCGGCCATCCTGCATGACAAAGGCGCCGTCACCTTACGAAAAGAAGACCTCGAAAAGGTCAATGCCAACTTTCGCTTTCTGAAGGAATTCTCCTCCGACAAGCTGATCTATGGTCTGAATACCGGTTTTGGCCCTATGGCCCAATACAAGGTCAGCGAAGAGAACCTTATCCGGCTTCAATATAATCTCATTCGCAGCCATAGCTCAGGCAGCGGACAGCTTCTGCCCGTACACCTGATAAAAGCCACGATGATCGCTAGACTGAACAGTCTTATGCGCGCTTATTCAGGGGTACATACGGATACCGTGGAATTGCTGCGGGACCTTATCAATAAAGAGGTATATCCCTGTATCTATCAGCATGGCGGCGTGGGAGCCAGCGGAGACCTGGTACAGCTGGCGCATCTTGGCCTGGTTATGATCGGCGAAGGGGAAGTCGTTTACGAAGGCGCCGTCCATCCGACTCCGGATATCTTTACCCGGTTACAGATCAAACCGCTTTCTATTTCCGGCCGGGAAGGACTCGCTATCCTCAACGGCACCTCGGCTATGACGGGCATTGGCATGGTCAATATTATACAGGCCTGGAAGCTGCTGGAATGGTCGGTGCTTTTATCCTCCATGGTCAATGAGGTGGTAGAGGCGTATGACGATCACTATTCCTATGAGCTGAATATCGTTAAGCTTCACCGGGGGCAGAATGTCATCGCCGGTCTTATGCGGGATGTCCTGAAAAAGAGCGGAATGGTAAGACGCCGATCAGATCATTTATATCATCCCGGAAATATCGAACAGGAGGTCTTTGAAGATAAAGTGCAGGAATATTATTCCCTGCGTTGTGTGACACAGGTGCTTGGTCCGATCTATGATACGATCAACCAGGCAGAGAAAATAGTCGCCGACGAGCTCAACTCCGTCAATGACAATCCTGTTATCGACCATATCAACCACAACATCTTTCACGGGGGCAATTTCCATGGCGACTATGTTTCGCTGGAGATGGACAAGCTAAAGATCGCCGTTACGAAATTGTCGATGCTGGCAGAAAGACAGCTCAACTACCTGCTGAATGACAAGCTGAACCAGAAATTCCCTCCCTTCCTCAACCTCGGTGTGCTGGGATTCAATTTTGGCATGCAGGGTATGCAGTTCACCGCCACCTCTACCGTCGCGGAGAATCAAACCCTGTCCTTCCCGATGTATGTCCATAGCATCCCCAACAACAATGACAACCAGGATATCGTCAGCATGGGCAGCAACAGCGCGCTGATGGCGGAAAGGGTGATCGATAATTCTTTTACCGTACTCAGTATTCAGCTGATGACCGTTCTGCAGGCCGTCGATCATCTGAAGTGTACCGACAGGCTGTCGCCTGTCACCCGACTGGTATATGACAGGGTAAGGGCCTTTTTCCCTTCCTTTGTGGAAGATGCTCCGAAATACAAGGATCTCCGGACGATGAGGGATTTTTTACAAAATTACGAGCAGTTCATTCCTATCCGGCAAAAGAGTTAGTATGACAACAAAATATGCACTGGTTACGGGCGGCTCAAGAGGAATCGGGAGGGCTATTTGTGTTAAAATGGCAGCCATGGGCTATCATGTGCTGGTCAATTTTAGGACCAACGAAGCTGAGGCGCTAAGGACGCTGGAGTCGATCCAAAAAGACAATGGCAGCGGCGAGCTGCTGTGCTTTGATGTCGCCGATAAAGAGCAGGTGCAAAAAGTTTTGGGAGGCTGGATCGAAAATAACCCGGACAAACCCATAGCCGTTCTTGTCAACAATGCCGGGATCCGGGAAGACGCGCTGATGGCATGGATGCAGGACGAACAGTGGGACAGGGTCATCCGTACCAACCTGGACAGCTTTTTTTATGTTACCCGGCTTGTGCTGAACGGAATGATCGTTCAGAAATATGGCCGGATCATCAATGTCGTCTCGCTCTCTGGTCTGAAAGGTGTTGCGGGCCAGACCAACTATTCAGCGGCAAAAGCGGGTCTTATCGGTGCCACCAAGGCTCTTGCCCAGGAAGTCGCAAGACAAAATATCACCGTCAACGCGGTTGCGCCGGGATTTATAAAAACAGATATGCTGGAAGGCATCGACGAAAAGGATGTGCAGAAGCTGGTGCCCGCCAGACGCTGGGGGCAGCCCGAAGAAGTGGCACATGCAGTCGGTTTCCTGGCGGCCCCCGAGTCCGCCTATATAACGGCCCAGGTTTTGTCGGTTAACGGAGGATTGTATTAAAATAGCATGGTCGATACTATTCTTTCCATACTGCCCCATCGTCCGCCATTTGTCATGGTTGATGAGCTGTTGTTCGCCGATGCCGTATCTGCCCGAACCAGCTACCGGGTGAGCCCGGACAATCTTTTTGTAGAAGACGGAAAATGGAACGAGGCGGGTCTTCTTGAAAATATGGCCCAGACAGTAGCCGCCGGTGCAGGGTATATGGCGAAAAGCAGGAACGAGCCGGTGCGGGTCGGATTTATCGGAGGGGTTAAGAACTTTGTCGTTGAGGACCTGCCCGCCGTGGGGGAGGAATTGATCACTGAAACCCTTATTACCGACGCTGTTTTTAATATGTTCCGGGCAGAAGGAATGATCAGCAGCAAGGGCAAATTGATTGCCAGCTGCGAGTTAAATATTTTTATCCAATGACTGACATATTTGTCGTTTCAGATAATATTCTCTCTCCTCTTGGATGGACAACCGATGAGAACTTTACCCGGTTGAAGGATTCCGTTTCGGGTATCCGTAGACATGACGATGCGGCTCTTTCTCCCGAGCCCTTTTATGCGGCATTGTTCGATGCGGCGCTGGACCGGGAGCTGGCGGCAAAACTGCCGGGCGCCGGGGACCTGACCAGATTTGAACAGCTGCTCGCCGCCTCTATCCGGCAGGCACTGGAGGGTTGCAGCGTGGACCCGGCAGATCCTGAAACGATCCTGATCATTTCTTCCACGAAAGGAAATATTCCATTGCTGGAAGTCTCTGGACCTGGCCCGGAACTAAAAGACAAAATATCCCTGTCTGATTCTGCCAAAAAAGTTGCCGGCTATTTTCATTTTATCAACCGTCCGCTGGTCGTCTCCAATGCCTGTATCTCCGGTGTGCTGGGAATTATCACCGGTGCGCGGCTGATCCGGTCGGGGCGATACAAGCATGCCGTCGTCGCCGGCGCGGACCTGATCTCAAAATTTGTTTTGTCGGGTTTCCAGTCCTTCCAGGCGGTGAGTCCTGAGCCCTGCCGGCCGTTCGATAAGGACAGAACGGGCATCAGCCTGGGTGAGGCAGCGGCAACGATGATCCTCTCCGGCGAAAGAGACCCTCTTCCCTACCCTCTTATAAAAGTACTGGATGGTCTGACGGGGAATGATGCCAACCATATTTCCGGTCCGTCCCGAACAGGCAGCGAATTAAGCTATATCATTCAAAAGGTCCTTCAGAATGTTTCGGTCAGCACATCGGAGATCGACTTTATCTCGGCGCATGGTACGGCAACTGCATATAATGATGAGATGGAAGCAAAGGCTATCGATCTGGCGGGGATGAATGCCGTTCCCGTCAATAGTCTGAAGGGATATTATGGCCATACGCTTGGGGCGGCCGGTCTTGTCGAATCGATCATTACGATAACATCGATGAAAGAGTGCCTGGTCCTTCCTACCCTGGGCTTCCTGGAACATGGAGTAACGAAACCCATCCATATTAATAGTAGCTTGCTGCAAAAGGATCTGAGATATTGTCTTAAGACAGCCTCGGGTTTTGGGGGTTGTAATGCGGCTGTATTATTTAGTAAAACGACATGAACTATATTATTTCTTCCTGTACGATTGGCGGCGACGCGGGGGGCGACCTTAGCGAACGCCTGTTGTCGTTGTATCACAGCCTGAAGCTGGACTATCCCAAGTTTTACAAGATGGATCAGCTGAGCAAACTGGGCTGGCTGGCCTCGGAGATATTATTAAAGGACAATACGGCCCTTAGCACGATTCCCTCTGAAGACATCGGCATTGTGCTTAGCAATGCCAATTCAAGCCTGGATACCGATATAAAATATCTCGATACCGTAGCCGATATTGCCAGCCCGGCGGTGTTCGTATATACATTACCCAATATTGTGATTGGAGAGATCAGCATCCGGAATAAATTTAAAGGAGAGAACGCCTTTTTTATCTTCGACCGGTTTGATGCGGATTTTCTTGAACTTTATGTGGGTCAGCTGCTGGATACGAGTGTATTAAAGGCCTGTATCTGCGGCTGGGTCGATGTGCTGGCGGATAATTATAAAGCTTGTTTGTTTTTGGTGACGCGCGGGCAAGGTGAGACTGTATTTTCAAAAGAGAACATGGATAAATTTTTCAGGGAGGAGAAAGTCTGATGTCAGCACCTGTATATATCGCCGGACTGGGAGTCATCTCTGCTATTGGCCGGAATGTGGCGGAGAATCTTCATGCGCTGGAGAGCGGAGAAGCCGGCATGCAGGCGATACGGTATCTTGACACGGTGCATCGCGGCGAATTCCCGCTTGCCGAGGTCAAGGCAAGCAATGAAGAGCTGGCTGCGCTGACGGGCGTGCCGGACGGCAAAAGAATGACGCTATCGAATGTGAGCCGCACGGCTTTGCTGAGCTTTATCGCGGCCAAAGAAGCATTGGAATCAGTGGATTTGAAAAGATCAGGTCTTCGTGTCGGCATGGTCTCGGCCAATACGGTCGGCGGAATGGATAAAACAGAAGCGTTCTATCGTAAAAAAGAAAGGCTAAGAGATGTCATCCTTCACGAATGCGGAAGCGTAACCGAATGGGTAGCTGACAGGCTTGGCATCAGCGATCAGCTCACCACCATCAATACCGCCTGCTCTTCATCAGCCAACGCTATTTTCTTTGCGGCAAGGCTGATCCGGCATGGCTTGTTGGATGCGGTGGTGGCTGGCGGCACGGATTCGCTGACCCGATTTACGCTAAACGGGTTTAATACGTTGATGATACTGGACAGGGAATATTGTATGCCCTTTGACGAAGATCGCAGGGGGCTCAATCTCGGAGAAGGCGCGGGATACGTCCTGCTGGTCTCCGAACGTGTAGCAGCTTCGTTAAAGACAGCTCCCGTCGCCAGGCTGTCAGGCTTCTGTAACAGGAATGACGCGTTCCACCAGACGGCCTCTTCGCCGGATGGAAGAGGATCTTTTATGGCTATGCAGGGCGCCCTTGAAAGCAGCGGATTGCAGCCTTCGGATATCGACTATATCAATTTACATGGTACCGGTACCGCGAACAACGACCTGGCCGAAGGGACGGCTATCGATCGATTGTTTCATCCATCGTATCCGCCGATGAGCTCTACAAAATCCTTTACCGGCCATACGCTGGGCGCCAGCGGTGGAATAGAAGCTGTCTTTTCCGCGCTGTCCGTTCAAAAGGATCTTATCTATCCGAATTTGCGCTGGAAGACTGCGATGAAGGAATTGCCTTTTACGCCCGAGACCAGCCTGATAAAAGACAGACCGATAAGGCATGTGCTATCCAATTCGTTTGGCTTTGGCGGCAATTGTTCATCTTTAATCTTTTCAAAACCGTAAGATGAAGATCTATATCCGAGCCATTGCCAGCATATCGCCCGCACCCGCGGGGCCGGGGGGGAACCCGGCAGTCTCCGCGACTGACCTCGCGCCTGCGCCCGGCAACCGGTTAACAGCCATAGAGCCTGACTACAGCGCATATATAGACGCAAAGTCGATCCGCCGGATGAGCCGCATCGTAAAGATGGGGGTGGCGGCAGCCTTTCAATGTTTACAGGAAGCGGAGGTCGCTGTTCCCGATGCCATCATAACGGGTACGGCCTATGGATGTCTCGGCGACACCGAGGTTTTTCTGAGCCGGCTGATCGGCCAGCAGGAAGAAGCCCTGTCTCCTACCGCCTTTATCCAGTCAACGCATAATACGGTTGGTGCGCACATAGCCCTGATGCTGCAGTGCACCGGTTATAACAATACTTTTGTTCACCGCGGGTTTTCTTTTGAAAGCGCCCTGCTCGACGCCGTGATGCTGATACAGGAGGGAGAAGCAAAAACAGTATTGACCGGCGGACTCGATGAGATCACAGACGCCAGCCATGCTATCCTGGAAAGATTTGGATTATACAAAGACGGGGTCGCCGATGGCGAAGGAGCGACATTTTTTCTCCTGGCTTCCGGGCCTTCTGCAAAGGATCATGCGATATTGGAAGGTCTGGATACTTTTTACAAACCCTCGACGACAGCGGAGATCGAAAGCAGGATCGACCGGTTCCTATCCGCTCATTCGTTAAAAAAAGAAGACATCGATCTTGTGCTGACAGGCGCAGACTACAAACATCTTTGCGGGGAATATCCGACCGCGTCGGCTTTTGGGCTGGCGATGGCGGTGGGAATGAAAAAAGATCGTATCCTCATCCACAACAATTATCTGAATATCCATCATTCCCTGATGCTGATAACAAAATGCTAAAAGACAGCTTCTATACCATTTCCGAAATAAAAAGCGAACCGGCGTCGGTCTCCGCCTCTCTTCAGCTGCGCCAGGACCACCCGCTCTACCAGGGACATTTCCCCGGTCAGCCGGTAGTTCCGGGTGTTTGTATGTTGCAGATGGTAAAGGAGTTGGCAGCGATGATGACAAAAAAAGTGCTGGTCCTTCAAAGGGCCGACACGATGAAATTCCTGCAGCAGATAGACCCACGTAATAGCCCTGTCCTGCGGGCAGAATTAAGCTACAATATACTTGATGACGAATCCTTCAGAGTCTCGGCCATATTTTTGAAAGAGATGACTCCGTGTTTTAAGTTCAACGGGACATTCCGGTCAGCAGAATAAAACTATGCTGACGACCTTTATAAGTATTATAGATGAGATAATTTTGCGCGCCCGACAGCTGATGACAAGCCAGCCACAATGCAAAAGCAGAGGCTGTGGGATATTCCCCGCAGAGACGTTTGAAATGCAAAACAGAAGTATCCCTGTTCATCAAACTCTCACAGGCTTTATAATAGTCGCTTAGCCGCGCATCTCCATTCTCTCCGCTGATCAAACAATTAATCTCCTCCCCTGCCGGCAGATGAGTGGCAAGAAAATTTTCCAGTTCCTTTCTAACCACCTCCGCATCGCTGCTATGCAGTGTTGAGACCGCCCTTACCGCCGCCATCGCGTCCAGCGCCTGTCCCGACACGAGGAAGGCCGCAGCCCCTTCACCTGCAATGGTTCCCGGAGGATACCATCCTTCCATCTCATCCAGCGCGTAGTTGGAGGGCGAAAGCTCATCCACACCGGCCAGCAGATAAAAAGCGGAGTTATCTTCGATGGACAACAGGCTCACATCCAGTAGCGCCATTTCAAAGGCCAGGCCCCGGTGTACATGGGTCAGGTTATAACTCTTGTTCTGATCCATCATGCTTAGCTGGGAGGCCATCGCATTGGAGGTGCTTTGTGCAAAGCTGCCTGGTGTAAGCAGGGCTTCGCCATATTCTTTCATCTGCTGTAAAAAGCTGTAACTGTCAGCCGTCCCTCCATTGCCTGTTCCGATAACAATACCGGAAACAGGCCGGGATATCGACCGGAGGATGGGTGCACTCGCGCCGATGCCCATTCGTACAGATTTGCTCATCCGCCGCAAAAGATTTTTTGGAATTCCTTCGTAGGAAGGCTCTTTAACTTCCAGCTTACTGGTAGAAGTTTCCTGTGGAGAGATAGCTATTGCCTGATGGATATATAGCATACTCAGGATTTAGAGAAGATTAATGACACACAATTTCCTCCAAAGCCAAAAGAATTGGACATGATGTGACGAAGCGGCGAACGGTAGTATGTCGTCACGGGTTGCAGTTCCGTTCCGGGGATCACGGCACTGAAATGAAGACCCGGATATATTTCCTGGTGCTCCAGGCTCAGCAGGCTGTAGACGGCCTCGACGGCGGCGGCTGCACCCAGCGTATGACCTGTATTTGATTTTGTAGAGGCAAAGGGCGGCGGCTCACCAAAGACGCGGAGCATGGCCCTGCTTTCCGACTCGTCGTTGTTTTCAGTCGCCGTACCATGGGCATTGATAAAATCCACCTCTCCGGCTTGCAATCCCGCCATAGCCAGGGCCCCCTGCATGGCAAGGTAAGGTCCTTCGCCATTGGCCGACAGGGAGGTCGGATGAAAGGCATCGCTTGCATTGTAATAACCTTTTACCTCGGCATATATTTTTTTATCGGAAGGGATCTCATCTTCTCCTTCGAGGACCAGGAATGCCGCTCCTTCTCCCAGGTTCAGCCCCTGTCTGCTGCGATCGAAAGGACGGCAGATCTCCGAAGAAAGGATATGCAGGGCATTGAAGCCGCTGATGGTAAACTTCGACAGGCTATCGGCTCCTCCCACTATGGCCTTGCCCGCCAGCCCGCTTCGGATCAGCCGCATGCCATACCCGATCGCATTACCCGCAGAAGAGCAGGCTGTATTGATGGTATCAACAATCCCCTTCATCCGGTATTGCTCCTGGAGGAACAGGAAGACAGAGGAGCAGTCATAGGAGGAAAGAAAGGGGGAAGCAGCATATCGCTCTGAGACATCCCTGTACAGCTCATCCGACCGGGACATCCCGCCGACGGTGGTCCCGCCGACCAGGGCTGTCTTGTTACTGCGGATCTCTTCTTCGCTAAGCCCGGCATCCTGTATGGCTTCCCGAAATGCATGAAGGGCCAGCAGGCTCGTCCTGGTGACGGCAGGATCAAAGACCTGTAATCTTTCCCGCAGGAGCTCATCGCTCAGCGATACTTCTGCAAGAGGAACCCGGCTAAGATCAGGAGAAGAATGGGGAGGCATCGTTATCCCGCAGACGCCACTTATCAGGGCGGAATGATTTTCTGTCACCGTATTGCCGATAGCACTGATAACACCCATTCCGGTAATAAAAACCCTTTTCAATCGGCAAAAATTTACTTTGTTCTGTGCTTTTCGATGTAATCGGCCATGGTCTCGATGTCGACCAGTACCTTGCGGCCTTCCTTGGGATCTTTTATAGTAATTCCATACATGCGGTTGAGCAATACGATCAGCTCAAGAGAATCAATAGAGTCCAGGCCCAATCCTTCTCCGAAGAAGGGTTCGTTATCCGCAATATCCGCAGGCGTCAGGGATGTCAGGTTCAGGAACTGGATGACCTGTTCTTTTAGCTGTTGTTTTAATTCGGTCTTGTCCATTATTTATAGTTCAGATCAGTTTTTTTCTTTTTAATATCACGACGATTGCCAATTGTATAACAACAGTAATGACCAATAAAGGTAAGATATTTATCAAAATGTCTTTTAGTTTTCCCCCTTCCAGAAAGAGTCCATAGTAAGATTGAAGGGCCCAGTGAAGCGGAGAGAGCTGCATGATCGTTTGGAAACTGCCTGGCATAATAAATGACGGGATCATCAGTCCGCCGAGGATCGAAAGGATGACGACCGATACGGCCCCAAAGCCATTCGCCTGCTCCTGTGTTCTGGCAACGACACCCACCAGGATCGCATAACTTACTGCACACCAGCCAACGAGCAGGGTCACGAGTATGAGGCCCGGTCCATCATGGGGAAGGCTCAGCGCAGGAAGGCCGATAAACGGGAACAGCCAGACGCCCATTCCAAAGAGAACAGCCGCTTGCAGGAATGTTACCCCGAGATAGGTGATCTGTTTGGATAATAAGGCGAGAATATAATTTGTCGGCAGGGTCTTGAGCCGGATAAAACTTCCGTTCAGTTTTTCCCTCACCACGCTGCCCCCCAGCGACATGACCACAAAGAACATCGCAAAGATCGTCCAGGCCGGCACATTATGCTGTGTGGCGTTGAGCGGGATGGCTGTGCCACCCTTGCTTTCAGCGATCTCCTTTAACCCCATGCTGCTGCTCAGCATCTGCGAAGCCAGGGAATCGGGCAAAGGTTTTTCATTGACGCTGTAATAGATGTTTCGGATGATCTGGCGGCTTTCTACCATTTGGATAGCTCCGTCGATGGCGCCGGCTGTGGAGAGTTTGAGCGATGGTTCTATGCCAGGGTTAAACAAAAGCGTCAGCGAATCAGCATCGGCCGGCCTTGCAGCAGTATCCCCTTCGAGCCCGAATGAATGCAGGGCCTTGCCGGCTTTTTCCTTTGCGGTGGCGGCCATCTGTGCGGAAAAACCCGCCGGGATCAGAAGGGTCAGCATGCCGTTGTGTTTCCGCCGGGAGTCGAACGTCTCCAGCCGGAACAGGCCGACCTGGTCCACAGCCCGGATCAGCTCCTGGCTGAGCCGGCCCGTATCGTTGTTACTGATAAGTAGGGGGACCTTGTTCTTTGAGAAAGGTTGAAAAACGTTGTTCTGAATACTGGTGACGATGAGCACGAGCAGGATGGGCATGCCAAACATCAGTACCAGGCCGATCCTGTCCCGCATCAAAATGCGTATATCTTTTTTTATGGTGGCCAGCAGCTTTATCATTTGTCGAAGGCATTCCCGGTTAAGTGTAAGAATAACCCTTCGAGGTCTGTCTGCCGGTGTTGGGTCAATAAGGGGCCGAGGTCATCACAGGCGATGATCTTTCCTTTATCGATCAGCGCTATCCGCTGACAGAGCTCTTCAGCTTCGTCGAGCTGGTGCGAGGTATAGACCAGTGTAGTGCCCTTCTCATTCAGCCCGATAAGATAACGGATCAGCTCACGCCGGGTATGTACGTCGACGCCGACAGTCGGTTCATCGAGGAACAGGATACGCGGCTGATGGATGACACCTATAGCGAGGTTGACCTTTCTTTTCATGCCACCGGAAAACTGGCCGACCGCCTTATTCCTTACCTCCCGGAGATTCATGACCTCCAGCAGCTCTTCCGTTCTTTGACGGGTCTCCCCGGAAGAAAGACCTGCCCAGGCACCAAAAAATTCCAGGTTTTCGACAGGTGTCAGCTCTTCGTAAAAAGAGAAGTCCTGGGGGACCAGCCCGAACAGGCTATTAACGGTTTTGTTCTTCTTTTTTACGGGATGTCCCAATAGTTCAATACTGCCCTGTTCATACCCAAGTATTCCCGTCATCAGGTGCATGAGGCTGGTCTTGCCCGCGCCATTTGGGCCGAAGAGACCAAAGCGAAGCCCCTGGGCTATTTCGAGGTTAAGGCCGGAGAATAACGATCCATTCGATGGAGAATAGGAAAAACCAAGATCGGTGATAGCAACCGCAGGCTGGCCCATTTAATGCCATTTGATTTTTGACAAAACAGTAAACGCCTTTTTTTCCATCTCTGCAATTTCCAGCAGATAGTCTCCCATCACATCAAAATCGGCCTGGCTGCCCAGTCTGCCTTTGTATATTCCGGCCGCCTGTACGGCAGCATCCCGCCAGCGGTCACCCGCCCGGGTAAATTCGGCAGAGATAAGGGGCAGCTCGTCGGCTTTGTGAAAGGCATAGGCCTCTTGCAGGAAGGCAGCATAGATATACCGAAAGCCGCCGCCGCCGGTGCCGATCTCTTCCTGCATCCTGACCAGCTGAGCGAGATAAAGACCGGCCTTTGTAAGCCCCAGTCCGTCCCTCCATTTTTTGATCTTCCGGCCTGTAAAGCCGATCCCTTTTACACCGGCTATAGGACCGGGGATATGCAGCATGTTGAAGATATTCTTTTTGATCCCATGACGGATGGCATTTTTCATCGTCGCGTCATCGATAGTCTGCCCACCCTGCATACCGGGATAATAGATCTGGCCCCGTGGCGCAAGCGCACCTTTGGCGAAACGGACTCTTTCCAGCTCGTATTCTGACAACGAGGCCACCGTTTCCATGATAGGATCGCTCACGAAGTAATGATCCTTTTCTTTTTCGTAAACGATGAGATTATGCGCGTTGAAATGAAACCGGTATTCTTTGGGAAAATAAGGCAGATAATATACGCCGACCTGGCAACCCACCGCCCGGCCTTCGGCCAGGCACTGATCCAGGAAACTTTGTGCGGCCTCGCGGGAGCTGAATTTCTTTCGGGTTACGGGAATACCCAGAGACTGGCAGGTTTGCTTAAATATGATGCCGGGAAAGGACCGGAAGGCAATAGCCGGTCCACCATTGATCTTTAGAAAGGGGACGTAGACAAAGAACAGACCCGAGCCGATCCCAAAAGCCAGGGGCTCCGTCATCTGCGTAATGCCTGCATTTCTAAGCAGACTATTGGTAACGCCGCTTTCACAATGAGCAGCCTGGATATGTTGGAAAGCGCTATGCATTTCTATTCATCGTTTGTAGCTCCTCTACGGTGCTGTTGAAAACTTCCGCATACTTCCGCAGGGCCTTATCTGAGAGCTTGCTGAACACGCCGGGTTTAAAATGACGCCTGATCCTCCATTTCCAGAACCCTGTATATGCGGAGAGAATAGCCAGGTCCATTACATTCTTTTCCATAAAATAAGGCAGGGGGCTTACCTCACCCTTTTCCATTTTTTCCTTTGCTTCCTGCATCCGCCTCTCCACATTCTCCCAGGTGACATCCAATGCACCTATCTTAACATCCCAGCCGCGGCTTTGCTGCGTAGTATAGTTCCCCGACTCATCTGTTGCATAACAGATCTCGGTGGTAATTTTGCCGAGTGAGCTCAGATCCTGTGGAACGTCTTCTTTCTTCATAATTCACCATTCAATTAAACAACCGTCAGCATTGCGTACATATAAGAGAAGCGTGCGCTTTCAGGAACCAGCAGCAGCATCTTCTCCCCTTTTTTTAAGCGGCCGCTATGAAATAGTTCATGGACCATAAAGTATGCCGAAGCTGCGCCTACATTGCCAAGGCGGGTCAGATTGACAAACCAGCGTTCGTATGGCACATGGCTGCCCAGGACCGACATCACCTCGAAGATCTTGCTTTTAAAGAACTCGCTGGACATATGCGGCAAAAAATAAGTAATGTCATCCGCACTAAAGCCTCTCCGGTCGGCTATCTCTTTTATCTTCCTTCCTCCCAGCGGCACGATATTATTGCTCAGGACCGAAATATCCTGCTTGATGCTCAGCAGCGACTTCTCCATGATCTCTTCCGGGGTAAAGTCGAGATAGCTTTTCAGCGTACCATCCGGCTGCTTTTCACTGGCCATATACATACAGGTCTCCATTTCATTGGCATAGGAGACACCTTCGATCCAGTCTACCCGCAGGCTCAGGCCACTGGCATTCGGGGTATTGCTCAGAGCAAAGGCACTGGCGCCGTCGGACAGCATCCAGCGGAGGAATTCCTTGTCAAAGCTGATAAAAGGATTCTCATTCAGCTCTTTTAGCTTTTGCGCTTCTTCTTCAAAGACATTGGCTACCAGGGAAGCCGAGAAACGCTCGGATCCCGTGGCTACCGCCTTTCGGACATCCCCGGCCCGGACGGCGAGATATGCATACTTGAACGCATGCATCCCTGCACAACAGACACCGGAAGGAGATACCACCTCGATCGGCCCCATCTCCGGCAGCCAGCCATGTGTCATGACCCCATGTGAAGGCATCATCTGGTCGGGAGAAGAGGTGCCACAGGATAGAAGCTCTATCGTACGAAGCTGTTCCGGATCGTTATCAAAAAGCTCGCGCACCGCTGCAGCCGTCATCTGGGCATTCGTATGCGTAGGCTTACCCCCTTTCGACAGGGCATAATAACGAGTCTGGATACCATTGTTTCGCAGGACTATCTTTTTCGATTTTGAAGGCTTGCCATTGATATAACCAAGATATTCTTCCATGTCATCACTGACGACCGGCTCGTTGGGAAGAAAAAGGGAAGTGTTTGTTATATAGACCTCTTGTACGGACATAGTTGTAGTTGTATTAATTCAATCTCAAACAGGATTCTTTTTTTGCCTTTACATGATTTGACAGAAAAGGCTTGAAAAATAAAAGATCGATCACAAAGACGATCGGTGCAAACAGGAACAGTGCAAGTAATAGATAATATTTGAATGCAACAAGCCACACTTGTCTTTTTTTCCGCTTGCTGATCCACCTCGCCCAGATCCTGAACATGACAGCAGCCTTTGTTTCCATGAAGGCCAAATGGTATTTCCAATTGACGGCATTTTGTTGGATCAGGGCCGTTTTCAGCTCTTCCCACTCGCCGTTGTCCAGATGTCTGAGCACGGTGGCGCCCAGTCCTGATGCGCCGCTGATATCCTCATCCGATACACCCGGCCGGGGGAAAAAACCAAGATAGCGGTCCTTCTTTCCACCCAGCATCCAGTGAAAGATAGTGAAGATGCTTACCAGGTTCAGATGCCGGTCCATCATCGCGATGGTGCCTACGTGACGGGCGCCGGTATCGCTGACCAGTTTTTTTACTTTTCCGAATGCATTCACCCACATATTCCTCGCCCCCGTGACGGTGATGACAGGCGTATCCTTCAGGATGGCCTTTATCGCCGGAAGATTCATGAGAGAATTGAAGGGTATGCTCGGGGACAGGAACCAGGCCTGGTAACCCAGGATGACGAGATCATAGCGGGTCTCTTTCAATGTGAATGGAGCCAGCGCCATCGTTGTGCCCAGGACGCAATCAGGCATTACACTAAAAAAGCTTTGGGAGGTCCAGGGAAAAGGATAGTCGTTTTTCAGACGGACCTGCAATCGCTCGATGGTATGACCAGCCGCCTCAAGAGGCTGACAAAGGTTGTCGATGATATCCCGCAACTGACCTGACTGCGAATAATAAATAGCTAAGACTTTTTTCCCCATGTGTACGTAAAATTAAAGATCAAAATCCGATGCATGCAGGGCGGAGGAGGTTCTGCTATAATCTTTAATAACCCGCTGCAAGGCCGCCGGCAATTCCTTATAATGCAGACGTACAAAATCGCTATCCTCTTTTAGCTGATCGTGATATTTTGTGATCTTCGGCGCATGTTCCTGGATGATCAGCCGGAGAAAACGGTATTCTGCATTGCTGCTGTTGTCATGTATGACGGTCTCCAGCTCGGTTCTTCCTTTTTTGAACTCCTCCAGCTTGTCTTTTGGCTTTTTCAGGAGACCCGCCTTTTTCATCAGCAAGGCCCCTCTGTAAGCTTCTTTTCCGGGCGACCGAAGGTCTTCGATCCCGGCTAGCTCTTTGTCGACTTCTTCCAATCTCCCGGCTTTTAAAGTATTATAATAAGCGGCCAGGTCAAAATTTTGAGGGGTACGGGGTGTCAGAGGAAGGGAATTCCCAATTTTTACGGTGCCCGATAGGAAAAGGAATAGAAATAGCCTTATTTTCATAATCCAGTGAAGTAAATACAAAGATAAATTACTTTTGCGATTCAAATATATTGGACAATTACCTGAAAAACATCAAGTTGGAAGTTAACAGCAAACAATTTTCCGGGTCATGGGCGGTTATTCTGGGAGGCTCCAGCGGATTTGGCCTTGCCACAGTCAGGAAACTGGCGGCACATGGCATGAATATAGCCTTGTTGTACCGGGAAATGGCATCAACGGAAAAAGCCGTCAAACAGGAATTAAGTCAGATTGAAAAGGAATTTGATGCAAAGATCCTGTCTTTTAATCTCAATGCTCTTAGTGAAGAAGGACAGCAGACCTTTGTAAAGGAGTTCAGAAGGCTGGTGGGGACGCAAAAATGCGTCAGGCTGCTGATGCATTCGATAGCCCGGGGGAACCTGCGGCTGCTGGAGGAGCTTTCCCCCCAGGACATGCAGGATACGACCCATGCCATGGGAACGAGCATGCTGGATTGGGCAAAGCTGCTGATAAAGGAAGACCTGTTCCAGCCCGATGCAAGGATCATAGGCCTTACCAGCGAGGGGACGCATAAATACTGGGAAGGTTATGCCGCTGTATCCGTTGCCAAGGCTGCCCTGGAAAGCCTGGCCCGTTATATGGCCGTCGACCTGGCTCCTCATGGCATCCGAACCAATGTGATACAGGCGGGTGTCACGGACACGCCGTCCATGAAGAAAATACCGGGAAGCCAGGAATTGCTCGATCATACGATAACCCGCAATCCCTTTGGCAGGATGACCGGTCCGGCAGATGTAGCTAATGTCATCTACCTGCTGTGCACGGATGAAGCCTCCTGGATCAACGGCGCCCTTATCCATGTTGACGGCGGAGAGCATTGCCGGTAAATAGCAGCTTCCCAAATGAATTCCGACATGTACGAACACATATTAGATAAGCTACCGTATAAATCTTCCTTTCGTTTTGTTGACAGGATCCTTTCACTGGACGGGAAAGGTGTGACAGGGGAATATACCCTGCGTCCATCTGCCTTTTTTTATGAAGATCATTTTGTTGGCAACCCGGTCACACCGGGTGTCATCATAACAGAAATAATGGCCCAGATCGGAGTTGTGGTGCTGGGTATTTATTATATCCTAAATTCGCCGGAATATAGGGGTAAGGAAGAGGGGCTTTTTCCTCTGCTGACCTCGACGGAAGTATCTTTTTACAGGATGGTATTACCGGATGAGAAGCTGACCGTCGTATCGCAGCAGCAGTATTTTCGATTTGGCAAGCTGAAATGTTATATAGAAGCCCTTGGAGAGGATAACGAATTGGTTGCCAGGGGAATGTTTGCAGGAGTAATTAAAAAAACCGATAAAAAGGACAATTAATAATGGATCGCCGTGTTGTTATTACTGGTATGGGTGTGGTGTCCCCGAATGGAGTAGGCATCCCGGATTTTCTAACCGCCATTCAACAGGGCGTTTCCGGATTAAGATTCGTACCCCGTCATGAGGAGCTGAATTTCTTTTGTCATGTAGCGGGTAAACCGGAATTCGACTGGGAGCAGCTTCGCAATTATCTTCCGGAAGTCACCTTTCACGGTCTGAAAGGCAGTACGATCGGATATGCCATAAAGGCTGCGGCAGATGCCTGGCTGGATGCAGGTTATTCACTTGGCGGAGAGGAAACACATTGGGATACGGGCTGTGTCTTTGGAAACAGTGTTGCGGATACGGAGGCCATGAAAAGGGTCATTTCCTTTGTGGATTCCAAACAGGCCCGTAAATTGGGCTCCCGGGTGATAGAACAGTCTATGAACAGCGGTGCTACGGCCTATGTTTCAGGGCTGTTAGGTCTGGGGGGAAGGATAATTACCAATTCCGCCGCCTGTGCGACAGGATCGCAAGCTGTTCTGCTGGGATATGAATATATTAAACATGGTTTGGAAAAAAGAATGGTTGTAGGGAGCAATGAATATATAGATTCCTATATATTTGGAGCTTTTGATTCCATGCGGATCCTTTCCAGGAAATTCAATCAGACGCCCGAGCGGTCCTCCCGGCCTATGAGTGCTTCGGCCAATGGTTTCGTACCGGGTTCCGGAGCGGCAGCGCTGGTGCTGGAAGACCGGGAGTCGGCACTGGCGAGAGGCGCCACCATCTATGCGGAGATCCTGGGTGGTGTCACCAATTCAGGAGGACAAAGAGGGGGCGGGTCGATGACGGCGCCAAATCCGGATGGAATTGTCAACTGTATCCGCGGAGCGATGGAGCATGCAGGGGTGAGCGGTTCAGACGTAGACCTGGTCTCGGGTCATCTGACGGCTACCGTGGCGGATAAGATGGAGGTCGCTTGCTGGGCTACGGCGCTGGATAGGACCAGGGGTGATTTTCCCCGGATCAACTCGCTGAAGTCGATGATCGGTCATTGTCTCAGCGCGGCGGGGTCGATCGAGATCGTGGCTGTTGTTTTGCAGTTATGGCATCAGTTCATCCATCCGAATATCAACCTGGAGGACCCGCATCCCGAGATTGTCGATATGATCGGATTGGAAGCGATGCCTGTAGAACGAGTCGATAAAGAGATAAATATTGTAGCCAAGGCGAATTTTGGCTTTGGAGATGTAAATGCCTGTTTAATTTTTGCAAAACACAAATAAAAATGGATAGACAAGAAATTTTGGCTGAGCTTAAAAAAGTATTGACCCCTTACACGGCTAATAAAGAAGCGCTAAATTCTCTGAATGAACAAACCGACCTTATAAAAGACCTGAAGATCAATTCGGCCAACCTGGTGGATATTTTTATAGACGCAGAAGCAAAATATGATATCGAGATAGATATGGATTCAGCCGAAAAGATCCATGATGTAGGCAGCTGTATCGACGTGATCATGGAAAAGCTGGGGCAGCAAAAGTGATCAGCGTTGGCAACGATATAATTGCGCTGGATATAATTGACGCGGGCCGTACCAAACAGCCCGTTTTTTATTCGAGGATACTTGATCCGGCTGAGACCGCGATGTATACGGAGCTTTTATCCCTACCCTTTGAACAGTATGTCTGGTTGTTGTGGTCGATAAAAGAATCCGTTTATAAATGTATAAAAAGAGCGCATCCTGAACTTTCTTTTTCTCCAAGAAAAATCATCGTACGACAGATCTCCCGATCAGAGACTTACAGAAGTCTTGTATATTTTAATTCTATTCCATTTCATGCTGAATCGCGGGTGAATGATAAATTCATATCTACTCTGGCGACGAATGACGATGGGTTTGACAAGATCTGCTGGGATGTTCAGCAGATCGGACGGACCGATCCTGAAACCCAGTCTCGGCAGGTAAGGTCAGCGCTGTTGCAGCGACTGCGGTCTTTTTTCCCCGGCGACCAGCTGCAGATCGAAAAGTCCGAAACGGGTTACCCTGTACTGGTAAGAAATTCAACGGCAGTCGACTTGCCGATCTCTTTTTCCCATCATCATGATCTCGTCTTTTATTCCTTTATTTCTCCTTCCTCACTTTTGTCACCTCTTCAATCGTAACGGGGTCATTCACTTTATTAAACCTGTATTTTATAAAAGTTACGATGGAGGCAATAGCATGATCGTCCAGGAACACCCCATGTGCGGGCATTACCCCGTTGAAGGTCTTCCCTCCTACCTTTATCTCACCCGTCAGGCCATGCATCACGATGTCAATTACCTTGTGCTTGTCCCCGGTAACCCATTCGGAGCCGGCCAGCGGCGGATAGCGGCTGTTGTCTCCTTTCCCATCCCGCTGATGACAGCTTGCACAATAGGAGTTGTAGAGGATATGTCCTTCCATCTCACCGCCTTTGCCCAGGTTATCCAGTTTCTCATCCGGTGTCTTGATATAGGAACGGGATTTACGCGACTCCATGCCGGCCAGCTGCGTCTCTCCGAATTTTGTCCTGTCGCCTTTGTACATGACGCGCCAGATCTTTCCTTTATTCGATTCCGAGATATACAGTGAGCCATCAGGGCCTTCGGCAAGCCCCATTGGCCGGTATACGGCATCATGTGTGTTGACCACGGTATCCACGCCCGTAAAACCGTCGGCGAAGACCTCGTATTTTCCGGTCGGCGCTCCATTTTCAAAAGGCACGAAACACACGATATAACCCGCCTGCGGATAGGGCGAACGGTCCGTGGAACCGTGAAAGGCCACAAAGGCTCCTTTTTTATAGCGTTCGGGGAACTGGTTACCCCGGTAAAAGAGCAGGTCCATCGGAGCCCAGTGTCCGGGGAAACCCATCAGCGGCTTATCAAAAGCCGCGGCCCGACCTTCAGTTTTGCCATCTCCTCCATATGCGGGCTGGAGCATATTTTTCCCAAGTATCTGATCGTAATATGCATAAGGCCAGCCGAAGTCGGCATGTTCCCGCACTTTTAACAGGGGTTCGGACGGAAGGACGGCGGCTTGCCAGGAAGTATAGATATTGGGATAGCGGGTATGGAAATTATCCATCCCGTTCATCGCGACATACAGGCTATTGTCATCCTGGTTCCAGGCGATGCCCAGCACGCTGCGGATGCCCGTCGCATATTTATAGCCATCCTTTTGGGTCTGTCCTGTTTTATTCGCGTCGAAGCGCCATACGCCGGCATGGATCTTCAGATCGGGAGAAGGATCGACGCCTTTACCGCCGGGGATACCCGCCGAACCGACCGTTGCCATATCCTGTCCTGCATCGTCCGGTGCGCCGAAAGGAACATACATATGACCGTCGTTGTCAAATGTCAGCGGTTTTGCAGAATGCCAGTGTTTCATCAGGTCGGGCTCGTCATCAGTGAGGATGACCTCTGTTTTTCCTGTAGGGATCAGCTGACCCGGGGTCAGCTTATTGCGCAGCACATATTTTACGGTAGAAGTATAGAGATAGCCATCGTAAATATTCATGCCTGCGGGCAGACCGCCTTCGTCTACATAGTCTCCGAAATAGGTGATGATATCCGCCTTGCCATCATTGTCGGCATCCCGTAGTCCGACGGTGCCTCCTCTTCCATGCATAAGCTCATTGTATTCAAGCTTGACATAGATATCTCCATTATCATTGACGGCTATATGCCGGGCTCTGCCGATACTGTCGACGACGACGGCTGCGGCAAAGCCATCGGGAAGGAAAAGGCCGCCGTTATTCTTAGCGCCGGGTGGCTGCGGTTTGGGTTCTTTTGTTTTACACTGGGCCAGGGCTATTACCCCAAAAAGGATAAAGATGGAAGGTCGTATCATAAGCTTAGTTGGTTACAAACGTAAATTTATTCTGATCTCAAACTCTTCACCGGGTTCTGCATCGCCGCCTTCAACGCCTGGCCTCCCACCGTCACAAATGCAATGACCATCGCCAGTAGTCCCGCCAGTCCAAAGACCCACCAGCTAAGACCTATGCGATAGGCGAAACCCTGCAGCCAGCTGTCCATCGCCAGCCAGGTCAGGGGCACGGCAATGACAAAGGCCAGGATCACCAGAACGAGAAAATCCCTGGATAAAACAAACAGCAGGCTGTTGACCGAAGCTCCAAGCACTTTCCGGATGCCTATTTCCTTTGTACGCTGTAATACATTATACGCCGAAAGTCCGAGTAATCCAAAACAGGCGATGGCTATCGCCAGCACGGCAAACAGCGCAAACACATTTCCGAAGCGCTCGTTCTCGGCATATTGCTGGTTAAAGAACTCATCGAGGAAGAAATAGCTGTAGGGATCGGCGGGAAAATGCCGGTTCCAGATCGTTTTGATGGAAGCGATCGTCGCAAAAGCATCGGCTGTTTGCACCTTGACGGAATAATACGAGCGCCGGTCGCGGTGTGGTAATAAGACAAGCGGCTGGATCGCTCTTTGCAGTCCTTCATTATGGAAGTCGGCGATAACGCCAACCACCTGCAGCGAATCCATGTTATCCTGCCCGCCTGAGAGTAATTTCCCAAGGGCAGCCTGTGGAGAAGGATACCCCAATACATGGACAGCCGTCGCATTCAGGATGATCGCTTTTTTGTCGGTACCAAAGTCCCGTGAAAAATCCCGGCCGGCAAGAAGCTTCAATCCAAAGCTGCTGATAAAGTCGTCTCCTACACCCAGATGGAATAAATTAATAGCCTGCCGGTCGCCACCTATTCGCTGCCAGTTGGTGGACCATAAGATCTCGTGTCCCATAATTTCGGAAGAGCTGGTCATAGTTCTGACACCCTTCACCTGGAGCACTTCTCTCTTCATTGCCTGGAAAGCATCCTGGTAAGAGGAGTCCGATACCCCGGCAAGGGCACCATTGATGACCAGGGTCTGGTCTATATCGACACCCAGTTTCTGGGTCCGCATAAAATGCACCTGCCGGTATACGATGATCGTTCCGGCAATAAGAATGATCGATGCCGCAAACTGTCCTATGATAAGACCTTTCCTCAGCCATTGTCCTCCGGCAGCGTTCTTAAAAACGCCCTTTAGAACAGTTACAGGATGGTAACGGGACAGTACCAGCGCCGGATATACGCCGGAGAGGAAGGTTCCGGCAAGAAACAGTCCTGCAAAGATCTCCCAATAGCTTGCAGGCAGCGAAAAGGTCCGCTCAAGCGGTCGACCCGTAAGGGTGCCGAAGAAAGGGTTTATTAGCATTACGATCGCAAGGGCCAGCATCAGCGCCACCAGGTTCAGCAGTAAGCTTTCCAGCATGAACTGGCGGATGATCTCCTGTCTCAACGCGCCAAGAACTTTTCGTAAGCCCACTTCCCTGGCCCGCTCCATCGAACGTGCCGTCGCCAGGTTGATATAGTTGATCCAGGCAATGCCGATGATAAAAAAGGAAATTAAAAATAAGAAGGATACGGACTGTCCATCTCCGTTCGGCTCTGCCTCTTCGGTATAATGTGAATACAAATGAATATCGGTAAAAGGCACCAGGCTTAGGCTATAGCGATCGCCTTCACTCTTGTTTTCCGGCAGATCGTTGTAATGCCTGTTTATAAATGCAGGCAGCCTCGCCGCCAGCTGCCGGTAATCCGCACCTTTCTTCAACAAAATGTAAGTGTAAAAATCGGTCCAGCTAAAACTGGTTTCGATCGGGTCATTGGTCTGACCGTAAGTACCGTTGATCTGGCTGCGTGTCGGATAAGAGAGCAGCAGATTCAGCTTTATGTGGGAGTTAGCCGGGTAATCCCTGAAGACACCGGTTACTTCCAATGGCCGGGTCCTGCCACCACTGTGAATGGTCAACATTTTACCCAGCGGATCTTCCTTTCCAAAATATTTCCTTGCTTCCGTCTCCGACAAGATCATCTTTCCGGGTACCGATAAGGCCGTTTTAGCATTTCCTTCTATCAAAGACAGGTCAAATAACTGCAGAATCGACGCATCCGCGCACCATACCTCCGGCTCGAAAAACTTTATGCTGCGGGTTTCATTGGAAAGTAAAAAAGAGATCTTGTTCAGACGACAGGTCTGTTCGACCTCGGGGAACTCCCGTTTTAAAGCAGGGCCTACACCCGGCATTGCCGCTGCACAAGGCACGACCATCCTGCCGTTCTGATACTCTTCATCCTGCACCCGGAAGATGCGCTGGCCCAGCCGCTGGAAGCTGTCATAGCTACGTTCGTAGGCTACATATTCGAAGATCAGCAGACAGCAGATAATGCCGGCCGTAAGACCCAGAATATTTAGTATGGAATAGCCTTTCCGTTTGTATAGGTGGCGGATGGCGAGGCTCAGAAAGTTTTTTATCATGGCGGGTAAATTTAGGCGGAACTCCCGCATGTCTATCACACCTAAATTAAGGAATTTATCCTAAAAGCGGACCCCCAAACTGATATACGGATACCAGCATTCTGTCGAATGGCCGGCGATGACCCTGACCACCGCCAGCTGAGCCGGAGCATAATAGACGCCAGCTGGTAGAAAGCGGGATTCCCGAGACTGACGATGCCCCCTACCCGATCGCTTACCACGATGGTCCCTGCGGCATTGAGAGACCGGTCTATGGCTATCAGCGGTGTGATCTGTCCGTAGTCCCTTGCATTATCACCGGCACCTCTAAAGGTGCTGGCATTGATGCTGATCAGCACACCCGAATCGGGAAGCAGCTTGTCCTTTCTGCTGTCAAAGGTGAAGTTCAGCTTTCCGCCGAGGTGCGCTGCCATCCATCGTATATACCCGCAGCTGGCGGGTAAGAGCGGAAGGATAGACTAAGCGGGCCCGGCGTTAGAAATTCTGTATAAATTCTGTATATATCCTATGCAAATACTGGATTTGCAGACCACAGGTTGCATTCTCAGCACTTTATGCGTATCTTTCGCGCGCTGACAAGAGTCAACCCAATTCAACCTATGACACCAAAAACGCGCAAAAGACTCCTTCGTTTTATCCTGATCCCCGTATTATCGTTATTGATCCTCATTGGCATAGCCGTAGCCATCCTTTTTACCCAACAGCAACGTCTTGTCGGGCTGGCTCTCGACCAGGTGAATAAAGAGCTGCCCGGAGAGCTTACGGTAGGCGGCAGCAATATCACCGTTTTTCAGAACTGGCCTTATATCTCGATCGGCTTACAAAACGTAAAGTTCTACGCCTCGAAACAGACCAGCGAAAAACCCATCTACGAAGCCGAACGGATGTTCGTCGGTTTTAGCCTGCCGGATATCCTGAAACAGAAATACCGGGTAAAAGCCATCGTTCTAAAGAACGGTCGCCTGCAGCTCGTACAGGATACGGCCGGCCGGCTGAATATAGTAGAAGCAAGCCGTATACAGACCGATTCAACCACGGCTGCCGGGAATAGCAGCAAACAGATGGACCTCGATATCAAAAAGTTCGTGCTGAAGAATATGGACATTAATTACCAGGACAACCAGAGCCGTCAGCATATCAGCACACATATCGACAGGATCCAGGCTTCCTTCCAGCTCGACAGCAATTCCAAGGTCGTTGCTGATCTGAAAGGTGCCCTGCTGCTGGATTATACCCGACCCGGAGATACTACCCTCTTCCGGCATAAACACCTGGAGACGGACATACAGCTGTCATACGACATGCCCCGCAAGTTCCTGAAGCTGACGGAAGGAAAGCTAAAGCTCGAAGATGCTGTCTTCAATATCACCGGAACGGCTGATCTGCTTCACGACAATATGGTCGACCTGAAGATAGCGGGGGACAAACCGGATTTCAGACAATTGTTTGCCTTTGCACCGCCGCAAGTGGCAAAAGAGCTGAAACATTTCAAGTACGATGGCCGCCTGAGCTTCCAGGCCCTGATAAAAGGAAAGCTGAAAGACGGGGAAATGCCCGGGATAGAGCTCAACTTCTCCTGTTCAAACGCGTGGCTGCATAATACGGAAGCCAATAAAAAGCTGGACTCCCTTTCCTTTACCGGCTATTATAGCAATGGAACGGCACACTCCCTGAAAACATCGGAGCTGCGTCTAACAGACATGCATGCCCGCCCGGACAAGGGTATATTCAGCGGGAACTTTGTCATGCGTGATTTTACCGATCCCAAGATACTCATGCAGATCAACTCCGAGCTGGAGCTGGGATTTGTCGGCGCCTTCCTTGGTATAAAGGACCTGCAGCGTATTACGGGTTATATCAACCTGAAGATGGACTTTAAGGAGCTGGTAGACCTGAGCCTGCCCGAAAAGTCGATGGCAAAGCTCACCCAGGGTATTCAAAGTGAGCTGACCGTAAAGCACCTCACCTTCCGGATCCCCAACTACCCCTATATCATCGAGAATCTCGATCTGCATGCAGCCATGAAGGACGGCCTGGTAAAGCTCGACTCCATGGCCTTTAAGCTTGGCAACTCCGATCTTCGCATGGATGGATCGATCAGCGACCTGCCGGCACTTTTTCATCACCAGGAGAAACCTGTACAGGTGAACCTCAACGCCCACAGCAATAAGCTGGTCTTTAAAGAGCTGCTGGCCTTTGATACAGCCCGAAGCCATAAGGCGAAGGAAGAGGTCTATGGCTTTAACATAGGCTTGTCGCTGGAGACTTCCGTCAATGAGCTGCTGCATCCCTCGCCTTTACCAAAAGGGAAATTCAAGCTGCAAAATCTCTATGCGGCCTTTAAACAATATCCGCATGCTTTTCATGATTTCGGCGCAGAGCTGACCATCAATGATACGGCTCTCCTGCTCAGGAATCTCATGGGCAGCATCGACAGCAGCGATCTCAGGTTTAACGGCCGGGTCAACAATTATCAACTGTGGTTCGAAAAAGTAAAAAAAGGTAAAACCCTGATCGCCTTTGACCTCAAGTCCCAGCACCTGGCCATGAAGGATCTGCTGGGTCGTCGCAGCCGTGAATATGTCCCCAAAGAGTACCAGGAAGAGGTGGGTTCCAATATCTGGCTGCGGTCGAAAAGCGAGCTACGGTATGACTCGGTGTTCCGGTTTGCCAACATCAAGATCGCCAATATTTCCGGGGCCCTCAAAAAACATCCTTACAAGCTGGATAGCATCAGCGGGAACATAAAGCTGGGGACGGATAATTTTGTAAAGATCGATACGCTGAAAGGAAAGATCGGGAATACCGACTTTAACCTTAGCATGCGTCTATATACCGGGCAGGATACGATCAGAAGGAAAAAGGAGAACTTTCTTCAGTTCTCTTCCCGGCTGCTGGATGTGGACCAGCTGACGAACTATGTGCAGGCAGCAGAGCAGACAGAGACCGAAACCCAGGATAATGCCAATCCCACTGTCACTACCGTCGCAGCTACGACCACGCCTGCTCATACCGATGCCTTTAATATTTTCAGAATACCCTTTATCGATTTCAATGCCGCGATAAATATCGGACGGGTCCGGTATCATCACCTTGGTTTAAAGAATATTTCCACCAGTATGCGGATGATGGTCAACCAGAACATCTACCTCGATACGCTGAGTGTGGAACTGGCCGGAGGAAGGATAACCGCGAACGCGCATTTCGACGGCAGCAATCCAAAGAAGATCACACTGAAAAGCAAGATCGGCGCCGAAGACCTCAACCTTGAAAAGCTATTTCTCAAACTGGACAATTTTGGCCAGGACTATACGATCAATAAGAACCTGAAGGGCATACTGAGCGGACAGATCCAATCCAATCTGCTGGTACATCCGGATCTTACGCCGATAATGGATCAATCCGAAGCGTTGATGGATATTGAGATCATCAATGGCCTCCTGGTCAACTTCGGACCTATGCAGGCGATGTCCTCTTATTTCAAGGATAAGAACCTGACGAAGGTTCGATTTGATACCCTCCGGAACAGCCTCACGCTGAAGAACGGAGCCCTGTATATACCCGACATGAATATCAATTCCTCCCTCGGTTTTATGGAGATCTCCGGCCGCCAGTCGCTGAATATGCAGATGGAATACTATGTACGTATTCCTCTGAAGATGGTTACCCAGGTTGGATTTCGCATGCTGTTCGGCAAGAAGCAGGAAGAGGTGGACCCTGACCAGGTGGATGCCATCGAATACCGGGATAAGGACAAGCGCGTGCGATTTATGAACCTTAAAATAACCGGCACTCCTGATGACTATAAAGTGGGGCTTGGTAAGGCAAAGAAATCATGAAACGCTAATACCGAACAGATAACCGTCTAAAAGCGGACAGTCCGTCCCGAGGTCAATTCCATATGTGACTGGATGACAATAGGTTGATAAATTGGCATGGTATAGGCAGGTACTTGGTCAAAACAAGTACGAATGCTACTCAACTATATAAAGACTGCCTGGCGCAGCCTCCGACGCTACAAGGCCTTTTCCGCCATAAATATCATGGGGCTTGCCCTGGGCATGACCTGTAGTCTCCTGATCCTGCTTTGGATCAATGACGAACGCAGCATCGACGGCTTTCATGCGCATGGCAAACAGCTTTACCAGGTATATGAACGGGATTATAATGACGGGAAGGTAGGCGCGGGTTATTCCACGCAGGGCTTGCTGGCGGACGAGCTAAAGCGGGTCATCCCCGAGATCGAATACAGCAGCAGCCTGGATGATGCAGCCGCCCCCGGCGCCATTAATACGATCGAGGTCGGCGAAAAGATCATTAAAATGAAAGGGGTGTTTGCCGGTGCCGATTTTTTTACCCTGTTCAGCTATCCGCTGTTACAGGGGACTCCGGCAACCGCCCTTAACGCCCCCGGTGTCATTGCCATATCAAGAAAGATGGCTGATCAATTCTTTGGAGGCCCGGAGCAGGCTATCGGCAAGGCCCTGCTTTTTGACAATGCTCAAAATCTCCGCGTATCGGCGGTATTTGAAGACTTCCCTTCCAGGTCTTCCCTGCAATTTGATTTTTTAAGAAGCTGGACAGACTATATAAGAGAAAATGACTGGGTTCACAACTGGAGCAATACCAATCCCGGTACCTATGTACAGCTGAGGAAAGGCGCAGATCCGGTAACCGTGGAAGCAAAGATCAAAGAATTTATTTATCGCTACCTGCCCAAAAACAAGGGCTCACTTACAGAGCTGGCTCTGCAATCCTACCCGGAGAAATACCTTCATTCCAGTTTCAAAAATGGTTATATCGATGGGGGGCGTATTGAATACGTCCGGATCTTTACCGTCATCGCCATTTTTATTCTCCTGATCGCCTGTATCAACTTTATGAACCTGGCAACAGCCCAGGCGGCCAGAAGGTCGAAGGAGATAGGCGTGCGAAAGGTCATCGGAGCCGGTCGTCCTTTATTGATCGGCCAGTTTATCGGCGAAGCCCTGCTGCTGACCTTTTTGTCTCTGCTTGTTGCGCTGGTGTTGAGCGCGGCCTTATTACCGGCATTTAACAATCTTACCGGGAAGCAACTGTCCATCCCTGTTACACAGCCTCTTTTCTGGCTTGCACTGAGCGGACTTGTGCTCATCACCGGTGTTGTAGCGGGAAGCTACCCGGCATTCTTTCTCTCCTCCCTTGACCCTATAAAAGTATTAAAGGGCAGCCTGAAGTTCAGCTGGCGGGAGATACTTGCACGCCGGGGGCTGGTCGTCTTCCAGTTCTCGCTGACCATCCTGCTGATCGTCGGCATGATCGTGATCTACCGGCAATTGAATTATATCCAGACAAAGAACATCGGTTTCGACCGGGAAAATCTTGTCTATATACCCCAGGAAGGCGAGCTGGCGACGAAGTATGAACTATTCAAAGAAGAGGCGACAAAGATCCCCGGCATCCTGGCTATGTCAAAGATGAGAAACTCTCCTACCGTCATCAGCCATCATAACGGAAGCATCGGCTGGCCGGGCAAAGACCCCAACCTGGTCGTGCACTTTGCGGATGAGATCGTGGGGTATGATTTTGTAAAGACCCTGGGTCTGCAGCTGAGGGAAGGACGGGATTTCTCAAAAGATTATCCCACCGATTCGGTTGGTTTCTTATTGAATGAAACGGCTGTTCAAAAGATCGGGCTGCAGAACCCGGTCGGACAGACTATCCTATGGGGCAATCATCCGGGGAAGGTCGTCGGTGTCCTGAAGGATTTTCATTTTAGTTCCATGCACAACAGCATCGACCCACTGGTCGTTCGGCTGAATGAACACTGGACCTGGGGGAATATCCTGGTCAGGATACAGGCTGGCAAAACGAGAGAAGCCCTCAGCGGATTGGAAGCAGTGGCAAAAAGGGTAAATCCGAAATTCCCTTTTACTTATCAGTTCTCCGACCAGGAGTTTGCGAAGCTTTATCAAAGCGAACAGCTTGTCAGCAGGCTCTCGAATTATTTTGCATTTTTAGGCATCTTTATTTCCTGTCTTGGTCTGTTTGGCCTGGCGACCTTTGCCACGGCCCAGCGCAGGAAGGAGATCGGCGTTCGAAAAGTTCTTGGCGCCACCGTGACCGGCCTGACCATCATGCTGGCCAATGATTTCCTGAAAGTAGTGGCGCTGGCCATGCTTGTGGCATTTCCTGCCGCCTGGCTGATCATGGACAAATGGTTGCAGAACTTCGTTTACCGGATCGACATCGAATGGTGGATGTTTGCGCTGGCAGGTTTTGTGACGCTTGGAATTGCGATGCTGACGGTCAGCTATCAAAGTATCCGGTCGGCGCTGGCAAACCCGATAAAGAGTTTGAGAACGGAATAACGGTTATCCCTCTGAGTTGGCCCGGGAACACTGTTGCTATCCCTGTTGCCCGAACCGGCTCTTCATCGCTGCGTCTATCTGCTCAAGCGTGAACTCACCCAGGGGACTGGCGGCCCTGCTCATCTGAACATGCGGCCAATCCTTTAGCGAGGTCCACAGTCCGCCGGCTGTCAGCCCGATCTGGTTAGCCACAGCGGCATAGACCTGGAAGCCATTCTTTCCGTTGACAAGCCGTTTGACCGACCATTCCGCCTGTCCGTCCACCACCCAAAAACAATCCAGCGCAAACCCCCATTGATCCTGCGTAAAGGGATCGCGCAGACCTTCATTGGGACGCATTTCAATCCCCTGGTCTTTACATTTCTGCAGTAGTTGGTCAACTTTCGCCCTGAAGTCGGGCTGTAACAGATTGAGATCGGCAGCCATAGTTGATTGTTTTGCTGACTATAAAGCTACAATGTTAGGAGAACCTTACCACCCGTGAAAATACGGTATTTTAAAATCAGGGGGGTATGCCGTTATTTGATTTTCGTACCTTCGCCTCATGGAACCGATACAAAGCCTGGAAGACTTCTACCGCCACAAGCTGAACTGGATGCCTGACAATCTCAAGAATGGAATGGGGCATTTCAATGTATTCAGGACCGAAGAGCTCATCCGTAAGCATGCAGGGCATGTTCCGTACAGCCGAAAAGATTTCTTCAAGATCTCTCTTCTGATCGGGAAAAACCGGCTTTTTTATGCCGATAAGGTGGTGGAGGTCGATAAGCAGGCACTGATCTTCAGCAACCCGCTGATCCCTTACAGCCATGAATCCCTTTCAGACGAGCAGTCCGGTCTGTTCTGTATCTTCACCGATACCTTCTTCAGTCATTTCGGGCATATCAGGGAATACCCGATCTTCCAGCCCGGCAGCATGCCGGTCTTCTTACTTAGCGACGAACAGGTCCCCCCGATAAAAAATATATTTAACCGGATGCTCGAGGAGATAGTCTCGGACTACGCCTATAAGTATGACGTGTTGCGCAATCTTGTTTTCGAGCTTGTACATGGCGCCATGAAAATGCAGCCGGCATCCACCTCGCTTTATTCCGGCTCCAATGCTTCTACCCGTATCTCTTCCCTGTTCATGGAGCTGCTGGAACGGCAATTCCCTATAGAGTCGACGATACAGCAGATCATGCTGCAATCCCCTTCGGATTTTGCCAGTCAGCTTTCCGTTCATGTCAATCATCTCAATCGTGCGTTGCGGGAGAACACCGGCAAGACGACCACGAAGATCATTGCCGAGAGAGTGACCCAGGAGGCCCGTTCGCTTCTGCTGCATACCAATTGGAATATCAGTGAAATAGCCTGGTCTTTGGGCTTCGAGGAATCGTCGCATTTTATCAATTTTTTTAAAAAGAATACCACTCTCTCGCCCGGAGCATTCCGCTCATCCGTTGTTTGATTTTTGCAATTATTGGTTTGAATCCTGCAAGCCGGATCAAAAGAGACGATCTTACCTTTGTCCCATAATTAACTATTATGGAAAACAAGAAAGTATGGTATGTCACCGGGGCCTCAAAGGGCCTGGGACTGGCTCTTGTAAAGGTTTTGCTGGAACAGGGGTATCGGGTAGCTGCCACTTCCCGCTATCGCACCAGCCTGACGCAGGCCGTGGGACCCGATACAAATTTCCTGCCATTGGAGGTTGATCTCACCAGCGAAGAATCCATAGCCACTTCGCTAAAGGCCACCAATGATCATTTCGGCCGGATCGACGTCATCGTCAACAACGCAGGCTATGGTACCGGCGGCACTGTTGAGGAACTGGACGCCGAAGAGATAGCCCAAAACTTCGACATCAACGTCTTTGCCACCATCCGTGTCATCCAAAAGGCCATGCCTTATCTGCGTGCACAGCGGAGCGGTCATATTCTGAATATCTCTTCGATCGCTGGTTTTGCCGGAGCTACCGGCTGGGCTATCTATTCGGCGGCGAAGGCTTCGGTCATAGCTTTGTCCGAAGTGCTGGCACAGGACGTGGAGTCGCTGGGCGTAAAGGTGACGGTGATCGCTCCGGGTGCCTTCAGGACATCCTTTCTCAGTGCGGACTCAATAGCTTTTGCAAAAAATCCCATCGAAGACTATAAGGAGGTAAGGGCTACACATGAAAGATATCTCAGGATGGATGGCAAACAGATCGGGGATCCGGTAAAAGCGGCGGAAGTCTTTATCCAGCTGGCTGAAAGTGCAAACCCGCCGGTTCTTTTGTACCTGGGGAGCGATGCGTATAACCGGGCTGCTGCAAAGTCCGCCCATTTATGCGATCAGCTGGAAAAGTGGAAAGAGCTGTCTTTTTCCACCCAGATAAGAGAGATGGCGGAACTCTGACCTCCGGCTATTCCACGTGCCGGTCGAAGGCTGCTGTCAACACCTGCCCGTTCCTTCGCACCTGTACCCAGATGCGATAATTACCGGGTTGCGGAAAGGTATAAGGAAAGCTGATCATATTGGACATGTTCATATCCATGGGCATGTCCATCTGTTTCATTAAAACAGAGTCCCGTTTGTCCCCGGGCAACTGCTTCAGGTCCTTCACCAGCTGATCGATACTGTCTTCAAAACGTCGGGCGTCGGGAAGGCGATATTCATTCTCGGGCTGTGTCATCCGTTGTTTCAATCCTTCCTGCGCCGCTACTGAATAGGTCCCCACCGGATGCAGATGTACATAAGTGCTGCCGTCATCCTTTATGATGGCAGCATGCGCCATCATCCCCAGGTAGGGCTGCAGTTTTGCCGGCTGTTTCTTTTCGTCGTAGACGGCAAATTGGAGATCGTAAAGCTGACCTGCTTCGAGGCGCTGGTTCCCCAAACCTTCTTCGACCATGGTGGTGCCGTCTTTCATTTTTACGCCGCTGCCGGGTTTGCCGCAAACGATGGTTTCATCTCCGGTGGCGCGCGGGTTACGGAGGCCCGGGATTCCGGCAGCAGGATCATTTGGCAGCGCATAGGCGTAGGCGTCATCCGGGTCGGTCTTGTGCAGGCTATCCGTCAGGTCCCCGCTGATATCAAACGTGTCTTTTAATGTCTCGGCAAAACCCGAGAGATTTACGATATCGGCAAAAGCCAGATAACGCCCTTTGGGCAAGGGTGGCAGCGCCGTCCTGAAGAAGGTCCCGGTATTCAGCCGTTCGGGATGCAGGTGCGCAAAAGCGTCCATCCCCGGGATCCTTACCACAAACAGGTGCATCAGCTTACCATGATCGGGTACTACATAAGGCAGCCATCCCCTGCGCTGGGCATTTGCCGTATCGATGTGAATGGTCAGCTCGTTCAGCCCGTTCTCAGAACGAAGCTGATAGCTGGCGTGCATAGGACGATACATAAAATTGCGATACCTGCCGGCCCATTGTGACCACCAGGAGTTGCCACCGTATACGATCAGGCAGGAGAACAGCGCCGCCATCCCGATGCCGATCCGTTTGGCTCTTCTGCCGGCAGCGGACAGAGCTTCTCCCTTCCTGGTCAGACCGTCTGAAACACTGGCGCCGATGATCGTGATCATTAAGACAAAAAGCAGGATACCCAGCCCGGTCAACACATAAGTCGTTGCCAGCGGTAATTTCTTTTGCGCTGTCGAGATTGCGACGATGGGTACGATCAGGTCACCCTTGCCCGCTGCCCCTGTCACATGTAATAAGATGCTCGAAGAGCCATCATTCATCAGCCATACCAGCCCCTTATACTGCCCCGGCTGACCGGGTACTGGCTGTAATATATCTGCTGAAGGCGCCCCTTTTGAACCGGAATAAAAATAAATGGGCTGTGCAGATACCTGGATGCCGCTGCTATTCTGTATGAACACCGTCACCTGGGCCGTACCGGGGATGACTTCGGGAGGTTTTACGCTTACCATTAACCGATAAGGTCCGGCAGTCCCTTCGAGGGCGACGTCGGGGCTTCCCACATGCGCCAGCGCCGGCAGGGTTATACCAAGTATCAACAACAGGATAAAGTATTTGTGCATAGATCAGCGTTGAATAGTTGTCATCCATTTCCCCCAGCGCAGGCTGAGCCGTGCACAAAAGGCGCCAATTATTATGGCGATAAAAAGTCCTTCCAGCATTGCCGGCAATGAAGCCAGGTCCTCTGGTCTGAATTTATACCGGAACGGGTAGTCCGGAGAGTTCCCGAAATACCAGGTATCACCGCCAAAGAACCAGTTCCTGGATGCGGGCGACTCCAGCAGGAAGCCGCTCAGGGGATATTCTACAGCCACCAGTAAGCAGACAAAGGCAGCGCTCATCAGCAGTCCTTTTACCCAATCGTTGAGCGCCGGGCGTTGCAGAATAAGGTCCATCGCCAGCGCGGGGATAAATACAAGAGCCGGGAACTGTGCCGGCTGAAAATGCGTCAGGTGGGTGAGAATGGGTCCGAGCTTGGGCTCCGAAGGGAATAGCTGTAAGATCCAGTTGCTGACAGCGATCAGCAGGAAATAGCCGGCCGCGATGGCCGTGATCCCCCATTTAAACCGAAGCGCACGGCCAAAAGCGGGCAGTAACAACAGGCTTGTCACGGCTGCTATGATATAGAATAAGGGCGCGCGCATACCGCGGATATGGAGATAATCAGTAAATAAAGTGTAGACCATCGTCAGCAGGCTGGTAGCCGCGATGACGAACAGGACCCGCAGCAAGGACCGTTTGCGGGCGCCGTCGGCTTCATTGACTGCCGGGTCCACGGATGATCCCGCATTTAAATATTTACATATGCTCACACAGGCCCCGAACTCCAGGAAGATCATCCCCATCGCCAGCAGTGTATGTGGCGGGGAAAGGATCTTTACATCCAGGCCATATGCATTATGCCACCAGTCGTCAAATGGCGCCGAGGTCAGCATGGCAATGGCCCCCCAGATACAGAACAGGGACCCCAGGCTGCTGTAGAAGATGCCCCAGACCTTGATCATCGTTGCCTTTGAAGCTTCCTTGCGATAAAACGAATTCCACAGGACCTGTAAGCCGGAAAACAATCCGGCAAAAATGGCTCCGAGGTAGATCAGGATATGAGGTGGTGAAAGAAATTTATCCCTGCCGATCGACCGGTGCCAGGATATATCCCAGAGGACCCCGACTATCGTCAGCAGGGAAGCCAGCGATACCGCATAGATGTAAACGGGAATGGTGGAGGCCGCGCTCAAAGTCTTCGTCTTTGCGGACGCAGCCGGCTGGGTCATTGCAGGAGTGATACTAAGAGACATAGGTTGGGTTTGTGGAACAAATATAATAAAAAAGCCGCTCCCCGAAGGAGCGGCACCGTTCTATGACTCTTATGTTTAGGGGGTAAAAAGCGATTAACTATTCAGAACCTGCGAACGGGCCAGGTATTTCTTTGAAGGGTAATAGATATAGAAGCAGCTTCCGTTCTTTACAACCGGGATGATCTGGGTAGTCATCTCGGAAGGAATAGCAGGGCAGCCAAAAGTCGTACCCATGACACCATACTTACGCAGGATCCGCTGACTGACATAAGTGGCACCATGTATAACGATAGCGCGCCGGGCTGCGTTGTCATTAAATCCCCTGTCCACCCCTTCGATACGGAGCGACATGCCATTGATACCGGTGTAGGTCTTTGTCGTGATATAGAAACCAAGGCTGCTCTTGCAGGACTCCATCTTATTGGAAAAAGAGTTCGCAAACTCCTCGCCCGAGTTGATGCCATGCGCAACATAGGTCCGGTACAGCACCTTCCGGTTACGTACGTCTATGACATACAGACGCTGATTGCTGGAAGACTGACTGAAGTCACAGATCGACAAAACGCTGGATTTACGCAAAAGTCCCTTCTTTCTCAACTTATAATAACCAGTCCAGGCACTCTGGAAAGCCTGCCGGCTAAGACCGGAATCTTCCAGATCCATCTCGTCATATATACTGGTTGCCGTAGCAAGGATCATCTTCATTTCCGCCCTCTTCGCGGTGCGGGCAGCCATGGCTTTCATTTCTTTTTCTTCGGCAACCGTGCGGGCAACCACTGAAGAGGCAGAAACTTTGTAGCTCATGATCGTCTTGATAGCGTCAGCTGCATTGTATGAAGGGGCAGCTTTTAGCTGAGATGAAGAAAAAAGAAGAATAGCCAGTACGACTAAAAGTTTTTGGGGGTTGAGGGATATACTTTTCATAAAAGCGGATTTGACGTATAAGCTCCAACCCTTGTACCAAAAGCACATCCTACTGGTTGTCAACGACGTATAAGCAGTCTGAAGAGGTGTCCGGCTCCCATTATGGGAAAACCTTCCCTAATATAGGACAAATGGGATAAAAAAACCGTCTTTGAGAATTCCAAAAAAAATCAGGGAGAAGAGTCTCCCTGAATTACCAAACCTAACTGCCTATGAAGACTATAACACTATTGAAAGGCACATGTGCCAGTTATTTGCTTTATTACACTACTTTTTACTAAGCAGGTGTAGTTCATATACGACAAACGAAGGAAAATAGATTTCAGCAGAAGCAATTTTTTTTGAACCGTGGAATTTAATCCCCATCCGTCGGCCAAGGATACTGGCATGTTATTTTACCCTATAAAGGAATGAAGGTTTTCTTTTTACGCATTTACGATATCTATCAATTCATTCTTCGTTTCTTTCGGGAAGCCTTCCTCCCACCCTATGAGGTAAAAGAGATCTTCAATCAGTTCTTTGAGGTGGGCATCCGCTCGTTGTCCATTATTTCCCTGACCGGTTTTATCACCGGACTGGTCTTTACGAAACAATCCCGTTCTTCCCTGGCGGAGTTCGGGGCTACGTCCTGGCTGCCTTCCTTAATGGCCATCGCCATCGTCCGTGCGCTCGCACCGCTGGTGACGGCCCTGATCATCGCAGGAAAGGTCGGCTCCAATATGGGTGCGGAACTGGGCTCGATGAAAGTCACCGAGCAGATCGAAGCCATGGAGGTCTCGTCAGCAAACCCTTTTAAATTTCTCGTGGTCAGCCGTATCCTGGCCACAACCTGTATCGTTCCGGTATTGGCCATTTATATGGGATTCGTCGGTATGCTGGGCGCGTTCCTCAACGTGCATGGCAATGAGCAGACAAGCTTTACCTCTTTTTTCCAGCAGGCATTTATGAAAGTAGGGTTTTTTGATGTCTGGACCCTTGTGTTCAAATCCATCGTCTATGGATTTACAATCGGACTGGCCGGCTGTTACAATGGCTACAATGCCAGCCAGGGGACGGTCGGTGTCGGACGTGCCGCCAATACGGCTGTAGTCGTCTCCATGTTCCTCATTTTCGTGGAAGAAATGATCATCGTGCAAACGCAAAACCTTTTCAGATAAATGGCCGGTACTATCGATAAATATAAGATCGCGCATTCGGGTATCGACCGGAGCAACGCCGTTGTTTCGCTCCGGAATGTGCGAAAGGCGTTTGGTCCGTTGCAGGTCCTGAAAGGCGTCGACCTCGACGTCTATAAAGGCGAGAATGTTGTCGTTCTTGGTCGCAGCGGCAGCGGCAAGTCGGTGCTGATCAAGATCATTGCCGGATTGCTGTCACCCGACCAGGGTACTGTAAATGTACTGGGCAGCGAGATCGGTCTGCTGAATGCCCGCGAACTGCGGGCGCTGCGGGTCAAGATCGGATTTTCGTTCCAGAGCAGCGCGCTGTATGACGGAATGAATGTGCGGGACAATCTCGAATTTCCCCTGGTCCGGAATAAGCGACATCTCGGCCGTAAAGAGATAGACGATGCCATTGCCCAGGTGCTGGATGATGTAGGGCTGTCGCAGACGATCAAACAAATGCCATCGGAGCTTTCCGGCGGTCAGAAAAAGCGCATCGGTATCGCCCGAACCCTGATCCTGCAACCGGAGATCATGCTCTATGATGAGCCCACTGCGGGTCTCGACCCCGTGACCAGCGTAGAGATCAACGACCTGATCAACGAAGTGCAGGAACGCTATAATACCAGCGCCGTCATTATTACCCATGATCTTACCTGTGCAAAAGCCACCGGCGACAGGGTCGTCATGCTTTCCGAAGGCTGCTTTTTAAAACAAGGCAGCTTTGCCGAAGTATTCGACAGCGATGACCCAAGGATAAAAAATTTTTACACGTACAACTTTATATCGGACTCATGAGCGAAGTAAACACCCGTAAACGACTGGCTGTAGGCATCTTTATCTCTCTTGGACTGGCCATCCTGCTGGTTACTATTTTCACCATCGGCGGTCAGCATAAGACCTTTGTAAAGATGTTCCACCTGCATGTCATCTTTGACGACGTGCAGGGTTTGCAGTCCGGCAATAATATCTGGCTGTCGGGTATGAAGGTCGGCACCGTGGGGAGGATCGCCTTTTATGGCAATTCCCAGGTGGAAGTGGTCCTCAACATCGAAGAAAAAGCACAGCCGCATATCCGCAAGGATTCAAAGGCAAGGATCAGCACCGACGGACTTGTCGGTAATAAGATCGTCATCATCGACGGCGGCAGCGACAGCACAGCACCCATCGCCAACAACGATCGCCTGAATGCCGAACACCTGGCCGGCACACAGGAGATGTTTGCCAGCCTGCAAGCCAGCGGCAGCAACCTGCTGGAGATCACCGGCAACCTCAAAGCCATCAGTAAAAAGATCAGCGATGGACAGGGCACTCTTGGCCAGCTCATCAATGACCCCGCCATCGCCGATAAGATGAGGTCGTCTATCGAACATCTTCGTACCGCCTCCGCAGGCAGCGAAGCCATGATCGCCAATCTCGAAGATTTTTCTGCAAGGCTTCGCCGGTCGGATGGTCTTGCCAACCAGCTTATCACCGACACGACCGTCTTCTCCCGGCTGAAAGGCGCCATCGTCCAGCTCAACCTGGCCGCCGACCAGGCCAGCCAGTTCACTTCCTCGCTTCGCACCGCCGGTCAGAACCTCAATAACAAGACATCGCCGGTGGGTGTGTTGCTCAATGACGAAGATGCGGCTGCGGATTTGCAACGTACATTAAAAAACCTTCGTGTAAGCAGTAAGGAACTTAGTGATGACCTTGAAGCCGTGCAGCACAACTTCCTTTTGCGGGGCTTCTTCAAAAAAAAGAATAAGGAATAATGGGGAAAAACTTACTCATACAAAAGATCGGCGCCTGGTATACCCCAACTGCCACCGAATTTGTCGTTTGGGCTCCTTTACGAAGGTCTGTCGAAGTCGAATTGCAGGACCGCAGCTTTCACCCCATGCAAAAAGATGAGACCGGATACTGGAAGCTGAGTCTTCCTGTCAGCCCCGGAACGCTCTACAGATACCGTCTTGACGGGGATACTTCCTGTCCTGACCCGGCTTCCTTTTCCCAGCCGCAGGGAGTACACGGTCCTTCGGCCGTCACAGACCGTCATTTTGCCTGGACCGATGGAGACTGGAAAGGCATCCCCCTCAGTAACAAGATCATCTACGAACTGCATACCGGTACCTTTTCTTCTTCGCATGACTTTGAAGGGATCATTCAGCGGCTCGACTATCTCGTGCAGCTGGGTATCAATGCCATCGAGCTGATGCCACTGGCGCAGTTCCCGGGTGACCGCAACTGGGGCTATGACGGCGTCTATCCCTTTGCCATACAAAACTCCTATGGTGGTATCCCGGGCTTTCAGCGTCTTGTCGACGCTGCACATGCCAAAGGCATTGCTGTCATCGTCGATGTGGTCTACAATCACTTTGGGCCGGAAGGTAATTACCCGGGTGAGTTCGCACCTTACTTTACGGATAAATATAAGACCCCCTGGGGGAAAGCGCTGAACTTCGATGACGCCTGGTCCGATGGTGTGCGCAATTATTTCCTGCAGAATGCCCGGGTCTGGCTGGAAGATTATCATGTCGACGCTCTTCGGCTCGATGCCGTGCATGCGATCCGGGATTTCAGCGCCATACATATCATACAGCAGCTGAAAGAGCTGGCTACGGATATCGAGCGACGCTGTAACTGCAAAAAAGAGCTCATCGCTGAAATAGACCTCAATGATCCCCGTTATATCAACCCTGTACCGAAGGGTGGATATGGTCTCGACGGACAATGGATCGACGAGTTCCACCATGCGTTGCGTACTCTTCTGACCGGAGAGACCAATGCTTATTATGAGGATTTTGGGGATATATCCCATCTCGAAAAAGCATTCCGGAATACCTATGTCTATGATGGTATTTACTCGGCTCATCGCAAACGCACATTTGGCGGTCATGCGGATGGGAACTCCTATGATCAGTTCGTCGTATTCGCACAGAATCATGACCAGGTAGGCAACCGCGCCATCGGTGACCGGCTCACCCACAACCTCAGCTTCGAACAGCTAAAGCTTGCTGCAGCTACCGTGCTTCTATCCCCTTATGTGCCGCTGCTCTTTATGGGAGAAGAATATGGAGAACCGAATCCCTTTCCATTCTTTGGAAGCTGGGGCGATACGGAGCTGATCGATGCGGTCCGGAAGGGCCGGGCTGCGGAGTTCAAGGGCTTCTCCGAAGGCTTTGAGATACCCGACCCGATGGCAAGGACGACGTTCGACAGCGCCATCCTTTCCTGGGACTTTGATGGTGAAACCGGGTCTTATCTACTCCCCTTTTACCGGCATCTCATCAACTTCCGTAAAACAAGACCTGCGATGCAGGGTCGGAGCCGGGATTGTATGATCGTACATCCGTCAACGGGTAAGACCCTGCCCTTTGAACGAAAGATCTTTTCCGATCATCTTTTTGTCTGGCTCCATTTTGGCGACGACCCGGTCTCGCTGGATAATATTACCGGTCACTATCTGACAAAGGTCTTTGACAGCTCGGACACCCAATGGGGTGGGTCAGGCAGGGGGCCGGAGTTCGAGATCAATCCGGGGCAGCCCATGAAGATCGCACCTCAATCTGCTGTTGTCTTTGAAAAAAAATAATATCTCCAACATGCTTTTCCCTTCCAGTACATATCGCATACAGCTGAATGATCAGTTCACCTTTCGGGACCTTGAAGGGATCATCGACTATTTACATCAGCTGGGAATAGGCACTATCTATGCATCTCCCATTACCACGGCCTTTAAAGGGAGCTCGCATGGTTATGATGTGATCGATCCGCTGATCCTGAGTCCGGAGATAGGAACTGAAAAAGAGTTGGAAAAACTGGCTTCCATGCTGAAAGGATATGACATGACCTGGTTACAGGACATTGTGCCCAATCATATGGCCTATGACAGTAATAATCCCTGGCTATATGATGTATTGGAGAGAGGGAAGGATTCGCTCTATCATTCCTTTTTTGATATAACCGATCATCCTGTCGAACTGTTGGGTGAGCAGCTCATGGCGCCTTTTCTTGGTGAGACATTGACGGAATGTCTGCAAAAAGGCGAGCTCAGCCTCCGGTTCACGGAAAAAGGGTTTAGTATCCAATACTACGACAAGGATTATCCCGTAGCGCCCTGGCTGTATCCCTGGATCTGCACGATCGCGGAAGGTTACCCCGCCGATCTGCTCCCGGCCCTTGATCAGCTGGTGCAGGCAGCAAAAGGCTCACCTGCCGGCTGGGCGGCCGCAAAGGAGAAGTGGCTGTTAGCCGTGAGCACAAAAAAAGACTTTCGGTCCTTTATAGCGGACCGTACCGCCTTTATCAATGAGCTATCCCCTCTTCTGGAGACCCTGCTCCAGGATCAGTTCTACCAGTTGACGGCCTCCTATCTTGCTGCCACCCGGATCAACTATCGCCGGTTCTTCACCGTCAACAGCCTTATCTGTCTGCGGATGGAGAAGGAAGCCGTCTTTTCGGCTTATCACAAAAGGATCCATCATTGGTACCAGCGTGGCTGGATCCAGGGGCTGCGGATCGATCATATCGATGGGCTGGCCGATCCCAAAAAATATCTGCAACGGCTTCACAGCCTTTTTGGCGAGGAATGTTATATCGTTGCCGAAAAGATCCTGACCGGTGACGAGCTGCTTCCGGAAAGCTGGGGCATTGCGGGTACCACAGGCTATGATTTTTTAGCGGTTGCTGGTCAGCTGCTCACCGACCCGGGCGGTAGCCAGTCCTTACTCGACTTCTACAAAGAAAAGATCATTGCCCTACCCGATTATCCGGACCTTGTCTTTGAACAAAAATATAGGTTCCTCAGAAGCTATATGGGTGGCGAGCTGGACAACCTCCTGAACATCCTTACGGCCGATCAGCTTTTTACCCTGAGCCAGGATATTGTGCGGCTAAAGGAGGCGCTGGCTGTACTGATGGCTTGTTTTCCTGTATATCGTGTTTATCCCGAAGACGATGGGAAGGTCATATCCGCGGCCTTTGACCAGGCACGCAGGCGTCGTCCCGGTTATGGGGCGGAATTCGGCTGTCTCGAATTCATATTGAAAGGCCCTACCCCTTTCCGGTCCCGCCTGATGCAATTTACCGGTCCGCTGGCCGCCAAAGGGATTGAAGACACGACCTTTTATGTTTATAATCCTTTTATCGCGCATAATGAAGTAGGAGACTCCCCCGGCAAGGTCGGGCTTTCGGCGGAGGAGTTCCATAAAAAGATGCGGTATCGTCAGGCCAGTTTCCCCCATACGCTGAATGGCAGCTCAACACATGATACGAAACGGGGTGAGGACAGCCGCATCCGCCTCACCCTGCTAAGCGCTATACCACAGGAATGGATAGATGCCGTTGGCCGCTGGCGGCAGATCAATAGTCCCTTTGTCAGGGAAACGGGGGGCCGGCCGGCGCCTTCTCCCAATGATGAATACCTGATCTACCAGGCCCTGCTTGGCAGCTTTCCGGAGAACTTTATCGTTAGCGACAGCTACCGCGAACGCATAGGGGCCTACCTGACCAAGGCCCTGCGGGAGGCAAAAACCGAAACGAATTACGATCATCCCGACAAGGGATATGAGCAGGCATGCCAGGATTTTACAACGGCTATTTTAAAAAAGGACTCTCCGTTCCTGCATGAGTTCGTCCCTTTTGCCGTCACGATCATCCGTCAGTCATATATGTACAGCCTGTCCCTGCTGCTGATCAAGCTGACGGCACCCGGGGTTCCCGACATCTACCAGGGCGCAGAGCTGTGGGAGACCAGCCTTGTAGACCCGGACAACCGCCGTCCCGTAGACTATGCCCTGCGAAGCGGGATCTTACAGCAGATAATAGCAGAGGAAGCAAAGGGGACGGATGGGCTTTGTGAATTTTTGCGTGTCCACCGGGACAAAGGCGTGGAAAAGCTGTTCACCATCTATCGCACCCTGAACTTCCGGAAAAGACATCCCCGTCTTTTTGCAGAAGGGGAGTATCTTCCGGTGGCTGTCAAAGGGCCTCTTTTGGCGTATATCCGTCATTTCCAAAAGGACTGGGTGCTGGTGATCGTACCGCTGATCCGTTCCGGTGAGAAGCTGCCTGCCACGGTCTCATTGCAACTGCCTGCGGCGGGTCCCGCAAGCTGGACGCATCTGATGACCGGGGCCGTCTTTGCAGGCACGAAGGGCGAGCTGAAGCTGGAAGAACTGTGGGAGCAATGGCCGGTGGCGCTTCTTAGCGGGACGAGCCAATGACCTATCTTTGCCCGTATCAATAAAATTATCCTTCATGTCTTTACTCGTCCTTGTCCGGCACGGTCAATCGTTATGGAATTTGGAAAACCGGTTTACAGGTGAAGAGGATGTGCCTCTCACACCACAAGGTCGGGAAGAAGCGCGTGCGGCAGGCAATATGCTTAAAACCGTGACTTTCTCACAGGGCTTTACCTCCGTGCTGCAGCGTGCTATCGATACCATGACCATCATCCTCGATACAGCGGGTTATCCGGATCTGCCGGTAACGCGTAACCGCGCGCTGAACGAACGGAATTATGGTCAGCTTCAGGGACTCAACAAGGCGGAGGTCGCAAAAGAATATGGAGAGGAGCAGGTGGTGGAATGGCGGAGAAGCTTTTCTGTACGGCCCCCCGGCGGAGAAAGCCTGGCGGACACTGCGGGACGTGTCATACCTTATTACCAGCGTGCTATCGAACCCTTGTTAAAAGAAGGGCAGAATATCCTTATCGTGGCGCATGGCAATAGTCTTCGCTCGCTGCTGATGTACCTGGAAAAGATCAATGAAGCGGAGATCTCTCATGTCGATCTGCCTACGGGCCAGCCAAGGGCTTATGAGCTTATCAATAATGGCTCAGCATTTTTCTACCAGCACGACAAAATCCTGTTCCAGCACGGGTGAGAGATCGTATAGATCGCGGATGAATTTTTCCCCCTTTATCGCATACCAGGGCATGAAGTTCTCTACCCTTTCCTGCAGACCGTCCTGAGGGAACAGGGTCGACTTCAGCGCCTCCAGCTGTCGCCGCGAATCGGCAAACTTCCTTTTCTCGGCCTTTAGCAATTTCTTCTCGAGGATCCGCAATGGTTCGACGGCCTTTGTTTGTAATGCGGTGACATGCTGCTCCAGTGTCGGATCGACAGGACGAGCCAGCTCTTTTAAAGACTCGTAGTAACGATTGGCGACGGCTATTTCTTCCTCGAGATTGAGGGTCTGCAGAGAGTCTCTCTTTACCAAGAGGTTCATCAGCTCTTCTACGGGCCGGAAGAGATCGGCTACGGCAAAACCTGCCTTCTCCATTTTCTCCTTCCACTGTCTTTCGATCAGCAGGAAGGAATTACGCAACACCAGCACGGGGAAGGGAGTCTTGTAATGATCGAACAGCCCTTTTAATTCCAGCCAGTAGGCCGTCTCGCCGCCCCCGCCGATAAAGGCGATGTTGGGCAGGATCTTCTCCTGGAAAAGACCGCGCAGGATAACGTTCGGGCTGAAACGTTCGGGATAACGATGCAGCTCTTCCCGAATCTCTTCTTTGGTGAATCGCAGGTCCGTGGTATGGACCATAAAGCTGTCCCCCACCTGCTCTATCCGTCCCCGGATATCGTCTTTCAGATAAAACAGGTTGATGGGCCGGGGATTGGCTTGTACCTTATAATGGACGGCCAGCTGATCGATGGTTTTGCTGACTATTTCGGAAGGCTTCCGGTCAAACAGGTCATCCTCAAATACCGGGATCATCAATTGTTTGAGACTGGCCCTGTCGGGGATCAGGACAACCAGCCCGTACGCCGCGAACAGCCGATGGATCAGCCGGAAGGTCGCGGTCTGGATATCGGGACTTTCGAGATAGGCTTCCTTTAGGAGACTGATCAGCTCCTTCCCAAAAGGCTGTACCGACAGCTCGCCTTCTATCCGGAAGAGCAGCTTCTCCAGGCCTTTGGTCTTCATCCGGCCTACGGCACCCGTCTGTTTTGTGTCCCAGACCAGCTTCTCCCCGCCAAGATAAATATTGCCCAGCTCTTCCAGGTCAGCGTCTTCGCTGCCCATGTAAAAGACCGGTACAAAATGATCGGAGGGATATTGTTTACGCAGGTGATCCGCAAGACGGATCGTATGCAGGATCTTGTAAATGAAATAAAGGTGGCCGGTGAAAATAGCCGGCTGATGGGCCGTGATGACCGTATAGGTGTTGTCCTCGCCCAGCCTTGTTATATTCTGTTCCACCAGTGGGGCAGGCATGGCGCCTGTATATTGCTGACGAAGCGCGTCAACTAATACAGCCCGGTTGACGGGGGATCTTTTTCTTGCATCCAGGGCAGCCTTTAACCCTTCTTCAGACACAGCATGGCTGTAAAAAGGAGAAAGTTCGGCAGCCTGGTTTAAATAGTCCGTAATAATGCGGGAAAAATATCCTGTCTGCCTGTATGGTAAATGAGTCGATGTCCAGTCCATAAGAGTAGTTGGCGAATTTATCGAATTATTCGGAACCGCAACTACAACGTTAAAACTGAGTGATTGTTCAAAGGCATGCTTTACAACACCTGGAAACCATAGGCATAGGGGTCGTCTTCGGGGTCGATCGTGATGGTATTGTACCCATAAATTTTCGCCCAACCCTCGATACTGGGCACCATAGCCGGTATTCCGGCAACTGAAACCGCATGCTCCACCCGGCCGGTGAACTTGCTCCCGATAATGCTTTCATGGATAAAGACGTCTCCCTCTTTTAACTTTCCTTTTGCAAACCATTGCGCCATTCGTGCCGAGGTACCGGTCCCGCAGGGGCTCCTGTCGATGGCTTTATCGCCATAAAAGACGGCATTCCGGGCGGTGGCTTCGGGGCTGATGGTCTTACCCGTCCAAAGAATATGTGTGCAGGTATTGATGGTAGGGTTCTCCGGGTGAACAAAGGTATGGGTCTCATTGATCCGTTTGCGCATAACCCTGCTCCAGCTGATCAGCTGATCGGCAGAATAATGTTCGAGCCCTTTGAAATTCTCCTGGACATCGACGATGGCATAGAAATTACCTCCATAGGAGACGTCCACTTTTAGTGTTCCCAGCTCAGGGCATTCCACGCTGATATTTTCGTTCTCCGGCGCCAGATAACCCGGAACGTTGGTCAGCTTGACCGAAGTGACTTTTCTTCCTTCCTGTTTGTAGTCGATGAGCACAAGACCCGCCGGCGCTTCCATCCGAACCTTCCCCGGAGTCTTTGGCTGGATCAGCCCTTCTTCGATGGCGATGGTGATAGTGCCGATCGTGCCATGACCGCACATCGGCAGACAACCGCTGGTCTCGATAAAGAGGACGGCAACGTCATTGGCCGGATCATGCGGCGGATAAAGGATGGAGCCGCTCATCATGTCGTGGCCTCTTGGCTCAAACATCAGCCCCTTGCGGATCCAATCGTATTCTTTTAGAAAATGCTGCCGCTTTTCGCTCATGTTGTTGCCAACCAGTACAGGTCCTCCGCCGGCAACCAGGCGTACGGGGTTGCCGCAGGTATGTGCATCGATACAAAAAAAGGTCTTCTTCATTGCAAATGTTGTCGCGGTTTATAGTGTCCGGCTTAGATCGGGTCTTTCGTCAATTCATTGTCTACCGTTCTCCAGATCTTCAGGGGGTTGCTGTTCTTCAACGCGTCGGGCAGGAGGGCATCCGACCAGCTTTGGTAAGCCAGCGGCCTGACCCAGCGCTTGATCGCATCTGCGCCTACGGAGGTGAAACGGCTGTCCGTAGAAGCCGGGAATGGTCCTCCGTGCTGCATGGACAAGGCCACACGTACACCGGTGGGGACGGCGTTCAGGATCAGGCGGCCGCAGATCTCCTGTGCGGCATCTATCAGCTCGGGATTATCGATCAGGTCTTTGTCGGTAGCCATCAGCGAAGTGGTCAGCTGTCCTTCAATATGACGGGCAGCCTTTACCAGCTCGGCGGTGTTCCTGCACCGGATGACCAGCGAATAAGGACCAAACACTTCCTGGTGCAGGAGAGGGTTTTTGAAGAAGGCTTCTGCGCTTGCCGAAGCTATCGTAGGAGCACCCTGGTTCTCCTGTGGAGCGACGGCGGCAACGGCTACCGTCTCCACATCGGCCTGGGATAAAGCCGCTGTTCTTTTTTCAGCATAGGCTTTTGCGATGCCCGGGTGCAGCATGGTACCCGGATTGATCTTCCCGATGGCTGTCCCCAGCTCGTGGATGAAAAGATCCAGCTCTTCGCCTTCCACGCCCAGGATAAGACCGGGGTTGGTGCAAAACTGACCGGTGCCAAGGGTGACCGAACCGGCCAGTATAGCCGCCAGGTCTTTTGCGGATTCCTTCAGCTTGCCGGGCAGGAGAAAGACAGGGTTGATGCTGCCCATCTCGGCGAATACGGGGATCGGCTGTTTGCGCTGGTTGGCCCAGTCGAATAAAGCCTTACCACCGCCATAGCTGCCTGTAAAACCAACGGCGCGCGTATGGGTGTGCGTTACCAGCGCCTTGCCTGTCTCGAAGCTGACTCCGTGGACATGGGCAAATACGCCCTTTGGAAGACCAGCATCAGCCACGGCCTTCGAGATGATCTGTGCCACCAGTTCCGAGGTTTCCGCATGAGCGGGATGCCCTTTGACAACTACCGGGCAGCCCGCTGCCAGGGCCGTCGCCGTGTCGCCGCCAGCCGTAGAATAGGCAAAGGGAAAATTGCTGGCCCCAAACACGACTACCGGGCCGATGGGCACCTGTAGCTTACGGGTATCCGGATTTTCGGCAGCGGCAGTGTCTATGCGTGCTTCCAGCCAGCTGCCGGCTTCACAGGCGTCCGCGTAGCTGGTCAGCTGGAACATGGTCCTGATCCTTTCGTTCTTTAGCCGCGCCTCCGGCAGATTGGTCTCGCGCATAGTCGTCTGGATCAGCGCGTCTCCGGCAGCCTCGAGGCCTTTGGCGATGGCCCGCATCAGGTCGGCCCTTTGCTTTAAGGTGGTCAGACGGAACTCTCCGAACGCCTGCCAGGCTTCATTCATTATATTATCTATCTCCTGTACGGTCGCATCGGGATACTGCATACATATAAAGTTTAATTTATCTATACGGTCAAAGACGAATACTCCGGTAATACCGGGCGGACGGCCAGTGCCTTGCGGATCACGGCCAGAACCCGCTCCCGCTCGTTGCCGACCAACGGTAATCTCGGAGCCCGGACATATTCCGTACCGATGCCAACTTCTGTCTCGGCCAGCTTGATATATTGCACCAGCTTGGAATGCAGGTCCAGCTCAAGGAGGGGCAGGAACCAGCGATGGATCTCCCGCGCCTCTTCTATCCGACCTGCTTTTATCAGCCTGTAAATAGCTACTGTCTCAGCGGGGAAGGCGCAAACAAGACCGCCTACCCATCCTATGGCGCCCATCAGCAATTCTTCCATCGCGATGGTGTCCACTCCGCAAAGGATACTGATCCTGTCCCCGAAGGTGTTGATAAGCCGGGTAACATTGGAGACATCCCTTGTGGATTCTTTTACCGACTCGATATTCGGCAGCTCTATGAGCTCTTCGAACATCTGCAATGTCACTTCGATCTTATAGTCGACCGGGTTGTTGTAGATCATTACGGGCAGGTCCGTAGAGCCTGCCACCGTCTTAAAAAACGTCACTGTCTCGCGATGGTCGCTCTTGTACCGCATCGGAGGTAAGAGCATCAGACCATGTGCACCCCATCTGGCCGCCAGGGCCGCCTGTCTTACTGCCTCCCGGGTACTTCCTTCTGCAATATTCAATACTACGGGGATCTGCTTTCCAACTCTTTCTACTGCGTACTTTGTCAGGGCTTCTTTTTCGACCAGCTCCAGCGTGCTGGCTTCTCCGAGAGAACCGCCAAGAATGATGCCGTTGATACCGGCATCCATCTGAGCGTCGAGGTTAGTTCCGAACATAGGCAGGTCTAAGGCATCATGAGCCGTGAATTTCGTCGTCACAGCAGGGAATATTCCATTCCAGTTTATTCTCATGTGAATCTGTATTTTCGACAAAAATACCTCTTTCGTCACCAGGACAACGGGCACGATTTAATCTCTTCTTTGCAGATTTTAACTAACTACTTCTCCTTCGAGATCATAATCATATGCCTTTGTGATCCGCACATTTACAAAATCACCGATAACCAGCTTCTCTTCGCTGTACACGATCACCTCGTTATCTACTTCAACGGAGTCGAATTCCGTTCTGCCCAGATAGCGTCCCGCTTCTTTTTTATCGATCAGTGTCTTGAATACCTGTCCTATTTTTTCCTGGTTCCTTTCATAGGAGATTTCCTGCTGTACCTCCATGATCTCCTGCGCCCTTTGTTGTTTCACATCGGCAGGGATATCGTCCACCAGGTCATGCGCAGAGGTACCTTCTTCATGTGAATAGGTAAAAATGCCTACCCGGTCGAAGCGATGCTCCTGTAAGAAATCCTTCAGCTCTTCTACATCGGCTTCTGTCTCACCCGGGAATCCGGTGATCAATGTCGTGCGCAGACAAATACCGGGGACCTTTGCACGGATGGCATGGATAAGATCGGTCATCTCTGCCCTTGTGATCTGCCGGCGCATGGCTTTTAACATATTGTCGCTGGCATGTTGCAAAGGCATATCGAGATAATTACAGATGTTGGGTCTTTCGCGCATTACGTCCAGTATCTCCATCGGAAATTTAGAAGGATAGGCATAGTGCAGCCTGATCCACTGGAGACCTTTTACATCTGCGAGGCGGTTCATCAGTTCCGGCAGTTTTCGTTCCTTGTAAATATCGAGACCATAATAGGTCAGCTCCTGTGCGATGAGCAGGATCTCTCTGACACCCCGGCGGACCAGTCCTTCGGCTTCCTTCACCAGCTCTTCGATAGGCCGGCTGACATGACCGCCACGCATCAGCGGAATGGCGCAGAACGCACAGGTTCGGTTACAGCCTTCCGATATCTTCAGGTAGGCATAGTGTTGGGGAGTAGCCAGGAGGCGTTCGCCAATCAGCTCGGCCCTGTAGTCGACGTCAAATTTTTTCAGCATCAGGGGCAGCTCCATCGTTCCAAACCAGGCATCTACCTCGGGGATCTCCTTTTCGAGATCTTCGCGGTAACGCTGGCTCAGACAGCCGGTGACATATACTTTGTCGAGACGTCCCTTTTTCTTGAGAGCTACCTGGTCGAGGATAGTATTGACAGACTCTTCCTTTGCCTTATCGATAAAACCGCAGGTATTGACGACGACGATATTGTGGTCTTTTTTTGTATTTTCATGCACCACATCAATTTCGTTGGCGCGCAGCTGTCCGCTAAGTACTTCGCTATCGACCATGTTCTTGCTGCAACCCAGGGTGATGATGTTGACCTTGTCCTTCTTGAGTGTTCTTGTCTTCATAAAGGATGCAAAAGTACTTAAAATTCAAGCTATGGCGGAATTCAGGCTGACAAAACTGTTCAGGGAGTTTTTTGAAAGTGAGAAGACGGGTGGGCTGATCCTGGTTTTTTGTACGCTCGTCTCGATCCTGGTCGCCAATTCCGCCCTGGGTGCAGGCTGGCTGCACTTCTGGCATTCCCACCTTGACCTTTCCTTTAGGTCTGTCCCACTGGATTATTCGGTCGAACACTGGGTAAATGATGGGCTGATGGCTGTATTTTTCCTTTTGGTAGGTCTGGAGATCGAACGGGAGATCTATATCGGGGAGCTGGCCGACTTTCGGAATGCCCTGCTACCCATCCTGGCGGCCGCTGGCGGGATGCTGATCCCTGCGGGTTTTCATTTTCTTTTTAATCATGGGAGGCCGGAGCAGGCCGGTTTTGGTATCCCGATGGCTACGGATATCGCCTTTGCGCTGGGGGTGCTTTCGTTGCTGGGCAATAAGGTGCCGGCTTCGGTAAAGATCTTCCTCACGGCACTGGCTATTATCGATGACCTTGGGGCCATACTCGTGATAGCGATCTTTTATACTAAAGGGCTGGCGTTGGTCTGGTTGGGCGGCGCAGCTGCAATTTTATTGTTGTTACTCATATTTAATAAAATAAAGATCAATAAATTAGCATTCTATATTCTACCGGGCATTTTGCTTTGGTATTGTATGTTGCGTTCCGGGATCCATGCTACTTTGAGCGGGGTATTGCTGGCTTTTGTGATCCCTTTCCGGAAGGGGGAAGATTCGATTAATCCCTCTTATCGTCTCCAGCATTTTTTGCACAAACCCGTTGCCTTCGGGATACTACCCCTGTTTGCGCTGGCCAATACGGGAATACTTTTTTCCGCGGGCTGGCCAGGAGGTCTTTTGTCCGCCAACAGTCTGGGCATTCTTATCGGGCTGGTCCTTGGGAAGCCAATAGGCATTTTACTTTGCTGCTGGCTGGCGTTGCGTGCCGGCTGGTGTCGTATGCCGGAGGGGATGGTCTGGTCGCATTTGCTGGGAGCGGGATTGTTGGCGGGGATCGGTTTTACAATGTCTATTTTTATTACGAACCTGGCTTTCTCTGATGCGGATCATGTTCAAAGTTCCAAGATAGCTATCCTCTTTGCGTCTTTGCTGGCGAGCTGTCTGGGTTTTGTCGCTTTGTCGCGGAGTACGCGATCGAAATAGCTCTGGCATGATTTTTACGATAGTCGCGCTATAATGTTAACAACTATGAGAAAGACGCTCTTTGCATTTTTGATCATCACGAGCTTTTTTACGATGAAGGCTTCTGCGCAATCCATGGGAAGCAGCTATGAGACCGCGGTAGGTATCAAGTTCTGGCCTGCGGCAGTAAGTGTCAAACACTTTTTTTCTGACGATGTCGCGGTGGAAGGGCTGCTGAATTTCTGGGATCGGGGGTTTCGTGTCACGGGTCTGTATGAGATCCATGGGGCGATCAGCGACATCGAAGGTTTCAGGTGGTATGTCGGACCGGGTGCGCATATCGGTGTGTACAACGATAACTATTATCATGGTCACCAGTACAACAATGGAGCGCTTTCGCTGGGGGTGGATGGAGTCGCTGGTGTTGAATATAAATTTAAAGGCGCGCCGATACAGGTCAGTGCGGATATCCAGCCTTATCTTGAATTGCTGAGCCATCCCTATGTCGATGTATGGGGAGGGATTGGGGTGAGATATACCTTCTAAAACAAGAAGCCCGCTAATCGCGGGCTTTTTTTATTTTTCAAGACTGAACAGGCTGTCGACAAATTCATGTTTGTCAAAGACGAGCAAGTCTTCCATTTTCTCTCCTATCCCGATAAATTTTACGGGGATCTTAAACTGGTTGGCGATGGCGAGCACAACCCCACCCTTTGCGGTACCATCCAGTTTTGTGATGGCCAGTGCGGTCACTTCGGTTGCCGCGGTGAACTGACGGGCCTGTTCCAGCGCATTCTGACCGGTAGAGCCATCCAGTACCAACAAGACTTCGTGGGGTGCATCGGGCATGACCTTCTTTATGACGCGGCTGATCTTGCTCAGCTCTTCCATTAGGTAGGCCTTATTATGAAGGCGGCCTGCTGTATCGATGATCACTACATCCGCGCCCCTCGCCACTCCGCTCTGTACGGTGTCAAAAGCCACGGCTCCCGGGTCCGATCCCATGCCCTGCTTTACGATGGGAACACCAACCCGTTCGCTCCAGATAGTCAGCTGATCGACGGCCGCCGCCCGAAAGGTATCCGCAGCGCCCAGCAATACGGACTTGCCGGCCTTTGTAAAATTATAGGCGAGCTTCCCGATGGTCGTTGTCTTCCCAACGCCGTTGACACCTACTACCAGGATCACATAAGGCTTATTCCCGGAGGGAGTGCTGAAATCCTTGTAGGATTGCTCCGGCGGATCTACGAGAATGTTCTCTATTTCCTGTTGAAGTAAACCGTTGAGATCACTGGTATTGATATACTTATCTTTCGCAACGCGGCTCTCGATCTGTTTGATGATCTGAACGGTGGTATCGATGCCGACGTCGGCGCTGACCAGGGCATCTTCGAGGCTGTCGAGCACTTCTTCATCCACCGTGCTTTTTCCGGCGACGGCCTTGGTCAGACGGGAAAGGAATCCTTCCTTGGTCTTTTGCAGGCCCTGGTTCAGGCTTTCTTTTTCCTTTTTACCAAAGAGTTTGTCAAAAAATCCCATTTTCAAACGTTTTTATGCGGACAAGCAAAAAAGCTGTTCCGGATAGGAACAGCTTCTTATTATCTTACATAACCCAGATAAATTATTTTTGAGCCAGATACTCCTTGATCTTGTCCTTGTGCACGATAGCCTCCTTGAAGGTATAGGCACCACTCTTGGGACTGCGCACGGCGCGAATCACCTTTGTCCAGTTCTTGGCTTCCGCGGCAGCCTTGGCATCCTTGGTTTTAATAGCGGTTTTTGCAGCCTTTGCCATGATTATTTAATTTCTTTATGAACAGTTTTTTTCTTCAAAATGGGATTGTACTTCTTCAGCTCCAGACGTTCCGGAGTGTTTTTCTTGTTCTTGGTGGTGATATAACGACTGGTGCCAGGCAATCCGCTGGTCTTATGCTCAGTGCATTCCAAAATCACCTGTACCCTGCTGCCTTTTTTTGCCATGATTGGGAAGGTTTGTAATTTTTAAATCTTTTCTCCGTTCGCTCTTAATTGTTTAACAACGCTGAGCAGACCGTTTTTGTTAATTGTACGCAATCCTTCGCTGGAGACCTTCAGTGTGATCCACTTGTCTTCCTCGGCAAGAAAAAAGCGTTTGGTCTGCAAATTGGGTAAGAATCTGCGTTTTGTCTTTATATTCGAGTGCGAAACACTATTTCCGGAAACCGGAACCTTACCCGTTATCTGACATACTCTGGCCATTGTCTCAAAATTTAGGACTGCAAAAGTCGTAAAAATCCATGAACTAGCAAAAAGAAATATGCTTTTTTTCAACGACTTGTTCACAGCAGTGGATTACTTGTGTTTGGATCATATTAAATAATGGACCTGCCTCCTTATTTTGGCAGCGCGTAGGCCACCAGATAATCCCCCATTTTTGTCCTTAGCTTCCCATGTCCCCCGGCGGCGATGACCACATATTGCTTTCCGTCAAGGGAATAGCTCATGGGAGTTGCCTGGCCTCCGGCGGGCAGCAGGGTTTCCCACAGGACCGCTCCCGTCTTGCTGTCAAAGGCCCGGAAGTAGCCATCCATGCTGGCTGCCACAAAGATAAGATCTCCGCCGGTGACAATGGCTCCGCCGAAATTGATCGATCCCCAGCCTTTTGCTTCCGGCCAGCGATGGGTATCGAGCATGGCCCCCAGGGGTACCTCCCATTTTTTATCGCCGGTATGGAGGTCCATCGCCACCAGGGTTCCCCATGGCGGTTTTGTCTGCATGACCATTCCTCTCTCATCCACCTTAAAGAGATAGTCCCTTTTCATGACATAGGGCGTCCCCTCCTGGCGGCCGGTCTCTGCCCGCATCACTCCGGGTTCTTCCCTTTCGATCTGATCGACTTTTTCCCTTGGCAGCATCCGGATGATGGCTGCAACGCGATTGATATTCGTATATAAGGTTGCTGTCCGGGGGTCATAACACATCCCGCTCCAGTTGATGCCGCCTACATTCCCGGGGGACATGATGGAGCCTTCATAGGATGGTGGGGTAAAAGGTCCTTCGCTGCGGTAGCGTCCGATCCGTTGTTCGGCTTCGGTCTTATCTTCCGGTGTCAGCCCCCAGGCGTCTTCCTTACTCAATCCCTGGATACCGAGCGGCGCGGGTTTTATGGGGAAAGGCTGGGTAGGCCAGGCCTGTTCACCCGCTACGGTGGATACGGGCACCTTCCGCTCTTCGACAGGGAAAAGCGACACTCCTGTCTCGCGGTTCAGGACGAAGATATGTCCCATCTTTGTCCCGACGACGACGGCCGGTACCTTCCGGCCATCCTTGTCGAGTTCGATCAGGACCGGTTGTGCGGCAATATCAAAATCCCATAGGTCATGATGTACGACCTGGAAGCGCCAGACCAGCCTGCCCGTCGAAGCCTGCAGGGCTACGAGCGAATTGGCATTCATATTTGAACCGATCCTTTCCCCTCCATAATAATCAGGGCTTGGGCAGGTGGTGGGTACAAAGAGCAGGTCCCGCGCCGCATCCGCCGAGAGGATGGACCAGGCGTTGGCGCCTCCTGTCTGGTGGGCCTTCGGGCCCTTCCAGGTAGCATAGGCGCTGTCGGTCGGGTCTTGGGGAATGGGGTTCCAGCTCCAGACGAGCTCACCGGTTTGTACCTTATAAGCTCTTACGACACCTGGCGGGTAATTGAACCGTTGGTTGTCGCCCAGCGAAGAACCCACGATCACAAGGTCTCCGACGACAACCGGCGGCGAGGTTTCCGCGATACTCCCACTCCAGTCTATTCCCTTGCGCAGATCGACCGTTCCGTCATTTCCAAAAGCAAGATCCGGTTTACCAATCGTCGGGTCCAATGCGATGAGCCGTCCGTCGATGGTACCGAAGAATATTTTCTGTGCTGTCCTGGCGCCGGCCGGCCAGGCTGCTACGCCCCGTGAGCTGACCTCGGAATAGTCCCTGTGGAGATCTACCCCCGGATCATAAACCCATTTTTCCTTTCCCGTCGTTGCATCCACGGCAAACACCCTGTCACTGGGCGTACTGAAATACAGGATGCGGCCGACCAGGATCGGGGTTGTTTCAAAAGCGGCTTTTTCGATTGCGGAGGTACCTTCATATTTCTTTAGCTCTCCCGTCTGAACCGTCCATGCGCTGGTCAATTGGGCGACATTGCTTCTGTTGATCTGCTTCAGGCCGGTATATCGCGTGCCGCCGGCATTCTGGCCATAATAGGACCATGATCCATCGGGAGATTGTCCCCGCAGGACGGCGGCCGTTGTCAGCAGGCCGACAAGAAGAGCAATTGGTTTCTTTGACATATCAAATTTTGTTTTCTCAAATCTATTCCGGTGAAGGGGCCCGGCACAATTTCTTTGACCAATATCCAGTTTACGGTGACAAGTAATTAATAATTACTTAATTTACCATTCCCTTTTGCTGCTCTACTTTGTGCAAAATGGGAAACATGTCAGACGAACAACACAGCGAAAAAATGAGACGAAAAACGATACCACGAGACATAAGCTGGCTTTCATTCAATGGACGTGTTCTGCAGGAAGCAGCCGATCCTACCGTTCCACTTCGCGAAAGGATCCGTTTTCTCGGCATCTTCTCCAATAACCAGGATGAATTCTTTCGGGTTCGGGTAGCCACGCTGCGCCGGATGAGCGAGTTCAGCGGCAACCGTTCGAAGATCAACATGCATATGGAGGTCTCTCCCGACAAGATCCTCAACGACATTCAATCCATCGTGCTCGAACAGGGCGAAGAATTCGATGCCATCTGGCGCGGCATCCGCGACGAGATGGAAAAAGAGAAGATCTTCATCGTCGATGAAACGCAGCTCAACGAAACCCAGCAGCAATTTATACAAACTTATTTTGAAGAGGAAGTACGGACCAATACTATTCCTCTTATGATCGAAAGTATTCCGCAATTCCCCTATCTGCGGGACAAGTCGATCTATATTGCCGTTGTCCTCTCCCGCAGGGATGGCAGCATGAAACGTAAATATGCCCTGATCGAGGTTCCCAGCCGGGTGCTTGGCCGGTTTGTCCAGCTGCCCTCCCCCTCCATGGACGAACATCATATCATCCTGCTGGAAGATATCATCCGGTATAACCTGCGGAATATTTTTGCCTATTTTGGCTATGACACCTACGAATCCTGGGTCTTTAAGGTTACGCGTGACGCGGAGATCGACCTGGACAATGATGTCTCCACCACGCTGATCCAAAAGATAGAGAAAGGGCTGAAGAACCGGCGCAAGGGCAAACCCGTCCGTTTTGTCTATGACGAACAAATGGATAAGGGGCTGCTGGATTATTTGCTGAAAAGGCTGAACCTTTCAAAGAAAAGCGGCAACCTGATCCCCGGCGGACGCATCCATAACTTCCGTCACTTTATGGACTTCCCTGATGTCTTCAAGAAAGGTCATCGCCGGAAGTCCTTTACTCATCCCCTGCTGCAAAAGACTCCCCGTGTCACCGACGTGGTGCTGGAACAGGATGTGATGCTTCACTTTCCCTATCATTCCTTTAATCCCGTCATCGACATGCTGCGGGAGGCCGCCATCGATCCCAATGTCACAACCATCAAGATCACCGGGTACCGGCTGGCATCGAATTCCAAGATCATCAATGCCCTAGTCAATGCGGTGCGCAACGGCAAGCATGTCACGGTGATGCTGGAGCTAAGGGCGCGCTTTGACGAAGAAGCCAATCTTGAATGGAAGGAAAGGCTGGAAGACGAAGGAGTAAAGGTCCTTATCGGCATTCCCAATATGAAGGTGCATGCCAAGATCTGCCTGATCAAAAAAAGGATCAACAATTTTACCATACATTATGGTTTTGTCAGCACCGGCAATATGAATGAAAAGACGGCCCGGGTCTATGGCGACCATTGCCTGCTGACCTCGAACCGGCATGTCATGGCCGATGTCAACAAGATCTTCAATTACTTTGAGAACTATAAGGATGGCACCGCTCCTCTTAAGGCCTGTAAGACCCTGATCCCCTGCCCTACCGGTCTGCGGCAGGAGCTCGTGAAGATGATCGCCCGCGAGACCAAGCTGGCGCGTGAGAAAAAGCCCGCGGCCATTACGCTTAAGATGAATTCCATCTCCGATGAGGACCTGATCGAAAAGCTCTACGAGGCCGCCAGGGCTGGTGTCCGGATCCAGCTGATCATCCGCGGGATCTTCTGCCTGTTCTCGGAGAACAGCAAGTTCATCATACCGATAAAAGCCATCAGTATCATCGATGAATACCTGGAACATGCGCGCGTCTTTATCTTCCACAATGGCGGAAAAGAAAAAACTTACATATCTTCGGCCGACTGGATGGTACGCAACCTCGATCACCGCGTGGAAGTCACCTGTCCAGTACTGGACGAATCCATCCAGCAGGAATTAAAGGAGATCCTGGATATCCAGCTCTCCGACAATGTAAAAGCCCGCTGGCTGGACAACGAACTGTTGAATAAATACAAAAGGGACAATTTGGAGGACAAGGTCAGGTCCCAGATAGAGATTTATAATTATTTGTACCAGAAAGCCATGCCCGCAGAAGAAAAAGTGGCAGAGGCGCAGGCCCAATTTGAAATCACGAAATGAAAATGCGACTCGCAGCCATCGATATTGGAAGTAATGCGGCAAGACTGCTTATTTCCGATGTATCGATCAATAATGAAGGGAAGACCGAATTCAACAAGATCAATCTCGTCCGCGTCCCCTTGCGGCTTGGTTTTGATGTGTTCGAGAAAAAAGCGATCACGCCGGAAAAAACCGACATGATCCTTCATACCATTAAGGCGTACAAACATCTTATCGAAGCTTATAATGTCGATCATGTAAAGGCTGCCGCCACCTCTGCTATGCGGGACGCCATCAATGCCCAGGAGATCATAGACAGGGTGAGGGATGAAACGGGTATCATCATCGAGGTCATCAGCGGAGGCAATGAAGCCTCCCTGATCTATGAGAACCATATCGCGGAAAATCTCGACAAGGACCACGCCTATCTATATATAGACGTAGGTGGTGGCAGCACCGAGCTGACCTTTTTCGCCGGGAATAAGCTCGTCTTCTCCTCCTCCTTTAATATCGGGACCATCCGTTTGCTAAAACACCAGGTTACCGATGGGATGTGGGAGAATATGAAGGAATTCATCAAAAAAGAGACCCGTAACTATTTCAACAACATCATTGCCATCGGCTCCGGCGGCAATATCAATAAGATCTTTTCGCTCTCCAAGAAAAAGGAAGGAAAATCCCTGCACATTGAGCTGTTGAAGGATTATCACAAGGAATTTTCCAGCTTTACGCTGGAAGACAGGATGCGGCTATACAAGCTGCGCGAAGACAGGGCCGATGTGATCGTGCCTGCCCTGCTGATCTATATCAATACCATGCGCTGGGCCACCGCCCAGGAGATCTATGTTCCCAAAATAGGGCTGGCCGACGGACTCATCCAGCATCTCTATGCCGACCTCAAAAAAAAGGGTGTAGAAGTCTAGTCAAATAATTACCTTGCCCGCAAATTTGGCGACGATGTCAGTACATACTGAATTAAAGAAAGTAACGACCCATACTTTGCAACGTATGAAAGGCAATGGCGAAAAGATCTCGATGATCACCGCGTATGATTATTCCTTCGCCCGGATCTTTGACGCTGCCGGTATCGATATCATCCTGGTCGGAGATTCTGCTTCCAATGTCATGGCCGGTCATGAGACCACCCTCCCTATCACGCTGGACCAGATGATCTATCACGCCTCTTCGGTTATGCGCGGTGTCAATCGCGCCTTTGTAGTGGTCGATCTTCCTTTTGGCTCCTACCAGTCCAATTCCAAAGAAGCCCTGGCTTCCGCCATCCGCATTATGAAAGAGACAGGCGCCCATGGCATTAAAGTAGAAGGCGGAGAGGAGATACTGGAGTCTGTGAAACGGATCCTTGCCGCCGGCATTCCCGTCATGGGTCATCTGGGTCTTACTCCACAGTCCATCTATAAATTCGGGACCTATACTGTAAGGGCACGCGAAGAAGCGGAAGCCGAAAAGCTCAAAAAGGACGCTCTTCTTCTAGAAGAGGCCGGAGCCTTTGGCCTTGTGCTCGAGAAGATACCTGCCACCCTTGGCAAGGTTGTCGCGCAAAGCATCCAGATCCCTACCATCGGCATCGGTGCAGGCAAACATTGCGATGGCCAGGTCCTGGTCATGCACGACCTGCTTGGCATCAATACCGAATTCCAACCCCGCTTTCTCCGCCGCTATCTCCGTCTTCACGAGGAGATCACCGGCGCTATCCAGCGATATATCAAGGATGTAAAATCCAACGACTTTCCAAACGAACAGGAACAGTATTAAGCATTAAAATATTTTTAATACAAGTATTCACTTATAAGCTTAGGTGAATTAAAAATCTATTTAATTAAATTTCAATAGATTAAAAAAATTTAATTGCTCTTTTAGAACTAAAATATCAAATACGTTAAAATAATAATATAACATATTTAAAGTATTTACTGCATTTTACTGGTGATTTTTTGGTAAATTCATTGAATACCAAAACTATCACATATGAAGCGACCAGCCCTTATCGCATACCTCCTGGTATGTTCCGTGATCCTCCATGCACAAAAGACCATTACCGGAAAAGTAACAGATTCAAAATCAGGGGCTCCCCTCTCCGGAGCCACCATCAGGGTAAAAGGAGGCAAAGGCACCGCCTCGAATAATGAAGGCCTTTTTAAGATCCAGGTCAGCTCAAATCAAACCATCGAGGTCTCCAGTATCGGTTATGAATCCTTTAGCATCCCCTCTCCGGAGAAGGATTTCATCGAGATAACGCTGATCCCCTCCACTACGGAGCTAAAGGAAATGGTCTTTGTCGGCTCCCGTGGCGCTGCCCGGTCAAAAACAGAATCCCCCGTCCCCATCGACGTCATCAACCCTTCGCAGGCGGGTATCTCTTCGGGAAAACCCGATCTCAGCTCCCAGCTGAATATGCTGGTCCCTTCCTTTAATTATAATAAGGTCAGCGGCGGAGATGGTTCCGACGCTATGGACCTGGCTGCCCTTCGCGGCCTCGGCTATGACCAGACCCTCGTCCTTATCAATGGCAAACGCCGGCATATGACGGCCTTTGTGAACCAGGCAGGTACCCGCGGTCGTGGCAATTCCGGTACCGATCTCAACGCCATCCCCGAAGCCGCCATAGACCGGGTGGAGATCCTTCGGGATGGCGCCAGCGCCCAGTATGGCTCGGATGCCATCGCCGGTGTCATTAATATCATCCTCAAACGCGATTTTTACAAGCTGCATCTGACCACGGGATGGAGCGGCTTTTATGATCATAAATACAATACGCTCAAATCCGTCGATCCCAGCCAGTATTACACCGGCTCCAGGGTCGATGGGAACTCCGCCACTATCGGTCTCGACTATGGTCTGCCTCTTGGCAAACACGATGGCTTTATCAATTTCGGCGGCAACTTCCTCGCACAGGGCAAGACCTTCCGCGCACCCAAAGACACCAACTGGGTCAATCATCCCGAAAACAAGGAAGCGCTGGGTGTCCAGACCCGGCGTGCCTTTGGGGATGGCTCTGTGGTTTCCGGCGGCGGTATGTTCAATATGGAGCTGCCCCTGGCCGGCACCAAGACAACCTTCTATTCCTTTGGCGGATATAATTACAAACACTCCAACGTGTATGCCTGGACCCGCCGTTTTGATGGCGCACCCCAGAAATATCCTACCAACCCTGATGGCAGCATCATCTTTGTACCCGGCATCATGCGCACTTTTGCTACAGCAGACGGTACTATCGGCCCCAACAACGTATACTACAATCCCCAGGAAGATGTCTATATCAAAGACCTTTCGCTGGCCATGGGCTTCAAAGGCTCGCTGGGCGGCGGCTGGGACTGGGACCTCAGCAATGTCATCGGGCGGAACGATTTCCATTTCTTTGGCAACAAGACCTTTAATGCCTCTCTCCCTTCTGATATAGCGGCTACCACCAATCGCTTCGACGACGGAGGCTTCAACTTCCTTCAAAACACCAGCAATCTCGATATCTCCCGCCACTACGACAACATTGCGCAGGGTATGACCCTGTCCTTTGGCGGAGAGTTCCGCTACGAGCGTTATTCCATTTACCAGGGAGAATATAATTCCTATGGCTTTATCGATACGGCAGCCCGCTATTTCCCCAATGTCAACAGCACCATGTACCTTGCCTCCGGCTCCGAAGGGTATCCCGGCTACCAGCCTACCGATGCCGTAAAAGCACATCGTACCAATGAAGCCGCCTATGGCGGTCTGACCCTTGACATAACAAAGCAATGGCTTGTCGACGGAGCCGCCCGCTACGAACATTATTCTGATTTTGGTTCGGTCGGCACTTTCAAGTTTGCTACGCGCTATAAGCTCATGGATAATTTTAATATCCGCGGCTCGATCAGCACGGGCTTCCGCGCGCCATCCCTGCAACAGATCAATTTCAGCAACACCAACACCACGGTTAGCGCGGGTCAGCTGGTGTATACCAAGCTGGTCCCCAACTATAGCTCCATCGCCCGACAGGCCGGTATTCCCAAGCTCAAACAGGAAGAGTCCACCAACTACAGCCTTGGCTTTACCTGGCAGCCCGTGCATAACCTGACGCTGACTGCTGACGGATACCTTATAAAAACAAGGAACCGCATCATCTTCACCGGCAACTTTGACGGCTCTGTCGCCTCTATCGCCCCCTACCTGGGGCCGTCCTATAACAACGGGATCACGCTGAACGCCGTTCAGTTCTTTGCCAACGCCGTCAACACCACCAATAAAGGCATCGACCTCGTCGCGGACTACAATGTCAAATGGGGCAAACAGGGGCTGAAAGCCATTTTCTCTGGAAATATCCAAAGCATCCATATCGACAAGATCAATATCCCGCCGGCGCTGAACACCAGCTACAAAAATCAGCAGCGTTTCTACAGCAGCCAGGAGCAGGCCTTTATGATCGCCAGCGCTCCAAAGAACAAAGCCTCCTTCCTGCTGGAATATTCAACCGGGCGTTTTGGCTTCGGCAGCCGTCTCACCTGGTTTGGCAAGCTCACGACCCTGGGCAGCGGATCGGCCAGTCTCCCCGGCGCAACACCCGGCGGTCCGGGCTCAGCAGGCATCTCCGATCAGTACAATGGCTGGGATCCTTATGTACTGGCTGATGACGGTCATTCGGTCATCCGCGAATCCTATGTCTATCATGGAAAGGCGACCACCGATCTTTATATGACGGTGAAGCTCTCCCGCACCGCTACCCTTTTCGCGGGCGTGGATAATATCTTCAATGTTCATCCTGACTTCAGCGTTACCAAGGGCGCCCGTGTCAATTCCTGGAATGACAACCAAACCGGCGGCGCCTGGGATTCCGTACAGATGGGCTTTGACGGCTTGCGGATGTTTACCAAACTGGCCTTCAACTTCTGATCGCAGGATCCTTTTTCTACAGTCAACCAGCCGGGCGGACCACCAGTCCGCTCGGCCCTTTTATACCCCCATTCATCTAATAATTCGACCAATCCCCCATTTCCCTCCTAGATTTGATCCAGTCAATACATGAATTTGAAGAAGTTAACCGTACAGATCGTCATTCATATCGCAGCATGGGCATGCTTCCTGATGCTGCCCTTTGCTTTTTATCCCCGTCCTTTGGGAGATTCCTTTTTTGAGCTGAAAAGCATCACGACTTTTTTTGTCGTAAACAACCTCTTCATCATCGCGTTCTATTACCTTAATACATACCTCGTTGTTCCAAAGCTGCTGGATCAGAAGAAGTTTCTGGGCTATAGCCTGCTCATCCTTGGTCTGCTGATCTTCTACGGATGTCTGCCCCGGATCTATCATGCCCTGTTCGGCTCTCTTGTTCCCAACCAGCCACCCCATCCGGGACCTCGTCAGGGTCCGCCCAGGGTTCGTCCGCTGGTAAACTCCGGGAATGTAGCCATCTTCCTGCTGGTATTTGTTTTTAGCACGGGGCTGAAGGTTATCAACCAATGGCTTCAATCCGAACAAAGGAATAAGGAGATCGCAAACGAAAAATTAAAAGCCGAACTGTCCTTTCTGAAAGCACAGATCAATCCTCATTTTCTTTTCAATACGCTGAACAATATCTATGCCCTTGCCTCCGCTCAGTCAGAGCATACGGCCACAGCAGTCATGAAGTTGTCCAGCATCATGCGCTATGTCCTGACCGAGGCCCGCAACGACCTTGTCCCGCTCGAGAAAGAGATCCAGTTCACCTCGCATTATATCGAGCTTCAGAAAATGCGGCTCACCGACAAGACCATCATCAAATTCGAGATCAAGGGAGATCCCACCGGCCGGCAGATCGCTCCGCTCCTGCTGCTGCCCTTTGTCGAGAACGCCTTCAAATACGGGATCAGTACCCGGGAGCTGTCACCGATCCGGATAGAGTTGGAAATAAATAAAGAATGGTTGTACTTTCGTATCTGCAACCATAAGCATATCAATACTTCGTTAAAGGTGACCGACAATACAGGTATAGGGATCAGCAATACCCGTCGCCGGCTGGACCTCTACTACGAAGACCGCTATAAGCTGGACATTGACGACAAGACAGGTGAATTTTCTGTTCATTTAAAAATTCCGGTATAATGTTAACGTGTATAGCCATCGATGACGAGCCCCTGGCCCTGGAAGTGCTGAAGAAATATATTGCCAAGATCTATTTCCTCGATCTGAAAGGTGTATTCACCGATCCTTTTGAAGCCCAGAAGCTGATGGATACGGCTCCGGTAGACATCCTTTTCCTCGACATCCAGATGCCCGACATCAACGGAATAGAATTCTCCAGGATCGTCAATAAGAAAAATACAGCCGTCGTCTTTACCACAGCCTTCAGTGAATATGCAGTGGAAGGATTCAACGTCGATGCCATCGACTACCTGTTAAAGCCCATTGAATACGATCGCTTTCTAAAATCCGTCTATAAAGCCAAAGAGTACGTCGACTATCTTACCAGCCAGGAATTGCAGGAGGGGTACATCTTTGTCAAGTCGGACTACCAGATGGTCAAGGTCAATCTGAAAGAGATCCTTTATATCGAAGGCCTTGACGATTATATCAAGATCTATCTTCCGGGCAAGGCCATTCTTACGCTGATGACCCTGAAAACCATCGCCCAGAAATTGCCGGCCCGCGAGTTCATCCGTGCCCACCGGAGCTATATCGTGCCCATCAGCAAGATCGAGCACATCAGCAAAAGCAAGATCAAAATAGCAGATAAGGAGATACCCATCGGCGTTAGTTACAGCGAGAGCTTTTTCGCTGCGATGGAAAATAAATTAAGTTAAAAAGGGCCCCGTAACCGGGGCTTTTTTTATAAGACACAACCTCATTCCCCGCTTTTACGTACTATTTTATGCCGGTAAGGTAGATACCGGCACAGGACCAGTTTTTTCATAGTAGATTTTAAGTTAAGGTTGAGGCCACTGGTTAGTGGTTAGTTTTTCCTAAATTGCTTGCGATCGTCAAAAGATCGCAAGCAATCTTTATGGAATTTCTCCAACAATTAAACATTCTCCCCGAAAATATGGGGACTTCCACGGGTGGGAAATGGCTTTCTTCCCAAAGCGCTGTTATCGAGTCTTTTTCTCCCGTCGACGGCAAGCTCATCGCTGCTGTTGTCTCCACCGATAAAGCGGGGTACGAAACCGTCGTAACTGCTGCACAGTCAGCCTTTACGCAGTGGCGGCTCTGGCCTGCGCCACGACGTGGCGAAGTGGTCCGCCAGATCGGTGAGTCCCTCCGCCGGAACAAACAGGCGCTGGGTCGCCTGGTCTCTTATGAAATGGGCAAAAGCCTGCAGGAAGGTTATGGAGAGGTCCAGGAAATGATCGATATCTGCGACTTTGCCGTTGGCCTTTCCCGCCAGCTGCACGGTTTGACGATGCATAGCGAACGTCCTGCGCACCGTATGTACGAGCAATGGCATCCCCTGGGTGTCGTGGGCATCATTTCGGCCTTTAATTTCCCGGTCGCCGTCTGGAGCTGGAATAGCATGCTCGCCTGGGTTTGCGGCAACACCTGTATCTGGAAGGCTTCGGAAAAGACCCCGCTTTGCGCCCTTGCCTGTCAGTCCATCGTAGCGGAGGTCTTCGCCGCCAATAATGTTCCCGAGGGTGTGTCGGGCCTCATCACCGGGGGACGCGAAACAGGCGAATGGCTTGCCGCCGATACCCGTATCCCCCTGCTCTCCGCCACTGGCTCTACCCGTATGGGCAAGGCAGTGGGCTCCATCGTGGCGGCCCGCCTGGGCAAGGCGCTGCTGGAGCTGGGTGGGAATAATGCGATCATCATCTCTGCCAATGCCGACCTGAATATTGCCATACCCGGCGCCGTCTTTGGTGCAGTAGGCACGGCCGGCCAGCGTTGTACCACCACCCGCCGCCTCATCATCCACGAAGAGATGTATGATAAAGTAAAAGAAAAGCTTAACACGGTCTATCGCCAGCTTCGCATCGGCGACCCCCTGGACGAGAATAATCATGTCGGACCACTCATCGACAAGGATGCAGTGAACAGCTATCTCCGGGCTATAAAAGCAGGCAAGGAACAGGGCTGCCGCTTCCTGGTCGAGGGCGAAGTGCTTAGCGGCGACGGTTTTGAAAGCGGCTGCTATGTCCGCCCCTGTATCGCCGAAGCCGACCCGGCCTTTCCCATCGTTAGCCAGGAGACCTTTGCCCCCATCCTTTATCTCCTGAAATACAGCACGCTCGACGAAGCGATAGCCATCCAGAACGATGTTCCCCAGGGCCTTTCCTCCTCTATCATGACCCTCAACCTTCGGGAGGCCGAACAGTTCCTTTCCGTCGCCGGCAGCGACTGTGGCATTGCCAATGTCAATATCGGCACATCCGGGGCAGAAATAGGCGGCGCATTTGGCGGAGAGAAGGAGACCGGCGGCGGCCGGGAGAGTGGCAGCGATGCCTGGAAGGCCTATATGCGCCGTCAGACCAATACCATCAACTATTCCACCCAATTGCCTCTGGCTCAGGGGATAAAATTTAATATTTAAAAGAACAGCCCCCAATTGGGACAAAATAATCCCAGGGATTAGACGTTATAGCGCGATAGATCCAGATATACCATGAATGGCTGTACCAATGCACTCTCTGCAGTTTTGAAAAGAACAGTACTCCTGTCATTTCTTGCCCTCGGCTGCTGCATGAGTATGCAGGCCCAGGTAAGGCTTGGCCTATTGGGAGGCATCCATTCCTCTAAGGTTCTGGAAACCAACAATCTACCGGGATGGGACACGCTTACTAAACCTTTTCAGAGCTCCCGCTCGGGTTTTCAGCTGGGTATCATCGTGGAGGTGCCCATCGGTCATTCGGGCCTTTTCTTTCAACCGGGTCTGACCTATATTACCAAGGGCCGGAAATACAATAAGAACAACGACTCCCTGGCTGCCCTGGCTACCGACACCGTATACAACAAGCAAACGCTGAATCTCAACTATGTCGAGATCCCGCTGAACCTGACCTATAAGATCCCGCTCTCGGCGGACCACCGGAACAGCTTTTTTGTCAGCGCGGGTCCTTATTTCAGCTTTATCTATTCCGGCAGCAATATCAAGCAGGAAAGCCTGACGGCAAGCACACATAAATATAGCAGCGAGTCCGATCCGGTTACGATCGGGAAGGGGGCAGATACGTATAAGACGTTTGATATCGGAGTGAATGGCCGCGCCGGCTTTGAGCTGGGGAAGGTCATGCTTAGCGCGTATTTCAGCCAGGGATTAACCAGTTTTTACAACGCTCCATATACCGGCAGTTTTCACAACCAGGTGATCGGCGCCTCCGTCGGCATCTGGCTGACGTCTACGGGAACTCCGCCACCACCAAAGAAAAAGGATACGGATAAGGATGGGGTCACCGATGACCTTGACCTCTGTCCGCTGGTGCCCGGCAAAGCGGCCTGGCATGGCTGTCCTGTACCTGACAGCGACCATGACGGCATCGACGACGAACATGATTCCTGTAAGAACGTGCCGGGTGTGGCCCGATACAATGGCTGTCCCATACCGGATAGCGATCACGACGGGATCAATGATGAGGAGGATAAATGCCCTCACCAGGCAGGTGTGGGCCGCTACAATGGCTGCCCCATACCGGACAGAGACGGGGATGGCATCAATGACGAAGAGGACAAATGCCCGGACAGCGCAGGCACCGCTGAAAACCACGGCTGTCCTGTGGTAAAAGAGATCAGGAAGGAAGCGACCGAGCAGATCAACTACATAGCGCACAACATCCTGTTCAATACCGCCAGCGATCAGCTGACAGACAGCTCTTATATAGCGCTGAGCCAGCTGGCCGACCTCCTGCTGCGCCATCCGGAATGGCATCTGGCGATCGAAGGATATACGGACAACTCCGGTGACCCTACCAAAAACCTGGCATTATCTCAAAAACGTGCGGATGCCGTCCGAAACCTCCTGGCGTCAAAGGGGATCCCTGCAGCGAGACTATCAGCGAAAGGCTTCGGCCCGCAAAATCCTATCGCGGACAACAGGACGCCAAAAGGAAAAGCCGCCAACCGCAGGGTGGAATTAAAGCTCAGTTTGGAGAAACAATAGGGGGAAACGATAATTTTAACATCTTAATAAGGCCGTTCCTGTAATTTATGGCACGAGAGGTACAGGTTTTTCTTATTTTCATGTTTAAACTATGATACACATGGGGAGCTGCAGCTGCGGGTCACCTGTAAAACTAAAACGAAAAAACAATGACTTGTCGCTTGAAAGGATGGTTAAGTGTAGTTCTCATTGGATGCTTGCCGCTGACTATGTTTGCCCAGGGTACTTCCGTAAAGACCGAACTGCCAAAGGGCTGGCACCTGCTCGATAAAGAAAAAGACGGGTTTTATGGGATCAGTGTCAATAAGGCCTATGAATTTGCAAAGAGTAAGAAGCTAAAAAGTAAGACGGTCCTTGTTGCCGTCATCGACTCCGGTGTCGATACGCTGCATGAAGACCTCAAGAGCATTCTCTGGACCAATCCCAAAGAAATACCCGGGAATGGCATCGACGATGATCACAACGGATATGTCGATGATATCCATGGCTGGAATTTTATCGGGGGCAAGGACGGCCGCGATGTAAAAGACGACTCCCAGGAAGAGGCCCGTGTCTACTATGGTTTTAAAGAAAAATTCGATGTAGCCGGTCTCGACACTGCGACGCTCAGCGCCGACGACAAGGAAAATTATCATATGTGGTTGAAGGCGCGCAAGTCCATTATGGGCGAAGGCGCTGAGGGCCCCATCGATATCGTTATGCTCCACAATGCCCTTGAGAATTCGATCAAGAGCGACAGCATCCTCAGCCAGGCTATGGGAAAAGTGGAATATACCGGGAATGATCTCGATACCTTCCAGACTCAGACCACGGAGAGCAAAAGAGCCAAGGCCTGGATCCTTTATCTGTTCAAGGCCAATAAGATCATGGACATGACCAACAAGGCCTTTATCTCCGATTTCACCGAGCAGGTAGACCAGGAGGAAAGAAAAGCTGCGGCAAAGACTACTCCCCCCAAAGACAATCGCAAAGAGATCGTACAGGATAATGAAGCCGACATCAACGACCGTTTCTATGGCAACAATGATGTAATGGCGGGCGACCCTATGCATGGTACACATGTATCCGGTATCATCGGCGCTGAAAGAGGAAATGGCATAGGCATGGACGGCGTCGCAGACAACGTCCGTATCATGATGATCCGCGCCGTTCCCAACGGGGACGAACACGATAAGGACATCGCACTGGCTATCCGTTATGCTGTCGACAATGGTGCACGGGTCATAAATATGAGCTTTGGCAAGAACCTGTCCCCGGAAAAAAGCTGGGTAGACTCTGCCGTCAAATATGCGGAAAGTAAAGGCGTTCTGCTCATTCACGCTGCGGGCAATGATGCTGCTGACGTGGATACTACCGACAATTTCCCGAATCCTGATTTCCGGCATTCTACTTATGTTGCTTCCAACTGGATCACCGTTGGCGCGAGCAGCGACCCGCTTGCCGAACCTGGTTTCGAAAGCTATACCGCTTCTTTCTCCAACTATGGCAAGAAAGAAGTGGATGTATTCGCCCCCGGCACCCGTATCTACTCTTCTCTCCCGGGTGGAAATAAATACGGTAATCTCCAGGGTACGAGCATGGCCGCTCCTGTTGTTACCGGTGTCGCCGCGCTGATCCTCGAATATTATCCCAACCTGACTCCGCAACAGGTAAAATATTGCATCGAAAAATCGGCCGTTCACCTGACAGCAAAAGTAAAAAGACCGGGCTCGGAAGACCACCAGGTAGCCATGACGGACCTTTCTACTTCCGGCGGTATTATCAATGCCTATGCCGCACTGAAGATGGCTTCCACGCTGAATACCGTTCCTAAAAAAATTGAAAAGTCAACGCTGAAGAATATCAATAACTAACCGAATTTATCCATAATAAAAAAAAGGCCGGCAAACCGGCCTTTTTTTTATTTTTATATACAAACACTACAGCATGATCCCAAAATCAGAAACTATCCGTGGCGAATTCTACCAGGGGTATATCGATCTGATCAAAGAAGAAGATTTTCATGAAGCCATCCGAAAGAACACCAAACAGTTCCGCAAGTTCCTCGATAAGATCCCGCGAAAAAAATACGACTTCGCCTATGCCGAAGGAAAATGGACTATCCGGGAAGTGCTGCAGCATATCATCGATGCAGAAAGGGTCTTTGCCTATCGCGCCCTTACTTTTTCCCGTAAGGATGCTTCTCTCCTTGCCGGTTTTGATGAGAACAACTGGGCTGTCAATGCGGGAGGCGCCACACGCCGATGGAAGGACCTTCTCGAAGAGTTCGGGGCTGTAAGAGCCTCCAGCGAATACCTCTATGATTCGCTCTCAGACGATCAGCTTCGTTTTACCGGCAGCGCCAATGGTCGTCCCTGGAATGCCTTTTCCATTGGATATGTCATCCCCGGTCATGTCGTCCATCATATGAAGATCTTACAGGAGAGATATCTATAAAAGAAAATGGGCGCCGGTAAAGCGCCCATTTCTGAATTATTTAGAGACTTCCTTATTTGTTATAGACCAAATTCTTCGATGTGATCATATCATCAAGCACATTGACGGTCTCTCCCAGCCACAGATCGGTCTTCCTGTCCTTCAGCCATTGCTGAAAACGGTCTCCCTTATTCTTATCATCATCATATTTGTGCGCGTCCTGTGGCAATGCCTGAACATTCAGCTCATTACCAGTGGTCAGCTTACTGAGGGTCTCGATCTGTTTGTAGGTAGACTTCAGCTGTTTCTGCTCGTCGCGGTATTTCTGGATGTTCAGCGGATAGACCTTGTCTTTTTCCTTGTTCAGCCATTCTTCGTCCTGGCGGATCAGGTTAAAGGCGGAATTATTCTTCAGGCGTTCGGAGCTCATCCCCTTGATCACATTCATGTCATAGGCATATTTCCAGGGGGCATAGTCCGCTTTCTGGATCTCATCCCATGGCAGTGCATCGGGGTTGTCCTTTTCCCTGAATTTTGCATATTCGTAGATGTCAGGATAGATATCGGGTAATGCCACGTCGGAAGACACGCCGCGGAGCTGTGTTGACCCGCCATTGATGCGGTAGAACTTCTGCAGGGTCAGCTTGATCGTACCCAGCTCGCTGTTGGGATCGACCATAAAGTTCATCGACTTGTCGAGACCGATATTACGTTGAACCGTGCCTTTACCATAGGTAGATGTGCTGCCGATGATGACACCGCGGTGATAGTCCTGGATGGCTGCGGCAAAGATCTCGGAGGCCGAAGCGCTGAGCTCGTTTACCATTACGGCAAAAGGTCCGTCATACAAAACGCTCTTATCGTGATCGGGCAATACCTGAGACTTGCCATCGCGATCTCTTACCTGTACGATGGGGCCCTGTTCAACAAAGAAACCAGCCATCTGTACAACATCATATAAAGAGCCACCGCCATTATTGCGAAGGTCCAGTACGATACCATCCACTTTCTGCTCCTTTAGCTTTACGATCTCTTTGGCTACGTCGATGCTGCAACGGCTCCCCTTGGGGTTGTCGAAGTCGGCGTAGAACTCGGGCAGATAGATATACCCGATCTTACCCTTGGTCGAATTGACAATAGCGCTGCGGGCAAAGGTCAGCTCATCCTGTACGATCTCATCCCGGATCAGGGAGATCATCTGGATCGAGCCATCCGACTTCTTCAGCCAGAGGCGAACTTCGGTTCCCTTGGTACCGCGGATCACCTTTATGGCATCCTCTACGAAGAACCCGGTGAGGTCAACCGGTTCTGCATTGCCCTGAGCAACTCTCATGATGATATCCCCGACGGCTACTTTGCCGGATTTCCAGGCGGGACTGCCCGTAACCAGGCTACCGATCTTGATATTGCCATCCTCATCTCTCAGCGAGGCGCCGATACCAAAGAAATGGCCGCTCATCTGTTCGTCAAAATATCTTTTTTCAACCGGGGGGAAATAGTCGGTGTGCGGGTCCATCGACTGGACGATGCTTTGAACAAACATATTGAAGCGATCGTCGTCGGTGACTTTTACCTTAAGCCTGTCGTAGATCCGATCCATGATCTTCAGCGAGCGGGCGCGGGCATCCTTTTCGAGGTCTTCGTTGCTTTTGGCGACGAAGTCTTTTTTGCCTTTATTTGCCTCCTGCTGGTCGAGGAGTTCGGAATAACGTTCGAGCGTCAGGAATTTCAGCCGTTTGCGCCAGGCTTCCTTGCGATCTGCTTCCGTCTTCGGGAATTTCATCTGATCATAATTCTGATCAAAATCTTCATCTTTTGTGAATTCGAACGGTTTGGCGAGGATCTCTTTATAAATAGCTTCTGTTTCGGCTATCCTTTTCTTATAGACTTCGGTGACGGCCGGGACGAACTGCACATGAGCCGTTCCCAGGATCTCGTCGTCAATGGTCGTCCCGTATTTGGCGTTCAGGGCATCCACATCCGATTGGAGGAAAACGTTCTTTTCGGCGTCGATATCCGCCATGTACTTGTCAAACACCTCTTTGGAGAACTTGTCATCGATAGCTTTCGGACTATAGTGGATCTGTTCCAGCATTGTCCCTACGTTGAGCAGGATCCTTTCGTATTTCGTCGGTGGATTACTTCCAATTCCCAGCGTTCGGAAAGCGACAAAAACTCCACCTCCCAGGATCAGCAGGAGGATCGGCAGATTTCTTTTATTGATCATATTCTTAAGCACTTTTTGCATGTCTGTTCAAAAATAACGATAAATATAATGGTATGTTGTCGTAAAAGTTCAATATTAACACCCTGTTTGTCAAAATTTGATAAGCGGTTAAAGGGTCGTTCTCCTACCCTACTACAAAAAATTTTCAACAATGTTTTTGAAGGAAATCTAAATTATCCTAATTTCGCGCTTCAACTGGTGGTTGTAGCTCAGTTGGTTAGAGCATCAGATTGTGGTTCTGAGGGTCGTGGGTTCGAGCCCCATCATCCACCCCAAAAAAAAGAGGCGTACGCCTCTTTTTTTCATAATGTCCGGCAAAGAGAATCTTTGCCGGGGAGAGGTCATAAATGGCCTCTTTTTTCATATAAACAAGACAATTATGACCAAATTAGCCTGGTGGCTGTATACCATTCCCTTTATCTCCGCATTTATCCACTGGCTCACTATCTGGATGGCTCTGAAGCTCCTCTTTCATCCCCGTAATCCCAAAAAGATCCTTGGTTTCACTCTGCATGGCGTCTTTCCCAAAAGACAGCGGCAAATAGCCGAAAGCCTGGGTAAGATCGTGGGCCAGGAGCTGCTTTCCTTCGGGGACATCGAGCAGACCATTACAAACCCCGACAATGTCCGCCGCATCCTGCCCCTGGCAGAAGAGCATATCGATAATTTCCTCCGTCACAAGCTCAAGGAAAGCATGCCCATGATCGCCATGTTCATCGGCGACAAGACCATCAACCAGCTAAAAGCAGTTTTTATGCAGGAGCTGGAAGAGCTTTTCCCGGTCATTATGAAGAATTACGTCTCGAACCTTCGCAACGATCTTGATCTCGAACGAATAGTAGTCGAAAAGATCGCTGCATTTTCCACCGACAAGCTGGAAGCCATGCTGAATCAGTTCCTTACCAAGGAGTTCCGCTTTGTGGAGATCATCGGGGCGGCGCTGGGTTTCCTGATCGGCCTGCTGCAGATCATGCTTACGCTGCTAATGAAATAACAGCGTTTTAACATCGTATTACAACATTTCAGCAAGGCTGCTTTTTATTACCCCTTCTGTAGTTAAATTATACCGTTGATACAGATTGGAGGTTTTTGCTAAGGCTTTTAACCTGAATTTTGCAGCAAAATGGAAATATATAACTCATGAGAAAATACTGGCTTTTGTTTTTGGTAATAGCAGTGTCACTGGCAGGCTTTGCACAGGGGCCCGGTGCGGGCGGCGGCGGCAGAAGAGGTCCTGGCGGGCAGGTCCCGGCTATCGGGCACTTCTATGGCAAGATCGTGGATGCCAAGACCAATAAAGGAATAGATGGTGTTTCGATACAGCTTATCCAGAGTAAATTCGATACCGTTTCAAAATCCCGCAAGGATACCGTCATTTCAGGTATGATCACCCACCGTAGTGGTGAGTTCAGCCTGGAGAACCTCCCCATCTTCGGCAATTTCCGTCTCGTTATATCCGCCATTGGTTATACGACCTATGACAATAAGGTAGCCTTCGATCTGAAAGGGTTAAGAGGTGCAGGTGGCGGAGTCGGAGCTCCGGGTGGAGGGGCTGGTGATGGTCAGCCCAATGTGACCAATGCCCAGCAGGCTCTCAATGCGGTCGATAAAGATCTGGGAAATATCAAGTTGACCCAGGACGCACAAAGCCTGGCCTCGGTGACGGTGACCGCATCCAAGCCTCTTATTACAATGGGGGTGGATCGTAAAATATACAATGTCGAAAAAGATATCTCGGCCCAGGGTGGTACCGGAACAGATGTCATGAAGAATGTCCCTTCCGTACAGGTAGACATCGACGGCAACGTCACCCTTCGCAACAGCCCTCCCACGATATTTGTAGATGGCCGGCCGACCACGCTGACCCTTGACCAGATCCCCGCCGATGCTATTCAGAGCGTGGAGATCATCACCAACCCCGGTGCAAAGTATGACGCTTCGGGGGGCACATCAGGGATCCTCAACATCGTTCTCAAAAAGAACCGGAAGGCGGGATACAATGGTAATGTCCGCGCCGGTATCGATCAGCGCGGCCGGGCAAACCTGGGTGGCGACATCAACGTCAAACAGGGGAAGGTCAACTTCTTTCTCAGCGGCAACTTCAACCAGCGGAAGAGCATTGCCGATGGTCAGACAGATCGGACCAGCACCTTCGACGCCGTCAATGGAAGGTCGGGCTACGAGAGCATCCTGAGCCAGGCCGACCATAATGTCAACAAAGGATATTTTGCTTTTGGAAGAGGTGGTCTCGACTACCTGATCGACAACCGGAATACGATCTCCCTCTCGGGCAATATCGTTCACGGTACGTTCGAGCCTTATATCAACAGTGATCTTTATACGACAACCGACTCCCTGCCATCGGGAGCGCCTTTTACCTATTATACAGGAAGATACTCGACAAGCACCTCTCATTTTAATAACCATGGCGGGATGTTAAGCTACAAGCACACCTTCCCCAAGGCAGGAGAGGAACTGACTGCGGATGTCAATTACAGCCAGGGGGCGAATGACAATTACAATCTTATCCAGACGCAGCAGCATGCCGACGCGGACAAAAACAGTCCCTCGCTGGGCACCTATAAGCAGCAACAGATAGGCAATGGCGATAATAAGTATTTTACCGCTCAGGCGGATTATACCCTTCCCCTTGGCGAAAAATCAAAATTCGAGGCCGGTGGTCGTGTGGCTATCCGCAACAATACAAGCATAAATAATATCGATACGCTGAATGCCAGCAATGACTTCATCACCAACCAGCTGCTGTCTTCGAACTATACTTTCAGGGACCGGGTATTTGCCGGATATGCGACCTACTCCAATGCGATCAACAATTTTACCTATCAGCTGGGGCTGCGCGCAGAAAGTTCGGACTATAAAGGAACGGAGCATTTTACGGATGTAGATGCCAGCGGCAACCAGACGCCGGCGATCGGGCATTTCAGCAATAAATTTCCTATCAGCCTTTTCCCCAGCGTTTTTCTGACGCAGAAGCTGGGCGGTGACCAGGACCTGTCCTTTAACTATACCCGCAGGATCGACCGGCCTAATTTCTTTCAGCTGTTCCCCTTCACCGACTACTCGGACTCACTGAACCTGAGCAGGGGTAACCCCGATCTGAAACCCCAGTTCACCAATTCCTTTGAAATGGGTTATCAGAAGACCTATTCAGGGAACAACAGCTTTCTGGCCTCGGTATACTATAAGTATACTACGGACCTGATCACCCGCTATCAGCAGCCGGGTATCAACCCCGTCACCAAGCTGCCGGTATTTATCAATACCTATATCAATGCAAAGTCCAGCTTTGTCGGTGGTCTGGAGCTGATCGGCCGTAATAGCATCACCAAATGGTGGGACCTTACGAGCAATATCAACATCTTCACTTCGCACATCAATACCATCGATACGGGAAAGAATGCTGTTCCCACCCAGCCACAAAGCTGGAGCTGGTTTGGAAAGATCAACAACAGCTTCAAGCTGACAAAAAGCCTTACCTTCCAATTGTCCGGGGACTATACGTCTAAAACAGTTCTTCCCCCCGGTGGCAGCGCCAGCAATGGCGGTGGTGGCGGAGGTGGCGGCGGCCGCGGTTTTGGCAACAACAGTACCGGCAACGCTTCGGGATACAGTAAGCCTACAGGCGGTGTGGATGCGGCCATACGGTATGAGTTCCTGAAGAACAGGACGGCATCGCTTACCCTCAGCGCGAATGATATCTTCCGTACCCGGATCAACGATGTCTTTACCACTTCTACGGGTTTTGAACAGGAGGTATCGCGCAGAAGGGACCCGCAGTTCTTCCGGCTGCAGTTCAACTGGCGGTTTGGAAAGTTTGATATGGCTATGTTCAAACGTAAGAATCTGAAGGGAGAAAGGGATTCCATTGAAGGTATCCAGGGTCAGGGCGGCGGTCCTGCACCGGCCCAGAATTAATTTACTATATTAGCGCATGCGCTCTTATCTGGCACTTGGGGACTCCTACACTATCGGTGAAGGAGTCCCTCTTTATGACAGCTATCCCTACCAGGCCGTCCAGCTTCTCCGCAAAGCAGGCCGTCCTTTTTACGCACCCGAGATCATCGCGCGTACCGGCTGGACGACAGATGAACTGGCTGCTGCGATAGCGGGTACCCGGCTGCTTTCGGGGTATGATCTCGTGACGCTGCTGATCGGCGTGAACAATCAATACAGGGGTCGCGACCTCGGGGAATATGGTGTTCAATTCGAACAGCTGCTGCGCCAGGCCGTCCGGCTGGCCCAGCCACAGGGGCGAGTTCTTGTTCTCTCCATCCCGGATTGGGGTGTTTCTCCTTTTGCAGCCACCCGGGACAGGGCAGAAATTGCCACAGCGATCAATTCGTTCAATATTTTTGCGCGGCAAATCACCCTGGAGCAGGGTTTACCATTTATCGACATCACGGAGCATAGCCGGACACAGGGAGCTCCGGAAGATTTTACTGCCGATGGGCTGCATCCCGGAGCAGGACAGTACGCCTGGTGGGCAGAGCAGCTGGCCGGCATCGTCTCCGGCGCCTGATCCATGCCCCGATCGTCCTTAATAAATACTGTTTAATCCGTCTGTGTTGAGATAGACAACATCCGGCTGTCGGACATAGGTATTGTTGTACCGGAACTGGATACCGGTGCTGAACATGATCTTAAAGGAATTATTCTGCATGGTTTTCCTGGGGAAATACACCATCCTTAGCTCGATGGTATTAAAGACGAGATTCTCATTGCGGGCCCGCATGCCTGCTCCGATGCCATGATAAAGGGATGACTTGTCGAAATGTCCCTGCTCCGGGGTCAGGAAGGAAAGGTCTCCGAATGCAAAGGGAGCGAATTTAAAACCCAGGAACTTGTAGTTAAGAAAGAAGGTCGTTTCGGAGTGCAGCGTCATTCTCTGGGAGCCAAAGGTAGAATCACCGCTGAAATAACGCAGCCCGAAAACATTGTTCAGGGTTAGCGGGTCGATCCCCAGCCGGTTGAACTGCCGGGTATAGCTGAAGTTGATATACTGTCTGATCTTTACGGCATTAAAGACAAACAGGGGACTATAGTAGCTGGCACCGACCAGGGTACTCGCGTCCTCCAATCTTCCTTTTCGCAAAAAAGTGCCGCTTCGCAGAAAGAATTGAACAAAGGCGCCTTTCTTTGTAACGACGAACTCATTTGCGTCGACGCCTGCATAGGGCCTGTCCAGGTACAATTGCTTGTACCATCCGCCGGTAAAAGCCACATTGTACCCTTTGGGAATATCTTCCGTTGTACCAAAGCCGTAGATATAATTGGTCTTATAAAAGTCCTGCCGGAAGAAGGTGAACGAAGCTAATGCCGCCTCTCTGCTGTTGAAACGGAAATTGAAATTATCCTTGCCGATCTGTTTGGGAACGCTGTCAAAATCATTCCGGAAATAACGAACGGCCACGAATTTACGGTCACGGACGGAGGTGTTGCTCAAAAAACGTTCGGAGCCCAGGTTCCAGCCTATCCAGCCATCGTGTGTGTGATATTTGTATTTATAAAAGACGCTGTCCACGTTGTGATAGACATTGAAGTTTTCAAATTGACCAATGGTAAACCCGCCGGCCAGATGAGCGTAGGGAGCGTAGAGGGGGCGGTCCAGTCTTACAAACCAGGCCGTCTCATCGGGCGTGCCGGGATAAAGATCGCTGTTGATCCGGGTATAGGACGCAGTAGCGTTGACAAAGGAGCCCCCAATATTTGATTTACTGTACAAAAGCTGCGGACCGAAATTGGGGTCTCTGTTCTGCTCCACGTTGAAACCTCCCTGGATCCTTTGACCCATTCCGAGGAAGTTGGCTTCACTGACATTCCCCCGGATGCTCAAAGGAGGATAACCCAGGCTCCCGATGGCTCCCCCAATGGTAAACAGGTCTTTGACCACGACCACCAGGTCTACGGAGTCGGTCTCCGGCACAAAGGTCACCAGGATACGGGCATCCTGGATGAAGTTGAGATTACGGATCACCCGTTCGTTATCCGCCAGCTTATAGGCATTCACGGGGGTATTCTCTTTTATGAACAGGTTGTTACGGATGACCCAGTCCCTGGTTTTTCGGTGGAGCTGGTTCAGCACCTTTGTGCCGAAATACTGTAGCCGCCGGGCGGTATCGGTAAATGTCTGCTCAAAACCATAACCCCGGATAAAGATATGCCGGATGACCTTGCCCTCATAGGGCTTGAAGGGACTTTCACTCTTTGTGTTGAGGGCCGCTGCGATGGCGATGGAATCGGGACGTCCCTTGGTGATGGAATTACGAAAGAATTGAAAGATGTTGTTATTCTTCAGTCCTCTGTTGTGATGCACAGTGCTGTCTTTTGCCTGGCCATAAGAACAGAGGTCCAGCCAACAACAGCCGATCACCACCACAAGCCGTATAATAATCCCCTTCGTCAAGCACTTATTGGGTCAAATAGTTGAAATGAATGATAATCAAAGGTCTAATATAAACGTAATTTTTGTTTTTTTTTGGTTAGCGTAATGTTATAAAAAAACCTGCCTTCATATTCTGCTGTGATCGCTGCACTGGTGGTATTGTTTTTGAATAATATGCCTCAGCATTAAATACCATTGAAATCTTAGCTAAATGACAACTACTAATTCCTTTATCACCTGGCCGACCCTTCTACCTGAACCCAACATGACAGCTCATGCCGGAAAGTCAAGGCAGAGCAGGCCGGGAGTGGTAAAACGCCTGGATTCGCCGGCTCCGCCGGATGAGCTGACCATCAGGAAGCTCAACGAGCTGGCGGCAACACGTCCTTTCTGCACCCCGCACAAAGTGAAGAAACACGACATCCTGTAATAATTTTATGTAGAAAAAATTTCCTCCCCCAGGGAGGAAATTTCTACAATTATTTTGTTCACTGTTACGCGATAGTCTTAATCTTTTCGATAAAACGGTTTAGCTTAGATAATTTGAAGATTTCTTTGTCTTTTTCATCGGCTTCAAAATTCATGAACAGGATATCACCATCCGCGGATATTGTCAGGAGATATTGATTTTCCCGGTACACATCATAGACAATCAGGTCTCCATGATCTTTTTCCTTTAATAAATACTCTTCGGTTCCTTCATCAAGCCTGATTTTAATGGGTTCGGTCTTTAAATTTTCCATATAAGTATTTAGCTTCATAATAGAAAAAGCCAGGCCACGCCACTACTGCCCCAAAAGACCGGAAAAGAATGGCATAATTGTATTACTTTAACTCTTAAACGCGCTATATGGAACCAACGATACAAAACCGGCCGGATTCCAAACTGGAAGACCTCTTCCTCGAAGAATTAAAGGAGATCTACGGGGCCGAACAACATCAATTGCAGGTCTTACCGCTCCTGAAAAAGGCCTCCTCCTCACTCAAACTGCAGAATGTCATCGCCAGTCATCTTGATGTCACCCGTGACCAGATCAACCGGCTGGAGATACTTTTTGAGAAGATGGGGAAACCCGCAGAAGCCCGGGTCTCGGAAGCCATCCTGGGTATTACCCGGGCAGCGGAAGATGTCATCGCCGCTACAGAAAAAGGCACTGCTACGCGTGACGCCGGCATCATCGTGGCAGTCCAGAAACTGGAACATTACGAGATCACCAGTTATGGAAGCCTGGCCCAGCATGCCCGTACACTCGAATATGATGAGATGGAGGAGATCCTCGAGTTGTCTTTGTTCGAAGAAAAAGAAGCCGATGATCTGCTCACCGCTCTGGCGGAGAATTATATCAATGCGGAGGCGCGGAGGGAGTGATATCACAGGATATCTTCTTCGCGGAAATCATACCGCTGCCTGATCCGCCGCGTTAGGTCGGCAAGGGGCATCCGCCCCGGAATTCTGTCTTCTCCCCGCTCCCACTGATCCAGCTCTTCCCCGACGTGCTTTTTTTGCAGCTCTGCCAGCTTCTGCAGCAGCTCCGTCGTCATTTCTTTTTTCCGATCGTATATCGCTGTTCTCTTTTCCTTTACCAACTCCTTGTCGCGTCGCATGTCTTCTTCCGCCGCGGCCATCTGTTTCAGCTCGACCCCGGCCAGAGCGAGGTCATAGGGGCCTGTGCTCATGATCAGCTTGGACAGGACAGGCCCTGTCTCGATCAGGATGATCAGCAGGGAGATCAACAGGCTTGTCCAGAATACGCTGCTTTCCCGGGTTGAGAGGTCTGACAGCGCCTTGTTCCGTTCCAGGAACCCCACATCACCCCTGACTTGCGCCTCATAGGAACGGTTTTTACCTTCCCTGCTGGCGTTGGCTTCTTTTATCAGGCTGTCCTGGTAGTGGATCTGCTGGGTGAGCTGCTGCAATTCGGGGGTATATTGTCTTAGTGCAGACTCATAGGCCTCCTGTTTCAGTTTTGTAAGCTTCTCGATGCCGCGGCGTTGCGAGCCGCCGGTGCCATCCGCTTCGGCAACATAGGCCTGTTGCAGCCGGTGCAGGGTATCTTCGAGCCCCGCCTGTTTTTGTCTCAGGAGGTCGCGTTCTTTTTGTGCTGTCTCCAGCGTCGACCGGTTCTCGGCCTGGAGCAGGCTGTCATTGGCCAGCATCTTTTTATGTCTGTTCTCTGTCAGCTGTACGTCGATCTCTTTTTCAAAGATCTTCAGCTCCAGCGGCCGGGCGATGGTAAAACCGATGAGCAGCGCCAGTGCCAGCCGGGGTGTCGCCATCCAGATCTGTTTCCGAAGACTGACCCCATATTTACGCATAGTGGATACGAGGAAACGGTCGAAATTGAAGATGATCAGTCCCCAGACGATGGCAAAAACGATGGCCCAGAGGGGATTGTTAAACACGCTGTAGATGGCATACCCCGCCGACAGGGCCGCCAGCGTAAAGGTCGCCAGCAGGACTCCGCCCAGTCCGGCATATTTCGTCTGTTCGGAGGGGCAATCTTTTAAAAGGTCCTGGTAAGCGCCTGAGCACCACCATAAAAAATGTCTTTCCCGTTGCTGACGGGTTTGTTTACCCACTCCGGTGAAGGAATCATACGTGTACAGGCTCTCCGGCCTGCCGCTCTCAGTTGTTGCTGCCATGATCTTGCTTGTTCGAAGGTCAAAAAATAAAAGGTGCGCCGGGCATAACAGGGCCTGGCACAATTTGATTCGTTAAGTTGAAGTGGGAACAAGCAAAGAACGGGAAATCGCCGTTCAAATTGCAAAGGAAATGCTAAAAGCCGGTGGAGTTTCGGCGAATCCTCCGGGATGCTCACAACGGTGCGCGGATGGCAACACCAGCACCTGACAACCTATCATGGATCATTTTTGCAAATTCGGCTGCGTGATCCCCATCCCCGTGTAAACAAACCGTCTCTGCCGCAAGGCTTACCTCGCCGGCGGCGATCCCATCTTTTGTATAAACATCCACCCTGCCCTCTTTTACCATCTTCAATACCTGTTGCAGGGTTTGCTTCGGATCATTGATCAATGCATGTGATAACGTTCTTGGCGTCAGGCTGCCATCGGGCTGATAAGTCCGGTCGGCAAAGACCTCGCTGATGAAATGAACGCCCATCCCGTCGGCCTGACGCCGCATTTCGCTTCCACTGAGACCGTATAAGAATAAAGAGGGATCGAGATCGAGAATGGCGTCGCAAATCAGCTTGCTGATGATGGCATCTTTTGCTGCGCGGTTATATAATGCGCCATGAGGTTTCACATGCCGCAGGGGGGCGCCGAACTCGCGACAGATGGAGGCAAGGCGTCGCAGCTGTCCGCTGATGATCTCCGGTAACTCTTCCGGAGTAACTCCTGCGCCTAAGATATCTACCCGGCCAAAATTCTCCCTGTCGGGGTAAGAAGGATGAGCACCGATAGCTACTCCATGCTGCATAGCCAGCTCCACTGTCCGGCGCATCGTATCATCGTCACCGGTATGACCGCCACAGGCAATATTGGCCGAGCTGATAAAAGGGAATACGTCGACATCAGAATCCATGCCTTCACCCATGTCGCAATTGAGGTCGATGTAAAGAGAGGAGATCAGCACACCAGTTCGTTTAAGTGATCCAGGCAGCTTCGCTGGAGGATATGCAGCTCTTTCTCACGCGCCACCAAAAGCTGTTCCGCCATCCCGATATCCATCTGTTTGAACTGGATACAGTCGGAAGGCCGCAGCTGCGCAAGCTTTGGCAAATGAGCAGTGACCACATGGGCAAGCCGCGGATACCCACCCGTCGTCTGGTGATCGGCCATCAATACGATGAGCTGGCCATTGGGCAGCAGCTGTACGGTACCAAAATTTACCGCAGCAGACACCAGCTCGACAGGCTGTTCCACCTTGATCGGGGCGCCCTTCAGATGATAGCCCATTCTGTCGGAGGAAGGATGAATAAGAAAATTGTTTTGCAGAAAGATCTCCTTTGATGCCTCCGGCAATAATGCCCACTCGTGACCCGGGATAAAGCCTATCTCGTGCGGATATCGATATGTTTTGTCGGTATTGACCCGCCAGGGCAATACCTCATAATTGCTTTCTTCTTTTAGCAGGCCGGCAAAATAGATGGTATTCTCATTGAAGGGCAGCTCATCTCCTTTTTTTAACGGCTGTCCGCACCAGCCGCCGGCACCAGCCTTCAGATGCGTGCTATAGCTGTTCAGCCATTTCTTTACACAATATCCTCCGTGTACGCTCAGATAACATCTTCCTCCCTGCACCAGCGAAGGGAAGTGCAGGACCGTGTTCTTGCGGACAACGATGGGTTGCCAGCGTGGAATGACCTCATCCACCAGCGTAGGGGAAAAGTCCGCGCCGGTAATAGCGATCAGCGTATTTTGCTCAAAGAGGATCTGCGGACCAGGGAAATGAATTTCAATTACTGCTTCATGTTTGTCATTACCCACAAGCAGATTGGCCACCTGCGCAGCATAGATATCCATTGCACCGCCGGGACTAATGCCCCAATTACCGAACCCGTTCCTGCCCAGATCCTGGATGGTATCGAGCAGGCCAGGTTTTATGATCGAGAAAGCCATAACAACAGTTTGATGTGCAGGAAGAATTTTCAACGGTTTACAAGGGAACTGGGTAGGGAGGTCTAAGCTACTGATTTACGAAATGCAAGCCGTCATCGATTATTTAAATGGCTTACTATCGGGGACATCCGGGGAAATCAACTTCAAGTCTCCAAATTCCCTTTTTGAAACCGGGTAGAATTGAACGCTGTCACCCGCCTGTACCCTGATCGGCGGGTCTTCCTGCAGATTGAATAAGGGCATCGGGGTACGACCGATGATCTGCCAGCCACCCGGACTGGCAAGTGAATAAATACCCGTCTGGATACCAGCAATTCCTACACCACCGGCCACCACGGATACAGGCTGCTTTTTTCTTCCGATCTCCAACCGGGGGTCGGTCCGGCCCATATAGGGGAAGCCTGGCAGAAATCCTACCATATATACTCTATAGATGACCGAAGTGTGCAGCCCGATCACCTCCTCTGTTGTGAGTCCTTTTTCGGTTGCCACCCATTCGAGGTCTGGCGCATACTCCCCCTGATAACAAACAGGGATCCGGAAAAAATGGCCTTCCGGTCCGGGGGTCTCCTGCCCTTCCGCCACGGGGGCTGTCATTCCGTCCGTTGCATCCCAGGCCTGGATCAACAGCCCCTCCAGGCCATAATATACCCCACTGGAATGATTCAGCTTACTATATCGGACAACGGTCGGATCATAATATATGGTCACCGAGCTATAGGACACTATGATATCGAGAAAACCCGGAAACCGGTGTGCCTGTAACCAGTCATGCACAGCCAACGCCCGCCTATTCAATTGTTCCTCAATGCAATTGCCAAGGTCAATCGTAATAGCGGAATCGCCCAGGGGGAATATGGAATAGGAGGTGGAGAAGCCCACGATCACAGGTATGTTTCGGGGAACAAATTACCATTTTTTGCAGGATAGCCCGCCCTTCTTGTTCATAAACTTATAACGTCTTGAAATAACTGGCATGCAAATAGCTGATAATCAAATGCCAAAAGGACGTATTGGGAAGCCTGGACCCGGGTTACCTCCGGTACTAATTTTTTAATTTGATGGTTATACTGTAAACTTGCAAGCCAGCAGGCAGGGCGGACCACTGTCCAACCGGCCAAAAGGTAAAGCGAAATTCAACACATGGCTAAGAACTTATTAATAGTGGAGTCTCCGGCGAAAGCCAAGACAATTGAGAAGATCCTGGGGGAAGACTTCGAGGTAAAGAGCTGTTATGGACATATCCGGGACCTGGAGAAAGGTGATATGGGCATCGATATCAAGAATAATTACAAACCCCGTTATATCGTCCCGGAAGATAAAGAAAAGGTTGTCAAAGAGTTAAAAAGCATCGCCAAGAAATCGGGCGAAGTGTGGCTCGCGACGGACGAGGACCGTGAAGGGGAAGCTATTTCCTGGCATCTTTGTGAGGTGCTGGGACTTGATCCCGTGACGACCAAACGCATCGTCTTTCATGAGATCACCAAACCTGCAATCCAGTCCGCTGTGGCCAAACCGCGCACTGTCGATATGGACCTCGTGAACGCCCAGCAGGCCCGCCGTATCCTGGACAGGATCGTTGGTTTTGAGCTCAGTCCCGTCCTTTGGCGGAAGATGAGCATGAAGAACAACCTGTCCGCAGGCCGGGTACAAAGCGTAGCTGTACGGATCATTGCCGAGCGTGAACGGGAGATCAATGCCTTCCAGACGGTCAGCTCCTTTAAAATAGAGGCTCTTTTCACGGCAAAGGACGTCACGGGCAAAGCCGTGGTCTTTTCTGCCGAAGGTAAAAAGCAGGCTACCGCCGAAAACGCGGAGAAATTCCTGCAGAGCTGTTTCGGTGCGGACTATACCGTAACTGACATCCAGGTTAAGCCCGCAAAAAAGACCCCTGCCGCCCCTTTTACCACGTCCACGCTTCAGCAGGAAGCCAGCCGGAAGCTGGGTTATTCCGTCAGCAGGACCATGCTGCTTGCCCAGAAGCTCTATGAAAGCGGTAAGATCACCTATATGCGTACTGACAGTCTCAATTTGAGCGAGACTGCCATGGATGCGGCAGCCAACCAGATCCGCAGCCAGTATGGCGACAAATATTCGCATCCCCGGAAGTTCAAGAATAAGAATGAGTCCGCCCAGGAAGCGCACGAAGCCATCCGTCCTACTTATATGGATGCCATGACGGTGGATGATGCCGACACACGCCGGTTGTATGAGCTTATCTGGAAAAGGACTATGGCAAGCCAGATGGCTGACGCCGAACTCGAAAAGACTACTGCCAGGATCCAGGTTTCCACGAATAAGGAAGAGCTCACCGCCAGCGGCGAGGTGCTCAAATTCGATGGATTTCTGAAAGTATATATGGAGGACCGTGACGAAGAAGAGCTCACGGATGAAGACGGACAGGAAGGCATGCTGCCACCGCTGACCGTTCAAATGAAACTTCCGCTGAAGGAAATGAAGGCCATCGAACGGTTTACCCGCCCTCTGCCCCGTTATACGGAAGCATCCCTGGTAAAAAAGCTGGAAGAGCTGGGTATCGGTCGTCCCTCTACCTATGCGCCTACCATTTCGACTATCCTGAAAAGAACATATGTCGAGAAGAGAGATAAGGAAGGTGTGAAAAGAGATTTCCGTGTGCTGGTCCTGAAAAATGACAACATTGAAAAGGTCGTGGAACAGGAAAATACCGGCGCCGAAAAGTCCAAGCTATTCCCTACCGATCTGGGTTTGGTAGTGACCGACTTTCTCAAGCAGTATTTCGACGACATCATGGATTATAATTTTACCGCACGGATCGAAGAAGAGTTCGATGAGGTGGCGCGCGGGAAACTGATCTGGAACAAGATGATCGACGACTTCTACAATCCCTTTAAAAAGGATGTAGATAATACCATCGAGAATGCCGAGCGGATAAAAGGCGAAAGAGAGCTGGGTATCGACGCTGCGTCCGGTAAAAAGGTCGTCGCGCGTATGGGCCGTTATGGTCCCATGGTGCAGATCGGGGATGTCAACGATGAAGAAAAACCGCGTTTTGCAAAGCTGAAGAATACACAAAGCATTGAGACGATCAGCTACGACGAAGCCATGGAGCTTTTCCGGCTTCCCCGTAACCTGGGTTCATTCGAAGAGTCAGACGTGACGGTCAACATCGGCCGCTTCGGTCCCTATATCGCCCATGACGGCAAATTCTACTCTCTGGGGAAAGAGTTCGACCCCTATACGATCACCTATGAAGTGGCTACACCCATGATCGTAGAGAAAAGATCTGCCAAGGAACAGCGTACGATCAAGGTCTTCGAAAAGGAAAAGATACAGCTGCTGCGCGGTCCCTATGGCCCTTATATCAAACAAGGTCTGCGCAACTATAAATTGCCAAAGGAAAAACAGGAAACTGCAGCTGATCTTACACTGGATGAGGTAAAGGCGATCATAGAAGATGTAAAGGCGAACCCGCCCAAGCGTGTTCCCCGGAAGAAAAAAAGCAGCTAAGCCCCCTCCCGCGGGTTGTCCTGGCGCCCCCTGGCATGCAATTTAATGAACATTATTTTCGTTAGTGTGGATAATAAGATTGTTCAAATTTTGCCAACAACTCCGAACTTACCGTGCGTATCGAGGAGCGCCTAAAACCACATGCAGGAAAACAAAGAAATATTAGCCCTGTTCCATCTGATCGACGACCCAGACCAGGAAGTCTTTGATTCGGTGAGTAACCGTATTGTCAGCTATGGAAGAGGGATCATCCCCAACCTCGAAAATCTTTGGGAAAATACCATCAGCAATGACGTTCAGGAAAGGATCGAAATACTCATCCACAAACTGCATTACCAGGATCTGACCGAAGATTTTACCAACTGGAAAAGCAGCAGCTACCAGGATCTTCTCACAGCCTCTCTCCTGATCGCAAAATTTCAGTATCCCGAACTGGCGAGCACGCCGGTCCTACAGGAGATCGAAAAGCTTCGCCGCAATATCTGGCTGGAGCTGAACAGCTATCTTACCCCGCTGGAACAGGTCAACGTGCTGACCAGCATCCTTTATAATTATTATGGGTTAAAGGGTACAGAAGTAGCCTACCAGCATCCGGAAGAGTTTCTTATCAATAAGCTGGTCGAGACCAAAAGAGGCAACGCCATTACTAACGGCATCCTCTACCTGTTGCTGAGCGAGCTATTAGATATCCCCGTAAAAGCGATAAATATCCCGCGCCAGTTTGTTCTCGCGTATATAAAGCCTTATTACGACGAAAATCCCGAAAAGCTCAGCCCGCAGCAGCGTATCGAATTCTTTATCGATCCTATGAGCGGCCAGGTCTTCTCCCATAAAGACGTGGAAAGCTATTTCAAGCGCGTATCAGTGCCACCTGTGGCTTCTTATTTCAAGCCACTCTCCCACAATCGTATTATCCAGACGGCTCTTGAAGAGTTCGGCAAATGTTTCGACGATGAGCGGAATGCTTATAAGCAGAAAGAGCTCCTCGATCTCGCGAAGTTGTTGAATGATTAATTACTTTACTGAAGCTCAGTCGCTGCCCGGTTGTTAAGGCAGGTAGCATAAACGCCAAAAGGCCGTCCCCGTCGGGACGACCCTTAGCTTATTTGTCGAACCAAGACAAAACATATTTGATCGGGCTCCTCCTGGGAGAGCCCTTAATAAAAGGCCAGGCCTATTCTATTTACCCCACACAGCCCACTGCGCCGTCCAATCCGTCGTTCCATCAAAAGCACCCAGATAGGTCACTTTATCAAAGAAAGATACATTCAGCTTGTCCAGGTCGAACTTAGCAGCTTTCGTCAGCGCAGGAGACCCGGCCTGCGGCTTCAGATTCGGGCTGGCATTGTTGAACGGATCACCCAGCTTGGCATCAGCCGCAGCTGTCAACAGCACGCTGCCATTGGTGGTCGTAGTAATGGTCTCCAGCGTAGCATTCGTAAGGATCGCCTGCTGTAATGCATCGCCCTTCGAAAAGAAGGGAGCCGTGACGGAACTCAACAGGCTGTTATAGAACTTCGAATCGCCGCTATTGTAGTATTTAGCCGTCGTAGTATCCTCCACTACCAGCCCGGCCTGCTGGCCGCCGATAACGATGGAATTGGCCAGGATGAACTTAGCACCTCTTCTCCAGCGCATACCATAGCCATAAGTTGACTTTGTGCCGCTGGCATTGTTCGGACCAATGGCCGTAAAATTCGACAGGACAGGAGAAGTGATCGGAGCGCGGGTCAACAAAAAGCCGTTCCCGGGATTGACATTGTCTACTTCAAAATTATTGGAAAGATCACCCGTCGTTCCCTTATCATCCGTAAAACCAGGATCTTTCACCGAAACAGCGAACTGGATATTGCCGCTGAATCCATCGTCCATATCGAAGTCGTCATCGGCGCAATTGTAAGCGATCAGGTGTTTGGCATTGACCTTCCCTCCAAAGAACTCGAAGGCATCATCCAGCCCTCTTACGATCTGCACATAGTCGATGGTCGTTCCTGATCCGACGCCATACAGCGACAATCCATTTACTTCATCCCCCGGGTTCACCGCTTTCCCGGCATATTCTATACGCACATATTTCAGCGTACCGGAATTATCGGCATCGTTAGTGCCGCCAAACACGCTGAACTGCGGATCTACGCCACCCTCGATGACAATGTGGTTGCCATTGACCTTAGCCTGCCCTACAATGATCACACCGCCAAGGTCGCCAGGCTTTTTATCTGTCTCATTGGACGTGAACACGATGGGCTCTGTAGCCGTGCCCTGCGCCATTATCCTGGCCGTGCGGTAAATAACCAGCACACCGGCTGAATCCTTGCTGGAAACGATCTTTGTTCCCGCATCGATTGTTAATGTCGCATTATTCGTTACATAAACATACCCGCGAAGCCGGTATGTCTTATCCTTTGTCCAGTGCTGATCGGTTGTAATTGTCCCGCGTACCGGAATTGTACCGGTCGCATCTGGCCCTGTGGCGCCGCCGCCGCCCGTAGGGGGATTGGGCTGATCATCGCTTTTGCTGCAGGACACGCCCAGCAGGACGGTGCCTAACAGAATCGTTAAGATTCTCTTCATAAAGACTGTGTTTTTCGTTTTTATTAGCGTTGTGTAATTCTTATTTACCCAAATTCAGCTTCACCCCTAGTGTGGCTGTCGTTCCGAATTTGGAAGAAGTAATGATCTTGTCCTTCTCAGGATCATAACCGGTATGGCTGGTCCTGGGGTCATATTTGTAATACAATGAGAATGCCTGTGCCAGGATATCGCTTACCGTCAGCTTGACCTCCAGCCTACCCTTCATGAACTTTTTGCTTATCTGTGCATCCAGGACATCCCTGGGATTTTCAAAAATGTTCAGACCTGCGCCGACAACCGCACGAAACCGTAACCTTGGCCCTATCCTGTTATACAGGACATTCAAAAACCAGTCTTCTTTATCCGACATATAGGTCAGACCAGCATTGATCAGGTAAGGTGACTGCCCCTGCATCGGACTATTGATCTTCTGATCGTCGAACTGTACGCCTCCCTTTATATACGCAGCATTGGTATACACAGTCAGGTGACTCAGGAGATCACTGCCCGTAAAATCCAGCTTCTTGCGGATCTCGACCTCTGCGCCATACACATAGGCATGATCTGCATTGCGATAGGATAAGATATCATTCCCTTCATTGGTCTGTTCGATGGGATTGGTGAAATATTTATAAAAGACACTCGCAGACAGGATCTCGCCGGCCTGCGGGAAAAATTCAAACCGCAGATCGCCATTTGTGTTTTGTGCCCTTTTCAGGCCTGGATTACCCACTACGGAAAAATAATTGTCGTAATCGTACACCCCATAGGCAGCCAGTTCCCGAAACTCAGGCCGGTTGACGGCACGGCTTCCGGAAAGCCGGAGATTGGTCTTCTTATTCGGCGAATAGGTCAGCAGCAGGGAAGGAAGCACATCGGTATTATCCTTGTCGATCTTATCTTTATTCCTGGCAGTAAGCTGCTGATGGTATTTTTCTACCCGAACGCCCCAGACCATTTTCAATCGGTCGGAAAATTTATTGTCAAGCAACATGTAACCGGCATTCAACAGTACATTGGCAGTATAGTCGGTCGAGTTGTTGCCGATATTGGCCACGGTCAGGTTATACTTATCGATATTGGCCTTATCGAATATGGTTCCAAAGTTTACATCCTTGGTCACCGCAATTTCTGTCCCTCCAAAACCAAGCGAGGCATATCCCAGCGCATCCACCTCTACGCTCCTGTCACGGTAATAGTTCAGCGTACCAAACTGCCATTTCTGCGACTGTCCCAACCAATTGAACGTATAGCTCGCATTGACAGTTCCGTTGTAGATGTTTTCGTGCAGGAATGAATAGATACGTCCTGCCGTGCGGATCGCAGGAGAGTTCTCATTGCTGAGCTGGATAAAATAATCCGCGTCCCTGTTGTCGGCCGAACGGAAGGTGAGTATTTTCTGATCAGGCTGGTTCTTATACGTGTAACCAAAAGAACCCGACCAGTTGATGTTCCATTTGGAGCTCAGCTGGTGAATACCTTCTACTACTGAATTCGCGAGCCCGTTCTGGCTGACTTCGTTATTGAGACTCTTATAATAGAAGAAAGTGGGATTGTTTACGATATTATATCCGCTGCGCAGACCCAGGGTCTTTACAAACTCGTTGTAATAAAGGCTCTTCCAGGAAATTTTACTTTTTTTGTACGACCAGGTCAGGCTCAGCAATGCAGATAAATTATTTCTCTCGTCATAATTGTTCGTATTATAGCCAAAAAGAAAGGTCCTGTTGATCTCATATTCATTCCGGATCCGCTCCGATACGGCCCTGCCATTCCCATAGCCCAGACTATAAATATATCCCAGCTTATTTCCATTGTTGAACAGCCGGGTATTACCGCCAGTATACGCCACATTAAAAGAAGGCAGGCTCTGCCTCGCGGTCTGGTAGCCGAAGGTGTTGGGGAATAATTTGGTTACCTCCCGCTTGTACGCATCGGTATTGTTAATGAACTCCGCACCGCGCTGTTTATAATAAGGTGCCGGGATCAACCTTGAATTTCCCAGAAAACCCAGTCCATCCAGGTTGCCGTTGGGCTGACCTTTGTAGAAATTCTTACCGGTAGTCTGCGAGTTATAGCCAACAGAAAGAGACAGCTCGCTGATCGGCTGGGCCGGATAATCCCGGGTCTGCACTTTTATAGCTCCGCCCGAAAAATCACCGGGCAGATCAGGCGTCGCCGCCTTGTAGATCGTCAGGTTGTCGGTCAGCGAAGCTGGAATGATGTTAAAGGCAAACGCCTTTTTATCGGCCTCCGTGCTGGGCAGGATCGTATTATTTAAAAGGCCCACATTGTACCGCTCGTTCATGCCCCTGATCACTACGAACTTATTGTCCTGTACCGACGCGCCGCTGACCCGCTTCAGCACTTCGCCGGTATTTCTGTCCGGACTCCTCCGGATGATATCGGCAGAGATGCCATCCGATATCGCCGAGCTGTTCTTTTGTATGGAATACAGACCGGCCACCGAAGCCTTCCGGATGCTGGTAGTGACAACCACCTGTTCCAGGCTCTTCCGGCTGCTCTCCATTATAATATCTACCGAGACGACCTCGTCACCGGCGGTGATCCTCTCCATCTTACGGGTGACAAACCCAACCCCGGAAACGGTCAGCGTATAGGTATGACCTTTTACGGCTGCCAGGAAGAACCGGCCCTCGACATCCGAGCTTGTGCCTTTCTGGCCAGCCGGCTGCCCGGCCGATCCGGCGTCATCTGTTAACAGGATCGAAGCGCCTGCCAGGGGCGTATTGGCTTCTGCATTCCATATCTTCCCGGTGATGCGGGCGGTCTGAGCCTTTAATAATGAGCTTATTAACAAGGCGCCGACAAGTAATAAAAGGGGTTTACCTTGGTTCATGGCGGCAAAAGTAACCGCGCTATGTTAACCGAAGGTTAACCAATCATTAACCAACCGTTAACTAGTGTTTAACCAGTAATTAACCAATAAATTAACAAAATATTACTATAAAAAGGAAGCCGTCCATTTGGACGGCTTCGAAAAAGGTATTATATGCGGGCTTATACTCCCAGTTTCCAGCCTTGTCTGTATTCTCTCTTCACAAACTGATTTGCCTCGTCGAAATTTGTGATCTTCATATTCTGCGCATCCCAGAGCAGCTTCTTCCGGCCGGGGAATTTTCCGCTGGCGTCTTTAACCTGGTAGCTGCGCAGGGCCAGGTTACCCATCAGGATCGTTTCCGTCAGTGGACCGGCATATTCGAACGGTGAGCTCAGCGGCATCTTGCCATAACCGGCGATGCACGCATTGACCCACTGTACGTAATGGCCTTCGGGCACACGTGCGAGGGTCTGGGGAACGTTCAGTCCCTGCATTTTGGAAGTAGGCAGCAAGGTAGGCTTGTGTCCATAACAGCCGCACATGATCTTTCCTTTGGTGCCGGTGATGATGGCTCCGCCATCACTATCTCCCATGGGCTCGTCGGCACCAAGCTCGTCGGGACGGGGAGGCCGGATACCGCCATCCATCCAATGCAATTCTACATCGGGCTTGCCGGGTTTACCGGGAAATTTCATCTTAACATAAGAGGAGACCGGGCAGCTTTCAGGATGATAAGCGGGATTCCACATTACTTCATACGTACTGGCGATGCTGCATTCCACTTCGGAAGGATATCCCAGGCCTACTGTCTTAAAAGGAGGGTCTATCAGGTGACAGCCCATATCTCCCAGGGCGCCTGTTCCATAGGCCCACCAGCCTCTCCAGTTGAAAGGCAGGAACTCTTTATGATAGTCGTCTGCAGTCGCAGGCCCCTGCCACAGGTCCCAGTCCAGTTCTTTGGGGATATCGTCTTTTGTTATGGGTTTGGGGCCACCCTGAGGCCATACCGGGCGATTGGTCCAGATATGGATAGCCGTAGCATCTCCGATCAGTCCGGCATTATACCATTCCTGCATGAACCGGACCCCATCTCCGGAAGAGCCCTGGTTCCCCATCTGGGCAACCACTTTATATCTCTTAGCTGCTTCCGTAAGTGTTCTGGCTTCGAAAATGTCGTGTGTCATCGGCTTTTGTACGTAGACGTGCTTGTTCAGCTGCATGGCCGACAGCGCAGCGATGGCATGGATGTTATCCGGAGTGGATACGGATACGGCATCAATATGCTTGTGCTCTTTATCCAGCATCTCCCGGAAATCTTTGTAGTACTTAGCCTTGGGATAGGTCTGGATAGACTTTGCAGCCTGGCGGTCGTCGACATCGCAGAGATAGGCGACATCCACTTTACCACTGCCATAAAAATTCTTCAGGTCATCAGCGCCTTTGCCTCCGGCGCCGATAGCGGCAATCGATAGCCGGTCACTGGGTGCCAGGAATCCTTTTCCCAACACGTGACGCGGAACAATGAAAAATCCTGTGGCAGCCATCGTCGTGTTGCGCAGGAATTCGCGGCGGGACGAATCGTTGGTCGGCAGCCCCTTCTGCCCCGACTGTTTTTTTCTACTCATAATGTACTTGTTGCTAGGTTAATCGACAAAAGTTTGCAGGGGTAAGTTACAGCAGTATGGACATAAAAAAAGCCGGTTCGACGGCTAAAATTTCGAACCGGCTTTTTTTAGCAATAACGTGAGACTACAGCAGTGTTGCATCCAGCGTGATCTCAGCTTTCAGGACCCTGCTCACAGGACAGCCCTGTTCGGCGCCTTTTGCCAGCTCCTGGAATTTTTCGCTGGAGATACCGGGGATCTTCGCCTTGAGCACCAGGGCGGACTGTGTGATCGTTGGCGCCCCGCTGGAAGGATCGAGCGTGATCGTCGATGTGGTCTCCAGTGAGTCCGGTGTGAACCCGGCTCCCTGTAATGCAAAGGCCAGCGCCATTGTGTAGCAGCCTGCATGCGCCGCTGCGATCAGCTCTTCGGGATTGGTACCTACGCCCTCTTCAAACCTGGTCTTGTAAGAATAGTTGGCCTTGTTAAGGGTCGTGCTTTGAGTCGTCAGATTACCTGTACCATCTTTTCCGGAGCCGTTCCATACGGCCGTTGCTGTACGTTTCATAAAATTTGTATATTTAGTTTACGATAAAACATAATAACTATGTCAACAATAGAATGGCCCGATTTTGAGAAGATTGATATCCGGGTCGGAACAGTTGTTGAAGTTAGTGATTTTCCAAAAGCAAAAAAGCCGGCCTATCAATTGTCCATCGATTTCGGTGAATTAGGCATTAGAAAGTCCTCTGCACAGATAACTGATTTCTATGAAAAGCAAGAACTTATCGGAAAACAGGTCATGGCCGTGGTCAATTTCCCTCCCAAACAGATCGCCAATTTTTTCAGCGAATGCCTGGTTCTGGGTGTGTATACTGACAAAAAAGAAGTAGTTTTAATAGGACCGGACAGAAAAGTGGCCAACGGCTGGAAATTGGGCTAAAGCCACCGCAAATATAAACCCTGTTATGGCAACAACCCTGGACATCTCCACTACTTATTACAAGTCTCCGCTTGGCTTGCTTCGCATTGGCGGAACGGATACTTATATCAGTGAGATCAGCTTTATCGACCATCTCGATGACGCAGAATACCAGAATAGCAGCCTCAAAGGTCCGGTCACTCCCATTGTCATCCAGTGCATCGAACAGCTTATTCAATATTTCCAGGGACAGCGCCGTGTCTTTGATTTCCCCGTCTATCAGGAAGGATCGGAATTTCAGCAAAGGGTCTGGAACGAGCTGATGGCCATCCCCTTTGGCAAGACCATCAGCTACCTGGATCAATCCCGCAAAGTGGGCGATACAAAGGCCATCCGTGCAGTTGCGGCAGCCAATGGCAAAAACAATGTGGCCATCGTCGTCCCCTGTCACCGCGTTATCGGCTCGAAGCGGGACCTCGTCGGTTATGCCGGTGGATTATGGCGTAAGAAATGGCTGCTCGACCACGAGACAAAGATCCAGTATGGGGTGCAGACGCTTTTTTAGCGACGCGATCCAATTTGGCGGTGCCGTCTAATACGTCAGCTGATTCGCATACCTCCTCAACGTAATCTCCGCCGCCTTCGCCGCATAGCTCACATTGACCAGCAAAAATCCCGCATTCTCAAAACTCTGTTGCGCATTCTTTACATCCACGATGGTAGCCTGTTTCAGCTGGAACTTCTGCATCACCAGGTTCAGCAGCCTGCCCGACAGATCATAGTTGGCCTTCGCCGTCTCTACCTGCTGTAAGTTGCTGGTATAGGCCTGCCAGTTCTTCACCGCACTGGACGTATAGTTCAGGACCAGCGTATCTCTGACGAGCTGTGCATTTTTGATGTTGACACCCGCTACCTGCTGCTGTTTTTTATAGATGTTGCCATTGAAGATAGGCACATTCAACGTCACCGCTGCATAGGGACCATAGTTCAGGTTCAGCAGCGAGAAGCCTGCGGAGTTGCGGGTCCGGCTATAATTGTATCCGGTATTCACTCCTAACGAGGGATACCGTAATGCCCCTGTCTCTTTTTCTATATATTGATTGATCGTGATCTGTTCGTTTGCCGCAATGATATCGGGATTGGCAGTTTGCACGGCGCTGAGAATATTAGCCAGCTGAATATTCCTGTCGATAAGTATCGTATCCTGGATGACTATAGCTGAGTCGGGATTAAGGGTCAGCAATGTAAGCAGATCGGTCTTGCCCTGATCGATGATCAGCTGCTGTGCCTGCAGGTTCTGGATCTGGGTGTTCAGGTCTACCTGTGACTGGAACAGATCGGCATTATTCGCCAGTCCTACACTTTGCTGTGCCTGTACGATGGCCAGCTGCTGCTTCTGCGCGTCAATAGATGCCTGCAGGGTCTTTGCATAACTCTGCTGCCGCACGACGTCATAATATTTCAGCAGCACATTGTTAGCCAGGATCAGCGCCCTCGAGCTCAGCTGCTGTTTGCTCTGCGTCTGGATCATGTCCAGTCTCTTCTTGGCCGTCACCACCCGCTGCCCGTTGTAGAGCAGCATATAGCCATTCACCTGGGCCGACAGGTTGTTGGAAAAAGCATTGTTGCTTTGTTTGTTGTTGGCGGGATCGGCATAGACCTGTTTGATGCTGGTGGACTGCTCCTGGTCCGAGGCGCTGCCCGAAACCACCGGCAAGCCACCCGCAATCCCATAACTGTTGTTGATGGTTGCTATATCCACGTTGTTCCTGGCCAGCTGGATGCCCATGCTGTTCTTCAGGGCAATACGTACGGCCTCCTCACTGGTCAGGTTCTGCGCCCGGGCAGCCATCGCCGGCAGCGCCAGCAAAATGATGATAAGAATTTTGTTCATATTATTCAGTCACTTCCGTGACATGCACTTTATGTTTGCTGGAAATAAATGTATAAACGGCCGGGATGACGAATAAGGTCAGGATCAGGGAGAACATGATCCCACCCACAACCACGATCCCCAGCGGAATACGACTGGTAGCCGCAGCACCAAGACTGAGGGCGATGGGCAACGCTCCCAGGGACGTCGCCAGACTGGTCATCAGGATGGGGCGAAGCCGCTGTGAAGCAGCCTCTATCACGGCCTCTGTCTTACCCATACCCAGCTCCCGCTTCTGATTGGTGAACTCGACGATCAGGATACCATTTTTTGTCACCAGCCCGATCAGCATGATCATCCCGATCTCCGAGAAGATGTTCAGGGTCTGGTGAAAGAGCCAAAGACTGAGCAGGGCTCCTGCAAGAGCCAGCGGTACGGTCAGCATGATCGTGAACGGATCGATAAAGCTTTCGAACTGGGCCGCCAGCACGAGGTAGATCAGCACCAATGCCAGGATAAACGCGAACAGGATATTCGAAGAGCTTTCCGCATAGTCCCGCGAACTACCGGACAAGGCTGTCTGAAAGCTGGGATCCAATAGCTTGTTCCCGATAGCCTGCATAGCCACGATACCATCCCCGACTGTTTTGCCATCAGCCAGCGAGGCGGAGATAGTTGCCGCCTTATACCGGTTGAAATGATACAGCGTCGAAGGACTGCTGTTCTGATCGAGATGCACCACCGCATCCAGCGGGATCGGATCACCATTCTTATTCCGGACATAGATCTTGCTGATATCCGTAGGGTCGTTGCGGTCTTTTCTTTCCACCTGTGCGATGACATAATACTGATACCCGCCCATGATAAAATAAGCCAGCCGCCCACCGCTGAAGGCAGATTGCATTGCCGAGATGACGTCGTTGGTAGAGAGTCCCAGATCCCTGATCTTCATCCGGTCGAGCGTGATCTGTACTTCGGGTTTATTGAACTTCAAATTGACATCCACATTGGAAAAGGTCTTATCCTTTCTTGCCGCATCCAAAAAGGCCGGCAGGATCTTCTTCATCTTATCCAGGTCCTGGTTCTCGAGTACGAACTGAACGGGTAGGCTCGTCTTGGAGCCCGAGCCTACGGCAATGGTCTGCTCCTGGATGGCAAAGATCCGTGCGTCATTGTATTTGGTGAGTTTCCGCTGCAGGTCGCTGGCGATCTGGTTCTGGTTTCTCGACCGCGTATCAGGGTCCGTCAGCCCGATACGGGGCTGGGAAGTATTGGTGCTGTTTCCTGCCGGTGTCCGCGCAAAAACAAAATCTCTCTCCGGCACCGAGTCATATAAATAGCTTGCGATCTGGTCGGTCACCGCCGAAGTATAGCTGTAGCTGGCGCCTTCGGGGAGCGTTACGGAGAAGCGGACACTGCTGCGGTCTTCCAGCGGAGCTATCTCGGACTGCATATTACCGAGGATCAGCCAGATCATCACCCCGCAGACACCGATCAATACCCAGGCTGCCCAACGGATCCTCATAAAGCCACGCAGTAATTTCAAATATCCGTTCTCCATCCCGGTGAAGAAAGGCTCCGTCTTTTCATAGAACCAGCCATGTCCCGATTTCTTACTGGTGAGATATACGTTGAGCACCGGCGTGATCGTCAGCGAGACAAAAGAAGATATCAGTACCGCCGCTGCCAGTACGACCCCAAACTCCCGGAACAGACGTCCCACAAAACCCTGCAGGAAGACCACCGGCATAAATACCACCGCTAAGGTCAGGGACGTCGATATGACAGCAAAAAAGATCTCTTTACTGCCTTCCAGCGCAGCCTTATGAATGGGAAAGCCCTGCTCCAGTTTTCTAAAGATGTTCTCCGTAACCACGATGCCATCATCTACCACCAGCCCCGTCGCCAGCACGATACCCAGCAAGGTCAGGATATTGATGGTAAACCCTGCGATATACATGATAAAGAACGTGGCGATCAGCGAGATCGGAATATCTATCAGCGGCCGCAGCGCGATCAGCCAGTTACGAAAGAAAAAGAAGATCACCAGCACCACCAGCGCAAAGGCAATGAGCAGGGTTTCCTTTACTTCGTTGAGTGATTGGCGGATATTTTTTGTATTGTCGATCAGCACGCTGAATTCGAGATCAGCCTTATTGGATTTTTTGATCTCATCCAGGCGACGATTGAACTCATCGGCGATGGCGATGTTGTTGGCGCCCGGCTGCGGGATGATCGCCAGTCCTACGGCATTGACGCCGTTGTATTTCCAGCTTTGTTCCGGACTTTGCGGCCCCAGCTCCACGCGGGCGACATCACCCAGCCGGATGATACCTGTGCTGTCCTCACGCAGGATCACATCGCGAAAGTCTTTCTCCGTTGTGAGCCGCCCCAATGTCTTAATGGTCATCTCTGTATTGTTGCCATAGATCTTTCCCGGCGGCAGCTCCACATTCTCATTGCTCATCGCCGTAGAGACATCGTTGAACGCTACTCCGTAGGCATTCATTTTATCCTGGTCCAGCCAGATACGCATAGCATAACTCTTATCTCCAAAGACATTCACCGAACTTACCTGGTCGATGGTTTGCAATTGCTGCTGCAGCACGTTGTCCGCATAATCGCTGAGCTCCATCAGACTCTTTGTCCGGCTCTGCACTGCCAGTATCAGGATGAAATCGCTATTGGCATCGGATTTCGTAACGACGGGCGGAGCGTCGATATCCAGGGGCAGCGCCCTGGTTGCCTGTCCCACCTTATCTCTTACATCACTGGCCGCGGCCTCGAGGTCAACACCCAGGTTGAACTCCACCGTGATGAAACTGCTCCCAAGACTGCTCGTGGAAGAGATGGTCCGGATACCGGGAATACCATTGATGTTCTTTTCCAATGGCTCGGTGATCTGGCTTTCGATAAGATCGGGGTTAGCGCCCGTATAGGAAGTATTGACCGTGATGATCGGGGGGTCGATAGCCGGATAATCACGCACTGCTAAGAAATTATATCCAACAACGCCAAACAGAATGAGCATCAGGTTCATTACTGTTGCCAGCACCGGTCGCTTGAGAGATAGTTCAGAAATGTTCATGATGAAAAACCGGAAGTTGGTGATTAATTTTGGCTTATCGTGGCGCTGTCGAGGCTTCTGACGCTTCTTATATTAACGGGAAACTGGGGCCTTGCAAAAAGGACGCCGGTGACGATAACGGTATCTCCCGCGTTGAGGCCTTTGGTGATCTCGATGTTGCTGGCTTCCCTGACCCCTGTCGTCACATTGACCAGTTTGGCCTTGCCATCTTTAACGATGATAACCTGGTTATTCCTGTCTTCCGGAATGATACAGCTGGTGGGTACCATGATCGCCTTTTTATCCACCCCGGCGTCTACAAAGACTTTTACAAAGGCGCCCGGATGGCCCTGTCCGTCCTGCAAAAGGGCGCGTACCTTCAGGTTCCGGCTGGATAGATTGATCTGCGGTTCGGTGGCGACGATCAGCCCTTTACGACGGGTATTGGTTGCAGCATCGACCTGGATGTCTACCAGGCCACCTTTTTTGATCACAGAAGTATATAGTTCAGGAACAGTGAAATCAACTTTTGTCTTGTCCAACTGCTGTACGGTAGCGATAATAGTGGCCGGCGTCGCATAGGCGCCCGGGCTCACCTGCCGCAGCCCCACCACCCCGTCAAAAGGAGCCCGGATGATCGTCTTGTCCAGCTGGGCCTGCGTATAGTCGATATCCGCCTTTGTGCCGTTGACATTGTTGACGGCGATATCATAGTCAGCTTCATTGATACCATTAATGTCTAATAGCTTACGCACCCTTTCTTCCGTCTTCTTATACAGTTCCAGCTGCACCTTCGACTTTTCGAGCGTAGCCTGGAGATCAGCGTCGTTGATCCGGGCAATGACCGTGCCTTTTGTGACATGGGCTCCTTCGGGAACGTTCAGATAAACAATGCGGCCGCTGATCTCGGGATGTAGCTCCACATATTCGCTGGCTACGACACTGCCATTGGCTTCGATCTTATTTTCGATGGAACGGGGAACAGCGACTATGACGTCCACGATGGGTGGCGCACTCGTCTGCGCTTTGTTTTTGGTACCGGCGGCATCCGCCTTTTCCTTACAGGAAGATAGAGATAACAAGCTTATAGATACGACAATAAGTGAACAGGGGACCCCGGTCAAACAGGTTAGCAAATACGGGCGAGCCATCAAGGTTAGTTTTTATAAATAGTTTCTATGTGGACACTGGCGGTAAAAAATGGACAAAATTTAATTTTTTACCGCCAGACCATTAATTTCTGTACACTTCGTGTACGAACTGGACTTCGTCCAGTTTGGTCCGAAAGTGAACAAATATAAAGAGATTTAATGTCTGGTAAATTGGCCTTCCGGGTAATTCTATGAGTGGTAAGTCCATTAAAAATGCCCTTTTATCCCTTTTTTCGCCCTTGCGAAGGTTGCTCTTTTAGCTTAACAATTGATTAAGAATTAGATTAAGATTCAATTAAAATAGGGGCTCATTCCCATCGATCGGGCAGGCTGGTAAATTTCCCTAATCAACGACATCGATCTTGCTGATTTTTTACTGAGCAGGTTGGTTTTTTATGATCGGTAAATGCCTGTCTATTGCAGCTCTTCACCGGTGAAGGCAAAGGGTAACAGCTGTCCGGCCTCCGGGACAACAAAGACCTTTCCCTCGTGCGCCCCCAATATGAGGCGGATGGGTCTTCCGGTCCTTTGTTCCATCTCCTGCATGGATTGCCGGCAAATGCCGCAAGGCGAGATCGGCGTGTTGCTGGGGCCGTTCTCATTGAAATAGCTTATGGCCATTACATCTATGGCTACCCCCGGAAACAGGCTGGCAGCTGTCGACAGAAGGGTCCGCTCGGCACAGATGCCGGCGGGGAAAGAGGCGTTCTCCTGGTTGGTGCCGGTCACAATCTCTCCATTTACCAACCGCGCGGCTGCGCCAACCCGGAAATGAGAATAAGGGGCATAAGCGTGGACGGTAACTTCCCGCGCCATTTTTAATAAGGCAGCATCGGATGAGGTCAGGTCCCGGGCGGAATTATATTCGTCGTAAGAGAACTGATATTGTTTTTTGTTCATAGCTTAGTTTAAAGGTATGCCAAACCATGAATATTTACGAAACATTGACTTGCGGCCCATCCTGCCTTTTGCAAAGTATTTTTTGAGCCATTCCTGCTGTTCGGTGACACGCGTGGTCAGGTCATCGATGGCCTTATTGAGGGAGATGGCCGAGGTTCCTGGCGGCGATGATTCTCGATATCCATTTTAGGACTTAATGCCTGATAAAAGCGGATAGAGTCGGGATAGCTAAAAAAAAGGTTTGGACTATTGAAGGATGACTACCGGATCTTCTGGAATAACCTGCTCCAGCGTATGCCCTTATTCCAGCTCATCCAGATCAGCCAGGCCTCACCTACCACGTGATCCTCCGGTACAAAACCCCAATATCTCGAGTCCTGTGAGCCGTGGCGGTTGTCCCCCATCATCCAATAATAATTCATCTTGAAGGTATACTGCGTTACAGGCTGGTCATTCAGGTAGAACTTCCCGTCCTTCATCTCAAACTTATTTCTCTCATAAACCCGGATCGCCCGCTCGTACATCGGAAAGTTCTCCGCCGTCAGTGTCAGCGATTTTCCCCTGGCAGGTATCCAAAAGGGGCCATAGTTGTCGCGGGTCCAGCCATAGGACCTGACATAAGGATATACGGTCTGATCGGCATCGATATCCGGCGTAATAGTCTTTGCCAGGCCATTTTTTAACATCTTCTCATGCGCGGCCCAGGTCAGCAGCATATAGTATTGATTGGGCGTACCCGTAGGGCGCACCTCTTCCGTATTATTGATGTCAAGATTATACTCATCACGCATGACGCCCTCGTCAAGCTGTGTCTGGTTCTTCAGCTCCACCATATAATTGGTCTGGGATTCAGGCGGGAAGGGCTGCGCCTTCCCATTGATATAAATGACCTGGTCCTTTATCTGGAAGGAATCATTGGCAATGCCCACACAACGTTTGATATAATTCTCCTTTTTGTCCACCGGGCGGATAACCAGCGGATAAGTATCCGGATCACCCAGGATCAGCTGGCGACCGGAATCGATATTGCCGTTGCCCCTTCTTCGGGCTTCATCATAATAGGTATTCTGAGACTGGAATTCCGGCAGATTGATCACCGTATCCCCGGCCGGAAAATTGAACACCACCACATCCCCTCTTTTCACCGGGCTTGCAAACCAGCGTGTATAGGGTATTTTGATCCACTCGACATAGGAGTTGGAATTCGTTATCGGCATTGTATTATGTACAAAAGGAATAGACAGCGGCGTATTCGGGATCCTCGGGCCATAGCTGAATTTGCTGACAAACAAAAAGTCATTGATCAGCAGCGTTTTTTCCATAGATCCCGTGGGGATGGTATAGGCCTCAAAAACAAAGGTCCGGATAAGTGTCGCCGCGACGATCGCAAATACCCCGGCATCAATCCACTCACGGGCGGTGGATTTCTTATATTTCTTCACTTCTTCGGGTCCTACGAATTTGTCTTTTTTGTTAAGGCCGACATAAAGAAAATACAAACCGGCGGAAAAGACGGTCAGTGCGTGCTGATAGAACTTGAACTTCCCGAAAACCTTGACGAATTCGATCAGGATCCCCAGGGAAATAAACCATCCCACCACCGGTATAAATTGCAGAAAGAACCAATACAGGGGTCTGTTGGCTATCCTGAGCATCACAAATGTGTTGTAGATTGGGATCAGCGCTTTCCAGCCGGGTTCACCGGCCTTTTTAAACAATAAATAAGCGCCGATAGAGGGCAGGACAAAAAATATTAGTGCTATAAGGCTGACAACCAATATTTGGTGAGAGTTCATGTATACGTAAATTTAGGAATTCCGGGCAAATTTAATTGAATAATTGAGAATGAGGTCACATATCTGTCGGTCCATCCGCCAAAATATTACAAAATTTGTGGTAGTTTTCCTCCGCGATGAACATATTCACTATCCGGGACATAGAAAACCTTTGTGGGATCAAGGCGCATACCCTGCGTATGTGGGAGCATCGTTATCAACTACGCAGTCCGAAGCGAAAAGCCGGCAATCACCGGCTCTATGACAAAGACGATCTCAAACATCTCCTGCGGATCGCCTTCCTCTATCACAATGGCCATAAGATATCCAGACTGGCCCAGCTCGACGAAAATGAGATAACCAGGCTGGCCCTGAAAGTACCCCAGCCGGGTGGGACCAACGATATCTTTATCAATCACCTAATTGAGGCCTCCCTCGATTTCGACCAGGAACTGTTCGACAGGATCCTCCACAACATCATCCTGCACATGGGTTTTGAGAAAGCCATAACGCAGGTCGCCTACCCCTTTCTTCAAAAGATCGGGCTTCTATGGTTGACGGGTAATGTCGTACCGGCGCAGGAGCATTTTGCCAGCGCGCTTCTTATCAAGAAGCTGCTGGTCGCCACCAATGGCCTGGAAAGTCCCCTGCCGCGACATTCCGAAAAAAAGAAGATACTGCTCTACACACCCAGTGGCGAGTTTCACGAGATACCTCTCCTGTATATGCGCTATCTGATGAAGAAGAACGGCCTGCCCGCTATTTATTTCGGGAAAAATGTCAGTCTTGAAGACCTGCGCTATTATTGCAGTCAAAAAGAGGTCACCCATCTTTATTTCCACCTGGTGACACATCTCCTGCGCTGCGAGCCGGAGCAATATATAAAAAAGATGAGGGAGCGTTTTCCTGAACAGCAGATCGTTATCTCCGGCACTGTCGGCACGGGTTTTCACACCACTGATCCGCGGGTCCGCCTGTTGAAGACCCCGGAAGAGATGCAGGAGTTTGCTAAAGGGAATTAAGGATCGTCGTGAGTATTGAGCTGAGTCGTCGCCTTATTTTTTCGGCAGCACATAGCTTTCCACATCTGGCGCAGAAATAGTCTTCCCCGAAAGGATGATCAGGCGTTCCACCACATTCCGCAATTCGCGGATATTCCCCGTCCAGTTATGCAGCTGCAAGGCTTTTATAGCATCTTCATCGATCGCCTTCTTTGCAATACCATAGTCCCCGCAAATGTCGATAAGGAATTTATCTACCAGCAGCGGGATATCATCCTTTCGCTCATTGAGGGAAGGCACATGTATGATAATAACGCTGAGGCGATGGTAAAGGTCAAGGCGAAAGTTTTTATCGTCGACCTCTTTCAGGAGGTCTTTATTGGTGGCCGCTATAACTCTTACATCAACGCTGATATCCTTATCCCCGCCTACACGTGTGATCTTCCCCTCCTGGAGGGCTCTCAGGACCTTTGCCTGCGCCGTAAGGCTCATATCTCCGATCTCATCCAGGAAAAGCGTCCCGCCATTGGCCTGTTCGAATTTGCCTATCCGCTGCTTTACAGCAGAAGTGAAGGAACCTTTCTCATGGCCAAAGAGCTCGCTCTCGATAAGCTCGCTGGGAATAGCGGCGCAGTTGACCTCGACAAGCGCACCGGAGGCCCGGTTGCTTTTCTCGTGTACCCAGCGGGCAACCAGCTCCTTCCCTACTCCATTCTCGCCCGTGACGAGGATCCTCGCTTCCGTTGGCGCGACCTTATCAATGGTCTCTTTGATCTTATGAATAGGCGTAGAGGAACCGACGATCTCCTGCACCTTGCTCACCTTACGCTTCAATACCTTGGTCTCCGCCACCAGCGTGGTCTTGTCCATCGCGTTGCGGATAGTGATGAGCAGGCGGTTCAGGTCCGGCGGTTTGGAGATATAGTCGTAAGCACCCTTCTTAACAGCTTCTACGGCTGTCTCGATGGTACCGTGGCCCGAGATCATGATGATCGGGATATCGGGATTGGTTTCCTTTGCTTTCTCCAGGAATTCAATACCGTCTATCTTGGGCATTTTTATATCGCAAAGAATTACATCATATTCCTTTTCCTTTACCTTCTTCAGCCCCTCTTCACCGTCGCCAGCCTCATCGATCTTATAGCCTTCATAGGATAATATCTCACTCAGTGTCTTACGGATCGCTTTTTCGTCGTCAATGATCAGAATATTCGACATGGGTTTTAACAATCTTTTTTATGGAATAATAAAAGGCAGGCTTCCATAGCCTATAACCTTCAAATTTACGACATGCAAGCCAACCTCCGCCGCCTCCTTTATAAAGCAGGGATAATAATTTTCGCCCTGTCTGGTTCCTGCCACCTGACAGCCCAGCAATCCAACCCCTATGCCACCATCGCCGCTATTCCTGTCCCACCCGGATATCACCGTATACCAGCAGAACCGGCTTCTTTTGCCGCGTGGCTTCGAAATATACCTCTGAAAAAGGACCGAACCGTATATCTATTTGATGGCAGGCCCAAACGCAACCAGGACGCCCAATTCGCTGTGCTGAACGTTTCCGTTGGAAAACAGGACCTCCAGCAATGTGCCGACGCCGTCATGCGTCTCCGGGCCGAATACCTGTACAGCCTCCACAGCTATAGCAACATCGACTTTTATACAGAACAGGGAGCCAGGCTCAATTTCGGACAATGGGTAAAAATGCGGGGGCTCAATTCCTTTAGCAGCTACCTTACCACCGTCTTTACTTATTGCAGCACGAGAACCCTGGAGAAACAACTCCTGCCTGTAACCAACTATCGTACCATCTCTGGCGGAGATGTACTGATCAGGGGTGGCTCGCCGGGACATGCCATGCTGGTAGCAGACATGGCAGAAGATCCAGGGGGCAAAAGGATCTATCTACTGGCCCAAAGTTATATGCCGGCCCAGGACATCCACATCGTAAAAAATCCCGAAGACGCTGCCATCAGCCCCTGGTACCGGGCGGAAGGATCTGGAATTTACATCCAGACTCCGGAATGGACATTCAAAATCAATGAGTTGCGGCGCTGGTCCGCTCCTGGGGGAAAACAGTGAGTATTCATACTAAATACGACAAAAATCTACTTATTCCAGGGAAAAGGTTTGCATTTACCTCTGCTATGTAGTACCTTAGCTCTATCCAATTCACTATTTAAAACCAATCCATTTAATAATCCAAAATATTTCCCTATGAGGCATGAAATCGAACTTCAAGCTCCCGCTACTACTAAAGTACTTTTCAAATTAACTATTATCGGATGTGTATTGTTAGGCTGTGTGTACGGCTTTCTTATGCTATTCAATTCAGCACTGGCAGCTATAAAATAAGCATCCTATAAGTAACGCTACGAAACAAAAAACCCACCAAAAGGTGGGTTTTTTGTTTGCGTATGAAGATCTTATTTGTTCATGTACATCACTTCTTTTACCAGCTTTACCGTCCGGCTTACATCCGGCAGTGCTGCGGCAACAAGGTTCGGCGCATAATGCAAAGGAGCATCGGCTGCCGTGATCCGGCGGATAGGGGCATCCAGATAATCAAAGCCCTCTTTCTGGATCCGGTAAGTGATCTCGGATGAAATAGAAGCAAAAGGCCATTGCTCTTCCACGATGACGAGCCTGTTGGTCTTCTTCACGCTCTCGAGGATGGTCATCCAGTCCAGCGGACGAATGGTTCTGAGGTCGATGACCTCCGCGCTGATACCTTCTTTATCCAGCTCAGCAGCGGCACCCAGAGCCACTTTCATCATTTTATTAAAAGAGACGATCGTGACGTCACTACCCTGTTTTTTGACATCCGCCTTGCCCAGCTCGATATAATATTCTTCCTCAGGCACCTCAGATTTATCACCGTACATGACCTCGCTTTCCATAAAGATCACGGGATCCTCTTCGTAACGAATAGCCTGCTTCAGGAGACCCTTGGCATCATAACCATTACTTGGAGAAACGACCTTGATCCCGGGGATATTTGCATAATAGCTTTCGAAAGCCGTAGAGTGCTGAGCACCCAGCTGACCGGCAGATCCGTTGGGTCCGCGGAAGACGATAGGACAACCGAGCTGTCCACCGCTCATCGCGAGCATCTTGGAGGCGGTATTTAAGATCTGGTCCAGCGCCAGCACAGCGAAATTCCAGGTCATGAACTCAACCACAGGCCTAAGACCGTTCTGGGCGGCGCCAACTGCAACCGCAGTAAATCCCAGCTCAGAAATAGGTGTGTCGATCACCCTTTTGGGACCAAATTCATCCAGCATACCCTGGCTGACCTTATAGGCACCATTGTATTCCGCTACCTCTTCTCCCATTAAGAAAACACGATCATCGCGCCGCATTTCTTCGTTCATAGCTTCGCGCAGAGCCTCCCGAAAAGCAATTTGTCTCATTCTTATGTATTTAATACGCCTGCTGCAATTCCAGCGCTTCGGCGCGTTGTTCGAGCCGCAAATTTATCGGTTGTCACCGATATTATCAAATAGTGTTCACAACGCCCTTTACTTTATCATTAATTTATATATTACCCATTTTTTTTGCCTCGGGTTTTGTAGCTTTATACTGGTCTGCTACCATTAACTATCAAATTGCCAAAAATGAAAAAACTGCTGTTTTTTAGCCTTATCCTTACCGCGCTGATAACGACCAGTTTTCGTCTCGCCCCCGGCACCCTTTCCACCGACGAACGCAAGTTCGCCATCGACTACTACGGAAAGACAAAGGCCCGCCTGCTCAAAGACCTCAAGGGCCTCAGTGAAGCCCAGCTCAATTTCAAGGCAGACTCTACCCGCTGGTCTATCTACCAGTGCACCGAACATATAGCGCTGGCAGAGACCACGATCTGGCAGTGGATCCGGATGACCGAACAACAACCCGCCACCCCGGCCAAACGCAGCGAGGTAAAGGTCACGGTCGATCAGCTGATGAAAGGCACGCTCGATCGTACGCAGAAATACCAGGCGCCCGAAATGCTCCGGCCGGAAAAGAAATTTCCCGACACGCAGGCCGCCCTGCAGGCATATCTCCTACGCCGCGACTCTACCATCTATTACATCAGGAGCACGCAGGATGACCTGAAGAACCACTTCATCACCCATCCCGTTGCCGGTACCATGGACCTTTACCAGGCCCTGGTCATGCTTGCAGCGCATAGCGAACGCCATACGCTACAGATCGAAGAAGTTATGGCCGATCCGAATTTCCCGAAACAGTAGACAACATGGAACCTACTATTCTGCATCTGGAAAAGATCATCAGCAATTATACCCGGCGCCTTGAAGCCGTGTCAGAAGAAAATTATGCCCTAAAGCCCAAAGCCGAAAAATGGAGTAAAAAAGAGATCCTCGGTCACCTCGTCGATTCTGCGCAGAACAATATCCGCCGTTTCCTGGTGGCTCAATATGAAGATACCCCGGTCATCTTATACAACCAGGACAAATGGGTAGATCTGACAAACTATCAGCATTATCCAACCAGGGACCTTCTTTCGCTTTGGATCCTGCTCAACCGGCATATCTGTCGTGTCCTCCGGCGCCTGCCACCCGGTGCTGCCACGCGAAAATGTTTTATGGGAAATTCACAGCCGCATACCCTCGAATGGGTAGCCGCAGACTATTGCAACCATTTGCTGCACCATCTCCACCAGATCCTCGATCTCGACCCGATTGCGTATCCTTAACTCACCTGTTCAAAGGTCAGCATAAAGCTGGTCCCCTCACCCAGCTGGGAGTTGACATCGATACCCGCCCGGTGGGATTGCAGGATATTCCAGGTCGCCGCCAGACCAAGACCAAATCCATTGGTCTTTGACGTAAAATAAGGTTCGAAGATCCGGGAGATGTTCTCCTCCGGTATCCCTCCCCCATTATCATTGATGAGTACCCGAAAGTTCGGGGATTCATCCCGGATAGAGATAGTGATCACGCCAGACTGTGACGGCACTGCCTCTACGGCATTGATCAGGATATTTAAAAAGGCGATCTTGAGCTTTTCCCGATCAGCCATTACGAAGGCTGGCTGACCCGGATATGCCAGATCCAGGCGGATATTCTTCAGCGCGATGCGGTCCGATGCCGCAGCCAGCGTGGAATTGATGATATCCTGCAGATCCGTCTTTTGCAGGGAGATCTCGGCCGGACGCGAAAGGTCCAGGAGCTCCGAGATAAGGCTGTCGATCCGGCCGCAATTGCGCGCAATGATATCCAGGTAGATATTTGCATCTTCACTCTCACATTCCGGCTTCAGCTGTTCCACAGATAAATTGATATTGGTGAGCGGATTCCTCACTTCGTGGGCCAACGTCCTCAGCAACGTGGCTGTGCCCCGCAATTTTTCTATCTGGAAGGTCGCCCTTTCGATGCGCTTTAAGTTGGTAATATCATGTATGATCCCCTGGATATAGGTCTCGCCGCTGGAATCGGCCTGCCGCGAGATCGACAGGATACAATTTCTTCTTTCCCTGTTGCGCGTCATCAGCTCCACTTCCATTTCCTCCCCTTCTGCGCTATGCAGCAGCTTATCCTTCAGAGCGCCGGCAGCCTCTTTCCGGGCAAAGAGCTCGTACAGGCTAAAGTCCATCAGCTCCTCTTTACTATACTTGAAAAGATCACAGGTTGCATTGTTGACGTCCCGGAAGACCAGGCCTTCGCCCAGCAAAAAGACGGCGTCCTTGCTTCGTTCAAAGATATTTCTGAACTTCCGCTCGTTCACCCGCAAGGCCTTGATATAAGCGCTTCTTTCCAGCGCATAGCGGATACTGCGTTCAAGCTTTTCGGTGTTGAGTTCGGATTTTACGAGAAAGTCCACCGCGCCGATGGTCATCGCCTGTATATCCACGTCCCGGTTGCCTATCCCGGTGAGCAGGATCAGCGGCTCTTCACAACCTGACGAGATAGCCTCCTCTAACAGCTGAAGACCTGTCTTTTCACCAAGTAAATAGTCTATAAAATAAATGTCGTAGCGCCCTTCGCTGATACGCTGCATGGCATCATCATAGTCATAACACCAGTCGATAAGAAAGTCCTTATCGGGAATATCCTTGATGCACGCCTCGATGATCAGGAAATCATCTTCGTCATCTTCCACGATCAAAATACGTGTTGTCGAATGGCTAGGCAACATACTAAACGCTGTTTTTTATCAGTTTGTATTTTCTTCGGGCAGTCCGGGCTGGACATCCGCTGTTTTATCCTTTCGGCTTTCCTGCAAGGGAAGGGAAACAATAAAGACAGCTCCCTCCCCCGGCTTGCCCAGGGCCGAAATAAATCCTTTGTGCATTTCTACGATCTTCTTGCAAAGAGCGAGCCCGATACCCGTACCCTCATATTCAGCAGTGGCATGCAGCCTGCGAAACATATCGAAGATCTGTTCCGCATACTTCTGATCAAAGCCAATGCCATTGTCCTCGATATAGATCCGGCCATAATGGATCTCCGGTTCCCGGCCATTGACGCCACTGCCCACCGGCGCCTCTTCATAACGGATCCTGATCCGCGGCTCGCCCTGTTTTTTAGTGTATTTCAGAGAGTTACTGATAAGATTCGAAAAAAGCGGCCCCATCAGGACCGTACTGGCGGGTAAGACCGGCAGCTTGTCGACCGTGATCACAGCGTTCTTTTCCCGGATCAGCCCTTCCATTTCCGAAAGGACCTCTTCCATCACCCCGTTGAGGTCCACTGCTTCAAAAGGTTGTTTCTCCACCGAGATCTTGGAAAAGCGGAGAATATCGTTGATCAGGTCCTGCATCCGCCGCGATACTTCCTGGATCCGCGACAGATAAAGCCGGCTTTCCTTATTAAGCCCTTCCCCCGGGTTGGCCAGGAGCCGGTCGCTAAACATACGGATCTTCCGGAGAGGAGCCTGCAAGTCGTGAGAGGCCATAAAAGCAAAAAGGTCGAGATCCTTATTCGCCGACTCCAGCCGGGCTATATTTTCGAGCAGCTGCGTGTTCAACTCGGTCACTTTCTCCTCCGAGGCCTTCCGCTCGTTGATCTCCAGCTCCAGGCTCCGGTTGATAGCCACCAGCTTCTGCTCCTGCGCCATCAGCCGCTGGTTCTTACGGTACAGTTCCACGAATACGCCGACCTTCACCCGCAACAGCTCCGGATTCACCGGTTTGTAAATGTAATCGACCGCACCTGCCCGGTAGCCTTTGAACAGGTTTTCCTCACCATAATTATTGGCCGTGATAAAGATAATGGGGATATGCCTCAGCCTTTCCCTTTCATAGATCAGGGCCGCGGTTTCAAAGCCGTTCAGATTCGGCATCTGCACATCCATCAGAATCAGCGCAAAATCAAAGTCACTTAGCAATAATTTCAATACCTGGCGACCGGAATTAGCCTTTATGATATAATAACCATCAGGCTCCAGCACACTTGCCATCGACAGCAAGTTATCTTCCCGATCATCAACTAACATGATCTTTGGCTGCATGTATACTTTTTATTTATAGAACCATACCCGCATCAGCGACAATAACTGATCGATCTTCAACGGTTTTGTAATATAATCAGATGCCCCCGCCTCGATACATTTCTGCCGGTCGCCCTTCATGGCCTTGGCCGTCACTGCAATGATAGGCAGGGTATTGTTCTTGTGTTCCCGCCTGATCTTTTGCGTCGTCTCATAACCGTCCATTTCCGGCATCATGATATCCATCAGCACCATATCGACCTTCTGCTTGTCGTCGTTGATGATCTGTATCGCCTCTCTACCGCTCTCCGCCGTGATGACATTGATATTGTATCGTTCGAAGACGGTTGTCAGGGCAAAGAGGTTTCGCACGTCATCATCCACTACCAGCACATTCTTACCGGTCAGGATATCGTCCTGCATCCGGATGTTCTCTATCACTTTTCTTTTTTCCGGCGCCAGCTCCTTGTGGTTGATATGCAGGTGTAATACCGTTTCTTCCAGTAAATGCTCCAGGGAGTTGACCCCTTTCAGTAATACGGTATTGGAAGCTCTGTTCAGATGATACAGCTCCTTTTTATCAAAATCCTTGGCCGAGTAGACGATGACCGGCGTCAGCTTTTGCTTGATCTCGCTAACTTGTCTGAGCAGCTCGATACCCGAGATATCGGGCAGCGTATAATCGAGGATAATACAGTCAAAGTCCTTGATATTCGTGTCCTGCAGCGCTTTTTTGCCGGTAGCAGCAATGGTCACCTGCATATTGTCGCTCTGCAGCATTTTTATGATCTGGGATGAATCTATCTCATTGTCTTCAATGACCAGGATCTTCCGGTTTTCCTTTTTATTAAAGGAGCGGATATCTTCGAAGAGTTCGTCCAGAGACTCATTCTCCAATGGCTTCAGCAGGAAGCTGCGGGCTCCACGCTTCAGCGCCAGGGTCCTGTTCTCTTCCCCTGAGATAAGATGGATCGGAATATGCCGGTAGTTAAGGTCATTGCGTAGCAGGTCCAGCACTTTCCAGCCGCTGGTGTCCGGCAATTTCACATCGAGTGTGATGGCCACCGGTGTAAACCTGTTGATAAAATCGAAGACTTCGAGATAATTGGAGGCAACCACGGCTTTCATACCGTAGAGATGCGCCTTCTCGATGATGATGCGGCCAAAGCGGAGATCATCCTCCACTATCAGCACGATCTTGTCGCCCTGCTGGATCGAGCTGCGGTCGTCCCCTGTATCATTGATCATCTCATTGACGATATTCAGCTTGTTGGGTGAATCTATCGTCTCACCTGTTACCCTCAGGGAGTTAAGGAGCGTATCGATCTCCCCGCTGTCCCCACCCAGCTGCAGATGCCTGATGGCATTGAGACTTTCGGATGCTTCGCGGGAAATATGTCCGATGATATTCTCGACCGGCAGGAACAAGGTAAAGGTGCTGCCTCTGCCCGGAACACTCTCCAGCTCTATCGTTCCACCCAGCAGCTCGGCCAGCCCACGGCTGATCGATAAGCCCAGCCCTGTTCCACCATACTTACGGCTTGTGGAGCCTTCAGCCTGCTGGAAGGCTTCAAAGATGATATTTTGTTTTTCCTGTGGAATGCCGATGCCGGTATCATGAATGGCGAAGGCCACAACCTGCCGGGCCTCATCGAGGCTGGGGTTGCCCTGCTTCCAGGTCCGGTTGGCTTCATAGATCCGCAATTTGACCTCTCCTTTCTCGGTAAATTTAAAGGAGTTGGACAACAGGTTTTTCAGGATCTGGTTCAGTCGCTGCAAGTCTGTTTCCATGTTCTGCGGCAGACGCGGGTCCGTTTCGATAGTGAACCGCAGATGCCGGGCCTCCGAGATAGGTTTGAAGGTCGTTTCCACAAAGGAAGCGATCTCGCTGAACCGCACCGGGGAAATATTGGCCGAGATAAAGCCGGACTCGATCTTCGACAGATCGAGAATGTCATTGATCAGCTGGATCAGGTCATCCCCGCAGGAGTGGATCGTCTTGGCGTAACGGATCTGCTTATCCGTCAGGTTACCTTCCACATTCTCATAAAGCTGTTGCGCCAGGATCAGCAAACTATTCAGCGGCGTACGCAGCTCATGGGACATATTGGCCAGGAACTCCGATTTGTATTTTGAGGTCAGCGTCAGCTGTTCGGCCTTTTCTTCCAGCGAAAGACGAGCCTCTTCCACTTCCTTATTCTTGGCTTCCACCTCATTTTTTTGTTTTACCAGCAGCAGGGCCTTGTCCTGGAGCTCGTCATTGGTCCGGCGCAGCTCTTCCTGCTGGATCTTCAGCTCACCCGCCAGTGACTGCGACTGTGTCAGCAGCTCTTCGGTACGGCTATTGGCTTCGATCGTATTTAGCACGATCCCGATACTTTCTGTCAGCTGGCTCACAAAGTCAAGGTGGGTTTCGCTAAAGATATCGAGAGATGCCAGCTCGATCACCGCCTTTACCTTGTTCTCGAACAGCACCGGCAGGATAATGAGATTGGCAGGTTTCGACCGGCCCAGACCGGAAGTGATCTTTATATAGTTACCCGGAACATTTGACAGCATGATCCTCTCTTTCTCAAAGGCAACCTGTCCTACCAGTCCCTCGCCGATAGAGAATTCGGTCGGGATATTCTTTTCAGATTTATATCCATAGGCGGCAAACAGACGAAGCTTGTCCTCCCTTGTATCTTCGTCCTGTTTGAGAATAAAGAAGGCTCCATAATGCGCCGACACCACCTGCGCCAGCTCCGAGAGGATCCGCTGGGTCACCGTATTGAGGTCTTTCTGTCCCTGCAGCATCTGCGTGAATTTCGCCAGATTGGACTTCAGCCAGTCCTGCTCCTGGTTTCGCAGGGTCGTCTCCTTCAGATTAGCGATCATCTGGTTGATGGTATCCTTCAAGGCTTCCACTTCCCCTTTTGCTTCAACGCGGATCGTCCGGGTCAGGTCACCCTTTGTCACCGCCGAGGCCACTTCAGAGATGCTACGCACCTGCGTGGTCAGGTTCTGCGCCAGCTGGTTTACATTCTCTGTCAGGTTCTTCCAGATACCCGATGCCCCTGGCACGCTGGCCTGGCCGCCCAGTCGTCCTTCGACACCCACCTCACGGGCCACCGTGGTCACCTGGTCGGCAAACAAGGCCAGTGTATCGATCATCTCATTGATGGTATCTGTCAGCTGGGCCACCTCACCCCGGGAGACGATGGACAGCTTTTGTTTCAGATTACCTGTCGCCACCGCGGTCACCACTTTCGCGATCCCGCGCACCTGGTTGGTCAGGTTCGAGGCCATCATGTTCACCGAGTCGGTCAGATCCTTCCAGGTACCCGCCACACCCCTTACTTCGGCCTGTCCTCCCAGCTTACCCTCCGTACCTACCTCACGCGCCACGCGTGTCACCTCATAGGCAAAGGAGTTGAGCTGTTCCACCATTACGTTGATGGTATTCTTCAGATCGAGAATTTCTCCCTTTACGTCGATGGCCACCGTCTTCGACAAGTCACCGGATGCCACCGCCTTTGTTACTTCGGCGATGTTACGCACCTGCGCCGTCAGGTTACCTGTCATCTGGTTTACCGAGTCGGTCAGATCCTTCCAGGTACCTGCTACACCCGGCACGAAGGCCTGGCCACCCAGCTTTCCATCGGTACCGACCTCACGCGCCACACGGGTCACTTCGGAAGCGAAGGCCCGCAGCTGATCCACCATCGTATTCAGCGTCTCTTTCAGCTGTAGTATCTCTCCTCTTACGTCCACCGTGATCTTTTTCGACATATCTCCGTTGGCCACCGCGATGGCTACTTCGGCGATGTTTCGCACCTGGCCGGTAAGGTTGGACGCCATCCCGTTCACCGAGTCGGTCAGATCCTTCCAGGTACCCGCCACACCCGGCACAAAGGCCTGGCCGCCCAGCTTCCCTTCTGTACCGACCTCCCGCGCCACACGCGTCACTTCCGAGGCAAAACCACGGAGCTGGTCCACCATCGTATTGATCGTATTCTTTAATTCCAGTATTTCTCCCTGTACGTCCACAGTGATCTTTCGGGAAAGGTCACCATTGGCCACCGCCGTCGTCACTTCGGCAATGTTACGCACCTGGGCCGTCAGGTTACCCGCCATCTTGTTCACCGAGTCGGTCAGGTCCTTCCAGGTACCACCGACACCCGGTACGTCCGCCTGGCCGCCCAGCTTACCTTCCGAGCCGACTTCACGCGCCACACGCGTCACTTCCGATCCGAATGAGTTGAGCTGGTCCACCATCGTATTGATGGTGTTCTTCAGCTCCAGGATCTCGCCCTTCACATCCACCGTGATCTTACGGGAAAGGTCACCCCGCGCCACGGCTGTTGTTACGTCCGCAATGTTTCGGACCTGGGCCGTCAGGTTACCCGCCATCCCGTTGACCGAGTCGGTGAGGTCTTTCCATACCCCGCCGACGCCTTCTACGGCGGCCTGGCCGCCGAGCTTTCCCTCCGAACCGACTTCACGCGCCACACGCGTCACTTCCGATGAGAACGAGTTCAACTGATCGACCATCGTATTGATCGTATTCTTCAATTCCAATATTTCTCCCTGTACGTCCACGTCGATCTTACGGGACAGGTCACCCGTTGCAACGGCGGTGGTCACTTCCGCGATATTCCGCACCTGTGCCGTCAGGTTACCTGCCATGATATTTACCGAGTCGGTCAGGTCCTTCCAGGTACCACCGACACCCGGCACGTCCGCCTGTCCGCCTAGTTTTCCTTCCGAACCTACTTCCCGCGCCACACGGGTTACTTCAGAGCTGAATGAGTTGAGCTGATCCACCATCGTATTGATGGTATTCTTCAATTCCAGGATCTCTCCCTTTACGTCCACCGTGATCTTACGCGTCAGGTCACCCTTTGCCACCGCTGTCGTCACTTCCGCAATATTCCGGACCTGGCCGGTCAGGTTAGACGCCATCCCGTTGACCGAGTCGGTCAGATCCTTCCAGGTTCCCCCTACTCCCCGTACATGCGCCTGTCCGCCCAGCTTCCCTTCCGTTCCTACTTCAAGGGCCACACGGGTCACCTCGGAAGAGAAGGAGTTGAGCTGGTCCACCATCGTATTGATCGTATTCTTTAATTCGAGGATCTCTCCCTTCACATCCACCGTGATCTTCTTTGACAGATCGCCTTTTGCCACGGCAGTGGTCACATCTGCGATATTCCGTACCTGGGCGGTCAGGTTACCCGCCATCAGGTTTACCGAATCCGTCAGGTCCTTCCATACCCCAGCCACCCCTTTTACTTTTGCCTGACCGCCCAGCTTCCCTTCCGAACCCACTTCCCGGGCGACACGGGTTACTTCCATGGAAAAAAGGTTCAGCTGTTTCACCATGTCGTTGACCTCTCTTGCAATACGCGAGAATTCTCCCTGTAAGGTATGACCGCCTATCTCGAGAGGCATGTTCTGTGAAAGGTTCCCTTTGGCCACCGAGCTGATCACATGCGCGATCTCGATGGTAGGATGCACCAGGTCGGAGATCAGGGAATTGAGGGAGTCGACACCGGTAGCCCAGGATCCCTTGGCATTGGGGACCTCGATACGCTGGGTCAGCTTTCCCTGTTTGCCGATGGTATTCCCGGCCTTTGTGAACTCCCGCATCATTTCTTCATTCAGCGAGATGATCTCATTCAATGTGTCAAAAACCCGGCCTTTGACACCAGTCTCGCCAATGGGCATACGCACCGAAAAATTTCCGTTGCGTACCTGTAGCAGGATACGAAGCAGCTCCTTATCTTTTACAAGCGAATCATCCTGGTAAGCGGTGTGGTAGTTGCCGTTGCCGTTTTTGGAGGTATTCGACCTGGAAACGGCAGCCTTGACGGCTGTTTTCTTTTTTGGCTCGGCTTTTTTCTTTGCAACCCTGGTTGTAAGTCCCATAATGCACTTTTGCTTTATAGATAAAAATTTTAATAGGTATTGACTCATCGGCGGTCTGCCGATTCGCTTTCAGGGCACTTCTAGCACAAGACCCGCGCCATATATTTGGCAAGGTTATAGTTATATACCCTGAAAGGGAATTCACTTACAAAATTTAGGAATATAAAGTGGACTGGAAGGTAGTGAATTTGCCGTAAAATAATAACTTTATGATACCCTTATAAAGAACAACAGCCTGGCCTTATCACCGTTCAGAACAACCATTATTTAATTATGAAAAGCAATTCTCATCTTATCTTTATTGTAGATGACGACCCGGATGACAGGCAGATTATACTTGATGCTTTCCTGGAACGAAGCCCGCTGATTGATTATGTTTTTATTGAAAACGCTGAAACGCTGCTGGAGACGCTGTATTCCGGCGACGCAGACTTTCCTGCGCTGATCCTGCTCGACCTCAATATGCCCGGCATGCTGGGTCTTCAGGCTCTCAAGGAGATCAGAGGTAACAAACAGTTCAGCCAGATCCCCATCATCGTACTGACGACCTCTACACTCAACCAGGATCGTAAAACTTCCTATGAGCTCGGAGCTTCCTGTTTTCTTAGAAAACCGGATAGTTTTAGCGAATTGGTAGAGTTGACCGACTCCATCGTCAAACTTTGGCTGCATGAATATCAGCCTCAGTCCCAACAAACACCCTCAGAAAAAAATTAAATCATGGAAAAAGTGTGGATTTTCTTCCACACTTTTTCCATTTACCCCTAACAATCGTCCATACGTCAAAGAAATTTCCATTCCAGGGTCAAAACCGGAATTTTGTACCTTGTTATGGTGAATACTATTAAAAAATATTTCTTTCCCCCTTTGTACGGGCTCGTCGTCTATTTTACGGTCCGGTTGCTGCTGGATACCGTCACCGGCATGAAATTCTGGCATCGAAGCTGGCGCCTGAACGCATTCGAGATGACCTATTGCATGCTTTTCAGTTACCTGTTCCTTTTTGCCTGCAACCGGCTGTTCCGGTATTTCGATCAGCGCTGGCCCGCCACCGATCTGAGCTATCGACGGGTCATCCGCGAGCTGCTCTGGCTGTTTGGGCTCAACCTGGTCTTTCAAAATGCTTTCCTTCTTCCGCTGGCTGCCTTTACCGACGACGGCGCCCAGTGGTACGATGTGGTCGACCTCAATACCATTCCCCTCCTTTATTCTCTCATTTACTATGGCATTGCCCGGAGCAGCACCTTTCTCAGGGCCTATATTGACGGGAAAGTACAGCTGGAAAAGATCACCAATGACCAGCTCCAAACCGAATTGAAATTCCTCAAAGCCCAATATCATCCGCATTTTTTGTTCAATGCCCTCAACACCATTTATTTCCAGATGGACGAAAATGTGGCCGCCGCCAAAAAAAGCGTAGAGAAATTCTCCGAGCTGCTTCGCTACCAGCTCTACGATCAGCAGCAGACTGTCGCAGTCAGCCAGGAACTGCACTATCTCAATAATTTCATCCAGCTGCAGCAAACCCGTAGCTCGGAAAAGCTGCGGCTGGAGACCAGTTTCGACCCCGGGCTCAACGGCCAGCAGGTCTATCCGCTACTTTTTCTGCCCCTGGTAGAGAATGCCTTTAAATATATCGGGGGAGACTATCATCTCCATATCTCCGCCGCTCTTCAGAATGACAGGATCGAATTCACCGTGGTCAATGCCGTCCCCGATGATATCCCGGTCAAAAAGGAGAAAGGCATCGGCCTCGAGAATTTAAAAAGACGTCTTGAGCTGCTGTATCCCGGCCGTCATACGCTGTCAGCCGCCAATCAGGGAAAAGATTTTACCGCCACCCTCACCCTTCAATACCGCTAATTATGTCACTAAAGATAAAATGCATCATCACCGATGACGAACCTTTTGCGCGTAAAGGTCTGCAGGGATATATCAGCCAGATCGACTTCCTTGACCTGAGAGGTGTCTGTGAAAATGCGCTGGAATTAAATTCCCTGATCAAGCAGGAACCCGTCGACCTGCTCTTTCTTGACATCGAAATGCCCTATATGACGGGCATCGATTTCCTGAAAAATATCCCTTCCCCACCCAGGGTCATCTTTACTACCGCCTATGAAAAGTATGCGTTGCAGGGTTTTGAGCTGGAGGTGCTGGACTATCTGCTCAAACCCATCCCCTTCGACCGCTTCCTGAAAGCGGCCAACAAGGCCTTCGACTATTTTCGTCAGCAGCAGACCTCCGCTCCCGCAGAAGATCATATCTTCGTGAAGGCCGATAGTAAGCTGGAAAAGATCCCCTTTGCCGATATCCTCTTTGCCGAGGCTTTGGAGAATTATGTGGCCATCTATACCCGTGAGAAAAAGATCATCACCCATCTCACCCTAAAAATGCTCCAGGAAAAACTGCCCGCCGGCGCCTTTATCCAGCCTCATAAATCCTATATTGCGGCTATCGACAAGATCAACTCCATCGAAGGCAATATCCTTCATATAACAAACTACCAGGTCCCCATCAGTAAATATCAGAAAGAAGAGATCATGGAAAAGATCGTCAACAGCAAGCTGCTAAAACGATAGTTGGCGCCAGCGCATACTCACTGCATTACCAAATCATTAACAAGGATCGGAATGTTAGAATCTTACCTGGGTCGATCGAAGCCAAAACTAGTTTTGCGCACAAATCGACCATATGCGCAACATCAAACGACAAAAACTCCGGTTTGTTTCTCTTTTAGCACTGATCCTCTTTCTTCCGGCCGGTCTCTTCGCACAAGGTACCGATGCCTCCATAAAAGGTATGGTCCGTACTGCAAAAGGGGAAGCTGTTTCCAATGCAACCGTAACAGTAAAAAACCTTTCCACCGGCTTTACCGCTTCCACGCTCACGGGTAAAGACGGAAAATACAATTTTCTTCAGCTGCCGCTTGGCGCCCCCTGGTCATTAAAGGTAGAATACCAGGGTTATGCCACGGAAGTCCGGGAAAACATCACTGTCAACCAGGGAGATGATCTCCTGTTCGATTTTTCGCTGGCCGCCAGGATCACCCAGCTGGAGGAAGTCGTCGTCAAACCGGGGCTGGCGAACAGCCGTGTCGATCGTCTCGGTTCCAGCACGGCCATCTCCGCACAGACCATCCAGCAGATCCCCGCCCAGAACCGCAACTTTACCAACCTTGCCGCCCTGGCCCCTACCAGCAATGGCGGAAGCCTTAGCGGTCAACGTGCCTCTTCCACCAACTACACCATCGATGGTCTCAGTGCCCGCAACAACCTTACATCCGGTACGGTAGGCGGCGGCCCATATTCGCTGTCACTGGAAGCCATACGGGAGTTCGAGGTGATCACCAATCTCTATGATGTTACCCAGGGTCGTTCGGGCGGCGGCACGATCAGCGCCGTGACAAAGTCGGGTACCAATACCTTTACCGGATCGGTTTTTGACTATTACCGCGCCGACGAACTTTCCAGCCCCTACGATATCCGCGGTGTCAAACGCAATCAGCCATTTATGACCAACCAGTATGGTTTTAGCCTCGGCGGTCCTATTATAAAGGACAAGCTGCACTTTTTTGCCGCCCTCGACCGTCAGAACGAGTCCACGCCCTTTACCATTGCCGATATACGTTCCAATGATGACGCCAATAACCTCAACATAAGCAAAGGTGCATTGGACACGCTGGTCAATATCGCCCGTACCAAATACGGGCTTAGCAGCAGTCCTCAGACGGGTCAGTTCGGGCGTAAGACACTGGCCAATACTTTCTTTCTGCGCCTCGATTGGCAGCTCAACACAAAGAACCGTCTGACCCTGCGTAACAACTACAGCGACTGGAACAATCCACACAGCAACAGCGACAACTCCAGCATCAATCTGTATGAGGTATATGGCAGCTATCATACCCGGGAGAACAGCTCCATCCTGTCTCTTCGCACCCAGGTATCCCGCTCCGTGCTCAACGAACTGAAAGTTCAGTATCAGACCACGCTGCAGCAATATGACGCCAACGAACAGCTGCCTTCCGCCAATATCCCCCGTGCCATCGTATCCGTCACTTCCCAGCTCCCCAACGGGAAAAAGGGGAATACCACAGTTCAGATCGGCGGTCAGCGTTTTACACCCGAACATGATGTGGCCAACCAGGTCCAGCTGGTCAACAGTACCTATATCACAAAAAATAACTATACTATTACGGTAGGTACCGACAACACTCTTACCTATCTTAACAATTATATCTCCAATGAACAGAACGGGAAATTCTATTTCAACTCCCTTCAGGACTTTGATAATCTCAACCCTTATCGTTATGCCCGTGAGGTACCAACGCATGGTATTCCTGCGGTACAGCAGTATATCCTCAATACTTCTCTCTTTGGTCAGATCCAGTTCTCTCCCTGGAAGAACGCGGCTCTTATCACCGGCTTACGCTGGGATGTTACCGATTATCTGACAAAGGCTGACTATAACCCTGCTGTAGAGCAGAATCTTGGTCTGCGTACCGATGCGCGGGCAAAAGACTTTGGCATGATCCAGCCCCGTATGCAGCTGACCTGGGATCTCAATGGGGACAAGACCGATATTGTCCGTTTTGGCGCCGGCATTTTCTCTGTCAACCCGGTCAACTATGCTATGCTGAACAATATCCAGAATTCAGGAACCAAAATAGCTTCGATCGACATCTCCACACCGGCAGGCGGCGGCGCCAACCTGGTGCCGAAGCCAGATTTTGTTTCCTATCGCAGAGACCCGTCGACGGCCCCCGGTCTTATTGCCGGCGCACCAACGGTATCGACGATCAACCTCAACGATCCCAATATCAGGATGCCCCGGGTCTATAAGACGAACCTTAGCTATAATAAGTTCTTTACCCGCCGGTTCAGGATGGGTGTAAATCTGTTGTATTCCTATACGAACAACAACTATGTCTATGTAGACAAGAATATGGTAGACCAGCCTTTCTTTACGCTGAGCAATGAGGCTAACCGCGGTGTATTTGTACCGGCTGCCAGCATTACGTCAAAAGGCATCACCAACAGCGTACTGGGTCGTAAGACGCAGAACGTAGGCAGGGTACTGGAATTTACCGATGCGGGCAAGCTGAGCGAGGCTTCGGTCGTCATCGACGGAAGCTTTAATTACTACAAGGATGGATATATCAATGTAAGTTATACCTGGAACAGTACGAAGGACAACTCGTCGTATAATGGCAATGTGGCCAATACCTCGACCTTCCGACCGGTTAAATCCGACTCCCGCGATTTCTCGCAGATGTATTATTCCGACAACCAGTTCCGTACAAAGATCGTGGTATATGGCTCTCTTCCATCGTGGAAAGGGTTTACGCTCAGCGGTAAGTTCTCCGGTATCGGCGGGACCCGTTATTCCGTCGTTGTAAATGCGGACATCAACGGCGACTTCCTTGGCGGAACCGGCAGTACCAATAATGATCTGGCCTTTATCTTCGATCCTAAGGACAGCAAGACCGATCCGGCCATCGCAAAGGCAATGCAATCCGTGCTTGACAACACCTCGAACCGGGCCCGGGACTATATCCGGAAATACATAGGTAAGATCGCTGATCGAAATGGCGGTGTAAATCCTTTTTATGGAACTATCGATCTGCGTCTTGCAAAAATGCTGCACATCTATAAGAGCCAGGCCGTGACGCTGAGCGTCGATGTCTTCAACTTCTCTAATCTGCTGAACAAGAATTGGGGAGGCAGCTATCAGCTTGGCAACCAGAATCTGTTGAATGTAACAGGCTTTGATCAGACCAAACAACAATATATCTACAGTGTCAATCAGAATGTCGGTGTGACATCTAAGACAGGAACGCCTTACCAGGTACAGCTTGGAGCACGTTACTCCTTTTAGCTGTTCCACCCCACGCAAAAGCCGCCGGTTTGAAACTGGCGGCTTTTTATTTTTGGTTCCGCCATTATCTTTATCCTTTCAGCGTATCCGCCACTAATTGTCTTGTCGTCGCGGTCAGATCGGCGAGGTCTTTAAGAGAGAGACTGGTATTCAGCGGGATCTCCTTATCTGAGGCTGTCTTTATCCGGGTGCTGTACAGTTCATAGATATGTCTGATCCTTTCCCGGGGCTCCATCGACCGGATCGAGATCAGCAGGGACTCTGTCTTACACCAACGTGACACGATCTTCGGGTAGAACCATTCCGCCACATTGGGGTCATTGATCATCAGTCTTTTGAAAAAGTCATATTCATAACAACGCAGGAGGGTCGGTGCAAGGGTCTTACTAAACTCTGAGAACGGTTTGTGCAGTCCCTGTAGCAGGCCAAACAAACCCGCATGATCATCCAGCAGCCGCAAATTGCCAAATACCTCTCCCGGTGTTACGATCTCATGGACTATCTCCAGCCCTCTGAAGGAGATACTCCCCAGTTTGACTGCACCGCTGACAATCTCGTAGATATAGGTATAGTGCTGAGAGGGGCCGTAGACTACTTCTCCCTTTTTGAAACCCTTTAGGAAAGTCTTGTCGTCAAGTAATGGTATGTTTTTCTCTATCAGGTAGTTATAGAGACCTTTCTCGTGGACCTGCATTAGTTGGTTAGCTTTACGACAAAGTAACGGGATAAATACTGGATGGAGTTTGAAGTTTTTGTTATTAAAACAAGGGGCCGTAACACCCCATTAACCGGGGGCACCCCATTTGCACTCTACCTTTATGTAATAAATCAGGTAGTCATGAAAAAGCTCTTCTTTTCAGGCCTGATCTTCTGCGGTATACTTCTTGTTACCGCTCAGACCAACGGCCAGTCCTTTGCCAACAACGGCGATCCCATCGTAGTAAGCCCAGCCGACCATTCCGGGCTTTTTGCATATACCGAGATGAATAACGTTATCCTGCAGTGGTCGACAGGGAATGAAAGCAATGTCGATCGCTATATCATTGAGCGTGCTGCGGACGGTATCCATTTCAATCCCCTGCACGAAGTGGTGTCCCGTGGTACGATCGGCCAGGATGACCAGGACAGTCTGTACAGGGACATGGACAGCTATCCGGCTTCGTCTGTCAACTATTACCGGCTCCGGACGGTGCTCAGCGACGGGAGCTCCCTTTATTCCGCTGTTGTGCGGGCAGATGTGGACAGCCGGAAAACACCCATCCTCAAACCTACCGTCTTACATATGGGAGGTACCCTGCGGATGGACAATTATCACGAGCAGCCGCTGACCGTCAATTTTTTCAATGCAAACGGCACACTGCTGGGAAGTTTTATGGTCAACAGCACATCGTTTGACATCCCCACCAACGGATGGAGCAGGGGTATTGTATTCTATCGGATCTCGGATGCCCGTCATCCTCTCATCGACGCGGGGAAAATAATGATCCTGTAGCCGTATATTTGGGACACAACACCCAATCGTATGACTGCTGTCCCATCTTTTGTCTCTGATACTGACCTTTCTCAGCTGAGGGGGCCGAATGTCTACCTCACAAAGCTTACTGAGCAACACCGTGAAGCACTCCGCCCTTTAGCCAGGGACGAACGCATCTGGGAATTTACAAAGACCCTGCTCCTGACCGAAACATATGATGCGCAATTTGATCGTTATTTCAACGAGGCTCTTGCAACGGCCGGTCCGGAAGGCCAGGGTTTTGTCATCCGTGCCTCCGCCGACGACAGCTTCATCGGCATGACGCGCGTCTATGAGGTCGACCAAAAAGTTGCAAAAGGCATTATCGGTCATACCTGGTATATACCTGCCGTATGGGGCAGAGTTCACAACAAAGAATGCAAGCTGCTGCTGCTGACATGGCTCTTCGAAATAAAAAAGCTGCAACGTGTTGCGCTGACAGTAGCCGGTCAGAATATCCGGTCGCAGAAAGCCGTCCAGAAAATAGGCGCTACGAGAGAAGGCATCTTACGCCGGTTTGCACTACGCAATGACGGCTCACCAACCGATACACATATCTTTAGCATGCTGGCCGATGAATGGTGGACGGAGAAAAAAGCCCGGCTTCAGCAGCTGGTGGCCAGCTATTGACCTAATTTCTTTTTCATATACCAGTCTGTCTGGGCATCCAGCCCGACGAGGAATATATGCTCTCCAAATCGCTCGAATCCCCATTTGTTATAAAAGGCTATCGCGCGCTGATTTTTTTCCCATACTCCCAGCCATACCCAATCCTTACCCTGTTGACGGGCCTGGTCAAGACAGGCCTTCATCAGGGCTGCCCCCACTCCCTTACCGATCATCTTCTGCTCGGAATATAATTGTACGATCTCTATCGCCTTCTGATCATCCAGTCCTTTCGGGGGTTCCCCATCACGCATAGAGGCATAACCCGCCGGTTCACCGTCGATATATGCCAGTAAAAAGATGCGCCCCGGTGCGCCCACCTCTGCCATCTGTCGTTCAGGAGGAAACTGTTCCTCCAGGAAAATGCGCATATTCTCGGCTGTGTTATGCGGGGCAAAAGTCTCATAAAAGGTCCGCCGGCTCAGCCCGGCAACAAGAGCAGCATCTTCTGCGTCGGCTATCCTTATCTGAATTTCTGGTTTTTCCATACTCCCGCAAACTAAAAAATAATAAGCAATTCCCCTAGTTGCAGGTACAGGCTCCGCCTATTATCTTTGCGCCGGAATCCTTATTAAACAACCTTTCTGTATCACCAGCAATTATTGCTTAGGCACCACGTGCCGTGAAAAAGATCACAAAACTATAAACATAAAAAAACACCCCTCATTGAAATGAAGGGTGTATTGAAAAATATTCATTCATACACATTCGAGACGATTAGCAGATCCGCTACTTTTTCTTTCTCAGGTTCGGATGTGGTGCAGGTACCGTATTGGGACCTTCCTCACCCGTACCATCTTTCATGTCAACGGTAGTCTCTTCACCACCGGCCTGTCCGTAGCGGAAGATAAGCCTGTCCGAGCCGATGCCTTCCTTTTCAACAAGATAGTTGATCACGGCATTTACCCGGTCCCAGCTCAGCTGCTGAGCAGACTTGCTGGATTCACCATACCCGATGACAGCGATCTTACAGTTGGGGCTGTTCCGCAGTCTTTCGGCAGTGCTTGCCAGCAGAACCTTTGCATCCTTGCTCAGTGTTATGGACCTGCCCTTGAAGTTGATGCTGGGCAGATCACCGATATTACATTTGCGGGCATTTGCTCCGCCATTGGCGTCTATATAAGCTTTCAGATCTTTGCAGCACTGAGGATCGGGGCATTTTCCTACGCCATCAGCATCTACAGGCTGACATTGAGTAGGGGTGATGAGCTCCTTATCCTTGAAATCGGGAACTCCATCCCCATCCGTATCACGGCTTACACCATGCGAATCGACGGGGCTGCCTTTTGGTGTATTAGGCTCCAGGTCGAACTGGTCCGTTACACCATCACCGTCCGCATCATCCAGTACAGGCTTGGGTAGCTTCATGTGACGGGGAGCATTGATCTCGCTATAGGCATAATCCAGGGGATTCAGCCACCAGAGGGGTTCAACAGCATGTTTGCCAAAAAGATTGTAGTTGATGCCCACTGAAGCAAAATTGTATGAATCGGAAGCCTTTGTCTGTGCGATGCTATTGACAGCCGTAGGCGTATAATTGTTCTGCCATTGTTGTCCGTCTATCAGGTCGGTAGCAGTAAAGGTGTATTTGTCTTCTACCGAGATGCTGAACTTGCTACTCAGCTTAAATTCAAAGCCCATGCCCACGACACCAACGACCGAAAGCGGAGCTCCGCCCAGCGTAGCATTGGTAGAACCTCTTTGAGCCATAGTGCTCCAGTCTCCGGTAAGCTTGTTCTTCAGCGCGCTGCGGATATCCTTTCGGTGTTTGTAATCGAATTTTCCGGCAAACTGGCTGAGGATGTCGGAGTAGTTGTAAGGGGCGCCTGAGCTGTTTACGGTCTTGTAAAAAGTACTATAGGTCATCAGACCGGGACCGCCAAAGAAGTACATATTAAACCCGGTCTTCGCCTTGTGGAAATTGATATTGTTTATCGTAAACATGCCCTGGAGAGAAAGCTCATGTATCGTAGAACGATAGTTGTAAAAGATACTCTGACCAGCGGTTCCGCTGCCTGTTCCGTAATAGGCCGACAAGGCATTATTCTTCCCGTAAGAAGCCGAGGGCTGATAATTCAGGCCTCTGAGCCTTAGCCAGTCATATTCTGCTCTTAACGAGAAAACATATCCCAGGGCTTTTCTCAGGTGGACGCCAAATCCACCGGTAGGTCCCCAGTTCTTGACATCGGTGAGGCCGGTGGTATAACCGCCTTTGATCCCTAGTTCCCATTCATTCCTTGGTTTGGCGGGAAAGGGATAGGCATTGTTCAGGAATTCATTGTGCTGCGGCATTCTTTTGGAAGGAATGACCGATGAGTCAAGGATATTATATGAACTGGCCTTATTGCCGGATTGGCTGTAGGCTACGGTAGACTGCAGCGTTAGCACGGCAGAGGAAAACAAAAGCAGGAGGGAAAAAAATACCTTAGAGTCGGGTAACATTCGTTTGTTCATATTGGTTTTCGTTTTTCGGTGATTACAAATCCTGCCTGCGCAATCAGCTGGATAGACCATCTGATCGATCAATGAGTTGGGGTCATCGCCGGGAAAGACGTGTTGAATTGAATGAGAAATTTTTAACGCGACAGGATGTTCGCTAGCAGGCAGTTACTTATTATTAAATGGGCGAGGCAAACTTACAGGCGTTAGTGTAATAAAACAATACCCCTTTTTCGCTCAGGAGCGCCATTTGTTGACGGCTTCCATTCTGTTCTGGACTTCCAGCTTGCTATAGATGTGCTTGATATGCTTTTTTGTGGTCTCCATCGTTATACCCAGCCAGGCAGCAACTTCTTTATACATTTTGCCTTCCGACAGCAGGGTAAGCACTTCTTCTTCTCTTTTTGTCAGCAAATGGCCTTTACCGTCCGCGGCGGGACAGCGGCCAAAAAAGTTGATTATTTTTCGCGCAATGCTTCTGCTCATCGGAGATCCGCCGGCGTGAAGCTCCTTGATGCTTTTGATCAGCAGCTCAGGTCCGTCCTTTTTTAGCAAATAGCCTGTGGCACCGGCTTTAAAGGCATCAAAGACCAATTCATCGTCTTCTTCATAATCCGTAAAAACCAGGAACTGGATAGCAGGGTTTACCTTCTTCAGCTTGCGGATACAGGAAATGCCGGCCATTACCGGCAATTGAATATCCATGAGTACAATATGGGGATAACGCCGGGAGATCTCCCGGATAGCCGTCTCTGTATCACTCCATAAACCGGTCAGCTCAAATTCGGGAGACAAGGAAAAAATACTTTCTAATGCCTGCCTGTAAAGGGGATCACTTTCTACTATACCCAACAGAATTTTTGAGTCGTTGCGCTCAGCCACCATAATATAAATTTAGTTCGGTTTAATACCCCTTTTGGGGTATGTATGGGGAGCGACAGAAGGGAATAACTAAAGTAAGTATTTATTATTTAATAACCTAGTTTCTTCGGATCCTTTACCCTGACATATAACAATCTTAACAGGGAAGGGAGGACGATAAGCAAAAGGGGCAGGGCGATCACAAAACCGCCGATCACCGCGATGGCAAGCGGCTGATGCAATTGTGCTCCCGTACCAATTCCCAATGCCAGAGGCAGCAGGGCAGTGATAGCCCCCAGCGCCGTCATCAGCTTGGGACGCAGCCGGGTTGAGATAGCATAGACAATAGCTTCATCAACAGACAAGGTGGCCAGTGACTCCTGGAATTGCAGAAAGGTAAAGATGGCATTCTCGCCGATGATACCAACAATCATGATCAGCCCGGTATAGCTGCCTACGTTGAGTGGAGTATGTGTAACATATAAGCCAAGATAGCTGCCGGATATACCCAATACAGCAACGAGCAGGATCACCAGCGCCACCCCCAGTTTTCTGTAAAGAAATAAGATAACACCGAACACCAGAAGACTGGCGGCGATGAGGATGGTCAACAGCTCTCCAAAAGATTGCTGCTGCTCTGCATAGGCTCCTCCGTATTCAATATGATATCCCTGTGGGAATACCAGTTTTGCTCCCACCGCTGACCGGATGTCGGCAATGACGCTGCCCAGATCGCGTCCTTCCAGTCTGCCGGTGACGACTCCCATGGATTGCAGATTCTCCCGTTGGATCTCTGCCTCGCCGGCTATGACATGGACGGTGGCGAAGTCGGTTATCGGCTTTAGCTGGCCACCCGGCAGAAAGACAGGTATGTTACCCATATCCGCAACACTGCGGCTTCTGTTGCCGGGATAGACCATACGGATATTGGTCAGCTGTTCCTTCTCGGGAACTGCACCGATGATATTCCCCTCCAACGACGTCTGGACCTGGTATTGCAGACCCGCGGGGGTCAGACCGAACTGCGCAAGGCGTACGTAATCGGGCTCGATGCTTACGGAAGGCCCTGCGATGACGATACCATCGAAGACATCAGCCGTACCATTCACACCGGAGACAATACCCGAGACCTGTTTGGACAAAGCCTGCAAAGTCTTTTGATCGTTGCCAAATATTTTTATCTCGATAGGTTGAACAGAGGTCATCAGATCGCCCAGCATATCCCCGATGACCTGGCCAAAGTCAATGCGCAAGGCTGGCTGTGTGGCCTCTACCTGCTTACGGATGTCGCTGATGACATCATCCGTTGATCTTTCCCGGTCCTTTTTCAACTGGATCAGGTAATCTCCGGTATTTGGCTCAGTGATAAAAAAACCCATTTGTGTGCCGGTCCGTCGCGAATAGGCTTGCACTTCAGGAGTCTCTACGATTATCTTTTCCACTTCCTGCAACATCCGGTCTGTCTCCTGCAGGGATGTACCCGGGGGAGAAGTATAGTCCAGCACAATGCTGCCTTCATCCATCTCAGGCAGGAAGCCAGTCTCCAGTTGGGGGAGGACCCACCAGATCACTCCTCCCAACGCCACTATTATCACAAAGCTCAGCCAGGAATGGCGGATAAAAAAAGATACCCAGCGCTGGTTCCTGATCGTATGTGGTTTTATGGGTCGCCGGACCTTCTTCTCTCTTGTCAGCAACAGGTATATAACCGGAAGTCCGATCCAGGTGACAAAGAAAGAGCAGACCAGCGTGATGATCATGGTATTGGTCAGGACCTTAAAATAGGCGCCCGCCACACCACTCATCAGGACAAAGGGGATAAAGATAACGATGGTGCTAATGGATGAGCCCAGCATAGCCGGCAACAGGTATCGAATGGCTTTTTGTACCAGTGTCGTCGATGGCTCGTCGGGATGTTCCTCATGCGTACGATGGATCTGCTCCACCACCACGATGGCATCGTCGATGATGAGGCCGATAGCGGCGGCTATCGCCCCCAGTGTCATGATATTAAAAGTATACCCGATGGCATACAGTACGATAAGCGTAAGTGAAAGTGTGATGGGAATGGTGATCAGAATGGTAAGACTGGCTTTCAGTGACCGTAAAAAAAGTATCGCCACGAAGATGGCAAGGGCAAGCCCGATCCAGAGGCTATCCGTAACGCTTTTGACAGAATCATTGACAAAGTCCGCCTGGATATAATAAGGCTGGATGGTCACTCCTTTTGGCAGGACCCTCCGGAGCTCCGCCACCTTGGTTTCCATCGCCTTCGAAAGAGATACCAGGTTGGCGTTGGGCTGTTTTATCACCGCGATCAGCAGGGCCTCTTTCCCATTGGCATTGATCCTCGTGTATTCGATCGCCTCTTTTACATCGATGGCGGCGATGTCCTTTAGCGTTATTACTCTTTTGCCCGTATTGCGAACGACAATATTTCCTATATCCTCCTTTGTATGTACGGTGGCATCCGTCACCGTCAGGTAGAGAAAATGATAATCCGATAAATACCCATTGGATTTTACAAAACCGGTCTGGCCGATGGAGCTGCTGAGCCCATCCGGGGTGATGGACAGCGTGCTCATCTTTTGTGCATCGAGGGTGACCCAGTATTCTTTTGTTTTTCCCCCGATGACCCTGACCTCCGAAACACCGCTGACCTGTGAAAGAAAAGGCTTGATGGTATAGTTTGCCAATTGCTTCAGCCCGATAGGCGAAAGCAGGTGTGTTTCCAACGTATACCCCATCACCGGCAGGATGGCAGGGTTCATCTTCTCGACCGTGATCTGTGTCTCCGGCGGCAGATTGTTTTTGATCTCGTTGATCTTTGATTCGATGCGCTGCTGACTGAGATCGATATTCGCATTCCAGTCCATAAAAGCGGAGATCTCACAGCTGCCCCTGCTGGTCGTACTACGGACATATTGCAGATCCGGGACCTGTTTGATGGCGTCTTCCAGCGGCTTGGTGACCGTCACCATCATCTTGCTCACCGGTTGCAGACCGGCATCCGCTATCACCTTTATTTTGGGAAATGTTATCTCAGGAAAAAGTGCCGTCTGCATTTTGCTGTAGGCAAACATTCCCCCAAGCAATATGATCACCAGCGTTACCGTTAACGGGTTTTTATAGGAGACGAAAAAGTTTTTCATAAGGAGTCCTCCACTCTGACTTTTGCGGTATCCGGCAAACCATAATTACCTGTAACAATGATCTTATCGGTCGGGGAAAAGACCGGCGAAAGTACTTCTACCCTATCGGTTGTCTCGATGCCTTTTTTTACCGGCACCTTCACTGCCGTAACGCTGTCTATAAGCTTCATCACCCAAAAGTCAGTTTCCGTCTCATCGGTAAGCAATGCCGACCGGGGCAGGGATTGAGCACCGGGCTTTGCCGACCGGACGATGCGTACTTTGGCAACCAGGTTCTCGGGTATGGGACCAGCCGACGGTACCCTGATCACTATATTCTGTGTCTGGGTAAGACTATCTACAGTAGGCATTACCGGGCCTATGATACCGGTCAGTTTTGTTCCATCGGGCAGCAGCAGCTCGACCGTCTTTTTCCCCAGCACTACCGGCCGCAGCTCGTATGGCAGGTTCAGCAAAAAGACAAAACTGTTCCGGTCGCTGATCACGGCCAGCTGTTCGCCATCCTGTACATAGTCGCCTGATTGATGATTCAGCTGTGTAAGATAGCCATGCTGATTAGCGCGGATCACATTCACGCCATTGAACCGAAGAGAAGTATCCAGCTTTTCGATGGTATTGCCGATACTTTGTGCTTCTTTTGTTTTAAGCGTGAACAGCACCTGGCCCTGAGCTACATATTTTCCGGGATATACATCCGCAGATTGCAGATATCCGTTGGTGTTAGCCTTTACAAAACTCTTCTGTAAAAAAACGGACACGGCATTCAGCTCGATATAGTCGGTAAGCGCGGTCTGGCTGACAGTGACGACGGTGACAGGTGTCCGGGCATCCACGGAGTCGCCTGAAGCCTCATCCGGCTTTTGAGCTGTAGCGACAGCCGAGTCTTTATCCGGGGTATCTCCCCCCTTTCCGCGGGAGCCGCAGGAAAATAAAACAAAACAGACTCCTATTAACAAGACCGGCTTTTTCATCGATTCCAGTAATTAATTTGATTGATGATCTGCAAACGCGTGATATTATTTTGCGTGAGCAGATTTTTTGCATTCAGATAATTGCTCAGGGCCAGGATATAGTCCGCGATCTTTGCGTCTCCCGTACCCAGCAATTTGCCATTCGCCTCGATCAGCGCCTCCGAATAACGCACCTGATCGTTGATCTGACCGATCAGTTCTTCGGTAGCCTTTAGCTGTTGTGTCAGCTGTGCGATCTGCTGGTTGTATTGTCTGGTAAAAAAACTTTTATAGCCGGAACGGGTACGCTCCTGAATATCCAGCTTGCTATACTGCAATCTTCGCTGATGACCGTCATAGATAGGCACGGTGACGGAGACGCCAAAGCTCATCCCGAAATTCCTGTACGCCTGGTAAGCCAGCGAGGACGAATATCCTCCATCCGCAAAGAGGTTCGCTTTGGGTTTGTAGCTAAAATCGACCAGTGACCGGTCGTTCCGTAGCTTCAGGCTGTCGAGGTGGAACTGGTGAAAGAAGACCGAGCCGGTGACATCGGGCAGCGTCTGCAATTGGATCCCCGGGTCGTCCAGTGTTGTAGCCGTTGTATCCACGATCCCGCAGAGATAGTTGAGCATACCATGATCGTTGCGGAACTGGATCTCCAGCTGCTGCAAAAGCAAGCCTTCCTGTTTCAGCGTGACGAGAAAAGAAAGGTAATCCGTTTGCCTGTAGACATTCTTTTGCGTAAGATCTTTTAGCAGGACCTCTTCCTTTGCCAGCAGCGTATAGATCTCGCGATTGAATTTCAACTGCTGTAAGTCGCCATAAGCGGTAATATACTGGGCGGTGACATTTTTTTTCAGGTCCTGCTCGGTGATCTTTGCCGTATTGTTCAGTCCCTGGTTGGCCAGGCGGATGGCTTCATACTGTGTTTCGACGCGTTTTTGCCCTACAATCGTTTTGTTGACCCCTACGACGGTGGTAAAATTAGCCCCGTTGGTGATGGCCTGGTCATAACCATATCCTTTTATGACAGGGGCGTACATATTGGTGCTGGAACCCGTTACCTGGGGCAGATAGCTTGCTTTTATCAGCTGGCTGTCCAGCTGTCCTGACAGCACCTGGTTGCGGTAATCGTTCAGCAGGGGGCTGTTCTCCAGGGCCCGTCCTACATAAAAGTCGAGACTGTTGCTTTGTCCCATGACTACCGTTCCGCCAAACAAAGCTATAAATGCCCCAATAAAAGATCGGAAGAAAAGTCGAAACGCCATTTCACAAACCTAGCCCGGCATTCTATCGAAATTCTGGAGGAGATTCTCGGGGAATTGAACCCCGATCACATGCATATTATTCATATATCTATAGCTCAGCGGGAACTGATAATTATCACAGATCTGTTTTACGATAGCCAGGCCCAGCCCGGTCCCTCCGGAATGCATCCCCTTTGTGAAACGATTGAAAATGGTTGCCGGGTCAAAGCCCAGCGCGGGGCCGGTATTGCTCACCCGCAGACTCCGGTCCCGGAGCAGCACCTCTACCGATCCATCCTCCTGGTTATGCCGGATAGCATTGAGTAACAGGTTATTCAGCAGGATATCGGCCAAATAGCCATTGACAGGCAGTTGTAGAGAATGTAGCTCTGTATGTAAGGTCAGGCGGCGGTCTTTTAGCGGGTCTTCCAGCTGCGCCAGCTTTTCTTTGATGTGTACCGCAAGATCTACGGGCTCTGTGTAGGTAAACTGGTTGTTCTCGATCTTCATCAGCAGCAGCAATGACTGGTTCAGCTGACGAAGACGGCTGATCGCGTCATACATTGCCTGCACCGGCTGATGATGTCTCTCCCCCAGGGTCGTATCCTGGATCAGCAGGTCCAGCTTGGAGTTGATGATGGCAAGGGGTGTTTGCATCTCGTGGGAGGCATTGTCGGTGAAGTTCTTCAGCATTTCATAATCCTTCAGGATCTTGGTCGTCATTTGCTGAACGGCCCCATTCAGGTCCTTAAATTCCTCTGTATCGGTAGCCCGTGTCGGCAAAAGCTGGCGGGTAGACAGGTTGAATTGCCGGATACTATCCAGGGTTTCATAAAAAGGCCGCCAGAGACGGCGAAGCAGCAGCCGGTTAGCCAGAAAAAGGGTTCCGAGCAATAGCAGGATCATGCCCGCAGTGATCAGCATGATCAATTCCAGCAGGTCTTCAGTCTCTTCTTCCGACTTACTCACGAATACCGTATAAAACTGTCCTTTCACGGTCACCGAAAAGGACAGCTCCCGGTAAGGCTCTTTGCCCTTATGATGCGGTTCGGGTTTTTCGGTCTGGTAAAACCTTCGGTGGATCGCGGTGGACGCGGGTTCATAGCTGATCTTCTGATCACGGTAATTGGCCGGTTCCGGCAGCTGATCGTGGGTGGCAATATGATCCAGGATCTCAGCCTCTTCTACCTTCAGGGTATCCTCCAGTTCTTTGATAAGGACATAACGAACTGAGAAATAATACACTACACTGCCTACCAGCAGGGCCAGCACGCTTGCGACTATATTTACCCGGCTATATTTGGCAAATAACTTCATCTGAGGCCAAAACTATGTAATTTAGCCGCTTGTATCCCGTTTTCACATTTCCTCGCCTGTTTTTTCCACAAATGGACGCCGAATGTGCAAATATTCCGGGACCGAACCCTGATTTCTAACTAATTATTCTTACCTTTGCAAGCTCTTTAAAAAGCAGTCATGAGTAGCCGCCGGGAATATGATATAGCGTTTGTGGGCCTTAAGGCTGGTATTCATGAGTTTAACTATAGGATTACCGACAAGTTCTTTGAAGCATACCAGCAACAGGATTTTCGTCATTGCGATGCCCAGGTCAAACTGTCTTTGGATAAAAAGAACAGCTTTATGCTCCTGAAATTCGAAGTTGGCGGAAAGATCGAAGTGACCTGTGACCGTTGCGGCAATATGCTCCCCCTCGATCTCTGGGATGAATTCAACATCCTGGTGAAGCTGGTGGAAGATCCGGACATCATGAATCAACAGGAAGAGGATCCCGATGTATATTATATATCCAAAGGGGAAAGTCATCTTTATGTTTCTGACTGGATCTATGAATTCATCAATCTCAGTATCCCGATGCAGCGGATGTGCAAACCGGAAGAGATGGGTGGACCGCATTGCAACAAAGAAGTGCTTGAGATGCTAATGAAACTGGACCGGGAAAAGAGTCAGCCTGAGAATCCACTCTGGAAAGGATTGGAGAAGTTCAAGGACCTGCCTCCCGAACCCGATACGGTCAACAACTAGAAAACTTATCTGTCATTTGACAGCTGAACGTAAATAATTTATAGGTTAGTTAAAATAGAAGTGATATGCCAAATCCGAAACGGAGACATTCCCAGCAGCGCAGTGCCAAGAGAAGGACACATTATAAGGCTGAGAAAGTAACTTTAAGCAAAGACAGCACCACAGGTGAGATACATGTTCGCCACCGTGCACATGTAAGCGAAGGTAAATTGTTCTACAAAGGAAAGGTTGTTGCTGAAACGTCGCCAATTAAATAGTTTGGCAATTAAGTAGTAACAATTCCCTTTCGAATGAACATTGGATTAGACATGATGGGAGGAGACTTTTCACCGCTCGAGGCGGTGAGAGGGATCCAGCTATATCTCGCTGAAACCAAAACACCGGCCACGCTGTGGCTGGTGGGTGATGAATCTCAGATAGAGCCTTTACTCCGGGAATATTCCATCCCTCCGGACGCCGTTCGCATCGTTCATGCCAACCAGGTCATCGGCATGAACGAACATCCAACCCGGGCTTTAAAGGAGAAACAACAATCCTCTATTGCCGTAGGCTTTCAGCTATTAGCCACAGGTAAGATGGACGCCTTTATCAGCGCGGGTAATACCGGCGCAATGCTCGTTGGTGCCCTCTATAGTCTCAAGCCTATCGAAGGGATCCAGCGTCCTACCATTTCCACGATCATTCCCAAAGAGAACGGCGGTGCAGGCGTCCTCCTGGACGTTGGTCTCAATGCCGACTGCAAGCCCGAGAATCTCAACCAGTTTGCGATCTTAGGTTCCCTCTATGCACAGCATATCCTGGGTATCGAACAACCCCGGGTCGGACTGCTCAACATCGGAGAAGAAGAAGGTAAGGGTAATATTCTCGCCCAGGCCGCCTACCCTCTCCTGAAAGAGAACAGCCTGATCCATTTTATCGGGAATATCGAAGGCCGTGATCTCCTGCTCGATAAAGCAGATGTCATGGTCTGCGAAGGTTTTACCGGGAACGTGATCCTGAAACTGGCCGAATCACTCTTCGACATCACCAGTCTCCACCAGACCAAAAGCGAATTCTTCGAACGCTTCAACTTTGAGTTCTATGGAGGCACTCCCCTGCTGGGTGTTACAAAACCTGTCATCATCGGACATGGGATCTCCCGCGGCAAAGCCTTCCTCAATATGATCAGGCTGGCTCAGAAGATGATCGAAACCGACCTCCTCAGCAAAATGAAAGAAAGTTTTCTTTCCTGATGCGTACCGTTGTCCATTACCTGAAGGATTATCTCCGCACCACTTCCCGGCCTGCCCTTATTGTCACTATGCTTTTTGTCGGCTCACTTGTTGCCGCCAACTACACGGTTGGCATCGAAAAGCGTATTCAGGGTTTTGGACACTGGTATCTTTCTTTCGGCGCCTTTTTTCTTTTCTTTTCGATCGTACTCGCTCTTGTATGGGGCTTGCAATATGAATGGAGTAAACAGGAGACCTACACCCCTACCCGAACACGCAGCGGCAAGATCTCGATGACCCCTGTATTGGCGCCCACATCCGACAAACCTTATTTTCATCGTAAGCTGCTGTGGCTGCTGCTTATTGCACCGGTATATTTTTCGCTGAAAATGATCCATTGGGATCTTTCTGTCTTTCTGCCGCATAGTCTTTCCTTCCCCTGGGACCGGTATACGCAGATGCTGATCCAGCTGCCGTTGAAGCTGCTCCTGCTCTTCTGCGTCCTGTATGCCTGCCGCAGGGGCGGTTTGCTCGAAGGCGACAGTCTTGCTCAGTCCGTAGGTCTCACCACGCATGGCTTTAATGCCCGTCCCTATTTCCTGCTGCTGGCCCTTTTGCTGCCGCTGATCGCGCTGGCATCCACGCAGGCTGATTTTCTGGCTGTCTATCCCAAGGTAAAGAACCTTTCCTTTATCGACGATTATGCTCATCCTTCCTGGCCGTGGAAGCTGCTCTATGAGATCTCCTATGGCCTCGACTTTTTGGGTATCGAGCTCTTTTTTCGTGGTCTGCTTGTCGTCGGTCTTGTCCGTTATGCCGGTGAGAGCGTGATCCTCCCCATGGCTGCATTTTATTGCACCATCCATTTTGGTAAACCGCTTGGGGAATGTATTTCTTCTTTTTTTGGAGGTCTTATCCTTGGCGTACTGGCGGCGCGCACCAGGACTATTCTTGGCGGGCTCATTGTACATCTGGGTCTTGCCTGGCTGATGGAGCTGGGAGGATGGCTGGGGCATCTGTGGCGGCATTAGACCTAAGGCGTCCCCGCATCAGATCAGCATCTACTCCGCCTTCAGGTTCTTCACCGGATTGAATAATGCCGCACGCACCGTTTGCAGCAAGACCAGTATACCCATTATTATTCCAAGACCCAGTATCGCCCCGACAAAAGGCCAGGCCGTTATCGTTATACGCGTAGCATAACCTTCGAGCCAGCGCTGCATAAGCAACCAGGCCAGCGGCACCGCCACCAGCCCTGCTATTCCCAATAACGGCAGATATTCCCTCAGGAAAAGCCGGATGATCCCCGGCACAGAAGCTCCGATGACCTTCCGGATCGCTATTTCTTTCATCCTTCGCTGGATCGACAGCGAGACCAAACCCGCTACACCCAGCAATACGATCACAAGGGCGAGCACCGTAGCCGATGAAGCCGCCTTTTTCAGACGCAGCTCGTCAGCATATATAGCTTGCAGGTATTCATCCATAAACTTGTACTCGAACGCTGCTCCCGGGAGAAGGTTCGCCCATTGCTGTTGCAGCGCTGTCATCGTCCTGCCGATATTACCCGGCTTTAATTTAAACGAAAAATACCGGTAGGTGATAAACCGGCTCACCGGCAAAAATACTTCCGCCGAGATGGCCTGTCCCATTCCTGAAAAATGGAAGTCATTTACGACGCCACTAACGGTATATAGCATATCATCATTATACAGATGGATCCGTTTCCCGATGGCATCCTGAGGGGTCTTCCAGCCCAGTCCCTTCGCTGCTGTCTCATTGATCACAACCCGCGTAGAGTCCTGCGCGTCACTCTCTCCTGTCCCATGAAAAAAGACGCCACTCTTCATCGTGATCCCATAGGCGCCGGCATAGTGTTCGTCGGTGATTAGCAGCTCGGGGGTGATAGCGCGGGTCGAATCTCCACCTTCCGGAAAGACCCCCGTATTTCCACTGTTCATGCCATTGGGTATCTCGTAGGAAAGCGTCACATCCTTTACTCCCGGCATCCTTGCGAATTCGGCACGCAGGGTGCTCATCCGTCTTACCCCGGCCGGCGTCCAGTCCCGCGGAAGCTGTGCTGCAACGACATAGTCCTTGTCATATCCCAGCCGGTCGCTGAAGAAAAGGTTGATCTGCTGCGAGACAATGATCGCGCCGATCAGCACCACGGATGCCGTGGCAAACTGGAATCCCACCAATACTTTGCGCAAGCCTCCGGCACCCGGGCCATAGGAAGTCCTTCCTTTCAGTACGTCTATGCTCCCGAGAGACGACAGGAGATATGCAGGGTATAAACCCGCCAGCCAGCCGGTGAACAAAGCAAACAGACCGATGATCAGCCAGCCGACAGCCGGCAGCCTCAGGAGCGAAGGGATCTCCTTGCCGAGGATACCCGATACCAAGGGAGAAAAGACAGCATACAGGATCAAAGCAAAAAGGGTGGCTATTACCGATAGCACTATCGACTCTGTGAGAAATTGCGCTATCAGCTGACGACGCAGACTGCCCATCACCTTGCGAATACCGATCTCCCGCATCCTCGAGGCGGATTGGCCGACGGACAGGTTCACAAAATTGATGATGGCCATCAGCAGTATAAATACGGCGATAAAGATAAGCGTGTACAACATTTTCGATACTCCACCGGTCAGATAGAAATCCGTCAGCGGATTGAGCTTTACCTTCAGGTTGGCATATACGGCAGGATTGGCATTTACCTTTACCAGGTGGTCAATGGCAGCCGACAGGTCTTCCGGTCTTACTCCTTTTTGAAGTTCAATATAACTGGCGATAAAACTATTTGTCCATTCCATATTCCGGCCAAAAAAAGCCAGGTTGGAGGTGGGAACAAAAAAGTGGTTCTCGAAAGCATCCAGCAGCCTGGTCACCGAATTTCGCGGCGGGTCCTGTAATACAGCGGTGATCCGGAAATCCTGTTTGCTCCCGCTGAAGTTCTCGATCGTGAGGTTTTGCCCTACCACATCCGTCTTACCAAAATATTTAATGGCCCTGCCGGCAGTAATGACAACGGAAAAAGGCCGGTTCAGAGCCGTACGGGCATCTCCATATAACAGGGGAAAACCAAACATCGTCAGCAGTGTGCTGTCACCCACCTCGAGCCCCTCCCGAAAGTGCTTGTCTCCATAAGAAACCGTGGAGGAAATGCCGTCAAAACGATAGTAATTGGCTACGAGACCGGGATAGTTCTCCTTCAGAGATTTGGCCAGCGGACCCAGGGTGGCTACGGGGAAACCCATATTGGGATCTTTCCAGTCACTGGTGAGGATATACTGGCGGTCGGGATTGTTCAGCTGCCGGTTGACCCGCCATTCGCTCCAGCAGTATGCCGCTATCAGCAGCGATACCGTGATGCCGATGGAGAGGCCAATAACATTGATGACCGCATAAAGCCGGCTGCGGACGATGTGACGGATCGCAATTTTATAGTAGTTCCGGAACATGGAGTGAGGATGATTGTCCTCGTAAGATATGAAAAAACTACCAACCTGTAAGCCGGATCCTGTTCCCGTGACGGCTTGAAGCCGTGTCACAGGCGGTCATCATTTATCTGGCCGCTGCATTGCTGCAACGATCTAGCTGCCTACCCTCCGGCATCGGGCGGGCCGCCCTCAATCGCCGGTATACGTGGCATTTCAGCATGTAAGGTTTACCCGCCCCGGTAATTACTTACCGGCACCGTGGGCTCTTACCCCACGTTTTCAACCTCACCCCGCCTTTTGGCCGCACTTGCGCAAAGCAAAAAGGACGGGGCAGTTATTTTCTGTGGCACTCTCTGTCAGCGTCAATGACGCTTCCCGGCTCTTAACCGGTACATTGCCCTATGCTGTCCGGACTTTCCTCCCCTCGTAAACGAAGAGCGATGACCCGGTTGGTAGTTTTATTTCTTCTTCCCATAGTCAAAAAAGATCTCGGTCGCCCCATAGCCATAACGGGGGTCATAGCGATTGACAAAGGACTTTACGTTCCGTTTGACCCGGAGGGCCTCATGGATCTCATCCCGTAATTTCCCTGTACCCACTCCATGAATAACGATCATCGAGGGCAGATGGTGCGCAACGGCCAGATCAAAATATTTTTCAAAGGTCTGCAGCTGCAGCGTCAGGATCTCAAAATTATCCAGCGACCCCGGTTTGTCCGTGATCTTATCCGCATGCAGGTCGAGCTCGCTGCGCGCAGGCTCCAGGTGCTGTCTCGCCTTCGAGGCTTCGTAGACACGGAAGCCGGAACCGGCAAGAATGCTGCGCGCGTCTACCTGCTTTTCCTCCTCGTAGGGTCTGAAAGGATAGTCGTCAAAGAGTTTGAAGGAAAAGGTCGCTTCCCCTTTCTTTTTGATCTCCTCGATCCGGCTGAACACCTGTTTTGCGCGTAACTTCAGCGAGGTCTCATAATGTTCGGCTCTCGCCTTATCCGGCGTCAGCAGTGAAAACTCACATTCGAATGCCGGATTATCGTTGAGATTTGCAAAAGGAATATCATGCAGATAGAAATCCTGTAAGGAAGGCAGCTGGTTGTCCAGGTCGAAGTCCGCGGAGTTGTCGCCCGAATAATTCAGATGATAGGAAAAATGATAGCCTAATGACGAATTGTTTACCAGGTAGATCTTCAGACTCTCCACCACATCATCCCCAAATTCATCATTGTCAAAAACGGGTAAGAAGGTGAGCCAGACCCCATCCGCCAACTGCGCGATCCGCTCTTTTTTCCTGCCCGGGACCGGTTTCTCCGGGGGCAGCTGGTCGATATATTTTTTGGGCTTCTTTTCCGGGAATAGCTTTTTTTCAGTAAATCGCTTAAAATAAGGAAAGTCCAGCTGATCGGTATAAGCCGGAAATTTTACCCCCTTGACCTCAACCAATACCATCTGGTCGTTGATGATCTCGACCACTTCTCCTTCATCGTTGGAATGCTGAATAACGACCTTGTCGCCTACCTCGAATTTCATCCGGAATTAATTATTGTTATTGTTACCGGATGCCGAACTTCGTCGGAGCTTCGTCCCTCGCTCCTTCTCGTTCCTAACCTTCGCTTCGCTCGGTTACCTCCGGCTCGTGTCATAGCTGCAAATTTAAGGTATTTGTCCGCTATTCCGACTTCAGCGCGCTCCTGCGATAACCATACATGAAATAGATCAGCAGACCGATACCCATCCAGACAAAGAACCAGATCCAGGCAATAGCGGGGATCTCGATCAGCAGATAGGCACAGAACAGCACCCCCAGCACGGGGATCAGCGAATATTTTTTGATCACCGTAGCAAGAGACAGTCCCGTTGTCAGCAGCGTAAATACCACAAAGAGGAGCTCCTGTAATCCGGAGGTGGATAAATGCACCAGGGTAGTCTCCAGCCGCCCGCTGAATACCCACAAAAAGGCGGCGTATAAGATAATGATCGGGTAACGACCGTTGACATATGGCAGGTGAAATCTTCGGCTACCGTTGCTTTCCAGGCGCGGCAACAACAATACCCCGCCCGATACCAGGACAAAGGCAAACAGCGTCCCGATGCTGGTCAGCTGTGTCATCAGACCGCTGCCCATGAACAGCGTAGGGACAGCTACGATAATACCGGTAATGATCGTGGAGAACCAGGGTGTCTTGTACCTGGGATGGATCTTTGCAAAAGCCTTTGGCAACAGCTTGTCCCGGCTCATGCTCATCCAGATCCGCGGCTGCCCCAGCTGGAATACCAGCAGTACGCTGGTAGTAGCCACGACGGCGCTGGCCGAAATGATATACCCTATCCATTTCTGATGCACCCGGTCGAAAACAAAGGCCAGCGGATCGGTAACATTTAACTTATAATATGGCACCATGCCCGTCAATACCAGCGCAACCAGGATATACAGCACCGTGCAGATCAGCAGGGAATAGATCATGCCTTTGGGCAGGTCCCGCTGGGCATTGGTACATTCTTCCGCCGTGGTCGAGATGGCATCAAACCCGATGTAGGCATAAAATACGGCCGATACGCCCTTTAAAACCCCGGTAAAACCATTTGGCAGGAAGGGGCTCCAATTGGACGTTTGTACAAAAAAGCCGCCTACAATGATAACAAGGATGACGATGGTGATCTTGAAGATGACCATGGCATTGGTGGTCTTCTTGCTTTCCGTTATGCCGATATAGGTGATATAGGAAATGATACAAACGATGATAAAAGCCGGCAGATTGACGAAAATATGTGATCCCCCGATGACGGGTGCTGAATTCCAGGCATCGATAGCCGCTTTGCCTGTCTCATCCAGTGCGCCGCCCTTGCTTAGTACTCCTTGCGCCGACAAAAAGGCGTCCTTTGCCGTACCCGGATCGATGATCAGCCAGCCCGGGAGATGGATGCCAAAGCCAAGCAATAACCGGTTGAAATACCCGCTCCAGGCGATAGCCACGACGATGTTCCCGATGGCATATTCCAGGATCAGGGCCCAGCCGATGATCCAGGCGATGACCTCCCCAAATGCCACATAAGCGTAGGTATAGGCGCTGCCGGCAATGGGTATCCGGCTGGCAAACTCCGCATAGCAAAGGGCGGAAAAACCACAGGTCACCGCTGTCAGGATAAATAGCAAAGAGATCCCCGGGCCTCCATCGGATGCCGCCGTCCCGATCGTAGAAAAGATGCCCGCCCCGACTACCGCAGCAATGCCCATAAAAGTCAGATCACGGACGTTCAATACCTTGTTGAGCTTCTCTCCCCCATGTCCATCGGACGCGCCTTCCGCCACATCCTTCATGATCCTGTTTAACGATTTTTTACGGAATAGTGAGTTCGACATCAACTATATGGTTTAAAGCTGTTATGATTGGGTTATGAAAAGTAATTAAAGGGGTAAATTAGGGAAATTTGGTTAAAATCCATTTAAGCTGTAGCTTTTGCCTCTATGAATTTTTTCAAACGTCTCTTTGGAAGAAAAGAGGTAGTCACAGACACCGAAAGCTTCTGGAAATGGTTCCAGTCACATGAAAAGTCCTTTCATGCCGCTGTCAACGGTGAAAAGCCGATCAACGAAGTTTTCCTGGATCACCTTATGCCAAAACTGGAACAGCTGAATGCCTGGTTCGCCTGTTCGGCCGGCATGACCGATAACACTACCGCCGAGCTGATCATTACAGCACAGGGCGACATAAAGACATTTGTTTTTGCAGAAGAGCTGATAGCTGCAGCGCCGGTGATCGCCGGATGGAAGTTTACCGCGTTAAAACCTCCGACCGGGCTGGCCATTTCCATCGAGATGGACGGATATACCTTCAACGACAAAAAAATGAGCTTTATCAGCCGCGACAATGGCGAATACCCGGATGAAATAGAATTGACCATGATCCACAGCGATCTCAGCGAAGAGAACAAAGATATCATCACCAACGGAACCTTTATCTTCCTGGACAATGCACTCGGGGAATTGAATACTGCCACCCTGATAGACAATATCCAGATAGCAGCACCGGAAGAGGTAAAGGAAGAATTGATACCGCTTGAAAAATTACAGGACTTCCTTACCTGGAAGGAAAAGGAATTCGTTGAAAAATACAATGGCGCCCGGCATAATACGCAGAATGACAGCTATTCCATACTGGAAGCAAAGGACGAAAAAGGTCTGCCATCGATAGCATTGGTCAACCAGGAATTATTGGACTGGGACGCCAAGGCCTCCCATCCCTGGATGATGGTCATCGAGCTGTCTTACAAGCCTGTCAACAATGGGATGCCCGATAAGGGTATCTCCACGGCGTTGAACCGGTTTGAAGACGAGCTGGTCCAATTGCTTGCCGATTCAGATGGGTATCTCAACCTTGGAAGGGATACCTACAACAGCAAGCGATCTATCTACTTCGCCTGTAAGGAATTTCGGCATGCTTCCAGGACCGTACACGGACTGGTTCAGAAGTATTCAGGGGATCTGGAGATAACCTATGATATCTATAAGGATAAGTATTGGCGCACCATGAACCGGTACAGGTCATCCTTCTAATACTCCCGCTGCAGCAAATAATCCACCAGTTGCTTCAACGGTTCCTTCCGTTTCGAAAGGACGGCTATATCTTCCAGGCTCTGGTAAGCCGCTAGCCGGTATTGTTCTTTTAGTTCCCGTACCCAGGCATCCACGCCGCAGGCGTGAAAGATCTGCAACATCCCCCTGATCTTGTCGTCTGCCGGAGCCTGCTCCAGTTCCTTTATCTCCCGCAGCTGCGCAGCAGTGGCCACTTCCAGGGTTTTGATCAGCAAAAAGGTCTTCTTCCCTGTTACAATGTCTCCTCCCACCTGTTTGCCGAATTTTGTCGCATCGCCGTAACAATCCAGATAATCGTCCTGGATCTGAAAAGCCAGGCCGAGGTTCTTCCCGAGATTGTAGATCGTCTGCTGATTGCCAAGACCGGCCCCACCCAGGATAGAGCCGATCTGCAGACTTGCAGCCAGCAATACGGAGGTTTTAAGCTCGATCATATGCAGGTATTCCTCCATCGTCACCTGTTCCCTTGATTCAAAGTCCATATCGAGCTGTTGTCCCTCACAGACTTTTATGGCAGTCTGGTTATAAAGCTGGAGGATCCTGCGAATATGCGGAGACTGGATACGGCTGATATACTCATATCCCACGACCATCATCACATCACCTGAAAGGATAGCCGTAGAAGTTCCATACTTTTCATGCACCGTCTGCATGCCGCGGCGTAATGGCGCCCGGTCCATGATATCGTCGTGGATCAGCGTAAAGTTGTGGAAAAGCTCGATTGCCGTAGCCAGATCCCAGGCATCAGCTTCAATAGGGCCAAAAAGCTCATTGCCCATCAGGCAGAGGATCGGGCGAACTCTTTTCCCACCCAGCCCCAGAAAATAAACGGCGGGATCATATAGGCTGGCTGGCTGTGTCGGAAAATGCCGGTTCTTAAACCGGTCAGCAAATGCTACGGACAGTTCTTCGAAACTAAACATAGTCGGATCTTATTTCTTTTTCTTCCGGGGTGCCTTTCCCGATGTTTTACTTTGTGCTCTTCCTTGTCCTTTTCCGTCCGCCCTTCCGCCCGAAGTCGCCTTCCTGCGCATTGGTTTTCCGGATGTCCGGTTATCCGGTGCAGCCATCGCTGCCGCTATTTCACCCGGTTCTGCGAATGCAGCCGGATCCGCGGACCCCGCTGTAATTACCCACTCATAATCCAGCTGTCGTTTCGTTAGGTTGGCCGCAACGATCTTTATCGTCACCTTGTCTCCCATCCGGAACCTACGGCCGCTGCGGCGTCCTATCAATGCATAGTCACTTTCGATATGCCGGAAATCATCGTATTCCAGGAGACTGTTGATACTGACCAGTCCCTCGCATTTATGCTCGATGGTCTCTACCCAGAAACCGAACGATGCCACGCCACTGATCACGCCCTCAAATTCCTCACCCAGGAAGTCCTGCATGTATTCTACCTGTTTGTATTTGTTCGCGGCCCTTTCACTATCCATCGCGGCCCTTTCCCGTTCGCTGGTATGCTTACACCTGGCTTCCAGCTTTTTGTCTATGACAATTTTTTCGTCCAGGCATTCCTGTAATATTCTGTGAACCATTACATCCGGATAGCGGCGAATGGGACTCGTAAAATGACAGTAGTGTTCGAACCCCAGCCCATAGTGACCGATATTATCCGTTGTATAGATGGCCTTGGCCATTGTGCGGATCCCCAGCTGCTCCAATACATGCTGCTCCGGCTTGCCCTTTACATCGACCAGCATCTGGTTGAATGACCGGGCGATGGCCTGCGGCGACTCGACGTCAAAGGTATGACCGTATTTTTTGGCAAACTCTATAAAGGGCGCCAGCTTTTCCTTGTCGGGGGTATCGTGCACGCGATAAGGGAAGGGAACGGGCTTTTTCTCGAACTTGATCTTACCCACGAATTCTGCGACTGCACGATTCGCCAGCAACATAAATTCTTCCACCAGCTGATGCGACTCCTTACTTTCTTTGACCGTGATACCGATGGGTTTGCCTTTCTCATCGAGCTTGAACCGTACCTCCGTTGAGGAGAAATTGATGGCACCTCTTTTAAACCGTTGTTTCCGGAACCCCTGCGCCAATTCATTCAGCGTCGCTATCTCGGGCTGGTGCAAACCTGTTTTTTGTTCGATGATCTCCTGGACCTCTTCGTAGGTGAACCGGTGATCGGAATGGATGACCGTTCTGCCCAGCCAGGTCTTCTTTACTTCTCCTTTTGGAGTCATCTGGAAGATGGCAGAGAAGGTCAGCTTGTCCTCATGCGGACGCAGCGAACACAATTCATTGGAGATCCGCTCCGGCAACATGGGGTTGACCCTGTCCGGGAGATATACGGATGTGGCACGGTCATAGGCCTCCTTGTCAAGAGCCGTCTCCGGCTCCACATAATAGCTTACATCGGCAATATGTACACCTATCTCCAGCAAGCCGTCGTCAAGGTTTCGGATGGAGATGGCATCGTCAAAATCCTTTGCATCCACCGGGTCAATGGTGAACGTGAGGATATTACGGATGTCTTTCCGGGCGGCGATCTCCGATGTGGCTATTACCTCCGGGAGACGCTGCGATTCTTCCAGGACATTTTCCGGGAAGAAGATGGGGAAGCCATTCTCCAGCAGGATCTCTTTCATGGCCTGGTCATTGACATTTGTCTTGTCCATAACCTGAACTACCAGCCCCTGTGGTTTTTTATTCTTCTCCCATTCCACTATCCTTACGATAACCTTATCCTGGTTAACGGCCCCATTGAGGGCGGACAAGGGCACATAAATATCGGGCATGGGCTTGTCGGTCTCTGCAATAAAAAAAGCAAAGGACTGGCTGATCTCGATCCGTCCAAGGAATTCCATTTGCTTTCTTTCCACGACTTCCACCACTTCACCCTGCCATCTGCCGCTGCGGGCAGAATTATTTACAACCTTGACCTGCACCGTATCTCCGTGCAGGGCGGTATTAAAGTCCGATGGTCTGACCAGGATATCCTGATCCCGGCCTTCTACGATCACGAATCCCATGCCACTCCGGGTGACGTCCAGTCTTCCTTTATATAAGTTAGCCGTGTCCGTTGTACTCTTCTTCTTTTTCTTCTTTTTATCTTTCATCTTGATCTCCTTTAAATTCACTAATAAATTTAGTGATTAAATCATTAAATACCGGTTCTTCTCCGAATAAAAACCGGGGTGTTATCGGCAGTACATAAAAGGGTAAGCCCTCTAATTCCTGCCTGAATTTGGTCAATCGTACCGCATCCTTTTCCGTCGTCAGAATGATCTTGCTGCCTGCAGTGATAGCATCAAATCTCCGGGTCATCGTATTCAGATCGTCGATGCTGAAGATATGATGATCTCCATACTCGATCTCATAGTAGGTTCGGGAATGCTCATCCAGCCAGCGCTTCAGCGGAGCGGGGTTGGCAATGCCGGTCACCAGCAATACTTCCACCTGGTCATTGACGGTTATAGTCGACCTATCCGTAATATGATAAGGTTCGCCATAACAAATGGACGTAAAGAAGATCCGCTGGTGCGACAGTGGACCGATCTCTATCACGACGGCCCTTCGTTCCTCTTCGGAAAGTTCCTCCGGACACTTCGTTACAATTATGATATCGGCCCGCCGGTAGCTGGATGGTGCATCACGCAGATCGCCGCTGGGCAGCCACCAGTCCCGGGTAAACAGGTTGGAATAATCGGTCAGCAGGATATTCATCCCAGCCCGGACAGAACGGTGCTGAAAGGCGTCATCCAGGATAATAACCCTGGTATCCGGCCGGTCGTGCAGCAACTGCGGAATAGCAACGATCCGCTCCTCCCCCACTGCCACGGCTACATCCGGGAATTTCTGATGGAACTGCATGGGCTCGTCGCCGATGTCCAGGGCTGTCGTCGACTCGTTGGCCAGCGCATATCCCCTTGTCTTCCGCTTGTACCCCCGGCTGAGCACCGCGACGGCAAACCTTCCCTTCAATGTCCTGATCAGCAGCTCGACCATTGGCGACTTACCTGTACCTCCCACAGCAAGATTCCCGACACAAACAATAGGCAGATTAAAGGCCGTGGAGGAAAGGAGCTTTTTATCAAAACACCAGTTGCGGATCTTTACAACAACCGCATACAACAGCGAGACAGGAAATAAAAGTATTCGAACAGGCCTCAGCAGTGGAAAATTAAACTTCATAATACAAATTCATCGCATCGGCAATCATCGCCTTTGTATAAAGATACACCAAATTTATTGGTTGAACCCCAACACCTTCCACAGATTCGGCCGGATGAGTTCCGCCTGCGTCCTTACGAATTCTGCGTCCGGCGGATCTCCGAACGATATCGAGCCGATCCGCGGCACCCCGCTCCAGGAGACGATCTCCTGTTCGTAGTGCAGATACTGGTCGTTAAAGATCCAACCCGCGACGTTGAGTCCATGATTCCGGCAGACTTCCGCAGTCAGCAGCGAATGATTGATGCTGCCGAGGTAGTTGCGGCTGACGAGGATCACGTTCGCATCCAGCTTTTTTACCAGGTCAAGGACAAACTCCCGTTCATTCAGCGGGACCAGCAATCCACCCGCACCTTCTACGACCAGCGGGCGACCGGCAGGCAGGGCAGCTGTGATTTCAGACAAGGTGGCCGCGATTGCATCAAGGCTGATTACCGCGCCTTCTTCCCGCGCCGCGATATGAGGGGATGCGGGCAGCTTTAGTTTGTACAGCTCGGGGGCGACACGCGATGCCGCCGTAACGCCGGCGCCGTGCGCGCTGATCCGTTCCCTCACCCAGTTCGAATCCGTGCCATCGGCAAAACCTGCCTGCACGGGTTTCCAGTAATGGGCGCCCAGCGCCTCCGTCACAATAGCCGAGATCAATGTCTTGCCAACGCCCGTACCAATGCCTGTAATAAAAATAGGTTGCATACTATTTATTCACGAAGATGGAGAAGATAGTCGTGCCATAATTCCTTTCCGTCACGTAGAAAGGATATTTTTTATAATCATTGCGTGGCGTATGTTCCAGCACAAACCAGCCTTTGTCATTCAACAGGGGAATGGCCAGCTTTGGCAGATCGTCTATCGTAGCCAGCGCGTAGGGAGGGCCCGCGAAAATAAAATCAAAGGTCTCTTTACATTGTTCGATGTATTTGAAAACATCCATCCTGACGACCTTATAATTCTCCAGCCCCAGCTCCTTTGCGCTTTTCTGAATAAAGGCGTACATAGCGGGGTCCTTTTCCACCACCGTCAGGTCCGGCACACCACGGGAAGCCAGCTCATAGCTGATGCTGCCTGTGCCTCCGAAAAGGTCGAGTGTCTTCAGCGAGGCCAGGTCGAGATTATTTTCCAGAACATTGAATAAGCCCTCTTTGGCAATATCGGTCGTAGGCCGGGTATACGGCATTTTAGCCGGCGGATTCACCCGCCTCCCTCCCAGCTCTCCTCCGATTATGCGCATACAGCCATTTTCAGGATAGATGAAAAATAATGCAGGGGCAGCTCCTTCAGCTCATCGGTGACCTTGATACTCTCGTCGATCTCCTCAAAGCTGATTCTCAAAAAGTATTTGTGCAGCTCGGTACTTAAGGCCGATTGCCGGTCGATCAGACCTCCGACCAGCAAGCGCACAGCAGACTGATCGATGCCAAGCTGGTGACAGCAGTTCAGTAAATGATAGGCAACATCCCTGGTGTCCTGGTAAGGAAAGGTTTGCATCAGATGCACTTTCCCTTCGCGGATCACCAGCGCTACCATCTTGTCGGCATAAAAGATCGCTTTGATACAATCTGCCTGGTCTCCGGCATCAAACATCTTATAGCTTTTGAGCAACAGACTATAGTAATGCCAGTACTTCCCGGCAGTGAATGACTGCTGCAGCAACTGATGCAGCTCGGGAGAGATCCGGTAGACATTGAACAGTTCCCACCAGGGGATCTTTTCGGTCAGGATCAGCCCCTTTTGCAGATTGCCATGCAGCGTATCGATGATCTCCCGGTTTGTATCCATCGTGAACACCGGTTCGGGGATCAGGCTGCTTTCGGGGAAATTATAGACCAGCAGCGTCTCTTTTACCGGGCGCCTTAAAAAACCATCGGCCTCCACGATCTCACGCAGGGTTTCTGTCAGCGACATCTCCCGATTGGGTTCCAGCTGAAAATATTTGACCACCAGTGGACTCATATTCCGCTGGTTGAGTAAAACATAGGTAAATGCATTCGGGTTCACCTCCACAAGCAGACGTGACTGGAGTAACTCCTCATCGGAGATATCGGCAACTTCGATCTGAAAGGCTGGTTTGTGCATAGTTGTCGCAATAATACTACAAATTTGCAGAATGGAAGGCACTACCACGACCAAAACCTACAAAGTCACCATCAGCAACCGGGATATCCTGCGGATGGCCCTGCCGATCAGCCTGGCTATCCTGGTACCCCAGATCAACTTCATCACCAACAACATCTTCCTCGGACATCTTGACCAGGCCGGGAATGCCTTGTCGGCAGCCGGCATAACAGGTGTCTTCTATCTTTTATTTGCGGTTATCGGTCAGGGGCTGAACAGTGGCCTCCAATCCCTCATCTCACGCCGGGCCGGCGAAGGCCGGATCGAAGAGATCGGTAAGCTTTTCTCACAAAGCCTGATCATCACCCTGATCCTGTCGGCAGCAGGCATTCTGCTGACCTGGTTCCTGGCTCCCTATATTCTCTCCTTTTCTCTCCATTCCGAAGAGTTGAGGCAACAAGCCACTCAGTTCCTTCGGATCCGCATCTGGGGGCTGCCTTTCCTATATATCTACCAGATGCGCAACGGACTGCTGGTAGGCACCAACCAAAGCAAATACCTGGTCTATGGCACCCTCGCGGAAACCCTTGTCAATATCGTGCTGGACTATGGCCTTATCTTCGGTCATCTCGGTCTGCCGGCGCTGGGTTTTAACGGAGCAGCCGTCTCCTCCATCTTTGCAGAAGCTTCCGGGATGGGTGTCGTATTCTTTGTTATCCATGCTAAAGGGATCAGCCGCGAATTAGAGCTATATAAACACTGGAAGCTCGACCCTGTAAACATCCGTCTCATCCTGACCCAATCCTCTCCCCTTGTCTTCCAGTATACCATCGCCATTACGAGCTGGGTCTTCTTTTATATCCTTGTGGAACATCATGGCCGCCAGGCGCTGGCCATCAGCAATACCATGCGAAATATCTTTGGGCTGTTCGGAGTGTTTACCTGGGCTTTTGCGTCCACGACCAATGCCATGGTAAGCAATATCATCGGTCAGGGACAAGAGAACCGGGTGGTTTTGCTGATCGGAAAGATCACAAAGCTCAGCATGTCATTTGCCATTGTCGTCGCCGTCCTGCTTAATATCTTTCCCGAATTATTTCTTTCCGTATACGGTCAGGACCCGGCCTTTACAGCTGCTGCCATTCCTGTCATCCGGATCGTGTCCACCGCCCTTGTCATGATGTCCTTCTCTACCGTATGGCTCAATGCCGTCACCGGAACGGGCAATACCCGGATCAACCTCCTCATAGAGTTCATCACTATTATTTTTTACTGCTTTTATGTATACTTCGTGCTGGAACGCTGGCACTTATCCCTTGTGGCGGGATGGATATCCGAATGGGTATACTGGCTCTCCATCTTTAGTATGTCTTTCCTGTATATCCGCAGCGGCCGGTGGAAAGGAAAGGTAGTCTGAGCACTTAATTTTCCAGGTCCTTTAATAATGCCTGGCCTTCTTTTCTTACCTGCCGGTCGTCATACATCCCGTCCTTTATCGTATCCATCTGCCGCAGCAGATGGATGGCCTCGTCTTTTTTTCCTTCCAGGTGATACGCCCGCGCCAGCTCGTAATAGTTGAGCATAAATTCAGGGTTGAGCGCCTTGCTTTTTTCATAATACCCGATGGCATCGTCCAGGGAAGCATCAGGCAGGGCACCCAAAAACCAGCGGGCAAAAGTACGTTCGATAAAATTCAGACCGCTTACTTCATAGTTCCAGCGACCGAGGATATGATACCCTTTGTAGTTCCGCGGGTCATACTTTATAGCATTTTGGGCATATCTGCGGATATCATTAGCTGCTGCCACCCTTTCTTTCCCGCTTTGGATCAGCGCCATCCGGGCCAGCGAAAAAGCCATGACGATATTTACTTCGGCGTCGGTAGAGTCAAGCAGCCAGGCAGCCTGCGCATAGCCATAACCCGCCTTGAAATAGTCGATCTTTTTTTCCCTGTTCGTTTGTCGGTTGCCGATACGACAGCTGAGATCGCTGCATTTGCACAAAGCCACGATATTATGTGGTTGCAGACGCAGCACCGCCTGGTATTCCGGCAAGGCCTCCTCCTCGCGGAATTGGGTTTCCAACCGGGCGGCCTGTTGTAGTAAAGTAGTGAGGTCCTGTGAAAATGCCGTGAAAGGTACTGCCAGCAGCAATACCAAAATAACCCTGTTCATACAGTATATACGGTCCCGAAAAGGCACCGGTTGGCCGGGAAGATCCGGCTAATTGTTAAACTTTTTGTGCAGCGTCATGCCCGCCTTACCCTGAAAATTCCCGATGGGTGCCTGGAGCTTATAGATAGAAAGGATGACTTCCTGGAGAAAAGGATAATAGGCCTTTATTTTGGCGATGATCTCATCGGCGATCTTCTCCAGCAAGGGAGAAGGCTGGTGCATCCGCTCCTTTACGATATCGAAGAGCGTCACATAATTGACGATGGTCCCCAGACTTTCGAAGGGCTGGTCGTTCTCGTCGTAGAGAACGTCCAGGTTCACCTCAAAAGTGTTGCCGGTCGCCAGCTCTTCTTTAAAGACGCCATGACGACCGGAAAAGATCAGGTTATGTAGTTGTACTGTTACCATGTGGTCTGGCGCCCCCGGCGCCCTTGTCCGTTTTAAGCCAATCCTTTTGCCGACAGATATCTTTCCGCGTCCAGCGCAGCCATACATCCGCTGCCTGCCGCCGTCACCGCCTGCCGGTAGATCTTATCCTGCACGTCTCCGGCTGCAAAGACCCCTTCCACATTGGTCTTGCTTGTACCGGGGATCGTCTTTATATATCCCGCTTCGTCCAGGTCCAGGTATTCACTAAAGATCCCCGAATTGGGCTGGTGACCTATTGCCACAAAAAAACCGCTAACCGGCACGACCGTTTTATCCCCGGTTTTGGTATTCTTTATCCGCAAGGCCTCGACCCTGCTTTCACCCAGGATCTCGTCGGTTTCGCTATTCCAGTATAATTTGATATTCGGGGTTTGCTGTACTCTTTCCTGCATAACGCGGGATGCGCGCATCTTGTCGCTGCGCACCAGCATATGCACGGTCGTGGTCAGCTTGGACAGATACAGCGCTTCTTCTGCAGCCGTATCTCCGGCGCCAATGATCGCCACTTCCTTATTCCGGAAGAAGAAGCCGTCACAGACAGCACAGGCGCTGACGCCATAGCCATTCAGACGCTGTTCGCTTTCCAGTCCCAGCCATTTGGCGCTGGCGCCGGTCGCGATGATCACCGCATCGGCGACGATGAGCTTCTCTTCATCGATCCATACTTTGAAGGGCTGACTGGAGAAATCCACCTTTGTAGCCAGTCCGTAGCGTATGTCAGCGCCCATCCGGCTCGCCTGCTTTTCAAAATGGACCATCATTTCCGGGCCCTGAACGCCATCCGGATAACCCGGATAGTTCTCTACTTCCGTCGTAATAGTCAGCTGTCCCCCGGGCTGGATACCCTGGTACAATACGGGTTTGAGGTTGGCACGGGCTGCATAGACCGCAGCTGTATAACCCGCAGGACCCGAACCTATGATAAGACAATGTACTTTCTCACTTGCTGTTTGCTCCATATCATCAAAAAATTTAAGCTGTCAAATGTAACGCGAAATTGCTAAAGTCAATGTCGTTTAAATGACCTCCGCCACAGGTGTGAATAATCTGCCTCGGGTTGTGGATTCGTCTATAAAAAAGTCCCGGCAGAAGCCGGGACATTAAATAAGTAAGATATACATCGGGCTACTAACCCAGATATGCTTTCAGCGCATTGCTATAACGAGCTTTCTGCAGGCGTTTGATCGCCCTTTCTTTGATCTGACGGATACGCTCCTTGGTCAGATCATACTTCTGGCCGATCTGCTCAATGGTCACACCATTTTCGCCATCCAGACCAAAATACGCATTTACGATCTCCGCTTCACGTGGGCTCAATGACTTGAGTACACGGCGGATCTCAGCGCGTAAAGAATCCTTCATCACATCATCATCGGTTTCATCACCACCTTCCAGCAGGTCGCCCATTGCTACGTCTTCAGCCTCGTGTACCGGGGCATCCAGCGAACTGTGACGGGTGTTGCTTTGGAAGATGTTGTTGATCTCCGTCTCACTCATTTCAAGTAATTCGGCTAATTCTTCCGTGCTTGGCTCCCGTTCGTGTTCCTGTTCGAAAGCCATGTAGGCCTTATTAGCCTTGTTGTACGTGCCAATTTTGTTTTGAGGCAGGCGGACTAATCTGCCCTGCTCTGCCAACGCCTGTAAAATGGACTGGCGGATCCACCATACCGCGTATGAGATAAACTTGAAACCCTTAGTTTCATCAAAGCGTTGAGCCGCTTTAATTAAGCCGAGATTACCCTCGTTAATCAAATCACTAAGCGATAAACCCTGGTGCTGATACTGTTTTGCAACGGAGACCACGAAACGCAAGTTGGCCTGGACTAATTTGTCCAATGCCTTCTGATCTCCCATCTTGATCCGCTGTGCGAGGACCGTCTCCTCTTCAGGAGTGATCATCGGGATCTTGGAGATCTCCTGCAAATACTTCTCAACCGCCTGGGAATCGCGGTTAGTAATCTGTGTAGCAATTTTGAGTTGCCTCATATCAAATAAAAAATAAAAAGGGTGACAAAATACTTAGTTCTCTCCGAAAGCCGCAGTGGCGTCATTCAGAAACTGTCGGGTACACAACTTTATAACACTTCAAAACCAGGGGAGTTCGCGGAAAGGGCAAAAAGATATAAAAATAATTTAATGCAATCCGTCCAGAACCGTCTGCAAAACTAGTCATAGTATCTGGAAATTCATAGCGTTGTGGAATAAATTGGACGAATTTTAATCTTTTTTTTGATTTTATACGCGTAAAGTATAACTGGAATGCCCCTTTGCAGTTATACAATGACCTTTGCAGATAGCCGATAATAATTATAAGCGAGTAAGGTGGTCTTCTTTAGTTTTTATTAACAATCTCTGCCGAAAAAAGTTCTTCGTGGTAATGCATTATAGACAATGGGCTGATTTTTAGCCAATTGGAAGAGATAACCCGCTTCAATACACGATCTCCTGCCCTTTCACGGTCAGGACAAGGCTCTTCTGAGACGCTTCCTCAACCCGGCCAACGATCTGCGCATCGATGTTGAATTGACGCCCGATCCCGATCATCGCGTCGGCAGCAGCGGCATCTGTAAAGACCTCCAGGCGGTGGCCCATATTAAATACCTGGTACATTTCCCGGTCATCGGAACCGGAAGCCTCCTGGATCTGTTTGAAAATAAGAGGCGGCTCGAATAAATTGTCTTTTATTACCCGAAAATTCCCCGGCAGGTATTTCATACATTTTGTCTGGCCTCCGCCGCTACAGTGGATAAGCCCATGAATATCGTCGAACCGTTCCGTCAGCAGCCGCTTCAGCAGGGGCGCATAGGTACGGGTAGGACTCAGCAGCAGATGCCCGATATCCGTCGTAACAGTTCCTGTTCCGCCTGCTGTATTACCGGGTACATCCACCGGGTCCGTCATACGGTGCGGACCAATATATACAACACTTTCATCCAGCGTAGTGTCATAAGACTCATGGAATCTGGCTCCATAGGTCTTGTGTAAGGTGTCATGGCGTGCGCTTGTCAGTCCATTGCTGCCGATCCCGCTGTTATAGGCTGTTTCATAGCTCGCCTGGCCAAAGCTGGCAAAGCCTACGATGACATCCCCGGCCCGGATCTTATCATTTGTGATCAGCTTGTCCTTGGGCCAGCGCGCAGTCATCGTTCCATTCACGGCGATGGTCCTTACTACATCCCCTACATCTGCAGTCTCTCCACCGAGGTACTGAATACCCACCCCATAGGTCTTCAGCTCGTCAAAAAATTCCTGTGAACCATTAATAATGACAGAAAGCACCTCGCCGGGAATATTTCTTTTATTCCGGTCGATTGTAGAAGAGAACAACAAATTATCAAAAATCCCCACACATAAGAGATCGTCGAGGTTCATGGCAATGGCATCCTGCGCAATCCCTTTCCATACCGAGATATCTCCCGTCTCCTTCCAATACAGATAAGCAAGGATACTCTTTGTCCCCGCTCCATCAGCGTGCATCAGGTTGACCCAGTTCGCATCCCCCCCGAGATAATCGGGATAGATCTTGCAAAAAGCGTTCGGGTAAAGCCCTTTATCGAGCTTTTCTGTTGCCTGATGAACTTCTTCTTTCTGAGCGGAAACTCCGCGTTGGGCGTAGAGTGACATAGTGGTCGCAAAGGTAAAGGATAAATCCTTTAAATTTGCACCGCAAAACCAACGGTTTATACGGCTTACCCGTTTAATCAGACATGCGCATATATAACAACACAGACCAATTACCATCTTTCCGGCAGGCGGTCATCACGATAGGCACTTTTGACGGCGTTCATACCGGTCACGCACGAATTCTGGAGCAATTGAGCCAGGAGGCGGCACGCATCGGCGGGGAAACGGTGATCGTAACCTTTTATCCTCATCCCCGTAAAATAGTAAAAGGCGGATCAGAACAGATCCGGCTGATAAATACGCTCGAGGAAAAGATCCAGCTTCTTTCCTGGTTACGGATCGACAACCTGGTCATTGTGCCATTCACCGAGGATTTTTCCCAACTGACCGCCGAAGAATATATAAAAGACTTTCTCCTCGCAAATTTTCACCCGCATACCGTGATCATCGGATATGATCATCGCTTTGGCAAGGGTCGCCTGGGCGACTATCATCTGCTGGAACAATACAGCGCAAGCGAAGGTTTTCAATTGCAGGAAATACCCGTTCACCTGCTGGACGAGATCTCTGTCAGCTCGACCCGTATCCGGGAAGCCATTCAGCGTACAGACATCGCCGCGGCAAACCAGCTGTTGGGCTATCCCTTCTTTTTCTCAGGGACCGTCGTAAAAGGAGATCAGCTGGGTCGTACGCTGGGTTATCCCACCGCCAACCTGGAGATCGCCAATAAAGAGAAGCTTATCCCGGGGGACGGCATTTATGCTGTAGAGGCAGTACTGATACCGACAGATAAGTCACTATTCCAGGCTCCAAGGTTAAAAGGAATGATGAGCATCGGCATTCGCCCCACCGTTGGCGGAAAGCTCCGTACTATCGAGGTCAATCTTTTTGATTTCAACGAAGACATCTATGGCCGCGAGCTTCGTGTCTTTGTAAAAAAATATCTGAGACCGGAAGTAAAGTTCGACGGCCTGCCGGCGCTGGTCGAACAATTGGGAAAAGACAAGGAGGATACGCTGGCAGCGCTTGACTGAGGGCTCATCACCAGAAGCAGTCGGAGCCCGGCTAGCCCATCATTTTAACCACCAGCTCCTTTAATAACGACGCATCCTCTGTGCCCGTGCTGCCCACCCCGACACTTTTCAGGTTATAGGCATGCAATAGCAGGAGACCGTTCTCAATGCCCTCGTAGTTGTAGTTCCTCACCGCCGCCAGGTAGTCCTTTGCAAAAAAAGGATTCACCCCTATCGCCGCGGCAATCCCCTTCTCATCCCGGGCAGGCTGACCAAAGATCATATAGGCTTTACTAAAGAAGTTGTAGATAGAAGGCAGGATCAGCTGGATCGGTGCGGCCTTGGGATTGCTTTCAAAATACTGGATGATCCGGATGGCCTTTACCCTGTCTTTTTTTGCAAAGGCATCCTGCAATTCAAAGACATTGTATTCCTTACTCACTCCCACATATCGTTCGATCTCATCCTCGGTGATGTTCTTCCGGCCCGAGAGATTGACCAATAGCTTCTCGACCTCATTATTGATCCGGTTCAGATCATTGCCGATGTGGTCCACCAGCAGCAGCAGGGCCTTTTGTGTAATTTCATACCCTTTCGAACGGATCAGCTCGCTCGCCCAGTCGGGCAATTGGTTGTCGTATAGTTTCTTTGTGGTATAGAGCTCAGCCTTTTCCTTTAAGAGTTTGGCCAGCTTGCTGCGCCCATCTACTTTCTTTTCCTTGTAGGCCACCACAAATATGGTAGAGGACAATGGCTTGTCGATATAGGCCTCCAGCTTATCGATATCCCGCATCTGCTGCGCTTCCTTAAGCAGGACCACCTGTCGCTCTGCAAACATGGGGTAGCGTCTGCAGGCATTGATAATTGCTGTCCAGTCGGCATCCTTGCCATAAAAAATGGTCAGATTAAAACCGGCTTCCGCCTCCGAGAGTATTTTGTGCTCCGCATAATTCACCAGCTGGTCAATGTAGAATTCTTCCTCTCCTTCCAGCCAGTAAACAGGCTTAAATTTCAATTTTTTCCAGTCATTGAGGATTTTCTCTACCGACATTCAAACTAATTTTATTACCACAAAATTACATAAATCTTTAGAAATCAGGACTTGAACACAATAAAAATGATTTTGGCACGGTTTTAGACTAGCTCCATGTGTAACCGCGAAAATCGGTTCGCAGGATGAAGAAAAAGCATTTTTATAACTTTTGTAAAAAAAACATAAGCTATGAGTACGACAACCAACTATCCCTCAGCAACGCCTCAAAGTCAGCCTCCTAAAAAGGATTATAAAAACCTCGTGATAGGACTGCTGGCTGCCGGCTTTTTAGGCACCTGGGGTTACCTGCTCTGGAACAACAACAAACAGGAGCAGGTTCAGACTCAGCAACAGGCGCAGATCTCAAAAGTGTCCGATGAAAAAGGACAATTACAGAAGAATTTTGATGACGCCCTCGTTCGTCTTGATTCTTTGACAGGCACCAACAACAAGCTTACCAGCCAGCTCAACGAAGGCAATGGCCAGATAGCCAAGCTGAAAGGCAATATCCGTGGTCTGTTGAACAAACAGCATCTTACTGAAGCAGAAAAGAAGAAAGCTGAAGAGCTGATCAAGGAACTCAACGACAAGATCGGTAACCTTGAACAACAGGTAGCTCAGCTGACTCAGGACAATCAGCAGCTGACGACTGAAAAGACGGCGCTGACGGCTGACAAGGAAAAGCTCACCAACGATCTGTCCACCACTACTGCCGCAAAGCAGGACCTGGAAAAGAAAGTTGACGTAGCCTCTACCCTGAATGCATCTAACATCTCTATTACTCCAATGCACGAAAAAAGTGACGGAAAGGATAAAGAAACCACTACAGCCCGTAAAGTAAACAAGCTGGTTATTGGTTTTGATGTATCCAACCGTATCGCACAGACCGGCCAGACCGATGTATATGTTTGCATCACCGGCCCCGATGGCAAGCCCATCTCTGTTCCTGCACTGGGTTCAGGCAACTTTACTTCAAGGGAAGATGGCGACAAGATCTACACTGCTAAAGTCCCTGTAGATTTCGAAGCCGGTAAATCCAAGTCTATTCAGTTTGCCTGGAAACAAAACAGCACTTTCCAGAAGGGTAACTACAAGATCGAAATCTATCACAATGGTTTCAAGATCGGCGAAGGCACCCGCGAACTGAAGAAAGGTGGTCTGTTTGGCTAGAATCTAACCATTGAATCTAACTATTTAAAGGATAAAAAAAGGCCGGGGTTTTACTCCGGCCTTTTTATGCATTTTACAGGAGTGCCCTCAACGCGGCCCGGCCCGTATGAATGATCCTCGTATCACCTGCCTTTCGTCCCTCATACTGAATACTCAGCTCCAGGCTATTCCCCAGCCTCTTTGTGAGGTCCAGGTTCCACAGATAGTTCTTCCCCGGCAACAGCCCCTCGAGGATCGTATACGAGACAGCAGAGGTAGTACTCGGCTTCCCACCCGCAGCCGTATAAGAGATGCTGCTCATCGTAAACTTCCCCTGCACCGAAGTACTCTGCAGGATATTGTATTTAAAGTCGGTATTCAGCGAAGTCGAGGTATAGTTCTGTCCACCCCATAGCTGCGAGTTCTGTTTGGAGGTCAGTCTGTAACCCAGTCCTATACGCAGGTTTGACTTCCGTGTATAGGTCACCCCCGGTTCGATGGAGAACTGCTTCAGATCATAATTGCTGCTGTCGAAGTTCGAGCTTGAATTATTCAGCTGATTTATACCCTGCCGGAAGGTGGCATTGAGCGCGATAGACTTATTCATGTTCAGACGGCTGCGAAGCGACCATTCATTCGTCTGTCTTGCTTCATACCCATAGGTCAACAGGCTTTTGGAGCCGTTGCGGGTATTGCTGAGATCAAATCCCCAGTGCGGATCCTGCCGGTTAAAGGACAGCGTATTGACCACGATCAGCGTGCGGGTGATGAGGGAAGTGTCATCCAACGGGGCCTTGAACGGGTTCCATTGGAGCAGTCCTTTTGCCTGCTGTTTTTGATTCAGCTGCATGGAGGATTGAAAGGTCATGCGGGCCAGGAAATGCGCAAAAGAACCGCTCTTCTGACCCACAACAGCCTTTGGTGTCAGCGTGAAACTAAAATTCATCGTATTATAGGTAGCCCTTACATACTCGTTCGTCGGGGTATATACCCGGATATACTGCGCCTGGTCCTGGAATTGCGCCAGCACGAACTCACTCAGCTGCTGGATGCCATCCTTATTGTAATCGATCCAGGTATATTGTCCCGTACCCGCAGGCACCTGCAGGTAGGTATAGTTCTGTTTCTGCTGTTGTCCTGATCCTACCTCATAAAGGGCATTCCCCCGCAACAACCCCTTCCATTCGTTGACAATGTATTCCGCCCTGCCCAGGATAGTGTTGTCTGACGTCTGGGTGGTAATGGCGCTGTCGAGGATCTGGAGCCTGCGGTAGGTGGCGTTGATATGGAACTGGTGATGCGGGTTCTTCAGGAAGTCGGCATAGAGATTGAAATTCCGGCTGCGATCGCCCCTGATCAGGCTTCTTCCATAAGGATAGGAATTCTCGCGCTGCATGTATGTCATGCCCCAGTGGTTCGGGTTCTTTTCCGGCGACTTCAGATAGGCCGACCAGGTATTGTATTCAAAACTGTTGGTCGACACCGTATCAGCTTTCTTATCCGTCATTTTATTTCGTTCCAGCGAATAATTGGCGCCGACGAGGTAATCTTTCAGGAAGCTGATCTTTTTGTTCACGTCGATGGATGGCCGCAGATAAATACCCGAAAAGCTGGCGCTGTCGCTGGTCGTAACACTCAGCTGATCGTTGATCGTCCAGCCATGGAGTGCCTGGTGGTGCGCCACGATATTCCGGGTACCGGTAAAACCGTCCCCCCGTTCATAACGGGATACGTCGTATTTCAGGGAGTTGAGCTTCTTGTCGCTTAACAGGAAGCTGGCATTGTAGATCCGTTCGTCGGCGGGACTGACGTCCAGCGACAGCCCCCAGTCCCTGGTGAATTCAGGCGCCCTCAGCCGCTCCAGCGGAGTAAAGTTCTTTTGTACATATTCGTATCCCAGCCCGGAAGTCAGCTGCAGCCCTTTGGCAGCAGGACCCAGCGGCTTTATATTCTTGAACTGGAACCGGGTTGCGTATCCGTCATCGTTGCCCTTATCGATAGTGGAAAGCGTATTGATATCATAATGGCTCCTGGCGACCTCCGCCGTCATCGTGGTATGCTTATCCAACGCATAGTCTGCACCCAATGTCATTACGGTCTGAGTCTTGGGAGTGACCAGGAACTGTGCCGCTTCATATGACCCCTGCATGACCCCGTTGATCGGCGCCACCCAGATAAACACGCTCCCATTGACACCATTGAGGTCAGGAATATAATTGCCGTAACCCGGGCCGACATTGGCAAAAGAAAGACTGTACAGCGTTTGGGTGGGGTCTGTTGAAAAGACATAGGCCGAGTCATGCGCCGTGACGCCGGCCGCATTCTTATACGTAGTGTCGACCCGCCTGTACAGGATCTTTCCTGCAGCAAAGGTATCGATATTGGCTACCGGGTAGAAGGCGCGGTTGATGCTGTCTCCCAGCTTGCCCAGGAATTTGTTCTGATCGGGCGTCAGGGTCTGATTAATGGGTGAGTTCCTGGAATCGCTGTTACTGAACAATCCCAGGCGGACCTTTAGCTTATTGTTAAAATTCGCCTCATCATACAGATAGAGATTCACATTGAGGTAATTCCTGTCTGCATATTCAAATTCCACCTGGATCCTCGCATCCTGTGTGATCATGCGGTTAGCCGTGAACGTCACTTCTCCCGTATTGTAGTTGATGACATAATCCTGGTCCTCTCCCCTTTGCACGAGGGCCCCGTCGATAAAGACCTTTTCCGTTCCGGCCAGCACGATGAAATACAATTCTCCGTTGGCGCCCTGCAGCTTATAGGGACCCTGGTTCCCTTCCTGTCCCTGGAAGATATTACGGGTGAACTTTCCCTTTGCAATGGCGGCGCTGACCAGCGTCTTGTTCGTGGTGGCAGCGTCTATCTGCTGGGTCGTTTCGAAAGAGGCGCCCTGCAGTCGCTTGTAAAAATTCAGAAAGTAGTTCTGATTCTGCCGCAGATCGATATCCCCCATGGTAAGCGCCCAGTTCTTCTTTTTAAACTGTAGAAAGATCTTGTCGAACTCATTCAGATCGGCCGTGGTGCCATCGGGTTGAATGGGAATATTGTTATCGGTGATGGCGGCCGAGATCTCGATGCTGTCTGCCAGGTAGCCGCTGATCTGCAAATTCAGGTTGGAGGTGACGACAGCGTCCTGGTTGTTACCAAAGGTGATGCTTCGGCCGAAACTGCCATTGTAGGTGATATTGCCGAAGTTGAAGAAGTTGTCGGTGCTGCCCTGTCCATCCTTAGCCTTATCGTATGGACGGACAAGAAAATAGTTCTGAATGCTATCGTAGTTGAATCGCCGGGCCACGGCATTCAGCTTGTAGGGGAAACTGCGATAAGTGATGAGCACGCTGTCCTGGCCGGCGGGCGGATGGGTCCAGATCAGCACTGAATTAACCCAGTCCAGCATATACGCGCTGTCGCTGACCCCTTTTATCATCAATGAGCCTGGGATCAGGCTCGCCGAGTCTATGGGGATCCGGCCTCCACGTACAGGCAGGTATTTCCGGTGAAGGTTGGACAGGGAGGCTGGGGTTGGGGGCCCCTGCCGGCGAGGCGGTTGTCCCCCGGGCCGGGGAGGAATTCTTGCTCCGCCGCCGTTGGTGGGTGTTGCGCCGCCCGGGGCAGCGCCACTGGCAGGCATCCCAGGGCCAGGCGCTCCACCGGCAGTCGCGCTGCCAGGTGAATACCCCGAGCTGGGTTGCCGTGGCAATGTGCCGGGCAGACCCGGCCGGCTGTTCACGGATTGATTATTCACCGCATTGAGCATCGCGTCAAGTCGCTGTTTGACCGAATCCACCGGCGCCTCCTGCCGGTTGTTCAGCGAGTCTATCTGACGCAGCATCGCAGCGGCAGACAACACCGTATCGGCCTTTTTCAGGCTGTCCTGGTAGCGACGTACGCTGTCGATCGTCTTTTTGAGGGAATCGGTGAGCGGGATGGTGTCGATCTCCTTTTTGAGTAAATCGATATGGGGAATGATGTCTATCGTCTTTTTGAGGGAATCGCTATGGGGGATGGTATCCATGCGCTTTTTGAGAGAATCCGTCCTGGGGATAGTATCGGTGACTTTTTTCAGGGAGTCACGTCGTGACCATTGTATCAAATGGCCCCTCGCGGCCGAATCCAGCGGCGCCGGGCTGCCGGCCGCAGGCCTGGTGGTAGGGGGAACCGGGATCGTATCTGGTCGGTTCGCCGGGATCCTGTCCGGCAGACTCGCTGAAACCGGGTCCTCCGGATTCCCACTTATCGGCTGTCCCGGCGATTGTTGTGGCCTTGCGGCGAAGAAGGCTCCACCCAAAAACAGGACAAGTATAAGCAGCCTTTTGATCAACAACCTCGGGTTTTTCTTAAAATGCTTAAAATTAGGATTTATTGTATCAAATACGACTAAATCAGGAGGTTACATATGTTTACAACGGGCGTTAATAAAACTTTAACGAGCACCCGGTAACGATCTTCTGCCTGCCCCTGTCAGGTAAACATACCTAACCTGAACTTTATGCCGGGAAAAAAGACGATCTCCCTACCTCTTTTCTTTCTGACATCCCTGCTGCTGACCGGTTGTCTCGGCTATCGTCAGCACGCCTCTTATGTCAGTCCTTTCAACGGCAATTCGCAGACCTATCACCCGCTGCCGATGTATACCGACAGCACCCGCAGAGCAATTTATGCCCAGGCCGCTCTCCTGGCCGGCAATGCCAATGACAACAATACGGATCAACTAAAAGGCGTCACCGGCTCTGCATTTGTCGCCAATCACTTTGGGAAATTTCAGAGTTATTACGGACTTGACCTTACCATGGGTTGCTATGATGTAAGAAAATACGATACCGGGTACAACAGCGCTTTTTTCCTCGGGGCCACTTCCCTGCCTCCGCTGGCAGCCACCCAGCTGGCTAAATATACAGGCGGAAGATTTTTTGGTGGTGTCGGGATCAGCGGGGCCATCAATATGGTCAAACCCTTCTACAATGGAGAATGGCGGTATTTTGGGCTGGAGGGCACGCTACACCGAGAGTTCGGGGATTATCTTTCGTTCCGGAAGAAGCTGCCGGATTCATTGGCGCCCATACTTGTCCGCAACCCTTTATTCGCCACCATCGGGTATACGACAGAGATCATCGGCAGAAGCCGCCGGGGGGAATACGGTTTCCGTCTGGGCAGCGGTATGATCCTGGGAGGCGCCTATCTCCACCTGCATGACACGACAGGCGCTGACGAGCTGAGCTTTAGCTATATCAACCTCGCCTTTCATTATACCTATGAGAAATATACCGGTTATGCACAGATGGAAACCGGCTTAAGAGGTATAACCTATCATTTGGGTTTTGTCTATCGCTTTGGCCGGCCCCGGCTTCCTCCGCGGGGGCCGTCGAGACTGCCCCCGCATCCGCTACGCGGGAATGCATTGTTCCCGCCACATCACTTGCCGGGCCCGGCCATTTCGCCCTAGCGGGGAGACCTGAGCCTTTGCCAGTTGCAAGAGGAAATACTTACCAGTAGAGCGGGCAGACCTAAGCCTTTGCCAGCGCTTCCCGAGGATACATTTCTTCGCGCAATTGTTTCACGCGCGCATCTTCAAGATATTCGTCGAAGGACATCAACCTATCGATAATACCGGAAGGTGTCAGCTCGATGACCCTATTGGCTACGGTCTGTAAAAAGGTATGGTCATGGGATGTCAGCATGACGATCCCTTTGAAGTTGCTCATGCTTTCGTTGAATGCCTGGATAGACTCCAGATCCAGGTGGTTCGTCGGCTCGTCTAGGATGACGACGTTGGGATCCTGCAGCATCATACGGCTTAGCATACAACGCACTTTTTCGCCTCCGGACAACACTTTTGTATTCTTCAGCACTTCGTCCCCGCTGAACAGCATCTTTCCGAGAAAGCCGCGCAGGAAGGGTTCATCCACATCCGTGACATGCGGCGGAACGTATTGCCGAAGCCAGTCCATCAGGTTGATATCCTTCCCCTGGAAGAACTTGGTATTGTCATTTGGCAGATAGGCTTTGGAAACGGTGGTTCCCCACTCGATCTTACCTCCGTCGGCGGATTGTTCGCCATTGATGATATCGAAGAAGCTGGTCAGCGCGAGGTGATCTTTGCTTACAAAAGCGATCTTATCTCCTTTATTGACGCTGAACGTCACATTGGAAAACAAGGTCCGCCCGTCTTCCGCCCGTTTGGATAATTTTTCAAGGTTGAGGATCTGGTTCCCTACTTCACGCAGCTGCTTGAAGATGATACCGGGGTAGCGGCGGTTGGAAGGTTCGATCTCTTCGATCGTCAGTTTTTCCAAAGCCTTTTTCCGGGAAGTGGCCTGCTTGGATTTGCTGGCGTTGGCGGAGAACCGGGCGATGAAATCCATAAGGGCCGCACGTTTGTCCTCCGTCTTCTTATTTTTGTCCGACATCTGCCGGGCCATCAGCTGGGAAGACTCATACCAGAAAGTATAGTTACCGGAGAAGATCTTGATCTTCTGGTGGTCTACATCGGTCACGTGCGTACAGACGGCATCGAGAAAGTGACGGTCGTGGGATACGACGATCACGATGTTCTCATAATCGGCCAGGAAGTTTTCCAGCCAGTTGATCGTCTCTACGTCCAGGTCATTGGTCGGTTCATCCAGGATCAGGATGTCCGGGTTTCCAAAAAGAGCCTGAGCCAGCAATACCCGCACTTTCATCGCACCCGCCAGATCCTTCATCAGCGCTCCATGCAGGGATTCTTTCACACCCAGGTCGCTGAGCAGGGCAGCGGCATCGCTCTCGGCAGTATAACCGCCCATTTCCCCAAATTCTCCTTCCAGCTCGCCGGCCCGCAGACCGTCTTCTTCAGTGAAGTCGGCCTTGGCATAAATAGTATCTCTTTCCTGCATAACCTTCCACATCTTCTGGTGGCCCATCAGCACGGTATGCAGCGCCGTATTTTCGTCAAAGGCAAAGTGGTTCTGGTTCAATACGGCCATACGTTCGCCCGGTGTGATCTCTATCACCCCCTTGGTGGGTTCTATCTCCCCGGCGAGAATCTTTAAAAAGGTGGATTTACCGGCTCCATTGGCGCCGATCACACCGTAACAGTTACCCTTATTAAATGTAAGGTTGACTTCATCAAATAATACCCTTTTACCAAAGGAAAGGGTGATATTGTTCGCTCTGATCATGGGCGCAAATGTACGAAAAAAAAATGACCCCCATCCTATGGATGGAGGTCACAAAAACCTTAAATTATTTACTTATCGCTCGTCAACCCGGCCCGGCCATACTCGACATTCAGGCGGGCAATATTTGTGATCGAGATCTCTTTTGGACATACCGCCTCACAGGCTCCTGTCGAGGTACAGCTTCCAAACCCTTCCTTATCCATCTGGGCTATCATATTGGTCACACGCGACTTCCGTTCGGGGTTGCCCTGGGGAACCAGCGCCAGGTGGCTTACTTTCGCAGACAGGAATAGCAGCGCGGAGCTATTCTTACAGGCCGCGACACAGGCCCCGCAGCCGATGCAGGCCGCAGAAGCAAAGGCCGTATCAGCCTTATCCTTTTCGATGGCAATGGCATTGGCATCGACAGCATTCCCGGTGTTGACCGAGATATATCCCCCCGCCTGGATGATCCGGTCAAAGGCGCTTCTGTCCACTACCAGGTCCTTGATGACCGGGAAGGCATTAGCCCGCCAGGGTTCTACAACGATGGTATCGCCATCCTTGAAGGCACGCATATGCAGCTGACAGGTCGTGGTACCTTCCCAGGGACCATGGGGCCGGCCATTGATATACATGGAACACATTCCGCAGATGCCTTCCCTGCAGTCATGGTCAAAAGCAATGGGGTCCTTGCCTTCTTTTACCATACGCTCGTTCAGCACGTCAATCATTTCCAGAAAGGACATTTCAGAAGAAATATCTCCAACAGAATAGGTCTCAAAGTTGCCTTTGTCCTTGTTGTTCTTTTGTCTCCAGACCTTGAGGGTGAGGTTCATTGTATAGTGTTCCATAAAATACTTAGCTGATGCTTTTATTTTTCAAATAGTTCAAATAATTCTTGTGTCTGATCTTTATTTTATTCTTTGGCTCGGCATTGTACCAGTAGATCCAGGCATTTACAGATTGCCCCGAACGCAGCCGTACCCTACTCTTCCTCCGCACGAATTCCGTGTCTTTCCCTCCTGCTGCCGGTATCCCTTCGTATTTATCCAGGATGTTGAGCACCTTAACCGGATCGGTCAGCAGGAACACATCCCCGATGACCTCCTGTCCCCTGTTGCTTTTTATAGCCCCGGGATAACGGCCCAGATCGTAAAGAATGGCTCCTACTTTTGCCTGGCCCACGTACTGCATGTGCTGTTTGACCCGGTCTTTTAATTTCAGGTCATAATTTCTCCGCAGCGTTCCATATACAAATAAATACTCTGCCATTATCTCATCTCATCTAAAAGAGCTTTTAATTTTTCAAAGCTGTACTGGCTTATCCATTCCTGGCAGTCCGCATCAGCCTTTATCTTTCCCAGGTAATAGTCGAATACGTCTACCACCTGTTCTATCGTCAAATGATCGCGACCATACAGGACCCCGATGAATTCGAAAAAGTTGAGAAAATCAGTGAACTTTTCTTCATTCCCTTCCCGAACCGCCACATCTGCAACCGTCAGCTTTTCATGCAGGTGACCATAATCCAGCCAAACCCGGACTTCCTTGTAGGTCGCACTTTCAAAAAACTTCTCGTACAGGGACTTCAGCCACTCCGCCTGTTTGATCCTGATCTGGCTTTTATAGCTAAGCGCTGCTATAAAGAAACCTAATCCACCAAAACCGGCGAGCACTTTCACGATAAGGTCTATCCATTCTTTCCATCCCATATACGTATCAATTTAGGTCGGCCTACTTATAGCTACGCTGTGTCGGATGCACCACCTCAAACTCCAGCTGCTCCTTGTGCAGCTCCCAGTTGCTTTCGCCCCTGTATTCCCAGGCGGCCACGAAGCTAAAGTTTTCGTCGTCCCGCTTTGCTTCTCCATCCTCTGTCTGCATTTCTTCCCGGAAATGGCCGCCGCAGCTTTCCCTGCGTTGCAGCGCGTCCTTGCACATCAGCTCACCCAGCTCGATAAAGTCGGCTACGCGACCGGCCTTGTCCAGCTCGGGATTGAATTCTTTGATATCTCCCGTTACCCGAACGTCGCGCCAGAACTCGGCTTTCAGCGCCTGGATCTCCTGGATCGCCTCTTTTAAACCCGCTTCATTACGGGCCATGCCGCATTTATCCCACATGATCTTCCCCAACCGTTTGTGGAAGGATTCAGGGCTTTGTGTTCCGTTGATGTTCTTTAGTTGCTGAAGGCGTGCAGCCACTTCTTTTTCAGCCGCTTCAAAAGCCGGATGGGTGATCGGCATGATGGGCGTCCTGATCTCATCCGCCAGGTAATTACCAATGGTATAAGGGATCACAAAATAACCGTCTGCCAGCCCCTGCATCAGGGCAGATGCCCCAAGACGATTGGCTCCATGGTCACTGAAATTGGCTTCCCCCAGGGCATAAAGCCCCTTAACAGAGGTCATCAGCTCATAATCTACCCAGAGACCGCCCATCGTATAGTGTACAGCCGGATAGATCCGCATCGGAAGACTATAGGGATCTTCCCCTGTGATCTTCTGGTACATATCAAAGAGATTGCCATACTTTTCTTTTACGACGGCTACCCCGTGCTGGCGGATGTCTTCAGCAGAAGGATTGTCGATGCCATGTTTACGGCATTCGATCTTACCATAACGCTCGATCGCGGAGGCATAGTCGAGATACACCGCCTGTTTGGACGAGCCGACTCCGTAACCGGCGTCACAGCGCTCCTTGGCGGCCCGGGATGCTACGTCACGCGGCACCAGGTTGCCAAATGCGGGATATCTTCTTTCCAGGTAGTAATCCCTTTCCCCTTCCGGTATTTCGTTCGCCTTGCGCGGATCGTTCTTTTGTTTGGGGACCCAGATCCGGCCGTCATTCCGCAATGACTCCGACATCAGGGTCAGCTTGGACTGGTGGTCGCCCGTCACCGGGATACAGGTCGGGTGGATCTGTGTAAAACACGGGTTACCGAAATATGCCCCTTTCTTATGCGCCTTCCAGGCAGCCGTCACGTTGCTGCCCATAGCGTTGGTAGAGAGATAGAATACGTTGCCATAACCACCGCTGCAGAGTAGTACGGCGTGGCCAAAATGTCTTTCCAGCTCGCCGGTGATGAGGTTCCGGGCAATGATCCCCCTTGCCTTGCCATCGATGTTGACGATGTCCAGCATTTCATGACGGGCAAACATCTCTACATTGCCCAGCGCGATCTGTCTTTCCAAAGCCTGGTAAGCGCCGATCAGCAGCTGCTGGCCGGTCTGACCTGCTGCATAAAAGGTACGCTGCACCTGCGTTCCGCCAAAGGAGCGATTGCTCAGCAGCCCCCCATATTCACGGGCAAAAGGAACCCCCTGTGCCACGCACTGGTCGATGATGCTGGCGCTGACCTCAGCCAGGCGGTGAACGTTGGCTTCCCGGGAACGGTAATCCCCGCCCTTGACGGTATCATAAAACAGACGGAAGACGCTGTCCCCGTCATTCTGATAGTTTTTTGCGGCATTGATCCCTCCCTGTGCGGCAATGCTGTGCGCACGACGCGGAGAATCCTGAAAACAAAATGCCTTTACCTTATATCCGAGTTCGCCAAGAGAGGCTGCCGCAGAGGCGCCGGCCAGACCTGTTCCTATGATAATGATCTCCAAACTACGTTTGTTAGCAGGGTTTACCAGCTTCACATGGCCTTTATAATCTTCCCATTTCTTTTCTAAATCTCCGGCGGGGATGTTTGAATTGAACATGAATTATTTTTTGATTGCTTCGAATGCTTTTTCTTTTTAAACCCAGTTGAAATACATGGATATGGGCATCATGGCAAAAGCCAGCGGGACAATGACCGAAAAACCGATCCCAACCCCGTTGATCAGGCGGAGATAACGGTTATTATATACGCCCAGTGAGCGAAAGGCGCTCTGGAAACCATGTAATAAGTGATAAGCCAGCGAGATACAGGCCAGCACATATACAACAACGACCCAGGCCTGCGTAAACGTATCCTTCATCACGCTGAAAAGGTCGTGAATAGGCGCATTGCTTCCATAGGTAGCTTCGGGGACTTCCAAAAAGCGGGAAGGTATCCAGAATTGCTTCCAGTGGATGATCAGAAAAAGCAGGATGATCGTTCCGAGAAGCCCCATGGAACGGGAATACCATTTGCTGCCTTTGTTGCCCATCGGTACCTGGTAGCCGACCGATCTTTTACTCCGGTTCTGGAATTCCAGCAGCAGCCCTTGTATCAGGTGCAGGAAAATACCCGCAAAAAGCCCTACTTCCAGGATACGGATGACGACGGTGGATCCCATGAAATTAGCTGCCTTATTGAACATTTCCCCTCCGTCACCGGCCCAGATACAGGCATTGATACCGACGTGAACGACCAGAAAAGAGATCAGGGAAATACCGGTGAGGCCCATTACGAATTTTTTGCCTACGGAAGAAGTAAAGAGTTCAGACCATTTCATGCGTTCAAATTTGTCTTTTAATGGTCGCATGCAGTCGCCTTCGGCTCGTGTCATGCGTAATCGTTTGTCTTTTTAATGGCCGCATGCAGTCGCCGTGCGGCTCTTGTCATAATTGTACCTTCTATTAATTGAGGATGAAGCGAAAAGCGCTGAAAACCAATTCGCGCAAATTTAGCACAGGATGGTGAAGAAAATAATTTTCGTTTACTTTTTTTGTGGGCAGAAGGACCGGGAGCCCATAAATCGCCGTTGTTTAGTATCTTAGCCGCCAAATTTAGCAATAAAGATGAAGCAAGAAGACGATTTTGAAGCTAACCTGGCCGGTGATGAAGGACAAAGTGAAGAAAGCAAGAGCGGTTGGTTCAGACGCATAAAAAAAGGAATTCTTACCAGCACGGCGGAAAAGAAAGAGACGCCCGAGGGCCTCTGGACCAAGTGCCCCAACTGTAATTATATCTGTACCGTCACAGAATTAAGAGAGAATCTATTTGTCTGTCCCAAATGTACTCATCATCATCGCATCGGCAGCGCCGAATATTTTGAGATACTTTTCAACGATAACCAGTACGATGTCCTGTTTGAGAACATCCGTTCGAAGGATTTCCTGCACTTCACCGATCTGAAGTCCTATGGGAAAAGACTGGATGAGACCTGGGCCAAGAGCGATGTCACCGATTCGATCCGCGTAGCCGCAGGCAACGTAAAGGAGCACCTTATGGTAGTGGCCTGTATGGATTTTGAATTTATCGGAGGATCGCTGGGCAGCGTGATGGGCGAAAGGATCAGCCGGGCCGTAGATTATTGCCGGGAACACCGGGCTCCCCTGCTCATTATCTGTAAATCCGGGGGCGCCCGTATGATGGAAAGCGCCTTTTCCCTGATGCAGATGGCAAAGGTCACGGGCAAGCTGTCGCAGATGACCGACGCCAAATTACCCTATATCTCCCTGATGACGGACCCCTCTTTTGGGGGCGTATCCGCATCCTTCGGTATGCTTGGCGATCTCAACATAGCAGAGCCTGGCGCCCTCATCGGTTTTGCAGGCCCCCGCGTTATTAAGGAAACAATCAAAAAAGACTTACCCGAAGGCTTTCAGCGCAGCGAATTTCTTCTCGAACACGGCTTCCTAGACTTCATTGTGAGCAGGAAGGACCTGAAAGAGAAGCTCGCGACAATGATGACCCTCTTCAAAGGCTAATGGGGGCCGGCGATGGCCGACCCGAATGGGCCATGGACCCTTATATTATATGAGTGAGATAAAGAACAGATCAGCCTACCACGATTATTTCATCGAGGACAAATTCGATGCGGGTATGGTATTGGTCGGGACGGAGGTGAAATCCATCCGGGATGGGAAAGTCAACTTCGTGGATAGTTTTTGCGTCTTTTTCAAAGGCGAACTGTGGGTGCGCAACATGCATATCGCAGAATATCGCTTTGGCACCACCAACAACCATATTGCCGTACACGACCGCAAGCTCCTGCTTACCAAACGCGAGCTCCGCAAGCTCGAAAATAAAATAAAAGAAAAAGGATATACCATCGTCCCGCTCCGCATCTTCTTCACCGAAAAGGGATACGCCAAACTGGAGATCGGCCTCGGCAAGGGTAAAAAGGTACACGACAAACGGGAAACCATTAAAGACCGCGACACTGAAAAGGAGATCCGGCGCCATTTGAACAGATATTAAGGTCTTTCCATAGCTCCGGCTCCACCCGCCCCGGTTGGACAACCCCCTCAGGCCCAATCTCATCCATCGAAAAGCTGGCATGAAAATTTCTACTCGTCCATACAGGGGAGCTTTTTGTCCATACAATTTGTATTACCTTCAAGCCGTTATTAGACTCTCCTTTTTACCTGATGCAAAGATTATTACATATATTTCTCTTTATTGCCGTCCCCTATTTGTTACCGGCCCAGGTCGTGACAGGGTCCTGGTATGGCCATGCAGACGTCGAAATGGCCGGGATACACAATAATTACCTTACCGAGCTCGTCATAAAACAAAAAGGTACAAAGGTCGAAGGCATCTTTGGGTATTACTTTCGCGACAAATACCAGAGCTTCTTTATCCACGGCCGCTACAACCCCAAAACCAGGGAAGTCACCATTCTCAATATCCCTGTTATCTATTTCAACTCGAATTCCACGGTCAACAGTATTGACTGCAACACCAATTTCCGGGGGATCCTGATGAATTCCAAACTGGGCAGCTCTGTAAAAGGCACTTTTTACCACGACGAAAAATACAAATATACCTGCCCGGATATAAAAGTGAGTTATACCTTGGATAAGGATGATAATCAGCATGATAGCCTTTCTACAATGGCAGCGACAAGCGCTCATGTCTGGAAGCCCCAGGCGGATGATTTTGTGGTCGATGTGGCTGTCGTACCGGACCTTGTTCCTGCAAAGGATAGCACTGTTTCAATGGCTCTTGCAACCTCGTCCACTGCCAAGGCGGTCATTACCTCGCAGCCCGGTACGATAACAGCAGCCCCGGCCAACCCCGTATTAAATGATATAAAATGGATCACCGAATCTTTTACCAGGCGGAAGGCTGTTCTGAACAGGGAGCTGGAGGTGGAATCCGATTCTGTCCGGCTTAGCTTTTATGACAACGGGGACATCGACGGAGACAGCATTTCCGTCTTTGTAAACAGCCAGATCATTCTGACTCACCAGGAACTGGCGGCAAAAGCCTTCAATGTATACCTCCACCTCGATAGCACCCGGGATGTCAACGAGGTCAGCATGTTTGCTGAAAACCTTGGCAGGATCCCGCCCAATACGGCCCTGATGGTTCTGACTGATGGGAAGAATCGCTACGAGGTATTTATGAGCAGCAGCCTGACCGAGAATGCTACGATACGGCTCAGACGAAAGAAATAATTACAAAAAGGCCGCTCATCCGAGCGGCTTTTTTTATTAGAATAATTCTGTCTGCGGCGGTGTCTCTCTCGCTTCTTCCTTATGCCCCCACTCCACTTCTACGCTCTTTGCATAATCGAATAGCTTACTTCCCACTGCCTTCCAGCCCATCACCTCTACAAACCCGGCGATCTTTATTTTTTGCGTCCTTGCCTGGGCGCCCCGGCCGGACTTGATCACGGCAATAGGCTCCGGAGCCAGGGTAACCGCTTCAAGACGATTGCCCTCCCCTTCCTTGATAAACATAAATTTGCTCTTCAGCGTGGTCGTCTCTATTTTGAACCGCTTGACATTAAACTGTAATTTCTCGTTGTCCAGGTAAATGGCCGTTATGACCTTCTCCGGATCGAATTTGCGGATCTCAACGATCTTGTCCGCGTCAAAACGCTGGGTCAGCTCGGTGTCTGCTAATTCATAATTACCATCGGAATAAATGACGAGGATACGTTCGTCCCCTTCAAAACTGCCCAGGTAATCGCCTTTCCCTTCGGAATTGAGTCGTCCGAAAGTGGCATCGAACCAGATCTTGCGTCCGCTAAGCGTGGACTTGCCGGCTTCCTTAAAATTGACTTTCCGGATGGGATATTTTGTCACCTGGTTTCCCAGACTGGTACGGGCCTTGATCTCCAGCTCTTCGAAATAGAAGTCGAATTCCTTGTGCCGGGCAGAGCTGCTTGGGCTGAGTACGACCCTTACCACCTCTGCTTCCCCGTTGGGATTGGCAGTAAAATAGTGTACGCGGCTCTTCGCGTCATCGGTCTTTGTCAGGTCGTACTCCTTGTCCCGGGTGATCCCTGTGACATTGAAACGCTTGGCATAGCTGATGCCACTCTTCCCATCCACATAGATCATATTATACGTCGTCCGTTCGTCATTCTTCCGGAAGACGGCGACATGCAGAATATCCTTTCCGATAAAAGCCTTATCGGCGACCTTGACGACCTTCATCTTCCCGCCCTTTGTAAAGGCGATGATATCATCCAGGTCAGAACAATCGGTTACGAACTCATCTTTTTTCAGACCAGAGCCGATAAATCCTTCCGCCCGGTTGACATATAGCTTGACATTGGCGATGGCCACCTGCTGAGCCTGGATGGCTTCGAACAGTTTCATTTCCGTCTTACGCTCGCGTCCCTTGCCATATTTTTTCAGAAGGTTGTCATAATACGCGACCGTAAAGTCCACCAGGTTGTTGAGATCGTATTTTACCTGCTTGATATCGGCTTCCAGTCCCTTGATCTGCGCGTTCAGCTCGTCGATGTCGAGACGATAGATCCGCCGGACCGGTTTTTCGGTGAGCTTGACGATATCTTCGCGGCTGATATCCCGTCTCAGCTGTTTGCGGAACGGTTCGAAAGCTTTGGCGATGGCAAGGAGCACTTTCTCCCAGGTCTCGTGTTTCTTCTCCAGCTCTTTATAGATCTTTTCTTCAAAGAAGATCTTTTCCAGCGATGTATAATGCCATTTCTCCTGAAGCTCTGCCAGCTTTATTTCCAATTCCTTTTTGAGCAGCTCCTTGGTATGATCCACGGACAGCGTAAGCAGCTCCTTAACCCCCAGGAACTGGGGTTTCTTCTCTACGATGACACAGGCATTAGGTGAAATGCTGACTTCGCAATCGGTAAATGCGTATAGTGCGTCGATCGTGATGTCCGGTGAGATGCCGGGCGCAAGGTCGATCTGGACCTCCACTTCGGCAGCGGTATTATCTGTTACCTTCCGCACTTTTATCTTGCCCTGATCATTTGCTTTGAGAATAGAGTCGATCAGCTGCGTGGTAGTGATCCCGTAAGGCACATCTTTTACCAGCAGGGTCTTCTTATCCAACTCTTCAATATGAGCACGTACTCTCACTTTCCCACCGCGTTTGCCATCGTTGTAATTGGTCACGTCGATCATGCCATTGGTAAGGAAATCCGGATAGATCTCGAATTTCTTTCCCTTCAGATATTTAATGGCTGCGTCACAAAGCTCGCAGAAATTATGGGGCAGGATCTTGGTGGCCAGGCCAACAGCGATGCCTTCCGCACCCTGGGCCAGCAACAGCGGGAATTTCATGGGCAGGGTTACCGGCTCGTTCTTCCGGCCGTCATAGCTCAGCTGCCATTCGGTGGTCTTCGCGTTGAATGCCACTTCCAGCGCAAACTTGCTAAGTCTCGCCTCGATATACCGGGCCGCCGCCGCATCGTCACCCGTCCGTACGTCACCCCAGTTACCCTGGGTCTCGATGAGCAGGTCTTTTTGTCCCATATTCACCAGGGCCTCACCGATACTGGCGTCGCCATGGGGATGGTACTGCATGCTCTGCCCGATAATATTGGCCACTTTATTGAAACGACCGTCATCCATTTCCTTCATCGCATGAAGGATACGCCGCTGCACCGGCTTCAGACCATCTTCCACCGCCGGTACGGCTCTTTCCAGGATCACGTAGGAGGCATAATCCAGAAACCAGTTCTTGTACTGACCAGTGACCCCAGACTCGTTCTCATGAAAATCATCGGCTATTTTTGTCTTCGCCATTCGTATATACTATTTATTACCCTTCATACAACTCCAGCGGTTGTCCATTAGGGTCTGTAAAAAACACAAATTTCTTTTGGGTCAGCTCGTCGACACGCACCGGCTCAACGATCACACCTTTATTCCTTAGCTCCTCTGCCGCGGCCTCGACGTTGTCAACGGCAAAAGCCAGATGCCGCAGGCCTTTGGCCTCGGGATAACTGGCCCTTTCCCTGAAATCCGGAAAGGAGAACAGCTCTATCTGGTACTGCCCGGCTATGGCCAGGTCCAGCTTATAGGACGAACGTTCCGACCTATAGGTCTCCTTTATAACGGTAAAACCGAGCACCTCCGTGTAAAAGGCCTTGCTGCGGGCATAGTCATCCGTCAGGATCGCAATATGGTGAATGGCCTTTATGTTCATAATTCTGTCCTCTCTACTTTTGCGGCTTTGCCGATTTTGCCCAGATGCGTATCCGAAAACCCACTGAAATATTTCAAGCCATATCCCATCCCGCGATCCATACAGGAATGTGCCAGCAGGATCAGCCCGACAGACTGGATCAGCGGGTCATGAGTATATAAACCTATCAGGTAAATGACTACCGCGACTCCCTTATGATGAACAAAATTATAGACGATCGCGCCAGTCTTATTGCCGGCTAAATAACCCAGCATACTCAGATCGGGTGCTAAGATCCATACCAGCCACCAGTACCAGGCATAATGTAATTGCCCCCAGAGTACAATGCTCAGGAGGAATAAGCCTGCCTCTTCCAGTTTTATAAGGTTTTTCATAATTGTTCCGGCATCTAGGCACCTTGCTGCATTACCGGCTGTCCCGCCGACACCAGCGTCTTACTTTTTATCTCAAAATCTTTCATTCCTTTCAGCTCGCCCTGTGCGTCCAGCTCACCGGCCGCAACCAGCTGTTTGATCCGCCATAACATATAAGCATCCCCGGTCGATTGTTTGGCCTTGCCGATAAACTGGCTGATCAGTTTGCTTGCTTTTATCCAGTCGCCGGTAATAAATTTCCTTAATTCCTCATCATAGTACGTATACGGATGCTGGGATAATTTCTTACCCCCTTCCAGGATCCGTACGCCTTTATCTTCCTGGCAAAGCCGGCTCCATTCGTCCGGATCGATCTCAAATTCACTCAGCGTAACGGGTCTTGCCAGCTTGCGCGCTTTTAAAAATTCCCTCGCCGGTATATCAAACAAATTTACCGGGTAGAATAAATGGCCCTTTTCATTGATGAACGGGAGGTTATTTAAATAGAGGATAAAGATCCTGCCCTGGAAATCCTTGAGCTGGCTCATCAGCCAGTAATAACCGCTGACATCGTGTTTGTTCTGAGCCGCCCAGATCCATACGATCTCATCGGGCTCATCCAGCAGTCGCTGTTTCAGCGCAGCTATCGTGGCATTATCATCAGCCACGGTCCCATTGTCAACCAGGCCGTCATAGTCGCCGCCGGCCAATATGTCCCGCCACCATTGCTTACGCGCGGCAATGCCTTCGGCTGTATAGATGTCCGTCAGCGGACCTACTGCATATTCGTCCTCGATCTGGATGACGTCTCCCTGCAGGGAGGCCTCCAGCTCGAATGATTTTTTTAATACTTCAGCATCGTTTCGTTGAAAAACAATATGAATCATACGCACTGTAAATTATTTCTTCTTTTATTAATGGACAGTTTCCATTTTCTAACCAGCCGTGGTAGGTGCGGATGCAGCAGGTTCATCCAGGAGCGCGAGCTCCACTTTCAGATTCTTTATGATAAACTCCTGTCTTTCCTGTGTATTCTTCCCCATATAATATTCCAATATCTGCTGGATATGGGTATCCTGCATCACCATCACCGGCTGCTTGCGCATGTCGGCGCCGATAAAACGGGCAAACTCATCCGGTGAGATCTCTCCCAGCCCTTTGAACCGGGTGATCTCCGGCTTGCTCCCCAGCTTCTTTACCGCAGCCTGTTTTTCCGTTTCATCATAACAGTAATGTGTCTCCTGTTTGTTGCGGACACGGAACAAAGGCGTTTCAAGAATGTATACATGCCCGTTCTTTACCAGGTCGGGGAAGAACTGCAAAAAGAAGGTCATCAACAGCAACCGGATATGCATCCCATCCACATCGGCATCGGTAGCGATGACAATGTTGTTGTACCGCAGGCCTTCGATGCCGTCCTCGACGTTGAGGGCATGCTGAAGCAGGTTGAACTCCTCATTTTCATACACCACTTTTTTTGTAAGACCAAAACAGTTGAGCGGCTTACCCCGCAGACTGAAAACAGCCTGTCTTTCCACATCCCGGGCCTTGGTGATGCTGCCACTGGCAGAATCCCCTTCCGTGATAAAGATGGTGCTTTCCGATTGTTTCTGCAGGATCTGTTCCTTATCCTTACCTGTAGGCTCCTCATTATAATGGAAACGGCAATCGCGCAATTTTTTATTGTGCAGGTTGGCTTTTTTCGCCCGCTCGTTGGCTAGCTTTTTGATCCCCGCCAGTTCCTTCCGTTCGCGTTCGCTCTGTTCAATACGCTTCTTCAGCGCATCGGCTGCCGCCGGGTTCTTATGAAGGTAATTATCCAGCTCTTTGGCCAGAAAATCATTCACAAAATTCTTCATGGTCGCACCGCCTTCTGCCACCAAAAGGCTACCCAGCTTGGTCTTGGTCTGGGATTCAAAGACCGGCTCCACCACCCGTACGGAGATAGCCGCAACGATGCTCTGCCGGATATCGGAAGCTTCGTAATCTTTTTTAAAGAAATCCCGGATCACCTTGACAAAAGCTTCGCGGAATGCCTGCTGGTGTGTCCCACCCTGGGTGGTATACTGGCCATTGACAAAACTGAAGATCTCTTCCCCGTAATCATTGTTATGTGTCAGCGCTACCTCTATATCATCGCCCTTGATATGAATGATGGGGTAACGCAGCTCGTCCTCGTTGGTCCGGCGCTGCAAAAGGTCGAGCAGGCCATTTTTAGATACGTATTTTTTTCCGTTGAAATTGATTATCAGTCCCGCATTCAGGTAACAATAGTTCCAGAACTGGTTGTCCATGTATTCATGGAGGAAATGGAAGTTCTTAAAAACGGTATCATCCGGAATGAATGTGACCAATGTACCATTGGGTTCATCCGTTTTTGTCTCCTTGTGTTCTTTTGTAAGCACACCTTTGGCAAATTCGGCCGTCTTTTCCTTGCCTTCACGAAAAGCAGTGACCTTGAAATAGCTGCTCAGCGCATTCACAGCCTTGGTACCTACTCCGTTCAGACCCACAGATTTCTGGAAGGCCTTACTGTCATATTTGGCGCCGGTATTGATCTTGCTGACTACATCCACCACTTTTCCCAGGGGGATACCCCGGCCATAGTCGCGGATCGTGACGGTTTTCTGGTCAATGGTGACCTCCACCTGTTTACCATAACCCATGGTATGCTCATCGATACAGTTGTCGATGACCTCCTTGATCAGGACATAAATGCCATCGTCCGGGCTACTGCCATCCCCCAGTTTTCCGATATACATACCGGGTCGCAGGCGGATATGCTCCTTCCAGTCAAGGGTCCTGACACTATCATCATTGTACTCGAACAAATTACTTTTTTCTGCCATATTGGGTCACGATCTATTTGAGCGAACCCATGGTTCGCGGGTTGCAATATAGTTAAACGAATTCAGAGACAGCTTATTTCGATTTCTACATCCTGTGGATATTTACATCGCAAGATCTGCTTATTTTACCCTGTATTCCATCGGGTTCGGGGACAAAATCCGGCTCCATCCCGCCAAATTTGACTTCATTACCGGTCGTTGCGACCTGGGTTTGACTACTTTCGTAATATGGCTGAAGCATTTCTTACCCTCGAAGGGGTTTCCGTAAAACTGGGGGGAGTTGCCCCTCTTGATACCCTTGACTGGACGATCAACCGGGGTGAACAATGGGCTATTACCGGCCCTTCAGGCAGTGGAAAGACGGTGCTGGCTCATGCCCTGCTGGGGAGACATTTTTCCACCGGAAAGATCGGCTACCATTTCGATCCGCAGCGCATTGCCATTGTCGAGCAGCAGCACCGGTTCAAACACCGCCCCGGATCTACCGAGCTCTATTATCAGCAGCGCTTCAACGCTTCCGATGCCGATCAGACTATTACTGTAGAGCAGGAATTGATCGAGTCCGGATGGGACAAGGCAACTGCCAGCAACGATTTCCCTGACACCGGCGGCACGTTCAAGGGCGCCGCAGACAATGGCCTGACCACCACCGATCACTGGCTGGATGACCTCCACATCCGCCCGCTGCTGAAAAAGCCTCTTATTCAGCTCTCCAATGGAGAGAACAAGCGGGTCCAGCTGGCAATAGCCCTTTTGAATAAACCAGAACTGCTCATCCTTGACAACCCTTTCCTCGGCCTTGATACCGAAGGCCGGGCTACTTTACATACTATAATAAATAAGCTCAGCGGCAGGCAGATCCCCATCCTTCTTATCACCAGCCCACAGGAGCTGCCGGCTTCGATAACCCATGTCGGACAGCTCGACAAAGGGATATGGGTATTCAAAGGCCCCAGAACAGACTTCCGCCCGGAAAAAAAGACGCAAACTATCACTCTTGATCCGACCTTGCTGGAAAGTCTCAAAACCAGCTTTTGTGAAGGAGATGAATTCTCCACGGCTGTAAAGATGGTGAACACGACGATCAAATATGGTGATGCGATCATTCTCAACAACATCAACTGGGAGGTCCGAAGGGGAGAATGCTGGAATGTCTCCGGCCCCAACGGAGCCGGGAAGTCAACGATCCTGAGTCTTATCACGGCTGACAATCCACAGGCCTATGCCAATGAGATCTGGCTCTTCGACCGCCGGCGTGGTACCGGGGAATCCATCTGGGACATCAAAAAAAAGATCGGCTTCGTCTCTCCGGAGCTTCACCTTTATTTTGATACCGGCGCCAATTGCTTTGAGGTCATCGCTTCCGGCCTCTTTGATACCATCGGTCTATTCCGCCCGTTGAATGAAGAGCAGCAGGCCCTTACCCTAAGCTGGATGCAGCTGCTTTCCTTGCGGGATCTGCAAACCCGGCGTCTGTCACAGCTCTCTGCCGGTCAGCAGCGAATGGTACTGCTGGCCCGGGCCCTGATCAAAAATCCTCCTATGCTGATCCTCGACGAGCCCTGCCAGGGGCTGGATGAAGAGCAAACAGCCTATTTCAGACAGCTGATCACTGTCCTTTGCGAAGCCTTCCACACCACGCTGATCTATGTAAGTCATTACCGCCAGGAACTTCCCGCCTGCATCGACCGGTTCTTACAACTGGAGAAAGGAAACATGGTATAACGGTTACATGCATACGACAAACAATGGCATGTGGAATAAATTCCACAGCCAGCAAGGGTTTTAACAAAACCACAGGCAACTTGTGGCACAGTCCTTGCAAAATTTAAGGGAGAGGTTTCATCACTTAAAACATAATTTTATGAATTTCACTTCACTCAAAAAAATAACGGTCGTGACCGTCGTGAGCGCAGGCTTATTTGCCTTTACCTACCTGAGGGGCGGCTCCATCAAAGGAACGGTCACACCTGCCGAAGGAGGGATCCGGGCCTGGGCTGAATCGGCTTCGGACACGATAAAAGCACCCATCATCAATGGGGCTTATGAGATCACAGATGCAAAGCCCGGCACCTATAAAGTCATCATAGAAGCCAAGCCGCCCTATAAAAATGTTGCCAAGGATGGCATTATGGTCAGTGACGGCCAGGCTGCCGATGCTGGCGAAATAAAGCTGGAAAAATAAGCAGTTTAGAAATAAGAGGCTGTAGGATAAGTGGTCACACAGAAAACCACCCCGGGTCATCCAGGGTGGTTTTCTTTATACCCCATCGGGTCAAAAAATAATACAAATCGTTGATTATCAATACATGGAGGTTAATTTATTATGAAGGCGCCGGGACGGGCCCGAAAGTTGGCCGGACCAACCGGTAAAAGTCGTAAATTTGTCCTGTCGCTGCAGGCAACATACCCAGCCTCAGCCGTCCGATCAGAATATACTTACTACCCCATTATTATTCGAGACTGGTTTATCAACTATGTATTGTATTATCTAAAAAAAGGTGATGTATGTATTCGTATGCGTTGTTGGAAAAAGGATGTTATTATCTCATACAGGAACAACCGACAGGGCCTGTAGGATTGATCAAAGTGAACATGGAAACGGATCATTGTATGTATGTTTCGACTTATGCCGATTCAGAGGCAGTAGTATGGAAGAAAAAAACGGATCCTATCTTTGATATTCTGGAATTGTTGGGGGATGACAAGGTGAAAACATGGGAATCGATTTACAACGATAGCCAGGACACCTATAATTATGAGGAGGATGAGGAGTAAGCGGCTCTGATAATTATTACGCCATCATCGGCCGGTGGGATTTATCCGCCTTTCGGATCCCATAGCTCCAAAGACCTGCAGACGTGACAATAGCAGACAGCAGAAGGCTGATATAATACAGCAGAAAGCTGTCTGTGTCGTCATTGCTGCTGCCGGCAGGATGATAGTGTGCAAAAACATAGATGATCAGGCCGCTGCCATAAGCAAAAAGATCGGCAGCATAGACAAATACCATAGAGTTCTCAAACCGGGTGTGCTCCATCTTTTTTACATACAATACGAGCCCGATAATACAATACAGCAAAATGAGTATTAGCCCTGATCCCATGATCAGCTCGCAGCTGAAAAGAGTATATCCTTTAATGCCTATGAGCAGGCACTCTCCTACTATATACAGGAACAGAACCAGCAACAATTGTCTTCTTTGTCTGCCGGAGCAGGCACTGGCGAAAGCAAGCAGTACCAGCGGCGTCTCTGCCATGGTATACAGCCAGCTAAGACGACTTAGCAGGCCATGACTGCCACCTGCGGTTTGCAGCGCAGGCAGGTTGACCAGCCCGTTCAAAAGCCAGTATATGCCCAACACCCAATAGGTGTTCACCCGTCGTATCTTTTTCCAAACCAGAAATATAAAGGGGACGAAACAAAGGCCGATGGCCATGTTCGAGATGACGGAAAAGAGTACGGAATAGAAGCCGGTTTTCAAAGGAGGGTAGTGTTTAATGTGCCGGAGATGCGCTTTTCCAAAAAATTAGCGCATCTCCGGCAAAACGCTAATGATTGTCCTTCGGACATAGGCCCTTCCAGGGCCTCTTTGTTAAAGCGCTGAAACAGGGTATTTATTATGGATAAAACTACTCTGTTTTGTGCAGAATTTACGGTAATTCCACCGGAAATAAGGATTAAATTTGCGCTGAAATGATAGCGCAGCAAACCATTCAGCAGATTCTCAGCCGAATCGATATTATTGAGATCGTCGGCGGTTTTGTCAAGCTCAAAAAACGTGGTACCAACTACCTTGGCCTCTGTCCCTTCCATAATGAAAAGAGTCCTTCCTTTACCGTCTCCCCTGCCAAGGAGATCTACAAATGTTTTGGCTGTGGTCGCAGCGGCAATACGATCAGCTTTCTCATGGAGCATGAGAAGTATTCCTATGCAGAAGCTCTTCGCTGGCTGGCTGCCCGCTACAATGTAGAGATAGAAGAAAAAGAGGTCAGCCCCGAGGTACGGCAGCAGCAACAGCTGGCTGAAAGTCTTTTTATCATCAATGCCTTTGCCCAAAAGTTCTTTTCCAACATCCTGTTCAACACGGACGAAGGACAGGACATTGGTCTTAGTTATCTCAAAGAGCGTGGCTTTACAGAAGAGACGATGCAGAAGTTCCAGTTGGGCTACAGCCCTGACCAGTGGGATGTATTCTCAAAGGCAGCGCTTGCCGCACAATACAACCTGGAATACCTCCAGAAAAGCGGGCTGGTTATCGTACGGGAGGAGAGAGTGATGGACAATTACCGGGGGCGCATCATTTTTCCCGTTCATAACCAGACCGGCAAGATCATCGGCTTTGGGGCACGTATCATAAAAAGCAACGACCGGGCGCCAAAATATATCAACACGCCCGAAAATGAGCTCTATGTAAAAAGCAAGATCCTGTATGGAACCTACCAGGCCAGGCAGGCTATCGACAAGCAGGACGAATGTTTGTTGGTAGAAGGTTATACAGATGTCATTTCGCTGCACCAGGCCGGTGTGGAAAATGTGGTTGCCAGTGGCGGGACCTCTCTGACCATCGATCAGCTCCGGCTTATAAAAAAATATACCAAACACCTCACCATCATTTATGACGGAGACGGAGCGGGGATCAAGGCTGCCCTTCGCGGCCTGGACATGGCCCTGGAAGAAAGCCTGGATGTAAAGCTGGTGCTCATCCCCGATAAGGAAGACCCCGATAGCTATGTCCGAAAAATAGGTGCAGCCGCTTTCCGGGAATTTGTCGCCGCCAACAAAAAGGATTTTGTCCTTTTCCAGCTGGAGGTGGCGCTAAAAGATGCAGCCGAGGATAGCAATAAAAAGGCGGCAGTGGTCAACCAGGTGGCTGAAACCATCTCCCGCATCAATAAGACCGAAGATTTTACCCGGCAACAGGATTATATCCGCCAGTCCGCGGAGATCCTGCGGATCGAAGAAACAGGTCTTCATAGTCTCGTCAATAAATTCATCCGCGAACGCGTCGATAAACAGGAGAACCGTGCAGCGGCGGACGCCCGTTCAAAAGCCGGAGCCGCCCAGAATACAGGACAGGGATTTATAAGCGAGGATGGCTTTAGCTCAGAAATGCCTCCCGATGCCACTGCTCCCCAGGATGATGAATCCCTTGTACTGCTGTTCCGCCATGAACAGAACGAACGTGGAATGATCCGCAGCCTGCTGGACTTTGGCTTAAAATCATGGGATGAGAATTCCCTTGTCGCAGACTATATACTGGCAGAAAGCCTCGAGCTTTATGATCTCATCGATAACAAACGGCTGCTGAAGATCCTCGATCTCTATAAAGAATGGTACCAGCAGGGACTGGAGCCGACGACAAAAAGCTTTCTTTATCACGAGGACCAGGAACTGAGTACCCTGGCCGTATCCATTATGGATCTTCACCTGGAGATCAGTCCCAACTGGAAGGAACATTATGAAGGCAAGATAGCCACGCCGGAAGATCTGTATAAGGAAGATGTATTGTCCACTATGATATGGCTTAAGCTGCGGAAGATCAAAAGGCTGATGGAAGAAAATCAGCAGGACCTCGGCAAGCCCCATACGGATGAAGAGCTGATGATGCTGCTGCAGACGCACAAGCACCTCAAGGACCTCGAACGCGCCCTGCTACAGGACCTCGGTACGGTTATCGTCAAGTAAGCCCTGCCATTACCCGCTGCGCCTGCAATAAATGCCGTTCGTTATGCGCCACCAGGATCCGCAAGGTATCCCCCAGCCGCAGCCGGAAGATCCTGCTGGAATAAAAAGGGATCTTGATATGCTGCAGATTCTTCGTAGCCGCATGTCTCAGAATATCATCCAGCGCATCGCATTTTCGCTGAAAGCTTTCCAGGGCGTCCCTGGCGTCCAGAGACTCCCCATTCACGCTCCAGGCCTTTGTCGCCCTTAGTTTAAAGACGGTGCCGTCGGTCCGGGGCATGACCTTTTCGTAGATCAAATCCCCGATCAGGCCGCTGTTATAGCGATCGGAGGGCAGATCCGGAGCCAGCGTGATATGGGAAAGCATAGTCCGGATATAGTGGTCCTGGCAAATATTAAGATGTCCGAATATTTCAGCGATGCTCCATTTCCCGGGGCCTGGCCTGTGATGCAGCTGGTCGTCAGAGAGGCGAAAAAAAGTTTGAGAGCTGGCTTTGATTAGCTCGGTCCTGTCCAATAACTCTGTTATAAGTACTGACCTGCTATAGACTGCCATAGAAATAATGTAAAAGCATATCGTTACGAAGCATTAGGGGGTAGAGTCAAATATAATACGAAAACCCTTGTTGGTGGCTTATTTCAGAGGAAAATACCCATAAACCATTAGACCAAATACACCCCGTGGATGAATTAAGTCATTATTCGGGCAAAGTATTGCCAGTAGCGGGTTTCAGCGAAGTTGCAAACTGCGTAATGGACGCAGTGAGAGGTTTATTACGAATTAGCCGGGACCGAACGTCTTCTGCGGACCGTGGGCGTGCCCAGGCTAACAGTGGTTGCGACCTTATTTACAAGATTGGCTGAGACATTGGATTTCACAACGGCCTTTTTGACTGCGACAGGCTCGGTCTTTTTAAAACGAACGGCTGTCCAGCAATGATCCAGGGTAGTCTGCACCTCTGATTCATATCCTGCGCAGGTGATACATCCCCAGCTACCTTCCCTGTTGAGCGTAGTAGCGATCTTGGAGCCGACCTTTGGATATGCCAGCCAGAACTTTGCATCGGGTTGCAAAGCAGGCAGCACTTCCCGGACGATATTACCTAATTGCTGTTCATTTATTGCAAAAATGAGAGCAAAGTCGATCTTTCTGCTTTTTAACAGCGGAGTAAGGTTCTTGGCAAAAGCCAGCTTGGTAAATTGCTTTTCAATGGAAGAAGGTAAACCCTGTATCAACAGGTTTTTTTCGTCCTGCAACTGCAGTTTTTCCAGTAAAGTTTGAGACATTTTCTGGACAGATTTATTTGTGTTCAGTTAAGAGATGAATGTTCCCACTTGTCATGCGGATTGCAAAAATACTACAATTATTCCTTTTCACTGTCAGAAACCTGCCGGCGCTGGCGCCTGCGGTCGCGATATTTGAGAATAGGCACCTTATTTTCATTGCCCTTCAGTAGCCTGGTGATATTTTTTTGGTGGGTGAGCATCACCATAAGGGCTACGGCGATGGCAAACCCGCGGTAGAGGGTTTCCTTGGCGTCGAAGATATAAAGGATAAATACGGCAAAGGCTACACTTGCCAGTATAGAGCTGAGAGAAACGAAGCGGGTCAGATAAAGTACCAGTAAAAAGACGGCGATGCAGCATACGGCCGCCAACGGCTGGATAGCGATGATCATCCCAAAAAGGGTGGCTACCCCTTTCCCCCCCCTGAATTCGGCCCAGATAGGGAAGATATGGCCTACAACGGCAGCGAGCCCGAGCCCGACCATGAAATTGGTCCTGTCCGTCTCGTCGTGCAGATAATAAGGCATCAGGATATAGAGGCTGGTGGCAATGACTCCTTTGATAACATCCACGCCCATTACGAAAGACCCCCATCTGGAACCCAGTACCCGGAACGTGTTGGTGGCGCCGGCATTGCCGCTACCGTATTCCCGGATATCAATCCCAAAAAAGGATCTACTGACCCAGATGGCAGTAGGAATAGAACCTATCAGGTATGCTGATAGTATTAGCAAAACCTCCTTCATCGAATGGTTGAGTTAAAGTTGGATAACAAATATAATGAAAAATTGACTTTGTTCCATTCACATTCAGTCACTTATTTAGTCCTTTTTTCAGTTTTAAGGCAGATCCAGCTGCCCTTTGTCATCCGTACGGATATTGAAATATTATTTTTTACAGCCTCATTTTCAATGTCTTCGAAGTCACTGTCCAGGAGGCCGCTCAGAAGAATAACGCCTTCCGTATTTAATTGTTGTTCAAGCGCCGGCAGCTGAGCTAAAATTACGTGTTTGTTTATATTGGCTAAAATGATATCAAAGGGTCCTGCGGGCACACTGTCCATTTTCAGCACTTCGATATGGCTGCACCCATTGGCGGCAATATTTTCCCGGGAATTCTCGATACTCCAGTCGTCATTATCGGTTGCTATAACGGAGGTCGCCCCCAGCTTCTCCGCCAGTATCCCCAGCACACCGGTCCCGGTCCCGAAATCAAAGACCTTTTTTCCCCGGAAGTCCAGCTGCTGCATCGCCCGGATCATCATAAAGGTGGTGGCATGATGCCCTGTTCCGAAACTCATTTTAGGGGTGATCACCAGCTCGTGTTCAACGCCCGTTATAGGGGCATGAAAAAAAGCCCTGATGGCACAGAACTGCTCCACAACCACGGGCTCGAAGCTTTTTTCCCACTCGGCGTTCCAGTTCCTGTCTTCCATCCGCTCCGACACATAGCTCAACCCCTGCATTTCCAGCAGGGCCTCCAGACCGGCCGCTTCGAACAGGTCTTCCGGTACATAGGCCCGCAGCTGATGATCCTGCTGCTCAAATCCATCATAGCCCATCTCTCCCAGCAGTGCAATGAGGATCTCCTGCTGTGCGCCATCTGACGCCGGTATAGTTATCTGTAAATGGCTCATATCGTATAAATATAAAAGGTCTGCGACCATCAGCCGCAGACCTGTATAAAAGCTTATTAAATATTACTGGCGTGGTTCACGATCGGGTGCAGCACCTTCCGGTTTTGGCATCAGCACTTTCCGGCTCAGCTTGAACTTGCCGGTCTTCTGATCCAGACCGATCAGCTTCACCTTCACCATATCCCCTTCTTTCAGCACACCTTCCATCGTCTCCAGCCGTTTGTGCGAAACTTCGCTGATATGCAGCAAACCTTGTTTGCCAGGCAGGAATTCGACAAATGCACCATAAGGCATGACCGACTTGACCTTTGCTTCGTAGACCGAACCGACTTCCGGCTGGGCCACGATGCTCTTGATCCAGGATACAGCCTTGTCCAGGCCTTCCTTGGCCGGGCTGAAGATGCTGACCTCGCCAAAATTGCCGACCTCTTCCAGGTTGATGGTAGCGCCTGTTTCACGCTGGATCTCCTGGATGATCTTACCCTGAGGTCCGATGACAGCACCGATGAATTCCTTGTCGATAAAGATCTTCACCATACGAGGAGCATGCGGCTTAACTTCAGGACGGGTTGCTTCGATACAGCTGTACATGGCGTCGAGGATGTGGAGACGACCTTTGCGGGCCTGTTCCAGCGCTTCACGCATTACATCCATGCTCAGCCCATCTACCTTGATATCCATCTGGACACCGCAAATACCTTCGCGTGTGCCTGTTACTTTAAAGTCCATGTCACCCAGGTGATCTTCATCACCAAGGATATCCGTGAGGATAGCATATTTCCCGTCGGTCGGACGTGTGATCAGCCCCATGGCTACACCACTGACGTGTTTGGGAATGGGCACACCCGCATCCATCAGCGCCAAACTTCCTGCACAGACGGTAGCCATAGAAGACGAACCGTTGGATTCCAGGATATCACTTACAACGCGTACGGTATAAGGATAGTCGGTACCGGGCATCATCTGCTTCAACGAGCGCATGGCCAGGTTGCCATGTCCTACTTCCCGACGGCTCTGTCCGCGCATCATCTTTACTTCACCAGTGCTGAAGGGCGGGAAATTATAATGTAAGAAGAATTTGGAATCGAATGATTTTGCAGCACTTTCGATCAGCACTTCATCCAGGGGAGTACCAAGGGTGACAGTGGTGAGGGATTGCGTTTCACCACGGGTGAAAAGTGCGGAACCGTGCGGGGTAGGCAGCGGATCGACTTCCATTGCCAGGGGACGGACCTGATCGAGGGACCGGCCATCGAGACGGGTACGGTCGTCGAGGATCATGTTGCGGACTACTTCCCACTGCAGATCGGCATAGTATTTCTTAGCCAGCTTCTTTTCCAGATCGGTAGCTTCTTCACCGAGACTGGCAATGAGCTCTTCCTTCAGCTTATCATAAGCATCGCTGCGATCGTGCTTGGCGCTGGCGCTGCGGGAGATCTGATAGATACGGTCCTTTGCAAAAGCAGCGACCTTTTCCTGGATCGCCTCGTTCTGCTCAGGTTTTTTATAGTCGCGCTTGGCGGTAATGCCAACCTTTGAACGCAGTTCTTCCTGTGCCCTGATCTGGATACGGATCGCATCATGCGCCATCTGCAGAGCCTTTACAAGGTCCTCTTCGCTACATTCCTTTGCTTCGCCTTCTACCATCATCAGGTTCTTTTCCGTCGCGGCGATCATAAATTCCATGTCAGCCTTTTCCAGTTCGGTACGGCTGGGGTTGACTACAAACTGTCCGTCAACACGACCGATCCGTACTTCGCTGATGATCTCCTTGATAGGAATATCCGAAACGGCCAGGGCGGCAGAAGCAGCCAGACAGGCCAGTGAATCGGGCATTACTTCGTAGTCGCTGGAGACCAGGCTCAGCAACACCTGTACATCACAGAAATAGTCTTCCGGGAACAGGGGACGCAGCGCGCGGTCGATCAGACGGCTGGTCAATATCTCATAGTCGTTCAGCCGCGCCTCTCTTTTGAAGAAAGAGCCGGGAATACGACCGGCAGAAGCAAATTTTTCCTGGTAATCAACAGACAGGGGAAAGAATTCCTGTCCTTCTTTGGGATCTTTGTTAGCAACAACAGTAGCCAGGATAATACAGTTGCCCTGGCGTATGGTAACAGCTCCATCTGCCTGGCGCGCGAGCTTACCGGTTTCGATAGAAACCATGCGGCCTCCACCAATATCAAACGTTACACTAATGGGTTGTGAAAGCATGAGCTTAATCGTCTTTGTCGAACAACGGCTTACTGAGGCAGGAACAGGAAGTAAAGCCGTAATTCTGTGTTAAAAAATCTTGTAATTAAATGTGCCGGGAATTCGCTTTTTCCAAATTTAGCGCATTCCCGGCAAAGCGCTAATGTCTGTGAACTTCGTCGAAACATCGTCCCTTGTTTCTCCTTGTTCGTAACCTTCGCTTTCGCTCGGTTACGGACCAGATGCTTCCGCATCTTTGGCGACAAATCCTTACGACACAAAAAAACATTCCCAACCGTAGAGTCAGTTGGGAATGTTTTTCATATGCATAAATGAATTATTTTCTGAGGCCGAGTTTTTCGATCAGTTGACGGTAACCCGTGAGGTTGGTCTTGCTCAGGTAAGTGAGCAGGCGCTTTCTCTTACCCACTAATTGCATCAGACCACGATGAGTGGAGAAATCTTTTTTGTTAGCTTGCAGGTGCTGTGAAATGCTGTTGATCCTTTCAGTCAGCAATGCAATCTGGCCCTCAATAGAACCTGTGTTGGTAGCTTTTGTACCAAATTCTGTGAAAAAACTCGCTTTTTTCTCTTTTGTCAAATAAGGCATCTCTAAAAAATATTATTGTTTGTCCCGCAATTTCTCCTCCCAATAGAGGAGGTTCATCTTTTTTATTGCAGGGTGCAAAACTAAGGGAAATTTTTCTAATTTATTAAAAATTAACGGCAAAAATAGCACAAAATAAGCCATTATATCCTCCTAATTGATTAATATTGGCCCTTTTAGCACTAAAAACGATACGCAAACCGACGGAGCTCGGTCATAAAAGATATTTGCCCCGATGAAAAAAAAGATCTTTTGTACGGTCACCAATGATCTCAACTATGATCAGCGTATGATAAGGATCTGTACTTCCCTTGCCGCTGCCGGCTATGATATCACCCTTGTCGGCCGCCATGCCCGCACCTCACTCCCACTGATAGCCCGTCCTTTCCGGCAACACCGGCTAAAGATGCTCTTTCGGAAAGGTAAGTTATTCTACCTCGAATATAATCTCCGCCTCTTCTTTTTCCTGCTTTTTCAAAAAATGGACCTCATCTGCGCTATTGACCTTGATTCCATCCTGCCTTGTTATTTTGTATCCCGGCTAAAGGGTATCCCCCGGGTATACGACGCGCACGAGCTGTTCTGCGAAATGAAGGAGGTGGTTACCCGCCCCTTTATCTATAAATTATGGAAGGCGGTGGAACGGTATTGTGTACCCCGTTTTCAGCACGGTTATACCGTCAACAGCCTGATCGCGGAAGAATTTGGCAAAATGTATGGCGTAAATTATGCCGTGATCCGTAACCTGCCGGTCCTTGAAGAAGCGGACCTGCCTGTCGGACGCGAACGGATCATCCTCTACCAGGGGGCAGTCAATGAAGGCCGTTGTTTTGAAACGCTGATCCCCGCCATGGCCAATGTAGACGCCCCGCTGCTTATCTGTGGGGACGGCAATTATATGAGCCAGGCAAAAGAGCTTGTAAGACAGGCCGGACTGGAAGAAAAGATCATCTTTAAAGGGTATGTGCTGCCCGAAGAGCTAAAAAAGATAACCCGCAGCGCCTGGTGTGGAATTACCCTTTTTGAGAAAAAGGGGATGAGTAACTATTATTCGCTCGCCAACCGCTTCTTTGATTATATACAGGCCGGCATTCCACAACTGGCTGTAAATTACCCAGCTTATACAGAAATAAACAATTCGGGTCCTATTGCTGTTCTTATTGACGAACCGGGTGTCCGGGACATAGCGGACGCCCTGAATGAGCTGTTGAATAATACGGGTCTGTATCAGACGTTATTAGAGAATTGCAAACAGGCAAGGCTTCGTTATAATTGGCAGGAAGAAGAAAAGAAACTGATCCGTCTTTACCATCAAATACTGGATTAAACCTTGGAGAAACACTTACATATTGTGTGCCTGGACGTGCCATACCCGGTAGATTACGGGGGCATATTCGATCTGTTCCATAAGATCCGGCTGTTGCATACCGCAGGCGTAAAGGTTCATCTGCACTGTTTTGAATACGGTCGGGGTGAACAGCCTATTCTCAATGACTATTGTGTAGAGGTAAACTATTACGAGCGTCATGAAGGCCATAAGGGTTTTTCTTATAAGCTTCCGTATATCGTTTGTTCCAGGTCGAACAGTCAGCTGCTGGAAAGGCTGCTCCTGGATGATCACCCCATTCTCCTGGAAGGCATCCATTGTACATACCTGCTGAATGACCCCCGGTTCAAGGATCGCAACATAGTGCTGCGTCTGCTCAACGTGGAGTACCAGTATTATCGTCACCTGTATCTTTCGGAAAAATCGCTGCTCAAAAAGATATATTATCTTCATGAGAGCAACCTGCTCCGCCAATACGAGCACCGCATCGCCGATAAGGTCAGGATCCTTGCCCTCTCCCCCAAAGACAGCGAGTTATACAAACAGGAATTTGGCGCAGGGGATATCGATACACTGCCCGTCTTCCTTCCTTTTACTGCCGTCAACAGTAAAGAAGGTACCGGCTGTTTCTGTCTTTATCACGGGAACTTGTCTGTTGCCGAGAACGAACAGGCCGTAGCCTGGCTGTTGAAAAAGGTTTTTGCTCCCCTTGAGATGCCCTTTATTGTTTCGGGAAAGAACCCCTCTCCCCGTCTTACAAAACTTATCCATCAATACCCGCATGCCTGTCTCATCGCTGACCCTACGGATGAGGAATTAAATGACCTCATCTCCAAGGCACAGATAAATATCCTGCCTTCTTTCAATTGTACCGGGATCAAGCTCAAGCTGCTGAATGCCCTTTACAACGGAAGACATTGTATTGTCAATAACGATGCTGTGGAGGAGACGGGGCTTGAGTCCCTTTGCCATGTGGTAGACAGCGCGGATGCCTTCCAGTCGCTGGTGACCGAGTTGGCGGCAAAGCCATTCACCCGGGAAGAGATCAACGCAAGGGAAGCAATTTTGGGGAAATTATTCAACCAGGAGAATAATCTGCAGAAGCTGTTGCACGCTATCTGGTAACCTGTTTAATCTATTGCAAACGTCGCATTGTCGATGACCTGTCCGCGCTCGGTCCTTACCATCCGGGCCGGAAATTTGTTGATGACGCGATAATCATGCGTAGCCATAATAATTGAGGTCCCATAATCCCGTGAGATCCGGAAAAGTAATTGCATGATCTCATCGGAAGTCTCCGGGTCGAGGTTGCCGGTAGGTTCATCAGCAAGGATCAGCTTGGGAGAGTTGAGCAGGGCCCTGGCAATGTCTACGCGTTGCTGCTCACCGCCACTCATTTCAAAAGGCATCTTAAATCCTTTTGACTTAAGCCCTACCTTGTCCAGCACATCGGCTATTTTTTCATCCATCAGACGGACATCTTTCCAACCGGTAGCTTTTAAAACGAACTTCAGGTTATCATTGACATTGCGGTCTGTCAGCAGCTGGAAATCCTGGAAGACCACACCCAGCGTACGACGGAGATAGGGCACCTTTTTCCAGTCCATCTCCCGCAGATTAAACCCGGCTACCTCGCCATCTCCTTCCCGCAGGGGTATGTCTCCGTACAGCGTCTTCAGGAGACTGGACTTGCCCGCGCCAGTCTTGCCTACCAGGTAAACAAACTGGCCTTTTTCTACAATAAGATTGACACCCTGAAGAATAAGATTGTCGCCCTGGTAGATGTTAGCCTGTTTTAATTCTACGATGATTTCCGCCATATCAATGTATTGTTCCGGACAAAAATAATAAAATTTCGCTTCTTATAGTCCTTTTACTATGGCTTCATCCATCTTGCCGGAAGTTTTGTCTCCCCTGTCGGCCTTCAGCATGAGCCGAAGAGTGGAGTCATTGGCGAAATAGCTCATCATCCAGTTGAGGAAAATGATCAGCTTGTTCTTGACACTGAGGATGAGCATCAGATGGACGAACATCCAGGTCAGCCAGGCAAAGACTCCCTGGAAGGAGAAACCGGGCAGATCGACCACCGCCTTTCGTTTTCCAACTGTAGCCATCGAGCCTTTATTGTGATATTCGAATTCGATACGGGGCTGCCCCTTCGCCTCTCTTTTTAAATTCTTTGCCAGGCTGGCGGCCTGGGCAAGTGCAACATTTGCAAGCTGAGGATGCCCGTTAGGATATTTAGGAGTTGGCATATAGGCCAGATCCCCGATGGCGTATACCCCCTCCAGCCCTTCTACCTCGCCATAACGGTTTGTTTTGAGCCGGTTGCCCCGCACCAGGGACGCGGCAGGTATCCCTTCCAGTGTATTCCCTATGACTCCCGCAGCCCAGATCAGATTGCGGGCAGGAATGGTCTCTCCTCCTTTTAGCCTGACCGTGACACCGTCGTAGTCCTCTACTACCGTTCCGGTGCGGACGATGACACCCAGGCTTTCGAGGTATTCCCGCGATTTCTTTTTGGAGGGATCGCTCATCGCATTCAGCGTATTGGGGGATCCTTCCAGGAGATAGATCATAAACCGGGAAAAGTCCACCATGGGATAATCCTTCGGCAGGATATTCTTTTTCATTTCGGCCATGGCCCCTGCCAGCTCGACGCCGGTGGGCCCCCCTCCGACGATCACAAAATTCAGGAGGGACTGCAGCTCGTCCGGTCCCGCCTCGATCGTATCTTCAAAGGTCTGCAGGATCCTGTTTCGCAGCGCCATCGCATTGGGAACCGATTTCATCGGAAAGGAATTGGCCTCGATGCGGGTATTGCCGAAATAATTGGTGGTACATCCCAGTGCGATGATCAGCCGGTCATAAGCCATCTCACCCACCGAAGTATACAGCAGCTTTTTGCCGGTGTCCACACGCTGTACTTCGGCTATACGGATCGTTACATTCTTTGTATGCTGGAAGATTTTTCGAAGGGGGAAAGAGATGCTGGAAGGTTCCAGCCGGGCCGTGGCCACCTGGTACATCAGGGGCTGGAACTGGTGGTAGTTATGCCGGTCGATGAGAAACACCTCGTAATTGGTATCGTTGAGATCCCGGGCAATGCGCAATCCAGCGAAACCGGCCCCTACGATAACAATCCGTTGTCTTTTGCTATTCTCAAGTGCCATAAAATACGATTTAAATTGCCATTCTGTATGTAAAGTTACGACATCGCGGTCACACTTCGCGTCCCGCATCCAGGCGCAGCAATACGCCATAGTTCCCACAGGCCGGGTCATGCAGGTAACCAGGGATCAGCCCCAGTGGCTCAAAGCCGATGCTTCGTTGTCTTGTCAGCGTAGGGTCCTCCCTGAGCCCCTCCAGCCATTCCCGGTAGTATTCCTCACCGCTTACCTCTCCGCTGACGGCGCCATAACCATTCATCATTCCTACGGTAAGCTGCCCGCGAAGCCCCAGTTGCCGGACCAGCTGTTGCCGGGCGCGATACAGCAGGCGTGCTCCTCCCCTCCCCCGGAACCCGGGGTGTATTCCCATGTCGAGGCCATATAGCCACTCCCCTTCCGGATGATGATGACTCATCCAGCCATCTCCGCTGGTCTCCAGAAATGTATGCTGGTAAGACGAGAGATCGAAGTTCATCCGCTGGGTCGTGGTCATGCCGATGATCGCTTCCCCATTTGTCAGGACAAACTGTCCTTCGGGAAAGACCCGCAGGTGAGCCAGGTAGTGCTCAGCGCGAAGCCGCTCGGCAAAGGAGAGCGAGGGAAACACGATCTGCTGAAGCGCTGCAAGCAGGTCGGCATGTTGCGGAAACATCGGTATTACTGTCATGAACGCAAAGGTACAAATTGAGAAATATCAAGAAGTTTCTGATCATGCGTCTCCATTGCGGGGGAGGCCGGACTGGTATCTTCTTTGATGCCCTACAACTATACCAAAACGTTATAATCATGGAAGAGATCATCCAAAAGATCAAGGACATTATTGAACTTTCTGACGAGCTGGAGCTTCTCCTTCGCAGGATCCTCCGGCCAGATGTTCTAAGGAAGAAACAAAAGTTGCTAAAAAAAGGGCAGATCTGCACACGCCTGTATTTTATAGAACAGGGGTTGCTGCGTCTTTATGTAAAGAGCGGGGACAGGGAACGCTCCAGCTGGTTTATGCTGGAGGGAGACCTGGTGACCTCCGTAACCAGCTTCTTCGGGAGAGCTCCTTCCCTCGAAACGATAGAAGCGCTGGAGGACTGTGTATTATGGTCCATCTCCTGGCAGGAGCTGCAGGATCTTTATATTAGTTTCCCGGGCTTCAGAAAGGTCGGGCAATATTATACCGAAAAATATTATTGCCAGGACGACCGGCTGAAGATCATGCTTCTTACAAAGTCACCCGCTGCGTTCTATGATTATCTGAGGGAGAATTTTCCGAAGGTGGTGGATCGTGTCCCTAAAAAGTATCTGGCGAGCTCTATGGGGATTACCACTCAGACGCTGGGGGCTATAATAAGAAAGAGGCGGAAGGGACAGGAGCCCGAAGGATAAAAAGTGAAAATTTTTTCATCTTTTTTTTCAAAAGGTGAAAATAACGTAGAAGTTACGCGGTATTACTTACTCTAAATTTGATCCATCAACGATAGCAGGCAGCGTAGTCCGGAATACTCCTTCTATCCTTTGACCATTCATTCACCTTTAAAATTCATTTAATCATGCCAAGGTTAGTATTAATGCTGACGGGGCTTGCCCTGCTCAGTCAGGTACATCATGTCACAGCTCAAACCGGAGCTGTTAAAAACACAGGGCTGGATCAGTTCTTTTCTTCTGTATTCAGATCGTCCTCGTCCTTTTTGGGGCGCAGTGACGACACAGGGATCAACGTCGGGTTCAATGTCAGCGAGTCCAATGTCAAAAGCCGGAAGGCGTCCCTTATTGATTTATCCCGAAATGATCTCCTCAGGACATCCTGTGAAAAGATCATGAAGGAGGACCAGCGGAATACGAGTCTGATCGATATGAAGATCGACCGGGTGATGCATCGCAGCGGGAAAATGAAGCTGCAGCTGCGGGGCATATATACAGAGGGATCGGCCCTTTATTTTCTGCTCCGTATGCAAAACAGATCCTCCCTGGATTACGATGTGGAGGCGATCCATTTCTTTATTGCAGATCCTTCAAACAGGAAAGCCCCATTGGTTAGGGATCTATCAGGCCAGAACCCGCTGGTTCAGGGGCAGTTGGTCCAGCCTTCATCAGTCCGGTACAAGGAGCTAAAACCTGTCTATGTCTATGACAGCAGTTCGGTGGTGCGGGGTTATGGCCGGGCTGTCAATGTGGTCGTGCTGCCTAAGTTCACGCTGCCCTATGGGAAACGGCTGATGATAGAAGTGCTGGAGAAGAATGGAGGCAGACAGCTGCAGCTGCAAACAGGCAATTTCATGTTGGAAAGGGCGCGTATCCTTTGATCCGCCTGATTTTTATTCACTCTATAAAATTTAAACGTATGAACAATGAGCAATTGGAAAGACTCAAAACGGACGTCAAATTCCTCGGCTTTGGAGACACAAGTACGGTTTTGTATACGGAGCTTGAACAGCAGACGGCAAAAGGTCTGGTAGCATTCGACCTCTGCACGGAAGGTTTTTTTGACGACGACACCCGGATGGAGGCCCGGCTCTATTTCGAATTGACAAAGGATCTGACGAGGTATATCTTCAAAAGATACGAAGCCACGCTTTATTATCCGAATCAGCCCGAAAAGACCAGGAAACAGACAATTTATCTCTATCGGGGAAAAGGATTCACTTTCAAGGAAACCTTTAATCTCCTCGAAGGGCGGGCTGTCAACAAGGACCGGGTCGACCTGGACGGGGTGGAATACAACGCCTGGCACCAGCTGAATTTTGATGAAAAAGACCAGTACGGGAATTACAGGATCCGGGAATTTCGAAAGGAATGGCACTATGACCTGGAAGCTGCGCTTCATGCATACCCGATCTCGGAGTTAAAGAACGAAACGTTAAAAGAAAACCTGATCAGGTCTTTGCGAAGAGGGAATATTCATCCCGTCAAGCTTTTGAAAGGCCGCAAACTGGAAACGATCTTTATCGAAGCCTGTCCATCGTCCCGGCTTCTCATCTTCCGTTCGCAGGCAACGAGGGCCGCGTTCGATTATGACCAGGAGGCTGAAACGAAAACGCCGGCAACCATCCTTCCGGATACGGCCACAGAGATAGACGAGCCGGCAGAGGAAGAGCTTCAACCGACGGAAGAACAAGGCCAGCCACCGGCGTCCCGTAGCTCCCATCGAAAAAGGATCTATAAATAATCATTTTCATTCACAGGGATGAGCAGCAACAAGGGACAACAAAGTCTACTGCTCATCCCTTTTATAAATCTTTTCTCATGTTTTCCTCAAAATCATATATAGAACTAAAAGCCCTTCCCGATTACAGTCAGTTCCTGTTTACCAGCCGGGGGATAGCAGGCTCCACCACCCGGGAAGTTCGTTTTATCAGACAAAAGGGGGCCAATGATCCATTTCACGATGATTCTTTTCGCAAAGACATCTTACCCAATGACATCTTCAATCTTGAGATGGACGATTTTCATCCAAAGAGTCCCCCACCCGCCAGGATCACCGACAATGGTGACATGAATTATGTGCTGACCACCCTGATCATGATCATCGAGCTTTATTTGGAACGATATCCCTCGAGAACCATTCGTCTCAAAGGCAATACAAGAGAGAAGATCCGGCTCTACCGGGCGGCATTGGACAGGCATGTAGAAGTCATCAAACAGCACTTTGAGATCATATTGGAAGATGGCAAGCCCGTCTCTCACCCATGCAAACGGGATAATTTTGACGATATCGGATTCCTGATAAGGAGGCGGCCGGGTCTGCGTCTTACCCTCCACTGTATCCAATTGACGCGAACCAGCCGCAGCCTGTTATTCGGCAAAACTGTGTCGGTGGAGACTCAACGCGGCATTGAGATCGGACTTATATCAGTCGAATCTGAGAATTGAAACCATTTCTCTCGTCATAGCACAAAAACGGCCGGCTCATTCCTGGACCGGCCTCTTATTACGCCAATGCTGTAATTCCTCTTCCTATGCTAATATGGTAATTAATCCCTTGATAATAGCTCCCAGCTTTACACCTTCCATCACCCTCGATTCTGTACTGTTGTGCTGTAATACCGATCTCTCATGTGAACTGACACACATCTCACATCCGTTGATGGAGGAGACGACAAGACTCACCAGCTCGAAGAACTCCTTACCCAGCACAGGATTCGCCATAATGCTCATCTTGATGCCGGCAGGCTGATTGTCATAAAAATCTTTCTTCATGAAATGACGGAAACGATAGAAAACGTTATTCGTGTTCATCAGGGAAGTACAGGCCACGACCTCCCCAACTTCCGCGTCCGAAGCACCTGCCTCCTTAGCCATCCCTGTGAAGGACTCCTGTAACAAAGGGAATTTTTCGTTGACCGCTACCGCCAGGGCCAGCAGCACGGCTTCCTTCCTGTTGAGATACTGACTATTGTTCAACACATTCCCTACATTGATCTTCAGATCTTTTATAAACCGGGATTCCGCATTCACCAACGCGAATACATTGGCGGAAGGCTCATAACGGGGAATATTCAACTCTCCCAGCAAATTCTGAAAGGTCTCGTTCTGTATAGTAGCTGCTACGCTCATATTGTAATTTTTTTAAAGCAGCAGGAGCAAGCCCCTGCTGCCTGAGATCCAATACTAGTTCATGCTCAGCTGGGTAGTGAGCGTTTCTTCTCCTTTTTTCCAATTGCAAGGGCAAAGCTCATCTGTTTGTAATGCATCCAGTACGCGAATAACTTCCGCTACACTACGACCTACATTGAGGTCATATACACTTACCCAACGTACAATTCCCTGAGGATCTATAATAAAAGTTGCACGATAAGCGATCTTCTCTTCGTTGTCCAGGATCCCCAGCTCTTCAGCCAGCGACTTGGACGTATCAGCCAACATGGGGAATTTCAGGTCACGCAGGTCGCTGTGATCCCTTCTCCAGGCAGCATGCACAAATTCAGAATCGGTAGAAGCACCTACAACAACGGTATCACGATCAGAGAACTCACTGTTCTTTTTGTTGAATTCGGCTATCTCCGTAGGGCAAACAAAAGTAAAATCTTTAGGCCACCAGAACATCACCGTCCATTTGCCATCCTTGCTGCCAAACTCTTCCGTGATCTCTGTAAATTCCTTTCCTTTTTCGATAGATACAACTGCTTTCTTCTTAAATGCAGGAAACTTTTCACCAATTGACAAAATTCTGTTGGGCATATATTTGATTTTTTTTAGACAGTAAAATAAATGTGATAGGTCATTCTTAAGGCGGGCAATCGTTCGTCGTATATCCTGCCCTGTAAGGGCAGTAAAGCGACGCAAATGTAAGGTGGGTTATTGATAGAATATCATCGTAATTATCTATAAACAGATAGATTTTATCTATATCGCTACAGAACCGAGTCCGCGCTGCTCACCGGCTGTTTTTCATCCGCCGCAACCGGCCTTTCGTCCATTGTATACTGTACCAGCCCCGAGATGGACACCCCAAATACAGCCAGCATACCGAACGCCCCCTGCAAACCGGCATGCTGTGCAATATATCCCACTACAGGTGGAACGACGAGAAAGCCCAGATAACCAACCGTCGAAACAGCAGCTATAGCTGACCCACTGCTCATCCCGGCAGAACGGCCGGCCATGCTAAAGACCATCGGGATCACACAGGAGACTCCAAAGCCGGTAAGTACAAAACCAAAGCCTGCAGTCACCGGATATGGCAGGAAGGTGGCCAGCAAAAGCCCGGTTCCGATCAGGATGCCGCTATAGGTTAGCATCATCCGAATACCAAACCGGTTGGCCAGCCGGTCGCCGGTCAGCCGCCCCAGGGTAACCGCGATCATATAGATCACAAAACCAAGCGTAGCCACATTCCGGGTGGCATGCACCGCCTCCCGGAAATAAATGCCGCTCCAGTCGAACATCGCTCCCTCACAAGCCATAGAAGCAAAAGAGATCAGGCCATACTTTGCAAGACTGCGATCGGGAAGCGCAAACCAGGGCCTTCGCTCGCGGGCAGTCGGCTGTTGGCGAAGACTATCGGGATACGCATAGCCGCACAGGATGGTCAGTAAAAAACCCACCACCCCGAAATGCCAGGCCGGCGACACCGAAACAGAAACCATCAGCGAGCCAAGAGCCGCTGCACCCATGCCGGCAAGACTCCAGATGCCATGGAACCGGGCGATGATGGAGCGATCGTACAAAGCCTGTACCCCGATGGACTGCGCATTGACCGAAATATTCATCAGGTTGCGGGCTACGCCAAAAAAGAACAGCGCAAGCACCAGCTCCCAGGTCTGCGTAGCAAAACCGATAGCACAGAGCATAAGATTGAATAAAATGGCTCCGATCATCATGATCCGGCGGCTGTCGAACCGGCTTAGCAGAACACCGGTAACAGGAAGCGTCCCCATCAGACCGATGGGCAAAGCAAAAAGGACAGCCCCTAACTGCTGGTTATTGAGATGTAATTGCTGCTGAATGGTTGGGATCCGGGAGGCCCAGGTAGCAAAGCCAAAACCGGATACAAAGAAAAAGATCGCTACCATTATACGGATCCTTCGCGGATCGGCCTTCATTGACATTGGGCAAAAATAGAAAAAGAAGCTGTCTGCAAGGCGGGTTTTCTTTAAAAAAGAAATTATCTAATTAAAATCGCTCTTTAACCGGATATACTTATTCAGGTCCTTCGACATAAAACCCTTCTCTCTCATTTTAGAGATATACTCTGCATTCACCCCCATCGCCTTCAGCGAAGGCAGCATGGATAAAGGCACATTGTCAAAACCTATCTTTTTGAACTCACCCACAAATTCCGGCGTGATACCCATGGATTTCAGAGAGGCCAGCCGGGATGGAGAAAGATCCTCATAACCGATGTCACGAAAGCCCTTTACAAAAGCCGGTTCGATCTTCATCGACTTCAGGGTCATCAGTTCGCGTACCGGGATTTCCTTATAACCAATGTCCTGGAACCCTTTGATAAAGTCCGCTGTGATATGCATAGAACAGAGGGAGGTCACCTCACGTGGTTCCAGGTCCGTATATCCCAGCTTGCGCAGGGAAGCAAGATAACCCGAGTCTATCTTCATCGCCTTGTAGGTGATCAGCTCCCGCACCGGGATAGCCTCATTATCTTTCCTGCGTCCCATCGACCGGACATAGGCTCCATTTATTCGTTGCGCTTTAAGAGAGACCAGCTCCCTGGCGGTCAGATGGTCATAACCCGCCGCTTTTAATTCTTCCACATACCCCTTGTCGATATCCTGCGCTTTCAGCGTGATCAGCGTTCTGGGTTCGTCTGACTCCACTAACCCTGATCCGCGCCAGTATTGAATAAATTCCTGGTCGATGTGCATCGCAGAAAGACTTACCAGCTCCTTTGCCCCGATGTGCGGGTAACCGTTGCGAACGACCATCGAAGCGTAGTCCTTCTTTACATTGCACAGGAAGAGAGAAATTTGCCGGCGGCTATTCAGCTCTTCCACACCCATTTCCGTTATGGCTTTGAAATATGCCTCGTCCGCCTGGAAATGAAAATGTCCAAAGCCCTGCTGTCCGTCGAACTGACCGGTAAAGGTCATCGTCCCGGCCTCCCTTGTCAGCTTGAAACTGACATTGCCCATACCCGGGAAAGGATTGATCTCGGTCTTATCCACCGTCATCGAGTGTGACCAGGAATGATCATCCTCCTCAGCCTTTAGCTCGAACCTGAGCTTGCTATCTGTTGTCGTAATAAACCAGGAACCATCCGTGAGGTCATCGCCACCGGAGTCTGCATCCACCGAAATACCCGACAGGGATAGATTCGTGCGGACATCAAACTGAGGGGAGACTATCGCTGCCGGCTGCACGCTGAGAGCTATTTTTGGCGCGATACGGGTCGATATAGCCGGCAGGGCAGTCACAGTCATTGCAGTCATGGCCGTCATAGGTGTTGCAAGACTGACATTCTGCATCACGGGCGTAGCCTCATTCGCAGGTTTAACCTCGATGGCAGGCGTCGCAACATCTGCGGCAGCAACGGGTGCCACCTGTTCTGCTTTGATGGCCACAGCCGCCTTTTTAGCGGTTTTACCGGGGCCAGAGTTTGACTGCTGACCATAGGCAGCAGGTTTATTCAGGACGCAAACCAGCGCCGTGAAAATAGGTAACAGGAAAAAATATTTCCAGACCGTATGCCGGGAAGAACGTTTGCTATTCATCATAACGATACGTCTTTTTAAAAGTGATTGATTGTAATTGTTAGTGATACTAAAAGGCAGATGGGGGGCAGAGACCCTTAACAGGCTTAGCTGGTAGGCTGATCTTTCCACTTCTTCGTGAAGAAGGACAGACTCATCGGTCAAAAATTCAAGGTTGTTCTCCACCTCCCGGCGATACCACCAGACGATAGGGTTAAACCATTGCAGGACCACCGCAGCCTCCGCCAGGAGAATGTCTACGGTATGCCGCCCGCTCACATGTGTCTTTTCATGGATAAGGATCTGGTTGTACGTCTCCCAGTCATAGGCCGCCGGATTGATGAAGATCGTATTCCCGAAAGAACAGGGGGCCCGGTTCCCACCCGTTTCGACAATACGAAAACGACCATCCACGATAACCGGATTGGCATAGGACTGATAGAGAAGGACAGCCAGCTGTAAGAGAAAATTCATCCCGAATAATAATACGCCGAAGAGATAGACGTAAAAGAGCCAATGGGCTGCAACAGAAAATACCCGGCCAGGAGTAAGAGGGTCCCGTGCCACGATCGCCGGAGCCGGTGTTGAAGCCGCCCGATCTGCGGGCTTTTCAGTCACTACCGAACCCGGACTTGCCGTCGAGGCCTGTGTTGAAGCCAAAACCGGCCGTTCTGCTGAAGGGCTCCGATGATGCCGACGCCGGACCCCTGCCCTGGCCGCTAAGCCGGAGCCGGTTGTTGACGCCACCCGGCCCGCTGCTGGCTGAACCAGGGTTTCCACAGGCTCCCCAGCCTTTATATCCTGTTTAACAGCAATATTTGGTTGCGCGTCCGCAACTTCCTGCTGCATATCCCGTCCGCGCCAGCTCAATTGCTGAGGCACAGGAAGCAATGGCAGCACAAAGGCGATAGCCAGACTTCCCATTAACATCCACCGGTTCAACCGATAAAAAGTCTCCTTCTGCAGAAAGAGCTTGTAAAATAAAAAACAGATGGTAGTAACGACCGTGACATTCAGGATATAAGGTATCATTTCTTCTGGGATTTAATGATCTCCAATATTTCGTTCAATTCTTCCTGGGATAGCTGCTGCTCCTTCGCGAAATAAGCCAGCATACGCGGATAGGAGTTGTTGAAGTAAGATCTCACAATATCATCAAAAGCGGTTTTTTGATATTCCTCCTTTGATACTTTCGGATAATAACGAAAGGTATTCCCAAATGTCTCATGACCCAGAAAACCCTTCTCTTCCAGAATGCGCACCATCGTCGCCACAGAGTTGTAATGCGGTTTGGGATCCGGCAGCTCAGCGATGACCTCCTTTATAAATGCCTTTCCAAGATGCCAGCAGGCCTGCATGATCTGCTCTTCCCGTTTGGCTAGTTTCTGCATATACTCCTAATTTGATATGAAGCTACTACTAATTTATTAGTTTTGCAACTAACCGATTAGTTTTTATAAAAAATTTCCCTCCCTTTCTCTCAATCGACAATTTCTTCCTGCTGAATTCCTTCCAGCGTAAAAAGGAAAACGTCCTTCAGCGCCTCATCCTTCAGATAGTCGAACCGGCCTGATGCTCCCCCATGCCCATAGTCCATATTAGTATGCAGCAGCAGCACATTGTTATCCGTCTTTAGTGCCCGCATCTTTGCCACCCATTTGGCAGGTTCGAAATACTGGACCTGGCTGTCGTGGAGACCTGTCGTCACCAGGAGACTGGGATAATTTTTCCGTTCTACATTCTCATAGGGAGCATATGACTTCATATAGAAATAGGCGTCTTTGTTCTTTGGATTACCCCATTCGTTGAATTCATTGGTGGTCAGCGGTATGCTTTCATCAAGCATCGTATTTATGACGTCGACAAAAGGCACATCGGCGATGACCCCATGCCAGAGCTCGGGCCGCATATTCGTGATGGCGCCCATCAACAGCCCGCCAGCACTGCCGCCATTGGCATAAAGATGCGCAGGACTGGTATATTGTTGCCTGACCAGGTAGTCCCCGCAATCGATAAAGTCGGTAAAGGTGTTGATCTTCTTTTGCATCTTCCCGTCCTCATACCAGCTTCGCCCCATCTCCTGGCCACCCCGGATATGCGCTATCGCAAAAATGAATCCCCTGTCCAGCAGGCTGAGGTTCGGGCTGCTGAATTCATCATCCGTACTAAGCCCATAACTGCCATAGCCATATAGTAATAATGGCGCCTTCCCATCTTTTTTCAACCCTTTCCTGTAAACAAGGGATAGAGGGACTTTCGCGCCGTCCTTTGCCGTCACATATATCCGTTCGACCGTATAGTCCGTAGGTTTATATCCTCCCAGCACAGTATCCTGTTTCAACAGCTGCTTTTCCCTGCTGTCCATTTTATAGGCATAGACCGAGGCCGGAGTAACCAGGGAGGTATAACCATATCGCAGTACGTTGCTATTGTACTCAGGATTGTTTTCGGTATAGGCAAGATAAGAGACCTCGCTAAAGTCAATGTAATGATCCTGACCCGTCAGTGTATTACGGACACGAAGTTGTAACAGGCCGTTTTTCCGCTCGGACAGGACAATATAATCCTTAAACACCTCGATGTCCTCCACCAATACATCCGGCCGGTGCGCGATGACCTCCTTCCAGTGACTGCTGTCGGTGTGATCCAGCGGAGATTCCATTAACCGGAAGTTCTTCGCCTTCCAGTTGGTAGTGATATAAAATCGATTCTCCTGGTGTTCGACCCTATACAATACCTCGGGATTCCTTGTCTGAAAGACTTTGAACGCGGCCTCAGGCTGGTCGGCACGAATGAACCGTATTTCCGAAGACAAGGTGCCGGCCGAAGAAATAAAGATATACCCACCCGACTTGCTTCTCCGCACCCCGATATAATTGGATTTGTCCGTTTCGGTATAGACGACCTTGTCGGCTTCCGCCCTTGTACCAAGCCGATGACGTACTATCTTTTCCGTCAGGAGAGTAACAGGGTTGTTGCGGGTGTAGAACAAGGTCTTGTTATCACTGGCCCAGGCTAAACCCGGAGCAGCTCCGTGCAAGCCCTCGGTTATCAGCCGGCCGCTGACCAGGTCCTTTACATAGATATCATACTGACGTCTCGATACAGTGTCAACACTAAAAGCAAGCAATCGGTTGTCAGGACTTATCTGCATCGTCCCAACGCTGAAATAAGGATGACCGGCCGCCATTTGATCCACATCCAGCAATACTTCCTCCGCAGCGGTCGTGTCCCCTTTCTTTCGGCAGTATTTAAAGTATTGTTGCCCCTCTTCTTTTCGGGTATAGTAATAATATCCGTTCTTAAAGACAGGTGGGTCGGTTTCATCTTCCTTGATACGCGCCTTCATTTCCCGGAACAGATTCTGCTGAAAATTTTTGGTGCGGCCCATCATCGTATCCAGGTAAGCGTTTTCCGCTTTTAGATAGTCGACCGCCAATGAGCTGTCCGGACCTTTGCTAAAATAATCTGCCATCCAGTAATAGTTATCTCTTACAGTGTCACCAAAAAGGATCCGGTCATGCAGTTTCCTCACCGCGACAGGCGGTTGGACAGCTTTTGGCCAGGTTCCTCCGGAATCAGCCGGGGACGGCCCTTTACAGGCAAATAAAAATAAGATGGCTCCCAAAAGAACAGTAGTTGGTTTCATGAATTGTATTTAGCTGAGGGATGAGATCAGCCACGGGAATCTACAAATATTTTAGCAGACAGCAGGCTGCAGAGTGGAATGTGGCCAAATAAATTTGGAGAGTGCTCAAATTGAAATAAATTTGGTATGTGCACACAAACTAACCTGCAACGATGTTTGACATAAGTAGCCAAAATAGTGCAGTCAGAACCTTGCCATTGCCGAATGAGAATGACTTGCTGGCCCGGGTAGCAGAAGGAGATGAGAAGGCCTTTGCCCTTATCTTCCATCACTATCGGCATAAGATCTACTCATATGCTTACCATATTTCCGGTAGCAGCGCACAGGCTGACGAGCTCGTGCAGGATGTTTTCCTGAAAGTCTGGCTCTACCGCGACAAGATCCCCCACATCTTACGATTTGACAGCTGGCTTTTCACTATCGCCCGGAACCAGGTCTTCGATATGCTAAAAAGCATGGCCAGAGAGGCATCGTTGCGCCACCAGATGGCCGGTTTGCTGGACCCCGATGCCAATCCCGTCGAGGACCGGATGCTTACCCGTGAGAACGAGGAACAGCTGCAGCGGGCGCTGGACAAGCTGTCCCCCCGCCAAAAGCTGATCTTTACCCTGAGTCGCAACGAAGGGCTGAAACACGAAGAAATTGCTTCCCAGCTTCATATTTCCCGTCATACCGTCAAGACACACCTTGTACAGGCATTAAAGACCCTGCGTAATCTCCTTTCTGTTTTTTTCTGACCAGAAAATATTTTTTCTTTTCACCTACTCCTATCTCCGGGTTTCTCAGTCTTTAGGGTGAATCTACTCACATGGAAGTTTCACAACGATTGACTTACCTGTTCCGCCGGTACCTGTCAAAACAGTGTACCCCAACAGAAAGGAATGAACTATTTGACCTGCTGCTTCAGTCTGAACACGACGAGATGCTGCGGAGACTTATTGAAGAGACCTGGAAGAACGACTTTCCCGCCTATACCCAGGACAAACAAACAGCAAATTCGATCCTCCGGCATATTGTAAGCCGACGGGAGCCAGAGACACCTCCCGAGGCCAACGAAGATTCAGCTCCCTTCTCTTCCGAATCGCTATCTTACCGTTCCCGCAACATTCACTTTAGCCGCTGGGCCGCGGCAATACTTGGTATGGCTCTCATTACCTTCCTGGCCCTTTACCACCGCCCCACCCCTTCCCGTCCAACCCCGTTACCCGTACTGGCCGTTGCTCAACCAATGTCAGACCGCTGTATGACCTTATCAGACGGAAGCACCGTATTATTAAACCAGGATGCAAGGATTGACTATCAAAAAGGGTTTAATAAAAAGACCCGGGAGGTCACCCTGCACGGAGAAGCCTATTTCGCGATCCATCACGACCCCCGCCCATTTATCGTCCATACAGGATCTATCCGGACGACAGTATTAGGCACCGCCTTTAACATCAATGCATCCAATGACCGGGACATCGTCATCACCGTGACAAAAGGAAAGGTCAAAGTAGAAAATGGCGCAGGAGAATACAGCATCCTTCGCCGCAATGAACAGCTTCGCCTGGATTCGCTCCACACCCGACTGAAAAAGATACCCGTAGATGCCGCTGAAGTGCTGACCTGGAAAAAACCCTATCTGATCTTCAACGACGTAACTATGAAAGAAGCAATGGACGAGCTCGCCGCACGCTTTCATACAGACATCGTCTTTACAAACCCCGCCGCAGAGAATTGCCCCGTCACTGCTTCCTTTACCGAAAGAGAATCGCTGGAAGCCATCATTAAAGTATTATCAAAAATCAACAACATGGAATACACCAACGATCACGGACATGTCCGGATCAGCGGAGAAGGTTGTAAATAGTATGTAAACAAAAAACCTACCCCGGCTGGAACCCGGAGCAGGTTGAAAAGATACCTTTCTCTTAGACAAAGGAGGTATCCCGTTTTAAACAAGTATCATTCATTTAAAACAATCAAAACTATGACATTTTCTTTATTGTCAGCGTTTGGACGCTCCTGCCTGGAACGGGGGCGCAGTCAACTGCTTAACCAAACCAAAAAACGATTGCTGTATTTTATGCGCATCAGCTTTGTAATTCTCCTTTGCTTTTTGTGCAGCATCCAGTTGCTCAGCGCCCGTGACGCCAGTGGACAGGATATGAACAAGGTCTACATCTCCCTGGAGCTGAAAGACGAGCCACTTATGACCGCCCTGGAAAAGATCCAGCAAATGACACCCTTTATGTTCGCGTATAACAAGCGGGAGATCAAGCGAATCCACAACCTCACGCTGAGGGGTGGCAGCCGTTCTGTCCACAGTATCCTCGAGACGCTGCTGCTGAATACCCGCCTCCGGTACGAGCAGGTGGGGAACACGATCGTTATTTCCACCGTCCGCGATCGCAGCGAAGGTATTCCCGGAATGTTCAAAGAGCTCTCCCCCATCTCCAGTTCCCGGGAAGAGATAAAAGCCCGGATCCTGACCGGGGTCGTCACCAATGAAAAAGGAGACGGTCTGTCCGGCGTATCTGTCACCGTGAGAGGTAGCTCTGTGGGAACGACCACCGATGCCGAAGGCCGGTTCAAGCTAACCGTCCCCGACGAAGGGGCAACCCTCGAGTTCTCCTATGTTGGGTATGAAATGCAGAGCGTAAAAGTGGGCAGCCAGGCCGAAGTGACCATAAAGCTAAAAGAAACCGTAACCGGTTTAAATGACGTCGTCGTGATCGGTTATGGTACGGTCAAAAAATCCGATCTGACCGGTGCCGTGGCCAGTCTTAAAGGCGAGCAGCTGGTAGATAAGCCGACACCCAACATTGCGCAGGCCCTTCAGGGAAAAATTGCCGGTGTAGATGTCAGCATCAATAGCAATGCCCCGGGTCAAGGCGCCAAGGTACGTGTCCGCGGTATCGGATCCATCAATTCCAGCCTCGACCCGCTCTATGTCGTGGATGGGGTCAGCGGCGTCGACATCAATACCCTCAACCCTCATGAAGTGGCGTCTATTGAAGTTCTAAAAGATGCCTCCTCAACGGCGATATATGGCGCACGCGGCGCCAATGGTGTCATTATGGTCACGACAAAAAGAGGACGCAGAGGCGATACCCGTGTCACTTATGACGGAAATGCAAATGAATCTGTCCTGACCAGGCATCTGAAAACACTGAACTCGGATCAGTTCGTCCAGGTCTATAATCTCGCTTTCGCCAACGGTCAGAAATTCGATCCCCTCGGCGGGGTTTGGACACCTCCGGCACCGCTGAATCATGCCAGCCTCCCCAAACTTTTCGACGCCAATAACAAACCGCTCTACAACACCAACTGGGAGCATGAGGTCTATAAACCGGCTTTTTCACATGATCACTTCATCACCGTGCAGGGTGGCAGCGACAAGTCTCAGTTCAGTGCATCGCTTGGGTACCTGGACCAGAACGGGATTATGATCAACAGCTGGTTCAAACGGTATTCTGCTAAATTAACCCTGGACAACGAGGTCAACAACTGGCTGAAATTCGGCGGCAATATCTCCATCATCCAAAGCACCCAGCGTCTCGTATCGGATGCCAATGGCTCGCTCAACGTGCCCCGTATGGTTACAGAGGAAGTTCCCATCGTGCCGATAAAATATCCCGACGGCAGCTGGGCCGGCAACAACGATATAGCCGGTCTGGAAGGCGGTCCGAATCCCGTTCATATCTCTCAGTCCCGCTATAATCTGAACAATACACTGCAAGCCCTTGGAGATGCTTATTTTACCGTACATCTCACCAAGGAACTGGATTTCAAATCCGATCTTGGCTACAATCTCAGCGGACTAAAGAACAACTTCTATTCCGGCAATGACCTGCCCCACCTTTCACAGGACCAGGGTGGAGAGGCGCATATCAACTCCTATTACAATTATTACTGGCAGTCCGAAAACTATCTTACCTGGAATCATCGCATCAACGAACGTCAGAAGATGACAGCCCTGCTTGGTGCTTCCTGGCAGAAATACAAACAGGAATGGGTAGATGCCGAAGCTCAGAACTTTATCGATGACTTCTTTCAATGGGATTATCTGCAGGCAGGGTCCGTCCGGTCCAATACCAAATCCCAGGATTATAAATGGACGATGAACTCTTATTTTGCCCGCGTAACCTACAATATCGACGAAAAATACCTGTTCACTGCAACCGGTCGTTATGACGGTTCTTCCAAATTCGGCGTCAACAACAAATTTGCATTCTTCCCTTCCGTAGGTGCAGCCTGGCGGATGTCGGAAGAGGATTTCCTGAAACACAGCAATACCATCAGCTATTTGAAACTCCGCGGCAGCTACGGTTATTCGGGTAACCAGGAGATCGGCCAGTATCAATCGCTTGCCCAGATCCAGCCCGATGTTACGGTCATCGGGAATGCCAATCAGTCGGTCCTCTTACCCAACTATATCGGCAATCCAAACCTGAAATGGGAGAAATCACAACAGGCCGACATCGGTTTGGAATTGGGCCTGCTCAAGAGCAGGATCAATTTGAACATCGATGCCTATCGCCGTACGACAAAGGACCTCTTACTGGCGGCGCCCATACCCTGGTCTGCCGGCGAAGTGCAGAACAACGTATATGAAAATGTGGGTTCCGTACGAAATACAGGACTGGAGATCAACCTGCAGACAGTCAACGTAAAAACGAAAGATTTCACCTGGACTACCAACTTCATCTTTGCCACCAACAAAAACAAGATCATCAAGCTGAATGACGGAAATGCCGATATCTTCCCCGGCCCCAACTTCCTGGGCCAGACCAATGTCCTGCGGGTAGGCGCGCCCATCGGCTCATTCTATGGCATGACCCGCACAGGAACATATGGAGAAAGTGAAGCAGCCGATGCAGCCACGCATGGCCTGAAACCCGGCGACCGCAAATACATCTACAACAAGGACGGCAGCCCCTATTACAGCATCATCGGGCGGGCCAATCCAAAATGGACAGGCACATTCAGCAGTACCATTACTTATAAAAGCTGGGACTTCTCCTTTGACATCCGTTTCGTACAAGGTATAAATACCGCCGCGACCTTCAAACATTCCAGCGAAGACAGGCAGACCATCGCCAACAGCCTGGCCACCGTGCTGGATGCCTGGACGCCGACACACCAGAATACGATGATCTCACAGGTCAGGAATTACAAGTTCGCACAGGACTCTCATTTCGATACCTGGTGGGTCGAGGATGGATCCTTTATCCGTGGTCAGAATTTGACCCTGGGATATACCATTCCCGAAGCGACGGTCCGTAAATGGAAATTAAATAAGATCCGTGTTGCAGCCAGCGCTCAGAACTGGTTCCTGCATACGAAGTATACAGGTTATGATCCGGAAGTGGATACCTTCAACTCCACATATGGAGCCAACACCTCCTTCTCCCAGAACCTGGATTTCTTCTCGTATCCCCGTCCCCGGACCTATAATCTTGGCTTGACGGTAGGATTTTAATAACATTTAAACATACACTGATGAAACGCATTCAATATAAATACCTGCCAATTGTCTTTCTATTACTGGCACTGGGCTCCTGTAAAAAGTTCCTGGATGAACATCCTACGAACTTCCTCAAACCCGGTTTTACCATTACGACTACCAAAGAAGCCCAGGCCCTGGTCAATTCCTGTTACAAGAACATGTCGGGAGTGGTGACCGGGCAACCATCTTCTTATGGCGGCAATACCTGGAACCTGATGGAATTTATGACCGGCAAGTCGAATAGCGATCTGGGGCAAACGGGTTTTGTCAATTTCCAGACTCTCACCTACAACACCACCTCCTTTTATGTTGATACCTGGTGGCAGCAGATGTATCTCGGCATCGGCGCCTGTAATAATGCGCTGGAAAGTCTGACAGCCGTAGGTTCAGGTGTTTTGTCAGATTCTACCAAGGCGGCTATGCTGGCACAGGCGCATGCCATGAGAGCGCTGTATTATTTCTACCTCGTACGGATGTATGGAGCTGTACCAAAGGTAACTTCGGTTCCAAAAGACCTCAATCTCAAGATCCCGCGCTCGCCTGCCAAAGCAATCTATGACAGCGTGATCATCCCCGATCTTCTGACAGCAGAATCAGCACCGCTGGCCTGGCAGGGTGGCTCCTATATGGGAAAAGGCGCCGTTGAAGCCCTTCTTGCCGATGTCTATCTGACCTATGCCGGATCTCCTATCAAAGGCGGTGACTCGTATTATACGGAATCGGCCAAACGTTCGAAAGCCGTTATCGACAACGGCGGCTATACCCTGTTTGCCAACTATACGGACATGATCAATCCCCAGAACAAGAATGGCGGTGAGTTTATCCTGCAGGTTCAGTTCTCTGCCGCAGCCAACACTACCAACCCGCTGACCGCGCTGACCATTCCCAACTATTCCGGTATCTCGAAATACTCGGATGAATATGGCTCGGTCTTCCCGACCGACCAGTTCCTTGCCTCTTTCCCTGCGGGTGACAAGCGAGCAGCCGAACGCCAGTTCTTTTATTCCAGCTATCCCAGCATCAAGGACAATACACCTGTGATCTTCCCACATCACTACATCTACAAATGGTTTGACTCGACGGCTGTGCGCAATACGGCCAAGTCCGATCTTAACTTTACCATTTACCGGCTCGCCGATGTCTACCTGCTTTATGCAGAAGCATCCAATCGCGCCGAGGGCAGCCCGAATAGCAACGCGGTGAGCTATGTGAACAAAATCCGCGCACGCGCCAACCTCGCACCAATAGGCGCCCTGTCGCAGTCCGATTTCGAACACGAAGTCTGGCTCCAGCGCTATTTCGAACTCTGTTTCGAGAACAAAATATGGTTCGACATGATCCGCACACTAAAGGTTCATAATGATGTCACCGGCAACTGGGACGACTTTGTGGGACATAAAACAGTCTGGAACGCGACTTTCTCTGCTAACCAGCTGTTATTCCCATTACCAAAACAGGAGACGGACGTCAATCCCAACCTCCTGCCAAACAACCCGGGGTTCTAAGACACCCGGAGGTTTACACATGCGAAGGGGCTGTCCTACACTAATCGGGACGGCCCTTTTTTATTTAACCCACCATTCCCTGATCCGCCGCTTGCTAAGCGAAATACCCCGCCCGCTAAATACAAATGTAGCTCAAGAAAATTCCCCCCATATTCAGCATATGAAACGTAGCTTAAAGGGGTTTTTTGTAGGCGCCGGCAAAGACCGGTTTGACGAGAGTCTTGCCCTGTTTGACGGGGATACTTTTTATTGTAAAGTGTCCACAAAAGATACGGATGGGGATATCTATATGTTTGAGTCAACCAGGCAAAAAAAAGGAGGTCCGCCTCTCCATCTGCACTATGAACAGGATGAATGGTGGTACGTACTTCAGGGCGAGTTCCTCATAAAGGTCGGAGACCAGCTTTACAACGCCAAAGCAGGCGATAGCGTATTCGGACCACGTCTGGTACCGCATACTTTTTCAAAGGTCAGCGAGGAAGAGGCGAAGATGCTGATCTTGTTTACACCGGCGGGAAAAATGGAGGAGAGTTTTATTGCCCGAAGCAAAGGCGTGACCAATAACATGACAGACCAACAACGCCAGGAGTTCAGCAAGGCCCATGGCGTTGAAATAGTGGGACCGCCGCTGACCCTTCTCAAGCAATAAAAAATTATCAAACCGTATCTATCCTTTCTTTTATACTTTTTCGTTCGGGCTGGGTCCTGGCCAGACTATAAGCCCTTTCAAGACTTGATCTTGCTTTTTCCGGATCAAGGTTCCTGTAAAGCTCTCCAAGCAGGAGAAAGTAAAAATGATTGTTTTCCAGCTTTAGGTTCTCTGCCTCGATCAGGGCTTCCCGTGGCCCTTTTACCTTATAGAGCGCAAAGATCCTGTTAAGCTCAACACTGGGGGAATAATTGATCAGCAGCAACTGGTCATATAATTGCAAAATATCCGTCCATTTTTCCGCGCTATCCTCTTTTACACAATGCCAGGAGGCAATCCTTGCTTCAATATGATAGGAGCTCAGCTCGGTTCCCTGCATAGAGCAATCTAAAAAGATCCGTCCCTGGCTGATCAAAGCGCTATCCCATAATCTTTCATCCTGCTGTTCATAAAGGACCAGGGCTTCTTCATTAGCCTCTCTTGCCTGAAGCCGGGAGGCATGAAAACACATCAGGGCCATCAAAGCATTTGTCTTAGGCCTGTTGGTTCTCTCCCATCCCGTCAGCAGCATCCCCAGGTGCATAGCTTCAAAACAAAGCTCTTTTTGCAGGACCTGGTTTTGCGTCTTGGAATAGTACCCTTCATTAAAAAGGAGGTAGATGATATGCAGAACGCTGTCAAGCCGTTTGTCTATTTCAGTGACAGGAGGCAGCTCCATTTTTACGTCGGACTCACGCAGTTTTTCCTTTGCCCGGAACAACCGTTTGTTGATGGTCTCCTTATTGGTAAGGAAAGCGTCGGCGATCTCATCGATACCAAACCCGCAGAGAACCCGCAGGGCCAGTCCTATCTGGGCCTCGCTGGCAATGGCAGGATCACAGATCGCAAACAGCATTTGCAGCTGGCTGTCTTCAATATTCTCCTGTGAGAAGAGGTCTTCGTCCGTCACTGTCACCTGCTCCTGTTGAGCCGTCAGATTCGGGATGATCTTTTTTTCGAAGAGCTTATTCCTTCGAAAATGATAGAGCGTCTTTTGTTTGGCAACCGTATACAACCAGGCCGTGGGATTTGGAGGCAGTCCTTTGATCCCCCAGCTTTCAGCTGCCTGCAAAAATGTTTCGCTTACGATGTCTTCCGCTGTTTCTATGTGCTGCAAGCCAAAAAGGCTGCTGATAACAGCAACCATTTTGGAGAATTCCAGCTGGAATAATTCTTTTAACACGTACTAATAATGAAGAATAGGTCGGATCTCGACACTGCCGCCGGAGTCCAGCGCTGGACAGCCATGAGCTAAAGTGGTGGCTTCTTCCAGGCTTTCGGCCTTGATAATGATAAAACTACCCAGTTTCTCCTTGATCTCGACAAAAGGACCGTCTGTGATTACCCCGCCTGCTTTTAACACCTTGCCTTCAAAAGAAAGACGGGGACCATTGCTGGCCAGTTTTCCCTGCGCGGCAATGCCCCCGGCCCAATCCTGCCACTTCTTTGCGAGTGCCTGCATCTCTGTTGGAGAAGGCTTGCGGGAATCGTAGTCAGGCTGACGAAAGAGCAACATGAAGTCTTTCATTTTTGCTTGTTTAATTGTTATTGAATGTATTTCTACATCAATAATGACTGAGACGGGAAGAATTGGACATCAAAATAAAAAAAATCCGATCCTGCGGTGATCATCTATTTATTATCATAGAACTTGATCATATTAAACTTATACGATCCGCTCTCTCCTTTTGCCAGTTGGTAAAGGATCACCCGATTACCACCGGTGGGTTTGTCTTTGTTGTCATCCTTATTGTAGATCGGGAACCGCTGCAGCAGCGTACCTTCCATGAGGGAGAACTGGTCATGCCCCTTATAGCCTGTGCTGATCTTGGGGTTCATCGAGGCATCAGGCAGAACACAGGGGATGATCTCTTTATTGCCCTCGGATATAAAACCATAAACCGTTCCGGAGCTTGCATTGGAGTCGGCGTAAATGAACAATACGAGGTCAGGATACCCGTCCCTGTTGAGATCGTCAACCTGGGCGCTGGCCACCCGTCCTTTTAAAGTAAAGCTCACGTCCCTGGCACCGGTCTCGAAACCTACCGGCTTGATTGACAATGGATTTTGCGTAACACTCTTATTTCGGCAGTCCACCCGGTAGCCGGCTTTCCCGATTTTCAGGGTAGAATCGATCTTAGGGAACATAACCATTTGGGTCGGGGCAGCAGCCGGCTGCGAAGCAGCAGATCCGGCAGCACTGTCCTGGGCATTGGCAAAACCGGCAAGTAAACATCCCAGCAATACAAAAAGAGTCTTCATACCAGTAAAGATAAAGGGAAAATCGATATGCCGCCAAGCCTTAACTTTATGACTAAACCATCTGACGTGCTTAAAGCCAGAATACTTTTATCGCTTGTAACATTTCTGTCCTTCCTAGCAGCCCGGTCTCAATGGAAAGCCCCCTGGATAGCCATGCCGGGCGCGTCCCCCAACGGTTATGGCGTCTATCTCTTCAGGAAGGACATCGGGATTCCAGCTGTACCAGCCTCCCTTCCCGTATTTGTTTCAGCGGACAATCGCTATAAGCTGTATGTCAACGATAGCCTGGTATCCCTGGGCCCGGCCCGTGGGGACATCGCGCATTGGAAGTATGCCACCGTCGATCTGGCGCCTTATCTCCGGCCCGGTAGCAATTGCATCGCCGCCATGGTCTGGAATGAAGGGGAAGAAAGACAGGAAGCGCAGCTTTCCTACCATACGGGTTTTGTCCTTCAGGCAGCCACCGCAGAAGGACAGTTACTGAATACCGACACCAGCTGGAAATGTACGATGGACAGCGCCTGGTCACCGATAAAAGTAAAAGTCCCGGGGTATTATGTTGCCGGACCGGGCGAGTTACAGGATATGAGCAAACACGTCAGCGACTGGACAAAGATCAAGAACTACGGGACAGGCTGGAAGAATGCGCAGGTAATCGCGCCGGCAGTTCCAAAGAATATTCCTACCTCCTTTGCATCCACTACGGCCTGGCTTCTCGTTCCTTCGACATTGCCGCCGATGGAATTGTCAAGACAACGACTGGCTGCAGTTCGCCGGGCAGAGGGAGTTGTCGTTCCTGCCAATTGGCCCGGACAGCGGACGTCCCTGACCATTCCTGCAGGTACGACAGCAACACTGTTGCTCGATCACTCTTTTCTGACCAATGCCTATCCCACCCTGGTCTTTAGTGGAGGGCTGCAGGCTACCCTCTCCCTGACCTATGCAGAAGCCCTCTACACCAGGGCTCCGGATAAAAGAGACTGGCCTACCAAAGACGATCGCTCCGACATAGAAGGCAAGCTCATCGTCGGCAGGAAAGACAGCATCCTCCCGGATGGCAGCGCAAACCAGGTCTTCACCACTCTCTCCTGGCGAACCTGGCGGTATATCCAGATAAGGATCGTTACAAAAGATCAGCCGCTGGTCCTGGATGATATCTATGCAACGTTCACCGGATATCCTTTTCAGAATATCGCGAAATTCGAGACCGGCTCTTCCGAGCTCGACAGGATGTTTGCCATTGGATGGCATACAGCACGTCTCTGCGCGGTGGAGACCTATATGGATTGTCCTTATTACGAACAGCTGCAATATGTCGGGGATACGCGTATCCAGGCGCTGGTCTCCCTGTTCAACAGCGGCGACGACAGACTCGTAAAAAATGCGATCGAACAGATCGACAATTCAAGACAGCCGGAAGGTGTCACGCTCAGCCGTTATCCTACGCAGATGCCACAGCTTATTCCCCCCTTTTCACTTTGGTGGATCGGCATGCTGCACGACTACTGGATGTATGGACGCGATACCGATTTTGTCATCAACAAATTACCGGGAACAAGACAGGTGCTGAGCTTTTTCCGCCGATTTCAGCAGCCGGACGGCTCTCTCCGGGGTCTCCCCTATTGGACCTTTACGGACTGGGTAAATAGCCCCGGCTGGGAGACGGGTATGGCTCCTGTGGGGGCCGATGGCAGCTCCTCCGTACTGGATCTGCAGCTGCTGTGGGCGTATCAGCTGGCAGCAGACATCGAAGGCCGCAGTGGTATGAAGGAATATGCCGAACAATACCGGCAGTATGCCGCCCAATTAAAAAAGACGATCCGAAGTAAATACTGGGATAAGGACCATCAGCTCTTCGCCGACCGGTCGCAAAAAGATCTGTTCTCCCAACACGCCAATGCGCTGGCCATTCTTACCGGGGTGGCCGATCAGTCAGAACTCAAAGGATTGGCCCGGTTATTACTGACCGATACCGGTCTCGCACCTGCATCCATCTATTTCAAATATTACCTGCACCAGGCCCTTACCAGGGCGGGATATGGCGACGACTATCTCAGCTGGCTGGATAAATGGCGCGAGAACATCAGGCTGGGTTTGACGACATGGGCCGAGATGTCGGACGTAGCAGCCTCCCGTTCGGACTGCCATGCCTGGGGCGCCAGTCCGAATATCGAGTTTTTCAGGATCGTGCTGGGTCTTGACAGCGAAACCCCGGGCTTTACAACCATCAGGGTAGAGCCACACCTGGGGAAGCTGCAGAAAGCCAGCGGAGAAATGCCGCATCCGAACGGAATGATCTCCGCGTCTTACCAACTGGAAAATGGGAAATGGGATATCAGGATCGGATTACCCACCGCCACCACCGGAAGACTGTTGTGGCACGGGCACGTGTATCCGCTGAAGGCGGGGGAGAATAAGTTTGCCTTATAGTAGGTAAGTGAAGCTGCTCATCGTAAATTTAAGGTAACCCTTAGATCGTATGAACGAACGCACCGATATAAAGATCTTTATTGCGTCTTCGGGGGAATTGAAAGGTTATCAGGAACGGATATTACGCCGCCTGGCTACGCGCAGACGAGCTGCAAAAAAGAATAATCTCCTGATATTTAATATATTTATCCCATGAAATACAAACACCTATCATTGCTTAGCCTTTTAGGCCTCCTGCTATCCTGCAATCCCCAGCCATCAACAACCCTTCGTCTCAATGGCACCTGGCGCCTCGTATCCGGCACCACCATTACAAAGGGCGTCAGCATCGTCACCGATTATACAAAGGAAAGCACCATGATAAAGATCATCAACGACACTCATTTTGCCTTTCTGAAACACGACCTGAACAGCCCCAAAGATTCCTCCAATCATTTCGACGCGGGCGGCGGCAGCTATACACTTACCGGCGACACCTACACCGAACACCTCGATTACTATTCTTCCCGCAACTGGGAAGGAAAGACTTTTCCCTTTACCGTGAGCATCAGCAATGATACCCTGATCCAGCGCGGGATGGAAAAAGTAGAAGCAGAGAACATCGACCGCGAGATCATCGAACGCTATGTGCGGGTACAGAAGTAAAAAAATATGCGAGGCCTTTAAAGCCTCTTTTCGTCATTATCTTGAAATGAGTGCGGAAGGAGATCCCATTCTTATCAACTCCCATTCCGGCAGGGATTATTTTTCAATGGAAGAGAACCTGGCGTTGATCGATATCGCCACCGCCCGGCACAGCCGTAACCAATTCCTATATCGACGCTGACGACGACGGCATTTGTCGCAAATCCCACGATGGCGCCAGATTCTGCAACAACATCCAGATCAGGAATAATGTGATCCGCTCCAGCGCCAATGCCATCAAATGAGGGCGACGGACACCGCGTCCATCTTTTTGCCCCCCGCCTCTTCTACCCTGCCGCTGATACGGCCGCCCTGGCCTAGCATAGACAGGGTCAATATCTGTAAGACAACAAGGATAGACAGTGTTCTCATACATCGGTCAGTTTGGTCAGACTGGATCAATTCCTGCGCGAATCTTTAAACAGTAAAACCGGCTCTGGCCGGTTTTACTCCCAAATTCCATTAATGCCAATGATGATAATAATGGGTATGATATCGTTCACAATAACACCCGCTGAGCATACTACCACAGATAGCAATGATAAGGACGATTAAAAGATGTTTCTTTTTCATAACCGGCGATTTTAAGTTGTTACAGTTAAGAGTGAAAAAGAAACCCGAAGTTTATTAAAGAAATGTGAGCGATTGCTAATGATCGGTTAACAAAAAAACGCCTATTTCTCCATTCCATTACTATCAGTGACCAACACTTCGCTCATATAGTCGAAGAACGGGCGCATTGCCTTAAAGGTAAGATCTGCTTCCGTTAAGAACGAGGGGCTTAGCACTTCCTTATCCGAAAATGGCCTTATAAGCAGGAACTGTTTGTAGCGCAACAACCCGATAGCGGCATGATCTGCATCGAACCCTTTTGGTGCAGTTTTGAGTTGTTCCCCCTTTAATGTTTTAAACATCGAGACAAAGGACTTGCTCTTTAGTATTTTTGTAAGGGGAGTCGCGTCAAAATCGATGTCATCCCTGATACGCTTCAGATCCTCAGGAACAGGTTGCCAGAATCCTCCCGCAATAAAGCTGTTGCCGGGTTCGATATTGAAATGATAGCCGCCTCTGCGATATTTGGTGGCCCGTCTGAAACTGCCGCTCCATTTTGTTTTATACGGAGTTTTATCATTGGAGAACCGGGTATCCTTATAAATCCGGTGAAGACTCATCTTCCCTGAAGGGGTTTCGATCCCGTCATGGATATTCAGCTTATCCAGTAATGCGGCGGCAAACAGCGCAATCCGCGCCTGCTCTTCCAGAAATTCAGCCTTATGCGTATTGAACCAATCCCGGTTATTATTTTTCTTCAGCTTATTTAAAAAATCAAACCCGGACTTATAGATCATGGGTTCTTCTATCTTACTTTTTGCCATGCGCAAATATACCGTTTTACGGATTTTTTGCTATATTCATCATAATGAATGACAGGCCATACGCAAGAACGTTTGCAGCGATTGCAGCCATTGCCGGCTGGACAAGCCTCATAGTCCAGTTTGTATTGCATCTTGAGAACAGGGTGACGGCTGTTCCAGAATCCATACTCCGTTATTTCACCTACTTTACAATCCTTACAAACATCCTGGCGGCGATAACATATACTTCCGTATGGATAAACCCCGCTACCGGGTGGCTGAAAAAATTTGGTACGCCTTCCGGCATCAGTGCGGTGACCGTATACATGACCGTTGTTGGGATCATATACAATACTATCCTGCGAAATTTAAGACCGATATATGGGATTGAGATTATCGTGGATGAATCTCTGCACGTGCTCCTTCCTCTTTCCATCCTGACCTTCTGGGTCTTATTTGTGCGTAAATCGGAGTTGAAATGGAAGATGGCCTTACCCTGGCTCACCTACCCTTTGGGATATATCCTCCTTGTAATGCTGGTCGGCTGGCAGACCGGTTTCTACCCCTATCCTTTTGCCGATGCGGGCAAGCTTGGGTATCCAAAGGCCCTTACCAATGGTTTCTGGGTACTGATAGGCTTCCTGGTCTCATCCCTTCTGTTGATAGGCATTGGGAAAATAAAAAAAGTTACTGTTAAAATGTAAATAGTATACCTTTACAGCCACCTCTCAACCCTTTTAATACTCCGCCCCCTCTTACCTCCCACACAACAGCTAACCTAAGCCTCCTTATTTATTCTTCACCAAAAATCAAAGGAGATTTTATGAGAACATCATTGTCCAAACCAGCGGTTATCGCGGTTGCGGTCACCCTGCTTCTTTCTTCCTGCAGAAAAAACCTTCCTCCATTCTGCAATTGTTCCCCGGACGAAATTGTGGCTACGGTATCGGTATTTTCTTCCGGTCTCAATGATCCGAGAGGTCTTAAATTTGGGCCTGACGGCTATCTCTATGTAGCGGAAGGAGGCATAGGCGGGTCTGACTCTACGACGAGCTGTATCCAGGTAGTGCCTCCTGTCGGCCCCTACAAGGGAAGCAACACCGGTTCACGCATTTCCAGGATCTCCCCGGCTGGGACCCGGTCGACCTATGTCAATGCCCTGCCTTCCAGCCAGACAGCTATGGGCGAGATCAGTGGCGTGGCAGATATTGCATTCATCGGTCAGACCTTGTATGCTCTGCTGGCCGGCGCAGGCTGCTCACATGGTATCACCATGTTACCCAATGGTATTTTAAAGGTCAATCCCGACAGATCATGGAAATTGTTTGCCGACCTCAGCTCATTCCAGATGAGTAATCCGGTAAAAAGTCCTGAACCAGGCGACTTTGAACCAGATGGCAGCTGGTACAGCATGATCAATGTTGACGATCGCTTATATGCACTGGAACCTAATCATGGAGAATTGGACAAGGTGACGCAGAAGGGCGACATTACCCGCATAGCAGATATTTCCGCCAGCCAGGGCCATATCGTCCCAACGGCCATGACCTTTCACAACGGCAGCTTCTTTGTAGGTAATTTGAACACATTTCCGATCACGGGGCATTCTTCCATCTATAAGATCTCACTCAGCGGCACGGTCAATGTCGTCTACACCGGCTTCTCCACGATCCTGGGACTTGCCTTTGACAAGGCCGGGGCATTGTATGTACTGGAAAACACGACAGGTAATCCTTTCCCTACGCCGGGAACAGGAGATATAATTCGGATCGATCCCAACGGAACAAGAAAGATCCTCGTTTCCGGGTTGGATCTGCCTACAGCCATGACCTTTGGATCGAATGAAAAATTATATGTCAGCAATAAAGGATTCGGATTCCCCGCCGGGCAGGGAGAGGTCCTTGAGGTTGCGATCAGCTGTTCAAAGCATTCGCAGGAGCTGGCAAGATAAAACCGTCATATTCGCCAAATTTATTAACTTCATAATATGAGATATAAGATGCTGTTGCCTCTTCCTTTGTTGCTGGCCTTTTGTCTTTCTCTGCCCGCGCAGGCGCCTCCACATCCGCCGCACCCAGCCGGTGCGCCCGGTCCACCACCGCCACACCCGGCGCATCCGAAGGTCAAACTACCAAAAGTAAAATTACCAAAAGTGAAGCTGCCGCCGCATCCCCAACATCCCGGCGGGCCGCCTCCACCGCCACCTCATAGATAGGTCCCTCATTTTTGCAGGGATACAAAAAAGATGGACCCCTGACCTGGTTGACTTTCGAACCATATGCGGCCTCTGTGTGCTACGATGATCTGACGGCAAATGTATAGCCCAAGGCCAAAAGATTGTTCACCCGATGTACCCTTACGCTTGATACTGCTCTCAAATGGCTCAAACAGTTTGCCCGCTATCTCGGGAGGGATACCCATGCCATTGTCATGGACCGATATCGTGATGCCCGCCTGGGTCTCTTCCGAGATCATTTTAACAGTCGCACCTTCCGGGCTGAATTTAATAGCATTGACGACCAGGTTGTCCAGTACGCGCGCTAATTTTTCCCGGTCAGCCCGGATAACCGGTCCGCTCCCTTCCAGGGTAACAAGGCGCTGTTTCTTTTCCGCAGCCCGGTAGGAGAGCAATTGAGCCGTCTGTTTTATGAGCTCTCCAATATCTACCAATTCTTTATGGAGAGCGTCCTCCCTGATCTCAAAATCAGTTTCCAGCAATTCCGTAATTAATTGCAAACATCTCTTACTGGCTTTTTCAACAAGCCGCATCCATTCCCTGTCTTTTTCAGGAATAAGGCTGTTCATCCTCATGCCTGTGATAGAGTTGATAGCTCCTATCGGATTTCGAAGGTCATGTGCGACAACTCGTATAAGACGGGCGTAGTTCTTATTGCTGTTCTCAAGCGCATCGGTCGTCACGCCAAGTTTCTTATACTGCTCTTCCAAGGTTGCATGAATACGCTTGTTTTGCCTTCCATTGCGCCAAAGCATAAAGATGATGACAGCCGCAAGGATACAGGCGATGCCTTCCAGCCACAACAGCCGGTCCGCATATACTGTTTTTTCCCGGATGGTTTCCAATTGCTGATCCTTGAGAGCATAGGAAATATAGTCAATACCCGACCGGTTGTCAATTTCCTGTTTCTTCCGGTAGAGCTGCACCAGCGCCGTACTATATTCATACGCCTTATCCCTGTCCTTCCGCGCCGTATAAAAGTCGTAGAGCTTATTATTCATGGCCATTTCATAGCTGCCATAATTCTTTTCTTTCGTAATGCTTAATGCCTGCCGGTAATAGGCGACGGCCTTTGCAGAATCGGTTTCACTGTACAGATCACCGAGCTCGCCAATGATGTCCAGGCTCATAAAGTACAGTTTCTCATGGAGACCGCCGGCTAGCGCATGTTCCAGCAACCGGATACCTTCGGCCCGCCGGCCTTCCTGGATATGACGATTGGCCTTTAGCTGCTCTATCGCCAGCAGAAGGCGGATATCATGGTATCTTTGGGCTATCTGTACTGCCCTGTCGATATACTGATCGACCGAGTCCGTCGCGAACTGCTGCGGGTATTGGAGCAGGAAGTTATAAATAACAATTGACAGGATAGAATCATGTCTGAGCGTTGTTCCCAGACTCATAGCCTTCCTGTAATGATCGATTGCTTTTTCATCGTTCCCCTTGGTATTATAGACCATGGCGATATTCATCCATGTCTGAACCAGGTTCGAAGAATCCCCAAGTGAGCCATATTGCTGATGAGCGTCACTGTAGTAACGCAGGGCCAGCTCAGCATTGCCATTGATATCAAAGTAAATGGCCAGGTTGTTCGTGGCATCTGCAATGCCTTTTACATAATTGATCCGACGGGCTATTTCCCGGGCTTTATTGGCATAGAACAAAGTGGTATCGACATTTTGCTCGTAGGCCAGTATGCCTATCCTGTTCAGTGCGTCAACATAACGGGAACTATCGCTAATAGACGGAAGCCTTTGTTGAAGGTCGTGAATGGCTTCGTCCTGACTGTAGGCAGGGCAAAAAAGCAGCATTAAGGGGATAAGACTGGTGGCTATTTTCAAGGAACGGGGTTTCCAACAAATTAATAGATTTGCCGAATATTTCAAAAAAAACATATACCAGACTGGTACTTAAGCCTGCTGATGGTTCGCCCGGGTAACAATATGCATCGGAACGACCAGCGTAGATCTCGGCTCGTATTCTTCAAAATCCATCTTTTGTGCTTTGGTCGGGAGATCAGCAAAACAGGACAGGAAGGTCAATAAGGACAGGTCCCGCTTTATGATATGTAACATCAAAATCTTAATTTGAGAATAAATTTAGCAAAAAGCGATAAGTTTGAACCTTCATTTTCCGGTATCATGAATACAAGATCCATATCACTGCCTGTTTCTGACTCCATTGGTTCCGTTTCAGCCGAGTATATTGTTCCTGAAACACCTGAATATATTATGACACTGGCACATGGCGCAGGAGCCGGAATGAATCACGCTTTTATGACAGCGCTGGCAACATCGCTTTCAGCCGTTGGCATTGCGACCCTTCGATTTAATTTCCCGTTCGTCGAGCATAAAAAGGTAAGACCAGACACCCCTGCAGTGGCTCACCAGACTATTGCAGCAGCTATCACAAATGCGCAGGAAACATTTCCTTCCCTGCCACTTTTCGCTTCGGGGAAATCCTTCGGAGGACGGATGACCTCACAGTATTTGGCCAGCCATCCCCGGCCCGAAGTCAAAGGAGTGATCTTCTATGGATTCCCACTGCACCCTTCCGGTAAGCCCTCTATAGAGAGAGCCGAACATTTGAAAGATGTAAAAACGAATATGCTTTTTTTACAAGGTACAAAAGACGACCTGGCTTCATGGGATCTGATAGAATCGGTGTGTTCGTCCCTTCCCAAAGCCAGCCTGGTAAGGATAGAAGGTGCTAATCATATGTTCAAAGCCGGCAAACAGGACACGCTGCCTTTGCTTGTCAATGCAACAAGGGATTGGATATACACAGCCTGTTCATAAGTCATCTTGCCCAATTCAGGGGAAACATCTAATTTACTTCTATGAAGTATTTCCCCGGCCAGCCTGTCATTGTACTCGACACTACCCACAAACCTGCAGGGCCCGGCGTTGTACAGGTTTACAACCCGGAGGCGCATTTCTGCACCGTTCTTTTCCAGTATCCGGGACATCCCGCACCGGAAATTATCCCGGTCCCGGAATACCGTCTGGTTACGCTGCCGATCCCAGTAGCGAATTCTTAATCGCTATTCAAAATACTAACTTTTTTTGCATTTTTACTAAAAATTACTAATTTCAGGGCTCGAATAACTGAAAATGACCCATCGTTATAATCTCCCAAAAATTGAAGAAGGATATACCTACTTTTTCCAAAAGGCCCTGGAAAATAAAGAAGACCATCTTCCCTACTATGAAATACAACCCTGGGATCAAATCCTTGGCCCTGTTGAACTGGAAGTATTTCGTGAGATTCGGGCAACAGGGTTACGATTGTATCCCATATTTCCGGTAGCACCGGGAACATTTTTACATTTTGCCAATCCCTTTCTCCGGATCGGTATTGAAATTGTCTTTAAAAACACCCCACCCACCCTGCTGGACCGCAAACGACTTCTGCTTAGATCCCAGCGCTGGATAATCTATACTATCCCCAGCCAGTGCTGCGATCTCCCGATCGAGGAATTTTTCAGAAGCCGGCGTACCAGGGACAATGTTGAATTTGAAGATTTGTCACATCTGCATCAACTTCAATTTTTTGAAAAATTTCACCGGGAAAATATCTCCTGCTTACTGGAGTACATCCGATATAAGCATTTTGAAAAAGAATATGCTTAAAATTTAAAGGCTATACTTGCCGCAACATTGATAGGTCGCTGTGGATTCACGGACCAATAACCGATATAATATTTCTGGTTGGTCAGGTTGTTTACATTAAAGGTAAACCGAAAACGATCCGCGCTGTAAAATACGCTTGCATTCAGAAGAGTATAAGAAGGAAGCTCAAACACACCTACTACACTATTGTCTATTACCTTGTATATACCTGCATAATTTCCGCCGACACCAAAACCAAAGTCTTTGAGCTTCCCCCGGGTGAATTTATAAGTAGCCCATAGATTGACCTGGTCCTGTGGTCCCTGTCCGCCCGGCTCACGACCCTTTTCAGTATAAAAGTCTGTCCCGTTGCTGGAGGTGTTCTCTATATGATTATGGCTGTAACCCGCTATCAGGTTGAGGCCCTCCACAGGATTGGCGTTCAGATCCAATTCGAAGCCTCTGCTGCGCACCGCACCGCGCTGATCATAATCGTTGATATTGTTTACCGTTGGGGTTACGCGGTTACTCACTTTAATATCATAGTAAGATACAGTGGCGGATAGCCTGTCAGACAATAAATTGGTCTTTACGCCAAATTCCAGCTGATTGGCATGCTCCGGCTTAAATGATTTGATGTGCGGGTTATTGCCATCGGCATCGGTTACCTGCATAGGTGATACATTCTGAAACGAATTCATGTAATTGCCAAAAAGGGACAGTTTATTGAGGATCGGCTGGTATACCAGGCCAAATTTAGGCGATAGTGCAAATTGGTGGAAGTCATCAGAGGGATCTGTCTTCTCCCCTTTTGAGTCAAAGTAGTCCGCCCTCAAACTCAGCATGGCCGATAAAGCGGGTGTGAAATTGATCACATCAGAAGCATATGCCGCATAGGTGCTGGTACTGCTGTTGCTATGGCTCGCACCGCTGCCGGCCAGTAGGCTGTCAACCGAGTTTTGAGTAGGATATACGGGATGATCAGCATCCTCATAGCTGATGGTACCCTGCGGTGTAACGTACCGCATAAAGGCATACCCGGTGCCGTTATCGATCACATTCTGATTGAAATAATCCAGCCCGATCAGCAAACGGTTCCTCAAAGCGCCGATGGTAAGATCCCCATTGAAGTTTTGCTGTATGTCGACCGTATTGCTGGTTTGGTTCTCTTTATGAATATACTGTTGAAATTCATTACCTGTGTTACCAAATATATAGCCGTAATAACCTTTGGACTGTGCAGAGCCCCGGGATATAGCGGTTTGGGATGTCCACTCATTCGATATTTTGTACTGCATCTGCCCCTGCATATTGTATCGCGGATTTTTTATGGACAGGTCATTGCTGGTGAACGACTGGTAATTGTCAAGGTCCAGTTCTTTTATATTTTTGAAACTTAGCGGAGCAGTGCGATCGGAGTTGAAGAAGACGGGTGCTACGGCCCGGTCCTCCTGCAGGATCTCCGTCATGAAGTTGAAGGTCAGGCGGTCGTTGGCCTCATACACCAGCGAAGGTGCAAAAAAGAACGTTTTTTTATACCCGGCATCCTGGAAGCTGTTCTCCGTACTGTAAGCCGAATTGACCCGCAGGGCTATTTTTTCTGTCTTACTAAGCGGGGTATTCACATCGGCCGATAACCTGTTAAGTCCAAAACTGCCGGCATTATAAGTTACTTCCCCACCGGTAGTGAAGTAAGGTTTTTTCGTGACTACATTTATGATCCCGCCATAACCCACAAAATTGGCGCCGAAAAGCGTTCCGGACGGACCTTTTAGTACCTGTATCTCTTCAATATCCGCCGGATCAAGATCGCCGTTGGTAAAGCCGGGCAACCCATTGTAGAGGGAGGGTTGCGCCTCAAAACCCCTTAAAGCAAAATAGGAAGCACCATCACCGCTGCGGCCGGTCGATTCCCAGGTCCTGGAAATACCGGGAACGTTCCGCATAGCATCGTCGAAATTGGTAATGCCTTGTTGCTTTATAATTTCTGCGCTCACTGTACTGTATACCTGCGGATTCTCTAGTCTTTTCAGCGGCATTTTAGCCACGCTGCTGTTCACCTTATTGGCGCTTCTGGCTGAGATGGTCACCGCCTTTAACTCTGCGGAGTTCGCTTTCAGCATGAAATTGACGATCAGGCTCCCTCCGGGCTTCAATTCAACGGTCTGCTCCTGTTTTTCAAGCCCGATAAAGGATGCCGTTAGCTGATAGGTACCTGGCTTGATGTTCCGTACCTGGTAGTTGCCGTTCCGGTCGGATATTGCTCCATTGGCCGTGCCCTGAAGGGTGATGCTGACAGCTTCGGCCGGTTGACCATCACTGGTAGTTACTTTGCCGGTTATAATTCCTTTTCTATCTTCATCATTGGCATATAAAAATGTTGCAGACAAAAGGCAAAATAGCAGGGGGAGCAGGTGCTTTCTCATCACAGTTGAATTATTTGCTGCGAAAGTAGCTTCACCCCGGGCCTGCCCGCTTATAGAATAAGGAATAGCGTTTACGGTATACGGAAAAATTGCAGTATCACCTGCTTCCCGGCATATCAGACTCCGCGCGCAGACTCGTGGCTTCTTTCGTAGGAAAATTATTGGGGACGGGATAAGTCACTTTTCCCGTGGCCAGCCACTCCGTTGCCCGGATCAGGGTCGTTTGAAAACCAATACATCTGTAGCTGACCGGATAGATATCATCTTTCCATAAGTGTCCCATGCTGGAGGCATACACTTTCCCTTTCCCATAGCTGACTACCCATTCAACAGGCCAGATCTGACCGGTGACACTATCGGTGGCAGCAGATAGTATGGTAATATCGGCTGCCGGTCCGCGTGCATACCGGTATAATTCCATGGAGGCCGTTCGCCACCTTTCGGGATACCCATTGTTGATCGGATGCTTTTTCACGACGTGGATGACCGCATCAAATCTTGCTCCGTGATTGGTACCTTCTCCCTGCCCCGGCGGTATCCGTATGATATGATCAGCCGAATCCAGTTGCAGAGCGTAACCGGTTTCCTTTGGACGCCAGCCCAATCCGATCATCCGGTCGTATTCCTGCCAATGGGGAAAGGCATTGTTTGCTGAATGAAGGATATACAAGCCGCCGCCGGCTCTGACATAATTTTCCAATCTTTGTTCGACCCTACGCGGCCAGCGCAGGCCGGTATCCTTGATGTTGTTGGTGTTCTGGATCACGACATTATATTTTTCGAATTCCGGGTTCCACGATGTCCCGGACATCTCCTCGACGGTGTTGGGAGTCGTGGAGACGGCAACCGTAAAGCGACCTGTTTCTTCGAGAATACTTTTCACCATCAGCGTGGTCTGTTTCCAATCATGATTGCTGAAGCCGTCGATGATCAGTACACGGATAGGCTGATTCGTGTTGGGTTTAGCCAGTTCCTGGCTTTCAGATCGATGACTAATTAGCAGAATGGATAAGACCAGGATACATATTCTCATTTAGTGCTGTTTTTACATCAGTTGGGCAGATTCCGCTTTGTTGTCATTTCTACACATAAATAATAAAAATCTTTCCAGGATTAGAAATAATTTTGGAATTTCTCATCTGATCAGCACCATGGTGCCTTTTTTTAGAATAACCCTACCGGTATAATCCGTTCCCTTCACTATCCACAGGTAGGCATTACTTGCCTGCAAAGTTCCGTGGATCCTGCCATCCCACCCCTGTCCGATCTGAGAAGTACTGTATAGCAGCTGCCCCGAGCGGTTATACACGTGGAAATATTCGAGCGAGGAAATGCCCATGCAAATGGGGCGGAACAGGCTGTTGCTCCCTGTTCCCGGTGTAAATGCATTGGGCACAAAAATGTCCGGTATCGTGTGTGCTATCGTCACCTTCACGGACGCAGTGCCATAGCAGCCAAAAGTATCCGTTGCCTTTACCAGGTAGGTGATGCTACTCATTTCCGAGCCGTACAGACCAATTGGGTCCGCTAAATCCGGATTGCTAAGACCCGTGGGTGGGGACCATTGATATTCATTCTTGTAGACATCACTGCTTGTTGCGTGGAAGTGAAGCGGTTGATTGACGACAACGAGGGTATCATTGCCCGGATCCACCCGGATGGGAGGGACAATGGCTACTGTGAAAGTGTCGGCAACAGGTATAGGGCAGCCATCATTCCGGATATTCAAAATATAATCCGTCGTTTGGTCCGGGGTGGCAAGGATATTGGTGGCGAATGGCAGAGATGGGATTGTACCTCTGAGCGTAGAGAATCCATGGCTTACCCAGCTATATTCGGTGCCGGTAGTGATCAGCGCATGTAATGGCGCGGTCTCGCCATAGCAGATGGTAGTATCACGGAGATCGATCACTGCCTTCGGGAGGGCTCCTTTGTAAAGATCAACGAACAAGCTATCGGTCAGGCTTGTGCAGCTGTTCTTCTCCCTGGCAACGATCCACCCGGCTTGCGGACCAGCAGTCACAGTGATGGTACTGCCATTGCTCCCCGACCCGATGATCCAGCCGGCAGGGACAGACCAATCATATGAAGCATTATCCAGTGAAGGGATGGAATATTTTACGACACTGTTGATACAGGCAAGTGTATCTCCGCTGATCCTGAGACCCGCACAGATATCCCTCAAGGCGAAATAGGCATAGGCAAAGTGCCCACCCGGTACACAATTGTCCGCCTCGAACGTCAGCGATACCTGTTGCCCGCGATAAGGCGACAAGTCAAAAGTCACCTCTGTCCAGCCTTTTGTCCAGATATCCTGCAGGTGCCGGCCCGGACTCCCCTGATTACGCGATTCATTCGGAGAGGGTACGGGACTTGGGGAGAAGCCATTGGCACGTGCTGTCGCGGAATCGAGTCCGCCATTGGTCGGAAGAAAATATGCCGGCGACGCGCAATCGATCACTCCGCCAGGAGTGCTTATTATCGCCCGGGCCATCGGCTGATCCAGCGAGGCGTGGGTCCCATTCTCCAACACCATCGCATAGGCATAGGTCATCGTATAGGGAACAGAAGATGGACCGGGCGGGACATTTACAAGGTAGCTTATCCCACGGACGTATCCGCCCAGTGGACCATTGGAAGCAGGATCATTGGGGGGAGTATTGTTTGGATCGTTTGATTGGTCGGCTGCCTGGCGTTGGGCAATTGACGTCGAACCCAGCAAAATGGAATAATGGTATGCATACCCATTGATGGTTGGGATCGTTTGGAAGTTGCCAAAAGGATCGGTACCCTGGTTGGTGATAACCCTGATGCCGCTGACTCCGGAAAGATTGTATTCAGGAACTGCGATGGCGCCAACCGTCCCGTAGGGAACCGATTGGTTGGAATCATATATTGTTTTGATCGCGTCGGGTCCGTTACCTCCCTTATTGTTACCGGTATAGGCCTGCCAATGGGTCAAATCCCCACTGGAGAAGTTGATGTTGATCGGGCAGGATTGAATTTGTTCCACTGAGGATAGCGCAGGAATTGAGGCTAACACCACTAACCATAATTTCATTCCCAACGTAGGCATAGCAGAAGTTTGGTAATCCGTATAAAATTACTTGAATACAAACGAAAGAAACGGGTCCATGGTCACGAAGATCCTGCTATTTATTTTCAACATGTCACATCAGGTTGATTTTCAATACTGGTGCTATCTATTTTTTTGGGAGGATGGAAAAAGACACCAGCATCAGCCAGCGTTGTGCTTCCTGCTCTTTACCCTCCCTGGCGGCAAGCGGTGTTACCTGGTGCCAGTAAGGGAGGCGGGAAACAGTGACTCCTGAGGGCACCGATACATTCACCATACGGTTCAGCATCCCCTTATGTTCATAGATAAAATACTGGCTGGCGACGGACGGGGTGGTCAGGGTGATGCTCAGGTCTACATAGCCTTTGCGGAGATTCCAGTCCTCCGGGTGATGATCATTGTGAGGGCCTATGAAATCACCCGTCCTGTAACGGCTCACCTGAAACCCGGGCTCAGGGTCCAGGGTATAGCCCGAACAGATCTGGGCAAAACGGTGCAGGCTTTCCGAGCCCAGCATTTGCAGCAGGTTGATCCTTTTAGCCGTCGCGACTGCAGCAGTACGGGGGCTGTTCAGGATGACGGAATCATTACGGAAGGTTTTTGGCAATGACTCCGAGAAATTATTTCTCAGCTCCGGGATCAGCTGCCTGGATATCGGCACATTCCATGTCCGCAGATAGGGGCCCATGCTCTTCTCCAGCAGGAGGATAGCCTGTTTTGCCAGGGCAGGTTTTACCAGGTTGGGAAACCATTTCACAAACTCCCCGTTAGTACCCAACCGGCCATTTCCGGACCAGGATGAAGGGGATGGAATAATAAAGTCGGAAAACTCGGCGGGGAATTTTTCCATAAACAGATAGCTGCTACCTTTTTTGTCAGGAGGACCTTAGCCGGATGAGACTTGTTGCAAAGGGGGGAACGGACCATGTAGGTCATCTTATCAAATATAAAAATATTTATTGAACCGAAATAGCTGTTCTTTTCAAATACACCTATGCTCAATGCGTCATGTTCAGAGGCCGGAAGTGCAAAGGCGTCAGCAGACACGGGGAATTGACCAACTCTGCAAGGTCCAGTGCTCTTCGTTGCAGATCGGCAAAGTGCCATGTCCCCGGGATCTCTGCCGGCTCAGACACAGTAGTCCCGGTCAGGAAGCCCGAAAGAATGGCCGGGTTCCCAAAGCCATTGGGTGTCACCTGCCGGAAAAGCGTTCCCGTCTCGATATTATGACAGCCATTACAGGTGTTAAGCGAAAGCATCTCCCGTACGGTATCGTTGTTGGTCAGCGTCGCCCCCGGTTCGGCCCAGAATAGTGGCGGTTCAGGTGCCACCCCGGCGAGGAATGCCGTATCCCGGCCATGGAAATGGAACACCAGGGGCACTATATCGGTATTGTTCTTTATCGCGCCGGCATGCTGCACCATATAGCTGTCGATCAGGGCTGTGTTATTGAACTTAGTCTGCATCGTCTGCTTTACAGTCGTGTTGAAAAGCAGGTGGGTAGTGGGATCGATATTGAATTCCCGCAGCTCCCATGGATTGCCAAATTGGATCTCGTTGGTCCGCAGCTGGTCCAGGCTGCTGCCGTTGGGTTTAGCCGGATTTGTGTTGGCTAGCGTAAGCTGATCGGTTATCACCTGGAGCGCCGTGTTATACGCCGCCGATCCGATAGTGAGGTCCTTTAAGTTATACCATTGCTGGGCATACGCCTTTATCGCCGCGCAACCCGTCTTGTTGACCCCATATTCAAAGATAACGTTGAATGACATTGGAGTGCAATTCGAGTCAAGCCCCGCAAAGACAAAGCGGCCTTCGCCTGCATTACCGCCCCCACCCAGATAGCCCGTATTCGATCTCAGGTCCAAACGGTTTACGATGCTCAGCAGCCGGAACGGCGCGATGGATAAATCGAGGGTACTATCGGCCAGCCCGTTGCTCTGCACCAGCCAGTGATGTATAAATGCGTTCATATTGGGGCGGACCGACATAGGGTCCCCGTTGACGGTCCGGGTATGCGTGTAGCTCAGCAGCCAGCTTAAAACAAACCGTGAGGGGCTGACGCCCGTTGCTGAACTATTGGCTAACTGCGTCATCAGGAATCCAAAGGTCCATGGTCCCATCTTCGTCCCCACATTGCTGCACGGGTCATAAGTCCTCGACGGGTCTTCCACAACTGAAGGCGCCGTAACGAAAACGCTGTTGGCTTTGAGAGAGTCGACCAGGGCAGCCGAAGGCGGGAACAAGGGAAAATGAAGATGGAGGACCCCACCTTTAAGCAGCGTGTTGAGGTCGATCGCGCTGACCCGTTCAGTACCCGTCACCATCCGTCCCCGGAATATCGTCATCTGCACTTCATTGCCCTTTCCCATCAGCTGCGCCTGACTCTTCCGAAGGGCCTCAATGTCCAACGACGAGATCCCGGTGTAAATGTTGTCTTCCTTCTTCTCATCAGGGCTTACACCGTCGTCCCGTAGCACGATCTTCTTGTTATCGGCCATAAAAGCGAGATACGGATTACCGATCCTGCCCTTTGGAAAACTTGCCTTTATCAGCACATTTCCTTCTTCCGTCGCCTTTTGCAGCAGCTCGACCGTCATATCATCCGCAATTGGCGGATCGATCAAAAAGGCAGGATTGATGGCTACCGTATCGAGTCCACTACCCTGCCCTCCATGGTGACAGGAGCTAAAGGAGAGAGGTGCAAGCAAGGTGACTGCCGCCACAATGATAGCCGTCCAGAAAAGCGACGAACGGGAGATGGTGCGCATAGACAAGGGTTTAATGGGTAATGAGTGGATAAAGATAGCCTGCCACTTTGGGATGCGCTATTCCCTTTTAATGGTATTTTGACTTCAGTGACCAAACAAGGTGGAATATTCCAGTTAAACGTATTATCCGGAAAGGCAAAACTGATAATAAGTTTTGTCGGGCACGTAGAATATGACTAAATTATTTCCGGATGATCTTTAGTATTTCTACCGCTTTGTCCTGCATTATCTGCAGGTGATAAATGCCCGCAGGCAGCTGCGACATCGGTATCGTCACCGTCCCATTCAGCGCACCAGCGGTCTGCCAGACCGCCTTCCCGCTCATACTCAGCAGCACCAGTTTCTTTACCGTCTCGCCGTTGGGTATCCTGAGCACCGCGGCCGAGCTGGCAGGATTCGGGCTTACCGTAAACACACCCCCCGCATCTGCTGTCAGCACGACGATCTTGCTATAACTGACCTTCCCGTCTATGTCCTCCTGTCTGACCCTGAAAGAATAAGTCCCGGGAGCCGGCAGCGGCACCGTACAGCTATACGAGGTCTCTGTTCCGCTATTTGCCGAGCCTGTCGTGCAGCCGTCTATAAAATCCGGTACCCCGCCACTATATTGAACAGTATAGCCTTTCACATTCTTTTCATCCGTTACCGTCCAGCTGATCGCCGCCGTGGTGGAAGTTGTAAGTTTGCCTGTTACATCCAGCCATTTCAGCGGCAGCGGCACTACGCCTTTGGTGATAAAGAAATTACTGAAGCCTTTTGCAATGAACTCGATATAATATCCTCCGTCGATGGCGCCCCACCCGGTCAAAGAAAGCATTTGCTCCGTGCCCATCGGTGTGTAGGCCGACGGAGCGGTGCTGCCGGCACTCGGCTGATCGATGATGCCCAGATCTCCCGGGCTGCTGATACCCGGATCGGCCGCCTTCAGCGCATCGAACATCGCCTGCGGGATATAAAAGCGCATAGGAATATTCCCGCTGCCATTGGGATTGTTGTCCACGGTGATCGTGAAGTTTCGATTGAGATAGGGTATGCCATTGGTAAGACGGACGGCGCTGGCCCACTCGTAGGTGCTTAGCTTGACGAAACCCAGCGGATAGTTGTCCTGCAGCGACACTATCGGTGTAGTAACGTTATTACTGCCGCTGAAGTTAAAGACCAGCCCGTCGATGGTCGTCCAGACATTCGTATTGCCTGTAAGGTAGGCGGGTATGCTCGAGGAACCGGAGGTGGTGAGCAGCGACAGCGTATGCAGCGGAGGCTCATAGGCCGGCGTAAAGACGTCCGAGATCCTTTCCATAAAGACATTCCTAGAGGTATTGGCATCGTCGTACCGCAGTGCGTCCCAGGCGATCAGTCCCTTCCCATCATTGCCAAGCACGGCCATGGGATACATGCTGCCCAGCTCGCGGCGGGCCCAGTAACCGCTGCTGATGGCCTTACCCATTGCACCCCAGCTGAGCAGGCCGCCTTCTGCGATCGGGCTCACCCTGGCCGACCGGGATGATTCCATGACGTAGAACAGGGCATGCCCATTGTCGTCGGTGGCAATGGCCGGCGTATTATAAGTCACCATCGAGGTGTAGTCTCCGACGGGGATCTCCTGTCCGATCTTAAGCCCCAGCTTATCTGTCGTATTGACCACGAAAGTATATTTCTTCGTTCCCGCGCTGACCAGCTTCAGTTCCTGAAGGTATTCGCTGTACGTGCCTGCATCCGGGCCCCTGACGGTCGCCCATGCCTTATTGCCCGATCCCGCGAGCCAATAGTTTTCAGGCTGCCTGTCCAGCGTGTGGCCGATCAGGGTGTCGGGCCCGGCGAGCAGCGTATCCGTCGGAATAGCATTATCCGGAAGAATGGGCCGGTACGCCAGGTAAGGATGATCCAGATCGGTGCACAGCTCATAGGGAATGCTGTCATAGATCTCGTTGAGCCGGTAATAGCCATGCAGGTGATAATTGCTGATGACGCCTTTGGTGTCCTGCCATCTTTCGGATGTGGAGATGAGCTCGGCATTAATGTTCCCGCCCGTCGGCAGGATCACGCCTTGCGGCCGATCGACCAGGAATCTGGGCGTACCGATGTTGAGGCGCAGATAGCCATCCCCATTGTTCTCGATCTTAGTATTGGTGTAGACGATGGTATTGTTCGGATTATTGGCCGGATGACAGGACACAACATACGAGTAGGTCGTCAAATTATACATCCGGACGACGCTGTCCTTTTTATAATCCTTTGTGATGGTAGTCGTCGTTGCAGGGTCGTCACCGCCAAGCCTTTTTACCAGCGTCGCATGACTGTTCTTTTTCACGCGGGCCAGCCGGTTGTACCCCAGGTACATCTCATTCTGACCGGTAGAGATGGCCATCACGACATTACAGCCGCCTTGCTGATCCGGATACAGCATGAAGGATTGAACGGAATTAGCAGCGTCGAAGCGCACCGTATACTGGGGGCCGCAGTCCGTAGCCACCGTATCTTCTCTGCCGGATTGATTCATCAGCCCCCCGCCATACGACTTTAGCGTGCCCCCTTCGTCCTTATAGCAGAAGGCATATACACCGGTGCCGAAAGCTTGATACCCGATAAAAAAGCCGCCCTTGCTGTCCGATACGACCTGAGGATTGCCATACTGCTGACTGGATACCGCCGACGCGATGATCGCTCCGCCATCGCCGAACACCTGAGATCCATCCGGACGCAGGTGCTGCACCGCCACACCGCTGGAATTGGTATTGCCCGAGAGCACAAAATAATTCCAGCAGACATAGAGTCCTCCCGATCCGTCCGGCGCGGCCAGGCTATATTTACGCCAATCGAAATTCTGTGCGTCATTGAAGATCTCTTCATTCGGGCTCGAGGCTACCGGCACTCCGTCGACAGCCCAGAGCCGCCGTCCGTCCTTGTCAAATTTCTGTCCATAAATATCGGTCTTGCCGGCACTTCCATTACGACCATCCTCCCATACGAGGAAATACCCGCCATCCTCGCTTTTGACGACTATCGTCCGCTGCTGGTTGTTGAGGGCAATGCACACCGGCATATGCAGGCTGTCATTGAATTTGTTGGAATTGTCAAGCCATTGAGCACGGGATGGGATGCCCGAAAACAGGATCAGGACAGCGAGGATGGCGAAAAGTCTCATAAAAGTCGGTTTTTTGTTGTGAAAACTCCGCCGGCAATATTCCGCGGGAACGCAAAATTGCGCCATTGCTTACGTTTCTATCGGACAATTGAGCAGTTCACATGATCCGGTGAGTAAATGGACTCCGGATACTGTTAGCCCCAATGGAGACGGCAGGAACGACTGTTTCCGGCTCAGAAATCGGGGTGTTTTCATCAAGCGGGGCCCGCCGGAACATATATTTACCAGATAAAGGCGACCAGGCAATGCGCGACCGCATACCGGAAAGGATTTGTGGTGCTGGGTCGCTGATCTATCTTAAAAAAGAAACCGTAAATTCGCAGGCAAATGTCGATATACATAGTCAAAATATGAATGCAGAGCCGCAGAACGTCCTGGATTATCGTGGTGACAATACGATCTTCGTAGTCTGGAATTTTAAGAACGACCAGGAGATCGGAGCCGTTTTTCAAAGGATTTGTGCATTAGTTATCAATCTTAATAATTCAGGAGAGACCCGGTTTCCCGACTCCGGAGCAACCTGTGTGATGGGCATTGGATATGAGGCATGGTTGCGGCTTGGTCTGCCTGCCCCGCTTCCAAAGGAGTTGACAAATTTTGTACCCATCGCCGGTAAAAAACATACAGCAGTGGCTACCCGGGGCGATCTGCATTTTCACATCAAGGGAAGCTCCAGCAGTATTTGCTACGACATGGCGGCCACCCTCGCTCAAATGCTGGACCCGGTGGCGGTCAGTGTAGAAGAGGTTCACGGGTTCAGGTATTGGGATGGCAGGTCTATTTTAGGATTTGTCGACGGCACCGAAAACCCCAAAGGTGAAAAACGCGCCTTTTTTGGATTGATCGGGGATGATGACCCTGCCTATAAGGGGGGGAGTTATCTGTTCGTTCAAAAATACGTTCATGATCTGAAGGCGTTCAAAGCGCTGCCTGTCGGGGAGCAGGAAAAGGTATTCGGAAGGTCCAAAGAGAATGACGTTGAAATGTCTGATGAACAAAAGCCTTCCAATTCTCATATTGCCTTGACCAATGTCGGTGACGACCTTAAGATCATCCGGGACAATCTGCCTTTTGGAAATATGTCGAGCAATGAGATGGGTACTTATTTCATCGCATATATGAGTACGTTCAGCACGGTAAAAAAGATGCTGGATAATATGTTTATCGGCTTGCCGGAAGGGAATTACGACAGGTTGCTGGATTTCAGCACACCAAAGACCGGGACTCTGTTTTTTGTTCCTTCGGCGTCCTTTTTAAAGAATATCGCATCGGGAGCGCCGGCCCTGGAGGTCATTGCTTCTGCAGCTGATGTAACGGGAGAAGTTGGGTCACGGCCGTCTTCCGGCGATGGATCATTATTGATAGGATCACTAAAAAAATAAGCAGGATATGAATAATCTTTATCGGGAACTGGCCCCAATTTCAGCCGCGGCATGGGAAGAAATCGAAGAAGAGGCACGGCGCACGCTCAAGCGGCATCTGGCGGCGCGGCGCGTAGTGGATGTGGAAGGTCCAAAAGGTTTTGACTTCTCAGCGGTCGGCACGGGGCATACCCAGGGAATCCCAGCTCCCGGCGAAGGGATCCAGGCTGTGCGGCGCGAGGTGAAGGCATTGGTGGAGCTTCGGGTTCCGTTCGAGCTCACACGCCAGGCTATTGACGACGTCGAGCGCGGCGCGACGGATTCGGATTGGCAGTCGGTGAAAGATGCGGCACGCAAGATAGCGTTTGCAGAAGACAACTCGGTCTTCGAAGGATACGACGCGGCGGGAATCCAGGGTATCCGGCAGGGCAACAGCAACCCGGTATTGAAGCTTCCCTCCAATGTGCGGGGTTACCCGGATATCATTGCACAGGCGGTGAGTCAATTACGGCTGGAAGGGGTCAATGGCCCTTATGCGCTGGTTCTTGGCTCCGAGGCATACACCGCTGTCCACGGCGGCAGCGACGAAGGATATCCCGTTCTGAAGCATATTCAGCCGCTCATCGATGGAGATATCATCTGGGCTCCGGCCATCAAGGGTGGTTTTGTGGTTTCTACCCGCGGAGGCGATTTCGAGTTGGATCTGGGTCAGGACATATCCATCGGTTATCTTAGTCATACCGAAACCAGTGTCAAGCTTTATCTGCAGGAAAGCTTCACCTTCCGGTTGTTGACGACGGAAGCAGCGGTAGCGCTTTCGCCGGCAGAGAAATAGGCATAGATAAAACCTTACTTAGCCCGTTGATCAACCAGTATGTGACAGACAAGCTTCCCGATATCCCCATCGCTGTTCCCGTTCGCCCTGATCCAACCAATCCTTAATAGGCCGGTAAGACACATGCTTTGGCACATCGAAAGCAATTAAATGTTTGTCGTCGCTGCGTCGCCACATGCATCCGAATTGCTCCAGGTCCTTTCCAATAGCTTTGATCTGCCGGTCTCTAAAGACGATCATTTGAATGACACTGCGTCCGGAGCTTTCGATGATCTTATGAAAATAGAGAACACCTTCCCGTTTTCGAATACCTATGAGGTCATACAAGGCGATCTTCGAAGCATGAACAGGAATGCTTTTTATCCGGTAATAGTTGCCTTCTTTTGTTGCCAGCACCGCTTCACCACGGATAATCCCTTCATCGTCCTTATAGGGCAATATAAGTTTACCATCAAGCATGTTGATAATGTCATTTACCGGTAAAAAATAATTATTCGCCTCTTACTTTACTCGGCGCACGTTTGACTTGGGGTCGTTCTTTTTTGAAGCCGCTTTCCCCTTTTTTTTCAGATCAGGAGGGAATTCCCTTGTTTTCCTCTCCGAAGCAATAGCATCAGAACCCAGACTACCATAGGATTCTTCCAGATAGTATAAGGATATATCGCTGGCTGCATTTCCATTCGGTTGTAATTTTGTAACAATGGTATCTTTGACGATTCTCAATACCGACCCCTTATTTTTTGCAACCAGGGCGAAAAATTTAACTTTTTCTCTTGCCCGATTTATACTGGCAGACCGGCTGATCTCGGGGTTCTTTTTGCTTACCCGGGTATATTCATACCGGACATAAGGTATCAGCTTACAACTTTCCGATTCCCAATTATCCGGCGCATCCGGAACAATACTGATCTGCTCTACGCTTCCCCGGATGTAATTAAACTCCATATCAAAATACAGGGTTTGCACAAATCCTGTAGCGATATAGTCAACGGGATGTATATCTCTCTGACCTGGAGATTTCATGAATAAAAATTTTAGTACAGAAAGTAATAAATAACAAACCGAATCTTAATCGCAAAGATCGGAGGGAAGAAAGCAAGGGAAGTTCAAAAGGAGTGAACCTGTTGTTAGGTTATATGACAAATATACAATTTGGCGGGAAAACGGAAAAAAATCATTGAAACAAATCTTTAATCAGTAATTTAATATCCCATATGAACGTACAGGAACAAATCAAAAAGTATATCGCCAGTCAACCTGAACCCAAACGTAGTGAGATGCAAGAGTTGCACCAGCGAACACTTCAGGCGTTACCAGGATGTAAATTATGGTTTGACGATGGTAAAGACAGCGAAAATAAAACTGTCAGCAACCCTACTATAGGATATGGATTGTTCACAATAAAATATGCCAACGGAAAAACCAGGGAGTTTTTTCAAATTGGTTTAAGTGCAAACAAAACCGGGATCTCTGTCTATATCCTTGGTCTCAAAGATAAGAAGTACCTGGCCCAAACATATGGGGAAAAACTGGGCAAGGCCAGCATCACCGGCTATTGCATTAAGTTCAAAACGCTAAAAGATATAGACATTGATATACTTGAAGCAGCAATACGCTATGGGTTTGAGGCTCAGAATGAAAAGAAGTGAGCTGATGAAATAATTATCGAACCTATCTCGTCAATGTATACTCCCGCCTGGAACCTCAGGCGCCGCATTTTTCTCTCCGCCGTTGTCTTAGTCTACCTGCCCATTTCCGGTTATGTGATCTGCCGGCTTCAACCCACTCTAAGTAAAAAAAATTGCTTTGCAATCGATTGCAAATGCTAAAATTTTACCTATTTTAGAGTTATTGCCTTAAAAAAGAGCTTTTCATATGAAAAAAACGATCCTTGCCGGCTGCTTCATGTCTCTATTCTCTTTCAATGGGTTTGGGCAAACCGCCACCATAAAAATCGATGTCTCCCGCGTTATCTCAGACATAGACCCAAAGATCTATGGGGTATTCATGGAGCCGATCCATTTGAATGGGAGGCGTCTTGGTTTGCCCGACACGGTTGACTTCAACACGCTTTACGGCACTTTGTATGATCCAAAGTCTTCGCTTGCCGATGAGAATGGCTTCAGGAAAGATTATATAGATGCCATGCGCGAATTAAAAATCACCAACATGCGGTGGCCCGGCGGCAACTTCCTGATGGGTTACGACTGGAAAGATGGTATTGGCCCAAAAGACCAACGGCCGACGCGCATCAATCTCGCATGGGGCGGCCCCGAAAATAACAATGTCGGCACCGATGAATGGATGGCTTTAAATAAATCTATCGGCAGCGAAAACATCGTCTGTGTAAACCTCGGTCTTGGTTCTATACTGGACGCGGCATATTGGGTCGAGTATTGCAATTATAACAAGGGAACATACTATTCTGATCTGCGCGCAAAGAACGGTCACCGCGATCCCTATAAAGTGAAGATCTGGGACCTTGGTAATGAAGTAGACGGGCTTCCCTGGGAACTTGGCCATAAGAACGCGGAAGATTATGTGGAAACAGCAAGGGAAGCTGCAAAAGCGATGAAGTCGGTAGATTCAACCATTAAATTTGTCGGATCCGGGTCGTCCTATTATGAACCAACCAATAAATGGTTCGACTGGAATCGAAAGGTGCTGGAAGGCATCGGTGACAAGATCGATTACCTTTCGATACACCGTTACTGGGAGGGTGGATCTCCCGATAACTATTATAACTACATGGGCAATGGCGCCATGGATTTTGATGAAAAGATAAGCCTGGTAGCCGCCCAGATACGCGAAGCAAGGGCAAAAATGGGGATAAAAAACCCTATTTATCTTTCTGTCGATGAGTACGGCGCATTTGCCAGGAACTTCATGTCGGTCTTACCGATCGCAGAATGCCTCAATTCATTTATTCGACACGCAGATGTGGTAAAGATGGCAAACTTCACAACACTAACTTCATTGTTATCAAGCGATCCCAGGAATGGCACATTTAAATCGCCTGTGTTTTATACTTTCAAAATGTTCTCCAATACCTGTCTTGGCTCATCCGTTGATGCCTATGTTGCCTGCGATACTTTTGGAACAGAAAAATACAAAAGCATACCTTACCTCGATGTTACTGCAGTCTATGCCAAAGCCGAAGGTTTTGTATATATCAATGTAGTAAACCGCCACCAGTCGAAGGCCATTGTTACGGATATTATGGCGGCTTCCGGCGATTTTTCCGGCAAGGCAGAAGCAAGTATAATAAACAGTGACGATCTTAAATCTCCATTCAGCTTTGACAGACGGTCACAGTATGCCCCGGTGTCAACACCCCTTAAGATCAACGGAAACAAGCTACAGTACGCATTTGCACCGCATTCATTCACACAAATAAAAGTTGCCATAGGCAAAGCTCAGTGATGATACCAAGTCAATTTATCGACAAACTACAGGCAATCCTGCGATCAAGACTGATCAGCACAGCGTTTATCAGCTTTTCTTTATCTATTACGTGCTGGTCGCAGCCATTGTTACAGACACCGGAAGACAATAGGATGATCTGGTACCGTCAGCCCGCCGAAAAATGGCTGGAGGCCTTACCTATTGGGAATGGCTATATGGGTGCGATGATATTTGGCGGCACCGCACAGGAACGCATTGCATTAAACGAATCCACTTTCTGGTCGGGTCGTCCGCATGACTATAACGACCCGAACGCGATCAATTATTTCGCGCAAGTCCGCCAGCTGGTTGCTGACGAAAAAATTCAGGACGCCGAAAAACTGGTCGATGCACATTTCCTTGGCATCCCCGGAGCGCAGCAGGCTTATCAGCCCATAGGAGATCTGTCTTTATCGTTCGACGGAATGGACAAGGTGGAAGATTATCGCCGTGAACTTGATATGGAGACTGGTATCGTCAAAATAAATTACCGTGTCGGCGAGGTAGCCTTTTCACGTGAAGTATTTATGTCATATCCTGACCACGTGATGGTAGTACATTTAACGGCAAGTAAGCCAGGCAGTGTTTCAGTCGCAGCAAAATTAAGAAGCCCTTATCTCGATAAAATAATGGCAAGCTCCTCTAAATTGAACATGGATGGAACATGGGAGCCCGGAAATAAAAAGAGCTGGCTTATTGCTACTGTTGAAGGTCCCGGTATGCATTTTCAAACGGCATTGCAGCCACGGGCAGATGGCGGAAAGGTTACCGCCACCGATTCAACTCTTAACATTAACGGAGCAAATGAAGTCACATTTTTAGTTACCATAGCGACCAGTTATGTAAACTATAAAAACATCGATGGCGATCCTGCCGCCAAATGCTCCAAAATATTAAATGCCGTATCCGGCAAAAGCTACGCATCATTACGCCAGAGACATATAGCAGATTTTAGTAGCCTAATGGGCAGAGTACATTTGAATGTCGGCGATAGTTCCCTGAACAAAATGCCGACGGACCAACGCCTTGCCGCAGTAAGAAAGACGCCCGACCAGGGCTATGCTGCGCTGGCAAATGTGGATAGTTTGCGTTCCCCCGCTAAAGATCCGAATTTAGAGGCACTGGCCTTTCAATTTGGGCGATATATACTGGCATCGAGCAGCCGGGCGGGTGGGCAACCTGCGAACCTCCAGGGAATATGGGATGAGGAACGTTACCCGAATTGGGGCAGCAAATACACCATCAACATTAATTTAGAGATGAATTACTGGCCTGTAGAAGTGTGTAATCTGACGGAATGCCATCAACCATTATTTGACCTGTTAACGGACCTTTCCATTAATGGCGCCGAAACGGCAAAAAAATACTACAACCTTGGTGGCTGGGTAGCGCATCATAATACCGATCTATGGCTCGGCACAGCACCCGTAGATGCAGCCCGGTTCGGTATGTGGCCGATGGGTGGCGCATGGCTTTGCCAGGACCTTTGGGAACATTATGCATTTACGGGCGACAAGCCATTTCTAAAAAAATATTACCCGATTATGCGGGGCGCGGCCCAATTCCTGCTGGAATTAATGGTTGTCGATCCTAAACATGGCTGGCTGATCACCCCCTTTTCCATGTCCCCGGAGCACGGTTATTATGATAGCAGTGGAAACTTGTCTTTCTTATCCCAGTCGCCAACAATGGATATTGGGATTATCCGGGAATTGTTCCCGCATTGTATAGCAGCCAGTAAAGAATTGGGGATCGATGAAGATTTTCGGAAAAAACTGGAGACGGCGCTCACAAAATTACCTCCTTACCAAATAGGAAGTTCGGGTTTTTTACAGGAATGGATAAAGGACTGGAAACAAGCCCCAGCCGGGCATAATGTATCACCGCTCTTTACATTTTACCCGGGCAGCTCCATCAGGCTGCGCCGTGACCCTCAGCTGGCAGGAGCTATTCGCAAATGGATGGATGTACATCCGGCGCCCGGTGGTTTTCCCATGTCATGGGATATAGCGGTATGGGCACGTTTGGAGCGGGGCGATAGCGTTGCGGAAGTAATAAATAAATTTTTGAGCAACAACTATGTAGGCCCAAATCTGCATAATAAAAGGTCAAATCAGTCTGACGCCAATTTTGGTTTTACAGCCGCTGTTGCTGAATCTTTGGTACAGAGCCATGAGGATGAGATAAGCCTGTTGCCCGCCTTATCAACGGATTGGAAGGACGGGTCTGTCTCGGGTTTGCGTGCGCGTGGCGGATATGAGGTAAACATGCAATGGAAAGATGGCAAGCTGCAATCGGCACAGATCCATAGCATCAATGGGGGATCTTTTAAAGTACGTTATGCCGGCAAAACAGCAACCTTTGACAGTAAGCCCGGTAGCACCATTAACCTGGACCGCAACCTGATGGCAAAGTGAACCCTCTGCATGAAAACGATGAAGAAGCTTTTTCTGATAGGACTTTTTATTCCTTACGCGACATGGTCGCATGCCCAGCATAAAGAGTCGAACGTCAACGAAATGTGTTGGTGGTATGATAAGCCTGCTACAAAATATTGGGAGGGTTTACCTATTGCAACAGGACGTTTTGCTGCTATGATAGGTGGCAAAACCGAAAAAGAGGATATTGTCTTTAATGACGAAACTTTATGGTCCGGAGGTCCTTATGATCCTAATAATTTAAACGGTCCTCAAATTTTGGCAAATGTAAGGAAGCTGATCCTTGAAAGAAATTACGTTACCGCCAATGAGGAAGCCATGCAATTGAATAGTATGCCCACCAATGTGCAGCATTATCAACCCATGGGCATACTTACTATTTCTTTTAACGATGAGCAACCCAACGCGGTTACCCGGTACAAAAGAAAACTGAGTATGGATAGCGCTGTGGTAACGGTTACATATCGGAAAAACGGCGTTAACTTCAAGCGCGAGATCTTTGCCAGCTATCCCGACCAGGTTGTAGTCATACGTATTACAGCTGACAGGCCCGGCAGCATTAACTTAAAAATGGGATTGAGCAGTTTGCAACCTTCCGCTCAAACGAAAATAGTGGATAGCGACCTGGTTATGAATGGCACGAACACAGAGCTGACAGGTGGTGGGTATACGGCGGCTCCGGTTCCGGCGGCCTTGAAATGGTCGGCCCGCCTAAAGTCAATGGTTAATGGCGGCAGGGTGTCCTACGACAAGGAAGAAGGAAGGACAGGCGATATTATAAAAATTGATAAAGCTGACTCGGTAACATTGCTACTGGCAGGCGCCACCAGCTGGAAAAGCTGGAACGATGTTTCGGCAGATGCAAAAGCACGTTGTGATAAATATATTACGCAAGCTGCGGCCCATAAATACAATGCGTTGAAACAACGGCACTTAAATGATTACATGCCGCTGTTTGCCAGCTGTAAGCTGGATCTCGGAGGTGATACTGCCGGAATGTCTAATACTAGTGAGCGGATGGAAAGACTCAAAGCCGGCGAACCTGATCCACTCTATATTGCTCAATATTTTCAATACGGCAGATATTTAATGCTGGCCGGCGCCCGTGAGGGAACATTGGCTTTTAACAACCACAATATGTGGCTAAATAATATGGAAGGACGATGGCAGGGCAGATGGACACTGAATATTAATATACAGGAGTGTTACTGGCCAGTCGAAAGCACAAACCTGGCAGGACTCAACCAATCGCTGTTGTTGTTTACCCGGCAGTTGGCGCAGGCGGGAAGGCGCACGGCTAAGAAACTTTATAATTGCCGTGGCTGGGTGGCTCATCACGGTACCGATGTATGGTTCAACACTGCACCGACCGACCGCAACCGCGAGGCTTCCATATGGCCGATGGGAGGCGCCTGGTTGATGCAGCAGCTTTATGACCATTATCAATACAACCCTGATAAAAAATACCTGGACAGTATTTATCCTTTATTAAAAGGCTCATCTGAATTTTTTTTAGATTATCTGATGACCGACCCTGCCACCGGTTACCTGGTAACTTGTCCATCTACAAGTCCGGAAAACAATTTCTTAACGGATGACGGAAAAATAGGCGCGGTCACCATGGGGTCGACAATGGACAATGAGTTGTTGAGAAATCTGTTTGGCCATACTATTGCAGCTGCAAAAATACTGGGTAAAGATCATGCGCTGTGTAATGAACTGGAGAGTGCGTATAAAAGATTACCGCCGCTGAAAATTGGAAAATTCGGTCAGCTGCAGGAATGGATGGAGGATGTCAAAGAGAATGATACAGGTCATCGCCATATTTCCCATTTGTTTGCCTCGTATCCTGATGATGCTATTACTTTACGTAAAACTCCCGAACTGGCACAGGCCGTAAGGGTTGTATTACAACGCAGGGGAGACATCAACATGGGCTGGTCTGGCGCCTGGAAGATCAATCAGCACGCACGATTGGAAGAACCGGAGGCAGCTTATAAAATTCTAATCCCTATGCTTACTGATGTAAGCATACATCCCCGTGCCGAAGATAGCAGGATCACTCCGTCTTTTGAAGGTAACCAGGGCATACAGGGCATTACCGCCGGTATTGCCGAAATGTTGATGCAAAGCCACTCGGGAGAAATTTCGTTACTGCCTGCCCTCCCGGCCGAATGGCCAAAAGGCAGGGTTACCGGTTTAAGGGGGCGTGGTAATTATACAGTTGATATACAATGGGAGAACCAACAATTAAGTAATGCAACGCTTATTTCCCGGATAACGCAAACCTGCCGTTTAAGAACCCGAAAAACGGTGAGGGTATTCTTAAATGGGAAAAATATACCCGCCAGGGAGGTTGAAAAAAATGTCTATGTTTTTAAGGTGATCGGAGGTAGAAAGTATAAAATAGTCTAATTTAAAATTATCCCGGGTAAGCCTGGAAAAAAGATCTCTTGCTTTGTCCTATTGGATAAAACGGGGTTGTCTACAATACATTGATAACCTAAAAAATCAATTATTATGAAAGAATTTGCATTGATCTTCCGGGTGGAAAAAGGCCCTACACCAGATTTATCGCCCGCTGAGTGGCAGGAGCGGATGACGGGTTGGATGAACTGGATGGGCGGAATTGCCGCGAAAGACCGCCTGGTGAATAACGGAAGCCCGTTGGGGATAAGAGGGTCCAAATGGCTTGGAGCTGGCGGAGTGGTTTCGGACGGGCCTTATACCGAAATCAAGGAGTTCATCAATGGATACACCATTATCCGGGCAGAATCGGGAGAAGAGGCAGCCGAACTGGCTAAAGGATGTCCGATCCTGTTTGCCCCGGGAGGCACGGTAGAGGTGCGGCCGCTGGTTGCACCGGATCATGCAGAATAGCGATGATGACTGATCGTGATCTGATACCGAAACTTTACCGACAGGAATACAGCAGGATGGTGTCCCTGCTCTGCAACCGGTTTGGCATTGACCAGATCGATTCGGCGGAGGACATCATCTCTGAAACCTTTTTGTCTGCGGCGGAAACCTGGGGGATGAAGGGAATTCCCGGTGATCCCGTGGCGTGGTTGTATGCCGTGGCACGGAACAATGCGCTGAATGGATTGAAGCACGAAAAGGTGGTTCGTCGTTACGAAAAAGATGCCCTGCGGCAGCAGGAAACAGGGGTTGGGTCGGTAGGGCCACATATAGAGCCAGACTGGGATGTTTCTGCCGAAGGGATCACCGATAGTCAATTGCGCATGTTGTTTGCTGTTTGTCACCCGGCGATCCCGATGGAAGCGCAGGTCTCGCTGGCGCTTCGGGTGCTTTGCGGGTTTACGATCGAGGAGATTGCGCAAGCCTTGCTGACAACGAAGGCTAATATCAATAAGCGGCTTTACCGCGCGAAGTCGACATTGCGGAATGAGGCGATCTTATTGGAAGTGCCGGTTGGCGAGGCCTTTGACGCGCGGCTGGATGCCGTGTTGCTGACACTGTACCTGCTTTTTAACGAGGGATATTATTCAGCGAACCCATCGATGGTTTTACGGAAGGACCTGTGCCTGGAAGCGATGCGGCTTTGTTATTTACTGACAGCAAGGGAAGGGGTCGTTCGATCCGATGTGTATTCGCTGCTGGCGTTGATGTGTTTTCAGGCGTCGCGGTTCGAAGCGCGATTCGATGCGACGGGCGGGTTGATACTGTATGAACAACAAGACCCCGCACGCTGGGACGACGAATTGATCGGCCGGGGCAATTATTTCCTTGTCCAGGGCTGTGAACGGGGTTCGCCCTCGCGTTATCATTTTGAAGCGGCTATTGCCTGGTGGCATACGCATCCTGCGGATGAATCCGAAAAGTGGACCAATATACTGATGTTGTATAATCAACTGCTTATCTTGCAGTATTCACCGGTTGCAGCGTTGAACCGGGCCTATGCTTTTTCGAGGGTGTACGGAAAAAGCGCGGCGATCCCGGAAGCGGAGGGGCTTAAACTGGAAGGGAATTTATTTTATCATAGTTTATTGGGAGAGTTGTATACGGGCGTGGATGAGGTTCAGGCTGCGGCGCAGTTTGAGCAGGCGTTGTGTCTCGCAGGGACGGACGCGGAGAAAGCGTTGTTACGGGAAAAATTGACAGCCTGCAAAAAGAAGTAAATGTTAGTGGCCTACTTTTTTGCCGGTGGGCTGATCAACGACTTAGCGTTCGAAGGGGCAAAATACCATACGGCGAACCTTTGCTAGATTTATTCTTCCATAGTCAATTCCCAGACTAAATACATCCCACTGCCTGCCGACCTCAAAAGCAAAATTCGCCTTTTCGCCAAAAGTGAATATATGTAAACTATCTCACATTTCGCTTCAATTACCATGACCATCATTTATGATGCCTGCTGTCCACCCTGGTAAAGAAGTTCAGGAAGAGGACGATGAAGAAAAGGAATATGATCGAATGAAGTATGACAACGTATTTCCCTGGAGCCGTCGTTGGAAAGATGTCCCCGAAACCGATTGTCGAGGAGGTCATGAAGCTGAAATAGACGAAGTCAAGCCGGGAATGAGCCTTTCCCTGCAGCAGGTTGAGTCCCCCGTAAATGACAGCAAAATCGAAGGTAATCTCGATGTAGTTGAGGAACAAGAGCAGTATCGACCGCTTGGAGGATCGGGGTTCGTCGAAAATCTCGGAAGCAAAGAACAGAGTTGCAATATAAAAAATTGTTTCCGACAGCAGGTAGCCGGTTATAGCCTGGATGAAGATATTCGAATACCATCCCAAAAACAGGGACAGGAAGGGAAAGACGAGTTTCAACAGCACATAAAGTTCAATAGCCAGCTTTTTATAGGTCGAACCATGCCTTCCAAAGCTATTTCGGATGTAGATTCCTGGATAAAGGAACTGTTGCACGATCAGAAAAAGCCGGAAGATCTTCTCCAGCCCTATGTCATTGTGTGTCTCATTGTTCCAGACCTTGTACAGGTTCAACCGTTGGCGCCGGATGACCGAATATGCGGAACGGATATTGTCTTCGGGGCGACCGAAGAAAAGTTTGCGTAAAAAAGATGTTTTGGCGTTAGGTTGGCTCATCGACTTAAAATAATATTACTGGTCATTTTCTCTGCCGCTATAAAAATATAATTGAACGGGTCCGTAAGGACAATTCGAAACTAAGGTCGAGTGGAAGGCCGAACCTGATAACAGGCAGCCTTCGTCAGATTTGCCGGCTTTGTGGCCCGGTGCCCTTACGGGATTTGAAGCCGGCAAATGTTGGCATCAAACCGTTTACAATATTCGGACAAAATCCTAACCGGTGAACCTGATAGTACAAAAGTCGAACCGAGTTGCTGTCGATCTTCGGCGGCTGATGGTTGAATAAAATTTCATAAATAATACATTATCAACACATAACACAATTTCCCTTTTGCGGTATGGGCTAATTTTATTATCTTGCTTTGTCTACATACGCCTTCATAAAATGTCAAACGATAAAAATCAATTGGCTTCCGAACATTCTCCTGACTTCGAAAAGGCAGAGATAGATTTATTGAGAGAAAGTCTCAGACGATCCTATAAAGAGAGGTTTTTAATGGCCACTCGTTTGTATAAAGTCCAACAAACGATGAAGAAGGCGGTCATTACACACAAACCTTTCATTAGCAAATAACAATCATGGATATTTTCGACGAGGAGATATTAAAGTTCTGGGCTGCTTTAGAGAAGTGCCAGGTTCGATATATTATGGTCGGGGGATATGCAACTAATCTTCATGGTTATCAACGTTACACCGGCGATATAGATATCTGGATTGCGGATACGCTTGAAAACAGAAAGCGTTTACGTGAAGCCTTTGTCGAATCTGGAATGGGCGACTATTATATGCTGGAAACTATGCAGTTTGTTCCGGGGTGGACGGATTTCCACCTGAATAACGGCCTTCGACTCGATATATTGGTCAGCATGAAAGGCCTTGAAGGATCTAGTTTTGACGAATGTATGGATATGGCGTCTATCGCCGATATAGATGGAGTAAAAGTCCCTTTTTTGCATATCAACCAGCTCATAGCGAATAAAAAGGCAGTCAATCGGCCTAAGGATCAGTTGGATGTGATCGAGTTAGAGCGTATACAGAAAATACTTGGAGAATCGTAAGGTGCTATAAATAGCCTCGGTTTTGTTACCCGGAAATTGGGGAATACCCTAGTTTAGTCTTGTATGGGATATGCATACAAGTAGTTTTCTGATTTGATGCGGCACAATGGTCACCGGAATAATGAACAAATTAATATTATCTTGCTTTCATGAAACTCGCACTGATAATATCAGCACTAATAATAAGTTTTTCTGGCCATTCCCAGATTCCGCTTATAGTTCACACCGCGAAGACTCAGTTGTAAGTTGCATCATTCATTGGAAATTGGGCGAAACCAAAACCTATTCCATCATTCACGAAAAAAAATCCATCAATCCACCCGGCAAAAATCCCCCCTTTAGGTTTAACTATGAGGCCTCGGTATCGGTGATCGACTCTTCGGCAAAGAATTATACCATCAAATGGATCTTTCACCTACCTGAGGAGATGTCTATTCTTCGGCCCAGGCTGGCAGATTCATTGCCTGTTTACAATGGTATGCAAATGATCTTCAGGATAACTGAAATCGGGGAATTCGTCGAGCTGTTGAATTGGGAAGAGGTAAGAGATGCCTATACCAGGATGATGGAATTATCCATGCCTAAAAGAATGGATAGCACGGCGACTGCGGCTTTAAAATCCGCCAAAAATATGTACAACTCCAAAGAGATGGTGGAATCGTCAATGATCCAGGAAATCCGGCTATTTCATAGGCCGTATGGATTAAATCCACTAAGGGAGGCACCAGGAATCTTTCCAGCGGTACACCACAGAAACAGGTTCAAAGACGGAAATTGGCAATCCCTTTGACGGCGATCCTTTTCCAGCGATACAAACTATCAGGGTCTCCGATCCGCGTTCGAAAGCAGATACTTTTAACCTGTCCTTCCATCTGCGCATAGATAAAGCCAATACCACAAGCATGATTGACTCCCTCCTAAAAAAAATGAACATAAAAGATGACCGGGAAATGAAGGTAGCGAGAGAAAAATATGCCAATTTTGACATGCATGATTTTTCGGAATACAGATTTATCACGTCTAACGGTTGGATCAGGCGCCTGTATAATGAACGAACCGTCGACATTGCCGGCATGACCCAATCCGATACCTATACTTTCACGCTGAAGGATTAATAAGTTACCTGCCGATCCTTTGACAGCCCTTTACCAAACGAAGATTTCTCTCCAACCCGCCCCCCTGCCGCAAAAAATCATATTTTTGGGACGAGTTTGCTTCCGCCATGGACATATTCACTCTCCCTGTTGACATTCATCGAATTTATTGAAAAAGCATATATAGCGCCACAATCAGATTCGGCACATTGAGACTGATGCATTAAGACTGATCTCAACAGCATTCTATTAATTTAACGAAAACGGCGGCAGATTAAAGGAAGCGTTTACCGCTGGCTCTAGCATCAGCATGCGTTGTATACGCTGATATCTTTTGGCATTAAACACTGCCGCCACATTATCTTCCAGTTCCGTCTCTGTTTCACCCTGGTAAGTTAACAAGGTGGCGTCCTCTTGTAATATGGGTAATACGGCATTCAATTTTTTGTGGTCGATGTTACTATCGGTACAGTCTACTACCACCATATCAAAATCCTGTTTATGAAACAGTTCAATGGCCGCTTCATCTGTTTCTGCAATGTCCAGATGAAACGGGTGGGGTATGCCCGACCAAGCGCTAAGGGCGCTCTCTTTATTATTTTGCTGAGTTGAAATAACGAGTATACTTCTCTTGCTCATTGTATTTGTTTCACAATATGCCCCAAATCATATGCCGCCGCTATTTAAGTGCCGGAACGGCAGTTTTTCACCCCCATTATGACTAAATGGCCCTATAATAGAAGAAATTGTGCCAGATGGTCCTGTTGCTGCCACCTGAAGACGATGGTCTATTCTTTACTGATCGACCTTTTCTCTTCATCGATTTCGATCTTATTAATTAAAACATTCCAATACGGGAGGGCATTTTTCTGGAAGCAATTGGATAATCTCTCGACTTTTTCTATGAGCCCAAAAAAATCCTCACGGGAAAAAGGCTTGAGTATATAGTCAATGCTATCGGCTTTAATTGCCTCCATGGCATATTGGCCGTAAGCACAGGTACGGAGCAGCTATATTCGCAAGTACTAGTATCGACAGGAAATGGGACGGAACCTAAACGGGACAATTGCTGGAGACAGGTTTCTATGTATATACCTGACATACACAATTGGGACAATCACAAAAGAAGTAAAAGGAATAATATTGTCAGTCAGATAACAACTATAGCAAAAGGAGACTAAGTATGAAATAAAAAGCGTCATTGAAAAAATTATCGCTCCTGTTAGCATATGATGTGCTTCCTATCGGTTCGAACTTCGTCCTGTCATGTCGACCCTGAGGGACTCGAATCGTTCTATGGTTGAATGTGAATGGCTTGGGAGATTGGCAAAGACATCTTAAAAAATAAAAAACCCTCAGATTCAATGATCTGAGGGCGTTGTGACTTGTCTGTGAACGAGATGGTACAGAATTCGAATCATTTTATAAAGAATCTTGACGTGATGGCTAATTTAATCAAGGTCGACTAAGGTGTAATTCAACCATTAATAAATTGAAAACCAATAAAATGCAGCAAAGCGCTTGCCGAATACATCTTTCAGGACGAAAGCATAGCGTAATTGCCAACGTAGGACTGTTCATGGCTTCAAAAAATTCGCAACCGGGATATCCAAAAAAGGAATGAGCCCCGCTTTCGCGAGGCCCATTGTGAGGAGTGCGGGATTCGAACCCGTACGGGAATTTCTTCCCACCAGGATGACAGCCTGGCGCGGCTACCAGTTACGCCAACTCGCTGAGCCGTGAGACCTATCGAGCTGACCTAGACGGCACCCCGCCCCCCTATCTAGTAAATGTCGACATAAGTAGACAAAAAAACAAATCACCGCAATAATCGCTAAAAATGGTATTAAATCTCAAAAATTACACATTCGAAGTCCCCGCGATCACATCAATGGGGAAAATTGAACGCTGCATGGGGCAGGCCGGCGCGGCCGACATCAGCAAAAAATATGCGGACGGCATCTGCAGCTCTATTATCTTCTGAATGACGGTCAACCAGCTAGCGCTCTTTTTCCAGCTCCCGGTAAAGGTTGAATCCTGTTACACGTCCCGGACGAAGAAGTTAAGCACCCTCGCCCTGATACAAAGATCAGGATCCGCCAGTAGGCTGAGCGAACTGTCTGGTAGATAGTGTTGGATTGGGTGGAAATCCAGCTTAGCATAATCCAGATGGAACAGGTAGAAGCCCTTCAGGTGTTCCTGCCGTATGTATATAGCCCGCAGACAAATCAAACATTTTATGAGGGCCTGAAGGACAAAGAGTTTAAGGCTTTGCTTCCTGGCTGATCCTTAAGTTTTTAGCCTTAACCGCTTGTGCGACGAGCCAGACAATTAGCGTGAAAAATAATTGCACACCTGTTGACGTCCATGCGGCCTGCCGAAAAGTAAGGGGACGAAAAAAAGCGACAATACAAGGCGAATAAAATGTCAAAAGTGTAAGGCAAGACATCGCAGCGACCCCTATAGTCCAATCCCCTTTTATCGCTATAAAAATATCATGCATCGCCTTCGTGGCCAACAGGAACGCATTGAATAAGTGCACGGGAACTCCGACAGCCAAGCTTATGAAAACCAACTTCAACAGATCCGTGGAATTAAATAGAAGCGGTTGGAATTGGAAAATGAACCACATCGGAGCAACTAGGGATCCTTGCAAGAAGAGAACTACCGCCAAAGCCTGCGGTACTTTGACTTTCAATAAATCTGTTTCGAACATAGTTTAAGATTTTAGGGATCAGTAAGATATAAATTTATTCCGGATCATGAGAAAAGAACAGAATACGAAGGATGAAGGCGCCAATCTGGTCCACGAAATACTCAACCTGAACCATAACATCCGAGAAATGGTCCTAAAGCGCTTAACACCTATTGCTGACGCACTACAGTCGTAGCCGCGCCCATCGTTTCTGCGTCCGCAGCGTATTTTTTTTGTACTTGCTACTAACAGAGCCTAATCTGTACGCCTTGCACGTCTATGCGGGGCTTTTTGTATATTTGAGTATGCACATAGACATACTTCGACTCGGGAATTTTCTCCAAACCAAGGACGGTTATGTTAAGGTTGTCACTTTGACCACTGAGCCTCAAAGGTCTATGGTTGCGCAACCCTGGCCACACAAAAAAGAGGTTTACGAGCCAGGTGCAGATATTTTGCCAATCCCATTAACGCCAGAATGGGCACTTCGGTTAGGTTTTATCGAAAAAAACAAGGTCTACCAAACATACTACAATGGTACGATGCATATAAAATTTGTTCAGGGAAACTGCTGGATGGTGACTGGAGAAGATTACGTTGGAATACCGATGAAGTTTGTTCACGACCTTCAAAACAGATATTTTTCAATGACCGGCGATGAATTAAAAACAGCGCTTTAAAAACAATAAGATGATGCCCCACATTATAATGTTGGCTAATTATTTTGCATAGTCAACAAAAATCGCATCATCAAACTCTTTAAAAAAGTGACGATATTCATCCCTGATACTGTCGACACTGCGAAGAATTTTTTCATATTTTCTTTTTCTCACTTCCATTGTGCCGCCCCGATCTGCGGCAAATATCAATGAATCTGCCTGGGTAAGCAGGCCATATCCAATGTCTGCATATTCATGGGCTAAATCATCGTTGGCAAAAAAATTTAATTGCAGCTCTCCTAATTGTCTTTTCGATTCGATGTCAACCGTTTGTAAATATAGGGCGTGGTTTAGTCGTGTGTTGGCAGCGCTATCTTTAAAAAGACGTTCCGTTGTAGCAGTATCAATAAAAGCAACTAAGTTCATTACAGCAGTGCCCGCGTTAACTACCAGCTCTTTTTCTAAAGCTAGCTTTCTTTCAAATGAATATTTTTTCTTGTCCGCGCGCTGATTGAAATAGTTAGTGACATAAGTCGATGCAAAGCCAAGGATCGAGCCTATTCGTCGAAGCGCTTATGAAAATGTTCATTTACTGTTGGCAGAAATCCCAACATCTTTGTCAAATTGCCTATTTTATTAGTATATTTGAGAATAGCATCAACATATGTTTGACAAACTTATACGGGAATTGGAGGCATTACAACGAACCAAGAAGTTCTTTATTCCTATAAAGGCAGACAAGGACGGCTATCTCGACAGGAAATGTCCCAATAAAGAGTGCAATTTCCAGTTTAAGGTGCATGAAGAAGACTGGAAAAACAAAGTTAGAGATGAAGAAGTTTTTTGCCCAATGTGCAGATGTACTGCCGACGCTAACAGTTGGATGACATCCCATCAGAAAAAAAATGCTGAGAATCAAATATCGAAGCACATTCATGGCCGCATTGGGCGTGCGATGCAAGAAGACGCGATGAATTTCAATGCAAAGCAACAAAGAAACTCGTTTCTACAAATGTCCCTTAGCGTATCTGGGACACACCCGTACCATCATATCCTGCCTATTGCTGCACAGAAGGAGATGCTGCTAAAAATTACCTGCTGCCAGTGCCATGCAAGATATGCGGTAATCGGCAGCGCTTTCTTTTGTCCAGCCTGCGGATACAATTCTGCAGAAGAAACATTTGATAATTCGCTTAAAAAGGTTGAAACAAAGCTTAAAAATATCTCCGTCATTCGAAAGGCAATTCAAATTACAAGTAAGGACGAAGCGGAAATTGCGTGCAGCTCTTTGATCGAAACCAGCCTGAGTGACTGTGTAGTAGCTTTCCAACGCTTTTGCGAAGTAGTCTATTCAAGGGTGAACCCATCAGAAAAAATCAAATTCAATGCATTTCAAAATTTGGATGCTGGAGGTGAATACTGGAAAAGTCTTTTTGGAAAGGGATATGCAGACTGGCTGTCCCCAATTGAATATAGCGAACTGAATAAGCTTTTTCAGAAAAGACATCTGTTAGCGCACAGGGAAGGGATGGTCGATCAGAAATATCTTGATAAGTCCGGCGATAGTAACTACAAATTGGAACAAAGAATTGTGGTAAACGAAAAAGATGTGATACAACTCAAAGACACCATCCAAAAGCTGGCAGGTGCTATCAGGGAAAGAATTGAAGTATAAAAATAACCATATCATTCCTTCCGGCCTGTTGCGGCAATGGGTAACCTACGATGAAGGCCGACACGGGGTCTTTCAATACGACTTGCAAAAAAAGAAAATCAATTTTGCTTCGGCCCGAAAGAGGGGGGCCTTTTCTTTTGCAGCTATCGACAATTTTTACGTTCCCACCATTCAAAATCAGCGGCGGATAGACATTGAGCTATGGCTGGGAAAGTTGGAAAGCCAGCTCCGCCCCGCGATCGATAAACTAAAAGCAGGCACGGAGGGCATACTTGTCGCAACTCGGGAGGACGCTATGCGACTGTTACAAGGCATTTTTTCTCTCCGTCATCGAACGGATGCCTCCATCAATGCGAACAGGGCGTATTTTAACAACAAGCCAAAAAAGACAAATTTACCCAACGGAAGACAAAGATACCGATCTATTGGTCCTGGAAAATATGGTGGACGCTATCCGACATGACGCCCTCGAGTTCAGTAATTGCAGGATTCATGTATTGACCTCTGGCGCAGGAGAATTTATTATTGGAGACCAACCCTTTTTGGGAGATATGGTGCAAGCAAATATCCATTTTGTCGTACTATCGCCCTTCTTCGTCGTGGGGATCCAAAAAATAGCTGAAGGAGCGTTTTTTAGCTACTCTGAGTTCCCAAAAGAGTTTCTTCGGGAGTTTAATGAGCACGTCGCTCGACACGCGAGGAAATGGATCGTTAGCAATGAGCGATCAGCCTTAGAAAGTTATATACCCTTCGCCGACGCGCCGAAACAGGACAACACGCCCATATTCGAATCTCGCAAGCATTTTTTTCCCGGATTTCGGTTCATTTAACCCCCAACTCACCGCGGATTCAACTGTCCGCACCAGTTGAATTGCTCTTGTGGTTTAACCAGGTGGTGTAACACAGTACCAGGTGGAACTATCGTCAGGCTAAAGAAATCCGTCAAACTGAGATGTTATCGTATATCACGAAGCGCATAGTTGCGCTGAATTGAAGTCCTAGATAGATCTTCAATGTCCTTGTTTTCTTATACGAACCGCATTCGCTTGGATGACCGTAAACGCTTCGAAAAGCTTCTCGCCATATTCCCGCAGAACAAAATCGACTAAGCGTGCTTTTTCTAGGGCCGGGGTTGTGCCCAGTCTAATTAGTATTATACCCTGATGAACTTTCTGTAAACGATAGACTAATTCTCCAAAGTCTTTATCTTGAGTAAGTAGAATCCTATTTTCATCATTAGCAAGCTGTAAAACAGTATCATCATCGCTGCCCTGATGTGTTTCTAAAACATAATGGACGTCAAAGCCGGAAATTCGTAGTTGATCGACTATAGGCTTATCCACGCCTTCGTCTGCTAGAAACTTCATATAGCAATGGCGTAGATTTCATCTCCTCTAATGGATTGGGCCGCAAATAATAAGGCTGCATGAACCTGATCCTTGGTTAAGTGGGGATGGGCTAACAAAACATCATCAATGGAATTGCTTTCGGAAAGGTTTTCCAATATTTGCTCAACTGTGATACGAGTCCCCTTAATAACAGGCTTCCCCATCATTACTTTGGGATTGACTTCGATATGCTGATAAGATGCTATCATAACAATTTATAATGTAAAGGTATAAAAAAACGCTAAAAGATGAAAAGGTGTTTTGGCGGTAAAACAAGATACTAATTTTTGAGAAAGGGGTCAAATACTAAAGGGCCGATTCCTTTAAGAGTACAATGCAAGCCGTTTGAACCTATAAAAGCGCTTTCGCTGTCATACTGCGAGGACTTTACTAGCTTTTATAGATTCAACCGGCTTCGCCAAGGCGTTCCTACCCCCTGGCTCTATTCCCCTGCCCTTCGCCGCGGCTGCCTATTCCCCCGTCCTCTTCCCGCCACCTCCGCCACGCGCCCGGCTGTGCTGCGCGGGGACAGGCCGACGACAGGAGGCCGCCGCGCAGCTACCCGCGGTAGACCTTAGTTGTAGTGCCGGAGCTCAGCGGAGGCAAAATCATTAAATAAGCGGCCGGGCGCCGGCGGGTGGCGGACGAATGGGGCAGCGGGTGGACTGAATACTTCTGCGTTGAATGGCCGACGAATGAACGAACGGAGCGACCACGACGACCGGAGTGAGCGCAGCAAACGAGGGAGTAGGGAGCGGAATGAGTGAATGAGGAGGGGAAATGAAAGGCAGAGGTATGAAAGGCCACAGGAACTGCCCGAACGGAGGCGCCCGAGCGAAAGAACCGTGCCAGATAGCGGACCGGCTTACAGCACCCGAAGCGCAGCGAGGATGTTGTAAGCCGGCGGGCATTTTGTTCGTCATCCGCGCAGCGGTGCGAACAAAGGTGGCCGGCCTGGCACGCGTTCTTGCCGAGGGTGCCTGAGTGAGACCGCTTTTCCCGGGGGCTGCAGGAGTTCCGGTGCTTCCTTGAATCAATTCCTTACCGAAAATTGAAATTTTCTATCTTCGTGTGGTTGGTGAATATCCGCTGGCGTAGCCAGCAGATATTACTGCTCCCCCTGTTATGCGAGCAGCAGATTATGACCGTCAGGTCATTGAATTATAGTCTCCTCTGTTGCACAATCACTTCTTGTTGTTCCATTCCAAACATTGCCAGATTTATAAAAACCTGCATTTACGCAATCCTTTTACGACTATCCGGCATATTAATCGGAATTTCAAAAACCGACTCCTTCATGACCGAATTCAACCAAAATACTGAAGACGTGTTACATTGTAACATCTTGCCGGGATTTGCGTGCCACGAAAATTGATTCGAAAATCATAAATGAATTTGATCCGATTGGTTATCGTAGACAACCAAAATTTTCGGCAAATTGTCATGCTCTTCAAAGAAAAATATTTTCAAAAAATCACTTTCACCGAAACAAATGTGCAACAAAATTTTTCTCATCTACGGACCAAATGAAAACGTACCCTATCAAATTCTAACAGGGTGAATAGTCGAAATAGCCTTTACCTTTGAGATTGCAGTGTTCTAAAATGTGAGTATGAAAAAAGTGAGCGATGAGAAGGCGAAGCCTTTGGAACAACTTCCCCTATTTGATGACGAAGCGAATCCTCCCGACAGGGAGGATCCAGCGACAACGATCACCCCGGAACGAGCTCGGGCAATTTTACAGGAATATGGTCTTACCGTTAGCCAGCAACAGGCTGAGGAAATATTAATTTTCCTGCGACGGCTCGGCATTCTTACACTATCTCAATTGTTGAAAAAATGAAAGTAGCCGATCTTTACATCCGCGTATCCACCGATGAACAGGCGGATAAGGGATACAGTCAGCGTAACCAGGAAGAAGTACTTAGGAGGTATTGTGACCTCAATTCAATTACGATTCGAAAAGCAATATTTGAAGATCATTCGGCCAAGACTTTTAACAGACCGGCGTGGGCTTCCTTCCTCAAAGGCTTGTATAGACAAAAAGACCAAACCGACCTAGTGCTGTTCACCAAATGGGACCGGTTCAGCCGCAACGCGGCTGACGCCTACCAAATGATCAATACCCTGAGAAAACTCGGTATCGCGCCGCAGGCAATCGAGCAGCCCCTGGACCTAACCATCCCCGAAAATAAGATGATGCTGGCTTTTTATTTGGCGGCTCCGGAGGTCGAGAACGACAGACGCGCATTGAACGTACTTCACGGAATGCGCAGAGCAAAAAAAGAAGGCCGTTGGATGGGGTCTGCCCCGGTTGGGTATATAAACAGGATCAGCGAAGATGGGCGAAAATACATAGCGCCAAAGGCGCCGGAGTCTTCAATTATGCAATGGGTCTTTGATCAGCTGGCGATCGGTATTCTCAATACGGAACAGATATGGAAGGAAGCCAGGAACAAAGGACTAAAATGCAGTAAGAACAATTTCTGGGTGGCGATCCGTAACCCTGTCTATTGCGGAAAGATATTCGTACCCAAATACAAGGAAGAAGAAAGCCGCTTTGTACAAGGTCAACACGAACCGCTGATCCCGGAGGCATTGTTTTACGAAGCCCAGGAGGTTCTCTATGGTAAAAGAAAGAAACAGCGTACAAAGCTAATAGTCGACGATCAGATCCCTTTACGCGGCTTTCTGATCTGCCCCCGTTGCGGGTTGCTTCTTACTGGAAGCGGTTCGAAAGGCAGGAATTACCGGTATTATTATTACCACTGCAACTCGACCTGCGGCGCCCGCTTCAGAGCGGATAAAACAAACATAGAATTTCAAAAAGAGCTAAAAAAATACATCCCCCACCCCGCAGCAACCGAGCTATATAAAAAGGTGATCATGGAGGCCTATTATTCACTTGGTAAAGATCAAAAGCAAAACAAGAAAACGATGATCGCCCAGCTGGCCGAACTCAATAACCGAATCATTAAAGGACGAGAACTTCTTCTATCCGGCGACATTGACGGCGCAGACTTCAAAACGATCAAATCAGACTGTGAAAAGCAGATCATGACACTGGAAGCAAAGCTGAACGCCATTGAGGACGAAAATGCCGACATCGTCCCTACCCTGAACAAAGCAGTTGATCACCTGGCAAAACTGGACAGCATCTATGAAAACGCTTCTACAATCCGAAAACGCCAGATAATTGGTTCGATGTTCCCCGAAAAAATCTCTTTTGACGGCCAAAATTTTCGAACCGCGAAACTCAACGAGGCGGCGAGTCTGATATACAGTCTGGACGCGGCATTCAGAGCAAAAGAAAATGGGACAAGCGACTTAGAAAGTAACTTGTCCCATCAGGTGAACTCGCTGGGACTCGAACCCAGGACCCATACATTAAAAGTGTATTGCTCTACCAACTGAGCTACGAATTCATTCCCTTTTCCAAAGTATTATCCTTGTTTTTGGGAGTGCAAAAATACGGTAAAAACCATTGCTGACAAATTTTTCTCGCAATATTTTTCAACGCGAAAATCATGGTTATCAACATCTCATCCAAAGCCCCTACCCTGCTACATCACAGCAATGACCACACCGGTCAGTTAAACGCTAAAACTCAGTAGGACCGGCCCGGCAGGCAGCCGGATGGCGCCCATTACTTGCTCTTCAGCCCCATCCTGGCACGTATTGCCTGCTTCCGCTGCTCCTTTGTCATGACCGGGTAGTCGGCAGGAACCTGAAACTCCCCTTCGTCAATATCCTGGTTGGTCTGAACATCTATAAGCCGCCACACAGCTGAATTCCCATTCTCATCTTTCAACGCAGCGCCTATGCATTGCCCTTCCGAGCCAAGCACGCCGGTCTGGATCCGTTTGACACTTTCAGGCAGGTATTTGTCAAGGTCATGGGTAAAATAGTATTCGAATACCAATTTATAGCCCGGATTATAATGCATCTGGCCATCCTCGCCGGGCCCGTCATTCCGGTTGGAAAGGATATCGTGCATCTTTAGCAGACCATCAGACTTATGCCCCGATTCCTTTTCTATATAGGGTTGAACAGGTATGGTGATCCTTTCCGACACGGTATTGTAGTCTCCGAATTTCCCGGCAGTCCCCTGCTCGATCTTTATACCCGGAATACCCAGGTATTCTTCTTTGACCATCGAGAGCGTCCGGTATATATTGTGAATGGTGTCAACTTTGGTGTAGTTGACGCCAAGTACGCTGGCCATCGCATAGATGACATGTTTATCAAGATCCATGATAGAGGTCACATTGGCTGCAAAAATATCAGCCATAGTAACATGGTCGTGTTTCAGGGTGGTTTTTACATACCTGGAAGTGATCCAGGTGTCAAAGCTTCCTACCATGAATTCAAAGTACAACGAGGGGGCAGATATCCCTCCCCAGGCGGGATTACCCATCGTTAAAGACTTTGAAGCCCTGGCCGCCGAAGCGTCATCATCGGCGGAAGGGTACTTTTCTTTAACTGCCTCTCCGATCTCTTCCATCAACGCGGCGTTCTTTTGATCCATCGCCTGCCGGAAGATCTCCACATCACTGCCTTTTAACCCCTTTTGGCGGGCCTGATCAAAAAAGAACTTCCCCTGCGGAGTGGATGCTATCTTTTGTATATCCCCATCTATTACCGATGCCATCGTAGCATGAATAGCTTTCACAATAACCCCGGTATGCGGAAACTGAATAGGCGGAGGCGGAGTATACTTTTGAGCTGCTTTATCGGAAGGAACACCCGGATCCCCGTCAGGTGATGCCGATCCGCCGGAAGCCGGGCCCTTGTCATTAAAAGAACCGGCAGTGTCCACTACCTTCGGACTCGCCGTTGCGGTGTCAGCTTTTTTGCCGGTCACTTTCTCCAGCGCTTTTTCTTTTGCTTTATTGATCAATTTACCGAACTGGGCATTTGCCGTCTGAGAAAGAAAGAACAGGATAGCTAATAAGGATAGGTTTCGCTTACAAAACATAAATTAAATATAATTTCAATATGAATAACTCCTACAAATATACGCGCACAACAACTGTGCCTTACCAGACGGAGGGAAATTACCCAGTTACAAGTAAGGCAGCCGAATCCTCTTTGCAGGGACAATGCTTCAATGGTGAGTGCGCGAAATGCAAGAAGCACGAGAAACGTGAGAAGTGCAAGAAGCCCGACAGGCGCGACAGATGCAAGAGGCGCCCCCATTGTCGCAAAAAACCACCTGTTTTGTCGGTTTCACACATCTTCCATTTCAATTTTCCAGAGTAAGTTCGTATTCTCAATCAAACGGATATGAACACAAAATTTCAAACCGTAGAGGAATACATCGCTACCTTCCCGCCAAAAACAAAAAAGTTCTTAAAAGACATTAGAGCGACCATAAAGCTGGCTGCCCCACAGGCAGAAGAAACGATCAGCTATAACATGCCTGCATTCAAACTAAACGGGATGCTGGTCTGGTATGCCGGATACAAGGAACACATTGGCCTTTACCCCAAAACTACCGTGATCCAGACCTTCAAAAAAGACCTCGCGGGATATAAGCTTTCAAAGGGCACTATCCAGTTCCCGCTGGACCAGCCTCTCCCCCTCGACCTGATCACCAGGATCGTAAAATATAGGATCAGGGAGAACCTGGAAGCCGCAAAATCGAAAGTGAAAAAATAAATCGGCAGTTAATACATTATTAATGGCTTTATTAACGCTTTTAGCGCTTCTTTGCAATGGACAATCGCCAAAAATTGTTTGCCAACTTCACCCATGGTTACCATTGCTAAAAAGTCGACAGCCATCCTGTCTTTTCTTTTTTTATCGACTGCTCATTCCCTACACGCCCAACAGCCTGCCCCCCTCTTCAGCGGCGAAAAGACAAGCTGGCACGAAGGCTTCGACCGGTATGATTTCCTGATGGACGAGCTAACGCTGGAAGTCACCCCCATCAAAGCCGCCGAAGAAGAAAAGTATGGCGCAAAACCCGCCGAAAGAGGGAAACTCCGTTGTATCGTTGTCGCTCCGAAAAAAGCAGCCCCCGGCAATCCCTGGACCTGGCGGGGGTACTACTGGGATCATGAGCCGCAGACAGAAGTCGAGCTCCTGAAACGCGGTTTCCATATCGCTTATATAATGTGCGATGCTGACCGCCATTGGGACGCCTGGTATGCCTTCCTGATGAAGCATGGTCTCAACCCCAAACCCGCCTTTGTCGGAATGAGCAGGGGGGGGATCAACGAATTTGTCTGGGCGGCAACCCATCCGGATAAAGTTGCCTGTATGTATGCCGACAACCCCGCGCTGCGACCCGAAAGCTTTGACGGGCTCGCCGGTATGGCCAAACATGATATACCGCTGCTGCATGTGGCAGGCAGCTATGATTATCTGCTGGAGAAATATACGTTACCCGTAGAAGAGACCTATCACCAGTTGGGAGGCAGGATCTCCGTGATCATAAAAGAAGGCCCCGGTCATCATCCACATAGTCTGAAAGACCCGACATTGATCGCCGGATGGATCGAAGCGAATTATCATCATGCGGATGACCTCACCGATAGTCTTTATGCAATCTTCCCTCTCCTGCCGGGGACGCGTCTCATTAAATCCTATTACTATAGCAACGAAAGTAAGTATATATCCATCCTACCTGAGAGCACCTATGCCGTCTGCCGTGGGCCCTTGTTTACAGATTGTTATACCCGCTATGATTCGTACACACCCAACTGGCTTGGACTTACAGGCATGACCATCCTTGTGCCTAAACTACCGGCTCCCGGTAATCCATGGGTTTTCAAGGCTGATCGTATTGGGCGTGAAACGGAACCCGTCGACCTGGCCCTGCTGGCCAAAGGGTTTTATATCGTCGCCGCTCCTGTGACGGAACAGCCTGGCCCGATCCGTAAACAATGGGATGATATTTATCAATTGCTCACCACTCATGGCTTCTCGTCAAAACCCATTATGGAAGGAAGAGGAGCCGGCGGCGGAGAAGCCTATTACTGGGCCATCAATAATCCTGAAAAGGTCTCAGCCATATATGCCGAGAATCCTGTGCTAAAAAGCGTGCAAACAAGGCCCCCATTAACCGATACCCTCGCGCCGCTGGCCACCGCGCATATCCCTATCCTGCATGCCTGTGGTGCCCTTGATCCCTCATACCCGGCCAATACAAAAGAAGCGGAAAAGAAATACCGCCAGCTCGGCGGCACTATGAAGGTCATCGTTAACCAGGGAGCCGGTCATTTCAATGTTGTACAGGATCCCGCGCCAATCGTGTTGTTCATTTTAAATAGTCAACACCAGTAAAAAAGCCATATGAAAAAATTGATTATCCTGTTCTTCGCAGTATTCAGCATGACAGCACAGAGCGCCACCGCCCAGCTGATGGCAGGGACCGCCAAAATCAATATCACGCCCCGGGGTAAAGAGTCTGTTCATGATTCCGTCTTTGCCCGTAGTCTCGTGCTGCAATCAGGCCAACTGCGATTCGCTTTTGTTTCGGTAGACCTGGCCGTCTTCACCAGCGAAAGAATTGAAAAGATCTGTAAAGAGAAATATGGCATCTCATCCGTCATGCTCTGCTCTTCTCATAACCATTCGGAGCCACAGCCCGATGGCAAACGATCGTTCCAGCAGGGTAATCCATTTACCGTCTATTACGAAGACCAGATCATAAAAGCCGTTGGCGAGAGTATGGCACATCTATTTCCTGCCCGTATCGCCGCCGGCCGGCAGACCTTTCCCCAATTAGGTTTTAACCGGTTGATCATCCGTGAGGACGGACATGCCCGCGAGTCCTGGTTTTCCGACGATCAATATACTTCAGAAAACCCCGAACGCATCCCCTTCGGCCCCGTCGACCCCGAGGTCGGTGTGATCCGGATCGATGACGAAAAATCACAACCCCGCGTCATCCTGATGAACTATGCCTGTCATGCGGATATCGTCTGTTTCAACTATGCCGTCAGCGCCGACTATCCCGGCGTAGCCTGCCGCAAAGTAGAAGAAGCTTTTGGCCATGATGTCAACTGTCTTTTTGTCCAGGGCGCCGGTGGGAATATTGAGTCGCTACAGATCAGCTCCCGCCGCAAAGGCCCGGATGATCCTTTTCAAACCGACTACGCACCGATGGAACGCACCGGCGGGCTGCTGGCCTCCCAGGTGATAAAGCTGGCCAAAAGCCTGAGCACGGCACCCAACCCCGGGCAGGTCGCCGGAGCCGGCACGACACCCACAGGAGCTGGAACCAGCGCCGCGACAGCCGCCGCAAACCCCGGGCAAAATGCCGCGACAGGCCCCAGCCAATCCGAGCAAGCCCCGGTGCTCCAACTCCTCGAAGACTCCCTTCACTTCACCGGTCGCTTCAATAAAAAACTGGACTACAACGTCCATCTATCAACTATCATTATCAACAACAGCATCGCCATCGCCGCCTGCCCCGGCGAGCTATTCGTCCAGCTTCAGCTCGACTGGAAGAAAAAGATGGAGCTCGCAGGCGTCACACCTCTGCTCTTTGGTTATACCTGGAGCAAAGGCAACTGGCCGGGCTATATTGCCGATGTACGATCCGCCGCCCTCGGCGGATATGGAGCCGACCAGGGCGATAACCTGATCGAAGTCGGCGCCGGCGAAGCGATGATCACCCGGCAGCTTGCCAACTTTTACCGCCTCAACGGACTCATGCGGGATAAGCCCGGACCTGTTGGATTCAAAGGCGGAGAGCAATGGATCATCAAGCCGTTCAAACAATAAGGCGCCCTACACAAACGTACAAAGCGGCACCAGCACACCAGGCAGCCTCGATACCCCCTCCACACCGGTGCCAGCACCACCACACGGGCAGCATCGATGCCGGCGCCCTTCCCACCGGCGCCAACACGCCCTCGTCAGCGCCTCACCGGCAACATCCCGCTATACCCCACCCGCCCATGCCACCAATTCGCTGCCTGGCCCGCCAGCCAGAGATAATAATCACTGCCCAGGTCAGCATCGATACCCACAAACTCCCCGCTGCCATTCCGCGGCAGGTGATCCGTAGTCGCACATTTGAAAATAGCCGTCCCCTCATTCATCTCGTCAAACATCGCAATGTATAACATAGAAGCCCCTGCCTCCTTCTCCGCAGTCACCTGTTCCCAGAAAAAGTGCCCGCGATTCCTCGGGGTAGCGGCAGCCTGCGGGCCATTCATATTCCTCCACGAGAATCCGGGAAAAGCCAGCGGAGCATAGTCCACGCCATTGGCTTTACACCAGGCCAGGTCCTCGCTGATCAATCCCTTAAAAGCAGGAAAACTCTCCTCATTGTAACGCCCGACGAACCAGGGCGCCACAATATCTGATGAACGAATTAACCGGTGCAGCGTGCTATCCGGAATACAATCCTTCCCCAGTGTCCGCCAATAGGTGGGCACGCCCAGCATAACACTAAACCCACGGGCCTTTATCCCATCAATAAGGGTTGAAACCTCTTTAAAGCCATACCGGCGATGGTCATTAAAACCCACTCCCCAGACAACTACCAGCGGCCGCCCATGATGATGCAGATAGGTCGGACTCTTAGAGCCATGCAGCAGATCATATTTGGCAGACAGCTCATCCAGATCCCGGAGAGTCATATCCTCCTCCCCCGGCTGCATCCCGCTAAGGTCATACATGACACAGATAGCGCGATCATACTGCCTCGCCGCGTCCATCGCATTGTCCAATACCGTATTAAAATGCTTTTTACCGCTGGCGTTGCGGATCTCTGCCACAAAACGCTGCATAAAGACCCCATCGATGCCATAGTCCTTCATCCACTTGAAATGAAGCTCAACGGTAGACGCATCATAGGCGCTGAACACGGAGGCCGTAGAGCCATCCGCATATTGAAAAGAGGTGGGATAAGTCTTTTTATATTCCCTGGTATCCGGCCAGAAGTCTATCTCACAGGAGCCGGGTGCAAATGTCCCCCGCCGTTCGTAATGATGCCAGGCCCGCCCCGTACTGTCGCCGGGCGTGTTGAACCAACCCTGGTAACCGGCCATGACGAGACCATTGTAAGAAGGATAGCGCGCGGCTGTGCCGGCGCCGACAGGACCGGGCCCGGTCTTCGTCTGCACTACCTTCTGTATCGTTCCATCCGGATTATAGAACAGCTTGTCCACGCAGATCGACCTCAGCCAGTCAAAATGCGACAACGCACTATTGTGATAGAACGCATACCACTGCCCTTTGTATTCCACGATAGACCCGTGATTGGTATAGCTGTCCGTCGGATCCATATAGATCCCCTGGTATTTCCAGGGACCCAGCGGACTGCTGCTGGTGGCATAACGCATCCGGTTCTTCGAGCCCACAGAGTCATGATTGTCGGAATACGACAAATAATAAACGCCCTTCCGCTTGTGTACCCAGCTGGCTTCATGAAAGTCTTCCAGACCCGTCATCGGCTGCATGGCCCCGTCGACCTCCATCATGTTGTCTTTTAGCTTTCCGCCGCGGCATTTCCCGCCCCCACCATAATACAGGTAGGCCTGCCCGTCATCATCCACAAATACACAGGGATCGATCATCGATTCCAGTCCCTGTATATAACCCTTCACGGCAAAATTAGCTGCCGGCTCCTTGCTGGTGGCTACACCGATCTTCCAGGTGTTGTTCCATTCTTTGCCGGAGCCAGTGGGATGAGGAAAATAAAAATAATAGGTACCATTCTTATAGGCGCAGTCAGGAGCCCACATAAACCCACCTTCCGGTCGCCCCCAGGATACCTGGCTGGCCTCGAGGATCTGTCCATGGTCTTTCCAATGCACCATATCATCGGTAGAATATACGTGGTACTTGTCCATCAGGTCACATCCCCGCGGTGGAGCGACATCATGCGAAGGATACACATAGAGGCGGCCGTCAGCCCAGACATGGGCCGACGGATCCGCGGTGTAGATATCGGATACAAACGGGTTCTGCGCACGGCTCAGTAAAGGCGCAAAAAACAGGAACACTAAAACAACTTTTTGACCAATTCTTGTATTCATAATAAAACAATTTATTTCTCAGGAGGCATCACTACCTGTGCCACTTCTGAGAGGTTGTACTTCTTATAGCTGTCATTCACCCGAACCCCTACCCTTGCATAATAAGTACGCCCATTCAGTAACCCATGCACAACTACCTTATAGGTCGTAGTGGCAATGCCGCCATTCCAGGTGCTATTGATATCTGCCAGGTTATAAGACGGACTATTATGATCGGAGATCGTGAGTTGGGAGATATAGGCGCCGCTGCCTACAAAAGGAGTATTGTTTACAAAGGGCCACACTTCCAGTATCTGCGGCAGGCCAACAGTTCTGGGCGCGGAAAGTTGACAGGTCATGACCAGTGAGTCGCCGGCCTGTACATGTGTGAAATTGGTGATCTCCAGATAAGGTACTACCGTAAAATTGTGGGTGGTAGCCCCTTTTATATCCGTCACGATACTATCTGCCGGCCAGAAGGGCCCCTGGGTCGGGATCACGCTATAATGTCCGCTGAAGATCCTCGTGTCTTCAAATGTCCCGTCAGGCTTGGACGGTATATAATACGGATCAGGATTGTCGCTCCAGCTGAGCTGTTTCAGCATAATATTTATCCCCCCGGTTTCCGTCAGCATATTTTTTCCGGTGACGCTGTCGATGATATTTCCCTGGAAGGCTGAATCCGGCCCGGGATAGTTGTCTACCTTGGTACAGGAGGCTCCGATGAACAGGAGCCCAAGACCAAGGATTATTATTTTCTTCATGATAATGTCTTTTAAATTTTAATAACCAGGGTTGTTGGGGAACAGATTGGGATTCTTGGACAGCTCCCCACCCGGCAACGGTTCGTAATACCATTTTTTCTGGAAGGTATAGGTCCGCTGGAAAGGCTCAACCTGCTTTAAGAAAATGTATTTATTCTCGGTAGCGACATAATAAGGCAGCAGCGCATACAGTTTCCTGTTATCCAGGACCTGGTCGGCTGTCCTCCACCGGCGGATATCCCACCAGTACTGGTGTTCGAAACCCAGCTCCTTACAACGCTCGTTACGGATCGTATCTATCGTCATGCTGACAGTCGCCGGAGCAGCTCCTGCCCGATCCCTAAGCTGGTTGATAGCACTCAGCGCATCGGCCTGCAAAGATGCACCCAGCTCAAAGGCAGCTTCTGCCCGGTTCAGCAGCACTTCTCCATATCGCATGTCTATATAACTCTGTGCACTCTGGTAAAGGCCACAGGCAGACTGCGCTTTAGCATAGTCTACATATTTCCGCAGGTAAAGCCCCGTCCTCGTGTTGTCGTCGCCGGTCGACGGATTCCATCCTGCCAGTCCCACGATACGATGATTCTGATACAGCTGATTCGGATCTGAGGCAAAGAGCAGATTCGAGGGATCATCATTGGGGGTATTCAGGTTATTACTCAGTTCCTGTGCGGCGCTGCCATTGAAAGTCTTATAGGTGCCTCTTTGCACATCGAATGTCAGACCTCTCAAAGTGGCGCCCGGGAAATAGATGGTCGCCTGTAGCCGCGGCTCCAGCGCGGTCATCAGGTCGGCCCGGTCGGAAAAGCGCACCGGCGTACCATCTGAATTGACTATCGGCAACGCCCCGAAACGCTCGGCATAATCCATGGAAGGATAGGTTCTCGAAAGACCATCCGCTGTCATATAACGGCAGGTCATCGTAGCGTCATAGCTATGCGGTCCGGAATTGTCGTTATTCCTTTGTGGGTCGGACAGGGAATACTGACGAATAAAGATCTGCTCATTATTGGGTTTCAGAAAGAGGTCCACATAGTTCTGAACCTTGTCGGGATATCCTCCTGTATAGAGGCTGAAATGTCCTTCCACCAGCTTGGCCGCATCATAGGCTGCCTGGAAGAATTTGGTCGCGTCCCCGGCAGGCATGCCGCCCGCGAATCCTTTCGCTCTTGCATCTCCGTCGACATAATTGACCGCCCCATATTTGGCAATGCTCCCTGCAAACAACATAACCCTCGACTTGTAAGCCATGGCAGCATATTTGCTGGCAGCGCCCTGCTGTATAGCGGGATGCCCACCCGAACCCGGTTCCCACATCAGGCTATATGCGCTGTCCAGATCCGACCCAATGAAATTATAAACGTCCTCTTCTGTATTACGGGGTACCAGCAGGGAGGCGGCAGACGCAGCCGGATCTATTACTGTCCGGACGATAGGAACACCGCCATAACGTTTGACCAGGGCAAAATAGGTGTAGGCCCGGCAGAAATAGGCCTCGCCCAGCCATTCATTCACCTGATCCGCCGTATAATTACTGGCATATTTTGGCAGGTCATAAATAAGGATATTGATATTCCGGATCCTGTCATAAGGCCAAAGCCCAAACCCCTGCGCAGCATCACCGGTGCCGCCATAGGGCCCTGCCATTTCTCCATCGATCGCATCCATTTGATAGAAATTCTGCCAGCGACCTCCATCACCCGTTAGAAAACCTTTGTCCGGTTCGTATACGAAATCTTCCATCGGCAAAAAGGTATACATATTCGCGATGTAGGCCTGTACGCCATTGGCAGTACTGAATACCTGGCTTTCCGAAATAATATTCAAAGGCGGAACGTCCAGCTTATGACAGGACCCAACGATAATAATCGCCAGTATAAGAGATATATATTTGATCTTTTTCATGAATTTTAGTTTTTAGAAAGACACAGAAGCACCGCAGCTGAATGTCCTGCTCATGGGATAGAGATACCCTGCCTGGGATACATTGAAATCCTGTCCTGTAGCTACCGTACCGGGATGTTCCGGATCAGCATTCTTTAGCCCGGTGATAGTAGCCAGATTGTAGCTGTTGATATAAACCCGGACATTCTGGATCCCGATGCGGTTCAACACTTTTTTTGGCAGGCTATACCCTATTTCAAGGGATTTTACCCGCATATAGGTGGCGTTCTGCACGGCCTTTGAACCATCTGCGATCGGCGTACCGGTGGCGGAATAATTACCAGGGATCCACACCGTATTGGGATCGAACAAATTGGCATTAGGGTCTGCAGGATGCCATCTGTTCATGAACTCGACGAGAGCGCTCTTCTGGTACATCAGGGGCTGGGCCAGCTGCTCCGCGTATTGAACATGGAAATCCGTAGCGCCCTGTAACAGGACGGCAGCATCGAAATTCTTATAAGCGGCGCTGAGCGTCATACCGAAGTTGATCATCGGCAGGTCACGGGTGGCCAGCGGCACCATGTCCTTACTATCTATTACGCCGTCGTGGTTGATGTCCTGGTAATAATAATTGCCGGGCAGAACAGCCTGGTTGCCCCCACCTGTATTGACGTTGTAGTTGTAGATCTGGTTATAGCTGGAGAATTGTCCTCCATATAGATAGCCCCACCAGATATTGGAGTAACGACCGGACTCGTTCCCGTGGATCTGCAAATTCGCCTGGTTGTTATGAATGCCCTCATATTGATCATATGCGCTGGCTGCACGGGTTTCCTCAACATAGCCATGTTTGATCCTGCTGAACCCGATATTACCGCTCACATTATAGGTCACCTGGTGAATGGTCTGGTGATGGGTAAGCGTGATCTCGATGCCTCTTGTTACATCGGCATTCAGGTTGTCCTGTAATACCTGTAAGCCGGAAGTGCCTGGGATCTGGGCATTGGGATAAGCAGGCAGCCCGGTGCGGGTGCGGTTGAAATATTCGACGCTTCCGCCGATCAGCCCATTGAACAGATCGAAGTCCGCGCCGACGTTGAAAGTTTTTGAGTTCACCCAGGACAGGGCAAGATCGGGGATACCCCTGGAAGATACGCCATTGACGTATGAGCCATTGAGCACGGCGCCGGGCGCAGGATAGTTATACCCGGACACCCACTGGTAGTTATTGAACTGATCATCCCCCAGCTTGCCATAAGAAGCACGGAACTTAAGGTTGTTCAGCACATTCGGGGAGATCAGGTTCTGCATAAAGGGCTCGTTGCTGATGCGCCAGCCGATGAGACCGGCGGGAAAAAATCCCCAGCGTCCGACGGGACTGAATTTGCTGGAACCGTCCTCACGGAAGGAGAATTCCGCCAGGTAACGGCCCTTATAGTCGTAGTCGAACCTTCCGATATAACTTTTTGTGACCAGGTTAACCAAGGCGTTGCCATCCTGCCCAACCTGCAGGTAGTTAGCATCGCCCGCATTGCCGGCAAAAAGGTAAGGGATACCCAGCGAAAAACTTTCCTGGGCCGAGAAGTTATCTCCCGAACTCTGACTTTCTTCATACAGGGCCAATGCCGTCACGTTATGAACACCTCCAAACTGGTGGTGATAGTTCAGGGACAGCTGCATCAGGGTATTGGTATTGGTATAATACTGCCGCTGTACCGTGGACGGTGAGTGCGCCGTCGTCACCGGGTAAGTATTGGTAGTGGCATCATAGGTATATAGATTATAGGCTTTACTGACAATTGTATTGTCGGTAACGTTATACCCATAGTTATACATGCCCTTTACCATCAGACCAGAGATACCTGGTATATCGTATTCCAGGCTGAGCTGTCCCTGGAAATTCTTGTTCTTGTAGGTATTCTTGCCGATCAGGTCGGAATTGGTCATCACTATCGGGTTGTTATTATCCGGTTCCAGATGGGGATAAAGCGGATTGTTGTTCGCATAGATGGGGTCCGTAGGAAGAAGGTTCTCCGCATATTTAAAGATCACCCAAACGGACTGGTTGGGAGCATTTTTAAGATCGGTATAACCGGATACGTTGGCAGTACCCCTCAGGCGTTTCGTAAAATTGATATTCACATTACTCCTGAAATTCCAGCGGTTATAGTTGATGCTGTTTGTCTTAAACAGGCTCCCCTGCGTAAGATACCCTAGGTCAAAAAAGTAATTCACCTTGTCGCTGCCGCCGGACATGCTCAGATTATGCTGTGTTTCGGGCGCCAGCGGCCGGGTAATGGCCTTCATCCAGTTAGTGGATTTCAGCTGACCGCTCTTATACAAATTGATGGTGCTGTCCGAAAATGCGGGAGGCGCGGTGGTCGTCGCGTTGGTACCGAAGTTAGTCTTCAGGGATTCATTCCAGAGCTCCATGTACTGGGCAGCATCGACCCCCTGGGGTACATCCAGGAATTGCTGCCAGCTCTGGTTGACGGAGTAGGTGATATTGAATTTACCGTTGGTCCGGCCACCACGTTTGGTCGTCACGAGTACAACGCCATTCGCAGCCTTTACCCCATAAATGGCGGCGGAGGCATCTTTTAACACCGATACATTGTCAATTTCATTGGGGTCCATCCGGGAAAGGTCCCCACTGCTGCGGGGTACCCCGTCGATGATGATCAGGGGGGGACTGGGATTACCGGCAGGATTACTGCCGAATCCGCGGATATCGTATTGGGTGTTGAAGGACCCGGGCTCGGAGCTCATCTGCTGGATCCGCAGCCCCGGTACTTTACCCGTCAGCATGTTGACGACATTCTCATTCTTTGTGATGACCAGGTCTTCGGCCTTGACCACCGATACGGAGCCAAGGACATTGGTCTTTTTCTGCGTACCATAACCCACGACGATGACATCGTCAAGCTTGCCCGATCCGGGAAGAGCTTTTAGGACCAGGTTGATGTCCCGCACCTGTTCGCCGACAATGTACTGGGTTTGCGTAAACCCGACATAGCTGATCTCCAGCTCATCCCCCTTTCGGGCGATCAGAGTAAACCGGCCGGAAGAATCCGTAGACGTACCGCCTTTGCTTCGCTTCACCCTGAGGGAAGCGCCGGCCAGCGGTTCGCCCCTTTCATTGGTGATCCTGCCGGATACAGGGATGGCAGCAGGCCGCTGTGCCATAACCGGTAGACTAATAATAAATAAGAGGAAGATAAACAAGCCAGGGGGTGGCTGTAAGACAGGGGCAAAAGGATTCCCTCCCTGTCGCAGGGTAAATTTTCTCTTCATATGGAAGCGTTTAATTTTGTACTAGCAAGAAAGTGCAGAAGAGTTAATAGAGGTATTAACTTTGAGCTAATACGCCGATTAATTTCACTTTTTTTTCACTTTTAGTCGTTAGTGCAAAATTATAGCTCCCGCTAATTCTGGGTGACTCTCACCCAGTCGACCCACATTTTTGTTTTGTTCTGCTTGATAAGATCCAGCGTGGAAGGAGCCAGTCCATAATAAGGCTCCCGGATACCGTTGACCGTTGCGGGGTATACACCTCCCACAGCGAAGTTCAGGATCAGGTATTTATTCGTGTCAAAGGCCCATTTGCCATAACGGGCCGTCATGGATCTGGTCACCCGGTACATCGGCTTGTTGTCATATTTAAAGATAAGACTGTCCGGCGTCCAGTCCACTGCATAGATATGCCAGCGGGTAATATCATTGTTCTTTTCAAAATAGGCCTTGCTCACAAAAGGCGTATTGCCGCTGTAACCCGGACCATGTACGGCTGCGCTGGCCCAATTTTTTTCCCCGACATACTCCATAATGTCTGCTTCACCGGTTTCTGGCCAGCTGCCATTGCCCAGAAGCCACCAGGCCGGCCAAAGCCCCTGTCCATCCGACATTTTGATCCGGGCCTCCGCAGTGCCATACTTAAAGTCGAATTTCCCCTTCGTATTGATCCGGCCCGAAATAAAATCGAATTTCTGCCCGTCCTTTGTCACAAACCCCGAAGCGAACTGTGGCTGCAGTACAAGGGCATTATTCTCCAGGTAGATAGTAGATGCCGAATCCACATATGCTTGCAGTTCCTTATTATTATGTACACCGGTGATCTCCACGGTCCATTTATCCCGGTCGAGTTTCGTACCGGAAAAATCGTCAAAGAATATGACCTTTCTTTTGCGGGCGGGCGCAGCTGCGATACAAATGAGCAGTATCACAACTAAATAAATCTTTTTATTTTGTAACATATACATACTTTTTACTGGTATACCCTTACATAATCTATCTCCATCTGATCCGTGGTAAAGGCCGGGTCTACAGTCCCCCCTAAATTTCCCCCCATCGCCAGATTCAAAATAATAAAAAAGTTCTGATTGAACGGCAAACCGCTGCTATTGGGTAGGGTATAATAAACAACGTCATCTACCAACATCTGGATGCTGGACGCAGACCATATGGTGGCATAACGGTGAAAGTCCGAGCTCGCCGTGGTCACCGTCGTCGAGCCTCCATCTCCATACTGGCCCGTTTGGGTCGGATAGTGCATGGTACCCAAAATGGTGTTCTTCTGGTTGCCGCTTTGCTCCATTATATCTATTTCGCCGCAGGCCGGCCATCCGGCCGTAGCAAAATTGTTCCCAAGCATCCAGATCCCCGGCCAGGTGCCGGTGCTGGCAGGCAGTTTGGCCCGGATCTCGATCTTCCCGTACCGGAAGGAAAAAAGTCCCCGGGTCAGCATCCTCGCCGAAGTATAGGCGCTGCCATTGTAAGATTCTTTTTTGGCAATGATCTTCAGCGTTCCATTGCTGACGACAGCATTGTCCGTCCGAGACGTATAATATTCCAGCTCGTTATTCCCCCATCCTCCGGAGCCTGTCCCGGTGTCATATACCCACTTGGTGGGGTCTGGCGAGCCGGCGACGTCAAATTCATCCGACCAGAGCAGCCCGGTTTTGATAACGACGGTCACCTGTACCGTCTGGGATACCGTCAGACCACCGCTGCTTTTTGCCACGACGTTAACACTGTAGCTGCCGGCCGCAGGGTACTTATAGGTCACGGCTCCGCTGGGAACGGTCTGAAATACACCATTCCCGAAATCAAAGTCATAACTAACTGCATTGGTAGCTGTCGCAGTAAAAGAAACATTGCCACTGCTATCGGCATTGACTTTAGCTTGAACGGTCAACCCGGTAGGCGCCGTGTCGGAAGGCCCTACCGTACTTTTTTTACCACAGGCAGCGGATACAAACAATACCGACAGCAGGGCGAATGTTACTATTTTCATCGTAGCTCGAATTATTTAAGTTTTAATATTTGATACCAGGCATTTCCATCAGCACCGATATTGCGAAGGGTCATGACACCCCCGGACAGGGATAGGATCTCGTAAGTATTCGCTCCGGTGCCAAAGTCAATGATACCGTTGCCGGGAACGGTGAATTGAATACCGGTCGAGTTGGAAGAATTGGATCCCGTATTGGCCTGGGCAAAACCCAGGTCTTTTGTCCCGCCTGTAGAGATGGAATAACAGTTGTCAGGACCGCTCTGTCCATAAAAGGAAGTAGCCGCAGAAATGAGAAAGGATTCGCCCTTGTTGTCCACCGACACCGATATGCTGTTGGGGCCGGTTTTTGTAAAGGTTATCTCATCGTCATATGCGCACGGGGGTTTCTCATTTGGCTGAGCCTTATAATAGTCGGCCGAAAAAGTATTGTTGGGTCCTACTCCAAAATGCCCTGCCGTTCCGCTGGCACATACCCAGACCTGCGAGGCATTATTCGTGAGAGCTGTCATGATATCGGCAGGAATGACAAAGGTATACCATACCCTTACCTGTTTGGTCGTCGTGGAGATCGCGCCCCCGGTTCCGACAGCGTTGACCGAGATCGTATAGGTATTCGTGTCCAGCTTCGTATAGCCATAGCTCGCCATCCCGGTCGTGGTCAGGATAGAGTCTCCGTTGCCAAAGAGGATCTTATAGGTCAGGGCATCCGTCGCCGTAGCGCTTACGGTTACCTTTCCCGTGCCATCACCCGCCGGGTGAGTCGCATCCACCCCTTGCACCGTTGCCGTAACAGTCAGGTTGGTTGGGGTCTTTATCTTTCCGAAGGAATAGTCTGTCTTTTGACAGGCGACTATCGTCAGACCCGTCAGCAGTACAAACAAAATTATATATCCAATATTTCTTTTCATGTCTGTTTAGTTTAGAGCGAATTATAAACGAATTACGTCATCCCAATAGAACAGCTTACCTGATCCGGCAATATTAAAGTCGAAGAACAGGGAAGCCTTGTCATATTTATAGGCGGCATTCCAGGCAGGTGTTCCGGATGCACTGGTACTGAAGTCAAAGGTCAGGGTCTCCCATTGCCCGGCCTTTGTGGTCGGCATATCCGTCTCTACAGAGTGGGTGCCGTCCCCATGTTCTTCCAGCTTTAGCTTGATATCAAGACCGATAGCAGGAGAATAGATACGGACGGTTATTTTGGGAGGCCCCGTTTGGGGAATGACGGTAGCAAAACCGCCGGCTCCGCCGATAGTAGTACCCGCCCAGGTCTGAGCCCCGGAGGGTTTTACCGTCTTCATGACATGGTTGGTGGCATCGGTAGGATCCACCATATAAGTAGATACATTTCCGCCAAAATCGGATACGGTATAATCGACCGTTTTGCTTTCAAAGGTCACAGGCAGGTCTATCTGCGCTAAGGTCGCGACCTGCAGATTATCGAAATAGAAGACCTTGCCGGTACCCGCATTGTTGAAGTCAAAGAAGAGGGAAGCCTTGTCATAGCTATAGCTGGAATTAAAAGCCGGAGTTCCCGCCGATGTTTGCGTGAGATCGAAGGTCAGCGTCTCCCATTGATTTGCTTTTGTGGTAAGAACATCTGTCTCTACAGAATGTGTGCCGTCATTATGATCTTCTACTTTCAGCTTGATGTCGATACCCGCCGCCGGAGAATAGACCATTACGCTCATTAGTGCGGAATTGGGTTTCAACGGAACCGGTACAGGAAATCCGGCAGCGCCGCCGATGGTAGTACCTGCCCAGGTCTGCGCCCCGGCAGGTTTTATCGTTTTGATCACATGATTGGTCCCCCCGGTCGGGTCGAGGGTCAGCACAGATACGTTCCCGCCGAAGTCAGACATGGTGTAGTCGGTATTAGGATCTTCGAAAGTAACCGGGAGGCTGATCTGTTTGGAGACATGGATCGTATCCAGCCAGGTGGTTGTCTCGGACCCGCCACTCAGGGCAATTACCCTGATAATATAAGTGCCGGCATTGAGATAGGTATGCGTCACCGTTTGATTGGCCATCGTCTGTGTAAATGGCTCCGGAGAATAAGTAGTGGAGTCTCCATAATAGATCTTATAAAAGGTCGCATAGTTGGCGCTGGCGGATACATTCACCGTCAGGTTGCTGATGCTGACCTTTGCCACCAAATTCGTGGGGGTGATATAAGAGACCACCAGGGTCTGGGTGGCGCCCGCAGTTCCACCTTTCAGGTCATGCCCCGTGATCTTGACCTGGTAGGTACCTTCCGCATATTTATGTTGGATGGCTTTACCCGCCGCGAGTGTGACCGGTGTTTTTGTGGTATCTCCAAAAGCGACGTCATAAGATACAATGCCTTCGCCGCCCGGGGCTATCGTCACCAGCCCCGTATTGTCCTGGGTGATCGTAAACATAGCACTGGCCTTTGCGGCCGAGGCTGATGCCGACACAAAGGAAGTGTCGTTGTAGTCTTTTTTGCAGCCGGCGGCAAGTCCCGCCAACAGTAGAAAAGAACAGATATATTTTATAGATGACATGTTGATGTATTTTTGGATTAGTAGCCGGGGTTTTGCGTCAGACCGGAAACTTTTATCTCCTGGTCGGGAATGGGAAACAATTCATGCTTGCCCGCTTTGAAGTTAGGCCCCAGTACCGTGGCAGCCTGACCCGTCCGGACAAGATCGAAAAACCGTTCGCCTTCCATGGCAAGCTCCAGTCTGCGCTCGTTCAGAATAGCCGTATACAAGGTCCCGCCAGTCGATGTGACATCATGCAGCTGATCGCCAAAGGCACGACGACGTACCTGGTTGAGATATCCCTGCGCCGTGACGTCATCGGGGTTGGCCTTTTTATTCAGCGCTTCCGCCGCCATCAGCAAGACGTCGGAATACCGGATAGTGCGATAGTTATTGAGATAGTTCAGCTCCGGTTGTCCGGATGTCTGTCCTTTCCGGGGCAGGTATTTCTGATTGTACAAACCCGTGTTTTTATAAGGGGCTATCTGATAGGTAATATTAAAAGAAGGGTTGGCGGCCTTATAGGCTTCTATATCCAATACCGTCACTGCTTTTCTTTGATCACCCGCGGCATACGCTGCTGCCAGGTTCTGTGTCGGCAGGTTGGTGCTCCAGCCCGGTGCATATGGCATGGCATCGCTGCCCGCCAGACCGCGGATGCCGCATTGCTGTACAGCATAGTTACCCTGGCCCTGTAACTGATTGGACCATTCATAATAAGGAGAAGCATTCGAGTACTGGATCTCAAATACGGACTCTGTACCATTTTCACCAGTGGACAGGAAGATAGAAGAGAAATCCGTCACCAGCGTAAAGGCGTTGGCATTGATCACGCTTTGTAACACCGTCGCAGCAGAGTCAAATTTATTTTGATAGAGGTAGACTTTACCAAGCAAGGCCTGGGCAGCATATTTTGTGACCCTTCCTTTTTGCACCTGCACAGCTGGCAGCACAGAGATAGCGCTGTTCAGATCGGCTTCAGCCTGAAGATAGACGGCTGCTCTTGCCGATCTCTTTAGTGTGCCCGAGCTGGAAAGATCCAGCCGCTTGTCGACAAACAAGGGAACATCTCCGAACATTTTTGCCAGCGTGAAATAATAATAAGCACGCAGAAAGAAAATTTCGCCATAAAGCGCATCCTTACCCGCAAAATCCACTGACTGACCTGCGGGGTTCTTTGCTTTATACTGTACGAGGTAGTTGGCCCTGTTGACGCCTTCATATGCATACTGCCAGATCTGGGACAGCGTCCCGTTGACCTGGGTTAAGCTGAAATCATCTATCTGCTGCAGGTCGAGTACATCGGAGGCGCTTTCCCCGCCGGCTACGGCATTGTCGGAGGCGATATCACCGATAGGTACTACCTGGTTCAGCCATTGAAGGGGGGTGTAGACGCTGACTTCCATCGTGCGATAGTCAGACTCTGTTTTCAGATAATCCAGCGCTGTTACCTTATATTGATCATGCGGATCGTAAGTGATAAACTTTTTGCAGGAGGCAAGCCCGGCGATGACCACTACGACACTTGCCATTTTCATATATTTATTCATTGCAATTTGCGTTTAGATTTTATTAGAATTTTACGTCGATACCGGCGGAGTAGATCCTTGACTGCGGATAGTTGGCGAGGTCAACACCCGTCCCGAGAATAGCTCCGGAGATCTCCGGGTCAAAGCCCTGGTATTTTGTGAATGTATAGGCATTCTTGACCTGTACGTAAAACCGGACACGGCTGATCGCTCCGCGCGTAACAGAGGCAGGAAGCGTATATCCCAATTGCAGGTTCTTTATTTTCAGAAAGCTGCCGTCTTCGACATAACGCTGTGATACACGCGCATTGTTGTTGGCATCGGTAAAGGAATAACGCGGGTTCTTCGCATCATTGGTAGTATTCGGTCCCGTCCACCTCGCCAGGATATTCCTGAACTTATTGGTGTAGTTGGCATTCCTTTCGTAAGCACGGTAGATATCATTGCCCTCCGACGCATAAAGGAAGGCCGTAAAGTCGAAGTTCTTATACGAAAGATTCAGGCTCCAGCCAAGGGTGAACTTAGGAAAGGGATTTCCGATCTTTGTCTGGTCCTTGCTGTCGATGACACCATCTTTATTGACATCAACAAAACGGATATCCCCGGGCTGCGCACCTGCCTGGGTAGCAGACTTGGCGACGTCGGCCGTTGTCTGGAAAAGACCATCGGTTTTATATCCATAGAAATAACCCGGGGTCTGTCCCGCTTCAAAAACTGTAACGGTCTGGGATTGTCCGTTGAAATAAGAACCACCCACGATCCGGGCTGTATTGTTCTGATTGGTAGAAGTAACAAGATTTTTAGCCGTCGTAAAGGTCAGCGAGGTGCTTAGCTGAAAGTCTTTTCCGATATGATCGTTATAGGTCAGCGTTGCATCGACGCCCTTGCTCGTAATACTCCCGATATTCGCCGTCGGAGCTCCTACAGTACCAAGATAGAGGGACTGGGAAGGAGTAAACAGGAGGTTGCTGACATCCTTTTTAAAATAGTCGGCCGTCAAAGAGAGCTTGTTGCGAAGGATGGTAATGTCAAAACCGGCATTGAGCTGTTTTTGCGTCTCCCAGCCAAGCAGAGGGTTCAGCTGCGAGCCGATGGAAGAGCCTGGAACTAATACACCGCCGAAACTATACCCATTGCTATTGCCGATGCTGTTATAAGGTCCGCCGGTGATGATGCTCGTGGTTTGGGGTGCGGTATTGGCATCATTCCCGGTCGTACCATAGCTGGCCCTGATCTTCAGGAAATTGATGAGTTCGGAGTGAAAAAAATCTTCTTTGGAGACAACCCAGCCTGCAGCAGCTGAATAGAATGTCCCCCATTGCTTGTCGGGGCCAAAGGAAAAGGAGCCATCCCTCCTGATACTGCCCGAGACCAGGTATTTTTCCTGGTAATCATAGTTGAGCCTGCCAAAGAAAGAGACATTTTTGCCCCCGATATATTCATAGTAATACCCCGAATTGGCGCTGGGATTATCAGCAGTATTCACACCCGTGGCGGCGGAAACATCGGCAAAGGTCCAGGAGTTGAAAGGGACATCCTGTTTGCTGGCCCCGATCTGGTTGCCAGAGCTTTTCGCGACACTCATACCCGCCACTGTTTCAAAGTGATGGTCCCCCGCGATCGTAAAATTATAGTTGCCAAAACTTTCCCAGGTATAGTTGAAGTTGCTATTCCGTACGGAGGATACAGAATTGTGTTTGCCCGTTACGGTAGAGCCATCTGCATTCATCGAGTTGTCGACATTGTTGATCCCATAAAAGATGAGCGGAGTAAATGTCTTTCCGTTGTCATCGTATTTGGTATAGCCAAACCGGGTGGAGAGCTTTAATCCCTTTATGACATCATACTGAAATTCAAACTTGCCGTATAATTTGTTCCCGGTATTCTTATTATAGGTATTCTGCATCTCGGTCAGCGGATTGTGTACTTCCGCCAGCAGCAGGTTGCTGAATCCATATTTACCCACCGTGCCCGGTACGGTATTCAGGATCGGAACGGTCGGGTCATAGTTCAGCGCTTCCCCAAGAATACTGTTAAAAGCGTTCTCCTTTACTCCTTTTGAACTCAGCACCACCCCGGTGGCATTGACCAGGAACTTCAGCTTTGGCGCGAGCTGGAAATCCAGGTTCGCAGTGAAGTTGCCACGGCGGAAATCGGATTTATCCATACCGCCGACTATGCCGGCCTGATCGGTATACCCGGCCGACAGGAAATAGGTCATCTTATCGCTGCCGCCGGTGGCCGTGACGGAATGCGATTGGATCGGCGCCTTTTTAAAGATCTGATCCTGCCAGTTGGTGCCTACACCAAGCGCGCTGAGATTGGGGAAGATCACCCCTCCTCCCGACGTCGTACTTCCTTCATTGACGATGGCGCCATATTCTGAAGCATTGAGAACGCCGATCTGTCTCGCAGCTTCCTGCCATCCATAATTACTGGATACGCTGATCTGCGTCTTTTGATTTCGTCTTCCCGACTTTGTCGTGATGACCAATACCCCGTTGCCGCCCTTTACACCATAAATAGCGGTGGTAGCAGCATCCTTTAATACGGTAATACTTTCGACATCAGCCGGGTTGATGGAATTGAAGTCGTTCAGACTTTGTATCACCCCGTCGACAACGACAAGCGGATCGGTACCCCCATAGGAGGGGATGCCGCGGATCAGTACCGTTGGCTTGGCACCGGGAGAACCGCTTTGCAGCACCGTTACACCCGCAGCCCGCCCCTGGATGGCATCCTCGACACGAACGGCGTTGACTTTCTGGATATCCGCGCTTTTGATCACGCCGATAGCACCCGATACCTTCGTGACTCGTTGAGTTCCATACCCAATGACGACCACATCCTCCAGGTTGGCCGCCGAAGAGATCAGCACGATCCGCAAGGCTCCTTCCGTAACCGGAACCTCTTTAGAGAGATAATTTACCGAAGAAATGACCAGGGTCCCTGAAGAATTACCCTGCACCGTCGGAACAGCCAGGTTAAATTCTCCTTTTTCATTGGTGGTGGTCCCCCTTGTAGTACCCCTTAATAGAACAGAGGCGTTGAAGATGGGGTCTCCTTTTTCATTTATCACTACACCGGAAAGCGTCCGGTTCTGGGCCAGAGATATTAGGGGTAGTAATAACATCAAGGCAGGTGCAAAAAACCTTTTAAAGATTTTTTTCATATGCAAGCTTTTAGTTTTAGTTTAATGAACTGCTAAAATCGTCGGGTAAAACTATAGCAGCTTTCAGGTTATTCAAACAAAATTGGTACCTCCTGAATACTACACAAAATCATATATCGTTGATTTTCAACAATAATCAAATACTACAATACTACTTCACAGAGAAGTATTATCTTAATATCATGAAACCCCTGCTCCTTTGGATCATTTTTTTTAGCCTTTGCAGTAGTAGTAAAGGGCAGAATACCATCGGTCTTCCATTGATCATCAACTATGGAAAAACAGATTTTCATGGTGGCTCCCAGACCTGGGATATCAAACAGGACCATAATGGACTGATGTATTTTGCCAATAATGAGGGGTTGATCTGTTATGACGGTACTTATTGGAAGATCTATCCCCTACCCAACCGGACGATCATGCGCTCGGTCGCCATCGATACCGACGGCCGGATCTATGTCGGGGGACAGGGAGAGATCGGTGTTTTTAGCCCCGACGGCAATGGCTTCCTTCATTATGAATCGCTCATCAATCTATTACCGGCAGCCAATAGTCATTTTGCCGATATCTGGCATATCGAGCTCCTCAACGGGTCTGTCTTCTTTCAGGCCACCGACCGCATCTTCGAATTAAAAAATAATGTTATCCGGGTATTCCTCCCCCAATCGGAATGGCAGTTCCTGATCCGGGCGGGTAGTGAACTCATCGCACAGGACCGGAAGAATGGTCTGCTGACCTATCGGAATAATGAATGGTTTCCGCTGAAGAACAACAGGCTCGTGGAGAACGAGCTGATCTCAGGTGTTTCACCTATGGGAAATGACAGTATGCTGGTCTCCACGATAAAAAAGCGCTTCTATCTTATAAAGGAGGATTCCATTTCTTCTATCTTACCGCAAGCGGACATCGGGCCGGTCAATACCGATATCTATAAGTCGGCCAAACTCAACAAGAACGAATTTGTAGCCGGCACCACTTCTGAAGGCTGTCTGATAATGGATTTCAAAGGGCATATCATCCAACGGATCTCCCGGACGGAAGGACTGCAGAACAACAGCGTCCTCTGCCTCTTCCTTGACCGCGAAAACAATCTCTGGGCAGGTCTCAACAACGGGATCAGCCTGATCACCTATAATTCAGCAATAAAATATATTCAGCCGGGCAGTTCCGATGACCTCTCGGGTTTTTCTTCCCGGATCTTCAACAATCGCCTCTATATCGGAACTTCCGACGGGGCCTATGTCACGCCACTCTCCCATGAGAACAGAGATCTCAGCTTTACAAAAGGAGAATTCAGCCTGATAAAGAATAGCAACGGACAGGTCTGGCGTATCGATGAAGTAAATCAGCAGCTGCTGATGGGACACAATGGCGGCACCTTTTCTATCCTCAACAATGAGGCGATATCATTGGCCCCTGAGGCCTCCTGGCTCTTTGTACCCACAAGCCCGGTCATCCCTTCCCGCTATGTACTGACGGGCACCTATACAGGTCTGAAGCTGCTGGCATACGAGCATGGCCGATTCGTCAACCAGGGAAAGCTGGAAGGGCTTTATGAATCATTCCGTTACCTGGCCATCGACAACAACAATACCTTATGGGCCTCCCATCCCTATCGGGGGATCTATAAGCTGGAAATATCACCCGACCAGACCAAATACAATGCAAACCTCTTTACGGAAAAAGATGGACTACCCTCCTCCCTGAACAACCAGGTCTTTCGTATCCGGAACAGGATCGTCTTTGCCACCGAAAAAGGGGCCTATGAGTTCGATACGCCTTCGGGCAGATTTGTCCGCTCCAGCTTCCTGGAACCTGTGTTTGGCAAAATGGAATTGCGGTACCTGAATGAGGACGAGACCGGGAATATCTGGTTTTGCAGCGGCAAATCCATGGGCGTCGTTCAATATACCGATGCACAGAACGACAAAAAGTTCTCCATCACCTGGTTTCCCGAGCTAAAAGGCCAGATCCTTTCGGGTTTTGAGAACGTCTATCCCTACAACGCGGAAAATATCTTCATCGCCAGCGAAAAAGGGGTCATCCATCTAAATTACAAAAAGTATATCAGCACCCCAAGGTCTTTGAGCGTTCGCATCGGCAATGTGAAGCTGAATTCGGATAGCTCCATCTTTGGCGGCTATAAGGCAGCGGGGGAACCGGCATTTTCAAACAGCTACAACTCCTTTCACTTCGAGTTCAGCTCTCCTGCTTACAGCCTGCAAAGCAATATAGAATACAGCTACAAGCTGGAGGGGTATGATAAGAACTGGAGCTCCTGGTCCCCAAAGACCGAAAAAGACTATACCAATCTCCCCGAAGGAAAATATAGCTTCCTGGTAAAAGCGCATGACAACCTCGCGGCAGAGTCGAAATCCGCCGTCTATTCCTTTGTCATCAACCCGCCTTTTTACAAAACGGTATGGGCCTACTTAGTTTACGCATTACTGTTTTTACTCATCCTCCATCTGATCAACCGCTGGCAACAGCGCAGTCTTGACCTGCAACGGATAAAGTACGAAGAGAAACAAAAACAAATTATCGCCCTGCACAACCTGGAAATAGAGAAAAGCGAGAAAGAAATCATTAAATTACAGAATGAGAAGCTGGCCAATGAAGTGCTGCTAAAAAAACAGGAGCTGGCAAATGCCAGTATGCACCTGGTGGAAAGAGAGGACGCCCTGGCCAGGGTGAAGGAGGAGTTACAGTCACTGTATAAAAAGACAGGGCATAATCACGACGTGAAGACTGCCTTGCAGCTGGTAAGTGAGGTCGAGAAAAGTAAATCCAACTGGGATCAGTTTGCCTCACATTTTAATGAGATCAACAACGATTTCCTCAAAAAGCTGAAAGCAAAATTCCCCGGTCTTACCAATTCCGACCTGAAGGTCTGCGCTTATCTCCAGCTAAACCTTTCGACAAAGGAAATTGCACAGCTAATGAATATTTCCGTCCGGGGTGTGGATATCAGCCGCTACCGCCTGCGGAAAAAATTCCAGCTGCCGAGACAGCAGTCGCTGAATGACTTTTTGAATACAATCGTTTGATCATATGTTCCAGAACTATCTTCGCACCGCCATCCGCAATCTCCTGCGCGCCAGGACCTATTCTATCATCAATATCCTCGGACTTGCCCTGGGACTGGCTTCTTTCATCGGCATCAGCGCCTATGTAAAATATGAGTCGACCTTTGACCGGATGCTCGTCTCCGACAGTGAGCAGGTTTACCGCGTAGAAAGCTCTTTCTACCGGGGCAGCCAGCTGACCGATGACTGGGCTACCAGCACTAACGGTTATGCCCCGGCCATAAAAAGCCGGTTTCCGGAAGTTGCGGACTTCACCCGGATCAGCTGGACCAACTCCGAACGGGTCGTGCGGTACGGAAATACGCAACACCGCGAAGCCCGTGTCTGTTTTGCCGACAGCAATTTCTTTTCTTTTTTCCGGTATCAATGGCTGAAAGGCGACAAAAACACCGCGCTAAAAGAGATCAACTCCATCGTTCTGTCCGCCGGCGCCGCCCATAAATATTTCGGGGATGCCGATCCCATCGGAAAGCTGCTGGAAGTGACAACCATCGCTTCTCACTACTCCTGCCGCGTTACCGGTGTCTTCGCCGATCCTCCACCCAATTCCACGATGCAGTTCTCCATGCTTCTCTCCTGGCCAACCTCTCCCCTGTGGCAGCAAACAACCTGGTATCTCCACGAGAGCTATACCTTCGTAAAGCTCATACCGGGCGCCAGACCGGCAACCATAGAGGCCGGCTTCCCGACTCTGGCTGAAGGATATAAGAATGGGCCGGCATTAAAGGAGCTGCGCTGGGCAATTCACCTTGTGCCTTTCAGGGACATCCACCTTAATACAGCCAAACAATATGAAGTAGAGGTAAAAGGCAATCGCCGTTCGGTACATTTCCTCGACATCCTGTCATATGTCATTTTGATCATCGCCTGTGTGAATTATATCAATCTCTCCACGTCAAAGGCGTTGGAAAGAGCCAAAGAAGTGGGAGTTCGCAAGGTCAGCGGCGCCCGTCCTTTTCAGCTGGTCACCCAATTCCTGCTGGAATCACTCCTGCTCAATTTGCTGGCCCTGGGTCTGGCGCTGCCGCTGGCGGCCTTTGCTGCCTGGCCGCTCCCTGTCTGGAAGATACTCGGGGTCTTCCTTATCTTTTGTTTTTCCTCCAGCATCTACCCCGCACTGATCCTTACCCGCTTTCAGCCCATCGTCGTGCTGAAAGGAAAGTATTCTTTCTCAAAGAATGGAATATTGTTACGCAAAGGACTCGTCTTCTTCCAGTTTGCCATTTCGCTGATCCTTATTGCGGGTACCCTTGCCGTATACCGGCAGATCCGGTATATGGATACGCAAAGACCGGGTGTGGAAGTACAACAAACCCTTGTCCTCCGGGCTCCTGTGGCAGCTACCGATTACGACAATAAAGCCATTGCCATGAAGAACGCGCTTCATACCCTGCCAGGCATAAAAGACGTCACCGGTTCGGGAGCCATTCCCGGGAAAGAGGTCGGTGAGTTCCTGGCCAATCGCCGTCTTGGCGCCGACAAGTCGGAGGAGCGTACCTATGAGATGCTAAAAGTCGATTTTGATTTTATCCCATTCTATCATCCGGAGATCATCGCCGGCAGAGCCTTTGACCGATCTCATCCGACCGATTCCCTCGGACTGGTACTAAATGAGTCAGCCGTAAGACAGCTGGGTTTTTCTTCTCCCGAAGCAGCCATCGGTCAGCAGGTCTGGCTGGAAGTCAATCCAAACAGGACCGACCATGTCATCGGTGTGATAAAAGATTATCATCAGCAATCGCTCCAGAAGACCTATACCCCCCTGATCCTTTTTATGGACCCTGCATACGCCTGGATCCCCACCCAATATTTCTCGGTAAAACTGGATACAAAGGATCTCCCGTCAACAATAGCAAAGCTTCAGCAGACATGGACCGGTTTTTTCCCCGAATCCCCTTTTGATTATTTTTTCCTCGATGAATTCTATGACCGGCAGTACCGCGACGACCGCCAATTCGCAAAAGTGGTAGCCTTGTTTTCCGGTCTTGCTATCGGCATCGCCGTTCTGGGTCTCTTTGGGCTGACTGTTTATGCTGCTGCCCGCCGCAACAGGGAGATCGGCGTCCGCAAAGTCCTCGGTGCATCTGTCGGCCAGATCATGGGTCTGCTGACCTGGGATTTTATCCGCCTGATCCTGCTGGCCACCGTACCGGCACTGCCTCTGGCCGCATGGCTGATCCGGCAATGGTTGTTCGGTTATGCCTTCCGGGCTCCCATGAGCTGGGGGCTTTTGCTTGTCCCGATACCGGTGCTGGCTGCATTTACACTGTTGGCAACAGCCTGGCTGACTTTTCGCGCTGCGCGCGCCAACCCGGTTCGGTCGCTAAAAGAAGATTAAAGAGTTATTTTATATAATACCGCATCAGCAGCCGGAAGCATGATCGTCGTGCCGGCTGCTGGCGCGATGGCAATGCCGGCTGCTGCCGCGATGGCAATGCTGCCTGTTGCCCCCAGCCGGCCACCCTGTAACAATTCCACACCGGTATACGATCGCCCCGTTGCCAATCCGATCCGTGCCGCGTCAATGGTAAAGGTGGCGGGAGCCTGCCCATAATTGAATACGGCCAGGTACAATACGCCATCGATCTTTCGGACAAACATTGAAGCCGGTCCATTCCCCGTATTCCCCTCCACCGGCTCAAAAGTCTTTCCATTCGCAACGATCCGCAACAGCTCAGGATTCTGGTACCAGTCTTTGGCGCGTTGTGACCAGGGACCATGCGTCGAAAAATCATCTCCTGTAAAAAAGGTGCCCGTGATGACCGAAGAAAGCATTCTCGCCCGGTTCTCCCCTTCAGACTGACTGGCCAGGACAACATGATCGGCATCTACAAAATTGTAGACATTGGTCAGCCACCAGCCATAGGTGACAGCATTCAGCGTATAACGGGTATCATTAATGGATTTAAAGGCATCGCATGCAATGCGGCGGCTATGTACATATCTGCCGGTAGCCAGACTGGGGGAAATTGCCGCATACACCAGCATCTGCCCTCCCAGCTGATCGACGAGGTATTCCATCCCCTTCCGGTAGGCCTCCATACCCGTGCGAACGGAAGAATCATAAAAGCCCGTCGACTCCGCCGCCCCATGACCCAGAAAATCGATCTTGATCATTTTAAAGCCGATCGTTTTTAGTTTCCCGCAGACATAAGCAATACGCGCTCTCGTACCAGGATGGGTAGGGTCCAGCGACCTGCCCCCATCGATATCGTGGTACCCGTCACCAACTTTTGTCCACAGCTCTTTAAAGGTAAAATCCGATCCTTCGGCCTTGTTATTGCCGCCACCTTTGTATCCAAAATCCGCAAACGGCGCCCAGTATACACCGGGCTGCAGCCCCCTCGCCCGGCAATGATCCACAAAAGCCTTTAATGTGCTGTAGTTGCCTTTGATGTCAGAGCCCGGCATAAAGTCCCAGAACGCGTCCAGGTCAATAAAGGCCGTCTTCCCTACCCTGAACCCCGGCAGACTGTCGGCAAAGAAGTCGGTCACCTTTGTCACCTTATCAAAAGTGATATGGTCCTGTAATACCCCCCAGCTATTCCAGCCCACGGGAGTAGGTTTTGTCCAGTTAAAGATATAGGGAGGCTCCTGGATCCGGTTCGCCCGTCCATAGGTCTCCAGCCCGTCCCGCCAGTCATCGAAACAACCTACAAAGATCAATGGCGAGCGCAGCTCACGCCCCCGGACAGAACCATGCGGAATGTCGTCCCGGTTGACCGCAGGATCTGTATATCCACCCCAGGCTGTGACCTTCTTATCTCCGCTGGTTCTCACACCCGTCTTCCATACCGTGTGCTCGACAGAGCCGACTACCCAACCCTTCCTCGTCTCATTGTCATAGACCACCCCCGCTTCCGCACTGATGTTGGTCAGGTCAGCGGTAAACGGTTTGGCATCATAGCTGATAAAGGTATCGTTGTCAAAAGGGATAAATAAAGTACGCCCGTCTCCGGTCAGTGAAGAAAAAGCCCCGTCAAACGGGGACATATAATTGCTTTCCAGCCGCCCCCCCGATACACTCACCGCTGTCAGGAAATATTCCCTGCCGGGATAAGTATAGAATACCTGTGTCATTTTTGGCCGGCCCTTGCTTTCCAAAGTAAAGATGTGTTTCACTCCCTTGCCGGAGCGATCTTCGATTGCCGTTGTACGATAGGACCGGGTCGCATAATCCATCGAAGAAAGGCTGGTCCCATTGGCCCTGACGACGGCCGAGATGTTCGAGAAGACAAGCCGATGGTCATTGTATACATTGAAGGTACCTGTCTTTATATTATAACACAGCTCCCCATGCTTACCATACTGAATACTAATACTATCGCCGGCTTTCCCAACGATACTTCCCGATAGCAATGCCAAAAAAAGTACGATCTTATACATGGTTGCGCTTTGGGAGTAAAAATAAGCGCAAGCAAGCTCATAGATAATAGGTAATCCGCTGATTTTGATGGATAATCTTATTCCGATCTGAGACTTTTCACCGGATTTGCCAGAGCGGCCTTTATAGCCTGGAAGCTTATCGTCGCCAGCGCAATAATGATAGCCAGGAATCCGGCCGCGACAAAGATCCAGGGACTAAGCGCTATCCTATAGGCAAAATCCTGTAACCATTGATGCATGATCCACCAGGCAACCGGGGCCGCAATGACAAAGGCTACGAGGATCAGCACGACAAAGTCTTTTGACAGCAACAATACGATATTCGTTATAGAGGCACCAAGCACCTTTCGGACGCCGATCTCCTTGATCCGCTGGGTCGTGCCGAATAAGGAAAGCCCTAAGAGGCCCAGACAGGCGATGAAGATCGCAAATCCAGCAAACAGGGCAAAGGCCTTACCGAATAGCTGGTCATTCTTATACTGCCGGTTATAGATCTCATCCAGGAAATTATAGTCAAAAGGATTCCCCGGGAAGAAGGCATCATATTTGCTTTTCACCGCCGCCATCGTCGCCGCTATATTGCTGGTGTTTACTTTCAGGGAGATCGCATTATTCGTCCCATAAAAAGGCTGCATCACTATCGGCTCCATGGCATAACGCAGCGACTTTTGATGATAATCGTTGACAACGCCGATGACATCCCATTGCTTGTTATACATCACTATTTTCTTTCCTATAGCATCGTCTGCCGAAGCAAACCCAAGCAGATGTATCGCAGCCTTGCTTATGAGGACACTGTGCAGTTTGTTATAATCCGCATTATAGTCACGGGACTCGAATTTCCTTCCTGCTACGAGCCTGATCCCGTATACATCGATAAAATCAAAGTCCACGCCCATATTCCGGACGGTATAATGCGCGCCGCTGTTGTCATCCAGGCGGTGAACGTTGAAGGCTCTCCCCATTTCATTGCCTGCTATGCGGTTCGAGGTCGCTGCCCCGGAAATACCTGCTATCTGTTTGACATCCTGCTTAAAAGCATTTTCCCTGCCGATAAAAGTAGAATCAAAGTCTGACAGGAAAGGAGGATTCACTATAAGAATATGGTCGATATTCATCCCCAGCTCCTGGCTGCTCATGTACCGGACCTGCCGGTAGACAACAACTGACCCTATGATCAGCAGGATCGTAATGGCAAACTGCCCGACGACCAGCCCTTTGCGTAAAAAGACACCCTTCTTTGAAGCGCGGAATTTCCCTTTCAGCACTAAAATGGGCCGGAAGGAAGAAAGGATAAAGGCCGGATAAAAGGCAGATATAAAGATCCCCAGCAACAGCACGGCTCCCAGTCCTATCGTGATCGAATAACCGTTGAGGCTTCTCTGGAAAAGACTGTGAAAAGACAGCGGAGATTGGATCAGCTTGTCAAAAGCATTCTGGCTGACAAATACCAGCCCGATAGCCAGTCCAAAAGCTATCAGATTTATGATCAGGGATTCCACGAGGAACTGGCGGATCAGCTCTCCCCGCGTCGCACCCGTCACCTTCCGTACGCCCACTTCTTTTGCACGTTCGACAGACCGGGCAGTAGAGAGATTGATATAGTTGACCCAGGCAATGGAAATAATAAACACCGCTATGATAAAAAGTCCCCAGACCACTGTAGCGCTCCCTGTATTACCGATCTCATATTCATAGTCGGAATACAAATGTGCCTTTGCCAGAGGCTGCAGATGAAATTTCTCTACGCTGCCCGATACCTTATTTCCCTGGAAATGCCGCTGACTAAAAGCATCAAACTTTGCTTCCAGCGCCTTATAGTCGGTCCCGTGTTTCAGCTGGACATAGTGCCAGAAATCCGAGTCCGTCCAGTCGTAATCTGCTTCTTTATACGGACTTTTACCGCTAAGCATCGAATTGTAGGAAGCTAACATGTCAAATGACAGGTGCGAATTCGCCGGCATATCGGCCATAATAGCCGTCACCTTGTATGGAAGGGAGTCGCGGTTAATGATAAATTGCTTGCCAATAAGTTTCGAATAATCTCCATTCTGATCCCCGAAAATGCGGTCCGCAAGCAGTTTTGTCAAGACCACAGTATGGGGGTCCTTTAGCGCAGTAGCCTGATCCCCGGCGATAAAGGGATAGGAGAACATGGTCAGGAAACTATTGTCGACGGCCGTGGTATTTACATCCCCTATCTTTTTGTCCCCGTAGCCCACGATCATATTACCCCAGGGCTCAACCCGGGCATGATTGACCACCTCCGGGTAATCGTCCTGCATCGCCTTGCCAATGGCAGAATAAGTGATGGTCCCATGCTGGACAAGCTTGCCATTCTGATAACGATCATTGGCCACCCGGTAAATATCGGCTACATTCTTATTGAACTGGTCATAGCTAAGCTCGAAATTGACATACTCCAGGATCAGCAGACAAACAGCCATGCCGATGGCCAGGCCGCTGATATTAATAAAAGAAAAGACTTTATTCTTTGTCAGGTTACGCCAGGCCGTCACCAGGTAATTCTTAAACATGGGCAGTCATTTTGATAAGATCGAACAATGAATATGCCACTCCGCAACAACATGATAGACACCATATTACAAGCGACCCACCCAAAGGACTGTCCGTATTCGGACAAGTGTTGACCGGTTCTAAACGGGTTTGTATACAACAAAACCAGCCCGGGCAACCCTGATGAGAATAGCCTTTCCGTTGCGATTGGCAACGACGGCTTCCGGCAACAGCGGTTCGGTGGGATAAAGACAGGTAAATCTGTCACCGGATTCGTGAAGCGTATTGTCTATGGTTACCCAAACCTCCAGGTCATTATTGGTATCGGTATTGATGGCCAGGACAAATTCCTCCTCATCCAGCAGTCTCGACCAGGCGATGACAGAGCTGATCCGGGTCGCCCCACCCACAAAAGATGGCGGACCAAAATTGGTCCCGTCACCAGAGATGTCCCGCAGATATTGTCTGCCGCGGCGAAGGGTGATATGCTTCCTGCGGATGGCCGTGATAGCAGCCACCGCCTTATATACGTCACCACTGACATCGAAGAAATGACGGCCCATACTTCGAAATGCACCAAACGGCCCCCCGAACATATCCTCCCGGATATATTCATCACTCCCGTCCCCGGAGCCGTTGCCATCAAATTTCTGCTCGCTGCCATAATAGATACAGGGAATCCCCAACGTCATCAGATTGGTGGCGAGAGCAGGAATGATCAGCTGATCTCCTTTATCAAAAGCACAAAAACGGGATTTATTGCTCCCCTGGATAACCTTGTCATGATCGTCCAGCATGACGACCACTTTATTCCGGAACCAGGTATGCGATCTTTTCCCGATGTTGATGGAATTGCGGAAAAGGGAAAAATAGGTTTCAGGGATTACTTTCCCCTTCACCATATCCCCCAATGCCCCCTGTACATCCGCAATGCCCAGTGCCGAATCGATACCCGTGACCTGGAGCTTGCGATAGGCGTCATCCCGGGAGCCTGTTATTTCGCCGATAAGTAAAAACCGGTCTTTCCCGATCAGCTCAGCAAATTCATGGATAGCGGAGGCAAAGAGTCGGACGGCGCCATCATCCATATGTTTTACTGTGTCGATCCGATAGCCGTCGATATCCAGCAGGGCCAGCCAGTATTTATAGACCCCGATCAGGTTGAGCAGTCCCGCGGAAGGAACAAAGGAGTCCACAGTTCCCTCTCCATGATGAATGTCCTTCAGATCAAAAAAGTCTCCATCTAAAAATTCCGGGCTGCTGTCCCAGTTGGCGATCTGCCCTTTTTGAGTAAAGACAGACGGGTCCCTGAACTCAAGAGGCCAGACCGCATCATCCTGGCCTGCGCCGGCGCCTTTCTGAAACGGAATATCCGCCTCACCCTTTTTATCGTTAAAACCTTTTACCGGAAATTGCTGACCGGTATATATCGGATCTTTCGCGACATAGCTAAATACATTGCCGCTGTGATTGACGACGATATCGAGAATAACAACGATACCCGCCGCATGAGCCGCCGTTACCAGCTGCTTCAGATCGTCGCTGGTCCCAAAATGTGCATCCACTTCCAGGAAATCCTGGATCCCATAACCATGATATGTATCCTGGAAGCTGACCTGCTTGAATACCGGGCTTATCCATAGTGCCGTAATCCCCATATCGCTCAGATAGGGAAGCTTCGAGGCGATGCCATTCAGATTCCCGCCCGTCCAGCCAGACCCTGCCGTCCGCCAGGCCAGCGCTGCCCCGCTTGTTGCTACAGCATTGCCATTGTCACTGCTGTTGTATAACGGAGTCCTGCCTGTGGCAGTAAAACCAGCCTCGTTGTTATCCGAGAAGCGGTCGAGCAGCAGGAAATAAAAGACCTGATCTTCCCAGGCAGATGGCGAAGGTGTGAAACCCCTGTTGGTCAATTGGGAAAAGTCTATCGATTGGATGGTTTGACTCATAAATAATTGTATTTTCCCTCCTTAAAGTTCTGATATGAAACCGAGCACGACAAATATTATACTTTCAGGAATACAGCGAGGTTCTGCCCGACCATTGAAAAATAATCATTCCCGGGTAAAAAGATCGCTATTTTTTCTGAACTTTTTCCTCCTTTTCTCACCCTTACTGTTCTCCCAGCGGATCATCGACGTAAGCTATACCACCGACAACCAGGGTAATTATCATTTTTCCTGTAACAATAAAGCTTATTGTACCTATGTGCTACGAGTCGAGTTTACGACAATGACAAATCTGAAGTCGGATCATGCCCTACCCTATGAAGCCGAGGTGAAGCCAGGTTTTAACCAGCTGTTTGTTTTGTCCCCTGAGAATAAGACCGGCGATACAAAGGTCAGCTATAAGAGCAGCAACCGGAAAGGCTGTATGCAGCCCGTCGTCAATCCCAATTTTATCTATCTCCTGCCGATAGGTCCGGGCAGGGAAGCCCAGGCCTTTCGTGTCAATGCGATCCACACAACCGGTCAGGACAGCAGCTATACCATCCGGCTCAAGATGAACATCGACGACACGATCTATGCAGCGAGGCGCGGTGTCGTCACAGCCGTGGATGTCAGCAATACAGAGAACGATGCCGGCGCAACGACCACCGGCAGCTGGAATTATGTGGAGATCGTCCATGCGGATTGCTCCTTTGGCCAGTATGGCGTCTTTAAAAAAGACGGGGCCTTTGTAAAACCCGGTCAGACCGTAGAAGCGGGTACCCCCCTCGGACTGGTCGGCGGAGATAAATTCGGCCGTGGATCGGATGTGCGGCTTAGCATTGTATATCCCGGGCAGGAAGGGAACGTTCAGATAGCCCCGCTGTTCTGGACAAAAGGCAACGGGAAAGGAGCCCTAAAACATGGCACGACCTATACAAGCGAGTTTCCAAAGATGATAATACAGCAGGAGCTGGCTAAGCCAAAAACCAGGGCTCCTGCCACTAAGAAAATGAAGAGTTAGGCCCGAGCAGCCGCGATAGACGAAATTGCCTATATTCGTCGCAACCAACCACTGCTTTATGGACAGAAGAAAATTCCTTAAAAATGGTTCGCTTGCGAGCCTCAGCCTCTCTGCTTTAGCCTTTACCCACCCGGGAACGCCCGACTACAGCGTCGCAGCAGGCGACCTCCCGCTCACCGAAGCCACTATCGACGAGCTACAGCAAAAGATGAGCAGCGGCGAGCTGACTTCGAAGTCTCTTACAAAACTTTACCTGAAGCGTATAGAAGCCATCGATAAAAAAGGCCCCTCACTCAACGCCGTCATCGAGATCAACCCCGACGCGCTGGCGATTGCCGAAAGCCTGGACGCCGAAAGAAAGGCGGGTAAGGTCCGTGGGCCGATGCATGGCATACCTGTCCTGGTAAAAGACAATATCAATACGGGTGATAAAATGATGACGACAGCGGGTTCGCTGGCACTGGAAGGACACATCGCCGCCCAGGACGCCTTCATCGTGGCGCAGCTGCGCAAGGCAGGCGCCGTGATCATGGGAAAAACCAATCTCAGTGAATTTGCCAACTTCCGCTCTACCCGCTCCACCAGTGGCTGGAGCAGTCGCGGCGGCCAGACACGAAATCCCTACCGGCTGGATCGTAATCCCTCCGGTTCCAGTGCCGGTTCAGGATCGGCAGTGGCGGCAAGCCTTTGCGCCGTTGCCGTAGGTACAGAGACCAATGGCTCGGTTGTATCCCCTTCTTCGATCAATGGCATCGTGGGGATCAAACCAACCGTGGGTCTGCTCAGCCGCAGCGGTATCATCCCGATCTCTGCAACACAGGATACAGCCGGCCCGATGGCAAGGACGGTCAAGGACGCAGCCATCCTGTTAGGAGCCATGACCGGCATCGACGCGGCAGACCCAGTCACACAGGAAAGCAAAGGCAGGTCCCAAACGGATTACACCCAATACCTTGACGGGAATGGATTGAAAGGAAAACGCATCGGCATCGAGCGCTCCTTTCTCAGCGGTCACGAAGGCGTCGTAGCTTTATTCCAGGAAGCCATCACGCTGTTAAAGGCACAGGGCGCGACAGTGTTGGAGGTCGACCTGCTCAAGTCCCTGACAGAACCCAACAGCGTCGAAGGAATGATCTTACAATATGAGTTCAAAGACGGGCTCAATAAATACCTTGCAAGCGCCAACGCTAAAGTAAAGACGCTGGCAGACGTGATAGCCTTTAATACCGCCAACGAGAAAAAGGCAATGCCCTATTTCAAACAGGAGACGCTGGAAAAAAGTGAGACAAGGGGTGGCCTTGACAGCACCGAATACCAGGAAGCCCTAAAAAAGCTGCTCACCACGCGTAAGATCATCGACGACCTCCTGGCACAAAATCAACTGGATGCCCTGTCTGCCTGTACCAGCGGCGTCGCCTGCTGCATAGACCTTATCAGCGGTGACTACCGGACCGGATCAGGGTTTTCCGGCCCGGCAGCGATGGCCGGCTATCCGCATATCACGGTGCCCATGGGTTTTGTCATGGGACTCCCCGTAGGCTTTTCTTTTGTCGGATCAGCCTACAAAGAACCGGAATTGCTGAAAATGGCCTATGCCTTCGAACAGGCCTCTAAAAAAAGAGTGTCGCCGGCCTTTCTCACAGGCATCGTCTAATGCTTATGACTTAGCAGCTCCTGGTCGCGGATCCGTATTTTCTGAAACGTATCGGTGCCGGGATAGTAAGCAGAATACTTCTGTATATTATCATGCAGATTGCCGGTAGCTACCGTTAAAGCTTGTTTGGTGGGAAAATATTTTTGCAGGTAATCATATTCTTCGCGGTTGGCCTTGGCCTGGTACAAGACCATGATAATCCGGTTTGTCTCGTGTGTGATCCGTGCTCCACGCTGATTTCCAGTTCAGGGCAAGAAATTCGTTCCAGGCAAAGACGACCTGCTCTGTTTCTGTAGAAGGATAGTTCAGCTCCGTCGGCAGATAAGGGGTTGAACGGCTCTTTTTCATTGATGAATGGTTTAGAGGTTTATAAAACAATTATCTTTCCTTTTATTTGTTCACCGTCAGGCGTCTCCAACGAATAAAAATATACTCCCCCGCTAAGTGAACCGGTAGGGATCCCTTCCAGGAGATTAGTAAGTCTTTTCTCAAAAAGCAGCTGACCGGTAATAGTAAAAAGCCGGATGACGGGATTGTTCAGACCGCTGGCGATGATATGAAGGGAACCCGGCCGGTACACAGGGTTGGGATAAAGGAAATAGGATCGACCCCCGGTATAATATACTGTTTGCAGATCGCTGTAGATCGTCCGGCCGTTGCCGACGACTACTCTGGCACGATAAACATTCAGTCCCTGGGTCAGGCTGCTGTCGACAATCTCATAATGTAATCCGGAAGGCGTGGTAAAAATTCCAAGAGGACGATAACCCGCACCCAGAACTTTTTCGATGACAACCCGCCCTACACTATAAAGGCTGCCCAGGTCAAGCTGCAGGACTGCCATGGCTCCGGCCGCATCCGCGGTGAAGCTGCTGATATAACACGCAACCCCCTGTTGGGTAAGATCGAAGGCATAGCTTCTCAGCGCCATCCTGTTCCCCGGCAACACCGGCGCTACGGCATACCAGGTCGGGGCGCCGGATAAAACGGGAAGAATGACAGAAGTATCGGTCAGCTGTCGTTGAAGCTGAAGATATTTGTCGCCGAGCTGATACAACGCATAACCCGCCGCAGCCGTCGTATTCCAGTACAGCAACGACGAATCCGGGCAATTAAAACCCACCCCGGTGAGCGGGCGGGGAGAAATGGTAAAAGTGTCGCTTACAAAAACCTGCCCATCGGCAGTCAGACGCAACAAGGCCAACGCAGTCGTATCGGGAGGAGACCAGGACAGATATTGTCCGCCGGGAAGGACCTGTATCGTTTTCCAGTCCTCCTCTGCTGTCAGCCGGTATTCCAGCAAAGCCGGAGACGGCAGATTGGTCTGCCATCGTATCGTATTGGGTTGGCCCGGTAGTAAGTTATCACTCGCCGTTGGATACATCCATCGAAAAGAGCCCGCAGTATCCCATTGATAGACCACAAAAAAGGACTGCCTGTCTGAATGCAGATCCCGCCCCCTGACATGAATGGTATAGTCGCCTCCGGCAGGAGTGTCGACCGTTATCTGTTCTATATTATTAAGACTGTCTCTTTTGCGAACCGGTAGTTGAACCAGGGAATCTTTGTTTGCGGAACTGTTCAGCACCCAGGGCAGCCAGCTCTGGCCGGCACCGTCATTCCTCAGGCTTAGGTCGAGATCGTTCACCAGCGCCCTGGCAGCATTCGGAAGAGCCGGCGGGTCTGTCCAGCACAGGAGTATTTTTAGTTTTCGGGCAGCACTGGGTATGGTTAACGAAAAAAGTGTCTCATTCCCCTGCGAAACAGTCCCGCTGAAAAAATGCATGGCCTGCATTTCGGTTACCGCCCGCCAGCTGTCAAGGCTGCCAAAGCCTGAAGAGTAGTCGATACCCGGGTTGCCGGATTCACCGGCCGTATTCAGGAGCAACGCTTTTACCAATGCAGCCTCAGCAGGATTACCGTTGTGTTGCTGCTGATACACCTGCTGCAACAGCAAAGCCGTTCCGGATACCAGCGCAGCCGCCCCCGAGCTGCCGTCTTCGCCATATGCCACCAGTTCCGGTTTGATCCTGCCATCATAAGCAGGCCCTTTACTGCTAAGCAGAGGGACCCGATAGAAGGAGTCGCAGGAACCCACCGTCAGGATATTCTTGGCCATCTTAAAATTACCGGTCAGGTTCGACCAGCCTTCCATCCCTTTATAGAGACCTATGCTATCGGTCTGATCACCCGAATTTCCCGAAGAGAATACATGCAGCAGCGACGGGTTATTAATGACACTGGCATCATAAGCCGCGGTTTCCGCGCTATAATAATTTTCGATCCCCGTGCCATAGGAATGATTCTGAACCGTGATATGAAGTCGCCGATAGGCAGCATCACTGTCGGGCAGCAATTCTTCGAAGGAGGACGAGGTAAGGCTTGCCCCCCAGGCTACGCCTTTTGCCGTATAAAAGCTGTTACCCGCCCCCGCGATGATCGTGCTCATGATAGTGGCGTGAGAAGAGACACGCGGACTTTGAAGAGAGCTGACCTGAAATCTCCCTTTAAGATCGATGTCGTTTGTATCAGGCCCTTCCTCTTTCACCGACACAACAGTGCCGGTACCATCAATAAGAGGGAGTTCATTGTGGATGGTGCTGACATGATTGGTCGTGTAATCAAACCCATTCACGATGACCTCTTCCCTGGCCTTGCGATTCCTGCCGGTCAGATACACGATGGAGGAGAGTCGGAGCAAATGTCTTTGCACCCATTGCGGATAAGCAGAAAGCACTATCGCATTTCCATAAGAATACTTAATAGCCGCGCTGTCACCTGCACCGGCAATGAGTCGGCGCAATGCCGCCGTATCGGCAGCGTGTACCAGGAAGCGTGCGGGATTTGTCTGCGCACCGCTGATCAGGCTTATACAACAGTATATGAAAATAAATAGGCTCATCCTGATCATGATTAAAGTAAATAAAAGGGACGGTATCCAGGCTGCAGCCAGCAATTATATCTTTCAAATAAGGTTTTGAGGTAGCAACCGGACTATTTTTTCCATTGCTAAAACAAAACACCATGAGAAAACTTGTAAGCTGCCTGGTTATCAGCGCAGCCCTCCTCACCAATTCGTGCAGCAAGCACTCGACAAACACCACAGATTCCACCGCCATTTCAAGCGGGACACTGTCCAGGATCTCTGCACTGGGCTTTAGTAATCAGAACGTACGCAAGACAGATGCGGGGTATTTAGTAGAAGACGACATCGTACTGACGGATGAGCTGCTCAACAGCGTCCCCGACCAGAAGCTGGTTCGCGTTGCCAGCTCGGAACAGTACCGGACTACCAATCTGGTCAGGGGTTTGCCCCGTGTTATCACGATCAAGGTCACCAATCTTGGTACCGCTTTTGTAACCGGTGCCGACACCGCGATTGCCCGCTACAACCGGCTTGGCCTGCTCCTTACTTTCCAACGGATCACATCCGGCACGGCCAGCATCACCATCCAGGGTTTTAACCAGGGACCCAGCGGTGGTTTTATCACCCTTGGCTCTTCCGGTTTTCCTACCAGCTCGGGCAATCCATACAACAGCATCCTGATGAATACAAATGCCCAGGCCTATGGGAGCAATCCGAATGTACTTTATGTCGGTTCCGTCATTCAGCATGAAATAGGACATTGCATCGGCATGCGTCACACAGATTATATGAACCGGGCTTACAGCTGCGGAGGGTCCGCTGTCAATGAAGGTGCTTCCAATATAGGCGCCATCCTGATCCCCGGAACTCCTTCCGGACCTGACGCTAATTCCTGGATGCTGGCCTGCTCCAATGGCGGCAACAGGACTTTTAACGCTAATGACAAGATCGCATTGAATTATCTGTATTAAACACTCCTGTCCGGTGTTACCTCTGCCAACAAAAGCAGCCGGCCCCCTGGCCGGCTGTCTTTTTATAAAGTCGATCTACCGGATGTCCAGCTGAAAGGGCTTTATCTTTTGTCAGCCAGGAGTTGGGAGGTGTGCCCGGTGTCGCGCCCTGGGAATCGCTGGAATTGGTACCAGGATATTTGTCCATGATCTCCAGCTTATCTGTGAATCCATGTTTTTTCTGCCATAACCAGAATACCCGGTCGATATTACAATGATGAAAGAAAAAGATGGGATCAAAGGACGCCGTATTGTTCTCACCCATATCGCCATTCGCACCGGGTATCGGTGAACGATCGTACTTCTGCGCAGGGACGTCAAAGCCACCCACAGACAGAAATGACAGGGTCCACCAGCCAGTTGAGGACGTTGTGGTCACCTTTCTCCCATTTGGCCTGTAAGTCCAGGAGAGAACAGCGGGTTCGGACAGCCACTGGTTTTGTTTTATCGGGTGCTTCAGCAAATGAACCGCTGCTTGGTTTTTGTGACATACTTACGGAATTTAATAGTTAATGATTATTGGTTTTTGATACGACAAAAGACATACGATCAGCGCCATCCCGGTCAGCAGCAGCCATTTTTCTGTAGGGAAAAAGGTTCGCCCCGAGAGAATGGCGATGGCGCCGGCAAAGCTCAGCAGAAAGGGAAGGCGAACAGGATGCTGACCAGTAAGGGAGGTATGGCTTTGGCCGTCTTTTTCGTCCCGGTCAGGACGGGATTAACCGGCGTTGCCGGCGTCGAACAGCTGCACCCGCTGCTGTTGGAAGCGGAAGTCTCCATGGTATTACAATTTAATGGTTGAAGAACCTTTACCTTTCAAGATTCTGCACAGCATAAAAAGAAGCTACGACACCAGCCGGGTTCGTTCCCCCCTGGCTGTTAGGGTGAGGGATGGCTCGGGTGACACTCCCCACAAGAGCAGGCACCTGGTTGATCCCGTTCGGAATATGGGGAACAATATAACAGAGATAGTCGTAGATCCATTGAGAGCCATCCACTACTCCTGATCCCTGAAACCAAAGCATAGCCGGATTACCAAACTGAACCGAACCGTTTAAGATCAACTCCCAGCCGGGGCCGTAGATCCTTCCGCTCAGCTCACCGGATTGCGTGGTCTCTATGAGCAGGTTGCCCCGGCCAAATTCAAGCGCATTAAAATCCGCAGCCAGATCGGGGTTGTTAATAAGACTCCTGTAGGTCCAGAGGCCTGAACCCGGAACGGGATTTTTTGAAGACATGATTCAAGGTTTAATGATTAATAATAAGGAGGCAAAATGGTGAAGAGAAGAATACCACCTATCAGAGGAATGGAGAAGAGGACGGGAAATTAGGGCTTTTATAAATACAGGCCAAGGGTGTTTTGACCCATGTCATTAAGTTAAAAGACGGTATTTTATAAGTCGATGTAATCCATTTCTTTACGTGGACGCCATTTTTCATTCATACTGATGTTTTACATGGTTAACGGAGTAAATATTTGATTCGGGCTATTTTTCCTTGCCGAGCACAACCGATTTATTATTTTGTCGTCTGAATCCGACCAATTATGCGCGCGCAGTTCAATTACATCGTCTTTTTGATTAGAATCCTTTTTGTTCTAGCCTGGTCAGCCCTTGTAATTGGCTTGTTATTCTTTCTACCTCGAGAGTTGTCCCGAACTCATGACCTATCTGGCGTATTAGCTATCATGGCTGGTTTCATATTTGTGTGCAGCATGGCCACTTTTAAATTTTGGAGGGCTGTCTGGACAGAGCGATACAATATGGTTATCGCCGACAATCAAGTCACTATTAAAGATCAATTACTTTTTAGGTCATTCGTTCTCCGAAACGATGAGATAAAAGGCTTCAGCCTATCGGAATACCCGATACGAATAAGCGGCATCAAGTCGATTCTTCTCTATTTGATCAATGGCGAAAAAATTGAATTTCCGCAGTTTTTGATTTTTAATTTTAAAAAGTTGACCAGGGCCTTGGAAAAATCCGGCGTGCCTTTTCTTGGTGAAGAGCCTTATATCTGGAAATGGATCGATTCTCGGAGATATAAATTCGACGATCATCAAGACTGAAAAATAGCAACTATTATACGTCTTTGTAATTCATGTGGTATAATCGAGGTGGTTTTTTCTTTCGGGGGCTCTTCCTGCCTGGCCGATCGGGCTCTGTGTTCGCTTCTACCTGTTTGTCGAATACTGCAAGCGCAGCCTTGATCTTATTCTTTATGAACATAGCGATCAATGTCACCTTTGTGGTCCAGAAAGCGAAGGTCCGATTGATCTTTCGTCGATGTTTTATCTCTTTGTTTTTCTTTGCCTCCCGATATTCTTTGACCACTTTCTCTTCTATGGGGAAGGCCAACCCGGCGCATAGGTTCATCATTAAGATTTTCGCATACATATCCTGTTTAACTGCGATTGCCGTCTTTCCGCTGAACGCCTCTACCTGGACCCGTGCCTTATACATTTTGTAGCCTTCCTCAATGCCCCACCTAAGTTGATATAGCTCGGCCAGCTCGTCGAGCTTATATTTAGCCGAATCCAGCAGCGACGTGCATAAGATCTGCAGGTTCCCCTGTTCATCTTTGACCTTTACCAGCCTGCATTTAATCGCTTTCTTCATACCAGGATACTGCTGGCGGTAACGTTCGTAATCGCCATCGGGCACCTCCATCGTGACCACTATGTCCTGCTTGCGGCTTTTCATGAACGTTTTTACTGGTACCCAATTGGGCTTCATCCGAACGACATAGTGGATACCCAGAGACTCCAGGATAGAAAATAAGTATCGGCTAGGATAACCGCGGTCCAGCAAGAAAATGTCGCCCTTCCCCGCTTTAAGTAGATGTCTCAGCAATAGCTGCAATTCGCTGCCATCGCCATGGTCTGTCTGCACATCCAGCGTCATATAATTGGCCGGATCGTAGAGTAACGATAACAGGCACATGCTTTTGGGCACATCCTTTTTTGTTCCTCTGCCAAAGGCACGCCTTCCGAATTCCCCGCGTATGCTTGGATGATCCGGCAGGTTTAGAAAGCCTCCATCTACGGCCAGCAACCGATGATTCTTATAACCCAGAAAATCCACGTTCTGATAAAAGTTCTGTACTACCACATCACTCAACTCGACAAAGGCTTCCGGCGACAGGAACTTTCGCGCCTGAGTAAAGGCGCTCTTGGTTACCCGCCGAATGCTGAACTCCTCATCCTCCGTCTCCTTGAGGAAACTGTCCATCTCCCGTTGAAGCCCGCTTTTTCCCATTCTCATTATACTGACTATCAAATAATTGAATGGCAACCGTCGGTTCCTTGTGAAAGCCCCTTCCCGGCCGTTCTTGTGACGGCCTTTAAAATCTTGATCATCATTGATATGGTAGTTGAGTTGTTTCGTTAATTGAATTCGCCAGTCCCTGCTGGCATTTTTGATTTGGGATAACCCCTTTTACTAAGGGCTTGTTTTTCAACTACGATACCCCCGTTAAATCACCCATTTTGGCGCTAACTTAATGACATGGGTGTTTTGACGGTTTTTTTGCACAGTAAAACTACGTGTTCTGCTACACCTGATTCACAATACGGGAAATATTGGATTTATACGTTTCGCCGATGGGGATCTCAACACTCCCGATACAAACCATGTCGCGCTTGATCGCAGTGATCTTGCGGACCGCAACGAGAAAGGATTTGTGGGCCCGGACAAAAGCAGCAGCCGGCAATTTCTCTTCAATGGCTTTCATGCTCATCCGGGTAAGCACGGGTTTGGACGAAGAGGTCAGATGGATCTTTATATAATCTTTTAAGCCTTCGATATAATCAATGTCCGGGATCACGATCTTTACCAGGGTATATTCGACGTGGACAAAGAATTCTTCCGGCGAAGCGCCGGCCACCTGCTGGCCCCGGTTGAGGAGGCCAAAGAGATCATAAGCCCGGTTGCAGGCTTTGACAAATCGTTCAAAGGGAAACGGCTTTAACAGGTAGTCCACTACATTCAGATCAAAACCTTCCAGCGCGTATTGTTCATAGGCCGTGACAAGAATGACCAGCGGTGGGTTTTGCAAAGATTTCAGGAACTGAAGACCGTTGAGCCGCGGCATCCGGATATCGAGGAATAAAAGATCTATTGTGGTATTCTGCAGGATCTCAGCCGCCTCAAGCGCATTCTTACAGCTACTGGCCAGCTGTAAATAAGGGATCTGCCGGATATTGTCTTCCAGTAGCTCACGTACCAGGCGTTCGTCATCGACAACAAGACAGGACATCATAGCAATTTCAAAGTTAAGATTATGTGGAATACGTTGTTTGCATCATTTATGCTCAGGGTGTATTTATTCCGGTAAAGCAGATTCAACCGGGATCTGACATTCTCAAGACCTATCCCCGAGCTTTCGTCCTTGTTATCCGCCGGTTCAGCCTCGAATTTGTTCTTTACTTCGAAGGTCAGCGTGTCTTCGGCAACCGAAAGCCGGATGAAGATGCCCGGACGTCCACTATATCCTAGTCCATGCTTAAAGGCGTTCTCTACAAATGGGATCAGCAACATTGGCTCTATGACATAGGAAAGCTCCTCCTCTCCTATTTCCGTCCGGCTATCGATGTCCAGGTCATCTTCAAAACGCAGTCGCTGCAGATCGAGATAATTGTCGAGGTATTCGATCTCTGCCTGAAGCCTTACCCGCTTCCCGGCTGTGTCGTACAACATATACCGTAGAAGCTCCGAAAGCTTGATCAGCGATGGCTCCAGCTTGTCCGACTTTTTTCTTGCAAGGGACACGAGATTGGTCAGGACATTGAACAGGAAATGAGGACTGACCTGGGAGCGAAGGAATTTCAATTCGGTCAGCGCCTGCGCAGCCTGTTTTTCTTTTAGCAGCCGGCTGACCCGATCCTGATCGATGACCAGCCGATAGATAAAGCTGAAGATAAAAAAGACGATGGACGAAGGGAAAAAAAAGCGGTGAGTTGAGACGTCTATCGGCGGATACAAGGAAAGAAGATACCCCTTTAGTAGTAAGGAACCATCGATCAGCCCGGCCGCAGCCGGGATATAAAGCCACCATCGTCGCCGGTTAAAAAAGTAAGGATAGACAAAATAGGCATGGATATAGAACAGCGCGATATTGATCAGGCTCGCAATGGTGATAAAAGAGACCGGTACGCCATCCATCGTATGGTGGCCATGCCCGACTGAAGTGCCATAATACGGCCACAACAGCAGGGCGCCCCAAATAAAAGTATGAAGGATGACTCTACCTTTCTTTGACTGGAGATGTCGGCCCATAAGGAACAAATTTATCGTACTGTTATCGATTTTCGGGAATAATTGATCCAGGCTTCGGCGAGGATAAGATGAAGGGTGAACCCAATCCAGAACGCGGTTCCAAAAAAGACCTGCGGCGGCAGGCAGGAAAAGATAAAGAACAGCACTATGATAGGCCGGATAGTGCCGATAGCAAGCCCGATGCTAAACAAACGGATCATCCATTCATGATGCAGCGCATCATCACCGGATCGCAAAGTCATCGTCAACGTGAACAGGAACCAGATCGCAAAGAAGCTGGTGGCGGCAGCTTCGTTCAAACCCCCGATGGGTTTCAGCATAAATGGCAGGACAAGAGCGGACAGACCGATGATATACCCGCAGCCGATGACTACCCGCTCGCCGCGGCGGTGGAATCCCGGATACCGGGCCCGGATGCCGGGCAGGAACAGCAGGAGGCCGAGGATCATGAACAGGGCGCCGGGCAGAATATGCAGAAAGGTGATAAAAGGGTGTTGGGAGAATCCTGCATCAAATGGAGGACTACCGGGAATATTGCCTGCGCTGAATGGTGAGTTGGCAGGAGGATTCAAAGAACCGGCCACTCCCGTAATGACCAGGCTTCTCCGGATGACCATCACCAAACCGATGGCGGCGGGGAAAAACATCGCGATATGCAGGAGGCGGGCTATTTTCATATCGTGAAGCTACATACAAGTTCATAAGATAAAGGGGTGTATCGACGATACCGGCAACTGTGTAGACGTAAATAAATGTCGCGATCAGCCCTTCAGAATGTCGCTTTTACACCAGCAAAAACCAAAGTTTAGTCGCTAGGTTTGCTGTATCAAATTTCATTAACACAAAAACTGAATTTTATGCAAAAGATCCATTCCATGTTATGGTTCGACCAACAGGCGGAAGAGGCGGCAAATTTTTACGTATCCGTTTTTAAAAACTCGAAGATCAGGAGCATCACCCGTAACAACTCAGCCAATTTCGACGCCCCCGGCACGGTACTGGTCGTGGACTTTGTGCTCGACGGGGTCGATTTCTCCGCGCTGAATGGCGGACCCAATTTCAAATTCACGGAAGCCGTCAGTTTTGTTATTGACTGTGGCACCCAGGACGAAGTCGATTATTATTGGGACAAGCTGCTGGAAGGCGGACAGCCGAGTGCCTGCGGCTGGTTAAAAGACAAGTATGGCTTATCCTGGCAGGTCGTTCCAAGAAGGCTTTTGGAGCTGATCCAGGATAAGGACACTGCAAGAGCTACCCGCGTGATGCAGGCGATGATGAAAATGGTAAAATTAGATCTAAAGACAATTGAGGAGGCATAATCTATTTCAGTGCGCCCAGTGTCACGTCGACGATATCGCTCAGCACTTTTTTGTCAGTGCCCGACCGGGCCGCAATCCGAAGGCCGCTAATGCTGCTGAACAGAAATCTTGCAAAAGCCCGGGCAGTATTTTTTGTAGAGAACTGCCCTTCTGCCTGGCCTTTTTTGATGAGCCTGGTCAGTGCATCTTCCATGGTTTTGTTGTTCTGGTTGACAAAGTCATCGATCTCTTTGTCCTGACCGGAGAGTTCGACGGCAGTGTTGACCATAAAACAACCCCTTGCTACCTGGTCTGCCGTACTTTCCTTTATGATGTTGTGGAAGATCTCCTTGACGGTCTGTTCGGCATCCCGTGAGCTATCGACTAAAGTGATGAGGGCATTGGTATTACACTGCTGGTAAAGCTTCAGCGATTCCTTGAAGAGGTTCCTCTTGTCCGTATAGGTATCGTAAAGACTCGAACGGCTGATGCCAAGCTCATCCACGAGGTCCTGTGCGGACGTCGCATGATAACCTTTTCGCCAGAACAGGTTTACTGCCTTGTCCAGCAGGGCCTTTTCGTCAAATTCTTTTTTCCTCGCCATAACAACCCAAAGATACGAAAAAAGATCCAAATACGGAATGATCGTTCCGTATTTGGATAAAATAAGAGACTTATACGACTGCATTGACCGTAAGACCACCATCGACAGTGATTTCTGTACCGGTGATAAAACTGGCGTCATCGGATGCCAGGAAGCGGACTACGTTTGCCACTTCTTCGGGTTGGGCAAAACGGCCGAGCAATATTTTTGAGCCAAGAGCCTGACCAAAACCTTCTATTTCTTCCGTACTCATACCCAGCTTGTCGTACAGGGGTGTGGAAACCGGCCCGGGAGAGACGGCATTGACCCTGATCTTACGGGGAGCAAGTTCTTTTGCCAGGACCTTGTTGATCGCCAGCAGAGCAGCCTTGCTGGCGGAATACACGCTGCTGCCGGGAACACCCAGGACGGCATTGACCGACGTGTTGAAGATGATCGAGCCGCCGTCGTTGAGCAGGGGCAGGAATTGCTGTACCGTAAAGAATACGCCCTTGACATTGAGGTCCATAACGGTGTCATAATGTGCTTCGGAGGCGGATTCTACGGGACTGAAATTTGCCACACCAGCATTCAGGAACAGGATGTCGATGGTGCCAAAATTGTCTTTTACTTCGCCCGCCAGACGGCTGATCTCTGCCAGCTGCCCCTGATCGGCGATCAGCCCGGTCGCGCCCAGCTCTTTTGCCGCTTTGCCGACAGTGGTCGCATTCCGGCCGGTAATGATGACTTTGGCGCCCTGTGCAATAAATTCTTTGGCCGTTGCATAACCTATGCCACTGTTACCTCCGGTGACTACGGCTACTTTGTTCGAAAGAGTGTTCATTTTGCTTTATTTGATGTTTGAACTTTAATTGACGACACAAAGATAATAATTTCGGAACGATCATTCCAAATAAATTTTTCCAATTTATTTTTGCGCAGCACCCCGCCAGTTAATTCGGAATGTCGCCAGCACAAAAACACAAAAAATCACCTGTAGGAAGAAAAATAGGCCCACCCCGCCAATAATGGCATTATGAAGAACGTCTGCACAGATGATTGCCAGCACCAGCACGATCCCCGTCCGGGGACGAAGGAACAAAAGCACCGCCGCCAGCGGATCCAGAAAAGTAAGGCTGTCCCAGAACAAACGGGAATAAAGAGGAACATCCGGATATAAAAAACCATGGCTCACCACCCAATTGACATGAGTATAGGTGCCCATTAGCATACAGATCGCCTGGATGACAAGAATGATCTGAACGACAGGCTTGAGTTTGGGGAATAACATTAAACCCTTTTTTGTAACACCACCGTTAAGATCCTGGGCACACCACTTCGATCATCCTCATCAAAATATTCATTTACCAGCACCGGCACCAATCCGTACTGCCGCGGGAGTTCGGTAAAATCCGACACATGATGATTAAAACAGTCCACTACCTGTGTGCCTTCGGGTGTCTCGAACCGCGCTTTGGAACCGTCGTATTGTTTGTAGGGATGTAGTTCGCCAATGTATACGTATCCGCCCGGTATTAGCGAAGCCGCAACCTTCCGGAAGATGGCCGCCAGATCGGCAATATGTTCCAGCACCAGGCTGAAGGTGACCAGGTCGTATAATTTGTCGCGGAAAGTCCAGTCGGCAGTAATATCCGCCTGTACAAAGGTGACGGAGGGAGCTGTTATCTTCGCCCTGGCTTTGGCCAGCATTTCTTCCGAAAGATCGACGGCCGTGATATGCCCCGCCTTTTCGATAAGCCAGACCGTATTCTTGCCGGTGCCACAGCCGATCTCCAGGCAGGTCCCGAAGGGGAGATCTTTTAGCGTAACACGCAATGACCGGGCTTCCAGGTCCCGTGTCCTGTTCAGATTGGTGTCGTACTGCGCCGCCCAATCATTATAAGCTTGTCTTGTGTCCATACCGACAAGATACTTATTTTTCCACGCGGATAGTCACCACTTCCTGCGAAGCAACGACGATATCCCCACTTACCGGCGCCAGCGTTTCCTCACCTGTATTGCTATAGTTCATCCCTTTCACCGGGGTCGACCATTGCAGGCTGGTAGCCTGTGATTCGGCCGATGGATTGAACAGGCTCACCATCCAGGCCATGCCATCATCACTCGGTTTCAGCGTCTGTACGATCAGCTTTCCGGAACTCAGCTGCAACCGGGGACTGGCAGCAGCTTCTCCCGAAGCGGCAGCGACGACCAGCGGCTGGGCCAGCCCCGTCGAGAACTGCATGGCTGCCACCAGGTCCAACGTCTTATGCGGCCGCATGGCATAACGGAATGTGATGATGCCGTCCTGGTAGGCCCTGTAATTTGTCTCCCAGTGATTGTTGATCGCCCAGGAGTATAATTTCTGTGTAGGTTCTATCTTTTTCCGCCAGACGGCAGGATTGGTCTGACCACCCAGCATAGTTGCCGTGATACCGCCCACTTCCACCAGTGGCGCATCCAGGCTGGCCCAGGTAATACCCAGAGAAGGATTGGAGACATCCGCCCAGCCGCCGACCTCCAGCCAGTTCCTGCAGGCACTCGGGATCTGGTCCGTTTCCGGCCGCATGATGGCCATAGGGATATCCAGCTTCATCGCGCCGTCGGTGACATGAAAAGGGAAACCAAAGTTGACACTTTCCTTCCCTCCGACATTAGCCCAGGCATAGTCACCCGGATGTGGATTCAGCTCGGCAGGTTTCTTATCCAGGATATTGGTCATGTCGGCATAATCAAAGCCATTGACCAGCCGAACCTCACGGGTCAGGCTATTACAACCCGGCGCATCCGAAACAACGGATAAAGTAGCCAGCACAGGCCCTCTTTCTTTGATGCTGATCTTTACCGGACCGTTGCGCTGGAGATCTGCCAGCTTATTCCCGTGCAGGAACAGATAGTCGTTGAGATTTTCCCCCGAAGCGGAGTCTGCGAAATTGTTGTCGATGGTATGGTTGCGCAGGCTTTTTATCGCACCCGTGGTTTCGTCGAGCGAGACCCTTATGATACCATTATCCAGGCTATTATTAGTAACCCCGACCCCGACGCCAGACGCCGCCTTACCTTTCCCGATGCTGTATCGCTTCGCGGCAAAAGGCGGGATATCCTTTGCTACAAAAGCCAGCTCACCGGTGGAAAGTCGCTGTGATGGAACGATCGTGCCATGGGCGTCTTTTACCACATCACCGGCGGCAGATTGGGATGGAGAAAGCAGGATAAGCCCGGTCCGCAGCCAGGAATTGGTATTATATACATCGATGGATGAACCGGTCCCCGGAGCCACGGCGCTGTTCAGCAATTCCACGGAAAGCCGGTGCGCCGTGTCGGCATAAGACTTTTTAATTTCCCACTGCTCTTTGGTTATTTGACTTAGCGGATCCGTCACGCTGCAATACGCCCCCCAGGTATGTTCCGAATAGAGTATCACCTGTTGCCAGGCCTTCCGAAAGCTATCCACCGGAAAATGCTCCGGCCGTAATATCGAATACAAGGCCTCGGCCTGGCTCAGACGGGAAGAGCTGGCCCTGTTCAAAGCCGTCTCCACCGCCGAAGAAGCCGCTCCGTCTTCCCAGTAACCGGTCCAGTCCCCCTTTACAGACGGGAGCCTGTCCCCATACCGCTTTTCGAAAGCGCTGAAGGCAGTGCTGGTAGACGAAATGACGAATTTTGGCCAGACATATTTCGTGCTGAAGTCTTTGACAAAATCACTGACAGAGATCTCCGGCTCCGCATTGTCGCCATGACCGCTCCACCGGACATACGTGATGTCATAAGGATAATTGCCCTTCGTCAGCTTATTCATATAGTCGGCCGCAAAACTTTCGGACAGACCCGGCAGACCATGCGACAAGGCGTATCCCCGGTAAGGGATCCAGACCAGCAGCTTTTCTTTCCCCGATGGCGAGACCCAGTAGAACGGCTTGTCTTCCCATTGTACCAGGATATCCCCGATGCGATCAAAATAGTTAGGAGCAGCAGAAAAGTATTTGATCCCGGCCTGCGCCATCGCCGTCACCGTCCCCCAGGTATAACCGGGCACATCACTGATCATCGCCGCATCTACCTTCACACCGCATTCCTTCGCCAGCTGGGTGGCCCTGCCAAAAAGACGTTGTAGCTCCTCCGGCCGGCACAAGCCGGTCAGTGTATTGACATACATGCCGTTCAAAGCCACTCCTCCATCCTTTACCGCAGCATAAAAATCTTTTTTCTGCTGCTCGCCCATACGCTGGAGAAACAGGTCGGCGGCATATACCCCTTCCAGGTTCCAGACAAAACGGGCGCCCTCGGGATAATCCTTTGTACGTTTCGCAAAATCAATGCCTTTTAATAAATTGTTGATCTGTTTCTTCTCCACATTCGATTGGATTTCCGTGTATCCAATATCGTTATGCGAATGCGGCAGGACATATACGGTGATCTTCCGTACAGGATGCAGGACGATCTCCTTCCGCATCAATAGCTTGTTATTTTGGAGGACAGACAGCTGCAGCGAAGAATCTTTTGTCACCTCCGGCAGACTGACCTCCACCTCCTGTCTCCCCGATGCCACATCCAACTTTTGAGAAGCCAGACCATCGACGGCAACACTGACTGTTGTCGTCGCGCCGGTATTCAGAAAAGACAACAACCCCGGTTGATAGCCACGACCGTCTTTTAGCGCGATAAAAGGCACTCCCTTGTAATCTGTCAGCCGCAGGCCAGGCTGAACAGCTTTGAGCTGATTGCCGGCAGGGGCCTCCAGCCCGAGCCAATCATAAACCATCCAGCTGCCATGCTCATTTGTGATGCTGATGTCATTGTCCCCTTTCTGTAAAAGACCGGCCGGGAACCGCACCTTGAAAGCCTGTTTTTTGCCCTTGGATACATCCCCATAGATGGCTCCGGCAGCGCCTTCCGGGAGGGCTACAGCAAACGAATGTCCGTTGACCGCCACATCCAGCTTCACCGACGAAGGACCTACATCCAGCAGTCTGAATTCAAGCGTACAGCTGTCACCAACCCCTGTCTTCTCCAATCCGAATACCACCGTATAGGTATGCTGCCGGTTGCCGGCCCAGTCATCCTGCGGACCGGGATGAGAATATGGCCAGTCCTTCCCCGCATCCGACCTCCCGACGATAAAGAAACCGTCTTTTACAAAGCTGGCGCCGGAAGCGGGCGCCAGCGCAAATTCCCTCAGGTCATTATCCGGTTTCCCTATCTGCCAGAGCAGCTGGGCCTGGCTGTTACAAATGAACGTAAAGCAAAACAGGACAGCGAGAAACAGATGGCCGCTTGGATATCTCATACGACAAAAATTAGGTGTTAAACGATCGTATGTCTGAACATATGAACAATTCAAATGTAGGGAATTATTTTATTACCCCTACGTCTGTCCAAAAATTTCTTTTCACCTGCATTTTAGCATCCGCTTCCCATTTTTTAACCAGTTTGCCAAAAAGGCTTCGAAAGTGAATGGCAACCTGATGGAATGACGTATTTTTTCCTCCATGAAAAGCTATCTCTTCCTTTTTTGCTGTTCCCTGTTCCTGCTTAGCTGCTCCTCACACCAGCGCCTCCTTCATCCGGAACGTCCGGACTTCTGCGCCCCGGCACCGGCACAATACCAGGTCCGGATGGAAACGACAAAGGGGATGGTCCTTTTGGAGATCCGAAGAGAATGGTCGCCTTATGGAGCAGACCGCTTTTACAATTTAGTACGCTATGGCTATTATAACCAGGCAGCGCTGTTCCGTATACACAAAGACTACTGGGCACAGTTTGGCATCGCCGCAGATGGAAAAATTGCCAGCGCCTGGCGCCATCAAAATATCCCCGACGACCCAAGAGTGCTCTCCAATGAACGCGGCACCGTCGCCTTTGCCTTTAAAGATCGCAATGCCCGCACCACACAAGTCTTTATCAACCTCAAAGACAATAGCCGCACACACGATACAGTGCCCTTTGTTCCCTTTGCCCGTGTCATAGCCGGCATGGATATCGTCGACTCCTGGTACAATGGCTATGGCGAGACCTCAGGCGGTGGTATCCGTGCAGGAAAACAGGACTCACTCTTCGCGCAAGGCAACACCTATCTCCGGTCACACTATCCAAGACTCGACTACATATTAAAAGCGTATATATATAAGCGAGAATAGGAATTTCACCGCATAATGACGGCAGGGAGTAAGCGAAATAAAAATTATTGTCGTTATTTTTATCTATTTTCAATTTCAAGCCTGTAAATTTATCACTTATTGATTTCTGCTCATAGGCCGGGCAGATTATTGCAATTAACCAAACTTTACTCCTTCAACATGAGAAAACACCTGTGTTTTCTGCTATGGCTATGCCTGGCAGTCTGTCAATTGCACGCACAAACAAAATCAGCGACCGGTACAGTCACCGATGAAAAAGGGACACCACTGCCGGCAGTGACCATCACAGTCCTGACGAGCGACCGGAAAGTGATCTCCACCACCGTTACCGATATCAACGGTGTTTTCAAGCTCTCTTTTTCAGAAAATGCAAAGACCCTTCAGTTTACTTACATTGGTCTCGAAGAACAATTCCTTCCCATTGGAGGGCGCTCCAGTTTTGCTATCACCATGAAGACCGCCAGTAAAAACCTGTCCGAGGTCGTCGTGGTCGGATATGGCAGTCAGCGAAAATCAGAGGTGACAGGCAGCGTTGCTTCTGTGAAAGGAGCCGCCATTGCCGAAACACCCGTCCAAAGTTTTGAGGCGAGCCTGGCCGGCCGCAGTTCCGGAGTACAGATCACGGTTCCCAGCGGTATCGTCAATGAACCGCCCGTATTCCGGGTCAGAGGCACCAACTCCATTTCCCTTAGCTCGTATCCGCTGGTGATCATCGATGGCATACCGTCCTTCACCGGTGATTACACCAGTGGCAATGCCTCGGCCAATCCGCTTTCCAGCGTCAATCCCAATGACATCGAAAGCATCGACATCGCCAAGGATGCCGCCGCTACTGCCATTTATGGCAGCCGTGCTTCCAATGGGGTCGTCTTTATCACTACCAAAAAAGGGAAGTCTGGCCGGGCAAAGGTCACTTATGACGGCTGGGCAGGCTGGAACAAGGCATATGGCGTTCCGAAAATGCTGAATGCCGACCAGTACATTAAATTTAAAACCCAGGCTGTCGCCAATAACCCCGGCCTGACAGGCGCCAACTTCATCAGTTTCAAATACGCGAAGAACGCGGATAGCAGCAACGTCAACACCAACTGGGCGGATTATGTATACCGTACCGGTTTTTCTCATAGCCACAACGTCAACGTCTCCGGAGGCAACGACGCGACGACCTATTACCTGTCCACTGGTTATACCACACAGGAAGGTCTCGTCCGGAAAAACGATTTCAAACGCATCAATATCCTGGCCAATATAGACACCCGTCTCAACAAAGCGATCTCCCTGGGTGGCAAAGCATCTTATTCAAATGAGCAAAACCTTGCTGCCGGCTCTTCCGGTTCTCTGAATGGGGAAGCCTATAGTACAGGGGCGCTGACCCGTCTAACACAGGTGCTGCCATCCATCCTGGCGCCTTATAACCCAAATGGATCTTATAATGTCAATGGCTCAGCAGCAGGGTCTCCGAATATTACAGGGATCTCTTCGCTTACCTACCCCAACCCGATCCCCATCATCGATCTTAGCCGGAGTAACAACGAGGTAAATCATATCCAATCCAACGTGTATCTCCAGGTAAAGCCTTTGAGCTGGATCACGCTGAAGACCTTGTATGGCATCGACTATCTGCTTATTGACAATGATGTATTCCTGAATCCTGTCAATGGGGATGGATATACACCCAATGGCAGCGCCACGGCCACCTCTTCAAAGAACAAGACCTGGCTCTGGACGAATACAGCACAGTTTGACTATACATTCGGAACAAAACACAATTTCAGCCTGTTGGCAGGCAACGAACAACAGCGAAGGACATCCGCTACGTTTGGCATTAACCGGCAGGGTCTGTCCGATCCCAATTACAATGTCATACAGGCCGGCTATACGGTCAACAACCCCGCCAACAATTCAAAAGGAGAGAACTACCTGTTATCCAACTTCGGTCGGCTGAATTATAATTTCGACAAGAAATATTTTCTCGCAGGTACCCTACGCCGTGACGAATATTCCGCACTCGGTCAGAAAGCAGGTATTTTCTATGGAGCCAGCGCCGGCTGGGAGATCGCACAGGAAAATTTTTGGAGGAACTTCAAGCTGGATCATATCTTCAGCAGCTTCCGCATCCGGGGCAGTTACGGAAAAGTGGGTAATATCAACGGCATCGGTGATTATAGTCCTTACAACCAATACTATTCCGGTCTATATGGCGGCGCTGCAACCCTCTCCTATGCCCTGGGCACGGTGGGCAACAGCAACCTGAAATGGGAGACCAGCAAACAGACAGATATCGGTATCAACTTCGGCATTCTCAACGACCGCATCACCGGTCAGGTCGCTTATTATAACAACAACGTGGATGGGCTGATCCTATATGTCAACCAGGCGCCTTCCGCGGGTTTACCAACGGTTTATTATGCGGGTCCGCCGCTCAACGTCGGCAGCATGTACAACCGGGGACTGGAGCTCAGTCTGAATGCCGCCCCTGTACAGACCAGGGATTTCACCTGGAACACCGGTTTCAATCTGACGATCAATAACAATAAGGTCACCGGTCTTGCCGATGGTTTGCCAAGCATTCAAACGGCCACTTCCAGCCTCGAAACGGTCAACCTGACTAAACCCGGTTATGCCCTCGGTTATCTTTGGGTGATCCGCACGGCCGGCGTAGATCCGGGTACCGGCAAACGTATCTTCGTCAATTCTGCCGGCCAGAAGGTTTATTATAATTTCGCACCGAACACAACCATCCATGAAAACAGCTGGTCTACCACGCCCGACGGTCTCACCAAATATGTAAGCCCTACGGGTGGCAGCGCCATCACACAGGCCGCAGATGCGGTAATGTATAAAAACCCGCTCCCCAAATATGTCGGCGGCTGGTCGAATACCTTCAACTACAAAGGATTTACGCTGGATGTGCTGCTGACCTACCAGGCCGGGTTCTATGTGTATTACGGCACCAATTCCGGCTTGCATGATCAGCGTTTCTGGAACAACGCCACGGATATCCTCACCGATGCCTGGACCGACAAGGGGCAAACGGGTAAGAAATACGCCCGGCCCGTGTTCAATGACAACGTATCCAACGGTTCGGCCATGCCCATGGACATCAATGTATTCAAGGGCGATTTTATCAAGCTTCGCACCGTATCGCTCAGCTACAACCTGCCTTCGTCAATCGTACAGCGGGTCAGGCTCAGCAGCGCCAGGGTATACGTCAGCGGACAGAACCTCGGGATCATCAGCGGTTATCCGGGTCCTGATCCGGAAGTTGCCTCAAACGGCAATACTACATCCGGTCAGGGAGTCGACCGCAACACCACTCCCAATGCCCGTACCATCACCGTTGGTCTGAATGTAGGTTTCTAATCGATAACTATTGAAAAAAACACAAAGCAATTAAAATGAGCAAGAATAAATATATACTGCTTTCCCTGACGGTGGTCATGCTGATCGGAAGCTCATGCAAACGCGAGCTCTTAAGCCCTCTGCCACAGACATCAGTAGCCGATCTGAATGTCTTTAGCTCCAGCGCCCGTATACAAGCCCAGGTGCTCAGCCTGTATGGCGCCATGAAGAATGGCAACTTCTACGGTGGCCGCTATGTCATCTACGGCGATATCAAGGCCGACAACTTTATCAACGAAACGTCCAATCTCGTCACCGGTTCTGACGTCTGGCTCGGAAACCCGACCAACAGCGCAACGGCAGTCGTCAACCTCTGGCAGTATGCCTATCTGACGATCAATACCTGTAATCTCTTTATCAACGGTATGGATTCAATTGGCACCAGTGTTGTTGGAGCAAGCCTCGGGAAAAATTATATCGCCGAAGCCAAATTTATCCGGGCGATGTCCTACTATGCCCTCCTGCAATATTATACCCTGCCATATGCCAACGGCAACGGCACCCAGAAAGGGCTGCCGCTTCGCCTCAGCGGCATAAAGGTCGCAGGTCAGTCCAACCTGGCAAGAAGCCCGGTGTCGGATGTCTACAACCAGATAATTGCCGATCTCAACGACGCAGAAGCGGGTTTGCCGGCATCCTATTCTTCCGCCTATAACAACACGACCCGTGCTCATGTCAATACGGCTATTGCATTGAAAACCCGTGTATTTCTGAGCATGGGCAGGTACGACAGTGTCGTCGCCGCCGCCAATCGCATCGTCAGTACGGCTGCACCTTTCACTGCTCCACAGAACGTCGCGTTTGCCTTACAGACAGATGTGACAAAAGTATATGGCACCGCTACCACAACGGAAAACGTTCTCTCCATGCCGATGACGTCGACGACCGGTGATAATCCGGGTACACAGAACCAGCTGGGTTATTATTTTGGCGCCACGAGCAAGAATGGCGGCGTAGGGAACGGAGAGTATTCACTCAATGCTACGGGAGTTATTGCCGATTCCGGCTGGAAATCCCAAACGGATAAAAGAAGGTCCTTTATCTTCACCGGCGGCGGAAAAAAATGGCTGAACAAATACACCGCCCCCAGTCCCTATACCGATTATGTTCCTGTGATCCGTTATCCCGAAGTGTTGCTCAGCCTCGCAGAAGCCATTGCCCGTACGACAAATTCCATCGATACCCGGGCCGTCGCCCTGCTGAATGCAGTCCGCAACCGCAGCGATGCCAGCACTACATTTACACCAGCCAGCTTTACTACGGTGACCGACCTGACCAACGCCATCCTCGAGGAAAGGAATATCGAGTTCCTCGGCGAAGGGCTGCGCAACAACGACCTCATGCGCCTTCAGCTGACGATACCCTCAAAAGGCAGCGCCCCGGCTAAAGGCCCCGGTGATGGGGGTTATATCTGGCCGATCTCTGCAGTAGAGCTCAGCCTGAACACGCTCTGTACGGACAACTAAAAACAAACGGCACATAAAACGCGAACGGCCCCCCTATTTGGGGAGCCGTTCGTTTATCCTTTCCTGCATTTCGCGTTTGAATTTATCATCCAGCTTCCGGTGCTCTGAATTTGCCGGGTGAAAAAGGCCCCTCACCAACCGATTGATCATCCGGCTCTGCCGCTGAAAAAGCCGGCAAACCGAACAGCCCGACAAGTGAATCGCCAGGTGAAGTCTTTCCTTCAGGGTCAGCGCAGTATGCTGCCTTTTCTCGATGAGATAGGTTGCGTGCCGGCAATTGTATTGTATCTTCTTTATCACACCCATAATCCAAACTTTTACAACCAGGCCTTCTGAAGACAAGCTCTCAGGTTCAGTTTTGCCCGGTGAATGATCACCCAAAAATTCGAAGGAGTTACCTTCAGCTCCTTACAGATCATTTCCGTAGCCAGCTCATCCATATGTTTCATGGTGAAAACGGAAAACCAGAGCGAAGGCAGCTTCTGCAGACATTTCTGCAGAATAGACCTCAGCTCCTTATTGACAAGAGGATCGGAATTCTCTACTCCCAGGACCTGCGGACTATAGGCCTCCTTCCAGTGCCCGTTGTCGGATTCGAAAAACTCAAGCTCCGGCTCACGCTCTGCACTTTCCGCCTGCAAGCCCGAATTCTTTTTCCGGTAGATATCAATGATCTTATATTTCAATATTGCTGTCAGCCACGTGCGTTCAGAACTGTCCCCTTTGAACTGATCGATCTTTTCCAAAGCCGCCAAAAATGTTTCCTGTACCAGGTCTCGCGCCTGCTCTTCATTGTCAAGCCGGACAAAGGCATAGGAATACAGATAGTCCGCATATAGGCTAACCCATTGTTGAGGATCGGAAACAGAAGTCTTCGCCATTACTGTTTTATTTAAAGCCCCGAATAATAATCATATCCCTGTTCGGCCCAATAGTCCCGGGGACGGGTATCGCTAAATGTTATGCTTCCAATGCGTTTCAAATTCTTTATGCCATATTTTACCGGGATGATCAGCCGCAGTGGCGCCCCATGCCCATCTGTAACAGGCTGTTCATTCATTTCATAAGCCAGTATGGTCTGGGGATGAAATGCGCTTTCCCTGTCAAGACCGACATAATATTTCCCATCGGGGGTTTCGAGGCCGACATAGTTTTTCTTCGCCTGCTCCTCCAGCTGAAAATGTTGTATAAAATCGCTGAACTTCACTCCCCCCCAGTGTTGGATCTGGTCCCAGCCTTCGACGCATTTAAAGTCATAGACGATCTCCGTCTTTGGCAGGGCCTTTATTTCGTCAATCGTCACTTTCAACTGGCTGCCATCACTGCCTGTCACCAATAACCGCCAGTCCTCCAACTTAAAAGAAGGGTCCCTCATACCGATGTGGCTATTCTCCCGAACACGACTGGCAGCCCTGGATTTGGGATAGGTCTGGACCAAATGGTTATCGCTAAAGATCCTTTTAAAGAAGAGCTCTGTTCTATTCAGCGCACGTCGCAGTGGTTGATGTGCCCCGGCCGTCACCCCAGCCTGCTCTGCAGGGCTGTTGAGCAATCGCTTCCAGCCGCCAAAAGCAGCCGCACCCAAAACAAAAAAAGTACCAAAAGAAAGAAGATTCCGCCGGGTGATCTTTTGCTCGACGGTCAGCGGTTTCTTCGTTTTTTTCAATTTTTTCATGGAATGGTATTTTCTTTTGGTTCGGCAATCTCTTCCACTTCAAAGCCTGATATCACCGACCGGAAATTGTTCCATCCGGCAAGGATAACCTGTACAATATGGATGATAAAAAACAATACATAGCCAACGGTCAGGATAAAGTGAATGATCCGGGCGAACGTATAGCCCCCGCAGAGCCAGGTGAGCCAGTAAAGCTGAACGGGTTTGTAGATGGCCAGCCCCGTGACCAGCGACCCAAACCCCATAATGATGATAGCCGTATAGGCAATGCGCTGGGCTGCATTGTATTTCTTCTGCGGAGGAGTCGTCTTCCGGATATGCAGGTCGTGCAGCAAAACCAACCAGGCTTCCTTGAAACTATGCCGGTTAGGCAGCAGCTGCCTCCATTCACCTGAGAGGATGGTATAGAGAACATAGAACAGGCCATTCAACGCAAAAAACCACATAAACAAAAAATGAAAGGCCATGCCTTCAGCCAGACGGGATGGGATATGCAGGGTCTTATAAAACCAGTCCGGGAAAAATCGCACAAAAGTATGCCCGAAAATGGTGACGGTAAATACGTCATTGGCCCAGTAGATCAGCAGACCACTCCAGATCATGATAGCCAGGATCGGGAAGTTGACCCAATGGGTCCAACGCATGACAAGCGGATGTTTCTCTTTTATTATTTTCATATCGTTTACTGGATATTTGATCGGGTTGCAGCGACAATCTCACCATTGTCCTCCTCTTGCAGGAAAGCTATTACTTCTGCTTCCCCCGCCGTCATGGCTGCGGACCAGTCCATATGACCTGTTCCATTGCCTTTTCCATTCAGCGGGACCGATTGCAAGTTACGAACTATCTGAACATGAGATAGTGTATGACCACCATTCTCACCAGATTTGACATTTGTAGTAGCCGAATGTTGTACAAGCGCGACTACAAGCGAAAGTCCTTTTTTATTCCCCTCCGTTTGCCAGGACCATTCCAGTTTATTGCCTTCCTTTTTCAGGTTGCTGATGGATAATTTAATGTCGTTATTGTATAATTTAAGGTTACTTTCAATGGAGCTGCGCAACGTCGACGCTTCGGAGCCGACAAATTCCTTCTTCCCGTTGACAACTATCTCGGGAGTATAGACAGATTCTAATTTTAGCCATCTGGCATATTGACGTTGACGATCGGAGTAAGCTGAACTGCTGAAGACGTCTTTCCATCCCAGCCTGTCCCAGTAATCCACATGAAAGGCAAGCAGATAAACAGGCAGGTCCTTGTCTTCCTTTTGTATCCTGGCGACCAGGTCGTCGGCCGGGGGACAGCTGGAGCAACCTTCGGAAGTAAAGAGCTCGACGACAGCAAAACCAGGACCGGCAGGGACCGGGACACTGGACGAGGCCCGTTGCCGGACGCCGGAATGGACCGGTCTGCTCGTAAATGCGGCTGTAACCAGCGCTACTACTGCTATAATGCTGCCCGCAAGGACAACCCTTTTTATCTGTAACATAACTTATTCGTTTTAGGGCTTAGTCGTTGATAAAGCGTATTCCTTACAATATCTAGGACAAATAACGGGATTCAACCGCTTCCGGATGCTTGAATGCCGAAAAATTTACGCCAGTGTTGGCCTTGAAGAACCGGCTGAAATGTGCCGTACTGCTAAAACCCAGGTTCTCCGCCACCTCTTTGGCAGACTTATCCGTAAAATAAAGGTAACGCTTTGCCTCGAGGATGATCCTTTGCTGGATAAGGCGGGAAGGCGAAGGGTAATTACAAAGCCCGAAAAGATTGGTAAGGGTCTTGGGAGATTTGTTCATGGCCTGGGCATAGAACTGGACCTCATGCTGTGTACGAAAATGGGCTTCGAGCAACAGGTTGAACTTTCGGATGGAGTCCATCCTGTCATCGGTGAATCGCCTGTAGCATTCAGTCTGCTGTTTGGCTATGCGCGTTACATTGATGATCAGTCGCTTTAACACGGTCCGTAGCATTTCTCCCTGCATCTTGTCTTTTATAGCCATGTCATCCACACATTGCGTTTCGATAACGGATATGCTGTCCATCTCTTTTGTGGATAAGGGTATAAAGAAAGGATGCTGGATGCCATAGAAAAGAAAGCCAACACAGCCCACTTCCGCGTCATGGTCGGCAATACAATAAAAATCCCTGTTGAATTGCCAGGCAACAAGATTTTCCGGCTCGGCAAAACTAAAATTCTGGTTGGCGACCAAAGGGAGGACGCTATTCCCGGGCATCGTATACGTTATTTTATCTATAATTACCTTTTGTTCCTCCCCTGTATTATAGACTATCGTATTGACCATTTCCTTTTTCCCGTTAAAAAGCCCCTCTCCCTTTAGCGATTCATCGCCAATACTAAAAATGAATTTGCCCTGGGTCGCTTTGTCTTCAAATTGCCATTTCATAACGGCTTAGTAGGCGCCCGGGCAAATTCCTTACAGCTTATTGCAGTGTTACTTTAATAATATTTGGGATTGGGGGTAAAGTGGTGAACGCATTGGGGTTGGGAACGACAGAAATGGGGTTGTTTTCGACCAACGGCGTGCCGGCCAGATTAAACTGAGTGACACCGGCACCGGGGAACTGGTCGATAGCTGTTCCGTCATTATACAGCTGAATGCTGGAAGAGATATCCCCCGTCAGCGTCGGGTCCACCCCATTGCCGCTGCTGGCAAAGAACCAGTCATTGGAAAACCCGTACATGGTAGCTATCGCCAGGCGATCGCCTTTCTGTACGCTGATCTGCTGGGAGACAGAGCTACCGGCAGCGCCATTTATCACAGGCAACAGTACGCGGGTACCGGTTGCAGCCAGGTTATAGACAGCCTTCACACCTTTCAGGTTTTTTAAATACGCAGCCAGCGTATCGGGCACGCCCCGCTGTGCAATATATTTTAGCCCCTGACCACGGTCCAGCTCACCCACCTTATAAATAGGATTGTCGATGCCATTGTACACGACAACCAATACAGGTGACAGCGGTGTAAATATGCCGGTAATGGTTTGCACGTAGGCCCAGAGTTTTGAATTGTCGCCCGCCTCAGCAATGCTGGTCAAACCATTGGCCGTAGGCTGACCGCTGGTATACAAGGGCGTCGGGGCCAGCAGATTGCCGCCCACAATATAAGAGACCGACCATACCCCCGGGCTCAGCGGCGTCTCGTTGGCCGTACCCCCGGAAATATTCTGCAGCGTGAGTGTAAATGTAGAACTGCCATTGTACTTCAGCGTCGCTTTTACCAGTTTGGAAGCGGCCAGATAGGTATTCCCCTGCGCATCGGTTCCGCTGACCTCTGTAATGTTCTTATTATCGGCCGTCCCCGGGTGGTTGACATTCGCACCCGGAACCTGGTTGATACGGGTACCGTTATCCCATAGCTTTACCTGGTCGGATACATCCCCTTCGATAGGGTTGCCATTGTTGTCATAGACCTGGATGCCGGGATTAGCCGGGGCAAAGAACAGGTCATTCGACCAGCCATACATAGTAGCAAAGCTCAGCGCTTCACCTTTAGCAGCAGAGAAACTAATAGTCGTGGATTGCCCCGGAAGGATCAGCGCAGGAGAGCCTGCTCCCTGAAAAGTCCCGGATTCTACCAGCGGCTCGGAGTTCAGCACATTTGAGATCGTGATGGTCTCCATCTGGGGTGCAGCGCCACCCGTATTATTATCTTTTTTACAGGCGCTCATGACAAAAGGCAGCAGCGCAACTGCTGGCCAGAAACTGATCTTTTTACCGTAGTTCATGATTATCCATTTAGTACGGCAAAACTATCCGACCTGCGCCGGCCTGGCAATGCCTGTAATTCCCGAAGACTTGTCTATATCACCCGAAGAAAAAACAATACGGTGGTATATCCTTTGCATAAAAAAATTAAACGCAAATCGTTATGTTCAACTACACCCGTTCATTCGCCAGCTTTTCGATCAACGATCTAAAGAAAGCAAAAAGCTTTTACCAGCAGACATTAGGCCTTGACACAAAAGAGACACCGGAGGGTCTCGATATTACGACCGGCGACAATACATCTCTCTTTCTCTATGTGAAGGAAAATCATGAGCCCGCCACTTTTACCGTCTTTAATTTCAAGGTCAGCAATATCGAAGAGACTGTAGACAAGCTCATAGACTCCGGGGTCTCCTTTCTTCACTATGACGGCGAGCTGCAAACAGATAAAAAGGGCATATTTCGGGGTGGCGGACCGGTTATTGCATGGTTTGCCGATCCATCCGGTAATATCCTATCGGTTATTGAGGAGCCTAAATAACAGGAATCTTTTCCTTTTTTGGGAAGGAAACAATTCCACCTCAATATATAAGAAATTAATAGCCAATATCGTGTAGGAATGGCAGGTTTTTGGCAACCAGTTTACTATGTTATCGTTCATCCGTCACCTCCTGGTCTTTATCAAAGGGTCCGTCCATTACGGCATCATCAACCGTGGCCCCGGAGACTGTGCACGGGTACCCGTGCACAGGCAGACCGAACAGTCGACCCTACCGGCCAAACACCAATAAATTATGCTGACTTGCGGTGTGCAGATCCCTCCACACCCGATTGATCTCCGTATCGGGCCGGGCGGCGCCAAGTCCCCCATACGGATAAAGCTTGTCTACCATCCTTCGCACTTCTGTCACAAGCCCGCGACTACACCGGCTAACCGCCTCAAAGTTGGTCTGTCTCTCCCAGGAATGATCCAGCGCTTTATAGAATTCCATTCGTTTTGCCCGGATGATATCCTGAGCCTCTTCCAGCGCTGCCTCCATCTCTCCTGCCGCATTGACCGGTACACGTCCTGAGCCGGACCGCTGATGAAAAAAATAGGTTGCACAGTCTAAAAAGTGCATCCCCATACCGGAGAGATTAGCGGCAAGTGTAGCTTCTGCCAGCTGCAAAAAAGGATAACGGTAAATGGGATCATCGGCCTTCGCCTGGCTGGGCGTTATGTCCCAGCACCTGTCAGCAGGGATCTCCGCATTTCTCACTTCAAATGCATGGCTTCCTGTCGCGATGAGCCCGATGGTATTCCAGTTTTTGTCTACCGAAACTTCTTCCTTTCGGAAAAGAAAGGGACGGATCAGCGGAGAGCCGTCATCCCTCAGCACTTTTTGTCCATTCTCCAGGATAACGCAATTCGCAGTAAAGGCAGTTGCATGGAGGACGCCGCTGGCATAGTCCCATCGACCGCTGATACGATAGCCGTCACCAGCAATATGCGCTTCCCCGGAAGGCGCCCCACTACCGGCAAGGCACATCTGCTTATCAGAGAAAATGTCGGGGAAGGTCCCCGGTGGAAAGAACCCCGCAAACCAGCCGGCCCCGCTACATAGCGTCACCGTCCAGCCCACAGAACCATCCGCCCAGCTGAGACCTTCTTCGAGACGAACCAGTTGGGACAGAGAGAGCGGGTTTCCCGGGAGCAGCATTCGAAACCACTGTTGTATATAGATCAGCGCCAGTTGATCCGGGTGCAGATCGCGCATGACCTCCGCTTCTGCAGCCTTCGAACGAAGAGCGTCGGCAACACCGGCAGGTAAAAAAGCAGATGGATGCGGTGGCGTTGTCATGCGATTTGCAGTTTGTACTTTTTCCGCCAGTCAAAATAGCCAAAGACAGCCACGACAAAAAGGATAATAGTCAGGACCGCAAACAGCGGTAGCTGTTTGTAAAAGAGCAGCGGAATAGCAAAGATATTTGAGATATTCAGCAGGATCCAGTTCTCGACCTTTCTTCTCGCCAGCAGCCACATGCCCGCCCAGGCGGTAGCGCTGACCCAGGCATCCCAGACGGGCACCGTCGAAGGAGTCCAATTCTTAAGCAGGATATACAATACCGCAAAAGCTCCCCCGACAATAGCCCCGACGATAAGCCAGTCCCCCGGACTACAGATCGAGATAGCAATAGCGGGCTGATCCTTTTTCTTCATCCAGTACCACCAGCCATAGATACTCATAACCATATAATACGCATTGAGCAGCGAGTCGGCATACAAGCCAAAAGCATAGAGGATATACATGGTGAGCAGCGTGCTGATGATACCCGCAGGATAGAGCAGGATATTGTTAACCCGTGCGAGTAATACTTCCGCGACGCCGGTAATAGTGGCGATCCACTGGATGGCATCGGTCTCAGCCACCTGCTGTTTCAACAACTGCCAGAGTTCATTGACCTGCATAGCGGGCGAAGATAAGGATTCCGCTAAATTTTCACTATCTTGGAGAAAACGCCTATACCATGATCGTCGTCTACATCCTTGCCAGTTTGATCATATTGCTCCTGCTGGTGGCCGCCGCAGTGGGAACGGAATGGAAATTCGAGAAGTCCATTCTTATCCAGGCCCCGATAGACAAGGTATGGCCACATATCCATACATTTAAGGCGTCCAATGAATGGAGTCCCTGGATCTCCCTGGATCCAAATATCCGTCAGCAATTCTCAGGCGAAGACGGAACCCCGGGCGCAACCTATAGCTGGGAAAGCAATGAAAAGAATGTTGGCGCAGGCAGCCAGACCATGCGCAGCATAACCGAAAGATCAGAAGTGACATCCCAGATCCATTTCCTGCGCCCGATAAAGGGTAAAGCAGACGGATATATCCGCATCGCGCCGGAAGGCGGCGGGACAAGGGCCGCCTGGGGCATCACCAGCGCTACGCCTTATCCCATGAATATCATCAAGCTCTTTGGGGTGATCGAAAAGAACCTCGACCGGGATTTCGGCAAAGGACTCAATAAGTTGAAAGAGCTGAGCGAGAAATAGCACAAAACCTCCCACCTGTCCCCGGTAACCGGGGGCGATCCGTTGAAACTTCAAAGATGGCATCAATCTTGTTGCTGGATAGCGGTAATATCTCATAATTAATCCGTTAGCCTAAAATCCAAACTAAGAATGACCCGCTATCATTTATTTCCGGTACTGGCATTGCTCTTGTCTTTCAGCGCCTGTAAAAAAGACTCCAATCCGTCATCCAGTAATGGCGGCTCAAAAGATTCCACAACCAACACCACTCCGCCTCCGGGATCTACGAATTCTCCGGGCTCCGGTAAAAAAGGAGCTGATTTCTCTACCAATATGGCATATGGTACCTGGAACGGCGATATCGTTGCACTAAAAGCATTCTGGTATTATACCTGGGGAACGCCCCTACCCTCGCCATCGCCGCAGAACTGTGAGTTCGTTTCGATGTTCTGGGGGGCAGCCGATGTGACTAACGCCAATATCACAGCCGTCCAGCAATTGAAAGCACAGGGAAAAGCAAAATATGTCCTGGGTTTTAACGAGCCTAACCGTTCGGATCAATCCAATATGACCGTCAGCCAGGCACTGGCCTTATGGCCACAGCTCGAGAGTATTGGCCTGCCTTTGGGGAGCCCCGCCGCCGACTGGCCTACCCGCCAGTGGATCTATGACTTCCTCGATTCCTGTATCGCCGGGAAAAAGCGAGTGGATTTCATCTGTGTTCATATGTATGTAGGCACGGATGACAACGGCTTTGTTCAAACGCTGCAGGATCTGTACAACAAGTATCATCTCCCCATCTGGATCACCGAATTTGCAACAGCGGACTGGAATGCCACGACGTCTTCCGCCAATGCCTATCCCCCCGATCAGGTGCTGGCCTTTATGAAGCGTCTCCTGCCCAAACTGGAAGCCCTGAGTTTTGTCCAGCGTTATTCCTGGTTCTCCGGTGACCCCAGGGGCCCACAGCTCTGGTCTTCCGCCCTGATCGACGCAAACGGCAACCTCACGACACTGGGTAGCTGGTATGCCAGCTATCAGCCAAATACAGCGATAGCCAAATAAGATACGTAAAAGAAATGGCGGCGGTCACCGTCGTCATTTCTTTTTATACAAAACCCAGACATCATTGATCGTATTGATCCCCATCGACTGCAGCATCGTGTTGACACCCCAGAGGATATCCGAAGAACAAAACTGCTGCTCATAGCCCAGACTATCGGGTAGTTGCTTATTGTTCTTTATATCATTGTAGCTGGTCGCAAAATAGGTCGCCTTATCGTTGAAATAACGCATCGAATCAGCCGTCTTCAGCGTTTTGAACGTAAGATTCCGAACACCGTCCTGGTAATAGACAAAAGGCAGCCCCCCATCGGTCTCCAAAGGCGAACGGGGGACGGTATAGATCGTCACCTCTTCGTTCTTGAATTGACGTCGCAGCCGCCAGGCAAAATGCAGCGCCTGGCAATAAGGTGTAAAAAACAACAAGACCAGTACGATCAGGTTGATCGTGATGCTAAACACCGCAATACCTTTTATCCATTTGCGAAACCCTTCTTTTCTTGTCTGGTACCATTGGAAAAGATCAGGCAGACCCCAACCGATAAAGACCGGTAGGATGCTCAGTATCGGAAAGAGAAATCGGTCCTCTTTATGCGAAACGATACAATGACCGACAATAAAGAAGATAACCGCTAACGAAAGTGGATTGGAAAGCTTTTTTACAATGGCTGCCCTGAAAGCAAAATATAGCAACAGGATACTTATCGGAGGCGCAAAGGTGATGCCTGTCAGTTCCCCGATATAGACGATAAACGGTGAGGTGCCAAATTTGGCCGCCGTACCTTCCAGAATGTTTACTTTGTAGTAGGTGTAGGGAGTAAAGATCCACTGGTGATAAAAGCCGTGATCCAATTCTATATTGAGTACCAGGCCAATGATAAACCCGGCGGTCATGGGGAGTAGCTTGTAGTATTTCCGTTCAAAGAACAGCATCCAGCATCCAAAACCCAAAATGGCAAACGCCGTTTGGAAACGGGCATAAAACGAAAGGCTTAACAAAAAGCCGGTGAGCAGGGAGATAAGCCAGTTGCGCCCCGGCCCGCTTTTTAACGCATACCAAAAAACAGCTCCAAAAAACAACAGCGAGGACAACATCTCAGAGCTGAAAAGCGTCCGGGTATAGGGTATCCACCAGGAAAAATTCAGGATGAACACAACCCAGTATATAATGCGTCTGTCCCCGTCCCGCAGATACCAAAGGGCAATACTGTTAAAAAGCACAAAGAGCGACAGCCCAAAAATAAGCTGGAGGACAGTCATCTGTAAAAAGGGATCATGTAAACCAAGCCAGCCGCAGAAGATGCGATAACCGGAGAACAGGTACACCTGTAAAGAAGGTCGTATATGGGCGTCAAATTCCCAGACATAAGCAAAAGGTTTATGCAACTGGGCTGAAGAGAACTCTATCAGCTGGAAATGCTGATCAGGGTGGTAAATGCCAATGGCAGTTATACACATAATGACCTGGACGATCACCGAAGCCAATAACAAAAGCTGTAATCTCGAATCCTTTCGAATCGTTTCTTTTAATTCTCCGAATAGCATAGTATCAGGTTAGCAGTTGGGTTCTTTTTATGCCGCAAGGAACAACATCTGCCCAGGGCGGCCACAATAAGTGAGGCAAGTTAATGAAAAGTTAATCAGCCGAACCGACTTTGAAGTTTATATAGTTTTTCTCAGCCGTCTGCATCGCTTTTTGAACCCGCTGACTGACAGGATGGAACCAGTCCTTTGCCACAGAAACGACGCCCTTTTTTTCCACCTGCCGCCAGCTTCCGGCCGCCAGGCCATTGCTGAGCAGGACGGGCCGGAAGATCCCATTAGTGGTGATGATCTTTCGTTCGTGCTCCGTGGCAAAGAGCCCGGCCCGATCGGTATACCCGATGATCCATTCGTCAAAAGCCGGCAACAATAAGGCCGGCGGGATGCCGGCGCCAGGGTCTTTACCGGGTAAAAACCAGTATTGCTTATCCCCGACCCTGACCTGCCCGATAGCCTTGCCCAAAAGCCCGATCCCCTTTTTGCCATCCGTTACCGATAACCCGGCCCACCAGCAAAAGTCATACAGGGTGGCCGGCCCATGACCATTGAAGTATCGCCTTGTCAATTCTGCCAATCCCTCATCAGGCGATAGTTTGCTGCCAGCCGGCACCCGCTCATCCAGCAGGGCGTAAGTAAATTGTTTGCCCTGCCGGGGGCCGCTGCAAATAATGCCGTCGAGCTCAGCACGCAGAAGTATATGAGACGAACGGTTCTCGTCTGTTAAAATACCGGCTTTATTCAGCAACGGCATGAGGGCAGTCCTCGGCAGATGATGGTCCCGGGCCAATGCCCTTTCTATGATCTTTCCGCAACGGCGGAAGATCTTCTCGTCCAGCTCCAGCTGCCTGTCGCGGAAAACCATTGCCGCCTTTATCCGGGGAGCCGTGACGTCCAGCATCCAGCGGACATCTGCAGCCCTTACAAGATGCCAGGTTGGACGTAAGATATGGATGCGAATGATCCCGCCGCTGTCAATGGCCTCCTCGACCTGGTCATGGGTACTCTTTTCCAGACGCAGGCCGATAGCCCATTTGGACATACCATAGTCCTGGGATTGAAGGGCGCCTGATTCCAAAAGAAGCCCGGTTGGAGTAGCCGGCTTTTCACCCGTCAGTCTTTGCGCAGCCAGGCGTAGCCGGAGAATGTCTTTATAGGTCATTTCAACCGAAAGATAGCCATTTTGCTAAACGGGATAACCTGTAGTTTTACGGAATAATTTTATCGCGAGCATGAAACGTTATTTTTCGACCGGATTAATTTTGCTGACCTTCTCTTTTTTATTACAGGCACAGGCTCCCTACGAACTCAACAGCGGCTGGAAATGCCAGGCTATCGGTAAAGTAAAGACCGGTGGCGCCAGGCTTTCCACAACGGATTTTTCCACCAAAGGCTGGCTGGACGCGACTGTTCCAGGCACCGTACTGACCACGCTCATCAACAATCACCTCGAGCCGGATCCTTTTTTTGGGATGAACAATGAAAAGATCCCGGATATCTATACTACCGGAAGGGATCATTATACCTATTGGTTTGTAAAAGACTTCACAGAAGCCAAACCGGCAAAAGATGGCCAGACCTGGCTCAATTTCAGAGGCGTGAATTACAGTTGTGATGTCTGGCTCAACGGACAAAAGCTAAATGCCGCCACACACTTTGGCATGTATCTCCGGCAGACGTATAATATCACCGCATATCTGGCGGCCAACGGGAAGAACCGGCTGGCGGTCATCGTCTATCCGCCCGATCCGGTAGGCAACCCCAATGGCGGCCAGGGCGGCGACGGAGAGATAGCCCGTAACGTTTCGCATCAATATGTAGCCGGCTGGGACTGGATCCAGCCTATCCGCGACCGCAACACCGGTATCTGGGATAAGGTGACCATCGAACATACCGGCGCGGTTCGGATAAAGAACCCGCATATCATCACAGAAGTGCCGGGCCAGCGCTGGCCTGATGTCACCGACCAGGCGCCGGCTATTTTGCACATAAGTGCCGAGCTGGAAAACACGGGTAATGCCGCTGCCACCGGTCAGCTCCATTACGAAATAGACGGCCATCCTGTCTCCACGGCTGTTACGCTAAAAGCCGGCGAGGTTAAAGAAATACAATTGCCGGATTATACGCTGCAGCATCCACGACTCTGGTGGCCCAATGGTTATGGATCGCAGGAATTATATCATACCCAATTGATATTCGAAAGCGACGTCCTTTCCGACAAACAACCCCTCGACTTCGGCGTTCGCCAGATCACCACCTCCTGGAACACCACAACCCGTAGCCGCGAGACAGCCGTCAATGGCCAGAAGATCTTTATCAAGGGCGGCAACTGGATCGTCTCCGACGAGCTCCTGCGCTTCAGCCCCCAACGCTACGATGCCGAGATCCGCTTCCACCGGGACATGAACCTCAACCTGATCCGTGTCTGGGGCGGCGCCCTGACCGAAAGACCGGAATTCTATGAAGCCTGCGACCGGTACGGCATGCTGGTCTTCCAGGACTTCTGGAACTCCGGCGACTGTAATGGCCGCTGGCAGGACCCGATGAAAAAAGAAGATCAGTGGACAAGACGAAATTATCCCGACGATCACAACCTGTTCCTGTCGTCTGTCATCGACCAGGTAAAGATGCTGCGCAACCACCCCTCTCTGGCTTTCTGGTGTGGCGGCAATGAGATCACCCCACCTGCCGATATCTTCAAAGCGATGAAAGATACCCTGCTGCCGGCCCTCGACGATACCCGTACTTTCTTTGACTTTTCCAATTCGGACAGCATGTCCTTTAATAGTCTGGGCGGGAATGGGGATGGTCCCTACGGCGTTCAGGATATCAATACCTTCTGGGCAAAAAAGACCTTCCCCTTCAATTCAGAAGTAGGCTCCGTCGGTATGGGCGACTACGAATCCCTGCAACGCTTCCTGCCAAAGGAAAACCTCGTGGCGCCCGTTTATAAAGGCAAGATGGACCCCGTCTGGGATTATCACAAGTATATCGGCTACGACTCCACGGTTTATCCTTATGGACCGGTAAAAGACCTGCGCGACTTCGCAGAAAAGGCGCAGCTTGTCAATTATGATCAGTACCGGGCGCTGATGGAAGGATTCAGCGCTCATATGTGGGAATGGTATACCGGCACTATCATCTGGAAAACGCAGAACCCCTGGACCGCCCTCCGGGGACAGATGTATGATTATTATCTCGACGTCAACGCCTGTCTCTATGGTCTGCACAATGGCAGCGAGCCCCTGCACATCCAGTATGACCCCGCAACGGGAATGACGATGATCGTCAACAATACCTTTCGCACGCAACGTGACCTGATGATGCAGGTAAGGGTCCTCGATATGGCAGGAAAAAGCAAACTGCTGACCCAGGCTTTTTCTGAGGCAGGACCTACGATGGCAAAGAATTATATTCCGATAGGACCACAGGTGAATGCCCTGCGAAAGACCGAAGGGTTGTTTTTGTCATTGCGCCTGGTCAATGTAAAACAGGAAATAGTAAGCGATAACTTCTATTGGCTCCCCGATTCCACCGGAACCTATTCCGGATTACAGCACATGGGGAAGGCAAAACCAACGGTCAGCGTCAACAAAGAAACAAACCATTTCACCGTTACCCTCCGCAACCCGGCGGGCGGCCCGGTCGCCTTCTTTAACCGGGTCTCACTTGTAGACGCCAAAACGAAACAGCGACTGCTGCCCGTGTTCTATAGCGACAACTATTTTTCTGTCCTCCCGGGAGAAAGCAAGACGATAATAGTTGACTATACTCCACAAAAAGGCGAGACGCCAATGGTCTCGGTGAGAGGCTGGAATGTCGAAGAGCAGTTCTATTAAATCAGACGGTCCCTGTAGTGAAACCGGACGGTTGGCACAAGGGGATAAATCTTAAATTATTCATTTACAACAACTTAAGTAAATGGCATTATCTTAGGGGGAAATTGGGCTCAAATCCACCTTTTATGTTTCGAAATTACTTTACTGTTGCCTGGAGGGCCATCAAGCACAATAAGGCATTTTCCCTGATCAATATCTTTGGTCTCACCCTGGGTATCACCTGTAGCCTGCTGATCTTGTTATGGGTTCAGGATGAGTCTGGCATAGATAAGTTCCACGTCAATGGAAATCGTCTTTATTATTTATACGAACGGGAATATGTAGACGGGAAAATAGAAGCAGGATACTGGACTCCGGGCTTGCTGGCTCAGGAACTAAAGAAGAACCTGCCGGAAATAGAATTGGCTACGCCAACCATGTGGAATGACAGGGTCAACTTCGAAGCGAACGGAAAAATAATCAAGCAGGATGGATTGTTTGCTGATTCCGGTTATTTCAGGATGTTTAGTTTCCCTTTGCTACAGGGCAGTAAGACAATGGCTTTGAACAGTCCCTCTGTCGTCAGCATTTCTGATAAAATGGCGCGGCAATTTTTTGGCAGCGCGGAGGCCGCCGTGGGAAAAACCATCCGTTATCAAAATCGCAGGGATCTTACCGTGTCCGCTGTCTTTGCCGATCCCCCCGGAAACACTTCGCAAAAATTTGACTTTGTCCTCCCCTGGATGCTGGAGCTGGAAGAGAATGCCTGGCTCAAGGACTGGCGTAACAATAGTCCGCAAACCGTCGTGCTATTACGCCCTGATGCCAATCCCCTGGCAGTAAAAGCAAAGCTGAAGAAATTCCTGAATACCTATAACAACTCATTCACCGCCAATTTCTGGCTCGAGCTGGATATGCAGCCATATGGCGAGGCCTATCTTCATTCCAATTTTGTCAACGGCGGGATAAAAGGCGGTCGCATTGAATACGTAAAGATTTTCAGCTGGGTGGCCATATTCGTGCTGATCATAGCCTGTATCAACTTTATGAACCTGACCACAGCCCGCTCGGCCAAAAGAAGCAAAGAGATCGGTATCCGGAAAGTAGCGGGTGCAGGACGCAGCTCACTGGTGATCCAGTTTCTTTGCGAAGCCCTGTTCCTTACTGTGCTTGCTGTCGCTATCTCCGTTTTCCTGGTCAATCTCACGCTGCCCTTCTTCAATTCGTTGACAGGCAAACAAATTATTTTCCCATTTTCGAATCCTTTTTTCTGGATTCAGCTGGCAGGACTAACCTTTATTACCGGTCTTATCGCAGGTAGCTATCCCGCGCTGCTCCTTTCGTCTTTCAGGCCTATCCGGGTTTTGAAGGGTTCATTGAAATTCAGCGGAAGCTCGATCCTTTTCAGAAAGGGATTGGTCGTATTCCAGTTTGGGCTTTCTATCGTACTGATCATTGGCACCATTGTCATAACAAACCAGATCAGCTATCTGAGGCATGCTTATCTTGGCTTTGACCGCGATAACCTCGTGTATATCCCGGTGGAAGGAGATCTGACGCGGCAATATGCCGTCTTCAAACAGGAGGCAGGTCTGCTGCCCGGGGTAAAGGCTGTCTCGCGCCTTTCCGAGACGCCAACGGATATTGGAGGCAATATAACAGGCAATGTCAAATGGACCGCAAAGGATCCCACCACAAACACACAGTTCACCATTACAGGCGCAGGTTACGATTTTGTAAGTACGATGCACCTGACGCTGTTACAGGGGCGGGATTTCTCCCGCGACGTCGTGTCGGATTCTTCCAATTATCTGATAAATGAAGAAGCATTGAAGATCCTGAGATACAAAGACCCGATAGGCAAACCCCTGGAGCTCTGGGGCAAAAAAGGCGTTATCGTGGGAGTATTGAAGAACTTTCATCTGACATCCCTTCATCAGCGGATCACTCCGCTGATCGTCCAGATGAGCGAGGTCAGCAATGGCGGTAATATCCTGGTTCGTACACAACCGGAAAACACCAAAGCCGTATTAGCCGGACTATCGAAGATCTGTACCCGCCTGAATCCTAAATTTCCTTTTTCGTCTTTTTTCGCAGACGAACAATATCAAAAACATTATAAGACCGAAAGCATTGTAGGCCAGCTTACCGACTGTTTTGCCGTGTTGGCCATTTTTATTTCCTGCCTGGGTCTGTTGGGGCTTGTCATGTTTACTGCTGAACAGCGAACAAAGGAGATCGGCATCCGGAAAGTACTGGGAGCAAGCGTATTTTCTCTGTTTACCTTATTGTCCAACGAATTCCTGGTATTGGTCCTCATCGCCCTGTTCATCGCCTCCCCGATGGCCTGGTGGGCTACCCATTCATGGTTACAGGGTTATGCCTATCAGATCGCTATTAAATGGTGGTTCTTTGAACTGGCGGGGGCGATGGTACTCGTCATCGCCCTGCTGACGGTCAGCGTTCAGGCGGTAAAGACGGCCATGGTCAATCCTGTCAAAAGCCTCCACGCGGAATGACCGAACCATATTCCTATGTTTTTGTTAATATACCCAATTCCTTGCGGCTTAGCCGGAAAAGCTCCAACTTTGCGGTCGGAGATCCGGCATACGCCGGAGCCGCTAAATTAAATGAAGATGAAATCGTTTATTTCCTGGGGTATTGGGGTATTGATGGTCTTTTCCGGGTTAACAAGCTGTCATTCCTCGCGCGAAAGCCAGGGGCAGAATCAACCGGCAGATCCCTCCAATGGCGGGACCTGGCAAAGACAGCCCCTGACTATCGACGGTTCGGATAAGGATTGGACAAAACCACTCCCCTATACGGTCAAATCCGAACAGCTCAATTATGCAGTGACCAATGACGGCCAGAACCTCTATATCCTTATGTCGACCCATAGCCCACAGGAGGCGCAGAAGATCGTCCAGGGCGGTATGACAGTCTGGGTCAATACAAAGGCCGACAAGAGTTTTGCCGGCGCGATGGGCATAGGATATCCGTTGGATACACGTAATGACCGCGACCGCAACCTGATGGAAGAGGCTCAGCCGGGACGAAGGAACCACAAGCCCGTGACACTCGAAGACAAAAAGGAATATGCATTATATGGTTTTGACAACAGTCAGACCATTCCCACCTATACTTACGCCGATACCAATTCGCAGGGGATCCAGATGCGTATGGATTACAACGATGCCGGTGACCTGGTCTACGAAGCATCGATCCCCTTACAAAGTCTCTATCCCGGGCACAGCGCTACAGCCTCCTATGCATCCAAAACAGTAGCCGTCGGTTTTATCATAGAAGGTCTTCTGCCGGGCACCAATGTTCCCGGGGGAGGCAGCGGGGGCGGCGGACCTACCGTCGGTGTCGGCGGTGGCTTAGGGTTTGGCAGCTTCGGCAGCGGCGGCGGTCTTGGTATCTCTATTGGGACAGGCACCCTTCTCGGCGGCGGCGGCGGCAGGAACAAACAGTTATTCCGGCAGAGCGAGGTCTGGCAGGTGGTGCAATTGTCGGGAGCTCAACATCCTCTCAAAGGGTTTTAAGAGTTAAATAGTTGATCGCCCAGCCCATTATGGCCTGAAGATTGATTATAATGGGCGAAAGCTGAACTGTTTATGCTTAACCAGGCTATTCATTGTTTAACTCAAATATTCACCATGAAGAAAATTGTCAATTTTCTCGCTATTACCGCTACAACCGTAACATTATTAACAAGTTGCGTCTCCAGTGGCCGCTATCACGCCTCGCTGAGCGCACTCGAATCCGCCCGTAATGACAGCGCCCGGCTCGCCGGCAGGGTCGCTCAGCAGGAATCAACGATTGGGCAATTAAAGCAACAGATCGGCGATCTCAACAACCAGGTCAGCTCCCTCAACGGAAAAGTAACTGACCTGACCAATCGCACCGGCCAGCTTTCTACCGATGCAGCCAACAAACAATCTGCGCTGAATAAAAGCCAGCAGGAACTGGCGGCCAATCAGAAACGCCTTGAGCAATTACAGGCCCTGATGGACCAGCAGAAAAGAGCGATCCAGGAGATCCGTAAGAAAATGGCCGATGCCTTAGTTGGTTTTAATTCCAATGAACTTACTGTTGCCATCAAGAACGGTAAAGTATATGTGAGCTTACAGGAAAATCTGCTGTTCCCTTCCGGTAGCGCCGTCGTAAATCCAAAAGGGAAAGTAGCCCTTGGTAAGCTGGCAGAGGTATTGAACAACAACCCTGAGATCACAGTAGATATCGAAGGACATACAGATTCTATTCCTATCCGTGGCAAATACCAGGATAACTGGGACCTGAGCACGGCCCGCGCAACATCGATCGTACGTATCCTGACAGTGGACTATAAGGTAGATCCGGTAAGGATCGTTGCCTCCGGTCATAGTTCATACGATCCGGTACAGTCCAACAGTACCGCCGACGGTCGCGCATTGAACAGAAGGACGGAGATCATCCTTTCCCCAAAACTGGATGAACTATACCGGCTCATCGAGTCGAGCCCGGATGGTTCTACCGGTAAAAAATAACTAAACAAAAGAGAGGCCCCTGAGCCTCTCTTTTAATTTAATGCACTTTAAAAGAGTTGAGTATCGGGTTAAAATTTATCTCATCTTTCGCCAGCTGGCCCTTTACCGAAGTACAGGTAATAATATAGGCAATACCCCCGTTGGTTACCACATACAGCTTTTGCTCCAATGGTATAGCATCGGCACTTTGCCCGGTAAAATGGAGCCAACGGCCGGGCAGTTCCCCAAACATTTTTTCTCCTTTTTCGATCAGACTGAATTGCGCTAATGAATTACGGATGCCGTCGACATTCGCATCAAAGTATTTATCCAGCGACGCGCCATTGGTGGCGGCAGTGACGACATTGACATTGGCCCTGAAATGCCTGCTGGTGTCCGGAGACAAGATCGCTGTCATCTTCATTCCGGAAAGGGACGTGTCGATCCGCTGCCAGCCGATAGGGGCAGAGATATCAAACTTACCCGCACCCGCATTGGCACCCGGAGTGGCTGCGGCGGCCTTCATCACCTCTTCGACACTGGGCTTTTTATCGGTTTTGTCCTGACAGGCAGTAAAAAGCAGCAGACCTGCAAGGGATAAATGAACGTATCTTTTCATAAGTGAGCTGTTAATAGACGCTAAGATAGGTTGTTACCGATAGTAAACAAATACAGAACTAATTTGTTAATTGCCCAACTCAACACTTATTATTTATGACAACCACCATCCAACAAAACCTGTTTGTGTCGACAGGACTCCATTCCTGGGAACAGGCGATAAAAAAAGCCTCTACCCTTTTTGACAGCTATACAGACGAAGAGCAGGGTAAGGCCATCGTTCCGGGCAAGAACCGGATCATCTACCTGTTAGGGCATCTGACCGCCGTACATGACCGTATGTTCCCTTTGCTGGGCCTGGGTGAGCGGCTATATCCACAACTGGATGCCTTGTTCATCACCAACCCGGACAATCCCGCCGCGGAATTTCCGGCAGTGGAAGATCTCAGACAGTATTGGAACACTGTCAATCGGCAGCTGACGGGCTTTTTGAAAGAATGGACCCCGGAAGAATGGCTCCTGAAGCATACTGCCGTGTCGGACGAGGACTTTGCTAAGGAACCACACCGGAACCGTTTCAGCGTAGTGATCAACCGGGCCGGACACGTCCAGTATCACCTTGGACAGCTCGCCTGGTTCAAAAAATAAGAAGAGGTCCGGCCCCCTGCCAACGGGCTTATGGAGGGGGCTGGCACCAATTCTATAGATAATCGGTTGAAAGACTGCTGTTTTTAGGTTTTTGTATACTAAATTTGCAGCCATAACAAAAACCATTCATGTCTTTTTTCCAGGATAAAGTAGTTGTGATCACCGGTGGTAGCGATGGCATCGGAAAAGCATTGATAGAGTCCATCATTCCTCTGGGCGCAAAAGTCGCTACCTGTGGCCGCAGTCACGACAAGATCTACAAGCTGCAAATGGAGTACTCCCATGTGATGCTCCATGCCGTCGCCTGTGACATCAGTAATGAAGTGGAATGCCGACGGTTTATAGAGTCTACCATCGAAACTTTTGGCGGGATCGATATCCTCATCAACAATGCCGGCATCAGCATGCGGGCCCTCTTCCTCGACGCGGACACAGAGGTAACCCGGAAGGTTATGGAGATCAATTTTCTCGGAGCGGTCTACTGTACAAAGTATGCCCTGCCCTCTATCCTAAAGAATAAAGGTACTGTCGTCGGGGTTTCTTCCACGGCGGGTTATCGGGGCTTACCCGGACGCAGCGCCTATTCCGCTTCCAAGTTTGCCCTGCAAGGCTGGCTGGAATCTTTAAGAACGGAATTATTGCACAGCGGCGTTCACGTTATGTGGGTTTGCCCCGGCTTCACAGCCTCCAATATCCGCATAGCAGCGCTCGACAGCCATGGCGAAACGCGCGGAGAGAGCGTACTCAACGAAGGCAGCCTGATGAGCGCAGAAGAATGCTCACGGCATATCCTGCGGGCTATCGAAAGACGCCGGCGTACGCTGATATTGACCTTCCTCGGTAAAGTCACGGTCCTGATCAATAAAGTAGCACCTTCATTGGCAGACCGGCTGACCTATAAACATTATTATAACAAGAAGGGGGAGTTTGTCAAATAAACCGGAATGGCCTTAATCACCCTAACATCAGATATCGGTCAAAAGGATTATCTCGTGGGGGCTTTAAAAGGCCAGTTAGCGCAGATCAACCCCGCCTTTAATATTATGGACATCTCCCATGAGCTGTCCCCTTTCAATTATCCGCAGGCCGCCTATGTCTGCCGCAACGCGATCAAGCATTTCCCGGCTTATACCTATCATATCATCCTGGTCAATCTCTTCGAGAAAAAACCCGAACAGCTGCTGCTGGCATTTCACAATGATCAATACCTGCTCTGTGCCGACAATGGCCTGCTTACAATGATCCTCGAAGGCCGCCCGGAAATGGTCATCGGTCTGCCACTGGACAAGACATCTGTAAAGAATACCCTTTACTGCATCGGCGTAATGGGCCGCGCCATCCAAAGCCTGATCGACGGCAACAGCCTGCTCAGCATCGGTCTGCCCGATCCGGTCTTTACGGAAAAAAATCACCTTCGCCCGGTCTTCGGGGACAACTGGATCGAAGGCCAGATCATCTTTATCGACGCCTTCGAGAATGTCATCGTCAACATCACCCGGGAAGAATTTGAGGAAAGACGAAAAGGCAGGAGCTTTCGCCTTGTTTTCAAACGGGATGAAGTGATCGACAAGATCAGCGAGACCTATGCAGATGTGGGAGAGGGGGAAAAGCTCGCGCTGTTCAATTCGGCGGGCTATCTGGAGATAGCCATCCAGAAAGGAAATGCCGCCGGACTTTTTGGCTTACAGGACTTTACAGAGCAGTCGCAGAATCAGTATCTCCAAAGCAGGCTTTTCTACCAGACGGTTAGAGTGTATTTTGAATAGGACCGCCTGGAAGGCGGTCGCGGAGCAAATATTGGCCCCGTTTAGGCTTCGCGTAGCGGAGCCGTAGCCGAGCAGAGAGCCATATCTCCGTTAATTACCAGCAAATTTGCCCCATACCCGCGGAAATTAGCCGTATTTACCGTTAATTCGCGCCTGAATTATTTCCAAAAAAGCCATTTCGACTATGAATTTCAACCGTGCGAACAACATTGTAGGCTGGATCGTTGGACTGATTGCCTGTACTGTCTTTGTGATGACTATGGAGCCTACAGGCAGCTTCTGGGATTGCGGAGAGTTTGTATCCAGCTGTTACAAACTCCAGATCCCCCACCCGCCCGGCGCACCCCTGTTCGTCCTTATCGGCCGGTTTTTCATCATCCTCTTTGGCGACAATCCTCTGACAGCCGCCCGTGGCGTCAACTTTATGAGCGCCATCGCCAGCGGACTCTCCATCCTTTTCTTATTCTGGACCATCACCCATTTTGCCCGTAAGATCGTGCAGAACGGGA